>Ga0102589_1000014_pt1 | contig 868549 bp, 827 predicted proteins | sample AraplaMF_Col_mLB_FD_76858 | JGI IMG/M metagenome (GOLD analysis project Ga0102589, IMG submission 76858) | Arabidopsis root microbial communities from the University of North Carolina, USA - plate scrape MF_Col_mLB | ecosystem: Host-associated > Plants > Roots > Endosphere | place: USA... | reverse complement strand
TGCCGGGCGACAACATCTCGATGGAGGTGACGCTGATCGCCCCGATCGCGATGGAAGAGAAGCTGCGCTTCGCCATCCGCGAAGGCGGCCGCACCGTCGGCGCCGGCGTCGTCGCCAGCATCATCGCGTAACGCGTTTGCGTGAGGGGCAGGGGCCCTTCGGGGCCTTTGCCTTTTCTCACGTCACGGAGAATTGAGACCATGAACGGTCAGAACATTCGGATCCGCCTCAAGGCGTTCGACCACCGCATCCTCGACGCCTCGACGCGCGAGATCGTGTCGACCGCGAAGCGGACGGGCGCCCAGGTCCGCGGACCGATTCCGCTGCCCACGCTGATCGAGAAGTTCACCGTCAACCGCTCGCCGCACATCGACAAGAAGTCGCGCGAGCAGTTCGAGATGCGGACCCACAAGCGGGTTCTCGATATCGTCGACCCGACCCCCCAGACGGTCGACGCCCTCATGAAGCTCGATCTCGCCGCCGGCGTCGACGTCGAAATCAAGCTTTAAGTCGGAGATGGTCTGAACGACGAAGCGGTTTCCACTTCGTCTGACCATCTTCGGATCCGATTAAACGGGTCCTCTGTTTCCGGCGACCCCGGATGGACATGACCCCAAAGGAAGGTATGCACCGATGCGTTCCGGTGTGATTGCACAGAAAGTCGGGATGACCCGCATCTTCACGGATGCCGGCGAACACATCCCGGTCACCGTGCTGAAGCTCGACAACTGCCAGGTCGTCGCGCATCGCACGATCGAGAAGAACGGCTATGTGGCCGTGCAGCTGGGCTCCGGCCAGGCGAAGGTGAAGAATGTCTCGAAGGCGGAGCGCGGTCATTTCGCGGTCGCCAAGGTCGAGCCGAAGCGCAAGGTGGTCGAGTTCCGCGTCAGCAACGACGCGCTGATCCCCGTCGGCGCCGAGCTGACCGCGGACCACTTCGTCGTCGGCCAGTTCGTCGATGTCTCCGGCACCACCACCGGTAAGGGTTTCGCCGGCGGTATGAAGCGCTGGAACTTCGGCGGTCTGCGCGCCACGCACGGCGTGTCGGTCTCGCATCGCTCGATCGGTTCGACCGGTGGCCGTCAGGACCCGGGCAAGACCTTCAAGAACAAGAAGATGCCGGGCCATCTCGGCGCCGAGCGCGTCACCACGCAGAACTTGCGCGTCGTCCAGACGGATGCCGAGCGCGGCCTGATCCTCGTCGAGGGCGCCGTTCCCGGCGTCGCCGGCGGCTGGATCCATGTCCGTGACGCCGTCAAGCGCGCCCTGCCGAAGGATGCGCCGCTGCCGGGCAAGTTCAAGGTTTCCGGCGAGGGCAAGGCGGAAGAGGCTCCTGCGGCCCAGGCTGAGGAGAACGCGTGATGAAGTTCGATATCACCACTCTCGAGGGCAAGTCGGCCGGTTCGGTCGAGCTGTCGGATGAGGTGTTCGGCCTCGAGCCGCGCGCCGATCTGCTGGCCCGCATGGTCCGCTATCAGCTCGCCAAGCGTCGCGCCGGGACCCACAAGTCCAAGGGCCGCTCGGAAGTCGATCGCACCCGCAAGAAGATCTACAAGCAGAAGGGCACCGGCGGCGCTCGCCACGGCGCGGCTTCGGCTCCGCAGTTCCGCGGCGGCGGCAAGGCCTTCGGCCCGGTCGTTCGCGATCACGGCCACGACCTTCCCAAGAAGGTCCGTGCGCTGGCTCTGCGTCACGCTCTCTCGGCCAAGGCCAAGGATGCCGGCATCATCATCATCGATGATGTGACGCTGTCCGAGCCGAAGACCAAGGTGCTGCTCGGCCATTTCGGCAAGCTCGACCTGTCGAGCGCGCTGATCATCGGCGGCGCCGAGATCGATACCAATTTCGGCCTGGCCGCTCGCTCGATCCCGAATGTCGACGTGCTGCCGGTTCAGGGCATCAACGTTTACGACATCCTGCGTCGCGACAAGCTTGTCCTGACGCGCGCGGCCGTCGATGCGCTGGAGGCGCGCTTCAAATGAGCCAGTCCGCCAAGAACCTCGACCCGCGCCACTACGATGTGATCGTGGCGCCGGTCATCACCGAGAAGGCGACGATGCTCTCCGAGCATAACAAGGTTGTCTTCAAGGTTGCCAAGACCGCAACGAAGCCGCAGATCAAGGCGGCGATCGAGAAGCTCTTCGACGTCAAGGTGAAGAGCGTCAACACGATCGTCACCGAGGGCAAGGTCAAGATGTTCCGTGGCCGTCCCGGCCAGCGTTCGGACGTCAAGAAGGCGGTCGTGACCCTCGAAGAGGGCCACTCCATCGACGTGACCACGGGCCTGTGAGGGAAGCATCATGGCTTTGAAACACTTCAAGCCGATCACGCCGAGCCTTCGCCAGCTCGTGATCGTCGACCGCAGCGAGCTCTACAAGGGCAAGCCGGTCAAGGTGCTGACCGAGGGCAAGTCGTCCTCGGGCGGCCGCAATAATCTCGGCCGCATCACCGTCCGCTTCCGCGGCGGTGGCCACAAGCGGACGCTGCGTCTCGTCGACTTCAAGCGTCGCGGCAAGGCCGGCATCCCGGCGACCGTCGAGCGGATCGAGTACGATCCGAACCGCACCGCCTTCATCGCCCTGATCAAGTATCAGGACGGCGAGCAGTCCTACATCCTGGCGCCGCAGCGCCTGGCTGTCGGCGACACGGTGGTTGCCGGTGACTCGGTCGACGTGAAGCCCGGCAACGCGGCCCCGATGGGCACGCTGCCGATCGGCACGATCGTGCATAATGTCGAGCTGAAGATCGGGAAGGGCGGCGCGCTCGCCCGTTCGGCCGGCAACTACGCCCAGATCGTGGGTCGCGACCAGGGCTACGTCATCGTCCGCCTGAACTCGGGCGAGCAGCGCCTGATCTCGGGCCTGTGCTATGCTACCGTCGGGGCCGTCTCGAACCCGGATCATATGAACCGGAACGACGGCAAGGCTGGTCGCTCGCGCTGGCTCGGCCGCCGCCCGCATAACCGCGGCGTCTCGATGAACCCGGTCGACCACCCGCACGGTGGTGGTGAAGGCCGGACCTCGGGTGGCCGTCATCCGGTCACGCCCTGGGGTCTGCCGACCAAGGGTAAGAAGACCCGCTCGAACAAGCGGACCGATACGTTCATCGTGTCGAGCCGTCACGCCCGCAAGAAGAAGAACTGAGGTCCGTCATGGCGCGTTCGCTTTGGAAAGGTCCGTTCGTCGACGGATACCTCCTGAAGAAGGCCGAGGTCGCCAGGACCTCGGCTCGTAATGAAGTTATCAAGATCTGGAGCCGTCGCTCCACGATCTTGCCGCAGTTCGTCGGTCTGACGTTCGGCGTCTACAACGGCCATAAGCATGTGCCGGTGTCCGTGTCCGAGGAGATGGTGGGCCATAAGTTCGGCGAGTTCTCGCCGACGCGCACCTTCCACGGCCACGCCGCCGACAAGAAGGCGAAGAGGAAGTAAGCCATGGGTAAAGCATCCGCCCCCCGTGCGCTGCCCGAGAACGAAGCCACTGCGATCGCTCGCAACCTTCGCGTCTCGCCGCAGAAGCTGAACCTCGTCGCTCAGCTGATCCGTGGCAAGAAGGTCGCGACCGCGCTCGCCGATCTCGAGTTCTCGCGCAAGCGGATCTCGCTCGATGTGCGCAAGTGCCTCCAGAGCGCGATCGCCAACGCCGAGAACAACCATGATCTCGATGTCGACGATCTCGTCGTGGCACAGGCCTTCGTCGGCAAGGCGCTCGTCATGAAGCGCTTCCATGCCCGCGCCCGCGGCCGTGGCGCCCGTATCCTGAAGCCGTTCTCGAACATCACGATCGTGGTGCGCGAAGTGCAGGCTGCGAAGGCCTGAGGAGAGAACGATGGGTCAGAAAATCAATCCGATCGGCCTTCGCCTCGGCATCAACCGCACCTGGGACTCGCGTTGGTTCGCCAACAAGGGCGAGTACGGCAAGCTGCTGCATGAAGACATGGCCATCCGCGCCGCGCTCATGAAGCTGCTGAAGCAGGCCGCCGTCTCGAAGATCATCATCGAGCGTCCGCACCGCAAGTGCCGCGTCACCATCCACTCGGCTCGTCCGGGCGTGGTGATCGGCAAGAAGGGGGCCGACATCGAGAAGCTCCGCAAGGAAGTCTCGAAGCTCACCAAGGCCGACGTGACGATCAACATCGTCGAGGTGCGCAAGCCCGAGATCGACGCGACGCTCGTCGCCGACTCGATCGCCCAGCAGCTCGAGCGCCGCGTCGCCTTCCGTCGCGCCATGAAGCGCGCCGTGCAGTCGGCGATGCGTCTGGGCGCCGAGGGCATCCGCATCAACTGCTCGGGCCGTCTCGGCGGCGCCGAGATCGCCCGCCTCGAATGGTACCGTGAGGGCCGCGTGCCGCTGCATACGCTGCGCGCCGACGTCGATTACGGCGTCGCCACCGCTTTCACGACCTACGGGACGTGCGGCATCAAGGTCTGGATCTTCAAGGGCGAGATCCTGGAACACGACCCGATGGCCCAGGACAAGCGCCTCTCCGACGAGGGCGGCCGCTCCGGCGGTCGTGACCGTGATCACCGCGATCGCGATCGTCGCGAGCAGGCTGCGTAAGGCTGATCGAGAAGAGCCATGCTGCAACCAAAACGCACCAAGTTCCGCAAGCAGTTCAAGGGACGCATCTCCGGCGTCGCCAAGGGCGGCACGGACCTCAACTTCGGCCAGTTCGGCCTGAAGGCCCAGGAGCCCGAGCGCGTCACCGCCCGGCAGATCGAGGCGGCCCGCCGCGCGATCACCCGCGCCATGAAGCGCGTCGGTCGTGTCTGGATCCGCGTGTTCCCCGACGTGCCGGTTTCCAAGAAGCCGACCGAAGTCCGCATGGGTAAGGGCAAGGGTTCGCCCGAGTTCTGGGCGGCCAAGGTCAAGCCGGGCCGGATCATGTTCGAGCTCGACGGCGTGTCCGAGGAGATCGCCCGCGAGGCGCTCCGTCTCGGCGCCGCAAAGCTGCCGATCAAGACCCGCTTCATCCAGCGCATCGCCGAGTAAGGGAGGCCGACATGAAAATCGCACAGCGTCAGTCCGACCTGAAGGCCATGAGCACGGACCAGCTCCAGGACGAGCTCCTGAAGCTCAAGAAGGAGCAGTTCAACCTGCGCTTCCAGAAGGCCACCGGGCAGCTCGAGAACACCGCGCGCGTCACTGAAGTGCGCAAGGACATCGCCCGCATCAAGACGCTGCAGCGGTCGAAGACCGTCGCGGCGAGCGCGTGAGGAGAGAATAATGCCTAAGCGCGTACTGCAGGGCGTCGTCGTCAGCGACAAGCAGAACAAAACTGTTGTGGTCAAGGTCGAGCGGCGTTATACGCACCCGCTGCTCAAGAAGACGGTGCGCCGCACGAAGAACTATCACGCCCATGACGAGGCGGGTTCGTTCAAGGTCGGCGACACGGTTTGGATCGAGGAGTCCAAGCCGATTTCCAAGCTGAAAAGCTGGGTTGTGCTCGAAGACGCCCCCAAGGCGTGATTCGGGACGGCTTCGCCCGGCCCCGAATCAGGGGCAGGGCGGGCAGGAAAGAAGCCGGACATGTTTCTCCGCAAAGGTGGAAACCACTTTTGCGGATCGTGTTTTGTTTGAGGCCAGGGGGCGTCGACCCCCGTCAGTCGTAGTCCCCGCCGGCGCTGATGCTGGCCGGGAAACCGAGCTGATACACAGATTGGAAGGATCAAGGCCATGATCCAGGTGCAGACGAATCTCGACGTCGCCGACAATTCCGGCGCCCGTCGCGTGATGTGCATCAAGGTTCTCGGCGGGTCGAAGCGGCGCTATGCCCGCATTGGCGACATCATCGTCGTCTCGATCAAGGAAGCCATTCCGCGCGGTCGCGTGAAGAAGGGCGACGTCATGAAGGCGGTCGTCGTTCGCACCGCCAAGGACGTCAAGCGCCAGGACGGTTCGGTGATCCGCTTCGACCGCAATGCGGCCGTGCTGATCAACAACCAGAAGGAGCCGGTGGGCACGCGTATCTTCGGACCGGTTCCGCGCGAGTTGCGCGCCAAGAACCACATGAAGATCATCTCGCTGGCGCCGGAGGTGCTGTGATGGCTGCGAAGATCAAGAAGGGCGACAAGGTCGTCGTGCTCGCTGGTCGCGACAAGGGCAAGACCGGCGAAGTGCTACAGGTGCTCCCCAAGGATGCCCGCGCCGTGGTGCGTGGCGTCAACCTGGTGAAGCGCCACACCAAGCAGTCCCCGCAGTCCGAGGGCGGCATCATCAGCAAGGAAGCGACGATCGACCTGTCGAACATCGCGATTGCCGATCCCAAGGACGGCAAGGCGACCCGCGTTGGTTTCAAGGTGCTCGATGACGGCCGCAAGGTTCGTTTCGCCAAGCGTTCGGGGGATCTGATCGATGGCTGAGGCTCAGCAGGCGGCTCTCTCGCCGCGCATGAAGAAGCATTACGAGGACGTCGTCCGTCCCGCGATGATCGCCGAATTCGGCTACAAGAACGTCATGGAAGTGCCGACGATCGAGAAAATCGTCATCAACATGGGCGTTGGTGAAGCGACTGCCGACCGCAAGAAGGTCGACAACGCCGCCGGCGACCTCGCCATGATCGCCGGTCAGAAGCCGGTCATCACCAAGTCCCGCCTCGCCATCGCCGGCTTCAAGCTGCGCGAGAACATGGCGGTCGGCTGCAAGGTCACGCTGCGCAAGACCAAGATGTTCGAGTTCGTCGACCGGCTCGTCACCATCGCCTTGCCGCGCGTGCGCGACTTCCGGGGCCTCAACCCCAAGTCGTTCGACGGGCGCGGCAATTTCGCGCTCGGGATCAAGGAGCACATCGTGTTCCCCGAGATCAACTACGACAAGGTCGACCAGGTCTGGGGCATGGACGTGATCGTCTGCACGACTGCGAAGTCGGACGACGAGGCGCGCGCTCTGCTCAAGCACTTCAACTTCCCGTTCCGGCAGTGAACCTCAGCGTTCATACGCGGAAACCAGGAGAGATCGATGGCTAAGAAAAGCTCCGTCGAGAACAACGAGCGTCGCAGGAAGCTGGTGAAGAAATTCGCCGGCCGCCGGGCTCGCCTTCTCGCGATCGCCAATGACGACAACCAGCCCATGGACGAGCGTTTCCTCGCCCGCCTGAAGCTGGCCGAACTGCCGCGCAACTCGGCCAAGATCCGCATTCGCAACCGCTGCGAAGTCACGGGTCGTCCGCGCGCGTTCTATCGCAAGCTCAAGATGTCGCGTGTCGCGCTGCGTGAGCTCGGCAACAAGGGGCTGGTTCCCGGCCTCGTCAAGTCGAGCTGGTAAGGAGGACTGGAACAATGGCTATCATTGATCCGCTCGGCGATATGCTGACCCGCATCCGCAATGCGCAGATGCGTCGCAAGTCCCGCGTTTCCACCCCGGGCTCTAAGCTGCGCGCTCGCGTGCTCGACGTGCTGCAGTCCGAGGGCTACATCCGCGGCTACAGCCAGACCGAGTTCGGCAACGGCCGGACCGAGTTCGACATCGAACTGAAGTATCACGAGGGCCAGCCGGTCATCCGGTCGATCTCCCGTGTTTCGAAGCCCGGCCGCCGCGTCTACTCGTCGGTCGAGACCATGCCGCGCGTGGCCGATGGCCTTGGCGTGACGATCGTCTCGACCCCGCGTGGCGTTATGGCCGATCATGTGGCCCGCGAGCAGAACGTGGGCGGCGAAGTGCTCTGCAAGGTCTTCTGACCTTACAGGCGCCCCGCTCACTTTCAGGAGAGATCCAATGTCTCGTATCGGTAAGAAGCCGGTTTCGGTTCCCGCGGGCGTCACCGCCTCGGTCACCGGCCAGCTGGTCAAGATCAAGGGCTCCAAGGGCGAGCTCTCCTTCACGGTTCCCGACGACGTGTCGGTCGCCATGGAGGACGGCGCGATCGCGGTTCAGCCGCGTTCGCAGTCGAAGCGCGCCCGTGCGCTCTGGGGCACCTCGCGTGCCCGTATCAACAATCTCGTCGTCGGCACCACTGCCGGCTTCGAGAAGAAGCTCGAGATCAACGGCGTCGGCTACAAGGCCGCCGTCAACGGCAAGGTGCTGAAGCTGTCGCTCGGCTACAGCCACGACATCGATTACGAAATCCCGGCCGGTGTCGCGATCGTGACGCCGAAGCCGACGGAAATCGTCGTCAGCGGCATCGACAAGCAGATCGTCGGCCAGACCGCCGCGGAAATCCGCGACTATCGTGGCCCCGAGCCCTACAAGGGCAAGGGCGTCAAGTACGCCGGCGAATTCATCTTCCGCAAGGAAGGCAAGAAGAAGTAAGGACGCCAGCCATGAGCAAGCAGAACGATGTGACTGCGCGCCGCAAGGCCCGCGTCCGCCGCGCGATCAAGGCGGTTGCCAATGGTCGCCCGCGCCTGTCGGTGCATCGCACCGGCAAGCAGATCTACGCCCAGGTCATCGACGACGTGAAGGGGGTCACCCTGGCCTCCGCCTCGTCGCTCGACAAGGACGTGCGCGAGCAGATCAAGTCCGGCGCCAATGTCGAGGCGGCCGGCCAGATCGGCAAGATCGTCGCCGAGCGCGCGGTCAAGGCCGGCGTGACGGAAGTGGTCTTCGACCGCGGCCCGTACATGTACCATGGCCGCGTCAAGGCGCTGGCCGATGCGGCCCGCGAAGCTGGTCTCAGCTTCTGAGGTTATCGGGTTTCGCCCGGCCCGGCGTTTCGCGCCGGCCGGGCGGCATCCGTTTACAGGCTTCCCCGCGCAATGACGCACGGGGTTAGGCTCGAGCGAGCGGCAGGGCTTCGACCCTCGTCCGCGCAAGTAAGAGGACAGACACATGGCTAGAGAGCCGCGTGAGCGTAAAGACCGGGAACAGGAAGTTTCCGAGTTCGTGGATAAGCTCGTCCACATCAACCGCGTCGCCAAGGTGGTGAAGGGTGGTCGTCGCTTCGGCTTCGCCGCGCTCGTCGTCGTCGGCGACCAGAAGGGCCGCGTCGGCTTCGGCCACGGCAAGGCTCGTGAAGTTCCCGAGGCGATCCGCAAGGCGACGGAAGCCGCCAAGCGCGGCCTCGTCCGCATCCCGCTGCGCGAGGGCCGTACCCTCCATCACGACGTGCAGGGCCGCCACGGCGCCGGCAAGGTCGTGCTGCGTGCGGCTCCAGCCGGTACCGGCATCATCGCCGGCGGCCCGATGCGCGCCGTCTTCGAGGCGGTCGGCATGCAGGACGTCGTGTCGAAGTCGCTCGGCTCCTCCAACCCGTACAACCTCGTGCGCGCCACCTTCGACGCGCTGAAGAACGAGGACAGCCCGCGTTCGGTCGCGGCTCGTCGCTCGCTCAAGGTTTCGGCCCTGCAGACCCGTCGCCGCGATGCCGGCACGGATGCGGCCGCGGAAGCGTGAGGGGGAAATCATGGCAAAGGCTGAGAAGACCTTCACCATCGAGCAGATCGGTTCGCCGATCCGCCGCGAGGCCACCCAGCGCCAGACCCTGATCGGTCTCGGCCTGAACAAGATCCGCCGCCGTTCGACCCTCCAGGACACCCCCGCGGTGCGTGGCATGGTCGAGAAGGTCAAGCACCTCGTGCGCGTCGTCGACGCGAAGTGAGGAGGGCGACACATGAAACTCAATGAAATCCGTGACAACGAAGGCGCTCTGAAGGAGCGCATCCGCGTCGGCCGTGGCATTGGCTCCGGCAAGGGCAAGACCGGTGGTCGCGGCGTGAAGGGTCAGACCTCGCGCGCCGGCGTCGCCATCAAGGGCTTCGAAGGCGGCCAGATGCCGCTGTATCGTCGCCTGCCGAAGCGCGGCTTCAACAACCTCTTCGCGAAGGACCTGAACGAGGTGAACCTCGGCCGGATCCAGCAGGCGGTGGAAGCCGGCAAGCTCGACGCCAAGGGCACCGTGACCATCGAGGCGCTCGTCGCCGCCGGTGTCATCACCCGCCAGGCCAAGGACGGCGTCAAGATCCTCGGCGTCGGCGAGCTCAAGACCAAGCTTGCTTTCGAAGTCTACGGCGCGTCCAAGTCGGCCGTCGCTGCGATCGAGAAGGCCGGCGGTTCGGTCAAGATTCTGGCTGCCGCTTCACAGGCGTGATCCGAACGCCTACATGACGTTTGCGAACGGCGGCCGGGCCCAGCGCCTTGGCCGCCGTTCGACTGTTTGACGCAAGGCGCGAATCCGCAGACAGCACGCACGCGTGCGTCGGCAGACGTGCTTCCAGAGCATCGGACCGAAAGGTGGAATCCACGTTTCGGAACAATCCGATGCTCCGACTATGAGATAGATCATCGTTACGCGTCCGGCAGGACGCGCGATGATCTGGGACCAGTTTGAGACCCAGGGACCGGACGCATGGCATCGGCGGCTGAACAGCTTGCGGCGAACCTCAATTTCGGGGCCTTCGCCAAGGCGGATGAACTGAAGAAGCGAATCTGGTTCACGCTGGGCGCGCTCGTCATCTATCGGCTCGGCACCTATATCCCGCTGCCCGGCATGAACCCGGATGCGGTGGCCGATCTCTTCCGCCAGACCCAGTCCGGCATGCTCGGCATGTTCAACATGTTCTCGGGCGGCGCGGTCGGGCGTCTCGCGATCTTCGCGCTTGCGATCATGCCGTACATCTCGGCCTCGATCATCGTGCAGCTTCTCTCCAGCGTCATCCCGAGCTTCGAGGCGCTGAAGAAGGAAGGCGAGCAGGGCCGCAAGACCCTGAACCAGTACACCCGCTACCTGACCCTCGTGCTGGCCGTGTTCCAGGCCTATGCGATCGGCGTGGGCCTGCAGGGTTCGGGCAACCTCGTGCTCGAGCCCGGGCCGTTCTTCCTGCTCTCGACCACGATCACGCTGGTCGGCGGCACGATGTTCTTGCTCTGGCTGGGTGAGCAGATCACCAGCCGCGGCATCGGCAACGGCACCTCGATGATCATCTTCTCGGGCATCATCGCCGAATTCCCGTCGCAGCTCGCCCAGACCTTCGAGCTCGGCCGCCAGGGCGCGATCTCGACGGGCCTGCTGCTCGGCGTGCTCGTGATGGCGATCTGCGTCATCGCCTTCTGCGTGTTCATGGAGCGCGCCCAGCGCCGCCTGCTGATCAACTATCCGAAACGCCAGGTCGGCAACCGCATGTATGAGGGCCAGACCTCGTTCCTGCCGCTGAAGCTCAATACCGCCGGCGTCATTCCGCCGATCTTCGCCTCGTCGCTGCTGCTGCTGCCGACCACCGTCGCCAGCTTCTCGCAGGCGTCGGGCGGCACCGGCTTCCTGTCGGTGATGGCGACCTATCTGGCGCATGGCCGGCCGCTGTTCATGGTGCTCTATGCGGCGCTGATCATCTTCTTCTGCTTCTTCTACACCGCGATCGTGTTCAATCCGGTCGAGACCGCCGACAATCTCAAGAAGCATGGCGGCTTCATGCCGGGCATCCGACCGGGCGAGCGGACCGCCGAGCATATCGATCGCATCCTCACGCGCATCACCGTTCTCGGCGCAGGATATTTGACGATCGTCTGCCTTATCCCCGAGTTCATGATCACCTATGCTCAGATCCCGATCATCCTGCTGGGCGGCACTTCGCTCCTCATCGTGGTGACGACGACGATGGACACCGTGGCGCAAGTTCACGGGCACCTGCTGGCCCATCAGTACGAAGGGCTGGTCAAGAAGGCCAAGTTGCGAGGAGCGAGGCGTTAAGAGCCTCTACCCCGTTCTGAATCGGTCTCGATGGGCTTTGGAGGAGACGGATGTCAGGAGAAGCGCGCAGCCGATACCCTTCGGTATCGGCGAGCAGATTCGACGCAGCAGGCGGCCCTCCAAAGCCCACCTCCGGCGCCGGGAATTCGACCGCTCCGCGGCGTCGCACCATTTGCCGATACTTGTGTATCGGCTGCATGATGCTCCTAGCGAGCGGACGAATTGCCGGCGTCGAGACCGGCTCAGAACGGGGTAGAGGCTCTTAAATGCGGTTGATTTTCCTGGGGCCGCCGGGGGCGGGTAAGGGCACTCAGGCGGCGCGCATCGTCGCGAAGCACGGCATTCCACAACTCTCCACCGGCGACATGCTGCGCGCAGCCGTCGCCGCTGGTACGCCGGTCGGCCAGAAGGCCAAGGCCGTGATGGACGCCGGCGGGCTGGTCTCTGACGAGATCGTCATCGGCATCGTCGCCGACCGTATCGAAGAGGCGGATGCCAAGAAGGGCTTCATCCTCGACGGCTTCCCGCGGACGCTGGCTCAGGCCGAGGCGCTCGACGCGATGCTCGACGGCAAGGGGCTGAAGCTCGATGCCGTCCTCGAGCTCAAGGTCGACCAGACCAAGCTCGTCGACCGCATCATCCGCCGCGCCGAGGAGGCGAGGGCGGCCGGGCAGCCGGTGCGCAAGGACGACGATCCGGAGGTCTTCAAGACCCGGCTCGAGGCCTATAACCGCGATACGGCCGTGGTCGCTCCTTACTACGAGAAGCGCGGCCAGCTGACCGCGATCGACGGCATGCAGCCGATCGACAGCGTCTCGCAGGCGATCAACGAGGCGCTTTCGGTGGCGGCGCAGGGCTGACCGGCTCTCCAGCACCACCCATCCGGACCCGGGCGGACCTCACGGTTCGGCCGGGTTCTTCGTTTCTGTGGTGCGCTTTTGCGCTGATGCCTTTGCCTTTTCTCAGCTTGGCCGTGCGTTGACAGGTTTGGAGCCGGCAGATGTCCTGTGGGCCAATCCGCGCGAAGCGGTGGCAAGCATCCGTAGACCGGGAGGCGAAGCGGCTTTCCGCGGTCCGGAGGCAGGACAGGGAGCAGGCGCATGACGAAGTTTGGTGCATTGCTGGTCGCGAGCACGCTGGCGCTGATGCCGGCGGCGGCGGGGGCGCAGGACGCGGTGAAGATCGGCGTCCTCAACGACCAGTCGGGCAATTATGCCGAGTTCGGCGGCCTCGGCTCCGTCGAGGCGGCGAAGATGGCGATCGAGGATTTCGGCGGTTCGGTGCTCGGCAAGCCGATCGAGATCGTGTCGGCCGACCACCAGAACAAGCCGGACATCGCCGTCGGTTTGGCGCGGCGCTGGTACGATGTCGATGGCGTCACCGCGATCGCCGACCTCACCAACTCCGCCGTTGCGCTGGGCGTGGCCGGCATCGCCAAGGAAAAGCAGAAGATCGCGCTCTATAACGGTCCGGCGACGACGCGCCTCTTCAACGAGGATTGCGCGGCGACCGGCTTCATGTGGACCTTCGACACGGCGACCTCGGCCAAGGGCACGGCGGTTTCGGTCCTGCGCGAGGGCGGTGACAGCTGGTACATCATCGCGGCCGACTATGCCTTCGGCCATCAGCTCACGGCGGATATCGAGTCGATCGTGAAGGCCAATGGCGGCAAGACGCTGGGCGCGGTGCGCGCGCCGCTGGGCACGCCGGACTTCTCCTCCTTCCTGCTTCAGGCGCAGGCTTCGAAGGCCAAGATCGTGGCCTTCGCCAATGCCGGCACGGACACGATCAACTCGATCAAGCAGGCCGGCGAGTTCGGCCTGGTCGATGGCGGCCAGAAGCTCGCGGCGATGGTCGTGGTGCTCAGCGATGTCCACGGCCTCGGCCTCGACAAGGCCAAGGGGCTGATCACCACCACGGCCTTTTACCATGACGCTGACAAGCCGAGCCGGGACTTCGCTGACCGCTACATGGCGCGGACCAAGAAGATGCCGGGCATGATTCAGGCCAGCGTCTATTCCTCGGTGCTGCATTATCTGAAGGCCGTGAAGGCCGCAGGCACGGCCGCCGGCCCCGCTGTCGCCGCGAAGATGAAGGAGCTGCCGGTCGACGATTTCTACGCGCCGGGCGCGAAGATCCGCGAGGACGGCCGGTTGATGAACGACATGCTGCTGGTCGAGGTGAAGAAGCCCGCCGAATCGAAGGCGCCGTGGGACTACTTCAAGGTCGTCCGCAAGATCCCGGCGGCCGAGATCATCGCGCCGCTCTCGGAGAGCAAGTGTAACCTGGTGAAGAAATAGGGGGACACCGGGGGGAGCAGGGCAGGGCCGTCATTCTCGGGCGAAGCGAAGCGCAGACCCGAGAATCTCCTGCAGGAAGTTCGAAAGCCTCATCCGGCCTGAGATGCTCGGGTCAAGCCCGAGCATGACGGCGAATACGCGGTCTGGCTATGGCCTTCCCTGCCTTGGCATGGTTCTTGGTTGCGGCGGGGTTGACTCGTTGCGGCCGACGCGTTAACGACCCGCCATCCGGTTTCATGGGAGCGATGCCGTTGCCTTCGCGAGAAGGGACGACGTCGCATTACCGCGTGGAGCCGTTCAACGTCCTGCATGAGCCGGCCTCCACCGGACGCGGGATTTTTCCCACCGCCGGGGTGCCATCGGGTGCTTCGGCCGACATGGAGATGAGACCATGGCTCGTATCGCGGGCGTTAACATTCCCACCGGCAAGCGCGTCGTCATCGGCTTGCAGTACATCCACGGCATTGGCGCGGCCAAGGCCCAGGAGATCGTCGAGAAGGTTGGCATCGCTCCGGAGCGCCGCGTCAACCAGCTGACCGACGCCGAAGTGCTCCAGATCCGCGAGACGATCGACCGCGACTACCTCGTCGAGGGCGACCTGCGCCGCGAAGTCTCGATGAACATCAAGCGCCTGATGGACCTCGGCTGCTATCGCGGCCTGCGTCATCGCCGCTCGCTGCCGGTCCGCGGCCAGCGCACGCACACCAACGCCCGCACCCGCAAGGGCAAGGCGAAGCCGATCGCCGGCAAGAAGAAGTGATTTCGGCGGGCCGCTAGTCGGCCCGCTGTTTATACGCCGGCCGGTCCGCTCTCGGGCCGCCGGCATCCCCAGCGCCTGGCATGACGGGCGCGCCTGAAGGATGGAAGAAGAGTTATGGCCAAGGAAGCCCAGCGCGTCCGTCGTCGCGAACGCAAGAACATCGTCTCCGGCGTCGCGCATGTGAACGCCTCGTTCAACAACACCATGATCACCATCACCGACGCGCAGGGCAACACGATCTCGTGGTCGTCGGCCGGCACGATGGGCTTCAAGGGCTCGCGCAAGTCGACCCCCTACGCCGCCCAGGTCGCCGCCGAGGACGCTGCCCGCAAGGCTGCCGAGCACGGCATGCGCACCCTCGAGGTCGAGGTGACCGGTCCGGGTTCGGGCCGCGAGTCGGCTCTTCGCGCTCTCCAGGCCGCGGGCTTCACCGTGACCTCGATCCGCGACGTGACGCCGATCCCGCACAATGGCTGCCGTCCGCGCAAGCGCCGTCGCGTCTGACGCCTGACGTGGTTAGCCCAAGGCGCCCGCAGGGGCGGGCGCCTGTCCGGGGCGGCGGTGGCCGCCAGATGAATTCAGCACCAGGAGTGCGGTCGTGATCAGCAAGAACTGGCAGGATCTTTCCAAGCCGAACAAGCTCGAAGTGAAGGTCGGAGACGACCCGAAGCGTCAGGCCACCGTGATCGCGCGTCCGCTCGAGCGCGGCTTTGGCATGACGCTCGGCAATGCGCTCCGTCGCGTGCTGCTGTCGTCGCTCCAGGGCGCGGCCGTGACCGCCGTCCAGATCGACGGCGTCCTCCACGAGTTCTCCTCGATTCCGGGCGTCCGTGAGGACGTCACCGACATCGTCCTCAACATCAAGGCCGTTGCGGTCAAGATGCAGGGCGAGGGCCCGAAGCGCATGACCCTGCGCAAGTCCGGCCCAGGCACCGTCACCGCTGGTGACATCAACACCATCGGCGACGTCTCGATCCTCAACCCCGACCTCGTGCTCTGCACGCTGGACGACGGGGCCGAGATCCGCATGGAGTTCACGGTCAACACCGGCAAGGGTTATGTCCCGGCTGAGCAGAACCGCCCCGAAGATGCGCCGATCGGCCTGATCCCGGTCGACAGCCTCTATTCGCCGGTCAAGAAGGTCTCCTACCGCGTCGAGAACACCCGCGAGGGCCAGAACCTCGACAAGGACTCGCTGACGCTGGCGATCGAGACCAACGGCTCGGTCACCCCCGAGGACGCGCTGGCGCTCGCCGCCCGCATCCTGCAGGACCAGCTCGCGGTGTTCATCACCTTCGAGGAGCCGCGCAAGGAAGAGGCCGTCTCGACCGCGCCGCAGCTGCCCTTCAACCCGGCGCTGCTCAAGAAGGTCGACGAGCTCGAGCTCTCGGTCCGCTCGGCCAACTGCCTCAAGAACGACAACATCGTCTATATCGGCGACCTTATCCAGAAGTCCGAGGGCGAGATGCTGCGCACCCCGAACTTCGGCCGCAAGTCGCTGAACGAGATCAAGGAAGTGCTCGCCACCATGGGCCTGCACCTGGGCATGGACGTCCAGGGCTGGCCGCCGGAGAACATCGAAGAGCTCGCGAAGCGCTTCGAAGAGCACTACTGAGCTTCAACCGGCGCGGGAGGCATTCCGCGCCGACCCCGCCCGGTTCATTCCGAGCCGGAGCATAAGGAACGGCCGTACCGTGGCACGGCGGCCGTAAGCAACGAAGGAGCCAAACAATGCGTCACGGTTTCCGCGGTCGTCGTTTCAACCGCTCGGCCGAGCATCGCCAGGCGATGTTCGCCAACATGGCCCAGGCCCTGATCAAGCACGAGCAGATCACCACCACCCTGCCGAAGGCCAAGGACCTGCGTCCGGTCGTCGAGAAGCTGATCACCCTCGGCAAGCGCGGCGACCTGCACGCCCGCCGTCAGGCGATCGCGCAGATCAAGGATGTCGAGCTGGTCGGCAAGCTCTTCGCGGTCCTCGGCCCGCGCTACAAGGAGCGCAACGGCGGCTATCTGCGCATCATGAAGGCGGGCTTCCGCTTCGGCGACAACGCTCCGATGGCGATCATCGAGTTCGTCGATCGCGACGTCGACGCCAAGGGCAAGGATTCCGGCCCGGTCTTCACGGCGGAAGACGAAGCCGCCTGATCGGCGCCTCGCAGCATGACTTATCGAAAGGCGGCCGGAAGGCCGCCTTTCTTTATTTCGGCCCGGCTGTCGCGCCGATAGGAGGGCAGGAACCACCATCGCTATCCAGTGGTTTACATCGTCCGGGTCAAACGCCGCGAGCTTTCATGATTAAGCAGCTCTGCTATCACAGTCGCATCAAGCCGGGAGCTGGGGGGCGTGTCCTCTCGGTCTTCCGCGACATCCTCAAGACCTCGCAGCGCAACAACCAAGCGCAGGGGCTGAGCGGTTATCTTCTCTTCGACAAGACGTATTTTGCCCAGGTTCTCGAAGGTCCTGCGGCGAAGGTCGACGAGACCTTCGCGCGCATCAAGGCCGATCCCCGTCATTCGGAGGTGACCCCGATAGGCACCCGGGACAGGTCCAGCCGACAGTTCGGGGGCTGGACCATGGGAGGCGCGACACTGGAGGTCCTGCAGGATCGAGAAATCCTGCTGAGACACGGCCTCGACATCCAGGGCTGGCAGCTCAAGCTCGACTGCCGAGGGCTGATCGACGTCGCCCTGGACTTTGCGCATAAGCATGCCGCGAACGGCTGAGCTTGCTGGCATTACAGCCGACGCTGGCCTATCTCTGCAAAGACTCGATCCTTCGGAGACAATGCATGGCCGCCCGCTTTCCCTTTGCCGCCGCAGTGGCTCTCGTCGTGGCCTGCGCGGGTCCCGTGGCCGCACAGGCGCCGGCGCGGCAGGTGCCCGAGACGCGCGAGCAGGTGACGCTCTCGTTCGCGCCGTTGGTCAAGCAGACGCAGGCTGCGGTCGTGAACGTCTATGGCGCGCGCGTCGAGAAGCGCCCGCAGAACCCGTTTATGGATGATCCGTTCTTCCGCCGCTTCTTCGGCGATGGCGGTTTCGGCGTGCCGCGCGAGCGGGTGCAGCGCTCGCTCGGCTCGGGCGTGATCGTCGATGCCGGCGCCGGTCTCGTGGTGACGAACAACCACGTCATCGAGAACATGAGCGAGGTGAAGGTCGCCTTCGCCGACAAGCGCGAGGTTGAGGCCACGATCCTGCTGCGCGATCCGCGCACCGATCTCGCCGTGCTCAAGCTCGCCGATGCCAAGAACCTGACCGCGATCGAGCTTGCGGATACCGACGAGCTCCAGGTCGGCGACATCGTGCTGGCCATGGGCAATCCCTTCGGCGTCGGCCAGACGGTGACGCAGGGCATCGTCTCGGCGCTCGCGCGCACGCAGATCGGCGTCGGCGATGCGCAGTCCTTCATCCAGACCGATGCGGCAATCAATCCCGGCAATTCGGGTGGCGCGCTGATCGACATGAAGGGCCGGGTCGTCGGCATCAACACGGCGATCTATTCGCGCTCCGGCGGCAGCGTCGGTATCGGTTTCGCCATTCCCTCGGCGATGGTGCGCCTCGTCGTCGACAGCGCCAAGGCCGGCGCCAAGACGGTGAAGCGCCCCTGGTTCGGCGCACGCTTGCAGAGCTTGACGGCGGAGGTCGCCGACGGGCTCGGTCTCGACCGGCCGGCGGGCTCCGTCGTTGCCAGCGTCGTCGAGAAGGGCCCGGCCGACCAGTCCGGCCTGAAGCGCTCGGACGTGATCCTCTCGGTCGACGGCTTTGCGGTCGATGATCCCGAATCCTTCGGCTATCGCTTCGCGACCCGGCCGATCGGCGGCACGACGATGCTCACCGTTCTGCGCGGCGGCAAGCGCATCTCGATTCCCGTGAAGCTCGTCGCGGCGCCCGAGACCCGGCCGCGCGACATGGTGAAGCTCACCAGCCGCTCGCCGCTCGCCGGGCTGACGGTCGGCAATATGTCGCCGGCTCTGGCCGAGGAGCTCTCGATCGACACCGGCAACGAGGGCGTCGTCGTCAGCGAGGTCGAGGAGGGCAGCACTGCCGCCAATGTCGGCTTCCAGAAGGGCGACCTGATCATGGCGCTCAACGGCGAGCGCATGACCACTTCGCGCGAGGTCGAGGCTGCTCTCAAGGACCGCAAGCGCGCCTGGGAGGTGACGATCTCCCGCGGCGGCCAGACGATCACCTCGGTCTTCCCGGGGTGAGCGACCTGTTCGCAGCCTCGGGGCTGGACAAGTCCGGGCCGCGGCCGCTCGCCGACCGCCTGCGGCCGACGACGCTCGCCGAGGTCGCAGGCCAGGAGCATCTGACCGGGCCGGACGGCGCGCTGACGCGGCTCGTCGCCTCCGGCACCATCGGCAGCCTGATCTTCTGGGGCCCCCCCGGCACGGGCAAGACGACGGTGGCACGGCTGCTCGCGGGGCTGGTCGATCTCGGCTTCGAGCAGATCAGCGCGATCTTCTCCGGCGTCGCCGATCTCAGAAAGGTCTTCGAGGCGGCGCGCGGGCGCCGGCTCGGCGGCCGGGGCACGCTGCTCTTCGTCGACGAGATCCATCGCTTCAACCGCGCCCAGCTCGACGCCTTCCTGCCTGTCATGGAGGACGGCACGATCACGCTGATCGGCGCGACGACGGAGAATCCGTCCTTCGCCCTCAATGCGGCGCTGCTGTCGCGGGCGCGGGTGCTGACCTTCAAGTCGCTGGACGAGGGCTCGCTGCTCTTCCTGCTCGGCCGAGCCGAGGTTCTGGAGGGGCGGGAGCTGCCCCTGACGCCGGAAGCACGCCTCGCGCTGGCCCGTTTCGCCGATGGCGACGGCCGCGCCGTGCTGACGCTGGCCGAGGAGATCTGGCGGGCGGCGAAGCCCGGCGAAATCCTCGACGAGCACGGCCTTTCGGATGTGATCCAGCGCCGCGCGCCGATCTATGACAAGGCGCAGGACGGCCACTACAACCTGATCTCCGCGCTGCACAAGACGATCCGCGGTTCCGATCCCGATGCCGCGCTGTACTATTTCGCGCGCATGCTCGATGCCGGCGAGGACCCGCGCTTCCTGGCGCGGCGGCTCGTCCGCATGGCGGTCGAGGATATCGGGCTCGCCGATCCACAGGCGCTATTGCATGCCCGCGCGGCGGCTGAGACCTATGAGCAGCTCGGCACGCCCGAAGGCGAGCTCGCACTGGCCAATTGCGTGATCTATCTGGCGACCGCACCGAAATCGAACGCGGCCTACATGGCCTACAAGGCGGCCGTGCGCGTGGCCAAGGAGCGGGGATCGCTGACGCCGCCGAAGACGATCCTCAACGCACCGACCAAGCTCATGCGCGAGGAAGGCTACGGCGCCGATTACGCCTATGACCACGACCAGCCCGATGCCTTTTCCGGCCAGAACTACTGGCCGGATGCGCTCGGCCGGCAGCGCTTCTATGATCCGCCGGAGCGCGGCTTCGAGCGCGAGATCCGCAAGCGGCTGGAATATTGGGAACGGCTGCGGCAGGAGCGGGGAGAGTAGGGATGTATCTGATCGCGCGCCTGCTTCTGATCGTGCCCTCGGTGATCGCCGGCTGGTTCGTCTCGAAGGACGATGTCTCCTACTGGGTCGTGGCCTTCGCCATCGCGCTGGTCTTCATCGCGCTGACCATCGCCTTCGAGCTCTATGTGCATCCGCGGTTGAGGCGCAGGCGCTGACGTCCGCTTTGTTTCTCGAAAGGCGCTGTCATCCCGGACAAGCCGCGAAGCGGCTTCGATCCGGGAGCCATCATGGAGTGCGGCGCTCTTCGATGGATCCCGGGTCAAGCCCGGGATGACGGCGCGGTTCCGTGCCCACCGACACCCCCTCGTTATGAGCGCGCTCAACTGCGGCAGGTGAACGGCAGGAAGGTGCCGGACATGCCGCTGTTCATCGCCATCAGCACGAGCCGGTTGGCGAGCTCCAGCTCCTGCTTGCTGCGGGCGCAGACCTCGGCGCGGGCCTGGCAGTTCGAGGCGAGGAAGGCGTCGTGGCTGGCGAGGAAGTCCGCGCCCAGGCCCTTCTTGCCGAGCCGCGCGATCGACTGGTCATAGGCCTTCCTGTAGCGATTGCATTTCTCGGTCGGCCAATCCGTGCTGCCGCTCTGCTGGGCGAAAGCGAGCGTGCTGCCGAAGGCCAGCGTGACGGCCAGCAATCCCATGCGGCCAAATTCAGCCTGAAGAGCCATCGCTTTCCTTCCCGTCGCTGAGACCGGTCGTTTTCCCATACCGATCTTCCTGTCCGGCCGCACGGAGCCGTGCAATTGCGGCGGATTTCGTTTGTGCAAGGCGCCAGCGCGCTCTATTCCACAGCGATGATCTCCACTGCTCTTGTTTTTATAGGCGCCGGCATCGGCGGCGCCCTGCGCCACGGCATCAATGTCGTCTCGCCGCGCTGGTTCGGCATGGGGTTTCCCTATGGGACCATGGCCATCAACATCATCGGCTCGGCCCTGATGGGCCTCGTCGCCGGCTGGTTCGCGTTCCGCGCCGGCGAAGCCGTGCCGCAGGACCTGCGCCTGTTCCTCACGACGGGCATCCTCGGCGGTTTCACCACCTTTTCGGCCTTCTCGCTCGATGCCGTCCTGCTCTGGGAGCGGGGCGAGGCGATGCTGGCGGCCACCTATGTGATCGGCTCGGTCGTGCTGTCGCTGGCGGCGCTGTTCGGTGGCCTCGCGATGATGCGGAGCATGTCATGAAGACGGGCGGCAAAGGCCCCGGCAGCAAGGGCGCCGGGGGCAAGGGGACGGGCGGCAAGGTCACCGGCAACTCCCCGCGTGGCGGTAAGCCGCCATCCGCCGGCGCGCCGCGCGGCAAACGGCCGAGCCACGACGCCCGGCGGCGCGCCGCGGCGCGTCCGGCCGGCGGCGAGGAGCGCGTGCAGCGCCCCGTTCGCCCGCGGCCGGCGGAGGAGGCTCCGAAGCCGACGCGTGCGCAGGTGAAAGCCGAGACGGCGCAGGTGCTCTCGACTGGCGTGCAGCAGCTCGTCGTGACACCCGACGAGAACGAGATGCGGATCGACCGCTTCCTCGAGGCGCGCTTCCCGCAGCTCTCCTTCAGCCATATCCAGCGCATCGTCCGAAAGGGCGAATTGCGCGTCGATGGCAAGCGCGCCGACAGCAAGGACCGGCTGACCGAGGGCCAGACCGTGCGCATCCCGCCGTTGAAGCTCGAGCCGCAGGAACAGCGCCCGCGCTCGCTCAAGGCCGATACCGACACGGTCGAATTCCTGCGCTCGATCACGCTCTATGAGGATGACGACGTCATCGTGCTCAACAAGCCGGCCGGTTTGGCCGTACAGGGCGGCTCGGGCACGACGCGCCATGTCGACCAGATGCTGGAGGTGCTGACCGACAAGAGCGGCCAGAAGCCGCGCCTCGTCCATCGGCTCGACAAGGACACGGCCGGCTGCCTCGTCATCGCGAAATCGCGCTTCGCCGCTGCGACGCTGGCCAAGACCTTCCGCTCGCGCTCGGCCCGCAAGGTCTACTGGGCGCTAGTCGCCGGCGTGCCGCGCGTCCGCCAGGGTCGCATCTCGACCTATCTCGCCCGCGAGGAGGCTTATGACGGCGACCAGCGCATGGCCGTCGCCAAGCATGGCGAGGACGGCGCCATGCACGCCGTAACCTATTACGCCGTGGTCGAGACGGCGGCGCAGAAGCTCGGCTGGCTGTCGCTGAAACCGGTGACGGGACGCACGCATCAATTGCGCGCGCATGCCGCCCATATCGGCCATCCGATCATCGGCGATCCCAAATACTTCAACATCCAGAACTGGGAGCTGCCCGGCGGCATCCAGAACAAGCTGCATCTGCTGGCACGGCGAATCGTGCTGCCGCATCCGCGCGGCAAGGGCACGATCGATGTCAGCGCGCCGCTGCCGCCGCATATGCGCCAGAGCTGGAACCTGCTCGGCTTCGACGACGCGCCCTATGATCCGATCGTCGAGGCGCCGGACGAGTAAAACCCCTCCGATCCCGTGACGAAACGTAAGAGAACAGTTGCGGAACAAAACGCTTTCTGTTCTAGTCATGTTCTCGTCATCGGAGGGGCTGACCATGCGTTCGATCTGGATCGTTTCCGCCTTTGTTCTCGGGCTTGCCGGAACTGCTCAGGCTCAGACTGCGCCGCCGGCCAAAGCGCCAGTTTCGACCACTGCTACGGCATCGACGGATGAGCCGGTCCCGCGCACTGAGCGGGCCAAGGCCCGGCAGGATTGCGTTGCCGAAAATGTCGCGCTCACCGGCGACGATCTGCGTGCGGCCATGCGGATCTGCATGCAGGGCAAGTTTCCGGGCGTGCAGCTCTACGCCCGCGACGGCGTCACGCGCGACGGCAAGCCGACGGCCGTGGCGGCGCGGGCCGCCTGCAAGGACGAGGTCGACGGGCGCAAGCTGGAGGGCTCGGAGCGGCTCGCGGCGCTGACCGCCTGCTTCAACGGCAAGCGTCCGGATCTCGCGCAGCGCTCCGAATGCCGCAAGGAGGCGCGGGCCAAGGGACTCGACGGCGCCGATCTGCGCAAGGCGGTCGATGCCTGCGCCCGCGAAGCCAAGGGCTGAGCGGTTCGCGGACGCGATGATGCCATGACCGGCTTGCAGTGGATCGCCTCCGCGATCCGGGTTAAAGCGCCGGCATGGACCTCATCATCTTCGATCTCGACGGCACGCTGATCAATTCCGAAGCGATCATCCTCGGTGCGCAATACGAGACCTTCAAGCGCTGCGGCCTGGTGCATCCGGGCCGCGAGGCGGGGCTCGGCATCGTCGGGCTGACGCTGGACATCGCGCTGGCGCAGCTTGCCGGGCTCGCGAAGCCCGACGATGTGCTGACCGAGACCTATCGCCAAGTCTTTAGCGCGATGCGCGTGCAGGCGGAGAACGACCCGTCGCTCGACGAGCCGCTCTTCGCGGGCGTCGCCGAGACGCTGGCTGAATTGAAGCGCCATGGCGGGCTGAAGCTCGGCATCGCCACCGGCAAGTCGCGCAAGGGGGCCGAGTTCATCGTCGCCCGGCATGGCTGGCAGGGGCTGTTCGACACGGTGCAATCGGCGGACGACGCGCCCTCGAAGCCGCATCCCGGCATGATCCGGCGGGCGATGGCGGAGACGGGCGCGGCACCCGAGCATACGGCGATGGTCGGCGACAGCTCCTTCGATATCGAGATGGCGGTGGCCGCCGGCGTGGTGCCTGTCGCGGTGTCCTGGGGCTTCCAGCCGGCCGAGAGGCTGGTGACGTTGGGCGCGCGGCATGTCTTGCGCGAGTTCCGGGAGCTGCCGGCGACGCTCGGGCTGCCGAAGGCGGTGGCGGCGTAGAACCGCCTGAAACGCGGTACCGCGTCCTCAAGGCGCCACCTTCGTCATTCCGGGGTGCGCCAGAGGCGCGAACCCGGGATCCATAACGGGGTGGGGGATGTCAGATGTTCGGCTGCGAGCGGTACGCCCAGTCGTGGATTCCGGGTTCTTCGCTGCGCGAAGCCCCGGAATGACAAAGGGGCGGTCGGGAGCGATCGAGCCTCGGGCCGTATCTGCGCAGGCACGCCTTAATCACTCTGACTTTGTCCTTGTTCGCCTGTCCGATCTGAGGCGGAGCGATCATCCGGCGCCCTTGCCGCACGCGGGCTGAAAGCTGGAATTCGTGGCACACGTTCTCGATGCCCGTGCCGCCGCCAGTAACCTCCTCGCAACCAAGCCGACTCAGTTCCGTTTAACCTGAATAACCGTTCAGATTTGCGCGTTAACCACCTGATGCCGAGGCGGGGTGCATGGTGTTCCCACAACAGGGACGTACCGGCACAAAACAACGCCGGACAGGGGTTCGAACATGATGGATCATGAGCTTCGTGAATTCGTCGATCGCGTGATGGATCGTCACGCGATCGACGAAGAAGACGTCAAGATGCTTCAGCGCAACATCTTGAGCGACATCGTCATCACGCGGGACATCGTCGATGTGCTGATCGCACTCGACCGTGCCGTGCCGCAAAGCTGCAAGGCCTATGCGGATTACATGGTGACGCTGGTCGTCGATTTCGCCGTCTGGGAGAACCGCCCCACCGGCGTGATCGATCGCGACAAGGCCCATTGGCTGGTCACCACGCTCTCGGCCGGTGAAGGCCCGACCGCCACCGCCCAGCGCATCGCCTTCGAGATCGCTCGCGAAGCCGAGCATTGCGACGAGACGCTGCTCGCCTTCGCCTTCGCCAAGGGCGCGGCGAAGGACGTGGTCCGCGCCGGTGTCGGCTCCGCGCCGCGCGTCCTGCTCGCAAGCTGAGATCAAGGGGGAGCGGACCGAAAAGCGGTATTCGTTTTTCGGATGGCTGCGATGGCGAGACGGATTGATCGCGATTCTGCGCCCGGTCAGACGCACGGCGATCGAGCATCGTTCTCGGGCTTGATCCGAGAGCGCGGGCAGGAAGAGGAAGGCGCTCCCTCCAAGAGATGCCCGGGCGAGGCCCAGGCATGACGCGTCGAGCATGGCTCCCGCCGAGAGCCACCGACACCCGGAGCCTGTGCATCCTTGCACAACGGCTTGGCCGATAGCCGACTTTCGCATCGGTGGACGGCAGTTGCGGCATCCCATAGACCCCGGCTATTGCAGTCTGGTCTGAAGCCGGGAGTGGCCGCGCATGTTCTCGAAGATCCTGATCGCGAACCGCGGCGAGATCGCCTGCCGTGTCATCAAGACGGCGCGGCGGATGGGCATCAAGACGGTCGCCGTCTATTCCGATGCGGATCGCGATGCGCTGCATGTCGAGATGGCCGACGAGGCCGTTCATATCGGCGCGGCGCCCGCCGCCCAGTCCTACCTGCTGATCGACAAGATCATCGATGCCTGCAAGGCCACCGGTGCCGAGGCGGTGCATCCCGGATACGGCTTTTTGTCCGAGCGCGAGGCCTTCGCTCAGGCCCTCAAGGATAACGGCATCGTCTTCATCGGCCCCAATCCCGGAGCCATCGCCGCGATGGGCGACAAGATCGAGTCGAAGAAGGCTGCGGCCGCGGCCAAGGTTTCCACGGTGCCGGGCTTCCTCGGCATCATCGAGAGCCCCGAGCATGCGGTGACCATCGCCGACGAGATCGGCTATCCCGTGATGATCAAGGCCTCGGCCGGCGGCGGCGGCAAGGGCATGCGCATCGCCCATTCTTCGGGCGAAGTGGCTGAAGGTTTCGCCCGCGCCAAGTCGGAAGCCGCGTCGTCCTTCGGCGATGACCGGGTTTTCGTCGAGAAGTTCATCGTCGATCCCCGCCATATCGAGATCCAGGTTCTCGGCGACAAGCACGGCAACGTCATCTATCTCGGCGAGCGCGAATGCTCGATCCAGCGCCGCAACCAGAAGGTTCTGGAGGAGGCGCCGTCGCCGCTGCTCGACGAAGCCACCCGCAAGAAGATGGGCGAGCAGGCCGTCGCGCTGGCCAAGGCCGTGAACTACGATTCTGCCGGCACGGTCGAGTTCGTCGCCGGGCAGGACAAGTCGTTCTACTTCCTGGAGATGAACACCCGCCTGCAGGTCGAGCACCCGGTAACCGAGATGATCACCGGCATCGACCTCGTCGAGCAGATGATCCGGGTGGCCTATGGCGAGAAGCTCGCGATCACGCAGGCGGATGTGAAGCTCGACGGCTGGGCGGTCGAGAGCCGCGTCTATGCCGAGGACCCGACCCGCAATTTCCTGCCTTCGACTGGGCGGCTCGTGACCTATCGGCCGCCGAGCGAAGGGCCGGATGGCGAGGCGATGGTGCGCAACGATACCGGCGTCTTCGAAGGCGGCGAGATCTCGATCTACTACGACCCGATGATCGCGAAGCTCGTGACCCATGCCCCGACGCGCGAGGCGGCGATCAAGGCGCAGGCGCGCGCGCTCGATGCCTTCGCCATCGACGGTATCCGCCACAACATACCCTTCGTCGCAGCCGTGATGCAGCATCCGCGCTGGATCGCCGGCAATCTCTCGACCGGCTTCATCGCCGAGGAGTTTCCGGAGGGGTTCTCGCTGCCGGTGCCGCAGGGTGAGACGGCGCGGCGCATGGCCGCGATCGCGATCGCCTGCGACCACAAGCTCAACCAGCGCAAGCGCCATGTTTCGGCGCAGATGGAGGGCTGGGGCAGGGTCTCCTTCGATCTGCAGCGCATCGTCCAGCTCGGCGCGCAGCGTTTCGAGGGCGAGGTGACCGAGCAGGGCGGGGCGGTGCTCATCGCCTTCCCGGGCCGTAGCGTCAGCGTGGTCAGCGACTGGGTTCCGGGCGTGCCGGTCTGGCACGGCACGCTCGACGGGGTGAAGGTCGCGGCGCAGGTCCGGCCGATCCTGAACGGCGTCGCGCTCGGCCATGCCGGCGCCTATGCCAACGCGCATGTCTATACGCAGCGCGAGGCGGAGCTCGCTGCGCTGATGCCGGAGAAGGTGGCGGCCGATACCGGCAAGTTCCTGCTCTGCCCGATGCCGGGCCTGGTCAAGTCGATCGCTGTCGCGGTCGGGCAGGAGGTCAAGGCCGGCGAGCCGCTGGCCATGGTCGAGGCGATGAAGATGGAGAACGTGCTGCGCGCCGAGAAGGATGTCACCATCGCCAAGATCCTGGCGAAGGAGGGCGACTCGCTCGCGGTCGATGCCGTGATCATGGAATTCGCCTGAGCACTGCTTGATACTGTTCGGAGCGCTCATCCTGAGGAGCGGCCGAAGGCCGCGTCTCGAAGGATGAGGGCTATGTGACGTTGTTGAGGAGCCTGTCATGCTGACGATCTGGGGCCGGTTGAGCTCGATCAATGTCCAGAAGGTGGTCTGGGCCGCAGGCGAGGCCGGGCAGGCCTTTGAGCGCATCGATGTCGGCGGCCCGTTCGGCGGTCTCGATACGCCTGAATACCGGGCCATGAACCCGAACCGGCAGATTCCGGTGCTGCGCGACGGCGAACTGACCCTCTGGGAGTCGAACAGCATCCTGCGCTATCTCGCCGCCCGCTATGCTGCGGGCGTGCTCTGGGACGAGGATCCGGCGCGGCGCGTGCTCGCCGACCGCTGGCTGGACTGGATGCTGTCGGAGCTCCAGCCGGCGATGGCGCCGGTGCTCTGGGGCGTGGTGCGCAAGGTCGCGCCCTTCACCGAGCCGAAGGCGATCTCCGATGCGATCTGGAAAGCCGAGGCGCTGATGGAGATCCTCGAGGCGCAATTGGCGGACCGGCCCTTCCTCGCCGGCGAGCGCTTCGGCATGGCCGATATCGCGGTCGGCTGCGGCGCGCATCGCTGGCTCAACATGCCGGTCGAGCGGATCGCGCGGCCGCGGGTCCAGCAATGGTACCAGTCGCTCTTCGCGCGTCCGGCGGCGCAGGCCGCTCTGCCGTTGCCGATCGCGTGAGGTCGCGCGACGGCGCTTGATCGCGCCGCCGCCACTGGCATGATGGCGGCATGAGCGCCCTTCGGACGATCCTGATCCTGTGCAGCTTCGCCGCTGTCGCCCCGGCGACCGCGCAGAATTCGCCGACGCTGCGGACAGATGTCGCGATGCTGACCGGCTGCCTGCGTGAGAGCGGTTCGTCGCCTTCGGCCTGTATCGGTGCGGTGGCCGTGACGTGCGTGCGCGCCGCCAGCAATGATCCGCGTGGGGCCGAGGCCGCCTGCGCCCGGCGCGAGGAGGCGGCCTGGCGGGAGCGATTGACGGCCGCACTGCAAGTAGCCGGGCGGTCGCTCGATGCCGGCCAGCGCAGCCGGCTCGCTGCGCTGCAACTGGCCTGGGAGAGCTATGTGACGCAGAAATGCGCCTTCTACGGCGCGACCCAGCGCGAGGCGTTGCAGGCCGGGCGGCAGGCGGGCTGCGAATTGCGCGAGGTCGCCGGCCGGGCGATCGAGCTGGCGAAGGCCTTGCTGCAAAGCAGCCGTGAGCGCCCGCAATCGCCGCCGCAGATCATCCGCTGAGCTCTCCTCACGAGCCCTCATCATGAGGAGCCATTCCCTGTGGAATGGCGTCTCGAAGGACGGTCCAGGAGGTTCGGAAGCCCGCTGGAGCATGTTTCGAGACGTCGCTGTCGCGGCTCCTCAGGATGAGGGCTGCGGAGCAAATGGGTCGGTATTCGTTCCCGGTTCAGAAAGCCGTCAGCATTTGCCGGTAGGAGTTGAGCGGTCTCCTCTCAGTTCGGGCCCGCGATGTTCTTCGTTCTCTCAAAGGTCGTCTGGTTCGTTCTGTCGCCCGTCAATTTCGCGATCCTTCTCGCGGGGCTCTCGGGGCTCATGGCCTTCACGCGCTTTGCCCGGCCGGCCCGCTGGGTTGGGCTGATCTCGCTCGTCGCGCTCGGCCTGATGGCCTTCAGCCCCTTGCCGCGCGCCGCCCTCAGACCGCTGGAGGACCGCTTCCCGCAGCAGGATGCCCGAAAGGAGCCGGTGACCGGCATCGTCGTGCTGGGCGGCGCCATCGGCGTCTCGCGTGGCGATGTCGCGATGAACGCCTCGGCGGCGCGCATGACCAAGGCGGTCGAGCTGGCGCGGTTGCATCCGAAGGCGAAGCTCGTCTTCACCGGCGGGGCGGCCAACCTGATCTCGGAGGCGACCGTGACCGAAGCGGACGGTGCGAAGCTGCTGTTCGAAGGCCTGGGTCTCGATCCCGCCCGGCTCATCCTGGAGGACAAGTCGCGCAACACGCGCGAGAACGCGACCTTCACGCGCAAGCTCGCCAACCCGAAGCCCGGCGAACGCTGGCTTCTGGTGACATCCGCCTGGCATATGCCGCGCTCGATGGGCGTCTTCCGCAAGGCCGGGTTCCCGGTCGAGGCCTTCCCGGTCGATTACTGGTCGAGCGGCGAGCCCGACGATTTCATCCGGCCCTATAGCCGCGCGCCGCGCGCGCTCGAAGTCGCCGATAACGGCTTCAAGGAATGGGTCGGTCTCGTCGCGTACCGGCTCGCCGGCTATACGGACGAACTTTTCCCGGCGCCCTGATCAGGGCGCTGTCGGCAAGACCAGCCGATAGACGCCGCGGAAGTCGTCGGGGTCGACGGGCCGGCCTTTGCGGGTGATGACGAGCCGGCCCTCCTTCATCAGCTTCACCGCGGCGCGGCGCACCGGCTGCATCAGCGGCCCCCAGCCGTCGGGATGGTCGCCGCCGAGACGTCGAGCGACATCCATCGGCGAGATCGTCAGGCCCGTTTCGCGCTGGGCCAGCAGGTCGAGGATCGCGCTTTCGATCGCCTCGGGATCGTTGCTCATGACTGGCTCGGATATTTGAAGACGCGGGCAGCGTCGGAAGCGAACTGGCGGCGATACATCGCGACAAGCACGGCGCCGGTGAAGCCGATGAAGGTCACCGGGCCGAGGAACCAGCCGAGATAGGCTAGCGCGAAGAAGAAGGCGCGCTGGCCGCGGTTGAAGTGGCGGCCGGCGGCGATGTTCATCTCGATCGTCTCGTGAACGGCCTGGGCCATCTTCACCTCGTCCTTGCTGTCGAAGGGCGGCAGGGCGCCGAGCAGGATGACGCAGTAGTTGAACAACCGGTAAGCCCAGGCGAACTTGAAGAAGGCGTAGCCGAAGATGCAGACGAGCCCTATGATCTTCAGTTCCCAGACGGAGCGAAGGGTCATCGGCACGAAGGGCAGGTCGCTGAAGATGGCGACGGCCCGGTCCGTGGCGTTCAGCAGGGCGAGCGTGCCGCCGATCGCGAGCAGCGAGGTGGAAGCGAAGAAGGCGGTGCCGTTCTGAAGCCCGCCCATGACCTGCGTATCGACGATCCGCACCTCGCGGTGCGCGGATTCGTGGATCCAGCGGCCGCGGCGCAGGTTCATCCGCATGTTCAGCGTCCTGGCCGCATGCGGCCCGAGCTCGACGACATAGTGATAGCCGACCCAGGAGGCCGCGAAGAAGGCGAGGGCGATGACGTCCAGGTTGCTGAAACCGAGCATGCTGCCGCTCTGCCATTTCGAGGGTCGGAGAGGCAAGCAGCTTGTCGCGAACCGGTGCGGGCGACAAGCCGGGCGGCATTGACGCTGCGGCGGCGAGCCGCCACGGTGCGGCCGGAATCGGGGAGGGCGAGAGCCATGCCGCAGACCATCACCAAGGGCTACAAGGCGCTGGTCGCGGAGGCCGAGAGCCGGATCGAGACCTTGTCGGTCGCGGAGGCGCAGGCGCTGCTCGGCAGCGACGAGGTGGTCTTCGTCGACCTGCGCGATCCGCGCGAGCTGGAGCGGGAAGGGCGGATGCCCGGTGCTTTCCACTGCCCGCGCGGCATGCTGGAATTCTGGATCGACCCGGAAAGCCCATACGCCAAGCCGGTCTTCAGCCAGGATAAGCGCTTCGTGTTCTTCTGTGGCGGCGGCTGGCGCTCGGCCTTGGCGACTCAGACCGCACAGGAAATGGGGCTCAAGCCGGTCGCGCATGTCGCCGGCGGCTTCGGCGCCTGGAAGAAGGCCGGTGCGCCGGTCGATATGGCTCCGGCCGACAAGAAGGGCTGAGAGACCGCGCCTTGTCCCATTACGTCATCGTTCTGCTGGTCGCGGCTTTCGTCTTCCGCAAGCCGCTGGGCAGGCTGCTCGCGCGGCGCTGGCCCAATCACGCCAAGCGCCAGCAGGTGCTTGGCACGGTCATCGCCGCCTTCCTGCTGGTGATCGTGGTCCGGCTCGTCGCGCTGTTCTGGTGAAACGGCCGGCCGACGAGCCTGCGTCGTTCTCGCGGAAGCACACCGTCATTCCGGACAAGCCGCGATAGCGGCGCCGATCCGGAAGCCACGAGCGGCAGTGCGCTCTGTGATGGATCCCCGGTCAAGCCCGGGATGACGAAGCGTTTCCGTGCAAGATCGGCAAAGCGCGACGTCGTCCTGTTCCAGGCAGTCGTTCGGGATGAAGCAGGGCAGAGATTCAGAATCCATACCCGACACGACCGGATGCATTCCGGACCAGGTCAGGCCCGAAGCGACGGCGGGAGTGCTCCCGCCGTCGAACGTGGTTTTCAGGCTGCGCTCTTGATCGCGAGGGTCGGCACAAGGCCGGCGGCGTCGACGCCGCGGGCTTCGCCGACCAGCCGGGCACCGGCCCTGGTCGCGAGAAAATCGGCCAGGACGGCGTCTTCCTGGCGCACGAAGCCCTTGGCGGGCAGCTTGCCGGCGAGGAAGAGCTCGACCATCGCCACGCAGCCGGCGGCGGTGGTGAGCTGGATCGCGCCGAGCTCGTCATTGCCGTCATAGCGCAGCACGACGCTCTCCTCCTCGAGGCGGCCGCGGCGCTCGCCGACGCCGGTCACGAAGATCACGACCACGTCCTTGCGGGTGAAGGGCGCGGAATGGCCGAGGATGCGGCGCATGGTCTCGCGGTCGTCGGCGAGGTCGAGGTCGCGCAGCAGGAGCTTCATGATTTCGGCATGGCCGGGATAGCGCAGGGTCTTGTAGCTCATGTTGCGCACCTTGCCGGCCAGCGTCTCGGTCAGGGTACCGAGGCCGCCCGAGGTGTTGAAGGCCTCGTAGGCGACGCCGTCGATCATGACGCTCTCGATGCCTTCGAGCGCCGGCACCAGGGTCGGCTGGCCGTCGAAGACGATCTCGCAGGGGTTGCAGTATTCGTTGATCAGGCCGTCGACCGACCAGGTCACGTTGTAGCGCAACGCATTGGTCGGATAGAGCGGCAGCGCGCCGACGCGCATCTTGATGGTGCGGACGCTCTCGAAGCGGGCGGCCATGTCGGCGCCGAGGATGCAGATGAAGCCCGGAGCCAGGCCGCATTGCGGGACGAGCGCGACATCGGCGGTCTCGCCGAGCTCCTTGACATAGGCGGTGGTGGCGACGTCCTCGGTCAGGTCGAAGTAATGGGTCTTGGTCTCGGCGGCGACCTTGGCGATGCCCTTGTTCAGAAAATACGGGCAGGCGCTGACGACGATGTCGCGGTCTTTCAGGAAAACGCGGAGCGCGTCGAGATTCGAGGCGTCGACGGTCTCGGTGGCAAAGCGGCTGCCGGCCGCGTGCTTGAGCTGTGCGGCCGAGGCGTCGGCCAGCGTCACCTGATGGCCCTGCTCGGCCAGCATGCCGGCGATGATGACGCCGATCTGGCCGGCGCCGAGCACGGCAATGCGCTTGTGGATGGTCATGTCGCGATCTCCTGGTTGAGTCTCGGGTCGGCCAGGAGCCTCCCCCTGATGAGGATCATCGCCGCAAGCCGCGCAGGCTTTAACGGGCGGATCGCCGGGGGACGTGGTTATGATGCTTCAATTCGATGGGATATGGACGAAGGCGATGGGAAACTTGAGGGGCTTGCCGCGCCGCCTCAGCGTTCGAACTTGCGAGCCAGAATCACCGAGGACGTGGTCCGGCGCACGCCCTCCATTTCCGCGATCCAGTCGATGATCGTGTCGAGGTCGCTGGAGGTCTCGCATTCGATCTTGACGCTCAGGTCGAAATGCCCGCTGAGCGTGTGGCATTGCACGACTTCGGGTCGCTTTTTCAGCGCCACGACCACGCCGCCCTGCTGTTTCATCTCGAGTTCGATCAGGATCAGCGCCGAGATGGTGGTCGCCGGCCGGCTCGCCTTGCCGAGGATCGTGGTGTAGCCGGCTATCACGCCGTCGCGTTCGAGCCGGCTCAGCCGCCCCTGCGCCGTCGCCCTGGAGACGCCGAGTTGCTTGGCGATCTCGGACAGGGGCAAGCGGGCGTTCTCGGTGAGGATGCGGATGAGCTCGCGGTCTTTCGCGGCGTCTGACGGCCGTGCCATGTCATCTCCAGCGGTTCGGCGGGCCGTCATATAGCAGGGAAATGGCAGGTTCTCGCAAGGGGGGCGATGAGGCCATGGAGAGCGGGCCGAGCTTCCTCAACGGCAACGACGGGCCGAAACCTTGCCCGAAAAGGAACATCTTGTGGTCCGAAGCATTGCTTACGCGCCGGAGGGGACTTGCTTCGGGGCGCAAATCGGAGTGGCATGCCTACCGGCGGCAGCACGCTTTGCCATGGAGAACGCCATGTTCAGGACTCTCATTCTCGCATCCGCATCGGCCTTCGCGCTCGTCTCCTTCTCCGTGGCGCCCGCCTCGGCGCTGACGATGAAGGAGTGTAGCGTCAAGTATCAAGACGCCAAGAAGGCCAATACGCTGAAGGGCCAAAAGTGGAACGACTTCCGCAAGGCTCAGTGCGGCGACGACGACGCTGCCGACGACGAGGCCGCGGCTGCCATGCCGGCCGAGCCGGCGAAGCCTGCCGCTGCCGCGCCCGCCGCTTCGGCCACGGCCGCCGCTCCTGCCGCCAAACCCGCCGCGATGCCGGCCGGCAAGGCCAAGCCTGCCGTCTTCCCGAGGACGGTCTCTCAGAAATACTCGACCGAGACCGCCGGCAAGGCGCGCCTCAAGACCTGCGTCGATCAGTACAACGCCAACAAGGCGGCCAATGCCAACGGCGATCTGAAGTGGATCGAGAAGGGCGGCGGCTACTGGAGCCAGTGCAACACCAAGCTGAAGGGCTGATCGCCGGCCGAACGGCCGTTTTCCGAACGCCGCGCCGCAAGGCGCGGCGTTTTTCGTCGCGGCGCGCTTTGCCTTCAAGACTGCGCGGCGTCATGCCCGGCAAGCCGCGACAGCGCTGCGGGCAGGGACCGCGCCCGGGGACTCCGGCCCAGCCGAAGCCGCCGACCCCTAAGGTTTTCCGATGCGAGCCGTGCCACGGAAGCCGCGGGGACTCAACCTTGCCTTGAAATGAGCGAAGACACCCCGTGCAACCATTGCATGAGGGGTGGGCTTGCGCTCTGCCCAACAATCAGGCATTTTCCTTCGCCTTGGCTCCAACTCAAGAAAGGGAGGGCTGAATGAAATTCAACATCGCTGCCCCTCCCATGCGACCAACCAAGCACTAGGTCGGTCTTGCACGAGGCCCGCCTGCGGGCGGTCTCCTGAGCCTTTTTCCAACGTTTGTCTTTTATTGCCGGAGCCGGCGCGCGTCGTCGTCCCTGCCTGATTTCGGAGTCGGCGGCCGTCTCGGCGCCGAATGACGCTATGTCTCACGATACTCAAACCGGGCGGCGGGAGCCGTTCCGGGCCGTTCTCGGCTTCACTTTCAAGCATTGGGCGCGACAGCCCAAGCAGGTTGGCTGGGTTGCCGGCGTCACCATCGCCGCTACGCTGGCCGAGCTGTTCACGCCGGTCTATGCCGGCCGCCTCGTCGATGCGGTGTCGGGCACTGCGGGCTCGGGCGGCGCGGAAGCGGCGCTGTGGGCGCTCGGCGCGATGATGGTGCTCGCCGCCATCATGGTGATCGGGCGGCATTTCGCCTTCACCGGCATCACCACGATGACGCTGCGCACGATGAGCGACGTCTCGCAGGAGGCCTTCGCGCGCCTGCAGCGCTTCTCGACCGACTGGCACGCGAACAATTTCGCGGGCTCGACGGTGCGCAAGATCACGCGCGGCATGTGGGCGCTCGACCTGCTGAGCGACACGGTCCTGATCGCGCTCTTGCCCTCGCTGGTCATCCTGCTGGGCATGACGGCGGTGCTGGCCTGGCACTGGCCGGCGATGGGGCTCGTCGTGGCGCTCGGCGCTCTCGCCTATATCGGGCTGACGCTGGCGCTCTCGCTGCGCTTCGTCGCGCCGGCGGCGCGGCTGGGCAATGCCTGGGACACGCGTCTCGGCGGTGCATTGGCCGACGCCATCACCTGCAACCCGGTGGTGAAGGCCTATGGCGGCGAGGCGCGCGAGGACCTGCGGCTGGCGACCGTCGTCTCCAAGTGGAGCCTGCGGACGCAGCGCGCCTGGCTGCGCGGCACCTGGTCGGGCACCGGCCAGAACGTCGTGCTGCTGGTGCTGCGCGCGGCGGTGATCGGCCTCGTGATCTGGCTCTGGGCGAACGGGCAGGCCTCGCCCGGCGATGTCGCCTTCGTGCTGACGGCCTATGCGGTGGTGCATGGCTATCTGCGCGATGTCGGCCAGCACGTCCACAACCTGCAGCGCTCGGTCAACGACATGGAGGAGCTCGTCTGGATGCACGACCTTCCCTATGGCGTGCCGGACCGGAAGGGCGCGATGGACATGAGCGTGACGGCAGGCGAGATCGCCTTCGAGGACGTGACCTTCCATTACGGAGGCCATCACGATCCGCTCTACCGCGATTTCTCGCTGACCATCCGTGGCGGCGAGAAGGTCGGCCTCGTCGGCCGCTCGGGCTCCGGCAAGACGACCTTCGTCAAGCTGGTGCAGCGGCTCTACGACGTGACCGCTGGCCGCATCGCGATCGACGGGCAGGATATCGCCGATGTCACGCAGGCGTCGCTGCGCCAGCAGATCGCGATCGTGCAGCAGGAGCCGGTGCTGTTCCACCGCTCGCTGGCGGAAAACATCGCCTATGGCCGGCCGGGCGCGAGCCTGGCGCAGGTCGAGCAGGCGGCGAAGCTCGCCAATGCGCATGACTTCATCATGCGCCTGCCCAAGGGCTACGCGACGCTCGTCGGCGAGCGCGGCATCAAGCTCTCGGGCGGCGAGCGGCAGCGCGTCGCGCTGGCCAGGGCCTTCCTGGCCGATGCGCCGATCCTGATCCTGGACGAGGCGACCTCGAGCCTCGATTCGGAATCGGAGGCGCTGATCCAGCAGGCGATCGAGCGCCTGATGGAAGGCCGCACCACGATCGTGATCGCGCACCGTCTCTCGACGGTGCAGGCTATGGACCGCATCCTGGTCTTCGATCGCGGCCGGGTGATCGAGGAAGGGCCGCACGAGGCCCTGCTGACCCGCCAGGACGGCGCCTATCGCGCGCTGTTCGAGAAGCAGGTCAGCGAGCTGGCCAAGGGGCTGAAGGCTTAACCGCCGCCAGCTCTCCCTTTCGTCATGGTCGGGCTTGTCCCGACCATCCACGTCTTCGCTGGTCGAAAGTCGCGTTCAAGACGTGGATGCTCGCCACAAGGGCGAGCATGACGGAAGGGGCTTCACTTCGGCGCCAGCGCCCTCGGCCTGACGCCTTTCACCGGGCCGGGCGGCAACGGGGCGCTCGCATCCTGATCCAAGCCCTTCAGATCGAGATTCGGTTTGGTCAGAAAACGATTCAAGCCGGCGATATAAGTCTCTGGCAGACCGAAATGTTTTGCCCCGGCGATGACGGTCTCCATGTAGCCGGGCTTCGGCCGTCCAGGATCGCCGGAGCGGCCGATATAGATCAGCGCGCGCTTGGCGCCGCCGGGTACGATCACCGGCTGGCTGATCTTCACATAGAGCCCGCTGGCGAGCTCCTCGAACTTGTCGAGGACGCGCATGTCGCTGAGCGAGCAGTCCCAGAGCACGCCATGGACCTCCTCGCGCGGATCGCGGATCACCGAGGCATAGCCGTCGCGGGTGACGATGAAGCGATGCCGCGGCAGGCGGGCCGGGCCGAGCGGGCGCGCCTTCGGGCAGCGTTCGGCCATCCCGACCGGGTCCATGTTGAGGCCATAGGCGAAGTAGAGGGGCATCGGGAAAAGCTCGGTCGTTTGACGCTGTTGCTTGGCGGAGCGCCTCGTCATCCCGGACGTAGCGAAGCGGAGATCCGGGATCCATCGTAGAGCGCAGTTCCCTCCGATGGATCCCGGATCAGCGCGGCTTTGCCGCTTGTCCGGGATGACGGCGCGGTTGTCGTTCTACTTCGTCTTGTTGAACAGCTCCCGCCCGATCAGCATACGGCGGATCTCGCTCGTGCCGGCGCCGATCTCGTAGAGCTTGGCGTCGCGCAGGAGGCGGCCGGTCGGGTAGTCGTTGATATAGCCGTTGCCGCCGAGGAGCTGGATCGCGTCGAGCGCGACCTGCGTCGCCTTCTCGGCCGCGAGCAGGATGGCGCCGGCGGCGTCTTCGCGGGTTGTCTCGCCGCGGTCGCAGGCCTTGGCCACGGCATAGACATAGGCGCGGCAGGAATTCATCGCGACATACATGTCGGCGACCTTGCCCTGGACGAGCTGGAACTCGCCGATCGACTGACCGAACTGCTTGCGCTCATGGACATAGGGCATGACCACGTCGAGCGCCGCCTGCATGATGCCGAGGGGGCCTGCCGCCAGCACGACGCGCTCGTAGTCGAGGCCGGACATCAGCACGTTGACGCCGCGCCCGACGGTGCCGAGCACGTTCTCCTCCGGCACCTCGCAATCCTGGAAGACGAGCTCGCAGGTGTCCGAGCCGCGCATGCCGAGCTTGTCGAGCTTCTGGTGGGTGGAGAAACCCTTCATGCCCTTCTCGATCAGGAAGGCGGTGATGCCGCGCGGGCCGGCTTCCGGGTCGGTCTTGGCGTAGACGACCAGCGTCTCGGCGATCGGGCCGTTGGTGATCCACATCTTGTTGCCGTTGAGAACGTAGCGGTCGCCCTTCTTGTCGGCGCGGGTGCGCATCGAGACGACGTCCGAGCCCGAGCCCGGCTCCGACATCGCGAGCGCGCCGACATGCTCGCCCGAGATCAGCTTCGGCAGGTATTTCCGCTTCTGCGCCTCGTTGCCGTTGCGGCTGATCTGGTTGACGCAGAGATTCGAGGGGGCGCCGTAGGAGAGGCCGACCGAGGCCGAGGCGCGGCTGACTTCCTCGACCGCGATGCAGTGCTCGAGATAGCCGAGGCCGGTGCCGCCATGCTCCTCATCGACCGTCATGCCGTGCAGGCCGAGCGCGCCCATTTCCGGCCAGAGATCGCGCGGGAACTGGTTGGTCTTGTCGATCTCCTCGGCGCGCGGCGCGATCTTCTCCTGCGCGAAGGCATGGACGGTGTCGCGGATGGCGTCGGCGGTGTCGCCGAGGTCGAAATTGAACGGGCGCGGCGCGTTGGCAAGCATGGCTGATCCTCCCGGCAAAGCGTTGGGAGCGTCGCTCCCTTTGCCGCTGTTATAGCCGTCCGAGACCGGGGCGTCAGTGCGCAGCCGCGCCCGACGCATTTTGGCGTCGATGCGGCCGGGTCTCTTGCATATCCTATCCAGGGGGATAGGATATGAGCATGAGCCACGCCATGGACCCCGACATCATCAACCGCCTGCGCCGGGCGCAGGGGCATCTCGGTACGGTCGTCGGGATGGTCGAAGGTGGCAGGAGCGTTCCTGAGGTCGTGCAGCAGCTCCAGGCGGTCGAGAAGGCGCTGGAGAAGGTCAAGTCGCTGCTGATCTTCGACCACATCGAGCATCACCTGTTCGACCATGCCCAGGCGACGACGCCCGAGGCGCGCCGCTCGATCGAGGAGCTCAAGGCCCTCACCAAATATCTCTGACCGTCCGGAGCGAACCGATGTCGGCTGCGAACAGCTTTCCCGCCCAGCACCAGCACGTTTTCCTCGGCAGCGAGCACGAGCGCCACGAGCGCCGGACCTGGCTGGTCGTCGGCCTGACGAGCGTGATGATGGTGGCCGAGATCGCCGCCGGCACCGTCTTCGGATCGATGGCGCTGGTGGCCGATGGCTGGCACATGTCGACCCATGCGGCGGCGCTCGGCATCGCGGCCTTCGCCTATCGCTTCGCGCGCCGGCATGCGCATGACCGCCGCTTCAGCTTCGGGACGGGCAAGCTCGGCGATCTCGCCGCCTTCGCCAGCGCCTTGCTGCTGATGTTCATCGCGCTCGCGGTGGCCGGGGAATCGGCGCTGCGGCTCTATTCGCCGATCGCGATCGATTTCACCCAGGCGACGGCCATCGCGGTGCTCGGGCTCGCGGTCAATCTGGCGAGCGCCTGGCTGCTCCGGGACGAGCACGGCCATCACCATGGCCATGGCTACGGGCACGCCCATGATCAGCAGGGCCACGACGATCACCACCACGGCCATCATGCGCATCACGGCCATGGCGCGGATATCAATCTGCGCGCGGCCTATATGCATGTCATCGCCGATGCCTTCACCTCGGTTCTGGCGATCGCGGCGCTGCTCGGTGGGCGCTTCTACGGCTGGGTCTGGCTTGATCCGCTGATGGGCATCGTCGGCGCCGGCGTGATCGCACACTGGTCGATTGGCCTGCTGCGCAGCTCGGGCGCGGTGCTGCTCGACACGGTGCCGGACGAGGCGCTGGCGAAGCGAATCGGCGAGCGGCTCGCTGCCGAAGGGGCGGAGGTCGCCGATCTCCATCTCTGGCAGGTCGGGCCGGGGCATCGCAGCGCCATCGTCTCGATCGTGACCGGCAAACCCAGGCCGCCCGCGACCTACAAGGCTCTGCTCGCCGACCTGCCGACGCTGTCCCATGTCACCATCGAGGTGAACGCGCGCCCGGCGGCAGCCTAAGGGCTCGGCAAGACGGAACGTTGCAGCCGGCTCCCGAGCAGGTAGGCTGGCGCTCCCACATCGCCAGGCGGGAGCGCGTCATGAACGGTCGGAACCTTCTCGCAGCCGGTCTCGTCGTCGCGCTCGGAGGCGGGGCGCTGGCGCAGTTCAAGCCGGAGAGCGCCTATCGCGAGAGCGCGGCGGTGGCGGAGCGCTATCCCGACCCGCAGGTCGCCTTCACGACGCCGGCCTTCGCGCCGGGCAAGACCGATTTCACGGGCCAGGCCGAGATGATGGCCTTCCTGACGGCGCTCAAGGAGCGCGCGCCGCAGATGACGCTATCGATCGTCGCCAAGAGCCAGGAAGGGCGGGACATGCCCGCCCTGGTGTTCACGCGCCATGACCTCGACACGGTCGGCAAGGGGCAGCGGCCGGTGGTGATGCTGATCGGCCAGCAGCATGGCAACGAGCCGGCCGGTGGCGAGGCGATGCTCGTGCTGGCCGAGCGGCTCGGCGCCGGCAATCTGGCGCCGCTGCTCGATGCGATCGACGTGGTCATCATCCCGCGCGGCAATCCCGATGGCGCGGACCGCTTCCGCCGGGTGCTGGCCAATGGGATCGACCCCAATCGCGACCATACGCAGTTGCGCACCCCGGAAATCCGGGCGATCGCGGAGCTTTTCACACGATACCGCCCGGACATCCTGCTCGATTGCCATGAATTCACCGTGGCCGGGCGCTGGGTCGAGAAGACCGGCGGGCTGGTCAGGATCGACGGGATGATCCAGGCCGCAACGGTGCCGAACCTGGCCCCGGCCCTGAAGCAGGTTCAGGACAATGTCGTGCTGCCGGCGCTGCGAGCGGCTTTCGAGACGGCCGGCGTGACCTATGACTGGTATCATACGACCGACGGGGCGAATCCCGCCTCTCCGGTGGCGATGGGCAGCATCGGCGCCGATACCGGCCGCAACATCGCCGGCCTTCGCAATGCGGTGAGCCTCCTGCTGGAAACGCGCGGAGTCGGTCTCGGCCGGGCGCATCTCGGCCGGCGCGTGCAGTCCCATGTCGTCGCGGCGGAGGCGATGATGAAGCTGGCGGCGCAGCGGCCAGGCGACATCCTTGCGGCGACGCGCAAGGCAGAGGCCGAGGCCACCGCGAGCAAGCCGGGCGCGCCCTTCGTCGTCACGGCGCGGCAGAAGCCGGAGCAGCGCACGCTGACCTTCATCGATCCCAAGACGGGGCAGGACAAGCCGGTCGAGGTGAAATGGCTGTCCTCGCTCGAGATCGAGCCGACCCTGATGCGGCCGCGCCCGGCCGGCTATGTGCTGCCGGCCAAGGCCGGGGCCGCGATCGAGGCTCTGCAGCGGCTGGGGCTGAAGACGGAAACGGTGGCGAAGGCCGCGGCGGTGCCGGGAGAGCGCTACCGGGTCGTCAAGGTCGAGCTCGGCGCCAAGGAGGATGGGCGCGGCGACGACACCGGCGCCGGCCAGATCGTCAAGGGCAGCTACGCCGTGGAAGCGGCCTCGATTCCGCTTGCGCCGGGCGATGTCTATATCGGCCTCGACCAGCCATTGGCGGCCCTGCTGCCGGTGATGCTGGAGCCGGAAAGCCAGACCGGGCTTGCGGCGAACAAGGTGCTGCCGGTGATCGAAGGCGGCGTGCTCGATATGGTTCGCATTGCCGAGCGGCCGGAAGCGGCGCTCGCAAAGCCCTGACGGCTAGGGTCATCCCGCAGTTCTCCGCACTGCAGGATGACCCTAGATTTTCGTTTTATCGCATGTTCGCGGACGCGGACCTTCGGTTCTTCACGCGAACCGGTGTCCACTTCGCTCGAAAATGCTTCAGCTTCCGATCACGCCGCGGCGCCTGAGCAGGATGAGGGTGAGCAGGGCTGCGGCAACGCAGGTCAAGGTCACGAACATCGCGCCGCCCTCGGATTCGACCCAGGGCAGGCCCTTCACGTTGATGCCGAACAGGCCGGTGATGAAGGTCGCGGGCAGGAACAGGGCCGTCAGGATCGACAGGACGTAGAGCTGGCGATTGGTCCGGCCGGCCGAGCGGGCGGCGATCTCGTCCTGCAGCAGCCGCGCCCGGTCCTGCACCGACTGGACGTCGTGATGCAGGCCGTCGACGCGCTGGAGCAGCCGCGTGGCGGCAGCCTTGACGGCGTCCGGGGCGCTGCGGCCCGACTGGGTCTCGGCGAAGCGGCGGAACAGGACATGCAGACCGCTGAGCTGGCGATGCAGCCGGACCGCCGTGCGCCGGACCGAGCCGACGCGCTGCGGGCCATCATGCAGACGGTCGAGCAGGATGTGGTCCTCGACGCTGTCGGTCTCGTCGACCAGGCGCACGACGGCATCGGTGACGTCGTCGATGATGTATTCGATGATCTGCTCGAACAGCCCGGCGGGACTTGAAGCCGGCTCGCCGCGATCGAGCGCTTCCGCCGTCATGCGGATCGAGTGCAGCGCCTCGCGCCGGCCGGTCAGCAGGAACTTGTCGCCGATGATCCAGCGCAGCGCGCCGACATCCTCGGACTTGTCGGCGATGTCGCGGATCAGGTCGTGCGAGACGCCCCAGGCGAGACTGGCGGAGTGATCGAGCCGCTGGTGCGGTTCATGCGAGAGGAAGGCTTCCTGCGTCGCGTCCGGCAGGTCCTGCTCTGCGATCCAGCTTTGCGCACGGGTATGGACGAGATCGAGATGAAGCCAGACGAAGCCCTCGGCCGGTGCGAGATCCGGCATCGCGTCGCGGGGAATGCGGGAGGGGTTCCCGTCCTCGTCGAAGCGATAGGCCCAGATCAGGCCGGATTGGGATTGGACGTCGCTGGGCATGCCGGGCTTCCGCTGTCGTCGCAGGGCGGTTCCCGGCCTTAAGGGCCGTGGATGTGACAGCGGCGTGACGGGCGGCGAGGCCGCCTCAGTCGCGCGCGATCGAGCCGGTCACGTCGACATTGCGATTCACGGCCGTGTGCGCATTCGGGATGCGGCCCGGAGGTGCGAAACGCAGCCTGGTGCCGCCGGCTTCCTTCGGCGCGCGCAGGCCGGCCGGTGTCGGCGGTGGCGTGCGGACCGCCACCTTGGGTTCGCCGCCATGCCACTTGCGCGAACCGATATCGAAATGGCCTCTCCGCCAGGCGTCGAACTCGCGCTCGTTGCCGAAGAAGGCGTTGCGGTCGACATCGCCCGAGATGCCCGGCACGCGGCCGGTGGTGGTGAACTGCCAGAACTCCCAGCGGTCCCGCGCATAGCGCTTGGCGAGCGGTGCCGCCGTCGAGCGCAGCCAGAAGGGATGGTCGTTGAGCTCGCCCTCCAGCACGTCCTCGTGGAAATTGATGTCGGTATAGATGATCGGCTTCTTGCCGGTGTGCTCGCGCAGACCCTTCAACATCTCCTCGATCTTGGCCAGCGCCAACTCCTTCGAGATCCTCCGGGTGCATTGCGAGTCGTTCTGCCATTCGACATCGAGCACGGGCGGTAGGGCGTCGGGATCGCGCGGGATGTGCTTCTTGATCCAGCGCACCTGATCCTTGGCCGAGCGGCACCACCAGACAAAGTGATAGGCGCCACGGGCGACGCCGTGCTTCTTCGCCTCGGCCCAGTTGCGCTTGAAATTGGGATCGAGATGGTCGCCGCCCTCGGTCGCCTTGATGAAGGCGAAGCGCGTGCCGGCATCCTTGACCTTGGCCCAGTCGATCTCGCCCTGCCAGCGGGAGACGTCGATGCCCTGGATCACCTTGCGCCGCGCATCGCGGACGCCGTGATGTGGGGCGCTGTCGCCCTTCTTCGGATAGAGCGCCAGCGCGGGCTCGGCCAGGGAGGCCAAAAGCGCCGCAAAAGCGAGGGCTTTCAGCCCGATCCGTCCGCTGGTCAGCTTGCGCGCTGGCATGTGTTCCTCCCGCATCACAGGTCCAGATGCGAGGGGCGTGGTTAAGCGCCGGTTAGAATTGCCGCGCAGTCGAACAATGAATTTCAGGCTTGGTTAACCGGGCGGCTGCCGCCCGCCGCTCAGTCGAGGACGGCGGGCTCGACCTGGTTGTCCACCGCCCGCAGCGACGAGGCGATGGCGGGCACGCTGCCGGGAACGCGCGCCACGGGCACGTCCTGCTGCGGCGCCAGCGGCTCAGGCCCGAAATCCGGGCTCGGAACGGCGGGCATCGGCGCCTGCTGCGGCGCGGGGGCAGGCTGCGGGGCGGGCGCGTCGCGGCGGTCCCAGCGGCGGGTGCCGATATCGTATTCGCCGCGCAGCCAGCCGGCGAACTGGCTTTCGCTGCCGAAGAAGGCATTGCGGTCGACATCGCCCTTGATGCCGGGCACGCGGCCGGTGGTGGTGAATTGCCAGAAGGCCCAGGGGCGGTTGTTGTAGCGGGTCTCGGGCAACGCCGCGGTCGAGCGGATCCAGTAGGGGTAGTTGTTGAACTGCCCCTCCAGCACCTCGCGATGGAAGGTGATGTCCGTATAGATCACCGGCTTCTTGCCGGTGAGCTGCTCCAGCTCGGTCAGCATGAGCGCGATCTTCTCGCGGGCGAGTTCGCGGTCGATCTTCTGCGGGCAGGTGCGCGAATGGCCGTTCCACTCGACGTCGAGCACCGGGGGCAGGGCGTCGGGATCGTTCGGGATCTGCTGCTTGAACCAGGCCGCCTGCTCATGGGCCGGGCGGCACCAGTAGACGAAATGATAGGCGCCGCGGGCGATGCCGGCGCGGCGCGCGCCCTCCCAGTTGCGGCGGAAGGCCGGATCGACGTGGTCGCCGCCCTCGGTCGCCTTCATGTAGACGAAGCGGGTGCCGGCCGCCTTGACCGCGCTCCAATCGATCTCGCCCTGCCAGCGCGAGATATCGATGCCGTGAACCGGGTAGTTATGCGCCGCCGCGACGCCGGGATGCGGCCGGGCATCGCCCTTCGACGGGTAGTTGTCGAGCGCCACGCAGCCGCCAAGGGCCGCAAAGGCGGCGGCAGCCAGAAGGGGCAGGGCGCGGAAGCGGGGCATGTGGCGGGCGTTCATATCGCGGAGAATTGCGGAGAATGCTTGATGCTCGGTTTACGTTACCAAAGTTCTGCCATCTGTCAGCCCGTTCCTGGGCGGGCGCAGAAACGGCATTGCGCCCCGCGCGGGCGGAGCGAAGCCAGACCAGAGAATCTCATGACAAGAGAGCGCCGGTTTCCGAGATGTTCGGGGGAAGTTGGAGCGCGGCCCATGAAAAAGAGCCCGGAAACGCGAAAGGCGACCCGAAGGTCGCCTTTCGCTGGACTTTCATCCGAATTTGGTGCGGTCGAGAGGACTCGAACCTCCACGGGTCTCCCCGCTACCACCTCAAGGTAGTGCGTCTACCAATTCCGCCACGACCGCAGCTCGGTTCCGGTTGCGGGCGGTGCAACCAGGGAGCGGCGCCGATCTAGCAAATCGAATCCGCTGCCACAAGAGCGTCACGAAGGAAAAACGCAGAAGCGCGATTTTTCCCCAGATCGGCCGGTTCAGGCGGCCTCCGCGACGCTCTGCTGGGTGTAGATCGTCGGCCGTTTCAGCATCTGGGTGATCTCGACGGAGATTCGTGCGCCGCTCACCACGACGATTCCCTTGGCGAAGGGATGGTTGTTGGCGAGAATCTGGACCTCGTCGGTCTCGCTGGTGTTCAACTCGATGATGGCGCCGCGACCGAGGCGCAGCAGCTTGTAGATCGGCATTTCGGTCTGGCCGAGCACCACCGTGAGTTCCACTGGGACGAGATCGAGATCGGCCTTCAAGTTCTGTCTCCGGAACCCTACTTCAGAATTCGTCCAGCGAAACTTGCCTGCCTGCCGGTTTTGAGCGCAAGAGGCGTGCCGCGTGTCGTGCCGGATCAATTTGCCGGCCCGGAAACATTGAATGGAACATGGTTAAGCCATGGTGAAGATGCGTGAGGAACTGGCCGTCTCCTTCCTGCCGGAAGGGCTGTCGGAGCCGGTCGAATGGGTCGTGTCCGAAGGGCTCACCGGCTATGACGAGGCCGTCGCCGAGATGGAGGCGCGCGCCGGGCTGATCGCGGACGGGCTGGCGCGCGAGCGCGTCTGGCTAGTCGAGCATCCGCCGCTCTATACCGCCGGCACCTCGGCCCGTGACGAGGACCTGATCGCGCCGGAGCGCTTCCCGGTGTTCCGTTCGGGGCGGGGCGGGCAGTTCACCTATCACGGACCCGGCCAGCGCGTGGCCTATGTCATGCTCGACCTGAAGCGGCGCCAGCCGGACCTGCGCCGCTTCGTCGCCGCGCTGGAAGGCTGGCTGATCGGCGCGCTCGACGACGTCAATATCCGCGGGGAGCGGCGCGAGGATCGCGTCGGCGTCTGGGTGCGCCGGCCGGACAAGGGCACCGGCACCGAGGACAAGATCGCGGCGATCGGCATCCGCGTGCGGCGTTGGGTCTCGTTCCACGGCATCTCGCTGAACGTCGAGCCGGACCTGTCGCATTTCGACGGGATCGTGCCCTGCGGCGTCAGCCAGCATGGTGTGACCTCGCTGGTCGATCTCGGTCTGCCGGTGACGATGCCGGAGGTCGATTCGGTGCTGCGTGAGGCGTTCGAGCGGGTGTTCGGTCCGACCGTCCAAATCTGATCGTCCCAGCCTGATTTACGATCCGTTAGCCATGGCGGCGCCATCTTCGCCCGGGGGTTGGGCTGAAAATGGGGACGACGATGCGAAGCTTTTTCCTGGCGGGCAGCCTCGCCATGCTGCTCGCGGCCTGCAACACGACCGACCAGCGTATCGCCGGTGCAGCGGCCGGCGCGGGAGCCGGCGCGATCGTCGGCGGGCCGATCGGGGCGATTGCCGGTGGCGCGATCGGCGCCGTCGCGGCGCCGTCCGTGACCGGCTCGATCAACAAGATGAAGGAATGAGCCGACCCGGCGGCGCGGATTTGCACGGCCGCGTCCGTGCGTCCGCGCCGGTTGGCGTTTTCGACGCGCCGCGCCATAACCTCGGCAGAGATTGTTACCGAGGAGCGCGCCCGTGCCTGTCATCGAGAGCAAGGTCGATCTGAATTCGGCCGAGACGCGCGCCAATGCCGAAGCCTGGGCCGGATTGCGCAGCGAACTCCAGCAGCATCGCGCCACCGCTGCGCTCGGCGGCAATGCCAAGTCCCGCGAGCGCCACACGGCGCGCGGCAAGCTCCTTCCTCGCGAGCGCGTGCTGCGCCTGACCGATCCGGGGTCCGCCTTCCTCGAGATCGGCTCGCTCGCCGCCTTTGGCATGTATGAGGGCGATGTCCATGCCGCCGGCATGATCGCCGGCATCGGCCGCGTCGCTGGCCGCGAATGCATGATCGTCTGCAACGACGCGACTATCAAAGGCGGCACCTATTATCCGATGACGGTGAAGAAGCATCTGCGGGCGCAGGAGATCGCGCGCGAGAACCGCTTGCCCTGCATCTATCTCGTCGATTCAGGCGGCGCCAACCTGCCGCACCAGACCGAGGTCTTCCCCGATCGCGAGCATTTTGGCCGCATCTTCTACAACCAGGCGACGCTCTCGGCCGAGGGCATCCCGCAGGTCGCGGTGGTCATGGGCTCCTGCACCGCCGGTGGCGCCTATGTGCCGGCTATGTCGGACGAGACGGTGATCGTCAGGAAGCAGGGCACGATCTTCCTCGGCGGGCCGCCGCTGGTGAAGGCCGCGACCGGCGAGGTCGTCTCGGCCGAGGACCTGGGCGGCGCGGATGTCCATGCCCGCCTCTCGGGCGTCGCCGACCATTATGCCGGCGACGACACCCATGCGCTTGCCATCGCCCGGCGCATCGCCGGCAACCTCAACAGCGTCAAGCGCCCGGATATCGACATCGCCGAGCCGGTCGAGCCGCTTTACGATCCGGCCGAGCTCGAGGCGGTCGTGCCGACCGACCTCAAGAAGCAATACGATATCCGCGAGGTGATCGCGCGCCTCGTCGACGGCTCGGAGTTCGACGAGTTCAAGAAGCTCTACGGCACGACGCTGGTGACGGGTTTCGGCCGTATCCACGGCATCCCGGTCGGGATCATCGCCAATAACGGCATCCTGTTCTCGGAAAGCGCGGTCAAGGGCGCGCATTTCATCGAATTGTGCTGCCAGCGGCGGATTCCGCTGCTCTTCCTGCAGAACATCACCGGCTTCATGGTCGGCCGCGATGTCGAGACGCGCGGCATCGCCAAGGATGGCGCCAAGCTCGTCACGGCGGTGGCCTCGGCGCGGGTGCCGAAGATCACCGTCTTGGTCGGCGGCTCGTTCGGCGCCGGCAATTACGGCATGTGCGGCCGGGCCTATTCGCCGCGCTTCCTGTTCACCTGGCCGAACAGCCGCATCTCGGTGATGGGCGGCGAGCAGGCGGCGAGCGTGCTCGCGACGGTGCGCCGCGACAATATCGAGGCCGAGGGCAAGAGCTGGCCGGCGGCAGAGGAGGAGGCGTTCAAGGCGCCGATCCGCAGCAAGTACGAGGAAGAGGGCTCGCCCTATTTCGCCACCGCGCGGCTCTGGGACGACGGCATCATCCTGCCCTCCGAGACCCGCCGCGTGCTGGCTCTGGCCTACTCGGCGACGCTGAACGCTGAGATTCCCGAGACGAAGTTCGGCGTGTTCCGGATGTGAGAGGCCGGGCGCCTCTCACCGCAATTCGATTTTCACGACCTCGTAGACTGCCCGCGCACCGCGCTTGTCGCCGGGCGCCACGAGCCGCCAGCCGCCTTCCAGCGGTTTGCCGTCCATTGCCGTAACGAGGATCAGGGGCAGGTTGCCGAAATCGGGATGGATCTCGCCGATCGAGAAGGCGATCTGGTAGCCGTCCTTGGCGCTGACGAGGAAGGTCTTCTTCAACTGCTCGGCCGGCTTCAGGCCATCGAGCGCCTTGTTCGCCTGCAGGGTATCCCAGAGCAGCACGCCCTTATAGTGGCGCGTCGCCGGCCCTTTCGAGGTGTCGAAGGTCACGTCGCGCTCGGCTACCGGCACGGCGGCGAGTGCCTCTGGGGTGAGCCGGATCGGTGCAGAGCCGATGCCGACGATCTCGACGGCAGGTTCCTGAGCGCGGACGGACGGCGCCATCGTCAGCAGAGCGAGCAGAACGAGCGTGCGCAGCAAGGCGGAGGTCTCCGTTGCGAGTCGACGGTATCTGGACATCATTCGCTGCGTCCGTCGATGCCTTCTTTCACGGCCGCAGTCGCATCGTGGCGCCGGCGGGCGTGGCCTTCAGCGTGGCGAGCCAGAACAGCAAGGCAATCGCGCTGATCGCGGCTCCCTGCACGCAGACGCCGGCCCAGCCGGCATGTGCATAGGCGACGGTCGACAAGGACGAGCCGGCCGCGCTGCCGATCGAATAGAAGACCATATAGGCTGCCGTGAGACGGTTCTGCGCCTCGGGCCTGACGCGGTAGATCATCGCCTGATTGGTGACGTGGACGGCTTGGAGCCCGAAGTCGATGATCAGCACGCCGGCGACCAGCCAGAGGATCGACTGGTGCAGTTGCGCGATCATAAGCCAGGACAACAGCATCAATCCGAGCGCGATGCCGGTCGTGCGCTGGCCATAGCCCCGGTCGGTCCAGCGCCCGGCGCGGGTGGCGCCGAGAGCACCCGCCACGCCAGCCAGCCCGAACAGGCCGATCTGCGTATGCGAGAGGGAGAAGGGCGGCGCGCCGAGCGGCAGGACGAGCGGCGCGAGCAGCGTCGTGATGCTGGCGAAGATCAGCATGGCGATGATGCCGCGGATAAGCAGCACCGGCTCTGCGACGATCAAAGTAACCAGCGAAGCGATAAGGCGCCCATAGGAAAGGCCGGCGGTGCTTCGCCCCTGCTGCGGCAGCAGCTTCCAGAGCAGAAATGCGATGACCAGCGTCGAAAGAGCCGAGACGAAATAGACGGTTCGCCAGCCGGAGAGGTCGGTGAGAGCGCCCGCGACCGTCCGCGCCAGCAGGATGCCGATGACGATGCCGCTCGTGACGATGCCGACGACATGGCCTCTTTCGGAAGGCTGAGCCAGGCTCGCGGCATAGGCGACGAGGGCTTGTGTCACGACCGCCAGAAGTCCGACCGCAGCCATCGCGCCGAGCAGCATCGCGGCCGATTGCGAAAACCCGACGCTGGCGAGCGCCAGGACCGAAAGCAGGGATTGCCCGACGATGAGCTTGCGGCGGTCGAGCAGATCGCCCAGCGGAACGAGAAGCAGAAGGCCGAGCCCGTAGCCGAGTTGCGTTGCGCCGACGATCAATCCCGCGACGGTGCGGGACAGGCCGAGATCGTCGGCCATCACGTCGAGCAGGGGATGGGCGAAATAGGCGTTCGCCACGGCCAGCCCGCTGGCGACCGCGAAAAGCAGGATGGTTCGACGATTCAGGGGAGCTGGCGGGGCGGGGGCGTGCGACGGCAGGGGTATCGGCGCCGGGTTTTGCGCGCACGCGTTCTCCTTCGCGGGCGCCGATGGCGCCGCGTCCTGGATCAATTTCATTGCAGACTCCGGCTGATTTGGTTTTATAATGAAACCAAGGCGAGCTGTAACGATATTGGTTTTATGATGCAACTGAAAATGCCGCTGCCGGCGGGAACTGCAGAAGGGCTGCGCTGATGGTCGCCCGCAAAAGCCTCAAGGGCGATTATTGCCCGAGCGCGCGGTCGCTCGACGTGATCGGGGACTGGTGGTCACTCCTGATCGTCCGCGACGCTTTTGACGGGATGACCCGCTTCGGCGAATTCCAGAAGAGCCTCGGTATCGCCAAGAACATCCTGACGGATCGGCTGAAGACGCTGGTCCAGAGCGGAATCCTCGAAGCCGTGCCCATCGGCGACGGTAACGCGCGTGTGGAGTACCGGCTCACCGCAGTGGGCAAGGATCTCTTCCCCGTCATGGTCGCGTTGCGGCAATTCGGCGAACGCCATCTCTTCGCGCCGGACGAGGAGCGCTCGCGCCTGGTCGAGCGCGAGACCGGCCTGTCGGTGCGTCTCGATGTTCGAACGGAAGATGGCCGCGTGATCGGCCCCGATCAGGCCGTCATCCTGAAAGTGCCCGAGCCGGATTGAGCGCCGGGCCCGCTTCCGCCATGTCACTGGCCGCAAGCCAAGGACGGCGGTTCAGGCTGGTCATCGCGTCGCCCGCCCGACTACAACGATACGGCAGGGCTGGCGGGCGGCAAGCGCATCGAATGCCGGCCGCCTCATGGTTCCCCCGGGCGGTTTCGCTCGTTATGGTCGAGCGCCATATCAAACGATTTAGGTCTAGGGAAACACGGGGAAACGCATGTCTGGGCATAATAAGGTCGCGATCATCACCGGCGCTGGCTCGGGCGTGGGGCGCTCGGTCGCCATCGCCTTCCTGAAGGACGGGTATCGCACCGTGCTGGCCGGCCGGCGCGCGGATGCGCTGGAGGAGACGATCGCGCTCTCCGGCGTGGACAAGGGGCGGGCGCTGGCGGTGCCGACCGATGTCACCGACAAGGCTTCGGTCCAGAACCTGTTCGCCAGGACGAAGGAAGCCTTCGGCCGGGTCGACATGCTCTTCAACAATGCCGGCGTCAACGCGCCGGGCGGCGTGCTGCTGGAGGACCTGTCGCTGGAGGACTGGCAGAAGGTGGTCGACACCAACCTGACGGGGCCGTTCCTCTGCACCCAGGCTGCCTTCAAGGCGATGAAGGCGCAGCAGCCGCAGGGCGGGCGCATCATCAATAACGGCTCGATCTCGGCCCATGCGCCGCGGCCGAACTCCGTCGCCTACACCGCGACGAAGCACGCGATCTCAGGCCTGACCAAGACCGCAGCGCTCGACGGGCGCAAATACGACATCGCCGTCGGCCAGGTCGATATCGGCAATGCGCTGACGGAGATGGCGAAGAAGATGACGACCGGCGTGCCGCAGGCGGATGGCTCGATCAAGGTCGAGCCGGTGATGGATGTCGACCATGTCGCCTCGACGGTGCTGCACATGGCCGGCCTGCCGCTCGAGGCGAACGTGCTGTTCGTCACGGTGATGGCGACCAAGGCCCCGCTCGTCGGGCGGGGGTAAGCGCTCAACTGCAACGACTCGTCATTCCGGACGCAGCGAAGCGGAGATCCGGAATCCATCGTAGAGTAATCGCCCTGGGATGGATTCCGGATCTGCGCGGCTTCGCCGCTTGTCCGGAATGACGGAGTGAGGATGGTCGAGGCGGAGAAAGACGTCGATGGTCGCAACAAATCCGACCATGATGGGGGCGGAGAAGGCTCGGCATCGAGCCCCGCCGTCGCCCGCGCCTATACACTCACCATCTGGGGCATCGCGCTGGGCATCCTGGTCCAGGCGGTAGCGACCGTCGCCTGGGCGCTCGCCATCGGCAATGCCCAGCTCTTCAAGGACGGCGTCGACTGGGTCTATGACGTCGCGCTCTACGGCATCGCCGCGATCGTCTTCGGCCGCGATGCGCGGATCGAGCGGCTCGCGGCCGTTGCGATCGGAGCGGTCATGGCCGTCGCGGGCCTGCACACGCTCTACGATCTCTGGGACAAGATCGTCCGGCCGCGGCCTATCGAGATCTGGACGCTGGGCTTCGCGGCGGCGAGCGCCATCGTGATCGCCTTCCTCGTCGTCGGCGCGCTCTGGCGCTTCCGGCGCGAGCAGAACCCGGTCATCAAGGCGACCTGGCTGTCGAGCCGCAACGACACGATCTCGACGACCGGCTTCGCGCTGGTCGGGCTCGCCGCCCGCGTCGCGCCGGTGCGCTGGCCGGAATATCTGTTCGACCTCGTTGTTGCCGGCATCTGCTTCCAGGCGACATGGGCGATCTGGCGTTCGCTGCGGCGGAGCGCGAATTCGGAAGCGTCCCAATCCGGTTTGCGCAACAAGGCGCAGACAGACGCCGCGGGCGGGCTATAAAGGCGGCACGTCTTCTGAGGATGCCGCCGCCATGACGATTGCCGCCAAGCTGCCCTCCATCCTGATCGCCAATCGCGGCGAGATCGCCTGCCGCGTGATCCGCACCGCCCGACGGCTCGGCCTGCGCACCATCGCCGTCTATTCGGAGGCCGATGCCGAGGCGCTGTTCGTTGAGATGGCGGACGAGGCCTATCCGATCGGCGCGGCCCCGGCCCGCGAGAGCTATCTCGATGCGGACAAGATTCTCGCCGTGGCGAAAGAGGCAGGCGCGGCCTGCATCCATCCGGGCTATGGCTTCCTCTCCGAGAATGCCGATTTCGCCGATGCCTGCGCTGCGGCCGGCATCGTCTTCGTCGGGCCGCCGGCCTCGGCGATCCGGGCCATGGGCCTCAAGGATGCCGCCAAGGCGCTGGTCGAGAAGGCGAGCGTGCCGGTGGTGCCCGGCTATCACGGCGCCGAGCAAGGCGCCGATTTCCTCCGCTCGGAAGCACGGCGCATCGGCTATCCCGTGCTGATCAAGGCGGTCGCGGGCGGCGGCGGCAAGGGCATGAAGAAGGTCGACCGGCCCGAGGATTTCGACGATGCGCTGACCAGCGCCCAGCGCGAGGGGCAGAACGCCTTCGGCGACGCCCGCGTGCTGGTCGAGAAATACGTGCTCTCGCCGCGCCATGTCGAAATCCAGGTCTTTGGCGATAGCCACGGCAATGTCGTGCATCTCTACGAGCGTGACTGCTCGCTCCAGCGGCGGCACCAGAAGGTGATAGAGGAGGCCCCGGCGTCGGGCATGAGCGCCGAGGTTCGCGCCGCCATGGGCAAGGCCGCGACCGAGGCAGCCAGGGCCGTCGGCTATGTCGGGGCCGGCACGGTCGAGTTCATCGCGGACGGGCGCGACGGGCTGAAGGCCGACGGCTTCTGGTTCATGGAGATGAACACGCGGCTTCAGGTCGAGCATCCCGTGACGGAGGCGATCACCGGGCTCGATCTCGTCGAATTGCAGTTGAAGGTCGCGGCTGGCGAGCCGCTCGGCTTCACGCAGGCGGATGTCTCGGCGACGGGCCATGCCGTCGAGGCGCGGCTTTATGCCGAGGACCCGGAGAAGGGCTTCCTGCCCTCGACCGGCAAGCTCTGGGCGCTGCAATTCCCGGAGGGCGAAGGCATCCGCATCGATACCGGCGTCGAGGCCGGCGATACGGTGACGCCGTTCTACGATCCGATGATCGCCAAGGTGATCGCCCATGGCGAGACGCGTGATGAAGCGCTTGACCGGCTGGGTGCCGCGCTGGGCGAAACGGTGGTCGCCGGCCCGCGCACCAATCTCGCCTTCCTGAAGAAGCTGACCGAGGCGGAGGGCTTCCGGAAGGGGCCGTTCGATACCGGCTTCATCGATCGCCATATCAGCGCGCTCGGCGCCGAGCCCCAGCCGCTCGATGCGGCGGCGGTGGCGGCCGCCGCCTTGCAACTTGAGGAGGAGCGGCAGGCGGCGGGGATGATCGCGGCTGCCGGCCGGGCGGAGGGCGAAGCCCGTTCGCCCTGGCTCGATCCCGACGCCTTCTCGCTGATGCCACGCCAGCCTTTGGGCCTGCCGCTCACGGTCGATGGCGAACGCATCGAGGCGCGGATCGAATGGCATGGCGATGACGCGCGCGTCAGCCTGCCCGGCCATGAGATCGGTGAGGGCGAGCACGAGATCGCGCTGGCCGAGGGTGAGGGCGGCATCTGGTTCGCGCTGCATCGCGGCCGGCAGACGGCGGTTTCGCTGTTCGATCCGTTCGGCGTCGATCTCGATGCCGCGGCTGGCTCCGGGGGCGTCGTCAAGGCGCCGATGCATGGCAAGCTCGTCGCGCTGTTCGTCGCGCCGGGCGAGGCCGTGACCAAGGGCCAGCGTCTCGCCATCGTCGAGGCGATGAAGATGGAGCACGTCCTGACCGCCCCGCGCGATGGCACGGTCAGCGAGGTCGTCGGCGAGCCGGGCGCACAGGTAGCCGAGGGCGCGAAGGTGGTCGTGCTGGGAGAGTGAGGCGGGAGATCGTCAGCGCTTGAACTGGAAGCGATCACCCTTGGCGGTAATCAGGTAATAGTTTCCAGCATCCTTGACAATCTTGTCGCATCGGGCCCGGCCGTTGTCGAAATCGACGCAGATACGGCCATTGTCGACCCGATACGTGCCGGGGCTGCCACCATTGTAGCTGTAGCGGCCGTCTGCGCCGAAACTCAATGAGCCTCCGGCCGTGATGGTTCGTCCGGCGATCAATTTCTGAAGCTCAGCTTTCGGCACAGGCTTGTCCTGAGCGTTGGCGGCGTCGAACAAGCTGATAAGGGCGGTTGCCGCCAGCATGACCGTACGCATCGATGCCTCCCATCGATTATGCTCGCATCCTATTTTGCGCGGACGTTACGTCAACTGTCGTGAAGCGTAGTCCCCGGCAGTTGGCGCTACCTTTCAGGGCGGTGATTGTTCGAATCAGTGCAGTCGTTTGCGGGTGGCTGCTGAGGTTTTGATTCAAGGTGCTGTCGTCATGCTTGAGCTTGACCCGAGCATCTCGGAAACCCGTGGTTTCTCGTCACGAGATTCTCGGGTCTGCGCTTCGCTTCGCCCGAGAATGACGGCAGGCCATGCCGCCTAGGGCGCATCCAAGGCTGCGATCGCCCGCTCAGCGACGGCGAGATTGATCTCCGCCAGCGGGTCCTCGTCCTCAAGGAACCAGCTCGCCGACAATCCGCACCAGGCGATGATCCAGCGCAGCACTCGCTGCCGCTTCAACCCCGATTTCGCCAGCACGATCTCCAGCCGGCGTTCGAAGGCGCCCGGCGCGACGGCGACCGGCGGCTCGGGATCGGCCAGATCGGGATCGCAGAACAGGATCGTGTATTCGAAGGCGCGGTCGCCGATCACGGATTTCGGATCGATGGCCAGCCAGCCGCGCCCCTCGAAATCGAGAACATTGTCGTGATGCAGGTCGGTATGGAGCGGCAGGATGTCCTGCTGTGCCGGCAGGAGCGCGCTTGCCTCGGCCGCGGCACGGGCGAGCAGGCTGCCATGCCGGGCCGCTGCCGGAAACAGGTCCTTGAACCAGATGTCGAGCGGGACCAGCCCGGCGGGGGCAGGACCGCGCGGCTTCTGCAACGCTGCGATGGCGTCGCAAAGGATGACGGTGGCTTCGTCGTCACCTTTTGCGCCACTCCGGGCCATGGAAGCGAGCGAGCGCCGGCCGGTGGCGCGCTCGATCAGCATCGCCTCGCCATGCTCGCTGCGGGCGAGCAGGCGGGCCGCGCCGTCGCCGTTCCAGTATTCCAGCGGCAGGTAGCCGCGCCGCTCGTCCTCGACCTCGGGCAGTTTCAGCATCGTAGGTGCGCCGCCCTGAAGGACGGGCAGGAGGTGGCTGGCATGGGTCCTGATCGGCTCGCCATCAGGTACGAGGCCCCAGCGGATCAGCCAGGGCTCGAAGATATCCGCAGACACAGCGCTCATCCGCGGCCGATGATCGGGAACTGCTCGGCCTCGTAGATCTGGCCGGAGACCGGGGCGCTGTCCTCCGAGAGCCAGAAGGCGGTGTGGGCGGCGATCTCCTCCGGTTGCATGATGCGGCCGGTCGGGGCATGGCGCAGCGGAACGTGGTTCTGCCAGCCGGGCTTCTGCCCCTCGCGCTGCTGGGTCGCGTCCTCGTTGGCGGTCCAGGTCCAGCCGACATTGAGCTGGTTGGCGCGGATGCGCTCGGGGCCGAGCGTATTGGCGAGGTTGCGCGTCATCGTCATCAGCGCGCCCTTGGACATCGAATAGACCGTGAGGTTCGAGAGGCCGCAATAGGCGTTGATCGAGCCGACCGTGACGATCGCGCCCGGCGACTTCTGGGCGCGGAAGGCGCGGATCGCCGCTTCGGCGCAGAGCAGGGGCGCGCGGGTGTTGATCGCGAACATATGGTCGAAGAAGGCGGCGGTGGTTTCGGTCAGGATGCCGCGCGGATAGATGCCGGCATTGTTGACGAGCCCGTCGATGCGGCCGAAGGCGGCGAGCGTGGCGTCGACGATGGCCTGCGCCGTCGCGGGCTCGGCGAGGTCCCCGGTCGCGCCGGCCGTTGCCGTGCCGAGCTTGGCGACGGCCGCGTCGACTTCGGCCGCGTCGCGGCCGTGGATCAGCACCTTCGCGCCTTCCGCGACGAGGCGCTCGGCCATCGCGAAGCCGATGCCGGTGGAGGAGCCGGTGACGAGAATGACCTTGCCTGCAAGTCCGCGCATGATGGAACGTCCGTAGCCTGTCGAGGAAAAGAGCATGACGGTGAAGCGTATCGTGGCGAATATGCTAGCCGCCGAGCCCGGGCTGGCCAAACCCTTCTACGGCGACATTTTTGGCATGTACCCCGTCATGGATCACGGCTGGATCCAGACCTGTGCGGCCGATGGCGATCCTGCCGGCCCACAACTCAACTTCGCCAGCGAGGGCGGTTCGGGCGCCCCGGTTCCGGATCTCTCGATCGAGGTCGACGATCTCGATGCTGTCCTGCGCAAGGTCGAAGCAGCCGGGCTCCCGATTGCATACGGTCCGGCCGACGAGCCTTGGGGTGTCCGGCGCTTCTTCCTGCGCGATCCGTTCGGGCGGCTCGTCAACGTGCTCTCGCATCGTCGCTGACGCGGGGCTGTGGAGAAGCGCCGCGGAGGCTGGCCGGACGTGACGCCGAGGCTTATTTGGTGGCCATGTCCCTTCATCTGCTCAAGCTCTGCGTCGGCGCGGAATCGATCAGCGATCTCGAGGACTGGATCGCCGAGCGCCAGGCGCAGCGGCGCGCCCGCGGCGAGCCGGCGGAGCAATTGCACACAACCCGCATGGTGCCGAAGAAGATCGAGGAGATCCTCGACGGCGGTTCGCTCTACTGGGTGATCAAGGGACAGATCTCGGCCCGCCAGCGTCTCACCGATATCCGCCCCTTCACCGACGCCGATGGCATCGGCCGCTGCCATCTGGTGATGGAGCCGATCGTGGTGCCGGTCGAGCCGCGGCCGTTCCGGCCCTTCCAGGGCTGGCGCTACCTGCAGGTCAAGGACGCCCCGCGCGACCTTTCCGAGCATGGCGGCGATCTCGGAGAGATGCCGGAGGAACTGCGCCGCGAGCTGGCGGGGCTGGGGTTGCTGTAGCGCTCATTGCTCAATCTACCGATATTTGGTACTTATTGGTACCAAGGAGCGGCTCATGGCAAAGAACACGTCGATCGCGCTGGGGGATCATTTCAGCACCTTCATCGGTGATCAGGTGGAGAGCGGTCGCTATGGTTCGGCCAGTGAAGTCATACGCGCCGGTCTGCGCCTGCTGGAAGCGCATGAGGTCCGCGTCAAAGCGTTGCAGGATGCACTCGTTGCTGGCGAGGCATCCGGCGAACCGGAGCCGTTCGATAACGACGCATTCCTGAAGCGGATGCGCTCCAAGCATGGCTGAGGCCGGCTATCGTCTCTCTCCTTTGGCCATAGCGGACCTTGAGCATATCTGGTCCTGGACGGTGCAACGTTGGTCGCCTGAGCAGGCCGAAAGCTACCATGCCAGCTTGGTCGCTGCCTTCGAGGGATTAAGCAGCGGCCGCAAAAAAGGACGAAGAGTCGATGTTCGAGACGGCTACTGCAAATATGCCGTCGGCTCGCATCTCGTTTTCTATCGACCATCGGCTGCTGGAATCGATGTGATCCGCATTCTGCACCAGCGCATGGATGTGGAACGCCACCTTTAAGGGCCGTAGCCGGCATCATAGCGGTGTTTGCGCGTCACACCGGAATATTGTCGAGCAGCCGCGTGCTGCCGATGCGGGCGGCAAGGATCAGGCGGATCGGGCCGTCCGCCAGCGAGGCGACCGGCGCCAGCGTCTCGGCATGGCGCGCTTCCAGATAGTCGAGCTCGAAGCCGGCCGTGATGATCTCGTTTTGCGCATCGGCGACCGCCTTGAACAGGTCGTCGCGGTTGCGGATGCGGATGGCGAGATCCTGCATCACACGCTGGAGCAGGGGCGCGAGCGCCCGGTGCTCGGCCGGGAGGTAGCGGTTGCGCGAGGACATGGCGAGGCCGTCAGCCTCGCGGATCGTCGCTAGCGGGACGATCTTGATGCCGAGGTCGAGGTCGGCGGCCATGCGGGTCACGACCTTGAGCTGCTGGTAGTCCTTCTCGCCGAAGATCGCGAGATCGGCGCGCGATTGCGTGAAAAGCTTGCAGCAGATCGTCGCCACGCCCTCGAAATGCGTCGGGCGGAAACGGTCTTCCAGTCCGACGGCGGCGGGGCCGAGCAGCAGCACGCGCGTGGCGAAGCCGGCCGGGTACATTTCCTCGACGGAGGGGAAGAAGACCGCATCGGCGCCCGCCGCGACAAGCTTGGCGCAGTCGTCGTCGAAGGTGCGCGGATATTTCTTGAAGTCCTCATGCGGCGCGAACTGGGTCGGGTTGACGAAGATCGTCACGATCACCCGCTTCGCATGGCGCTGGCCCTCGCTGACCAGCGCGATATGGCCCTCGTGCAGTGCGCCCATGGTCGGCACCAGCGCGACCTTCTCTCCGGCGGCATGCCAGCCGGCCACGGCCTCACGCATCGCCGCGACCGTCTCGAAAACCGTGATCCCGGCCACTGGCGCGCCCTCCGTTCGGCGCACGGGTAGCAAATGCGGGCGCCATGGCCAATATCAGGACCGAGAGATGATTCAGGCGGATCGAAGGGGCCGATGAGCGAGAAGAGGGATCAGGCCGTCGGCAAGGCGGGGGCGACCGCGCCGGTTACGCATTCGCAGCCCGGCGAGATCGACCGCTTTCTCGGCGCGGCGAAGCAGCTCGCGCCCTTGGCGACGGGGCAGGCGGGTCGGCTCGTGTTCGCGCTCGACGCTACGATGAGCCGCCAACCCACCTGGGACCTTGCCTGCTCGCTGCAGGCGCGGATGTTCGATGTCACCTCGCAAAGCGGCGGGCTTGCGGTGCAGCTCGTTTATTTCAGGGGCATCGGCGAGTGCCGGGCCTCGGGTTGGGTTGGCGAGCCCGCGCGCCTGACCGGGCTGATGCGCAAGATCGCCTGCGAGGGCGGCCAGACCCAGATCGCCCGCGTGCTGCGCCATGTCCGCGACGAGGCGAAATCGGTGCCGGTGCGCGCCTTCGTCTATGTCGGCGACGCGATGGAGGAGAATGTCGATGCGCTGGCGGCACTTGCCGGCGAACTCGGCCTGCGCGGCATCCGCAGCTTCGTCTTCCAGGAGGGGCATGACCCGGCGGCGAGCGCTGCCTTCGCGACGATCGCGCGATTGACCGGCGGCGCCCATGCCCGCTTCGACGTGAATGCGCCGGGTTCCCTGCTCGATCTCTTGCGGGGCGCTGCCGCCTATGCGGCCGGCGGGCGCGAGGCGATGTTGCGGCTGGCGGGCTCGACCCCGGCCGTGAAGGGGCTGATCGCTGCGATGGATGGAGGAAGCCGGTGAGCCTGCTTTACGGCGTTGCCGTGCTGATCCTGGTCTGGTGGCTGGCGAAGCTTTTTGCCGGGGCCAATCCCAAGGTTCTCGCGCGATTGGCGAAGACCGGTGGTGGCGTCGCCGCACTCGGCGTCGCCGGGCTCCTGATGGTGCGCGGGCGGATGGATATGGCGATCTTCCTCGGCGGCGTCGGCGCCTGGCTGCTCGGCTGGAGCGCGACCGGGCCGGGCGGCATCCGCTTTCCCTGGGCCGATCGCTCAGGCCCGACGCCGGGCGCGACCTCGAAGGTCAAATCGGCCCTGCTGGAGATGGAGCTCGACCATGACAGCGGCGCGATGGCCGGCAGCGTCACCGCCGGCCCCTATGCGGGGCGGGCTCTCGACAGCCTCGATATGTCCGAGCTTTCCGCGCTGATGCGCGACTGCCTCACGCGCGATCCGGACGGAGCCCGCCTGCTAGAGGCATATCTCGACCGCCGGTCGCCCGGCTGGCGTGAAGACGCTCAGCGTGATCGTGACGCGGGGCAGCGCGGCGCGCCGGGCGCGGGCGCGATGGCGCAGCAGGAGGCCTACGATATCCTGGGGCTTCAGCCGGGGGCGGGCGAGGAGGCGATCCGCGAAGCCCACCGAGCCCTGATGAAGCGCATCCACCCGGATGCCGGGGGCACCAGCGGCCTTGCCGCTCGCGTCAACCAGGCCAAGGACGTCCTTCTGAAGCAGCGCTAGCGAAGGGGTCGGGGAGTGGGTCTGCGACATGTCGTGAACTCCTTTCCCGGGTCCTTGGTCAGCTTCGGGTGGCGAAGCAGGAGAAGCCGCCGCGCTTCAATTGGGTGCAGGCGTTCTGCGCGTCCTTCGGATCGTCGAAGCCGGCGAAACGGGCACGAAACAGGGTGGAGCCGCCCTTCTCGACCTTCTCGGTGAAGGCGGAGGCGCTGGCGAGCGAGGTCGAGGCCTTGGCCTTGGCGCGGGCCAGGATTTCCTTGGCCTTGCCCTCGTCGTCGGTGGCGCCGAGCTGGATCACCCATTTGCCGGAGGCGACGACCGCGGCCTGATGCGACATGGCGGGAGCGGGCTCGGGCGCCTGGATCCTGGCCGGGGCTGCTTCGACCTTGCGGGCGACGGGGGCAGCGGGGATCTCGGCCTTGGCCTCGGCGATCTTCAGCGGCTCGGCGGCGGGCTCGGGCGCCTTGGCGATCGAGGAGGTGACGTCGACATTCGCCGGCGGGCGCAGGACCTTGGCATCGGCCGGCTGGGCGCCGATCGACCAGCGCATGGCGGACGGCGTGGTCGTCGCGGTGACCGGGCGCATACCGGAGATCTGGAGCGGCTGGCCGCCGGCGACGGCGACCGGGCGCGGCGGCGCGATCGGCGTGGTGGTCGGCATCGGGGCATAGGCGCGGGCGGCGGCGGGGAGCGGCTGCTCTTCAGCCTGCTGCTGATGGCGCGGACGCGGCACCGGGATCGGCGCGGGCTCGGCCGCGGCCACCTGCTGGATCGAGCGCGGACGCTCTTCCGGCTCCGGGGCTTCGGCGGTCATCACCGAGGCGCGGCCGCTGGTCGAGGCGCGCGGCAGGCTGGCGAGCACGAGATCGGTCATGATCTTGTCGCGCGAGGCGCCGGAACGGCCACCGAGCACGACGGAGACGACGTGGCGGCCTTCCGACTTGGCCGAGGTCATCAGGTTGAAGCCGGAGGCGCGGGTATAGCCGGTCTTGATGCCGTCGACGCCCTCGACCTTGCCGAGCAGCCGGTTATGGCCGCGGATCGTGCGGCTGCCGTACTGGAAGGCCCGCGTCGAGAACAGCGGATAGTATTTCGGGAAGCGCTCCTGGATGGCGCGGGCGAGGATGGTGAGATCGCGCGCCGTCGTCAGGTTCGGAGGGGAATGGGGCAGGCCATGCGGATTGTAGAAGCGGGTCGAGCTCATGCCGAGCGCGCGCGCCTTGCGCGTCATCTGGTCGGCGAAAGCCTCCTCGGAGCCGGCGATGTTCTCGGCGACGACGACCGAGGAATCGTTGGCCGAGAGCGTGATCATGCTCTTGATCGCGTCCTCGACTGCGATGGTCGAGCCGGCGCGCAGGCCGAGCTTGGTCGGCGGCTGCGAGGCGGCATAGGACGAGACCTTGAGCTCGGAATCCATCGAGAAACGGCCGCGCTCCATCTGCTCGAACAGCATGTAGAGCGTCATGACCTTGGTCAGCGAGGCCGGGATGCGGGCCGCATCCTCGTTGACCGCATGCAAGGTGCGGCCGGTCTTCGCGTCGACCACCATCGCCGCATAGGGGGGCGTATAGCCGCCGCTACCGGCATGGTGCCGGCGCTTGCGCGCCTCGGCAGGGGAAGAGGCGATCGTGGCCGCAACGGCGACGACACCGATCAGACCCGCAACGGTCCGCAGACGCGACCGCCGCAACCCAACGCAACCAAACACCATGAACCCGCCTCGAACTCACACACATGGGCCGATCCCGCGCCTGGCTCATCGTGGCGCAGGGGACACAGTTGGAGAGGTTAGGCGGATGCGGTTACGGAGCCGTTAAAACTTGAACGGTTGCCAACGGAACGATCTGCGTTTGGTGCATTGCAGCGTTCTCTTGACATTCATGTTGCAATGCACAATATGCAGTCAGTCCCCGGTGGTGATCACGGTCACACGACCTTGGGGCAACGTATCGGGCCTTTCCGGCCCATCACCTAAGGCGGCACCGCAGAGTGCCAGGAGACGACCCATGATCCAGCAGTTCGAGACCATCCAGAAGGCTTCCAAGGACAACGTCGATGCGGCCCTGAAGGCTTTCGGCACGACCTCGAAGAGCGTCCAGGCGATCGCCGTCGAGACCACCGACTATGCCAAGAAGTCCTTCGAAGCCGGCACCGCCACGCTCGAGAAGCTCGCTGGCGTGAAGACCTTCGACAAGGCCCTGGAGATCCAGGCCGACTTCATCAAGACCTCGTTCGAGGGCGCCGTCGCCCAGCTCACCAAGATGGGCGAGCTCTACACCGCTCTCGCCAAGGACGCCTACAAGCCGTTCGAAGGCATCGTCGCGAAGGCCGCTTCGGCCGTCCCGACCGCCCCGAAGGCGTGATTTCGGCCGGCGGCCGACAGGTCGCCGACGCCTTGAGAGTTCAGTTGCGTTTGCGAACCCCGGCCGCGAGGCCGGGGTTTTTCGTTGGGCGGTATCTCCGGGCTATTCGGCGCGGGCCGGAAGCCGCCTGGCCTGGAAGCCTGTCTTGGACTGCTCGAAGCCGGCTGCCTCGTAGAAGGCCAGCGTGGACGGCTTCTGCGAACCGGTCATGAGCATCGCCTTGTAGCACCCGGCGGCCAGGCGCGATCGAGCGCCGCCTTCAGGATCGCCTTGCCCAGCCCCTTATTGCGGTGGCCGGCGTCGGTGACGACGTTCTCGATCAATGCGTAGGGCGTGCCGCCCCGCGTCAGGTTGGGGATAACGATCACGGTACAGCTCGCAACGAGCGCAGCGCTGAGGAGGTCGACCAGGACGGCGCTGCCTTCGAAGGCCTGCAGCCGGTCCAGGATGTCGGCGGCCTTCTCATCGGGGCAGGGAGCCTCTTCCGGGATGAGATGGCGATAGAGACCCTGAAGCGCGGCCAGGTCGGCCTGCTCCGCGGGGCGAATGACGAGTTCGGTCATGCGGGTCGGCATAGATGATCCCGGCCCTATGAAAAACCCCGGCCGAAGGCCGGGGCTTGCAAGGAGATAAGGTTCGGTTCCTGCGCCGGTTCAGGCTGGGAGGACGACGACCTTCGTCTTCACCGGGGTCTGATCGTAGAGATCGATCATGTCCTGGCTCAGCAGGCCGACGCAGCCGCTGGTGATGCCGGAGCCGATCGTCTCCGGATCGCTCGACGCATAGATCGTGTAGAGCGTGTAGCGACCGTTCTGGTAAAGGTGGAGCGTGCGGGCGCCGAGCGGGTTGTCGAGGCCGCCCGGCATGCCGCGCGCATATTTCGCCGCTTCGGGCTGGCGCTTGATCATTTCCGGCGGCGGCGTCCAGGTCGCCCATTCCGACTTGCGCCCGACATAGGCGTCGCCGCTCCAGCGGAATCCGTCGCGGCCGACATTGGCGCCGTAGCGGGTGGCGTTGCCGTCGCCCTCGATGCGATAGACATAGTAGTTCGCGGGATCGACGATGATCGTGCCCGGCTCTTCCTTGCTCTCGAAGCGGACGGTGCGGCGCCAGTATTTCCTGTCGACCTTCGTGATGTCGGCCGCGGGAATCGCGAATTTCTTGTCCGGCACCGGCCCGTAGACCTGTTGCGCCTCGGCGAGGCTCATGCCGTCCGTCGCGGCGCAGCCGGCAAGACCCAGCGCGCCGAGGCTGACAGCAGAGCCGACCAGAAACGACCGGCGGTCGACAAGGCCCGACCGACGGCTGTCGGCATTCCTACCATCGATGATCATGATTCTGGACTTCCCATGTCCTGCTGCCCGACGAGATCCGGCTCCGGCATGCATCGTTGAATGTCTTAGCCGGGCGGAGATTGCCGCCAGATGGCCCGGCTGGCAAGCGCGCCTGCATAGCAGAAAAAGAGCGACGGTTGCCCGTCGCTCTGGGAATTACCACCAGCCGGGAGGCGGCGGGGGCGGGGCATAGTAGCGCGGCGGCGGCGGGCCCCAGCCCGGGCCGGGGCCGTAGCCGGGCGGCGGACCATAGCCGCGCGGCGGGCCGTAACCGCGGCCATAGCGCTGCTGGCGCATGGTCTCTTCCATGATCATGTGGCGCCGCTCGGCGGCGGCCGACCAGGAATATTCGGCGGGCGCCTTGTCGAGGCGCTCACTCAGGCTCTTCGGCAGGGCCTCTGAGGCCATGGCCGGCGCGGCCAGCGCGCTCCCGATTGCAATCGTCGCGAAAATCAACAGCTTGCGCATGGCAAACTCCTTTCGATGTCGATGAGACCACGGCGAGCCTCAACGGAAGATGAACCGCTCCGTTGCCTGCCGTTCATCTGGCTGAAGGTCAGACGGGGAGCACGGTCACGGGCGTGCCGAGCGAGACGCGCGCATAGAGATGCGCGATGTCCTGATTGATCATGCGAACGCAGCCCGACGAGACAATCGTGCCGACCGTATAGGGCTCGAAGGTGCCGTGGATGCGATAGCCGAGGTCCCGCCCGTCGCCGAACAGATACATCGTGCGGGCGCCCAGCGGGCTTTTCGAGCCGCCGCGCACGCCAAGCCCGCGCGGCGTCTGCTCGAGCTGGGCCCTGATCTCGGGATCGCGCGCGATCATCTCCGGCGGCGGGACCCAATCGGCCCAGTCGCGCTTCATGTTGATGCGGGCTGCGCCCGACCAGCCGAAGCCCTCGCGCCCGACACCGACGCCGTACTGCGTCGCGACGCGCGGCGATTCGATGAAATAGAGGTGATAGCCGGCGGGATCGACGACGATCGAGCCCGGCTTGTCGTCGCGCGGAAACGCCACGGTCTGCCGGAGAAAGCGGGGATCGATGCGCTGATAGTCGATGGCCGAGATCGGGAAGCGCTCGCCGGGATAATCGGCATAGATCTCGGCATAGTTGGGCCGTGCCAATGTGCGCGTGACGAGGCCCTGCGGCTTGGGGGCGATCGGGCTGGTGTCGAGCTCGGGCAGCGCGACGATGCTGCGCGATCCGCAGCCGGCCAGGGTTGCCGCCGTGAGGGACAGGGCGGGGAAGGTAAACGAGCGGCGCGTCAGCATCGGGTATCTCTCGGGCAGTCCTGAGGAGATACATCCGCTTAGGTGGTTACTGTTGGGTGAACCGGTGGCCCGCGGCTTGTTTACGCTCTGGAAATGCCCGTTCGCACCGGCGTCAATTCCCATCGCGATTTCGTTTAGTCGACCCGGTTGCAAGGTGATCCGTCGGCCGATCGCGGCGGTGCCCCCGCTGTCGGGGCCGCGACCACGCATGACCGTTTCCTCATTTGAACCGATTGAAAACAGGCGCGGATGGGCGCATCTCTAGGGACTGAGCGCTGCCGTCGCGGCGCCCGGAGATTTCGGTTCCCGCCATGCTCGACAAGTCCGCGCCGCCCCGCACGCTCAAGCTCAATGCCGCCGACAATGTCGTCGTCGCCGTCGATCCCGTGGATCTCGGCGTCACCGCGGCGGGCGTGGAGGCGCTGAAACGCATTCCGCGCGGGCATAAGATGGCGATCGTGTCGATCGCCAAGGACCAGCCGATCCGCAAATTCGGCCAGATCATCGGTTTCGCGACGGACGACATCGTGCCGGGCGACTGGGTGCATGAGCACAATACCGGCTTCCATGCCTTCGACCGCGATTATGCCTTCGCGCAGGAGGCCAAACCCGAATTCGTGCTGCCGATCGAGCAGCAGGCCACCTTCGAGGGCTTCCGCCGCGCCAATGGCAAGGCCGGCACGCGCAACTATGTGGGCATCCTGACCTCGGTGAACTGCTCGGCTTCGGCCGCGCGCTTCATGGCCGAGGAGGTCAAGCGCTCCGGCCTGCTCGCCGATTACCCGAATGTCGACGGCGTGATCGCGCTGACCCACGGCACCGGCTGCGGCATCGACTACAACGGCGAGAGCTTCGAGGTGCTGAAGCGCACGACCTGGGGCTATGCCTGCAATCCGAACATGGCGGCGGTGCTGGTCGTCGGTCTCGGCTGTGAGGGCTTCCAGATCAGCCGCATGAAGGAAGCCTATGGCGTCACCGAGAGCGACGTCTTCCGCACGCTTACGATCCAGGAAACCGGGGGCACGAAGAAGGCGGTCGCCGCCGGTATCGAGGCGCTGAAGGTGATGCTGCCGATCGCCAACAACGCGGTGCGCGAGACCGTGCCGGCTTCCGAACTGATGCTGGCCCTCCAATGCGGTGGCTCGGACGGCTATTCCGGCATCACCGCCAATCCGGCGCTGGGCGCGGCCGTCGATATCCTCGTCGAGCATGGCGGGACCGCGATCCTCTCCGAGACGCCGGAGATCTACGGTGCCGAGCATCTGCTGACGCGCCGCGCCGCGACGCGCGAGGTCGGCGAAAAGCTCGTCGGTATCATCAAGTGGTGGGAGGACTATACCGCCCGCGCACGGATGGACATGAACAACAATCCCTCGCCGGGCAACAAGGCGGGTGGGCTCACCACCATCCTGGAGAAGTCGCTCGGCGCCGCCGCCAAGGGCGGCACCAAGACGCTCTCGGCGGTCTACCATTATGCCGAGCCGGTGAAGGCGAAGGGCTTCGTCTACATGGACACGCCCGGCTACGATCCGGTCGCGGCGACGGGGCAGGTGGCCGGCGGCGCCAACATCCTCGCCTTCACGACGGGGCGCGGCTCGGCCTATGGCTGCAAGCCGACGCCTTCGGTGAAGCTCGCGACCAACACGCCGATCTACGAGCGGATGATCGACGACATGGACATCAATTGCGGCGACGTGCTCGACGGCGTCTCGCTGGAGCAGAAGGGCCGCGAGATCTTCGAGAAGCTGCTCAAGGTCGCTTCGGGCGAGCGGACGAAGTCCGAAGAGCTCGGCTATGGCGATGCCGAGTATGTGCCCTGGCAGATCGGCGCGACGATGTGATTTTCTGCGGCGCCGGTTGAACCCGGCGCGCGGCCGCTGCGACCAAGGATGGCTCCGGCGCTGCCGGGGCCATCCCTGTATCGGTTCGGATCTCCATGAAGACCTTCTTCCTCGTCACCATTCCGCGCGTGCTGCTCGGGCTGATCTTTCTCATCAGCGCCGTCGACGGCTTCTGGTGGCTCGCCACCGGCGTGAACCTGATCCATCCGCCGACAAGCCCGCGCGGCGTCGTGTTCGAGACGGCGCTGCAGGATTCGGGCTTCCTCTGGCCCTTCATCAAGGCGGTCAACCTGACGGGGGCGCTGAGCCTGATTTCGAACGTCGCGCCGGCCTTCGGCCTCGCGCTGATCGCTCCCGTGATGGCGGTGATCGTGCTGTTCCACGCCACGATCAACCCGCAGGGCCTGCCGGTCGCGGTCATCCTCGTCGTGCTGGGCTCGATGCTGGTCTGGGCCTATCGCGACCGTTACGCGGCGCTGTTCCGCTGACAATCATCAATGCGTCCTCGCGTCATGGCCGGGCTTGTCCCGACCATCCACGTCTTGCTTCAGCGCGGGCGGTGTTCAAGGCGTGGATGCTCGCCACAAGGGCGAGCATGACGGTGAGGCCAGCCGCTGGTCAGAGCGAAAAACCGGTCAGCCGCTCGCGTAGCCCTTCGATCCTGTCCGCCGCGACATTGGCGATCGCGATGCGCAAGTGGTTCTCCTGTCCGGGGCCGAAATAGGGGCCGGGCAGGGCAAGCACACCGCAATCCTCGACGAGGCGGCGCGCCACCTCCGCCGCCTTCACGCCCGCGAACGGGTGGGCGACATAGGCAAAATAGGCGCCGGCCGAGAGTACGCGCCAGCCGTTGAGCGGCGCCATCGCCTGCCGGAAGAGATCGGCGCGGGCATTGATCTCGGCGCGGTTGCGCTCGCGCCAGTCGCGGATGCCGTCGATGCCCCAGGTCACCGCCGCCTGCCCGGCCCGGACCGGGCTGATCTGCACGCAGTCGAGCACCTTGCCGATCTGGGCGAGCGCCGGCTCGCCGGCCGTGATCGCGCCGAGACGCCAGCCGGGAATCGCATAAGCCTTCGAGAAGCTGTAGAGGCCGATCACCGAATCTTGCCAGCTCGTTGTGGCGAAGACTTCATGCGGCCTCGCAACGTCCGCGGGCAGGAAATCCCGATAGGTTTCGTCGAGCACCAGCCAGATGTCGCGCCTGGCGCAGAGCGCGGCGAAGGCGGCGATGGTCTGCGGCGGATAGATCGCGCCGGTCGGGTTGTTGGGCGTGACGAGGACGATGGCGCGGGTGCGGTCGTCGATCAGCGCCTCGGCCGTCGTGACATCCGGCACGAAACCGGCTTCGGGCGCGCAGGGCAGCGGGCGGGCCTCGACACCGAGCATGGTCAGCGTCATCTCGTGATTGAAATACCAGGGCGTCGGCAGCAGCACGTTGTCGCCGGCGCGCGCCAGCGCCATCATCGTCACGACATAGGCCTGATTGCAGCCGGAGGTGATCGCGACCTCGGCCGGCTTGAAGCCCGTGCCGTAGATGCGGGAGATCTCGGCGGCATAGGCCTCGCGCAAGGCCGCGTCGCCGGTGATGCCGCCATAGCGCGTGCTGCCGGGCTCGGCCGCGGCGGCGGCGAGCTTCTCGAGCAGGGCCGCCGGGGGCGGGGCGCCGGGAACCGCCTGCGACAGGTCGATCAGCGGGCCGCGGGCGCCGCCATAGGCGCGGGCCCAGCCCTGCGCCTCCGGGATCGGCGGCGTGCCGGTATCGATGAGATCGGGATTCAGGGGGGCGCTGGCGGTCGTCGGCATGATCCACCTGATTTGCGGCGTGTGGAGGTTTGCGTCAATCGCCTTGGAAGCGCAGCAAACCCGCGCCATATCTGGAGGACTTCCAATCCAGCGATGGGACGGGCGGATGCAGGACGAGACCGAGGACGCCATCGCGGCGCTGCAGGAACTGCTCGACCGGGCGGACAGCGTCGTCAGTTTCACCGGCGCCGGCATCTCGACGGAATCGGGCGTGCCGGATTTCCGCACGCCCGGCTCGCCCTGGATGGTCAACAAGCCGATCCCCTACGACGCCTTCATCCAGAGCCGCGAGGTTCGCATCGAGGCCTGGCGCCGCAAGTTCACGATGGACGACCATTATCGCGGCGCGGCGCCCAATAGCGGCCACCGGGCGCTCGCACGGCTGGTGGCGGAGGGGCGCTCGCCCGCCATCGTCACCCAGAATATCGACGGGTTGCACCAGGCTTCCGGCGTGCCCGCGGACAAGGTGATCGAGCTGCATGGCAACGGCACCTATGCGACCTGCCTGACCTGCGGCTGGCGGCATGAACTGGCCGCGATCCGGCCCGCCTTCGAGGCGACCGGCGAGCCGCCAGCGTGCATGATCTGCGCCGGCCCGGTGAAATCCGCGACGATTTCCTTCGGCCAGGCGATGCCGCAGGAGGCGATGAAGCGGGCGCAGATGCTGGCGCTGGAGAGTGACCTCTTCCTCGTCGTCGGCTCGTCGCTCGTCGTGTATCCGGCGGCGACGCTGCCGGTGATCGCCAAACGGCAGGGCGCCAAGCTCGTGATCCTCAACCGCGAGCCGACCGAGCTCGATCCGATCGCCGATCTCGTCATCCGTGCCGAGAGCGGGGCGGTGCTCGGCGCTTTGCCGGGTTAGTCGCGCGAGGCGAGCGCGAGCCTGATCGCCAGGCCGCCGAACACCGCGCCCATCAGCCTTTGCGGCAGGCGCGCCAGGGCCGGCCGGCTGGCCAGAGCCTGGCCGATGCGGCTTGCCGCCAGGATGACGATGCCGTTCGTCAGGAAGCCCATGGCGTTCAGGATGGTCGCGAGCACGATGACCTGAAGCGCGATCGAGCCGAGTTCCGGCCTCAGGAATTGCGGCAGCAGCGCCAGCATGAACAAAGCCATCTTCGGATTCAGCAGGTTGGTCCAGAGGCCTTGCAGGAAGATGCGCCGCAGCGGGACGGCAGGCACCCGGCCGGGCGTGAAGAGCGGCGTCTGCGAGCGCAGGGTCGTCCAGGCGAGGTAGGCGAGATAGGCCGCGCCCAGCCAGCGCAGCACGTCATAGGCCGTCGGCACGAGGATGAAGAGCTGGGACAGCCCGAAGGCCGCGGCGAAGGCCTGCAGGTAGCTGCCGACCGCGATGCCGGCATAGGTGAGGAGGCCCGCCATCCGCCCCTGGCTGAGGCTGCGCGAGGCGATCAACAGCATGTCCGGGCCGGGTGTGACTGTCAGGACCGCCGCCGCGGCGGTGAAGAGCGCGAGCGTCGTCAGGTCGAGCATGGCGAATCCCTGTCAGGAGAAGTTCAGGCAGCATGCCATGGCGCGTGCGACGACCCCAGCCCTTCCGCCGAGAGGGTGGCCTGCCCGGAGATCAGCCCGCCAGATGATGTGGACGAATTTTTGGGGGCTGTATCCTGAATCGGCAGCAATGGTATCGTAACAGCGCGAATCAAGCGTTGCGCGTGGGGGTCAGCGGCACATGTCCGACGAATTCGGTGAGAGCGGGCGGCCACCGATGGGTCCCATCCAGTCACTCAATCGCGTCATGCGGCTCGATGGTCCGGGCAGCCAGGCGACGGAGGTGCCGGTCGAGGTGACCGGCTACGTCAAGTGGTTCGATGTCTCCAAGGGCTACGGCTTCGTCGTGCCGGAGGCGGGCGGGGCGGATGTCCTGCTTCACGTCACGATCCTGAAGCGCGACGGATTCAACACGATAGCCGAAGGGGCTCGCATCGTGCTTGAAGCCGTCGAGAAGCCCCGGGGCCGCCAGGCCGTGCGCGTGCTCTCTATCGACACCACCTCCGGCCGCCATCCTTCCGAGATGCCGATGGCGCGCACCAATGTCGCGGTCTCGCCGACGAGCGGGCTCGAGCGCATGGTGGTGAAATGGTTCAACCGCCTGCGCGGCTTCGGCTTCGTCTCGAAGGGCGAGGGTGCGCCGGACATCTTCGTGCATATGGAGACGCTGCGCCGCTACGGCCTCGTCGAGCTGGTGCCGGGACAGACGGTGCTCGTCCGCTACGGACCGGGACCGAAGGGCCTCATGGCCGCCGAGATCCATCTGGAGCAGAGCGGCGCCGCCACGGTCGCGCACTGACGAACCGTGACTGCCGCCGAAGGCGGCTTTGTCCGGGACATTGATCTCCGTCAATTTTGCAACCATGTGCCCGGATTTCGGCACGCGGCTTTACGCTTCTTCAATACGCTCGCTTATGATTGAGGCTTCTTCGGAGGCCTCGTCATCGTTTTTCTCCTCAGTGATCGTGATGATCGCCGCGTGACCCTGCAAAGGGTTCTCTCGGTCTGGGGGCCATGCCTGGCTCCAGACCCGTGGGATAGCGGCGCCGTGGCGCGCGAAGCCGATCAGCTTCTCGTCGCCGATCTCGATTTATCCGACCGCATGACGATCGATACGGCCCGCGCGGTGCTGGCGCCGCACCGGCAGGCCGGCGCCACTTGCCTGTTCCTTCTGCGCGACATGTCGAGCCGCAGCCAGGTGCAGGCGAATGCCCTGGGCGCGACCGAGATCCTGCCGGCCGACGCCTCCGTGGCCGAAATGCTCGACAAGGTCGGGGCTATGCTCGCGCCCTCGGCCCAGCCCGACATCCCGGCGCAACTGCGGCACCATTTCGTGGCGGCGTCGGCAGCGCTGTCCGATCTGATCGGCGCGGCGGAGACGGGCGGCACGCTGCCGCTGAAGGCAATCGACGACAGCATCGAGGCCCTCAATCGCGCGGCCGATGGGGGCGACCTCAACGCCTGGCTCGACATGGTCTGGCGCCATGACGATGCGACCTATCAGCATTGCCTGCTGGTGGCGGGGCTGGCCGCGGCTTTCGCCCAGCGACTCGGCTTCCGCGAGGCCGACCGGAGGTTGATCGTCGAGGCGGCCGTCCTGCACGATATCGGCAAGGCCCGGATTCCCCTGGACATCCTGCGCAAGCCCGGAAGCCTGTCGCTGGCGGAGCGGGAGGTGATGCGCCGGCATCCGGGAATCGGCCATGACATGCTGGTCGCACAAGGGGGATTCGCGCCGATGGTCCTGACCGCGGTGCTCTCGCATCACGAATATCTCGACGGCTCGGGCTATCCGCATGGCCTTGGCGGCGGCGACATCCCCGATCCGGTACGGATCATCACCATCTGCGACGTCTATGCCGCCCTGATCGAGCGGCGTAGCTACAAGCCGCCGATGCCGCCCGGCGAGGCCTATGCGGCGCTCGTCGCGATGGGCGGGAAGCTGGACCGCGATCTCGTCAGGGTCTTCGGGGAGGTCGTGCTCGATTCCGAGATCGTGCGTCTCGGCCGTTACGGCAGTCCCGTCCTGAAGCGCGCAGCCGGGCATGCTGCCTGACGCCTGCGCCGTGCTTCAGGCCTGAAACTGCCTATCTTATCGAATCCTAGACCGCGAAGGAGGTCCCGCAGCCGCATGAGCTGGTCGCGTTCGGATTGGTGATGCGGAAGGACTGGCCGATCAGGTCGTCGACGAAATCGATCGTGCAGCCTTCGAGCAGGTCGAGCGAGGTCTCGTCGATCAGGACGGTGGCGCCGTCACGCTCGATGACGAGATCGTCCGCTGCCTTCTCCCGGTCGACGTCGAAGATGTACTGGAAACCGGAGCAGCCGCCGCCGGCGACGCTGACGCGCAGCATCGAGCCCGGCGGCTCCTTCGCCATCACCGAGATGATCCGTTTGGCGGCATTCGCGGTTACCGCGATGCCGCGCGGATTGACCGCAAGATCGGTCGACATGGTCAGATGCTCCTTGCACCCTGGTTACCCGGGAAGGTAATGGCCCGGCAGCGGCTCTACAAGCATGGGCCCGCAATGAGGCTGCCATGCCCTATCCACAGAGCACGATTCCGCCGGTCGGGCTGGAGCCCGGAGAGCGCTGGCGCGCGCCCTATGCCTGCCGCTCGACGACGAGCCGGGGGCGCCTCGTGGCGGAGCCGGCTTCGGCGACGCGCGGCGAATTCCAGCGCGACCGCGACCGCATCATCCATTCGACCGTCTTCCGCCGGCTGAAGCACAAGACGCAGGTCTTCGTCTCGCATGAGGGCGACCATTATCGGACGCGGCTGACCCATACGATCGAGGTCGCGCAGATCGCCCGCGCCCTGGCCCGCGCGCTCGGCCTGGACGAGGACCTGGCCGAGGCCCTGGCGCTGGCGCACGATCTCGGCCACACGCCGTTCGGCCATACCGGCGAGGATGCGCTGGAAGAGTGCATGGCGGGGTTCGGCGGCTTCGACCACAACGCCCAGACGCTCAGGATCGTGACGCGGCTGGAGCGGCGCTACGCCGATTTCGACGGGCTCAACCTGAGCTGGGAGACGCTCGAGGGGCTGGTCAAGCATAACGGGCCGCTGCTCGACCATGAGGGCAGGCCGACGGCGCGCTATGCGAAGAGCGGCATTCCGGTCGCGATCGTCGAATACCAGCAGCGCCAGGACCTCTGGCTCGACAGCTATGCCTCGGCGGAGGCGCAGGCCGCGGCGCTGGCCGACGACATTGCCTATAATGCCCACGACATCGATGACGGCCTGCGCGCCGGACTGTTCGGCCATGCCGAGCTCCGGGCCGTGCCGTTCCTCGCCGAACTGCTCGATGAGATCGAGCGCCTGCATCCCGGGCTGGAGCGGGCACGCGCCACCAACGAACTGGTGCGGCGGGTGATCACGCGTTTCGTCGAGGACGTGATCATGGAATCGCAGCGGCGGCTTGCCGCGCTGGCGCCGGATGATGCCGACGCGATCCGACGGGCGGACGCGCCGGTCATCGCCTTCTCGGCGGCGATCGAGGCGGCCGATCGCGACATCAAGGGCTTTCTCTACCCCAACATGTATCGCCACCCGCGCATCGCGCCGATCCGCGCCGATGCGGCGCAGGTGGTGCGCGACCTGTTCGCCCGCTTCAGCGCCGATCCGGCGGCGATGCCGGAGGAGTGGGCGGCGGGCTGCGATCCCCTCGACGAACATCGCCGCGCCCGGCGCATCGCCGACTATATCGCGGGCATGACCGACTGGTACGCGCTCGACGAGCACCGCCGCCTGTTTGACGCCACCCCCTCGCTGCGATAGGGCCGGGCGGCTTTCCATCCGCAACCGTGGCCGCAATGAACCTGTTCGAGATCTATTCCGCCCGTCTTCACGCCGCGCTCTCAGGCCTCGCCGAGCGAGGCGCGCTTCCGGCCGGCCTCAATCTCGCGCGCGTCGTGGTCGAGCCGACCAAGGACCCGGCCCATGGCGATCTCGCCACCAATGCCGCGATGGTCCTGGCCAAGGATGCCGGCACCAACCCGCGTGCCTTGGCGACGCTGCTGGTCGAGGAACTGGCGAAGGATCCCGATATCACCAAGGCGGAGATCGCCGGCCCGGGCTTCATCAACCTGACGCTGCAGCCGTCGATCTTCACGGCGGTGCTGAAGGCCGCGATCGAGGCCGGGCTGGATTACGGACGCGGCGCTCCGAAGCCCGAGCCCCGGGTCAATGTCGAATACGTCTCGGCCAATCCGACCGGGCCGATGCATGTCGGCCATGGCCGCGGGGCGGTGTTCGGCGATGCGCTGGCGAGCCTGCTCGCCTTCGCCGGCCATGACGTGACCCGCGAATACTACATCAACGATGCCGGCGCGCAGGTCGACGTGCTCGCCCGCTCCGCCTTCCTGCGCTACCGCGAGGCGCTGGGCGAGGATATCGGCGCGATCCCCGAGGGGCTCTATCCCGGCGACTATCTGGTCTCGGTCGGCAAGGCGCTCGCCGAGCAATATGGGCCGGCGCTCCGCGACAAGGCCGAGTGGGACTGGCTGCCGCTCGTCCGGCAGGCGGCGATCGACGGCATGATGGCGATGATCCGCGACGATCTCGCCGCGCTCGGCGTCGTCCACGATCTCTTCTTCTCGGAGCGCTCGCTTCAGGGGCGGGACGGCAATTCAAATGCCGTGCATCAGACGATCGAGGACCTGCGTTCGCGCGACCTCGTCTATGAAGGTCGCCTGCCGCCGCCGAAGGGGCAGAAGGACGAGGACTGGGAGGACCGCGAGCAGACCCTGTTCCGGGCCACCAAGTTCGGTGACGATGTCGACCGGCCGCTGCTGAAATCGGATGGCAGCTACACCTATTTCGCCAACGACATCGCCTATCACCGCTCCAAGTTCGTGCGCGGCTTCCCGGAGATGATCGACGTCTGGGGCGCCGACCATGGCGGCTATGTCAAGCGCATGCAGGCGGCGGTGAAGGCCGTGACGGGCGGGCAGGGTTCGCTCGACGTCAAGCTGTGCCAGCTCGTTCGCCTGCTGCGCAATGGCGAGCAGGTGCGCATGTCCAAGCGCTCCGGCGATTTCGTCACGCTGCGCGAGGTCATCGACGAGGTCGGCCGCGATGCGGTGCGCTTCATGATGATCTTCCGCAAGAACGACGCGACGCTGGATTTCGATCTCGGCAAGGTCGTCGAGCAGTCGAAGGACAATCCGGTCTTCTACGTCCAGTACGCGCATGCGCGCTGCGCCTCGATCTTCCGGCAGGCGCGCGAGGCGTTTCCGGATCTCGATCTGTCGACGGCGTCGCTGGCCGGGGCCGATCTCTCGATCCTGACCGACGAGGCCGAGGTCGGCATCGTCAAGATGCTGGCGTCCTATCCGCGAATCATCGAGGGCGCCGCCGCCGCGCATGAGCCGCATCGCGTGGCATTCTTCGTGCATGATCTCGCGAGCGCGTTCCATTCGCTCTGGAACAAGGGCAAAGACTCGCCGCAATTACGGTTCGTTAATCAAACTGATCGAAAGTCGACCTTGGCGAGATTGGCGTTTGTGCATGCGGTGCGCAGCGTTCTTGCTTCCGGTCTGGCTGTCGCCGGAGTTGCGGCGCCGGAAGAGATGCGCTGACGGATATTCCGGCGGCGCGCACAAGGTCAGGTTGACCGCACAGAGTTCCCGGTTCTTCCATAGGAGGAAGCGGCTTGTGCTGGAATGGATCGTACCATGAGTGAGCCAGCTAGGAACCGTTTCGCGCTCGATCTCGAAGATCTCGAGCGCCAGCTGCGCGGGGCAGGGCAGACGCCCCGCCCGGGGCAGCAGGCCGACCCGCTTGCGGAATTGACCCGCATCGTCGGGCAGGACGATCCGCTCAAGGATATCTTCGCCGAACGGCGCCAGCCGCCGCGCCCTGCGATGCGCCAGGAGCCGAGCTTCGAGGTCGTGCCGCAGCAGCCGGCGCCCGCCATGCCCCAGGCGAGCCAGCCGCCGGCCGAGATGCGCGGGGCGCTTGACGAGTTCGAGGCGCTGCTGCGCCGCACCGAGCCGCGCCGGGCCGAGGCGCCTGCGCCGGTTCCGGCTCCGCCGCCGGCGCACCGGCAGGATTTCGAGCCCGATTACGATCTGCCCGAGCCGCTGCCCTATTCCCGCCCGGCGGCGATCCAGGGCGCAGCCCCGCCGCGCGATCTCGACGAGGGCGCGCAGTATCGCCAGGCCCCGGCCGCCTATGCGCCGGGAGAGCCTGCCTATGATTACGGCCACGCCCAGCAGGCGATGCCGGCGCCCGAATATGGCGAAGAGGATATGCCGGATCTCGAGCCGCGCCGTTCGCGCAAGGGGCTCTGGGCTGCCGCTGCTGTCATCGCCGTCGGGCTCGTCGGCGTCGGCGCTGCCTTCACCATGCGCGGCGGCTCCGTCACGAAGGATGGGCAGCCGCCGGTGATCGCGGCCGATTCCGGCCCGGTCAAGGTCGCCCCGGCCAATCCGGGCGGCGCCGAAATCCCGAACCAGAACAAGCAGATCTACGAGCGTAGCCCCGATACGCCGACGGCGCCGACCAAGGTCGTGAACAACGAGGAGCAGCCGGTCGACGTCCAGCAGGCCGCCCGCTCGATGGCGCCGCGCGTCGTCGCACCCGGTCCGAACTCCAGCGGCGGCACGGCTCTCGCCGCGGCGCCGAGCGCGCCCGAGCGCAGCATCGTTCCGCCGGAGCCCGGCCTGACGCCGATGCCGCCCGTGCCGGGCCTCGGCGAGCCGCGCAAGGTCCGCACCGTCTCGATCCGTCCCGACGGCACGCCGGCGCAGAACCCGGTCGCCGTCGACCAGCCGATCGCGACCGGCTCGGCGCCGAGCCGCTCGCTCGCCAACCAGCCGGCGAACGTGGCTCTGTCTCGTCCGATGCAGCTTCCTTCCGCCGCTCCGAAGCCCGAGGCTCGCGCCACGACGCCGCCGGCCGCCACCACCCCTGTCGCGCCGACCCGCGTCGCCAGCGCCGCACCGGCTCCCGCCGCTGCCCCGCCGGCGCCCGCGACGGCCGCTGTCCGCGCCGGCACCGGCGATTTCGTGGTGCAGCTCGGCGCGCCCGGCAGCGAATCCGAGGCCCGCGCCACCTATGCCGCCCTGCAGCGCAAGTATCCGCAGCAGCTCGGCGGCCAAGCCCCGATCGTCCGCAAGACCGAGCTCGCCGGCGGCAAGACCGTGTTCCGCCTCCGCGTCGGGCCTTATTCCCGCGAGGATGCGACCTCGATGTGCACCGCGCTCCAGGCTGCCGGCGGACAGTGCTTCATCGCGAAGAACTGAGCTTTCGGCCATTGTAGGCTTTGTCGAACGGCGGTCCTTCGGGGCCGCCGTTTCGCATTGTGTGGCTAGCGCATGGGGCCGCGAGAGGCGGCTGGTTCCGCTGCGTCCGATCTGGCTGTAGCCTGCCGCGCGAATCGTGGGCGATCTTGTCCACGGGCCTTGCATCACGCGAACGATGCGAGGTGCGAAATCGCCCCGGGCAAAGCACTCGGGGCCAGCAGGAGGTAGCCCCATGGATCGCCGCAGTTTCGTCAAGGTCGCCGGAGCCGGTGCCGCCGGCAGCGCCGTCATCGCCGCGCCCGCCGTCGCGCAGTCGCAGCCCAAGATCAACTGGCGCCTGACGTCGAGCTATCCGAAGAGCCTCGACACGCTCTTCGGCATCTCGACCCATGTCGCGAAGCGCGTGGCCGAGGCGACCGACAACAATTTCCAGATCCAGGTCTTCGCACCGGGCGAGATCGTGCCGGCGCTGCAGGCGCTCGATGCGGTGCAGAACGGCACCGTCGAGTGCAGCCATACGCTGGCGAGCTTCTATATCGGCAAGGACCCGGCCTTCGCCTTCGAGACCTCGCTGCCCTTCGGCTTCAACACCCGCCAGCAGAACGCCTGGCTCTATCAGGGCGGCGGCCTCGAGCTCTGCCGCGCCTTCATGAAGACCTACAACATCCACACCATCCCCTCGGGCAATACCGGTGCGCAGATGGGCGGCTGGTTCCGCAAGGAGATCAAGTCGCTGGAGGACCTGAAGGGCCTGAAGTTCCGCATCGCCGGCCTCGGCGGGCGGATCATGGCGCGGCTCGGCGTCGTGCCGCAGACCATCGGCGGCGCCGACATCTACCCGGCGCTGGAACGCGGCACGCTCGACGCCGTCGAGTTCTCCGGCCCCTATGACGACGAGAAGCTCGGCTTCGTGAAGGTCGCCAAGTACTACTACTATCCCGGCTTCTGGGAGGGGAACGCCAATGTCAGCTTCCTCGCCAACCAGGACAAGTGGAACGAGCTGCCGGCCTCCTACAAGGCGATCGTGGAAGCGGCCTGCGCCGAGGCCAATGCGCTCTGCGTGGCCAAGTACGACCACAACAATCCCGACGCGCTGATTCGCCTTGCCGGCACCGGCGCGGAGTTGCGACCCTTCCCGCAGGAGGTGATGGCGGCGGCGTTCAAGGAGGCTTTCGCGATGTATGGCGAGCTTGCCGCCAGCAACGCCAATTTCAAGACCTTCTACGATTCCTTCCTGCCCTACTGGAAGAAGGAGCAGCTCTGGTTCCGCATCGCCGAGCTGCCGTTCGACGCGTTTAACGCGCAGAACTACCAGCAGGTGAAGTGAGGCAATGCGCGGGCGCGGATCAACCTTGACCGCGCCCGCGCCGCTTTCTAACCCGATGTCATGACATCGCGCGCCTTCATCGCCGGCTGCCTCGGCACGAGCCTCACCGCTGACGAGCGGGCCTTCTTCCGCGACGCCCGGCCTTGGGGCTTCATCGTCTTCAAGCGCAACACACAGTCGCCCGAGCAGGTCGCGGCGCTGACGGCTGAGATGCGCGAGACCGTCGGCTGGCACGCGCCGATCCTGATCGATCAGGAGGGAGGGCGCGTCCAGCGCATAGGGCCGCCGAACTGGCCGAAATACCCCTCTGCGCGGAGCTTCCTTGCGATCAACGACCCCATCCGCCAGCGCGAGATCGTCCGGCTCAACGCCCGCCTGATGGCGCATGACCTGAGACAAGTCGGCATCGATGTCGACTGCCTGCCGGTGCTCGACGTGCCCGTCGCCGGGAGCCATGACGTGATCGGCGACCGCGCCTACGCCCATGATCCCGATCAGGTCGCGCGGCTTGGCCGGGCGGCGGCCGAGGGTCTGATCGCGGGCGGCGTGCTGCCGGTCGTCAAGCATATGCCCGGCCATGGCCGCGCGCGCGCCGACAGCCATCACGACCTGCCGATCGTCGATGCTTCGCTGGACGAACTGCGGGCGCATGATTTCCGGCCGTTCCGGCATCTTGCCGACATGCCGCTGGCGATGACCGCGCATGTCGTCTTCACCGCGCTCGATGCCAAGAACCCCGCGACGATCTCCCGCAGGATCGTGCGCGAGATCATGCGCGGCGAACTCGGCTTCGACGGGCTGATCATGACCGACGACATCTCGATGAAGGCGCTGTCGGGCTCGTTCGAGGCGAAGTCGCGCGCCGCGATCCGCGCCGGCGTCGACGTCATCCTGCATTGCCATGGCATCATGGACGAGATGATCGCCGTTGCCGGGGCCGTGCCGGAGATGACGGGCGCCCGCGCTCGCCGCGCCGCCGCCGCGCTCGGCCGCATCCGGCATGAGCCGGAGCCGGTCGATCTGGAGGCCGCGCGCGCCGAGATCGCCGCCGCGCTTGCCTTGAGCGCCTGAACGGCCGAATCTATCCTGGGGCATGTAATTTCCCAAGCGCGGTCATCCCGGACGGAGCGAAGCGAAGATCCGGGATCCACGCCTGAGCCTGGCCGATAGAGGTTCCGGCATGGATCCCGGGTCTCCCTTCGGTCGCCCGGTATGACCGCGCGTATGGGATGTAGGGGCCAAGGCTCATGACGGCCGAATTGCCATTCGAGGAAGACCGCGCCGAGCGCGCGGGCGAGCCTTCGCTCGTCGTCGACGTCGACGGCTATGAAGGTCCGCTCGACCTGCTGCTCGATCTTGCGCGCCGGCAGAAGGTCGACCTGCACCGCATCTCGATCCTGGCGCTGGCCGAGCAGTACCTCGCCTTCGTTGAGCAGGCGCGGGCGCTGCGGCTCGAGCTCGCGGCCGACTATCTCGTGATGGCGGCCTGGCTCGCCTATTTGAAGTCGCGCCTGCTGCTGCCCGAGCCGCCCAAGGGCGAGGAGCCGAGCGCCGCCGATCTAGCGACCGCGCTGGCGCTGCGGTTGCGTCGGCTGGAGGCGATCCGCGCCGCCGCGAACAAGCTCTCCGCTCGCGAGCGATTGGGGCAGGACGTCTTCGCCCGCGGCGCGCCTGAGGAGATCGTCGCTGGCGCCCGGCCGGTTTGGGAAGCGGAACTTTACGATCTGCTCTCGGCCTATGCCCAGCAGCGGCAGAAGCGGGTGCAGGGCCATATCTCGGTCGGCCATCGCGCCGTCTGGTCGCTGGTCGAAGCGCGCGAGGCGCTGCAGCGTCTGGTCGGCGCGGCCGGCGATTGGACCGAGCTCGATGATTATCTCATGCAGTACATGGCGTCGCACGGCCTGTCGGCGCGGGAGATGCGCTCGACGGTTCGAGCCTCGGCCCTCTCGGCGATGCTGGAGATGGTGCGGGAAGGTGTGCTCGACCTCAGGCAGGACGCGGCCTTCGCGCCGATCCAGGTACGCCGCCGCTCGGCCCGGCCGCAGGGGTTGCCCTTTGCCGCCAAGGACGCCTCATGACCGGTATGGCGGCTGAACCGGAGAATGCCGATACCGATACCGATGGCGGCGCGGAGGCCTTTTCGCTGGCGCTGCGCGTCGTCGAGGCCCTGCTCTTCGCCTCGGCTGCTCCGCTGGCGGCCGAGGCGCTCGGCCGCGCCATTCCTGCCGGCATCGCGGTCGAGCAGGTGCTGACCCGGCTCGCCGAGAGCTATGCGACGCGCGGGGTCAATCTGCGCCAGGTCGCCGGCGGCTGGGCTTTCCGGACGGCACCGGACCTCGGCTACCTGCTCGCGGCCGAGGCCGAGCCGCCGCGGCGCCTGTCGCGCGCCGCGCTCGAAGTGCTCTCGATCATCGCCTATCACCAGCCGGTGACGCGGGCCGAGATCGAGGAGATCCGCGGCGTCGCCACGGCCAAGGGCACGCTCGACATCCTGCTGGAGGCGGGCTGGGTGCGGCTGCGCGGGCGGCGGCGCTCGCCGGGGCGGCCGATCACCTATGGCACGACGCCGGGCTTCCTCGACCATTTCGGGCTCGACCGGATCGACGACCTGCCGGGGCTGGAGGAATTGAAGGGTACGGGCTTCATCGAAGGGCGCTTGACGCGCGACCTCGCCGTGCCGGTGCCCGATGACGATCCGTCCTTGCGCGACGACGAGGACCCGCTGGGCGATCTGTTCAGCCCGCTTGACGACGGCGAGGGCGGATCGCAGGGGTGAGGGCAGGCATCGCGGCATCGCGACTGTTTTCTCCGGCGTCATCCCGGACAAGCCGCGAAGTGGCGCCGATCCGGGATCCCTCGTAGCGCGCGGTGCCTTACGATGGATCCCGGGTCTGCGCTTCGCTTGCCCGGGATGACGGCGCGGATGGTGGAATTTGGAGCAGGGACTTGGCGCAGAGCGAGACCAAAGCAGGATGGCTCGGCTGGGGCCGGCGCGGCACGGCCGGCGCGGCGATCCCGATGGCGCTCGGCTTCGAGAACGTGACGCAGCGCTTCGGCGCGGTGACGGCGCTGTCGGACGTCTCGCTCTCGGTCAAGCCCGGCGAGATCGTCGCGCTGCTCGGCCAATCCGGCTGCGGCAAGACGACGCTGCTCAGGCTCGCCGCCGGCGTCGAGCGGCCGAGCGCGGGCCGCGTGCTGCTGGAAGGGCGCGACGTATCGGCGCCCGATCGCTTCGTCGAGCCCGAGCATCGCGGCGTCGGCTTCGTCTTCCAGGATTACGCGCTGTTTCCGCATCTTTCCGCGCGCGACAATGTCCGCTTCGGCCTGCGCGGCCAGGCACCGGCTGCGGCCGATGCGACGGCCTTGCGGGCGCTGGCGCGGGTCGGCCTCGCCGACCTCGCCGATTCCTACCCGCATATGCTCTCAGGCGGCGAGCAGCAGCGCGTGGCGCTGGCCCGCGCGATCGCGCCACGGCCGGGCGTGCTGCTGATGGACGAGCCCTTCTCCAATCTCGACCGGCGCCTGCGCGACGTGGTGCGCGACGAGACCGCCGCACTGCTGGAAGAGACCGGCGCGACCTCGATCATCGTCACGCATGACCCCGAGGACGCGATGCGGATCGCCGACCGGATCGTGCTGATGCGGGCCGGCGAAATCGTCCAGATCGGCACGGGCGAGGAGCTCTACCGGCGGCCCAACAGCCTCTTTGCCGCCCGATTTTTCTGCGATCTAACCGAGGTCGAGGGCCGGGTTTCGGATGGAGCGGTCGAGACGCCGTTCGGCCGCTTCGCGGCGCCGGGCCTCGCGGACGGTGCGGCTGCGGTCGCCTGCATCCGGCCGCACCGCGTCCGCATCGTGCCGAAGGGCTATTATCTGCGGGGACGTTTGACGGGGCGGCGCTTCCTGGGGGAGGCCGACCATCTGCAGGTGATGGTGGACGGTTTCGACAGGGCTCTTTCGGTTCGCGCGCCGCTCTCCGACGAGATCGCGGTGGGCGATGAGATCGGCGTCGAGATTCCGTCGGACGAAGTCCTTGTGTTTCCTGCTGCGGATCAATAGGTTCCGCCGCCGAACAAGCGACCGGGCAAGGATTTGGTTGGGGCCATTCCCCGGTCACCGCAATTTCGGAGGAGTTCGCCATGGGTGGCGTGAGCATTTGGCACTGGATCGTCGTCGGCGTCATCGTGATGCTGCTGTTCGGGCGGGGCAAGGTTTCCGAGCTGATGGGCGATGTCGCCAAGGGCATCAAATCCTTCAAGAAGGGCATGGCCGAGGATGACGAGCCGGCGGCGCCGACCGCCAGCACCGTCGACCCCAAGGTGATCGACCAGACCAAGGCCGACAACGCCGCCGCCCAGGCCCAGGCCAAGGCCGAGCACAAGGCCTGATGCCGCTGCTCCTGCGGGAGCAGGCTTGAGAGGACGAGCCGTCGATGTTCGACATCGCCTGGAGCGAGATGGTGCTGATCGGCGCGGTGGCGCTGGTGGTGATCGGCCCGAAGGACCTGCCCAAGGCCCTGCGCACGGTCGGCCAGACGATCGGCCGTGTCCGGCGCATGGCGTCGGAATTCCAGGGGCAGTTCAACGAAGCGATGCGCGAGGCCGAACTCGCCGACCTGAAGAAGCAGGTCGAGGATGTCGGCGGATCGGTATCGAGCGCGCTGAACAACGATTTCAAGCCGATCGATACGCCCAAGGACTTCGATCCGGCCAAGCCGGACGCTTCGAAGCCGGACGAGGCCGCGCTGAAGGAGGCCGAGGCGAAGCTTGCCTCGCTGCCGCCTCCGGAGCCGCTGCCGCCGGTTCAGATCGCTCCCGAGGCGCCGAAGCCCGCCGAGAAACCGAAGCGGGCGCGCAAGGCAGCAGCCGAGCCTGTTCCTGCAATCGCCGAGGCGCCTGTCGCTCCTCCGGTTGCCGTGGCCGAGGCTGCTCAGAAGCCTGCCCGCAAGCGCAGCGCCAAGGCTGTCGAAGCGCCGGTCGCCGTCGAAGCTCCGGCGCCTGTCGCGGCCGCGCCGGCCAAGGCTCCGAAAGCGGCCGCCGCGCGCAAGCCGAAGACCGCGGCTGCCGCTGCCCCAGCTGAAGCTCCCAAACCTGCCGCCCGCAGGCGCAAGACCGCCAAGGGCGAGGAGAATTCCGCATGAGCGTCGCCAATCCGCGCGACGGCGAGGACGAGATCGAGGCCTCGCGCGCGCCGCTCATCGAGCATCTGATCGAGCTGCGCTCGCGGCTGATCAAGTCGCTGATCGCCTTCCTGATCATGTTCTTCGTCTGCTTCGGCTTCTCGACGCAGATCTACAACATCCTGGTGAAGCCCTATGTCTGGGCCGCCGGCAGCGCCGCCAACGCGCAATTGATCTATACCGGCCCGCTCGAACTGCTGTTCACCCATATCAAGGTGGCGGCCTTCGGCGCCGGCTTCTTCGCCTTCCCGGTGATCGCGACGCAGATCTACAAGTTCGTGGCACCCGGCCTCTACAAGAACGAGAAGGCGGCTTTCGCGCCCTATCTGGTGGCGACTCCGGTGTTCTTCACGCTCGGCGCCATGCTGGTCTTCTTCTTCGCCATGCCGGTGCTGATGAAGTTCTCGCTGGGCATGCAGCAGGCGGCGACCGAGACCCAGGCCGGCATCGCGCTCCTGCCCAAGGTCAGCGAATATCTCTCGCTGATCATGACGCTGATCTTCGCCTTCGGCATCGCCTTCCAGCTGCCGGTGATCCTGACCCTGCTCGGGCAGGCCGGCATCATCGATTCGAAATTCCTGAAGGAAAAGCGCCGCTACGCCATCGTCTTCGTCTTCGTCGTGGCGGCGGTGCTGACCCCGCCGGACGTGATCTCGCAGCTCATGCTCGCGGTCCCGATGCTGCTGCTCTACGAGCTCTCGATCTTCTCGGTGCGCCGGGTCGAGAAGAAGGGCGAGGCCGCGAAGGCCGAAGAGGACGCGGCAGAGTAGTTTGCGGAATCCCCACCGTCATTCCGGGCGAAGCGAAGCGTAGACCCGGAAGGACGGGGGAGAGGATGTGGCTCTACATCATGGCGAGCGGCTGGAACGGGACGCTCTATATCGGCGTCACGAACAGCTTGAGCCGTCGGATTGCCGAACATCGCGAAGGGCGGGGTTCTGAATTCGTCCGCAAGTACGGGGTGAGCTATCTCGTTTATGCGGAGCAGTACGAGCGCGCTGACGAGGCCATCGCGCAGGAGAAGCGAGTCAAACGCTGGCGACGCGAGCGGAAGATTGCGCTGATCGAAGCCGGGAATCCGAACTGGAAAGATCTTTTGGATACGATCCATCTCGATTGATGGAAGCCGCGCTCTTTTGCAAAGTGGGTCGTCATCCCGGCCGCAGCGAAGCGGAGCGCCGGGATCCATCGTAGAGCTCCGGAGCCTTACGATGGATCCCGGAGCTGCGCCGCTTGCGCGGCTTGTCCGGGATGACGGTGTGGTTCTGGAGCTTTTCTGCTGCGAGGTTAGCTGTTCCCTCGCGCGCGATCCCGGTCTAGAGCATCCAACGCTGCATTCCGCAGCGATGGCATGGCCGGACGACGATGTACGACATCAGATGGATTCGCGAGAACGCCGCGGCGTTCGACAAGGGGCTTGAGCGCAGGGGCCTGGCGCCGCTGTCGTCCTCGCTGCTCGAACTCGATGACGTCCGCCGCTCGTCGATCGCCAAGGCGCAGGCCACGCAGGAGCGCCGCAACGCGCTCTCCAAGGAGATCGGCAAGGCGATGGGCGCGAAGGATGTCGCGCTTGCCGATACGCTGAAGGCCGAGGTCGCGGCGCTCAAGGAGCAGCAGCCGGCGCTGGAGGCCGAGGAGAAGGCCGCCAAGGAAGCGCTCGACGAGAAGCTCGCCGCGATCCCGAACATCCCCTTCGATGACGTGCCCGATGGCGCCGACGAGCACGACAATGTCGTGCTGCACGTCCATGGCGTGAAACCGGAGGAGCGCGGCCTGCTCAAGGGCGTCAACGATCCCAAGCAGCATTTCGAGCTGGGTGAGGCGCTCGGCCAGATGGATTTCGAGAAAGCGGCCAAGCTCTCCGGCTCGCGCTTCGTCGTGCTGCAAAGCCAGATCGCGCGGCTGTCGCGGGCGATCGGGCAGTTCATGCTCGACACGCACACGGAAGAGCACGGCTATACGGAGGTGATGCCTCCATTGCTCGTGAATCGAGATGTAATGTACGGCACTGCTCAACTGCCGAAGTTTGAGGACGATCAGTTCTGGGCCTTGTCGGGCGATGTGTTTGATAGAGGCAGCCTGGCAGAGCTCTTCATTCCTGACGCTATGGGCGCGCGAGATACAGCAGATGTTGTTCGACGAGCACTTCTGGCCAATGCGAAGGGGCTCATCCCCACTGCTGAAGTTCCGCTGACCAATCTGGCAAGGGAATCAATCCTCTCCGAGGAGGAGCTGCCGCTTCGATTCACCGCCCTTACACCCTGCTTCCGTGCCGAGGCCGGCTCGGCCGGGCGCGACACGCGCGGCATGCTGCGGCAGCACCAGTTCGAGAAGGTCGAGCTGGTCTCGATCACGGCGCCGGAGAAGTCGCGCGAGGAGCATGAGCGCATGCTCGCCTGCGCCGAGGCCGTGCTGAAGAAGCTCGACCTGCATTATCGCGTGATGACCTTGTGCACCGGCGACATGGGCTTCGCCTCGCAGAAGACCTGGGACATCGAGGCCTGGCTGCCCGGCCAGAAGACCTATCGCGAGATCTCGTCCTGCTCGGTCTGCGGCGATTTCCAGGCGCGGCGGATGAACGCCCGCTACAAGACGAAGGACGGCAAGGGCCCGTTCTTCGTGCACACGCTCAACGGCTCGGGCACGGCGGTCGGCCGCGCGCTGATCGCGGTGATGGAGAACTACCAGAACGCCGACGGCTCGATCACCGTGCCGGACGTGCTGGTGCCCTATATGCGCGGCGTGACGCGGATCGAGAAGGCGGCCTGAGATGCGTATCCTCGTCACCAATGATGACGGTATCCATGCCGAGGGGCTGGCCGTGCTGGAGCGCATCGCGCGCCAGCTCTCCGACGATGTCTGGGTCGTGGCGCCGGAGACCGACCAGTCGGGCGTGGCGCATTCGCTGTCGCTGTCGAACCCCTTGCGGCTGCGCCAGATCGAGGAGAAGCGCTTCGCGGTGCAGGGCACGCCGACCGATTGCGTGATCATGGCGGTGCGCGCCGTCATGGCCAAGGCGCGACCCGATCTCGTGCTCTCCGGCGTCAATCGGGGTTCGAACGTCGCCGAGGACGTGACCTATTCCGGCACGATCGCGGCGGCGATGGAAGGCACGTTGCTCGGCGTGCCCTCGATCGCGGTGAGCCAGGCGTATTCGCCCGGCAATCGCGATTCGATCCGCTGGGACTGCGCCGAGAGCCATGCGCCGGGCATCATCCGGCGCTTGCTGGAGGAGGGCATTCCCGAGGGCGTGCTGTTCAACCTCAACTTCCCCAATGCGGGGCCGGACGAGGTCGAGGGCGTCGCCGTGACCGTGCAGGGGCGGCGCGACCAGGAGATCGTGCAGCTCGAACCGCGCAAGGACGGCCGCGGCAATCCCTATTACTGGATCGCCTTCCAGCGCAGCGGCAAGGAGCCGGCGAACGGTACCGACCTGAAGGCGCTGGCGGAAAAGCGCATCTCGATCACGCCGCTGGAACTCGACCTGACGCATGAGCCGACGCTGACGCGCTTCGCGCGGCTGTTCGTGTGATGAGGCATGGACCCCTCCGTTATGGTCGGCCTTGTGCCGACCATCCACGTCTTCACCTGTCGAAGGCGGTGTTCGAGACGTGGATGCTCGCCCCAACGGCGAGCATGACGGCGATGCGATGAACGGATACCGGGCGGCATGAGCGAGGACGCGCCGGCCAGCGAAGGCGAGCGTACCGTCGCCTTCCTGCTCTCGCTGCGCGCGCGGGGCGTGCGCGATCTCGCGCTGCTGCGCGCGATGGAGCGGGTGCCGCGCGACCGCTTCGCGCCGGCCCGCTTCGCCGATCTCGCCCGGCAGGACGTTTCGGTGCCGCTGCCCTGCGGGCAGACGATGACCGCGCCGCATACCGTCGCCAACCTGCTGGTGGCGCTCGACATGCAGCCGGGCGCGCGCGTGCTCGAAGTGGGCACCGGCTCCGGCTATGTCTCGGCGCTGCTCGCCGCGATGGGAGGCGAGGTCGTCTCCCTGGAGCGTTACCGCTCGCTGGCGCTGGCGGCGCATGAGCGCGTCTCCGATAGCGGCTTCGGCGGGGTCGTCGATCTGCGCCATGCCGACGGGTTCCAGCCGGACCGGACGCTCGGGCGCTTCGACCGCATCCTCGTCAATGGCGTCACCCAGGCCGTGCCGGAGGCGCTGCTGGCGCGGCTGTCGCCCGGCGGGCGCCTCGTCGGCGCGCTGCGTGTCGAGGGCGCGGCGCGGCGGGTCGTCGTCACGCATCTCGAAGACGGGCAGTTCGACTATGCGACCGGGCCGGCCCTGCGACTGCCGCCATTGATCCCGGGCCGGTCGCGGGCCTTGTGAGGCGATTCCCGCGGGCAGGGCGAGTCCGCCAGAGCCATTCCGCAATTTCCTGAATCACGGAATTGCTCCAGGTCTTTGTTTTATCGCAGTTTCTTCCAGCGGACCGGTATCCGCTTCGCTCGAAAATGCTCTAGCGGCGATGCAGGATCTCGGATCCGGTGATGCCTTCGCCAGTCAGGCTGAGCTCGTTGCGGTCGAACATTCCGATGAAGCGTTTGTTGCCGATATCGAAAACCACCATGCGGCCGGAAATGTTGCGCAGGGTCAGCGCATCCCTCTGGAACGGCTTGGTCTGGTCGGTATTGCCGAGCATGCGCTCGGTATCGAGCAGGACCATCTGCTTTTCGGAGCGCCAGGTGCCGTGCATCTGCTTCAGGATCGGCTCGGCCGACAGGGCCGCCCAACCGAGAAAAAGCGCGAAACTGGCCAGGATCAGGCGATACATGACGCAGCGTTAATGCATGCGGGGGGCTGCCGCAATTCCAGGAAACGCAGCCGGGGCAAGGGCATGACGCCGCCTGCCGCGCTTCCGGGCCGTCAGCAGGTTCCTAACCAAGTTTCTGAGCGCGTTTACGCGAAATTAAGCTCAACGGGACTTTAATCCCGGCTATCGAGTTGCGTCGTTCGCGAGTACTCAGTTCATGCGTAGCCAAGCCGGATCGATCAATCCCAGCGCTCTCCGTCGTCTCTCGACGGTGTGCCTGTTCGCTCTCAGCGTCAGTGCCTGCTCGTCGGACGCGATGCGTTTCACCGAGACTCCCTTCGAGAGTCCTTTCAAGTCGGCTCAGGCGCCGGCGCCCGTCCGTGATCCGGTCACGACCGGCTCGATCGGGCAGGTTTCGAGCGCGCCGCTGCAGCCGGTGGCTTCCGCTCCGCTCGTTCGCTCGCAGCCTCTGCCGGCGCCGCAGTCGTCCGTGGCGCTGAGCGCGCCGCCGCGGCAGCCCGTGTCGGGCAGCTCCGCCGGCTGGTCGGCGCAGGGCGGCACCCCGGTAGTTCTGGCCCAGGGCGAGACGCTTGATACTATCTCGTCGCGCTACGGCGTGCCGCGCGCCGCCATCATGTCCGCGAACGGGCTGAACAGCGCGAACGTGGCCCCGGGCACCCGCATCACCATCCCCGTCTATAGCGCCGCTGCCGCTTCCGCGCCGGCTGCTGCCGCGGCCCCGGCTCCGGTTCGCCAGGCTGCGCAGGCGCCGGTCGAGACGCAGCGCTTCGTCGCCGGGCCGTCCGCCGCTCCGCGCGCCATGCCGCCGGCCGCCGTCGATCCGAAGGCGCAGGCCAGGGCCGCTGCCGAAGCCAAGGCGACTGCTGCCGCCGACGCCAAGGCGAAAGCCGCCGCCGACGCCCAGGCCATGAAGGAATCCCGCGCCCGGTTCGCTGCCGAAGCCAAGGCCAAGGCGGATGCCCGCAAGACCGCGGCCCTACCGACGCCGGCCGCCAAGCCTGCCGCTGCGCCGGTCGCTGCCGTGAAGCCTGCGCCGGAGGCGAAGCCGGTGAAGACCGCCGCGCCCGCCGCCCAGCCGGCGAAGCCCGTCGTCGTCGCGAATGCCCCGGCCATCGAGCCGAAGCCGACCGCGATCCCGAAGGCCGATCCCGCGCCGGAGCCGAAGACCACCGCCAGCATTCCCAAGCAGGAAGAAGAGGCTGCCTCGTCGGCCGACAAGGCGGATTTCCGCTGGCCGGCCCGCGGCCGCGTCATCTCCGGCTATAGCGGGAAGGGCGGCAACGAGGGCATCAACATCGCGGTTCCCGAGGGTACGCCGATCAAGGCGGCCGAGGGCGGCACGGTGGCCTATGCCGGCAGCGAGCTGAAGGGCTACGGCAATCTCGTCCTGATCCGCCATCCGAACGGCTATGTCTCGGCCTACGCCCATAACGGCGAGCTCAAGGTGAAGCGCGGCGATACCGTCAAGCGCGGCCAGGTCGTGGCGAATTCCGGCCAGAGCGGCAACGTCTCCTCGCCGCAGCTCCATTTCGAACTGCGCAAGGGCTCGGCCCCGGTCGATCCGACGCCCTATCTCAACAACTGATCCGGCACCGCGGACACAGTTTCCCAATTCGATCGGTTCGCGAGACCCTCCCGATCGAAAAGAACGGGGCGGCCCCAGAAAAAGGGCCGCCCCGTTTTCGTTTGTGCTTCTTCCAGGCCGTCATGCCCGGGTTTGACCCGGGCATCTCAGGCAGGAAGGGGCACCTTTCTGGCCAGAGATTCTCGGGTCTGCGCTGCGCTTCGCCCGAGAATGACGGCCCGTCACCCCTCCAGCTTCTTCCCCAGCCGGCCGGCGAGGTCCTGGATGTACTGCCAGGCGGTGCGGCCGGAGCGGGAGCCGCGGGTCGTCGACCATTCCAGCGCGTCGCGGCGCAGTTCTCCAGGCGCCACGTCCAGCCCGAAATGGCCGGCATAGCCGTTGATCATCTCCAGATACTCGTCCTGGCTGCATTTGTGGAAGCCGAGCCAGAGGCCGAAGCGGTCCGAGAGCGAGACCTTCTCCTCGATCGCCTCGCCCGGATTGATCGAGGTCGAGCGCTCGTTGTCCATCATGTCGCGCGGCAGGAGGTGGCGGCGATTCGAGGTGGCATAGAACACGACATTGTCCGGCCGCCCCTCGACGCCGCCGTCGAGCACCGCTTTCAGCGACTTGTAGGAGGTGTCGTCGCCGTCGAAGGACAGATCGTCGCAGAAGACGATGGCGCGATGCGGATCGTTGCGCAGCAGGCTCATCAGGGCGGGCAGGCTCTCGATATCCTCGCGATGGATCTCGATCAGCTTCAGCGGCAGCGCGTCCTTGGCGAGGCGCAGGTTGGTGTCCGCGTGGACGGCCTTGACCAGCGAGGACTTGCCCATGCCGCGCGCGCCCCAGAGCAGCACGTTATTGGCCGGCAGACCCTTGGCGAAGCGCTCGGTATTCTCGGCCAGCGTGTCGCGGACGCGGTCGACGCCGCGCAAAAGCGAGAGCGCGACGCGGTTGACCTTCGGCACCGGCACCAGTTCCGAGCCCGCCGCCTGCCAGACGAAAGCATCGGCGGCCTTGAGGTCGGCGGCTTTGCGGCGGGGCGGCGCGATGCGCTCCAACGCGTCGGCGATGCGCAGCAGCGTGGCCAGCGTGGGGTCGGGGGCGGTCTCGGTCGTGGTCATGGCGGCGGGCCTTCGTTTCGTTCCATCGAACCGTACCGTACCGTCCGGTACGGTTCATGCCGCTAGCTAAACCACGCCGTGGATCGCGCGCAAGAGGCATTGCGCGAATGGCAGCCAGCCCATAGGTGAGGGATCGCGCATGGGAGACCGATCACGCCGCATCCGGACAATTTTGTCCGAATGCGGAAAAAAATGATCGGTTCCAGAAGGGTAGAGCATTGTTTCGCGAAAACCGGTTTCCACTTTTCGCGCAATGCTCTAGGCGCGTCCGATTGATTTCACGGCGTTGCTGGCTATAGTCCGCGCGATTTTGCGGCCGGGCGATGGTTTTGGCCTGACGTCTTTCCACCTAGAGATTCGCGGTCGGCGGCGTGCCGCCGCCGTACCAGAGGAGCGTATTCGTGATCACCCCCGCTTTTGCCCAGGCCACGGGAGCCGGTGGCGGCGCCGACATGCTGATCCAGCTCGTGCCGTTCCTGCTGATCTTCGTCATCATGTGGTTCCTGATCATCCGGCCGCAGCAGCGCCGGGCCAAGACCCATCAGGAGATGATCAAGAACGTGCGCCGCGGCGACACCGTCGTCACCTCGGGCGGCCTGATCGCGAAGGTGTCGAAGGTCGTCGACGACGGCGAGCTGGAAGCCGAGATCGCCGACGGCGTGCGCGTGCGCATCGTGCGCGGCATGATCCAGGACGTCCGCTCCAAGAGCGAGCCGGTCAAGAACTGAGAATGCCACGGTCAGGCTCCGTTCGCGGAGCCTGAACCACGACAACAAGGCTGTTCACGCATATGCTTCGTCTCCAGGCCCGCAAGGTCATCCTCGTCCTGCTCGTGCTGTTCATCGGCTGCGGGCTCGCCGTGCCGAACCTGTTCTCGCCGGAGACGCGCAAGGCCATCGAAGCCAACGCGCCGTCGTGGATTCCGCGGGCCTTCCTGCCGATCCATGCGGTGGTGCTCGGCCTCGACCTGCAGGGCGGCTCGCACGTCCTGCTGGAGATCGACCGGGCAGAGCTCGTGCGCAGTCAGGTTCGGCAGTTGCGCGACGACGTGCGAGCGGCTCTTCAGGCAGAAAACATCCGTGCGCAGGGCGGTATCATCGCGTCCGCGCGCAGCGTTCAGGTCCGCGTCGCCGATGCCGCCGACCGCGCCCGGCTATTGCCAAAGCTGCGCGAGCTCTCCCAGCCGATCGGCACGCTCGGTGCCTTCGGGCCGTCCGGCAATCAGTCGATCGCTATCAACGAACAACCCGACGGGCTGATTCAACTGACCGTGACTGAAGCTGGCTCGAACGAGCGCGTCCGCCGCGCTGTCGAGCAGGCGATGGAGGTTCTTCGCAAGCGCGTCGACGCGCTCGGCACGACCGAGCCGAACATCCAGCGCCAAGGTCTCGACCGCATCCTGGTACAGGTGCCGGGCCTGCAGGACCCGCAGCGCCTGAAGCAGATCCTCGGCGAGACTGCCAAGCTCGAATTCCGCCTCGTCGGCGATGCCAACAGCAGCGATGTCGAGATGCTGCCGTCGCAGGATGCCGGAGGGCAGTTGGTCCCAGTCCTGCGGGCGCCTTCGGTCGACGGAGGCGATTTGATCGACGCGCAGCCGGCTTTCGATTCGCGCAGCGGCACGCCGATCGTGAATTTCCGCTTCAACATTCGCGGCGCCCAGCGCTTCGGCCAGATCACCACCGAGAATCTCGGCCGCCCGCTGGCGATCGTGCTCGACAACAAGGTGATCTCGTCGCCGGTGATCCAGTCGCCGATCACGGGCGGCTCCGGCCAGATTTCCGGCAATTTCACCGTCGAGCAGGTCAACAACCTGTCGATCCTGCTGCGCGCCGGCGCGCTGCCCGCCAAGATGACGATCGTCGAGGAACGCACGATCGGCCCCGGCCTCGGCGCCGACTCGATCCAGGCCGGTAAGATGGCGACCCTGATCGCGACCGTGCTGGTGGTGATCTACATGCTCGCGACCTATGGCGTGTTCGGGATGATCGCGAGCGTCGCGCTGCTCGTCCATGTCGGCCTGATCTTCGGCCTGATGTCCTTCCTCGGCGCGACGATGACGCTTCCCGGCATCGCCGGCATCGTGCTGACCATCGGCACGGCCGTCGACTCGAACGTGCTGATCTACGAACGCATGCGCGAGGAGGAGCATCAGGGCCGCAGCCTAGTCTCGGCGCTCGAAGCGGGCTTCCAGCGCGCGTTTGCGACGATCATCGACTCCAACGTCACCATGCTGATCGCGGCCGTGGCGCTGTTCTCGCTCGGCTCCGGCCCGGTGCGCGGCTTCGCTGTGGTCTTCATCCTGGGCATCCTCACCACCGTCATCACGGCGGTGACGCTGACCCGGATGCTGATCGCGATCTGGTATCGCTGGGCCAAGCCCAAGCGCCTGCCGTTCTGACGCAAGCCTTTCAGGAGATTGGCCATGCGCCTGCTTCGTATCGTTCCCGACAACACCAAGTTCAAATTCGTCTGGTTCCGCCGCTTCAGCTACCCGCTGTCGGCTGCCTATTCGATCCTCGTGCTCACGCTCTTCCTGACGGTCGGCCTGAATTTCGGCATCGACTTCAAGGGCGGAACCCTGATCGAGATGCAGACGAAGGGGCAGGCCGTCGACATCGGCCAGATCCGCCACACCGCCAACGGGCTCGGCTTCGGCGAGGCCGAAGTGCAGGAATTCGGGTCCGGCGGCGAGGTCTCGATGCGCTTCGGCATGCAGCCGGGCGGCGAGACGGCGCAGCAGGCCGTCGTCGTCAAGGCGCGAGAAGCCTTCGCCTCGACCTATGATTTCCGCCGGGTCGAAACGGTCGGCCCGCGCGTTTCGGGCGAACTGGTGCAGGCCGGCACGCTCGGCGTCGTGCTCGCGATCGTCGGCGTGCTGATCTATCTCTGGTTCCGCTTCGAGATGCCGCTGGCGATCGGCGCGATCCTGGGAACGCTGCACGACATCGTGCTGACCATCGGCTTCTTCCTGATCACGCAGCTCGAATTCAACCTGACCTCGATCGCGGCGATCCTGACCATCGTCGGCTACTCCCTGAACGAGACCGTCGTGGTGTTCGACCGCACGCGCGAACTCCTGCGCCGCTACAAGACGATGCCGGTGGCGGAGCTGCTCGACCTCTCGGTGAATTCGACCCTGTCGCGCACGGCGATGACCGCGACCACGACCTTCCTGTCGCTGCTCGCGCTCGTGCTGTTCGGCGGCACGGCGATCGAGGGCTTCGCGCTGGTCATGCTGTTCGGCGTCGTGGTCTGCACCTATTCGGCGATGTTCATCTCGACGCCGGTGCTGCTCTACATGGATGTCCGCTCCGCCGGCGCCCGTGAGGAGGCGCAGGAGGCTGCGCGCAGCAAGGCCGCGGCCGCCAAGGCCAAGGCCTGACTGCGGCCGTGCCGCGTTTCGAGGGCTTCGTTCCCGGCCGCTTTCCGCTCGACGCCATCGGCGCGGGCGGGTTCCGCTTCGCGCAGATGAGCCACAAGGGCTCGATCATCGCGACACCGGCCGGCATCCGCATCTGGCCGGTGGCGCGCTTTTCCGAGGTGACGATCGAGAGCCTTCAGCCGGTGCTCGACGAGGCCGGCACGATCGATTTCCTGCTGATCGGGACGGGGCCGGATATCGCCTTCATTCCGCCTGCAGTGCGTGATCCCTTGAGGCATGCCGGGATCACCGTCGAGGGCATGGCGACCGGCGCCGCGGCGCGGACCTATAACGTGCTCGTCGGCGAGGATCGCCGCGTGGCGGCGGCCTTGATCGCGGTCGACTAGATGCCGGCCATGCCGGCGATGCGTAGCGGGGACGGGGCGCTTGCCCCAGAGTCTTGTTTTGTCGCATTTTCTCCACGCGAACCGGCACCCGCTTCGCTCGAAAATGCTCTAGGATTGGGAACGGCCGCATGACGACGGGCCGAGGCGGGACGATGCCGCAGACCGATACCGACGACCGCAGCGAGATCGCGCCGGCGCGCCTGCCGGAGGCCTACGCCCATTGCGCCGAGCTGGTCCGGGAGCAGGACCAGGATCGCTATATCGCCGGGCTCTACGCGCCCGAGGATCGCCGCGCCGCGCTCTATGCGCTCTACGCCTTCAGCCTGGAAATCGCGCGGGTCAGGGCACTGGTCAGCGAGCCGCTGCCGGGCGAGGTTCGCCTGCAATGGTGGCGCGACGTGCTGGAGGGGCAGGCCGGCGGCGAGACTCAAGCTCATCCGGTGGCCGCAGCGCTGCTCGACACGATCAAGCGCTATCGCCTGCCGATCGCGCCGCTGACGGCATTGATCGATGCGCGCATCTTCGACCTCTATGACGATCCGATGCCCTCGCTGCGCGATCTGGAGGGCTATGCCGGCGAAACCGCGAGCGCGGTCATCCGGCTCGCCTGCATCATCCTGGCGGGCGGGCGCGATCCCGGCGGTGCGACGGCCTGCGGCCATGCCGGCGTCGCCTATGCACTGACCGGTCTGATGCGCGCCTTTCCCTGGCATGCGGCCGAGGGGCAGGTCTATCTGCCTGCTGATATCCTCACCCGCAACGGCGTGACGCGCGACGACATCGTGCGCGGGCGGGGCGGGCCGGGCGTGCTCTATACGCTGAAGGAGCTGCGCGAGATCGCGCGCGGGCATCTCAAAAAGCTGGTCAGCCTCGGCGAGACGATTCCATCCGGCTTGAAGCCGGCCTTCTTGCCGGTGGCGCTGGTCGAGCCCTATCTCAAGCGGATGGAGGCCAGCGGCTACGATCCCTACCGCACGATCATCATGCTGCCCGCCTGGCGCCGGCAGTGGATCCTGTGGCGGGCATCGCGGCGCAAGTAAGAGGCGGTCATGCTCGGGCTTGACCCGGGCATCTCATGACGCTGAGGCGCCAGAGCCTCCTTCTGGCTGAGATTCTCGGGTCTGCGCTTCGCTTCGCCCGAGAATGACGGCAGAGCTGATTACTCCGCCGCCTTCGCCTCAACGCCACCCGCCCACTCGTCCATCACCTGCTTGGCGCGGGCCGTCAGGGCCTGCTTGCGGGCGAGGCTCTTGGCCGGGCCCTTCAGGCGCTTGCCGTCGGGGCCGGTGGTCGCGACGCCCTCGATCGGCGGGAACAGGCCGAAATTGATGTTCATCGGCTGGAAGGAGCGCGGCCCCTCATCGATGGTGACGATATGGCCGCCGGTGATGTGGTTGACCAGCGCCCCCAGCGCCGTCGTCGCGGGCGGCATCGGCAGTTCGTGGCCGAGCCGCTCGGCGGCGGCCATGCGGCCGGCAAGCAGACCGGTGGCGGCGCTTTCGACATAGCCCTCGCAGCCGGTGATCTGGCCGGCGAAGCGCAGGCGCGTGTCGGCCTTGAGGCGCAGGCGCTCGTCCAGCAGCTTCGGCGAGTTCAGATAGGTGTTGCGGTGGATGCCGCCGAGCCTGGCGAACTCGGCGTTCTGCAGGCCGGGAATCATCCGGAAGATCGCGGCCTGCTTGCCATATTTCAGCTTGGTCTGGAAGCCCGTCATGTTGAACAGCGTGCCGAGCGCATTGTCCTGGCGGAGCTGGACCACGGCATAGGCCTTCACGGTCGGGTTGTGCTTGTTGGTGAGGCCGACCGGCTTCATCGGGCCCCAGCGCAGGGTCTCGCGGCCACGTTCGGCCATGACCTCGATCGGTAGGCAGCCGTCGAAATAGGGCGTGCCCTCCCATTCCTTGAACTCGGTCTTCTCGGCGGCGAGCAGCGCGTCGATGAAGGCTTCGTACTGGTCGCGGTCGAGCGGGCAGTTGATGTAGTCGGCGCCGGTGCCGCCGGGGCCGGCCTTGTCGTAGCGCGACTGGAACCAGGCCTGGTCCATGTCGATCGAGTCGAAATGGACGATCGGTGCGATGGCGTCGAAGAAGGCGAGCGCATCCTCCGATGTCAGCGATTGCAGGCCCTGCGCCAGCGCGGGCGAGGTCAGGGGGCCGGTGGCGATGATGACATTGTCCCAATCGGCCGGGGGAAGGCCGGCGATCTCGCCGCGATCGATGGTGACGAGCGGGTGGGCTTCCAGCGCGGCGGTGACGGCCTGCGAGAAGCCGTCGCGGTCCACCGCGAGCGCGCCGCCGGCCGGGACCTGATGGGCGTCGCCCTTGGCCATGATCAGCGAACCCAGCCGGCGCATTTCCCAATGGAGCTGGCCGACGGCGTTGCTGGAGGAATCGTCGGAGCGGAAGGAGTTCGAGCAGACGAGCTCGGCCAAGCCTTCGGTCTTGTGGGCGTCGGTGCCGCGAACGGGGCGCATCTCGTGGATGACGACGGGGACGCCGGCCTGCGCGATCTGCCAGGCGGCTTCGGAGCCGGCGAGACCGCCGCCGATGATATGTACGGGTTCCATGGCTGCGGATGTGTCCGCAGCGGGCCGCGAGGTCAAGGGACAGGCGGCCTGAAATGCAAAATGCCCGCCGTGAGGCGGGCATTCGCTCTTCGACCGAAGCTCGAGGGGAGGGGAAACACGAGCCTCAGGAGAAACTACACGGAACGCGCCGCACCCTGTGCGCGGCGGTTCTCATTCGGAAGCCTTCAGGCCGCAGCGTGCGAGCGGGCGATGAAGGAGATTTCCGAGCGCGACAGGCCGAGATCGTCGAGCTCGCGGTCGGTCAGACGGGAGAGCTCGCGAACGGTCTCGCGATAGCGGAGGTAGGCGCGGATTTTGGCGGCGATCATGGTGACGAACATGGTGGTTTTCCTTGGCGATATTCCGGACCGGGGCGGCGCCCACAGCGATAATCTCGTTGTGCAGTGCATATAATCCGGACAGCCTGCTTCAAACAGAGGCGCGCGGTCAGCTCCGATATGCTTTCAACGCATGACGAGTTAAGGTTCCGGTCATTTTCTTGGGATCGTTCTGCGCTGAACGTAACGCTTGCGGCGAAATTGAGGAAATCGGCAGCCTGCGATTTGTGCAGAGAGGCATCATGGAGAAGTCGCCCTCCCTTTCTGCCTTCGTAATAGGCATATTGCAGTTGCTAAATATGAGGCGGGCGGCGCGATTCAAGTTTGCGTTGCAGCATGGATGTCGCCAGGGCCGATTCCCGGCGCCGCTCGGCGGGCTTGTGCGGCTCGCCGGGCAATCCGGATTCGGCAGGGTTTGCCGGGCAGAACTTGCCGAATTCTTCGCGAATCGTGACGGGAAAACCCGGCCCCGTTTTGCCAAGAGTCTGATTTTTCAGCGCTTTCATGGGATGCCCTTGGCGGTCCGGAGCTTGCGTCCCGGTTTGCTCAAAGGAGCAAGCCATGTCGAATCCGATTACAAACCGGCCGATCAGCCTGCCATTCACGACGCCGATCAAGCCGGCCGCGCAGAACGACAGCAGTACCGACGCCAGCAACAGCACCGCCGCTGCGGCCCCGACGACGTCGTCCCCGACCGAGGACGAATTCCTGAAGATCGCGCGGATGTCGCCCGAGGAGCGGGTTCAGGCCGCGATCCTCGCCAAGCTCGGGATGACCGAAGAGCAGTTCAACAAGCTCGATTCGAAGGCGAAGGCCGACGTGATGAGCAAGATCCGCGACGAGATGCTGAAGCAGATGCAGGCCAAGGGCGAGAGCCAGAACAAGACCGGCGCGCTGGCCGATATCCGGGTGTGATGCGCGCTCCGAGGCCGACCCGCCGCTGGCCTCGCTCCCGCTGCTTTGACCTAGGCCGGTTTCGGGCGGAAACGCGTGTCATCCCGGCCGGAGCGAAGCGTAGAGCCGGGATCCATTTCTGAACCTCGATCGGAAGCGCGCCGGCATGGATCCCGGGTCAAGCCCGGGATGACGGCGTGGCTCCAAGCGCAAATGGCGAGCTTTAGCCCGCCTTGCCTGCGTCGAAGCGCAGCAGCCGCAGCGCATTGGCCGTGACGATCACGGTCGCGCCGGTGTCGGCGAGGATCGCGACCCAGAGCCCGGTATAGCCGAGCACGCTGGTGACCAGGAACACGGCCTTCAATCCGAGCGCGATCGTGATGTTCGTGCGGATATTGCCCATGGCCGCCCGCGCCAGCCGGATCAGCGCCGCGACATCGCGCACGCGGCTCTTCAAAACCGCGCCATCGGCGGTCTCTAGCGCGACGTCTGTGCCCGACCCCATGGCGATGCCGACGCTGGCGGCGGCGAGGGCCGGTGCGTCGTTGATGCCGTCGCCGACCATCATCACGGCGGTCTCGATGGAGAAGGCCTTGATCGCCGCGACCTTGTCGTCAGGCATCAGTTCGGCCTTGTGCTCCATGCCGAGGCCGGCGGCGATGGCGGCGCCGGTGCGGGCATTGTCGCCGGTCAGCATGGTCGAGCGGATGCCCATCGCCTTGAGCTCGGCGATGGCCGCGGCCGCATCCTCGCGCGGCTCGTCGCGGAGCGCGATGAAGCCGGCAAGGGCGCCCTCGACGATGACGGCAGCGACGGTCTTGCCGGCAGCCTCAAGTTCCTCGGCGGCCATGCGCGCCCGCTTGTCGAAGGGCGCGCGGCTTTCGGCATGGCGCGGCGCGCCGACGAAGACGGCACGGCCATCAACCTTGCCGGTGACGCCCTGGCCGGCCAGCGCGGCGGCCTCGGTCGCAGGCTTGTAGGCGATGCCGTCCGTGCGGGTGCGTTCCAGCACGGCTTCGGCCAGCGGATGCGCCGAGCCATGCTCGACCGCCGCGGCGAAGGCCAGGACCTCGGATTCGCTGCCAGTCAGCGCTACGACATCGGTGACGCGCGGCTTGCCCTGGGTGAGCGTTCCCGTCTTGTCGAAGGCGACGAGGCCCGTCTTGGCGGCGGTCTCGATAACGACGCCGCCCTTCATCAGCAGGCCCTGGCGGGCGCCGGCCGATAGCGCGGCGGCGATGGCGGCGGGCACCGAGATGACGAGCGCACAGGGGCAGCCGATCAGCAGCAGCGCCAACGCCCGGTAGATCCAGACCGACCATTCGGCGCCGAGCACGAGCGGGGGCACCAGCGCGACCAGCACGGCGAGGCCTACGATCGCCGGCATGTACCAGCGCGAGAAGCGGTCGATGAAGCGCTCGGTCGGGGCGCGGGCCTCCTGCGCCTCCTCGACCAGGCGGATGATGCGGGCGATGGTGTTGTCTTCGGCCGCCTTGTCGACGCGCACGCGCAGGGCCGCCTCGCGGTTGACCGAGCCGGCATAGACGGGCTCGCCGATGCCCTTGGACTTCGGCACGGATTCGCCGGTGACGGGGCTCTCGTCGATGCCGGACGTGCCGTCGATGATTTCGCCATCGGCCGGGATGCGGTCGCCGGGGCGGACCAGCACGGTCTGCCCGATCGTCAGGCTCGCGGCATCGACCTGCCGGGTCGCGCCGTTCTCCTCGATGATGGCGGTCTTGGGGACGAGGTCTCCCAGCGCACGGATCGAGGCGCGGGCGCGGTCGGCCGCGACGCCTTCCAGCACTTCGCCGACCGCGAAGAGGAAGACGACTAGCGCCGCCTCCTCGGCCGCGCCGATGAAGAGCGCGCCGATGGCGGCGATCGTCATCAGCATCTCGATGGTGAAGGGGATGCCGGCGCGGGCCGCCGCGAAGGCGCGCTTCGCTACCGGAGCGACGCCGACGATACAGGCCAGGATGAAGGCCCAGTGGCCAATGCCCGGCCAGATCAGGCCGGCGGCATAGGCCGCACCGAGGAAGAGGCCCGTCGCGATGACGAGGCGGCCCTTGGCCGTCTGGTACCAGCTCGCGCCATCGGGCGTGGCCTCGTGGACATGGCCGGGCAGGCCGTGGCCGTGGTCCTTCGCGGCGGCGGGCTGCCCGGCAGCCTTCGGGCTGTGGTCATGACCGGCATGGTCGTGACCGGAATGATCGTGCTTGTGATCGTGACCATGCGCATGGCCGGAGCAGCAGGCGTCGCCGTGCTCATGCTTGCCATGCTCATGCGCGTGACCGCTGTGGTCGTGGGCGTGGCCGCAGGCATCTTGTTTCGGCGTGGCGCGCGGGGTGGCCGGGGCTGCCAGTGCCGTCATCGTGTAACCGAGCCCGTTGACGCGCTTCTCGATCGCTTCCGGCGTGGTCGCGCCGGCATCGAGTGCGAGCGTCAGCGTCTCCGACATCACCGAGAGCTTGACGTCACTGACGCCCGGCAGGCGCTCCACCGCGCCGCGAATCTTCGACGCGCAGCTCGCGCAATCCATGCCGCCGACCTTCCAGGCGAGGGTCCGGTTCGGGGTTTCGGGGCGGGCGGCCATGACGTGTCTCCGTCTCTCATTCGCTACGGGACATGTCTCTACAAGCTGTAGCCACTTCAGGTTCAAGAGGGAAAATGCAGATCATGCGTTTGCCGGCTCTCTCAAGAACCGCGCGGTCATCCCGGGCCATGACACGGGATCCATGCCGGAGCGCATCCGGTAGAGGTTCAGGCATGGATCCCGGATCTCCGCTTCGCTTCGTCCGGCATGACCCGCGTGATTGAGGGCGGGTGATACCACCCTCAATCCAGCGGGAAGACCGGGCGGCGCAGGCGCTTGTAGGGCAGGCCGGCGATCCGGCTGGTGCAAGGGCCGGGCGTCGCCACGGTGAAGCTGCCCTTGGCGATCTTGTCATAGGCACGCCTGTGCGCGACCGCCGCCTTCACGCCGATCGCCTTCAGCGTCTCCGGATGGATGCCCTGCGAGCGGAGCTGGCCGAGATCGAAAGGCGGGGTCTTGCGGCTGCTCAATAGCACGGTGACGCCCTCGACCTTCACCACAGCGCACGGACCCATGCTGAAGCGCGAGCCCTGCGAGGCGGCAAGGTGACTGTTCAGGTCCTCCAGCGCGAATTCGCCGTCGCTGGCGCTGACGAAGCTGGCCTCGACCTCGACCGGGCCTTCGGCGATGGCGCTGCCCTTGCCGCCGATCGAGAGCTTGCGGGTCTCGCCGGGCTTGGCGCCGGCCATGGCCGCGACGGCTGCGGGATCGGCGATGGCGACGGCACAATTCTCGACTCTATGGCGCAGGAAGGCGCGCAGCACCGAGGTCGCATCGCCCGGCGCGCCGCCGCCGATATTGTCTGAGGGCTCGACCACGATATAGGGCCCGCCGGGGGAGCGCAGGATTTCGGCGACGGCCTCGTCGAGATTCCATTCCGCCGGCAGGCCGAATTCGCGCAATTCCGTGGCGGTCGCGGTCAGGCGCTCCAATGCATCGCGGGCCGCAGCCTCGGGGCCAGTGAAGGCGACCGCGAAAGCGACGCCGGCCTCGGGCACGTCCGAGAAGGAATAGCCGCCGATCACATTGGCGACCCAGATATCGGGATTTTCCTGCTCGATCTGGCGCACCAGAGCTTCCAGATCGCGCATCGGCCGGTCGGCCGTGCCGGTGCCGGTCGGCGGCCAGATCACGGGGGCGTTGCAGGACAGCATGCGCGGGCGCTCGCCGGTCTGGAGTGCGCGCGCCAGCAGCCTTGCCGAGCGGACGGCGGATTCGCGGGCGTCGGTATGCGGGTTCTCGCGATAGGCGACGAGGGCGTCGGCATTCTCGGCCATGGCCGCGGTGAAATTGGCGTGCAAGTCGAAGACGCCGAAGACCGGCACGGTCGCGCAGCCCGGCACCGCGCGGATATGGGCGAGCAAAGCGCCTTCCGGGTCGAGGCATTCGGTCGTGACCATGGCGCCGTGCAGGGCGAGCCAGATGCCGTCCAGGCTGCCACCGGCGAGCGCTGCCTTCAAGCCGGCGTCGAATTCCGCGAGGAAGCGCCGGAACACCGCGTGATCGACCGTGCCGGCCGGAAGGGCGGTGTAATCCACCGTCGACAGCACCTCCCAGCCTTCGGCCTCGGCGACTTCCAGGAAGCCGTCCACCGTCGAGCCGTCCCCCCGGCGAGCCGTCAATTCCACGCCCTTGCGGATGGTGAAATCGGCGAGCGTCGTCACCTCGTCGACGAAGCTGTGGGTCTCGTGGAACAGCGATCCCAGCAGGATGCGGCGGCGGGACATGATCGGCGAAAGCTCCGTTGAGGTGATGCCGGACCATCTCGGCCGCCGATCTGTTCCGGATCAAGCCTGCATTGTTTCGTCTAGGGGAACGCGGGTGCTTTGACAGGCCGCGCTTCGACCTCGTTTCATGGCGCAGGTCGGCGATCCGAAGAGCGGCTGCCACCCCTGATCGAGAGAGCATGCGGATGCGCGTCTTCACGGCCTCGCTGGCGACGGAAACCAACACCTTCGCGCCGCTCTTCGTCGATCGTAGCGCCTTCGAGGGTGCGTTCTACTGCCCGCCCGGCACTCATCCGGACACACCGACGCTGTGCTCGGCGCCGATCGTCGCGGCGCGCCGCCGTGCGGCCAGCGAGGGCTACGAGCTGTTTGAGGGCACGGCGACCTGGGCCGAGCCGGCGGGGCTCGTCTCGCAGGAGGGGTATGAGAGCCTGCGCGACGAAATCCTCGATCAGCTCAAGGCGGCGCTGCCGGTCGATATCGTGCTGCTCGGCCTGCATGGCGCGATGGTGGCGCGCGGCTATGACGATTGCGAGGGCGACCTGATCGCGCAGGTGAGGGCGCTGGCGGGGCGGGATTGCGTCATCGGGGCCGAGCTCGACATGCATTGCCATCTGACCGCCGAGATGGTCGCGGGCGCCGACATCATCGTCGCCTTCAAGGAGTTCCCGCATACGGATTTCCTGGCGCGAGCCGAGGATCTGCTGGAGCTCTGCCTGAAGACGGCGCGCAAGCAGGTGACGCCGGTGAGCGCCGTGTTCGATTGCCGGGGGCTCGCCGCCTTCATGACCAGCCGCGAACCCGGCCGCAGCTTCGTCGACCGGCTCCTGGCGATGGAGGGCCAGGACGGCATCCTCTCGATCTCGGTCGCACATGGTTTCCAGGCGGCGGATGTCGCCGATGTCGGGACCAAGGTGCTCGTCATCGCCGATGGCGACGAGGCGAAGGCGGCGGCTTTGGCGAAGGAACTCGGTTTCGAAATCCTCCGCTGGGGGCAGGGTGCCTCGCCGAAGCACTACAAGCCGGAGGAGGGCATCGCGGCGGCGATCGAACTGGCGCAGCCCGGCAAGCCGGTGGTGCTGGCCGATCGCTGGGACAATCCGGGCGGCGGCGTCGCCGGCGATTCCTCGGTGATGGTCGAGGCGCTGCTGCGGCATCCCGAGATTCCAGCCGCGATCGGCGCGCTGTGGGACCCCGTCGCGGTCAGTCTGTGCCGGGCGGCCGGAACCGGCGCCGAGATTCCGCTGCGCTTCATCGGCAAGGCGGCGCCGTCCTCGGGAAGGCCGATCGACGCGGTGGTGACGGTCACGGGGACGACCGAGGACCTGCTGATTCCGTTCGAGCAGAGCTGGGTTTCGCTCGGGCCGGCCGCGGCGATCCGGATCGGCCGGCTCGACATCGTGCTGGCCTCGACGCGGGCGCAGACCTTCAGCCCGCCGGTCTTCACCGATCTCGGCATCGATCTCGGCGCCAAGACGGTCGTGGTGGTGAAATCCTCCAACCATTTTCACGCCGCCTTCGCGCCGATCGCGGCACAGGTGCTCTATCTCGACAGCGGTGGACCTTACCCGCCCGATGCGAGCAAGATCCCCTATACCAAGGTGAAGCGCCCCTTCTCTCCGCTGGACCCGAATCCATGGCTATGACTGCTTCCGCCGCGCTTCCGCGCCTGTCCCTCCGCGAGATCGAGGACCAACGCCTCGATGTGCTGGTGAAGGGCTTGCCGCCGGGCGCGTCGCTCCGGCTCGGCGATGTCGGCAGGCAGGGCTGGAACGTGCTCGCCGGCGACATGCCGATGCCGCTAGCGGTGATCCGCGAGAGCGTGCTCAAGGCCAACAGCGCCTGGATGAGCGCATTCAGCGCCGCCAACGGCCTGCTGATCGCGCCGCATGGCAAGACGACGATGGCGCCGCAGCTCTTCGACCTGCAGATCGTCGATGGCGCCTGGGCGATCACCGTCGCGACGATGCAGCAACTGGCCGTTGCCCGGCATTTCGGGGTGAAGCGCGTGATCCTCGCCAACCAGCCGGTGGGGCGGCAGGAAGTGGCCGCCTGTTACGCGGCGCTGCGGGAGCCCGGCTTCGAACTCTATTGCCTTGCCGACAGCGTCGCCGGCGTCACTCTGCTGGCGGAGGCGGCGAAGGGGCATGCGGGCGCCAATCCGCTGCGTATCTTCGTCGAGATCGGCTTCATGGGCGGGCGCACCGGTGCGCGCACCCGCGAAGAGGCGCTTGCCGTAGCGCGCGCTGTTGCGGCAGCGCCGGGGCTCAGGCTTGCCGGCTTCGAATGTTTCGAGGGCCTTCATAGCGACACGGCCGGCGCCGATCGATTGCTCGGCGAGGTCGTCGCGGTCGCGGCGGCTGCGGAGGGCGAGGGATTGTTGGGGCCGGAGCCGATGGTGCTTTCCGCCGGCGGGACTTCGCTGTTCGACCGCGTCGGCGAGGCCTTCAATGCCGCCGCCTTCAAGCGGCCGGTCGTCAAGGTGCTGCGCTCCGGCTGCTACCTGACCCATGATTCGACGGCCTATTCGGCGGCGTTCCGGCGGATCACGCTGGAGACCAGCCTCAAGCTGCCGCCGGGCGGATTGGAGCCGGCGCTGGAGGTCTGGGCCTATGTCCAGTCGCGGCCGGAGCGCGGGCGCAGCCTGCTTACCGTCGGCAAGCGCGATATCTCGTTCGATTCCGGCATGCCGATACCCTTGCGCTGGTATCGGCCCGGCGGAGCGATGACGCGGCCGGAGCCGATGCCGGCCGGGCATACGGTGCTCGGGCTCAACGACCAGCATTGCCATCTCGGCACGCCGGAGGAGAGCCCGCTGCAGGTCGGCGACATGGTCGCCTTCGGCATCGGCCATCCCTGCACGACCTTCGACAAATGGGCGGTGCTGATGCTGGTCGATGACGATTGGACCGTCACCGGCGCAATCCGGACCTTCTTCTGACGCGCTTCCGAATCTGTTCCTTCTGGTGAAACCTGCAATCCTTGACGTGAATTCAGGCCGTTCCTAGCCTGCATCTCACAGAGGGAAGGGCCGCCATCCGCGACGCGGACGAGACGGGCCAAGCGGCGATGACGGGAAGCACGGCGAAGGCCGGCGCCTGTCTCGCGCGAAATCGGCCAGCTTGGCCGGCAAGCAGGATGCTGGGAGGATCGTTCGTGACGACACCGTCATTGCCGATGGCCGACGAGACCGATCTCGCCGCGCAAGGCCTGCACCGGCGCAGCCTGCTGCAACTGCTCACAGTCGGCGGCGCGGCGCTCGCTGCGCCCGGCCTGTGGAGCAGCCTCGCGCAGGCCCAGGCACAGGTCCCCGTGGCCGGCGGCACGCTGACGATCGGGGCCGATGCCGATCCGATCGGGCTCGACCCGGTCACGGTCAACGCCTTCTCGTCCTATGATTTCACCGGCCTGCTCTATACCGGCCTGTTGCGCTGGAACGCGCAGATGAAGGTCGAGCCGGATTTGGCGACGGGCTACGAGCAGCCCGATCCGAAGACGTATGTCTTCAAGCTCCGGCAGGGCGTCAAATTCCACAATGGCAAGGATTTCTCCGCCGCCGACGTGAAGCACACCTTCGACCGGATCATGAACCCGGCGACGGGCAGCCGCCTCAAGGCGCTCTATTCCAGCGTCGAGTCGGTGACCGTGGTCGATCCCTTCACGGTGAAGTTCCAGCTCAACGCCACCGATGCGGCCTTCCTCAGCAATCTCGCCAGCAATCCCAATGGCGCGATCGTGCCGGCCGGAGTCGAGAACCTCGTCACGCAGCCGGTCGGCACCGGGCCCTTCGCCTTCGAGGCCTATCAGCCGAACCAGCAATTCTCGCTGACGCGCTTCGACGGCTATTACGAGAAGGGCGAGCCCTATCTCGCGAAGGTGGTCTTCAAGTTCTACAAGGACCAGGCCACGCTGACCTCGGCTTTGCGTTCGCGCGCCATCGACATGACCTGGGTGAAGGACCCGAAGGTCGCGACCGCGATCGCGCGCGCCTCATCCAACTTCGTCTCGGCACCGGGCCAGACCTCGCGGACCTTCCCGATCTGGCTGAACATGAAGGCCAAGCCCCTCGACGACGTGAAGGTGCGGCGCGCGCTCAGCCTCGCGACCGATCGCAAGGCCTGCCTCGACACGGTGCTCGGCGGCTCCGGCAAGGTCGGCGCGATGATCCCGGAAAGCCAGGTCGGCGGCTATGACGGTGTTGGCGAGCTGCCCTATTACAAGCACGATCCCGCGGCGGCGAAGGCGCTGCTGGCCGAGGCCGGCTATCCCAACGGGCTGGATCTCGGCGACTATATCGTCGTCGCGGCCAACCCGCTCGACGTCGCCTGCGCGCAAATCCTGCAGCAGCAATGGCAGGCGGCGGGCATCACCGTGAAGCTGGTGCCGATGGAGACCGCGCCTCTGCTGGCCAAATGGGCGAGCGGCGACTGGCCGACGCTGCTTTCCGTGGCTTTGTCCTGGACGCCGGACCCCGATGGGGTGTTCCAGTACATCACCTCAACCAGCGGCTACGGCAAGGCGATGGGCTCGAACGACCCCGAGCTCGACGGGATGATCGCCGAGGCGCGGGCCGAGCTCGACGTGCCCAAGCGCGCGGCGAAGAATCTCGATATCCAGAAGCGCATCGCCGAGAACGCCTATGTCATCCAGATCTACCAGTATCCGCTGCGCTGGGAGATCTGGTGGAACTACGTTCAGGGCTATGTACCGCTCGCTGCGAATATCCGCTCCTTCGTGCGTACGACATGGCTGAAGAAATAGGCCCGGCCTGCCGCCTTCCGGCGGAGGTCTCCCGATGACGCGTTTCGTCCTCGGGCGTCTCGCCTGGATGGCGGCGATCCTGCTCGGCGTCTCCTTCGTCGCCTTCATGCTGATGCGGGCCATTCCCGGCGATTTCGCCATCGCGGCGGCGGGCTCGCAGAGCGTGGCGCCGGAGGTGCTGGCGACGATCCGCCGGGATCTCGGCCTCGACCAGCCGCTGATGGCGCAATATCTGAGTTGGCTCGGCCATGCGCTGACCGGCGATTTCGGCAGATCCTTCGTCACACGGCAGCCGGTGCTCGGCGAATTGCTCAATCGGCTTGCCGTCACCATTCAACTCACGCTGCTCGCCGCTGTCATTGCCGCGGTGATGGGCGTCGCGTCGGGGCTTGCGGCGGCGCGCCTGCGCGGCGCGACCGACTGGCTGGTCCGGCTCTGGAACGGGCTGATGCTGGCGGTGCCGAACTATGTGGTGGCGACGCTGATCGTCCTGCTCTTCGGGCTGTATTTCCCGGAGATCACGGTGCTCGGCTACACGCCCTTTCTTGAGAACCCGCTCGGCAATCTCGCAAGCCTGCTATTGCCGGCCTTCGCGCTGGCGCTCGCGGTCTCGGTGACGATCGCGGAGAATACGCGCGCCGCCGTGCTCGAGGTCGCCAACCAGGATTTCGTCATGGTCGCCCGCGCCAAGGGCCTGACGCCGGCCGTGATCCTGCGCGACTACCTGATGCGCAATGCGCTGACGCCGGTCATCACCGCCGCCGGCCTCAAGATCGCGGCGCTGCTCGGCGGCAGCATTCTGGTCGAGACCATCTTCGCCATTCCCGGCATGGGCCAGTATCTGTTCGATTCCATCAACAGCCGTGACTATCCGGTGATCCAGGCGATCGTGCTGGTCGCTGCCGGGATCGTTGTGCTGGTCAACACGATGATCGACATCGCCTATGCCCGCGTCGACGCACGGGTGCAGATGTGAGCGGCGCGGTGCAGGACAGTGCGCCAGCCGCGGCGGCGCGGAAGGGAGCGGGGATCACGCAGGGCTGGCTCTTGCTAGGCGTCGGGCTTGCCATGCTCGCGGCGATGCTCGTGCTGACGATCTTCGCGCCGCTGGTCGCGCCCTATGATCCCTCGGCCACCTCGCCTGACTCGCTGGCGCCGGCCAGCGCCGCGCATTGGCTCGGCACGGATTCCATTGGGCGGGACGTGCTGAGCCGCCTGATCGTCGGCGGACGCACCACGCTGCTCATCACCGTCTCGGCCGTGCTGATCGCGCTGGTGGCCGGACTGATCCTCGGGCTCGCGGCCGGCTATCTGGGCGGGCGCACCGACGAGATCATCATGCGCCTGCTCGATGTCGTCTTCGCCTTCCCGGTGCTGCTGCTGGCGATTGCGGTTGTGGCGGCGCTGGGGCCGACCGTGCCGAACCTGATCCTGACCATCGCCATCGTCTATACGCCGGCCATGGCGCGGGTGGTCAGGGCGCCGGTGCTCAGCGTCAAGCAATGGGACCATGTCGAGGCGGCCCGCAGCGTCGGCATGAGCGAGATGCGGCTCGTGCTGCGCCATATCCTGCCGATCGTGGTCTCGCCGATCCTCGTCGCGACGAGCCTGACGCTGTCGCAGACGATCTTCACGGTGACGGCTTTGTCGTTCCTGGGCCTCGGCCCGCCGCCGCCCGATCCGAACTGGGGCGGCATGCTCTCGGAAGCCCGCCAGTTCATGGAGCTGGCGCCGCTGACGGTGGTCGGCCCGGCCTTGGCGATCGTCTTCGCGACGCTGACCTTCATCATCATCGCCAACGGCTTGCGTGAGGTTCTGGACGTGGGGAGCGTGCGATGACCGGCCCGCTGCTCCGGGTGCGCGACCTGACCGCGACCGTGACCACGCGCCGCGAGGTGATCCAGGCGGTGCGCGGCATCTCGTTCGATATCAATGCCGACGAGGCGGTCGGTTTCGTCGGTGAATCCGGCTGCGGCAAGAGCGTCACCGCCAAGGCGCTGATGCGGTTAGCGCCGGAAGGGGCCTCGATCGGGCTCGGCGGTTCGGTCTCCTTCTGGGGGCAGGATTTGCTTGGGCTCGGCGAGGACGAGATGCGCGATCTGCGCGGCCGGCGCATCGCCATGGTCTTCCAGGACCCGATGACCTCGCTCAATCCGGTGATGAGCATCGGCGCGCAGATGGGCGACATGCTGCGCCGCCATCTCGGTTTGTCCGCCAAGGAAGCGCGCAAGCGCAGCGTCGAGCTGCTCGATCTCGTCGGCATTCCCGATCCGGCACGTCGCATCGACGATTTCCCGCATCAGTTCTCGGGCGGTCAGCGCCAGCGCGTGATGATCGCCATCGCGATCTCCTGCGAGCCGGACCTGCTGATTGCCGACGAGCCGACGACGGCGCTCGACGTCACCGTGCAGGCACAGATCCTGCGTCTGCTGCTGCGGCTCCGGGAAGAGCGCGGCATGGCGCTGATGCTGATCACCCATGATTTCGGCGTCGTCGCCGGCATGGTCGACCGGGTGAACGTGATGTATCGCGGCGAGATCGTCGAGGCCGGGCCGGTCGACGATGTGTTTGCGCGGCCGCAGCATGCCTATACGCGGGCGCTGCTCGATGCGGTGCCGCGGCTGCACGGGGCGGGGGCGGTGCGATGACGGAGCCGCTGCTCCAGATCCGCGATCTCTCGGTGCTGTTTCCGGCGCGGCGCGGGGCGCCGCCGGTCAAGGCAGTCGAGCGCCTCTCCTTCGACATCGCGCCCGGGCAGACGCTCGGGCTCGTCGGCCAGTCCGGCTCCGGCAAGACCACGGCCGGCCGCGCCATCCTCCAGCTCCAGAAGGCAAGCGAGGGGTCGGTCCGGCTGATGGGGCAGGAGCTGACGACGATGCGCTCGGGCGAATTGCGCCGGATGCGCCGGCATATGCAGTTCGTGCTGCAGAACCCCTATTCCAGCCTGCATCCGCGCATGACCATCGGCCAGATCCTGAGCGAGCCTTTGCAGGTGCATCGCACGGTGCCGGCGAACCGCATCTGCGAGCGCGTCGAAGAATTGCTGGAGCTGGTCAACCTCGACCCGGCGATGATGCAGCGCTATCCGCACGAGTTCTCCGGCGGCCAGCGCCAGCGCGTCGTCATCGCCCGGGCGCTCGCAGTCAATCCCGATTTCGTGGTCTGCGACGAGCCGGTCTCGGCGCTCGATGTCCGCACCCAGGCGCAGATCGTCGCGCTCTTGCAATCGCTGCAGGAGAGGCTCGGCCTGTCCTATCTCTTCATCGCGCATGACCTCGCGATCGTCCGCGAGATGGCGCATCGCGTCGCCGTGATGTTCCGTGGCCGCATCGTCGAGATGGGCAGTGCGGCGCAGGTCTATGAAAGCCCGGCTCACCCTTACACGCAGCTCCTGCTCGATGCGGTGCCGGTGCCCGACCCCGCGCTGCAGCGCGAGCGGTTGAGGCGACCGCCGCCGGATCTGCGCTTTCTCGACGGCGATGGCGGCGCTTGCGTCCATGGCGTCGACCATTTGCGGGAGGGGACGCCCGAATGGCACGAGGTCGCGCCGGGGCATGGCGTCTCCTGCCGCTACGGGCCAAGAGCACAGAGCACTGCTGCGTGAACGCATGTTCCTTCAGATGGAACATCCAATCCTTGACGCGAAATGTTTGGCGCCATTACGCTTTTGAGGATGAGGCCGGACTGCGGACCGACTGAAAAGTAGCCCGGAATGATGCCCTGAAGTCCGAGAAACCGCTTCGCCCGGCATCGGTCGGAGCAGCGGTCGCAATCCGGGAGGATGCCCGTGCGTCTGGCGCTGATCCACATCGTTCAGGAGACGAACGACTTCAATCCGTTGCTGACGACGCTCGCCGATTTCGAGGCGTTCGGGCTCGTCGAAGGCGAGGAGATCGCCCATCAGTTCGGCGAGATCGGCCAGATCGGCGGGCATTATGCGGCGGTGAAGGAGAGCGGGCTCGATATCGAGACGATCCCGATCATCCGGGCCTGGGCCGTGGCGGGCGGGCGCATCTCGCGCGAGGCCTTCGACTTCTTCCAGGCAAAGATCCGGGCGGGGCTTGAGACGGTCGGCCCGATCGACGGGCTCGTCCTGCATCTGCACGGCGCCTGCGCGGCCGAGGGCATCGACGATGTCGAGGGCGAGCAGGCCGAGCTCTGCCGCAGGATCCTCGGCCCGGACGTGCCGATCCTGCTCGTGCTCGATCACCATGCTAACGTCACCCAGAAGATCATGGCCAACTCCACGGCCATCGTCGGTTACCGTACCCAGCCTCATGACGTGTTCGACGCCGGCAAGGTCGGCACCGAGGTGCTGCTGCGCATTCTCACCGAGAAGTGCCGGCCGGTCATGGCCTGGCGCAAGATCCCGCTGCTCTCTCATCAGGAGCAGTTCCTGACCTCGAAGGGACCCATGAAGGTCTGGTTCGACCGGGCCCGTGCCATCGAGGCGGACCGGCGCGTGTTGCAGGCCTCCAACTATCCCATGCAGCCCTGGCTCGATGTTGCCGAGGGCGGCTGGTCGACGATCGTCGTCACCGATGGCGATCAGACCCTGGCCGAGAAATTGGCGGACGAGCTCGCCGATCTCGCCTGGTCGATGCGCGACGATTTCCAGGTGCGCGAAGCGGTCTCGATCGACGATGCCGTGCGCAAGGCCGATGCTGCCGAGCGCGGCATGGTCGTGGTCAGCGACACCGGCGATACCGTTTTCGGCGGCGCGGCCGGCGACAGCAACCTGCTGCTGGAAGCGATGCTGCGGCTCGGCATCAAGAGCAAGGCGCTGATCCCGCTGATCTCGCCGAAGGCCGTCGCGACGCTGACCGCGGCCGGCGAGGGCGCTGAGGTGACCCTGCCACTCGGCGGCGATGCAGCGACCGCCTTCTTCAAGCCGCTGACGGTTACGGGGAGGGTCAGGAAGCTCGGCGGCGGGTCTATCCCGCTGAATTTCAACCATCAGCCCGAGGTCGAGATGGGCCGGGTCGCGGTGTTCGATGTCGGGCCGGTGACGCTTCTGATTTCGGAACTGCGCGGCGTCGCCGGAAATGTGCCCGACGTTTATGAGGCCTTCGGGATCGACCTCTCCGAGTACAAGATGGCGGTGCTCAAGACGGCCTCGAACTTCCAGTATTTCGACCGTATCGCCTCAGGCCTCGTCCGCGCCGATACGACCGGGCCGGGGCAATCGGACGTGTTCACCTTGCCGTGGCAGCGGATTCCGCGCCCGGTCTATCCGTTGGAGACAATAAGCGACTGGCGGGCGCATTCGTCCCAGCCGGGAGCGGGGACGAGCTGAGACGAAACCAACACGACAACAGGGGAAAGCGATGACAAAGCTGTCGCGACGTCAATTCGGCATGGCCGGCCTTGCGCTGGCGGGCGCGTCCCTGGCGGGAGCCTTGCCGGCCTCAGCCCAGCAGCTCAAGGGCGGGAGGCTGCGCGTCGCCGTGCTGAGCGAACTGGCGAATTACGACCCGCAGCAGCTCTCGACGGTGAATTTCCACGTCATCAAGAACCTCTATGACAGCCTGATCGAATACACCCCGGAGGGGAAGCCTGAGCCGAGCCTGGCGACGGAATGGACGATCGCGCCTGACAAGACCGCGGTGACGCTGAAGCTGCGCAGCGGCGTGACCTTCCAGAGCGGCACGCCGTTCAAGGCGGATTCCGTGCTGGCGACCCTGCAGAAGGGCGCCGATCCCAAGCGCGGCAAGAACGTCTTCGCGACCATGTCGATCGTGAAGGACTGGTCTGCGCCCGACGATGCGACGGTGACGATCAACTTCAAGGCGCCGGTGCCCGAGCGGCAGATCCTCGACCTGCTGCAGTTCCTGCTGCCGATCGACCCCAAGGGCATCGATACGGTCGAGACCGTGCCGGCCGGTACCGGACCCTATACGCTGGTCAACCGCGCGGTGGGCCAGAGCCTGACGCTCAAGGCCAATCCAAAATACTGGCGCGAGAAGCAGCCGATCGTGCAGGATCTCGTCTTCACCGTGTTCAGCGAGGACGCTTCCGCCAGCGCCGCGCTGGAATCGGGCGCGGTCGATATCGTCTATAACGGCTCCTCGCGCAGCGCGGTGCGGCTCAAGAATGCCGGTTTCCAGGTCTTCGCCGGGCCGGGACCGCTGGTGCAGGTCTTCCGCATCAACTCGACGCGCGGACCCTTCCGCAACAAGGCGTTCCGGCAGGCCTTCAACCATCTGATGGACCGCGCAAGCATCCTGCGCGTCGGCTATGCCGGGATGGGCAAGGTCGTGGCGCTGCCTTGGGCGCCAGCGAGCCCGGCCTATGACGAGAGCTATAACGCGACCTATGCCTATGACCTGGAGAAGGCGAAGAAGCTGATTGCCGCTTCCGGCCTCTCCGCCGATGAGGTCAAGAGCTGGAAGCTGCTGGTCAACGGCAGTGACGAGCCTTCGGTCGCGATCAGTCAGATCGTGCAGGGCTCGCTGCAGAAGATCGGCATCCCCGTCGAACTCGACATGCGGCAGGGCGCGGAATACGTGACCGCGCTGCTCGGCGGCGATTTCGCGGCGACCTTCGGCGCCGTCGGCAATGTCCAGAAATTCCCATCGCGCGTCGCCACCAACTCGATCTACCGGACCTCGGGCAATCCGATCCTGAAGGACCCGCATCCGCATCCCGACTATGTCGCGGCGATCGCACGGGTCGATGGCGCCTCGGGCAGCGCGGCCGAGGTCAAGGCCGCCTATGACAACCTCAACAAGGTTCTGGTCGAGGAGGCCTTCGGCATCCCAACCAATTCCTATGATGTCGGCCTGATCGTCGCCTCCGACAAGATCGGCGGCGTGACGCTCGATATCGACAATCTCTTCGTCGCCCGCACCATCGGCTTCAAATGATGCGGCCTGACGACGCCGGGCGGCGCGAGCGTGGCGCCCGGCGATGACCGGGATGCTTGCCCAGGTGAGAGGCCTGCTGCGCCGGTTACTGGCCCGGCGCGGCGCGGCCTTCGGGCTCGGATTCCTGACGTTGATCGCGCTCGCGGCGGCGTTCGCGACCGTTCTGCCCTTCGATCCGCTGTCGCAGAGCGTGGCGGCTTCGCTGCTGCCGCCCTCGGCCGAGAACTGGTTCGGCACCGACGAGCTCGGCCGGGATATCCTGGCCCGCGTGATCTATGGCGCGCGGACTTCGCTTGTCACGGCGGTGGGCGCGGTCGTCATCGCCGCACTCATCGGCGTGCCGATCGGGCTTGCGGCCGGCTTCTATGGCGACTGGCGCGATTCCCTGCTGATGCGCTGCATCGACGTGCTGCTGGCGCTGCCGAACATCCTGTTCGCGATGGCGCTGATCGCGGTGCTCGGGCGCAGCCAGGGCGCGGCGCTGATCGCGGTCGGCATCGCCGGCATTCCCGGCTTCGCCCGCATAGCGCGGGCGCAGGTCATGGCAATCCGGCAGCTCGATTTCGTCACGGCGGTGCGCGGTTTCGGGGGCAGCCCCGGCTACATCATGTTCCGGACGATCCTGCCCAACGCCTTGAGCCCCCTGGTGGTGCAGGCGGTCGTGCTGGCCTCGATCGCGATCCTGCTGGAGGCGGCGCTCGCCTTCCTCGGCGTCGGCGTCCCCCCGCCGACGCCGAGCTGGGGCGAGATGTTGCGCACCGGCAAATCCTATCTCTACGAAGCGCCGACCTATGCGGTGTTGCCCGGCATCGTGCTGACGCTGACGATCCTGTCGCTCGATACGATTGGCCGGGCGCTGACCGCGATCCTCGACCGCGACGAGACCGATGCGGGCGGCGAGACGATCGGGGGGCGGCGATGACGGCCTATGTCCTGCGTCGCCTCCTCCAGATGCTGCCGGTGCTGCTGGTCGCCTCCTTCGCGATCTTCGCGATGATCTATGCCGTGCCGGGTGGACCGGTCGCGGTGATCGTCGGCGAGAATGCCGGGCCGGAGGAGATCGCCGCCGCGATCCAGCGCTACGGGCTCGACCGGCCGATGGTGGTGCAATACGCGGACTGGCTCGGCCGGGCGGCGATGGGCGATTTCGGGCTGTCGCTCCATAGCCGCCAGCCGGTGCTGCAACTGATCGGCGAGCGCTTGCCGGCGACGCTGCAATTGGCGCTGGCGGCTATCGTCGTCGCGCTCGTCATCGGCATTCCCGTCGCGATCGCGAGCGCGGTCAGGGCGAATTCGTGGCTCGACCGGCTGCTCAGCGGCTGGAGCGCTTTGGCGCTGGGCGTGCCGACCTTCTGGCTCGGCATCCTGCTGATCCTGCTCTTCGCGGTGGAATTGCGGTGGCTGCCCTCGGCCTCCCGCCATGTCCCGTTCTGGGAGTCGCCGCTCGATGCTTTGCGCAGCCTCGCGCTGCCGGCGATCACGCTCGGCACTTATGTCTCGGGCATCCTGGCGCGGTTCCTTCGGGCGTCGCTGATCGGCGAGGCACGGGCCGACTATGTCCGCACGGCGCGGGCCAAGGGCGTGCCGGAGAATCGCATCGTCGGCCTGCACATCATGCGCAATGCGCTGCTGCCCTTCGTCACCATCGTCGGTCTGATGATGGCGAATTTCATCGGCGGCGCCGTGGTGACGGAGGCGGTGTTCACCTATCCGGGGCTCGGGCGCCTGCTGATCCAGGCGATCAGCACCCGCGACTACCCGCTGATCCAGGGCTGCATCCTGGTGATCCTGGTCGCGTATATGCTGATCAACCTCACGGTCGACATGCTCTACGCCTGGATCGACCCGCGGATCGAATACCGATGAGCGCCTTAACGGAGGTCCGCGGTCGGCCGCGAGCCGAGATGGGTCGAGATGCCGGCCGCGACCTCGCGCAGGCGCGTGCCGACCTTCGCCGCCAGCGAATGCGGCATCCGCATCAAGGGCGCGGAGACGCTCAGCGCCGCGACTGGATAGCCGTTGTCATCGAGGATCGGCACGCCGACGCACATGGCGCCATCCTCGTTCTCGCCCATCTCCGTGGCGTAGCCGGTGCGGGCGACCTGCCGGAGCTGGCGCTCGATCTCCTCGCGCTCGAGCAAGGTGCGGCCGGTGCGCTCGGTCAGCGGCAGGTCGAGCTGCCGCTGCCGCTCGGCGTCGGGGAGGAAGGCGAGGATCGCCTTGCCGAGCGCGGTCGAATGCATCGGGTGGCTTTCGCCGATGCGGGCCTGCATGCGCAGCGAGCGATTGGCCTCGATCAGGTCGATATAGACAACCCTGCCATTGCCTTTCACCGCGAGGTTCACGGTCTCGTTGAACTCCTGCATGAGCTCGATCATCGCCGGGCGGGCGAGCTCGCGGACCTTGCTGACGCTGGCATCGGCGCGGGCGATGGCGCGCAATTGCGGGCCGAGATTGTAGCGATCGGTCGCGCGGTTGTGGTCGAGGAAGCCGGCGGCGGTCAGCGTCTGCAGATAGCGGAAGGTCGTCGTCTTCGGGATCTTGAGTTCCTTGCTGACGGCGGTGAGCGCGATCTCGTGGCCGTGGCGGGCGACCAGCTCCAGCACCTTCAGCGCCTTCATCACCGGCTGCACGACGTACGGATTGTCGGGTTTCTTAGCCATCTGCGCTCCGGTGGTCGGGCTCGTTCAAAAGCCAGCATGGCCAACGCCAATGAATTCCGCAAGGCGAAACCACTGTTCCTTTACGCGGAGCGGGCGGTCTGGTCTGGTCGGAGACAACAGCAGGAGGCAACGCAGTGACAGGCAAGGACAGCCAGCAGGCGGGCGCTCTGCGCTTCGACGAATCCGCCCGGCAGATCGCGTCGAACGCGCGTTTCATCGCGGGCGGCGTGAACAGCAATTTCCGGCTGGGCATGCAGCCCGGTCCGCTCGTCTTCGAGCGCGGCGAGGGCGCCTATCTCATCGACGCCGACGGCAACCGGATCATCGACTATTACTGCGGCATGGGCGCGACTGTGCTCGGCCATACGCCGGCGCCGGTGATCGAGGCGGTGAAGCGCCAGGCCGAGAAGGGCATCCTCTTCGCCGGGCAGATGCCGATCGAGGCGGAGGCGGCGCAACTGATCTGCGAGCGCATTCCCTCGGCGGAGCGTTTGCGCTTCGGCTCATCGGGCTCGGAGGTGGCGCAAGCCGCGATGCGATTGGCGCGCGCGGCGACGGGCAAGCACACGATCGTCAAGTTCGAGGGGCATTATCACGGCTGGTTCGACAACATCCTCTGGTCGACGGCGCCGGGGCTGAACGCGGCCGGACCGGATGACGCGCCGACGCCGGTGATCGGCAGCAAGGGCCAGGACCCGGCAGCCGGCGAGGGGCTCTCGATCCTCGGCTGGAACGATCTCGCGGCATTGGAAACACGGCTCGCCAAGGGCGATGTCGCCGCCGTGCTGATGGAGCCGGCCATGTGCAATCAGGGCGCCATCGCACCTGCGCCGGGCTATCTGGAGGGCGCGCTCGCCGCCTGCCGCAAGCATGGCGCGATCCTGATCTTCGACGAGGTCATTACTGGCTTCCGGCTGGGGCGCGGCGGGGCGCAGGAGCGCTTCGGCGTGACGCCCGACCTCACGCTGATGGCGAAGGCGATCGCCAACGGCTTCCCGGTCGCGGCGATCGCGGGCCGGGCCGACCTGCTCGACCTCTTCGCCGATGGCGTGCTGCATGGCGGCACCTTCAATGCCCAGCCGGTCGCGATGGCAGCGCTGGTCGCGACCCAGAAGGCGCTGACGCCGGAGCATTACGAGCGCAGTTCCGTCCATGGCCAGCGCTTGCAGGACGGCATCCGCACCATCCTGAAGGAAGCCGGCATCAAGGCGCAGGTCGCCGGCTTCCCGCTGATGTTCCACGTCGCCTTCGGGCTCGATGCGCCGGCGCGGAACTACCGGGACGTCGCGCGCGCCGACAAGGCCGCCTATAGCCGCTTCGCCCATGAATTGCTCAAGCGCGGCGTGCGCGTGCTGGAGCGCGGCGCCTGGTTCGTGTCGTCGGAGCATGATGCGGCGGTGGTCGACGCGACGCTTGCCGCGGTGCGCGACGCGGCGCGGGCGGTGGCGTAGTTTCCTGCCGAACCGCAACGTCATCCCGGGCTTGCCCCGGGATCCATCGTACGGCTCGGCGCTCTACGATGGATCCCGGATCTCCGCTTCGCTCCGTCCGGGATGAAGTGAGCCTTCATCTAATCGGGGAATGCATTGGCTTCGGGGCCTGACCTCGTGCCGTGCGCTGCGTGCCATGCGCTCCATTCCTGCATGCAGCATGCGCCCTACCATTGACCGCGCCGCTCGCCGTACCGGATAGTTCGCTCCCAGAGGGAGCGAACACAAATGCCGCAGCCGAGACCGTCCACCGCGCTTGCCGGGCTCAAGGTGCTGGACCTGACGCGGGTGCGGGCGGGGCCGACCTGCGTGCGCGTCTTCGCCGATTTCGGTGCCGACGTGATCAAGGTCGAAAGCCCGCCGGGGCTCGATCCCAACGAGAACATGAGCGGGCCGCGCCTCGGCTACGACATGCAGAACCTGCATCGCAACAAGCGCTCGCTGGCGCTGAACCTGAAGACGCCCGAGGGCAAGGCGATCCTGATGAAGCTCGTCGACGAGGCCGATCTCGTCGTCGAGAACTTCCGGCCCGACGTGAAGGAGCGGCTCGGGCTCGATTTCGAGTCGCTGCATGCGCGCAATCCGCGCCTGATCCTGGTCTCGATCTCCGGTTTCGGCCAGTCTGGCCCCTACCGGACGCGCGCCGGCTTCGACCAGATCGCGCAGGGCATGGGCGGGATGATGTCGGTGACTGGGCTGCCGGGCCAGGGGCCGGTGCGGGCAGGGATCGCGCTCGCTGATTCCTCGGCCGGGCTCTATGGCGCGGTCGGCGCGCTGGTCGCGCTGCAGGAGCGGGCGGTTTCCGGCAAAGGGCAGTGGGTGCAGACCTCGCTGCTCGAAGCCCAAATCGCGATGATGGACTTCCAGGCCGCGCGCTATCTCGTCGAGGGCTCGGTGCCGCCGCAGGCCGGCAACGATCATCCCTATCATACGCCGATGGGCGTCTACCGAACGCGCGACGGGGCGATCAATCTCGGCGTTGGCGGCGAGGAGCAGTGGCGCTCGTTCTGCCGGGCGATCGGGCGGGCGGAATGGGGCACGGATGCGCGCTATGACAACAAGGAAAAGCGCTTCGCCCGCCGGCCGGAACTGCGCGATATGATCGAGGAGGTTTTTGCCGCCGCCGACAGCGCTCATTGGCTGGAGGCGATGGAGCGCAACAGCGTTCCGGCCGGGCCGATCTATGGGGTGGACGAGATGTTCGACGACCCCCAGGTGCGCCATCTCGGCATCGCCAAGCCGGTCTATCATCCCGAGCTCGGCGATATCCGCCTGATCGGCCAGCCGGTGACGCTGTCGCGTACGCCCGCCGATGTCGCGACGCCGACGCCGGCGGCCGGCGCGCATAATGACGAGATCCTGGCCGATCTCGGCTATGACGAAGCCGGGCTCGCGCGCTTGCGGGCCGATGGCGTGATCTGACGGAGAGCCTGCGTGAACGACGAAATCCTGTATGCGGTCGAGGGCGGGGTCGGCACGATCACGCTCAACCGGCCCCAGGCGCGCAACGCGCTGACCTTCGCCATGTACGAGCGCATCGCCGAAATCTGCCGCGACCCGGCCGCGCATGGCGATCCGCGCGTCATCGTCATGACCGGGGCGGGCGACAAGGCCTTCGCGGCAGGCACCGACATCGCCCAGTTCCGCGCCTTCTCCAGCGCCGAGGATGCGCTGGCCTATGAGGAGCGGATCGAGACGGTGATCGGCACGATCGAGCGCTGCCCGGTGCCGACACTGGCCGCGATCTCCGGGGCCTTTACCGGCGGCGGGGCTGCGATCGGGCTCGCCTGCGACCTGCGCATCGCGACGCAGAGCGCGCGTTTCGGCTTCCCAATCGCGCGCACGCTCGGCAACTGCCTGTCGATGGAGAATTACGGGCGGCTTTACGCCATTCTTGGCCCGGCACGGGTGAAGGATATCGTCTTCACCGCCCGCCTGGTCGAGGCGGAGGAGGGCGCGCGGATCGGCCTCTATAACGAGCTGCTGCCGGACCATGAGGCGCTGATGCGGCGCGCCCGCGAGCTGGCGGAGATCATCGCCGGCCATGCGCCATTGACGATGCGCGCGACCAAGGAGGCGATGCGCCGGCTGACGGCCGCGACTGCTGCGGGCATCGACGGCCATGATCTGGTGACGCTCTGCTATACCAGCGCCGATTTCCGCGAGGGGATGGAGGCGTTCCTCGGCAAGCGGACGCCGAACTGGCAGGGGCGGTAGTCCTCTCCAGTTTTCCACCCGAACCACGCCGTCATCCCGGGCTTGCCCCGGGATCCATCGAAGGGCGTTGCGCTTTACGCTGGATCCCGGATCTCCGCTTCGCTGCGTCCGGGATGACGGCGGTTTTGCTTTCGGCGTCATGCTCGCCCTTGTGGCGAGCATCTATGTCTTGAACACGACCTTCGACGAGAGAAGACGTGGATGGTCGGGACAAGCCCGACCATGACGGAGGAAACGCGGCCGAGGAGTTACCTCAGTCCGCCTTCCCCAACTGTCCGAGCTCGTGCAGCAGGGCCGCGCCCGTGCGCAGGCCGCTATAGAAGCAGTCCAGCGTCATGTTCTCGTTGGGGGCGTGGTTGGCCTCGTCGTGATTGGCGTAGGGCGTCACGAAGGCGGGGATGCCGAGGATCTTGGTGAAGACGTAGTTCGGCAGGCTGCCGAAGCCGGCGGGGATCAGCAGGGGCTCCTCGCCTTGAGCCGCCACGAAGGCACGGCGCAGCGGTGCGGTATAGGGCGAGGCGATCGAGGTCTTGGAGGGCTGCATGCCCTTCTCCTCGCAGATGAACTCGACCTCCGGCGCATGCTTTTCGACGTGAGCCCGGACCTTGCGGAGAATGTCTTCCGGGTCCTGCGCCTCGACGAGGCGGATGTCGCATTTTACCAGCGCTTCGTTGGGCAGCACGGTCTTGGTGCCGGGCCCGCCATAGCCGCCATGGAAGCCGTTGATCGTCAGCGTCGGACGGAAGCAGAGGCGCTCGTAGAAGGGCCGTTCGGCGGGTGCGTCGAGGCGGGTGAGGCCGACGCCCTTCTTGAAGGCCTCGATATCGAGCGGCAGGCGCTCGACCGCTTCCAGCTCCTCCGCCGTCGGCGGCTCGACGGCATCGTGCAGTCCGTCGATGGTGATCTCGCCCTCGGGGTTCTTCATCGTCGCCAGCAGATGGACCAGCGTCCAGATTGGGTTCGGCACGACACCGCCGAAATTGCCGGAATGGACGTCGCGGCTGGCATGGCGGCAGCGCAGGTCGAAGGAGACGACGCCGCGCGAGCCGAACTTGATCGAGGGCGCGCCGCTGGCATGGCGCGGGCCATCGGCGGTGACGGCGAGGTCGGCCTTGAGCAGATGCCGATTGGCGCGCACGAAGCCGGCGATGTTCGGGCTGCCGATCTCTTCCTCGCCCTCGAGCACGAGGATGACGTTGCAGGGGAGTTCGCCATGGACCTTGAGATGGGACTCGATCGCGAGGATCTGGGCGAAATGCTGGCCCTTGTTGTCGCCGACGCCGCGCGCATAGAGACGGCCGTCGCGGATCGTTGGCTCGAAGGGCGGCGAGACCCATTTGTCGAGCGGGTCCGGCGGCTGCACGTCGTAATGGCCGTAGAGCAGGACGGTCGGCTTGCCCGGCGCCTTCTCCCAGCGCGCGACGACGACCGGATGGCCCTCGGTCGGGATCAGGCTGGTCTTGAGGCCGATCTCGGTCAGCATATCGACGAGCAGCAGGCCGACCTCGGCGATGCCGATATTCTCGGCGCTGATGCTGGGATGGCGCAGATACGCGATGAGGCGGTCGAGGAAAGCGCTGCGGTTCAACTCGATATGGTCGAAGACCGCGGCGAGTGCGTCTGAGGAAGCCATGACGATGCCTGACAGGAGAGGAATCCGTGCCTCCCGCCGGGCGGGGGCGCAAACGGAGGCCATGCGGCCGCCGAAGGCAGCCTAGACGCGGGGCCGGTAGCGCTCAAGCGCGGGCAGAGTGGTTGGGGTGACTGGCAGCGTTGCGATTTTCGCCGGGCAGCCCTTGCTTGAAGTGTTCTTCTTTTGTTCTACGATGCGGTCATGCAGTTCGTTCTCGACCTCGATGGTGGGCGAGAGTTTCGGCCGCGCGAAGGCCGCCGTCCGCCCCGCTATTTCTTCGCGCTCCTTCCGGATGCGGAAGCGAAGTCGCGGATCCACCAGTTGGCCGGTGAGTTGAGCGCGCGGCTTCGTGCCTCCGGCGAATTGCGCGGCCCTGACAAGTGTGACCCTGCGGGGGATCGCGGTTCCCGACGGACCGTTCGGGCAGAGCATCGCGATAGCGCGCAAGGTTGCCAGGATGATCAGGAAGACGTCATTCGCAGTGAAATTTGATCAGGCCGCGAGTTTCGGGAAGCCACCAAAATATGCGTTCTCGCTGATGGCACTGGAAGACCTGCCGGGAGCTAACGGCTTGTCCGCCACACTTCTCGATGCCTTGCGGCACGCCGGCCTGAAGGTCGATGGGTCGAGCTTCCAGCCGCATGTGACGTTGTTCTACAACCCGAGGCTTCGGGAGCCGATCGACGTGCCGCCGCTGCGCTGGCAGGTGCGCGAGTTCGTTCTGATCGAGAGCACCGACCGCCAGCCGTACCAGATTCTGGGTTCCTGGCCGCTCGGCTGACATCCATGCAGCCATGCAAGGCCGGTTTGCGGCAATCGGGGCTGCGTGCCGTTGCTTTGGGCGCGGCCGGCTCTATCGTTCCGGCCGAAGCCTCATCCGATTCAGACGGAGCCTTTCATGGCCGATCTCTCTGCCTTTCCGATCACCAAGCGCTGGCCCGCCGCGCATCCCGACCGCATCCAGCTCTATTCGCTGCCGACGCCGAACGGCGTGAAGGTCTCGATCGCGCTGGAGGAGCTGGAGCTGCCCTACGAGCCGCATCTCATCGATATCGGCAAGAACGAGACCTGGGGCCCGGAATTCCTGTCGCTGAACCCCAACGGCAAGATCCCAGCGATCATCGATCCCAATGGCCCGGACGGAAAGCCGATGGGCCTGTGGGAATCCGGCGCGATCCTGCTCTATCTCGCCGAGAAGACCGGCAAGCTCCTGCCGAAGGATCCGGCCGCCCGCTACGAGACCATCCAGTGGGTGTTCTTCCAGATGGCGGCGATCGGCCCGATGTTCGGCCAGCTCGGCTTCTTCCACAAGTTCGCCGGCCGCGAATACGAGGACAAGCGCCCGCGCGACCGCTATGCCAGCGAGAGCAAGCGCCTGCTCGGCGTGCTGGAAGATCGGCTCGCGAGCCGCACCTGGATCATGGGCGACGACTACAGCATCGCCGATATCGCGATCCTCGGCTGGGTCCGCAACCTCGTCGGCTTCTACGGGGCGGGCGAGCTCGTCGACTATTCGAAGCTGACCCATGTGCCGATCTGGCTGGAGCGCTGCCTGTCGCGCCCGGCCGTGCAGCGCGGCCTCGACAGCCCGAAGCGCCCGACCTGAGCGTAGACTACTGCTCTGGCCCGGCCCAGCGACTATTCGGGTTGGGCCGGGGGCAACCTCTGCAGGGTGCGCACGGCCATGCCGCCCTGGGCCAGCCGCTCGCGGCCGCCGAGGCCTTCGAGCTCGAAGACGAAGAGCGCATGGGTGCAGCGTGCGCCCAATCGGCGGCGCAATTGCGCCGCCGCCAGCGCCGTGCCGCCAGTCATCAGGCAATCGTCTATGATGGCAACCTTACGCCCCTCCAGCGCCTGGCCCTTCGAGAGGGCGATGCCGTTGCCGAGCTCATAATTGTTGGCGAGGCTGCGCACGACATCGGCGCGGATCGAGCCGACCTTGCGGACATCGATGAAGCCGAGGCCGTTTCGCAGCGCCAGTGCGCCGGCAAATCCGAGGCCGCCGATATCGATGCCGGCGAGAAGGTCGATCTCCTTGTCGAGATGGGCGGAGAGGGCCTCGCAGGCGGTCCGCATCCAGCGGGCGTCGCTGGTGAAGGTCGTGGCATCGGGAAAGTCGACGCCGGGGACGGGGTGGTCCTTCCAGCGGCGATGGGGAAAAGCCGGGCTGTCCGACATTTTCGGCTCGGAGACTGACGCGCTATCCATGCTAATCCCTGCCTGTATCCGGCGATGCCGCCCGCCTTGTCATCCCTGCCTGCCGCCGGCCGGCAAATCGTGACGACGGTTGGACGGCAAATGCCATGTGGTTTCACGAGCTTCGGACGACGGCATGACGATCACCATCTACGGCATCAAGAATTGCGACACGATGAAAAAGGCGCGCGCCTGGCTCGACGGCCATGGCGTCGCGGTGTCCTTCCATGACTACAAGGCGAGCGGGATCGACAAGGCCTCGCTCGAACGCTGGGTCAAGGAGCATGGCTGGGAGACGGTCTTGAACCGCGCTGGCACCACTTTTCGCGCGCTGCCCGATTCCGAGAAGCAGGGGCTCGACGCTGACAAGGCGATCGCGCTGATGCTGGCTCAGCCCTCGATGATCAAGCGGCCGGTGCTCGACCTGGGCCAAGGCAAGACGATCGTCGGGTTCAAGCCGGAGATCTATGCTGCGGCGGTCGCGAAGGGGTGAGCCCTCTGCATTCCGTCATTCTCGGGCGACGCGCAGCGTCGACCCGAATCTCGCGCCGAAGAGGGCTGAGCCCTCTGGTCATGAGATGCCCGGGGCAAGCCCGAGCATGACGACGAGAGAGGGGCGCCCGGCGCGCGGGTGTCTTCCCTAAATCGGCGCGCTGCTCTACCTCGCTGGCCATGACCGTTCAGCCCCAGTCCATGCAGCCGGAAACCGCTGCCACTCCTGAATTCACCTTCAAGGTCGCCGCCCGCGACGGCGCCGCGCGTACCGGCGCGATCAGCATGCCGCGCGGCGTCATCCGCACGCCGGCCTTCATGCCGGTCGGCACCGCCGCGACCGTGAAGGGTATGTATCCCGAGCAGGTGAGGGCGCTCGGCGCCGATGTCGTGCTCGGCAATACCTATCACCTGATGCTGAGGCCAGGTGCGGAGCGCGTTGCGAAGCTCGGCGGCCTCCATAAATTCATGAACTGGCCGCATCCGATCCTGACCGACTCCGGCGGGTTCCAGGTGATGTCGCTCGCCAATCTGCGCAAGTTGACCGAGGAAGGCGTGACCTTCCGCTCGCATATCGACGGCTCGAAGCATGTGCTGACGCCCGAGCGTTCGGTCGAGATCCAGAACCTTCTCGGCTCCGACATCGTGATGCAGCTCGACGAATGCGTGGCGCTGCCCTGCGAGGAGAAGGTGGCGGAGAAGGCGATGCGGCTGTCGCTGCGCTGGGCCGAGCGCTGCAAGACGGCGTTTGGCGAGCATCCCGGGCGGGCTCTGTTCGGCATCGTGCAGGGCGGGGACGTGCCGCATCTGCGCGTCGAGAGCGCGCGCGAGCTCGCCGCCATGGACCTCAAGGGCTATGCGGTTGGCGGATTGGCCGTCGGCGAGCCGCAGGACGTGATGCTGGCGATGATCGAGACGGTCGAGCCGCATCTGCCGCAGGAGAAGCCGCGCTACCTGATGGGCGTCGGCACGCCCGACGACATCGTGAAATCGGTAGCGCGCGGCATCGATATGTTCGACTGCGTGATGCCGACGCGGGCCGGCCGCCACGGCCAGATCTTCACCCGCTTCGGCCGGATGAACCTGAAGAACGCCAAGCACGCCGAGGACCCGCGCCCGGTCGACGAGCAATCCTCCTGCCCGGCGGCCAATAGCTGGTCGCGCGCCTATCTGCACCATCTCGTCAAGGCCGAGGAGATGCTCGGCAAGATGCTGCTGACCTGGGTGAACCTCGCCTATTACCAGGACCTGATGGCGGGCCTGCGCGCCGCGATCGCCGCCGGGCGGCTCGATGATTTCATCGCCGAGACCCGCGAAGGCTGGGAAAGGGGCGAGCCGGCTTGAGCACGGGCCTCGCCCTGCTGCCGCTCAAGATGGCGCTCGCGGCCTGCGTGGTCGTGAGCTGCTCGATGCTGGCCGAGCGCGCCGGGCCCTTGATGGCGGCGATGATCGCAACCCTGCCGATCTCGCTCGGACCGGTCCTCGTCTTCCTGGCGCTCGATCACGGCCCCGACTTCATCGCGCGTGCCGCGCTCGGCACGATGAACGCCAACGCGACCCATGCCAGCTTCGTGCTGAGCTATGTGCTGCTGGCCCAGCGCCACGGCGTGGCGGTCTCGCTCGGGGGCGCGCTGGCGATCTGGACGGTGCTGCTGCTGGTTCTTCGCAGCATGGCGCTGTCGGTCGTCCCGCTGACCGTGCTGACGGTGCTCGCCCTGTTCGTGGTGCACCTGCTCGTGCGGCCCTATCTCAAGGTGCGTGCCAGGCCGCCGGCCGGGATCCCGCGCTATGCCATCCCGATCCGGGCTGCCTGCGTCGCAGCGCTGGTCGGCATCGTGACGGGGCTCAGCGAGAAGGTCGGCCCGCAATGGTCCGGCATCCTCGCCGGCCTGCCGATCATCCTGTCGAGCCTGATTATCATCCTGCACATGCGGGCCGGTGGGCCGGCTGCGGCGGCGGTCATCGGCAGCAGCGCGCTGGGATTGCTAGGGGCCGGACTTGGGCTGGCGGTCGTGCATGTTACCGCCGTGCCCTGGGGCTCATGGACGGCGCTCGGCCTCGGCCTCGTCATCGCTGTGGGCTGGAACCTGATCCTGCTGGGGCTGGCGCGCCGGCCGGCGCCATGACGCCACGAACAGGCCGCCGATGATCAGCACGATGCCGACCCATTGCAAGGCGGCCGGCCATTCGCCCAGGACGGGGATCGCCAGCGCCGTCCCGGTGACGGGGATCAATGGCGGAAAGCGCCCGACGACGGCGGCGCCCAGCACATGGGCGGCGCGGCCCCAGAGCCAGAGCCCGATGATCATGTTCAGCACGCCCTGGTAGAAGCCCTGGAAGGCGAAGACCGTCCAATGCGCGCCGAAGCCATGGTGGAAGAAGGCGAAATAGAAGGGCAGATAGGCGAGCGACAGGACCGCCACGATCGCCGCAGCATGAAGCCCGTCGATCCGCCAGCGCTGTACCATCAGCGGATAGAAGCCCCAGAGCAGGCCGCAGGCGAAGAACATCAGGTCGCCCGTCAGCGTGCCGTGGCCGCCGCTCGAACCGGCGATGGCGAGGCAGGCGAGCCCGGCGAGCATGCCCGCCGTTCCGGCCATGAGATTGCGCGTGATCGCAGCCCCGAACATGACCACGCTGCCGACGATGCCGATCATCGTCACGGTGCCCGGCGTGATCGTGGCCCCATGCGCCGCCGGAGCCAGGCTCAAGCCCGTCAGCATGAGGAAGCTCATCGGGAAGCCGCTCGACACCAGCAGGAAAAGGCCACGCCCCCAGCCGACGCCGCTGCAATTCAGGAGTCCCCGCCGCAGGAACAGCGGCAGCAGTAGCAGGCCGGACGTTCCGAAGCGGACGGCCATCATGTCGTGCGCGCTCATGCCATGCAGCACCGCATAACGGCTGACGACGAAATTGGAGCCGAAGACGAGGACGCTGAACACCATTCCGGCAATGGCCAGCCAGCGCCGCCGGCTCTGCTCTTGCTGGTGCAGCAGGGGATTGGCGATGCGCTGGTCCATGTGCCGCCATAGCGCGGATTGCCAGGTAGCCGTAACCGGGCCTTTTGCATGGCGCCCGCGCGTGCGGCGGCAGACCGCATTTGCGCCCCGTTTCAGCCCTGCTGGTGCCCAGAGCGGACGGCTTCCTAGCGTCGCAGTTGAAGGGGCGCAGCGATGCGGAGCGCAACAGATGTCGACAGAGTCTGATTTTCCCGCGCCGGCCACGATGGCGGCGCGGTTGGGGAGCCATCTTCTGCTCTCCCTGGGGATCGCCATGGCAAGCACGGTGCTCGTGGCTGTCCCGGCCCTGCTATCCGATGCGGCGCCCGATCGCGCCAAGCCGCCCAGCCTGACCCTGCTGCGCGACGGCAAGATCGCCGATCGCCTCGCGGAAGGCGGGATGGCCGGGGATGACGAACTCGCCGCCGGGCGCCCGTTCATGCCGGCCGCGTTGGCGATGCCGCTCTCGCTGGCCTGGCCGGAGCAGGGAGACTGGACGCCGCCGCGCGCGGTCGCACAGGCCAAGGCGTCTGTCGCGGTCAACGTCCCGGCGCTGCCGCCGCGCCGTCTGGCGGTGCTGTCCCAGAAGAAGGGGCCGGCGACCGGTGCGCCGCTAGTGATCCTGCCGCCCGCGGCCTTGGCTGCCCTGGGGCCGATGCCGGCGGCGGAGCCTTCGGGCGGCGAGCCGGCCGATTCGTCCCTGCGGCAGTTCGTCGTCGCGCCGGCGATGCAATTGGTCGATGCGGTTTCGGGTGCGGCCGGAAGCATGCAGGCCGCAGGATCCTGGACCCTGACGCAGGCGAACGGGCTGCTGCCGCGCTGGTGAACGCGGCAGCTTGCGTCTGGATCAGGCCAGCGCCTTAAGCGCGCTGCGGCCGGCATAGATCGCCTGCGCGCCCAGCTCTTCCTCGATGCGCAGGAGCTGGTTGTATTTCGCGGTCCGGTCCGAGCGGGCGAGCGAGCCGGTCTTGATCTGCCCGCAATTGGTCGCGACGGCGAGATCGGCGATGGTCGAATCCTCGGTCTCGCCCGAGCGATGCGACATCACGGCGGTGTAGCCGGCGCGCTGCGCCATCTCGACGGCGGCCAGCGTCTCGGTCAGCGAGCCGATCTGGTTGACCTTGACCAGGATCGAGTTCGCCGTCTTGCTCTTGATGCCTTGCGACAGGCGCGTGACGTTGGTGACGAAGAGATCGTCGCCGACGAGCTGGCACTTCGAGCCGACGAGATCGGTCAGCGCCTTCCAGCCCTCCCAGTCATCCTCGGCCATGCCGTCCTCGATCGAGACGATCGGGTAATTGCCGACGAGCTTGGCAAGATACTTGGCCTGGGCCTTGGGATCGCGCGTCTTGCGCTCGCCCTCGTACACGTACGCGCCGTCCTTGAAGAACTCGGTCGCGGCGCAGTCGAGCGCCAGCGCGACGTCCTCGCCCGGCTTGTAGCCGGCGGTCTCGATCGCCTGCATGACGAAGTCGAGCGCGGCCTCGGCCGACTTGATGTTCGGGGCGAAGCCGCCCTCGTCGCCGACATTGGTGTTGTGGCCGGCGTCGTGCAGCTTCTTCTTCAGGGTGTGGAAGATCTCCGCGCCCATGCGCAGGCCTTCGGCGAAGGAGCTCGCGCCGATCGGCATGACCATGAATTCCTGGAAGTCGATCGGGTTGTCGGCATGGGCGCCGCCATTGACGATATTCATCATCGGCACGGGCAGGACGCGGGCCGAGGTGCCGCCGACATAGCGGTAGAGCGGCAGGCCGGAGGCTTCGGCCGCCGCCTTGGCGACGGCGAGCGAGACGCCGAGGATGGCATTGGCGCCGAGCTTCGACTTGTTGGGCGTGCCGTCGAGCTCGATCATGGTCTGGTCGATCGCGGTCTGGTCCTCGGCATCCATGGCGACGATCGCCTCGGCGATGGCGACGTTGACCGCCTCGACGGCCTTGAGCACGCCCTTACCGAGATAGCGCGACTTGTCGCCGTCGCGCAGTTCCACCGCCTCATGCGCGCCGGTCGAGGCGCCCGACGGGACGGCGGCGCGCCCCATCGAGCCGTCTTCCAGCACGACATCGACTTCGACCGTCGGATTGCCGCGGGAATCGAGGATCTGGCGTCCGATGATGTCGATGATCGCGGTCATGGCAGGCTCCGGGAGAGGCGGGGCGAATGGATAAGGCGCTTCTAGCCAACAGCCTGCCGCGGGGAAAGCCTCAATCCGCAGGCCCGTGATGGCGACTGGCCGCCCGGTGGCGCGTGGCTTGCGGATTGTCGGGGCATCCAGACGCTTCGTCCCATCGGGAAACGATCATGTTCCAGACCATGCCTACGCGCCGCCGGCCGTCACTCACCTCTGTCCTGTTCTGGTCCGGTCTCACTGTGCTGTGGTGGGCGGGGCTTTGCCTCTTCGCGGGGCGGCCGGTCTGGTTCTGGTAGATCGTCCAGCTCGTCCGGCAGGCCGAGATAGCCGCCGAGCAGGAAGCCGGCCTGCAGCGCGAAGAGATAGCCGATCCAGACGAGGACGACGAAAAGGCCGAACTCGCCACGGATGATCCATGTCGGAAAGATGATGAGTGTGATCGCCGCGCTGGCCAGGACGATCGCCGGATAGCCATGAGACAGGCCGATCAGCAGGCCGACCAGGAATAAGATGCCGGCGATGATCATATAGTTCGGTCTAGGCTTCGGTTTCGTGAGATCGAACTAGACAATACTTCGCCATCGCGCAAACAAGCGTGTGGAAGACAAAGAAATATTTACGAAAATTGTCGGATTAATTAGCTTCTATTTTAATAACTAAACTAGCATTTCATTAACAAATGGACGCGCGACGCTGCTGATTCAGGCTCCGCGGCATCGGATCTGGCATTTTTCCAACGTCCGAAGCGGTTGCGTCGCTGCGGCAGTTCCCAGGCCGGCCGGAGATGCTCTAGAACCCCGGCCAAATGCAGGAGCATCCCATGACCATCGACGCCTCGACCTTGCAGCTCGGCCAGAGCAGCGCCTTGCCCGCCTCGCCGGAGGAGGCGCGGCTCGACCGCGTGCCCAATCCGCATGCCGGCACGAACTATCTCGCCCGCTTCACCTGCCCGGAATTCACCTCGATCTGCCCGGTCACCGGCCAGCCCGATTTCGGCATCCTCGTCATCGACTATCTGCCGGGGCAATGGCTGGTGGAGTCGAAGTCGCTCAAGCTCTACCTCGGCTCGTTCCGCAACCACGGCGCCTTCCACGAGGATTGCACCGTCGGGATCGGCAAGACGCTGGTCGATCTGCTGGAGCCGGAATGGTTCCGCATCGGCGGCTATTGGTATCCGCGCGGCGGCATCCCGATCGACGTGTTCTGGCAGACGGGCGAGCCGCCGAAGGGCCTCTGGCTGCCGGACCAGGGCGTCGCGCCCTATCGCGGGCGCTGAGGCTCATCGCTGTCGCTGGAAGTGCTGCGTCATGCCCGTATCACGCCGGGCATGACGTTTCGGGCTTGCGGCCGGCGCGTCAGGTCCGCGAGCCCAAAGGCGGCAGCAGGCGCGGGGTCACGACGCCGAGCGTGCCGACGACCACGCCGAAGACGACCAGCGCCATCTGCGGGCCGAGCAGGTGCAGGAGCGTGCCCATGATCAGCGGTCCGGTCGCATGCCCCATGAAGAAGAAGCAGGCGAACAGCGCCATGGCCGAGCCCCGCGCCGTCGGCGCCAGCTCCGTCGCCTGGGCCTGGAAGGTGCCGTGCATCAGGAAGAAGCCGAAGCCGGTCACCAGGAAGATGCCGATCGCGCTCCACCATGGCCCGGGGATCGTGAAAGCGAAATAGCTCAGCGCGACCGCCAGCCCGCCGACGCGCATCATCTGGCGCGGCCCGACCCGCTCGACGAGGATGCGGGTGAGGATGCCGTAGACCAGGCCGCCGAGCCCCATCGCGCCGATGGCGAGGCCGGCCTCGGAAGCGCCGACGCCGGAGCGCTCGTGCAGGATCGCGGCGATGAAGGGCTGCAATCCGAAGACGAAGGCGCCCTCGATCATCACGAGCAGATAGAGCAGCTTGCTGCGCGGGTTGGAGAAGACCGCCTTGTAGCTTGCGACCGCGCCGGCGAGGCTCAAGGGCGGCCGCGCGGCGTCCGGCCGAGGCTTCAGCACAAGCCGCACCACCAAAGCACCGCCTGCCGCGAGAAGCCCTGCGATGACCAGAACGGCGCGCCAGCCGATATGGTCCGCGACCAGCCCCGAGAAGGTCGCGCCCGCCATCTGGCCGACGATCATGATGACGAGGAAGCGGCCGAGCATGATCTGCCGCTCGGCCATGGGCGCGCGATCGCCGATCGCGGCCATTGCCGCCGGGATGACGCCGCCGGCCATGACGCCGCCCAGGGCGCGCAGCACGAGCAGCATCCAGAAGCTTGTCGCGAAAGCGGCGAGTATCGAGAGCACGCACAGCACTGCGAGGCAGGTGGCGATGCTGCGCAATTTGCCGACGGAATCGGCGATGGGTCCGAGGAAGGGCTGGCCGAGCGCGTAGCAACTGGCGAAGGCCGTCACCAGGAAGGCGATCTGGTGGACGCTCTGGCCGAATTCCGACGCCAGCGTCGGCACCAGCGGATCGATCAGCCGCATGGTGAAGGTCGAGGCGAAACCGCAGAGCCCGAGGACCGGGATCAGGGCCCCCAGATTGTCGCCGGAGGCCTTGGCGGGGTCAGACATAGGCGCGCGCCGCCGGTGCGGTCCGCGACTTGGCGAGACGGTCGAAGCCCTGCAATTCGGCGATCAACGCCTGGAATTCGGAAAGCGGCACCATGTTGGGGCCGTCCGAGGGCGCCTTGTCGGGGTCGGGATGGGTCTCGATGAAGAGGCCGGCGACGCCGACGGCGACAGCCGCGCGCGACAGCACCGGCACGAATTCGCGCTGGCCGCCGGTCGAGGCGCCCTTGCCGCCGGGCTGCTGCACCGAATGTGTGGCGTCGAAGATCACGGGGGCGCCGATCTCGGCCATGGTCGGGAGCGCGCGCATGTCGGAGACCAGCGTATTGTAGCCGAAGGAGGCGCCGCGCTCGGTCAGCATCACGTTCGGATTGCCGCTCTCGGTCACCTTGGCGGCGACGTTGACCATGTCCCAGGGCGCGAGGAACTGGCCCTTCTTGACGTTGACGACGCGGCCGGTCTTCGCGGCAGCGACGAGCAGATCGGTCTGGCGGCAGAGGAAGGCCGGGATCTGGAGGATGTCGACGACCTCCGCCACGGGGGCGCATTGGTCGGCCTCGTGCACGTCGGTCACGACCGGCAGGCCGGTGCGCTCGCGGATTTCGGCATAGACCGGCAGGCCTGCCTTCATCCCCATGCCGCGGGCGCCCTTGACGCTGGTCCGGTTGGCCTTGTCGAACGAGGCCTTGAAGACGAGGCCGATGTTCAGCGCCGCCGCGATCTCCTTCAGCGCGAACGCGCATTCGAGCGCGTGGTTGCGGCTTTCCATCTGGCAGGGGCCGGCGATCAGGGCGAGCGGCAGCGCATTGCCGAAGCGCACGGGGCGGGCGAGATCCTCGCCGATGGTCACGATGGCGTTGGGAGTCATGGCGGCGTCCTTGTCCAGCGGGCCGCCGGGCTTATGTCCGTGAACCCTGCCGGGTCAAGTCAGGACGGGCTTGCGGAGAGCGGATCGGCCATGTTCGCTGCGAACGGGCTGGCGAAGCGGGAGCGAGGTCTGTAAATTCGCTAGCGAAGCACTATCTCGGTTGGCGATGCAGGATCGGATGGATACGGCGCGGACGGGAATGATGCAGTCAGGCCAGGGCATAGCAAGGCAGGCCGGGCGGCCGGTGCGCGCCAGCGACGCGCCGGTCATGGCCGACCGTCCCAAGCGCGGCCAGCCGCCGAGCGACGGTGGCGGGCGCGACGGCAACGGGCGCGAGGGCAGCGGAACCGCCGTCCTCACCCGGACGCGGACGCGCAAGCCCAATCTCTACCGCGTCCTGCTGCTCAACGACGACTACACTCCGATGGAGTTCGTCGTTCACGTTCTGGAGCGGTTCTTCAACAAGGACCGCGCCGAAGCCACGCAGATCATGATGCATGTGCATCAGAACGGCGTCGGCGAATGCGGCGTCTTTACCTACGAAGTCGCCGAGACCAAGGTTACGCTCGTCATGGATCTGGCGCGCAAGCACATGCATCCGCTGCAATGCGTGATGGAGAAGAAGTAGCCTTGGGTCATCGAGTTCTTTTGGAAATCAGATAGGAGCGCGCCCCTTGCCGAGTTTCTCGCGCAGTCTCGAACAGGCGCTTCACCGGGCTCTGGCCCTCGCCAACGAGCGCCGTCACGAATACGCCACCCTCGAACACCTCTTGCTCGCGCTGGTCGACGACCAGGACGCGGCGGCGGTGATGCGCGCCTGCAGCGTCGATCTCGACCTGCTCAGGCGCAACCTCGTCGACTATATCGACGCGGAATTGACCAATCTCGTCACCGACGGGCGTGACGATTCCAAGCCGACCGCCGGCTTCCAGCGCGTCATCCAGCGCGCGGTGATCCATGTCCAGTCCTCGGGCCGCGAGGAGGTGACCGGCGCGAACGTGCTCGTCGCGATGTTCGCCGAGCGCGAGAGCCATGCGGCGTACTTCCTGCAGGAGCAGGACATGACCCGCTACGACGCGGTCAACTATATCAGCCACGGCATCGCCAAGCGCCCCGGCGCCAGCGAGAGCCGGCCCGTGCGCGGCTCCGAGGAGGAGGGCGAGCCGCAGCGCGAGCAGCGCTCCGAGCAGGGCCAGCCCGAGGACAAGGACAAGAAGAAAAAGGAAAGCGCGCTCGACGCTTACTGCGTCAATCTCAACCGCAAGGCGAGGGACGGGCGCATCGATCCGCTGATCGGCCGCGAGGCAGAGGTGCAGCGCACGATCCAGATCCTCTGCCGCCGCCAGAAGAACAACCCGCTGCTGGTCGGCGACCCAGGCGTCGGCAAGACCGCGATCGCCGAGGGCCTCGCCCTCAAGATCACGCGCGGCGAGGTGCCCGAGGTGCTGGAGGACGCGACCGTCTTCTCGCTCGACATGGGCACGCTTTTGGCCGGCACGCGCTATCGCGGCGATTTCGAAGAGCGCCTCAAGCAGGTGATGAAGGAGATCGAGCAGCATCCGAAGGCGATCATGTTCATCGACGAGATCCACACGGTGATCGGCGCCGGGGCGACCTCGGGCGGCGCGATGGACGCCTCGAACCTGCTCAAGCCGGCGCTGGCCTCGGGCTCGCTACGCTGCATCGGCTCGACCACCTACAAGGAATACCGCCAGTATTTCGAGAAGGACCGGGCGCTGGTCCGCCGCTTCCAGAAGATCGACGTCAACGAGCCGTCGGTCCCGGACACGATCGAGATCCTCAAGGGGCTGAAACCCTATTTCGAGGAATTCCACAAGCTGCGCTACACCAACGACGCCATCAAGGCGGCGGTGGAGCTCTCGGCCCGCTACATCCATGACCGCAAGCTGCCGGACAAGGCGATCGACGTGATCGACGAGACCGGCGCCTCGCAGATGCTGGTGACCGAGGCGAAGCGCAAGAAGACGATCGGCGTCAAGGAGATCGAGGCGGCGATCGCGACCATGGCGCGCATCCCGGCCAAGACCGTCTCCAAGGACGATGCCGAGGTGCTGCGCAATCTCGAGACCACGCTGAAGCGCACCGTCTATGGCCAGGAGAAGGCGATCGAGGCCCTGTCCTCCTCGATCAAGCTCGCCCGCGCCGGCCTGCGCGACGGCGAGAAGCCGATCGGCTGCTATCTCTTCGCCGGGCCGACCGGCGTCGGCAAGACCGAGGTCGCGCGCCAGCTTGCCTCCTCGCTCGGCGTCGAGCTGATCCGCTTCGACATGTCCGAGTATATGGAGCGCCACACCGTTTCGCGATTGATCGGTGCGCCTCCGGGCTATGTCGGCTTCGACCAGGGCGGCTTGCTGACCGACCAGATCGACCAGCATCCGCACAGCGTGCTGCTGCTCGACGAGATCGAGAAGGCCCATCCCGACCTGTTCAACATCCTCCTGCAGGTGATGGACCACGGCAAGCTGACCGACAATAACGGCAAGCAGGTCGATTTCAGGAACGTCATCCTGATCATGACGACCAATGCCGGCGCCGCCGACATGGCCCGCAACGCCTATGGCTTCACCCGGACCAAGCGCGAGGGCGATGATACCGAGGCGATCAACAAGCTGTTCGCGCCGGAATTCCGCAACCGGCTCGATTCGGTCATCTCCTTCGGCCATCTGCCGAAGACGGTGGTCGCCCGCGTCGTCGACAAGTTCGTGCTCCAGCTCGAAGCGCAGCTCGCCGACCGCAACGTCACCATCGAGCTCTCGGACGAGGCGCGCGAGTGGCTGGTCGAGAACGGCTATGACGAGGCGATGGGTGCCCGCCCGATGGCCCGCCTGATCCAGCAGACCATCAAGACGCCGTTGGCCGACGAGGTGCTGTTCGGGCGCCTGAAGAACGGCGGCGCGGTCAAGGTCGTCGTCGTCCAGTCCGAGACCGGCATCAAGGTCCTCGGCCTCGAATTCCCGGACGGGCCGGCCAAGCCCAAGCCGGAGAAGGATGTCGAGGCTGCCACGGCCAAGCGCGTGCCGAAGCCGCGCGCGAAAGCTGCGTCTGCCGGCAAAACGACCAAGACTCCGCCGCGGCGAGCGCCTAAAGGTGGCGGAACTCCCGATGGAACGGGCGGTGGTACACCGAAGGCCTCGGCCAAGAGCGTCCGCACCGTGCCGAAGGTTCCGCTGACGAAGGCCTGAGAACGTGTTGTTCAAGCGCAAGACCGCGAGCCTCGCCGCCGAAAGCGGCGAGGTGCTTCAGGAGACCCCGGCGACGCCTGCCGCGCCCGCACGGCCGAAGAAGGAAAAGCTCGGCTGGTTCGAGAAGCGGGACCGCCGCCGGCGCCGCCGCAAGATCTTCGAGGAGGTGCTGGGCTGGATCCTGGTGCCGGCCTTCATCTACCTCATCTATCTCGGCGTGAAGGCCGTCGGCGGCATCCCCAAGGAGCTGATCGACTTTGCCAATGAGCTCATCGCGATCGCGATGAAGGGCGGCAAGGGCTGACGCGCGGGGCGCCCTCCCTGCAGCAGTCGCAGGGCGGGCCGGCTTACCAACGCCTATGCAAGCGTCGCGTGCATGGACGATAGAGGAAACGGCTCGTGCTTCCGGGCCGTAACCTGAGTCGAGCCATCCCGCAGCGATGATCTCATGAGCGTATCCGCCGATTGGAGCTGGCAGCGCGTGGCGCTGGCCGGCATGCGCGATGCGCTGACGCTGCCAGCCTGGATCGTCGGCTTCGGATTGATCGGCATCGGCTCGCTCGCGCGCGATGTCGGCTATCCCGTCGATGTCGCCGTGCTCTCGACCATCCTGGTCTGGGCCGGTCCCTCCCAGGTCCTGTTCTTCGCCTCGATCGCGGCGGGCGCGGCCTGGAGTGCCATCCTGATCGCGATCGCCTTCGCCTCTTTGCGCTTCCTGCCGATGACGATGGCGATCCTGCCGCTGCTGCGCCGGCCCGGCCAGAGCGTCTGGCAGCAGCTCTTCCTGGCACATTACGTCGCGGTCACCGCCTGGAGCGAGGGCCTGCGGCGCCTGCCCGCCATCGCCCCGCATCAGCGCGTCGCCTATTTCCTCGGTTTCGCCAATACCTGCATGGCGGTGAGCTCGGTCGGCACTTTCGCTGGCTATTACCTGCTCGGCGCGCTGCCCATCCCCTTTGCCGCGGGGTTGCTCTGCCTGACGCCGATGTTCTTCCTGGTCTCGCTGATGGGCGGATTACGCCATCGCGGCGACGCGGCCGCTCTGCTGCTTGGCCTTGCGCTGGCGCCGATCTGCGAGCGCTTCATCGGCGGGGGCTTCGACCTGATCGTCGCCGGACTCATCGCCGGGAGCGTTGCCTTCCTGATCGGACGGAAGCGGAGGCCGGCATGACCCAGCCGATCGCCATGCTCGACGGGCCGCTCTGGCCCTATCTCGCGCTGATGCTCTTTGCCGTGCTGCCGACGGAAATCTGGCGCTGGCTCGCGGTCGGCTTCGCGCGCCGGCTTTCCACCGACTCGCCGCTGCTCGAATGGGTGAGGGCGGTTGCGACCGCGCTGCTCGCAGGGATCGTCGCCAAGCTGATCGTCTCGCCGCCGGGCGTGCTCGCGACGGCTCCGGCGCTTGTGCGCGTCGCGGCGCTGGCGGTGGCTGCCGGCATCATGTTCATCGACAAGCGCCGGATGATGCTCGCGGTCTTGGCCGGCGAGACCGTCCTGATCGCCGGCGTCTGGCTATTCGCGGGCTAAGGCACAACCTTGTCATTCCGGGGCGCGCCGCAGGCGCGAACCCGGAACCTACGACTGGGTGGGCGCTCTGCAACTCCGCGTGAGAAGTCTCACCCGGTCGTGGGTTCCGGGTTCTTCGCTGCGCGAAGCCCCGGAATGACAGTCGTGGTCCGTACTGTCTAAGCTTCCAGCAACCGTCGGACATGGCCGAGCTTGTCGGGGTTGCGGATGATGTAGATGGCGGCCACCGCCCCGTCGCGGATGTCGAGCGCCATCGCCTGTACGGTCTCGCCGCGCTCCAGGCTGACATAGCCGGGCAGGCCGTTGATCATCACGAACTCATAACGCGTAGTCGAGCGGCCCTCCCGCTCGACATGGCGGCCGATGCCTTCGAAGAAACGACCGATCTTGTCGCTGCCGAGGATCGGGTTCAGCACGGAATTGACCTTGCCGCCGCCGTCGGCGCGCAGGATCGCATCATGGGCGAGCATGCTCTTCAGGATCGTGGCGTCGGTGCTGTGGGCCGCTTCGAAGAAGGCTCTTGCATAGCGCAGCGCCTCGTCCGGCGAGAGCGGATGGCGCGGGCCGTCCTCGTCGCGGGCATGGCGGCGTGCACGCGAGACGAGCTGCCGGCAGGCGGCTTCGCTGCGCCCGAGCGTTTCGGCGATTTCGGAAAAGGGCAGGTCGAAGACGTCGTGCAGCAGGAAGGCGGCGCGCTCCAATGGCGATAACCGCTCCAGCGCGAGCTGAAGCGCATAGGGCACGTCGATCGCCTCATCCGGGCTCGGAGCGGCGCCGATTGACTCGATCAGCGGCTCGGGCAGCCAGGCGCCGACATAGGTCTCGCGCTTGCGCCGTGCCGATTTCATCAGGTCGAGGCAGAGCCGCGTCACCACGCGCCCGAGCCAGGCGCGCGGGTTCGCGATCGCCTCGGGCGCGGTTCCGTGCCAGCGCAGCCAAGCGTCCTGCACCACATCCTCGGCATCGCTGAGCGAGCCGAGCATGCGGTAGGCGAGGCGGGTCAGGTAGGACCGATTGGCCTCGAAGGGGTTGGCGGCCGCGCCCGTCATGCGCGCCGGGGCGGTGTCATCAGGCGGCAGCCTCGGTTTGGCGCGGCCGGTCGGCCGGGTGGCGCGTGCGGAACCCGCAATTGATGCGGTTCCAGGTGTTGATCGCGCCGATGGCGAAGGACAGGTCGACGCTGTCCTTCTCGTTGAAGTGCTCCCGGAGCTCCGTGTAAGCTGCGTCGCTCGGGCTCCGCTCGGCCACGCGCGTCAGCTCTTCCGTCCAGCGCAGGGCGGCGCGCTCGCGCGGCGTATAGAGCTCGGACTCCTCCCAGGCATTGAGCAGGTTGACGCGCGCTTCGCTCTCGCCGGCCTTGCGTGCGTCGAGAACATGCATGTGCAGGCAATAGGCACAGCGGTTGATCTGCGAGGCGCGGATCTTCACCAGCTCCATCAGGTTGTGCTCCAGCGCCGACTTGTTGACGTAGTCCTGCAGGACCAGCATCGCCTTGTAGGCTTCGGGCGCGACCTGGAAGGCGTTGAGGCGTTGGCTCATGATTGTCTCCATCGGTTGATGACGACAAGACGAGGCGGCGCGCCGCGCTGTGACATGGCCCCTCAGATTTTTTTCAGGGCCTCGCGGATTTTCTCGGCATTGCTGGCGAGCACCTCGTTCTTCTCCATCGCGCCGGTATGGGGGCGCAGCGCCACGCCCTCGAAACGCGGCATGACATGGACATGAAGGTGGAACACGACCTGCCCGCCAGCGGCCTCGTTGAACTGCTGGATGGTGACGCCCTCGGCCGAGAAGGCGGCCTTCACCGCCCGCGCCAGCTTCTGCGTGGTCAGCGCCACCGCATTCAGCGCATCGGCGGGGGCATCGAAGATGTTGCGGCAGGGTGCCTTCGGGATCACCAGCACATGGCCGTCGGCGCGCGGCATGATGTCCATGATCGCCAGCGTCTCGGCATCCTCGTAGACGGTGTGGGAGGGCAGTTCGCTGCGCAGAATCTTGGCGAAGACGTTGGATTGATCATAGGCGGTCATGGCGGGTCCGGCAGGATCGAAAAAGGGTGGGCGCAAGCTGCGGCGCGCCAGCCGGGGCGTCAAGGCCACGGCCACGCCTCAGGCGCCGAGTGGCAGGACCGTCTCGACATGGGCGTCGAGCACGAGATCGTCGCTCGCGCCCATCACCTGAAGCTCGCTCACGGTGAGGCTGAGCAGGGACTTGCCCCACCAGCGCGAGACGATGCCGGCCAGCGCGGCGGTCTCGTCGGCGTCGAGATCGTCGGTGAGGTTGTAGAGCCCGACGAGCCAGAGATCGCCCGGCGCCCGGCCGAAGGCGGCCTGCACCGCCTGCAATGTATTCCGGCCGGAGCGCTTCTCCGGATAGACCGGCAGGTACAGCCGGCCGCGATTGACGTTGCCGGAGAAAAGCCCGCGCAGTTCGATCGTGAAGGGCTCGATCTTGCGCAGAGCTTCGCGGGTTTCCGTTGTGATCGCCGGAGGCTCGGCGAGGCTGAGCGAACCGCAGACGGTCGCGTGCAGGCGATCCTGGCGCTTCGGCAGGATGTCCCAGGCGATCTTGCCGGCGAAGGGTGCGGCCTTGAGTTCGGCCTCCAGCGCGAGGAAGGCGGGAGAGGCGCGTAAGGCGTCGTCCTCGACCGGCAGGACCAGCGAGTAGACGACCGGGTGGCGGCCCATCTCGTAGAACTTGCCCTCGCGCCGGGCGATGACTCCGGGGTGCTCCGGAGCGACCAGGGGCAGATGCGCCAGCCGGTAGCTCTCGTCGAGCGTCAGCGGGCTCGTGAAACCAGTGAGGCTGCGGCGATAGCCGAGTTCGTCGTCCTCGCAGAACACGGGCGCCGTTGAGACCGGATTTGCGAGCGCTGCATCAGTCATCGGGGGTATCCGTCTTGCGGAAAGGGCTTTCGACAGCGAGCGCCTCTCGGGCCGCCGCGATCTGCTCGCGCTCCTGCGCGAGATAGGCGGCGACGGGCCGGCGTAGGCCGGGATCGGCGATATGGTGCAGCGAGCGGGTGAGGACCGGCCGGTAGCCGCGCGCCAGCTTGTGCTCGCCCTGCGCGCCGGCCTCGACGCGGGCGAGGCCATGGGCGATCGCGTAGTCGATGGCCTGATGGTAGCAGACCTCGAAATGCAGGAAGGGGTGATCCTCGATGCAGCCCCAGTTGCGGCCGTAGAGGGTGTTGGCGCCGCGGAAATTGATCGCGCCGGCAATGTAGCGCCCGGCGCGCTTGGCCATCACCAGGACGATGCGCTCGCCCATCGCCGTGCCGACCGCCGAGAAGAAGGCGCGGTTGAGATAGGGGCGGCCCCATTTGCGCGCGCCGGTGTCCTCATAGAACGAGAAGAAATCGTCCCAAACCGCTTCGGTGAGGTCGTTGCCGGAGAGGACCTCGATCGTAATGCCGGCGGCGAGCGCCTCGCGCCGCTCGCGCTTCAGCGCCTTGCGCTTGCGCGAGGCCAGCGTCGCCAGGAAATCCTCGTAAGTGCCGAAACCCTCGTTCTGCCAATGGAATTGCAGGTCGTTGCGCTCGATGTAGCCGGCCTGTTTCAGCGCAGCGATGTCCGGTTCCTGCGCGAAGGTGACATGCACCGAGGAGGATTGCGTCTGGCCGCGCAAAGCCTCCAGCCCGCCGATCAGGGCGGCGCGGGCTTCATCGGCGCGAGGCGTGTCGGCGACCAGCAAGCGCGGGCCGGTCGCCGGGGTGAAGGGTGCGGCGACCTGGAGCTTCGGATAGTAGCGCCCGCCAGCGCGCTCATAGGCATCGGCCCAGCTGTGGTCGAAGACATATTCGCCCTGGCTGTGGCTCTTCAGGAAGCTGGGCGCCGCAGCCAAGAGTTGGCCGGCCTCGTCCTCGACGAGGAGATAGGCGGGCGACCAGCCTGTGCGCCCGCCGATGCAGCGGCTGTCTTCCAGCGCCATGAGAAATTCATGGCTGACGAAGGGATTGTCCCGGTCGAGTGCAGGATCGCCGGGTGGCACGGCGGGCGCCGAGATGGCGTCCGCCAGTGCATGAGGATTGGCGCAGGCGTTCCATGCGCCGGCGGGGACGGCCTTGAGGGAGGTCGCGACACGAACGGTGAGATCGCTGCCTCCCGCTTCGCTCAAGGGCGAAAGCCCTCGAAGACCATCTGGTCGGCCATGGCCGCGGCCCGCTGCCGCTCTTCCGGCGTGCGCACCGTCCAGCTCATCAGCGGCAGGTCCAGCGCGTTGCGGCAGAGATAGGGCGCGGCGCTCTCCAGATCCGTGACCTTCCAGGAGACGAAGTCCGGCCGGCTCTCGGTGAAATGCAGGACATTGGCGAGCGCATGCTTCCGCTCCGGCGACAGGCTGACATAGTCGCCGTACTCATAGGCGTTCATCGCCACGATGCCGCGCGGAATCTCCGGCGCCAGCTCGCGCAGGGCCTTCACGATATCCGGATCGAAGGATTTGATCACGATCGGGTGACCCTTGTAGCCCGCGACAACCTCCACGGTCCGCTTAGTCAGGGTCAGATCACCGTCGAACCGGCTCTTGATCTCGATCACGAGCGGCACGCGTCCGCCGATCAGGTCGAGGAAGGCGGAAAGCGTCAGGATGGGGTCGTTCGACCCTTTGAGCGTGATCGCGCCGAGCTCCGCCGCCTTGCGCGAAACGATGGCGCCGGTCTCGCCCGTCAGGCGGTCGAGCACGAAATCGTGGAACACTACAGCCTCGCCATCGGCGGTGAGCTGGACGTCGCATTCGATGCCAAACCCGCCCGCGATCGCGGCCGTGGCGGCCGAGGGGCTGTTCTCGATCACGCCGGCAGCGAGATCATGCAGGCCGCGATGCGCGATCGGCTTCGCCACCAGCCAGCCCAGATCGGGCCGGCCGGCATTCTTGTGGGACCCTGCGGGCATCAGGCGATCTCGAACATCGCTTCGACCTCGACGGCGGCATCGGCCGGCAGTTCGGCGACGCCCACGGTCGAGCGGGCATGGCGGCCCTTGTCGCCAAGCACCTCGACCATCAGGTCGGAAGCACCGTTCATGATCGCCGGCAGGGCGGAGAAATGCGGCGCGGAGTTGATGAAGCCACCGAGGCGGACACAGCGCACGATGCGGCCGAGATCGCCGCCCAGCGCTGCCTTGGCCTGTGCCAGCACGTTGATGGCGCAGAGGCGCGCGGCTTCGAGGCCGGCCTCGTTGAAGATTTCGGCGCCGAGCTTGCCCTTGTGCTTGTCCGCGAGCTTGCCGTCGAGCCCGAAACAGATCTGGCCCGAGATGATCAGCAGGTTGCCGCTAATCACATACGGCACATAGTTGGCGATGGGCGCGGCCGGGGACGGCAGGGTGATGCCGAGTTCGGCGAGGCGGGTATCGGCGGCGTTCATGGGCTTGGCTCCGCGAGCGAGGCAGGGTGCCTTCGGGCAGGCCTTTCATGGCCGATGGCCGGGCGGCTCGCAAGCACCGTGGCATGCCGGGCGGGCAGGGCCGATGCGATGCTTGGGATAGGCTCCATCGCCTTGTTTGCGCCATTGCCGCAATGCACCTAGATTTCGCAGAAGGCCATAACGGACAAGCGGCGCATGAACGGAACAGTCTCGAAGCTCGCAGCCCAGGCGAGCGGGGTTTTCGCAGGGGCGCTGGTTCTGGCCGCGGTGCCGGCCTTGGCGCAGGCGGCCGCGGACCGGGTGGTTCTGGCGCCGCATCGCGCGGTCTACGACCTCGTTCTCGATAGCGGCAAACCGTCCGGCAATATCGAGACGGCGAAGGGGCGCATGGCCTACGAGTTCACGGGCGATGCCTGCGAAGGCTACGCGCTGTCCTTCCGGCAGGTGACGCAGCTCGGTACCGAAAGCGGACCGCGCCTGATCGATGCCCGCACCACGAGTTTCGAGGCCGGCGACGGCGCGAATTACCGCTTCAAGACCGAAAGCTCCACCGGCGGCGCCAAGCCCGACACCGTCGACGGCACCGCGCAGAAGGGCGACGGCGGCTACGAGGTCAAGCTGCGCCTGCCCAAGGTCGAGACCCATCGCGAGGCCACCGACGCGCTTTTCCCGAATGCGCAGATGAAGGCCGTGATCCAGGCTGCGCGTGACGGGCAGAAGACGCTGAGCGTCAGGCTCTATGACGGCGCGAATTCCGGCAAGGAGGTCTATGACACGCTCTCGATCATCGGGAAGCGCATCGAGGCCGAGCCTTCCGAGAAGCCGCTGCAGCGCCCCGAATTCGAGAAGATGGCGCGCTGGCCGGTGACGATCTCCTATTTCAAGGCGGGCTCCGGCGAATCGACGCCGGCCTATAGCATCAGCTTCGAGCTCTACGAGAACGGCGTCACCGGCGCGGTCCGGCTCGATTACGGCAGCTTCGCACTGCGCGGCACGCTCACGCGTCTGGATCTTCTTCCTCAGGAATCTTGCGCGAAGTAGCGGAGTCGGCCGAGCGGCGCTGGGGTAAACGCAGGCTCAGGCCCTTGCCGATCGCCTCGTCGCCGAAGCGGGCGCGCAATTTGTCGAGCGCGCCTTCCATCGCCTTCAGCCGCGGCGTCGCGGTATCGGCGAGGTCGCCATGATCCGCGGCGTCGGGCGCGCTGAAATCGCTCGCGCCGATGCCGATCAGGCGGTAATGCGCGCCATTGCATTCGCGCTTCAGCAGGTCGCGCCCCGCGGTGAATAGGCGGGCGGCAAGCTGCGTCGGCTCCGGCAGGCGGGCAGCGCGGGTGATGATCTGGAAATCGGCGCTCTTCAGCTTCAGCGTGATGGTACGCCCCGCAAGCTCCTGCGCCTTCAGCCGTTTCGAGGTCTTCTCGCATAGCCGCCACAGGATCGGCTCCAGCTCCTCGAAACGGGCGAGGTCGACGTCGAGGGTCGTCTCGCTCGAGACGCTCTTGGTCTCGCGCTCCGGCGTGACCTGGCGGGTGTCGATGCCGTTGGCGAGGTTCTTGAGGCGCGGTCCGTCCTTGCCGGCGAGCTTGAAGAGCTTGTCGACCGGGGCTTCGCGCAGGTCGCCGATCAGCTTGAAGCCGCCTTCCGCCAGTTTCGCGACGCCGGCCGGGCCCATGCCGGGGATGAGGCTGATCGGCTTGGCCGAGAGGAAGGCTATCGCCTCGCCCCGGCCGATGATTGAGAATCCGCGCGGCTTGTCGAGATCGGAGGCGACCTTGGCCAGGAATTTGGCATAGGACAGGCCGACCGAGATGGTGATGCCGAGCTGGGCCTCGACATGTCTGGCGAAGCGCGCCAGCGTCACGGCGGGGCTGGCATGGTGCAGGCGTTCCGTCCCGGAGAGGTCGAGGAAGGCCTCGTCGATCGAGAGCGGCTCGACCAGCGGGGTGAGTTCCCGCATGAGCTGGCGGACCTCCCGGCCGACCGCGACGTATTTCGCCATGTTCGGCTTGACGACGACGGCCTCGGGGCAGGCCTTCAGCGCCTTGAACATCGGCATGGCCGAGCGCACGCCATAGGTGCGGGCGATGTAGCAGCAGGTCGAGACCACGCCGCGCTTGCCGCCGCCGACGATGACCGGCTTGTCCTGCAGGCTCGGGTCGTCGCGCTTCTCGATCGTGGCGTAGAAGGCGTCGCAATCGATATGGGCGAGGCTGAGCGTGTCTCGCTCGGCATGGCTGAGCAGCCGCGGCGAGCCGCAGGCCGGGCAGCGCCGGGATGATCCGACGGTATCGTGGTCCTCCAGGCAATCGCGGCAGAGCCAGCGCGGCGAGGGCGCGCCCATGCTCAAGAGAAGTCGTCCGGCTCCGGCCCGGCGAGGACGCGCCTGGCATCGGCGACGATTTCGGGATTCAGCCTTAAATTTCCGGCAAACTCCAGAAGGAGCGAATCGCTTGAGCCGATATGGTCGAGCACGGCGGCAAGGAAGCCGGGTTCGCCGGCAGCCTGGCGCAGATTGGCCGGGTTGAGGCCGGTCACGCTCAGAAAGGGCTCGATCCGCTCGGGTTCGGAGGCCAGGAAGGCAAGGGCCTGAAGCGCGAGCGCCTCGGCCTCGTCGGTGGTCGGTCGTCGTATCATGAAGCCCTGAGTCAGGTATCCGGTTTGCGTTTCGTCAACGGCTCGCGTGCTAAGCAATCATCTGATGACGCCGCCAATTTGGAAAGCCCGCCTTCGGCGTGAGCCTTCCCGGCGCGAATGAAGGGCGGCCCGATGAAGACGGTTCTGATCGTCGAAGACAACGAGCTCAACATGAAGCTCTTCAACGATCTCCTCGAAGCCCATGGCTATGCGACGCTGAAGACGTCCGATGGCATCGAGGCGATCGAGCTGGCGCGGACGCATCATCCGGCGCTGATCCTGATGGATATCCAGCTTCCGGAGGTCTCCGGGCTCGAGGTGACCAAATGGATCAAGGAGGATGACGACCTGAAGTCCATCCCGGTCGTCGCGGTCACGGCCTTCGCGATGAAGGGCGACGAGGAGCGGATCCGGGAGGGCGGCTGCGAGGCCTATCTCTCCAAGCCGATCTCGGTCGCCAAGTTCCTGGAGACCGTGCGCACCTATGCCGGCGCGGCCTGACCCGGCGAAAGCAGAGCCATGACTGCCCGCGTCCTCGTCGTCGACGACATTCCCGCGAATGTGAAGCTGCTCGAGGCCAAGCTCTCGGCGGAGTATTTCGGCGTGGCCACGGCGACGAACGGGCGCGATGCGATCGCACTCTGCGAGCGCGGCGAGGTCGATATCGTCCTGCTCGACGTGATGATGCCGGGCATGAACGGCTTCGAGGTCTGCCGGCGCCTGAAGGGCGCGCCGTCGACGGCGCATATCCCCGTCATCATCGTCACCACGCTCGACCAGCCGCGCGACCGGCTGCAGGGGCTCGATGCCGGCGCCGATGATTTCCTGACCAAGCCGCTCGACGACACCGCGCTCTTCGCCCGCGTGCGCAGCCTCGCCCGCCTCAAGGCGATGACCGACGAATTGCGCAGCCGCGCCCTCGCTTCCGTCCGGCTGGGGATCGCCGATCCGTTGGCGACGGCGGCGGCCGAGACCGGACTGAACGGCCGCATCCTCGTGATCGAGGACCGTCCGAGCGCCGCCGAGCGGATCGAAAGCGCGCTCTCGGCCTTCCATGCCGTGGAGATCGAGAGCGACGCCCAGCAGGCGGTGATGCGCGCCGCCGAGGGCGATTTCGATGCCGTGGTGGTCAGCCTCGGCCTGGAAGGGCAGGACGGCCTGCGCCTGTGCAGCCAATTGCGCTCGCTGGAGCGCACCCGCAACATCTCCGTGCTGCTGATGGGCGAGATCGAGGATCGCGACCGCATCCTGCGCGGGCTCGAGATCGGCGCGCACGACTTCCTGACCCGCCCGATCGATCGCAACGAATTGCTGGCCCGCGTGCGCACGCAGGTGCGCCGAAAGCGCTTCACCGAGCGGCTGCGCGACAGCGTGCAGTCCTCGATGGAAATGGCCGTGATGGACCAGCTCACCGGGCTGCATAATCGCCGCTTCATGGACAACCGGCTTGCGGTGATGTTCGACGAGTCGGCGCTGCGCGCCCGCTCGCTTTCGCTGCTCGTGCTCGACATCGACCATTTCAAGACGGTCAACGACAGTTGGGGCCATGATGCCGGCGACGAGGTGCTGCGCGAATTCGCCGACCGGGTCCGCGCCTGCACGCGCGGCATCGATCTCGTGGCCCGCATGGGCGGCGAGGAGATCGTGGTGGTGCTGCCCGATACGGGACGCGACGCCGCCTATCGCGTGGCCGAGCGCATCCGCGAGCGGGTCGAGAGCACGCCCTTTTCGGTTCAGAACAATACCCGCGACATCAAGGTGACGGTCTCGGTCGGCGTCTCGAACCGCAGGGCAGGGGACGCCTCCTCCGCCGACATGATGAAGCGCGCGGACGACGCCCTCTACCGGGCCAAGGCCAGCGGCCGCAATCGCGTGATCGTCGCCAGCGCGGCGTAGCGGTTCCTGGAGCATGCTTCGTTTTCGCGAAGCCACATCGTCATTCCGGACAAGCGGCGAAGCCGCGCCGATCCGGGAATCCCGGGGCAGACCCGGGATGACGCCTTGCGTCCGCGTAAAATCAGCAGGCTCCAATCGGGTAATCCTGCGTCGCCCCATGATCAAAGGGTGCCAGCGTAGCTCGCGCGCACTCGGCGCAGCATTTTCACGTCATATTGAAGCTTATTCTCAGGCTTACGCCGCAAGCTCCTGATGTCGATCAGTTAAGCGCCTCCGTACTTCTTAGTGAGTCGCAAATCTTAAGCTTAGCCGGTAGGGTTAACGATGGATGAACGACGCCGACCGGCCGGATTTGATTGATTTAGATGCGGTGCATTGTACATGTTTGTGCAACGCAGTGATCGCAAAGATCGCTCGGAAATGCCCCTCGGGAGCTCAGGTCCGCCGCATCTCCTGGGAAACCGAAGGGCTCGGCCGGTCGGTGACGGATTTCTGGCCTCCTCAGAACCGTCGCCGGCCGGCCACCATGCGTTGCTTAGTTTCTGCTGCCGCTCGCGCGCGAATACTTGATCTTTCCATCAAGCCTTGATCCTGCGGGGCCGGTTCGCCCTGGCGAGCAGACCACCGTTGCCGATCGGCATGTCCTCGCTTCCAAGCCTGTCGCCGAGAACGCGCGACAGCACGCGACTCGCATTGGCGACGCACTCCATGTGGTCGGGCTTCGCCTCGATATCCGCGATGAGCGCGACGAGCTTGGTCTTGCTCTCCTTCGAGCGCGTCTCGAGCACATCGATATCCGCCACCTTGCGGCGTAGCGCCGCGATCAGTGCGGCGTAGCCAGAGCCAGCGCGATGGGCGCGATGGCGAGGATTTCGCAATCGGCCGCGCTGCCGTTCTGCCAGGACTGGACGAGGAAACGGGCATCCGCGCCGACCGCCATGATTGGATGATGCCAGAGCCCCCGGCGATAGATCATGCCCTGCGACGCGGAAAACGAGAAGGCGGCGAGGGTCGAAAGGTCGGGCGCGCCATCCGGGGCGGCCTGGCTGACGACGACGATATGGCCGGCGCCATCGAGCGGCATGATCAACTGGATCGAATTCACATGCCGCTCGAGCATCGCGATCGTGGCAGTCGGTTGCTGCGCCTTCGCTTCGAAGATCGAGGTGACGAAGCTGGAGCCCGGCCGGACGTCGGCAGCGGCATGCGCGTGGATGTCGTGACGACGCGCGGTGCCGTTATTCGCGGCGCGGCCGGAAGCGCCCGTTTCCACCAGCCAGCCGAAGGGCGCGAAGCCCGCCTGCGTGACCGGAATCACGGGTAGCGAAGAAAGGGGCATGCTGCCGTCCTTGATCTGATCGTTCGGCGTCATGCCAATCTCTTTCTCCGAAGCATCCGGTCGGCGGGCCTCAAGCCGGCGTCAGGCCGAAGACGGCCTCGGCGCTCTCCCCTGCCTTCAGGGCCGCCTCCCATTTCGCTTCCAGCACCAGCCTCGCCTCGGCATCGGCGATGCGGGTGCGGATCGTCGCTGGCGTCAGGGCGACAAGCCCGTCATCGTCGCCGATCAGAAGGTCGCCCGGCGAGACGATCGTGCCGCCGATCGTCACCGGGCGGTTGATCTCGCCCCGTTCCGCCGAGGACGGGCCGCGCGGCGTCACCGCGCGCGTGAAGGCCGAGAAATCCGTCCAGCCGGCGAGCGTTCCCACATCGCGGATCGCCCCGTCGCAGACGAGGCCGACCGCGCCCTTGCGGCGGATGTGACCGCCGAGGATCTCGCCGATCATCGCGCTCTCGGCATGGCCCGCTGCCGCGATGACGAGGACGTCGCCGGGGCCGATGATGTCCATCGCCCGCACGACCGAGCCGAAATCCGGTGCTTCGCAGAAGGCCGTCACCGCGCGCCCGAACAGGCGCGGCTGCCGGCCGGGCGGCATCAGCGGGCGGATCGCCGGATCGATCTGGTTGAGATTGCGGTCGAGATCGACCACGACCGCGACGGGAATCTCCCGCCAGCGCGCGATCTCGGCCGGGGTCAGGTCGTCCTTTGGGGCGGGGTGGATGGTCACAGGCATGGTGCTGTCCTCATCTTTCGCGATGTGGCGACGTGTTGGTGTCGATCGGGGATTGCCTCAGCCGCGCGCCCGCGGCCCCATCCGGGCTTTCAGGACATGGCCCAGCGCCGTGATGCCGGCGACCAGCCGCTCGTCTGTCTGCGTCGAATAGCTCAGGCGGGCATGGTTGGGCCGCTGGTCCAGTGCGAAGAAGGTCGCGCCGGGCACATAGGCGACGCGGGCCTCCGGCAAGGCATGGTCGAGCATGAAGGCGGCGGCATCGAAACCTTCCGGGAAGGTCAGCCAGGTGAAGAGGCCGCCGCTCGCATCCGTGCAGGCGATCTCCTGCGGGAAGCTCTGCCGGATCGTGTCCAGCATCAGGTTCTTCTTGTGGCGATAGGCGCTGCGGATCGTCGCGATATGCGCGTCGATGTCGTAATCGGCGAGGAAGCGCGAGGCGACCGCCATGTTGAGCGTGCTCGTCTGCGTGTCCGCCGCGAGCTTGAGCAGGCCGAGCTGCTCGATCAAATCGCTCGACGCTACTGCCCAGCCGAGCCTCAAGCCCGGCGCCAGGATCTTCGAGAAGCTGCCGAGATAGATCACCCGGCCTTCGGTGTCGAAGCTCTTGATCGGCGGGATGCGCTCGCCCTCGAAGCGGATCTCGCGATAGGGCGAATCCTCGAGGATGATGAGGTCATGGGCATTGGCGATCTCGACCAGGCGCTTCCGCCGCTCCAGGCTCATGGTGACGCCGGTTGGATTGTGGAAATCCGGCACGGTGTAGATGAACTTCGCGCCCGGATTGGCCTTGAGCGCGGCGTCGAGCGCCTCGACATCCATGCCGTCCTCGTCCATGCCGACCGTGACATAGCGCGGCTCGCAGGGGTTGAAGGCGATCAATGCACCGAGGAAGGTCGGGTCCTCGACGACGATGATGTCATCCCTGTCGACCAGCAGCTTGGCGACGAGATCGAGCCCCTGCTGGCCGCCCTGGAGGATCAGAACCTCGTCGGCGGTGCAGGGCACGCCGTCGCGCGTCATCCGCTCGGCGATCTGGCGGCGCAACAGCGGCATGCCGTTCGAGACGGTGTATTGCAGCGCCTCCTGCCCGTTCTCGGCCAGTGTCTTACGGAAGACTTTCTGCAGCCCCGCGATCGGGAACAGCGAGGCGTCGGGATAGCCGCCGCCGAAGGAGATCACGTTGGGATCGGCGCCCAGCCGCAGGAGCTCGCGGATGGCGGAGGGCTTGACCCGGCTCATCCGGGCGGCGAGGCGATGTGCCATGATCTCGGTCTCCGGCACTCAGGCAGCGACGTGGAGCTCGACGGCGCCGATGCCTTCGAGTTCGAAGCGATAGCTCTCGCTCTCGGTCGGGAAGCGGGTGGTGACGAGGCTGCCGGTCATCACGATCTCGCCCGCGCGCAGGCTCTGCCCCTTCGCCGCGAGCGCATTGGCAAGCCAGGCAAGCGGCGCGAAGGGATGGCCGAGAACGTCGCGGCCATGGCCGCGGTCGATCTCCGTTCCATTGCGGCTGACCGTTCCCGAAACGGCATCCAGCGCCGGCCAGTCGCTGCGGAACTGCGACAGCACCACGCCGCCATTCCAGGAATTGTCGACGACGAGCGAGAGCACGTCGAGCTCGGCATAGTCTGCGCGGCGATCATCGACGATCTCGATCGCCGCGCAGACCCCGGCGACATGAGGCGCGATATTTTCCTGCGTCCAGGCCGGGCCTCCGACGGGGAGATCGCGGGCCATGCGCACCGCGATCTCGAATTCGAGACCCATGCGGCCGTAATCGGCGATCGCGAGGCGTGCGCCCGAATGGTGCAGCCGGTCGGCCAGAACGACGCCGGCGATCGGGTGGCCGATGCCGCACATCGCCTGCATGCGTTGCGAGGTCAGGCCGATCTTGTAGCCGATGGCTGCGCCGCAGCGCGGCTTCAGCAGCGCCACATAGCGTTCCTGCACGGCATAGGAATCGTCGATCGAGGCGATGCCGTTCGCCGCGGCGAAGGGCCGGAATTGTTCGTTGCGATCGTGATCGTGGACGAGCCGAGCGGCCAAGGCATCCGTGTCCATCATCCCATCCTCTTCGCCCGCCCCGTTGTCGCCGGGGTGAAACAAGCGATTCCCGAAAACCCTGGTCGGCGCGTTGTGTCAGGATGGATGCTCCGCTCGCGGCCAGCGCTGCGCGATGCCGTGCGTCGCCGCGTCGAATAGGAGCTGATCGGCATCCTGTAACTCTCGCTTAGGGCGGTCAGCCCGTTGCCCCGGCCATGCGCTGCATGCCGCTCAGCACGGCCTTGAGCGAGGCCATGACGATGTTCGGGTCGATGCCGACGCCGTGGACGATCCGGCCGCCCCCGTCCTCCAGCTTCACATAGCAGGCGGCCGTCGCATTGGCGCCGCGGCCGACGGCGTGCTCGTGGTAATCGAGCAGCGAGAAGGCGACGCCATAGGTCTTCTGGAGAGCGTCCACGAAGGCGTCGATCGGGCCGTTTCCAATGCCCTCGATGCTGCGCAGCGTGCCGTCCCGCTGCTTGAGATCGGCGATCAGCGTCCGCGTATCCTGGCCGGTCGGGAAGGTCTTGTGGGAGATCAGCTCCAGCGGCGCACCGGTCAGCAGATAGGTCTTGCCGAACAGGGCCCAGAGGGCGGAGGCGGTCAGTTCCTTGCCGTCTGCATCCATCTGCTCCTGGGCGATCTTCGAGAACTCGACCTGGAGCGGGCGCGGCAGGTCGAGGCCGTGATCGGCCTGCAGGACATAGGCGATGCCGCCCTTGCCAGATTGCGAGTTGATGCGGATGACGGCTTCGTAGTCGCGGCCGACATCCTTGGGGTCGATCGGCAGATAGGGCACCTGGAAGAGCGGATCGTTGCGCTTCTGCTGGGCGTCGAAGCCCTTCTTGATCGCGTCCTGATGCGAGCCGGAGAAGGCGGTGTAGACGAGTTCGCCGACATAGGGGTGGCGCTCATGCACCGGCAGTTGCGTGCAGTATTCGGCGACGCTGCGGATCTCATTGACGTCGCGCAGGTCGAGCGCGGGATCGACGCCCTGCGTGAACAGGTTCAGTGCCATGGTGACGATATCGACATTGCCGGTGCGCTCGCCATTGCCGAAGAGCGTGCCCTCGACTCGGTCGGCGCCGGCCATCAGCGCGAGTTCGGCGGCGGCCACGGCGGTGCCGCGGTCGTTATGCGGATGGATCGAGAGCAGCACGCTGTCACGGTCCGAGATACGGCGGCCGAACCATTCGAACTGGTCGGCATGGACATTGGGCGTCGCCATTTCGACGGTGGCCGGCAGGTTGAGGATCAGCTTCTTCTGGGGCGTCGGCTTGATCACCGCCTTGACCGCCTCGCAGATCTCCAGCGCGTATTCGAGCTCGGTGCCGGTGAAGCTCTCCGGCGAATATTCGAAGGTGAAGTTGGTTTCGGTGGCCTGCTCGGCCAGCGCCTTGATCTGGGCGGCGGCATCGACCGCGATCTTGATGATGCCCGCCCGGTCGGAACGGAAGACGACGTCTCGCTGCAGCGTCGAGGTCGAGTTGTAGAAATGCAGGATGACGTTCTTCGCGCCCTTCACCGCCTCGAAGGTGCGCTCGATCAGCTCCGGCCGGCACTGGGTCAGAACCTGGATCGCGACGTCGTCGGGAATGGCGTTCCCGTCGATGATCGAGCGCACGAAGTCGAAATCGGTCTGCGACGCCGCGGGGAAGGCGACCTCGATCTCCTTGAAGCCCATCTTCACCAACAGGTTGAACATCCGGTTCTTGCGCTCGACGCCCATCGGCTCGATCAACGCCTGATTGCCGTCACGCAGGTCGACAGAGCACCAGATCGGCGCCTTGGTCAGCACCTGCGAGGGCCATGTGCGGTCCGGCAGGTTGACCGGCGCATAGGCGCGATACTTGGAGATCGGCATCGTCGACATACGGGAGTCCTTGCGGTGAAAGCGCCCGTTGCCGGAGGCTTCAGGATGCAGCATTTGCTATAGCCGCCAAGGCACGCCGCCGTCGAGCAAAGGGTGCAGGGGCATCGCACCGGCCAACGTTGCGCAACCACCCATCGTGAAAACTCACGGTGCCAGGAACGAGTCGAAGCCATGACGACAGATCACCACTCCTCGGACGCCCATGCCGATATCCGCGACGCGGTCGCCAGGCTCTGCGCGGATTATCCGGGCGAGTACTGGCGCAAGCTCGACCGCGAAATGGCCTATCCGACGGAGTTCGTGACGGCGCTGACGGAAAGCGGCTTCCTCTCGGCGCTGATCCCCGAGGACTATGGCGGCGCCGGCCTGCCGCTCTCGGCGGCGGCGGTGATCATGGAGGAAATCCAGCGGCAGGGCTGCAACGGCGCCGCCTGCCACGCGCAGATGTATGTGATGGGCACGGTGCTGCGCCATGGCACCGAGGATCAGAAGCAGCGCTACCTGCCGAAGATCGCTTCGGGCGAACTGCGCCTGCAGGCCTTCGGCGTCACCGAGCCGAGCAGCGGCACCGACACCACGGCTTTGCGCACCACCGCGCGCCGCGAAGGTAATCACTACGTCGTCAACGGCCAGAAGATCTGGACGAGCCGCGCGGCGCAATCCGACCTCATGCTGCTGCTCGCCCGCACCACGCCGCGCGACCAGGTCGCCAAGCGCACCGAGGGGCTCTCGGTCTTCATCCTCGACATGCGCGAGGCGCTGAAGGACGGCCTGACCATCCGGCCGATCCGCACGATGATGAACCACGCCACCACCGAGGTCTTCTTCGACAATGTGAAGGTGCCGGCCGAAAACCTCGTCGGCGAGGAGGGCAAGGGGTTCCGCTACGTCCTCTCCGGCATGAACGCCGAGCGCATCCTGATCGCATCCGAATGCATCGGCGACGCCAAGTGGTTCATCGACAAGGCCTCGAACTACGCCAAGGAGCGCCATGTCTTCGGCCGGCCGATCGGCCAGAACCAGGGCATCCAGTTCCCGATCGCCAAAGCCTACGCGCATATGCGCGCTGCCGAACTGATGGTGCGCGAGGCGATCCGCCTCTACGAGGCCGGCGCGAATCCGGGCGCGGAAGCGAACATGGCCAAGATGCTGGCTGCGGATGCGTCGTTCGAGGCGGCCAATGCCTGTATCCAGACCCATGGCGGCTTCGGCTTCGCCGAGGAATACGACGTCGAGCGCAAGTTCCGGGAGACGCGCCTTTATCAGGTCGCGCCGATCTCGACGAACCTGATCCTGTCCTATCTCGCCGAGCACGTCCTCGGCATGCCGCGCTCGTATTGAGCTTCGGCTCGTCCTGTCAGCACGCCATTCGCCACGGCGGTCGCGATCCCGGACGGTTCCGGCGATCTCCGTTTGAGATTGCCTCCAAAACGAGCAAGAACATTTTCGGGCACGGTGGATACCGATTCACACGACGAAAAAGCGATAAGACAGTGATCCGGTTCGTTCCGCGTTTCAGGGAAGCGCGAGAACGATCGAGGCCGGGTTCGGTGGGGTGGATATGTTCCTGAGCGTATTCGACGTCTTCAAGGTCGGTATCGGTCCCTCGTCCTCGCATACGATGGGACCGATGACCGCCGCCGGACACTTCCTGGAGCTGCTGCACCAGGCCCCGACACGCGACCGGGCCGCGGCCGTGAAGGCCACGCTCTACGGCTCGCTCGCCTTTACCGGGAAGGGCCATGCCACCGATCGCGCCGTGGCGCTCGGCCTGCTCGGCTGGATGCCGGCGGCCTTCGATTTCGACGCGGCCGAACGCCAGATCGAGGAACTCGGCCGCAGCCATCTGCTGCGCCATGACGGCCTGCCGCCGCTCGCCTTCGATCCCGCGACGGACGTCGTCTTCGATTACGGGCCGCCCTTGCCAGGCCATGCCAACGGCCTGGTCTTCTCCGCGCGTGATTCCGCCGGAGCGGAACTGCTCTCCGAGACCTATTATTCGATCGGCGGCGGCTTCGTGGTGACGGCGCAGGAGCGTGACGCCCCGGCGACCACCACGGAGGCGGCCTCCTGGCCTTATCCGTTCGCGAATGCGGCGACGATGCTGCGCATGGCCGGGGACAGCGGGCTGTCGATCGCGCAGATGAAGCGCGCCAACGAGATCCATCTCCGCTCGGCGGAAGAGGTCGACAACGGCCTCGACCGCCTCTGGTCGGTGATGAACGGCTGCATCGAGCGCGGCCTGAGCCAGGAGGGCGAACTGCCCGGCGGCTTGCGCGTGCGACGCAGGGCCGCGCGCATCCACCGGCAGCTTGTCGCCGAGAAGCTGGCCAATCGCTCGCAGCCGCACGCCACCACGGACTGGCTCAGCGTCTATGCGATGGCGGTCAACGAGGAGAACGCGGCCGGCGGCCGGGTGGTGACCTCGCCGACCAACGGCGCTGCCGGCGTCGTGCCGGCGGTGCTGCGCTATTATCTCGACCATTGCATCGGCGCGGAACCGGAGAAGATCGCCGATTTCCTGCTGACGGCCGCCGCGATCGGCGGATTGATCAAGCATAACGCCTCGATCTCCGGGGCCGAGGCCGGTTGCCAGGGCGAGGTCGGCTCCGCTGCCGCGATGGCTGCGGCCGGGCTTTGTGCCGTGCTCGGCGGCTCGCCCGCCCAGATCGAGAACGCCGCCGAGATCGCACTCGAGCACCATCTCGGCATGACCTGCGACCCCGCGGCGGGCTTGGTCCAGGTGCCCTGCATCGAGCGCAACGGCATCGGTGCGATCAAGGCGGTCGCGGCGGCGTCGCTGGCGCTGCGCGGCGACGGCTCGCATTTCATGCCGCTGGACAATTGCATCGAGGCGATGCGCCAGACCGGCGAGGCGATGAACGAGCGCTTCAAGGAAACCAGCCTCGGCGGCCTCGCGGTCAATCTGCCGGAATGCTGAGCCCATCCCCCAATTTTGCATGATGAGCCGGGCGCGCACCCGATAGGGTGGACGCACAGCCTGCAAGGATCGGATCGATGATCGTGGATGATTTCCGTTCGGATACGGTGACGCGCCCTGGCGAGGGGATGCGTGCCGCCATGGCGGCGGCCGAGGTCGGCGACGCCGTCTATGACGATTGCCCGACCACCAAGCGGCTGGAGGCCATGACCGCCGAGCGGCTGGGCAAGGAAGCCGGCCTCTTCTTCCCGACCGGCACACAGGCCAACCTCGCCGGGCTGATGGCCCATTGCGGCCGCGGCGAGGAATATATCGTCGGACAGATGGCCCATACCTATCGACTGGAGGGCGGCGGCGCGGCCGTGCTGGGCTCGATCCAGCCGCAGCCTCTGCCCAACGAGCCTGACGGCACGATCGCGCTCGACGCCATCGCCGACGCGATCAAGCCGAACGACTTTCATTTCGCGATGACGCGCCTGCTGGCGCTGGAGAACACCTTCAACGGCCAGGTCCTGCCCGATTCCTATCTGGAGGCCGCGACCGGGCTCGCCCGCTCGCGCGGCCTCGCCACTCATCTCGACGGCGCGCGCCTGATGAACGCAGCCGCGGCGAGCAACCGCGACGCGGCCTGGATCGCCGGGCAGTTCGACACCGTCTCGCTGTGCCTGTCCAAGGGACTCGGCGCGCCGATCGGCTCCATCCTTGCCGGGTCGAAGGATTTCGTCGAGAAGGCCCGCCGCATCCGCAAGATGCTCGGCGGCGGCATGCGCCAAACCGGCGTGATCGCGGCGGCGGCGATCTACGCGCTGGAGCATAACGTCGCCCGGCTCGGCGAGGATCATCGCCGCGCCGCTGCGCTGGCGGAGGTGCTGGCACGCTATCCGGAGCTCGGCGCCGGGCCGGCCCGCACCAACATGGTGTTCATGTCGCCGAAGGCTCTCGATACGGGCGCCTTCGCGGCGTTCCTGCGCGAGCGTGGCATCGCCGTCAGCGGGCGCTATGGCACGTTGCGCTGGGTCACCCATCTCGACCTGGACGACGCCTCCGTCGCACGCGTCGCCGAAGCCTGCGAAGTATTCTTCCATCGGCAGAAGGCTTCTGCCGGTTCGAGGGCACAAGCCTGAGGGGCGGCGAGGATCAGGCTTCCATTCCCCATGACGGTCGTGCCGATCACGCTGCTCATGAAATAGACGGCGATCTCAGCCGTCTCAGTCGAATTCCTTGCGGAATTTCTCGCTCACGGTCGCTTCCGAACGGAAGCGTCCGATCGAGAATGGTTCCAGCGGCGTCGGCGTGGCACCGTCGACGATCATTTCGCTGAGGAAGAGGCCGACGCCGGGGCCGATCTGGAAGCCGTGGCCACAGAAGCCGAAAGCGTGGAACAGGCCGCGCGTCGTCTCGCTGGGCCCGATCACCGGGATCATGTCCGGCAGATAGGCCTCGATACCCGACCAGACCCTGATGACGTGGCACTGGGCGAGCAGCGGCGCAACGCGCGCCAGCGCCCGCATCGCCGCGAGCGTCTTGGCCGGAGGGACAGGCGCCGTGTTCGCCTGCGGATCGGCCGCCGTGCGCGGATAGCCGGCGAGGATGATGTTGCCGCGCGGGATCTGGCGGAAGATCACCGAGCCGTCGATGGCCTGCACCGAGGGTTCGATCCGGTAGGGAAACGGTTCGGTCACGAATTGCGGCGGCCCGGCCGGGAAGACGGGCGCGGTCTCGCCGAAGCGCTCGGCGATCTCCAGCGCCCAGGCCCCGGCACAGTTGACCAGCGCGCCGCAATGCAGCCTGCCGCCATCGGCAAGGGTCAGCGCAAAGCCGTCGCCCGAGCGCTCGACCGCGGTGACGCAGGCGTTCTCGCGGATTTCGACGCCAAGTCTTGCCGCGGCGCGCGCCACCGCAGGCGTGGCGAGGCGGGGGTTGGCGGTGGCGTCGCGCGCCGAGTAGGTCGCGGCGACGGCGCGTTCGCTCAGCCAGGGCCAGCGTCGCTTGAGCTCGGCAGGGCCGACGCGCTCGATGGCAAGACCATGGGATTCGGAGACTTTGGCGTAGCCTTCGAGCTTGACGTGCTCTTCCTCGTCATAGGCGAGGTAGAGATGCCCGGTCTGCTCGAACTCGCAATCCTCGCCGATCAGCGCGTCGAAATCCTCCCAAAGTGCCTGGGAGCGCAGTGAGAGGGGATACTGGCCGGGAAAGCGCCCCTGCAGGCGCAGGTTTCCGAAATTGACGCCGCTCGACTGCGCGCCGACGACGCCTTTTTCCAGCAAGGTCACGCGTTGGCCGCGCCGGGCGAGGAAGAAGGCCGTCCAGGCGCCGATCAGGCCACCGCCGACGATCGCGACATCTGTCGTGCGCCCGCTCATGCCGTGCTCCCGGCCGCGGCGAGCGCGATCGGCTTGACGGGCGCTTGGCCGCGCAGCCTTCCCGCCGCGGCACCGTCGCCGCCGGACTGGGCAGCGACGATTTCCTGCAGGGCGGGGCCGCAGACGCGGCCCTGGCAGCGGCCCATGCCGCAGCGTGTCATCGCCTTGACCCGGTTGACCTCGACCGGGCCGAGATCCTTCGCCATCGCGGCGCGGACCTCGCCGATCGTGATCTTCTCGCAGCGGCAGAGCGTCACCGAATCGGGCAGGGCGGCGATCTGGGCCCTCGGCCAGGCGAAGGCGCGGACGAGACCGCGCTGAAAATCACGTAGGCGCCCGATGTCGCGGGCCAGTGTCCGGGTGGCGGCAATGTCCTGCCCATGCCCGAGATCGACCAGGATCGCCTGGGCGGCGAGCGCGCCACTGGCTTCGGCGGCATCGGCGCCGCCGATCCGGACGCCGTCGCCGGCAAGGTAGAGCCCCGGGCGCGCCCGGCCCATGCTGTCGATCACCGGCAGGAACAGCCTGAAATCGGGATCATAGGCGAAGGAGGCGCCAGCGAGATCGGCGAGCTGCGTCTCCGGCTTCAGCCCATAGCCGAGCGCGACCGCGTCGCAGGAGAAGCGGCGCTCGCGACCCTGGGCATCGCGCAGCACCAGCGCCTCGACACGGCTTTCGCCCTCGATGGCGATCGGCATCACGCCGTGCAGGGTCGGAATTCCCGCGCGCAGCGCGGCGCCCATGTACCAGAGACCGCGAACGAGCGTGCGCGGCGCCCGCAGCAGGCCGGGAAGCGCCGCGATCTTGGCCGAAAACGGCGTCGTGTCGGCGATCACGGCGATCTCGGCGCCCATCTCGCGATATTGCTTGGCCGCCAGCGTCAGCAGCGGGGAGGAGCCCAGAAACGCGACGCGGTTCCCGATCAGGCAGCCCTGGTCCTTCAGCGCGACCTGCGCGCCGCCAAGCGTGAACACGCCGGGCAGGGTCCAGCCGGGCAAGGGGGCGATGCGGTCCATGGCGCCGCTGGCGATCAACAGCCTGTCGAAGGGCAGCGTTTCGGCTTGTCCGTCGCGCAGCAGGTGCAGCGTGCTGCCGTCGATCGCCCAGACCAGGGTCTGCGGGCGATAGTCGAGGCGCGGCAGCAAGGTTTCGAAGCGGCGATGCAGGGCGGTGTATTTCTGCGCCTCCGAGCCCATCAGCCTGTTCATGTCGAGAGCGAGGTCACTTGCCGGCCGGCGATAGCCCTGGCCGCCGGCGCGCGCGCCTTCGTCGATCAGGATCGGCTTCAGCCCTTTCGCGCAGAGCATCTCGGCGGCGGCGATGCCCGCCGGGCCGGCGCCGATGATGACGATCTCAGCCATGGCCGGGAGCCTGCGGCTGCGGCTCGGCGAAGAGCTCCATCCCGTCGGCGACGGGGGTCGTGCAGGCCCTCATCCGGCCGCCTTCGGCGCTCCAGACCCAGCAATCCTGGCAGGCGCCCATCAGGCAGAAGCCCGCACGGGGCTCGCCGCCAAATTCGAGGCGCCGAACGAGGACACCGCTTTCGAGCAGCGCCGCGAGCACGCTGTCGCCGGCTGTCGCATGGATGGTCGAGCCGTCGAAACGGAGCGTCGCCGGCCGGCCGGTCCGGGCGGCGACACGGCGGAACTGGGCTCTCGGCGGCTCCATGTCAATCTCGAGTTTTATTTCAATGCGATAAGTCTTTTTGAATATTGATAAATCACAAGCCGGCTTGTCAAGCGCCTGAGAAGCGCGCCGATCAGACCCGCGAGACGGCGTGGGCTGCGGCGATGACGAGGGACGAGAAGCGCTGGACCACCTCGGCATGGCTGTAGCGCGAGGTCGAGGTCGCGATGTTGACGGCGGCCTCCGGCCGGCCGTGATGGTCGACCACGGCGGCGGCGATCGAGGCGTCGCCGATATAGACCTCCTCGAAGGCGGTGGCGTAGCCCTGCGCCGCCGACTGGCGCAGCTTCTGGCGCAGCGCCTCGCGCTGCCAGGTCGTCGAGGGCGTATGGGCCTTGAGGTCGGAGGCGTCGATCACCGCCATCGCCTCGTCTTCGGGCAGGCGCGACAGCATGGCGATGCCCGGCGCGGTGGCGTAGGCCGGCATGCGCGTGCCGATGATGACGTCGGTATTCAGGACGTGGCGGCTCAGGAAGCGCGAGACGAAGATGATCTCCGCGCCTTCCCGCACGGTGAGATTGACCGTCTCCTCCGTCTCTTTGCTGAGATGCATCAGGTAGGGCATCGCCCGGTCGAGCAGGCGGCTTCTGCGCACGAAATGGTAGCCGAGATCGAGCGTCTTCGCGGTCAGCTCGAAGCGCTTGGTCTGCGCGTCCTTGTGCAGATAGCCGAGTTTGGCGAGCGTATGCGTGAAGCGCTGCGCGGCGCTCACGTCCATGCCGGTCTCGGATGCCACTTGCGAGAGGCTGAGCGTCTGGTGCTGGCGCCCGAAGGCGGACAGCACCCGGAATGCCTTCTCCACGGAATTGACCATCAGTACGTCGTCCTTGCGCCCCGGCTGCTCAGCGGCAGGCGCGGTGCTTTTGCGGCCGTTCCGTGGGGTTTCGGACATCGTCATCGCGGTCTGTCTCCTCGCCGATCAATGGCCGCGCTCGGCTGCCTTGACAAGCTGCGCCATTCGGGCAGAATAATCAATAGAGTTTATTGCATCGTAATAAAAACCAATCGGAGAGCGGTATGACGGATTCTGTTCTGATCGAGGTGCGTGGCGCGATCGGCATCATCACGCTCAACCGTCCGCAGATCCTCAACGCCTGGAACGCGCCGATGCGCGAGCGCCTGGTCGCCTGCTTCGACGAGTTGGAGGCCAACGAGGCGGTGCGCGCCATCATCCTGACCGGCGCCGGCGACCGCGCCTTCGGGGCAGGGCAGGACCTCAACGAGACCAAGACGTTCGACCCCGACCGGGCGGAATTGTGGATGGGCGAGTGGGAGCGCCTCTACGACCGCATGCGCTCGCTCTCGAAGCCGTTAATTGCGGCGCTGAACGGCGTCGCGGCAGGCTCGGCCTTCCAGGTCGCGCTGCTGTGCGACCTGCGCATCGGCCATGACGGCGTCACCATGGGCCAGCCGGAGATCAATTCCGGCATCGCCTCGGTGACCGGCCCCTGGATCATGAAGGAGATGCTCGGCATCGCCCGGACCATCGACCTCACGTTGACGGGGCGGATGATGGATGCCGACGAGTGCTTCCGCATCGGCCTGATCAACCGGATCGTGCCGAAGGAGACGGTCATGGAGGCCGCGCTCACCCTGGCCCAGGACCTGGCGGAGAAGCCGCCGGTCGCCATGAGGCTCAACAAGGCCCGCTTCCGCGAGGTGACCGAGGAGAGCTTCCGCGAATGCCTGGTCGCCGGCATCCGCAACCAGCGCGAGGCCTATGCCACCGGCGAGCCGGCCCGCATGATGGAGGCGTTCCTCGCCAAGCGCGCCGCGCGCAAGAGCGCCTGACGTCCAAGAAAGCCAAGCGCCCATGGGTGCTGGGCGCCGACGATCCGATCACCCATGGGGAAATGCGGAAAACCGCTTGAAAGGGGAGAAGACGATGACGAACCTGACCACGAAGCCGACCCGGCGCAGCCTGCTGCAACTCGCGGGCGGCGTCGCTGCCGGCGCGGTTGCCGCGCCCTACCTGACGGGTACGGCGCGCGCCGCGACCCAGATCACGGTCGCCGATCCCGGCGGCCCGTTCGGCCCGGCCTTCCGCAAGGCCTTCTATGATCCCTTCGAGAAGGCGACCGGCAACAAGGTCGTCAATGTCGCCCGCGAGGCCGAGCCGACCGCGCAGTTCAAGGCGATGGTCGAGACCAAGTCCTATACCTGGGACGTCTGCACGCTGACTTTGTCGGCCCGCGACATCCTAAAGGCGCAAGGCCTGCTCGACCCGATCGGCTTCGCCCATGCCGATGTGCCGAAGCTGATGCCGCAGGCGATCTCGCCCGAGTTCATGGGCACGGACGTCTATTCGACGATCTTCGCCTACCGGACCGACAAGGTGAAGAACGCGCCCGCGAGCTGGACCGACTTCTTCAACGTCGAGAAGTTCCCGGGCCGTCGCTCGATGCGCAAGAACCCGATCGACAGCCTCGAGCAGGCCCTGCTCGCCGACGGCGTGCCGCTCGACAAGCTCTACCCGCTCGACATCGACCGCGCCTTCAAGGTGCTCGACAAGATCAAGCCGCATATCGCGGTCTGGTGGACCGGCGGCGCCCAGTCGACGCAGCTCCTGCAGAGCGGCGAAGTCGACATGACCACGGGCTGGAACGCCCGCCTGCAGGCGGCGATCGATGGCGGCGCTCCGGCCAGGATCATCTGGAACCAGGGCCTCTATTCGATCGAGGGCTGGGGGCTGCCGAAGGGCGGTCCGAAGGCCGATGTCGCCCGCCAGTTCATCCGCTTCTGCTCGGATCCGAAGGCCCAGGCCGTCTTTACCGAGGCGCTCGCCTATGGCCCGACCAATCTCGACGCCTATCAGACGATCCCCGCCGAGCGGGCCAAGCTGCTGCCCACCTCGCCGGAGAACCTGAAGCAGATGGCGATCGCCAACGAAGACTGGTGGAGCGCCAACCGCGCCAAGGTCACCGAGCGCTTCAACGCCTGGCTGCTGACCTGAGCCGATGGTGACGCGTGCCGGCATGATCGTGACCGAACCGAAACCGGCGAAGCTTGCCGTCGAGGGCAAGCTCGTCATCGAAGGACTTTGCAAGCGCTATGGTGCGACCACGGCGCTCGAGCCGAGCTCGCTCACCGTCGCCGAAGGCGAGTTCCTCACCTTGCTGGGGCCTTCGGGCTCCGGCAAGACCACGCTGCTTCAGCTCATCTGCGGCCTGGTCGAGGCCAGCGAGGGCAGGGTGGTCATCGATGGCCGGGACCAATCGGCCATGCCGGTGCATCAGCGCGATATCGGTCTCGTCTTCCAGCACTATGCGCTTTTTCCCCATCTCACGGTGGCGGAGAACATCGCCTTTCCGCTCAAGATGCGCGGCCGCCCGGGTGCCGAGATCGCCAAGCGCGTCGCGCAGACCCTGGACATGGTCCATCTCGGGCATCTCGCCGGGCGCTTCCCGCGCGAACTGTCCGGTGGCCAGCAGCAGCGCGTCGCGCTGGCGCGTTGCTTCGTCTACCAGCCCTCGATCATCCTGATGGACGAGCCGCTCGGCGCGCTCGACAAGAAGCTGCGCGAGCACATGCAGATCGAGATCAAGCGGCTGCATCGCGAGAGCGGCGCCACGATCGTCTACGTGACGCATGACCAGGAGGAGGCGCTCGCGATGTCCGACCGCATCTGCCTGATGAACCACGCGAAGATCGAGCAGCTCGGCACGCCGCGGGAGATCTATGAGCGCCCGCGCACCGCCTTCGCCGCCGATTTCATCGGCATCTCCAACATCTTCCGCGGCCGCTGGGACGGCAACGGCTCGCTCGAGACCGCGCATGGCCGCTTCGCCCTGCCGTACGGATCGCATTGCGAAAGCCGGGATGCCGCGCTGGTGATCCGGCCCGAGAACCTCCGCCTCGGCGCGCAGGACGGCAACGCCGTCAACGGGCGCGTCAGCGAGATCGTCTATGCCGGCTCCGAGACCCGGGTCATCGCCGTGCTTGCCGATGGCGGCCAGCTCGTGCTGCGCCTCGGCCCCGACGACGCCGTGCCCGCCATCGACGAGGCGATCGTCGCCGGCTGGCCGCGCGACAAGGCGGTGCTGGTCGCATGAGCGCCGTCAGCATCGGCCGTGCGCCGGCGCGCACGAACAGGTTGCGCCCCAACGCGCTGTGGCTGGCGGTGCCCGGCCTGATCTTCCTTGCGGTCTTCTTCGTCTGGCCGGTGGCGCAGCTTCTGGGCCTGAGCGTCGTCGATCCGGACAACGGGGCCTTCTCGGCGAGTTCCTACCAGCGTATCGCCGCGACCGACGTCTATCTGCGCGTGCTCGGCATCACCTTCCGCATCGCCGGCTGGACGGCGTTCTGGTCGCTGCTGGTCGGCTACCCGCTGGCCTATTGGCTGGCGCGCCTGCCGGATCTGTTCCGCGGCCGGATGCTGCTCTTCGTCATGGTGCCGTTCTGGACGAGCTATCTCGTCAAGACCTTCGCCTGGATGCTGATCCTCGGCCGCAGCGGCGTGATCAATTCCCTGCTGACCGGCGCGCATGTCGTCGACCAGCCGCTTTCGCTGATCAACAACCAGTTCGGCGTCATGGTCGGCATGGTCCATGCGATGGTGCCGCTCGCGGTGATGACCATGCTGCCGGTGATGACCGGCATCGACCGGCGGCTCGTCCAGGCGGCGCAGACGCTGGGCGCAGCGCCCGCGCGCGCCTTCTGGCTGGTCTATTTCAAGCTCTCGCTGCCAGGCGTCGCGGCGGCGGGGCTGCTCGTCTTCATCTCCTCGCTCGGCTTCTTCATCGTGCCGGCCTTCCTCGGCGGGCGGCAGGAGACCATGCTGGCGCAGCTCATCATCACGCAGGTGCAGGAGCTGCTGAACTGGTCCTTTGCCGGCGCGCTCTCCGCGATGATGCTGTTGGCGGCGCTGGTCTCCTGCGTGATCTATGATCGCCTGTTCGGGCTGTCGACCATCGCCGGGGGCTCGGCCCAGGTCGGCACCGGCCGGATCCGCGATCTCGGCCTGGCGATCCTTTCCGCCGTCGCGGCGCTGGCCGCGCGGCTGGGTGCGGTCGCGCAGGCCCTGCTCGGCAAGCGCCTCTGCGCGCTGCTGCTGCCCGGCTTCTGCTGGCTCGTCATCGCTTTCCTGGTGCTGCCGACGCTGCTCGTCATCCCGCTCGCCTTCACCTCCTCGCAATTCCTGGAATTTCCGCCGCCGGGCTACGGGCTGAGCTGGTTCCGCACCTATTTCGAATCACCGCTCTGGATCCAGGCGACGATCCGCTCCTTTGCGGTCGCCTTCGTCACCGCCTTTGCGGCAACGGCGATCGGCGGCTTCGCGGCGCTGGCGCTGGCGAACAGCCGTACGCGCTGGGCCGGGCTGATCTTTGCCTTCTTCCTTGCGCCGATGATCGTACCGCGCATCGTCATCGCGGTCGGGCTGTTCTATCTCTTCGCCCGGCTCGGCCTGATCGCGACCGATCTCGGCCTCGTCATCGGCCATACCGTGCTGGCGATCCCCTTCACGCTGGTCACCATCGCCGCCGTGCTGAAGACCTACGACCAGCGCCTGGACCAGGCGGCGGCGACGCTCGGCGCCAACCGGGTGCGGACGCTGACAGGCGTCACCATCCCGCTGGTCAAGGGCGGCCTCGTCGCCGCCTTCCTCTTCGCCTTCATCACCTCCTTCGACGAGCTGACCATCGCGATCTTCGTCTCGGGCGGCATCAAGACGACGCTGCCGAAGCAGATGTGGGACGACATGATCCTGCAGCTCAACCCGACGCTCGCGGCGGTCTCGGTCGTCGTCTTCATCGTGGTGACGGCGATGCTGCTCGTTGCGGAACGTTTCCGCTCCTCTTCCCGACTCGACTGAACCGACGACGATGACCTCCTTCGACGACGCTGGCTTCGTGAGCCTTCTGACGACACGCGCTGCGACCGAACCGGAGCGCATCTATGCGCGCTTCTGCGGCGAGCCCGTGACCTATGCCGAGATCGAGCGGCGTTCGGCCGCTTTCGCGGCGCATCTGAGGACACGCGGCATCGTCGCCGGCGACCGCGTCGCCGTGATGATGCGCAATTCGATCGCGACCATCGCGGTGGTCTTCGGGCTCGCGCGGGCGGGTGTCGCCTGGGTGCCGGTCAATGCGCAGCAGCGCGGCGAGGGGCTGCGCTACCTGCTGACCCATTCGCAGCCGCGCCTCGTCGTGGCCGACGCGGAGCTTGCGCCGCAGATCGCCGAGGCGATGGGACAGGGGGCGGATCTGCCGCTGCTGGCCCATGCGCCGGGCGGAGAGCTCGACGCGATCCTGGCAGGCCGCGAGCTCTTTTCAGAACCGGCTCCGTCGCCGGATGCCGTCTTCGCGATCATGTACACCTCCGGCACGACCGGGCGGCCGAAGGGCGTGATCGTCTCGCACCGCATGCTGCGGCTGGCGGCCGAAAGCGTCGCGCTGCTCTCGGACGCCAAGCCGGATGACGTCTTCTTCGTTTGGGAGCCGCTCTACCATATCGGCGGCGCCCAGCTTCTGCCCCTGCCGATGCTGCGCGGCATCACGCTCGCCATGGTCGAGCGCTTCAGCGCCAGCCGCTTCTGGGATCAGGTCCGGGCGGAGGGCGCGAGCCATATCCACTATCTCGGCGGCATCCTGCAGATATTGCTGAAGCAGCCGCCGGTGCCGCGCGACCGCGAGCACGGCGTGCGCATCGCCTGGGGGGGCGGCTGCCCGGCCGACATCTGGCCGGCGTTCCGCGACCGCTTCGGCATCGATATCCGCGAATGCTACGGCATGACGGAAGCGTCCAGCCTGACGACCTGCAACGTGACCGGCGTCGTCGGCTCGGTGGGGACGCCGATGCCGTGGTTCACGCTGAAGCTGAGGGATAGCGAGGGCAGGGCGGTGGCCACGGGCGCCCGCGGCGAGATCGTCATCGAGACCAGTATCCCCGGCGCGATCTTCCCCGGCTATCTCGACAATCCCGAGGCGACGGCGAAGGCGCTGCGCCCCGACGGCTTCCACACCGGCGATCTCGGCTCCTTCGATCCGCAAGGCAATCTCTATTTCCACGGCCGCATGACCGACAGCGTGCGCTGCCGCGGCGAGAACGTCTCCGCCTGGGAGGTCGAGCATGTCGCGGCCGAGCATGAGGCGATCGAGGATTGCGCCATGATCGGCGTCGCAGCCGATGTCGGCGAGCAGGACATCAAGCTATTCGTCAAGCCGCGCGACGGCGTCGTCATCGACCCGCAGGCCTTGTCCGGCTGGCTCGGCCAGCGCCTCGCGCCCTACCAGAACCCGCGCTACATCGCCGTCGTCGACGAGTTCGAACGCACGGCGAGCCAGCGCATCATGAAGCACAAGCTCTCGCCCCGGCTCGACGATTGCTGGGATCGCGCGGCGATGGCGATGGGGCGCTGACATGGCCGGCTGCGATATCCTGGTTTCCGGAACAGGCGGCTTTGCCGCGCGCATCGTCTTCGACATCGCTGCGACGGCGGAGGAGCCGGTCGCGGTCGTCATCGCCGGGCGCAATCGCGAGCGGCTGAACTGGCTGCGTACCGCGGCCAATGCCCGCGCGGCGCTGTTCGGCAGGACGGCGCGCTTCACCACCCATCCGGTCGATCTGCTCGCCCCGAACGCATCGGACGAGATGCTCGCCGCGACCGGCCCGCGCATCGTCGTGCAGGCGGCCTCGATCCAGACCTCGCAGGTCATCGCCCAGAGCGGAAATGCCTGGACCCAGCTCGTCGCTGAAGGCGGCCTGAGCGCTACGGCGGTTTTCCAGGCGTTGCTCTCCTCGCGCGTCGCGGCGGCGATCACGCGCGCCGGCAAGCCCGTGACGCTGATCAATTGCGGCTTTCCGGACGTGGTCAACGGCATGATCAAGGCGATGGGCCATGACGTCTCCTGCGGCATGGGCAATGTCGCGATCCTGTCCAATGTCTTCGCGGGCTCGGCCGCCACGCCTCCGGGCGCCGAGGTCAAGGTTCTTGCCCATTATCAGAACCTCGCAGCCTGGCGCCGCAAGCCGCAGGAGCGGGGCGGGCGGGCGCCGCGGGTCTGGCTCGACGGCGCCGAGATCGCGGATGTCTATGCGCGTTTCGCCGATATCCAGCTCACGCCCGAGCCGGTGATCGAGATCTCAGGAGCGAGCGGCGTCCCCATGCTGCTCGCCATGGCCGCCGGCCGCGAATGGCGCGGCCATGTGCCGGGTCCGAACGGCCTGCCCGGCGGCTACCCGGTCCAGCTGACGACGGACGGAACTCTCGTGCTGGACCTGCCGGTGGGATTGGCCGAGAGCGAGGCGGTCGCCTGGAATGCCTCCTTCGAGGCGCAGAACGGGCTCGTCGTTTCAGCCGATGGCCGTGCCGGCTTCACCGGCGTCCTGGGCGCTCGGCTCGGCGAGCATGTTCCCGCTCTGCGCGACGGCTTCGCGGTCCGGGAGCTGGAAGCAGTCTGCGAGGAACTCCTGCGCCTGCGCGATGCGCTGATGCAGCAGGCGTGAGGGCTCTACGTTTGCAAGGCGGCATCGGCTGCGCAGGGGTTCGGCGCATGCTTTGCCTGCATGATCGACCAATGCTGTTCGCTGGGCGACGCTCTTGCCCCGGCAATTCCGGATCGGCCAACATCGGGCCAGCCACGGCTGCAGCCTGGGCGGGCGATCCAGAGAGCGGGCGAGAGGCGAGGGCGGATGAGCGGACTCTTGATCACGGGCGGTCGCGTCGTCGATCCCGAAACGGGCCATGACGGCATCGCCGATGTCGCGATCGCGGATGGCAAGATCGCCGCGATCGGCTCCGGCCTTGGCGATGCCGAGCGTGTCATCGATGCGCGGGGGCTGATCGTCGCGCCGGGTTTCATCGACCTTCATGCCCATGGCCAGTCGATTCCCGCCGACCGGATGCAGGCTTTCGACGGCGTCACCACCACGCTGGACCTGGAAGCCGGGGTGCTTCCCGTCGCCTCCTGGTATCGCCGACAGGCGGAGCAGGGCCGCATCCTGAACTACGGCGCCGCGACGAACTGGGCCTTCGCGCGGATCGGCGCGATGATCGGGATCAACGAGGAATCGTCGCTCGAAGCGTTCGGGCGGGCGATGCGCGATCCGCGCTGGATGGACAACATCTCCTCGCCCGCCGAGCAGCAGAACATCCTCGACCGCATCGCGGCCGGGCTCGACGAGGGCGGCATCGGCATCGGCATCCTCAACGCCTATGCACCGGGCGCCGGTGTGCAGGAACTGACGGCATTGTGCCAGCTCGCGGCCGAGCGCGGCGTGCCGACCTTCACCCATATCGCCTATATGGCGAATACCGACCCGAAGAGCGCGGCGGAAGCCTATATCCGCCTCATCGGCTATGCCGGCGCGACCGGCGCGCATATGCACATCTGCCACTTCAACAGCTCCAGCAAGACGGATGTCGAGCGCTGTGCGCGGCTGATCAGGACGGCGCAGCAGCAGGGTCTGCCGATCACCGTCGAAGCCTATCCCTATGGTACCGGCTCGACCGTGATCGCCGCGGCGTTCTTCAGCGACCCGGACTTCGAGAGCCGCAACGACACGCGCTACCAGCAGATCCAGCTGGTCACGAGCGGGCGTCGGATCCAGGATCGCGAGGACCTGCTGTCGGCGCAATCCGAGGATCCGTCGCAGCTCGTCCTTTGGCATGTGCTCGACACCGACAACAACGCCCGCCACCGCGACATGCTCGACCTCTCGGTGATGTATCCCGGAGGCGCGATCGCATCGGATGCCATGCCCTGGTCGATGCCGGACGGGTCGACCTATACCGGTGATGCTTGGCCCTTGCCGGAAGAAGCGACGTCGCATCCGCGCTCGTCGGGCACCTTCACGCGCTTCCTGCGCCATTGGGTGCGCGAGCGGCAGGCGATCGGCCTCAGCGAGGGCATCGCGAAATGCACCTTGATCCCGGCCGAAATCCTGGCCGCGAGCACGCCCGCGATGCGCGAGAAGGGCCGGCTGAAGGCCGGCGCCGATGCCGATGTCGTCGTCTTCGACCTGGAGACACTGACCGACCGCGCCGAGTTTTCGGCGATGAACCGCCCGGCCGAAGGCGTCCGACATCTTATCGTCAGCGGCGAGCCGGTCATCACCGACGGGCTGATGAATGTCGATGCGCGGCCGGGCCGGCCCGTGCGCCGCCCGTTCGGCGCGGCGGCCTGAGGCCATGCCGGTTCCGATCCTGCTGGTCACCGGCTTTCTCGGGGCCGGCAAGACGACGCTGGTCAATCATATCCTTCAGCAGGCGGACGGCCGCCGCATCGCCGCCGTCGTCAATGATTTCGGCGCCATCAATATCGATGCGGAGCTGATCGCGGGCGCCGAGGACGGGGTCGTCAGCCTCGCCAATGGCTGCATCTGCTGCTCGCTTGAAGGCGATCTGCTGCGCACGCTCGCCAATCTGCTGCGACGAACACCCCGGCCGGAAGCGATCGTGATCGAGACCAGCGGGGTTGCCGATCCCGAGGACATCATCCGCAACCTGATGGATCCGGTGATCTGGCGCGAAGCCCCGCTGGAGACGGTGCTGTGCGTCGCCGATGCCGCATCGCCGGAGGCGGATCTCGAGGATACCCTGCTGATGAGCCAATTGCGCGCCGCCGATCTCGTTGCCCTCAGCAAGGGCGATCTCGTCGACAAGCCGACCTTCGAGGCGCGCCGTCGCGCCCTGTCGCGGATCAATCGCAGGGCCGCCCTCGTCGAGGCGACGGGGGGCGATATCCCGCTCGAGCTGGTCTTTCCGGAGGTCGGGGTGGCCCGCGAGCGGATCACGCGCCCGAAAAGGCCGAGCATCGACCGTTTCGAGAGCTTCGACTGGACATCCGAGGCCCCGATTTCGCTTGCCCGTTTCCAGCAGGCGATCGGCCGGATGGCGCCACGGCTCGTCCGCGCGAAAGGGCTTCTCGAGACGGTCGAGAGGCCGGATGGCTGCTATCTCTTTCAGCTCGCGGGCGGGAAGGCCACATTGGCGCCGTTCGATCGGGACGAGCCGGTGCAGCCCGGCACGCGCATCGTCTTCATCGCGGAGATCGGTCAGATCACACAGTCGGAAATCGATGAGGCCATGAGCGTGGCAGGACGAAAGAGCGCAGAGGCGTCTTCCGCGAGCCCGGCTGGTCGTCGAGGCTGAGCGATCGGGCAGGGCACCGGCCTATTCGCCCTTCATGCCGGATCGGAGCGCGGTCGATGCTCCGGCCGCTACGCCACAGCCTTGCGCCCTCCGAGATAGGCCGCACGGATCTCCTCGTTCGACCAGAGCTGGTCCGGCGTGCCGGCTAGCACGAGCTTGCCGGTTTCCAGCACGTAGCCGCGATCGGCGACCGACAGGCCCATGCGGGCGTTCTGCTCGACCAGCAATACGGTCGTTCCGCGCCGCCGGATCTCGGCGATGATCGCAAAGACTGCCTGGACGATGACCGGGGCAAGGCCGAGCGAGGGCTCGTCGAGGAGCAGGATGCGCGGCTTCGCCATCAACCCGCGCGCGACCGCGACCATCTGTTGCTGGCCGCCCGAAAGCGTCCAACCCAGCGCATCGGCGAAGCGCCGGATATCGGGAAAGAGATCGAACATCTCGTCCGCCTCGCGCCTGATTGCCGCCGTCTTCATGTCGCGCCGGTTCGAGGCGCCGAGCATGATGTTCTCGCGCACGCTCAGGCCCGGAAAGACGCGGCGGCCTTCCGGGACATGGGCTATGCCGCGGCGCACGATCTCCTCGGGCCTCAGGCCGACGATCGACTGCCCGTCGAACAGGATGTCGCCTGAGGCCGGCTTGGCGAGGCCGGATATGGCGCGCAGCGTGGTCGATTTGCCGGCGCCGTTCGAGCCGAGCAGGGTGACGACCTCGCCGGCCTCGACGACGAGCGAGATGCCGTCGACGGCTTCGACCTCGCCATAGCGGACGACGAGGGATTTCAGTTCAAGCAGGGACATCGGGCGTCGTTCCCAGATAGGCCGCGATCACGTCGGGATGTTTCAGCACGTCGGCGGATTGGCCGTCGGCGATGCGGCGGCCGAAATTCAGCACGGTGATCTGCTGGGCGACCTCGCTGACCAGCGTCATGTCGTGGTCGATGATCAGGATGGTGAGGCCCCGGGCCGAGATGCGCTTGAGCAGGTTGCGCAATTCGACCTTCTCCGAGGAGTTCAGGCCCGCGCCGGGCTCGTCGAGCAGGAGCAGCACAGGGTCGCCGGCGAGCGCGCGCGCGATCTCGACGGCCCTCTGGTGGCCATAAGAGAAATTGGCCACGACCTCGTCGGCGCGTTCCTCCAGGTCGACGAAGGCGAGCGCCGCCCGTGCCCGCGCCATCGCAGCGGCGGCATCGTTGCCGACCGTGCTTCCGGGCCGCTCGGCCCCGACCATGACGTTCTCCAGCGCCGTCATCGAGCGCCAGAGCCGGATGTTCTGGAAGGTGCGGCCGAGGCCGGCCTTGGTGCGGGCATGCGGCGGCAGGTCGGTGACGTCCTGCCCATTGAGCTTGATCGTGCCCGCCGTCGCCCGGTAGAGGCCGGACAGAACGTTCAGCGTCGTGGTCTTGCCGGAGCCGTTCGGGCCGATCAGCGCATGCACGCCGCCGCGCTTGATGGTGAGATCGACCTCGTCGACCGCCTTGAGGCCGCCGAAATGCTTGGAGAGCCCGCGCACCTCCATCACGGTCTCGGTGCCTTCGCCGCCGCCCGACAGGGCGAGCGTCGCGGCCTTGCGGCCGGGCAGGACGGCGCGCTTGAAGCGGTCTAGTTGCCCGCGCAGAAAACCCCAGATGCCGTCCGGCATGAACAGCACGATCAGGATCACCGCGGCGCCATAGATGGCGAGATAGAGACCGGGGATGCTCTTCAGGAACCGCAGCCATTCCGGGATCAGGATCAGGAGACCTGTGCCGATGACGGCGCCGATCGGCGAGGCGACGCCGCCGAGAAGCACCATGGTTAGGAACACCACCGATTCCGCGAAGGAGAACTGATCCGGGCTGACATAGGCGAAGCCGCCCGCGAACAGGCCGCCGCCGATGCCGCCTAGGATCGCGGAGAGCGCGAAGGCCGTGACCTTGGTGCGGTAGACGTCGATGCCGGCGACGCCGGCGGCCAGTTCGTTGTCGCGCACGGCCCGCATCGCGCGGCCGAGCTTGGTGTCGCGCAAGCGCCAGACGAGGAAGCCGAGGCCGGCGAGCATGGCGATGCAGAAGGCGAGATAGCTCGATCCGTCGGCGAGGAAGCCCGGGCGCGGGATGGCGCGCACGCCGTCCGGCCCTTTGGTGACCGGGATCCAGTTGATCAGCACGAGCGTGACGATCTGCTGGAAGGAGATCGTGACCATGGCGAGGTAGTGCCCGCCGAGCCGCAGCGTCGAGGCGCCGAGCAGCGCGCCGAAGCCCGCCGCCATGCTCGTGCCGATCAGCAGGCAGACCCAGAAGTTCAAGCCGTATTCGGTCTGGCCGATGCCGACCGCATAGGCGCCGAGCCCGAAGAACGCGGCCTGCGCCAGATTGATCTGCCCGCACAGGCCCAGAACGATGGTCAGGCCGAGGACGGCGATGGCATAGGTCGTCGCCTGCAGCGAGATGTTGAGGATGTAGCCGGTCTTGGGCACCGCGACGGCCAGCACCATCGCCACCAGCACGAGCAGGACGAAGGCCGGGACGCCCCAGCGCAGGCGCGGCCGGACATCCCCGGCGGCGGAGGTTTCGGTCGTGCTCATGCTTTTTCCGCCACGCGCTCGCCGAAGATGCCTTGCGGCCGGAAGATCAGGAAGGCGATCAGCACCAGGAAGGCGAAGCCGTCCTTGTAGGGCACCGAGATGTAGGCCGCACCGAAGGTTTCGATGACGCCGAGCGCGAGGCCGCCGATGATCGCGCCCGTGACGTCGCCGAAGCCGCCGATGATCGTCGCCGCGAAGGCCTTCAGCGCGATGGTCGCGCCCATGCCGATCGAGACGAAGAGCACTGGCGCGACCAGGATGCCGGCAATGCCGCCGATCACCGCGGAATAGACGAAGGTGATCATGATCATCACCGCGACGGGAATGCCGAGCAGCGAGGCCATCTCCTTGTCCTGCGAGGTCGCCTGCAATTTCTTGCCGAGCAGGGTGTGCTCGAAGAACCAGTATTGCAGCGCGACCAGCAGCGCGGTGACGACGATGATCAGGACGTATTGGTTGTCGAGATAGACCGGGCCGAGCATGAAGCCCGGCGTGTCGAACCAGCCGGACAGCACCTCCGGTTCGGGTCCATGGATCGCCAGCGTCGTATTGGCCATGAAGATCGAGGCGCCGATCGTCGAGATGATGACGGGCAGATAGGTGCGGTGCCGCAGCGGGTAGTAGACTGCCAGATTGAACACCGCCCCCAGGCAGGCCATGCAGACCAGGGCCAAAACGAAGGCCATCCAGTAAGGCAGGCCGATCTTGAGGGAGAAGACCACCATCAGGAAGGCCGCCACCATCGAAAACTCGCCCTGGGCGAAGTTCACGACATTGGTGGCGCGGAAGATCAGGACGAAGCCCAGCGCGACCAGCGCATAGACCGAGCCGATGCCGATTCCCGTGAAAAGAAGCTGAAGGACGAGATCCATCTGTCTACCGCGCTTGCGTGAAGCCGATCGGTCTTCCGCGGCGAACAGGCGGACCCGTTCGCCCCGAAAGGGCGTGGTACGAGATGCGCCGGGCGCGTTTTGAATATGGGGCCGGCCCGGCCCCGCGCGCCCGGCGGGATCAGCCGAGATTGGGCGTGAAGTCGATCCGCTTGTCGAACTTGATGTCGCCCTTGTCGTTCTTGACGATGTTGTAGCCGTGCAGGCCGTCACCGTTCTTGTCGAAATTGTACTCGCCCTCGGCGCCCTTGTGGCCGCGGATGGCGATCATCGCCTGGCGCACCTTCTCGGGCTCGGTCGAGCCGGCCTTGTTCATGGCCATGGCCAGGCAGGTCACGGCGTCGAAGGTCCAGGACGACTGGTTGTCCGGCGCGACCTTGCGGACATCGCGATAGGCCTTGCCGAAAGCCTTCGAGGCCTCGCTCGAATCCTCGGCGTAGTCGGCGACGCCGTAAGTGTTGTAGAGCGCGGGACCCGCGAGCTTCAGCGCCGAGATATTGACGATCGAGGGCGACCCGACCCAGGGAATGTTGACGCCGAGCTGGCGCAATTGCCGGGCGAAGATGCCGAGATCGGTCTCGAAGGTGAAGTAGGTGCCGAGGATGTCGGCGCCGGACTGGCGCACCGCCAGAACGACCGGCGTGAAATCCTGGCTCTGGTTGGCATAGCCCTGGTCGAGCGCGAGCGTCGCGCCGTTATCGGGCAGGGCGTCGGCCAGCGCCTTGCCGCCGGCGGTGCCGAAGGCATCGGTCGAATGGACGATCGCCCATTTCTTCTTGCCGAGCTCCTTGGCGCCGAACTGTGCGATCACCTTGCCCGAATAGGAATCGTTCGGGCGGAAGCGGAAGAGCCAGGGGTTGCCGAGCTTCGTGAGGTTCGGGTCCGTGCCGCCGAAACCGACGGGCTTGCCGATCTTGAGCATGTCGGGCGCCATCGCATGCATCTGGGTCGAGCGGATGGAGCCGATGAAGGCGACGATGTCCGGCTGGCTCGCGAGCTTGGAGAAGGCCAGGACAGCCCCGGGATTGGTGGTCTGATCGTCCTCGAAGATGAGCTCCAGCGGCTTGCCAAGCACGCCGCCGGCCTTGTTGACGGCTTCCAGCGCGATCTTGGCGCCGGTCTGGGCAAAGGAGCCGGATTCGGCGGCGGCGCCCGTCATCGGCACGACCATGCCGATCTTGACGGTGGCGCCCTGGGCGAAGGCAGTGCGGATGACGGCAGGTGCGGCAATGCCGCCGGCGAGCGCCGTCGTAAATCCGCGACGAGTGAGATTCATCGCAATCCTCCCGATTTAATGGATTAGATCGGATCTGAGCGCCCGATTTCCGTCATGATGGGCCATCTGCGGGCCTGCAAGAACCGCATTCTCCATCATTCTTTAGTCTATGCCGAAAGGTCTTCCTCGGTCCGCATGGCTTCGTCACGGATGCGCGACCGAAGACGTCTTCGGCGTCACTTTGCCGACGCATTCACGCGAGGATGGGCGCTCAAATCTGAGAAACATGATTGAGGGCGATGACCCACCCGCTGTCGCGCTTGCGCATCAGGCGCGTGTTGACGCCGATCTGGTTGCCCGCAGCGCGCTCCAGCCTGTAGTCGCTGATCAACTGGGCGGCATCCGGCGCGAGCATCTCGATGCGGATATTCGAGAAGGCGAGCTGCCCCTGCGAACCGGGCGCACCGCCATAGTCGGCGATGTAATGGTCCAGCGTCGCCTGCCAGTCCTTCTGGATGCGTCCGCGCGAGACGAAGATCACGTCGGGATTGGCGAAGCCTGCCATGTAGCCGTGGAAATCGCCGCGGTTCCAGGCCGCCTGCATGGTGGCGATCAGTGCGCGGATGGCATCGGCCTCGGTTGCGTCGGACATTCCAAACCTGCCTTTCAGAGTGGGTTCTTCGCAACGGCATCGTCTTCCCGACGTTGCCGCTTGAGCAGGACTTCCTGGGCCGCCGAAACGAGGTGGCGCCGCAGCGCGCTTTCCGCGGTCTTGGCGTCCTGGTCCAGAATCGCGTCGACGATCTGCTGGTGCTCGCGGCAGGATTGCTTGATCCGCCCCTTGTCCTTGAGCTGGAACTTGCGGAACGGCGCCAGTTTCAGGCGCAGGGTCTGGGCGGCGGCGATCAGGTCGCTGTTGTGACAGCCCTGGAAGAGGAGGTTGTGAAACCGGGTGTTGAGATCGTCGTAGCCGTCATTGTCGCCCGCTTCGGCCAGCACGTTCATCTGGCTGTGCAGGCTTTCGAGTTCGGCGCGTTCGCTCATCGTCATCCGATGCGACGAGAGCCGGCCGCATGTCGCTTCGAGCTCGGCCATGGCTTCGAACATTTCGCCGATGCGCTCGGCGGAAATCTGCGTGACGACCACGCCCTTATAGGGCTCGCGCTCGGCCAGGCCGCGACCGCAAAGGATATGCAGGGCTTCCCGAACGGGCGTGCGAGACACGCCGAATTGCTGGGCGATCGACGCCTCGTCGAGCCGCGAGCCCGCCGGAACCCGGCCGTTGATGACGGCTTCCTCCAACTGCTCGGCGATGAAATCGCTCCGGCTTTTCTTGATGGAGACCGGCATGTCCAGCATCGCAGGATCCTCAATTCGCTAGCTGGCGACCTCGGCTGGCGACGTGAATGGCACGATCTCATTGCAGCTTGAGCGCGCAGTATACAAAAAAGTCGCGTTTGCATCGAATTGCGCATCAAGAGGCGAGTCTTGTATGTAATATTCCGTAAGAGCCCCACCTTGTCGACAATCCACGTCGAGTTTCATCGGGGCGAGCTGAGGAACCGCCATGACATTCACGACGCGCCCCGAGCTCAGGGGCACATTCGGGGCGGTTTCCTCGACGCATTGGCTCGCTTCGACGGTCGGCATGTCCCTCCTTGAGAAGGGGCACACGGCTTTCGATGCCGCGGTCGCCACCGGCTTCGTCCTCCAGATCGTCGAGCCGCATCTCAACGGCCCCGCCGGCGAGGTGCCGATCATCGTCACGCCGGCCGGCGCCGATACGCCGATCGTGATCTCCGGCCAGGGGCCGTCCCCGTCGAAGGCGACCGTCGCCTATTTCAAGGGCCTGGGTCTCGATATCATTCCGGGCACAGGCCTGCTGGCCGCCTGCATTCCCGGTGCCTTCGGCGCCTGGCTGACCCTGCTGCGCGACTACGGCACCGCCGAGCTCGAAGATGTGCTGGCTCCGGCGATCTATTATGCCCGCACCGGCCATCCGCTGGTGCCGCGCATCGCCCGGACGATCGGGGAGATGCGGGAGCTCTTCGAAACCCATTGGCCGAGCTCCGCCGAGCTTTACCTGCCGGGCGGCGTCGCGCCTCAGTCCGGCAAGCTGTTCCGCAATCCGCAGATCGCCGTGCTCTACCAGCAGATTCTCGACCACGCGAAATCCGGCAAGAACCGGGAGGCGCGCATCGATGCCGCGCTCGATTTCTGGTATCGCGGGCCGGTGGCCGAGCGGATCGAGCAGTTCTGCGCGACCGAGGAGGTCTGGGACGTCTCGGGCCGCCGCCACAAGGGCCTGATCACCGCCCAGGACATGGCCGACTACAAGCCGCTCGTCGAGAAGCCGGTCTCCGTGACCTATGGTGACTACGAGGTCTTCAAATGCGGGCCGTGGTCGCAAGGCCCGGTCCTGCTGCAGATGCTGCAGATACTGAAGGGTACCGATATCGCCGATCTCGACCCAATGAGCGCCGATTTCGTGCACCTCGTCGTCGAGACGGCCAAACTTGCGATGGCCGATCGCGATTCCTGGTATGGCGACAGCTCCGACGTGCCGATCAAGGCGCTGCTCTCATCCGGCTATGCCGATATCCGGCGGGCGCTGATCACGGACACGGCGTCGATGGAGGTGCTGCCCGGCACGCCCGACGGCCGCAACCCCAATCTCCCGCCGCTGCGCAAGGTCGGCACGATCGCGCAGCCCGGCCTCGGCGGCGGCGAGCCGACCGTCGGCCGCGAGGCCAAGCTGCCGAACGACCGGCAGGGCGAGCCGGCGCTGACCCGCGAGGGCGCGCAGCGCGGCGACACCGTGCAGGTCAGCGCCGTCGATCGCTGGGGCAACATGGTCTCCGCGACGCCGTCGGGCGGCTGGTTCCAGTCGAGCCCGGTCATCCCGGGCCTCGGCTTCAGCCTGACCACCCGCGCGCAGATGTTCTGGCTCGAAGAAGGGCTGAACTCGACCTTGGCGCCGTCGAAGCGGCCGCGCACGACGCTGACCCCGTCTACCGTCTACCGTGACGGCCAGCCCTACATGGCCTTCGGCACGCCCGGTGGCGACCAGCAGGACCAGTGGCAGCTCATCATGCTGCTACGCCATCTCCACAAGGGGATGAATCTCCAGGAGGCGATCGATGCGCCGTCCTTCCATACGGATCACCTCGCCAGCTCCTTCTGGCCGCGCGAGATCAGCTATGGTGCCGTGACGCTCGAATCCCGCTTCCCGGAGGCGGTCCGCGAAGACCTCGCGGCGCGGGGTCACAAGATCACGGTCGGGGATGCCTGGTCCGAGGGGCGCCTCTCGGCGGTCGCGCGCGAGATGGATGGCGACGTCCAGTTGATCAAGGCCGGCGCCAATCCGCGCGGCGTCCAGGGTTATGCGGTCGCTCGCTGAGCGCGCGGCCGGCACGATACAACGGAAAAAGGGGAACACCGATGAAACCGGCTTTTCTGGCTCTCGCTGCCGGCCTGGCGTTGGGCGCCATGGCGGCCGCGGCGGCTCCCGCCATGGCGCAGTCCGTCCTGAAGATCGGCCTGCAGGACGATCCGGACACGCTGGACCCGGTGTCCAACTGGAGCTTCGTCGGCCGTCACGTCCTGCAGTCGCTCTGCGACAAGATCGTCGATATCGACGACACCGGCAAAATCATCCCGATGCTGGCGGAAAGCTGGGAATGGAGCCCGGACAGCACCGTTCTGACCCTGAAGCTGCGCAAGGACGCGGTCTTCCATGACGGGACGCCGGTCGACGCGGCGGCGATCAAGTACAATCTGGAGCGGGCGCTGACCTCCGGCATCTCGCGCCGCAAGGCCGAGATCAGCGCGATCAAGAGCGTCGATGCCGTCGATGCGACGACCGTGAAGATCAATCTCAAGGAGCCGTCGGTGCCGCTGCTCGCCGCGCTCAGCGATCGCGCCGGCATGATCATCAGCCCGGCAGCGGGCGTGAAGCTTGGCGACAAGTTCACCGAAGCGCCGGTCTGCTCGGGCCCTTACAAGTTCCTGGAGCGCGTCGTCCAGGACCGCATCGTCCTTGAGAAGTTCCCGCAGTACTACGACGCGGCGAAATATCATTTCGACCGCCTGATCTATCGCGGCATGCCGGATTCCAATGTCCGCCTGCTCAACCTGCGCTCCCGCCAGCTCGACCTGATCGAGCGCCTCGCCGCGACGGATGTCGAAGCCGTCAGGAAGGACAAGGCGCTCGCGGTCGATCCCGTTGTCGGCCTCGGCTATTACGGCATCACCTTTAGCATCGGCGGCGAAGGCGCCAATCTCGATGCCGGCAAGAAGGCCGCGATCCGCGAAGCCTTCAGCCTCGCAATCGATCGCCAGGCGATCAGCAATGTCGTCTTCGACGGCCAGGCCTCGACCGGCAACCAGCCGTTCCCGCCGTCCAGCCCCTTCTACGACAAGAACTTCCCGGTCCCGGGCCGTGATCTGGACGCCGCGAAGAAGAAGATGGCGGAAGCCGGCGTGAAGTCGGTCGATCTCGAGCTGCTGGTGCCCACCGATGCCGAGCGCCAGCAGGTCGCCCAGCTCATCCAGGCGATGGTGCAGGAGATCGGCATCAAGGTCTCGATCAAGCCGACCGAGTTGATGACGCTGCTCGACGTCGCCCGCCAGGGCAAGTTCCAGGCTCATCTCGTCGGCTGGAGCGGCCGCGTCGATCCCGACCTGAACGTCACCCCGATGCTCGCCTGCGGCGTTGCGACGAACGATGCCAAGTACTGCAACGAGCAGCTCGACACGATCCTGGCGAAAGCCCGCTCGCTCGGGGATGTCGAGGCGCGCAAGGCGGAATACGCCAAGGCGATGGCGATCCTGCTCAAGGACCTGCCGATCGTCTATCTCTACCACTCGCAGTGGATCTTCGCGCACAGCTCCACGCTCACCGGCTTCAAGCCGGCACCGGACGGCATCATCCGCCTGACCAATGTCAGCCGGAAGAACTGAGCCGGCATCGGAACGGCAATGAGCCTCTCTCGCTCGATCCGTGCAGGCCATGGGCGCACACCTGCCCATGGCCGTCATGACCGGTCCGCCCGCCGCCTCATCCGCGAAACCCGCAACCGGGTTCTCGAAGCCATGGCCGCGCGAGCGGTCCTGAACCTGACGGGCGATTGAACGATGCCGACACTGATCGCCCGCCGCCTCGCGCAGCTCGTCCCGACGGTTCTCCTGCTGTCGGTCATCATCTTTTCGCTGCAGCATCTCCTGCCGGGCGATCCGGCACTGGTGCTCGCGGGCGAGAATCCGGACGAGGCGACGCTCGCCGCCATCCGCGCCCAGTACCATCTCGATCAGCCGCTGATCGTGCAGTATCTCTATTGGCTGAAGGGCGTGGCGACGGGCGACCTCGGCGAATCCATGCGCCATAACCGCCCTGTGCTCGACCTCATCCTGCTCAAGCTGCCGGTGACGTTGCAGTTGGCGGTCATGGGCATCTGCATCGCGCTCGTGGTCGGCATCACGGCGGGGATCATCTCGGCCTTGCGGCAGAACAGCCCCGTCGACTACGCCACCAATATCGCGTCGCTTGCTGGCATCTCCGTGCCGAATTTCTGGCTCGGCATCCTCCTCATCCTGTTCTTCTCGGTCCATCTCGGCTGGCTTCCCGCCTCCGGCTTCGTCAGCCCCTCGGAAGATATCAGGATGAACCTCGCGACCACGATCATGCCGGCTTTCGTGCTCGGCATCGGGATCGCCGGGGTGATCATGCGCCATACGCGCGGCGCGATGCTCCAGGCCCTCAGCAGCGATTACGTCCGCACGGCGCGCGCGAAGGGGCTCAACGAGCGGTCCGTCGTGCTCAAGCACGCGATGCGCAATGCGCTGACGCCGATCATCACGCTGGGCGCGCTGGAATTCGGCGCGCTCCTGTCCGGCGCGGTGCTGACCGAGCAGATCTTTACGATTCCCGGCTTCGGCAAGCTGATCGTCGATGCGGTCTTCACCCGCGACTATCCGGTGGTGCAGGGCGTCGTTCTGGTGACCTCGCTGTTCTACATCATCCTCAATCTGCTGGCCGACATCGGATACATCCTCGTCAATCCGAGACTGAGAGGCTGACCCGTGTCGACGATCTCGGAAACCCAACCCTCGGCCAATCCCGTGACGAATGTCTTCCGCGGCCGCCTGTGGCGGCATCTGTCGAAGCGCAAGAGCGCGCTGGTCGGCCTCGCCGTCGTGCTGTTCATGGTGTTGGTGGCCGTCTTCGCGCCGCTGCTAGCGCCTTACGATCCGACCGCTCAGAGCTGGACGGCCGTGCGCAAGGCGCCCTCGGCGGCCCATTGGTTCGGAACCGACGAAGCCGGCCGGGACATGCTGTCGCGCATCATCTGGGGGGCACGGGCCTCGCTGCTGGCCGGCCTCACCTCGGTCGGCATCGCCATGGCGATCGGCGTGCCGCTCGGGCTGGCGGCGGGCTTCCTCGGCGGCCTCGTTGACGGCTTCATCAGCCGCTTTACCGACGCGATGCTGGCTTGCCCGTTCCTCATCCTGGCGATCGCGCTCGCCGCCTTCCTCGGGCCCAGCCTCACGAATGCGATGCTGGCGATCGGCATCACCGCCACGCCGTTCTTCATCCGCCTGACGCGCGGCCAGGTTCTCTCGATCAAGGGGGAGGACTATGTCGAGGCGGCGAGGGCGGTCGGCAATCCGAAATGGCGCGTCGCGGTGCGCCATGTCCTGCCAAACATCCTGCCGCAGCTCATGGTCCAGGCGACACTGACCATCGCGACGGCGATCATCGCGGAAGCCAGCATGTCCTTCCTCGGCCTCGGCCTCCAGCCGCCGGCGCCGTCCTGGGGCTCGATGCTGAACTCGGCCCAGCGCTTCCTCAGCAACGCGCCCTGGATGGCGCTGTGGCCGGGGATCGCTATCTTCGCGACGGTCCTGTCGTTCAACCTGCTGGGCGATGGCCTTCGCGACGCCCTGGATCCGCGATCGAGGTGACCGGCCAAGGCGTTCCAGTCCTGCTGGAAACGCGCATGGCCGGCCTAGTCGTCTCAGGCCTCGTAAGCGAAGGGGTCATCGACGGTGTGTGAGGGCTGGGTGAACCAGCGGGCGCCGTCCTCGGTCATATAGGCGATGTCCTCGAGGCGGACGCCGAACTCCCCGTAGATGCACATCATCGGCTCGATCGAGAAGCACATGCCGACCTGGAGCGGGGTCTTGTTGCCCTTCACCATGAACGCTTCCTCATGGACGTCGAGCCCGAGCCCGTGGCCGGTTCGGTGCGGTAGACCGGGCACCTTGTAGCCGGGGCCGTAGCCGGCGGCCTCTATGACGCCGCGAGCGCCGAAATCGACGTTCTCGCAGGGCGCGCCGAGCTTGGCGGCGTCAAAGCCGGCAAGCTGCGCCCGCTTTTCGAGCTCCCAGATTTCGCGCTGGCGATCGGTCGGCTCGCCGAAAACGTAAGTCCGGGTGATGTCGGAGCGATAGCCGCCGACCTTGGTGCCCATGTCGATCAGCACCATGTCGCCCTCGGCAAGCGTCTGCTCGTAGGGCACGCCATGCGGATAGGCGGTCGCCTCGCCGAACTGGGCGGCGCCGCTCGTCCAGCTCATGCCGAGCTTGCGATGGGCCTGGTCGAGGAACAGCTTGACCTGCGCCGTGGTGACGCCGACCTGCAGGGCGCGGGCAGCGGCTTTGTGGACCTCCATGGTGATGTCCATCGCCCGCTGGATGAGCGCGATCTCGGCCGCCGACTTCAACTGGCGGCAAGCGGCGGTGACGGTGTTGCCGTGGATGAAGGAGAAGCGGTTGCCGGCCTTGCGCAGCCCGTCGACGATGAAGAAGGGCGTATGCGGGTCGAGCGCGACCTGGCCGCTCTCGTAGCCGAGGCTGCGGATGGTCTCGACGACCAGCTCGGTCGGATCCTCGTGCTCTTCCCAGCAGCGAACATCATCGCCGAACTTCATGTATTCGCGGGTCTTCGGTTCCTCGAAGGCGGGGCTGAGATAGACCACATCGCCCTCGACCGGGATGATGGCGCCGTGCAGGCGCTCGGTCAGGTTCAACTGGATGCCGGTGTAGTAGGCCAGGCTTGTCGAGGTATCGAGATAGAGCGCCTGAAGCCCCTGTTCGCGCAGCAGCGCCTGGGCCTTGGCGACGCGCGCCTTGTATTCCTTGACGGAGATCGGCTCGATCCCGTCCGTCATCGGCTTCAGCCTGGCGAGCTCCGCCTCGAAGCTCGACCCACCCACTCCAATCGTCATGTCCGTTCCGTCCTCGTTGTTGTTTCCGATTGGTTTCCATCGGCTTTGCGAGTGGGCCAGCTTATACGCGACGAGGAAGCCCCGGCGAGGCATGGCAGCGTCGTCATGACTGCAATGCTGAAGGAGGTATGCCGGCATAGAAGGGCTGCAGGCGCGATCAGGCGCGGTGGTCAGCTCCTCAGGAATGGGCTTCATTGGGCGGCACCGGAAGCGGAGTGGACACCATGCGCGGAATGATCGTCGCGGCTCAGCCGGAGGCTGCCGAAGTCGGAGCCAAAATCCTGCGGCGTGGCGGCAATGCCGTCGATGCGGCCATCGCCTGCGCCTTCAGCCAGGGCGTGGTCGATCCTCAGATGTGCGGGATCGGCGGCTTCGGCGCGATGCAGATCAGCATGCCGAAACGCGGCGTCCACACCGTGCTTGAATTCCTGGCGCGTGCGCCGCTCTCCGCGACGGCCGACATGTGGGCCGACCGGTTCGTCGGCCAGACGCGGGACGGCTTCGTCTTCCTGCTCAGGGACCATGCCAACGAACTCGGCCATCTCGCGGCCGGCACCCCCGGCAACGTCAAGGGCTATGCCGAGGCGCTGGCGCGCTTCGGCACGATGGCCCTGAAGGACGTGATGGCACCGGCCATCCGCCAGGCGCGCGACGGCTTCATGCTGCGCCCCTATGTCTATTATTACTGGACGATCGACCAGCGCCCGACCGGGCAGGTCAACACCGAGGACAAGCTGAGGTTGAGCGAGACCGGCCGGGCGATCTATTTCCACCCGGATGGCACGCTGAAGCGACCGGGCGATATCGTCGCCAACCCCGACCTCGCGCGCACGCTGGAGCGCATCGCCTCCGCCGGCCCCGAGATCTTCTATAACGGCGAGATCGCGCAGGAGATCGCCGCGGACATGGCAGCCCATGGCGGCCTCGTCGGCATGGAGGACCTGGCGGCCTATAAGGTGCGCGAGAAAGAGCCGGTCTGGGGCTCCTACCGGGGCCTGCGCATTGCCGGCAATCCGCCGGCGGCAGGCGGCGTCTCGCTGATCGAGCTCCTTCATATCCTGCAGGAGTTCGACCTGTCCTCGCTGCGGCACAATTCCGCCGAGCATGTCCGCATCCTCGCCGAGGCGATGAAGTGGATGACGATCGACAAGGACGCCCATATCGGCGACCCGGATTTCGTAGATGTGCCGATCGGGATGCTGCTGTCGCGGGAGCATGCGGCCGAGCGCGCGGCCCGGATCCGTGCCGGCGAGAAGGCGAGGGTGCCGCGCTCCGAGCTCGCCAAGGACCCGCCGGACACGACGGTCACCTGCGTCATGGACGCGGAGGGCAACGCGGTGACGATCACCCATACGCTCGGCCAGCCCTCGGGGGCGATCACCAAGGGGCTCGGCTTCATGTATAACGGCACCATGAGCGGCTTCGATCCGCGCCCGGGCCTTGCCGCCTCGATCGCGCCGGGCAAGGCGCGCGGCAGCGCCATGGCGCCGACCATCGTCTTCAAGGACGACAAGCCGGTCATCGCCATCGGCGCGCCCGGCGGCACCTTCATCGTACCGGCGCTGGCGCAGGCGCTGAGCAATGTGATCGATTTCGGGATGACGATGGCGGAAGCGGTCGCGGCGCCGCGCGTCGTCTGCCTCGGCGATACGATCGACGTCTCGAACCGTATCGAACGCCGCGTCACGACCGAGCTCGAAGCGATCGGCTATCCTATCGCCCGGTCCTGCCAGTCCTTCGCCTTCGGCGCGCCGCATGGCGTCATGGTCGATGGTGACGGCTGGTCGGGCGGAGCCGACCCGCAGCGCGACGGCATGGCGATCGCCGTATCCTGATCTGCCACGTCGTCCGCGGGAGCTTCGCGATTTTCAGACGAGCGATGTCGGCGTCACGATGATCTCGTTGACGCAGACATGCGGCGGCAGTGTCGCGACGTGCAGCACGAGGCCGGCGATATCCTCGGGACGAAGCATCCGGGCCCGCACCTCGTCGCTCATCTTGACTGGCCGCTTGTCCATCAACGGCGTCAGCGTATCGCCCGGCGAGAGCACGCAGGAGCGGATGCCGTGCACCCCGTGCTCGATATTGATCGCATGGCTCATCGCGACGACACCGCTCTTGGCGGCCGTATAGACCGGGCCGGGGCCGGCGCTGAGCACATGCGCCGCCAGCGAGCCGATATGGATGAGGACGCCGCCGCCTTGCGCCTGCATCACCGGCAGAACTGCCCGCGAGAGCTGAAGCGCGCCGCGCAGATTGGCATCCAGCAGCAGGTCGACCGAATCCGGCGTGAGCTTGGACCAGGAACGGTCGGGAATGTTCGTACCGGCATTGCTGACGACGATGTCGAGCGAACGTCCGGCGAGGAGCGCGAGCGCGCGCTCGATAGCCGCGACATCGGCCACATCGGCCGGGGCGACGATCGCTTCGCCGCCTTCACCCTTGATCCGGGCCGCAAGCTGCTCCAGCGGCTCCAGACGCCGCCCGGTCAGCGCCACCGTCGCGCCGGCGCGGCTCAAGGCAAGTGCCGTGGCCTCCCCGATGCCGCTGGCGGCTCCGGTCACCCAGGCGGTCTTGCCGGCAAGGACTTTCGCGGTCGCGCTCATAGCGGCCACCCGTGCTCGTCTGCCAGCGCCGTCATCACGCCGCGCAATTCGGCGAGGCCGCGCATGCGGCCGATCGCCGGGTAACCCGGGAAGGTCGGCTTGCCGATGTCGTCGAGCAATTCATGGCCGTGGTCGGAGCGGAACGGGATGCGCCAGTCGGCCTGTCCGGCGGCCTTGCGCCGGGCCTGCTCGCGCAGCAGGACCCGGATGACCGCGACCATGTTGGTATCGCCGCCGAGATGATCGGCTTCCATGAAGGAGCCGTCTGGATCGTTGGCGACGTTGCGCAGATGGGCGAAATGGATCCGATCGGCGAAGCGCTCGGCGATCGCGGCGGGATCGTTCTTCGGATTGGCGCCGAGCGAACCGGTGCAGAAGGTCAGGCCGTTGGAAGGGCTGTCGACCGCCCTGAGGATCGCCTCGAAATCTTCCATCGAGCCGGCGATGCGGGGCAGGCCGAGCAGCGAGCGCGGCGGATCGTCCGGGTGGATCGCCATGCGGATGCCGACCTTCTCGGCGGTCGGGATGATCGCCTTGAGGAAGCGGATCAGGTTGTCGCGGAGCTGCTCGCGGCCGACGCCGTGATAGCGTTTCAGCATGACGCGCAGACCCTCGATGTCGTAGCGGTCATAGGCGCCCGGCAAGCCGGCCATGATCGTGGCGAGCAGGCGGTCGCGGTCGGCTTGCGTCGAGGCGTCGTACCATTCCTTGGCGCGGGCGAGCACCTCGGGCGAGACGTCGGCCTCCGCACCCTCGCGCCGGAGCATGAAGCAATCGAAGGCCGCGAACTCATGCGCGTTGAAGCGCAGGGCCATGGCGCCGCTCGGCAGCTTGTGCCGCAGCACGGTCCTAGCCCAGTCGAGCACCGGCATGAAGTTGTAGCAGATGATGTGCACGCCGGCCTCGGCGAGGTTCACCATCGACTGGCGGAAACGCTCGTAGAGCGGCTCGACATCATCAGCCGCCAGCTTGATTTTCTCATGGATCCAGAGGCTTTCGACGACGCTCCAGCGCAGGCCGAGCTCGGGCCTGGCGGCAATGGCATCGAACCGATCGCGGATCTGCTCGCGTGTCCAGACCTCGCCCGCCGGCACCTCGTGCAACGCCGTCACCAGCCCGGTCGCGCCCGTCTGCCGGATGTGATCGAGGGGGATGATGTCGTTGGGTCCCCACCACCGCCAAGTCTGTTCCATGGTCGCGTGCTTTCTCAGATAGGCAAGTTCAAAGCGATTTCGGCGGCGTGCCGCCGGGCTGAGGAGGCGTGTCCTCGAAAAACTCGGCGTGCTCGACGGCGATCTTTTCGAGCGCCAGCGAGGCGCTGTGCAGATGGGTCTCCATCAAGGCCACGGCTCCATCGGCATCATGCGAGAGCACGCATTTCACCAGCTGCTCATGCTGGTGGAAGATCATTTCGAGCCACTCCTGGCTCTCCAGCGAGAGATAGCGCAGGCGATCGAGCTGGGTTTTCATCGAGAGAATGAAATCCCAGACATGCGGATGCCCGGCGATCAGCATGAGCGCCCGATGCAGATCCTCATCGGAGCTGAAGAACCCATAATGGTCGCGGCGCGTGATGATCCTGGCCTGCTCCTTCAGCAGGCCGTTCAGCACACGCTCCTTCTCGTGGCCCGTGGCGAGGGCGGCGCTGCGCACGGCGCGGCATTCCACGGTTTGCCGCACGAATTGCGCATCGCGAACGGCCGATAGCTGAATCGGCGCGACGAAGCTGCCGACCTGAGGGACGATGGAGAGCAAACCCTCGACGGAAAGGCGGTGAAAGGCCTGGCGGACCGGGGTCCGGCTCAAACCGTAATGCGCCGCCATCTTGATCTCGGACAGCGCCTCTCCCGGCCGTAACTGGCCCGTGAGGATGCGCCCGCTCAGGTCGTCATAGACCTGGGTGACGGTCCAGCGGCTCTCGGCTTTCGGGACCACGACCATCGGGCGTCAATGCGCGGCGTTGCTGATGGTGCTGAGGAAGCGCTTGGCGCGCTCGCTCTTGGGGGCCGCCAGCATCTCGCGCGGGTTGCCTTCCTCGACGATCTTGCCGCCGTCCAGGAAGACCATGCGCGTGCCGACATCGGCCGCAAAGCGGATCTCGTGCGTCACGACCAGCATGGTCCGGCCTTCCACGGCAAGGTCGCGCATCACGGCCAGCACTTCGCCGACGGTCTCGGGGTCCAGCGCCGAGGTCGGCTCGTCGAAGAGCAGGATATGCGGATTGGTCGCGAGCGCACGGGCGATCGCGACGCGCTGCTGCTCGCCGCCGGACATCTGCGCCGGATAGGCGTTGATGCGGTGCGACAGCCGGACCTTCTCGAACAGGCCTCGCGCCCGTTCCTCGACGGTCCTGCGGTCCTCGCCATGGACGACGACCGGAGCCAGCATGACGTTCTCCAGCGCCGTCAGATGCGGGTAGAGATTGAAGTGCTGGAAGATCATGCCGATGCGGCGGCGGACGTCGATGATGCTGCGCTGCTTGGCTTGCACGGCCTTGCCCTCGAAGAGGATGTTGCCGCCCTCGATGGTCTCCAGGCCGTTGACGCAGCGCAGGAGCGTCGACTTGCCGGTGCCGGAGGGGCCGATGAAGCAGACGATCTCGCCGGCCTGCACGGTGGTCGAGACGCCTTCGAGGATCGTCCTGTCCCCGAAGCGCTTCACGACATGGTCGAACTTGAGAACGGTGTCGGTCATTGTCCTGCTCCGGCCGTCATGAGGCGGGTGTTGACGTGGAAGCGCCGTTCGAGCGCAGCCCCGCCGAGCGAGATGCCGTAATTGATGAGGAAGTAGATCAGCGCCAGCAGGAGCAGCGGCACGAAGCTCGAGCCCATGGTCTCGCGGATCAGGAGGCCGGTCTTGGTCAGCTCGACATAGCCGATGATCGAGGCGAGCGAGGATTCCTTCAGCGTCGCGATATAGACGCCGACCGAGGGCGGCAGGATGACGCGCAGCGCCTGAGGCACGATGACGTGGCGCATCATCTGCCAATAGGTCATGCCGGCGGCCCGTGCGGCTTCCCACTGGCCCTTGCCGACGCTTTCGAGCCCGGCCCGGATGACCTCCGACATGGTCGAGCTGGCATGGAGCGCCAGCGCGACGGTCGTTGCGGTGAACGGAGACAGATCGATCCCGAAGACCAGCGGCATGCCGAAGAACACGAAGAACAGCACGATCAGGATCGGGATCGAGCGGAAGAACTCGGTGAACAGCAGAGCCAGCAGCCGCAGCGGCAGGAATGTGGACATCCTGGCGAGCGCGATCAGCGTGCCGCCGACCGCGCCGATGAGCAGGGCGAGCCAGGACAGCCAGATGGTGACGAGCGCCGCCTTCAGCAGCAGCGGCATGTAGGTGAGAAGTTGCGCGCTCATCGATAGGCCTCCGGCTGGCGGAACAGCCAGCGCCCGATGGCGATGCGTCCGAGGTTCACGATCTGGCAGAGCACCAGATAGACCACCGCCGCGATAACGAAGGTCTCGAAGAAGCGGAACGAGGAGGAGCCGACCGTCTGCATCCAGGACGCGACCTCTTCGACCGCGACGGCCGAGGCCAGCGACGACGCGAGGATGACGGCGATGAACTGGTTGCCGAGCGGGGCGTAGATCGTGCGGAAGACCTGCGGCAGCACGATGTGGCGGTAGAGCTGAACGCGGGTGAAGCCCTGCGAGGCGGCGGCCTCGAACTGGCCGGGCGGCACGGCGACGAGGCCGGCGCGAATGATCTCGGCCATATAGCCGGCGCTGTTCAGCGTCAGCCCGATCAGCGCGGAATTGAAGGGCGACATGCGCAGGCCGAGCTGCGGCAGCGCGAAATAGACGATGTAGAGGATGACCAGCAGCGGCGTGTTGCGCATCACCTCGACATAGAGGCCGCCTGTAAAGCGCAGGAGGCGCGAATCCGAGCGGCGCATCAGCGCGACACCGGAGCCGATGGCGACGCTCAGCACGATCGCGAGCAGGGAGAGCAGCAGCGTCGCCTGAGCTGCGGCAGCGAGATCGCCGAGATAGGGATAGATGCTGCGAAACGAGAAATAATAGGGCACCGATCAGGCCTTCCTGTCCGGCATCGGCTCAACTGTGCGCCGATGCACTCCGCGGCGGAAGAGCGACGCCCGCGAGGGCGTCGCCGCATGTGCGAACTCAGTACTTCGCCTGGATCGGCGGCTGCTCGAAGCCGAACCACTTCTGGAACAGCTTCTTGTTGTCGCCGGAGGCGTTGAACTGATCGACGAAGAGGTTGAGCACGCGCAGCCAGTCCGCATCCCCGGCCGGCAGGCCGATGGCGATCTCGGCGCGGGCCAGGTCGCCCTCGGCCTCGCGCAGCTTGCCCGGGTTCTCCTTGATCGCGTTGCCGTTGTAGAAATTGTCCTCGGCCATCGCGTCGGCCTGGCCGGTCAACACGGCGTTGAGCTCGTCGGCCTGGGTGTTGAAACGGATGATCTGCGCCTTCGGCATATTGGCCGGGACGGCGCGCTCGGCGGTGCCGCCGCGCGAGATCGCGACGCGGATGCCGGCTTCGTTGGCCTCGGCGATGGTCTTGTAGGGGCTGTTCGCCGGCAGGAGCAGGCGCATCGTGGTGACGAGATAGGGGTTGGTGAAGGCGATCGAGGTCGAGCGCTCGACGTTGCGGGTGAAGTCCGCGATCGTGACGTCGGCCTTGCGGGTCTGCAGGGCGGTGACGCGCGCCGGGATGTCCGAGATGATGAATTCCGGCTTGACCTTCAGCGCCTCGGCGAGCCGCTTGGCGATGTCGATATCGTAGCCTTCGGGCTCGCCATTGGGCATCACGCGGCTATAGGGCGGCAGGCTGCCGAGAACCGCGATGCGGATCGTGCCGCGCTGGAGGATGCTCTGGAGAATGCCGGGGGCGTTCTGCGCCTGTGCCGAGGCGAGCGTGGCCATGCCGAACAGCCCCACCGCCGCGATACCGCAAAGCGACTTCATGATTCCGCGCTTGGACAACATTGTTTCTCTCCCTTTCCTGTAAGCGGGGCCCGGTCAGGCCGGGTTTATTCGTCGAAGGCGAGCTGGACCTTGAGCAGGCGATCGGGATGCGTCTCGACGAAATCGAAGGCCGCGCGCGCATCGCGTGCGGCGAAGGTCTGCGTGATCATGGCCGCCGGATCGAGGCGGCCGCTCTCCAGCCAGGTCACGACCTCCGGAATGAGCCGCCGGTTCAGGCGCGAGCCGAAGAGCGACAGCTCCTTCCGGACGATGTCCTGCTGGCTGACATTGCACGGTGCCGGCGAAAAGCCGAGCAGCCCGATGCGGCCGGCGGGGCTGGCGACCCGGCAGGCTTCCTCCAGCAAGGCCGGGATGCCGGCGCCGTCGATCACCACCGAAGGGCCGAGGCCGTCCATTTCCGCTTTCACGGCTTCGGGGACGGAGCGGGAAGGGGAGTGGATGGTGTGATCGGCGCCGAATTCCTTGGCACGCTCCAGCCGGGCCTCGTCGATATCGACGACGATGCAACGCGCGCCTTTCAGCTTGGCGACCTGCAGCACCGTGATGCCGACCGTGCCCGCGCCATAGACCAGCACGGTGTCCTCGGCATCGCAGCCCGTCGCGGTCAGCACGTTGGCGGCGACCGAAAGCGGCTCGGCCAAGGCTGCCACGGCAAATGACAGGTTGCGCGAAACCTTCACCGCGTTCTTCGCCGGCAGGATTGCTTCGCTGCTGAAGCCGCCGTCGCGATGGACGCCGATGACCTCGAGCGTGGCGCAGACATTGGGCCGGCCGCGGCGGCAGGGATAGCAGTGGCCGCAGGAGACGACCGGGTCGGCGACGACATGGTCGCCGATCGCGAGCGCCGAGACGCCTTCGCCGATCGCGGTAACCTCGCCGGCGAATTCATGGCCGATGATACGGGGATAGCGGGCAAAGGGATTGGAGCCGTGGAGAATATGCATGTCGGAGCCGCAGATTCCGGCGCGACGGACACGCAGCTTCACTTCGCCCGGCCCGGGATTGGGCCGCGAGCCTGAAATCAGGCTGAGCGCGTGCGGCCGCGCGACGCTGACGGCAATAGGCTCCATTTCCACCCTGGATCTTTTTGTAGAAGGCTTCTTGTATACAAGTGTACTAGCATTCCAGGCGCGCGGCTGCAAGCCTGCGCAGCGATGCGATAGGGGCGCGGTTCGGCAATTCGCGGATCGCGTGGCCTCCATGCAGGGTGGACGATTGACGGAGGAAGGCGAAGCACGGCTCATTTTCAAAGAGCCTTGGGAGGAATACACCAAGGCTCCGTTGCGTGCCGTCTCGCGCATGACGCCCTTTGGGCCGCGGCCGCCAGCGCTCGCTGGCATTCCTAGCGATGGAGATTGAGATGCAGGATGCTGGCCTGACGCCGGTGACGGTAGACACCGAAGAGGGCAGCTTCGTCCTTGGCATCAATGAGGCCCGCGCGCCGCTCACGGCTGCCAACTTCCTGGCCTATGTCGATGGCGGCCATCTCGATGCTGCGACGATCTACAGGATCGTGACTCTTGCCAACCAGGCGCCGGGGACGGTTCACCCGATCGAGGTCATCCAGTTCGGCTCGCCGGGGCCCGGTGAGGAGCGCGGCCCACCACTGCCTCCCGTCCCCCATGAACCGACCTCGTCGAGCGGCTTGCGGCATCTCGATGGCACGCTGTCGCTGGCACGGAAGGCGCCGGGAACCGGCGGGCATGGCTTCTTCGTCTGCATCGGCGATCAGCCCGAACTCGACGAAGGCGGGCGGCGCAATCCAGACGGGGCCGGCTTCGCCGCATTCGGTCGTGTCCTGGACGGTGCAGACACGCTCTCGCGGTTGCACCAGCGTGCCGAGGCGAGTGAGTACATGCACGCGCCGATCAGGATTTTGAGCGTCCGGAGAGGTCTCGGCCCGGCGGTTTGAACGAGGCGTCGGATCCCGGGTCTTGTGGCGCGCTCGTTTCGAAGCGCTACAAGGATGCGCCGTAGGCGAGATGACGGCTTGCGCGGTTTTCTCGCCCGCCCGACTATGTGGCATCGTGGACCTGGAGTCCTCGCAGCGGCATGGGGCAGGGCGCATGACGATCTCGATGGCGGGCCTGCCCGCATTCCTCCTGTATTTCGTCGTCGGCGCGGCCCTGATCGCCGCTTTCGTCGCGGTCTACCTGCGCATGACCGCCCATGACGAGATCGCCCTGATCCGTGGCGGCAATCTCTCGGCGGCCGTCGCGCTCGGCGGCAACACGGTCGGCTTCTCGCTGCCGCTGGAGCAGGCGATATCCCAGGCCAGCAGCATTCCCGACTGCGTGCTCTGGGCCGTCGCGGCGATGATCATCCAGTTCGCGGCCTACGGGTTGGCGCGGCTGCTGATCCCGGAGCTGTCGCGGAAGATCGCGGAGGACCGCTTACCCTCCGCGGTGATGCTTGCGGTAATCGCCGTGGTGTCGGGGACGCTGGCCGCGGCCAGCATGACGGAATGAGGCGGCCATGAAGCGCTCCTCTCAGATCGGCCTCGGGGCTGCCGGCGTCCTCCTCGTCGCCACCGTCTGGTCGATGACATCAGACAGCCAGGAGGAGAATCTCGTCTACGACAGCCTGAGCGATTGCCGCGCGGCCGGGCAGCTCACGGCGCAGCAATGCGAGACCGCCTTCTCGGAGGCGACCGCCGCGCGGCTCAAGGACGCGCCGAAATTCCAGAGCCAGACCGCCTGCGAGGCCCAATACGGCGCCAATGGCTGCGGCTCGGCAACCATCGGTGGCGCCCAGTATTTCATCCCGGCCCTGGCCGGCTTCATGCTCGCGCGCGGCCTCTCCGGCGGCGGGCAGGCACAGGCGCAGCCCCTGATGCCGCCGACCACCTCAGCCTGCCCGCCGGGCTCGACGCAGCCCGAATGCCAGCAGGCGCGGTCCTCCTCGTCGTCGTCATCCGGCAGCAGCGGCTCCTATGGCAGCAGCAGCCGTTCGCGGGCCTATTCGACGACATCCGGCGGCAATGTCACGGCCGCCTTCGCCGGTGGCTCGCGCGGCGGCAGCGTCTCGACCACCAGCGTTTCCTCGCGCGGCGGCTTCGGCTCGACCGCGCGCTCCTTCTCTTCGCATTCCTCGTCCTGACATGCGCCGCGTCACGCTTCCGCCGCGTCCGGACTGGGTCGAGCAGGTCGAGCGCTTGGGCTTCGCCTTCCATACGATCGACGGCGAGACCTATTGGGACGAGAGCGCGGCGATCGCCTTCACGCTGAAGGAGATCGAGCGCGATATCGAGGGGCCGACCGACGCGATCGAGCAGCTCTGCTTCGCCTTCATGGAGAAGGCGCTCGGCCATGAGGAGATCCTGACGAAGCTCGCGATTCCCGCCGAGCACTGGGATTACATCCGGGAGAGCTGGCAGCGCGGCGAGCGCAATCTCTACGGCCGGCTCGACCTCGCCTATGACGGACGCGGGCCGGCGAAGCTGCTCGAATACAATGCCGACACCCCGACTGCCCTGTTCGAATCGAGCGTCGTGCAATGGGACTGGCTGGAGCAGGCGATGGCGCGCGGCGCGATCCCGAAGGGCTCCGACCAGTTCAACTCCCTGCACGAGCGCCTGATCGCGGCCTTCAAGGGCCTGCGCGAGCCTTTGCCCTATCGCCTGCACCTGACCTGCGTGCAGGGCAGCCCGGAGGACAAGGGCACGGTCGACTACCTCGCCGATTGCGCGGTTCAGGCCGGGCTCGATGCGCGCTTCACCTATATCGAGGAGCTCGGGCTGCTCTCGGACGGGCGCTTCTGCGACGGCGCCAATCAGCCGATCGAGACGCTGTTCAAGCTCTATCCCTGGGAATGGATGTTCCGCGAAAGCTATGGCAAGGCGCTTAGCCGTTCGGGCTGCCAGTTCATCGAGCCGCCCTGGAAGGCTGTTCTCTCCAACAAGGGCCTGCTCGCCTGCCTCTGGGAGATGGAGCCGGGCCATCCCAACCTGCTGCCCGCCTTCTTCGAGGGCGATCCGCGCTGCGCGACACTCTCCGCCCGACACGTTCGCAAGCCGCTCTATTCGCGCGAGGGCGCCAATGTCACGCTGATGGAGCGTGGCCGCGTGCTCGACAGCGACGACGGTCCCTATGGCGCCGAAGGCTATGTCCTGCAGGATGCAGCGACCAACCTGTTCTCGACCGAGGGCAAATATGCCGTGCTCGGCTCCTGGCTCGTCGCCTCGCAGGCCTGCGGCCTTTGCGTCCGCGAGGATGGCTCGCCGATCACCAAGAATACCTCGCGCTTCCTGCCGCACTATATCGAGCCCTGAACGCGCGACATGACCGCGCCTTGATCTGTGCTAGCCTTGAGCTCCGATACGCCTGTCGACGGAGCCTGCCATGTCTGCAACAGCCTCAACGCCCCGCGGTCTCGACCATCTCGTCATCGGCGTCCGCGACCTCGATGCCGCCTGGCACTTCTACGAGAAGCTCGGCTTCCGCGTCGGCGCCCGCAACCGCCACCCCTGGGGCACCGAGAACCGGATCGTGCAGTTTCCCGGCTCCTTCCTCGAACTGGTGACGATCGCCGACGATGCCGCTATCCCGCCTCATGGCGAGCGCCGATTCTCTTTCGGCGCCTTCGTGCGCGAGGCGCTGACGGGGCAGGGCGAAGGCCTCTCCATGCTGGTGCTGGAAAGCACCGATGCCAAGGCCGATGCCGCCGCCTTCAAGGCCCAGGGCATCGGCGATTTCGAGCCGTTCTTCTTCGAACGCCGCGCGAGGCGCCCTGACGGCAGCGATGTCCGCGTCGCCTTCGAATTGGCCTTCGCCGCCGATTCGCGCGCGCCGGAATGCGGTTTCTTCGTCTGCCAGCAACTGGAACCGCAGAATTTCTGGAACCCGGAATTCCAGCAGCACCCGAATGGAGCCACCGCGCTCTCCGCCGTGGTGATGCTGGCGGAGGAACCGGCTTTTCACCGCGCTTTCCTCTCGGCCTTCAGCGGCGGCGCCGAAGTGCTGGAGGGCAACGAGGATTACGTGCTCGCCCTGCCGCGCGGGCGCATCGACGTGCTCGATCCCGAGGCCGCGCAGGGCGCCTATCTGGTCGAACCGGACACGACGCCGGCCCGCTTCCTCGGTTTCTGCGTCACCGTCCCCGATCTCGAAGCCGTGGCGGAGCGTCTGACCGAGAATGAGGTGTCGTTCCAGCGCGGCGACGAGCGGCTCTTCGTGCCGGCGGAACACGCTTTCGGCTGCATGGTGGCGTTCGAGCAGGGCTGAGGGGCGCCGATTTCTGATGGAGCGACGCCGTCATCCCGGACAAGCTGCGCAGCAGCGCTGATCCGGGATCCATCGTAGAGCTACGGAGCTCTCCGATGGATCCCGGGGCAAGCCCGGGATGACGGCGGTGGTTGCGCGGAAAACAGCCGGCCTCAGCCCTTGGCCTCGACCGGCGGCAGCGAGGCCAGCAAGCCGATCAGGGCCCGGTCGTGCAGCACGACCATGCGCTCCTTCGGCTTCAGCCAGATCGCGGCGTCGTCGACCGTCTCGGCATCGACCAGCTTGGCCTGCGCCACGGCGCGGTCAGGCTCGATCTCGCCGCGGCGGCGCGACTGGCCATAGGGCAGCATCAGCTCGTGGGCGTAGCGCAATTCGGCGTCGGCATGGAGCGCCTTGATACCGTCGGCGTCGTCGTAGCCGGCCTTCTCGAACTCGGCCTGCAACTCGTTGGCGCGCGTCGCGATGGCGGGCGGGGCGCCTTCCTCCGGCGTCATCAGGAGCTTGTGGCGCTTGAGCCAGAGGCCGATTGCGAGCTGGCCCGAGGCCCATGACAGTGGGATCGCCAGCACGAGGCCGACGATTGTCGGCGACATCCAGGCGAAGAGCGAGGTCGCGATCATGAAGGCCGAGAGGCCGGTGACGAGGCCGAGCACGGTATGGGTCCGGTGCCGGCGGATGATGTCCTTCAGGGGGATCGAGCCGTCGTCGCGCCGCTGCGGGTTCCAGCCGGTGTCACGGCCGAGCAGGATCTGGAAGACCGACCCGGACTGGATCAGCATCATGATCGGCGCGAAGAAGGCCGAGAACAGCACTTCGATCAGGGCCGAGACGATCAGGCGGATCGCGCCGCCGCCGGCCTGCCGGAGCTTGGTGTTGAACAGCGTCAGCAGCAGGCCGAACAGCTTCGGCGCCAGCAGGATCCCCATCGTGATCGCGAACAGGCGCAAGGCGCGTTCGGGGTCGAAGCGCGGCCAGACCGGGAAGAGCGTGAATTCCTGCGTGAAGTACTCGGGCCGCGCGTAATTGACCTGCAGCACGATCAGGATGCCGACCACGAGCTGCATCAGCCAAAGCGGCGAGGCCAGATAGCCCATGATGCCGGTGGCGAAATGCTGGCGCGTTGGGGTGACGAAGCCCTTGGCGCCCATGATCCGCGAATGCTGGAGATTGCCCTGGCACCAGCGCCGGTCGCGCACGGAGATGTCGATCAGCGAGGGCGGGCTTTCCTCGTAGGAGCCCGTCAGATCCGGCAGCATGTAGACGGACCAGCCGGCGCGACGGATCAGGGCGGCCTCGACGAAATCGTGGCTCAGCACATGGCCGCCGAACGGCGGCTTGCCCTTAAGGTCCGGCAGGCCGCAATGGTCGGCGAAGGCCTTGGTGCGGATGATCGCGTTATGGCCCCAGTAATTGCCGTCGCGGCCGGACCACATGGCGAGCCCGGTCGCGATGACCGGGCCGTAGACCCGCGCCGCGAATTGCTGCAGCCGCGCGAAGAAGGTGTTGCGGTTGATGATCAGCGGCAGCGACTGGATGATGCCGGCATCGGGATCGTTCTCCATCGCGGCGGCGAGGCGCACGATGCAGGTGCCGGTCATCAGGCTGTCTGCGTCGAGCACGACCATGTGCTCGTAGAGCCCGCCCCAGCGCGTGACGAAATCGGCGATGTTGCCGGCCTTGCGATGATGGTTCTTCGGCCTGTGCCGGTAATAGACCCGGCTGTTCGGCCCGAGCCGCTCGCGCAGGGCGAGGAAAGCCCGTTCCTCCGCTATCCAGACATCCGGGTTGGTGGTGTCGGAGACGATGAAATAGTCGAAATGGTCGCCTAGGCCCGTCGCCTCGACCGATTCGCGGATCGCCGCCACCGCCGCGAAGATGCGCGCCGAGGATTCGTTGTAGATCGGCATCACCACGACGGTGCGGTGCTTCAGGCTCTCGGCGCGGTCCGCCCGGCCGGCGCCGAACAGCACGCCGAAGAAGCCGAGCAGCGCGCTGGTGAAGGCGAGCGCGATCCACGAGAAGTTGATCGTGAACAGCACGAGCAAGGCGTACTGCAGCGAGGTCGTGCGGCTGACCGACACGACATTGTACATTTCCCAGGCGCCGAAGGCGGTGAGCGCCAGCCCGCCGCCGAAGACGAAGAGGCGCTTGAGCCAGGGCGTCGTCCAGTTGGCCGGCGCTGCCGGGGCGCGGCGATCCGAAGCCTTCCAGCTCCGGAACGACTGCACCGGCATGACCAGCGGCTCTTCGGGGGGCGTGGCCGGTTCGCGGGCCACGCTGTAGCTGCGCTGTTCCGTTTCCATGGCGTCGCGGGGCGCCGTTACCAGGTCCATCGATTCAACCAGGTCTCAGAGACGGGCTGACCGCCCGATTGCAGGACGAGCCGAAGCTCGGACAGATTGTCGTTGCCGGGGTCGACCTCGAAACCGACACGCATCAGCTTGCGCTCGGGATAGGGCCAGAGCCGGACGCCATGCACGGCTCCGGGCTGCGCCGTGATCGTCGCGCGCGTCGAGGCAACGAGGGCTGCGTCGGCAAGCCTGTCGCCAGTGAACTCGACGATGAAGCGCCGCCGGCGCCCCTGCGAGCCCTTGCCCTGCCGCGAGCGGGTGGCGATCGCGAGCGCCGGGCGCTCCGGCGGCTGCCAGCACCAGGCCTGGCGGTAGCTCAGCGAGGTCTCGCTGCCGGCCGCGAGCGGCTGCTTCGGCCGCCAGTACATGATGATGTTCTTGTTCGGCTCGGAATCGCTGGGGATCTCGATGAGCTGCACGGAACCTGCACCCCAGTCACCGAGCGGCTCCATCCAGACGCTCGGCCTGAGCTCGAAGCGCTGGTCGTCGTCCTGGAAGGCCGCCGGATCGCGCTCGCGCTGGACGAGGCCGAAGCCCTTGGGGTTCTCGTCGACGAAGGAGGAGACCTGCAGGGTCGCGGGGTTGTTGACGGGGCGATAGATCCACTCGCCGGCGCCCGATTGCATCTGGACGCCCGAAACCTCGCCGATCGAGGGGCGGACGTCGTCGAAGACGCGCCGGCTCTGCGGGCCGGAGAGGAAGGTTCCGCTGGTGCAGCCGAAGCCGACATGGTCCAGCGCTTGGCGCGCGAACAGCGTCATCTCGACATCGATGAAGGTGACGTCGCCAGGGCGCAGCGTCATCCGCACGGCGCCGGCGACGCTCTCCGAATCGAGCAGGCCGTGAATCACCAGCGAACCGACGGCCGGGCTCGGCCGCTCGATCCAGAACGCCCGGAAGAACGGCAGTTCCTCGCCGCGCGTCTCGCCCGGGCGCAGGATCAGGGCGCGCGCGATCGCTCCGAAATTCTGACCGCGCGCCAGGGCACGGAAGAAGGTCGCACCCTGGAAGACCGCGACTTCGAAGGGCCGCTCCAGGCCGGCCGCAATCCGCATGCCCGAGAATTGCAGGTCGGCGCTGGTGGGCGGCGGCGTGACCCGCCCGTAGTCGTACTTGCTGCGATCGAACCCGATGCGCCGCACCGTGCCGTCCTCGATCGTGAACAGGCTGACCGGATTGGAGAACACGAAGCCGCGATGCAGCGGCTCGAGCGTGAAGCCGCGATTCTCGCCGGCCCAGACCGTGGCGCTCGGCTGCATGCGGATTCCCGCATACTGATCCGCGGGCAGGGCCGCGTAGCCCTCGGGCAGGTCGTTGGCCGCCAGCGGAATCAGCGGGCGCTGGGCCAGGGTCCGTGCTGCATCGACGACGAGAGCCGGGTCGAAACGCTGCCCGTCCACCAGGGTGGTGATATTGAAGGAAGCGGCGCCCGTGGGCGCCTGCGCCGCAGCCGGCCCGGCCAGCGAGAGCAGCGCTGCGCCACCGGCGGCGCCTTCCAGAAACTGCCTACGATTCAAGGGTTTCGACATGGGATCCAAACTACGCGGGCGACGCCCTCGCCCCTCGCGCTTCTAGAGCATTTCCAGTTCGCCTGAAAAGCCTTTCCGACCGGTAAGATGCACGCCTTTCGCAGGGTGCAATCTCCAGAAATCAAGCCGTGGCTAGGCCGACATATGCATCGCCCCCGAAAGCTGCCTTTTACCGCGATTGAACTTTGCCAAAAGGCGCGCGGATCGGCTATCCACGGCGCCTGCAACGCGAGCATGCGTGAATGCGATTGTGATGTGGGGGCTGTGGTTCGACCATGCCCTGCAAGGGAAACGAGAAACATGACCGAAATGCAGCCGGCCCGATCCTGCCTCGCGATCGTCCTGGCGGCCGGAGAGGGCACCCGCATGAAATCGCGGCGCCCGAAGGTGCTCCACGCGCTCGCCGGCAGGTCTTTGCTTGGCCATGTGCTCGCGTCGGTCTCCGAGGCCGGAGCCGACGACGTCGCCGTCGTGATCTCCTCCGAGCGCCCGGAGGTCGGCGAAGAGGCGCACAGGCTCGTTCCGCACGCACAGATCGCGATCCAGCACGAGCGCCGAGGCACGGCGCATGCGGCTCTCGCCGCGAAGGCCGCACTCGCCAAGGCTCATGACGACGTCATCATCGCCTTCGGCGACACGCCGCTGGTGCGTCCGGAAACGTTCGTAGCACTTCGCGACGCGCTGTCGGGAGGCGCTGCCGTCGTCGTACTCGGCTTCGAGGCGAAGGACCCGACGGGCTATGGCCGGCTCGTCGAGAATGACGGTCATCTCGAAGCCATCGTCGAGCACAAGGACGCGACGCCGGAACAGCGCGGCATAAACCTCTGCAATGCCGGATTGATGGCGCTCTCCGGGGAGCACGCTCTCTCGATCCTGGAGGCGATCGGCGACGACAATGCCCAGCGCGAGTTCTACCTGACCGATGCCGTAACCGTCGCTCGGGCGCGCGGGCTCGACGCCGTCGTGCTGCGGGCGTCGGAAAGCGAGGTGCAGGGGGTGAACGATCGCGCGCAGCTGGCCGCCGCGGAAGCGGAATTTCAACGGAGCAAGCGCGTTGCCGTGATGCTTGGCGGTGCGACGCTGATCGCCCCGGAGACGGTCTTCTTCAGCTATGATACCGTGATCGGCAGCGATGTCGTGATCGAGCCGAACGTGGTTTTCGGGCCTGGCGTGCAGGTGGCCGATGGCGCGGTGATCCATGCCTTCTCGCATCTGGAAGGTGCCCGGATCGGCGCCGACGCCAATATCGGCCCGTTCGCGCGGCTGCGGCCGGGAACCCGGCTGGCCGAGAAGGCGAAGGTCGGCAATTTCGTCGAGGTGAAGGCGGCCGATATCGGCCCCGGGGCCAAGGTCAACCATCTCACCTATATCGGCGATGCCTCGGTCGGCGCGGCCGCCAATATCGGCGCCGGCACGATCACCTGCAACTATGACGGCTTCAGCAAGGCAAAAACGACGATCGGCGCCAACGCCTTCGTCGGCTCGAACTCCTCGCTGGTGGCTCCGGTGACGATCGGCGAGGGCGCCTATATCGGCTCCGGTTCGGTCATCACCCGGGATGTCGCGCCCGACGCCCTCGCCATCGGCCGCGGCAAGCAGGTCGAGAAGGAGGGCTGGGCGAAGGCGTTCCGTACCGTCGCCGCGGCCCGGAAAGCCGCCAAGAAAGCGGCCGAATAGTCGGGAATCACGGCGGATCGGGCAATCCGCCGTTCACAGTTCGTCATCTAGATTGATTGGGCACGCGCACCGATCGCGGCTATGCGCTTTGCCCACAGCAACGGCTTGAGGGGTTTGCCCATGTGCGGCATCGTCGGGATTCTCGGCAAGGAAGCGGTCGCGACGCAGGTCGTCGAGGCGCTGCGCCGGCTTGAATATCGCGGCTACGATTCTGCCGGTGTCGCGACGCTCGAAGGCGGCCAGCTCGCTCGCCGTCGCGCCGAGGGCAAGCTCAAGAATCTCGAGATCCGCCTGTCGAACGAGCCGCTCGAAGGCCTGGTCGGCATCGGCCACACCCGCTGGGCGACCCATGGCAAGCCCAACGAGACCAATGCCCATCCGCATGCGACCGCGAAGCTCGCAGTCGTCCATAACGGCATCATCGAAAATTTCCGCGATCTGCGTGCGGAGCTTCAGGCCGACGGCTATGTCTTCGAGACGGAGACCGACAGCGAGATCGTCGCGCATCTCGTTACGCGTGAGCTCGATCGCGGCAAGTCGCCGGCCGATGCGGTTGGCGCGAGCCTGCCGCGCCTGCATGGCGCCTTCGCGCTCGCCTTCCTGTTCCAGGGCGAGGAAGACCTGCTGATCGGCGCCCGCAAGGGTTCGCCGCTGGCGGTCGGCGTCGGCGACGGCGAGATGTATCTCGGCTCGGACGCGCTGGCGCTCGCGCCTTTCACCAATCTCATCGCCTATCTCGAAGAGGGCGACTGGGTCGTGCTCCATCGTCGTGGCGCGACCTTCTACGACAAGACCAACACGCAGGTGGAACGCCGCGCCCAGCGCGTCGCCGCCGGCGCCTTCCTGGTCGAGAAGGGCAATCACCGCCACTTCATGGCTAAGGAGATCTACGAACAGCCGGAGGTCGTCGGTCACACGCTGACGCAGTACCTCGACATGGCCAACGGAACGGTGCGTCTGCCCTTCGGCGACAAGATCGATTGGAAGGGCCTCTCGCGCCTGACCATCAGCGCCTGCGGCACCTCCTATTATGCCGGCCTCATCGCGAAATACTGGTTCGAGAAGCTGGCCCGCCTGCCGGTCGAGATCGATGTCGCCTCGGAATTCCGCTACCGCGAGGCGCCGCTGCCGGAGAACGGCCTGGCGCTCTTCATCTCGCAGTCCGGCGAGACCGCCGACACGCTGGCCGGGCTGCGCTACGCGCGCCAGAACGGGCAGGCCATCCTTTCGGTCGTCAACGTACCGACCTCGACGATCGCGCGCGAAAGCGATGCGGTCGCGCCGACGCTCGCCGGCCCCGAGATCGGCGTCGCCTCGACCAAGGCTTTCGTCTGCCAACTCGCCGTGTTCGCTTCGCTCGCGCTTGCTGCGGCGCGGGCCCGCGGCACGCTCTCGGCCGAGGAGGAAGCGAGCCATGTGCAGCATCTGATCGCGCTGCCCGGCCTGATTGCCAAGGCTCTGGAGCTGGAGCCCGAGATCGAGAAGCTCGCCCGCGAGCTCTCAAAGGCTAAGGACGTGCTCTATCTCGGCCGCGGCACGAGCTTCCCGCTCGCGCTGGAAGGCGCCCTGAAGCTCAAGGAAATCAGCTACATCCATGCCGAAGGTTATCCGGCTGGCGAACTCAAGCACGGGCCGATCGCGCTGATCGACGAGGACATGCCGGTCATCGTCGTCGCGCCCCATGACGCGCTGTTCGAGAAGACCGCCTCCAACATGCAGGAGGTTGCGGCGCGCGGCGGCCGGATCATCCTCGTCACCGATGCCAAGGGCGCCGCCGAATGCGGCATCGAGCCGGAGGCAACGATCATTCTGCCGGACATGGACCCGACCTTCGCGCCGATCGTCTACGCCTTGCCGATCCAGATGATCGCCTATCAGACGGCGGTTTTCATGGGCAAGGACGTCGATCAGCCGCGCAACCTGGCGAAATCCGTCACCGTGGAGTGACGGCGGCTCAGGCCTCCGGCCGGGTCGAGACGTAAAGGCCCGCGCCGACCAGACACAGCGCCGCCGTCGCGAGAGCTATCGACGGCGCGCTCGTTTGCGTCAGCAGGACGAAGCTCAGCGCCATCGAGCCGCAGGCAAGGTATTTCGCGCGCCGGGCGATGGCGCCGGTCTGGCGCCAGTGCAGGACATGCGGTCCGAGCCTGGGATGTCCCAGCAGCCAGCCCTCGAATCGCGGCGAGGATTGCGAGAAGCACCAGGCCGCAGCGATCAGGAAGATCGTGCCCGGCATCAGCGGCAGGATCAGCCCGATGACCCCGAGCGCCGTGCACACCCAGCCCAACGCGAAGAGCAGCGGCCGCGACCATCGGCGTCGTGGCTGATCGGGCTCGGTCACGGCCTCATCCTTGCTTGCGTTTGCCCCCGGGGGCTGGCGGATGGCGCCGCCTCGCTTATCGTGTCATATCGCGGCCAGCGCCGGCTGCTGCAAGCAGGCGGGACGTCGCGCCGGTGTTTTGGGAGAAACGATGACAGCCGGCCCGCCCGATCCGCGCCTGATCCTGCCGACGGAAATCCTGCGCCCGACCTGGGGCGCGCGCCTGCGCCGCTATTTCCTGACCGGGCTGGTCATTGCTGCGCCGCTCGCGATCACGGCCTCGGTGACCTGGTGGTTCATCAATTTCATCGACGGGCTGGTGAAGCCGCTCATCCCGAATTCCTACCTGCCCGATTCCTATCTGCCCTATCCGATTCCGGGATTCGGGCTCGTCATCGCGCTGGTCGGGCTGACGCTGCTCGGCTTCCTCACCGCCAATCTCGTCGGGCGCTCGCTCCTCAGTGCCGGCGAGGCGATCCTCGACCGCATGCCGGTGGTGCGCAGCCTCTACAAAGGCGTGAAGCAGGTCTTCGAGACAATCTTCTCGCAGTCCGGAACCTCGTTCCGCAAGGTCGGCATGGTGCAGTTCCCGCAGCCGGGGATGTGGTCGATCATCTTCATCGCGCAGGAAGCGGCGCCCGAGATTGCCGGCCGCCTGCCGGAGGGTGAGGAACAGGTCGGCGTCTTCCTGCCCTGCACGCCGAACCCGACCACGGGGTTTTTCTTCTACCTGCCGCGGCGCGAGGTCGTCGAACTCTCGATTTCGGTCGAGGACGGGGCCAAGCTGATCATGTCGGCCGGGCTGATCCAGCCCGGCGAACAGAACGGCAAGCCGAAGATCGACGGGAAACCGCCGGTCAGCGCTTGAGCGGCACCCAGATCTCGACGACGCCGTTGCCGGTCGCACCATCGAAACGCTCGTCCATCCGTTCCAGCGTGACGCCCATCGCCGGCTCGCGCCCGGATTTCGGGAACCAGTCCTGCCAGATCGCCTTGTAGGTCTGGGCGATGCCGGTGATATGGCCTTTGTGCTCGAACACGGCGCAGAGCTGTTCCGGCACGCTCAATCGCGCGAACTCATCGGTGAGATCTCCGAAGGACGAGACTTCGGCGCCGGCGATATAGTCGAAGGCGCCGCCATCGTCGCAGTTATAGCTCGCGCCATAGGCGACATAGCCGCGTTGGCCGGGGATATGGCCGAAATGCGGGGCGATCTTCTGCCAGAGCAGCGGGATGCCTTGCGTCTTGTCCATCGAGAAATGGCCGCTGAAGCCGGCGATCAGCAGGGGCTGGCCGGTGACGATGCGCGGCTCAGTGATGGGGGCGGGGGTGATGTCATGCATGTTCAGCGACTCCACGAGAGCGAGCGACGAGAGGTCGCGCCGGGCGCGCAGCTCTTCCGGCGTGACGCCGAACTGCTCGCGAAAGGCGCGGGTGAAGGCTTCGTGGGAGCCATAGCCCCAGTCGAGCGCAACCGTGAGGATGTCGGGCGCACCATCGGCGAGCTGGCGTGCCGCCTCCGACAGCCGGCGCTCGCGCACATAGCGCATCACCGAGCGGCCGGTCGCCACGCCGAAGGCGCGGCTGAGATGGAAGCGTGAGACGCCGCTGACCTCGGCGATCTCGTCGAGCGTGAGTTCGGCGGTAAAGCGGCTTTCAATGCACCAGATGGCTGCCTTGACCGGGTCCATGTTCTCTCCACGAAGTGGCGCGACACTGGACGAGCAAGCGAAGGCTCGCTTGATCAGGATTGCTCCTGGCAGCGTCAAAGCGCCATTGCTAGGCGCCGGGCGACGAAGCCGTGGCAGGAACCGGGCTATCCTGCCCTGAGCAGCCGGATCGCGACGTCCCGCTCGAACAGATAGAGCAGCACCCGGATCGCCTGGCCGCGCGGCGTTTCCAGGTGTGGATCGCGCTCGATCAGGAGCCGCGCGTCATCGCGCGCCGCCGCCAGCAGGTCGCCGTCGATCTCCGGCCGGGCGATGCGCCAGTCCGGCGAGCCCGATTGCTTGGTGCCGAGCACCTCGCCTTCGCCGCGCAGGCGCAGGTCTTCCTCGGCGATGCGGAAGCCGTCCTCGGTCTCGCGCATGATGGTGAGGCGCGCCTCAGCGACGGGGCCAAGTGGCCCCTTGTAGAGCAGGAGGCAGGTCGAAGCGGCCGACCCGCGCCCGATGCGGCCGCGCAACTGATGCAGCTGGGCGAGGCCGAAACGTTCGGCATGCTCGATCACCATGACGCTGGCATTGGGCACGTCGACACCGACCTCGATCACCGTGGTCGAGACAAGGATGCGCGTCTCGCCCGCGACGAAGGCAGCCATCGCGGCGTCCTTGTCGCGGCCGGGCATCTGGCCATGCAGCAGGCCGACCTTGTCGCCGAAGATCTCGCGCAGGGCATCAAAGCGCTCCTGCGCGGCGGCGACGTCGAGCGTGTCGGATTCCTGCACGAGCGGGCAGACCCAATAGGCCTGCGCGCCCGTTTCGACTGCCCGCCCGATGGCGCCGACGACCTCGTCATAGCGCTCGGAGGAGACGGCGCGGGTAACGATCGGTTTCCGCCCCGCCGGCTTCTCGGAGAGGATCGAGATATCCATGTCGCCGAACCAGGTCAGCGAGAGCGTGCGCGGGATCGGGGTGGCGGTCATGACCAGCACGTCGACCGCCTCGCCCTTGGAGCCGAGCAGCAGGCGCTGGTGCACGCCGAAGCGGTGCTGCTCGTCGACGACGGCGAGCGCGAGATCCTGGAAGGCGACGCCCTCCTGAAACAGCGCATGGGTGCCGACCGCGATGTCGATCGAACCATCGGCCAGCCCGGCGAGCACCTGCTTGCGGCCGGCGCCCTTCTCGCGCCCGGTCAGCAGGGCGAGCTTCAGGCCGGCCTTCTCCGCCAGCGGGGCCAACCTCTCGGCATGCTGGCGGGCGAGGATTTCGGTCGGTGCCATCAGCACCGATTGCCTCCCGGCCTCGGCGGCGGCGGCCATCGCCATCAGAGCGACCACGGTCTTGCCGGAGCCGACATCGCCTTGCAGGAGCCGCAACATCTTCTCAGGCTTGGCCATGTCGGCATGAATGTCGGCGATCGCCTTGCGCTGGCCCTCGGTCAATTCGAAGGGCAAGGCAGACTGGATGCGGAAGCGCACGCCCCCATCACCGGTCGTGGCGCGTCCGGCGATCTTCTTCTGCTGGCGGCGAACAAGCGCGAGGGCGATCTGGCTTGCCAGCAATTCATCATAGCCGATGCGCCGGCGCGCGACCGTGTCGCCCTCGGCCGCCTTGCGATCGACGGGATGATGCAAGGCCTCGATCGCGGCATGGAAGGAGGGGAAGTCCGCCTTGGCGAGGAAGGCCGGGTCCTGCCATTCCGGCATCTCCGGGCAGCGCTCGGCCGCCGCCTGCACCGTCCGCATCATCATGCGCTGGCCGATGCCTTCGGTCAGCGGATAGACCGGCTCGAAGGCCGGCAGCGTCGCCGCGAGCTTGGGATCGAGGATGCGCTCGGGATGCACCATCTGGCGCATGCCCTCCCAGAGCTCGAGCTTGCCCGAGATCAGGCGATAGGCGCCGATCGGCAGGGTCTGCGCCAGATGCCGGGAATCGGCATGGAAGAAGACGAGCGTGACGTCGCCGGTCTCGTCTTCGACGATGATGCGATAGGGCGCCTTTTTGCCGGCCGGCGCCGGGCGGTGCTCGCTGACGCGGGCGGTGAAGGTCGCGACATCGCCGACCGGGGTATCCGCGATCGAGGGACTCGGCCGCCGGTCGACGGCGCCGGTGGGCAATTGGAACAGCAGATCGACCACGCGCGCCGGCCGCGTCTCGTCGCCCAGAAACTTGTCCAGCACCTTGCCGAGCTTGGGCCCGACGCCGGAGAGCGTCGTGACGGGGGCGAAGAGCGGATCGAGGATCGAGGGGCGCAAGACGTCTCGGCAAGTGTCAGGAGCGCGAAGATCACAGCCGCTTCGCCGCTGACTTCGCCGGGTTGCCTCGCTATATAGCCTGCTCAGGCAGGCTCCGCGACGGGGCCGGCCCAATGATCATTGCGCAATCCCCCAAGGTTTTTGCCCGAGGTTCCCATGTCCGGTTCGACCCGCTCCAGCGCCGATCTCGACCCGCGCCGCCGCAAGATCCTGTTCCGTGCCTGGCATCGCGGCATGCGCGAGATGGACCTGATCATGGGCCGCTTCGCTGACGACGCCATTGCCGGTTTCGATGATGCCGAGCTGGACGAGTTCGAGCGCCTGATCGAGGTGCTGGACCGGGACCTGCTGAGCTGGGTGACCGGCGAGGCGCCCGTGCCGGAGAACTACGACACGGACCTGTTCCGCAAGCTTCGGGCTTTCCACCATCACGACAAGCCGATTCATGTGTAGCCGGTCCCATGGCCGTCATGGTCGGGCTTGACCCGACCATCTCTGAATTATTGACCACTCGTCCCGAGATTCTCGGGTCAAGCCCGAGAATGACGCGCTTCCGATGAGCATTCCTCCTCCCAGCCAGATCGCCAAGCCGCAGCTCGACCGCCTGCTGGACGCGCTGAACCGTGGCGACAAGCCGACGCTTGCCGGCGTCCCAGACGGGTTCGACGCCGTCGTCCTCGCCGATCTCACCCGGGCTCGGGCGAAGAAGGCCGAGGGGCCGGCGCTCCTCGTCTTCGTCGCGCGTGACGGCCAGCGCCTGCAGGTGCTTGAGAATGCGCTGCAATTCGTCGCGCCCGATCTCGAGGTGATGAGCTTCCCGGCCTGGGACTGCCAGCCTTATGACCGTGTCTCGCCCGCGCCCGCCATCGTCGCGCACCGGATGACGACGCTGTCGCGCCTCGCCAAGACCAAGTCGGGCGAGCGGCCGCGGCTGCTGCTGACCACCGTCAACGCCGCGCTCCAGCGCGTGCCGGCCTTCGGCAAGGTCGCGTCGGAGAGCTTCTCGGCGGCACCCGGCAACATGGTCGATATCGAGGAGCTGGCGCGCTGGCTCGACATCAACGGATACCTGCGCACCTCGACCGTGCGCGAGACCGGCGAATTCGCCGTGCGCGGCGGCATCGTCGACCTGTTCCCGCCGGGCATGCCGGCGCCGATCCGGCTCGATTTCTTCGGCGACAGCCTCGAATCGATCCGCACCTTCGATCCGGAGACACAGCGCACCACCGGGCAATTGCGCGGGCTCGACCTCGTGCCGATGTCCGAGGCGCAGATGACGAGCGAGAGCATCCGCCGCTTCCGCCAGTCCTATATCTCGACCTTCGGCACGCCCGGCCGCGACGACACCCTCTATGAAGCCGTCAGCGAAGGCCGCCGCCCCGCCGGGCTGGAGCATTGGCTGCCGTTGCTGGCGGAAAAGCTCGACACGCTCTTCACCTATCTGCCGGACGTGCCCTTGGTGCTCGACCATCAGGCCGAGGACGCGGTCGGAGAGCGCATCAGCCTGATCAAGGACTATTACGACGCCCGCAAGGCTGCGCTGGAGCAGGGCGGGGGCGGCGGCATTCCCTACAAGCCGCTGCTGCCGGACGCGCTCTATCTCTCGCCGACCGACTGGCGCGGCGTGGTCGATGCCGCGGGCGTCGCGACGCTCACGCCGTTCCAGTTGCCCGACAGCGAAGGCAAGCTCGTCCTCGATCTCGGCGGCAAGCAGGGCCGCAGCTTCGCGGCAGAGCGCGCGGGCGAGTCCGGCAGTGTCTTCGAGGCCGCCGTCGCCCATGTGAAGGCCCTGGAAGCCGATGGCAAGCGCGTCATCCTCGCCGCCTGGTCGGAAGGCTCGCGCGAGCGGCTCGCGCATGTGCTCGAAGACCACGGCCTTAAGAGCGTCCAGATGACCGGATCGCTGCGCGCGGCCTTCGACCTCAAGCCCGGCACGGTCGCTCTCGCGGTCTGGGGCTTCGAGACCGGCTTCGAGGCCGGGCGCCTCGCCGTCATCGGCGAGCAGGATATCCTGGGCGATCGCCTCGTCCGTCCGCGCCGCAAGACCAGGCGCCCGCAGGACTTCATCGCGGAGCTCTCCTCGCTCGCGCCGGGCGATCTCGTCGTCCATGTCGATCACGGCATCGGCCGCTTCATCGGCCTGCAATCGATCACGGCCGCCGGCGCGCCGCATGACTGCCTCGAAATCCATTATGCCGGCGATTCCAAGCTGTTCCTGCCGGTCGAAAACATCGAACTGCTGTCGCGCTACGGCTCCGAGGATACGGAGGTCCAGCTCGACCGTCTGGGTGGCGGCGGCTGGCAGGCGCGCAAGGCCAAGCTCAAGCAGCGCATCCGCGAGATGGCCGGCAAGCTCATCCAGATCGCGGCGGCCCGTGCGCTCAAGGAGGCACCGCGCCTCGTGCCGCCGGCCGGCGTCTATGACGAGTTCATCGCCCGCTTCCCCTATGAGGAGACGGAAGACCAGCAGAATACGATCGACGCGGTGCTCGACGATCTCGCGGCTGGCCGGCCGATGGACCGCCTCGTCTGCGGCGATGTTGGCTTCGGCAAGACCGAGGTCGCGCTGCGCGCCGCTTTCGCTGCTGCGCTCAACGGCAAGCAGGTCGCGGTCGTTGTCCCGACGACGCTGCTCGCGCGCCAGCATTACCGCAACTTCGCCGATCGCTTTGCCGGCTTGCCGGTTAATGTCGGGCAGGCATCGCGTTTCGTCGGCTCGGCCGATCTCAAGGCGGTGAAGCAGGGCGCCCGCGACGGCACGATGGACATCGTCGTCGGCACGCATGCGCTGCTCGGCAAGGGCGTCGACTTCAAGGATCTCGGCCTCGTCATCGTCGACGAGGAGCAGCATTTCGGCGTCGCCCATAAGGAGAAGCTGAAGGAGATGCGCGCCGAGGTTCACATGCTGACGCTGACCGCGACGCCGATCCCGCGCACGCTCCAGCTCGCCATGACGGGCGTGCGCGAGCTCTCGATCATCGCGACGCCGCCGGTCGATCGCTTGGCGGTGCGCACCTTCGTCACGCCGTTCGATCCGCTGATCGTACGCGAGGCGCTGCTGCGCGAGCGCTACCGGGGCGGGCGCAGCTTCTATGTCGTGCCGCGTATAGAGGATATCGCCGACGTCAAGGACTTCCTCGACAAGCAGGTGCCCGAGTGCAAGGTCGGCATCGCCCATGGCCAGATGGCGGCCGGCACGCTCGAAGACGTGATGACCGCCTTCTATGACGGCCAGTACGACATCTTGCTCTCGACCACGATCGTCGAGTCGGGCCTCGATATCCCGACCGCGAACACGTTGATCGTCCACCGTGCCGACATGTTCGGCCTCGCCCAGCTCTATCAGCTCCGCGGCCGCGTCGGCCGCTCGAAGACGCGTGCCTATGCGCTCTTCACCGTGCCGGCCAATCGCAAGCTGACCGAGCAGGCCGACAAGCGCCTCAAGGTACTGCAATCGCTCGACACGCTCGGCGCCGGCTTCCAGCTCGCCAGCCACGATCTCGACATCCGCGGCGCCGGCAATCTGCTCGGCGGCGAGCAGTCCGGCCATATCAAGGAAGTCGGCTACGAGCTCTACCAGCAGATGTTGGAGGAGGCGGTGGCGGCGCTCAAGGCCGGCATCGAGTTCGAGACCGAGACGCAATGGTCGCCGGCGATCCAGGTCGGCGCGCCCGTCATGATCCCCGAGCACTATGTCGCCGACCTGACGCTGCGGCTGACGCTCTACAAGCGCCTCTCGACCATGGACGACGATGGCGAATTGCAGTCCTTCGGCGCCGAGCTGGTCGACCGCTTCGGCCCGCTGCCGGAGGAGGTCAACCAACTGCTGGAGATCGTCGCGATCAAGGCGCTCTGCAAGCGCGCCAATGTCGAGAAGGTCGAGGCTGGGCCGAAGGGCATCATCGTCGCCTTCCGCAACAACGAATTCGCCAATCCGGAAGGGCTGGTTTCGTATGTCGCGAAGATCGGCACGCTGGCCAAGGTGCGCCCCGACATGCGCGTCGTCTTCATCGACGATTTCGACAATGTTGAGCAGCGGCTCAAGGCGACGCGCCGGCTGCTGACCGATCTCGCGCGTATTGCGGAACGGAAAAAGGCGGCCTGAGCGGCCGCTTTTTGGATGATCAAAGGAAACGCATCGTCATTCCGGGCAAGCGAAGCGCAGACCCGGAATCCATCGTAGAGCACCGAGCCCTCCGATGGATTCCGGATCGGCGCCGCTGCGCGGCTTGTCCGGAACGACGCGGTGTGTGTGAAAGACCTACAGGTCGAAGAACACCGTCTCGTTCTCGCCGGCGAGGTTGATGTCGAGCCACCACTTCCCGTCCGGCTTGCGCTGGGCGATCAGCGTGTGGCGGCGCGCTTCGTGCACGAGGGCGAGGATCGGGTCGGTCTCGTTGCCCTCGCCATCGGCGAAGTAGAGCCGGGTGGGCAGACGCTTCAGCAGCCCGCGGCCGAAGACCGAGAGCGCGATATGCGGCGCCTGCAGGCTGTTGCCGGGGCCGGGCACGCGGCCGGGGCGGATCGTGCGGAAACGGTAGACGCCGTCCTTGTCGGTCGAGGCGCGGCCGAAGCCGACGAAATGCTGGTCGAGCGCCACATCTTTGCGATCGTCGTCCGGGCTGGCATAGCGGCCGTTCGCATTGGCCTGCCAGATCTCGATCATCGCGTCCTCGATCGGCTTGCCGGCGGCATCATAGACGCAGCCGGCGAGCGCGATCACCTCACCCTCGGGCTGACCTGAGACATTCGAGCCCGAGAGCAGGAAATGCTCCGGCGGCATCAGGTCGGGCCGCGCGCCCATCTCGGAACGGCCGACGAGATCGGCGCCACCCTTCCAGGGCAGGCCGTAATGGAAATAGGGACCGACCGTCTGCCACGGCGTCTGGCCGAAGATCGACGGATCCTGGCTGTCCTGCCGCGGGGCGGCGTTGCGGGTTTCCAGATCAGTGGTCGTCGTCATGGTCGTCCTCGAACGGCGTCTGGTCGCGGCCCTTGAGCACGATGTCAAAGACATAGCCCAGCGCCCAGTTCGGCTCGGTGGTGCCGATATCGAAGCGCGAGACCATGCGCTGGCGATAGGGCATCGGCACGGCATTCGCGATCGGGTCGATCTCGATCAGCGGATCGTCGGGGAAATACATCTGCGTGACCAGCCGCGTCGCAAAGGCCGGCCCCAATAGCGAGAGATGGATATGGGCCGGGCGCCAAGCGTTCTTATGGTTGCCCCAGGGATAGGCGCCGGGCCGGATCGTGACATAGCGATAGCGGCCCTGTTCGTCGGTGATAACGCGGCCGACGCCGGTAAAGTTCGGATCGAGCGGCGCCGGCCAATCGTCCTTGGCGTGGATATAGCGGCCAGCTGCGTTGGCCTGCCAGATCTCGACGACGGTGTTCGGCACCGGGCGCCCATTCTCGTCGAGCACGCGGCCGGTCACGACGATGCGCTGGCCCTGCGGCTCGGCCTTGTGCTGGGTGGTGAGGTCGGCCATCGCCGGCCCCATCAGGCGCGACCAGTCGGTCGGGCCGGTCACCTCCGTCAGCGTCTGCGGGATCGCGATCGGGGCCTGGCGCGGGCTGCGCGCCACGGTCGAGCGATAGTCGGGGGAGAGCGAGGCCGGCTGCCCGGCATCGAGCCCCGCATAGGGAAGGATCAGGCTGCTCATGCGACTTGTCTCTCCTCAGCCATGGCTCGGCGCGGGCACGCTGATCGGGCGGGCGAGCCTTGATTGCGCGGTGAGCCGGATGCCGGCATTGGCGGCGCCGTAACCGGCATAGCCGTCGCGCTGGACGATCTCGAAGAACAGCCCGCCATCCAGCGTCTGGGTATAGGCCTGGCGGAACGGGCCCCCGCCATCGCTGTCATAGAGAATGTTCAACGCCTTCATCGCGTCGATCTCCTCGCCCGTCAGGTCGGAGCGGGCTTCGAGGTCGTCATAATAGTTCTCGGGGATGGGTAGCATGGCGACGCCGTTGGCAACCAGCCGCCTGACGGTCGCGGCGATGTCGTCGGTCGCGAAGGCGATATGCTGCACGCCCGAGCCGAAGAAATCGGTGATGAAGCGGGCCGAGAGCGTGCGATGGCTCTGCGAGCCGTTGAGGATGAGCCTGAGGCCGTGGCCGTTCTTGCCGTCGAGCCCGCTCTCGATGACCTGGCTCTGGACCACGCCGCCGGGATCGAGCACGGCCTGGCTCGGCGTCTTCCGTGTCTCGAACAGCGAGGAATAGAAGAGAAGCCAGGTCAGCATCTCCTCGTATTGCATGCTCTGCGAGACATGGTCGACGCCGGTGAGCCCGGCATCGTCCGAAGCCTCGCCGGTGGCCTCGAAATCGACCTCCGCCCAGCGCCCGAGCGCCGAAGCCTGGTCAAGGAAATAGACGAGGCTGCCGCCGAGCCCGCGCACAGCCGGGATATCGAGCTCGTCCGGTCCGATCGCACCGGCATGGGGCACGTCGAGCAGGGCCTTGGCGCGGGCGATCGCGGCCTGCGCATCCGGTACGCGTAGCGCCAGCGCACAGACCGAGGTGCCATGCGTGATCTGGTAGCTATGGGCGAAGCCGTCGGCCTCGCTGTTCAGCACGATGCGGATATCGCCCTGGCGCCAAAGGTCGACATCCTTGGAGCGATGCGCACCGACACGCGCGAAGCCGAGCGCGCGCAGCAAACGCTCGAAGCCCGGCCGCTCGGATTCCGACACGGTGAACTCGATGAACTCGACCGCCTCGACCGGGGCCGGCGGCGGCATCGGCACCGCGCCGGGCACTGGTTTGCCGATCTGCCGCGCGGTCTCGTCGAGCAGCCAGATCAGCGAGCGATGGCCGTCGAGCGCGACGGAACGCGCCGAGCCGGCGCGGAAGCGGTCGTTGAAGATTTCCAGCGAGAGCACGCCGTCATAGCCGGTCGCGGCCAGCGCGCGCATGAAGCCGGAGAGGTTGAGATCGCCCTGGCCGGGCAGGCAGCGCCAGTGCCGGCTCCAGGAGAGCGGGTCCATATGCAGCAGCGGCGCATCGGCCATCTGCACCATCGCGATCTTGTCGCGCGGGATCGTGCCGATCGCCGAGAGGTCGAGCCCGCGCGCCAGGATGTGGAAGGAGTCGAGCACGATCCCGACTTCCGGCCGGTTGGCACGGCGCACGATCTCCCAGGCATCGCGGTAGTCGAAGACATGCCGCCCCCAGGCCAGTGCCTCATAGCCGACGCGCAGGCCCCGCCGGCCGGCGCGCTCGCCGAGCTCGGCGAAATCGGCGGCGAGCCTGTCGATGCCTGGCAGCGCTTCGGGCGAGACGCTGGAGCAGACGAAGAGCAGGTCCGTGCCCAGTTCCTGAAGCAAGTCGAACTTACGTTCCGCCCGATCGAAGACGCGCTGCCTGCGCCCGTCCGGCATGCCCTCGAAATCGCGGAAAGGCTGGCAGGTCACGATCGTCAGGCCGAGATCGCCGCAGATGCGTCGGACTTCCGCCGGCGAGCCGGGGAAGGCGATCAGGTCGTTCTCGAAGATCTCGACGGCCGTGAAGCCGGCGGCGGCGATGGCTTCGAGCTTTTCCTGGAGCGTGCCGGAAACGCAGACGGTGGCGATCGATGGAATCACGGTGTGCCTCCTCTCAAGCCAGCTTTGCGACTGCGCGCAGATCCTCGGCGGTGGTCGTGGGCAGGCCGAAGAATTCTAGATAGGCGGGAATCTGCTCGAACAGCATGTCGGTGCCGACCTGCACCTGGCAGCCGCGTGCGCGGGCAGCCGCGAGGAACGGCGTGATCTCCTGCGCCATCACGACTTCGCCGACGAAGGCGGAGGCGGGCAGGCGGGACATGTCGACCGGCAGCGGATCGCCGGGCTTCATGCCGAGCGGTGTCGCGTTGACGACGATATCGAAGCCGTCGGGGTCGTTCGAGCCGGTTGTGACGCGAAGGGCGGGATAGTGCGCGAGGAGCCGCTGCCCCAGTTCCGCCGCGTTGGCTGCCTGCATATCGAACAGGCCGAGCGCCGCGACTCCGGCCTTCGCCAGCGAGGCGGCGATGGCCGATCCGACGCCTCCTGCGCCCACGACCAGCGCGCGCGCGCCATCAAGCTTGCGTCCCTTGCGCAGGACCCCACGCACGAAGCCTTCGCCGTCGAACATGTCGCCGGTGAGCCGGCCATCCGCTTCGAGCCGCACCGCATTGCAGGCGCCGGCGATCGCGGCCGTCGGCGACAGCACGTCGACGAGCCCGGTCGTGGTGACCTTGTGCGGCATCGTCACCAGCGCGCCATGGGCGTTGGACAGGCGGAAGAACAGCTTGAGGAAAGCAGGATAGTCCTCGCTGCGGCAGCCCATCGGCACGACGACGGCGTCGATCCCCTCGCGCTGGAAATAGGGATTGTAGATCATCGGCGCCTTGAAGCTCTCGGTCGGGTAGCCGAGATGGCCGATCAGCCGTGTCGTACCCGTAATCATGCCGAGGCCCTCGCAGGGGTGGGGGGAGGCTCCAAGGCGATCTCGACTGGGGCGCCGGTGCGCGCCGCCTGCTTCACCGCCGCGATGACGGCGAGCGTCGCCAGCCCTTCGCGGCCGGAGACGAGCGGTGCTTCCTCGCACCGGATGACCGCGCAGAAATGCCGGACCTGGGCCTGCAACGGGTCCTCGGGCACGAAGGGGATGCGCTCGCGCCTAAGCGGCTCCCACCAGCCGCGCTTGTCGGCATGGCTCCAGAGTTCGAGCGCCGGGATCGTCAGCGAGCCATGCGTGCCGCCGATCTGGTAGCAGGACTGGTCCTGTCTTGGGTAAGCCGGGTTCTCGCCGGTCGTCAGCTCCCAGCTCCAGGGCGAGACGACCGTGTCGGAGGCGCTGACCGTGCCGAGCACGCCGTTGGCGAAGCGCAGGATGGCGACGGCGGTCTCCTCGGCCGGATTGCCGCGCACGGCGTTGGAACTCAGCGCCTGCACGCCAACGATCTCGCCGCAGAGATAGCGGAACAGGTCGATATCGTGGATCAGGTTGATCAGGACCGGCCCGGCGCCCTCCTGCCGGCGCCAGTCGACGTCGAAATACTCATCCGGCTTCACCAGCCAGAACTGGCCGTTGAGCGTCAGGAGGCGGCCGAGCCGGCCAGCGTCGATCGCCTCGCGCGCCTTTCGGATCATCGGGTTGTGGCGGCGGTGATGGCCAACGAGCAGCGGCACATTGCCGGCTTCGGCGGCCTGGACGAGCTTGCGGGCACTGTCGACGCTGTCGGCCAAGGGCTTCTCGACCAGCATCGGCACGCCGGCCGCGACCAGTTGCAGTCCGTTGGCGACATGAAGCTGGTTCGGAGTCGCGACGATGACGCCATCCGGCTTCTCGCCAGCGGGGAGGGCGTCGAAGGCGGGATACCAGCTCACGCCGATCTCCTCTGCGAAGGCCTGGCCGGCCGAAGCGGGATCGATGATCGCCGAGAGGGCGGCGCCGGGCTCGGCCTGGACATGGGCGGCGTGGCGCTTGCCGATCAGGCCTGCCCCCATCACCGCGATCTTCACCGGAGCCATTGGAGCGATCCTCACGCGGCCTTCTCGTCGATGAGCTTGGCGATGCGCCTCAAGCCCAGCTGGTAGCCTTGCGTGCCGAAGCCGGCGATGACGCCGTCGGACCGCAGCGAGACATAGGAGTGATGGCGGAAGGCCTCGCGCTTATGCACCTGCGAAATGTGGCACTCGATCACCGGCCCCTCGAAGGTGTTGAGCGCGTCGAGCAGCGCGACCGAGGTATGCGTGAAGGCGGCCGGATTGATCACGACGCCGGCGCCGTCCTCGCGCGCCTCATGAATCCAGTCGATCAATTCGTATTCGCGGTTGGACTGGTGGAAGCGCAGTTCCAGCTTCAGTTCTTCGGCGAGCTTGCGGCAGTCGCGCTCGACATCGGCCAAGGTCTCGTGCCCATAGATATGGGGCTGACGCTTGCCGAGCAGGTTCAGGTTCGGGCCGTTGAGGACATAGACGAGACGGGACATCGATCGCATTCCGTTGAGATGACCGGGCTGGCCGGACGGGTGTTTCAGTGCTTCTGCAGGATTTCGCCGAGGAATTTCCGGGTCCGCTCATGGCGCGGATTGTGGAAGAACTCCTCCGGCGGCGCTTCCTCGACGATGGCGCCCGAGGCCATGAAGATGACCCGGTTCGCCACCTGCCGGGCAAAGCCCATCTCGTGGGTGACGCAGATCATGGTCATGCCCTCCTCGGCCAGCGCGATCATGGTGTCGAGGACTTCCTTGACCATTTCGGGGTCGAGCGCCGAGGTCGGCTCGTCGAACAGCATCACCTTCGGCTTCATGCACAAAGCCCGCGCGATGGCGACGCGCTGCTGCTGGCCGCCGGAGAGCTGCGCCGGGTACTTCTCCGCCTGTTCGAGGATCTTCACGCGGCCGAGGAGCTTGCGGGCAGTGGCCTCGGCCTCCGCCTTGCTGACGCCAAGCGAACGCATCGGCGCCAGCATGCAGTTCTGCAGCACGGTCATATGCGGGAACAGGTTGAAATGCTGGAAGACCATGCCGACCTCGCGGCGCACCGCGTCGATCGTCCCGGCATCGTCGTCGAGCCTCTTGCCGCCGACCCGGATCTCGCCCTTCTGGTAGGTCTCCAGATGGTTGATGCAGCGGATCAGGGTCGACTTGCCCGAGCCTGACGGTCCGCAAAGGACGATGCGCTCGCCTTTGCGGACCGCGAGATTGATGTCGGTCAGGGCCTTGAACTCGCCATACCATTTCTCGACATGCGTCATGGCGATCATGGCTTGCGCCCCGGAGGGCTGTGCTGCTGGCGCGTTCATGGCCCTGGCTCCGATGTTCTAGCGCTTAGCTCGCGGTGAAGGTGATGCCTTCAAGGCTGTCCGGGAACTTGTGCACCGGCACCTTCATCCACTTGTCGTAGACCTTCTGCAGCTCGCCATTGGCCTTGATCTTGTCGATGAAGGTGTTGAGCGCGGCGTTGATCTCCTTCTCGCCGAGGCGGGTGCAGGCGCCGTTGTAGAGGTTCTGGAATTCGAGCTTGTTCTCGAACTCGCCGGGGCGGGCCTGCTCGATGCGCTGCATGTAGAAGATGTTGCCGCCGAGCGCCTGGACCTGGCCGGAGACCAGTGCCTGGATCGAGGGCGCGTCGCCGTCATAGCGGCGGATCGTGGTGTTGGCCGGGGCGTTCTTGGTCACCTGCGTGTCCTGCGCCGCGCCCTTGGCGACGCCGATCGTGTAGCGGCCCATATCCTCGTTGGTGGTGATCTTGTCCTTCTTCGGGCCGATCAGCACGATGGTGTTGGCGACATAGGGCTTGGAGAACTGCACGGCCTTGGCGCGCTCGGGCAGCATCGCCATCGTAGCGAACAGCACGTCGACGCGGCCGGTGGTCAGGGCCGGGATACGGTTATTGACCTCGAGCGGCACGAACTCGACCTGCACGCCGAGCTCCTTGGCGAAGAGCGTCGCGATATCGGCGTCGAGACCGTCCTGCTTGCCGGCGCTGGTGACGAACCCCCACGGCGGGTTGTCGCCCTGGATGCCGACGACGATCTTGCCCTTGGCCTTGATCTCGGCCGGGGTAACGGCCTGCGCCGGGCTGCCGAGCAGGGCGGGCATCGCCAGGGCGGCCGTGCCGGCGATGAGCAGGCTGCGGCGAGTGGTCTTGGACTTCATCATGTTTCTCTCCCTCTTCGTGTTTGGTTGGTTCAGGCGGTGAACGGGGTGGTCAGCGCGCGGCGATCGCCATGCGCCGCTCCAGATGCGAGCCGTAGAGCGAGAGCGGCCAGCACAACAGGAAGTAGAGGATGCCGACGATCCCGAAGACGAGGAGCGGCTGGAAGATCTGGTTGGAGACGATGTTGCCGGCGCGCGTCAGCTCGGTGAAGCCGACGATGGCGGCAAGCGAGGTTCCCTTGATGAGCTGGACCAGGAAGCCCACGGTCGCCGGCAGCGAGATGCGGATCGCCTGCGGCAGGACGACGTCGCGCATCCGCGACACGTAATTCAGGCTCAGCGCCTTGGCGGCCTCGGTCTGGCCCTTCGGCACGGCCTCGATCGAGCCGCGCCAGATCTCGCCGAGATAGGCGCTGGCATGCAGCGTGAAGCCGATCGCGACCGCGACCCAGGCATCGAGCTTCAGCCCGACCAGGGCGAGGCCGTAATAGACCACGAAGAGCTGCATCAGAAGCGGCGTGCCCTGGAACAGCGCGATATAGCCCGAGGTGATCCGCTCCATCAGCGGCCGACCGGAAACGCGCATCAGCGCGATGGCGAGCCCGAATACGCCGCCGCCGGCGAAGCCGACGAGCGAGAGCAGCACGGTCCACTTGAGACCGGTGAGCAGGAAGAGGAATTCGTTCGTTCCCATCGTGCCCTCACTTCACCGGATAGCTGAAGTAGCGGGCGGAGATCGCGTCGAAGAAGCGCATCATCACCCAGGAGATCACGAGGTAGAACAGCGTGATCGTGCCGTAGACCTCGAAGGAGCGGAAGCTGTCGGACTCGATCCGCTGCGCCACCGAGGTCAGTTCGTAGGCCGAGATCGCAGAGGCGATCGAGGTCGTCAGCGTCAGCAGCACGAACTGGCTGGTCAGCGAGGGAAAGATCGCGCGCAAGGCCGGCTTCAGCACGATCAGCCGGAAGACCTGCGCCTTGTGCAGCCCAAGCGCGAGGCCCGCCTCGATCTGGCCCTTGCCGATCGACTGCACGCCGCCGCGGATGATCTCGATCGCATAGGCGCCGCCATTGATGCCGAGCGCGATGATTGCGGTCGGCGTCGGGTCGAGCTTCACGCCGATCAGCGGCAGCGCGAAATAGATGAAGAAGATCTGGACCAGGAATGGCGTGTTGCGGATGATCTCGACGAAGGCCTTCACCAGCCAGCGCACCGGGGCGATCTTCGAGTCGCGCAGGACGACACCGCCGACGCCGATGACGATGGCCAGCGCCATGCCGCATAAGGCGAGCAGGAAGGTGCCGAGGCAGCCCATCAGAAGATCGGGCAGCCCGTCGATCACCGGCGTGAAATCGAGCTTGTAGTTCATGGTGCTCCCGAGACCATCGCGCGCCCACTGGGGGGGCGATAACGATGATCTATCTCCCTGGTGCCGCATCGGATTCACCTGAAAAGTGGAGGCCACTTTCCGGTCCGATGCAGTCGTGGCCGACCTTCTCAAAAGGGTCGATCCGGTTCCCGTCCGCAGTCGCGACACCTCTGACCGGGTGTCTTGGCCCTCAGGCTCGCCAGCTTGCACTATGCCGGCGACATGTTAAATGTACCAGACAGTTCATTTAGTCAAGTGCAATGTACTACCTTGTCCAATTTGATATGTTCGACCCGGCCTTCGCGCCGGATTTTCTTGGGTGAGGCATGAGCAAGGCAGCGTCGGCGCCACCGAAAACCGGCCGCAGACCGGCGTCCTGGACGCAGGACCCCGAAGGCGTCCGCCGCAACATCCTGACTGTCGCCAAGGAGGAATTCGTCGAGAACGGCCTGAGCGGCGCGCGCGTCGACGAAATCGCGGCGCGCACTGCGACCAGCAAGCGGATGATCTACTACTATTTCGGGGACAAGGAGGGGCTCTACCGCGCCGTCCTCGAGGAGATGTACGAGCGCATCCGCGGCTTCGAGCGCAGCCTCGATCTCGCCAGCCTGCCGCCGGTGGAGGCGATGACGCTGTTGGCGGGCTTCACCTTCGACTACCATGCCGAGAACCCGGATTTCGTGCGGCTCGTGATGGTCGAGAACATCCACCATGCCCGCCATCTCGCGACCTCGGACCGGATCGCGACGCTCAATCTCTCGGCCATCGACATGATCCGCGAGGCCTATGATCGCGGCGTGGCGGCGGGGCTGTTCCGGCCGGGAATCGAGGCGCTCGACATCCACCTGACGATCAGCGCGCTCGCCTTCTACAACGTCTCCAACCGCGCCAGCATCCGCCAGGTCTTCGGCCACGACATGGGCGCGCCCGAGGCCCTGGTGCGCCGCCGGGCCGCCGCGATCGATACCGTGCTGCGCATGCTGCGTGCCTGAGGCCTTGCGGGGGCGGGCAGGCGAGGGCACCGCCCTCAGCTCCGCGCCGCGACGAGGCCGGCCATCGCCTGGATGGCGAGCTCGTAGCCGGCGGCGCCGAACCCGATGATGATGCCGGTCGCGGTCCGCGAGACCAGCGAGTTGTGATAGATGCTTTCGCGGGCATGCACGTTCGAGATGTGCAGTTCGATCTTCGGACCGTCGAACATCTTGAGCGAATCGAGCAGCGCGACCGAGGTGAAGCTGTAGCCGGCCGGGTTGATGATGATCCCGCAGGCTTCCCGGCGCGCCTGCTGCACGCTCTCGACCAGCTCACCCTCGAAATTGGTCTGGCGGAAATCGACGGAGAACCCCAGCGAGCGCGCCTTCGCCTCGCACCGCTCACCGATTTCTGCGAGCGTCGTCGAGCCGTAGATATGCGGCTCGCGCTGCCCGAGCAGGTTCAGGTTGGGGCCGTTCAGAACGTAGATGCAGCGCGTGGCAGCCGCGCCTTTCAGCGCTTCCGTATCCGACATGACGACCTCCCGAGGGCGAGACATTCAGGGCCTCGCTCGCATTTCCTGAGCCTCACGTTATACAAGATGAAACGAAGATCAACTGATAGTTCGAGGATCATCAGTTGATTGACGCGATTGCGGACGATAGCTTGCCGTCGGGCAAAGCCTGACAGCATTGCGACGGGTGGAGCGGAGCATCATGACGGACGCGGCATTCGATCTCGGCGGCGAAGACGTTCCGGTTCTCTCGACCGGCGAGCAGGCCTATGAGCGGGTCAAGCATGACATCGTGTTCGGGGTCCTCCAACCCGGGCAGCGCCTGCCGCTCGATCGTTTGAAGTCGGTCTACGGTGTCGGCATCAGCACGCTCCGGGAGATTCTGAATCGGCTGGCGCCCGAGGGACTCGTCGTGGCTGAAGGGCAGCGCGGGTTCCAGGTCGCGCCCTGCTCGGCGACGGACCTCAAGGAACTCGCCGACCTGCGCCTGCTGATCGAAAGCAATGCCTTGGCCCAGTCCTTCCAGGCCGGCGACGTCGAGTGGGAGGGGCGCGTCGTCGCCGCCCATCACAAGCTCGCCCGGATGGAGCAGCGCCTGCTCGCCGGCGACGAGACCGGCACGCAAGCTTGGAAGCGCTACGATTTCGAGTTTCATCAGGCGCTGGTCTCGGCCTGCGGCTCGAAGGCGCTGCTCGATCTTCATGCCGGCATCTACGACCGCTATCTGCGCTACCAGATGGTCTTCTTCATCTTCTGGGGGCCGACCTCGACCGAGGACCACAAGGCATTGCTCGATTGCGCGCTCAACCGCGACGCGCCCGCCGCACAAAGACTGCTGCACGCCCATATCCATGGCTGCATCGACACGGCGCTGGAGCGCGGGCTGGTCGGCTGATTGCGCCGTTCGGACGCATGCCAACCTCATCCGAAAGTTTGCATGCGAAGTTGGATACTGTTATCGCTGTGAGCCTGAAACGGCCTCCGCCGCCGGCTGCAAGCCGGGCCGAAAGAGGGGCCGACGGGAGGTTTGAATGCAGCTTGTGGCCATCCAGCAGGCCTTGGCGGCGCGCAGTATCCTGGCGACCATGCCGCGCGTGATCGAAAGCGTCGGCCGCTCCGATTTTTCCAGCGGCCTGTTCGACATCGCCCGCCGCTTCACCGGCACCGAGATCGTGACCGCCTTCGTCGCGGCTCCCGATGGCGAGGTGCATACGCTGCTGGCCGAAAACCACTATAATTCCGGGCAGCCGGCGCTCGACATCGCCCGCCGCTATGTGGCGCGGCACTGGCGCTCCGATCCGGCCAATGCCATCGCGCTCGACGACGGCGACGAGGCCGATTGCTGGGGCGTGCGGATGAAAGCCGGCGACATCGAAAGCTCGGCCTATCGCAGCGAATGCTATCTCTCGGTCGGGTTGTCAGAGCGCTTCTCGCTGCTGCAGCGCCGCGAGGCCGGCACGCTGCGGCTCAGCATCTATCGCCGCCGCAAGGAGAGCTTCAGCGAGTCGGAGATCGACAATCTGGTCGAGAGCGCGCCGCTCCTGATGGCGGCGCTCTGGCGGCATTACGAGGTCACGAAACCGGCGGGTGGCCGCGGCGCCGCGCAGGATTTCCACGCCCGGCTGGAGAAGGCCGCGCCCGGCCTGTCGAAGCGCGAGCGAGATGTCTGCGCGCTCGTCGCCGCCGGCCTGACCTCCGAGGGGATCGCGCTCGAACTCGGCGTCGGCATCAACACCGTGCTGACCTATCGCAAGCGCGCCTATGCGAGGCTCGGCATCTCCTCGCAGAACGAGCTGATGCGCATCCTGATGTGAACCGGCTTAGACCGCGTCCGGCTGCCGGTCGGGCCTTGCCGCCATGAAAGCGGGCAGGGCGGCGCAATGTGCGTCGATCGCGACGAGCTTCGGATAGGGCGCGAGGTCGATGCCGTAGCGCCGCGCGCTGCCGATCTGCGGCACGAGGCAGATATCGGCCAGCGTCGGCGCCGCGCCGAAGCAGAACGGGCCAGGCTGGTCCTGGATCAGCTTTTCGCAAGCGCTCAAGCCCTCGCTCATCGCGGTCGCGAGCCAGTCCTGCACATCCGCCTCCGAAAACCCCTTGTTGCGCAGGCGCTTCTGGATCTTCGGATTCTGGAAGGGATGGGTCTCGCAGGCGATGACCAGAGCGAAGGCCTCGACGCGGGCGCGCAAGGTGCTGTCCGCCGGGACGAGCGGCGGCTGCGGCACCTCGCGATCGAGCCAGCCGATGATCGCGAGCGACTGCGTCAGCACCGTGCCATCGTCGAGCTCCAGCGCCGGGATCAGCTTCTGCGGATTGATCGCCGCATAGGCCGGCTCGTTCTGGGCGCCGTCACGCAGGTTGTGGACCACGCTCTGCGGCGTCACGCCCTTGAGATTGAAGGCGATCCGCGTGCGCCAGGCGGCGGAGGAGCGGAAATAGCCGTGCAGGATCATGTCGGTGTCCCCAGTCAGGCCATCCGGTAGCCGCCATTGACGTCGATCGTCGCGCCGGTGACGTAGGAGGCCTGCTCCGAGAGCAGGAAGGACACCGCCCCGGCGATATCCTCCGGCGTGCCGAGCCTACCGAGCGGCACGGCCTGCGCCAGCGCATCCATGGAGCCGGGCGCGGCCGAGCGCGGCGTCGCCGCGGTGAGCATGGGCGCATCGATCACGCCTGGCGCCACGCAGTTCACGGTGATGCCGAGCGACGACAACTCGCGCGCCATCGCCTTGGTGAAGCCGAGGATCGCCGATTTCGACGAGATATAGCTGGCCGAACCGCGATAGCCGCCAAGCTCCGCCGCGACCGAACTTGTCGTGGTGACGCGGCCGCCCTCGACCGGCAGCGCGCGGCGGCGACGGGCATAGGCGCGAATGCTCAAGAAGACGCCGCGCGTGTTGACGGCATGGGTCTTCTCCCAGTCGTCCAGCGTCATGTCGAAGATGGTCGGCCGCTCGCCATCGGCCGCCATCAACAGCACGCCGGCATTGCAGACCAGCCCGGTCACCGGGCCATGTGCCGCCTCGACTGCATCGAACAGCGCCTCGACCGAGGCCTCATTGGAGACATCGACCGCCCAGCCGCTATGGCCGGAACCAGGGAGGGCATTTGCGACCGCTACCGCCGGCTCCTTGGTCAGGTCGCAGACGGCGACGCGCCAGCCATCGGCCGCGAGCTTATGGGCGATGGCCGCGCCGATGCCGCGGCCGGCGCCGGTGACGAGGGCGAGCTTGCTCATGTCGGTCTCCGGTTCATTCGCTGTAGACGCCCTGCGCAAGCAGGGCCTTGGAGGAGAAGTCGCGGCCATGGCCGCGCGTGAAGAAGCCGGCCGAGAGGCCGCCATCCGCCATGATCAGCGCGCCGTTGACGTAGCTCGCGAGGTCCGAGAGCAGGAACAGGCAGACCGAAGCCACCTCGGACGGCTGTGCCAGCCGTCCGAGCGGCGTGCGGTCCTCCATGACGCCGGAGACGAAGCTTTCGGGGATGCCGCGGCGGATCATTGGAGTATCGGTCGCGCTCGGGCCTATGCAGTTCACGCGGACGCCATGCGAACCCCATTCAATCGCGAGGTCGCGGGTCAGCCCGACGACGCCGGCTTTCGAGGCACAGTAATGCGCCCGGCCGGACTGGCCGCCGAGCGAGGAAACCGAGCCGATCGTGACGATGGCGCCGCGCCCGCGCGCGACCATGCGCCGGCCTGCCGCCTGGCAGGAATAGAAGGTGCCGGAGAGGTTGACCCCGATCACCGCCTCCCAGCTCTCGGCGGCGAGTTCGGTCGCCGGGGCAGGGCGGGAAATGCCGGCCGCGGTGATCAGCCCGTCGAGCGGGCCGAGATCGCGCTCGATCGCTTCGACCGCGGTTTCCGTGGCGGTGGGGCTGCGTACGTCGAAGTTGGCCACGACGGCACGGGCTCCGAGCGCCGCGATCTCGCAGACGGTTTCGGTGGCGCCCTGCTCGTTGGCGTCGGCGATGGCGACGGCTGCGCCTTCCCGTGCCAGCGCGAGCGCGCATTCCCGCCCGATGCCGGAGGCGCCGCCGGTGATCAGGACGGTCCGGCCGGCAAGCCCGAGATTCGCACCCATCGCCGCCCCCTGCCGTTTCGGCCTCAGCCCAGCTTCTGGCCGCCGAAGGCGGGACGCCCGGCGATCTCAGCGAACCAGGCAGCCGCCTGCGGCCGGCCTTCGCGCCAGTTCAGGTCGGCGAAGCGCAGGTCGAGATAGGAGAGGGCACAATAGAAGGTGATCGTGCCGATATCGACGCGGTTGCCGAAGCCGGCGGCCTTGCCCTCGATCAGGTCGAGCGTGGCATGAACCTTGGCGAGCTGCCCGTCGATCCAGCGCTGCCAGCGCTGTTCCTCGCTGCGCAGCAGGCCCTCGTAGCGGGCGGCGAGCGCCGCATCGAGCAGGCCGTCGCCATAGCTCTGCTCGGTCAGGGCGTTCCAGCGCGCCTTGGGTTCGGCCGGGAACAGCGAGCCGCCGCCGATTCCGTCGAGATATTCGCAGATGACGCGGCTGTCGGCGATCGTCGTGCCATCCGCGAGCAGCAGGGTCGGGACCTGCCCGAGCGGATTGGTCTTGATGATGTTCTGCTCGCGCGCGAGCGGCCCGCCGGCTTTGTACTCCTGCGAGACGTCGAGCATCTCGATCCGGTCGAGCAAGCCGAGTTCGGCGGCGGCGATCCGGACCTTGAGGACGAAGGGCGAGGTGGCGGACTGGTAGAGCTTCATCGTGGGGCCTCTTTCTCAGCGCGGCAGGCGGTCGGGCTCGGAAGCGAGCGCCCGCCCGGCGATGAAGCCGAAGGTGAGCGCGGGGCCGAGCGTGATGCCGGCGCCGGGATAGGCGCCAGCCATGATCGAGTTCATGTCGTTGCCGCAGGCATAGAGCCCTGCGACGGGCTGCTCGTTGCGGCCGAGAACGCGCGCTTGAGGGTCGCAGGTCAGGCCGGTCGCGGTGCCGATATCGCCGGGCCAGACCTTCACGGCGTAGAAGGGCGCGGTCTCGATCGGCCCCAGGCAGGCATTGGGCTTGTTGCTGGGGTCGCCGAGATAGCGGTTGTACTCGCTTGAGCCCTTGCCGAAGGCGGTATCCTCGCCGGAGCGCGCGGCGGCGTTCATGCCGGCGACCGCTTCCGCCAGCGCTGCGGCGGGCACGCCGATGCGCCCAGCGAGCGCGGCGACGCTCTCGCCTTCGAACAGATAGCCGGCCTCGACGAAGGCCTTCGGCGTCTTCAGGCCGGGATGAACGAGACCGAGCCCGTATTTGCGCAGGAAGGCGCTGTCGCAGACGAGGAAGGCGGGAACGGCGCCGCTCGCATGCATCGCCTCGACGAAGCCGTGATAGGAGGTCGCCTCGTTGACGAAGCGGCGGCCCTGGCCATCGACCGCGATCAGACCGGGCTTGGCGCGATCGAGGATCAGGTGCGGGAACTGCACCTCGCTGCCATCCGGCTTTTTCAGCACCGAGACCGGAGTCCAGAAGGCGGCGCCGATATTGTCGTCGCGCAGGGCACCGCCGGCCGCGAGGCCGAGATTGATGCCGTCGCCGGTATCGGTCTTCGGCGCCATCGAGCGATGCACCTCCGCATGCGGCATGTGCTCGCCGCGCATCGCGGCATTGGCCGGGAAGCCGCCGCTCGCCAGCACGACGCCGCGTCGCGCGCCGATGCGGCGCTCGCCCTGCGGGCCCTTGACGGTGAGGCCGATGACCGCGCCATCCCTAGGGATCAGCGAGCCGGCCGATGTCTGCATGCGTATGTCGACGCCCGCCTGTCGCGCGGACTTCAGCAGGCGCCCAGCGAGCGCATTACCCATCAGCAGGCGTGAGCCGCGCGGATGGCGCAGGCGGTCGAGGCCGTACTGAATCAGAAGCTTCGCGCTGTGCTTGAAGTTGGCCAGGTTGCGGAAACGGCCGACCAGCGCGTCGATATCCTTGCGGTTCACCATCATGCCGCCGAGCACGGTGAATTCCTTCAGCGGCGGGCGCAGCAGGGCGAAATCGGCGCCGAGTTCGTTGCCGTCATAGGGGGCGGGGTCGATCGTGCGGCCGCCCTTGGAGGCGCCCGGCTGCTCGGGCTGGTAGTCCGGCGAATAGGCCCGGGCCTCGAACTTCAGCGCCGTCTCGCTCTCGAAGAACCGGACCATTTCCGGTCCGTTATCGAGAAAGGCGCGCATCAGGTCCGGCCGCAAACGGTTGCCGAGCACGGCTTCAAGATAGGTCATCGCCGCTTCGCGGGTATCGGCATGGCCAGCCTTGGCGGCATGCGGGTTCTCCGGCACCCACATGGCGCCGCCGGAGACGGCGGTACTGCCGCCGATATACTCGCTCTTCTCGATCAGCAGGACGTCGAGCCCGGCCTTGGCGGCAGTGATCGCCGCCGCCATGCCGCCGGCGCCCGAGCCGACCACGACGACGTCGCGGATTTCGTCGAATGTCTCGCTCATCGCCGCGCCCTCAGCCGCCCATGCCGCCGCCGAGCGACTTGCCGCCGTCGACGAGCAGGACCTGGCCGTAGATGAAATTGGTGCGCGGCGAGGCCAGGAAGGCGACGGCGTTGGCGATGTCCTCGGGCGCGGCGAGCGCGCCGGTCGGTTGCTGGGCGAGCAGGGCGGCGCGGGCTTCCTCGGACTGCTTCGCCACCATCTCGGTCGCGACCCCGCCCGGCGCCACCGCATTGACGGCGATGCCGCGCGGCAGAAGCTCCATCGCCATCGCCCGCGTCAGGCCGACGACGGCTGCTTTCGAAGCAACGTAATGGGCGTGGTTGCGGGCGCCCAAAAACGTCCGGGAGGCGATGTTGATGATGCGCCCGCCCTTGTCCATCCGCCGCGCCACCGCCTGCGAGAGCAGGAAGAGGGCGGTGACGTTGATGTCCATCATCCGGCCGAAATCGCTCGCCGCGAGATCGAAGAACGGCTTGTGCTCGAAGATGCCGGCATTGTTGACCAGCGCCTGCGCCACCGGCAGCCGCTCCGCCAGGGCGGAAAGGCCGGCGTGGTCAGCGAGATCGACGGGCTCGAAGAAGGCGCTGTGGCCCTGTGCCGTCAGCTCCTGCACCAGCGCGGTCGCGATCTCCGCCTCGCGGTCGAGGATGCCGACCGAAAACCCGTCGGCGCAGAGCCGTTCGACGATGGCCCGACCGATCCCCCGGGCGCCGCCCGTGACGAGGGCGATGGGTTTATCCTGCGGCGTAATCATGAGCCGTTTCCCATATCGTATCGTCCCGGCTCAACCGCCGAGATAGGTGCGGCGGACGCTGTCGTCCTGCCGCAGTTTTGCAGATGCGCCCTCGAGGGCCATCTCGCCGTTCTCAAGGATGTAGGCATAGGTCGAGCAGCCCAGCGCGATCGCGGCGTTCTGCTCGACGAGGAGGATGGTGAGCCCGTCCTTGTTCAGCCGCTCGATGATCGCGAAGATCTGCTGCACCAGCACCGGCGAGAGGCCGAGCGAGGGCTCGTCGAGCAGGAGCAGGCGCGGGCCCGCCATCAGCGCCCGGCCGATCAGCAGCATCTGCTGCTCGCCGCCCGAGAGCGTGCCGGCCTTCTGCTGCAGGCGCTCCTGCAGCTTCGGAAAATATTCGAACACGCGGTCGAGATCGCGCTTGATACCGGCGGCGTCGCTGCGGCGATAGGCGCCCATGTCGAGGTTCTCGCGCACGCTCATGTCGCGGAAGACCTCGCGGCCCTCCGGCACCTGCAGCACGCCGGCCGAGACGACCTTGTGCGAGGCCCAGGACTGGATCTCCTCGCCGGCGAAGCGGATGCGCCCCTTCGTCACCGGCACGAGGCGCGAGACCGTGTTCAGCGTCGTGCTCTTGCCGGCGCCGTTGGAGCCGAGCAGGGCGACGATCGCGCCTTCCGGCACCTTGAGCGAGACCTCGGAGAGCGCCTGGATGCGGCCATAGGCGGCGGAGATGCCGTCGATTTCGAGCAGATCAGCCATGATGCGTCTCTTGGGCGGCCTCATGCGCCGCATCGCGGCCGAGATAGGCTTCGATGACGGCCGGATGGGCGCGCACCTCGGCGGCCGTGCCCTCGGCGATCTTGGTGCCGAAGCTCAGCACCGTGATCTTGTCGGAGATCGACATGACCAATTGCATGACGTGCTCGACCAGGAGGATCGTCAGGCCATCGCGTTCGCGCAACTCGCAGAGCAGGCGGTCGAGCGCCGCGATCTCGCGGTTGCGCAGGCCGGCGGCCGGCTCGTCGAGCAGCAGGAGTTTTGGGCGGATGGCGAGCGCGCGGGCGATCTCGACCATCTTCTGGTGGCCGAAATCGAGATTGCGCGCCTTGGTCTGGGCGTAGGAGGTCAGGCCCGTACGCTCCAGCAACTCATCGACATGCTCGACGATGCCGCGCGGGCGGGCGCTGATCGCGTCGCGCCAGGAGCGGCCGGCATGGACATGGGCGCCGATCAGCACGTTCTCGAAGACGGTGAGCTCGCCGAAGAGTTCGAGGTTCTGGAAGCTGCGGGCGATACCGAGCCCCGCCATCTCGCGAGCGGGCATGCGGGTGATGTCGCGCCCGTCATAGGTGATGCGCCCGGCGCTCGGCGTGTAGAAGCGCGAGATGCAGTTGAAGGTCGTCGACTTGCCGGCGCCGTTCGGGCCGATCAGGGCATGGATCGAGCCCTTGGCCACGGCCATGTCGAGCCCGCCCACCGCTGTGAGGCCGCCGAAGCGGATGGTCAGCCCCTCGACATTGAGGAAAGGAGCGGCGCTCTCAGCGGCCATATTCTCAGCGGGCATGGCGCGCCTCCCGGATACGGTCGCCGATGAAGGCGAAGAGGCCGCGCGGCGCATACATCATGAACAGGATCAGGATCGCGCCGTAGATGATCTCCTGGTATTGCGGCGCCTGGCGCAGCACCTCCGAGATCAGCCCGAAGACGATCGCGCCGCCGATGGCGCCCGCGATCGAGCCGAGCCCGCCGACGACGACCATTGTGAGCACGAGGATCGTGGTCTGGAAACCCAGGCTGTCCGGGTGGATGAAGGTCTGGAACAGGCCGAACATGCCGCCGGCGAAGCCCGCGATCGCGGCCGAGAGCCCGAAGGAGACGATGCGGGCACGGCGCACGTCGATGCCCATCGCCATCGCCGCGACCTCCGATTCCCGCACCGCCCGGAACGAACGGCCGAGCCGCGAGCGTGAGATCGCGACGGTGAAGCCGATCATCACCACGCAGAAGAACAGCACGAAGGGATAGGCCTGCTTGTCGCTGAGAATCTCGATCGGGCCGAAGCGGGCCGGGCTGATGCGCAGGCCGTTCGGGCCGTTGGTGACGCTGTCCCAGTTGGCGAAGACCCATTGCATGGCCTCGCCGAAGGCGAAGGTGGCCAGCGCGAGATAGATGTCGCGCATTCGTAGCGCGAGCGCCCCGATGAACAGGCCGACCGCACCGGCAACCAGCGCACCGAACAGCATGGCGACAGGGTAGGGCAGGTCGACCGCGCGGTTGGCGAGCGCGCTCGCATAGATGCCGATGCCGTAGAAGGCGGCATGGGCCATCGAGAACTGGCCGGTCTCGCCGATGACGATGTGCAGGCCGAGGCAGAGCGCCACGAAGACCAGCAGCAGGTTGGCGATGTAGACGACATAACCCGACGTAAAGACGGGCAGGGCGACGGCGACGAGCGCGGCCGCGACGAGCCCGATCAGGGCCGGGCCGGAGAGCGCGCGCCTGGTCGGCGCGGGAGAGGCGAGGGGCGTCGACGACATCCGGCTTTAGACCTTCTTGATCGTCAGCTTCCCGCCGAACAGGCCCTGCGGACGCAGGACGAGCACGATCAGGATGGCGAGGAAGGGGGCGAGCACGATGGCGCGCGACGAGATGAATAGCCCGACCATGTTCTCGACGATGCCGATGACGAAGCCGCCGACCACGGCGCCAGGCAGGCTGGAGAAGCCGCCGACGATGGCCGCCGCGAAGGCGAGCATGACGATCGAGCCCATATCGGCGGTCATCAGGATCTTCGGCGAGATCAGCAGCGCCGCGATGGCGGAGATCACGCCCGACAGGCCCCAGATCAGCATGTGGCAGCGGCGCAGGTCGACGCCGACAAGCTGGGCGGCCTTCGGGTTCATGCCGACGGCGCGCATGGCCCGGCCGGTCTTGGTGTAGTTGAACATCCAGAAGAAGGCGGCCATCACCGTGACGGCGGTGCCGAAGATGGCGAGGTCGAGCATCGTCACCGAGGCCTGGCCGATCATGACGGAATCGGTTGAGACCAGCGCGGGGAAGGAGCGCGGGGTGTCGCCGAAGCCGGTGCGGCGCACGAGGCCCTTCAGCACATAGGACAGGCCGAGCGTCGCGATGACCAGATAGACGAGGTCCTTGGCCGATTTCGCGACCTGATCGAGCACGAAGCGGCGAAACAGCGCCATGGCCAGGAACGCAATAACCAGCGTCGCCGGCAGCACGACCCAGATCGGCATCTTCTGGAAGACGAAGAGGTAGAGCGCGACATAGCCTGCCGCCATGAAGACCTCGCCTTGGGCGAAGTTCGGCACGTCCGAGGTCTTGAAGATCACCACGATGGCGAGCGCCAGTAGGGCGTAGACGCTGCCCGAGACGAGGCCCGAGGCGATGCCTTGCTGCAGGAAGATCAGCGCGAGTTGCAGGTCCATCAGTTCCAGATCCACATCCGGCCCGGTGCCCGGGTCAGGGAAGGGCGGCGGCGCGAAGGCGGCCGCCCGGTCTCATGAGGGAAGGCCGAGAGGCCTGTCCGTGGTGGTCACTTCGCCTGGTAGGTCCAGCGGCTGGTGAAGACGCCCGGCAGCGGGCTCATCGTCGTGCCGTCATACTTGATGAAGATCGTCGAGCGGTTGGCGGCGCGCTGCTCCGGGCCGAACTGCATGCGGCCGGCCATGACGCCCGAGTCGAAATCCTGCGTCTTCAGCGCGGCGAGCACCTTCTCGCGGGTCGGGTTCGGGCCGGCATCCTGCAGGGCCTTGACCAGCGACATCGCCGGGGGGATGCCATAGGGCATGTAGGTCTGCGGATGGTCGGGCTTGGCCGCGAGTTCAGGATAGGCCGCCTTGTACATGTCGTAGATCGGCTTCAGCTTCGCGCCGCCGGGCGAGTCGACCATGACCTCCTGGGTGTAGAAGTTCTTGAGCGCGTCCTTGCCGACATTCTCGGCGAGCTGGTTGAGGCTGGCCGTGCCGGTGACCGAGAGGATGATCGGCTTGTTGAAGCCCATCTCCGCGGCCTTCTTGATCAGCAGCGCCGCCGGTCGGGCATAGGTGACCAGCAGGATCGCATCCGGATTGGCGGCGCGGACCTTCAGGAAGGGCGCGGTCACGTCGTTGATGCCGGGATTGATCGACTCGACCGAAAGCTTCACGCCGTTGACCTCGGCGTCCTTCTTCGAGCCTTCGAGGTTCCAGGCGCCATAGGCGTCGTCATGGTTGATATAGGCGACGTTCTTGGCGCCGAACTGCTTGGCCGCGAACTCGATCATCGCGCCGCCGACGGCGTATTGCGAGATCGAATAGGCACCGAAGATGTAGTCGGTCGGCGGGAACAGCGCGCCGTCGCCCGATGCGTTCAGCATCAGGTAGGGCACCTTGTTGCGGACGACGTAGTCCTTGGCGGCAACGACGGCGGCCGAGCACGAGCCGCCATTGAGCATGAACACGTTTTCCTGCTCGACCAGCTTCTTCACCGCCGCAACCAAGTCGTTGGCGTTGCAGCGATCGTCCTCGACGACATACTCGATCTTGCGGCCGTGGATGCCGCCTTCCTTGTTGATCTTGTCGTAATACATCTTGGCCGCGTTCACGACGTCGAAGCCATAGGCCATGTTCGGGCCGGACAGCGGGCCGAAGATGCCGATCTTGATCGCCTTGTCGGTGATGCCCGGCTCCTGGGCGCCGGCAGCGGCCCCGATCAACAGGCTGGCGGCCAGCGTCAGGCCGGCTGCGGTCTTGTTCACGCTCATCGTCTCTCTCCCTGGTCGTCGGCTTGTTGTGTCGTTGAGGTCATTGGCTCATGGCGGCCTGATCCTGTGGCGATCATAGCGGGCGGGCGGCGGACATCTGTCACAGCGGCTTGGGACATCGCGGCTCTAACCCTCTGAACCATGCAGCGGCGCCAGCGAGGGCGCGTCATGCGCGGGATAGGAAAGCTCACGGAAGATATGAAAGGTGCGCATGATGTGCTTGCGCATCGCCTGCTCGGCCCGGTCGCCGTCGCGCACCAGCAAGGCCTGCAGGATGATCTCATGATCCTCGTTGCTGAGCCGGAATTCGGCCGGCGAGGTCATCCGGGCGACCGATCCGTTGAAGTAGAACCGGCCCGAACGCAGGATCGCGTCGCGCAGCTTCTCGTTGCGGGCGGCGGCGACGATGATGCCGTGGAACTCGCGATTGGTCTCGACGCGGGCCTTGTCGTCGGCCGGGTCGCTGGCGATGCGGCGTGCATGCACAGCCGCGACGGCCGCGATCTCGTCATCGGTCGCCCGCTCGGCGGCGAGCCGGGCGGCATAGCCTTCCAGCGCAGCGCGGACTTCGGAGTTCTCGCTCGCCTCGACAGCGGTGATCTCGCGCACGGCCCAGCCGCGCCGGCGCGGGACGATGAGCTGCTCGACGGCCAGCCGCTGCAAGGCCTCGCGCACCGGCGTTCGGCTGACCGCCAACGCAGCGGCGATATCGGCCTCGATCAATGGCTCGTTCGGTCGCATCTCGCCGGAGAGGATGGCGTTGCGCAGCGTCTCATAGGCATCGCCAGAACGGCGCCGGCCGAGCGCGCCCTTCTCGGCGTCTCCCGGTGGTTGGTCCGAAGCGGTCAGTGTGAAGCGCTTCTGCATGCGATCCCCGAAGGCAGCGTCGACCCGATGATGCCCAAGCCTTATCGCGTCCGCTGTCACCAGAGCAGGGGACAGCGGCACCGTTTTCAGCCGCGCCCCGGCAGGACTTCGGCCCGGCATTCGCCGAATCCGATCGAGGCGAAACCCTCGCGCCGTGCGCTGGCCTTCATGACGATGGCGTCACCATCGGCGAGATAGGTCCGGCTTTCGCCATTGGGCAGCGCGATCGGCTCGCGGCCGCCGCGGGTGATCTCCATCAGGCTGCCGAAAGAGCCGGGATCGCGGCCGGAGATCGTGCCGGAACCGAAGAGATCGCCCGGTTCGAGATTGCAGCCGTTCGAGCTGTGATGGGCGACGAACTGCGCCGGCGTCCAGTAGAGGTCGCGCGTGCTGCCGAGCGAGAGCCGGTGCGGCGCCAGACCGCCTGCGCGCATCGCTGCGGTTTCGATGAAGACCTCCAGCGTAACGTCGAGCGCATGAGGCACTTCGGCATTGCTCGGGCTAAGATAGGGCAGGGCGGCCGGGTCGCCCTCCGGACGCGGCGCCTGCGCCTTCCGGAAGGGTGCCAGCGCCTCCGACGTGACGATCCAGGGCGAGATCGTCGTGGCGAAATCCTTGGCGAGGAACGGGCCGAGCGGCTGATATTCCCAGGCCTGGATATCGCGCGCCGACCAGTCGTTGAGCAGGCAGAAGCCGGCAATCCGGTCGTCGGCTTCGTCGATCGGTACGGGCTCGCCCAGCGCATTGCCAGAGCCGATCCAGATGCCCAGCTCCAGCTCGTAATCGAGATTGCGGCAAGGACCGAAGCTGGGCTGCGCCTCGTCTGGGCGCTTGCGCTGGCCGTTGGGCCGCAGGAAGGGCAAACCCGAAGGCAGGATCGAGGAAGCGCGGCCGTGATAGCCGATCGGGATATGCTTGTAGTTGGGCAGGAGCGGATTGTCCGGCCGCAACAGCGAGCCGATATTCATGGCGTGCTGGATGCCGGCATAGAAATCCGTGTAGTCGCCGATCCGCGCGGGCAGGCCGAGTAAGCAGTTCCGCGCCGGATGCAGCATCGGCTTAAGCTCCGGTTGCGCGGGCGCGCCTTCCGCCAGCAGGGCCGAAAGCCGAGCCCTGAGTTGCTTGCGCGCAGCCGTTCCCAGGCCGAGAAAGCCGTTCAGGGTCGGCGCGGCCGCGGCCGTGACGGTTTCCTCGATGTCGGCGCAAAGACCCGACGCCGCAAGCGCCGCCAGATCAAGGATTTCGTCGCCGATGGCGACACCGCCCCGCGCCGGTTTTCCATCGGGTGAGAACACACCGAAGGGCAGGTTCTGGATCGGAAATTCCGCATGGTCCCGCGCCGATTCGACCCAGCTGCGCAGGGCCGCATCATGGCTGGCGTCGAGCGCGACGGCGGAGGAGGTGGGGCGGGGCGGGTTTTCCGCTCGCGCGTCGAGAGTGCTGTCCTGCATAGGCTCATCCAATCCGTTCTGACTCGGTCAGTTCGGCGGCGAGCCTAAGCGGAAGCGCTGCCCGGCCTCTGTCCCCTGCGCGTGGGACGCGGGGCGCGCTCAGTCGACGGGGAAGCGTTTCTCCATCAGCGCGAGCGCCTCGAGCAGTGGTTCGGCATGCGAGCCGAGCGCCGCGAGTATGCCGGCCTCGAACGCCAGCGCGCGCGGCACGATCTCGCCATAGGCCTTCAGGCCCGCAGCGGTCAGCGACAGGCTTTCCTCGCGTCGATCCTGCTCGCTCTCGCGACGGACGAGCCAGCGCCGCTCCTCCAGCGCCCGCACGGCCCGGCTGACCTTGGTCTTGTGCATCGAGGAATGCTTGCCGATGGCCTTGGCCGTCATCGTGCCGAACTGGGCGAGGGTGGCCAGCACCCGCCATTCCGGCACAGTCAGGTCGTGATGCGGCCCGTAGACCGCCCGGAACTGCTGGGAGACCGCCGAGCTCAGGCGGTTCAGGCGATAGGGCAGGAAGTGTTCGAGCGCGAGTTTCGACATGCCTTGTTAGTTACAAAATCGACAGTTACCAGAGCAACCATCTCGAACGAAGCCCGCACAGGGCATGCCGCGGGCCTCAGGCCGTCGCGAGGAGAGGGCGCCATCATGAACGTTCAGAACCCGGCCCATGCCGGTGCCGCCAAGGCCGCAAGCGCCATCGCCGCCGGCTACATGTCCGGCTTCGGCAACGGTTTCGAGACCGAGGCGCTGCCGGGCGCCCTGCCGCTCGGGCGCAACTCGCCGCAGAAATGCGCCTACGGGCTCTATGCCGAGCAGCTCTCCGGCTCGCCCTTCACGGCGCCGCGCACCACCAACGAGCGCTCCTGGCTCTATCGCATCCGCCCGACGGTGGCGCATTGGAACGAATTCCGGAAGGTCGATGCCGGGTTCTGGCGCACCGCGCCGGCCCGTGAGGTCGACATGCCGATCGCGCCGCTGCGCTGGAGCCCGATCCCGATTCCGTCGGAGCCGATCTCCTTCGTCGAGGGCATTCACAGCATGACCACAGCCGGCGACGCCGGCAGCCAGGGCGGCATGGGCGCCCATGTCTACCTGATCACCCGCTCGATGGTGGACGAGTATTTCTACAATGCCGATGGCGAGATGCTGTTCGTGCCGCAGCAGGGCGATCTCAGGCTCTGGACCGAGTTCGGCATCATCGACATCGAGCCTGGCGAGATCGCCGTGATCCCGCGCGGCGTGAAGATCCGCGTCGAGCTCAGGGACGGGCCGGCCCGTGGCTATATCTGCGAGAACTATGGCGGCGCCTTCACGTTGCCGGAGCGGGGGCCGATCGGCGCCAACTGCCTGGCCAATCCCCGCGACTTCCTGACGCCCGTCGCGGCTTACGAGGACCGCGACGCGCCCTCCAAGATGTATGTGAAATGGGGCGGCAATCTCTGGGCCGCCGATATCGAGCATTCGCCGCTCGACGTCGTCGCCTGGCATGGCAACTATGCCCCGTACAAATATGATCTCAGGCGCTTTTCGCCGGTCGGGCCGGTCCTCTACGACCATGCCGATCCGTCGATCTTCACGGTGCTGACCTCGCCATCGGAGACGCCCGGAACGGCCAATATCGACTTCGTCATCTTCTCGGATCGCTGGCTGGTGGCCGAGAACACCTTCCGGCCGCCCTGGTACCATATGAACGTGATGAGCGAGTTCATGGGGCTGGTCTACGGCGTCTACGACGCCAAGACCGGCGGCGGCTTCGTGCCGGGCGGCATCTCGCTGCATAACAGCATGCTGCCCCACGGGCCGGACGTCGATGCCTTCGAGAAGGCGAGCAACGTCGAACTGAAGCCGCACAAGCTCGAGGGCACGCTGGCCTTCATGTTCGAGACGCGGTTCCCGCAGCAGGTCACGGCCTTCGCCGCCGGCTCGGAATCACTCCAGCGCGACTATGGCGGCTACGGCCACAAGCTGACCAAGCACTTCGATCCGAACAGGCCCTGAGAGGTAGCCACCACCTGCCGAAAGGGGCGTCATCCCGGACAAGCTGCGTAGCAGCGCCGATCCGGGATCCATCATGGAACTCTGCGCTCTCCGATGGATCCCGGGGCAGCCCGGGACAACGGCACAGTTCAGAGAGAACAGCTCGATTCAGACGACGCGGACGTGAAGTCGGAAGAGGGCCGGAATCCATCCAAGCTTGATTCGCATAAGGTATATTATGGAACTTGTTCTGATGTGCGTCCGGCCTAGAAAGTCAGCGTTTCAGGCCAGGACCGAGATCGTCATGCCGTCGAACGCCACTTCGGCAATCCCATGCAAGCGCCTGCTCAGGCTGGCATAATCCAGATCGACATGGAGATTGGTCACGATCGCGCGGCGCGGCTTCAAATGCGCGATCGCTTCCAGCGACTGCGCCAGATGGAAATGGCTGGGATGCGGCGTCTCGCGCAGGCAGTCGAGGATCAGCACGTCAAGATCGGCCATGGCCTCCATCGCGGCCGGCGGGATCAGGCTGACATCCGGCAGATAGCCGAGATCGCCGAAGCGGAAGCCAAGCGCCTCGTAGTTCGGTCCATGCTCCACCCGGAACGGCAAGGCCGTGATCGGCCCCCCAGTGCCGTCGATCGTGTGCGGCCGGCCGGCGCTGATCTCGTCGAGATCGATGATCGGCGGATAATAGCTCCCGGGCGGCGTCTCGAAGAGATAGCCGAAGCGCGAGCGCAGCGAGGCTTGCGTCACCTTGTCGGCATGGACCCGGATGCGGCGCTGCATATGCAGGACGAGCGCGCGCAGGTCATCGATGCCATGGGTATGGTCGGCATGGTCATGGGTCAGGAGAACGCCGTCGAGTGCCGGCACCTCGGCCGAGAGAAGCTGCTCGCGCAGGTCCGGCGAGGTATCGACAAGGACCCGCGTCATACCGTCGGGACCCATGCGCTCGACCAGGATCGAGCAGCGTCGCCGCCGGTTCTTCGGCTCGTTCGGATCGCAGGCGCCCCAGCCGGAGCCCGGCCGCGGTACGCCGCCGGAAGAACCACAGCCGAGGATGGTGACGGTGAGCGTCATGGCGTCGCGTCAGGCCACCTGCGCGACCGGCGAGGCGTGATCCATCTTCCAGTAGCAGCGCCGCGCATTCTCCGTCGTAATCTTCGCGACCTCGTCGAAGGACACGCCGATCGTTTCGCCAAGAACCTTCGCCGTCTCAACGACATAGGCCGGCTGGTTGCGCTTGCCCCTGAACGGCACCGGGGCGAGATAGGGCGCATCCGTCTCGACCAGAAGGCGCTCGCGCGGGACCATCCGGGCGATCCGGCGCAGGTTCTCGGAGGTCTTGAAGGTCAGGATGCCCGAGAACGAGACGTAGAGCCCGAGCTCGACACCGGTCATCGCCAGCGCTTCGCCGGCCGTGAAGCAGTGCAGGATGGCAGGGAAGGCGCCCTTCCCCATCTCCTCGCGCAGGATCGCGATCATGTCGTCATCGGCCTCGCGCGAATGGATGACGAGCGGCAGCTGCGTGATCCGCGCCGCGGCGATATGCGTGCGCAACCCCTGGGCCTGAGCCGCGCGCGGGCTCGAATCGTAGTGATAGTCGAGCCCGGCCTCGCCGATGGCGACGCAGCGCGGATGGCGCGACAAGTCCACGAGGCGCTCGGCGGTGACGTCGAGCTCCTCATGCGCCTGGTGCGGATGCGTGCCGACCGAGAACCAGACCGACGGAAAGCGCTCCGCCAGCGCGGCATAATCGGCGTAGCGCGCGACCCGCGTCGAGATCGTCACCATCCGGCCGACGCCGGCTTCCTCCGCCCGCGCGACATAGGCCGGCAACTCCTCGGCGAAATCCGGGAAGTCGAGATGGCAATGCGTATCGATCAGCATCAGGCCGCCTTGTCGTCCTCGGGCTCGACATAGCGCGGGAAGATCGCGCTCGGCGCCGGCAAGCTTGAGCCGCTGACGAGGCGATGTTCTGCACCGAGCGCCGCGAAGCTGCGGGCCTCGGGCGCGACGCCCAGCAGGTCGAGCAGCTTGCCCGCGGCCACAGGCATCACCGGCTGCACCAGGATCGCAACCTCGCGCAACACCTCGATCGTCACATAGAGCACGGTGTCGCGGCGCGCCGGATCGGTCTTGGTCAGGCGCCAGGGCTCGTTATTGGCGAAATAGCGGTTCGCCTCGGCGATGAGAGCCCAGAGATCGGCCAGCACGGTGTGAAGGGCGAAATCCTTCATCGCCTCGCGCGCCTTCGCGAGCGCGGCATCGGCCATGGCGAGCATGGCTTCGTCGGCTTCGTTCAGCGTCCCGCGCGGCGGCACCCTGCCCTCGCAGTTCTTGGCGATCATCGACAGGGAGCGCTGCGCGAGATTGCCGAGATCATTGGCAAGGTCGGCATTGATGCGCCCGACGATGGCGTCGTGGCTGTAATTGCCGTCCTGGCCGAAGGAGACCTCGCGCAGGAAGAAATAGCGCAATTGGTCGACGCCATAGGTCTCGGCGAGGTCGAAGGGATCGACCACGTTGCCGAGCGACTTCGACATCTTCGTGCCCTTGTTCAGCAGGAAGCCGTGGCCGAAGACACGCTTCGGCAGCGGCAGCCCTGCCGACATCAGGAAGGCCGGCCAGTAGACCGCATGGAAGCGCACGATGTCCTTGCCGATGATATGGACATCGGCCGGCCAGTAATGCGCGCGCGGGCTCTCCGGATCGGGGAAGCCCGTCCCGGTGACATAGTTGTTCAGCGCGTCGACCCAGACATACATGACGTGCTTCGGGTCGCCCGGCACGGGCAGGCCCCAGTCGAAGGTCGTGCGGCTGATCGAGAGATCCTCGAGCCCGCCCTTCACGAAGGAGACGACCTCGTTCTTGCGCGTCTCCGGCGAAATGAAGTCCGGCACATCCTCGTAGAGCTTCAGGAGGCGGTCCTGATAGGATTTGAGGCGGAAGAAATAGCTCTCCTCCTCGACCCATTCGACGGGAGTGCCCTGCCCGCCCAGGCGCGTGCCGTCGGGCTGGAGGGTCGTCTCCTCCTCGCCGTAAAAGGCCTCGTCGCGCACCGAGTACCAGCCGGAATACTTGGCGAGATAGATGTCGCCATTGGCCTCCATGCGGCGCCACAGCTCGTCGGTCGAGATCTTGTGGTCGGCATCGGTGGTGCGGATGAAGCGGTCGAAGGAACAGCCGAGGCGCTGCTCCATCTCCTCGAAGCGCGCCGCGATCTTGTCGACGAACTCCTTCGGCGAGAGGCTGTTCTGCGCCGCCGTGCGCTGCACCTTCTGGCCGTGCTCGTCGGTGCCGGTCATGGCGAAGACGTCGTAGCCGTCGAGCCGCTTGAAGCGCGCGATCGCGTCCGACGCCACCATCTCATAGGCGTGGCCGATATGCGGCGGGCCATTGGTGTAATGGATCGCGGTCGTCAGATAGAATTTCGGGGCCGTGGCCATCGTCTGTCCGAAAGCTTCGCTTCACGCTGCGCGCGAGCGGGACACCGCAGACGACAGATCATGAAACAGGGTCATCACGAGCGGACGGCGGTCGAGATTATAGGTCTCGACCTCGCGCGCCTGCTGCCCAAGCTTTTCCCATACCTCCGCCAGCGGTGCAAGGCGCGCCGGTTGCGCCGCAGCATGCGCGTGAAGATGGTCGGAGATCCAGCCCTGGACGGTCTCGATCATCACCGCGAAATCGCGCTCGCCCGCCTTGCCGGCGACATCCTCGGCCAGCGCCATCAGGGCGACGAGGTCGACCTGCGGCAGGGCATCGAGCCGCGCCCTCACCGCCTCGACGAGCGCCAGCGTCTCGGGATCGACATATGTCAGCGCGCGGCGCACCGAGCCCTCGGAGAGGCTCGCGGCCCGACGCAGGGCCGAGGCGTCGAAAGGCATCTCCATGCGCTCCAGTGCCAAACGGCCGGCCTCCGCGACATCGGCTTCGGCGAGCGAATCGAAGGTCAGGAGCCGGCAGCGCGAGCGGATCGTCGGCAGCATCCGCCCCGGCGCATGGGCGACGATCAGGAACAGCGCCCGCGGCGGCGGCTCCTCGAGCAGCTTGAGCAAGGCGTTGGCAGCCGAGCGCTCCATGTCCTCGGCCGAGTCGACGATGCAGACGCGCCAGCCGCCCTCGGCCGCACTCGATCCAAAGCGATCGATCACGCGGCGGATGGAATCGACCGGGATGTTGCTGGTGTAGCTCTTGCCGTCCGGCTTCGGAATCCGGCGCAGCACATGCAGGTCCGGGTGCGATCGCGCCATCACCCGTCGTGTCGCCGGATCGTTCTCCGGTATGACGAGATCGGCGCTGCGGGCCGCCCGTTCCTGCGGATCGCCCGCAGCAAGCAGGAAGCGCGCGGCGCGGTAGGCGAAGCTCGCCTTGCCGATGCCCTCCGGCCCGCCGAGCAGCCAGGCATGATGCATGCGGCCGGATCCCAGCGCGTCGAGGAAGGTCCGTTCCCGCGTGGCATGGCCGATGAGCGCGAGCGTCTCGCGCGGATGCGGCGCATTGGGCAGCCGGTCGGGTTCGTCGCTGGTCGCTAGCATCAGGTATCCGGGTCTATAGCATCGGACCGAAAAGTGGTTTCCACTTTTCGGATAAATCCGATGCGATAACAATGTGATAGATCATCGTTATCGCGTCCGCTAGGACGCGCGATGATCTAGGGGCAGGCGCTCGCGCAGGATATGCCACGCCGCCTCGGCAAGCGCCTCTGGAGGCAGCGTCGCGTCGAGCACGGCGCAGCGCTGCGGTTCGGCGCTCGCGATATCCCTGTAGGCTTGGCGCAGATTGCGATGGAAGGCCAGCGTCTCGCCTTCGAAGCGGTCGACAGCCTCGCCCGGCCGCCGGCGCTTGGCAGCGCGAGCCAAGCCGATTTCGGGATCGAGATCGAGGATCAGCGTCAATTCCGGCATGAGGCCCGAAATCGTCACGGCCTCCAATTCGGAGAGCAGGGCCTTGTCGAGCTGGCCGAGCACACCCTGATAGACCCGCGTCGAATCGATGAAGCGGTCGCAGATAACCCATTCGCCGCGCTCCAGCGCCGGGCGGATCAGGCTGTCGATATGGTCGATCCGGGCGGCCGAGAACATCAGCGCCTCGGCGAAGGGACCGTAGTCGCGCGCCTGCCCCGCCAGGATCATCTCGCGGATGGCCTCGGCCTTGGCCGAGCCGCCGGGCTCTCGCGTCGTCCGTGCCTTGAGGCCGGCCGCATCGAGACGCTCGCTCAACGCGCGCGCCAGCGTCGACTTGCCGGCGCCCTCCCCGCCTTCGAGCGTGATGAAATGTCCTCTGCCCATCTTGGCCTGTTCAGCTCCGGCTCAGCGCCTTGCGAACCCAGCCTGTCGTGGATTCGAACAGCGCATCCAGCGCCCGGCTCTGCAATGTCCCGGCCTGCACGCTCTCGGCCGCATAGAGCGGAATGTCCAGTGTCTTGATGTCGCCGCGCGTCACCACGAGCCGCGCCACCTCCGCGCCCTCCTGAACGGGCACGGCCAGCGGGCCGCGATAGACGATCCGGGCCGCGAGGCGCTCGGTGCTGCCGCGCGGCAGCAGCAGGCTCACAGTGCCCTTGCTCCTGAGCGCGACGCGGCCTTTCTCGCCGCCATAGACGTTGGCCTCGCCGACCGTCTCGCCGGCCGCGAAGAGCTGGCGCTTCTCGAAGGCGCGAAAGCCCCATTCCAGCAGCTTGCGCGCTTCCGTCGCCCGGTCGCGCGCCGTCTTGAGGCCGTTCACGACCATCACGAGCCGCTGGCCGTTCTGCACGGCGGAGCCGACGAGGCCGAAGCCGGATTCGTCGATATTGCCGGTCTTCAGCCCGTCCGCGCCGATATCCATCGTCAGGAGCGGATTGCGGTTCTGCTGCCGGATCTTGTTCCAGGTGAATTCGCGCTGGCCGAAGATCTTGTAGAGCTCGGGATAGGTCTTGATGATGTGATCGGCGAGCAGGGCGAGTTCGCGCGCCGTCACCCGCTGCTGCGGGTCCGGCATGCCGGTCGCATTGCGAAAGACCGATTTCGTCAGGCCGAGCCCCCTCACCCGCTCCGTCATGATCCGCCCGAAGGTCGGCTCGTCTCCGGCGATGGCCTCGGCCAGCGCGATCGAAGCATCATTTCCGGACTGGACGATGATGCCCTGCAGGATGTCGGAGAGCTTGATCCGGCTGTTGAGGATCGCGAACATCGCCGAGCCGCCGGAGGGCCCCCCGCCCTTGCGCCAGGCGTTCTCGGAAATGCCGATCTCGCTGTCGAGCGTCAGCTTGCCGGCAGCGATATTCTGGAAGGCGACCAGCACCGTCGCGAGCTTGGCCATGCTGGCCGGCACCATCAATTCGTCGGCCGCCTTCTCGTAAAGGACAGCGCCGGTCTCCGAATCGAGCAGGACGGCATAGGGCGCCTGCGAGTGGAAGCCTTGGGCCTGAGCGGCGGGGCCGAACGAGAGAAGCGCGAGGCCCAGAACGAGGCCCGCGACCAGCCGACGCACCGCCAGCAGCGGCATGGCAACTTCCGGAAAACGGCAAAAGGCGCTCATGCCTCGATGTGAAGCAGAGCGCCCGCCATCAGGTCAAGCTGGAGATCAGTTCCGCGCCAGCGGCTGCAAGGTCTGCGGCGCGAGCTTGTTGAGCGGATGGGTCTTGGACAGACGATCGCCCATGCCCTTCTCCGGCGCGGCGAACAGGCTTGCGCGCATCGGCGGCAGGGTCGTCCGCAGCGTCGCGGGAACCGCGACGGGCTTGGCCGCGTTGGCGATGGTATCGAGATCGAACGGCCGGTTCGGCGGCAGCGGCGCGGCGCGGATGGATGGCGCGGCATCGACAGGAGTCGAGACGGTCGAGGCCAGGGTCGCAACGACCGGCGTCGAAGGCGTGATCGTCCGCGGCTGCGGAGGCGCATAGGCCTGCACGACCGGCGTGGCGACGGGAGCGGGTTCCGGCTCGGCCGCCGGCTGCGCGTCGATATCGACGCTGCGGCTGCGCGCGGGCGCGACCGGCTCGGCACTCGCGACCATCGTCCGGGCGCTGGTGCCCGGGATCGGGGCCGGCGAGCCATCGGTGCGCAGGGTGGCGAGCAGGAGCTTGTCGTCGGAGCCGGCGAGCGAGGCCTGGCCGAGATATTCCATCTTGATTCGCGCCGTGCCGAGATGGCGGAAGGCAAGCGCGTCGGCCGTCGTCTGCGAGACGTCCATCATGCGGCCGCCATGGAACGGGCCGCGATCGTTGACGCGAACGATAATCGAGCGATTGTTCAGCAGGTTCGTGACGCGGGCATAGGCCGGCAGCGGCATGGTCGGATGCGCGGCCGAGACGCTGTAGCGGTCGTAGACTTCGCCATTGGCGGTGCGGCGGCCATGGAAAGCCTCGCCATACCAGGAGGCCAGGCCGACCTGGGAATAGCCGACAGGCTTCTCGAACGGGGTGTAGCGCTTGCCGGCGACGGAATAGGCCTTGCCGACGAGCTGGCGTCCGCCCCCCTTCGGCACTTCCTCGCCCTCGGCAACGACGCGCGGGCTGGCCGCCCCGTATTTCGACTGCGGAAACGCGCCGATTTCCTTGGAGCGGCGGCCGGCGACCTGATTGCCGGCGCAGTTGGCGGCGAAGAGGCCGGCGAGGATGACGCAGCCCATCCGGGCGACGGTGGGCATGGAAGAAGACGCAGGCGTCAATCCGGACATCGTGGAAGCGGTCTCCCGGGCCGAAAAGCGAGCGTCTCGAGTCATTCCGCCAATTCCGCTTTCTGCGCCAAAAACATTCTGTCGGCTCGCCGCCATAGGCAGCGAGCCGAGTTTTCGGCCAATTCCATTAAGGGATCGTTAAGCCGCTAAAATCCGCGAGAACGCGGACACCTGAGCAGGCCGTCCCTGCGCCGTTGGGCAGCCACAGGAGTGTTCGAAATGCGGCGCATGTCAACTTCGCGGCGATCGCGGTGCTCACTTTTTCTGTGCAGCGTTGCGATCGGGCCACGGTGCGGGACCGCGCAGACCACGAGACAATTCCGCCGGATCGAGCGGCATCACCACCGTTTCGCGGGCGCTGGAGCCGATCGGAAGCGGCCCTTGGCCCGGCCGATCTTCCGCTTGCAAATCGGCTCTCCGCCCGGCATTGACGGGGCACCGGAAGGGTGGCCGAGTGGTTTAAGGCAGCGGTCTTGAAAACCGCCGTGGGTGCAAGCCCACCGTGGGTTCGAATCCCACCCCTTCCGCCAATCATTGTTGAAATCGTTGCATAATTCTACGCTAATCCACCTGTGCCCATACCTCTGCCCTAACGCCGCCCGGCCATTGCTGTGCATTGACGCTGTTTCCGTCCTGTTGCTGTAGGTTCCCAATTCCCTTGAACGCTGCGGGCGGAATCGACACGATCCCTCCATGACCGACGACAAAATCGTTCCTCTCCCGCCGCGCATTGCCCCCACACACGAACCGTTCGTTCCCGAGCCCGCCGTCTTCCCCTATGGCGATGCCGAATGGGCGGCCGACAATCTTCCCGTGGTCCGCCAGGCGGTCGCGCTGCTCGGCATGCGCCCGGATCAGGTCAAAGTGTATGTCGCGATGATCGCTGGAACGGCCGAGCCATCAGCCGACGTGCTCGCGGAGTTGAACCGGGTCGCCGGGCATCTCCGGTCGCTCGCCGAAGCGTGCGAGGCCGCCGCCGGCCGGCTGGAATGGGCAATAGCGCAGGACGACTGATGAGCCGCAAGGATGACATTGCCGCAGCGCTCGCGGATCACGTTCGCCATCAGGTTGAAGCGGCCGAGCACGCCGCCAACGAGGAGACTTATAAGGCGGCCCGCGCCGGGGGGCTGCAGAGCAGCAGCTATTTGCGCTCACTGGCCATAAGCTACAGGGAGGCCATGCGGCAGGCAGCCGAGACCGCTGGCCGGCTTCTGGCGGCCTTTGAAGGCGAGGCCGCCGCAAACAGCGCGCACCTGCTGGACAAGGCCCTGGCGGTCGCCGTGGTCAATCTCAATCGGGCGTATGAGAAGCGGACCCGAGGCGGTGACGGCTTTGGGTTGATGGTGAACGAGGCTGCCCGCATGGGTGCGTGGCTCGCCGAGGAGATCGACCTAATCGCATCGGGCACCGTCCGCAATCTGCGGCTCGGCGCGGTGGGGCTCGAGTCCCTGCGGGATGCGCAGCGACACGCGCTCAGCATCGACGCTCGCGGCGGCAACGCGAATGTGCAGCTCGGCAGCCCGGGCGCCTCTATCGCAATCGGCCGCGATCAGCTGGCTTCGTCCAGCATCGACATCGCCGCCCTAGTCGCAGCTCTGGACGATGTCGCCCGGAAAGTGGGGAGCGCCGACATCGCACACGAGCCCCGCATTGACCTGCTGGATCAGCTCGACCACGCGAGCCGCATTGCCACGAGCCCTGACCCCGACGAGGGATTGCTTCGGCGCACGGTGACGCGGTTGGTTTCGCCATTGCAGGCCGTGGGCTATGGGGTGCTCGGGAACGCGCTATCAAAGTTGGTAGGGCTGTGAGAGAACGAGCACGTTCGCCGTCAGCTAGCCGGCGCTGGTAGCAACTCGACCACGATATGCGGAAGATGAGAAATGCGGACTAGATATAAAAATCCGCCGATCAATGAAGTCATCATTGGCGCGTATTTTTCGCAGCCTATTATGCCGCTTCGATCCGAGCACATCGGCCTGTTTTGGTCCAAAATCCGTTCCGAATTTCCCAATATACAGCAGCAGCCTGAATTGACCGTGCCCCTAATCGGACCCAGCTTTACAATACAACTTGGAATTTCTGATGAGCCTTATCCTATGCCGCGATTTTGGTTGTCTTCCGAAATAGGAGACACCCTTATTCAGATTCAGAAGAACGCATTCATTCTGAATTGGCGTAAGCGCGAGGGTGAATACCCTCATTTTGAGACGGTCAAAGGACTTTTTGACGAGTATTTTTCTCTTTTTTTGGATTTTTGCCGGGAAGAATTAAAAATAGAAAACATTAATATTCAAGTAACCGAATTAAATTATAGCAATGCAATAGAGTCGTGTCCTTTTTGGAAAAATGCCTTTGATACTCCGAAGGTCATACCATCCATGAGCGTCCTGAATGTCGGCCTAGCAGACGCGCCGGCTCCTGATTTCAATTACGTTACAGCTTACAATGTCGCATCTGACATGGCGCTGAATGTCGCGATCCGAACTGGCCGCAAGGCAACGGACGCTGCTCAGGCCGTCCTCGTGTTCGAGCTTCGCGCCTTAGGAGCGGTGGGAGCGGCAAGCCGTCATGAGGCTGACGAGTGGTATGATCGCGCTCATGATGCAATCGGTCATTGCTTTACGGCTATGACGAGCCCAGATATCCGACAAGAACATTGGCAGGAGGCTTGATTCGGCATGTTGTTGGAACTCTGCTCCACAGCCGCCTTCGCCCCGCCGCCACCTATCGCCTTCTACGAGCCTTTGGATCGCCGGCCTACGGGAAGCGCGCCCAATCGGACAGGCGTGCAACCTACTACGAGCGCGTCAGCTACTGCGCTAGGTGGTTCGGTCCAAGATACTCGCTCGACGTTCGCCAGCATGGTGAGGGATCTCGCTCAGCGCATTCAGACCCTTAAAGTGGAAGCGGTCCTGGATCAGGTGCCGTTCTCGGTGGCGTCCTATTCGGACTTCATTGCGTTCATGGCGGAGGCGCAGCCGAAGGCTCGGCCTTCGCTGTTTCTGAACGACAATGGCAACCTGCGTGCCGTTTGGCGTAACCCTTCCCGCGAGCAAGTTGGGCTGCAGTTCCTCGGAAGCGGGAATGTGCAGTTTGTCATTTTTAAGCAGAGGCGCGGCACCGTGGCGAGGATCGCGGGCGTCGATGCTAAAGCGAATATCCTCGACCATATCAGGGCTAGCGGTGCGTTGGGGCTGATCGCTGTATGACGGACGTGCCGCCTGAAACCGGCACGATCATCCCCGATGATGACCACGTGTTGCGCTATGTCGCGCCCAGACACGTGGAAAACGGTGTTGTGAATGGCGAAGGCTTCTTGCGGCGACCGGCGGAGGACGCGTCATCCGTCAACTGGCTGGAATGTTTCGACCCACCTGTTGAACAGCAAGTTGATCAGGTGAGAGGCTTGGCGCGCATTCGGTACGCCAAAACTGGACAGCTCGCGAAGCTGAACGTCGGCTATACGCGCAACTACGTCAAAGATAATGCGCCTGACAGCGCAGCCCTTGTGTTTGTCCATGATCCGTTGGCGGCGGAGGGCGAGCATAGTGCCGACCCATCGCACGCTCTCATTCAAGGAATGCCTACCGCTGAGACAGTCGAAGCGGCGTTGGTGAAAGACCTGATCGCCGACTGCATCATCCTGCCTTTGTTTGCCGCTGTGCCCAAAAAAGAAGAGGCGTGACGCCAAGCGCTGCCCTCATCCTGGCGGGCGCGGCGCCGCGAGCAGGAACGCCAGAACAATGGCGACAAACAGATCCCACATCGTCACGCCCTCGCTTCGGGGCGCACATCAGCCGCGGGGATGACGGGACGCGGCTGGGTCCGGCCACGTTCATCTTCGTCAAGTTGGGCAGCCTCGGCCTCAAGCAGCTCGCGGAAAGCCCGGCGTTGTGATGGCACAACGTTGAAGCCCTTCCCCCAGACCGAATCGATATTCAGGCCATAGGGACGCGTCGCCGCCCGGATTTTGCATACTGCGACATCGACCAGCCTCGGGCTAACCAGCTTCTCGTCGTCATCCTCGCCAGCCTCGTGGCGGTGGAGCCGAAGCACGTCCGCCAAGCCCTCGCGCGTCCAAGGCCCGCGATGAAGCAAACACCCGAGCACGAACCTCTGCGACGGCGTGAGTTTTAGAGCCGAGCGGGGATGCACAAGCTCGCCGGGGATGAGAGCGCGGCGCAACCGTGCTCGTTCCGCCATGGCGTCGGCGAGGCGCCGCTTTAGCGCCTCGACCTCATCTCGCAGGCTCGCCATCAGGGCGCGATCCCCGCGTCCGCGTGGATGCCCCGCAGGCCCTGCATCGATAGCCGCGCCGCCACGTCGACCGAAATGCCGGCGGCCTGCGCCTTGGCCTTGAGAGCAGCCAAGATACCGTCGAACGCGCCGAGGATGTCCGGCTTCTTGGACTCGAGCCCCTCGCGCATTTTGTCGCCGACGCTCGCACCGGCATCGAAGCCGGCCGAGGCACCGCCGCTGAGCGACATCATCGCTCGGCCGCGAGCGCCTTCGGGATCGCGACGAGCCTCGTCCTGCGCCCGACGCGCGCGCTCAAGGTCTGCCGGGTCTATAGGCGTCAAGCGCGGCGAAGTGGACGACTCCACGTTCGTGTTCGGCCCTTCCGTGTAGCCGCTCATCATGCGCTTGATGCGCCCGATGATGCCTAGTTCGGCCTCGGCCTTCGGGTTGTAACCCTTCGGCATGTCCGGCTTCGGCGCGGCATCAATCGCGGCGTCAATCGCACCCGTGCCAAAGCTGTAGAGCAAGCCGCCGACAAGCCCGTTCTTAAGCCCGCCGACCAGGCGACCGAGTGCGGTCCCCGGCGCCGTCGCCTTGAGCGACTCGCCCATGGCCTTAAGTTGCGATCCGCTGAACGTGCCGGGCTTCGTGGCCGTGCCGACCTTGCCGGCTGCAGCGCCAGCGCCTGCAGCCCCGCCCGTCGCGCCGCCTGCTGCGGCGCCAGGTGTAGCGCCGCCCTTTGGCGCGAGATAGTTGAGCAGACCGCGCAGCCCCTTGAAGCTCAGGAGGCCAGCGCCGAAGGCAGCGATTTTGAGGATCGACCGTAATCCAGCAAGTGCCATCAGCCCCGCAGCGGCCGCCAGAGCAGCAGCGGCGAGTTGCTGGTTGGCCGAAACCCACTCCCCGAGCCCCTGAACGAGCGGCGTGAGGGCGTCCGCCAGCGCGCCGAGGTACGGCACGAGGGAGTCCGTGATCTTCATGGCCAGCGTGTCGAGCGCGTTCATCAGGCGGTCAAGCCGGGCCTGGAACGTTTCCATCCGCAGCTTGTAGTCTTGATCCACGACGCCCGCCGCGCCGCCGGACTTGTCTCGGATCTGCTTGTAGAGTTCCAGATTCGCGATGAGCGGGCGCAAGAACTGCTGCACCTGCGCGTCTTCGAACACGTCGCCGAGCTTCGACAGGTCGCCTTTCAACGCCTTTTTCGTCTGCTCGGCGATCATGATGAACGGATCGCCGCCTTCCTTCTGGACCTTTTTCAGTTCCGCCCGGATGTCCACGCCGAGCTTCTTGAATTTCTTGGTCGTTTCGGGGCTGACGATCTTCTGCATCAGGTTCGCGGTGTTCGTCGCCGCGCTCGACGCATCGCCCGCACCTTTTCGCGCGATCTGCAGGGCCGCCGCCAGCTTGGCGACGCCCGAGTTGCCGCGCATGCCGAGCGCTTCCGCCGCAGCCGTCAACTGCGGGAAATACGTAGCCATGTCCTTGAGTTCGAAGTTACCCTCCTTGCCTGCCTGCGCCATGATGTCGAGCGACCGGCCGAAGTCTTCCGTCCTTACCTTGAGGTTGTCCATCGCCGCGAATCCGGCCTTGGCCAAATCATCGATCTCGGCTCGGTATGCGGTCGCAGCCTTGCCGATGGCCGGCATCATTGCCATGGCGCGGTCCGGGTCCAAGCCGGCGCCCATGAGGAAGTCCACGCCCTTGGCGACTTCAAGGGCCGACTTGTTCACCTGCGGCCCCATCTCGCGGATCCGCTGCGCCATCTTCGACGTGGCATCGGCCGACAGGTCCGCTTTCTGGCGGATGTCCATCAGCACGGATTCGAACTCGACGCCCGATTTCATGACCCGCTTGAGGCCGTAGGCCGCGCCAACGCCGGCTATGCCGAGACGCAGGAGACTTCCACGAGTCTCATCGATCCGGCCCTTGAGCACGGCGATCTGCTTGTCGATGCCGAGGCGAGCGCCCTTGAGCGCGTTCATGTCGCCCCGCAGCCCGCGAAGGGCGTTGCCAACGATGCGGGCTGGACCGGAGACTCCGTCGAGCAGCGAAACCTTTACGCTGGCGGTACGCGCGACCATGTCAGGCCCCCAAGGTCAGGTCGGACGAGAGGTTTCGGTGCAGCACCAGCTCGTCAGCCGCCATCTGTCCGAAGTCCATGGCCGAAACCGCGTTCACATCGGCCGGTAGCCTGATATCGATCCCGGCGGCCTGTGCCACAATGCTCATCGACGCCAAAGCAGCGGCGTGAACCGCGACCGCCAGCTTTGCGATATCGACGGCGCTCATTTCAGACGCGCCCCACTCGCTAGGAGGCTTCGCAACGAGTGCAAGAATATGGGTGTCTTCGGCTGTAAGCTTGATCATCGGAGTGCGCCTGTATTTTGTCCGTGAATATTACCTCCTGTGCTTTGTCATTTTATGGAGCCGACTCCGGTTTTCACCGGAGTCAGTGGATAGACGGGCGCTCGTCCACGATCCCGCAGAGACGCGGACGAGCGTTGGCCAGGAAGACATGTGCGGGCGTGCCGGCGCTGATGCCATCACTATCGTCCGGCAGGACCATGCCGCAGCGACGGGCCATGTCCGACGCCGCCACCACGGCGAGAGCCCTATCCCTCTCGGCCCGCACCGCCATCGTGGCAGCCGCCGCCTTGAGCCGGGCGATCTCGTTCTCAAGTTCGCGAACGCGGCGCACGCGGTCTAGCCATTGCCGGATGAAAGCGATCATCGTTCTTGCCCCATCTTGAGTCCCGCGCGCTCGGCCGCTCGGGCAACAGCGCGGTTCCAGTTCTCGGCGTCGCTCGACTCCCTGGCCGTGGCGCGGGTCGGCGTGCAGCTCGTTACAAGCGCCTCGTCGGCAGCAGCGCGCGCCTCCTGAACCTGGCGCCGCGCATCGGCGCAGGACATCCGGCTACGCAGGGCGCGAGGCAGATCAAAGCCAACGCCCCACCGCTCCGCCTGCCTTGCGATGCTCGCCATCTCGGTCGCCCGCCTCTCGGCTGCTTCGAACTCGACGCTGTTCGGGCGCGGCGCTGCGGCAGGTACTGCCGGGGCGCTGGCAGGCGACGGCACGGCCAGCCTCGCGTCGGTGCTGATAGGCCCCTTGCCACGGCGCACCCGCATCTGACGGTTCACGGCGGCGGCGCGCGGATCATCCGCCATGTCGGCGGCGTCAGCGGTGCGGTTTGTCTTTGGACGGCGTGCCATGGGATTCAGCCTCTTTCGGTTTCGGTGCGACGGCAGCAGTCACAGCGGCGAGAGTTGCGATAAGGTCTGCCCGACTGACGTGGCGGCCAAGCAGGGGGCGAGGACGAGCGCTATTCGGGCGAATGTTCATCGGTTCGATCCTCGGCGGCGGCGGCGGCCAGAGGGGCCTTGCCGGCGCGCTCGGCGGCTAGATCGGCGCATCGCCGGTCCACCTCAGCGGCCCATTCGGGATCCGGCCTCATCGCCTCGGCCATGGAGTTGAACAGCTCGACGGCGGCGGAGGTCGGCAGAACGATGCGGTCCGTCATGGCCGGGCCTCGCTTGCAGAAGCTCCGAGCGGCGACGATGTGCGCGCCATAGCGATTTCGGCCAACTGCGCGCGAACAGCTTTGTCCAGCGCAGCCATCAGCGCTCTTGGATCGGCCTGCGATGACGCAGCGATTTGCGCGCCATGCCGATTGGCGAAATTCAACCACTGGTCGCGGATCTGACGGCTGAACGCGGCAATCGCCCGGTGTGAGGCTTCCCTGTCAACCAGACTGCCATGTTCCTTCGCCAGCGCGACCTTGCCTCTTTCTACTTGGACCAGAAGCAACCGGGTGCGCGCCTCGACGAGAGCGGGCAGGTTTTCCCCATCGGTATCGAGGGGCTTGGCCTCGCTTGGCTTAACTCCCTTGCGGGCCACGCGAGCGACGTTCTGCCCTACCCATTCTAGCGCTTCGGCGAATGGAATCAGGCCCTCGGCAGTAACCGGGCAACCCATTCCGATCATTTGCGAAACGCGCGCTTTGGAGACTTCCAGCCGCCGGCTGAACTCCGCCTTCGTGATCAGGTTATGAGGTTCAGTCATGAACTGGAATCCAGTTAAGTTAAGCGAGATTTTGGACCAGACGCGGCGGAGGTTACGCGGCTGCGCACACCCGCATGACGGGGTGCGGCCGGGGAAGAACCTAAATGGGGTCCCCCCTGCCGGGGGGGGGATCGGCGGGGCCGCCACAGAGGGCAGCGGCCCCGCCTCACTCGACGCGTACTCACGGCCGTGGACAAGCCGACCGCGTCGAGATCTCATCTCAGGCCTCGCCGTCAGCGAGCAGCGTAAGCGTTTCGTCTTCGGCGCCGAGGATCTCGGGGTCAGCGTCGGCGCGGCGAGGCGCAACGGCTCCGGTCAGCTCAAGGCTACGCAGAAGCAGTTCCTCACCCGCAGCAAGACCGCGAGCCTCACCCTGCAACTTTGCGATCAGCTTCTCACGAGCGCTTTCGGTCAGCGCCGGCCCCACATCGGACCCGGCCGCCTCGGCCTCACGCACAAGGGAAGTGATGAGGCTGTCCCGCCCTGCGAGCGCTGCCATTTCGAAAGAGGTCAGACCTTCGGCGGCAACGGCGGTGACGTTCTCGGAGAAGCGGTCTGCCGGCGCACAAAGGTGGTCGAGAAGCCCGGCGCGGCTGCGAAGGCTGGCCAACGCATCATCCACAAGGCGGGTCGCGCGCTGCTCAACCGTCTTGCGGTCGGCTGGCGCGGCCTTGGCGTTTTCGATGAGCCCTGCCACCTCCGACATGCGCTTCCGGGTTGCAGCGAGGTCGGTGGAGATCTGTTCGGCCAGACGCCGTGCATTCTCTTCCGCCGAGCGGCGGGAGTTGATGAGACTACGGAGATCGATTTTCATGACTGCGTTCCGGTCCAGTCTGGTGTCAGAGAGTGATGCGGCGGGCGGCGGCGAAGTCCTGGACGCGGCGCGCGAGGCGCTGTGCGTCGGCGCTGTCTCGGCTGACGAGCCGGTGTCGCTCGACAGCATCACGGACGTTCGCACGGGCGATCTCGACAGCGTCGCGAAGGGCGATGATCCGTGCCGACGCGGCATCGGGATTTCGCTCATGCCGGTGCAGCTCATGCTCAGCATCACGAAGTATGCTGCGGCAGTCCTGCACGCGCTCTGCGGCGGCCTTGACCTGCTCGTGAGCACTGTGGCCAGCATCGACAAATCGGCGCAGGCGGGTTTCGTTGATATTGATCTTCACTCTCGCACCCGACGTTTGAATTCTTTTCTGTGATGCGAGTATCGGTTGGGTCAGTGGGCGGGATACATGTCAGTCTCGCCCAAAATACACCGGCCTGATTTCTTCACGGATCGTTCGTTCCGATGGAACTCCACCTGTCAGTATGATCGCATCGACAAGCCGGTCACGCATGGTGCTTCCAGTGCTGGAAATCACCTCACCATCGCGGCGCAGAAGGTCTGCCCGGATGTGCTTCGCAATCATGCGGTCGGACATTCCGCCGAAGCGCGCTACGAGACTCTTGCGCATTTCGAGCAGCGCTTTCCGGCGATGACGCTTCCTCTCGGCGGCTGTATGAAGCCCGTCCGCGCGTCGGATGAGGAACTGACGACGCTCCGGCAGAGCGTTCCCCATTTCAGCGATCATGCGGTTCAGCTCTGCATCCCTATCCTCGGGCGCGAACTCTTCCGCGAGAGCGTTGGAACGGCGTGGCGGGGGCGCCAGCGGCGCAGGGACGGCCGGCACGGCGGCGCGGCGCCCCGCGAGCGCCATATCGGTTAGGCGTTCCAGCGCGGCGAATTCGGCGTCGTGCCGGAGGACTCGAGCCACAAGACGCTCGTGATCCGGCCCGAGGGCCGTAAGGTCGGCGTCGGACGCGTCGTCAGACCGGAGCACGGGCTGCCTAGGTGGTTTTGTCATCGAACTGGAATCCTGAACCATGTGAACCCCGCATCTGCTTCTAGTGTGGGTTCAGTGTGGGTTCAGTGTAGGTTGTTTCGGGCTTAAGCTGTTGAAAGTGTTGAGAGTGTAGGTTGAGGGGTCGAAAACTTCCCATACGCGAGAAGACTGTTTGCAAAACGCAAACCTTGCATCCCTATAGAAAAGGTTTCGGACCCTCTCTCGTCACTATCAACACTTTCAATGACTTAGCGGTCATTCAACCCACACTAAACCTACACCGAACCCGCACTGCTTCTTCCGCCGGCATCAGAACTGGCCGGAAAGGACGACGCCTACCGCCCTCGTCCCGTCAGCACGGCGGACAAGATCCCTCACCCCCTCGATGCCTCGGAGTTGCTTGGCGAAGGTATTGGGTTGTGGCAGGGCACCGTCGCGATATCCCTCGTCCTTTGCCCAGCGCACGAAGTCGGCGAACAGATCGGCAGTTTTGTGCCACCCCCGTGCTGGCGGCTCGGCTACGGGTTTGAGCCGCATTTCGCTCCACTGGATCAACGGCTCGTCGCGAAGCCATCCTTCAAGGGCGGCGCACGATGAAGCCGGGATAGAAAAGGCGCCGTTCCGAACGAGCCGCGATGTGCCGAGGACCGCGAAGCCGAGTAGGGATGCCAATTCTTCGCTGGCTATCCGGTCGCCGATGTTCGGCACGATTTCCGCTTTCGGGATCGGCCGATTGAAATCCACCACGACGAGGCGGCGTTGCAAACCACGATCCAGGCCGCCCGTAAAATGCGGTAGCCGGTTCGTCGTGAAAACGTGCATAGCTTCGGGCTTGAAGGTGCAGGCTGACTTATAGACATCGCGACCGCTCATCGGATCGCCCGTGATGGCCTTCTTGAGTGCCTCACCGGCAACGGCTGCTCCGCCGAGTTCATCGGCAACGTTCGCGGCCTTGCCCGCCAGGTGAATGACCTGACGCTCATCGCTCATCGCTGCCGGCGCAACGCTACAAACCGCAGATGGAGGAAGGAGCGCCTTGAACAAAGCGCCGATGCTCGACTTGCCGTTGCTCGCGCTCGGCCCGTGAAGGATCAGCGCCTTTGGCTGACCGAGCCTCGTGGCAATGCCCGCCGCCGCAGCCCCGAGGGCTTCGGCGATCAGGAGCGTCTTGCCGGCCGCATCGGCGTCACCGTCGAAAGCGCCATGAAACAGCCGGTGAAGCAGGCTGCCGTCCGGCGGTTCGGCAGGCGTAGCTAGCGTGTCAAATTCGGCGTCGATGACAAAGCGACGGCGATGGTCGGGATGATGCGGAACGGTACGAACGCGGCCATCGGGCTCAAACCGGATCAGGCAGTTCCGCGCAGGAATGCCGGGCGCCGGCTCCGCGAAGAAGCGCTCATCCCCCGCCATGACGGCAAGCTCGCGAATAATGCCGTCGATCATGCGGGAGCCGAGCTTTAACTGCTTGCCCATACGGCCGCCGCCTCCGACTTCGGCCCCGTCGAGCAGGTGAAGCACGCGGCGCATCTGATGCCCGTCTAGCGCGGCCCAGCAGTGGCCGGTGAACGACCAAAACAGGCCTTCCGAGTAGATCAGGCTGCCGAGTTCGCGGCAGGCGGTGTCATAAAAGCCCTTGGCAATCTCGACCTCGGACCCCCACTCGAACCCACGAGCACGAAGCTGGAAGGCGGCGCGGTCGCTGAGATGGGGCGCGCCATGGTGTTGAGGTACAGACACGGCTTCGACCGCCACACTCGGCGGAGCCGGTTGCGACCGGCGCGGGTCCGCGTGGTTTTCGATGTCCTCGGGGAACGTGGCCGCTTCGAAGCAGGCGAGCACCGACTCAAGGTTGCCGCGCAGGGTCGCGAGGTCATTGAAGTCGGTCGGCGTCCCGCCGCCGGGTAGCTCTGCGTCCCGCTCGAATTCCGGCCACGCAACTCGAGCCCCGACCGCAACGGCCGCCTCGCACGCCTTCGTCATGCCGGGGTTCGGAACGGGCTTGAGCGTCAGCCGGTCATTGTCCGCGCCGATGACAATTTCATGATCGGGGAACTTCGCGCGGATAGCGCGCGCCACGGGCTCAAGGTTGCCGCTGTCGAACGCCACCACGACGCAGTCGCCCGTCGCAAGGTGGATGGTCGCGGCGGTGCTGAACCCCTCGGCGATGATGATGCGGGGCGTCAGCTTGCCGATGCTGCGATAGTGGCCGGCCTTGTTCGTGCCCTTGATGAAATGCTTGCGGCCGTCTGCGTCGATGGTCTGGACGCTGTGCAGGGTGCCGTCCGATGATTTGATCGGGTTGACGAGCACGCCCTTGCGGGCGACGCGCTTCGGTTTCTCGTCGTCGGCAACCTCATAGCGGACATCTTCGCGAAGCTGATACGCGCCGGGCACGCCGACGATGCCTTTCGCGACCAGGTAGGGATGTGCCGCCTCGGCCTTCACCGTAGCCGCCATGATGGCAGCGGCGGCCGTGCGCGCCATCTCATGCGCCTTGGCGAGTTCCGCCGCCCGCTCGCGTTTCAGGCGTTCCATGCGCTCGCGCAGGGCACGGCGCTGGTCGTCGTTCAGCCGCTCGGGCTTCTCGACGGTCCATGTGTCATTGATGCCGAGCTTGTAGGAGCCGAAGGCGCCGGACTCGGGCGGGTCACCGAAGTACGTGGCCCAGCCATTCTTGCTTCCCTTCCGATCCCCCTCGACATGGAATCGGTGCAGCTTGCCATCCTGCGGAATGGTGTCGCGGGTTCTGATCCCGGCTGACTCCATGGCGCCGATGAATTCGGAGAATGGGTCGCGGTTCATTTCAGACCGCCGTGATCAGGTTGACGGTTCGTAGCCGGCCCTGACAGAACACAACCCTCGTCGTATCGGTTGGGATTGCGAACCGCCCCGCTACGAGATGCAGTCTCCTGCAATGGGGACAGGTAATGCGATCGAGGCCGGTACGAGGTTCTAACTCGGCAACAGCAACGGGAGCGCCGATATCAGAAACGAAGTCGGGAACGAACAATCCGTTTGCGAATTGCAAACGCAAAACTTCTGTGCTAGACATTGTTTCGCTTCCAAGCGATGCCCGTTCATCTTTCCGAGGGACGGCGGGCAAGAAATCAGAGAGCCGCTCAGGGTCGCCGCCTTGGGCGGCTTTTCCATGCGCGGACGGCAGGCGGGCCGGGGCAGCGCGCCCCGGCGACCGAGGCGGCCTCAGGCGGCGCGATTATCTGCCGAGTGACGCGGGAGGGCGGGGCCTTCCAGCAGCAGGCGCTCAACCTCGCTTGCGAGGACGTAGCTGCGCCCGCCGAGCTTGCGGATTGTCAGCTCGCCGCGCTCGTGCATGGCGTAAATCGCCTGGCGGCTTCGGCGAAGGCGCGAAGCAACTTCGCCAAGGAACATTGCAGTGTCGGTCATCGAAGTGATCTCCGTTGAAACTGGAGACCACTATCGCCGTAGGTTTTTGCCGACCTGTATCAGGTGGTGCTCTGAGCCGTTCCGTTCTGTATTGTGTTAGCCGGATAGTCCACTGCTGCGCGTAGACGCAGGTTGACGCGAGTTGCTGTGGGGACGCGCCATCTGCGGCAGCATGTCGCACCTAAATTCATGCGCGGCGCAGAGGGACTACGTTGTGGGCGTCCTTCGGCGCGCAGAAAGCGGCCCACGCGAGCATCAGGGCGCGCCGCTTTTCCAAAGCGTCGCTGCGCCGATATGCGCGCTCTGTCTCATCTCCCACGATATGCGCAAGCGCCGCCTCGGCAACCTCCCGAGGGAAAGGCGTTTCCTCGCCGGCCCAGTCACGGAATGAGCTTCGGAAGCCGTGAGGCGTGAAATGAGCGACCTCCATCCGCCGCATCAGCATTTGCAACGCCATGTTGGATAGACCCCGTCCGGGCTTCATACCGGGGAAGACAAACGCATCCGCAGCTCCCTCCGGTTTCAATCGTGCCATCTCCTCAAGGATGGCGACAGCGCGATCCGTAAGGGGGACACGATGCTGTCGCCCGCCTTTCATTCGATGTCCTGGAATCGTCCACGTGGCATTGGGAACATCGATCTCTGCCCACAGCGCCCCCAGCGTCTCCCCTGACCGCCCGGCGGTTAGGATCGTGAATTCGAGCGCCCTCGCCGAGATACCATCGATCTGACGGAGCCGTTCGATGAATGCCGGAACCTCGGCGTAGGGCAAGGCGGCGTGATGCCCTCGGGCCAGCTTCGACCGCTTCGGCAGCAGCTTCTGTAGGTGACCGCGCCAACGCGCCGGGTTGAGTTCGGACCTTTGGCCTTGAGCAGCCGCCGAGTCTAGAACTGCCTCAATCCGCCCGCGCAACCTTGCTGCCGTCTCGTTTTTCAGCAGCCAGATCGGTTGAACGACCGCGAGAACGTCCGCCGTCTCGACACGGTCAATGGGAAGTTCACGAAGGCGCTTAAGCGCAGCGACATGCGCTGCTTGGGCGGCTTCATCAATGCGGATCCGCTCAGGCTTCGCGGCCACTATGCCAAGTGTCGAGCGCCATTGATCGACGTGTTTGGGATTGCGCCAGCCGGGAGCCATGGCGTCCACATAGGCCTTTGCTGCGGCGCCGAACGTAGGCTTTTCAGGCTGAGTAACCGGGCCTGCCTGCTTCTCGGCGATGGGATCCTTGCCGTCCGCCAGCATGTCGCGTGCGGCCTGCGCACGTTCGCGAGCCTTGGCGAGACTGATATCACGAGCGCTGCCAAGTCCCATTTCGCGGAGCTTGCCAGCCTGGCGGAACATGAAAACCCACCGACGCCCGCCGTTGGTGCTCACGTTCAGGTAAAGGCCACCTCCGTCACCGTGGCGGCCAACTTCCGTGGTGCTCGCGACGAACCGAGCGGACAGCTTGTGTAACGTCCTGGCCATGCCTCACCCCGATCCCTGCCCTAACGCGTGCCCCAACAAGGCAGTTTGTTTGTAGCACACAGGCTTTGACAGGAGAAGACAGGCATGCGCGCAGATTTAGATCAACGCATTGAAAAGGTGTTGTTTTTTTCGTTCTCATGTGACGGGGCTTTACACCGCTTGACGCCTGTTCGACGGACACCCCTTCCGCCAGCTCTCCCGCCAAACCGCCGAGCCTGCCTGCTTGGCCCGGCCGGCTGACCGGCCAAGCCATTGAAGCCCCGTCAGAACATGTGGAAGGGCGGCTTGGCGTCGTCCGGCAGCAGCGCCTTGTAGGGCATCCGTTTCAGGCGCTCCGCGAAATCCGCCTTCGCCTGTTCGAGCAACCCCGGTTCGGCGAGCACGTCCACGGCGACGCCCGCCATGACCTTCGCGACATGGACCATGCCCTTGTGCGCCAGCGGCGATTGGCCGTGAGCCGTCAATTGCCAGGAATGGCCGGGCGTGCCGATCGTATAGGTCGCGCCGCGGGCTTGGACCGTGGGGACCGCCCAGGAGACGTCGCCGACATCGGTCGAGCCCATCATGCGCGGCCCCGGCACCTCCTTGGGCGCGATCGCGTTGCACAGAGGGAAATCCGTCACCGGTAGCCCCGAGCGGCGGAAGGCGCTCTCGATATGGGCAGGCGTCACGGTCTTCTGCATGCGTCGCGCGAAGGCGACGTCCTCGGCATCGAAGGGCGGCGGGCCGAGCCGGTCGAAATTGCGCTGCATGGCATCTTCCAGCGGCGTGTTCGCCAGCAGGCTGCTCATCGCGCTGACGACCTCGCTGGTGACCGTGGTCTCCGTCATCAGCGCCGCGCCATCGGCGATCTTCCGGACGCGGGCGAGCAATTCGTGGACCTCGGAGACCATCGTCGCGCGTACGACATAGCGCAGCTTGGCCTTGGCCTGCACCACGTTGGGCGCGATGCCGCCAGCCTCGAGATAGGCATAATGGATGCGCGCATCTGACGGCATATGCTCGCGCATGTAATTGACGCCGACATTCATCAGTTCAGCCGCGTCAAGCGCTGAACGGCCGAGATGCGGCGCGGCGGCGGCGTGGCTGGCGCGGCCGGTGAACTCGAAATCGATCGTCGTGTTGGCGAGCGAGATGGCGGCCGTCACGGCCGCGAAATCAGCCGGATGCCAGGAGATCGCGATGTCGACATCCTTGAAGGCGCCCTCCTTGACCATGAAGGCCTTGCCCGCCCCGCCTTCCTCGGCCGGGCAACCGTAATAGCGCACGCGGCCCGCGATCCCGCGCTCGGCCAGGAAGTCCTTCACCGCCGCGGCCGCCAGCATCGCGCCGGCACCGAGCAGGTTATGGCCGCAGCCATGGCCGGCCGGCTGGTTCGGCAAAGGCTGGTGCTCGGAGACGCCCGGCGCCTGCGAGAGTTCCGGCAACGCGTCGTATTCGCCGAGGATGGCAATCACCGGGCCGCCCTCGCCCGCCTCGCCCATGACGGCGGTCGGCAATCCGGCGATCCCCGTCTCGACGCGAAAGCCCTCGCGCCGCAATTGCTCGGCATGGGCGGCGGCCGACTTGACCTCGCGATAGTTCAGCTCGGGCATTTCGAAGACGCGGTCGCTCAGCTCGATGTAATCGGCCTGCTTTGAATCGACGATCGTCCAAATCTTATCGGTATTCTGCACAAGCCTTCTCCCGCGATGCATCCGCGCCGATGCAGGCCGCCGCAATCCGCAATCGTCCGGCACCGGCAGCCCTGGCATGGGGAGGCTACTACAAGGCAGGCGGCAGAACGGCTGAATTTTCCGCCGGAGAATCGACGATTATTGCGAGCCGAAAGCCGTGCCCCGTGCGTCGGGCACCTAAAGTTCCGCCCTGTGGTTGCAGCACCTCAGACGGCCGCCCCGGCGACCGATTGACAGCCTTGGATGGATCGCTCATCAGGCTCGCGAGGTAACGTCCTCGCTCCCATCGCGGGATTTCAATGTCCGGGAACGGCCCGGCCCTTTTCCGCATGGGCCGCTCCATGACCACCGACACGATCAGCAAAGCCGGCGCAATACCACTGGTTCGCTGGTTCATCTCCTCCGCTACCCTTCCCGTCCCGCAGGCCGCCGGGCCGGTCGCCTTCGCGTTCGTCGCCCTCGCCCTGACCGGCGATACCAGCGGCGGCGCCGGCATGATCCTGGCGATGACGCTGGCCCAGGTCGCCGGCGCGATCCCCATCACCCGGGCCGGAAGCAGCCTGCCGCCGACGACCTTCCTGCGCTTGCTGGTGCTGTTCCGCACGGTGGCGCTCGCGGGTCTCGCCCTGCTGGCGCATTATTCCGCGCCCTTCATCTGGCTCGTGGCATGCTCGGCGCTGGCCGGGGCGGTGAACGGTGCAGCGTTCGGCTATCTGCGAACCATCCTCAACCAGCTCGCGCCGCCGGCGAAACTGCCGCGGGCGCTCGGCATCGCATCGACGCTCAACGAGGTGACGTTCGTCCTGGCGCCGGTGATGGCATCCGGACTGGGCAGCCTGTCACCGGTCTTCGCCATTCTGGCGATCGCGGCGCTGGGCGCCATGCCGGCTTTGCTCGTTCCGACCGTCATGCCGATTCCGACGGAAGAGGTGCATCAGCCGGATGGCTCCATCGTCAGCCCGGCGATCCTGCTCTGGCTGATCTGCGCCGCCGCGGGCAGCTCGACCGTGGCGGCCCTGGAGATCGGCGCCGTCGCCCTGGCGCTGCATTTCGGCTACGCGCCGGCCCTCGCCATCCTTTTCACCGTCCCGCTCTGCCTCGCATCGGTGGCCGGCGGTATCTGGGTCAGCGTCCGCAACCGCATGGGAAGCCGCCGCGCGGTGCTGATCCAGCTGACGATCATGGCGTCCGGCGCCATTCTCGCCGCCTCGCAGCTTTCCATGCCCGTCACGGTCCTCGGCGCCGTCCTGGTCGGATTGGTTCTTGCTCCGCTGGGCACCTATTACTCGCTGATCCTGGACTCCCTCGCGCCTCCGAAGAAGCGGCCCGAGGTCTTCGCCTTGCTGCGCACCGCGAACGCCACCGGCATCATCATCGCCAGCGCGATCATGACGGCGGTTTCGCTGCAGACAGCTTTGATCGTGGTGAGCTGCCTGATGATCTGCGTGGCGCTGATCGTCGCCATCGCGTCGCGCGATCGTTGAGAGAGCCACCCGATCTGGCGGAGGCCGGGCCGATCGCATACAGGCAAGCCGCATGAACCAGACCGACAGCCTCCACCGTCCCGAGACCGGCCCCCGCGCCGCAACGGCCGCCGCCCTGTCGCTGACGGGGACCGTCGCCCTCGTGCTGCTTCCGCTGGCGATGTGGCTCGCCAATCGATCGGCCCCGCTCATGCTTGGGATTGCGAGCCTCGCTTTCGTCGGCGCCGCGGTGCTCTCGCCGCGCGCTGCGGAAATGCCCGTGCGGCTGCGCCGAATGCTGTCGACGCCGCTCGGTTTGAGCGTGGCCGCCTTCCTGGCCTGGGCTCTGGTCTCGATCCTGTGGAGCCATGACCGGCCGGCATCGCTGCGGGCCTGGGGAGAGCTTGCCCTGCCGATCGGCTGCGCGCTCGCGATCGCGGTATCCGACCGGTTCAGGGCAAGACCGGCTTGGTTGAGGGCGCTGGCCCTCGCCATCATCCTCGCCTGCCTGCTGTCGATCGTCGAGCTCTCCTCCGGGCTCTCGCAACGGGCGGCGCTCGGAATCGGCAAGCTTTACAGCTTCGTCTTCAATCGCCCGGCCATCACGGCGCTCGTTCTGGCGATCCCGACGATCCATGGCCTCTGGCGCCTGCCGGGCGCGAAACGGTTCGACCGTTTCCTCGCGATTGTGCTGGCTCTATCGGTTGCCGCGCTCGCGCTGAAATCCGAGAGCGCATCGGCCCGTCTCGGCGTCGCCGTCTGCGCGATCTGCTGGCTGGCGGCGGCCTATATGCCACGTTTGACGACGGCCGCGGTCGCCGTGGCCTTCGTCCTCACGATGGCAATGGCACCCGTGCTGGGCATCGCGGCGACGAACTGGTTGCCCTCGCAGATCCTGAACCGTTTCGCGGTGATGACGGGGCAGGCGCGTATCGACATCTGGCTGAGCTTCGGCGAGGTCGCGCGCGCCAGCCCGCTGCATGGAGCGGGCTTCGGAACATCGGCGACCATGCAGAAGCACCCGATCGCCGAGGCGGTTTTACCCGAGCATCGGCAATTGCTGGCCGTGGGCCATCCCCATGACATGCCGCTTCAGGCCTGGGCGGAAACTGGACTGATCGGCGCCGCCCTGCTGACCCTGGCCGGGCTGCTTCTGCTGCGGCGATTGCGGCGGTTACCGCCGCCCGATCTGGCGCCGCGCCTGGCCCTGTTCTCGGCGGCTTTCGCGATCGCGGTCGTCGGTCACGGCGCCTGGCAAGGCTGGTGGATCGCGGCCCTCGGGGCGTCGATCGTCTGGTTCAGCTCCGCCGAGGCCTGAGGACCGCCGTCGCGGCGGCTTCAAGATCAGATACGGGACGGAGCCGGCATCGTGCTTGCGGCAGAAGGCCTTGTGCCCTCTTCCACCGCCGTCACGACATGCCCCCGGCCTTGCTCGCCCGCTGGTTGCCTCGATGCCGACCGCCCGCTCGTGAAGAAGAGAGCGCTCAAGCCGATCAGGAAGATAAAGGTTGCGTATCGCGTGAACATAAACCCCCGCAGCCACATGTTCGCGGGGACACTCAAGACCGGGAACCCTCAAATTGCATTCAAACCGGTCTGTAAAATTGCGTGAAAGCTGCGATTTCTTATGCGGAAACGCCGTTTGCGGCCAGTAGCGGGGTGACCGAAAGCTCCGAGTAATGCCTTTACGTCAGCCGCCGCCTCGCGCTGGGCAGTGCCGGGGTCTCCGACACGGTAGGCCTTTTCGCTGACTCGACGCCTGCGTCCGGCCATGCATTGCTGGCGCGCCAACGAAAACACGGCATCAAATGCCGGGCGCCATTTTGCTGAAAAGGTGGAGGGAACCCATGAAGGAAGAGGAAATCCGTGGCCTCGTCGCGGGTGTGGCTTGGTATCCCGCCTAATCGCCTCTCGTGCTTCGGAGGCCGGCCTTACCCGGCCTCCGCAGGCCCGGCATCCTCCATTTTCGACATGAAGCCCATCATAGGCCGGTCGAAACCCCTCCAGTTCTCCTGAACCCTGTCCGGCAAGAAGGCGGGGACCAACCAGAGCCGCATCAAGGGAGAAGCCCAACATGACGACGAAACGAGACCTGATCCTCGCGACCGCGGCCTTCGCGCTGCTGGCAGCCTCACCCGCCCTAGCCGAAACCTGGCCCGCCCGGCCCATTACATTCATCGTGCCCTTCCCGGCCGGCGGTGGCACCGATGCGTTCGCCCGGCCCCTCGCCGCCCAGCTCGACCAGCAGCTCGGCCAGCGCATCATCATCGAGAATCGCGGCGGTGCCGGCGGCACGGTGGGCGCGTCGGCCGCGGCGCGGGCCAAGGCCGACGGCTACACGTTCTTTGTCGGAGCGGCGCATCATGCCATCGCGCCGGCGCTCTATCCGAAGCTCGACTACAACATCCAGACCGATTTCATCCCCATCGCTGTCATCGCCCAGCCCCCGCAGGTGATCGTGGTCAACCCCGGCAAGGTCCAGGCCAAGACGGTGGCCGAGCTGGTCGACTTCGCCCGCAAGAACCCCGAGAAGCTGAACTATGCCTCGGCCGGCAACGGTACGACGCATCATCTCGCCGGCGAGCTCTTCCAGATATCGACCAAGACCAAGCTGACCCATGTGCCCTATCGCGGTGCCGGCCCCGCCTTGCAGGACACGGTCGCGGGCCAGGTCGACCTGCTGTTCGACGGCCTCGGCTCCTCGGCGGCGCAGATCCAGAGCGGCGCGCTACGAGCGCTCGCGGTGGCGGCCCCCTCTCGCTCCGAGGCCGTGCCAGATGTGCCGACGGCCAAGGAGGCCGGCCTCGAAGGCTTCGAGGTCTCGACCTGGTACGCGCTCTGGGCGCCCAAGGGCACGCCGCCGGAGATCGTGACGAAGATGCGTGACGAGGTGCAGAAGACGCTGAAGACTCCCGCCATCGAGGCCGCCTGGAAAAAGAACGGCTCGCCGATGCCGACCCTGACCGGCGCGGATTTCGGCACGTTCGTCACCGCCGAGGTCGAACGCTGGGGCAAGGTGGTCAAGGAGGCACAGGTCAAGCTGGAGTGAGACCACGCCCCAGCCATCAGAACGGCGGCTCGGCCTCGGCGTCGATCACGGCGCGTGCCGTGGCATAGGCGAAGCCGAGCCGAGCCAGTGCCGCGAGATCTTTCTGCCGCGATTCTGCGCGCTTTTCCGCTGCGCGCCACGGGCCGAGACGACGCCGCTTCGCGGCAATCCGCGCAGCGGCCAGCTCGTCGCTCGCCTCTCCGGCCGTGACCTCCCCGACGAGTTCGCGCGAGACGCCTTTTGCAGAAAGCCTGGCCGCCACGGCACGCTGCGATTGCCCCTTCCGGCGCAGCGTCGCCGCCCGCGCCTCGGCGAAGCGGCGATCATCGACGAGGCCGGATGCGACGCAACGCGCCACGACGGCGTCGAGGGCCTGCGCATGAGAGGCCGGGTCTTCGCCGTGATGGCGGCAGCTCACGGCGATCTTACGCGCCAGCACCCGGCGCAATTGCGCGGCCGGCGCCGAATAGCGTTCGAGATAGTACATCGCCGCACGTTGGAGATAATCGGGCGTTATCCGCCGCGGAGCGCGGACAGGGCGAGCCTCACGCCCCGGTCTGTCACCCTCGTCCGCCATGCTAATCGGCCCCAGGCTTCTGCCGCCCGGCCTTGACGCCAGAGCGCTTCTCCTTGGACGCGAGCCGGCGCTCCTTCGACGCCTTGGTCGGCTTCGTGGCGCGCCGGACCTGCGGGCGCACGGCCGCCGTCCGGATCAGGTCCAGCAGGCGTTCCACCGCCTCCTCGCGATTGCGCTTCTGGCTGCGATGCGTCTGGGCGACGATGACGATCACGCCATCCTGCGTCAGCTTGCTGCCGGCGATCTTCATCAGGCGGATCGCGACATCGTTCGGCAGCGACGGCGAGCGGCGCACATCGAAGCGGATCTGAACCGCGCTCGACACCTTGTTGACGTGCTGGCCTCCCGGACCGGAGGCGCGCACGAAGCTTTCCTCGATCTCGCTCTCGTCGATCGCGATGGACGGGGTGGCTTGAATCATGGGAGGAGGATTATCAAAGTTTCGCGCATTGCCTCAGCGAAAACCGGTTCTCCATTTCGCGCAATGCTCCGCCCGCATTCACGGAGACATATGGCGATGAAGCCCTCTCGCGAGATTGAAGGCCTGATCGCGATCATGGCCGCGCTACGCACCCCGGGAATCGGCTGCCCCTGGGACCTGGAGCAGGATTTCGACTCTATCGCGCCCTATACGGTCGAGGAAGCCTATGAGGTCGCCGACGCTATCGCGCGCGACGACAAGCTCGACCTCAAGGACGAGCTCGGCGACCTGCTGCTGCAGGTGGTGTTCCACGCCCGCATGGCCGAAGAGGAAGGCTCCTTCGCCTTTCCCGACGTGGTCGAGGCGATCACCAGCAAATTGATCCGCCGGCATCCGCATGTCTTCGGCGATGCGCGTGATCTCTCGCCCGCCGAGGTCAGAGCGCTCTGGCACCGGATCAAGGCCGAGGAAAAGGCTGCCAAGGCAGCCGCCCGGGAAGCGGCAGGCCTGCCGCCACAGACCGTGGAGCACGGCGTGCTCGCCGGCGTGCCGCATACCTTGCCCGCCCTCACCCGCGCCTGGAAATTGCAGGCCCGCGCCTCCACCGTCGGCTTCGACTGGAACGATGCGCGCCTCGTGCTCGACAAGATCCGCGAGGAGACGGCCGAGATCGACGAGGCCCTGGCCGGCGGTGACAAGGCCGCTATCAACGAGGAGATCGGCGACCTGCTCTTCGTCGTCGCCAATCTCGCCCGCCATGCCGATGCCGACCCTGAAGGCTGCCTCGCCGCCGCCAACGCCAAGTTCGAACGCCGGTTCAAGGCGATCGAGGAGGCGCTGGAAGCGGAGGGCCGAACCGCCAAGGATGCCAGCCTCGACGAGATGGAAGCGCTCTGGCAGGCGGTGAAGCAGCGGGAGAAGAGCGCCGGCTAGCGTACTGAAGATCATCCAAACCGCGACGTCATCCCGGGCTTGCCCCGGGATCCATCGAAAGGCTCCGAAACTCTATGATGGATCCCGGATCGGCGCTGCTGCGCAGCTTGTCCGGGATGACGGCGTGGATCCGAGTGCAACCGGCGCACGCTAAAGCGACCGCTGTGCCGCTTAGCCCTGCCGCTCAGCTTCGGGAAAGCGCGCTGTGAACGCCCCTTCGCGTTCCAGCGGCAGGCGCACGACGAGCTTCAGCGCGCCATCCTCGCCATCCCGGCGTTCGAGGATTTCGCCATTGGCATGCAGCCAGGCGAGCGACTTGCCGTCGCCCGGCACGAGCTCCAGCGTATAAACAGGCCGGCTATGCGCGATGCGGGTCTCGATGGAGCGCGTCAGGCGCTCGATGCCCTCGCCGGTCAGGGCCGAGACCAGGACCGGGCGCGATCCGTCCGGCCGAAGCGTCGCGATGCCGAGCTGGCGCTCGCGTTCGGCGGGGTCGAGCAGGTCGGCCTTGTTCCAGACTTCGATGACGCGCTGGCCGTCGTCCGGATTGATGCCGAGGTCGCGCAGGATCGCCTGCACGTCGGCGGCCTGCGCCTGCGTGTCCTCATGCGCGACGTCGCGGACATGCAGCAGCACATCGGCCTCGATCGCGTCCTCCAGCGTGGCGCGGAAGGCGGCGACGAGCTGGGTCGGCAGGTCGGAGATGAAGCCGACCGTGTCGGACAGCATGATCCGGGCGCCATGCGGCAGCTTGATCGCGCGCGCCGTCGGGTCGAGCGTGGCGAAGAGCATGTCCTGCGCCAGCACCTCGGCCGAGGTCAGCCGGTTGAACAATGTCGACTTGCCGGCATTGGTGTAGCCGACGAGCGCAACGATCGGATAAGGCACGCGTTTCCGGCTGGCGCGGTGCAGTGATCGCGTGCGCTTCACGCTCTCCAGATCGCGCTCGATCTTGGTCATCCGCTCCTGGATGATGCGCCGGTCGGCCTCGATCTGGGTTTCGCCGGGGCCACCGAGGAAGCCGAAGCCGCCGCGCTGGCGCTCAAGATGGGTCCAGGACCGGACCAATCGGCTTTTCTGGTAGTTGAGATGCGCGAGCTCGACCTGCAGCGCGCCTTCCTTGGTGCGCGCCCGTCGGCCGAAGATTTCGAGGATCAGCCCGGTGCGGTCGATGACCTTGCAGCCGAAAGCCTTTTCGAGATTGCGCTGCTGCACCGGCGACAGGGCGCAATCCATCACGACGAGGCCAATCTCCTCGATCTTGATGCGCTCGGCGAGCTCCTCGACCTTGCCCTTGCCGAGATAGGTCGCAGGGCGCAGTGCCGTCAGCAGGACCTGTACCGGCTCGACGACGGTCAGGTCGATCGCCGCAGCGAGACCGACGGCTTCGTCCAGCCGCGCCGCGAAGGAGCGCTGGTTGGCGTCGACGGCGACGCCGCGCTTTTGCAGATAGGGTCCCACGACGAAGGCGCGCGTATTCGCCGCGATGTCGCGTTCGATCTCGTCGAGCGGCTTCGCGCCTGTGACGCGCGTGGCCGCCCGATCCTTGTCGTCCTTGTGGCTTGCAGCCAAATCAGTTCTTGTCCGTTTCCTCGGGCTCGAACAGCTGCACCGGATGGCCGGGCATGATGGTCGAGATCGCGTGCTTGTAGACCAACTGCGAGTGACCGTCACGGCGCAGCAGCACGCAGAAATTGTCGAACCAGGTGACGACGCCCTGCAGCTTGACGCCGTTGACGAGGAAGATCGTCAGCGGGATCTTCTGCTTGCGCACATGGTTGAGGAAAGTGTCCTGGAGATTTTGAGCCCGCTCGGCGGCCATGGGTAGTCCCTGTTGTTGGGATCGCCGATCGGATTAAATCCAGCGATCCAATTCGTTCCGTTTCAGGCCGGCGGCGCATTCCGCCAGCGTCGGAACACCGACATTCCATTAGATCGTCGTCTTCGCCCGCAACGCAAGTGCAGCAATGCCGACTTTAGATGCATGCCGCCTGCGTAGCATGCAAACGGTCATGCATGGCGCGCCTGACGGCCTCCGATCAACTTGCCCTTCGACGATTCAGTCGAAGGCGAGAGGATCGCTTCTCCCGCTAGCCGACGCCGAGCGACTTCAGTTTCCGGTGCAGCGCCGAGCGTTCCATGCCGATGAACTCGGCCGTGCGCGAGATGTTGCCGGAGAAGCGCGCGATCTGCGCGATCAGATACTCGCGCTCGAAGATCTCGCGCGCGTCGCGCAGCGGCAGGCTCATCAAACGCTCGCCGCCGGAACCCGACGGCGTCGTCGGCACCATCGCGCCGACCTCCGCCGGGAGCATCTCGATCGTGACTTCGGCGGTGGGATCGCCCTTGGTCAGGATCATCAGGCGTTCGACATTGTTGCGCAGCTCGCGGATGTTGCCCGGCCATTCATGCGACTGCAGCACGGCCATGGCGTCGCTGCCGATCTGGCGCTTGGGAAGGCCGCTCGCGATCGAGATCTGCTCCATGAAGAACTCGATCAGCTCGGGCACATCCTCGCGCCGTTCCGACAGCGGCGGCACCTTGATCGGCACGACGCTGAGGCGGTGATAGAGGTCCTCGCGGAAATGCCCGTCGGCGATGAGCTGCGCCAGATCGCGGCTCGACGAGGAGATGACGCGGACGTCGACATGGACCCGCGTGGCGCCGCCGACGCGCTGGAAGTTCTGGTCGACCAGCACGCGCAGGATGCGGTTCTGCGTCTCGCGCGGCATATCGCCGATCTCGTCGATGTAAAGCGAGCCGCCATGCGCCTCCTCGAGCGCGCCGATCCGGCGCGAACGGCCGTCGCCGCCTTCGACACCGAACAGCTCTTCTTCCATCGTCTCGGGCGTGATCGTCGCCGCGTTGATCACGACGAAGGGACCGCTCGACCGGGTTGAGGCCTGGTGCAGCGTGCGCGCCGCCAGTTCCTTGCCGCAGCCCGGCTCGCCGGTGATCAGGACGCGCGCATTGGTCGGCGCGACGCGCTCGATCGTCTGGCGCAACTGGTTCACCACCGTGGTGCGGCCGACGATGCGGTCCGCCTGGACTGAGCGGGTCTTGAGGTCGCGAACCTCACGGCGCAGGCGCGAGGCCTCCAGCGCGCGCTCCGCGACCAGCACCAGCCGGTCGGCTTTGAACGGCTTCTCGATGAAGTCGTAGGCGCCGCTCTTGATCGCCGAGACCGCCGTCTCGATGTTGCCGTGGCCGGAGATCATCACCACCGCGAGATCGGGATGGTTCTCCTTGATCAGCTCCAGCACCTGCAAACCGTCGAGCCGGCTGCCCTGCAGCCAGATATCGAGGAAGACGAGGTTCGGCCGGCGCGATGCGATCGCAGCCAGGGCCTCGTCGGCGGAGCCCGCCTTGCGGGTCCGGTAGCCCTCGTCCTCCAGCAGGCCGGCGACCAGATCGCGGATATCGACTTCGTCGTCCACTACCAGGATGTCAGCGCTCATAGGCGTATCCAATTCTTCCCATTATCCGTGTTGCGCGAGCCGTTTTCCGGCTGTGCGGCCGCATCGCTGCCCTCGGCGTCCTGCGCAGGGCCTGTCTCGGGGAACCAGAGGCGGATGCGGGCGCCCCTGGTGCCGCTGGCGGCGTCCGGCCGGTCGAGCAGTTCGATGCCGCCGCCATGGTCCTCCAGGATCTTGCCGACGATGGCGAGCCCCAGGCCCGTCCCGCCCTCGCGCGTCGTCATATAGGGCTCGAGCAGCTTCTGGCGCTGGTCAGCCGGAAGGCCCTTGCCGTTGTCGATGACGTCGATGACGATCCGGCCATCGTCGAGCCTTGCCATCTGGACATCGATCCGGCCCGGCCCGCGCTCCTCGGCCGGCACGGCCTCGATCGCCTCGGTCGCGTTCTTGATGACATTGGTCAGCGCCTGCGAGATCAGGCGCCGGTCGAAGCGCGCCGATACCGGTTCCTCCGGAAGGGCCTCCGCGATCGTCGTCTCGGGATTGCCGACGCGCCAGAGGAAGACGATCTGGCGAACCGTCTCGACGATGTCCTCGCGGGCGAGCGAGGGCTTCGGCATGCGGGCGAAGGACGAGAATTCGTCGACCATGCGCCGGATATCCTCGACCTGCCGCACGATCGTGTCGGTGCATTGGTCGAAGACATCCTTGCCCTCGGTGATGACGCGCCCGAACCGGCGCTTGATGCGCTCGGCCGAAAGTTGGATCGGGGTCAGCGGGTTCTTGATCTCATGCGCGATGCGGCGGGCGACATCGGCCCAGGCGGCGGTGCGCTGGGCGGAGACGAGGTCGGTGATGTCGTCGAGCGTCACCACGAGGCCGGCCCCGGTCCCCTCACCTTCCCGGACAGCGCGGATATTGACCATCCGATCCTGCCCGGCGCGCGTGAAGGCGACCTGACCCGAGCTCTGGCGCTGCCGGTTCTGCAGGGCTTCGGCGACAAAGCCCGCCACTTCCGGCGCGATCTGGGCGATCGGCCTGCCCAGCATGCGCCCACCTGCTCCGAGCAGGCTCTCAGCCGAGCGGTTGATGGTGGTGACATGCCCGTCGCTGTCGAGGCTGAGCACGCCCGAGGAGACGCCGGACAGGACCGTCTCGGTGAAGCGCCGTCGCCGGTCGATGACCTCGCTCGCCGTGACCAGGCTGTCGCGCTGGCGGCGCAACTCCGCCGTCATCTTGTTGAAGGTCTCGCCGAGATGGGCGAGGTCGCCCTCCGATCGTCGGATCGGCACCTGGACATAGAAATTACCGCTCGAAACCTGGTCGGTCGCGTCGATCATCCTTCGGATCGGCGCGACCAGCCCGTTGGCGAAGCTCAAGCCCAGCCAGATCGCCGACAGCAGCAGGATCAGCGCGATCAGCCCGTACATCGAGGCGAAGGCGATCTGGACGCCCTTCCGGCGTGCGTCGATCGAGAGATACTCGACAGCCGCCCCGCGCGCGACCGACGGGAACTCCACGGCGAGCGGATCGACCTCGCGCGCGACATGCAGGAAGCTGTTGTCATAGCTCGGCAGCTTCATCACGGCGCCGAACACCGTTCCCGTCCGCGGGATGACGCAGATTGGCTCCGGCGCGGATTTCGCGTCGTCGAAGGCCGCCTGGTCGGGCATCGGCGGGTCGCGCAGCACGTTGATATTCGCCCTCGCGATTACCTTGTCGGGCGGCTGCATGATGGCGGCGACGGGCAGGCCGAGCGCGGTCGCGCGCGTCGTAAGAAAGTTCTCGAACCATTTGCGGTCGACGTCGAAGGCAGGCTTCGCCCGGCTGAGGTCGTCGGCCAGGACGCGGATTTCGCGTCCGAGCGAACGGCACTGGCTGGCGGCGTAGGCATCAGCCACCTCGACCGACTTGAAGATCGCATCGCGCATCCGGTCCGAGAACCATGGCTCCAGCCCGCGCTCGATCGTGATCGTCGCGATGATCGCGACGAGAACAGCCGGCAGCGCGGCCATGATGCTGAACAGGCCGACGATGCGGACATGCAAGCCCGCAGCGGCCTGCCCAGCCTTGCGGGCGCGGATCAGAACCGCGGCCTCGATCGCCACGGTGACGATCAAGACCAGGATCAGCAGCGCGTTGAGCACGAAGACGCCGACCACGACCTCGTGCACCGGCGCGATCGGGGTGGCACCGGAGAGGACGAGGAAAGTCAGCAGCGCGGAGACCAGCGCGAGCGCGACGACGATCCCGCCGACCCAGCCCGACACGCGGCGGGATTTCTCCTCGCCGCGCGGCATCATTCTGGCTTCATGGACAGAAGCGGACACGTTTCCCGACAACTCCGATATGGCAGGGATCGCGAACCGACCACGCCTGCAGGGCGCCACTGATGCGCCGCCGCAACGGTGTTGTCAAAATATGACATTCACAAGGCGAGAAGCGCCTCGTTTCAGCGCGGAGAGCGCACCACCTGCATGTCGAGCTCGCGAATCTTCTTGCGCAGCGTGTTCCGGTTCAGGCCGAGCAGCTCGGCAGCACGGATCTGGTTGCCACGCGTCGCGGCCAGCGCGGCGGCGATCAAGGGCGGCTCGATCTCGCGCAGGATACGGTGATAGAGCCCGGGCGGCGGGATATTGTCGCCGAAGCCGCCGAAATACTGGCCGAGATGGCGCTCGACGGAGCCGGAGAGAGTTTCCGCTCGCTCAGACGAGGTCACGGGGCCGTTCGTGAAGCCCGGCCCCACTGCCGCCGGCTGCAACTCGGCCTCGATGATCGGCGCGGTGATCGTTTCCTGCGGATAGAGCGCGGCCAGGCGCCGGACAAGATTCTCCAGCTCGCGGACGTTTCCGGGCCAGCGGTACTGGCGCATCACGTCCATCGCTTCCGAATCGACCTGCTTGCGCGGCAGTCCCTCCTTCTCGACCAGCGAGAAGAAGTGGCGAACGAGATCGGGAATGTCCTCGATGCGCTCGCGCAGGGGCGGCAGGCGGATCGGAACGACGTTCAGCCGGAAGAACAGGTCCTCGCGGAACAGGCCCTGCGCGATCGAGATGCGCAGATCTTTGTTGGTGGCGGCGACGATGCGGACATTGGTCTTGATCGGGGTGCGCCCGCCGACAGTGGTGTACTCGCCTTGCTGCAGCACGCGCAGCAGGCGGGTCTGCGCCTCCATCGGCATGTCGCCGATCTCGTCGAGGAAGAGCGTGCCGCCTTCCGCCTGTTCGAAACGTCCCGACGAGCGCGTCAGCGCCCCGGTGAAGGCGCCCTTCTCGTGGCCGAAGAGCTCGGATTCGATCAGGTCCTTCGGGATCGCCGCCATGTTGATCGCGACGAAGGGGCCGTTCTTGCGCTTGCCGTAATCGTGCAGCGCGCGCGCCACCAGCTCCTTGCCGGTGCCGGATTCGCCGTTGATCATCACGGTCAGGTCGATCGGCATCAGGCGCGCCAGCGCACGGTAGACATCCTGCATCGCCGGCGAGCGGCCGATCAGCGGAATGTCCTCGGGCTCCGCCGCATGGCCGCGGGCCGCCTCGCCGCGCGGGCGCGACATCGCACGCCCGACGATCGCGACGAGTTCCTTCAGGTCGAAAGGCTTCGGCAGATATTCATAGGCGCCGCGTTCGGAGGCCTTGATCGCCGTCATGAAGGTGTTCTGCGCGCTCATCACGATGATCGGCAGCTCGGGCCGCACCCGCTTGATGCGCGGCAGCAGATCGAAGGCGTTCCCGTCGGGCATCACGACATCGGTGATGATCAGGTCGCCCAGTCCCTGGGCGGCCCAGGTCCAGAGGGTGGCGGCCTGGCCGGTGGTCCTGACTTCATAGCCCGCTCGCGCGAGCGCTTGGTTCAGGACGGTGCGGATCGCGGCGTCGTCGTCGGCGACGAGGATGTGACCGGTCGGCATGTGTTGCTTGAGGCCTTTACGTTGCCTGCCCCGACCTGAGCTGGTGCAGGGGCAGGAGGATCCTGAAATGCGTCCGGCGCGGAACGGACTCGCATTCGACGATTCCGCCGTGATCGCCGATCACCTTGGCGACAAGTGCAAGTCCAAGGCCACTTCCCTGGGCCTTGGTCGTGACGAAGGGATCGAACAGGTGCTGCACCAGATCGGCCGGCACGCCCGGCCCGTTGTCGCGCACGGCGATCTCGAGCGGCAGCGCGATCCGCTCCGAGGAGCCCGGGACCTGCAGGCGGATGCCCGGGCGATAAGCCGTCGTCAGCGTGATCTCGCCGTCGATCGCATCTTCGCCGATCGCCTCGGCAGCGTTCTTGACGAGGTTGAGCAGCACCTGGACGAGCTGGTCGCGGTTGCCGGCGACCGGCGGCAGCGAGGGGTCGTAAGTCTCGGTGAAGCGGATATGCCGCGCGAAACCGGACTGGGCGAGGCGCTTCACATGGTCGAGCACGTCATGGACATTGACCGCATCGCGCTCGCTCGGCCGCTCGTCGCCGAACAGTTCGACACGTTCGACCAGCTTCACGATCCGGTCGGTCTCGTCGCAGATGAGCTGCGTCAGCATCCGGTCCTCATCGGAGATCGAGCCCTCGAGCAGTTGCGCCGCGCCACGGATGCCGGAAAGCGGGTTCTTGATCTCATGGGCCAGCATGGCGCCGAGCGCAGTAATCGAGCGCGCTGCCCCGCGATGCGTCAATTGCCTGTCCATTTTTTCGGCAATTGTCCGTTCTTGCAGCATCAGCACGACCGCATCGCCCTGGCTGGGCAAGGGAGAGGCAAAGACATCGACGATGTGATCGGTTCCGAGGCGGGGCGTGCCGAGATCGAGGCGATACTCGCTGACGCTGGCGCCGCGGCGCTGCACCTCCTCGATCAGGCCCAGAACCGGCGAGCCGAAGGCGACGAGGTCGTCGATGCGTTGGCGCTTGAGCAGGGCTGCGCTCGACTGGAAGAAATCCTCTGCCGCCGTGTTGGCATAGAGCACGGCATGGCCCTCGCCGATCACCAGCACCGGCATCGGCAGAACCGTCAGCGCCTGGACCTCGATCGGATCGAGCAGGTAGGTGCTGCGGCTTCCTAGCCCCTTGTCGGCAAACATCGCCGTCATCGGCTGCTCCTTGCGGCGTCAGGCCGCTTCGCGATTGCGATCGGTCGAGAACAGGCCCGCGAGAGCCGCCAGGACCGTACGAGGATCGTCGGATGTCAGGAGGCTGCGGCGCAGCTCCGGATCGGATTCACAGCCATCGGCCACCGCGTCGTCGGCATAGGCGGCCAGATGCTTTCGGGCGTGGCGTACGCCATGCGCGATGCCCATCAAGGACAGCAGTCCCTCGTAATGCTCGCAGGCCAGCGCAAGCTTCTCGGTTAGCGTGCGCCGCCTGAACGTGCGCCCGTCGAGCGCCGCACCGATCTCGCCGACCAGCCAGGGGCGGCCGAGCGCGGCGCGCCCGACCATGACGAAATCGGCGCCGGACTGCGTGAGGCAATCCCTGGCATCCGCGACATCGTGGATGTCGCCATTCGCGACCAGCGGGAAGTCGCCGGCAGCGCGTACCGCCGCGATGGCCCGCCAATCCGCCCTGCCCTTGTAGAATTGCTGGCGCGTGCGGCCGTGGACCGTGATCATCCGCGCACCCGCATCGACCGCCCTGCGGGCGAGTTCCGGCGCGTTGCGGGAGGCGTCGTCCCAGCCGAGGCGCATCTTGACCGTTACCGGCACCTTGGTGGCTGCGACGGCGGCTTCCACCAGCGCGACGGCATGGTCGAGATCGCGCATCAGCGCAGAGCCGGCCCAGCCGCCCGTCACCTTCTTGGCCGGGCAGCCCATGTTGATATCGACGATATCGGCGCCGTTGGCCTCGGCCAGCCGCGCCGCCTCTCCCATCCAATAGGGATCGCAACCGGCAAGCTGCACGACATGCGGCGAAACGCCCTCGCCCTCGGCGCGGATGCGCGCTTCCTCGCTGCCGCGCACGAATTCGTCGGACGCGACCATCTCCGACACGACGACACCGGCATGGCTGCGGGCCGCAAGGCGACGCATGACGATGTCGGTCACGCCTGACATCGGCGCCAGGAAAGCGCGGGACGCGATCGGGATACCTGCGATGTTCAAAGGCTCAGCCTGGTTTTAAGGCATTTCTCAATATGCATATTTATTGGACATTGCTGCGGTAGCGCAAGGGCTTATCCGCATATGCTGCATTGCAACAGCGTCGCACCCCCTGCCCCCGCACGGTAGAATTGGCTATGGCATGCGCCTTGACCCGCTTGCAGCCAGGATCCAGCGCCGTGCTCCGCCAACCCGATGCGCCCCAACCCGTTGCCGCTCTGCTTGTCGCGGCCGGCCGCGGCCTGCGGGCCGGCGGTGGCGAGCCGAAGCAGTACCGGCTGGTCGAAGGCCGCCCGGTTCTCGCCCATGCGCTGATGCCTTTCCTGGCAGAGCCGGCGATCGGACGCATCGCCGTGGTGATCGGCGAAGGCGACGAGGCACGCTATGCCGGCGCTGTGGCCGGGATCGACGGTTCCCGGCTCGCAGCCCCGACGATGGGCGGCGCGACGCGCCAGGCCTCGGTGCGGCGCGGCTTGCTGGCACTTGCCCGCGAAGGCTTCGACGGCATCGTGCTGATCCACGACGCAGCGCGCCCCTTCGTCTCGGCCGCCCAGATCAGCGCGGCGATCGAGAGGCTCGGCATTGAGGGCGTGGCGGCGATCCCGGCCTTGCCGGTGACCGATACGGTGAAGCGCATTGATGCCGACGGCCATGTCGCCGAAACCCCGTCGCGCGACCAGCTTGTCACCGTCCAGACGCCGCAGGCCTTCCGCTTCAAGCCGCTGCTCGCAGCTCACGAGGCCGCGGAAGCAGCCCAACTGCACGGCTTCACCGACGATGCCGCCCTGATGGAATGGGCCGGCCACCCGGTCGCGACCTTCCCGGGCGATCCGGCCAATGTGAAGCTGACCCATGCTGTGGACTTCCTGAGGACCGCGGCGCAAGCGGGCAAGACGCTCGTGACGCGCGTCGGCACCGGCTACGACGTCCATGCCTTCGGGCCGGGCGACCATGTCTGGCTCGGCGGGGTGAGGATCGGTCACGATCAGGGTGTGATCGCCCATTCCGATGGCGACGTCGCGTTGCATGCCCTGACCGATGCCTTGCTCGGCGCGCTGGCCGATGGCGATATCGGCACGCATTTCCCGCCAGGCGATCCGCAATGGCGCGGCGCTGCCTCGGCCCGGTTCCTCGGCTTCGCGGCGACCCGCGTCCGCGAGCGCGGCGGGCGCATCGACTTCCTCGATCTCACCATCGTCTGCGAAGCCCCGAAGATCGGCCCGCATCGCGAAGCCATTCGCGCCGAGATCGCGGCCATCGCCGGCATTCCCTTAAGCAAGGTCGCGATCAAGGCGACGACCTCCGAGCGCATGGGCTTCACCGGCCGGCGCGAGGGCCTCGTCGCATTCGGGACGGCAACGATCCGCCTGCCCGAAGAGGACTAGCCATGTTCGATCCCGATATCCGCTCGCTCGCAGCCGAATTGCTGAACATGAGCCTGGAGCGCGGCTTCACGGTCGCGACGGTCGAATCCTGCACCGGCGGCCTTGTTGGCGGAGCGCTGACCGCCATCGCCGGCTCGTCCTCGATGGTTCAGGGAGGCCTGATCACCTATTCCAACGAGGCCAAGATCGCTCTCGCGGGGGTACCGGCTGCGCTGATCAAACAGCATGGCGCGGTCAGCGAGCCGGTTGCTCGCGCCATGGCGGAAGGCGGGCGCCAACGCCTCAATGCCACTTTCGCGGTCTCGATCACCGGCGTCGCCGGGCCGGGCGGCGGCAGCGTCGAGAAGCCGGTCGGCCTGGTGCATTTTGCCTGCGCTGGCCCTTCCGGCACGCGCCATCGTGAGCGCCGGTTCGGCGAGCAGTCGCGCGACGAGATCCGCCGGCTCAGCGTGCTGGAAGCGCTCGACCTGCTGCGCGAGACGGTGCTGAGCGGCCCCTGATCAGGCGCCAATCGCGGGCGCCGCACCGCGGCCATAAACCAGCTCGGCGCGCTTTTCGAAGGCTTCCGCGAATTTGCGGAAGGCCTTGTCGAACATCGCGCCCATCAAGAGGCCGAGCATCCGGCTGGCGAATTCGTAGGAGATGAAGAACCCGACCTCGCAGCCCATCTCATGCGGCTTGAAGGTCCAACGGTTCTCCAGATAGCGGAACGGCCCGTCGACATATTCGACGAGGATCTTGAGATTGGCCGGATCCAGCGTGACGCGGCTGGTGAAGGTCTCGCGGATCGCCTTGTAGCCGACGCTCATATCGGCGAGCAGCACCTCGCCGCCGCCCTCGCGCGGCGTGCGACGGCGTACCGTCAGCCCCTCGCAGAGAGGCAGGAACTGCGGATATGTCTCGACATCCGCGACAAGCGCGAACATCTGCTCGGGCGAGTGCCTCACCCGCCGGGTGCTGTTGAACATCGGCATCGAGAATGCGCCTTCTCAGCCGCGACGGTTGTGGCCGATACCGATCTGGGCATCGCGCGCGGCCCGCAAACGGGCGAAATCCTCGCCAGCGTGATGCGAGGAGCGGGTCAGCGGCGTCGAGGACACCATCAGGAAGCCCTTGGCATAGGCGATGGTCTCGAAGCTCTTGAACTCGTCGGGCGTGACGAAGCGGATCACAGCATGGTGCTTGCGCGAGGGCGCGAGATACTGGCCGATCGTCATGAAGTCGACCTCGGCCGAGCGCAGGTCGTCCATGAGCTGAAGCACCTCGTTCCGCTCCTCGCCGAGGCCGACCATGATGCCGGACTTTGTGAAGATCGTCGGGTCGAGCTCCTTCACCTGCTGCAGCAGGCGCAGCGAATGGAAATAGCGCGCGCCCGGGCGAACCTTGAGATACTTGCCCGGCACGGTCTCCAGATTGTGGTTGAAGACATCGGGGCGGGCCGTCACGACCACTTCGAGCGCGCCCGGCTTGCGCAGGAAGTCCGGCGTCAGGATTTCGATGGTGGTGCCGGGCGAAGCCTTGCGGATGGCGCGGATCACGTTGGCAAAATGCTCGGCGCCGCCATCCTTGAGGTCATCGCGATCGACCGAGGTGATCACGACATGCTCAAGCCCGAGCTTGGCGACGGCTTCGGCGACCTTGCGCGGCTCTTCGAGGTCGAGCGGCTGCGGCACGCCGGTCTTCACGTTGCAGAAGGCGCAGGCCCGCGTGCAGGTGTCGCCCATGATCATGAAGGTGGCGTGCTTCTTTTCCCAGCACTCGCCGATATTGGGGCAGCCGGCTTCCTCGCAGACCGTGACCAGCTTCTCGGCCTTCACGATGGCCCGAGTCTCGGCCCATTTCGGCGAGCCCGGCGCCTTGACGCGAATCCAGTCCGGCTTGCGCAGGACCGGGTTTTCCGGCCGCTTCTGCTTTTCGGGATGACGGACTTCCGCGGCTTGCGCCTTCGGATTGCCGGCATTGGGCCGCGGATCGCGGTTCAGCAGGTCGAGAACAAGCGCCATAACAGGGTCCGGGCTTCAACAGCAGGAGCCGGCCGAGCCGGCTCCCTCTAGCTAATCCCCAAAGCGCTCCGCCGCAACTGTCGGCCCCGGCAAGAGAGCTTCACCTGCGACCGCGGGCCGCGTTCCAGATCACGATGACGATGACGGCGCCGGCGATCGCCGCGGTCAAGGTTCGCCAGAAGCCGAAGACCGGAATCTCCAAGAGTTCCGCGACCTTGGCACCGACGAAGGAGCCGGCGATGCCGACGAGCATATTAGTGAAGAGCCCATGATCGGACGAGGTCAGGCGCTCGGCGATCCAGCCGGCGAGCAAGCCGATCAACAGCGTCATGAAGAAGCCATAGCCCGGCTGGGCCATGGTGGCGGCAAAGCTTTCCATCGCGGATATCCCCCTAGCCATGCGCGGATGCGCGCGTCGTCAACGGCCCCAGCCGTCGCCGGTTCCGCCCGCGATGTTATCTCAGGCGATGAAGCGCGCCAGCAGGATGACGAGGATAGCGCCGATCACCGCCATGCCGGCATCGTCCAGGAAGCCGTAGCCGGTGTTCAGGCGCCAGCCGGTCAGGCGCACGATGCCCTGCCCGACCAGCATGCCGAGCACGCCGACGACCGCATGGCGGATCAGCCCGCCGCCTCCCACGATGAGGCTCGCGGCAAAGCCGATGACGGTTCCCGAGGCGACCGTCGGCACGATGACGCTCCAGTCGAGCGGCAGCGTCCGGCGCGGCGGCAGGATCTCGATTTCCTCGTCGCGGACGACGCGATCGGGCTTGGACGACTTGCGAGTGCGTGGCGGCATGGGCGCAATATGGAGGGCGATCAGGCGGACGCCAAGGCGATCCGCCCCCCAATCGTCACGAATCACCGCGCCATCGCACCCAACGCGGAAACGGAGGTTGCCGCCAGCGCACCGCTGAAACCATGCCCGCCTCCGACAAGCTGCACCTTTGCCGGCAAGCCGCGCGCCTGCGCCTTGGCGACATAGTCCGTCGCCAGCTCCGGGCGTGTGTTGTCGTCGGCCTGGCCGGTGACCGCGACGATCGGCGTGCCGCCGGGGATGCCGGACACATAGTCGACCGGCGACTGGGCCGAGCCGGGCCGCCGGCCGCGGCTGGCATACCAGGAGGGCACGTCGCAAGGGCAAGAGGCGAGCACGAGCCCGTTGATCAGGCCGGGATTGGTGCCAGCCACGACGCCGATCGTGCCGGCACCTCCCGAATGCCCGAGAGCCACCACGCTGCGGGCATTGTAGCGCTGCCTCAGCTCGCGGATCGCGCCGGCGACAGCGTTGTTGTTGCCCGAGTGGAACGTGTCGCGCCGGCCGTTGTCGGAACCGTCGCTGCGATGGCCTGTGCGGTCGTAATAACCGGGCCGCAGCAGGGCGACGGCCACCACGTTTTTGCGCCCGGCGGCGAATTGCCGAGCATAAGCATACATGTAATCGGCCGGTCCGCCGGCCGAGACGTCGCCATGGACGAAAACGGCAAGGACGGGACGCCCGCCACCGCCGGGCGACGCGCCGAACGCCTCATAGGCCAGGCCATTGGCGCATTTGTCGCCTTCGCAGGCGAAAGCTCCGGCGCTGCTCGACAAGGCAGCCGCGAGAACGGCGAGAAACCTCACACACAAGCGCTTCATGGCTGCCCCCTGCCGCCATCGCGCCCGCGGAGAGCCGGCTCCGCAGGCTCTCCGTTATCGTCGTTTGCCTCAGGCGTTCAGCACCTTGCCATAGGCGTCGAGCACGCTCTCCTTCATCACCTCCGACAGGGTCGGATGCGGGAAGATCGTGTGCATCAGCTCTTCCTCGGTCGTCTCCAGGTTCATGGCGACGACGAAGCCCTGGATCAGCTCGGTCACTTCCGGGCCGACGAGATGGGCGCCGAGCAGCTTGCCGGTCTTGGCGTCGAAGATCGTCTTGGCGAGGCCGCTATCCTCGCCGAGCGCCACGGCCTTGCCGTTGGCGACGAAGTTGAAGCGGCCGACCTTGATCTCGTGGCCGGCGGCCTTGGCCTTCGCCTCGGTCAGGCCGACGCTGGCGATCTGCGGGTGGCAATAGGTGCAGCCCGGGATTATCAGCTTGTCCATCGGATGCGGATGCAGGCCCTTGATCGCCTCGACGCAGATCACTGCCTCATGCTCGGCCTTGTGCGCCAGCATCGGCGGGCCGGCGACATCGCCGATCGCATAGACGCCCTTGACGTTGGTGCGGCAGAGATCGTCGATGACGATGCAGCCGCGATCGGTCTTCACGCCGAGCGCTTCGAGGCCGAGATTCTCGATATTGCCGACCACGCCGACCGCCGAGATCATCCGGTCCGCCGTGATCGTCTGCTTGCCGCCCTTCTCGTCCTCGATATGGGCGGTGACGGAATCGGCACCCTTTTCGACCTTGGTCACCTTGGCACTGGTGATGATCTTCATGCCCTGCTTCTCGAAGGCCTTGCGGGCGAAGGCACCGATCTCGGCATCCTCGACCGGTACGACCTGCGGCAGCACCTCGACCACGGTCACCTCGACGCCCATCGTCCGGTAGAACGAGGCGAATTCGATGCCGATGGCGCCGGAGCCCATCACGAGCAGCGATTTCGGCATCTTCGCCGGCACCATCGACTCGAAATAGGTCCAGATCAGCTTGCCGTCCGGCTCGATGCCTTGCAGCGCTCGCGGCCTGGCGCCGGTCGCGACGATGATATGGTCGGCGGTATAGGTGCCTTCGCCCTTGGCGTTCTTCGGCGGCGGCACCTGCGGCTGCATCGCCGGCTTCTTGGTCGGCGCGACGGTGATGGTGCCGGGCTTGGTCAGCTTGGCCTCCCCCCAGATCACGTCGACCTTGTTCTTCTTCATCAGGAATTGGACGCCGTTGTTCATCCGCGCGGCGATGCCGCGCGAGCGCTTCACGATGGCTTCCAAGTCTGCCTTGAACGAGCCCTCCAGAACCAGCCCGTAATCCTTGGCGTGCTGGCCGTAATGCAGGATCTCGGCCGAGCGCAGCAGCGCCTTGGTCGGGATGCAGCCCCAGTTGGAGCAGATGCCGGCGAGATGCTCGCGCTCGACGATCGCGGTCCTGAAGCCGAGCTGCGCGGCCCGGATCGCGGCGATGTAGCCGCCGGGGCCGGAGCCGATGACGATGATGTCGTAGTCAGCCATGGTGTCTCTCCCGCCGCTCAGACCAGCATCGCCATGGGCTTTTCGATATAACCCTTGAACGCCGCGAGAAGCTCGGCACCGAGCGCGCCGTCGACGGCGCGATGGTCGGTCGAGAGCGTCACCGACATCACCGTCGCGACGGCCGGCTGGCCGCCCTTGACGATGACGCGCTGCTCGCCGGCGCCGACCGCCAGGATCGTCGCATGCGGCGGATTGACGATCGCGGCGAAGTCCTTGACCCCGAACATGCCGAGATTGGAGACCGCTGTCGTGCCGCCCTGATACTCCTCGGGCTTCAGCTTGCGGGCCTTGGCGCGGGCCGCCATGTCCTTCATCTCGTTGGAGATCTGCGACAGCGTCTTGTGGCAGGCATCGCGGATGATCGGCGTGATCAGGCCACCGGGAATCGAGACGGCGACGCCGACATCGGCATGCTTGTGTTTGAGCATGGTGTTCTCGGTCCAGGAGACGTTCGCGTCCGGTACCGCCTTGAGCGCCAGCGCCAGCGCCTTGATCACCATGTCGTTGACCGAGAGCTTGTAGGCCGGCTTGCCGTCCTTCTCCGGCGCCGCCGCGTTGAGCTCCCCGCGCAGCTTGAGCAGCGCGTCGAGCTCGCAATCCACGGTGACGTAGAAATGCGGAACGGTCTGCTTGGCCTCGGTCAGGCGGCGCGCGATCGTCTTGCGCATGCCATCATGCGGGATTTCCTCATAGGAATCCGGCGCAAACAGCTTCTTGACCGCCTCGTCGGAGGGCCCGGCCGCGAGGGGGGCGGCAGCGGGCTTGGGCGCGGAGGGCGTAGCGGGAGCCGCCGCAGGCGCAGCCTTGGCGCCGCCGCCCTGCTTGGCCGCCTCGACGTCCTTCTCGACGATGCGGCCATGCGGGCCGGAGCCGGCGATCGCATTGAGGTCGAGCCCGGCATCCTTGGCGATGCGGCGCGCCAGCGGCGACGCGAAGGCGCGGCCGCCAGCGGACTTCGCCGGAGCTGCCGCAGCGGCGGCCGGCGCTTCAGACGCTTTGGCTGGCGCGGTCGCAACCGGAGCGGCTTCGGCTTTCGCAGGCTCGGCCTTGGCCGCCTCCGCTTTCGGAGCAGCACTCATCGCCGGAGCCGAGACGCTCTTGGCGTCCTCGCCCTCGCCGGCGATCACGCCGATGATCTCATTGACGGCGACATCGGCCGTGCCTTCCGGCACCACGATCTTGGCGAGCACGCCCTCGTCGACCGCCTCGACCTCCATCGTGGCCTTGTCGGTCTCGATCTCGGCGATGATGTCGCCTGACTTGATAGTGTCGCCTTCCTTCTTCAGCCACTTGGCGAGATTGCCCTTCTCCATCGTCGGAGAGAGCGCGGGCATCAGGATGTTCGTCGGCATTTTATTTTCCCCGCTCTCGATACAAATTCAAGATGTGGCGAAAGCACATCATTCCTAATGCGAACGACGGTATTACACTGATGAAAGGAGAGACTGATTGCCCATGGTCAGCGTGTAATCTTATCGCAGTCATAATTGAGGCAAAACCTATTACGACTCCTGCCAATTGGATGACATTGTCGGGTGTCTTATGGTACTCATCTAGCTTCTCATCATACGGTGAGAAAAAGTACACATCGAGCCGCTTTGCTTTGAAGAGGCTCCACCGCAAGAACATCGCAGCCAGAAACCCGACCACAAACAGCCCAACTGCGGCACAAATCAGAAAACTATCCATAGGTCGCTCAGCGATAGCAGACGGCCTTGGCCGCCGCGACGACCTCGCCGATATTCGGAAGCGCGAGCTTCTCGAGATTCGCCGCGTAGGGCATCGGCACGTCCTTGCCGGTGACGCGGGCGACGGGGGCGTCGAGATAGTCGAAGGCCGCCTCCATGATCTTCATGCCGATCTCGGCGGTGACGCCGGATTGCGGGAAGCCCTCCTCGACCGCGACGCAGCGGTTGGTCTTCTGCACCGAGGCGATGACGGTCTCGATATCCATCGGGCGGATGGTGCGGAGGTCGATGACCTCGGCCTCGATGCCCTCCTTGGCCAGAGCTTCGGCGGCGCCGAGCGCATAGGTCATACCAATGCCGAAGGAGACGATCGTCACGTCCGTGCCGGGACGCACCACCTTTGCCTTGCCGATCGGGATCAGGAAGTCGTCGCCCTTCGGAACGTCGAAGGACTTGCCGTAGAGGATCTCGTTCTCGAGGAAGATCACCGGATTCGGGTCGCGGATCGCGCTCTTGAGCAGGCCCTTCGCGTCGGAGGCGCTGTAGGGCATCACGACCTTGAGGCCGGGCACGTTCGAGTACCACGCCGCATAGTCGTGGCTGTGCTGGGCGCCGACGCGGGCGGCCGCGCCGTTGGGACCGCGGAACACGATCGGTGCGCCCATCTGGCCGCCCGACATGTAGAGCGTCTTGGCGGCGGAGTTGATGATGTGGTCGATCGCCTGCATGGCGAAGTTGAAGGTCATGAACTCGACGATCGGCTTCAGGCCCGACAGCGCCGCGCCGACACCGATGCCGGCGAAGCCGTGCTCGGTGATCGGCGTATCGATGACGCGCTTCGGTCCGAATTCCTGCAGCAAGCCCTGCGTGACCTTGTAAGCGCCCTGATACTCCGCGACCTCCTCGCCCATGACGAAGACGTCCTTGTCGCGGCGCATCTCCTCGGCCATGGCGTCGCGCAGCGCTTCGCGGACCGTGGTGCTGACGATCTCGGCGCCGGCCGGAAATTCCGACGAGGAATCGTAGGCCTTGGCCTGGGCGGGAACGCTGTCCGGCTTACTGGCCGCCGGCGCATCCTCGGTCTTGGGCGGAGCCTTCTCCTCAGCCTTGGGTTCTGCCGGCTTCTCGGGAGGAGCCGCCTTGCCGCCACCGCTGGCAGCGGCCGAGACATCCTCGCCCTCGGCCGCGATCACGCCGATCGGCGTGTTCACCGCGACGTTCTCGGTGCCGTCGGCAACGAGGATCTTGGCGAGCACGCCCTCGTCGACCGCCTCGACCTCCATCGTGGCCTTGTCGGTCTCGATCTCGGCGATGATGTCGCCGGCCTTGACCTGATCGCCCTCTTTCTTCAGCCACTTGGCCAGTTTTCCTTCTTCCATGGTGGGAGAAAGCGCAGGCATGAGAATGTCGATCGGCATGAACGCACCCGGATTCTAAGACGCGGGGAAAAGGATGAAGGCCGGCAGGCGCGGAGCGATCAGCTCTGCGGGGCTTCCAGCAGGATGTCGGTGTAGAGCTCCGACGGATCCGGCTCCGGATCATGCGTCGCGAACTCGGCGGCATCGTTGACGATCTCGCGCACCTTGGCGTCGATCGCCTTCAGCTCGTCCTCGCCGACCTTGAAGTCGCGGATCAGGCGCGCCCGAACCTGCTCGATCGGATCGTGCTCCTCGCGCATGCGCTGGACTTCGTCCTTGGAGCGGTACTTCGCGGGGTCGGACATCGAGTGCCCGCGATAGCGATAGGTCTGCATCTCCAGGATATACGGCCCCTTGCCGGAGCGGGCGTGCTCGATGGCCCGAAGCGCCGCCTCGCGCACGGCGCGGACATCCATGCCGTCGACCTGCTCGCCGGGGATGTTGAAGGAGACGCCGCGGCGGGAGAAATCGGTCTGCGCCGAGGCGCGGTTGACCGAGGTGCCCATGGCATAGCGGTTGTTCTCGATGACGTAGACGACCGGCAGCTTCCAGAGCTCGGCCATGTTGAAGCTTTCGTAGACCTGGCCCTGGTTGGCGGCACCGTCGCCGAAATAGGTCATCGAGACCGTGTTGTCGCCGCGATACCAGTCGGCGAAGGCGAGGCCGGTGCCGAGCGATACCTGCCCGCCGACGATGCCGTGGCCGCCGTAGAAGTTCTTCTCGCGGCTGAACATGTGCATCGAGCCGCCCTTGCCGCGCGAATAGCCGCCGCGCCGGCCGGTCAGTTCCGCCATCACGCCGCGCGATTCCATGCCGCAGGCCAGCATATGGCCGTGGTCGCGATAGCCGGTGATGACCTGATCGCCGTCCTTGGATGCCATCTGCATGCCGATGACGACGGCTTCCTGGCCGATATAGAGGTGGCAGAAGCCCCCGATCAGCCCCATGCCGTACATCTGGCCGGCCTTCTCCTCGAAGCGCCGGATCAGCAACATCTCGCGATAGGCGTGGAGATCCTCGTCCTTGGTGAAGGTCGGGGTGTTGCTGAGGGCTCCCGCGGCCTTGGCGGCGCTGTCCTTACCCGCTCGGGCCTTTGCCGGGGCTTTGGGTTGAGCGGGAGCTTTCGACTTACGCGCGGCAACAGCCATAGGCGGTCCTCCAAGGTCATCCGACCCAAGTTGTAGAGGATCGAAAAAACCTTGGCGAGGACGCTATCTCGCAATGCAGCATGCCTCAACCCCTTGAAAAACAAGGGATCAAGTCAATCAACCGGAATCAGGTTAATCGATACGTCTGCGACTAAGGGCGAGGCCTGTTTGGCCTCACCGCCCCATGATGACGATGTCGTTCTTATGGGTGCGCCCGAGGATCTCGCGGGCATTTTCCTCGAGCAGGTCGCGATCGACCGACTCGCTGCGCACCAGGGCGAGCTTCTGCTCCCAGGACTTGCGCTCCGTCATGAGGGCGGCGAGCTCGCCTTCCATGTCGCGCAAGGACTCCCGGATCGCGCCGCGCGCCTCAAGCCCGCGTGCACCATGCTGGGCATGGAACATGAAATAGGCCACGGTCGCCCCCGACACGAGATAGAGGGCCAATGTCACGAAGATCGATCGGAGACCGCGGCGAATAACCATGCCGGAACGCTAGGCCGGTTTGGTTTCCGGCGGGTTAACGCCATCTTCAGGAACCGATCGGCAACCACCGCAAAATCGCGCAATCTGCACGGAACGAGTTGACCGGGGCCGATCGGCTCCGTATGTCAGCGCCCCTGTGAGGGCGGGTAGCTCAGTGGTAGAGCACGTGACTTTTAATCATGTGGTCGAGGGTTCGATCCCCTCCCCGCTCACCAGCAAAATCAAGCGTCTGATCAAGATTTTCCTGAGCCCCGCTTCCGGGAATGCGCCCTGATCGAGATTTCGGGGATCATTCCAGAAGTCCTGGGAAGCGCGAATCCGGCGCGTTCTGGCAGAGGCGTCTGCCTTGAGCACACGTTCAGATGGCGCTCTTCGTCAATCGCTCTCCCGCAGGATCAGGTGATAAACGCGGCCCTTGAACAGCGGCATGATCGTGCCGAGCTCGCGGCGAACCTCCTGCCGGATATCGCTGGCGAGCGCGGCATGCATCGCCGCCAGATCGTCGAAATAGAGGTCGAAGGTCAGATAGACCGGCGGCGCGCCCGCCTCCTGCTCGGCCTGCCAGCGCAGCTTGACGTCGCGGATGCCGGGATAGCGGCGGATCGCGGGCAGCACGGTCTCGGCCATCTCGCGGTCGAAATGGGCCTTGTCGGCCGCAGGAACCTCGCCTTCGAGCACGGCAGTGCGGATGATCATCGCGGTTCGTCCTTTCTCTCGGTGCCTTCGCGCAGCAAGCGCAGCACGCTGGTCTCGGTCGCGGCCAGATGCGCATCCATCAGGCTGCAGGCCTTGTCGGCATCGCGGGCGAGCACCGCGTCCATGATCGCGACATGCTCGCTGTTGACGTCGCGGACCTCGGCGCCGGCCTCGTGGCGGCGCAGCAGGCGCAGCTTGCGATAGCGCTCGGAATGGTCGGCCAGAACCGACCAGAAGCGCAGCAGCCAATTGGAGCCGCAGGCGCTGACCAGCGCCTGGTGGAAGCGGCGGTGCTGCGCCTCCCAGAACGCCGCCGCCTCGCGATCCTCCGGCGAGGCCGGCAGCGGCGCGCGCGAGAGCATATGCATCGCCGCGACGATTTCGGCCTCCCAGGCCGCATCTCCCAGCGCGATCGCCTTGACGAGGCAGAGGCGCTCGATCTCCCGGCGTGTCGCCATCAGGTCGGCGAATTCATGCGGCGAGAGCTCGCTGACGCGTGAGCCGCGATGCGTCTCGGCCGCGACGAAGCCCTCCGAGGACAACCGCATCAGCGCCTCGCGGATCGGCGTCAGTCCGAGGCTGTAGCGGTCCTGCAGATCGTTGGCCCGCAATCTCTCGCCCGGCATCAGGTCGCCATGCAGGATTTCGCCGCGCAGCCGCAGATAAGCCCGCTCGGCCTGAGACCGGCTTTCCGCGAGAATCTCAGCCTCGACACCCGCTTTCATCGCGCATCCGATTTTATGTTGACAGATTTATTTTATAAAATCACGTTGGCCTTATATCAAGGCGTTTCTCAGGAAGGCAGGACGATGGCGCAACCGGGTCGAAACGATTGGGCGCTGGCGACGGTCGAGGTCGATGGCGCCGCGGTCGCCTGCCTCGAAATCGGCGAGGAACTCTACCGGCTGGAGCCGGCGCTGGCTCGCGTCGGCTGGCCTGGCCAAAGCGATGTCGCCGCTCTGTTCCGCGCCTGGGAGCGGGCCGTGCCGCTGCTGGCGGAGGCCGCCGCAAAGGTCGAGCCCGGCGATCGCGTCACGCCGTCGCGGCGGCTCGCCCCCCTGCTCTATCCCGGCAAGATTCTCTGCGCCGGCGCCAATTATTTCGACCACCTCGCCGAGATGGGCATGCCCGGCGCGAAGAAGGAGGAGCAGCGCCTGTTCTTCTTCATGAAGCCGCCGCGCAACGCCGTGGTCGGCGAAGGCCCGACCGTGCGCATGCCGATCGGCACCGAGAAATTCGACTGGGAGATCGAACTCGCCGTCGTGATCGGCAAGACGGCGCGTAATGTCCCGGTCGAGCGCGCGCTGGAGCATGTCGCGGGCTACACCGTCGCGATCGACTTCTCCGCCCGCGACCACAACCGCGCGCCGGAAACCTTCTACAAGCTCGACTGGGTGGCCGGTAAGGCGAACGACACCTGCTGCCCGCTCGGCCCGCGCTTCGTGCCGGCTTCGACCATCGCGACCCCCCAGGATGTCGGGCTGAAGCTCTCCGTCAACGGCGCCCTCAAGCAGGACGGCCGCTCGACCGACATGATCTTCTCGGTCGCCGAGCAGATCGCGACGGCCTCGCGCATCATGACGCTCGATCCGGGCGACGTGCTGCTGACGGGGACGCCGGCGGGCGTCGGCGTGCCGAAGGGCACCTTCCTCGCCGTCGGCGATAAGGTCGAGGCCGCGATCGAGGGTATCGGCACGCTCGGTGTCGTCATCCAGGAAGCGGCCTGAGATGGCCGCGCCCGTCGCCTTCGTGACCGGCGGTGCGTCCGGCATCGGGCGCGCGACCGTCCTGCGGCTCGCTGGCGACGGGTTCCGGGTCATTGCGGCCGACCGGGATGGCGACAAGTTGAAGACACTGGCGCAGGAAGCGCCGGCTGGCAGCGTCGAGACCTGCGCGCTCGACGTCTGCGACCGGCCGGCGGTGGCGGCTGCGATCGCGGCGCCGGAGCGGCTCGACGCCCTGGTCTGCGTCGCGGGCATCTACCAGCCGCGGGCCTTCGATGCGATCAGCGATGCGGATTTCCGCGCGATGCTCGACGTCAACCTCATCGGCGTCTTCATCGCCGCGCAAGAAGCCGCGCGCCGCATGACGGCCGGGGCGCGGATCGTCACGGTGTCCTCGCGCGCCGCGATAGGCGGCACGAATTTCGCACATTACGTCGCCTCGAAGGCGGGTGTGGTCGGGCTGACGCGGGCGATGGCGATGGAGCTCCGGCCACGCCAGATCGCGGTGAATTCGGTCGCGCCCGGCTTCACCGACACGCCGATGACCCGCACCATGCCGCCCGACCAATATGCCAGGGCGCAGGAGCTGGAGCTGGGCGGAAAGGCGGCCGACCCGGCGGATATCGCCGGTGCTATCGCCTTCCTGGCCTCGCCCGCGACGCATTTCATCACCGGCCAGACCCTGTTCGTCGACGGCGGCAAATCGCTGGGCGGACTGGGATTGTAAGTACTGCATCAGTCGACCAAGCCAAGAAATAAGGGGAATGGCGATGACGACACGCCGCGACATCATCAAGGGCGCATTGGCCGGCGCCGTGCTGGGCTCGGCCGGGCAGGTTCTGGCGCAGGCCCCGGTCCAGATCCGGGTCTCGACGGCGGCGCCGCCGACCGATTTCCTCGCGAAGGCGCTCGACTCGTTCAAGGCGGATGTCGACGCTGCCTCCGCGGGAATCGCCATCAGCGTGCACACGGCCTCGACCCTGTTCAAGCAGGGCACCGAGGTTCAGGCCCTGCAGCGCGGCAATCTCGAGATGAGCACGATGACCACCTTCGAGGTGGCGCAGCAGATGCCCGAGCTCGGCTTCTTCAACCGCGGCTATCTGTTCAAGGACCATGCTCATCTGCGCCGCGTCTTCGACGGGCCGCTGGGCGAGGAGTACCGCAAGGCTGTCGCCGAGAAGATGGGGATCGAGATCCTCGCGACGCATTATCTCGGCACGCGACAGGTCTCGCTGCGCGCGAAGCGGGCGGTGAAGGGGCCGGCCGATCTCGCCGGGGTCAAGCTGCGCATGCCGGCGGGGCCGGAATGGCTGCTGCTCGGCCGCACCCTGGGCGTGAGCCCGCTGCCGCTCGGCATGCCCGAGCTCTATCTCGCGCTCAAGACCGGCACCGTCGACGGGCAGGAGAACCCGCTCTCGATCTTCAACGCCGCCAAGCTCTACGAGGTCAGCGAGCAGGTCGTCCTGACCTCGCATATGCTCCAGCCGGTGTTCTTCGCCATCGCCAAACCCGCATGGGCGAAGCTGTCCGCCGCGCAGCAGACCCTGCTGCAGAACGCCGCCCGCAAGGCGGCGAAGGCCGGCGACGACGGGCGCCTCGCCGACGAGGCCAGCATCATCGACGCGATCAAGCAGCGCGGCCTCAGCGTCGATGCGATCGACCTCGCGCCCTTCCGTGCCGCGGCCGACAAGGCCTATGTCGGCGATGCGGTGAAAGCCTGGGACATGGCCTGGCTCAAGCGCGTCGCGGAGGCGTGAGGCCGCCATGCACACGGCCCCCGCCGAGCCCGAGGATACGGGAACCTGGACCGCGCGGCTGCGCCGCTTCGCGGCCCTGGTGCCGGCGCTCCTCTTCGCGCTGGTCTTCCTGATCTTCAACTACAAGATCGTCACGCGCTATCTGGAGCATGACGAGGCCGCCTGGGCCGACGAGGTTTCGGTGATCCTGTTCATCTGGATCATCTTCTGGGCCAACGCCTTCGTCGTGCGCGACCGCGAGCAGATCACCTTCGATCTCGCCTATCGCCCGCTTCCCGACCGCGGGAAACGGGTGATGGCGCTGGCGCGGCTCGTCATCGTCGGCGGCATCTTCGCCGCCGCGCTGCCGGGTTCGCTCGACTACATCGCCTTCCTCTGGCGCGAGCGGACGCCGGTGCTGAACCTCAGGCTCGACATCATCTATTCCTGCTTCGGCCTGTTCCTGGTCGCGGTGGTGGTGCGCTCCGCCTGGCTGGCGTGGCGGCTGCTCGGCCCGCGCTGGCGCCACTATCTCTGACGGAGACGACAGCTCATGTCCGAAGGGCTCTGGATCCTTCTCGGCGTCTTCACGCTCGTCGCCGTGCTTGGTGCGCCGCTCGGCCTCTCGATGCTGGCCGCCGGCTTCGCGTACATGGTGGCGACGCATCAGGATGTCGGGCTCGTCGTCGACCAGACAATGAACGGGCTCTACAATTCCTACCTGCTGATCGCGGTGCCGCTGTTCATCTTCGTCGCCAATGTCATGCATGCGAGCGGCGTCATCGAGCGGCTGCTCGGCTTCGGCTCGGCGATGGTCGGGCATCTGCCGGGCGGTCTCGCGCAAGTGAACGTGGTCTCCAACCTGATCTTCTCGGGCATGAGCGGCTCGGCCGTCGCCGACGCGTCCGGCCCCGGCCTCGTCGTAGCGCGGATGATGACGCGGGAGGGGCGCTATCCGCGCGGCTTCGCCGCCGCGACCTCGGTGGTCTCGGCGACGCTGGGGCCGCTGATGCCGACCTCGATCCCGATGATCTTCTATGCGCTCATCGCCAATGCCTCGGTCGGCGCGATGTTCCTGGGCGGCCTCGTGCCGGCGGCCCTGATGGCGCTGGCACTGATGAGCGTCATCGCCATCATCGCGCGCCGCCGCGGCTTTCCGCGCGAAGCCCGTGTGCCGTGGTCGGCCATGCCGGCGATCTTCGGCCGGGCGCTGGCGCCGCTGGCCCTACCCATCATCCTGCTCGGGCTGATCTATTCGGGCGTGACCACGCCGACCGAGGCTGCGGCGATCGCGGCGAGCTATGCGCTCATCCTCGCCTTCGTCGTCTACCGCACGCTGAAGCCGGCGCAGCTTCTCGACGTGATGGGCGAGACGGTGAAGGCGACGGCGATGATCACGCTGATCATGAGCGGCGCCTTCGTCTTCAACTATGCCGTGGCCAACGAGGGCGTCCCGCATCTGATCCAGGCGACGCTGCTGTCCTGGAAGCTAACCCCGACGCAGTTCCTGCTGATCGTCGACCTGCTGATGCTGTTCCTCGCCATCGTGCTCGACGAGGTCACGATCCTCTTGGTGATCGTGCCCCTGATTGTGCCCGTCGCGCAGGGGCTCGGCATCGATCTCGTCCATTTCGGCATCGTCGTGGTGCTGAACATGATGGTCGGGTTGACCTTGCCGCCGCATGGACTCCTGCTGTTCGTGATGGCCGGCCTGACCGGCACGCCGCTCTCGGAAATCTTCCGCGAGGTGCCGCCCTTCATCGTCGCGATGCTGGGCATCGTGCTCGCCGTGACCTTCTTCCCCGAGCTTGCGCTCTGGCTGCCGCGGATGGCGGGGATGGTGCACAACTGAGTCCGGGGCGGGCCAGCGTCAGGCCGGCCTTGAAGCATCAAGTTCGATATATCGGATCGCCATGGCCCACCTCGATTTTTTGCGGGGAGCAATCGGTAAGCTGCGACCCACGGTGTGCCAAAATAGGGCTGGAGAAGGCACTAAAGCCGATCGGGCTCCTATTTCATTTTTGGATTTAGGCGGCAAAATGCCGGTTGACAATCTCACCGGCAACCTGATCAATTCCGACATATCGGAATAGCGAATCCGCAGATATGGCGTTTGCGATGGGGGGCGGATGAATTACCGCTGGGACTGGTCCGTCCTGATCAGAGAGCCCTTCATCGGCTGGCTGTGGAGCGGCGTGCTTCTGACGCTGGCGATCAGCATCATGAGCTGGGCGGTCGCTCTCACGATCGGCATCGTCGTCGGGATCGCGCGCAGCGCTCCCTCGCGGATGGCCCGGCTGTTGGCCGGCATCTATATCGACGTGTTCCGCAGCGTGCCGCCGCTGGTCCAACTCTTCCTCTGGTATTTCGTCTTCCCGGAAGTGGTTCCCGACTCGATCGGGCTCTGGCTCAAGCGCGATCTGCCCTATCCGGAGATCGTCACCGCCGTGCTTGCCATCGGCCTGTTCGCCGGCGCGCGCGTCGCCGAACAGGTGCGCGCCGGGATCGAGGCCGTCGGCGCCCCTCTCCTGCCGGCCGCTCTCGCGACGGGCCTGCGCCCGCTCCAGGCCTTCCGCCTGATCGCGCTGCCGCTGGGCCTGCGCGCCATCGTCGGGCCGCTGACCTCGGAGTTCCTGATCACGATCAAGCTGTCATCGCTCAGCCTGACGATCGGCGTGCTCGAGCTGACGGCGCAGAGCCGCCATGTCGAGAACTACACCTTCCAGGGCTTCGAGGCCTTCACCTTCGCGACGATCGGCTATCTCGTCATCGGCCTGAGCGCGACCGGGCTGATGCGCCTCATCGACAACCGGATCGGTGTGACCGCGTTGCGGAAGGCCAACGCATGAGCGATTTCGACTGGGGCGTCATCGCCCGCTCATCCAGCTTCCTCGCCGAAGGCATGCTGCTCAGCGCGCTGCTGGTCTTCGTCGCGACCGTAGGTGGCCTGATCGTCGGCTTCGGGCTGGCGCTGATGCGGCTCTCCACGCGTCGGCTGATTTCCGGTCCCGCGGCTGCCTACGTCACGGTGATGCGCTCGCTGCCGCTGGTGCTGGTGCTGTTCTGGTTCTACTTCCTGATGCCGCTCGCTATCGGCCGGCCGGTCGGCTCGCTGACCTCGGCGCTCATCGCCTTCGTCCTGTTCGAGGCGGCCTTTTACTGCGAGATCATCCGCGCCGGCATCGGCAGCGTCCGCAAGGGCCAGAGCGATGCAGGACTGGCGACGGGCCTGCGCCGCTGGCAGGTGCTGCGCCTGATCGTGATGCCGCAGGCGATGCGCGCCATGGGGCCATTGATCCTCAACCAGATCGTGATCGTCTTCCAGGATACCTCGCTGGTCTATGTCGTCTCGCTGCACGACTTCCTCACCGCCGCGAGCGTCTTCGCCGCACGCGACGGGCGCGCGACCGAGATGTATTTGCTGGTGGCCGTCGTCTACTTGGTGATCTGCCTCTCCATCACGAAAGCCGCCGAGTTCTACAGGAGAAGGCGTCCGTCATGATCGTTCTCGACGACGTGCATAAATTCTACGGCTCCCAGCAGATCCTGCGCGGCTGCTCTGCCACGATCAGCCTGGGCGAGGTCGTGGTCGTCTGTGGGCCGTCTGGCTCCGGCAAGAGCACCCTGATCAAGTGCATCAACGGCCTGGTGCCGTTCGAGCGCGGCACGATCACGGTCGACGGCATCTCGGTCTCGTCGCCGAAGACCGATCTGCCGGCCCTGCGCGCACGCATCGGCATGGTCTTCCAGAGCTTCGAGCTCTACCCGCACATGACTGCGCTGCAAAATGTCAGCCTGGCGCAGGTCCATGTGCTCAAGCGCTCGCAGAAGGAAGCCGACGAGCGCTCCGAAAAGATCCTGATGCGGGTCGGTCTCGGCGACAAGCTCGGCAACCGCCCGGCCCAGCTCTCAGGCGGGCAGCAGCAGCGCGTCTCGATTGCCCGCGCACTGGCGATGAACCCGCAGGCGATGCTGTTCGACGAGCCGACTTCGGCGCTCGACCCGGAGATGATCAACGAGGTCCTGGAAGTGATGCAGGAGCTCGCCCTCGAGGGCATGACCATGATCGTCGTCACCCACGAGATGGGCTTTGCCCAGCGCGTCGCGAACCGCGTGCTGTTCATGGATCGCGGCGAGATCGTCGAGGACACGCCCAAGGAGCAGTTCTTCACGGCTCCCTCTTCGGAGCGGGCGAAGCAGTTCCTCAACCAGGTCCTCACCCATTGATCCGCCTATGAGCGAGCTGAATCCCCCACAGATCGGCCCGCTTCTCCAGGACCGGCGCAAGGAGCGCGGGTTGACGCTCCAACAGCTCTCGGCGCTCTCGGGCGTCTCGAAATCGATGCTCTCGCAGATCGAGCGGAGCGAGGCCAACCCGACCTTCGCGGTGCTCTGGAGCCTGACCCGCGGATTGGGCATCGATTTCGTCTCTCTGCTCGGCGAGGGGCAGACGACGGCAGGGACCGACAGCTTCATCGAGGTGCTCCCGCCGGAGCATACGCCGACGATCCGCAGCGCCGACAATTCCTGCCAATTGCGGATCCTGAGCCCGCCGAACCTGTCCGGCGCCATCGAATGGTACGATGTCGAGATCGCGCCCGGGGGCTGCCTCGACAGCGCGCCGCATGCGCCGGGAGCCATCGAGCATTTCACGGCGCTGTCCGGCGAGTTCGCGATCACCAGCGGGACCTCGCGGCATCTGCTCAGGCAGGGCGAGACCGTGCGCTATCCCGTCGACGTCGCGCATTCCATCAGCAATCCGCTGCCGACGCTCTCTCGCGGTCTGATGGTCCTGCTCTATCGGCAATCGTCGCGGGGCCGGAATGCCGTCTAGGATGCGAGCCGGTTCGGAGTTCGGTTTCTCGGAAGCAGCCTGCCATGAACGCGGCGGGTCACCATTCTCAACGAAAAAGGCAATCTGATATGCGCGTTGGTATCTTGGGCGCGGGAGCCGCGGCCTGCGGCGCGGCAGCCCAGCTCTCGGTTATGGGGCATGATCCGATCCTTTGGTCGCCATCGGGCCGGAGCACCGCGGCCCTCGCGGCTGGCGAGCCACTGCGCGCGACAGGTGCCATCGAAACCAGCCTTCACCCGCGCATCGCCGCGAGCGCCGCGGAAGCCGTCCTCGGCACCGACGCCGTGATGCTGGCGATGCCGGGCTATGCCCATAAGCTCGCCTTCGACGCGATCGCCCCGCACCTCAAGCAGGGACAGCCGGTCATCATCAGCTCGCATGCTTCCTTCGGCGCGCTTTATCTGGCGCAACTGCTCGCAGCCCGGAAGGTCAGCGTCCCGATCATCGCCTGGGGCACGACGCTCACCACCGGCCGCAAGGCCTCGCCGACCGAGGTCGCGGTGAATTCGCTGCGCTCGAAGATCGACCTCGCGACAGTGCCTGAGAGCGCGTCGCCTGAGGCGTTGGCGCTCTGCACCACCCTGTGCGGCGAGCGTTTTGTGCCCCGCGAAGGCTTGCTCGCGATCGCACTGAGCAATCTCAACCCGCAGAACCATCTCGCGATCGCCCTGTTCAACCTGACGCGGATGGAGCGTGGCGAGACCTGGGGCCAGGCGGAGAATGTCACGCCGGCTGTCGGGCGTGTGATGGAGGCGCTCGATGCCGAGCGGTTGGCCATCGCCGAGGCCTTCGGCGTCGCGGTCCGGACGATCCGCGAGCATTACGCCTTTTCCTATCAGCTCCCGGTCGCCAGCATCGCCGAGATGAATGCCGAGCTGCATGGCCGGGGCAAGGGCGGCTTCGGACCGACGACGCTGGAAAGCCGCTACGTCCTGGAAGATGCGCCCTATGGGCTGCTGCCGACCGTGCTGCTCGGCCGGCTCGTCGGGCGCCCGGCGACGTTGCACGAGGCGGGGCTGACCCTGCTGTCATCCGCCTATGGGCGCGACTTCACCGGCGAGAACGATCTGCTGCCGGCGCTGGGCTTCGCCGCGATGACGCGCGAGGAACTGGCGGCGCGGGCCAAGGACGGATTCTAGACCCCGCCTTTCGATCGAAGGCGGATATCGGCGAGCCATCGCAAAAGGGAGAGATCGATGAAATTCCATCTTGCTGCAGCCGCAGGCGCCATTCTGGCGCTAAACTTGGCGAGCTCGGCCGCCGGAGCCCAGGAGGTCGACGGCATCGTCAAGAAGCTGAAGGAGACGCAGACCATCACCATGGGCGTCCGCGAGGCGCTGTTCCCATTCAGCTATCTCGACGACAACAAGAACCCGACGGGCTACGCGGTCGAGTTCTGCAGGCGCATCATCGACGAGATCAAGACCGAGCTGAACCTGCCCGAGATCAAGATCAAATACGTGCCGATGACGATCCAGAACCGGCAGGCCCTCGTCGCCAACGGGACGGTCGATCTCGAATGCGAGGGAACGGTGAACACCTTCGGGCGCAACCGGCAGGTCGACTTCTCGTCGGTCAGCCACGTCTCGGCGAGCCAGCTCCTGATCCTCAAGAGCTCGGGGATCAAGAACTACGACGATCTCAACGGCAAGATCGTCGCCGTGGCGACGGGCGGGACCAGCGAGCCGGACCTCAAGAAGCTGATGGCCGAGCGCAAGCTCAACCTGCGCGTCCTCAATGTCGACGACCATGCGGCCGCCCTGATCGCGGTGGAGACCCGGCGCGCCGACGCCTATTTCAGCGACAACGGCGCCTTCTACGGGCTGATCAAGCAGTCGAAGAAGCCCGACACGCTCGAGATCGTCGGCGACGAATACGGCTATGCGCCGCAGGGCTTCATGGTGCCCAAGCTCAATCCGACCATCCTCTGGATCGTCAATCACACGATGGGCAAGATGTTCAAGTCGGGCGAGGCCGAGGCCCTGTACATGAAATGGTTCGGGCCGCTCGGCGCCCATGTCGGTCCCAAGCTGAAAGCAGCCTGGGCGACTCAGTCTTACGCCGAGTAAAACGGGCGCATCATCGCCGCTCATAAAAGATCAACCCGCCGTCTGACGCGCGGCGGGTTGATTTCTACGTTCGAGCTACGCGCCGGATCGCGCGACGGGCGAGGCTCACGAAGGACGGGACGCCATCGGGCCGAACCGATCAGCCCAGCCGCCGGGTCACCCCGCCCCTGTGTCCGCGCCCAGGCCGGGTCGCCGGCGCCGGCAGCAGGTAGGCGCCGCCGCCCGCACCGAGCGCCGGCCAGCCCGGATCGGCATAGGCATTGAGCTCCCAGCAGCGCAGGCGCTGACGTTCCGCGTCGGTGGTGGCATCCGAGCAGGCCGAGACTTGCGAACGCTGCCAGAAGGCGGATGCCGGCTCGCCGGCGGCAGCGACCATCCCCGCCGCCAGGCAGGCCGGAATCAGAAAACCACGCATCGCCTGCCCTCTCGGCACCTTGCATTCGGCTGGGGAGCACGCATGATGCCGCCTCGCCCTTGCCGAAGGCTTAAGTCGAGGCGCTACGGCACGACAGGCGGAACCCGCCGCCCCGATGAGACGTTCCGATAGGCATCGGAAGCCGTTCCAGGTTCCGCTCCGCCGCGCAGGAGGAAGACCGTGAAGCTGCCCATCGTGATCCATACCGAGGAAGACTACGACCGCGCGCAGCAGCGGGCCGAGGAGCTGAGCGCGATGCCCGATTCCGCGGACAAGGAGCGCGAACTGCACGCGCTGGCGGAAGCCATGCTCGCCTTCGAACTGCGGCGCGACGAAGCCGACGACTGACGCGGCCGCGCTTCAAACGTCAGGAATCGTTGCTCGCATTGAGCTCTTCGGGCCGCAATCCCTCGTCCGGCGGGGTTGCGAGCCGCTCCGGATTGCCCGCCCAAGCGGCAAGAATTTCGGCGATCACGTCGGCGCGCGAGCGTCCCTGCCGGTGAAGCTCGATATGCTGGTCGAGGACGGTCAGAACGCGCTCGTCCACCGAAAGCGTGACAGGAACGGCCGGCATCGCAACACCTCACGGAATTGAGGATGGAACAGCGGCGCAACCGCGACGTTCCACATCTGCGGCATTGGAGCATAGCTTCAACCGGCAAGCAAACACCCGGCCAAAGCAAGTCATGATGCGGGCGAGGTTGCGCTGGGTTCCTTTTTAGGTCTCCTGTTCGTATGAATTCGACCAGCATGAGAAAATAAGCGGCTTCCCATTCGAACAAAATCGCCTCTCGGTTGTTGTCCATGCAACCCGCTTAGCTGGGGAAAACATTCTGGAGGAAGATATGATCAAGCGTCATCACTTCATGCTGTCCACCGTTGGTGTCACGATGCTCGCCACCGCCGCCATGGCCCAGACCACCGCGCCGACACCGCCCTCCTCGGCTCCCGCCGCGCCGACCGCCACGCAGTCGAGCTCTGCTCCCGAGGCTCACACCAATCTGGCCGGCCAGGGCAAGTGGCGCACCAGCAAGCTGATCGGCGTGGACATCTACGGCCCCGACGACAAGAAGGTCGGCGACATCACCGAGGTGATCGTCGACAAGACCGGCAAGGTCGAGATGGTCACGATCGGCGTCGGCGGCTTCCTCGGCATCGGCTCGAAGGATGTCGCGGTTCCCTTCGATCAGGTGAACTGGAGTGACCAGCCGATGGCTGCTGCGGCGCCTGCGCCCGCGCCGTCCGGTAGCGCCGGCGGCGCCGGCACCATGGCCTCTCCGCCGGCCGCGGCAGCCCCGAAGGCGCCGGCCATGTATCCCGATCACGGCAAGATCACGATGACCAAGGACCAGCTCAAGGCCGCGCCGAGCGTGACCTATTCCGGCACCTGACATCGTCTTCGGCAAAGCAGGCCCGCCCCGACCGGGGCGGGCCTTTTTTACGCGCGTGTTGCGTCAGATCGCGGGAAAGATCTCCCGCAGCAGCGGTGGGATAGCTTCCGGCAAGTCATCGGCGATCAGCCCCATTCCCAGCCGCTCGCCGGCGAGGCCATGGAGCCAGACGGCTGCGCAGCTTGCCTCGAAGGCCGGCATACCCTGGGCCAGGAGCCCGGCGACCAAACCGGCCAGCACGTCCCCTGAGCCTGCCGTCGCCAGCGCGGCCGATCCCGTGGTGTTGATGGCGGCGCGTCCGTCCGGCGCGGCGATGACCGTATCGGCACCCTTGTAGACGACGATCGCGCAGCAGAGCGCAGCGGCCTTTCGCGCCCGCTCAAGCTTCGACGGCTCGGCGACGATATCGGCCTGCTGGCCGAACAGCCGCTGGAATTCGCCCTCATGCGGCGTCAGCACGGTCTCTCCGGCCCGTCCGTGGAGAAGCCCAGCCCCTGCGTCGGGAAACGCCGCAAGCGCAGTCAGCGCATCGGCATCAAGCACCGCAGCCCGTTCGCTTGCTATGGCTGCCCGCACCAGATCCTTGGCACGACGGTCGAGTCCTAGGGCCGGGCCGGCCAGGATGGCCGAAACCCGGCGATCCCGCAGGAAGGCCGCCGCCGCTTCCCGATCCGGGGCAGCGCGTTGAATCAGCGCATCCGGCCCGCGCGCCGCGTGGATCAGCAAGGCCTCCGGTTCGCAGAGAAGGGTCGCGAGTCCCGCGCCGATGCGCAGCGCCGCACGAGCGCTCAATCGGGCAGCCCCGACGCCTGCGACGCCGCCCGCCAACACCGCGGCCGCACCGCGCCGGAACTTGTGCGTATCGGCCGCATGGACAGGCCAGGCTTGTCGCCAGAGCGCCAGATCATTGCGGAACGCCGCCGGCGCGATCGCTTCGAGCGCCAGTTCCGCGGGGATACCGATATCCGCAATCGTCACCGGGCCGCAAAGCGACCGCCCCGGCAGAAGCAGATGCCCCGGCTTCAGCCGGAAGAAGGTAACGGTTTCGCTGGCCCTGACGGCGATGCCCTCCGCGCGGCCGGTATCGCCCGACACCCCGCTCGGCATGTCGACCGCAATAACGGGCCGGCCGGCCCTGTTGAGAAACTCCGTCGCTTCGGCGAAGGCCCCGGCAAGCGGGCGGGCCAGCCCGGCGCCGAACAGGGCATCGACGAAGACGGCGCCTCGCGCATCGCGGAGCGTGGCCAGAGGCTCGACCGCCCCGCCCCAGCGTTCCAGCGCAATCGCGGCATCGCCCGATAGGTCGCTCGCAGCTCCCGGCAGCACCACGCGAACCGGCATCCCCCGTTCCCGCAGGAGGCGCGCCGCAACGAGACCGTCGCCGCCATTGTTGCCTGGCCCGCAGAGCAGCGTGACGGCGCCTCCTGACCCGGCGCGCCGGAAGGTAGCTTCCGCCACCGCGCGGCCGGCGCGCTCCATCAGGTCGATGCCGGGGATGCCTGCCGCAATCGCGATCCGATCGGCCGCCGCCATCTGCTGCGTGGTCAACAGGGCGAGCTCCGCCCTGCCCTTCGTCTCGGTGCCGTGATCGTCCATGCCGCATCTTCGGGCGGTGGCGGACGGCCCGCAAGTTGCGGCGGAATGACGCTTGTGATCAACAGATACGCAGATGCTTAATTTTTGTGCTGTTTATTGCCTTTTCACCGAGCGGTCCGGCGGGCGTTGCCGCATGGCGGGGCGTCGGCGCCAATGCTATGAGCAGAAGCAAGGCTGCATTCGCGTGAAGACGCGGGCTTCTTTCCCGCGCCGCCGCGCGCTGCCAGCCACGATCCGGCTCGAGCCGGAGCCCGAGATGCAATGGAGGCCGGTCGGCGCATGAAGAAGATCGAAGCGATCATCAAGCCCTTCAAGCTGGACGAGGTGAAGGAGGCGCTCCAGGAGGTCGGGCTGCAAGGCATCACCGTCCTGGAAGCCAAGGGCTTCGGTCGCCAGAAGGGCCATACCGAGCTCTATCGCGGCGCCGAATACGTCGTCGACTTCCTGCCGAAGGTGAAGATCGAGATCATTCTCGCCGACGACATGCTCGATCGCGCCATCGAGGCGATCATGAAGGCCGCCCAGACCGGTCGCATCGGAGATGGCAAGATTTTTGTATCGAGCATCGAGGGGGTGATCCGCATCCGCACCGGCGAGACCGGCGCGGACGCGATCTGAGGTCGTCTCCCCGCTCATGGAATAACGAGCCGCTGGCCGGATTGGAGCCGGTTGCGGCAGCGTCAATGTGAATAACTGCTGGCAAGAGGAATGCTGAAATGAAAAGCGCCAAGGATGTCCTGAAGGCGATCAAGGACAACGACGTCAAGTATGTCGACTTCCGCTTCACCGACCCGCGCGGCAAGTGGCAGCACGTGACCTTCGACGTCGGCATGATCGACGAGGACATCTTCGCCGAGGGCACGATGTTCGACGGCTCCTCGATCGCCGGCTGGAAGGCCATTAACGAGTCCGACATGCTGCTGATGCCGGATCCGACGACCGCGACGATGGACCCGTTCTTCTCGGCCGCGACCATGGTCATCAACTGCGACGTGCTCGAGCCCGGCACCGGCGAGCCCTATGGCCGTGACCCGCGCGGCATCGCCAAGAAGGCCGAGGCCTATCTGAAGTCGACCGGTATCGGCGACACCGTCTATGTCGGCCCCGAGGCCGAGTTCTTCGTCTTCGACGACGTCAAGATCGCTGCCGACCCGTACCACACCGGCTTCAAGCTCGATAACGTCGAGCTGCCGATCAACGGGTACGCGGACTACGAGGGCGGCAATCTCGGCCACCGCGTTGCCACCAAGGGCGGCTACTTCCCCGTTCCGCCGCAGGATTCGGCGCAGGACATGCGCGGTGAGATGCTGGCCGCGATGCAGTCCATGGGCGTGGTCGTCGAGAAGCACCACCACGAGGTCGCCTCGGCCCAGCACGAGCTCGGCATGAAGTTCGACACGCTCGTGCACACCGCCGACCTGATGCAGATCTACAAGTACGCGATCCACAACGTGGCCCAGAGCTACGGCAAGACCGCGACCTTCATGCCGAAGCCGATCTATGGCGACAACGGCTCGGGCATGCACGTTCACCAGTCGATCTGGAAGAACGGCAAGCCGGTCTTCGCTGGCAACAAGTACGCCGACCTGTCGCAGGAATGCCTCTGGTACATCGGCGGCATCATCAAGCACGCCAAGTCGCTGAACGCCTTCACCAACCCCTCGACCAACTCCTACAAGCGCCTCGTCCCGGGCTATGAGGCCCCGGTCCTGCTCGCCTATTCGGCGCGCAACCGCTCGGCCTCCTGCCGTATTCCGTGGACGACCTCGCCGAAGGCCAAGCGCGTCGAGGTCCGCTTCCCCGATCCGATGGCGAACCCCTATCTCGCCTTTGCCGCCATGCTGATGGCCGGCCTCGACGGCATCGTGAACAAGATCGATCCCGGCCCGGCCATGGACAAGGACCTCTACGACCTGCCGCCGCGCGAGCTGAAGAAGATCCCGACCGTCTGCGGCTCGCTGCGCGAGGCGCTGGAGTCGCTCAAGAAGGACAACGCCTATCTCAAGGCCGGCGGCGTCTTCAACGACGACTTCATCGAGAGCTATATCGAGCTCAAGATGCAGGATGTGGCGCGCTTCGAGATGACGCCGCACCCGGTCGAGTTCGCGATGTACTACTCGTACTGAGATTTGCTGGCGGCTGCGCAGGCAACCGCCGACATTGCAGAAGACCGAGGCCGGGGCGGAAACGCCCCGGCTTTTTCATGCGCAAGGCTGAGGCATCCCCGTGCCCGCGACCGAAGGTAACCTGACCTTCATCCGTGATCCGGCAGGCTTCGGCGACCATTGCTGAGAGCGGTATCCCGGATTTGCAGTCGATCTCGATCAACGGCCGTTTTCTCGGCCAGCCGCTGACCGGCGTGCAGCGCTTCGCCCTCGAGATGACGAAAGCACTCGACCGGCGGATTGGCACGGGCGCGGTTCCCGAGGCGCTCAAAGGTGTCCGCTGGCGCCTTCTCGCGCCGCGGGACGTTCCGGAAACGCACGAATTCCAGCATATCGCCGTCGAGCGCTTCGGGCCGTTCTCCGGCCATCTCTGGGAGCAGACCTCGCTCGCACGCCGGGCTGCGGGAGATATTCTCCTCGGCTTCGGCGGCAGCGGGCCGTTGCTCCATCGCCGGCAGCTCGTCGTGATCCACGACGTCACGATCTTCCGTCACCCGGAAGCGTTCAGCGCCTCCTATCGGGCCACGCACAAGCTGCTCGGCTTCGGACTGACGCGCACGGCGCGCATCGCGACCGTCTCGAACTTCTCGCGCGGCGAGTTGAGCGCGATCTTCGGCGTGGCGCCGGAGAAAATCCCGGTCGTCTACAACGCCACCGACCATTTTTCCGGATTGGTTCCCGACGAAGCCATCATGCGGCGCCTGGGACTGGAAGACCGGAATTTCTTCTTCATGCTGGGTACGCTGAAGCCCAACAAGAACGTCGATTTCGCCATCCGGGCCTTCGATGCGCTCGGCGATCGCGGCTGGAAGCTGGTCATCGCCGGCGCGCTAGACCGCAGCGGCGTATTCAAGGCGGATGCGCCTGCAAGCGCCGAGAATCTCGTCTTCACCGGGCGCCTGACCGATGCCGAGATCGTCGCGCTCGAACGCCATGCGCGCGCCTTCGTGTTCCCCAGTCTCTATGAGGGCTTCGGCATTCCGCCGTTGGAGGCGATGACGCAGGGCTGCCCGGTTCTGGCGGCGGACATTCCCGCCGTCCGCGAGGCTTGCGGCGAGGCCGCGCTCTATTTCAACCCGCGCGATCGCGCCAGCCTCGAAGACGTCATGCGCCGGATCATGGAGGTTGAAGGCGATGCGTTCGGCCTGGCGGAGAAGGGCCGCGCCAATCTCGACCGCTTCTCATGGGACAAGAGCGCCGAGACCCTGCTGGCCAGTTTGTCGGAGATGGCCGCGCCGCGGCGCTGACGGCGCCTATTTGAACGACAGGATGCGCTGCGGGTCGAGCCGCGCCTTCATCAGGTCGACGAGGGCGATGCCATTGCCCTTCAAGCGGCCACGGCGGTCGACGAACTCCTGTTCGCGCAGGCTGCCGAGGATGTTGGCGGCAACATTCCTCGCGATCAGGCGCAGGGCTTTGCGCGGTGTCATGTTGCCCTTGCGCCAGAGATAGATCGGATTGGCGATCTGGGAGTAGCCGAAACGCAGGCCCGATGTCCGCCCTCGCTTGCTGCCGAGATGCACACCCCGGAGCGCCGTGCTGTGGACGATCTCGCCCTCAGGCGCGATCTGGCGGCAGAAATCGACATCCTCCTGCCAGCCATAGAGCGGCAGGTTCTCGTCGAAGCGCGCCGCGACGGCCCGGACCGCCGCCATCCGCACCAGCATGTTGCAGCCATAGGCGTTGTAGGCCGGCCGGATCGCCTTCGGCTCGCCCGGATCAGCGGCCAGGACCTTACGCGCCTCGTCGGCGCCGATCCCGGGGCCATGGACGCCGTCGGCAAGCACGGTCCCGGTCGCGGCGACGATGTCCGGCCGGTCTTCGAACAGCAGTTCGGCCTCGGCCAGGAAATCGCGCGCCGGCATGTAGTCGTCATCGAGGAAGACGACGAGATCGGCATCCCCGGCTGCGTCCAGGATGGCGTTGCGCTGGCCGCAACTGCCGCGCCGCCCCTCGACGCGCCGAACGGCGACGGACAGGCGCTCGGTGGCGGACTCGTCGAAATCGGCCGGCTCCGCCGGGCAGACGAGGATCGCGTCAGGGAGCCGGCTTTGACCCATCAGATGCGCGAGCGTCTCCGACAGGACATCGCGGCGTCCGGCAGTCGCGATGCCAATGACGATCTTCATGAGGCCTCCGGCGAAGCGCTGTCGCGCTGGAGCAGGGAGCTGAGCGTCGCGATGGCGGGCGGGATGCAGAACAGGAACACCGCGAGCGAAATCAACAGGGACGTCCGGGGCATGCCGGCATTGCCTAGCCCGGCGATGGCGAGCGCGGCCAAGGCGCTGGCGAGCGGCAACCCAGCCCAACGGAACGGCATGGACAGGAACAGCGGTGCCCCCACGATCACCGCGGCGGCTGCGCCGGCCAGGCCCCCGTAGAGCAATCCGGTCAGCGAGCCGCCCGAGAGGCTCCAGCCGGCGAGTGAGCCGAGATTGAGCAGGACGGCGTCGGCGACGGCGAGCCCGATGATCGGACGCAACCGCTGCATCAGATGCGCCGGCGTGGGCAGCAAGGTCTGCACCCAGGCCCGCAGCAGGGCGAGGAGCGTGACGGCCGGTGCCGCAAGCAGGAAACTCTCGCGCAGCTCAGCCTTGACGAGCCAGGATGCGGCAGGCGCCAGCAGGCACAGGATCGCAGCGGCGGTCACGAGCGAGCAGCTCGCCAATTGTCCGTAATAACCGCCGAGCCGCTCGCGGAAGCCCGCGGAACCCGGTTCGTGGTCGTAGGCGGCGACGATCTCCGGATAGCGGATCGCCTGGAGCGCCGAGACCACCATGACGAAGGGCCGCTGCAGGAGGTCGAGCGCCAGCAGGGCGCCGGCCGCCCCCTGGCTGCCGAGCGCGGCGGTCAGCAGGGCCTTGAGCCCGAGCGGAGCCAGGATTCCCGCCACCGAAGCGCCGGCCGAGACGCCGCCATAGGTCAGGTGTTTCATCAGCAGCCGGCGCTGCGGCCGTTGCAACTCGCTGGCAAGCGGGCCACCAAGCGCGCGCGCCAGCACGGCATAGGCGAGATAGGCAGCCAGCATGCCGGACACCGCGCCGGCTAGCGTGGGGGCGAGAATGGCTCCGGAGATCGTTCCGATGGCCAGGGCCGAGGCGCGCACGGCCTGGAGGATCGAGAACAGCCGGAAATCCTGCCGGAAACGCAGCATCGTCAGATGCAACTCCGAGCCGCCCTGGAAGATCGCGACGAAGGCGCCACCCACCGCAATGCCGGCGGAAGCCAAGTCCAGGGCGGCAACACTGCCGCCCGCCAGCAGGCAGAGGCCGGCGCAAACGATGAAGGCGTACAGGATCACCGAGCGCTGCGCCGCCTCGTCGGCGCCCGGGTAGAAGCGGCTGCAGGAAAAGCGCAGCCATTCGAAAGCGGCGATGCTGCCGAACTGGCTGATCGTGACGAAGAGCGAATAATGCGTGAAATCCTGCGCGGGCAGGATACGCGAGACCACGATCAGCAGCCCGAGCGCCATTACGGCCTGGTAGACATAGGCTCCGAGAGCGATGATCTGGGCCACCGGCGCGTGCCCGCTCAGGCCGCGTGCGCTACGCGTACGGCCATCGCACGCAACATCGCGCGGCGCCCGGCCGGACCGTTATCCCTGACGATGACGCAACGCATCCCATTGTCCTCCGGCTCACAGGCCTAGGACAAAAAGGTTGATATTTCCGCGCTAAGGGAGCGGTGTTTTCAGGAGAAATGCAGAACCGCGAGCCCGGCAGATGCCGCGACCGCCGCCAGCCACCAGAGCCAGCGCGACGAATGCAGGTCGGTGTTCGCCAAGGGCTGGCCGATGACATCCTCATGGCCGAAGGATTCGCCGGCCAGGCGTGCAGCGCGCTGCAAGCCCGCGATACCCGCAACCGGCACTGACTGACGCGACGCCACGGCCTTCTCCCCCTGTAGGCCGATCATAGCGCATTGCGGAAATCCGCATAGGCCTGACCGTGCTGACCATCCTCGGCACGGATGGTTAACGTGGCCTGAACGCATCCGTTCCCACGCTGTTGCGCATTCCGGCGACAGGGATGTGAGGGAGCGCGCGCCGGAACGCACAGGCGGTTTCGATCGGTGGACGAGGCGTCTATAAGCTGCCCCTGACAAGGCGCGACAGCCCGCAATGCGCTAGAGTTTACAGGGCGCGAATCAGGAAGAATTGGTTGGCAATGGCGGATAGTGGCGATCTTTTCGGTTCGGAGCCGGAGCGGCCGGACGCGGCAAGCCCGCGGCCGGAAACGCGCCCGCCGGTCGCGGCCCCAAAGGCTGCCCCGGCACCGTCCGCCCCTGCCCGCAACGGCACCCTGTCCGAGGCCGGCTACGACGCCTCCGCCATCGAGGTGCTCGAAGGGCTGGAGCCGGTGCGCCGCCGGCCGGGCATGTATATCGGCGGCACCGACGAGCGCGCCCTGCACCATCTCTTCGCCGAGGTGATCGACAACGCCATGGACGAGGCGGTGGCCGGCCACGCGACCTTCATCGATGTCGAATTGTTCGAGGACGGCTCGATCGCCGTGACCGACAACGGCCGTGGCATCCCGGTCGATCCACACCCGAAATTCCCCGGCAAATCGGCGCTCGAAGTCATCATGACGACGCTGCATGCCGGCGGCAAATTCGATTCCAAGGCCTATGAGACCTCAGGCGGCCTGCACGGCGTCGGCGTCTCCGTCGTCAACGCGCTCTCTGACCGGCTCGAGGTCGAGGTCGCGCGCGGCAAGACGCTCTACCGCCAGGTCTTCTCGCGCGGCCTGCCGCAGGGCCCGCTGGAAACGGTCGGCGCCGTCGCCAACCGGCGCGGCACCAGGGTGCGCTTCCATCCGGACGCGCAGATCTTCGGCGAGGGCGCCCATTTCTCCCCTGCCCGCCTGTTCAGGATGGCGCGCTCGAAAGCCTATCTCTTCGGCGGCGTCGAGATCCGCTGGACCTGCGCGCCCGCGCTGCTGAAGCCGGAAGGCGATGTCGCGGCCGAGGCCGTGTTCCGTTTCCCGGGCGGCTTGCGCGACTATCTCGGCCGCGAGATCGAGGGCAAGGACCTCGTCGCCGAACCGATCTTCTCCGGCAAGATCACCAAGGAAGGCAGCCACGGCTCGCTCGAATGGGCGGTGGCCTGGCTCGCGACCGGCGAGGACGGCTTCTCCTCCTCCTACTGCAACACGATCCCGACGCCCGAGGGCGGCACCCATGAGCAGGGCCTGCGCATCGCCCTGCTGCGGGGCCTGCGCGACCATGCCGAGCGCATCGGCCAGTCCAAGCGCATGGCGCAGGTCACCTCGGACGACGTCATGGCGACCTGCGCCGCCATGCTCTCGGTCTTCATCCGCGAGCCGGAATTCCAGGGCCAGACCAAGGACAAGCTCGCGACGCAGGAAGCGCATCGCATCGTCGAGAACGCGATCCGCGACGCCTTCGACCATTGGCTCGCCGCCGCGCCGCAGCAGGCTCTGCGCCTGCTCGACTGGTCGGTGGATCGGGCCGAGGAGCGCCTGCGCCGGCGCCTTGAAAAGGAAGTCTCGCGCAAGACCGCGACCCGCAAGCTCCGCCTGCCCGGCAAGCTCGCCGATTGTTCCAATGCCGGCGCCGCTGGTTCCGAGCTCTTCATCGTCGAGGGCGACTCGGCCGGCGGCTCAGCCAAGCAGGCGCGCAACCGTGCGAACCAGGCGATCCTGCCGCTGCGCGGCAAGATTCTCAACGTCGCCAATGCGACGCGCGAGAAGCTCAATGCCAACCAGCAGCTCGCCGACCTGATCTTGGCGCTCGGCTGCGGCATCGGCACGCAGTTCCGCGAGGACGACCTGCGCTACGAGAAGGTCATCGTGATGACCGACGCGGATGTCGACGGCGCCCATATCGCCTCGCTGCTCGTCACCTTCTTCTGGCGCCAGATGCCGCGGCTGATCGAGAAGGGGCATCTCTACCTCGCCGTGCCGCCGCTCTACCGCCTCCAGCACGGGGGAAAGAGCGTCTATGCCCGCAACGACGCCCATAAGGACGAGCTGATCGAGACCGTCTTCAAGGGCAAGAAGCCGGAAATCTCGCGCTTCAAGGGCCTCGGCGAAATGATGCCGGCGCAGCTCAAGGAAACCACCATGGACCCGAGCAAGCGCACCCTGCTGAAGGTCATGGTCGACCACGAGGCCAAGGAAGAGACCTCCGATACGGTCGAGCGCCTGATGGGCAACAAGCCGGAAGCGCGCTTCGTCTTCATCCAGGAGCGCGCCGCCTTTGCCGGCGAACTGATCGACCTGTGAGGGCTGAGCCCTGCATTCCTGCAGGGCTGGGCCTCAAGCCCGGCGGGCTGCCCGAGCGCCGGTTTCCCGGCAGGGTTCGCGCATGTCGAACCCTCCCCACACCCCGGACCGCCATGATCGCCGTCACCAAGCCATCGTTCGAGACTGGCCGCTGACGGAATGGGCGAGCCTCCTTCCCCTCCATCTCGACGCGACGGCGATCTGGCACCGCCCGCTGGGCAATTGTCCTGGGACGACATCCGGATCTTCAACGCCATCGCCGTCGGCGGGTCGATGGCCGTGGCGGCGGCGCAGCTCGGCCTGAGCGAGGCGACCGTCGCGCGCCGGCTGAAAGGCTTCGAAGCCGAACTCGGCCTGCAGCTCTTCACGCGCGAGGCCAACCGGCTCGTGCCGACCTCGGCCGGGACGGAGCTCGCGGCTGAAGCCGCTCTCGTCGAAGCCGCGGCCAGGCGCTTCGCGATCCGCGCCGACGCCGCTCGCCCGAAGGACAATGCGCCGGTCCGCATCACCGCCACCACCTCGATCAGCCTGCTCCTGACGATGAACGCGACGGCGATCTCGCAAGCGGCCGGCGGCGTCGAGATAGTCATCATCAGTACGCGCAACCGGCTCGACCTCTCCCGCGGCGAGGCCGATATCGCCTTGCGCATGACCAGGGTGCCAAGCGAGCCCGGCCATTACGCGCAAAAGGTCGGGCGCCTGATGCAGGCGCTGTATGTTCGTCGCGGCGTCGATCCGGCAACGGCGCCGATCATTTCGGTCAACCGCGAGACCTCCTCGCGGATCGACGACCATATCATGGCCTATGCCGCCGGCCGGCCGATCGCCGCCCGTGTCGGCGATTCGGCCGCCCGCTACGAAAGCATCCGCTCGTCCGGAGCGCTGTCGATGGCGCCCTGCTTCATGGGCGATGCCGATCCGAGCCTGCGCCGCCTGGCGCCGCCGCCCGAGCAGACCGCCGACGACATCTTCCTGGTCTCGCACGACGTCTCGCGCCGCCGGCCCGGTGTCGCGGCCGTGCTGGGCGCCCTGCGCAGACTGTTCAGGGAGCAGCAGGCCCGGCTCGCGGGACGCACCGCCGGGAGCGATCAGTAAAGTCCGCCCCGCTGCGGCAAGACTTGGCTAACCATCCTTTTACTGCTGCGGGCGCATATTGCCGCAAAGCTCGTGAAGTCACGGGCCGCGGAGAGTGCGCCATGCGCCTGATCGAACTGTTCTGGAAGAACAATCGCGGCACGCTCGCCGCCGATATCGCCAAGGCCGGCGCGGCCATCGCTTTCCTGTCGGTCATCGCCGCGAATTTCCTGTCGAGCCAGACTGCCTCGCTCGACAAGGAGCGCATGGCCCAGGTCAGCCTCGCCGCCTCGAAGCGCCAGTCCACGGATCCCATGGTCACCGGTTCGATCGGGCAGAGCGCGAATGCGACGAAGCTCGATCCTTGCGTCCTGCCGCGCTGACGGCGATCAGCCAAGCCAGCGCAACAATTCTCCCGTCACCGCCTCCGGCGCTTCCAGCGTCGACAGATGCCCGCATTCCCTGACGATCGCGAGCCGCGCCGCATCGCCGACGAGGCCGGCCATTTCCTGCGCCTCGGCGACAGGCGTGATTTCATCCTCCTCTCCGACCAGAACCAATACCGGGATCGATATCCCCGCCAGCACCGGGCGTGAATCCGGCCGCTGCATGATCGCCTTCTGCTGGCGCACGAACCCCTCGGCTTCGACCTCGTCGGCCATGCCGCGCACCAGCAATCGCAGCGGCTCGTCGGCCAGACGCGCCGGCGCGACAAGCTTCTGCCAGAGCAGCGTCGTCACGTTGTCGAAGGCGCCCTTCTCGGCCAGCGCGATCATCTGCTCGCGCGGAATGTTGGTCTCCGGCGTGGCCGGCTTGGCGCTGGTGTCGAGCAGGGCGAGCCGCGTCACGCGCTCCGGCGCCTGCCGCAGCACCTCGAACGCGACATAGCCGCCCATCGACAGCCCGCAGAGCGCAAAACGCGGTGGCGCAGCCGCAAGCAGGCGCTTCACGATGGCCGAAAGCGTGTCGTCGCGGGCGTGATCGGCGACGAGGATCGGGCGTCCATCGGCAAGAGCAGGCCATTGCGGGGCATACAGCGCGGCGTTGCAACTCAGGCCGGGAACGAGAACAAGCGGCTCCTTCATGAGGCTAATACGGTCCTTCAATGGCTAGATGATTGACTTTGCCGCGTTTTCTTTGCATTCCACACGAGTCCGAAGGCGCGCAGGAACTGTCGTCGCGCCAACGTGGTGGTTGAGCAGGTCATCCCGCTGCGTTTCACCGACCCAGAAGAAGCACGATACGCGATGTCATTTGCCGAACTCGGCTTGAGCGAAAAGGTTCTGACGGCTGTCACAGCCGCGGGCTATAGCACGCCGACCCCCATCCAGGCCCAGGCCATTCCGCATGTTCTCGCCCGCAAGGACGTTCTGGGCATCGCCCAGACCGGCACCGGCAAGACCGCGGCCTTCACGCTGCCGATGCTCACCATCCTGGAAACCGGCCGTGCCCGGGCCCGGATGCCGCGGACGCTGATCCTCGAGCCGACGCGCGAGCTTGCGGCGCAGGTCGAGGAGAACTTCACCCGCTATGGCGTGAACCAGAAGCTCTCGGTCGCGCTGCTGATCGGCGGCGTCTCCTTCGGCGACCAGGATGCCAAGATCACCCGCGGCGTCGACGTGCTGATCGCGACGCCCGGCCGCCTGCTCGACCATGTCGAGCGCGGTAAGCTGCTGCTGACCGGCGTCGAGCTCCTCGTCATCGACGAGGCCGATCGCATGCTCGACATGGGTTTCATCCCGGACATCGAGCGTGTCTGCAAGCTCGTGCCCTTCACCCGGCAGACGCTGTTCTTCACCGCGACGATGCCCCCGGAGATCACCCGCATCTCCGAGCAGTTCCTGCACAACCCGGTGCGCGTCGAGGTTTCCCGCCCCGCGACGGCGGCCACCACCATCACCCAGCGGCTGATCGCCTCCAATTCCCAGGATTTCGAGAAGCGCGAGACGCTGCGCAAGCTGATCAAGGGCGCGGTCGATCTCCAGAACGCGATCGTATTCTGTAATCGCAAGCGCGATGTCGCGACGCTGCACAAGTCGCTGCAACGCCATGGCTTTCCGGCGGTCGCCCTGCATGGCGATATGGACCAGTATGCCCGCATGGCGGCGCTGGAATCCTTCCGCACCGGCGAGAACCCGATCCTCGTCGCTTCCGACGTCGCGGCGCGCGGCCTCGATATCCCCGCCGTCAGCCACGTCTTCAATTTCGACGTGCCGACCCATGCCGAGGATTATGTCCACCGCATCGGCCGCACCGGCCGCGCCGGGCGCGAAGGCGCGTCCTTCACCATCGTCACGCGCCATGACGACAAGCTCGTCGCGGCGATCGAGAAATTGACCGGCCAGACCATCGCCTTCGAAGGCCCCGGCCTCGACGCCCTGCCGCCCGGCCAGCCGCGCGAGGAACGTCGCGGCGACCGTCGGGACGACAAGCGCTCTTCGTCGCGTGGTGGTCGCGGACGGCCCGAGCGTGGCTCGCGTTCAAGCGCGGCGCCCGCGCGGTCTGACGCTGACGAGAACGTCGCGGATACGCAGCGCAAACCACGCCGTGTCCCGATTCGGCCCGACTCTGAGACCGCGCCGCCGTCGCCGCCCGTAGCAGCGCGCAGGCAGGACGAACCCCGGCATCAGGACGAACCCCGGCGCCCGCGTCCGTCCCGCACGCGCGACGACGATGACGGCCCGCAGGTCAAGGGTCTGGGCGACCATGTCCCGGCCTTCCTGCTCCGTCCGGTTCGTGTCGGATAACGTTACGGCATCAACCCGTTTTTAACGACATCGATCTAGATTGCCTTTCGCCGCGTCGGGCTGACCTTCGCGGCGGACGGGCGCATGCCGCCGTATATACGGACAGGATGTCCCGCTTCGATTGTGTCAATCGAAGCTGTCGTGGCCGAAGGCCGCGAACCGGCTTCATACCGGGGTGGTGATGGCATGGACGACCTGGTTTCGGTTCCCGTCCGCACCGACGATCTCGCCGAGCGCGTCGTCGCGGCGATGCGGGAGCACGGCTCGCCGAGCTATCCCCGCGCCTTCGAGGTCTGGTACGCCCATCTCAGCGGCGAGATGCCGGCTGTCAGCGTCGCGATGAGCGCCATTCTCACGGGCAGCGACGGCAAGGTCACGGCCGCCGATATCGACAGCCTCTACGAGCGCTTCATCTCAACCGAGCGTTTCTCGCGCCAGGCCGAGCGCACCAGCCTGCAGGTTTTGAGCGAGATCGACGCCATGATGGGGCTGGTCGACAAGGCGCTCGGCTCCAGCGAGATCTATCACGGCCGTCTCTGCGCCATGTCCGAGGACGTGCCGCCGGCGACGGACCGGCACAAGCTGCGTGAATGGGTCGAGGCTCTGGTGATGTCGACCCGCGAAGAGGTCACCCGCAAGACGCAGCTCGAAGCGGAGCTGCGCAACAGCTCCAACGAAATCCGCAATCTGCGCGAGGCCCTGGAATCGACTCGCGCCGAGGCCCTCACCGATCCGCTGACCGGTCTCGCCAATCGCCGCCATTTCGAAGAGATGCTGCAGAAGTCGATCGATCAGGCCACCTTGCGCCGCGAGCCCTTCGCGCTGGTCATGGCCGATATCGACTTCTTCAAGCGCTTCAACGACGCCCATGGCCACCTGACCGGCGACCAGGTGCTGCGCCTCGTCGCGCGCACCATGAAGGACAAGTTCAAGGACAAGGCGATCATCACCCGCTTCGGCGGCGAGGAATTCGCCATCATCCTGCCCGAGGCCGACCTGATCGCCGGCAAGTTCGGGGCGGAAACCGTCCGCCAAGCGCTGCTGACCCGCGAATTGATCAAGCGCTCGACCAACGAGAATCTCGGCCGCATCACCATCTCTCTCGGCGTCTCCAGCTATCGCCGCGGCGATACGGCCGGCTCCCTGGTCGACCGGGCCGATCAGGCCCTGATGCAGGCCAAGCGCGACGGCCGCAATCGCACGGCCACAGAGGACGTCGTGGAGACGGCCAGCCGCGTCGCCTGAAAAGCTGCGCCGGCTGCCGTTCAGGGCGCCGCCAGCGCGCTCTCGCTTTGTGGCTTGATCTCGACGGATTCGCCGCAGCCGCAGGCCGAGACCTGATTGGGATTGTTGAAGACGAAGGTCGACGAGAACCGGTCCGTCTTGAAGTCGAGCTCCGTGCCGAGCAGGAACAGCACGGCCTTGGCGTCGACGACGACCGTCGCGTCCTTGTCGGTCACGACCTCATCGCCCTTGCCGACCGCGCGCGCGATCTCGAACGTGTATTCCATGCCGGCGCAGCCGCCCTTCTTGACGCCGACCCGAAGGCCGAGCGCCGGAGCATCCCCACCAGAGGATTGCGACATGATCTCGCGGATGCGGGCCGCCGCGGCGTCGGTCAGCGAAATGACCTTGAGGCCCGGTATCGAAAACATCTGTTTCCCTCCTCGACCGGGTTCAAGGCCCGGTGAAGCAAGATTGGTCCTACCAACATAGGGATCTGCGGGGCTTTCGTCGAGATGGCGCCTGCATGCCATGCGCCGGCTATCCGGCCCCTGCCCGCCCAGCGCATTGCGGAACAGCCCGGCTCATGCACTCTGGCGCTTCAGAATCCCCGCGGCTCCGAGAGCTCTTCCAACCGGCAGGAAACCCATGGCGCATCGTCTGCATCGCCCCGAATCGCTGCATGCCCTCGTCCGCGACATGGTCATGAAGGCCGGCTGGACCGAAGCGGAGGCGCAGGAGACCGCCGATCATCTCGTCCTCGCCAATCTCAGCGGCCATGACAGCCACGGGGTCGGCATGCTGCCGCTCTATTTCCAGTCGCTTGCCGACGGCAATCTCAGCCCGGCATCGCAGCCGCAGACGCGCCTCGATACGGCGCCCTTCCTGATCATCGACGGCAAGATCGCGCTCGGCCAGCCGAACGCCCGCAATGCCGTCGACCGCGCGGTCGCGATGGCGCAGACGGGCGGCGTCGCCATCGTCAACCTGCTCGATTCTCATCATATCGGCCGCATCGGTCATTATGCCGAGGTCGCGGCCGAGGCCGGGCTGATCTCGTTCTTCTGGGTGAACGTTGCCGGCCGCCCGCCGATCGTCGCGCCCTATGCCGCGAAGGAAGCCCGCTTCGGCACCAATCCCCACGCGATCGGCATCCCCATCCCCGGCGGCGATCCCTTGATCCTCGACTTCGCCACCAGCCGCATGGCCCATGGCAAGGCCCGCGTAGCGCTCAACAAGTGCGAGCAGGTTCCGCCCGGCTACATCATCGACGGCGAGGGTCGCCCGACCACGGACCCGGCCCATGTCTTCGCCAACCCCGACCATCCGCTCGGCGCGCTCCTGCCCTTCGGCGACCATAAGGGCGCCGGCCTTTCGCTCATCGCCGAACTGCTCTCGGCCGGCCTGATGGGCGCCGCCCGCATCGACCAGAAGCCGCAGAAGACCTGGGTGATCAACTCGCTCTTCGGCGTCATCATCGACGCGGCCCGCCTGGAGCCGGACGCCGAGCTGCGCCGCAGCCGCACCGAAAGCTATCTCGCCTTTGTGCGGGCGGCGAAGCCGATGGACCCGGCCAATCCGGTGCTCGCGCCCGGCGACAAGGAGCGCAAGGTCAGGATCGAGCGGCAGGAAGCCGGCATCCCGCTCGACGACGAGACCTGGTCGCAGATCGTGGCCGCCGCCAGGCAGCACGGCATCGACGCCGAGAGCTACTGAGAGCATGTCGCCCGAAGCCTACAACGCCTTCTGCGCGAGCCTCCCCGCCACCAGCCATGTCGTGCAATGGGGCGGAGCCGACGTCTGGAAGGTCGGCGGCAAGGTCTTCGTCATTGGCCGGCAGCAGGAGGATGGCGAGATGGCCGTCTCCTTCAAATGCTCGCCGATGGGCTTCGATATCCTGAGTGAGCAGCCGGGGCTCAGGCCCGCGCCCTATCTCGCCTCGCGCGGCATGAAATGGATCCAGTGGCTCACCGGCGAGAGCATGCCGGACGACGCCCTGTGCGACTATCTCGCCGAGAGCCATCGCCTCGCCGCCGCCGGGCTGACGAAGCGGGTGCGGGCGGAGCTGGGGCTGGGTTAGGTGCCGCGGGCGCTTGCAGACTCGTTTCCAGTCGGAACGCCTTTGTCATTCCGGGGCTTCGCGCAGCGAAGAACCCGGAAGCCACGACACCGGGTGAGCCCCTGCCCGATCTTCTTGTCCAAGCGCTGCTCCAGGTCGTGGGTCCCGGGTTCGCGCCTGTGGCGCGCCCCGGAATGACAAAGGTCGCGCCTATAGCAGCGCCTCGCCCCGGAACATCGGCACGCAGCCGCCGCCGACCCGCGAGCGGAACCCGTCCGCAGCGCGCCGGGACGTCACGTTCAGCCGGCTCGGGCGTCCCATCTCGACGCCCTGCGTGATGCTGTAGGCAGCCTTGTCGCCGCCATCGAGCGAGAGCAGCAATGCGCCGAGCGTCGCGCTGGCGCTGCCGGTGGCCGGGTCTTCCCAGGTGCCGGCCAGCGGCGCGAACATCCGCGCCCGGACCGCATTGCCTTCTCGGGCATAGAGGAACAGCGACAGCCGCCCATGCAGTTCCGGATTCTGGCTTTCGAGCTTGCGGAAGGCTGCGATATCGGGCGTCGCGCCGGCGAGCGCAGCCGGCGCGATCTGCGCCAGCACGAATTTCACGCCGAGCGAGGCCTGGACCGGCTTGTGCGCACTGGTGACGATGTCGGAAGGAGCCACGCCCGCGCAGGCAGCGATGCCATCGACCGGCAGTTCGATGCCGAGCGACAGCGCCTGCGGCGCGGCGATGACCGCACCCGTCACCGCGCCGGCCACATCACGCTCGACCGCGATCTCGACCAGCCCTGCCAATTGCTCGAAGCGCAGCACGCCGCCACGGTCGCGGCCATGGCGGGCCAGCACGCAGGCCGTGCCGACATTGGGATGGCCGGCGAAGGGCATCTCGGCTGTGCGATGGAATATCCGGACCCGCGCTTCGTTGGCCGGATCTTCCGGCGGCAGGACGAAGGTCGTCTCGCTATAGTTCATCTCCGCCGCGAGCGACTGCATCTGGGCGTCTGACAAGCCCCGCGCATCGGTGAAGACGGCGAGCTGGTTGCCGCCAAAGGGGCGATCGGTGAAGACGTCGACGGTCTCGTAGGGAAAGCTGGGCACGGCGGGCTCCGGTGACGACAAGCGTTCGGCCGTCTAGATGCCACCGTTACCCGAGCAGGAATAATGAAGGTCGATCATGCGATCGATCACGCTCGCGAGCCGTTTCCGCCGTCACAAAAGGAAATGCAGGCCGAAGCCGAGAATGACGAAGCCGGCCGCTACGACCTGCGCAACGAAGAGCGGCTTCAGTCGGAACGCCTGCGCAGCGTGGAAATCGGCACGCTCCGAACGCGACATCCGCTCGCGTGCCCTGAACTGCTCGGCGAGCGCCGATGGATCGCTGCTCGCCCCGTCGCGTTCGAGGTCCATCCTCACGGCGATGAAGCCGATGACGAGACCGAGCACGCCGAGGCCGAAGAAACCGACCAGCCGCAAGGCGGCGTAGAAAACGCCGATCAGCAAGGCGGCCAGGAACGGAAAGACCAGATAGTCCCACTTCGTCGCGCGCATGACGAGATCATGCGGGATAACGGCGAAACGGTCCAGCCTCACCACATGTCGAGCGCGACGCGGGCCTCGTCGGACATGCGCGACTGATCCCAGGGCGGGTCGAACGTCATGTTGACCGTCACGCCCGCGACGCCAGGCACCGTGCTGACGGCATTCTCGACCCAGCCCGGCATCTCGCCGGCAACCGGGCAGCCCGGCGCAGTCAGAGTCATGTCGATCGTGATCTGACGGTCGTCGGCGATGTCGACCCGGTAGATCAGGCCGAGCTCGTAGATATCGGAGGGAATCTCGGGATCGTAGACCGTCTTCAGCGCGGCCACGATATCGTCCGTCAGCCGGTCGATCTCTTCCGGCGGCAGCGCAGTGCCCTTGCCCATCGTGGGGGCGTTCGGCTTCAGGTCGTCAGCGACGCTGTCGGTCATCTCTTCAAATCCCGGTCAGGCGAACAGGCTTTCGGCCTTCCGCAGGGCGTCGACCAGCTTGTCCACCTCTTCGAGCGTATTGTAGAGCCCGAAGGAGGCGCGGCAGGTCGATGTCACCCCATATCGTGCCAAAAGCGGCATGGCGCAATGGGTGCCGGCGCGCACTGCGACACCGGCACGGTCGATCACGGTCGCGACGTCATGGGCATGGGCGCCCTTCATCTCGAAGGCGACGATCGCGCCCTTCTCCCGCGCCTTGCCGAAGATGCGGATCGAGTTCATCTCGCCGAGCCGCTCCATCGCATAGGCGCCGAGCTTGGCCTCATGGGCGGCGATGTTTTCGCGGCCGAGCGCCATCATGTAGTCGAGGGCAGCACCCAGCCCGACCGCCTCGACGATCGCCGGCGTGCCGGATTCGAAGCGATGCGGCGGGTCGTTATAGGTGACGCTGTCTTCGCTGACGGTGACGATCATCTCGCCGCCACCCTCGTAAGGCGGCAGCTTGTCGAGCCATTCCTTCTTGCCCCAGAGGATGCCGGAGCCGGTCGGCCCGTAGGTCTTGTGGCCGGTGAAGGCATAGAAGTCGCAGCCCAGCGCCTGCACGTCGACCGGCAGGTGCACGGCGCCTTGGCTGCCGTCGACCACCAGCGGGATGCCGTAGGAGCGGCAGATCGCGGCGACCTCGGCGATCGGGATGATCGTGCCGATCGCGTTCGACATCTGGGTCAGCGACACCACCTTGGTGCGCGGCGAGATCAGCTTCTCGAATTCCTCGATGAGGAAATTGCCGTCCTCGTCAATCGGCGCCCATTTGATCACGGCGCCATGGCGCTCGCGCCAATAATGCCAGGGCACGATGTTGGAATGGTGCTCCAGGATCGAGAGGATGATCTCGTCGCCTTCCTGGATCTGCAGATGGCGCCCGAGCGAAGAGGCCACCGTGTTGAGCGCCCCGGTGGAGGAGCGCGTGAACACGATCTCCTCCAGATGCGCCGCGTTCAGGAAGCGACGCGCGCTTTCGCGAGCCGCTTCATAGGCTTCCGTCGAAGCGTTGGCGAGATAGTGCAGGCCGCGATGGACATTGGCATAGTCCTCGCGCATCAGCCGCGTCATCGCCTCGATCACCGCTTCCGGCTTCTGGGCCGAGGCGGCGTTGTCGAGATAGACCAGCGGCTTACCATAGACCTCCCGGCTCAGGATCGCGAAATCCTTGCGGATGGCCTGGACGTCGTAGGGCTTCGCCAGCGCGTTCATCGGTTCAGGCCTTTCCGGGCGTGGCGGGGGCCTTGTCGGCGACGAGCTCGCCGCCATGGCCCCAATCCTCGCGCTCGATCTCCTGGATCACGATATGGGTATTCTCAGGGTTCTTGCCGAGCACCTTGACCAGCGTTTCCGTGAATTCCTTCACGATCTGGGCCTTCTGCTGGCGCGACGCGCCCTTCGTGATCTGGAGATTGATGTAGGGCATCAGACGGTGCTCACCTCGGAAGCGGCCTCGCGGGCCTTCAGCCACGACTCGACCTCGCCGATAACGAGATCGCGTACATCCTCGTCCGTGATGAACTCGACCGCCTCGCCGGCGAACGCTTGCAGCACCAGCGCCTCGGCCTGCGGCCGCGGCAGGCCGCGCGCCATCAGGTAGAAGAGCTGGTCGCCGTCGATCTGCGCGACGGTCGCGCCATGGCCGCAGACCACGTCGTCGGCGAAGATCTCGAGCTCGGGCTTGTTGTACATCGAGGCGCCGTCGTTGAGCAGCAGCGCGTTGCTCCTCATGCCGCCATCGGTCTTCTGCGCGTATTTGCGCACGATGACCTTGCCCTGGAACACGCCGGTGGCCTCGCCGCCCGCGATCGTCTTGAACAATTCGCGGCTGGTGCCATGCGGCACCTCATGGTCGACGATCAGCGTGACGTCGGAATGCTGCGCCTTGTTGATCAGGTTGACGCCGCGCAGGCCGATCTCGGTGTGCTCGCCGGCATAGCGGACGAAATGCTGCTGGCGCACCGTGCCGGCATTGCAGATCAGCGCGAAGGAATCGAACTTCGCGTGAGCGCCGACCGTCGCGAGCAGGCTCTGCACCTCGACCGTCGCCGGCTGCTGCCGGGTGACGACGCGGACATGCTGGATCTCGCTCTCGTCGCCGGTCTCGAAGACGATCGCGCCGTTGATCTGTTGCGCGGCGTTGCCGGCGGCCTCGCTGACCTCGACGATCGTGCCCTTGCTGCCCTTGCCGGCCAGCACGACCGAGCGATGGAACACCGCCCGCTCCTCCTCGCCGGAAGCGAGCGCCACGATCACGATCCGCTGCTCCAGCTCGATGCCATCGGCGATCTCGACGAAGACGCCGTCGCGCATCAGCGCGGTGTTGAGCGCGAGGCCCATGTCGTCATGGCCGACAGAGGGGCCGGCCAGGATGCGGGTCAAGTCCTCGCGCGGCGACACCAGCGCCTCGGCGAGCGACTGCACGGTCACACCCTCGGGGATCGCATCGAGCGTCGAGAGCTCCGGCGCGAAGACGCCGTCGACCAGCACGAGGCGCAGGCCATCGAGCTTCAGCGCGGCCAGGCGAGCCTTGACCGCCGCCGTGACGGCAGCTCCGCCGGCAAGCGGCCGCGCCTCGCGCAGCAGCGTGCGCAGGTCGGTATAGCGCCAGGATTCGAGCCGGCGATGCGGCAGGCCCTTGGACTCGAAGCCGGCGAAGGCATCCTCGCGGAGCTTGCGCACGGCCGGACCACCCGGCAGCTCGGCCTTGCTGTCAGCGTATTGCTGGACGAGCTGCTGTTCGGCAGCCGTCTTCAGCGGGGTGACGATGGCCATCAGGCGGCCTCCCCATAGGCCGCATAGCCCGACTTCTCGAGTTCGAGCGCCAGCTCTTTGCCGCCCGTCTTCACGATCCGGCCCTTCGACATGACGTGGACGGTGTCAGGCACGATATGGTCGAGCAGGCGCTGATAGTGGGTGATGACGAGGAAGCCGCGGTTCTTGTCGCGGAGCGCGTTCACGCCCTCGGCGACGATGCGGAGCGCGTCGATGTCGAGGCCGGAATCGGTCTCGTCGAGGATGCACATGGACGGCGAAAGCAGAGCCATCTGAAGGATTTCCATGCGCTTCTTCTCACCGCCGGAGAAGCCGACATTGAGCGGCCTGCGCAGCATGTCCTTGGCGATGCCGAGCTTGTCGGCGGCAGCATTGACCTGCTTGATGAGGTCCGGCGTCAGCAGCTCGTCCTGCCCGCGCGCCTTGCGCTGCGCGTTCATCGCCGCCTTCAGGAAGGTCATGGTGGCGACACCGGGGATCTCCAGCGGGTACTGGAAGGCGAGGAAGATGCCGGCGGCGGCGCGGGCATCGGCCTCCATCTCCAGCACGTTCTCGCCGTTCAGCAGGATCTCGCCGTCGAGGACCTCATAGTCCTCCTTGCCGGCGATGACATAGCTCAGCGTCGACTTGCCGGAGCCGTTCGGCCCCATGATGGCAGCGACCTCGCCGTCGTTCACGGTGAGGTTCAGGCCGTTCAGGATCTGCTTGTCCTCGTCGGCGATCTTGACGACCAGATTGCGAATTTCGAGCATCGTTTCGTTCCTGTGTCATCCCGTGCGCGGTGCAGCGCGAAGCGGTGCGCGCAGACCCGGGATCGTTTTATCCAGTGATGGTCCTGATGACGGTCCCGTGTCTGCGGAGCAGCACTTTCGTGCTGCGCCGCGCACGGGATGACCGCCCTTATCCAACCGAGCCTTCGAGCGAGATCGTGATCAGCTTCTGCGCTTCGACGGCAAATTCCATCGGGAGCTGCTGCAGCACCTCCTTGACGAAGCCGTTGACGATCAGCGCAACCGCCTCCTCCTCGGAGAGGCCGCGCTGCTGGCAGTAGAACATCTGGTCCTCGCCGATCTTCGACGTGGTCGCCTCATGCTCGAAGATCGCGGTCGCGGTCTTGGCCTCGATATAGGGGATCGTGTGCGCGCCGCACTGGTCGCCGATCAGGAGCGAGTCGCAGTTGGTGAAGTTGCGCGCGCCGGTCGCCTTGCGGTGGGCCGAGACGATGCCGCGATAGGTCGAGTCCGACTTGCCGGCCGCGATGCCCTTGGCGATGATCTTGGAGGTCGTGTTCTTGCCGAGGTGCAGCATCTTGGTGCCGCTATCGACCTGCTGCATGCCGTTCGACACCGCGATCGAATAGAACTCGCCGCGCGAGCCGTCGCCGCGCAGGATGCAGGACGGGTACTTCCAGGTGATCGCCGAGCCGGTCTCGACCTGCGTCCACGAGATCTTCGAGTTCTTGCCGCGGCAATCGCCGCGCTTGGTCACGAAGTTGTAGATGCCGCCCTTGCCCTCGGCATCGCCGGGGAACCAGTTCTGCACGGTCGAGTACTTGATCTCGGCATCGTCGAGCGCGATCAGCTCGACTACCGCCGCATGGAGCTGGTTCTCGTCGCGCTTCGGCGCCGTGCAGCCTTCGAGATAGCTGACATAGGCGCCCTCGTCGGCGATGATCAGCGTGCGCTCGAACTGGCCGGTATTCTGCTCGTTGATGCGGAAATACGTCGACAGCTCCATCGGGCAGCGCACGCCCTTAGGGATGTAGACGAAGGAGCCGTCGGTAAAGACCGCGCTGTTCAGCGTCGCGAAATAATTGTCCGTCACCGGAACGACCGTCGCGAGGTACTTCCTGACCAGCTCGGGATGCTCCTGGATCGCCTCGGAGATCGAGCAGAAGATCACGCCGGCCTGGGCCAGCTCCTTCTTGAAGGTCGTGACCACCGAGACGGAGTCGAAGACGGCATCGACCGCGACGCGGTTCTCCGGCGCGACGCCGGCCAGGATTTCCTGCTCGCGCAGGGGAATACCGAGCTTCTTGTAGGTCTCGAGAATGGCCGGATCGACCTCGTCGAGCGATTTCGGCGAGGCGCCCTTCTTCGGCGCAGCGTAATAATACAGGTTCTGGTAGTCGATCGGCGGATAGTTTACGCGCGACCAGGTCGGCTCGGTCATGGTCTTCCACCGGCGGAAGGCGTCGAGCCGCCATTCGAGCATCCATTCCGGCTCGTTCTTGCGGGCCGAAATGTAGCGGACGGTGTCCTCGGTGAGGCCCTTGGCCGGCTTGTCGACCTCCAGCTCCGTGACGAAGCCGTATTTGTACTCGGTCACGTCGATCGACTTGACCTGATCGATGGTCTCCTGGACCGCTGCCATTTCTCAGTCTCCAGTGCGGGTTCAAGGCCCGCCGGTTCAATTTCTTCTGTTGCGGAACGCGTCAGGCGGCAGCCCGGGCGCCCCGATCGGCTGGCGCGGCCACGAGCTTTTCGTAGGCCGCGAGAAAGAGATCGATATCAGCCTCGGAGGTGGTCCATCCGAGCGAGGCCCGCAAGGCCCCTGCGCTCATAGTGGGGTCGATTTTCATCGCATCGAGCACATGCGAGCGCTTGACCTTGCCCGAGGAGCAGGCCGAGCCGGACGAAAGGGCCGCCCCGGCGAGATCGAGCTTGATCAGCACGGTTTCGGCCTTGAGGCCCGGCGTCGCGAAGGCGCTGGTATTGGGCAGGCGCGGCGCGGCTTGAGCGAAGATAGCCGTCTCCGGCGACAGCGCAGCGAGACCCGCTTCCAGGCGATCGCGGAACCCCGCGAGTCGCTTCGCTTCTGTGGCTAGATGCTTGCCGGCGATCTCAGCCGCCGCGCCGAAGCCGATGATTCCCGGCAGGTTTTCGGTTCCGGCGCGCCAGCCGCGCTCCTGCCCGCCGCCGCGCATCGGCTTCTCAGTGAGTTCGAGCGCGCCCGTCCTGAAGACGATCGCGCCGATGCCCTTGGGGCCGCCGATCTTGTGGGCCGAGAGTGTCAGCACGTCGGCGCCGAGTGGAATGATATCGATGGCGATCTTGCCGGCCGCCTGTACGGCGTCGCTATGCAGCAGGCCGCCATGGCGATGCACGATTGCGGCCGCCTCGGCGATCGGCTGGATCACACCGGTCTCGTTATTCGCGAGATGGATCGAGACCAGCGCGCGGGCGCCGGGGTTCTCGGCGACGAAGTGCGCCAGCCGCTCATCGAGCCAGGCGAGATCGACCAGCCCGCTCGCATCGACCGGGATCGCCTCGGCAGCGCTGGCCGGGAAGCGATGGCCCTCGCGCACGCAGGCGTGTTCGGTCGCGCTGTGAAGCAGAAGCGTCGCAGGCGTCCGCACGCAGTCACGGCCGCCGTCGCAATCCATCAGGCCGGGCGAGAGCACGGCGACATTCGCTTCCGTGCCGCCGCTGGTGAAGACGACGTTCGAGGCCTTGGCGCCGACGAGCCTCGCGACCTGTTCGCGCGCCCGCTCCATGGCGGCGCGCGCAGCGCGTCCCTCGCCATGGACGGAGGACGGATTGCCCGGCAGCGTCAGCGCATGCGCGACCGCTTCCACCACCTCCGGGCGCACCGGGGTCGTGGCGTTATGGTCGAGATAGGCGCGTCCCGCCGTCACGATCCTGCCTGCTCCATCCTCGTCATTACCGCGCACCGATACGAAATGCTTGAAATCGCACCTGTGCGCCGTGCTATAGCCGCCCATCCGAACCGGCCGGAAGGGTCGAAACGCGGTTCGCTTTCGCGATCCACTGTTTTGTTCTCGACTTGTTCACGGCTGTTAGAACTATTCTAAGCGCTCTTCATCTAGGGCGCGCATGGTGGCGCCGTCAAGGGTGGCCGGGTTTCGAGCAGGCATGCGCCCGCTTTCTGCCCGCCCGCGCCGGCACTGCCGCAAGAAGCGGTGAGACGATGCCAGAGGTTATCTTCAACGGGCCCGCAGGCCGGATCGAGGGCCGCTACCAGCCCGCGAAGAAGCGGGGTGCGCCGCTCGCGATCATCCTGCACCCGCACCCGCAATTCGGCGGGACGATGAACAACCAGATCGTCTACAACCTGTTCTACACCTTCGTGAACCGCGGCTTCTCGGCGCTGCGCTTCAATTTCCGCGGCGTCGGCCGCAGCCAGGGCCATTTCGACCATGGCGCGGGCGAGCTTTCGGATGCCGCGGCGGCGCTCGACTGGATGCAGGCGCTGAACCCTGAGGCCAAGAGCTGCTGGATCTCCGGCGTCTCCTTCGGCGCCTGGATCGGCATGCAGCTCCTGATGCGTCGCCCGGAGATCGAGGGCTTCCTCTCGATCGCGGCGATGGCCAACCGCTACGACTTCTCGTTCCTGGCGCCCTGCCCGTCCTCCGGCCTGTTCGTCCATGGCTCGGAGGATCGCGTCGCGCCGGTCAAGGAGGTGATGGCGGTGATCGAGAAGGTGAAGACCCAGAAGGGCATCCAGATCGAGCATACGGTCGTGGAGGGCGCCAACCACTTCTTCGACGGCAAGGTCGATGTGCTGATGAGCCAGGTCGGCGCCTATCTCGACGCCAAGGTCGGGCCCGAGATTCTCAAGACCGAGCAGGAACAGGCCTGAGCCTGCCCGCTCAAGGAGACGGGCGGACCAGCCCCCGGCTCGACGCCATGACGGGCAGCGTCATCTGCGCTGCCCGCGCCTCCGCCAGAATCCAGTCGCGAAACAGCCTGATCTTTCGCTCGCGCTGGCGCTCCGTCGGGTAGACGATCCAATAGGCCCATTCGTCGCGGACCGCGTGCTCGACCGCATAGACGAGCCGCCGGGCCGCGATGTCGTAGGCAAAGAGCTCCGGCACGGCCATCGCGACGCCATGCCCGCGCATCGCCGCCTGGACGCTCATCGCCTGCATCTCCAGCGACATCGTCCGCCCGCCCGGCCGGGGCATGTCGAGGCCGAGATCGGCGAACCAATCCTTCCATGCCCCCTCTTCGGCGCTGAGCATCGGCGCCCGCAGCAGGTCGGCGGGCTCCCGCAACTGCAATCGCTCGCGCAGGTCCGGCGAACAGAGCGGTGCGTAATGGCAATCGAACAGCTTTTCCGCCGTCACGCCCGGCCATAAGCCTGGTCCGTAGCGCACGGCGAGATCGACGGCCTCGGTGGTGAAGTCGACGAGATGCTGCGAGGTCCGAACGCGCACGGCGAATTGCGGGTTCTCCATCTGAAACTGCGCCAGCCTTGGCGACAGCCAGGTGATCGCCATCGTCTGCAACGAGGAGATCGTCAGGACCGTCTGGTTCTCCTCGCAGATGTCGCGGAACACCGTCCCGATATCGGAGAGCGCCTTGCCGACCGGCCCGGCGAGCCGCTGGCCGATCGCCGTCAACACGACCTGGCGCGGCTGGCGCAGGAAGAGCGGCGCCCCGACCCGATCCTCCAGCAAACGGATCTGATAGCTGACGGCAGCCTGCGTCATGCCGAGCTCCTCGGCGGCGCGGGTGAAGTTCTGATGGCGCGCCGCAGCCTCGAAGACGCGGACCGCGGCAAGGGGCGGAAGCTTGGGCGGCGGCGGATGCGAGGGCATGAGGAAGCATAAGCCCTGTTTATGGCAGGTGACAATCTTCCGCTTTGTCTTCGGACCCTGCCCGGCCCAGATTCACCTCATCGAGATCGGCGATAGCGCCTGCCTCCGAGAGGATACCATCATGACTTGCGCCTCGCATGCGGCGCCGCTGGAGACGCCCAGTGGCTCGTCCCTTCTGCACGGCTTGCTGATGCTCTGGCAGCACCACGCAGCTGCGATCCGAACCCAGCACCGTCTCGCGATGCTCGACGACCACGCGCTTTGCGATCTCGGCCTTCCGCGCGATGTCGTAGAGCCGCCACACCCACGCGACGCCGCCGATATCTGGCTCGACCGCATTCCCGGATGAGGCCAAGGGCCCTTTCCGCGCAAAAGCGATTTCCACTTTTCGGCCCGATGCTCTAGACGACGGCGGAACGACCTCCATCAGATCGCAAGCCGCCATGACCACCTACAAGTCCGATTTCCTGCGCGTTCTCGACGAGCGCGGCCTCATCCATCAGGTCTCCGATGCGGAGGGCCTCGATGCTTTGTGCCGGCAGGGAACGCAGACGGCCTATGTCGGCTATGACGCAACCGCGACGAGCATCCATATCGGCAACCTGATCTCGTTGACGATGCTCTACTGGTTCCAGGAGACCGGCCACCGCCCGATCACGCTGATGGGCGGCGGCACCTCCATGGTCGGCGACCCGTCCTTCCGCGACGACCAGCGCAAGCTGCTCACCGTCGAGGAGATCACGACCAATATCGAGAGCATCAAGCGGGTCTTCGGCCGCATCCTGCGCTACGGCGACGGGCCGACGGACGCGATGATGGCCAACAACGCCGATTGGCTCTTGAAGCTGAACTATGTCGAGTTCCTGCGCGATGTCGGCCGGCATTTCTCGGTCAACCGCATGCTCTCCTTCGATTCGGTGAAGCTCAGGCTCGACCGCGAGCAGTCGCTGTCCTTCCTCGAATTCAACTACATGATCATGCAGGGCTACGACTTCGTCGAGCTCAACCGGCGCCATGGCTGCCGCCTGCAGATGGGCGGCTCCGACCAATGGGGCAACATCATCAACGGCGTCGACCTCTCGCACCGGATGGGCGGCCCGCAGCTCTATTGCGTGACGACGCCGCTGCTGACGACCTCGTCCGGCGCCAAGATGGGCAAGACCGCCAATGGCGCGGTCTGGCTCAATGCCGACGTCTTCAGCCCCTATGATTTCTGGCAGTATTTCCGCAACACCGAGGACGCCGATGTCGGCCGCTTCCTCAAGGTGTTTACGCGCCTGCCGCTGGACGAGATCGCCCGGCTCGCCGCGCTCGGCGGTGCCGAATTGAACGAAGCCAAGAAGATCCTTGCGACCGAGATCACCGCGATCGTGCATGGCCGCGAGGCCGCCGAGGCCGCCGCCGAGACCGCGCGCAAGACCTTCGAGGAAGGCGCGCTCGCTGCCGACCTGCCAAGCGTCGCGATCGCGCGCGCCGAGATCGAGCCCGGCATCGGCGTGCTCACCGCCTTCGTCAAGGCGGGGCTGGTGCCCTCGACCGGTGAGGCCCGCCGCCAGGTCAAGGCCGGTGGTTTGCGCGTCAACGACACCGTGGTGACCGACGAGCGTGCTTCGCTCGGCCTCGGCGACCTCTCGTCGGAAGGCGTGATCAAGCTCTCCTTCGGCAAGAAGAAGCACATCCTGCTGCGTCCGGAATAAGGACGCAGCGGTAGCCGTCTACGAACCGCGTGTCATCCCGTGCGCGGTGCAGCGCGAAGCGATGCGCCGCAGACACGGGATCGCATGACGAGAAGGCGCCCTCCCCGGATAGCGGTCCCGCATCTGCGCAGCAGCACTGACGTGCCGCAGCGCGTGCGGGATGACGCAGTTCAACGCGGCTGCGTCTGCCTGGGCTGAACCGGCCGTTGCGCCGGCGCGCCACCGAGCGGATCGACGAAGCGGCGCAGGATGCCGGGCGCTAGCGCCGAGAGCGGGTTGATCGACATGGTCGGCGCGCTGGCGGCGCCCGAGATTCGAAAATTCACCGCGAAGAGTCCGCCATACTGGCTGCCGCCGCCGAGCAGCGCCCCGACCACCGGCACCTGCGCGAAGGCGTTATTGAAGGCGTAGCCCGGCACGAAGGTCCCGCCGATATCGACGCGGTCCCGGCCGTAATCGACATGGCCCTGCAAGGTGAAGCCGACCTGCTGGCCCCAGATCACCATGTCGGACACGTCGAGCCGGCTGGCGGAGCGGGTGAACTCCGCCTTGAGCTTGGTGAAGGCGACCTCGCTGACATCGATCCGCGGCTCAGCCGGATTGTCGCCGGCGAAGGCGGCCGACGACTGCGCACCGACGACCCGGCGCAGCGCCGGCTCGTCCCGGACCATGAAGTTGCGGAACAGCAGTTCGCCGCTCTGGTTCTCGCCAGGGCCCAATGTCAGCATGAGCTCGCCGCCATAGGCCTTGTTGTAGAGGTCGAGGAAGCGCAGCAGCGATCCGCCGTTCTCGGACTGGACGACGAGCTGCCCGCCCTCGCCCTGGCGGCCCTGCCGGGCGCTGACATCGGCCTTGCCGATCCGGCCCTGGAAATTGGCAGTGCGGATTTCGCCGCCGCGCTTGGCGAATTTCAACGTGCCGCTGGTGATCGCCTCGTTGTTGAAACCGGTCAGGATCGGTACGTCGAGATCGACGTCGTAGTCGGCCCCCTTCCCGCCGGACTTGTCGCCCTTGCCCGCCGAACCGGGGCTTTGCAGGTCCTTGATGAAGGGGCGCAGATCCGCGACCGCGCCGCGCACGACCAGCTTGACGACAGTGCCATCCCGCTTCGCATCGATCTTCAGGTTGTCGCCGGGCGACAGGCGGAACTGCGAGAAGCTCGCCGCGTCGAACCCATTCTGCTTGTTCAGCTCGATCCGACCCTTGATCAGGGTCGAGCCCGCCTCGAGCGAGAAATCTTCGAGATCCGGCCCGTCCGGATCCACGACATAGGCGAAGCTGACCTTGCCGGGGCGCCCGGCCGGCTTGTTCAATCCGGGCAGGACTCCGTCGAGCGCGACCTTGGAGAGATCGACCTCGATGCGAGGTGGCTGCTCCGGGATTTTTCCGAGCGGCTTCGTCACCTTGACCGGCAGCGTCCCGGAAATCCCGTTATCGGCACCTAAGCCGCGCCGCTGCCTCGCGGCCGCGTCGAGCGCGAGCTGCAAGGTGGCCTCGCCCTGTCCTTTGCCGTTCTGCTTGAGCTCGACCTGCGCCTTGTCGCCGCCGACCCGCGCATCGCCGCGCAGCAGAAGCCCATTGCGGTCGACATTGACGGTGAAAGCGCCGGCTTCGAGTTTCTCCGTGCCCAGGAGCGTGTCGGAGGCGACGTTCGCCAGCGTGCCCGTGCCGGTCACGACGATCTCGTCGGGCTTGAGGTCGTCGGCAAGCGGCAGCGTGATGCCGACCTTGAGATCGCTGGCGCCCTTGATCGCGGCGGGGTCGATCTTGCCGGGGCTGAAATCCTTGAGCGAGGGGAAGGCGAACAGAGCTGCCAGCGCATCCATCGAGCCAAGCGCGCGGAAGCCGATCCGGGCTTGAGCGCGGTGCTGGTGATATTCGGGCATGGCGAAGCTGCCTTCGCTCAACTGGAGCTGGCGACCGCCGCCGAGATCGGCCGTCGCCTTGCCGATGGCGAGCTGGACGGTACGCCCCCCGACACGGCCGGACACGGTCGCGTCGACCAGCGGCGGCAGGCCGGGATCGGGCAGATAGCGGACGCGGTCGGCGTCGATCATCACCGAGAGTGCGGTGTCAGGCATGCCCTCGCCCTTGAGCAGCCGGGCATGGTCCTCCGGCGTCAGGTCGAGATCGACCGACAGCGTCTTGAGGCGCCCGGCGGCGAGCTGTCGACGCAGGGTGTCATGCACCTGCGGCGAGGTGAAACCGGGCCAGATCGCCAGCAGCGCACGGGCGTCGGAATTGACCGCCTTGATGGCGAAGCGCTGCAGCGGGGAGCTGTTAACGCGCTGGACGAAGGCCGAGAGGTCGACCGAGGCCAGCGGACCGCGCAGCGAAGCCGAATCGATGGTCATCGCATTATTGGCTGGGTCGAATTTCAGCGCGGCCTTTAGGCTGTCGATCTGGACCGGCGGATCCGCATCGACGCCCGCGAGCTGGCCCTTGGCATCGAGTGCGATGCGCCAGCCGCCATTGTCCTCGCGCAGCGAGCCCGTCGCCGAAAACTGCGTCGCGCCGGCCTTGATCTCGCCGCGGGTGATATTGAGCTCGGAGAGATCCGCGCCGCTCGCCAATTCCAGATCGGCGGAATCGACCGCGAAGGACGAAATCGGGGCATCGGGGAAACGCAGCGTGCCGGATCGGACCCCAACCCGCGCCGTGATCGACTTCTTGCCGTCCGGGGACTGCCGCAGGGTCGCGCGGCCTTGCAGCGGCAAGCCTTCGACGCGGACACCGCCTGTCCCGAAAGCGAGTGCCACGGCCTCTGCGGGCTCGAAGCGGATGATATCGATGTCGGCGCGCTGGGTGCCGTCGGCCTCGGTCGACAGATCGGCCGCGAGTTCCTTCCAGCGCTGGCCGGTGCGCCCCTTCATCGTCATCCGGGTTCCGCGATCGGCGATGCGCGTCAGCTTGATCTCGACATCCTCGAGCCCGGCCTTCTGGCGCCCGTCGGGGTCGACCAGGGAGAGCCGCGCGCCGTTCATGCCGGCTTCCTCGAGCGAGCCCAGAAAGCCGTCGCCGCGCGCCAGGGTCGAGATCGCCCCCATGATGCCGGTGAAGGCATTCCATTGGCCGGCATCGGGCAGGGTCGGTTGCGGCGGCGCCTCGGCCGGCGCGGAATCGGCGTTGACCACTAGCGCGCCGTCCTTGGTAACGCCGAGGCGAACATTGACGCCGCGCAAATCGACCGAGACCAGTTTGATATCGCCCGTCAGCAGCGCCAGCGGCTCATAGCCGAGCACGGCTTCGGGCGCCCGGATCACCGCGCCGCTGACATGCTGGAACGAGACCTGCCGAACCCTGAGCTGCGAACGCCCATCGATGCGGCTGAGCTCGGCCGAAGCGGCGGTGACCTTCCAGTCGGGGCCGAGCCGCTCCTCGATCGCTGCGGTGATACGGCCCTCGAAGCCGGATAGCGGGACGATGCCGGTGACCATGAGGGTTGCGGCCGCTCCCGCCAGCACCAGCACGGCGACGGTGACCGCGACGCAGATAGTGACGAGGCCGGCCTTGGCCCGCCGCTTCACGGTCTCCACATCGCAGGCCTCGCTCTTGGGCAAGGTCTCGCCCTCCCCGGCAGCCGCAGCCTTTGCTTCCTGGTCCGACAAAATCCGCGTGGTCCTCTTCGGCGCCAATGCCGGCTGGTGTCAGGGTGCGGCCGATCGCTCCTCACCGCAATCCCGGAAGGCGGCTGGAATGTCGATGCGGCCAGGCAAAGCGATTCGGCAATCCGGAAACGAGAACGCCCGACGATTCGCAAGGGTTCCGCCGCGAGGCAGCTTGCCAAGCCGGGCCGCGGGCTCCATGCAGGGGGAAGGCGACGAAAGGAAGGCAGTGGCCATGGCTTTGCAGGAAGGTGACCCCGCACCCGATTTCACGCTCCCGCGCGATGGCGGCGGCGAGATCAGCCTCGGCGCGCTGCGCGGCCGCAAGGTCGTGCTCTACGCCTATCCCAAGGACAACACCCCGGCCTGCACCGAGGAGGCGATCGCGTTCAATCGCCTGCGCGGGGAATTCGCCGCCTGCGGCACCGAGATCATCGGCGTTTCGCCCGATTCCGCGAAGAAGCACGTCAGTTTCAAGCGAAAATACGAGCTCGACTTCCCGCTCATGGCCGATGAGGCACAGGCGTTGGCGAATGCCTATGGCATCTGGGTCGAGAAGAGCATGTACGGCCGCAGTTATATGGGGGTCGAGCGCTCGACCTTCCTGATCGATGCGGAGGGGCGCCTCGCCCGGATCTGGCGCAAGGTGAAGGTCGCGGGCCACGCCGATGAGGTGCTCGCCGCCGCGCAAGCGCTGTGAAGGTTTAAAGAATTGCGCGGGCGTTGCATGGGGCTGAATTTGCGAAAGATTAACCCTAACAATGTCTGATGACGGTATCGGCAGCGTTATTTCCGGTTCCGCGTATGCATCATCAGTCCCAACCCGCCCCCGCCCTCCCGGCCATCGGTCTGGTCTCCCACAAGACCTATACGCTGCGTCGCTCCACGATGCTCATGGGGCTGGCCTGGCTGACCCTGAGCACGGCCTGCAGCGGCGCCGCCGGCTGGTACATCCTCAGCCGCGACGACCTCGCCGCCCGGCTGATCGCCCGCGAGACGACGCGTCAATACGCCTATGAGGATCGGATCTCCGCCTTGCGGGCGGATATCGATCGCTATGCCAGCCGCGCCCTCCTCGATCAGGACGGCGTCGAATCACGGGTCGACGAACTCGCCAGCCGGCAAGCCGAGCTGGAATCGCGCCAGTCGCTGGTCGCAGCCCTCACCGACACCATGCAGTCCAACGGCCTGATGCCGGCCGCCGCGAAGCTGCCGCTGCGCTCGCAGGTCATCAAGCCGGGCGAGCCGATCCGCGCCTCCGGCGTGACGAGCTTCGCACCGATCCTCCCGAACAAGCCGACGCCGGCCCCCGAGGCACCCTCGCTGCGCGGCGCCGATGGCGGCGGCTGGCAGTCGGGCGAGACCCCGCCCGAGCCGCCGGCCAAGCGGGTCGACGCGGCCCTGACCAAGCTCGACGGCGCGATGGCGAGAACCTCGGATGCCCAGCTCGCGGCGCTGAAGGACATGGACGAGACCCTGGCAGCGACCCAGAAGCGCCTGCGCAACGCGCTCTCTGAGACCGGGCTCGATGCCGAGCGCCTCGCCGCACCGGTCACGGCCACCGGCGGCATGGGCGGCCCGCTTATCCCTGTGAAGCTCGATTCCTCGGAAGGCGCCTTTGCCGCGACCCTCAACGCCCTCCAGCCGCGCATGGCTTCGGTCATTCGCCTGCGCGGCGTAATCGACCAGTTGCCATTGGCCCGGCCGATGGCCGGCGATCACGACTTCACCTCGAATTTCGGCTATCGCACCGATCCGTTCACCCGCGGCCTCGCCATGCATACCGGCGTCGATTTCCGGGCCGAGACCGGCTCCCCGATCATGGCGACCGCGCCCGGCAAGGTCGTGGCCGCGGAATACAATGGCGGCTACGGCAATATGGTCGAAGTCGAGCACGCCAATGGCCTGAGCACCCGCTACGCCCATATGTCGGCGATCTCGGTCTCGATCGGGCAGATGGTGAAGGCCGGTACGGTGGTCGGGCGGGTCGGCACCACCGGCCGCTCGACCGGCCCGCACCTGCATTACGAAACCCGGATCAACGATGAGCCGGTCGACCCGACACGCTTCCTGCGCGCCGGCGGCAAGCTGCTCGCGAACGCGCTGTGAGCCTCTGATCCAACAAAAAAGCCGCGCAACCTGCGCGGCTTTTTCTATTTCAGGGGAAACGCCGTCATCCCGGCCGGAGCGAAGCGAAGAGCCGGGATCCATGCCTGAGTCTCGATGGGTACCGCTCCGGCATGGGTCCCGGGACAAGCCCGGGATGACGGAGCGGCTCCGCCAGGAAGCCGGCAGCGTCCTAGTCGATATCCTCGACCTCGACCTCGGTGCCGTAGACGCGCTGCGCCAGCGACGCCTCCATGAAGGGATCGAGAGCGCCGTCGAGAACTTCGGACGGCGCCGTCGAGCTGACGCCGGTTCGCAGATCCTTCACCAACTGATAGGGTTGCAGCACATAGGAGCGAATCTGGTGGCCCCAGCCGATATCGGTCTTGGAGGCCTGCTCGGCATTGGCCTTTTCCTCGCGCTTCTTCAGTTCGACCTCGTAGAGGCGCGCGCGCAGCATGTCCCAGGCCTTGGCCCGGTTCTTGTGCTGGGAACGCTCCTGCTGGCAGGAGACCGCGATGCCGGTCGGGATATGCGTGATGCGCACCGCCGAATCCGTCGTGTTGATGTGCTGTCCGCCCGCTCCCTGCGCACGATAGGTGTCGATGCGGCAGTCCGATTCGTTGATGTCGATGACGATGCGGTCGTCGACGACGGGATAGACCCAGATCGAGGCGAACGAGGTCTGCCGCCTGGCGTTCGAATCGAAAGGCGAGATGCGCACGAGGCGGTGTACGCCCGATTCGGTCTTGAGCCAGCCATAGGCGTTGTGGCCCTTGAACTGCAGGGTCGCCGACTTGATGCCGGCGGTGTCGCCGTCCTGGTATTCGAGGGTCTCGACCTTGAATTTGCGCCGCTCGCCCCAGCGCCGATACATGCGCAAAAGCATCTCGGCCCAGTCCTGGCTCTCGGTGCCGCCCGCGCCGGGATGGATTTCGACATAGGTGTCGAGCATGTCGGCCTCGCCCGAGAGCAAGGTCTCGACCTGGAGCCGGGCAGCTTCATCCTGGACGGCCTTGATCGCCTGCTCGCCCTCGGTGACGGTGGCGTCGTCGCCTTCCATCTCGCCGAGTTCGATCAGCGTCAGCGCGTCGTCGAGCTCGCGCTCGAGCTTGATGATGCCCTCGATCTGGGTCTCCAGCGAGGTGCGCTCGCGCATCAGCTTCTGCGCGGCTTCGGCATCGTTCCAGAAATCGGGTCCCTCGGAGAGGGCGTTGAGTTCCGCTAGGCGGCGCTGGGCTTGATCCCAGTCAAAGATGCCTCCTCAGCAGTCCGATCGACTGCTTGGCGTTATCGAGCTGCGTCTGGATTTCGGGTCGCATGATTCCGTCTGGACGTCCTTGTGGGATTTGCCTGGTGGCTGAGATAGGGGCGAACGCGCCGGCTGTAAACGCCCCGAGACATCGCCGGGCCGCAACAGCAGGATCATCGCCCTCAAAAGACGACGCCCGGAGCGAGCCCCGGGCGCTTGAAATTCCCAGCCGGATACTCAGTAGAGCCCGCCGGTGCCGGAGCCGACGGCGCGGCCGCCGCCACCCGGGCCGACATTGAGCGGTGCGCTGCCGTCTCCGGCGGCACCGATCACCGAATAGCTATCCGGCGGCGCCGTGCCCGGCTTGAAGGCCTCGAGGATGCCGCCCTCTCCGCCGGCGCGCATGCCGGTGCGGGGATCGACGCGGATCAGCTTGATGCCGGCCGGAACGCGGAACGGCGTCGCCGGCTTGTCCTTCAGCGCGACGGTCATGAAGTCGCGGAAGATCGGCGCGGCATACTGGCCGGCGGTCGCCGAGGTGCCGAGCGATTTCGGCTTGTCGAAGCCCATATAGACGCCGACGGCGAGGTCGGGCGAGAAGCCGACGAACCACACGTCCTTGGCGTCGTTGGTGGTTCCGGTCTTGCCGGCGAGCGGCTTGCCGACGGACTTGACCACGGTCGCCGTGCCGGCATTGACCACGCCTTCGAGGATCGAGACCATCTGGTAGGCGGTCAGCGGGTCGAGCACTTGCTCGCGGTTGTCGATCAGGCGCGGCTCCTGCTGGTTCGCCCATTTTTCGGCGTTGCAGCCTTCGCAGACGCGCTGATCATGCCGGAAGATCGTCGAGCCCGTGCGGTCCTGGATGCGGTCGATCAGGGTCGGGCGGATGCGCTTGCCGCCGTTGACCAGCATCGAATAACCCGCGGTCATCCGCATCACGGTGGTCTCGCCGGCGCCGAGCGACATCGAGAGAACCGGCTGGAGATCGTCGTAGACGCCGAAGCGGCGGGCATATTCGGCGATCAGCGGCATGCCGACATCCTTGGCGAGCCGCACCGTCATCAGGTTCTTCGAGAACTGGATGCCGTAGCGCAGCGTGCGCGGGCCGGTCGACTTGCCGTCGAAATTCTCCGGGCGCCACATGCCCAGCCCCGGCCCCTGATCGATCTCGATCGGGGCGTCCAAGATGATGCTCGACGGCGTGTAGCCGTTGTCGAGCGCAGTCGCGTAGACGAAGGGCTTGAAGGAGGAGCCGGGCTGGCGCAGCGCCTGCGTCGCGCGGTTGAACTCCGACTGGTCGTGGCTGAAGCCGCCGACCATCGCGAGCACGCGGCCCGAGAACGGATCCATCGCGACGATGGCGCCGTTGACTTCCGGGAGCTGGCGCAGGCGCGCGAAGCCCGGCCGGCTGTCCATCGGCTCGACATAGACGACGTCGCCCACCGAAACGGCCTGCGAGACGCGGGCGCGGCGGGTCCATTTGATGCCGTCGGCCGCCAGCGTCAGAGTCTGGCGCTCCTTGTTGAGATGGCCGGCAGTGTCGCGCAGCGGATGCAGTCCGAGCCTGGCGCTGTCGCCGTTGACGTCGAGCACCACGGCAAGGCGCCACGGCGCGACGTCGCCCAGAACCGGCAGCTCGCCGACGACGGCGCCCCATTCCTTGCCGGCCAGATCGAGCTTCTGGATCGCGCCGCGCCAGCCGCGCGCCTCGTCGAAGCGCACGAGACCGTCGACAAGCGCCTTGCGCGCCATCAACTGGATCTTGGGATCGACCGTGGCACGGACCGAGAGGCCGCCTTCGAGCAGCTTCTTCTCGCCGTAGCGGTCCTGCAGCTCGCGCCGAATCTCCTCGGCGAAATAGCCGGCCGCGATCTGGTTCGGCGACACCGTGCGCGGATTGACGCCGAGCGGCTGCTTCTTGGCCTCCTCGCCCGCCTCGCGCTTGACGTAGCCGTTCTCGACCATGCGATCGATCACGTAGTTGCGGCGTTCGATCGCGCGGTCACGGTTGCGGAAGGGGTGCAGATCGGTCGGCGCCTTCGGAAGCGCAGCAAGATAGGCCGCTTCCTGCAGATTCAGCTCATGCACCGACTTGCCGAAATAGTTCAGCGCGGCCGCGGCGATGCCGTAGCTGCCCTGCCCCGGCGCCGGCGCACCGAGATAGATCTCGTTCAGATAGAGCTCGAGGATCTTGTCCTTCGAGTAGGTCGATTCAAGCTTCAGCGCGACGAGCGCCTCGCGAATCTTGCGCTCGATCGACTGCTCGGGACTCAGAAAGAAGTTCTTCGCGACCTGCTGGGTGATCGTCGAGGCGCCTTGCGGCCGGCGATTGGCGCTGCGGTTGCGGAAATTGGAGATGGCCGCGCGGACCAGGCCTTCCGGATCGACGCCGATATGCTTGTAGAAATTCTTGTCCTCGGCCGAGATATAGGCGTCGACAACGAGCTTCGGCACGGCCTGGATCGGCAGGTAGAGGCGCCGTTCGCGCGCATATTCGGCGATCAGGCTGCCGTCGCCGGCATGGACGCGGGTCATCACCGGCGGCTCGTAGTTCCTGAGCTGCGCATAGTCCGGCAGATCGCGCGAGTAATGCCAGATCAGTCCGCCAGCGATGGCGGCGCCGATCACGAAAGCGATCGCGCCGGCGGCGAACAACCATCCGAAGATTCGCAGAATGAACCGCATCTCAGGCCCTGGACCCCGTAATTGCCACCCGGCGGGCGCCAAATCGGGGCGCTTCGCAAATCATAGCTATAACATGACGGAGATGGCGGAACCGTGGCCTCGCGACCACATTCCGCATCATCCGCCAGCCTTCGGAACGCGACGCGGGCACGCCGCCGCCGATTCGGCCGTGCCCCATCCCTGCCGCCATTGGCGACAGGGCGCAACCGGAACTCCTGGAGTTCCCTAGTTCCGGCTCTCTGCCGCCTTGCCGACCGAGGCCCGCTCGCGGGCGAAATAGTCCTCGATCGCGGCGGAGACGGCCGTCACAGCCTTGCCCCGCCATTCCGGCGAGTTCAGCAGTTCGGCATCCTTCGGGCTCGACATATAGCCGAGCTCGATCAGCACGGAGGGCACATCGGGCGCGCTCAGAACCCAGAATCGGGCCGAACGCAGCGGAATCTTGTGCATCTTGATCGAACCGCCGAGCTTCTCGACGAGATTGCGAGCGAAAACCCCGGTGAAGGTCCGCGTCTCGCGCCGGGCGAGATCCATCAGGATGCCGGCGACGTCCTGCACTTCCTCGTTGGTTTCCAGGCCGGCGACGGCATCGGCCTCGTTTTCCTTGGCCGCGAGCCGGGCGGCCTCGGCGTCGGTCGCCCGTTCCGAGCGCGTATAAACGGTCGCGCCCCGCACATCCTGGGCCTGCGTCAGCGAATCGGCATGGATCGAGATGAACAGGTCGGCCTGTTCGCCGCGCCCGATCTGCACGCGATCGACGAGCGAGACGAAGCGGTCGTCGTCGCGCGTCATGACGATACGGTAGCGGCCGTTGGCCTCCAACTGCTCCTTGAGCGCCTTGCCGAAAGCGAGGACCACCGCCTTCTCGGCGATCGAGGCGACCGTCGCTCCGGGATCGATGCCGCCATGGCCGGGGTCGATCACGATCGTGCGACGTGTCTCGCCGGCTGCCTTGGTCGGCGCCGGCGTCGGTGCTGGCGCTCCGGGCTTCATCACCTTGCCGGCCTCGGCCAGGAAATCCGCCCGCGACACCTTCTTCAGCTCGATTGAGAGCTCGCCGAAGCCGCCGCGCACCGTCTTCACCTCAGCCTTGGCGATGGTGGCCGGCTGGGACAGGTCGATGATGATTCGGGCCTTGTCGGCGGTGAACAGGCCGTAGCGATAGCCGCTGACGAAACCGGCGTTGCGCTTGGCCGAGGGCTGAATCTGGAAATTGGTCGAGGGCAATTCGACGATGACGCGATCGGGCGACGCCTGCACCCAGGCATCGACCGCGACGGAGGCCGACAGCATCATCGAGAGCCGCACGGTCTCGCCGTTCTGCTCGATGCGGGCGTCGGTCGCGACCGGGTATTCGCTCTGCGGCCGCGGCTCGGTCTTCGGCTGTGCCCAAGCAGGCGAATGGCCTGTCACGAGAGCGATTGCCAGCAGACAGACAGCGGCCAGCGCGCACCGCAGCGCCCAGGATCGCCACGTCACATCACGACAGCTCCCATCAGCGCGGCGGATGCACGAGAACAGTTGAAAAATCCCGTCTCTTGTTACGAGGGTTTAACCATAACGGGGCTGAAATCCTAACAGCCCGTTACCATCTCTCCGGTAGGCCGGGAACCGCCTCGGGAGGCGCCGGCTGAAATGCGGCCGTCATGTGACTTGCAAATCACCATCACCTGTCTGTAATGGAACAGGTTGCTTGTCAGCCTGTTCGAGGGACACATCCGGATCGTGCGATCCGTCGGCGTCCGAAGCAGGCTGGGCCACCGCTCCCGAACGGGACGGCGGCAACAAGACGACCGCAACGGATCGTCCGCAGACGGTTGGCATCGGGATTGCGTGTTTTCTGCGCCCTGCCCTGTCTTGCGAGCGTGCAAACGCGATGCGCCTGGCTATTCGGCCGGAGCATCGCAGGTCAGGACAGATGACGGGGCATAAGACGCCGCTAGCACCATCGGTGAACCGTCCGAACCTGCGGAACCGCGCCGGGCTTGTCGCCCGGGTGGCTGTTCCGAGCCGCCTTCCCGTCTCGACCGCTTCCTCCTCCCTCCTGCAACATGCCGGCTCGCTCCGGCCTTATCGCGGCGCCCTCGCCCGCGGCGGCGGATTCGCATCCGTAGCCATGCGGCACAGGTCGGCAGCCGCGCCAATGGAACTATCTTATGGCCAACAAGATGCTTATCGATGCCACCCACCCGGAGGAGACCCGGGTCGTGGTGGTCCGCGGATCCCGCGTCGAAGAGTTTGATTTCGAATCCGCCAGCCGAAAGCCGCTCCGCGGCAATATCTATCTCGCCAAGGTGACGCGCGTGGAGCCCTCGCTCCAGGCGGCGTTCGTGGAATATGGCGGCAACCGCCACGGCTTCCTCGCCTTCTCCGAGATCCATCCCGACTACTATCAGATCCCGGTCGCCGACCGGCAGGCGCTGCTCGACGACGAGGCCCGCGCCGAGCGTGACGAGGAACGCGACGAGGAGCGCCGCGAGAAGCGTGGCCGCCGCGACCGAGGCCGCCGCGGCGATCGCGATCACCGCGCCAAGAAGGCCGCCGCCGACGAGACGGTCTCGGCCGAGGTCGAAGCGACCGGCGAGGACGTCGACGTCGTGACCGACGGCAAGGAAGCCGCCATGGTCAACGAGGGCGGTCCCGCTTTCGGCGAGGTCTTCGCCCCGGCGATCGCCGAATCGGTCACCGAGGACGCCGTCGAGAACGCCGCCCCGCTGACCTTCGAGACTGTCGAAGCGACCGCGGTGGAGGAAACCGTTTCGGCCGAGAGCGCGGACACCGAGGCGCGCAAGCCGTCCGAGGACGACCACGACGACGATCACGGCGACGAGGATGCCGAAGAGGCGCCCGAGCAGCTCGGCGGCGGCGACGCTCTCGACGACATGCCGGAGCGCCGCCAGCGCAGCCACCGTCGCCAGTACAAGATCCAGGAGGTGATCAAGCGCCGCCAGATCATCCTGGTCCAGGTCGTCAAGGAAGAGCGCGGCAACAAGGGCGCGGCGCTCACCACCTATCTCTCGCTCGCCGGCCGCTATTCGGTTCTGATGCCGAACACCGGCAAGGGCGGCGGCATCTCGCGCAAGATCACCAACACCGAGGACCGCAAGCGCCTGAAGGAAATCGCGCAAGAGCTGGAGGTCCCGGAGGGGATGGGCCTGATCCTGCGCACGGCCGGTGCCTCGCGCACCAAGGTCGAGATCCGGCGCGACTACGAATATCTCATGCGGATGTGGGAGAGCGTGCGCGAGCTGACGCTGGCTTCCGTCGCCCCGTCGCTGGTCTATGAGGAGGGCAACCTCGTCAAGCGCTCGATCCGCGACCTCTACAACAAGGATATCGACGAGGTTCACGTCGCCGGCGAGAACGCCTATCGCGAGGCCAAGGACTTCATGCGCATGCTCATGCCGAGCCATGCCAAGAGCGTGAAGCCCTATCGCGAGCAGACCCCGCTCTTCGCGAGCTTCGGCGTCGAAAGCCAGCTCGACGCGATGTTCTCGAACACGGTCACGCTGAAATCCGGCGGCTATCTCGTCATCAACCAGACAGAAGCGCTGGTCGCGATCGACATCAACTCGGGCCGCTCGACCCGCGAGCACAATATCGAGGACACCGCCCTCAAGACCAATCTCGAAGCGGCGGAGGAAATCTCCCGCCAGCTCCGCCTGCGCGACCTCGCCGGCCTCATCGTGATCGATTTCATCGACATGGAGGAGAACCGCAACAACCGCGCGGTCGAGAAGAAGCTGAAGGAGTGCCTGAAGGACGACCGCGCCCGCATCCAGGTCGGCCGGATCTCGGCCTTCGGCCTCTTGGAGATGTCGCGCCAGCGCATCCGCACCGGCGTGCTCGAATCCTCCTCGGTGCCCTGCCCGCACTGCGCCGGCGCCGGCATGATCCGCTCGACCCCCTCGGTCGCGCTGCAGATCCTGCGTGCGCTGGAGGAGACGCTGATTAAGAGCGCCTCGCACAACCTCACCGTCCGCACCCGGCCGGAAGTGGCGCTCTATGTCCTCAACCAGAAGCGCGCCCATCTCGCCGATCTCGAGACCCGCTTCGCCATCGCGATCACGATCTCGACCGACGCGAACCTGCTTGGCACCCGCTATTTCGAGGTCGAGCGCGGTGAGTTCGTCGGCAACGAGGGCCGGATCGTCCCGACCAGCTTCAAGGCCGAAGCGGTCGCGTCCGACGTCGATGACGAAGCGCTCGACGCCGCCGCGGAAGCGGCTGCTCTCGACGCCGAGACTGGCGGAACCGAGACCACCGCCGAGGAGGCCCAGGGCCAGTCCGAGCGTGGCGAGGGTGACAATAACCGCCGTCGTCGGCGTCGGCGCCGGCGCCGGCGTGGCGGCGAGCGTGACGAGCAGGGCCAGCAGCTCGACGGCGCGCAGGGCGATGACGAAGGCGACGAGGGCGAGGAGGACGGCGACGAGGCCGTGACTTCGGCCGATGCCGAGCCGGCCGCCGAAGCCGTTGCCGAGACCGCTCCGGAGCCGGTCGCCGAGGAACCTGCGGCCGAGCCCGCCAAGCCGAAGCGCAGCCGCGCCCGCAAGCCGAAGGCCGAGGCCGCCAAGGAAACCGAGGCCAAGGCCGAGACCGTCGCGACCGAGGCTGCCCCCGCCGAGGCCGAAAAGCCCAAGCGCAGCCGTTCGCGCAAGAAGGTCGTGCCGATCACCGAGGGCGGCGACACCGCCGCCGAAGCCGCACCGGCCCCGGTCGAGACCAAGGCCGAAGCTTCGGCTCCCGAAGCTGCTGCCGCTCCGGCCGAACCAGCTCCGGCGCCTGAGCCCGCTCCTGCCCCGGCGCCTGCCGAAGAGCCCGTCGCGGTCGTGTTGACGGAGCCGGACCCGAACCGCCCGAAGCGCGGCGGCTGGTGGAACAGGCTCGCCGGCCGTTCCTGAGCGCGCCACCCAGGCTCGAAAATCACGAAGCCCGCTGCACCTCGCAGCGGGCTTTTTTTTAACGGGCGGGGAAACCGGTCGGGAACCTTGCCCAGAGCAGGAAGCTAGCCTCGGCGAGGCTCAATCTCGATGCGTCACTTGCCGTCAGCGGCGATCAATCCATCTCAACCTGCCGCCGGCGCAAGCGGACTTGGCGGCGGCACGGTCGAGATCGCCGCGGCCGCCTGGCTTTGCGAGCCGCCCTCGCCACCGCGCACCGTCACGGCATTCGAGGCGAAGGGCACGTGGGCATCATTCAGGGCGCGATAGACCCGCTTCAGCGACTCGCGCTGCAGCGCCGACGCCTGGTTCGGCTTGGCGGTGAATTTCAGCCGGATGACGATGGCGCTGTCGGTGATGTCGGCCACGCCCTGCATCTTGAGCGGCGCGATGAAATGCGGCCCGAATTCCGGGTCTTCCAGCATGGCGATGCCGGTCTTCTTGATCGCCTTGCGGGCTTGCTCGATATCGGCGGCATGATCGAGGCGGACGTTGAACTTCACCGTCGCCCAGTCGCGGCTGGCATTGGTCAATGACTGGACCTGGCCGAAGGGCACGGTGTGGATCTGGCCGCTCTGGTGGCGCAACTGCATCGAGCGCAGCGAGATCTTCTCGACCGTGCCCTTGAGCCGGCCGGTATCGACGTATTCGCCGACGCGGAAGGCATCCTCCAGCATGAAGAACAGGCCGGAGACGATGTCGCGCACCAAGGCCTGCGAGCCGAAGGAGATGGCGAGGCCGAGAATGCCGAAGCCCGCGAGGAGCGGCCCGATATCGACGCCCAGCCGCGACAGCACGATGAGGATGGTGAGGCCGAGCACGGCGCCCAGCACGACGCCGCGCAGCACCGGCAGCACTGTCGCCAGCCGGCTCGGCACGCCCTCCTCATGGGCCGCGTCCTCGTCGGCGGGGCCGACGACGCGCGGCCTCGGCGTATAGCCGTCGAAGAAGGCGTGCAGGAAGACGAGCGCAACCCAGCCGACGAAGGCGAAGATCGCAACACCCGCGGTCTGCCGCATCACCATGGCGAATTGCCCCGACGTGACGCCCAGCAGCAAGCCGGCCCAGAGACGCGCCAGGACGAAGAAGCCGACCGCCCACAGCGCCCCGACGGCAGCAGCACGCAGCGCCGCGCTGCCGGCGCGCCACATCGGCGTGGCGCCATGCTCCGCCTCGTGCCGCATCGCATGGCAACGCATCAGGCTGGAAATGCCGACGGCGAAGACGGGGATCAGGACGATCGCGACCTGCGTCGTCGCCGCGGCCTCGGCCCAGCGCCCGCCATTCGACATCATCGCGGCCGCGCTGCTGACCATCCAGAGCACGACCGTCGTGGCGATGTAGAACCAGGCCGTCCCGGCGGCGATCATCCGCCGGATGGGGCCGGCCTCCGAGGAGCCGGAGAGGACCAGCGCCGCCAGATCGTACCGCGCGTCATGGAACCACCAGATCTTGAACAGCGTGATGGCAAGCCCGGTGAGCGCGATCAGCCCCGTGACCGGGCGCGGACCTGTACTGACATGGTGGGCGAGCAGGATACCGGTCACGATCAGCGGCGTCAGGATCGCGTAGGCGACGAGCCGACGGAAATGCACCTCGGCGCGCGGCAATGGCATGATCCGCCGCGCCGGCGCGCCGGGCGAGAGCAGGAAGCGGCCGACGGCGATGTAGATCGCGCCGATCGCCGCGCCGTTGGCTCCGGTCGTGAGAGCGATATTGGCGAGATCGTTCTCGGGCAGCCAGGCGTTGCGGGCAAGCCTCGCCAGAGCCAGCGCCAGGAAGATGGTCGCGAGATCCTGGAGCAGCCCCCAGGACGAGGCGACGAGACGTGGCGTGAATTCGGGCCCGGCCGGCTGCATCTTCCGCGCAAACCAGCGGGCGGTCGCGATCCGGAACACGAACGCGGCGGCGAGCGCGAGGCAGACGATCCCGAAGACGCGCCAGCCGGCAGGCAGGCTTTCGCGACCATTGAGATTGCGTTGCCATGCCCGGCCCCAGTCGGTCGGCAATTCGACGATCGACGGGATCGAGGTGCCGCTATACTCGACACCGTCGACGAACCGCTCGACCAGGGCGTTGACCTCGGTCTGGAAACCATCCTCATCCGCCATCGATCGGGCGGGAGCAGGTTGCGCGGCAGCAGTCTTGGCCTTGCTCGCAGGTTCCGCGGACGGTGCCACGGCGGGCGCTGCGGTGACACCACCGACCCGAATCTCGACCTGCCGCCCGGGAGCGGACAAGGCGTCGACCATCCGGCGGATCGTCTCGGGCGTTTCGTCGCCGCGAAGGTTGAGGACGACGGAGGATTGATCCTCGGCGATAGCCGGCACGATCGATGCGAGGCAGACCAGGGCGAGAGCCAACCAACTGCAGAGGACAGCCAATCGGAAGATGCTTCGCCGTGGAACGGCTCCGCCGGGTACCGCGACATCCATGGCAAGCCTCCGCGCTATCCCACGCATGCAGAATGCTGGGATTCCGTGAAATCTGGCAAGCCGTTCGCGGAACGATATCGAGCGCCGGTCAGCGCTGCTTCATCCAGGCGCCGATGCGCGTCACCGCCTCCTCGCATTCACCGAGCGAGCCGGCGAAGGAAAGCCTGATCGTGCGCGCCCCGCGCGCCTCGTCGAAATCGAGCCCGGGCGTGATTGCGACCCCGGCCTCTTCGAGCACGCTGCGGCAGAAGGCCATGGAATCGTTCGAGTACCGCCCGATGTCGAGATAGACGTAGAAGGCACCGTCCACCGGCAGGAAATCGCCGAGCCCGATCTCCGGCAGCGCCTTGAGCAGGAAGGCGCGGTTCTCGGCATAGCCGGCCTTGATCGCCTCGCATTCTTCCGTCGCATCGAAAGCCGCCTCGCCCGCGACCTGGCTGAGATAGGGCACCGAGATCGAAAAATTCTGCTGCAGGCGCTCGATCGTGCGCACCAGCCGCTGCGGCACGACGAGCCAGCCGACGCGCCAGCCGGTCATGCAGTAGTACTTGGAGAAGGAGTTGACGATGATCGCGTCCTGATCGGCCGCGAGCGCCGTCGTCGCCGGAGTCTCGTAGGTCAGGCCGTGATAGATCTCGTCCGAGATGTACCAGAGCCCAAGCTTGCGGCAGCAGGTGGCGACATCGGCGATCGCGTCGGGCGTCATCACCACCCCGGTCGGATTGGCCGGGCTCATGGTCAGCACGCCTGCGAGCGGCTTTTCGCGATGGGCACGCTCGATCAGCTCGGGCGTCAGCGCGAAACGCGTCTCGGGGCCGACCTCGATCGCGACCGGCTCCAGACCGAGCGCGATCAGGATATTGCGATAGGCCGGATAGCCCGGCGCCGTGATCGCGATCCGCGCCCCCGGCTGGAAACAGGCGAGGAAGGCCAGGATGAAGCCGCCGGAGGAGCCCGTCGTCACCACAACGCGCTCGGCCGCCACCTGGACGCCATAAGCGTCCCTATAATGGCGCGCGATGCGTTCCCTCAGCGAATCCGTGCCTAGCGCCTGCGTGTACCCGATCCGGCCGTGCTCCAGCGCCCGCGCCGCTGCGGCGCGAATCGAGGCCGGCGTCGGCGCCGAGGGCTGGCCGACCTCCATATGCACGACCGAGCCGCCGCGGCGCTCGATGGCGGCCGCCTGGTTCATCACGTCCATGACGATGAAGGGGGCGACACGCTCGGCCCGCTCGGCCAGAGCGGGCAAGGCGGCGGGCGCAATCAGGGGCTTCGACATCGGTTTGTCCGGGTTCGCGAGGCAGCGAGATCGCGTAGCCGAGCCCACGGCGCCCTGCAACCATCGGCCGCAACCGCTGGCAGAGCTGTGATTTGACCTTCGCCCCCCGAACACCCACAAGCTCGCGCCAGACGCGTTGCTTCCGCCGACACCTGCCGGCCGGCGGTTTTGAAAGGATGACGAGATGGCTTTCCCGACCCTGACCAGCCTGGCGCGCGCCTGCCTGCGGCCTGCCGCCGTGGCGCTCGGCCTCTGGCTCGCGGCCTCCGCTGCCCCGGCCATGGCGCAGGGCCAGCCGCTCTCGCCCGAGCAGCGCAAGGCGGTGACCGATCTCATCCGCGAGACGATCCTGAAGAATCCCGAGATCATCCAGGACGCCCTGATCGAGCTCGAGCGCCGCAACACGGTCGCCCAGGCCGATGCCCAGCGCAACGCGGTCGCCGCCGAGAAGGCCCGGATCACCGATCCCGCGACCTCGGTCATCATCGGCAATCCCGAGGGCGACATCACCCTCGTCGAATTCATGGACTACAATTGCGGCTTCTGCAAAAGGGCGATGGAGGACGTGACCGCGCTCTCCAAGGCCGATCCGAAGCTGCGCGTCGTCCTGAAGGACTTCCCGATCCTCGGGCCTGATTCGGTCGAGGCCAGCCGTGTCGCCGTCGCCGTGAAGAACCAGCTCCAGGGCGCGAAATATTTCGAGTTCCACAACAAGCTGATGGGCGTGAAGGGCAAGGTCAACGCCGCCAAAGCGCTCGACATCGCCAAGGAAGCCGGCGCCGATATCGCGCAGGTGAAGAAGGACATGGAAGCCCCCGCCACCAAGGCCGCGATCGAGGACACCGTCGCGCTCGGCGATCGCCTCGGCCTCACCGGCACGCCGGCCTTCATCGTCGGCGACGAGATCGTCTTCGGCGCGGTCGGCCAGGCCGCCCTCAAGACGAAGATCGATTCCGTCCGCCGCTGCGGCAAGACCGACTGCGCCGGCTGAGCCGTCGCTTCCAAACACACGAACGGGCCGGCGGGGCGCTTCAGGCTTCCCCTGCCGGCCCGCAACGTTTATGAGGGCGGCTCCTGCCGCCTGCGCGCGGTGCCGGAATCAACGCCCTCGATGGTCGCCGTCCACGTCCTCAAAGGACATCGCCTCCGATCCGCCTGCCCCGCGAGGGATGGCGACGTGCGGCAGGCGGCGAAGGCCATCTGAACCCGAATGAACGGGCTCGCGGCGCTCGCCGAGGCCCATCCGAATATCCGAAGAAGACGGTGATACCCGCCATGGCGACCAAGAGCCCGATCGACCCCGAACTTGTCCGCGAGCTCGCCGAGCTCCTGAACCAGACCGATCTCACCGAGATCGAGGTCGAGAAGGGCGATCTGCGCGTCCGCGTCGCCCGCAATATCTCGACGACCGTTCAGGTTCCCGCCGCTCCGATGATGGCAATGCCGGCTCCGGTTGCCGCTGCCAGCGCTCCGGTCGATACCAAGCCGACCGCTGCGCATCCGGGCGCCGTGCCCTCCCCGATGGTCGGCACCGCCTATCGCCGCCCCTCGCCCGATGCCAAGCCCTTCGTCGAGATCGGCAGCGTCGTGAAGCAGGGTGAGCGCATCCTGCTCGTCGAGGCGATGAAGACCTTCAACGACATCGTCGCGCCCCGCGCCGGCAAGGTCACCGCCATCATGGTCGAGGACGGCCAGCCGGTGGAATACGGCGAGCCGCTGCTGGTGATCGAGTGAGCGCGGCGCCTCGCGCCGCCGGGTCCGATTTGGGTTTCAAGATGTTCGACAAGATCCTGATCGCCAATCGTGGAGAGATCGCGCTGCGCGTGCTGCGCGCCGCCAAGGAGCTCGGCATCGCGACCGTCGCGGTGCATTCCACGGCCGATGCCAATGCGATGCATGTGCGCCTCGCCGACGAGAGCGTCTGCATCGGGCCGCCGCCGGCCCGCGAGAGCTATCTCAACATTCCCGCCCTGATCGCGGCCTGCGAGATCACCGGCGCCGACGCGGTCCATCCCGGCTACGGCTTCCTCTCCGAGAACGCCCGCTTCGCCGAGATCCTGGACCGGCACAACATCGCCTTCATCGGCCCCAAGGCCGAGCATATCCGCTCGATGGGCGACAAGATCGAGGCCAAGCGCACGGCGAAGCGTCTTGGCATCCCCTGCGTGCCGGGCTCGGAAGGCGGCGTCGCGGATGACGAGGAAGCGCTGAAGATCATCCGCGAAATCGGCCTGCCCGTGATCATCAAGGCTGCCTCGGGCGGCGGCGGCAAGGGCATGAAGGTGGTGCGCACGGAGGATGAAGTATCCGTCCTCCTGTCCACGGCCCGCAGCGAGGCCAAGGCCAATTTCGGCGACGACGCGGTCTATATCGAGAAATATCTCGAGAAGCCGCGCCATATCGAGATCCAGGTGCTCGGCGACGGCCGCGGCCACGCGATCCATCTCGGCGAGCGCGACTGCTCGCTGCAGCGCCGCCACCAGAAGGTCTGGGAAGAAGGCCCCTCGCCCGCTCTCAATGCTGGCGAACGCGACCGGATCGGCGAGATCTGCGCCAAGGCGATGCGCGAATTGCAGTATCGCGGCGCCGGCACGATCGAGTTCCTCTACGAGGACGGCGAGTTCTACTTCATCGAGATGAACACGCGCATCCAGGTCGAGCATCCGGTCACCGAGATGATCACCGGCATCGATCTCGTCAACGAGCAGATCCGGATCGCCGCCGGCGCGCCGCTCTCGCTCAAGCAGTCCGACATCGTCATCGAGGGCCATGCCATCGAATGCCGGGTCAATGCCGAGCATCACGCGACCTTCCGCCCCTCGCCCGGCAAGATCACCTCGTTCCACACTCCGGGCGGCCTCGGTGTGCGCGTCGATTCGGCCGCCTATCAGGGCTACACGATCCCACCGCATTACGACTCGCTCGTCGGCAAGCTGATCGTGCATGGCCGCAACCGCGACGAATGCCTGATGCGCCTGCGTCGCTCGCTCGACGAGTTCGTCGTCGACGGCGTCGACACGACGCTGCCGCTGTTCCGCACGCTGGTGCGCAACCCGGACATCCTCAACGGCGACTACAACATCCACTGGCTCGAGAAATTCCTCGCAGCCGGCGGCATGGGCGAGCCGGAAGCCTGAGGTTTCGGGCAGCTTCTGAAACGAGAAAGCCCCTTGCGTTAGCAAGGGGCTTTCTGCATTCGGTCCCTGCGAAGCCAAAGCGCGGGTGATCCCGGGCGGAGTGAAGCGCGTAGCCCGGATCCATACCGGAGCGCTCCCCGCGAAAGGTTCAGGCATGGATCCCGGGTCTCCCTGGGGTCGCCCGGGATGACCCGCGTTTTCTCAAGAATCATGTGTGAGGCGAAAACGCCTTAGATCGTCTCCAGCAGGCCCTTCATCAGCGCCTGCCGCTGGGCGATCGAGGAGATCAATCCATACTCCTGCAAGGTATGCGCGCCGTCGCCGTCGATGCCGAGCCCGTCGAGGGTCGGCACGCCGAGCGCAGCGGTGAAGTTGCCGTCCGAGCCGCCGCCCGTCATCGGGCAATCCTGGAGGTCGAAGCCGGCATCGGCCGCGACCTTGCGGGCCAGTTCGAACAGCTCCGCCACCGCAGCCGACTTCTCGTAGGGCGGCCGGTTCATGCCGCCGGTGATGCGCAGCGCGACATCGGGGTCATGCGGCTTCAGGCTGAGGATGCGGTTCTCCATCATCTTGCCGTCGGCGAGCGTGGTCACGCGGCAATCGACGCTGAACCAGGCATGCTGCGGGATGACGTTCGCCGCCGTGCCGCCGCCGATCAGCGCCACGCTGGTGGTGATGCCGCGCGCATAATCGGTCATGCCCTCGATCGCCAGGATCTGGTGGGCCGCCTCGCGGATGGCGCTGCGCCCGTCTGCGTGCTTCGAGCCGGCATGGGAGGGCCGCCCTTCAAGCCTGACGTCGAAACGGCCGACGCCCTTGCGCGCGGTGACGATCTTGCCGCCCTGCCGCGCCGGTTCGGTGACGAGCACCGCCTTCGCGCCCTTGCCGATCTCCTCGATCAGCGCCCGGCTGGTCGGAGAACCGATCTCCTCGTCCGGCGTGAACAGGAAGCTCAGCGGCCGCTTGGCCGACCCTGCGGCCGCGACCTGCTTGAAGGCCTGCAAGGCGAGCCAGGCGCCGCCCTTCATATCGTAGACGCCGGGGCCGTAGAGCCTGTCGCCGTCGATCCGCACCGGCAGTTCCTTGGCGCTGGTGCCGACCGGATGCACGGTGTCGAGATGCGACATCACGGCGACGCCCGGCTGGCCATTGGCGAGCCCGGCGCGCAGGAGGACCATGTCGCCGAGCCCGTCGCGACCGGGAATGCGCTCGGCCGCGATCGGCAGCCCGGCGACCTCCTTCTGCACGAGGTCCATCATGCCGTTGACCCCGGCGGGATGGCTGGTGGGACTTTCGAGCGCGACCCAGACGGAGAGCGCGGCGGCGGCTTCTTGCTGATTCATGGCGCGATGTTCTCCGAAGAAGCCCTTGCCGCGCAAGGCGCTGCGCATGCGCCCGACGCAGGCCGGTTGCGCAGGCTGCCATTCGTGACCAGTTCGGCTGCGGAACGATCTGCGGGCGTCGGACACCTCGCCTCCCGGCGCGACCTCTCCCTAGCACGGCACCGCAGCCCGCCCGTGTGGCAGCTTGTGTGGCCTTTCGGCCCGTCCAGGCCGCGGCGAAAGCGGGCATCTTTCCGAAGGCGGTCGATGACGGCGTTTCCGCGAAACGTTTTGCGCCGGCGATGAATTCTGCTCTTGCCAAGCCGGATCGCATTGATTAGACCCCGGCTCACCAACGCGGCGCGTCACCAAAGCGCCCTATCGTTGGGGGATCGTCTAACGGTAGGACCCCAGACTCTGACTCTGGTTGTCTAGGTTCGAATCCTAGTCCCCCAGCCATTTGCTCTTCCCCGAGACAAATGGCTCCAAGACTCTCAGACATTCGCTGATTTCCTTGAGCTTTTCGCGCACCTGTTTGGTGCCCTCAAGGCGCATAGGTCCACCGGACAGGTCCACCGCACTCGTTCTGCGCCAGTCTGGGCCTCTTAACCATGTTCACGTCCTGTTCTAGACGACGGGGTGCAATTATTCAGTTTCGGCGCAGAGTCCCTCGGGATCTCCAAAGCCGAATCAATGCCACCGAGATCGTGAGGTCCCTGGGCCGGGCTACCCCCGGTGAAGCCCGTCGTATGGCATCGGCCATGTGGCAGGCGACGGAGACCTTGTTCATGACGATCCGTTCGAACCCGGGGATGACGCGAGAGGCGGTCCGTGCACTGGCGGAAGCCAGCATCGCGAACGCCGCATGGACAAGCCACGAGGACGATGTCCTCGGACGCGTCGCTTCTGGCCAGTCTATCCACCCTCTCGAGAATGCGACTGACCAGCGGGACAAGATGATGGGCCTTTCGGCCTTTCTGCGTCAGGCGATGCGCGAAGGCTCGATCTCGCCCGATCAATCGGCCGACGAGATCCGGAAAGCCTTGGTCTCTAATGCGCTGACCCGCTCGCACCTTCACGCCATCGAAGGTTATGCGGACATCTATGCCGTGCTGCCGGCGATGAAGGACGCAAGCGTCACGATCATCTCGGAACGAGAAGTCGCGCCACCCATCGACTGCCCGCTGACGACCGCCCAGATCCACGCCAGCCTGCAGTCGGCCAAGGTCGGTGAACATGTCCAGGACCGGATGCCTCTTCACTGGGTTACGGGCGGTCCCGCAGCGGCGCCGACGTCAGCACCGAGCAAGAGCGAAGCTGTCAGCGACAGGCCCTCTGCCTCCTCCGGGTCGGATGCCGGAGTGCCCACCTGGAAAGGAAAGCGCCTATCTCAGGTCTGGTCGATCTTTATGACCGATGTCGTCCAGAACAAGCGAATCGACCAAGCTCAGGCGATCCAGGGCAACAGCACCTTCAAGCTGCTGTTGGAGTTTTGCGGCGACATCCCTCTCGACCAGATCACCCGGCCGCATATCGCAAACCTGATCCGGCAGCTCCAGAAGCTGCCGTCCCAGTACATCCGCCGCGAGTTCGGGAGGATGCTGAAGGAAGGCTGCTCCTTCACGCACATCATCGAGCTTGCTGCGGCCCTGGACCAGGGCAAGCCCCACGACGAGAAGATCCCAAAGCTGAAGGGCAAGACGATCAATCGGCACCTCTCCCTCTTTAACCTGCTTTGGGAATACGGCATCGACAACGGCGCAATCGCGGCGGGCATCGAGACGCCGACCAAGGGTCTGTTCCTGCCTGTCGATGGGGGCGATGAGGAGGAGGAAGGTTCGCTTCTTCGCGAAAAGGGCGCCCGCGACATGTGGGAGCCCGAACAGCTCAGCACGCTGTTTACCCTGCCATTCTTCATCGGTTGTCGGTCAGGACGCGATCGCCTGACCATTGGCACCTGCATTCCGCGGACGCCACTTTGGTGGGGGGTGATCATCGCAGCTCATCAAGGGATGAGGCGCGAAGAAATCTTCCAGCTCCGCGTGCGCCACATTGTGCGCGATGACGAGACCGGCATCTGGTACTTCGACCTCAAGACGGACAAGACGCTGAAACTGAAGGGCGACAAGCGCAAGGACAAGCCGAGCCGGCGGTTTGTGCCGCTGCACGCGAATGTGCTGCGCCTCGGCTTCCTGGCTGCGCGGGTGGAAGGTCGCGATGGCGACGAGCGGCTGTTTCCGGAAATCACTGCAGCGAACATGCAGCGCTCGTGGGGGGCGGCTCCCGGGCGGCGCTTCTCAGAATTCAAAACGGCCGCCGGCTTCCCGAGCGAGCTCGACTTCCATGCCTTCCGCCATAGCGTCTGCACGCTCCTCTACCGCGCTGGTGTCAACATTGCGCATGCGGAGGAACTGGTCGGGCACAGCAGCGCGGCGCGCAAGTCGACCTTCAGGGTCTACAACAAGGGTCAGACGCTGCAGGCGCTAAAATCCGCGATCGACACGCTTGAGATCCCGATCGATGTCGATCGGATCCTTGATGCGATCTCCAAGGCTCCGCCCGCGAGCTTCGACGATCAGGATTGATCGGAACCTTGCCGCAACCGGGCCCTCGCTGCACGTCAGCGCGGGCGCGGTTTTACCACCGTTACACGTCCCAACCGTTCGAGCTTGGCCATCACGGTGAGCTTCATTCCATCGCCGCCGGTCGCATTGTCTGTATGCGGAGACGGACGCCCATGGTCAGGGCGCGGTGGAGCGGCGCGCTGCCTGACGGCGGCGGCGTCTGTTCGGCGCGGCTGGTCGAACAGGAGCTTCAGCAGGAAGTAGACGAGCCGGGTCGTCCAAATAGCTCCTGCCATGGTTTTATGGCCTTCAAGATTGAGCCTCTGGCAGACGTCCGTCGGCTTACGGACCTGCTCACGAGCATAGGTCCGGACAAGCGGACCGTAGGTGCCGAGCAGCCGTCCGAGTGTCTCCTCGTTGTCGCCGAAATGCCGAAGCTCTGCCTTTGTGAGATCACCTGTTGGTTCTCTGGCAGGCTTGGGATTGACCCGTGAACCAGGGCGCTTGAGCAAGGTCGCGCTGGTGGAGAGGCGCGTGGTCGGAACGGGAGCCTTATGCCCGGACACCCCGTCCAGATACGGCTCCACAACCCCACCCTCGCGAAACTGCATCGGTCGCAGGGTGAGCGGATCGACGTAGGAGACGAGCCCGTCTTGTTGGCCAATGATGTCGCCCACAGACAGCGGAAGCCCGGTGCTCTGGACCGTGATCTTGAAGGGTTCGTGCGCGGTCATATCCAGGTATTCGCCAGTGACGATCGATCTCGAAACGCTCGAGGAGACACTGAGGACGACGATGGGTCGGTATCGGCCTTGGCCTTGGTGCTCAGGCGGTTGCGCCAGCATGCCGATGGTGTTTGCCGCCTTGACCAACTCCTGCATGAGCCCGGCGCTGCGTCGCTCAATCGGGCGCATTTCCACGAGCGCCTGTCGATCGGTGCAAGGATGTTTGGGCCATGGCGGTCCAAGATCATCGAAAAAGACGCAGCTGCCGACCGCGTTGGCGTAAAAGAAGACCGGCTCGTTGCAAACCGGGCAACGGGCGTTCGGGTTGACGTAGCAGGCAAGTCTCGATCGAATCCGATGTCGCTGGAGAAGGTGCGTGGCGTCGCGAGCAGAAAACAGGCTCTCGACAGAGCTCCGTCCTGGCCGGCTCGACCAGCCCTTGGCACACCATCCGCAGGGGCAACTCGGATAGTGGTTGTAACCAGGCATTGGCGTCGCAGCTCGCTCGGAACAGGCGTCGACCAGCCTCGTCGGCGCCAACGCAGAGGTCAATTCCCCTTTTGCTTGTGACGCTTGTGGCAAGGAGCGCCACAGGTCGCTCCAATTTTATCGATCTGAGGGCATGGATTTTCATTCGGCTCCGGTATCCTCGGCCAATCGCGTCACGCTTGCGGAGCCTCGATGTCGTCTGGCCCTGGGATCATTGTCACCGCTGACCAGCTCAGCGCGCGGATCTATCCTCCGGTCGATTTCCTCGTCGACGGCTTGATTCCGAAGGGGGTGACGCTCCTGGCGGGCGAGCCTAAAGCCGGAAAATCGTGGCTGGCGCTCGACATCGCGGCCTCTATCGCCCGTGGTGTGGGTTGCATCGGCGAGCGGAACTGCCCGCCGGGTGATGTCCTCTATCTGGCTCTGGAAGATAACGAGGCGCGCCTTCACGGCCGACTGACCAGCATGCTCGGCAGTACCGGCTGGCCGACGCGTCTTGCCTTGTCAACGACATGGAACCGGATCGATCAGGGTGGCGATGAGGCTATGCACAAGTGGGCCGCCTCCTGCTCGCGGCCCCGTGCCATCATTGTCGATGTGTTCGAGAGGATCCGACCGTTGGCGCCGCGGTCCTCCTACCAGGGCGCCTACGAAGAAATTTCCCGCCTGCGTCAGGTCGCGGACGCCTCGCAGATCGGGATCATTCTCGTTCATCATCTTGCGAAGGGTTCGGGCGGGCGCGACGCGCACCAGCGCATCCTGGGTACCGTTGGTGTCCTGGGCGCGACCGATACAAGCCTCGTCATGCTCCGCGGTCGGAGCAATTGCCGTCTCCTGGCGCGCGGTCGAGACATCGAGGAGGTCGACGAGATCGTCGTCTTCGACCGCCAGGCCATGTGTTGGCGCCCCGCGCAGAGTCAGCACGGCCCGGCTCCGGTCACTGACCACCAGCGCATTATCGACTTCATCATAGCGCAAGGGCGGCCCGTAGCGCCGTCAGAAGTCTCGACGGCGCTTGACATCAAAGCCGGCACCGTCCGCACGACGCTGCGCCGGATGGCTTCCAAAGGCGATGTCATCAACACGGCCTTCGGAACTTACATCGTGCCCGGGTACGCGTCGGCAAACGACGCGGCCTGACGATGCAACACATGTCACTCTCGTGACTCTGTGACTCTCGATGTGGCCGCATCCACGCTGGCCTCGGAGCCGAGCAGATCGTCGGACAGCGCGATGAATCTCTGGTTTGCTACCGGGTCGATCCGGTCGGCCTGTGCCAGTGCCCAGCGACGCCACGTATCGATCGCGTTCGGATCTGCACGGACGGGTGACGCCGCCAGGGCTGCTGCAACGTAGGATCGGATATCTGCCGCCTGGCGGAACGCTGCAGCATCGCCCAACAGCCTGTCGACCCGTTCCTGCGCCAAACGTTCTTGCCTCTCGCGCTCCTTGCGTTCCGCTTCGATCGCCGCCTTTCGGCGGCGCTCGATCTCCTCCGCCTGCCGAGCAACGAGGTGCTGGTAATGATCGATTGCGTAATGGCGGTGGCGTAGCTCGGCATCGGCGACGATCGTAACCACGATGTCTGTCGCCAGAGCCTCAAGTTTCGCGTCCGGACCATCGTTCCAGCGGTGTCGTTTGTCGTCGTTGTAGCCCCAGCCATTGACCGCGATCTCAATTGACTCGACAGGCGCGGGCGCTGGCTGTCCACGGACCGCACGGCCTCTCGCAATGATCTTGTCTACGGACAAGCCTACGCTCTGGTTGCCTATGACGATGGTGAAGCTGAGCGCGTCCTTGTCGGAGAGATGAGCGCGACCGCCCGCGGAGGCCACGCCCAGCAGCAAGCCATTGGCAAGTCTCAGCCGTCGCCGATCGATCGGAAGAACGTAGCGAGGCTTTTGCCAGAAGTAGCGGTTCTTGCGCGCCTCTTCGATGCGCCGGTCGTCTTCGTCGAGTATGCCGCGGATGATGGGGCCGATCCGCGCAAAATCACGCGGAATGCTAACCCTTCCGACCTGCTTGACGGCGCGGGAGTGCACGTCCGTCTCATCCCCATCAAAAACGGGCTCGGGTGGTAGTGGTGCAAGGGAGTCGTGACGCCCGTGGCTCCAGCGCGACGATCCGACTGAGACGCGGTCGCTCATCCCCAGCCCGCGTTGTGGCAGAGGGATCGGCGTCACTTTTTTCCCGGCGTGGATCTTGTTCCAATAGCCCACCGGTGGCGTCGGCACGTTCGCCTTCCGGCATGCCTTTTTCAGCGCGACGTCGGAGACGACGAAGTCGCTGCAGAGGAGCCGGAGCGGCTTTCCCCAGACGAGGTCGTACATCTCCTGACGCGTAAAGGTTCGGGACATTGGACACCATCCCTCGAAGCCAGCTAGGCTCCACGTTTATCCCCGTAGCGATAGGGGGCAAAATCGAAGATCGCGGCCGCTGAGAGATGTCGCCGGATCGACTGTTTAAGCATGTTCAGTTGAGAGTCCTCACCGGGCGCGGTCCCAACGCCTGGACTGCTGGGCAGGGTCGCGCCACCACGCAGTCCGGCTGATCTTGCCCATCACCCAGTCGTGAACGATGCGTTCCAAGGTGATGAGAAGCCTGTCGGAATCCTCACCCGTCGGGCGGAAGATGTAGATCTCCTCCGCCTTGTCGATGCGGACCGTCGGGCCGAATTTGTACCGTGTCCATCGCATCTGTTCTTCGGGAGACAATGACAGCATCGCACAGTGCTCGCGACCTGTGGGGGTCTGCAGGAAGGCGTTGAGGCTGGCGTTTCGGATCCGGTGGTGCAGCAGCTTCTCGAAGACGCGCTTGCTCATGTCGTGGGGACGGCGCAGCGCGAAGAGATGCCCGTCCAGGCTGACGGGCGAGCCGGGCAGAGGCTGGCGCTGCGGAGCGAACTGCTGGAACTCCCAGTCCTGGAAACCAGGCTCCTGCCGATGGCCTTCGGGCATCCGCACATGAGAGGCATACCGCATCCGGTTCAGGGCTTCGAGCCGGCGGCGCGGATCAGCGAGCTCGGTTGCCGACAGCTTGTAGAGCGGCATGTGGAGACGGTCGGCGACACTCTTGAGGCCGCTCGCTTGGTCGGGTGTGTCGAAATCCACCCCGCAGCAGGCGACGTACGGGTAGGTCCAGACGCCAGGCTGATAGCGGTCGGTGAATGCAGCATTGGTGAAGGCGGACACAGGGAGGGGCCGGATGCCGGGGCCGCCGATCCGCGGCCATTGGGTCTTGAGGTAGCAGGAAACGGAGGCTGCACTGCCGATTGGCTGGAGTCTGCGGAGTTGAGGAACGGAGGTGCCCGAAACGGTTATGTTCATGGTCTGAATTCGTCTTTCTGAGTTTGATCGTCGGCTAGAGGGTCATGGGGGTCCGACCTGCTCCCTCACTCGTGGTCCTTCTCTCCCTTCGACACCGATCGGATGAACCCGATTGGCCTCCTCGCGCCGTCTTTCCCGGCAAGCAGGACCCGCTCGGCCCCGCAGATGTCCGCCTTGATGAGGTGTCGTCGACCGGCCTCGCAGGCGAAGCCCATGGCGATGGTCCAAAGGCGCGACAGGGTCCGGGGATTGTGCCCTACAGTCGCCTTGAACAGTGCGATCTCAGGCTCGACGAAGGCACTGCCCACGCGGAGGTTGGCCTCGTGAAAGATGCTTTGCTGGATGGAAAGCATCTCGGCCTCCTTCGTCTCGACCTGGAAAATGATCAGCCGGTCGATGATGCTGTCTGGGAGGGGATCCAGGCTGTTGGCGGTCGCGAACCAGAGGATGTGATCTGCCCTAATCGGTAGATCGACGAACTCGTCGACGAAACAGGCGGCGTTCTCGCGTTCGAGCAGCGAGTGCAGCACGTTGACGGGCGTCTCGACCGGGTTGATCGGCGAGGCCTTCTCGATCTCATCGATGACGATCATGGGGCAGGCATGGCTGCCCTCGATGAGGAGCTTTGCCACCTTGCCGGGAGACGAGCTCTTCCAGACGGGTGACAGCCCGCTGAAGGTCGATCCGCGATCCGTCATCAGGTTCATCGCAATGACCTCGGAGGGAACAGCCAGCGCTTCTGCGAGCTTGCGGGCGTAGAAGGTTTTGCCGACGCCCGGCGGGCCGACCACGACGGCGGGATCGAGCCGCAAGGGCGTGTTGGTCACCCGGCTCAGCGTCGCTGCCCTCCCCACCCAAGCCGTGACCGCGGCAAACTGCGGGCAGGTAAGGCCCAGCGCGTTCAGCCGCTCGAGCATTGTCTCATCGGCGATGACGAGTTTGCGCCATGGGCCACGGTCGTCGATCGACATCCGGGTCCAGAGCCTGATCTGCCGTGCCTGCGCGGCATCCTCGTCGTTGCTGGATTCAGCGGCGTCGCCGACGAACCCATCGCCATGGCCGAGCCGCCGCGCGAGGCGATCGGCGTCGAAGATTTCGATCACCGGCCCGGTGGGCTCGGACGGCTCCCGATCCTGTTCGTCCTCGCAGTGCGCCTGTCCGCCATCGGGGCGCTGGTCGCGCAACAGGTCGATCACGGTGCGGCGGTCATGGTCACGCCACGCCGCTACGGCGTCGATGTCATCGTCGGATTGATCCTTGGCCATGTTCATCACGCGTTTCACAGATCGACGCCGCTGAGCGCGGTGACGAAAGGAGGACCCTGCCGCGCGATGCGGCGTCCGACCCCCAAGGCGATCTCGACCAGCGCCCGCATGGGATCGGGATCGGCGGCGCGTTCGCAGATGAGGCGCTCGACTTCCATCTTCGCGACGAGATCGTCGCGGGTGCGCGCGGGCCAAAGCCCGATGCGGCAGAGTTTTGCATAGGTGAGGACGAGTGCGCCGCGGGTCGCCCCGTACCAATGCGGGCCGATGTCCTCCTGCTGCGACCAGGCATCGACCAAATCCAGATGGGCTTTGGCCTGGTTGAGCAAGGCGTTCAGGTCGGGCGGATTGTTGAACCACGCTTCGAGCGCAAGAGCGTCCTCGAGCCGATAAGCGCCGGGCACGCTGGCGTCGCCTTCCACGGCATCGCCGCAAATCGCGCCGCGGAACTGTCTCGCCGCCTCGGCAAGTTCCGGCGGAACGCGCCCGTCGCGGGTGAAGCCCATGGTGGCAGAAGAGCCGGGGCGCCGCAGGGCGCGCATCATCAGCTCGGCGGCATGAACGCCGCCTCCGTCGGCGTACTGCAGCGAGCGCTCCTGCGACAACAGCGTCCGGGCGAAGCGATCCTCGGGCGAGATCGTGGGCACGAGCAGCATGGCGATTTCACCGGCATGGGCGAGGACCGCCAGGGCGTTGGCGGTGTCGATGCGCTGATCGAGCGCCGACGGGTCTGCTTCCGCGAGCACGAGGAACCGCTCGTACTGCCTGGAATGCTGGAGAGCACGACCGCGCAGGGCGAGCAGCGATGGCAGACGTTCGAACAGCGCGGCATGGCGTTCCAGGTCATCAGAGCCATTGGGCAGAAGCGTCTCGAAAGCGGCGAGCTCATCGACGACGAGCCCCGTGCCGATCGTGAATCGGAGATCGCGAAGCGACGAAGCGATAATGTCGGTCATGGTCTGGCTTGGTCCTTGGGGTTGGCCTGTCCGCCCCTTCACCGATCCGCCGCCCGTCATGAAGAAAGGCGCGCCGGCGAAGACGCGCCTTCCAGACTGTCCGCGTTGAGTGCCGTCGCGCGGTTGTCAGTCGTGTTCCGAGACGTTCAGGAACCGCGAGCTCTGCCCCGCGACTGTTTCACCCTGGCCGAAGGCGATCTCCCACAGCGCTCCGACCCGGTCCGGGTCGGCATCGCGCGAGCGGACGAGATCGCGCGCGGCGATCTTGGCGGCGACATCGGCATGCGAGAGCGCGGGCCACAGCGCGACGCGCAGGAACGTGGCGTAGGCCAGGATCAGCCCACCCTCGATCGCGTCGATCGTCATGGCATCCGGCTCGGTGATGGCGCGCAGTTCGTCGACCACGGCGAGCAGCTGCTGGGCGCGTCCGAACAGGCCGGCGAGATCGGGCGCGGCAGCGAAGTACGCCTTCAGGCTCTCGGCCTGCTCGAGCCTGTAGACGTCCGGCGCGCCGGGCTCGGCTGCCTCGGCCTTCGGCTGCAGTGCGCCGACGCGGCGCGCCATCGTCTCGATGATTTCGCGCACGGCGTCGCCGGTCTCAGGCAGCGTCAGATGGTGCGGGCGTCGCGGCAGTTCGCCGACGGCCCGGTGCGCGAGCGCGATCTCCTCGCCATCGCCGTTCCGCCGCGTGTGGCGCAGCAGGTTGCGGCCGAACTGCTCGCGCGCCCAGACATCGTCTTCCGAGCGCGCCGGCAGCAGGAGCAGCGCCAGGTTCGAAGCATTGGTCACGATCGTGAGCGCATTGACGACGTCGATCCAGGTTTCGACCTGATGCGGCTCGCGGGCGATGAGCCCGATGAGGCGGCGGACCTGCTCGGTATGAGCCTGGCCGCGGCCCCTGATCTCCAGCAGGCTCGGCAGCTGGTGGCGGAAGAGCGCGAGGGCCTCGACCTCGGACGGCGCCTCGGGGACGAGGCGCTCCAGCGCGGCGAGGTCGTCGATGACCTGGTGCGGGATCGGGTCGATGGCGATGGTGCTGAGCAGCTCGTCGCGGCGGGTCTTGGTGTTCATGGTGTTTCCTTGGATTCACTGGGGGTGATCTGCTCTCGGCAGTCGCTGTCCCTCCTGTCCCCGGAATCAAAATGGGCAGCGCCGGTGTCGGCGCTGCCCTGTCGCGTCTGGTGTCTATCGCTCGTCGATCAGACCAGCTCATTCCAGTCGAAGATCAGATCGTCGCGCGCATCGACTGGCAGGGATTTGACCCAAGCCGCATCCGCCGCGACGTGGCGGACCGCGGCGAGCATGTGGACGGGATCGCCGATCTCGGCCCTCAGGTTGATCAGGTCGACGATCTCGCGCTTCGTCGCGAGCGCCGCGCGATTGTGAATCGGCCAGATCATGACCTGCGCCGCCGCCAGGTATCCGCCGACACGCGCGCCTTCTGCCGCGACCATCAGCTCGCTGGCGTTGTCGGGCCCGCGACTGGCGAGCGCGATCAGCCGGTCGCAGGTCTCGAACATGTTTCGCGCCCGTGTCAGGAGCTGATCGAGATCGGGCGCCGCCTTGGCGAAGCCGATCCAACTGCCAACCTGCTTGTCAGCGTAGGCCGGCAGGCCTCCGCGCAGTTCCAGACCCTCGGTCAGGTTCCAGCGCTCCAGCGGCCAGGTCGAGAGCCCGCGCTGGTCGCCCCGCGGTGCGGCGGGCACCGCAGGCAACATCAGCTCCGGCACGGCAAACGCCGCCCGCTTCCAGCGAATGCGACGCGCCTGCGTCTCGCTGATCGTCGAGACATAGGTCTTGTCGCGGCGATGATGCAGCGCGCCGGTCTGGTCGGCCAGAGCCAGCTTTGCCGCGGCCTGGTCGAGGTCGTCGGCCGGCCAGATGGCGGTTAGGGCGACGAGGCTGAGGCTCATGATCTGCAGCCCGGCGCAGACGCGCTCCTGGACATCATGCTCCAGCACCTCGAACAGCCCGAGCCGGAACTCCTCGCTCTGCAGGCTTTTGGCGGTTCGCGCCGCGGTCTTCAGGTCGATCGGCTGGCGGCGGAAGGCCGCGAGCTCGTCGACGCTGGGATCGTCGCCCCCCGTGATCGTCATCGCCACTGCGATCGGATCGCGCAGCGCCTTGTCGTCGTGCTCCTCCACCGGGCCACCGGTGCGCGGGGCGAGCGAGCGCGCGCCCTGGTCATTCTTGCTCATGTCGAACTCTTTTCATGTGGGTCACGACCATCTGGCCGCACTTTCCCCTTCCGCTCCCGAGAATCGCAGATGGCGCCCCTGCAGGGGCGCCATCGTCATGGCCTCGCTTTGGAGGTTCCTACACGATCGGGAGCCACGGCGGATCGAGCTCGAGCGTGCCGCCGAACTGGAAGCGCCGGGCGATCCAGTTGGCTTCACTGACCAGATGCCGGATCGCGGCCTGCTGATGCAGGGGATCGAACCGGCAGGCGCGGTCGTTGATCAGCGCGACCAGCCTGAGCTTGGCCTCCGCATCGGCCGAGTGAAGCATCGCCGGCCAGATCGCGGCTCGGGCCGCGGCGAGATAGCCGAGGATGCGCGCGCCCTGTGCGGCACGGCGAACCGTCGCACTATCGGGCCCGTTGCGATCGGCGATCACCGTGAGGCGATCGGCGATCGCTATCATCGCGCTGAAGCGGTCGACCAGCATGGTCAGGTCCGGATAGGCCTCGACGAAAGCGCTCCACCGGGCGATGCCGCGCGCGTCCAGCGTCGCCGAGCCCCCTGTCAGCGGGACCGCATCGACGAGATCGAAGCGCGACAGGGGCCAGGTCACGAGACCCCGGTCGGACGGCGCCGGGACGCGTGGGCCCGGAGGCACGACGAGCGGGCCGACGTCGAAGGCGGCGCGGTGAAGCCTGATGCGGACGGCGTCCTCGGCCCTGAGCATCGGCGCGACCTCGAAGTCGGTGCCGCCATAGTACGGCTGCGTCTCCCGGGCGAGCGCCTGCTTGGCGTCGGCGTCTTCGATCGTGTCGGTCGGCCAGATCGCCACGATGGCGGCGCAGCTCAAGCCGACGATCTGCAGCCCGACCTGCGCCATCTTATCCGCCCTGGTCTGCTCGAGGCCGTCGGGCAGTCGCCCCGCCTCGTCGTTGCAGCGCTTCGCCTCGATCGCGAAGCGCTTGAGGTTGGGTGCGCTCTCACGGACCGCGATCAGCTCGGCGAGCGAGGGATCGTTGCCGATGCCACGTATCGCCTCGTCGAGCGGGTCGCGGATCGGCCCGAGCGGGCGGTTGTCGCAGTCGTCATCGGTTGGCCTCGGCGCGATGCTCCGGTCCTGATCATTGGTCGTCATGGTCGTTTTATTCCTGTGGGTCACAGCCCCATCGGCTGCGCTTCACCTCCGCTCTCCGGAAACGAAGAAGGCGCCGTCGCCGGCGCCTTCTCGTCGTCATCTGTCCTGGCCTGGTCGGTTCAGGCCGCGAGCTGGAAGAACCGGTTCTGCTCGCTGAGCCAGCGCTCGATCGCGTCGAGATGCCCATGTCGGCCGGCATCATCGGCAGGCAGCGTCTGGCGCAGGGTTGCGACCTCACTGAGGGCCTTCGGCAATGTCAGCCAAGGCACGTCGCCTTCAGTCGTCAACCGGTCGCGCAGCCACGCCTGGCCCTTCTGCCAGCCCGCAGGCGACAGCGACTGCGGCGCTTCCAGCAGCGCCAGCCGGTTGGCGAAGGCTTTCAGCCGCTCGTCACTGAACCCGGCCGCGATTGTGGCGCGGTCCTCCCAGGGCGAGGCATGCCAGCGGGCGCAGGCGCGGGCATCATCGTTGGAAAGGAAGCCGCCGCCATACAGTGTCGCCTCGGTATAGGGCGAGGGTTCGCGATCGGCGAAGCGGTTGGCCAGGCTCATCGCGAGGTTTGCCCTGAAGCCGTCGTGCTCTCGGACACGGGCGGCGCGCTCGTTGTAGAGCGCGAGATCGCGTTGGTCAGGTCGCAGGGCGTGACAGCCCTGATCATAGCTCACCAGGATTGGCTGGGCGTTGGTCTTGATCGTCCGGATCGGACGAACGCCGCGCTGGGAGAACAGCGCGACGATCTCCTCGGCGGGCAGGTCGAGATAATCAGCCGGATCGACGGTCAGGTCGACCGCGGCCCACGAGGTCGCCACCGTCGGGTTCGGCGTCACGCCGACCACCGGGGTCAGTATGGAGACACCGCCCAGCAGCAGGACCTCGCCGCCGGCGAGCATCCGGTTCGGCACGCCCTTGTCGGCGAGGGCGAGCATCAGCGCGACGGTTGTGGGTGCGACCTCACGCAGGTGCCGGAACAGGGCGAGCGTCGCCCTGGTGTCGGCCAGCGCGTCATGGGCCTCGTCCTCCGACAGCGCGATGCGGTTGGCGCGACAGATGTCGCCGAGCTTGAAGCTCGGCTTGCCAGTCGCATTGAGCGGTACGGTCAATGCCACCGGCTCCAGCATCGCCACCGCCCGAACCAGAGTCAGCAAATCGGCACGGCGGTGGCCGTTCAGCTGCGTCGCATAGGGCGGCAGGAGATGGGTGAAGAAGGCGTACCTCAGCACCTCCTCGTCGAACCGGAGGGTATTGTAGCCGATGACGGTCGCCGGCGCCCACGACGCCAACGCCTTGGCGATGACGTTCAGCATCTCGGTCGACGACAGCGGCGCCTGCTCGAGCTGCTCGGGCCGAATGCCGGTGGTGAGCAGCGCGCCGGGCGACGGCACGATATGGGCCGGCAGGCGGCAACGCAGCGAGAGCTCGCCCAGCGGGGTGAGGTTCTGATCGGCATGGATCAGAGCCGCTTGCAGCGGCACGTTCCATTGCGGTTCGAGACCGCTGGTCTCGAGATCGTAGATCACGAAGGACATGGGATATGGTCCTCAGTGCCGCCTCGGCGAGCCGGGCGGCATCGGCACCTTGCTCAAGCTGATGCCGAGTTCGCGCGCATCCTCATGCATCGCCGCCTCGACCATCACCGCGGTGCGGGTGCGACGGATCTCGTCCTCGTCGAAGGCCATGGCTTCGTAGACGACGATCTTGCGCTCGAAGTGCCCGGTCTCGCGCGCCGGAGCTTCCGCCAGCATGAAGGCATAGAATCGCGCATGGGCACGCGCGCCCTCCGCCATCTGCAGGGCCGTCAGACCGTCATGCGCCGGAAACGACCGCTCCGGCTGCTGCTCGAGCAGCAGCGCGTGCGCCAGGGCCTCCTGCCAGAGCCAGAAGAACCGCTCCGGCTGGCCGGTCGTCATCCGATAGCTGCGCTGGTAGCGCGAAAGATGCGCGGCTGTCGGACGCGCATCGTCCTTGGTGGTGTCGCCGCCTTCCTTGGTCCTATTCATCCTCATACCCGGTCCGGTTCGTCTCTCCCGGAACGGCTCGTCGGCTCAGGTTCGCAGGGGTTCCCAGGATAGGGTTCCGATCTTCCTGTCTCTCTGGAGCATATGTCGCTTGGGATCCTCGCCAATGCGCAAGTTTGGCCCGTTGCTGACACTGGGAGCGTCCGCTTCTGGGCGGTCTAGTCTGCTGGCGAGACGCGGAGCCCAAGTTTGCCACAGCCCCGCTCTACCAGCTGTGTGAGCGCCGCTGTGTCTCGACCGAATTGGTGTGGATTGCTCGTCCGCTGGCGCCCCGATGAATGAACTCTTTGGCAAGCGGGGAAAACGTCCTCGATATTGAAGACGCCCTTGACGGGAGGGGATTCGCTCACCATCTTCACTTTCACGAAGTGAGGATAGTGAATGCGACATAGAATGATCGATCTAACGGGTGGCCAGACAGTTCTCTCGGGCGCAGCCTCGGGGCGCCAACTGCTGAGTGCTCTGATCGCTTTGACGCCCGCCTTAGAGGTGCCGGCCCCAGTGTTCCTCGACTTCACCGCCATCGAGATCGCAACCGCCTCCTTTCTGCGCGAGGCAGTGATCGGCTTTCGCGACTATGCCCGGCAATCGCTGCGCAACGTCTATCCTGCCGCCGCCAACCTCGGGCCTGCCGTCGTTGAGGAACTCGACTTCTTCATCCGCGCCCGCGGCGATGTGATGTGGAGTTGCGAACTCGGTTTGGGCGAGGCCGTCATCAGCGCGAGGCTGATAGGCGAACTCGACCCCGCCCAGCGCTCGACTTTCGACGCGGCGCTCGAAGTTGGCGCCATCACCGCCCCCGAACTGGCCGCTCGCTTCGCCGATCAGCGAATCGGGCCAACCGCCTGGAACAACCGGCTGTCGGCGCTAGCGACCAAAGGCCTGCTCGTCGAACGCAAGCATGGCAAGACCAAGTCGTTCAGCCCGCTCCTGGAGATTGCCTGATGGGCCTTGACTACATCCGCGCGAACACCGGGACGCCGTGGCGCAAACGTTGGAACAGAGGCCTCGACCGTTTGAAGGCACCGACGCTACTCGACCTCACCATGACGGAGGCTGCACGCACCGTGACCGCTGAGCTCAATGCAGGTGCCCGCGTCAAGGCGGGTGACAAGTTGATCGTCCAGAGCGCAGCCGACGGCCTAACCGTCAGCGATGGCTTGCGCGCAATCGGGCGGATTACCAACCCCTCGACCGAGCTGACCACCGCCGTCCACAAAGGCGGTGGATATGCCGAAGGCGTGCTCCAGCGCGTTGGACTGTTCGGCGACACCGCGGAGCTCAGCGTGAAATGAACCGCCGGCCACCCCATGAGCCCTCGCGCCAGTTCCCACAGCCGCAACGGCTCTGGGACGATGCAGCGCGCCACGCAAAATCGTTGGGATGCCCGACCTGCCTCGAACGCGACCGCTGCGGTGGCGTTCATACCGACGCCGGCATTCTCGACTGTCGCGACCTCTGCTCCTGCAAGGACAAGAGCAAATGCGACATGGTCTGCCGGTTCAATCCGAGTCTCTTTGTCGCCCGAATGCGCGAGGTGGGCGGGCTCGGTTTCGAGAGCGCGCCTCGCGCGCCGGCGAATGGCGTGCCGACGATTCCGATGGTCGTGCCCTTCATCGATCACCGCTACAGCCGCGTGGCGACGCTCGACGAGCCGGTGGTCGCGCTCTCGCTCTATGAGCTGGTGAACCTCGCGACCGGCAAGCCGCACGTAACCTCGCGCGCTGGGTTAGCCGACCGGTTTCGCATCCCGGAGAGCGCGGCGGTTATCGTCAGCGGTGTCGACAAGGACGGCCCGATCGAACGCTGGTGGGAACTGAACGAGCGCGCCGCGATCCTCGACGCGCTCAAGGCACTCGGCATCACCCTCGTGACTACGCCGAACTACAGCGTACTGACCGACGTGCCGCGCACCGACAACCTCCACGCGATGAAGCGCATCCTCCTGGCCTGGACAGAGATGGCGGCGGCGGGCTTGCCGGCCGCTCTGCACGTCAACGGCCGCACCCTGCATGACTATGTCCGCTGGGGCGACCTGATCGCCGAGCGTCCCGAAATCGAAATTCTGGCTTTCGAGTTCGCGACCGGCTGCGGCCGCGGCGAACGAATTGACTGGCACGTAGCCCAGCTTTGCGCGCTCGCCGATCGGATCGACCGCTCACTCACGCTCGTCATTCGTGGTGGTGGTCGCAAACTCGGCGAGCTCCGGCGCCACTTCGCGCATGTCGCGCTAATCGAGACTGAAGCCTTTTCGCGCGCCATGCGTCGCCGGCGCGCCTATCTCACCGAATCTGGCCGACTGAGATGGGCCAAGTTTCCGACCCCTAAGGGCGCGCCGATCGACGATCTTCTCGCGCACAACGTCGCGCTGGTGCGCACCTCCTACGAGACATGGCCAAAGCCCGCGTTGCGCTTACGGCCGCCGACCCGGCGCGGCCGGCGTGCAGCGCACCGTGATGGCGAGTCCATCCAGCCAAGCCTTCTGCGCCAGCTCAACCTGCCCGGTGAGACTCGGGGCATCGCCCCAGAGCCGCAGGGCGTAATCGCCGCTGCGAAATCTTAACTCGGCGGCGTCATGGGCGAGTGCGCGAAACAGCTGTCCGATACCGTAGCCATGGCCTGTGCTGCGCGCGTACCGCGACGCCCCGTCCGAAGCGGCGACCTGCAGCGCCGCCCCGGAATCGGCAAGGAGCGAGAACTCAGGATTCTCGCGCAGGCTCGCAAGTACGCCTCGCCCTGCGTCGGCGACGACAAATTCGAAGGCACCTTCGGTCGCGGCGTAGGCGACAACACCGCTTTCCGGCCGGCCGCTGTGCTCAAACACATTGTCCTGCAGTTCGCCGAGCGCGCCCATCAGGCCGGCGACGACCCCCTTCGCCAGCCCCGCAGCCACCGCGGCGTTCTCGGCATGCTTGGCCCATTGCTCCCAAGCGAGCCGCTCCGTCTGCGCTCCATCAAAATTCACACGGGACAGCGGAAACACTCCGGCACGATCGCGTGCACCGGCGCCGCTGATCGCTCCACCTCTCAGCGCGCGTTCAATCTGGCGAAAGACCGGCGGTTCGACGATGACATCGGAGTAGCGATCCGGGAGAGCAGCAGTCGCCATCGCAAGCTCAACCAGTGGTCCGATCCTTCCCGAACGCGCCAGCGTGATCGATCCAAGCTTCGGCAGCCGGCCGGCGACCGCCTGCCACAGGAGATCGTCCACCGTCTCAAAGCTCGCGGTCACCCGCTGTGCCGCCCCTTCGTTCAAGTCGCCCCCCAGCACTTTGATCGGCCCGTTGGATCGTTTGCTGGCGTTCTGCCAGGTGACCCAACGATCGGTCATCAATTTGCGGTTGCATTCTGCTCGATATCGTTCCCAAAAACCACAGTACTTAATGCCGAAGGATCAGCCTCGGTCCTTACCGATCCGTCCGTTCATGTAACCGGAGCATCAGAAATGGAGGGCAACAACAACTTTGAGAATCTGAAGGAGCACATTCTGCCTCTGTCCGTGTCACATCATTTCGATACTGCCCGCACTGAGTGGTCCTTGGTCGCGGTCGAGATTAGCGAAGACTTTGATCACTGCCCATGCGGGCAAGAAATCAAAGAGCATTGCTACATCCGCAACCGTCTCAACGGCAACGAGACCTATGTCGGCAATATCTGCATCAACCGCTTCATCCAGATCGACACCGGCAACCTGTTCGACGGGCTGAAGCGGATCGCGAAGGACTTAACCGCGAACGCCAACAATGACCTCATCGAGCATGCCTACCGCATGGGCTATCTCTACAGCGAGAAAGAATACACGTTCCTGAAGCAAACGATGCGGAGGAGGAAGCTCTCAGACGCACAGATCGCGTGGAAGATAAAAATAAACAGGCGGATCGTGGCCCAGACCGTGGTTCGGAAACGCACCGTCAGATGATGCGTAAGCGCCCGCCATTGAACGGAAATCAGTGAGCGCAAATCTCGGGGGAAACGCGCACCAATGTATATTGAACAGCTTTTTCTAACCAATTTCCGTTGCTTCGGTCCGGCTGCCACACCGGTCGATTTGACGAGCGGCCTCACGACCTTCGTCGGCGTCAACGGCGCCGGCAAGACGGCCGTGCTGCAAGCGCTCCAACGCCTCTTCGGGATCACCGGCGAACAACGCCGCCTTCGCCGCCAAGACTTCCATGTACCGGCCGCTGAACCCGCACCACCCCTCCAGCGGACGCTCGTTCTCGAAGCGATCCTAGCGTTTCCGGAACTCGACGTGGGTGGCGCCAACGCCGGCGCCATTCCTGAGTTCTTCCAGCAGATGGCGGCTGATGATGCCGGTCGTCTAAAATGCCGGCTGCGCCTCGAGGCGACCTGGACCGACGACGGCTCGCTAGATGGCGCCTTAGAGCAGAAATACTGGGCTGTTCGCACCTTTGGAGCCTTCGCCGAGGCCGACTGCATCGAACTCAAGGCGCTCGACCGCGCGCGGATCCAAATGATCTATGTGCCGGCATCACGCGATGGCGCCTCCCAGGTGACCGCATTCCTGCGCGGCCGCCTCTGGCGTGCGATCAACTGGTCGCAAGGCGTACGGCAAAGCTTTGCCGATGCTGGCGCCATTCTTAATGGCGCATTCGCGGCGGAACCGGCTGTCGATATCGTCGTAGGCGCGGTCGCAAGGCGGTGGCAGCAAGTTCACACAGCGGGCACCGACACGACACCGCTGTTTCGTCCGATCGACTTGCGCTTCGAAGAGGCCATCCGAAAGGTGGAGGTCGTCTTTCGCCCCGACGAGGCTGGCCGCGAGCGAGCGCTCGATGATCTCAGCGACGGACAGCGTTCCCTGTTCCATCTGGCGATGACGGCCGCCACGTTGGATATCGAAGCCAACATCGCGGCAAATGCCGCCGCTGGCTTTCAGCCGGGGGGCGTTCCCCTCCCTGCCCTCACGCTCATCGCGGTGGAGGAGCCTGAGAACAGCCTGGCTCCGTTCTACCTCTCGCGCATCGTCCGCCAGATCGAGGAGCTCACCGCTGGTTCCCGCGCTCAGGCGGTAATCTCGAGCCATTCGGCAAGCATCCTTGCCAGGGTCGACCCTGCTCAGGTCAGGCATTTCCGCCTCGACCCAGCCGACCGCACTGCGCACGTGCGCGCGATCCGTCTTCCGCCCGACCAGGAAGACGCATCAAAATTTGTACGCGAGGCGGTGCGGACCTACCCGGAGCTCTACTTTGCGCGTTTTGCGGTCCTGGGCGAAGGCGCCTCCGAGGAAGTGGTGCTACCGCGACTTGCTGAAGCGATGGGTCTCGACATCGACCGCTCGTTCGTGGCGGTCGTCCCGCTCGGCGGTCGCCACGTCAATCACCTGTGGCGACTTCTGACCGATCTCGACATTCCATACGCGACCCTTCTCGATCTCGATTGGGGCCGCGACGGCGGAGGCTGGGGACGCATCAAGACCGCATGCACGCAGCTCCTCGCCGTCGGCGTCGCGCCACAGGCCATCTTTGCGCAACCGGATCCCGCTGGTCCGGCCGCCAACCTTGCGGCGTTTGATAGGAATGCCGCCGAGGATTTTGCTGGTTTGACGAATTGGGCAACCGCGCTCCGTCGGCACAACGTATTCTTTTGCACCCCGCTTGATCTTGATTACTCCATGCTGCGGGCTTTCCCGGCAGCCTATCAAGTTCTCGAACCCGGACGACAAGGTCCGTTACAACGAGGGAACCCGCGAACCGCTGTTCTCGGCGAGGAAGGTCGTCATGATCTCTACGGCGCTGAGCACGAGCAGGTGCTGCGCTGGTATCGTTATCTGTTCCTTGGTCGAGGCAAGCCCAGCACCCACGTTCGCGTCTTGAGCAACCAGACTTCAGAAGGGCTGACGGCTGAGGCGCCGGAGGAATTGCGCGCCCTTCTGACCTCGATCTCCGCCCGCCTTGCGCCGCCGCCTCCAGCTCTCCCGCCACAAAACCAACAGCAACCTCCGGCGGCCTGATCATGGCGCTTGTCCGGCCAGAAGATTGGCGTCCAAGAGGCATCGATGATCTCGAACCCGATGCTTGGCGCGCGTTGCGTCAGCCGGGCTCCGCCTGCGTCGTCGCCGGACCTGGCGCAGGCAAGACCGAGTTTCTCGCCCAGCGAGCCGCATTTCTGCTTGAGACGGGCCTCTGCCCTGTGCCGTTCCGGGTGCTGGCGATCTCCTTCAAGACCGACGCAGCCGATAACCTGGCCGCGCGGGTGCGCAAGCGCTGTCCCCCCGAGCTCTCGCACCGCTTCACATCGCTCACTTTCGACGCTTTCACGAAAAGTCTTGTCGACCGATTTCTAGCGGCGATACCCGCCGATTGGCGGCCGACCCGCCCTTATGACATTGCGTTTCCGAACTTTCGCCAGGTGACCGGCTTCCTCCAGGACGCCCTCCTGAATGCTCCCAACCCCTGGAAGGCGGAGGCCGCTGGCCTTGGTGCAGGCAATTTCGAATCCCTCCATGTCGGGGCATATCGGCTTCCGATCGCGCGTCAGGCGGCGCAGTCTGGAACCGAATTGACCATTCAAAGATGGTGGGCGAGCCAGCTCGGCGCCCAGCCTGGCTCAAGCATGACCTTCGTCAGCCTCAATCGCCTCGCAGAGCTTCTGCTGCGAGCCTGCCCCCATATTCGCCGGGCCCTCCAGCTCACATATCCCTTCGTCTTCGTGGACGAGTTCCAGGACACGACCCACGCGCAGTACGATTTCCTGCTGTCGGCATTCCAAGGCGCGAACGTCGCCATCACGGCCGTCGGGGACGACAAACAACGGATCATGACCTGGGCCGGCGCGCGTCCGGACGCGTTCGAACGTTTCGAAGAAGACTTTGCAGCGGTGCGTATCCCCCTCCTCTTCAATTTCAGATCCTCGCCCGATCTCGTCCGTATTCAACACGTGGTCGCCCGGGCCCTGGACCCGAATGCTGCAGCCACCGTCGCGCAGGCTGCCCGGCAAGTCGACGGCGACGTCGCCCAAGTTTGGAATAGCCCCGCCAAGGCCCGCGAGGCCGAGCATCTCGGCCGGTGGCTGGCAAACGATATGGCCGTGCGTGGTCGCGCGCCGCGCGACTACGCCATTCTCGTCAAGCAGAAGTCCGATGAGTTCGAGGCCGATCTCGCCGAACCACTCGCACGAGAAGGCTTGCGCCTCCGCAACGAGAGTCATGCGCTCGGTCGCACGACGTTGCAGGATCTTCTGACCGATACATTTGCAAAGATAGCCGTGGCGCTCCTTCGGCTGGGCTCGGTCCGCCGAGCTGCCGATGCTTGGCAACTCGCCTCAACGGCGCTGCTCGAAATCCGCGCCATTGCTGACGGCGACGAGCGCGGCGAAGCTCGAACTGAAGACGAACTCACGACCTTCGTCGCGACACTGCGCGCAGATATGGCCAACACGCCCCCATCTGCGGCCAGCGCGCAAGCATTTGCCGATCGCGTCTATGCATTCCTGAACCTGGCCACCGTCGCGCGGACATATGTCGAATATTCGACAGGCGACCTTCTTGCCATCATGGCGGACGCCTTCAGGCTCCACCTCGCGGCCTCCGCCAACGGAGCGCCGACATGGACCGTCGCGCTCGACGCCTTCGAGGGCGTGGGCCAGATCCCATTGATGACGGTCCATAAGAGCAAAGGCCTTGAGTACGACACGATCGTCTTTGTTGGCCTCGACGATCAGGCATGGTGGGCGCACAGGCCCGGAAACCCAGAGGGGCTCGCCACTTTCTTCGTCGCGCTCTCCCGCGCGAAGCAGCGTGCAATCTTCGCATTCTGTCGCGAACGCGGACAGCGGCAGCGCGTCGCCGAGCTGTTCCAGCTTCTAACGGACGCCGGTGTGCCGGAGATTGCCATATGACCGGGCCGACCGACCTTGCCGAGCGTCTTGCCGCGATCATTCAGCAGCGAGCAACCAATACGCAGATGCCGGCGCTTGGCCTCAGCGTCGGCCTCACCATTCCGCCCTACGAGGAAGGCGTCAGCAAGCGTGACCGGGCGCGGCAGGCGCTCGCGGGCAAGAGCGCGCGAGAGCTCGCGGAGGTCGCCCGACGCATGGGCGGCCATCTTGGCGACTACGCTTTGGAAGAAGTCGGTCTTGCTCAGTTGGAGGAAGGCGACGCTCCGATCACGGAAATTACCCGGCGCGATGTCGCAAAGTGCTTCGGCGACGATTTGTGTGGCGAACAAGACGTGGTCGCGCTTGTTGGCAAGCTCTTCCCGATCGAATCCATAGGCGCTGAGTTCTTTTCCGGCCGGAGTTTGGCCCGCGATATCGAGCAGCATATGGTGCGAAATCCCGGTGACTGGGATGTCGAATATTTGTTTGAGCAGATTGGCGCCCTGAAATGTTCGCGCGCCCGCTTCGGTCGGTTACTCGAAGCCGCCCTCCATCCCCTCGGCCGCCGCGGAAGCGATCAAATCGAGCTGGTCGGCGCCCTCAATCTCGTATTGCGCCGTGACGGCTATACGCTCAGCGCAGCCGGCGAAGAGTCCGGTTATCCGATCTATCGTTTCCAGTCCTTAGCCCGCGGTCCAACCGGCGCTCCCAAAAATCTGATCTTCGCATCAAACGGTCCAAAGCCGGAGATCGGCTTCAGCGATGCGATCAACAACGACATCGTCATTCTCTCGAACGCTTCGAGCTGCTTGGTCTATGATCGCACCATAAGACGCGACGGGCTTTTATGGAGTGAGCTGGTCGATTGGTGGCGCGGTTTACCGGGCGTGGATGATGACGAGCCGGCCCGAACACTCGGCCGCCGACTGCGCACTTCTCTCGCGTCCGACGCGGAACGCGCCTTGTTCGACACCTATTTCAAGATCTATCGGCCGAAGCTCGCGGATGCGCTCCCGGCCCTTATTCCCCAAGTCTACCTTCACTATGACCCGGCCGTGGTGAGGCTCCTCCGTCATCGCGCTGGATTGCCGCGCCAACGCATGGATTTTCTCCTTCTGCTTCCGAACAATCAGCGCGTCGTCATCGAGGTCGACGGTTCACAGCATTTCACCCGAGACGGCAGGCCCTCATTGGCGGCCTACGCCGAAATGGTGGCGGCGGATCGAGAGTTGCGATTGTGCGGCTACGAGATCTACCGGTTTGGCGCAAATGAACTGGTCGGAGACGGCGCACCGGTGGTGATCAAGAGCTTTTTTGATCGATTGTGGGCGCTTCATAACCTGACGCCGTGAGCAGCGGACAGCCCGTGGACGGAACCTAGATGAACAACAATGCCCGATATGACCTGTCCGACCGGCTAATCCACTTCTTTCGTGCCGTCGACACGCAGCATCCCGACACGCCAACGCTCCCCGACCATTGGAGCTTCGCTTCGATCGAAAACTTCGATCAGCAGGCGGGACAAAGCAAATCGGGGGGCTAAGGTCTTATTTAAACCTCCGGTTCCGAGCCCTTGGGCCTGCCCCTCGCTTGCGCGGGACCAGTCCTAACAGTCTTTCGAGTACGGACGATTTGGGCCGCCTGGATCAAGCGGTGAGCATCAGATCCGACTTCCTGGCCTGACACTGACAAAAGGGTCGCCAGAGCGCGCGGGGGAGGATCATAAGCGCGGTTTTTGTTGAGGCCGTTTTCGAGAAAGTGTTCGTCGACACCACCAGCATGAGCGATTGCGGTTATGGCCTCTCGCGTCAAAATTCGATCGCAATGGAGCCGTCTGGTCACTTCGAGCGTCAAGTCGGCGAGGCGCACGGTCGACTGCAATCGACCGTCGGCAGACGGGTTGATTTCACGAGGCCGTAGAGCGGCACCGACCTTTAGCCGGATCTCCTCAAGATTGGGGAAGTTGGAGTGCAACTCGATCTGATGCTGACGGATGGCGTCGAGCTCACTCCGATTCTGTTGAGCAAGAGTACGGCTTTTGGCGTCGAGTTCGCGCAATCGCGCACGGATGGCTACGTTTCGCGACGCGCGTCGTCTGTGTATTCGCAGAGCAGTCATGCAGGCTTGGCGCTCTAGCTCGATCAGAGCAGAGTTGGCCAACTGCCGCTCCAACAATCGCCTTATTGATCCGTCCGCATGGATCTGACGCACCGCATTCTTGATGTGGTCAGCGAGTTCCGTGGCCATGCGTTCGCGAACGCGGTTCGTCAGCAGCTTGCGCTCAATTGAAGTCGATGATGCGGTCAGTTGTACGCGGCGCGCCAATGCGGACGCCTTCTTTACCAGCGCTTTCGAGCAGGCTTTGACCTCCTCGTCCACAGTGGCGATGGTTCGACGTTCGCCGTCAGGGGGGCGAGCAGTACGAAGAGCGCGCATCGCCACACGGCGCTGCCGTGCGGTCTTTGCCAAGTCAGTCTGAAACGACGGGGTTGCCGCGATTCTCAATCCGAGCGGCTGCAACGCGTTTCGTCCCTCAATCATTGCCAAACGGAGGCGGTCCCGGGATCGAAGCTTCGCCTGCAAGACTGCCGAAGTTCTTAGATGCTTCGCTTCAAGGTCCCATTCTTCTCGCAGCCGAAAGCGTCGGGCCTTCGCATCGTTGATGCGACGCTTTGGTTTTTGGTGTTGAAGGGTAACAGGCGCGGCGACGTGGACACTGACCGATCGCAGGGCGACCCGGTCTTTAATAATGGCGCTGCGACCCGTCAGTCGGTCTGTCGTTACGCGCCTAGGAGCATTAGAGTTCGCGTCAGGACGGTCGATCACATGCCGAAGCCGCGCCCGGCGGGCCAGTGTTGGCAGATTGCGCGTGCTGCGTTCGATCCGTCCGGCATAGCCCCCCGAGCCAGCTTGCGAGGGGTCCAAATCGCGGTAGCGCAGCTCGATCTCGCGGGCGACTTTCCACGCCGGAAACGTTCCCGTCCTTCGCTCTTGGCGCTTTTGAAACTCAATCTCGCCACGGGAGATGTAGGGCGCGGGTTCATAATTGAGCCCCTGGCGTGCGAACGATCGATGATCCTCCCACACGCCTGAGGCGTTGGAAATGAGCTCTGCCCAATCCATCCGCATGCGCTCCATCTCGGACGAGATTTGTTTGACGCCACGGGCTGACGGAACGAACAAGGCCGTTTTCTCGGCAAGCTCCTTTTTCTTTTGTGCGATCCCATCGAATTGGCGGACTTTTCGACCGAAATCTGATTCACGGAAGCTCCGTGTCGAAATCAGAAAATGCACATGGTCGTTGCTGATCTTGCCCTTGTTGTGGACCGCCCATTGGACCACTACGCCGAAGCGTTCGACGAGAGCCTTTGCGAATTGATCAGCAGTGGCGCGCGCTACTTCATTGCTCAACCCGAACGGTAGTGCCGCATCGATGTGGATTGCGACCCGTGGTAGCCGCCGCGATCGCATCTGATACAGACCATCTTTCCGGCGCTCCAGATGGTCGGCAGTTTGCCAAAGCTGGTTCGTCTCGGTCGTCACGCCTTCGGGAACGCAGACCCCTTTGCTCGCGATGTCATTTGGGCTGTGCGGTCTCGATAGCGGGCGCCCGAGCCAATGACTGCGGCCGGAGATATAAGCCGACACCGATCCGACCGCAAACGAGCCGAGACTTGGATCAGCGCGTACCCAGCCTGCTGAGAAGTGAAACATAGCGGACGCTCCGTTGCCGTTAAGGCGTCTTCAGGCCCCTGCCAGGACCGCGCAGATCGAAATTGTCGCCGCTGCGGCGATCTCGAACTGCATAAGCGGGCCGGGAGGACGTTCCGTCCCCTCAGGCCCCCCTTGAGAGGCTACGCCAACTAACCCACTTTGATCAAGTACGATGTACCTTGATATTGAGGTACGAATCGGAGATAAGGTGATTGCCGGGGCGGCTCGGCGGTAAAACAAGGAACATGACAATGGCCAGGATGAGGAATTTCGACCCCGCGAATTTCAAGGATATCGCGGCGTCCAGTCTGCTCAACGACGCGGTTGGCGCGTCGTGGGCTGCTGTCGGCAAGCCCATCAACGTTCTCGATGCGCTTGCGAAGAAGGGCGACCAGCTCGGCAAGCCCGAGATCGCCAAGGAGCTGGCGCGTCGCATGTTCGACGCTGGTTTTCTGGTGGTCGATACCAATAGCTATCTCGCCACGGCCCAGCTCGATCACATCGCGGAGCGCGCCAACAGGGCGGAGGTGGCCAGGCTTAAGGCTGCCGCGAAGAAGGCGAGTCAGAAGGTCGGGGCGGATCAGGGCAGCGAGGATAATTCGGGTTCCTGAGCGCTCGCTGCAGTCCCAGCAGTTTCATCCATCAATCTTTCAACGCAGAGGTAGACCAATGGACAGCATTTCGGCGGCGTCCTTCAAGGGCAGCACGAACGATCGCACTATTCCTTCTGACGACTACAGCGAGAAGGATATCCTCCTCATTTTCAACGCGGCGGTTTCGCTGATGACTGCGACCGCAATCAACGGAACTCTCAGGCTTAAGCCTCCGCTGGCTGTGAACTGGGCTGCGGCCACGCTCGGCATCGCCAGGTCGCCTATGCCTAAGGACCACTACAAGGTCGCGCGCACCAACCCCGCCGAGGGACTGGCCTTCATCAAGGAAGCGATCGCCGAGATGAAGAATGAGCAGGAGGCGGCGCTTAGGCGGGAAATCAAAATCGAAGAGGAGGAGATCAACCGCGCCCGCGAAAAGCAGGCCGACGCCTAGCTGCCCCCTATCGGCTGAGCCCAACCTTGATATTTTTCAAGCGGGCCTGAAAATCCACATCCAGCAGGTGATACGTGCCTGCCATGACCTGCAGCGAGCCGAGCATGTCCCTCAGCGCGGACATGTCTCGGTCGCGTGCATGCACAACCATCGCACGGTAACCCAGAGCCTGACATTTCAAAATGTCACCGGTAAGAGCGACGTCTTCCATCGCTAACTCAGCATGTGTCGCTGGCCGACGAAGGGCAAAAATGGCCCACACGCGGTTGCTTTCGTCCGCAACCAGATGGTCGACGAGAGAGCCCAAGCCGAGAGCGGCTGGGCGTTTGGCGATCGGACGCACTTCGCTGCCGATTGCGGAAAATGCACTTCGCATCGCCAGTTCGCCGAAAGCGTCTGTGAGAGCCTCCTCCTTCTCGTCATCCAGATCGATTTCGAACTGCGTGCGTGACTGCTGATCCTTCGTCAGCGATGCGATGGAATAGTCGCCATTCAACAACCGGCGCGCTGCTCGACGTGCGCCCCGGGAATCCTTGCGATACCAACGCTCAAGGACCTCGACTGCTTGGTAGGACTGTTTCTCAAGGGCCTTCGCAAGGGAGACGTCCTCTTGTCGCATCGCTTTCAGGAAAGCGGCAGCCTTCGCGGCGCGCCGAATGTGGGCGGGGTGAACACCGTGAACGACGTTCAATTTGGCAAGGACCGCGCCTCGCTGTTTCTGAGGAACACCGTCTAGCATCGCCAGTGCTTGCTCCCCTAGAGCGAACCAGTCATTCGCGGACACAGAAAGCTTGGTAGCGGGTTCCAAATGAGCAGTCTCCGCCTTCCCTAATGGGCTCGTCATCAATGAGAGACCGTCACAGCCATAAGCGACGACCGAGGCCCATCTTCAAGTCGAAGTTGCCTCTCATGATGCTACTACCGTCGTAGCCATGTGCGCTGCAGTCTCCTCCCGCAATGAGTACCGGGACATCAGATCAGCATCCACCGACCGGGTGTGCGTCGCCATCAATCCGCTGATTGTGGCATTCGGCAGCACGGCGGTTTCGGGGACAAGCAGGTAACACCACAGCTTGTCACCTGCGCCTACACCGTTCGCACGGTTCGCGATGTGGCACCACAGGGCGGCAGCGTCGGCCTTCCTAACAACCAGCGGGTTGGTCATCTCCGATGTTCGCTTTGTCTCGACGATCAACTTGTCCGTCTTCGTCTCGACGACGAAGTCGGGCTGATAGGGCGCGTTGTCCTCGTCGTAAATTTTGAACTGGTTCGGCCCCGGCTTCATCCAAAGCTGCACGGAGGGGTCCTGCTCCAGGATGACCGCCATCCGCCGCTCCGGGTCGGAATCGAACTTGGCCATATTGTAGCAGGACTTATCGAAGCCGACGAAGATGAAGCGCTTCATGTCGCTCAAGCGTTCGGGCGGGCTGCGATAGTCGCGCATCGCGTCCTTTCCACTGCCATCGAACGTCTGCGGCCTTAGCTGGTCGAAGGCAGATACCCGCGTGACGCGGTAATTGGTCCGCTCACGCCACATGTGTCGCTTCATCTGGGCGACGAGGGCTTCGGCGATCTGGCGCGCATGACCCTGAAGGATCGAGCGGACCTGCTCGTCATCCGAATGCTTTGCCCGGAAGTGGGCGACCACCTGCCCGGCCAGGTCATACAGAATGTCGGCATGGGCGTCGTAGTCGATCTCGGGCACGTCGATCAGCTTGGCGACGACATAATCCTCCAGCCGCGACGGCGTTTCGCCGCCTGCATCGCCGGAAATGACGCTGCGCTCCTCCGTCCGGAGGATCTGGATCAGCAGCTCGCGCGAGAGCGGCTGATAGTTCCAGGACTTCAAGTCGACGTCGAAGCGCCGGAAGCCGAAGGAGACATGCTGCTCGGGCGTGATCGTCAGCATGGGAATGGCGATCGTCCGCTGGACGAACTGTCTGCAGACCTCCGCCGCCACGGCCTTGGCCTGTTCCGGCGTAACTGTGGAAAGCAAGCCGTCCTCGAGCTTCTGGGCGGCCATCGCCGCCTCCGCGATCCGCTGCACGACCTTCGGGTCTTCGAGGTCCTTGATGGAGGACACCTGCTTGCTGATCTGCGGCAGGACGACGTTGAGGACGGTCTTGGCCAGCCCGATTTCCTCGGGCTTGTCATACTTGAACGGGGGCGCGGTCGGCGCCTGGAATCCGGGCGGGGTCACTGCCACGCCATCCTTCACGGATGATGCGTCTGGCGCGGCCGTTGCGGCCTGCGTGCCAGCCGCCGCTTGTAGGACCATCTGCTCGACCAGCGAAGGCGCGGTCACCATGATCGGCTTCGATGCCGGAACGTCGCCGCCATCGCCGATGGTCACCGACTTCAGCTTGCGCGTGACGCCGTTCTCTTCCTTCGCCTTCTCGATCAGCTCGTTGAACCGCTCGTGGGCGATGACGGTGAGAGTATCGACGACCTCGACCCCGGTGCGCTTGCCGTAGGGCAGCCGCAGGCCACGCCCGAGGGTCTGCTCCGTCAGGATTTCGGACGCCGAGGCCCTGAGCGGAACGATGGTGAAGAGGTTGGTGACGTCCCACCCTTCCTTCAGCTTGTTGACGTGGATGACGATATCCGTGTCGCCGCTCTTCTCGATGTTCAGAAGGCGCTGCGCGTTCTCGTCGCTTTCTTCGCCGGTCAGCTTCGAGTGGATTTCGATCACACGGCCCTTGTAGCGCCCGTCGAAGAACTGGTCGGACTGGACGAATTCGTTGACCTGTCGGGCGTGGGTCGTGTCCTGGGTCACGACCAACATAATGGGGCGCACCACATGGGTCTGGTGCTGCAAGGCGTAGGTCTCCAGCGCGACTCGCACGTGCTCGTGGTAATTCACGCCGTCTTCGAGCTTGATCCGCTCCAGCGTCGCCTCATCGACCGATTTCGGGTTGAAATTGGCGCGCGTGCCGACTGCTGGCTCCTTGACGTAGCCGTCTTCCATCGCGTCCGGCAGCTCGTAGCGATAGACGACGTTCCTGAACTCGGCGGATTTCGAGCCGACGCTCTTGGGCGTCGCCGTCACCTCCAGGCCAAGGATCGGCTTCAACTCCGCAATCGCCTTGGCGCCGGCGGAGGCGCGATAGCGGTGCGCCTCGTCCATCAGCAGGACAAGGTCATCGAGGCCGGACAGGTAGGCGAAGTAACTGTCACCGATGTATTCCTGAAGCCGCTTGATGCGGGGCGAGTTTCCGCCGCGAACCTCAGAGTTGATCTTCGAGATGTTGAAAATGTTGATGATCGCGCCCTCGCGGCCGAACAGATCGGTGCCGCGAACGCCGCGTCCTTCCTCGTAGTTTTCGGCGTTGACGATCAGCGGCGCCTGACGCGCGAAAGCCTCGATCCCCCGGAACACGTATTTCGGGCTGGTCGGCTGGAAGTCGGCGAGGAGCTTCTCATAGATGGTCAGGTTCGGCGCCAAAACGAAGAAGTTCCGGCTCTTGCCGATCATGTAGAGGTAGCTGATGAACGCCCCCATCAATCGCGTCTTGCCGACGCCCGTGGCGAGCGCGAAGCATATCGACGGGAAGTCCCGCTCGAATTCCTCGAACCTGGCATCGGGCATTGGCCCATAGACCTGGCGTACGGCATCGCGCGCGGCCTCAACATTGGTGTCCTTCGACGGGGCGATCAGGTCGACGATATCGTCAAGCCGCCGCAAGGCTTCGGCTTGCGGCTTGCGCAGCGAGAGGCGCTGGGTGATCTGGGTGACGGCGCGCTTGGGATCGACGGTCTGCATCCTCAGCCCTCCGCCTCATCGGCGAAGAGGTCGCCCGTTGCTGGGGCTGTCTTTCCGCCCCGCTTGCGCGCAAGCGGCAGGTCGTCTTCTTCATCATCCTGCATCATCGGCAGGGACTCGATCTTGAGGGAATAGTCATCCTTGCCCCACTCGCAGCGGTCCAGAACCGCGCCGGGGATTTTCCGGAGCGTGAGGTTGCTGAGCGCGCGCGCACTTTGCTCCTCGAACGCCTTGCAGCAGATCAGCAGGCTGCGATGCTCGCCCACCTCCTCCGACAAGGCGCGCAGCTGCTCGCCGGTCAGGCTGTTGGTGGTGACATAGATGTAGGACGTCTCGGAACTGTGCCCGTGCATCCAGAAGTGCTCGGTCGAGGGCGCGTAGGTGTAGTTGAAGTGCTTGCACATCGCCTCGGCCAGCATGGCCGGGTTGTATTCGGCGCGGATGACCCAGTTGCCCCAGGCGTCCTTTTCCAGAAGCGAGGGCGCAAGACAGGCAAAGCGGTACCCGCCGCCGCCTTTCCAATTCACAGCCTCGGTAACGCCGCCCTTGTCGGTGCCGTCGACAACCTTCTTCAGACGCGGAACGATATGCGTCTTCGCGTGCTCGCCGAGCTCCACCATGATCCAGCGACGGCCCATCTTGTGGGCTACGGCGCCGGTGGTGCCAGAACCGGCGAAGGAATCGAGAACAAGGTCGTTAGGATCGGTTGCAATCTCCAGCACCCGTTGGATTAGTCTCTCTGGTTTGGGTGTGTCGAAAGGCTTTACGCCCTCAACATAGCCCTTAGCTTCAAGTTTGGCGGTCCTGTTACTGCCTACGTCGCTGTGCGGCCAGATTGTCTCAGGTGGCCGCTTGTCATTGTCATCTGCGTAGATTCGGAAATATGGAGACCAGCCGTTTCTACCTTTTATCCACTCAAGTCGATATGATTCCTCTTCGACTCTTTTAGGGCTCCAGCGCCATCTGCTATCAGAACCGTCCGGATTTTTTGGAAACACATTCTCGCCATCTGGCGCATTAATTGAAAAATACATAGACGGCCTCGCTTCACGCGTGCCATCTGCACCCATTGCGCGAAGTGGCTTCGTATAGTACCGACGCCCATCGGCGTCAGTTTTATTGTAATGACTGGCTGGCTCGGCTCCGGCAGAAAGGCGATTGAGCTTCCAACTATTCCTGTCTTTTGAATAAACAAGCATGTGATCATGCCTCGAGGAAAAAAACTCTACATCCATGCGCGGACTATCAGCTTTTTCCCAAATAATGTTCGCCATAAAATTCCGACGACCGAATACTTCATCTGCAACTATTTTCAGATAGTGGACTTCGTTGTCGTCCAGCGTGATCCATATTGAGCCATCATCTGAAAGCAAATTCCGTAAAATCTCCAGCCTTTCACGGATCATTCCTAGCCAAATAGAATGCTCAAGCCCGTCGTCATAGTGCTCGAAGGCCGATCCGGTGTTGTACGGCGGGTCGATGAATATGCACTTCACCTTCCCCCGGACTGCCGGGTCCGTCTCTAGCGCCTTCAGCGCCAGCAGGTTGTCACCATGGATCAGCAAGTTGTCGAAGATGTCGCCGTCGCGGCGGGCCTTGGCGTGATAGGACAGCTCCGGCTCTTCGATTAGAATGCGTGGTTCGAGCCGAGGCCGGATGTCCTTGCCAATCCAGGTGAGTTCGAGCTTGGTTTTGGCGGCCATCAGACAAGGCTCCATCTTATTGTGAACAGCGTGGTAAGTGACGGGGTCAGGTTCAACTGATTGGCGATTTCGTCGAGCATACGCTCCCGCTCTTCGTCGATTTCTCGAAGGCGCGTGTATAGCTGGTGTTGCAGGTCATCAACCTGCCGCTGGATTTGCTTCGCTTCCCGCTGAAGCGCCAGCTTGGATTCAAGATTGGCCGTGGCGCGCGCGAGTTTCTTCCTCTCGTTTGCTTCCTTGCTGAGCGCCTTGATCTGCTGGTCGAACAGGACCTTGGCGTCATCGCGCCAGGCATCAAGCCGCTCCTCCTCTTCGTTCAGGAACTCACCCAGCCGCTCCTGTGCGCGCGCCACGACGGCGATCTGGCGGGCATCAATGAAGCCTGACAGGTGATCATCGGGCACCGCCCCCGTCGCCGCGCCGGTTTCATGCGCGGGTACCTGCAACAGGCGCTCCACCGTCTCGGAGTGAACTTCGTGCCCATGGTCGGTGAAAGCGGCGCAGACGATCTCGTCGTAAGTTTTCGCTGGGGTGTGGAGCGTCAGCCGCGCGACCCGCATCCAGCCCGACTTTCCCCGCAGTTCGGCGACATCGGCCAGATTGCCGGGGTAGGCCATATAGTCGAACTCCAGCGAGGCAGGCGCCAGCTGCCGCTCCTTGGCCTGGGCGATCAGCCGGTCGGCCAAGCCGCCATCGGCAAGGCGGAAGAACCGCCAGCCGCGCTCGTCGGCCTCGGGCCACTCGGTGGACCAGGTCTCTCCCGCGTAGTCGAAGCGCTGCGCGTGATCGTTGTGGAAGCGGGCGTCGGGTAATTCGGCCCGCGCGAGCCCGAGAAGCGCCCGCTTGAAGTCACCGATAGCGGAGACGACGGCCTCGCGCCTTCCAAGCAGGCGCTCGATCACCCGGTCGTCCATCTCGGCCAGCAGCTTGTTGCGGGCGTCCTTCTTGGCCTCGTCGATCTCGACGCTGAACTCGGACTGAAGGCGGTCGAAGGCCGCGTTGATCTCCTCATTGGTCCGGCAGGACTGCACGATGTCGAGGATGCGCCGCTCGATATCGACGCCGGACTCGATGGCCCCGAGCACCTCGTCGGAAGACCCGAACACCCCCTCGAACAGCTTGAACTTCTGTTCCAGCAGCTGGTGGATGCGGGCCTCGGCGTGGTTCTTCCGGTTCAGGAAGTTGATCACGGTGACGTCGATCTTCTGCCCATAGCGGTGACATCGCCCGATGCGCTGCTCGACCCTCTGCGGGTTCCAGGGCAGGTCATAATTGATCAGCAGGGAGCAGAACTGAAGGTTAATCCCCTCCGCCCCAGACTCGGTGGCGATCAGGATGGTGCGGTCGTTGCGGAAGGCGTCGACGATCGCCGCCTTCATGTCGGCGGTCTTCGAGCCCGACACGGCTTCGGTTCCCCGATGCTTGTTCAGCCAGCCCTTGTAGATCGCGTTGCTGTCCTTGTCGGAGTTGGAGCCGTTGAGAATGACCGTCTGCCCCTGGAAACCGCTCGCCTCCAGCAGGTCGCGTAAATAGGTTTGTGTCCGCACGGATTCGGTGAAGATCACCGCCTTGCGCTGCCCGCCCTTGCCGACGATTTCGGTCAGGACGTGCGGCAGGCAGTCCAGGAGCGCGCGGCCTTTCGCGTTGTCCGCGATGGATATCGCCAGGTCGCGGTAGCGGGTCAGCTCGCCGATTTCTGCCTGAAGCTTCTTCGGATCGATGCGCTTGATGGCCTCGTCCTCATGATCCTCGACGGCATCAGCCTCGGCGCTCCCTCCGGCATCGCGCCAGTCTTCCGCTTCGTCGGCAAAGCCGTCGATATCGTCCAGCGTCTCGTCACCGACGATTAGCTGGCCCTGAAGCCGCTTGACCATCTTGTCGAGGGTCTGGGCCACGGCGAAGGACGACGATCCGAGGATCTTCCGCAGCATCAGCGTCACGAGATGCCGCCCGTTCTGCCCCAGCGCGATCGTGTCGGTCCTCTGTAGGTAGGCCGACATCAGGTCATAGAGGTCGGTCTCCAGCCGGGCGGGCGTGAAGTCGAAGGTCTTGGCCAGGCGGTTGGTGTAGTTGATCAGGCCCGCCTTCTGCACCTGACGCCGGAGCGTGCGCTTGCAGATCGGCTCGAGGCGGCGTGCCAGTAGCGCCTGCGAGGCAACCTCTTCACGCCCACCAAACTCAGCCCGGAATGCCTGTTCCGAGCCAAAGTACGTGTCGTCGATGACGCTGATCAGACCGAACAGCTCCATCAGATTGTTCTGCAGCGGTGTGGCTGTCAGCAGGAGCTTCTGGCAACCGACCAGCGCGTCCCGCAGAACGGCGGCGCGTGACGTTTCGGCGGCTCGGTAGACGTTTCGGAGTTTGTGCGCCTCGTCGAATACGACCAGGTGCCATGGGACCATTCGGACGGCGTCAGCGATACGGGCGGCGAACTCGTAGGATACGATGATGATGCTTTCGCCTCGTTCTATGGGGTTTGGGCGTCCGCTGGTAGTTATGTCTTTAAGCCGTTTCGCATCGAGAATTTCAGACGGAAGCGAAAACTTCTCCATCAGCTCAGTGGCCCACTGCTTGCGCAACGAGGCCGGGACGACGAGCAGCAGGTTCCGTTGCCGCGACCACCAGTACTGGCTGAGCACCAGTGCAGCCTCTATCGTCTTGCCGAGGCCAACCTCGTCGGCCAGCAGCACCCCCTTGGATAGGGGTGATCGAAGCGCAAACATTGCCGCATCGACCTGATGAGGGTTGAGGTCCACGCGAGCCGACGAGAGCGACTGTGTCAGCGCCTCGCCGTCCTGAAATCCTTCCCGCGTTAGAAAGTTGGCGAAGTACTTGGCTTGGTGATGACTGTAACCCGCTTGCACTGCTGCAAATTCCCCCACTTCCGCACCAAGTCATATTGCTTTCAAGGAATCGTTCGCGAAGCACCGCGCGGCTAATGTATGTGGCACGCTGCGCGCACCACACGCCAGAGTGGCAGCCCGCCAAGGCAAAGACGCGTCACGGTTTTCCCCAGCGCCGGGCCTTCCGGACGGCGGCGCCCCGCGCACTTCAATCCGCCCTATCGAGGTGATAGCGTCACAAAAAGTAGACGCGCAGTGTACCGAGGGGCATATGAAGGCAGGTCCGGTAGTTATCGGTCAGTTGTTGTGACGCTCTACCCCGAAATCACTGCGGCCTTCCTGGCGCGCGAGTCGGAAGCCGCGCGCCGGATGCTGCTCGACCTTACGCCGCCAGCACCGCAGACCATCCCCTATGGCGAGATTTGGCCGCAGGTGCTCTCACGGCACGCTGTCCGCAAGGCTGACCTGAACAGCATGGCGGCCGTGATGCGCAAGGACAGAAGGCTGCTGTTCCCGGGTTGGCCGGATGGAAAGAGGGTGCCGGGCGATGGCTTTCGGCTGTCGCGTCCCGCTTAGCTGTCAGGCTGGAACGCTGCTCGAGAACACGCCATCGTGCTCAACTTTGGCTCGGACCATGCCGTCCGCCCCTATCGGACATTGCGGACATCGGAAGGTTCCCCGTTCCGGTGGACCTGACTCTCAGCTGACTCCCAAGCCCGCGTTTTCGAGGGCAAAAGATGGCTCTGCCGGCTCTCATCTGAAGTCGCATGAATTCATTGAAGCCCCTTGACTTAGGTCCACCAAATAGGTCCACTGGAGACGCACGAAGGCCGCAATCACGCAGGGAAGCTGCAGAAATCGGTGCATATCACCGGTTTGGGCGCGTTTTCAGAATTGTCTGGGGGTCCTAGTCCCCCAGCCATTCACATTGCTTTCCTCGGTTCTCCAATAGCTTGACAGTTGCTCCCGCGAGCGGTGTGCGGCGGACTAACCGCGCCGCCTTGCCACATGGAGCCCGTCTCGCCCAATCCTGCACCGCGGATGGGCTGACCTTCGCCTTTGAGATCGGCGCATGGCGGCGGAGAATGGCCACTGCCCGTCCGGCTTCTTGAGGAACGATCATGACCAGCACCGCACAAGCGCGCCTGCTCGACCTGTTCGGCATCGAATTGCCGATCATCCAGGGTCCGATGGCCCTGGCATCGACCCCGGAGATGGCGATCGCCGTCAGCGAAGCCGGCGGCCTGGGTTCTCTGGCCGGCGCGCAATACAACGAGGCGGGCCTGCGGGCCGCGCTCGATACGGTTCGGGCGGCCACGCGCCGGCCGATCAATGTCAACTTCTTCTGCCATACGCTGCCCGTTGACGACGCGGCGCGCCAGGCGGCCTGGCTAAAGCGCCTGGCCGGCTATTATGCCGAAGCCGGGCTCGACGCGGACATGCCGAAGACACCGAGCGGGCGGACGCCCTTCGACGCCGCCCTTGCGACGGTCGTCGAAGACTATCGCCCCGAGGTCGTCAGCTTCCATTTCGGCCTGCCCGCGCCGGAGCTGCTCGATCAGGTGAAGCGCACCGGCGCCAAGGTCATCGCGTCCGCAACCACCGTCCCCGAGGCGCGCTGGCTGGCCGAGCGCGGTGTCGACGCCGTCATCGCCATGGGGGCCGAAGCCGGCGGCCATCGCGGCATTTTCCTCAACGACCGCGTTTCCGAGCAGGTCGGCACGTTCGCGCTGGTGCCGCAGGTGGTCGATGCCGTGTCTGTCCCGGTGATCGCCGCCGGCGGCATCGCGGACCGGCGCGGCGTGGAAGCCGCCTTCGCGCTAGGGGCCGCCGCCGTCCAGGTCGGGACCGCCTATCTGTTCACGCCGGAGGCCAGCATCTCGCCGACTTATCGCAAGGCGCTCGGCATGCGCGAGCGGCCGACCGCGATCACCAATCTGTTCACGGGCCGGCCGGCGCGCGGCATCGTCAACCGGGCGATGATGGAGCTAGGCCCGCTCTCCGAGCTCGCTCCGGCCTTCCCGACCGCCGGCACGGCGTTGGGGCCGTTGCGCAGCGCTGCCGAGGCGGCCGGCCGGGATGATTTCACCTTGCTCTGGGCCGGCCAGTCCTTTCCCCTTGCCAAGCCGATGTCGGCGGCGGAGCTGACGCGGACGCTCGCTGGCCGGGCCATCTGACTGCCGCGACAGGTCGCGCCTGTCGCCTGCCGGGCCGGTCTCCGCAAGGCGCCCGGCGATGGCGAAGCTGCCATCCCGCTACCGCAGCAATCCGCTCAGAATTCCGGCGACGTGCCGGATCGAAAGAGCGCAAATTCATGGGTCAGATAATACGACAGATCGATAATCGGTCGGGGATATTTTTGCGAACCCACTCGGGGCGAGCTCGATCAGGTCAGGCTGTCTGGCAACGCCCTGCCCGCAGCGGAAACGGAGTCCACCACTGATCAGGAGCGGCCTCCGCTCATGCCACGGATCGTCTGGCACCAAGGCTCGGCCGCGCCTAACAATGCGTTGGGCTGCCGACGGCCTTCGATCAGGAGGATATGACGATGCTGGACTGGACGGGTTATCGGACGGAGTTGAAGGCGCGCGTCGGCGATTTCGGCAAGGCCGCGCCGGAGGCGCTCAGGGGCTATGCCGCGCTCGCCTCCGGGGCCGCGAAAACCCAGCATCTCGACGCCCGCACGCGCGAGCTGATCTCGCTGGCCGTGGCCGTGACGACCCGCTGCGACGGCTGCATCACCAGCCATGTCGAAGCCGCGATAAAGGCCGGGGTGACACGCGACGAGATCGCAGAGGCCCTCGGGGTCGCGATCGCGATGAATGCGGGCGCAGCTCTCGTCTATTCGGCCCGCACGCTCGATTGCTTCGAACAGACGACTGCCGGCCAATCCGCCGCGGCGGGGTGAGCCGAACCGGCACCGGCGGCGCCGCTCGCATGCGGCGTCGCCGGCCCCTCGCATTGGATCATCCGGCCTTCGGTGCGGCGCCCTCCAGGAACACCTCCAGGCAAAGCCGCGCATGCCGGGCGCGATCCTCGATCGTCAGGAGGCGATCGCCGGGAAAGCGCTTGATCAGCACAGAGAAGATCATGTCCATCAGCATCCGGGCGAGCGTATCGGCCGGGAAGGCACGAAGCCGCCCGCGCTGCTGCTGGCCGATCAGCCAGGCCTCGAGAAGACGCGCCGTCGGCTCGGAACCCTCCTGCACGATCATCTCGCCGATCTCGCTGAACCGGTCCGAATCGGCGAGGACCAGCCTGACGAAGGCCAGGCGATCGCGATTGCCTTCCTCGTCGATATCGAGCCGGAAGATCGCGGCGAGCGCCTCCGCCAGCGGCAGGTCCTCGTCGGGATCGCGCGGCAGGGCGAGCATCGAACGCCGGTTATCGGCGACCATCACGCGGAACAGGTCGGTCTTTGCAGGGAAGAGCTGGTAGAGCGTCCGCTTCGAAACGCCGCAGCGCGCCGCGACCGCGTCCATCGTCGTGCCGCCATAGCCGACATCGAGGAAGAGATCGCGGGCGGATTGAACGATACGCTGGCGCTCGGCCTCGTCGGAGCGCGTCTTCGGGCGTCCGCGTCCGCGGCCTTGCCGTCCTGCCATCGCGTCGGTTTTACTGGCTGTCATCGTCGCGTCCGTCATCGCGCCGTATTCTTGGATTTGACAGGCAGAGAAATCAAGAGATAAGAAACTCAGCAGTTTCCGAAAAGAGAGCCCGCATGCTGGCCGAGCGCGCCCCGTCCCCATCCCGCTACGCCTTGCCGGGCGCCCTCCTCCTCGCAGCGGCGCTGGTCGGCTGTAATTCCGAGAAGGCGTCAGCGCCTCCGCCGCAGCCGCAGCTCCAGGTCAGCGTCGTCTCGCTGCACCCGCAGCCCGTGGCGATCACGGCAGAGCTGCCCGGCCGGGTCTCGGCCAACCTGATCGCCGAGATCAGGCCGCAGGTGAACGGCATCATCAAGTCGCGGCTCTACCGCGAGGGCGGTGAGGTCAAGGCCGGCGACGTGCTCTACGAGATCGATCCGGCGCCCTATCAGGCCGCGCTCGACAGCGCCGTCGCCGCGCAGCAGAAGGCCGAGGCCGCTGTCGCCAATGCCCAGGTGCGGGCCGATCGCTATCGCGAACTGCTCCAGCGCAATGCCGGTAGCAAGCAGGACGCCGACGACGCCGCCGCTACCCTCGGCCAGGCCCAGGCCGATGTCGCGGCCGCCAAGGCCAGCGTCGAGACGGCCAGGATCAACCTCGCCTACACCAAGGTCACGGCGCCGATCGACGGCCGCATCGACAAGTCGGCACTGACCCAGGGCGCGCTCGTCACCGCCAACCAGGCGGCGATCCTGACCACGATCCGCAAGCTCGATCCGATCAATGTCGACGTCACCCAGTCGAGCACCAACCTGCTGAAATTCCGCAGCGACATCGCTTCGGGCCGGCTGAAGTTCACCGGCCCCAATGTCGCGGTGAAGCTCAAGCTCGATACCGGCGATGCTTACGCACAGTCCGGCAAGCTCGAATTCGCCGAGGCCAATATCGACGAGACCACCGGCACCTTCACGGTCCGCGCCGAATTCCCCAATCCGGATCGGATCCTGCTGCCTGGCATGTTCGTCCGCGCCGTGATCCAGGAAGGCATCGCCGAGAACAGTTTCCTGCTGCCGCAGCGGGCCGTCGGGCGCAACACCAAGGGCGAGGCGACCGCGAAATTCGTCTCGGCCGACGGCAAGGTCGAGGAGCGCGTGCTCGTCACCCGCCGCAATATCGGCAACAACTGGCTGGTCGACAGCGGCGTCAAGGACGGCGAGCGCATCATCGTCGAGGGCGGGCAGCTCGTGCGCTCCGGCCAGACGGTGACGGTGAACGAGGTCAGCGTCGACGAGGCCACCGGCGAGCTCAAATCGGCCAATCGACGGGCCGAACTGTCGGCGCCCGCCAACACGGCGAAGAACTGACGCCATGTCGCGCTTCTTCATCGAAAGGCCGATCTTCGCCTGGGTCGTCGCCATCGTCATCATGCTGGCAGGCCTGCTGGCGCTGCGCACGCTGCCGATCTCGCAATACCCGCAGATCGCACCGACGACCGTACAGATCAGCGCCAACTATCCCGGCGCCGACGCGCAGACCGTCGAGAACTCGGTGACCAAGGTCATCGAGCAGGGCATGACCGGCGTCGACAACCTGCAATACATGACGGCGACCTCGACCTCGACCGGCAACGCCCAGATCACCCTGACCTTCAACAGCCAGGCCGATCCCGACGTCGCGCAGATGCAGGTGCAGAACAAGCTGCAGCTCGTCACGCGCCAGTTGCCGACGGTGGTGCAGACCACCGGCATCTCGGTCGCCAAGGCCTCCACCGGCTTCCTGATGGTCGTCGCCTTCGTCTCGAAGGACGGCCGGATGTCGACCACCGACCTCGCCGACTATGTCGACTCGACGCTCAACGACACGCTGAAGCGGGTCGAGGGCGTCGGCACGACCCAGCTTTTCGGCGCGGGCTACGCCATGCGCATCTGGCTCGATCCCGACAAGCTGCGGAAATACGCGCTGATGCCTGCCGACATCGCCGCGGCGATCGAGGCCCAGAACACGCAAGTGTCGGCCGGCCAGCTCGGCGGCCTGCCGCAGGTCGGCGGCCAGCAGCTCAACGCCACCGTGACCGCGCTGTCGCGGCTGCAGACGGTCCAGCAATTCGAGAACATCATCCTGAAGAGCGGCTCGTCGGGCTCGATCGTGCGCCTGAACGACGTCGCCCGCGTCGAGCTCGGCGCCAAGAGCTACGACACCTCCTCGCGCTATAACGGCCAGCCGACGACCGGCCTAGCCATCAGCCTCGCCACCGGCGCCAACGCGATCGACACCGCAAAATCGGTCACCGCGACGATCGAGCGCCTGAAGCAGACCCTGCCCGAGGGCGTCGAAGTCACCTATCCCTACGACACCACGCCCTTCGTCACGCTCTCGATCGAGAAGGTCGTGCACACGCTGTTCGAGGCGATCATCCTCGTCTTCATCGTGATGTACGTCTTCCTGCAGAACCTGCGCGCGACCTTCATCCCGATGCTGGCGGTGCCGGTCGTGCTGCTCGGCACCTTCGGCGTGCTGGCGCTGGCCGGCTACTCGATCAACACGCTGACCATGTTCGCGATGGTGCTCGCCATCGGCCTGCTCGTCGACGACGCCATCGTCGTCGTCGAGAATGTCGAGCGCGTGATGCAGGAGGAGAAGCTCGGGCCGAAGGAAGCCACGATCAAGTCGATGGGCGAGATCACCGGCGCGCTGGTCGGCATAGCCACCGTGCTCTCGGCCGTGTTCGTGCCGATGGCCTTCTTCGGCGGCTCGGTCGGCGTGATCTACCGGCAGTTCTCGGTGACGATCGTGACCGCGATGGGGCTCTCCGTCCTCGTCGCGCTGGTGCTGACCCCGGCGCTGTGCGCGACCATCCTGAAGCCGGCGCCCGAACATGGCGCGCGCAAGGGCTTCTTCGGCTGGTTCAACCGCAATTTCGAGCGCACCACCAACGGCTATCGCTCCGGCGTCGCCGGCATGATCGGGCGGCCGCTGCGCTTCCTGCTCGTCTTCCTGCTGATCAGCGGCGGCATGGCCTGGCTGTTCGCTCGCATGCCCTCCTCCTTCCTGCCCGACGAGGACCAGGGCATCCTCCTGACCAGTGTCCAGCTCCCGGTGGGCGCCACGCAGGACCGGACGCTGCGCGTGCTCGATCAGGTGCAGAAGCACTATCTCGAGAAGGAGAAGGACCTGGTCGACGGCGTGCTCACCGTCGCGGGCTTCGGCTTCGGCGGCCAGGGCCAGAATGTCGGCCTCGCCTTCGTGCGCCTGAAGCCCTTCGCCGAACGCGTCGGCAAGCAGGCGACGGCCCAGGCCATCGCCGGGCGCGCCATGGGGGCCTTCCGCGGCATCAAGGACGGCACGGTCTTCGCGCTGGCCCCGCCGGCGATCCAGGGCTTCGGCAATACGGCGGGCTTCGACTTCTACCTGCAGGACATCGCAGGCGCCGGCCATACGCGCCTGATGGAGGTCCGCAACCAGCTCCTCGGCCTCGCCGCTCAGAGCAAGCAGCTCACGGGCACGCGGCCGAACGGCCAGGAGGACACCCCGCAATACGCCGTCGAGATCGACCAGGAGAAGGCGAGCGCGCTGACCCTGTCGCTCGCCGCCATCAACAACACGCTGTCGACGGCCTGGGGCTCGGCCTATGTCAACGACTTCATCGACCGGGGCCGGGTCAAATCGGTCTATGTCCAGGCCGATGCGCCCTTCCGCATGCAGCCCGACGATGTCTCGCGCTGGTATGTCCGCAACCAGGGCGGCGAGATGGTGCCGTTCTCGGCCTTCTCCAGCGGGCGCTGGACCTACGGCTCGCCGCGATTGGAGCGCTATAACGGTGCGGCTGCCGTCGAGATCCAGGGCGCGGCCGCTGCGGGCGTCAGCTCCGGCGCGGCGATGGACGAGATCGACAAGCTGATGGCCCAATTGCCGACCGGGTTCGGCCATGAATGGACCGGCCTCTCCTTCCAGGAGCGCCTCTCCGGCAGCCAGGCCGTCGCGCTCTACGCGATCTCGATGCTCGTCGTGTTCCTGTGCCTCGCGGCGCTCTACGAGAGCTGGTCGATCCCCTTCGCGGTCATGCTCTCGGTGCCGATCGGCATCTTCGGCGCCCTGCTCGCGGCGACGCTCTTCGGCCAGACCAACGACGTCTATTTCAAGGTCGGCCTGCTGACGACGATCGGGCTTGCCGCCAAGAACGCGATCCTGATCGTGGAGTTCGCGATCGAGCAGGAAGCCAAGGGCAAGGGCCTCGTCGAGGCGACATTGGAGGCGGCGCGCCAGCGCCTGCGGCCGATCCTGATGACCTCGCTCGCCTTCGTGCTCGGCGTCACGCCTTTGGCCGTTGCCACGGGCGCTGGATCGGGGAGCCAGAACTCGATCGGCATCGGCGTGATGGGCGGCATGATCGCCGCGACGGTGATCGGCGTGTTCTTCGTGCCGCTGCTCTATGTCGGCGTCGTCAGCCTCGTCCGGCGCTGGCGCGGCACCGAACCGGCCCCGGCGACCGCCGCCGAGTGAATGACGGGGGCGCGGCCGGCGATGGCTGCGCCCCGCTTTCGATAGTGCTAGATTGCCGCGATGACCGACTTCCCCGACATCATCCGCTCGCCCTTGTCGCAGACCTTCACCCATGACGGCATCACCGTGCGCGTGGAGATCTACAAGATCGGCGGCACCGACGGCTGGACCCTCGAGCTCATCGACGAGGAAGGCGGCTCGACGGTCTGGCAGGACGCCTTCGCCACCGACGCCGACGCCTTCGCCGAATTCACCGACGGCGTCGAACAGCTCGGCCTCGACCGCCTGATCGACCCGGACGACGACGACCTCGCCACCGTGCACTGAGCGGGCGCGGCTTCGCCATGCGCTATACCGACGAACTTGATGCACTCCGTGCTGCTCGCGACGACCTTCGCCGCCGGATCGCCGAGCGGCTGGCGCTCGAAGCCGGCGCCCCCTGCGACGGGCCATCCCTGGAAGCCTGGCTGACGGCCGCGGACGAGGCGATCGAGGCGTGGGAGAACGAGGGCGAGGAAGCGCAGGATTCCCGCGCGTTCCGGCCGATCGGGCCGTTGCAGGACCTGCTGGCGGACCATGCCGCGCTCGTCGAGCGGATCGCCGATGCGCTGGACCGGCGCCTGTCCTAGAACGCGCGGGTTTTCCGAAGAATTGCGCCGTCATCCCGGATGCAGCGAAGCGGAGATCCGGGATCCATCGTGGAGCTCGGCACCCTACTATGGACCCCGGGTCAAGCCCGGGATGACGACGTGCCCGCGATTTGCGACGATCGCCGGAATCAGCAGAAACTCAGGAATCTCGTGCAGATTTCGTGCAGGCGGCCGCCCTGCGCGATCCAGAACGGATAACCGGGCATCCGATGCTTGGCCAAACCGCCTTTAAATCGACTTTCGCCTGAATTAGGCTGAAGTTCGGTCTTGAGCATTTTCGAGACGCTCACCTAGCCTGCATCGCAACGGCCGCCACAGGGCCGAGCGGGAAACGACAGGAGGCTGCGATCGCCCTGCCCTGGCACAGGCTGAGCCCGGACGAGCTCGCGTTGCTCGAGGCCACCTTCTGGTCCGGGGGCGCCGCCCGCCATGCGCTGGCCGACAGCCTGCAGTTTTCCCGCAGCAAGACCAACGCGATCGCCGCGGGCCTGATCGACGAAGGCCTGCTCGACGAGGCTGGCGTCCAGCATTCCACTGGCGGCCGTCGCCCCGAGACCCTCTGCGTCCATCGCCGCATCGGCGTTCTCGTCGGCATCGATATCGGCGCGACCAGCCTCGATATTGCGCTTCTCCGCCCTGATCTCGGCATCATCGCCCGCCATGTGCAGGAGGCCGATGTCGAGGCCGGCCCCGGCCCGATCATGGCCCGGCTACGCGCCCTCCTGCCGGCGATGCTGGCGCAGAACAGCATCGCGCCGGACCGCGTGCTCGCGGTCGGCATCGGCGTGCCCGGCCCGGTCAATTTCGCCGCCGGCCAGCTCGTCAATCCGCCGCTGATGCCGGGCTGGGACAGCTACGCCATCCGCGAAGACCTGCGCGAGATCACCGACGCCCCGATCTTCGTCGACAATGACGTGAACCTGATGGCGCTCGGCGTGCTCTGGCGCCAGCGCAAGCAGATCGAGAATTTCCTCGTCATCAAGGTCGGCACCGGCATCGGCTGCGGCATCGTCTGCCATGGCGAGCTCTATCGAGGGTCGACCGGTTCGGCCGGCGACATCGGCCATATCTGCGCCGATCCCGAAGGCCCGCTCTGCCGCTGCGGCAATCGCGGCTGCGTCGAGGCCATGGCCGCGGCGCCCGCCATCGTCGCGATGGGGCTGGAGGCGGCGCAGTCCGGTCGCAGCCCCGCCTTGGCCGACCGCCTCGCCGCGAAGGGCCTGCTGGAGGCCGCCGATATCGGCGCGGCCAGCCGGGCCGGCGATGCCGAGGCCGATGCGATCGTGCGCCGTTCCGGCCGCTTGATCGGCCAGGTGCTGGCGGCGCTGGTCAATTTCTACAACCCCTCGCATATCTTCATCGGCGGCGGCGTCTCGGCGATCGGCCCGATGTTCCTCGCCGCCATCCGCCAGAGCGTGAGCCAGCGCTCGCTCGCCCTCTCGACGCGCCATCTCGAAATCACCTCCGCTCCGCTCGGCCCCGAGACCGGGCTGATCGGTGCCGGCGTGCTCGCCATGCGCGAGGCGCTGCGCAGCGGAGGCCCGGCATGAGCGCGACCGCAGGCCTCGCCGTCGGTTTCGACGGCATCGTCAAGCGCTTCGGCCCGGTCGAGGTGCTGCACGGCGTCTCCTTCAGCCTCGAACCCGGCAAGGTCTACGGCCTGCTCGGCGAGAACGGCGCCGGCAAGTCGACCCTGATGAAGATCCTGTCCGGCTACGAGCAGCCGAGCGAGGGGCGCCTGCTGATCGACGGCGCGCCAAGAGCCTTCGCCGGATCGCGCGAGGCTGAAGCCGCGGGCATCGTGCTGATCCACCAGGAGTTCAACCTGGCCGACGACCTGACCATCGCCGGCAACATCTTCCTCGGTCATGAGCGCCGCAAAAGCTGGCTGCTCGACGAGGAGGCGATGCGCCGCGAGACCGAAGCCGCCCTGGCGCAGGTCGGGCTGGCACGGACGCCGGATACGCCGGTGCGCCGCCTGATCGTCGCCGAGAAGCAGCTCGTCGAGATCGCCAAGGCGCTGTCGCGAAAGACCCGCCTGCTGATCATGGACGAACCGACCGCGACGCTGACGCCATCGGAAGCCGGCCGGCTTTTCGCCCTGATAGATCGGATGCGGGCCGAGGGCATCACCGTCGTCTACATCTCGCACAAGCTCGACGAGGTCGAGCGCATCACCGATGAGGTCGTCGTCATGCGCGACGGCCGTTTCGTCGGCCGGGCGGCGACTGCATCGCTCACTCGCCACGCCATGGCGACGATGATGGTCGGGCGCGAGATCGCCGATCTCTTTCCCGAGAAGATTGCCGCAGACCCCGCCGTAGCCCCGGCACTATCGGTCGAGAATTTCTCCGTGCCGGGCTGGGCCAGCGACATCTCGTTCTCGGTGCGGCCGGGCGAGATTTTGGGCTTCGCCGGGCTGGTCGGCGCCGGGCGGACCGAACTTTTCGAGGGCATCCTGGGCCTGCGGCCGGGCAGCGGTACAATCCGACGCGACGGCAAGCCGATCCAGCTCAACTCGCCGCGCGACGCCACCCGCCATGGGCTCGCCTATCTGAGCGAGGATCGCAAGGGCAAGGGGCTGCATGTCGAATTCCCGCTGCGCCCCAACCTCACGCTGATGGCGCTGGAGCGCTATGCCAAGCCGCTGCTCGACCATGAGGCGGAGCAGCGCGCGCTCGAAACCGCCGTCAGCGAATTCGGCATCCGCGCCGGCTCGCTCGGCATGAAGGCCGCCTCGCTCTCGGGCGGCAACCAGCAGAAGCTCGCGCTCGCTAGGGTGTTGCATCCGGCGCCGCGCGTGCTGGTGCTCGACGAGCCGACGCGCGGCGTCGATGTCGGTGCCAAGCGCGAGATCTATTTCCTGATCCAGAAGCTCGCGGCGCAGGGTCTCGCCCTAATCGTCATCTCATCGGAATTGATCGAGCTGATCGGCCTTGCCCATCGCGTCGCGGTGATGCGCGAGGGCCGGCTCGTCGCGACGGTGGAAGGCGACGAGATGACCGAAGCGACGATGATCGCCCATGCCACGGGGACCCGCCATGTCGCAGCCTGAAGCCGCAGAGCGCGCCGAGACCCGCACCCGCGAGGCAGCCGTTCCGCTCGGCGATCGTATCGCCGCCTTCGGGCCCGTCATCGGCCTCGTGCTGCTCTGCGCGGCCGGCGCGATGCTGAACAGCGATTTCGCCACGCTCGACAATGCGTTGAACGTGCTCACCCGCACGGCCTTCATCGGCATCATCGCCGTCGGCATGTGCTTCGTCATCATCCTCGGCGGCATCGATCTCTCGGTAGGCTCGATGGCGGCGCTGATCGCCGGCTGCCTCATCCTCTTCATCAACTGGGCGGCCGGCGCCTTCGGCTCGCCACTGCTGGCGGTGATCGGCGGGGCCGCGCTCGCGGTGGTGCTCGGCGGCATCTTCGGCCTGCTCCACGGCATCCTGATCGCGAAAGGGCGGATCGAGCCCTTCATCGTCACCTTAGGAACGCTCGGCATCTACCGGGCATACCTCACCTATTTCGCCGATGGCGGCGCGCTGACCTTGGAAAACGCGCTCGCCGATCTCTACGCGCCGGTCTATTACGGCAGCTTCCTCGGCGTGCCGATCCCGGTCTGGGCCTTCCTGCTGGTCGCGCTCACCGGCGCGCTGATCCTGAACCGCACGATCTTCGGCCGGCATGTCCAGGCGATCGGCTCGAACGAGACGGTCGCGCGCTACGCCGCCGTCGATGTCGAGCGCGTCAAGATCCTGACCTACATGCTGCTGGGGCTCTGCGTCGGCATCGCCACGCTGCTCTATGTGCCGCGCCTGGGCTCGGCCTCGCCGACCACCGGCCTGCTCTGGGAGCTGGAGGCCATCGCCGCAGTCATCGTCGGCGGCGCGGCGCTGAAAGGTGGCCATGGCAGCATCACCGGCACGGTCATCGGCGCGATCCTGCTCTCGGTGATCAGCAACATCCTCAACCTGACAAGCCTGATCAGCGTCTATCTGAACGCTGCCGTGCAGGGCTTCGTCATCATCACCGTCGCGTTTTTGCAGAAAGGCCGCCGCTGAAGGCTGGCCATACAGGGAGAGAAGCGATGTCCATGCAGACCAGACGCAGCCTGATGCTCGCCACCGCCGCGGGCCTCGCCTTCGCCGCCACGGGTGCGGCAGCCGAGCCCGTCAACCTCGGCGTCTCCATTCCCGCCGCGACGCACAGCTTCATGGGCGGCATCAACTATTGGGCGAACCAGGCGAAGAAGGATCTCGAGGCCAAGCACAAGGACCTCAAGATCACCATCCGGACCGCCGCCAACGCCACCGAGCAGGCCAACCAGCTCCAGGACCTGAGCACGGTCACCAAGATCAACGCGCTCGTCGTCTTCCCCTTCGAGTCGGCGGCGCTGACCCGGCCGGTCGCCAATGTGAAGGCCAAGGGCGCCTATGTGACCGTGGTCGACCGCGGCCTGACCGACACCTCGGCGCAGGATGCCTATGTCGCCGGCGACAACACCGCCTTCGGCAAGATCCCGGCCGAATACATCGCCAAGACGCTCGGCGGCAAAGGCAATGTCGTGGCGCTCCGCGGCATCCCGACCACGCTCGACAACGAGCGCATGGACGCGTTCAACGGCGTGCTGAAGGGCCACCCCGACATCAAGCTGCTCGACGCCAAATACGCCAACTGGAACCGCGACGACGCCTACAAGGTCACGCAGGATTTCCTGACGCGCTTCAAGGAGATCGACGCCTTCTGGGCGGCCGATGACGACATGGCCTTCGGCGCCATCCGCGCCATCGACCAGGCCGGGCGCAAGGACATCAAGGTGATCTTCGGCGGCGCCGGGGCCAAGGACATGGTCAAGATCATCCTCGACGGTAAGGACCCGCGCATCCAGGCCAATGTCAGCTACTCCCCGAAATTCATCTATGAATCGATCAAGTTGACGGCGGAAGCTCGCCTGAAGGGCGAAAAGCTGCCGGCGACCACGATCATTCCCTCTGTGCTGATCGACAAGAGCAACGCCAAGGAGTCCTACCACCCCGACTCGCCGTTCTGAGCGAGCTGAACACGTCGAGGCGCTGTTGGCATTTGATGGCAGCAGCTTCGAACCCCGCCATTGTCATTCCGGGGCGCGCCGCAGGTGCGAACCCGGAACCCACGACCGGGTGAGAGTTTTGGACTCGGTTTATAAGGGCCCGCCCGGCCGTGGGTTCTGGGTTTTTCGCTTTACGAAGCCCCGGAATGACAAAGGTGGTTCCGACATGGAGCCACACAGCAATTGACCACACTGCCTAGAACGTCAGGTCACGCGATGAACGACGAATACGCGCCAAGGCTGCGCTATGCCATGATCGGCGGCGGCCGCGATGCCTTCATCGGCGCCGTGCACCGCCACGCCATTGCGCTCGACGGACAGGCGGAACTAGCCGCCGGCGCACTCTCCTCGACGCCGGAGCGCTCCCGCGAATCCGGTCGCGCGCTCGGCCTCACGGAGGCGCATAATCACGCAAGCTGGCAGGCCTTGCTCGAAGCCGAGCTCACCCGCCCGGCGACGGAGCGCGTCGATCTCGTCGTCATCGTCACGCCGACCGACACGCATTTCCCGATCGCACAGGCCTTCGCGGAGGCAGGCTTCCATGTCGTCTGCGACAAGCCGCTGACCCATACCGGCCAGCAAGCCACGACGCTGGTCGACACCGTCGCCAAGCGCGGAACCGTCTTCGGCGTCACCTACAACTACACCGGCTATCCGATGATCCGGCAGGCGCGCGAGATGGTGCGCTCGGGTGCACTCGGCCGCATCCGCAAGGTCGTGGTCGAGTACAATCAAGGCTGGCTCGCCACCGCGCTGGAGGCGACCGGCAACAAGCAGGCGGGCTGGCGCACCGACCCGGTCCGCAGCGGCATCGCCGGCGCGCTCGGCGATATCGGCTCCCATGCCGAGAACCTCGTCGCGACCGTGACCGGCCTGGAAATCGAGGAGCTGGTCGCCGATCTCGGCGCGCTCGTTCCCGGCCGCGCGCTCGACGACGATGCCAGCATGCTGCTGCGCTTCAAGGGCGGTGCGCGCGGCGTCCTCGTCGCCTCGCAGATCAATGCCGGGCTGGAGAACGACCTGCGCCTGCGCGTCTCCGGCGAGAACGGCACGCTGGAATGGCGGCAGGAGGAGCCGAACCGGCTCGTCCATCATCGCCGCGAGGGGCCGACCGAAACCTTCACCCGCGCCTCGCCCTGGCTCTGCGAATCCGCCCGGCGCGCAGGGCGCATCCCGGCGGGCCATCCAGAAGGCTTCATCGAGGCCTTCGCCAATATCTATCGCGGCGTCTTCGCCGATATCCGCGCCCGCAAGGCAGGCACGACGGCCGATCCGCTCGATGCCGACTATCCGACGGTCAGCGACGGCGCGCGCGGCGTGCGCTTCATCGAATGCGCCGTAGCCTCGTCCCAGGAGCGGCGCTGGTTGTCCTTCTCAGGTTGAACTCAGCGTCCGCCTGACGCTGTCGCGCCACCCGCTGACCTTACGCTCGCGCTCGCTCGCGGCCATGGCCGGCGAGAAACGTCGCTCCAGCCGCCACATATCGGCGAAACGATCCGGTTCGGGCAGCAGGCCGGCATCGAGCCCGGCAAGATACGCCGCGCCCAGCGCCGTCGTCTCCAGCACATTCGGCCGGTCGACCGGCAGGTCGAGGATGTCGGCGAGGCGCTGCATCGTCCAGTCGGAGGCGACCATGCCGCCATCGACCCGCAGCACGGACTGCTTGCCGGCGCCGGCCTCCGGCCAGTCGGCCCGCATCGCCTCGACGAGGTCGAGCGTCTGGTAGCAGACGCTTTCCAGCGCCGCCCGTGCGAATTCGCGCGGCCCCGAATTGCGGGTGAGGCCGAACATCGCGCCGCGCGCATGCGCGTCCCAATGCGGCGCCCCCAGCCCGACGAAGGCCGGCACCAGATAGACGTCCTGCTCGGGATCGGCGGCCTCGGCCAGAGGCCCGGTCTCGCTGGCCTTTTCGATGATGCCGAGGCCGTCGCGCAGCCATTGTACGGCGGCGCCCGCGATGAAGATCGAGCCTTCCAGCGCATAGGTGCGCTTGCCGCCGAGCTGATAGGCGACGGTGCTGAGCAGGCGATGTTTGGAGCGCACCGGCTTATCGCCGGTGTTCAGCAGCGCGAAGCAGCCGGTGCCGTAGGTCGATTTCACCATGCCGGGCGAGAAGCAGGCCTGCCCGATCGTCGCGGCCTGCTGGTCCCCGGCGATGCCGCGCACCGCGATGGGCGCTCCGAACAGCTCCGGCGCGGTATCGCCGAAATGCGCGGCACAGTCGCGCACCTGCGGCAGCAGCGCAGCCGGGATGCCGAACAGGTCGAGCAATTGCGAATCCCACACGCCGCGGCCGATATCGAACAGCATGGTCCGCGCCGCATTTGTCGCATCGGTCGCATGGACCGCTCCGCCGGTCAGGCGCCACAGCAGGAAGCAGTCGATCGTGCCGAAGGCGAGTTCGCCGGCTTCCGCCCGGCGCCGCGCTCCGGGCACGTTGTCGAGCAGCCAGGCGATCTTGGTTGCGGAAAAATAGGGGTCGATGCGCAGGCCGGTCCGTTCCGCGACGAGGTCCTCATGGCCGGCCGCGACGAGATTCGCACAGGCCTTCGCCGTGCGCCGGTCCTGCCAGACGATGGCGCGGTGGATCGCGCGGCCCGTGCGGCGGTCCCAGATCAGCGTCGTCTCGCGCTGGTTGGTGATGCCGATGCCGGCGATGTCCGATGCGCTCAGGCCGCCCTTGGCGATGGCCTCCCTTGCGGTCGCCAGCACGCTCTCCCAGATATCCTCCGGCTCGTGCTCGACCCAGCCCGAAGCCGGAAAATGCTGCGGAAACTCCCGCTGGGCGCTGGCAACGACGCCGAGCGACGCATCGAACAGGATCGCCCGCGAGGAGGTCGTGCCCTGGTCGATGGCGAGGATATGTCTGGCGGCCATGTCGGTTCCCTGCCCGTCTTTGTGCCGGCGGAGACTGGCCGATCAGCCGGTTCCCGCGCAAGCGGGCAACTGCGGGGCTAACCGGCAAGTTTCCTGCGGGACAAGGTTCTGCTTGGCATGTCGCTTGCCCTGTAGTTAGCTCATGAAGAAGCAGGGTCGTGCGGAGCAGCGACCCCTGCCCGCGCCGTTGGCATCGGGCAGGTTGAGGGATTGGATCGGTGGCGGTCGAGGACCGGCAACAACGGGGAGTCGCGCCTGCGGCGCGACCACAGCGGTATGACGCCGATCCGCAACGGGCCGGCGCCGTTCCGGTTGGCACGCCCGCGCCCTTCAAGAGCTTCGTTCAGCCCGCCCCACGCCCGCCGGGCGCGACTTATGCCGCGCTCGATCTCGGCACCAATAACTGCCGCCTCCTGATTGCCCGACCGGCCCAGCACGGCTTCCGCGTCGTCGATGCCTTCTCGCGGATCGTGCGCCTCGGCGAAGGCCTGGCCGCCAGCAGCCGCCTCGCCGATGCCGCCATGGATCGCGCCGTCGAGGCCCTGAAGATCTGCCGCGGCAAGATGGCGAATCGCGGCGTCACGCGTGCCCGCCTCGTCACGACCGAGGCCTGCCGCGCCGCCACCAATGGGCTCGACTTCATCCGGCGCGTCGCGGCCGAGGCGGAACTGGCGCTGGAGGTCATCGACCAGCGCACGGAAGCCGCGCTCGCTGTCTCCGGCTGCGCCGCCTTGGCGGACCCGGCGGCGGAAAGCGTCATCGTCTTCGATATCGGCGGCGGCTCGACCGAGATCATCTGGCTCGGCGGCCGCAGCGAGGCACGCGACCCTGCCGCCCGCATCCGCGAATGGGCGTCGCTGCCGATCGGCGTCGTCACCGTCGCCGAGCGCTATGGCGGCATCGAGGTCAGCCGCGAGCTGTTCGAGCGCATGGTCGAGGACTGTACGCAGGCGCTGGCGCCGTTCGCCAAGAAGGCAGCCGGAGCCAAGGACGCCCGCAGCTTCCATCTGCTCGGCACCTCCGGCACGGTCACGACCGTCGCCGGCATCCATCTCGACCTGCCGCGCTATGACCGGCGCGAGGTCGACGGACTGTGGATGCATCAGCGCGACATCCTCACGGTGATCGACCGCCTGATCGAGATGGACTATGCCGCCCGGGCGGCGAATGCCTGCATCGGCCGGGAGCGTGCCGATCTGGTTCTGGCCGGATGCGCCATCTTCGAGGCGATCCGCCGCGCGTTTCCCAGCGAGCGCGTGCGCATCGCCGATCGCGGCCTGCGCGAGGGCATCCTGCTGCGCATGATGCATGAGGACCGCGCCTGGTGGCGGCGGAAATAGGTTCGAAACAATGAGCACCGGAAAATCGGGCGGCAACACCGGCGGCAAGCCTGCCGGCGCGCGCGACATGCGCGTCAAGGTCAAGAAGGCCGGCAAGCTCAAGCATTCCTCGCAGCTCTGGCTCGAGCGCCAGCTCAATGATCCCTATGTGAAGCGGGCCCGGGAGATGGGTTATCGCTCGCGCGCGGCGTTCAAGCTCGAGGAGATGGACGACCGCTACAAGTTCCTGAAGACCGGCCAACGCCTGGTCGATCTGGGCTGCGCGCCGGGTGGCTGGTGCCAGATCGCCGCCAAGCGCATCGGACTGGAGCAGGGCAAGGGCTATATCGTCGGCATCGACCTCCTGGCCGTCGACCCGATCCCCGGCGTCGACTTGATCGAGATGGATTTCATGGCCGAGGAAGCGCCCGCCCTGCTGACGCAGCGCCTCGGCGGCCGGGCCGACGGCGTGATGTCCGACATGGCCGCCAATACCACCGGCCACAAGAAGACCGACCATCTCAAGATCATCGCGCTGGCCGAAGCGGCGATCGAATTCACGCATGACGTGCTGGCGCCGGGAGGCTTCTTCCTCGCCAAGCTGTTCCAGGGCGGCGACAGCGCGGAGCTTCTGGCCATGCTGAAGCGCGACTTCACAACCGTGCGCAACGTCAAGCCGGCGGCGAGCCGGGCGGATTCGTCGGAGCTCTACGTGCTGGCGACGGGGTATAGGCGCAAGCGGGATACAGCCGCGACGGCCGTTTGAGAATCGGCGGCGATGTCTCAGGCCGGAACCCACCAAAGTCGCATCCGCTGAGACTTGTGAGATGACAAAGACACGTCTGGTTTCGATTCTTTCAGTACTTGCGGTTCTCGCCCTCGGAGCCTTGCCTGCGCAGGCCTCCGACCGGACACCCGAGCAAACGGCCGAGCTCTATTACCGCGCCTGGCTCAACTACGACCGTGCCGCTGCCCTTCAGCTCAACACGGCGCTGCGCCAGGAAACCGGGGGACGGGATTTCGTCGATCTCGGGATGATCGCCGATCCCGTCGCTTGGCAACTCAAACGAATCGCAAACTTGAGCACAAAGGGCGATCCGTCTGCCCCCGAGATAAGACGGCTGATGGCCAAATTTATTATCGCCGGAAGCAAGCGCGCTCGCTGCCGGGCCCTGGGCCACGAAATAGGCGCCCAACCGACGGGCGAGCGCTTTCGTGCGACCGTCAAGCTTGAATGCGCCGTGCCGGATGCGGTGGCGGGTTTGAGACAGGCGAAGGATGACGAGCAAGGGCGATCGAATATGGTCAATCCCTCCACGCGCCTCCTCAATGGCGTCATCGCGGCATTCGAAAGAGCTCCACTGACACGGCGGGTTTCGACGGAATTGGATGTGACCGCGGGATCGGCGAAGCAGCGCTGGATGCCGGATACGAGCCGCAGCGGCATGGATCAGGTGACCGGCGCCATCGCCCGCCAGATCGGGGAAGCCCGCCTCGGCCCGTAAACTGCACATTCCGAGCCGGGCCTCGCGCCCGCTCGATCCAGCGGGTTCTGCCGGGCGGTCGCCCGGCCGTTCAGCCGGCGCTTGCCGACTGGCGCGAAACTGCAGCCGTCTCGGATATCGGGGCGGTTTCTCTCGCGGAGCGCCGCCGCGATGTTGACCGCTTGGGCACGCAGATCAGCCCGCAGAGACAGCCCACTACGGCCGAGTGACGGCGCCGGAACCGACGCAGGTTGAGGATTGGGCCGGCCGCATAGATCAAGACAGCAGGAACCGCGAAGAGAAGTATGCCTAGCGGCCAGTCGCAGTCTAGCGCATCGACACCCATCGCGCGGTACCCGTTCGCTTCGGATCCGGCTCTCAGCATGGCCACTGGCAACGCGGCGATCAGGACTGCATAACCGAGCCAGCCACGCCAGCCCTTTCGCATCATCGCTTCTTCGCCGCCTGTCCGGGACAGCATCCCGTCAAATGCTCTTCGGCCCCAATAAGCGATCGCTCAGTCCAGCGGCTTCTGCTCCGCGATCGCCTCGGCGGTGACCTTGCGCGCACTGACCGGCACATGGCCCGAGACTTCGGCGCCCGCATTCGGATCGAGCTGCATCATCCACAGTGCCGACGAGGCCGAGACCAAGCCGACGATCAGGAAGGCCGGCCAGAAATCGCCCGCCGCGAGCGTCTTGCCGCCATGGAGCATATGCGTGCTCTCCAGGGCGAAGGCGCCGATCGTGACGCCGATGCTTAGCGACAGCTGCTGGGCGACGCTCGACATCGAGGTCGCGCTCGACATCTCGCGGTTTGAGACGTCGGCATAGCTCAGCGCGTTGATGCCGGTGAATTGCAGCGAACGGAAGCAGCCGCCGACCAGCAGCACGGAGAGCATGATCGCGTGCGGCGTCGTCGGCGTGAACAGCCCGGAGGCCGCGAGGAAGGCGGCGCCGATCACGGCGTTGACGGTCAGCACCCCGCGGAAGCCGAAGCGCGCCAGGATCGTCTTCGCCAGCGTCTTCATGATCAGCGCGCCGGCGGCCGAGGCGAAGGTGATCAGTCCGGACTGCAATGCGTCCAGCCCGAAGCCGAGCTGCAGCATCAGCGGCAGCAGGAAGGGAATTGCGCCGATGCCCGTCCGGAAGACCGAGCCGCCGATCACTCCGATCCGGAAGGTCGGAATGCGGAAGAGCGAAAGGTTGAGCACCGGATAGGGCACGCGCTGCGCGTGGAACCAATAGGCCAGCAGCGCCGCCGCGCCGCCGATCACGCAGGCATAGGACACCGCTTCCGGCACCAGATGGCGCCCGCCGGTGTTGAGCCCGAGCATCAGCGCGGCGAAGCCGAAGGAGGACAGGAGGAAGCCGCGGATATCGAGAGGCGGCACATCCTCCTCGCGGATATCCTCGAAGAACAGGCTCGCCAGCACGATGCCGACGAGGCCGATCGGGATGTTGATGAAGAAGATCCAGCGCCAGTCGAAATAGGTCGTGATAAAGCCGCCGAGCGGCGGTCCGACCACGGGGCCGACCAGGGCGGGAACCGTCAGATAGGCGAGCGCGCCGACGATCTCGGATTTGCTGACGCTGCGCAGGATGACGAGCCGCCCGACCGGCACCATCATAGCCCCGCCCATGCCCTGGATGAAGCGCGCGCCGACGAAGGCCCCGAGCGAGCTCGACACCGCGCAGAGGATCGAGCCGAGCATGAACACGACGAGCGCCGAACGGAAGATCGTGCGGGCGCCGAAGCGATCCGCCATCCAGCCGGAGATCGGGATGAAGACGGCGAGGCTGACGAGATAGGAGGTCAGCGCCAGCTTCAGCGCGATCGGGTCCTCGCCGAGCGATTTCGCGATCACCGGCAGAGAGGTCGCGATCACCGTCGAATCGGTGTTCTCCATGAACAGGGCACAGGCGACGATCAGGGGCAGGAGTTTGGCGCGCTGCACGGTCAGGACCTTCCACGCCCGACGAAATCAGGCGCGTTTGAAATCATAAGCTCGGCTATTAATCGCATGTGCGGCGGGTGACGAGAGCGAAATCGAGGTTTGGCCGCCCGATCCATGCGTTTCCGCCATGCGTCGGGATTATGGCTCGGCGACAGACACAAGGCCGCCATGCGCTCGCCTCACTCCTTCGGTCTCGGCAGCCGCCCCATTTCTAACCCTGCCTGGTTGTGCCGGGCCGTCGCGAGGGGCGCGCGTCGCCAACTGCGGAGAAGTACGATGACGCATATTTCAGATGTTTTTGCCGGTCCTCGCCGGCTTTCGCTCGGCACGCGGATCGCAGCCCTGGCGGTATTCGCCGGGCTCTCCTACGGGGCGGCAGCTACGGCCCCCGCAGCGGCCGCTCCAGCCGACTGGCGCGCGGCCTGTCCGTTCAAGACCGTTCCGGGCGGAGCGGCGGCCAGCATCCAGTACGACGCCTGCGTCCATCTGCAGAGCTGCCAGAACCTGGCCAACGCCGCCGGTCGCGAATTCTTTGATTGGGGCTGCTTCGGGGTGAAGCCGGAGAGCGTCATGCAGCCCGCATCCGGGCGCTGATCGCCGGTGCCAGAGGCTGGTGCGGCCAGGGCGGTTCGCCGCCGCGGCCGGTCGCCTTGGCAGGCCTGCTCGGGGCGCGGACCCTCCGGTTTCGCGCTCCGCACGCCCTGCCATGCACGCCCGGCCGTTTTGCACTGCAAAAGAATCCTGACTGTGCACTAGCGGTGCCGCTGCGCCCATGCTAACGGGCCTCGTCAACTCGGCACCGGGCCTCTTGCCCTGCCCCCTTGAAAAGCCGGCCTTGCCCGGCGGTCGGAGTTGACGATGACGCTTTCCCTCGACGGTCTGATTCGCGACGGCCTCACCTTCGACGACGTGCTGCTCGAGCCCGGCCCGTCCGAGGTCATGCCGGCGGATGTCGATATCCGCACCAAGCTCACCCGCACGATCTCGCTGAACCTGCCGATCATCGCCTCCGCGATGGATACGGTCACCGAGGCGCGCATGGCGATCGCCATGGCGCAGGCCGGCGGCCTTGGCGTCATCCATCGCAATCTCGATGCCGACCAGCAGGCTGCCCAGGTCCGCCTCGTCAAGAAGTTCGAATCAGGGATGATCGCCAACCCGATCACCATCCACCCCGACGAGACGCTGGCCGACGCGCTGGCCTTGATGAAGAACAACGGCATCTCCGGCATCCCGGTCGTCGAGCGCGGCCCGCAGGGCCACAAGGGCAAGCTCGTCGGCATCCTGACCAACCGCGACGTGCGCTTCGCCCAGAACCCGGCCCAGCCGGTTTCCGAGCTGATGACCAAGGAGCGCCTGATCACGGTGCGCGAGGGCGTCAGCCCCGACGAGGCGCGCCGCCTGCTGCACCAGTTCCGCATCGAGAAGCTGCTCGTCGTCGACGATCACTATCGCTGCATCGGCCTGATCACCGTGAAGGACATGGAGAAGCAGGTCGCCCATCCGAACGCCGCCAAGGACGTGCATGGCCGGCTCCTTGCCGCCGCCGCGACCACGACGGGCGACCAGGGCTTCGAGCGCTCGGAGATGCTGATCGATGCCGGCGTCGACCTGATCGTGGTCGACACCGCCCATGGCCATTCGGCCAAGGTGCTGGAGGCCGTCAGCCGGGTGAAGAAGCTCTCCAACTCGGTCCAGGTCATCGCCGGCAACATCGCGACCGCCGGCGGCGCGCAGGCCCTGATCGATGCCGGCGCCGACGCCATCAAGGTCGGCATCGGCCCGGGCTCGATCTGCACGACCCGCATCGTCGCGGGCGTCGGCGTGCCGCAGCTCACCGCGATCATGGATGCGGCCTCGGCCGCCTCGAAGGCCGGCGTGCCGGTCATCGCCGATGGCGGTATCAAGTACTCGGGCGATCTCGCCAAGGCGCTGGCCGGTGGCGCGTCCTGCGCCATGGTCGGCTCGCTGCTCGCCGGCACCGACGAGACCCCCGGCGAAACCTTCCTGTACCAGGGCCGCTCCTACAAGGCCTATCGCGGCATGGGTTCGGTCGGCGCGATGGCGCGCGGCTCGGCCGATCGCTATTTCCAGCAGGACATCAAGGATTCGCTGAAGCTCGTGCCGGAGGGCATCGAGGGCCAGGTCGCCTACAAGGGCCCGGTCTCGAACGTGCTGCACCAGCTCGCCGGCGGCCTGCGCGCCGCGATGGGCTATGTCGGCGGCAAGGACCTCGCCGATTACCAGAACAAGGCGCGCTTCATCCGCATCACCAGCGCCGGCCTGCGCGAAAGCCATGTCCATGACGTGACGATCGTGCGCGAGAGCCCGAACTACCCGACCCGCTCTTGAGTCCGTGATAGCTTCGTGCAGCACTGGCCTGATCGATTCAGGCAAGGCTACACGAGGCGACGGGCGACCATGACTCTCAAGCTGATCTATCCGACGCTGGCGATGATCTTCTGGATCTTCGTCGTAGGCATCGTTCTGAGCCTGCGCCGCAAGAGCGCCTTCACCAGCGGCGCCGTCCGCCCCGACGAAGTCTCGGTCTCGACCGAGCGCTACCCCGTCCCGGCGCGGCTCGCGGCGGCGAATTTCTCCAATCAGTTCGAGACGCCGGTCATCTTCTTCGCGCTCGTCATGATCGCGATGGAGACCGGCGCCACCGGCTATGCGATGGCGATCCTCGCCTGGCTCTATGTCGCGACGCGCGTCATCCACACCCTGATCCATCTCGGCCCGAACAAGTTGCCCGTGCGCGGCGCGATCTACGGCGTCGGCGTGATCGCGCTGTTCGGCATGTGGCTCGGCGTCCTCATCTCCGTGCTCTGAGCGGCGCTTCCGTCTCCGCTCCCGTTAAGCATTCCAGTGATTTCCGCCGGCCGCAGGCCCGGAGCCGTTGAAGCTTAACGAAAAGTAAACTACACCCCGAATGGCGGCGGACGGTGGACAAGCGTAGTTTGGAGTGACGCGATGTTGCGTGTCCGTGAAGTCCCGGCGCGGGTTTTCGCCCGCGAGGGTGGGGTTGTGGCTGCCGCTTCCGGCAAGACGAATATGGCACGGCGCAGCCACGCGGGCCGCCTGCTGGCGCTTGCTGCGCTGGGCGTCGCGCTCGGTGCCGGCGGCACGGTGCTGACGGCCTCGATGGTCCTCGCCGAGAACGACGACGCGCGCGAAGCCAATATCCGGGAAGTGGCGCGCCAGACCGAGCAGGCGCGCCTGCGCAGCGCAGCCTATACCTCGACGCGCCCTGCCCCGCAGCCGACGGCCTATGCGCCCGCTGGCAATGGCTGGCGCCTGCCGCTTATGCAGATGCTGCCCGACGGCCGCCTGGCACAGCCTGCGATCGACCTCAACCCGTTCCGCAAAACGGCCCGGAAATCGGCCGACCGGCAACCAAGGGTCGCCGGCACGACCACGGCATCGCTCGACGCGGTCACGGGCGCGGCGGACCGGGCCCAGACCTTCTGCGTGCGCCTCTGCGACGGCTTCCACGCGCCGATCGGCTATGTTCGCTCGTCCAATGACCTGAAGGCCCATGAGGCGATCTGCAAGGCGATGAATCCGGGCGTTCCGGTCAAGGTCTTCCGGGCGGCGGCCGGCGCGACCGGCATCGCCGATGCCGTCGCCGCCGACGGCAAGCGCTACAGCGCCCTGCCGATGGCCTTCAGCCATGAGAAATCGGCCGATCCCGCCTGCCGCCCCGCGATCGTCCAGGCCGGCGAGCGCCGCGTCTCCTTGCTCCGTGACATCACCTTGCGGCCGGGCGACAGCGTCGTGCTCGACGGCAAGGTCTCGACCTTTACCGGCGGTTCGAGCTGGCCCTATAGCCGGCGGGACTTCCGCGATTTCCGCACCGCCTCGGAGCTGAGCAAGAGCCAGCGCAAGCAGATCGACGAGCAGGTCGGCATTTCCCGGATGGAGGCGCAGGCCCGCAGCGTCCGCCGCCAATTGCGCGTCCGCGAGGCGCAGTTGCAGGATGACGCCTTCGCCAGCGACGCAATCCTGCGCGGCACGGTCGAGCCGACGATGCGCGAGCCGGTGCGCCTGATTCCGCTGCCGGTGCGATAAGCCATTCCAGGCGTCCGGTTGGGTCGGCCGAAACCATCATGCTCGCCCTCCTGGCGAGCATTCGCGTCTTGAACGCCCCGTCGCATGAAGGAAGACGCGGATGGTCAGGGCAAGCCCGGCCATGACGAGAGCGCGGTATTCACGGTTTCCGGGCTCTTCGCCGTCCGAAGCTCCGACACGACGACGGTAGAACCGGCCGGGAACGATCCGGACCCCCATTCCTGGCGGCCTTCGACTATAAACGCCGCCAGTCCCGGCCGCGGCAAGTCGCCTCATCCGAAAGACGTACGACCAAGCGGCGCCAGAAATCTGTCCGTCTTTCCAAGGCAATACCTGATTTATTAGAATTCATCAAAATATAAACTGACTCAAAACAACTATAAGTCATTGATATCAAAAGATTACTTCATTGACGCTCCGCGGGCGGCGTTTTATCGCTCGCCCGTCGCGCTGATCGCGCCCACCGACGGAGCAGAAGAATGATCGCAAAGACCTATCTCCATGCCCTTGCGCTGTCCTCCTGCCTGCTGGCCGCTCCCGCCTTCGCACAGGGCGTGAACCTCTACACCACCCGCGAGCCCGCCCTGCTCAATCCGGTGCTGGAAGCCTTCACCAAGGATACCGGCATCAAGGTCAACGCCGTCTTCCTGAAGGACGGGCTGCAGGAGCGCGTCCGGGCCGAGGGCGCCAACAGCCCGGCCGACGTGATGCTCATGGTCGATGTCGGCGAGATCAACGCCGCGGTCGATGCTGGCATCACCCAGCCGATCAAGTCCGACCTCGTCGACAAGACCGTTCCGGCGCAGCTTCGCCCCGACAACAACTGGGTCACCCTGACCAAGCGCGCCCGCGTCGTCGTGGTCTCGAAGGAGCGCGTCAAGCAGGACGCGATCACCTATGAGGACCTCGCCGATCCCAAGTGGAAGGGCAAGTTCTGCATCCGCGCCGGCCAGCACCCCTATAACAACGCGCTCTTCGCCGCCTATCTCGCCCATCACGGCGCCGAGAAGACCGAGACCTGGTTGAAGGCCCTGCGCACCAATGCCGCCCGCAAGCCCGGCGGCGGCGACCGCGACGTCGCCCGCGACATCCAGTCCGGCCTCTGCGACATCGCCATCATAAACACCTACTATATCGGCCTGATGGGCGAGGCGAAGAACGAGCAGAAGGGCTGGTTCGACGCGATCAAGCCGCTCAAGACCACTTTCGCCGGGGGCGGCACTCATGTGAACGTCTCGGCCGCCGCGCTGGCCAAGAACGCGCCGAACAAGGAGAATGCGGTCAAGCTGGTCGAGTACATGCTCGGCGACAAGGCGCAGGCACTCTATGCGAACGGCAATTTCGAGTTCCCGGTCAACGCGGCCGTGACCGACTCCGCCGCCGTCAAGCTGCTCGGCGCCGTCATCCCCGACCAGTTGCCGCTCTCCGAGGTCGCCAAGCAGCGCAAGGCTGCGGCCAACCTCATCGACAAGGTCGGCTTCGACAATTGAGCCTGAGCCACCCGCTCGACGCCAAGCGACGGTCGCCATTCCGGTGGCGGCCGTCGACCCGTTTTGCCTATGCCGCGATCGGCGGGGCGGCGCTCGTGGCGCTGCCGCTGCTCGCCCTCGTCGCCACAGCCTTTTCGTCACGGCAGGCCGCTGAGATCTGGCCCCATCTTGCCGCCAATGTCCTGCCCGCAGCGCTCGTCCAGACCGCCCTGCTCCTCGCCGGTGTCGGGATCGCTTGCGCGATCATCGGCGTCGGCACCGCATGGCTGGTGACGCAGCATGACTTCCCTGGCCGGCGTTCGCTCGAATGGCTGCTGGTGCTGCCGCTGGCGCTGCCGACCTATCTCACCGCCTATATCTACGTCGAATTCCTGGGCTTCCAGGGCCCCCTCCAGAGCGGCTTGCGCGCGGCCACCGGCTGGCGCTCGCTGCGCGACTACTGGTTTCCCGATCCGCGCAATCTGCCGGGCGCGATCGCGATCATGGCGGTCGTCCTCTACCCTTACGTCTATCTCAGCACGCGCGCGCTCTTCAGCGTGCAAGGCGCCAGCATCGTCGAAGCCGCCCGTAATCTCGGCGCCGCTCCCGGCCGATTGTTCTGGCGCATCGGCCTGCCGCTGGCGCGCCCGGCGCTGGCCGCCGGCCTCACGCTCGTGCTGCTGGAGACGCTGAACGATATCGGCGCCACCGAATATCTCGGCGTGAGGTCGCTGACGCTGTCGATCTACACGACCTGGGTCAACCGCGGCTCGCTCGCCGGAGCCGCCCAGATCGCCTGCGTCATGCTGCTGATCGTCTTTGCCCTGATCCTCGTCGAGATGAAGCTGCGGGGGCAGCGCCGCTTCGCCCTGCCCGTGCGCCAGCCCCGACCGGTCGCGCGACGGCCGCTGCGAGGGCGCTCCGCAGCCCTGGCCGCCCTCGCCTGCGCCCTGCCCGTGCTCTTCGGCGCTGCCCTACCGATCGGCTATCTCGTCACCGAGATCCTGCAGCGCGGCCAGCTGGCGCAGTTCGACGCCTCGCTGGTGAGGCTGCTCGGCAATGCGCTGCTGCTTTCGGGACTGGCGTCGATCCTCGTGGTCGCGCTCGGCCTCGGCATCGCCACGGCGGCCCGCTCCGGCCGCGAGACCTGGCTGAAGCCCCTCGCCCGCATCGCGAGCCTCGGCTACGCCGTGCCCGGCACGGTCCTGGCGCTCGGCCTGCTGATCCCGCTCGCCGCCTTCGACAACCTGCTGGCCGACGCGGCTGCTGCCCTGTTCGGCGTCAAGCCGGGCCTGATCCTGATCGGTTCCGGCGCCGCCCTGGTCATCGCCTATACCGCGCGCTTCCTCGCCATCGGGGTCTCCGGCGTCGAGAGCGGATTGTCACGCGTTTCGCCGCGGATCGACGATGCCGCGCGTGCGCTCGGCGCGGCAGGGCCGGAAGTGCTGCGCCGCATTCACTGGCCGCTGGCCCGCCCGGCCATTGCCGCAGCGGCGCTGCTGGTCTTCGTCGATTGCCTGAAGGAACTGCCGGCAACCCTGCTTCTGCGCCCCCTCAACCTCGACACATTGGCGACGGTGGTCTACGGCCATGCAGCGCGCGGCGTCTTCGAGGACGGTGCGCTGGCGGCGCTGCTGATCATCCTCGCGGGCCTCTATCCGGCCTTCATCCTCGCGAAAACCGGCGCAGACCGCGCGGGATAGCCGGCTTCCCGGCCTCGACAAGCCCTTCGCATCGGCCTAAACCCTGTCCCGCCAGGGGGCTGGCTGACTTTCGGCCCGGTGCCGATTCGGAAGTCCATGACCAGACGTGCTGCGATCATCGCCTTCAGCCTCGTCGTCGCCATCGGCCTGCTCGGTTTGCAGTCGTGGGATGTCGCGGTCGGTCGCGTCCAGCGCGCCGCCGTCAAAGCGATCGAGGAACGGACCGGCTTCGTCGTCAAGGCGCTTGAGCGCGCCGAGATCGCCTTCCTGCCGCTGCCCCGCATCAGCCTGTCCCAGGTCGCCTTCACCCAGCGCGACGGCACGCTCGCGGGCGAGGCCGTGCGGGTCAAGGCGCAGCTGCGCCTTCTGCCGCTGCTGGGCGGGCATATCAGCTTCGACCGGGTCGATCTCGTCGCGCCCCGGATCGACGTCGCCGTTCCCGCCGGCAGCGACGGCGTCGCGGAATGGCTGAGCCCGCCGCTCGCCGAGTTCGAGCGCCTGCAAAGCCAGAGCAAGATCGTCATCCGTTCCGGTTCGCTCTTCCTGCGGGCGAACGACGCGATCCAGAGCGTCGTGCGCGATCTCGACCTCGTCATCGACGCGCGCGACTTGAACGAGCCGCTGGCACTGTCCGGCTCGCTGAACTGGCGTGGCGTGCCGACCGATGTGAACCTGCTCTGGCCCATGGCCGGCGGCGACGCGAAAGCGTCCCTCTCGGCGACCTCCCCGCTGCTGAAGCTGCGCTTCGACGGCGCCCGCTCCGGCCCGGGCGAGCCGGTGATCAGCGGGTTGCTCGCGCTCTCGACCCCGTCGCTTCCGCGGCTGCTCGGCTGGTTCGGCGAGGAATCGCGGCTGGCATCGGCGCTCGGTGCCGTCGCCGTTTTGGCCGATATCCAGGTGAAGCCGCACGAGGTCTCGTTCAACAACGCCGTTGTCAATCTCGACGGAGAGCGGCTCGACGGCGTCGTGAAGCTCGCGGAAACCGGCGGACGCTTCGCGCTCTCGGGTACGCTGGCCGGCGCGACGCTCGATCTCGGCCGGCTCGTCGACCGGCTGCCGATCCCGGCCGTCGATGCGGCGGATACCGTCCCCTTCGATCTCGACGCCTGGACCGCGCGCGATATCGACCTGCGGGTCTCGGTCGATGCCGCTCGCCTGAAGGGCGCGCGCTTGAGCGAAGTCGCGACCTACCTGCTCGTCAAGAAAGGGCGTTTCGAGACAGGCCTGCTTCGGGCCGGCGCCTATGGCGGCAGCGTCAAGAGCCGCCTGCTCGCGATCGGCGTTCCCGCCGGCGTCGACGTCAAGATCCAGGCAGGCCTCGACAAGGTGAATATCGGGCAAGCCGCGTCCGATCTGCCGCTACTGGCGCGCCTCAGCGGCACCGGCGGCGCCCAGCTCGCGCTCGACGGCGTCGGCCGGACCTTCGACGAATTGATCGGTTCCTTCACCGGACGCGTCAATCTCGCCGCGCGGCAGGGCGAGATCGGCGGCATCGCGCTCGCCGAGTTGCTCCGCCGCGCCGAGCGCAGTCCGGCCCAGGTCCTGCGCGACTGGCGGCAGGGCCGGACGCCCTACGAAAGCATAACCGCCAATGCCGGGATCGCCGGCGGCTTGCTCGCCCTGACCGAGGCACAGATGAGCGGCGCCAACTACCGCTTCAACCTCGCCGGCAGCGCCGCGTTGCGCACGCGCCTCCTGGACATGACCGCGCTGCTCGCCTCCGTGAACGGCGCCCTGAAGCTGCCCTTCGTGCTCAAGGGCCCGGTCGATGCGCCGGCCTTCGAGATCGAGCCCGACGCCGTCCTCAGCCCGACCGGCGCCTCCCTCGTCCCGACGCAGTTCACGCGCTGATCCAGCCCTTTCGCGTTTCTCCGAAATCCGCTCTCATGCGGCCGCGACATGTTGCGGCAGCGGGAGGGATCTGGCGATGAAGATGTGGATCATGGGCGCGCTGGCGCTCGCAGGATGGATGACAGCAGGCATGGCCGAAGCGCAGGAACCTACGGTCGAGAAGAAGGTCTTCGAGCTCGCGAGCTTCATCACCCAGAGCGGGCGCACGCTGAAGAATGTCCGCGTCGGCTGGGAGAGCTACGGCACGCTCAATGCCGACAAGTCCAACGCCGTGCTGATCTGCCATTTCTTCTCCGGCAACTCGCATGCCGCCGGAAAATATGCCGCCAGCGACGCTGCGCCGGGCTATTGGGACGCGATCATCGGCCCGGGCAAGGCGATCGACACCAACAAATATTTCGTCCTGTCCTCGGACACGCTGGTCAATCTCAGCACCGGTGATCCTAAGACCATCACGACCGGCCCGGCCTCGACCAATCCCGATACCGGCAAGCCTTATGGGCTCGACTTCCCCGTCGTCACGGTCCGCGACTTCGTCGAGGTCCAGAAGGCGCTGGTCGAAAGCCTCGGCATCAAGAAGCTCGCGCTGGTCGCCGGCCCCTCGATGGGCTCGCTGCAAACCTTCGAATGGGCGGCGAGCCATCCCGAGATGGTCGCCAAGGCCATGCCGGTGATCGGCGCCGGCGAAGCCGACGCGATGCTGATCGCCTGGCTCGACGTCTGGGCCGCGCCGATCCTCGTCGATCCCAACTGGAACAATGGCGACTATTACGGCAAGACGCCGCCGCTGGCCGGCCTCGCCAAGGCGCTGACGGCGGTGACCCTGCAGGCCAACCACCAGGACTGGGCCAACGCCACCTTCGGCCGCCGCCCGGCCAAGGAGGGCGAGGAGCCCGGCAAGGCGCTCGCCAACAAGTTCCAGGTCCAGAGCGTGCTCGACAATGCCGGCATGGCGCGCGCGAAAATCTCCGACGCCAACCACTTCCTCTATCTGGTCAAGGCGAACCAGCTCTTCGCCGCGGGCGGCACCTCGCTTGCCGATGGCATGGCGAAGATCAAGGCGCCGATGCTGCTGATCACGCAGCCGAAGGACCTCGTCTTCACGCCGGACATGGTCGCCACCACGGTGAAGGCGGCGAAGGACGCCGGCCGCGACATCACCCACGCCACCATCGACGGCTCGCGCGGCCATCTCGACGGCGTGATGTCGATGAAGCAGGCCGAAGGCGCGATCCGGGCGTTCCTGGAGAAGTGACGGGCTTTCACTCCCCGTCATTCCGGACAAGCCGCGAAGCGGCGCCGATCCGGAATCCATCGTAAGGCGCCGTGCTCTACAATGGATTCCGGGTCTGCGCTTCGCTAGCCCGGAATGAACCGCCTGAGGACGCCGCTCACGCCGCGGCCGGCTCCTCGATCCAGTGGACGACCCGGTCGATGAGGCCCCATTCCAGCGCCTTCTGTTCTCCCGACCGAGAACTCGTCATAGCTGCGGCGTCTGCGACCTGCGCGCCTGTCACGATGGCAGTGGAATCTCGATCAACCTCCGGGCCGGAACTATCCCGCCCGGAGGTTCGGATCGCACTTATGCGTGATGCCGGAAGGCCAGCACGGCGTTCAGGCCGCCGAACGCGAAGGAGTTCGACAGCGCATGCCTCACCGAGACGGGCCGCGGCCCTTCGGGCACGACATCGAGCCCGCATTCCTCGTCGGGTTCGGTGCAGTTCGCCGTCGGCGGCACGATCTGGTGATGCAGCGAAAGTGTCGTGACGAGCGCCTCGAACGCCCCGGCAGCGCCCAGGCTATGGCCGAGCACGCCCTTCGTCGACGAGACCAGCGGCAGACTTGCTGCGGGGAAAACCGCGCGAATGGCCCGGCTCTCGATGGCGTCGTTCATCAGTGTCCCGGTGCCATGGGCATTGACGTAGTCGACATCCTCGGGCGCGATGCCAGCACCGGCCATCGCGCGCTGCATCGCCATCTCGGCGCCGTGCTGGTCGGGAGAGGTCAGGTCCCCCGCATCGGCATTGGCGGCGAAGCCGACGAGCTCGGCATAGATGCGCGCGCCCCGCGCCACGGCCCGTTCCCACTCCTCGAGGACGAGGATGGCGCTGCCCTCGCCGAGGACCAGGCCGCTGCGGTTGCGCGAGAACGGCCGGCAGGTGTCGCGCGACAGGATCCTCAGGGCATTCCAGGCGACCAGCGTGCCATGCGTGATGCAGGCTTCGGCGCCCCCGGCAAGGGCGACGTCGCAATCGCCGTGCAGGATCGACCGGAAAGCCAGGCCCAGCGCATGGGTCCCCGACGCGCAGGCGCTGGCGACGGCGAAGGTATTGCCGTGGAGGCCGAGATCCATCGAGATCTGGCTCGCCGACGCATTGGCCATCAGCTTGGGGACCGTGAGCGGGTGGACCCCGCGCGCCTGCTCGGCATAGATCCGGTGGAAGCTGTCATCGACCGTGTTCATGCCGCCGACGCCGACGCCGATGATCACATCCGCCTGCGCGAGCGCCGGATCACCGCGTTCGAAGCCCGCATCCGCGACCGCTTCCCGGGCGGCGACGACCGCGAACTGCGCGATGCGATCGAGCGCTCCCAACTGCTTGGGCGTGAAATGGGCATTGGCATCGAAGTCCTGGACCTGCGCGGCGATCGGACAGGGAGGACTATCCGTGCGCGGCAGCACCAGCGGCCCGATCGCGCTCTCCCCAGCAAGGACGCGCTGCCAGGTCGCCGCCATGGTCAATCCCGCCGGGGATACGGCGCCAAGGCCCGTAACGGCAATGCGCCTCACGCCGGCGCCTGCTGACCGATTGCCTCTTCGACGATGCGAGCGATATCGCCGACCGTCTTCATCGCCCGGAGCTTGGGATCATTGGCATCGAAGGGGACGCGGACCTTGAAACGCTCCTCGATGGCGAAGATCGTCTCCAGGACGTCGAGGGAATCGTAGCCCGCCTCTTCCAGATTGGTCTGTTCGGTGACCTCGGAGGGGTCGCGGTTGATCTGCCCCGCCACAATTTCCCTTACGATATCAAGACTTTGCATTATGAACCTGCATGACGATGCCGCGGGCGGCCATTTCCTCGATGGAACGAGTCATGTGCTTACAAGGCAAGGCGCGCGCTGCTGACCGACGCCCTGTCGCTTCCCGCACGACCTGTTCCGTGTTCGGATGCAGGGGCAGATTTCGTGCCAATCAGTTTTTCCGTCCGGCGGCCGGATGGAAATGTACGCTGCGGCAGAAAACATCAGCGATATCAGATAGAAAGGACCGTTCAACGATCTGGCGTCATCGACGCTGATCGGCCTGCGGCAAAGCGAGCCCCGACATTCCATGTCGCGAGCATCACAATTTGATGGAAGCTCGCCCGAATGTCGAAACCATCGGATCATTGCGCTGCGCCAGGCGCAAGCGGCGAGATCTAGCCGCCCTGCGCCGCGGCCTTGATGCCGTCAATCACGAACTGCACGGCCAGCGCCGCGAGGATCACCCCAAGCAGGCGCGTCAGCACGATATTGCCGGTGACGCCCAGCAGCTTCGCGATCGGCGTCGCCGTCAGGAACACCAGGAGACAGGAGAACACCACCAGCCCGCAGATCACCGCGAGCGTGGCCAGCAGCAACGGATCGCCATGGGCACGGCCGGCGAGCAGGATCATCGCGGTCAGCGCGCCCGGCCCCGCCATCAGCGGAATCGCCAGCGGAAAGGCCGCGACATTGCGGATATGGTCCTGCGTGATGGCGGTCTCGGCCGTCTGCTGCTTGCGCTCGGTCCGGCGCTCGAACACCATCTCGAAGGCGATCCAGAACAGCAGCAGCCCGCCCGCGATGCGGAAGGCCGGTAGCGAGACGCCGAGCGCCTTCAGCACGACATCGCCCGCCACGGCGAAGAAGGCCATGATGCAGAAGGCGATGATCGAGGCGCGGATCGCGACCTGCTTGCGCTCGCCCTCCGACATCCCGCGCGTCAGCGACAGGAAGATCGGCGCGAGCCCCGGCGGGTCGAGCGTCACCAGCATGGTGACGAGCGCGGCAGTGGCGAATTCGACGAACATGGCGCCACATCAGCATGCCGCAAGCCCGCCGTCACGTACCAAGAAAGGCCGGAATATGGCGGCGCATCGCAATGCGCCTCGAAAACTTCAGTAAGGCACTGAATTCGCTGGCGGAATTTTTGCTTGGACAGAGCCCGCTTTCGCTGGCGTCTGCGGCCGGAATCGGCTAGCCAGAAGGCTGAAAAACCAGCAGGAATCGGGACATTTCCCCTTGAGCGACGACACCGACGACAAGCGCGACGGAGCCCCGGACTTCGGCGGCGACATCAAGCCGATCGCGATCACCGACGAGATGAAGAAGAGCTATCTCGATTACGCCATGAGCGTGATCGTGAGCCGCGCTCTGCCCGATGTCCGCGACGGCCTGAAGCCGGTCCACCGCCGCATCCTGTTCTCGATGCACGAGAACAAGAACGTGCCCGAGCGGCCCTATACCAAATGCGCCCGCATCGTCGGCGACACGATGGGTAAATACCATCCGCACGGCAATCTCGCAGTCTATGACGCGCTGGTGCGCATGGCGCAGGACTTCTCGCTGCGCCTGCCATTGATCGACGGCCAGGGCAATTTCGGCTCGATGGACGGCGACAGCGCCGCCGCCGATCGTTACACCGAGGCCCGCCTCGACAAGGCCGCGATGCCGCTTCTGGAAGACCTCGATCTCGACACCGTCGATTTCCAGCCGAACTATGACGGCAAGGAGCATGAGCCGACGGTCCTGCCGGCGCGCTATCCGAACCTGCTCGTCAACGGCGCCGGCGGCATCGCGGTCGGCATGGCCACCAACATCCCGCCACATAATCTCGGCGAGGTCATCGACGCCTGCGTCGCCTTTATCGACGATCCTGAGATTTCGATCGACGACCTGATCGAGATCGTACCCGGCCCGGATTTCCCGACCGGGGCCTCGATCATGGGCCGCAGCGGCATCCACTCGGCCTATCACACCGGCCGTGGCTCGATCGTGATGCGCTCGAAGACGCATATCGAGGAGTTGCGGAAGGAGCGCGAGGCGATCGTCGTCACCGAGATTCCCTATCAGGTGAACAAGGCGACGATGGTCGAGAAGATCGCCGATCTCGTGCGCGAGAAGCGCATCGAGGGCATCTCGGACCTGCGCGACGAATCCAGCCGCGAGGGCGTGCGCGTCGTCATCGAGATCAAGCGCGACGCCGTCGCCGATGTCGTGCTGAACCAGCTCTATCGCTTCACCCCGCTGCAGACGTCCTTCGGCGCCAACATGGTGGCGCTGAACGGCGGCCGCCCGGAGGTGCTGAACCTCAAGGACTTCATCACCGCCTTCGTCGAGTTCCGCGAGCAGGTCGTCTCCCGGCGCACGCGCTACCTCCTGAACAAGGCCCGCGAGCGCGCCCATGTGCTTTGCGGCCTCGCCACGGCGGTTGCCAATATCGACGAGGTCATCCGCCTGATCCGCACCGCGCCGACGCCCGCCGCCGCGCATGAATCGCTGATGGCGCGCGACTGGCCGGCCGAGGATATCGCGCCGCTGATCGCGCTGGTCGACGATCCGCGCCACCCGATCAACCCGGACGGCACCTACCGGCTCTCGGATGCGCAGGCCAAGGCGATCCTCGAGCTGCGCCTGTCGCGCCTCACCGCTCTGGGTCGCGACGAGATCGGCGACGAGCTCGAAAAGCTCGCCAAGGAAATCGCCGATTATCTCGACATCCTGCGCTCGCGCGCCCGGATCCAGTCGATCGTCAAGGCCGAGCTCGCCGAAGTCAGGAATGCCTTCGCCACACCGCGCCGCACCGAGATCCAGGACTGGGGTTCCGATCTCGACGACGAGGACCTGATCGCCCGCGAGGACATGGTCGTCACCGTCAGCCATGGTGGCTATATCAAGCGCGTGCCGCTCTCGACCTACCGGGCGCAGCGACGCGGCGGCAAGGGCCGCTCCGGCATGGCGACCAAGGACGAGGATTTCGTCGCCCGCCTCTTCGTCGCCTCGACCCATACCCCGGTGCTGTTCTTCTCGTCGGAAGGCCAGGTCTACAAGGAGAAGGTCTGGCGCCTGCCGCTCTCGGCGCCGAACGCGCGCGGCAAGGCTCTGGTGAACATGCTGCCGATCGAGGCCGGCGAGCGCATCACCACGATCATGCCGCTGCCGGAGGACGAGGCGAGCTGGGAAACGCTCGACGTGATGTTCGCCACCGCATCCGGCGGCGTGCGTCGCAACAAGCTCTCCGACTTCGTCAACGTCAACCGCGCCGGCAAGATCGCGATGAAGCTCGACGAGGGCGACCATATCGTCGACGTGCAGATCTGCACCGAGAACGACGACGTGCTGCTGACCACCGCCGACGGCCAGTGCATCCGCTTCGCGGTGCCGGAGGTGCGCGTCTTCAAGGGCCGCGATTCGACCGGTGTGCGCGGCATCAACCTGGCCAAGGACGACAAGGTGATCTCGCTGGCGATCCTGCGCCATCTCGACGCCACGCCCGACGAACGCGCCGCCTATCTCAAACGCGCCGCGGCCAACCGCCGTGCGCTCAATGGCGAGGCCGACGAGGCGACGGAGGCCGTTCCGGTGGCCGAGGTCGATGCCGAGGAGAGCGCCTCGGGCGATATCGAGCTGGGTCAGGAGAAATACGCCGCCATGGGCGCGGCCGAGCAGTTCATCCTGACAATCTCGGAGAAGGGCTACGGCAAGCGCACCTCGTCCTTCGAGTACCGGGTCACCGGGCGCGGCGGCAAGGGCATCGTCGCCATGGTCGTCAACGACCGCAACGGCAAGCTCGTCGCCTCCTTCCCGGCGGTGGACTCGGACCAGCTCATGCTGGTGACCGATGGCGGCCAGCTCATCCGCGTGCCGGTCGATGCCGGTCCGAACAACCGCATCCGCATCGCCGGGCGCTCGACCCAGGGCGTCACGGTGTTCAACACCGACAAGGACGAGAAGGTCGTCTCGGTCGAGTGCATCAACGATGACGGCGAAGGCGGCGAGAACGGCGAGGCTGGCGACGAAGCGCCGGGCACAGAGAGCACGGAGGGCTGATCCGTCAGCCTCTTGCGGCCATGGCTTCAGGCTATCTCTGAGGCCGTGGCGCTTGCGGTGTGGCGGGAGCGCCAGGTTCGCGACGGGACCTTGTCGTCATTCCGGGCTTGACCTGGAATCCAGCGTGAAGCGCCGAGCCCTGCGATGGATTCCGGATCGGCGCCGCTTCGCGGCTTGTCCGGAATGACGCTGGGTTTCCGTCGCGCAACCTCACCCCGCCGTCGTTGTCAGCGCAGCGAAGCCATCATTGGGGACCGGGTGAAACGTCGTACTCAGCCCCTGGATTGTTTCGTCGCTGATGCTCCTCGCAATGACGACCGGCCTGGCAACCCTCGTTTGACAGAAGCCCCGCCCCGCGCTCCCATCCGCCCATGAAGGCTCGTTCCGTGCCAGTCCGAACCCCCGCGATCACGCCGGAGATCATGCTGCGCGCCTATGCCGCCGGCATTTTCCCGATGGCGGAGAGCGCCGACGATCCCGGGCTGTTCTGGGTCGAGCCGGAAATTCGCGGCATCATCCCGCTCGACCGCTTCCATCTCTCGGCACGGCTTGCCCGGACAGTCCGCGCTGACCGTTTCGAGATCCGGGTCGACAGCGCCTTCGATGCCGTCATCGCGGCCTGCGCCGAGGCCAAGCCGGATCGCGCCGAGACCTGGATCAACGCACGCATTCGCGAGATCTTCGCGGCGCTCTTCGCGCTCGGCCATGTCCACACGGTGGAGTGCTGGCGCGAAGGCTGCCTCGTCGGCGGGCTCTACGGGCTTTCGCTGGGCGGCGCCTTCTTCGGCGAGAGCATGTTCCACCGCGAGACCGACGCCTCGAAGGTGGCGCTGGTCCATCTCGTCGCCAGGCTGAAGCGCGGCGGCTACCGCCTGCTCGACACGCAGTTCCAGACCGGCCATCTCGCGCAGTTCGGCACGATCGAGATTCCGCGCGACGATTACCGCCACCTGCTCGACGAGGCGCTCCGCCACCGCGGCGACTGGAACGCATGGCCGGCATCGGCGCTGGTCAGCGGCCGGGAGGCGCTGGCTCAGCTCTGAAGCGTGGGCCGCCGGCCCGCGGATCAGGCGCCGCCGCTGGCCGCCGGATCGCGGCCCGGCGTGGGATTGGTCGGGAAGAAGCGCTGGCTCGGCCGCTGCGGCTGCACCGGCACGCCACGCGGCGGCTCGACATCGATGCGCCCGCCAGGCGGCGGCGGAGGCTGCTGCCCGGGCGGCGGCAGGTTGGGGTCACGCGGCGGCGTCCGCGGCTTGCGCTGTTCCTCGGGCGGCGGCGGAGCCTCCGGCTCCTTGGGATCGACGACGAGCTCGGTCCCGCCTTTGCAATCGGTCAGCCAGGCGTCGTAGATCGCATGCTCGACGCCGTGCAGGCCGGGGCTCGCCGCATACATCCAGCCGGTGAAGATGCGCCGGTACTCGTTCTTGACCGTGACCTCGTCGACCTCGACGAAGGCGTCGGTCTGCGGCGCCTCGGTCGGCGGACGCGTCCAGCAGACGCGCGGCGTGAGCTGCAGCGCGCCGAACTGCACGGTCTCGTCGATCGCGACCTCGAAGGAGATGATGCGCCCGGTGATCTTGTCCAGCCCGGCGAAGACCGCGGTCGGATTGCGGATGCGATCGGCATGAGCCGGCCCTGTAGCCGTCAGCGTCGCCATCGCGCTCGCGGCGAGGCCTGCCAGGATCGGGAAACGAAAGAACGACGGCATGCGTGCGCGAATCTCTTCGACGGCGCGGAAGGACCGCGATGGCGCGCAGTAACACGGCAAAGGCAGCGGAAAAAGGGCACCGCCCCCAAAACCTTGGGGTAGGCCGGCGGCGCCACCATCCGGAAGCAAAAGGCCGCCCCGAAAGGAGCGGCCCGGTATGTCGCGGCGTGCCTCGGCGAACCGTGCCTTAGCGGCCGGGCGTCCAGGCCTCGTAGTCGCCGGTCGCGGCCGGGCGCTCGCCTTCGGCGAGGGTCGAGCCCTGCGGACGATAGGCCAGCGCGGTGCCGGTCCAGTTCTGCTGGTGCGGCTGCTGCCATTCGCGCGGCTGATAGCTTTCCTCGGAAGGCGCGACATCGACGGTGTGATGCAGCCAGCCGTTCCAACCCGGAGGCACCTTGGAGGCCTCCGCGTCGCCCTTGTAGATCACCCAGCGGCGCTGGAAGCCGAGCGCCTTGTCCTTCACCCCACCCGCGGTGCGGTAATAGACGTTGCCGAACTCGTCCTCGCCTACCCGCTCGCCGAAGCGCCAGGTATGGAAGCGGGTGCCGATCGTTTGGCCATTCCACCAGGTGAAGATCTGCAGCAGCCAGTCCTTCATTGTCCTCAGTCCGTGCGCGCAGTGCAAAACAATCGCGCGACTTATGGCTCCCGCACCGCCTACTGTCCAGTCCGCGATAGGCCGACCGTGCTGAAACTGCGCGGTTTCTCACCCGGATCGCAGCGCGTCAGGCTCATGATGGCCAGGACATCGCGATCCGCGGCTCGGAACTGGCGGGTCTGCTTGTCCCGGAACATCACGTTGGTCGCGTTGACCAGCCGGCCGGACGCGATCAGCGTCGCCAGAATCTCCATGTCGCGCGGATCATCGCGATCGCGCGGTTTCTTGGGGTCCGACGAACCCGCCATCAGCCGCACGCCCGCGCTCAGCTCCATGACGACATGCGCCGTGGCGCCGGAGACGGTCGCTTTCGTGAAGCTCAGCCCGTCCACCGGCATGCCCGGAGCCGAGATACCGCTCTTGTTGATGGTGATCCGCGGCCCCCCGCTGCAGCCGCGCGTCCGGGAGGCCCATTCTCCCGTGAAGGCCGGCCCGAGCGGCTCGCTATCGTTGCAACCGGCGAGGGCAAATGGGAGCAGGCAGAAGGCATAGCGGCGCATAGGCTCTCCAACATCGGATCACGCTGCAGCCGGCATAGCCCAGGCAACCTAACGTCGCTTTAAGCCGTTCGCTCAATCTCTGCGCGCTTCGAGTCGCTCGCCACGATTCGGCCGCGATTCGGGAGCGGTGTCGAAGCCTGCATTTCCGCGGAAACAGCCCGAGATCAGCCACTTCCGGGCGGCTTTGAAAGCGCTGCACGCGGCTGGCCTTCGGCGCATCGGCTTCACCACTCGTCAACCATGAATAGCGGGGATTTTAGGGACTGCGCTTCCTCCCGCACTGTGGCAATCTTGCCGACGCGCATCCGATTCCCCGGCGATTTCCGGGGCTTAGCGACGGCCTTGCAACTTATCCCCATAACCCACATATCCCTACCAGATGTCGTGTCCACAGGGATCGCGGGGCACTATTCCTTGACGGCCGACCGGGATCTGCACTAGATTTTGACCATCGCATGACGGCCGGCGGCACCCCCTCTGGATGACTGCGAAACCCTAGTTTTCCAGTGTGTTCCGGGCCTGCCGCCGCATCCGCCATCAACAGCGGAAGCGAACGGATTTGCGCGGGCATTTTGGGCGCGTCCGGGACCATCGGCGGGGCTTACACCGCCGGGACCCACAGGGCATCGAACCGAGTTTGGGCTGACATCAGGAGCCGGTGATCAACCGGCCGCGCGTGGCTTGCGAAGCAGGCCCGCGGCAGATCAAGGGACGAAGATCATGCGCATCGAGCGCCGCTATACCACCGCCGGACAGTCGCCCTATTCCGCGATCCCGTTCCGATCGGCCGTCAGCGAGATCAAGAACCCGGACGGCTCCGTCGTCTTCCGGCTGGAAGGCATCGAGGTCCCCGAAACCTGGTCGCAAGTGGCGAGCGACGTGCTCGCGCAGAAATATTTCCGCAAGGCCGGCGTGCCCGCGTGCCTGAAGAAGTTCGAGGAGAACGACGTTCCCTCCTTCCTCTGGCGCTCGGTCGCCGACGAGGCGGCTCTCGCCGAGTTGCCCGAGGGCGAGCGCTACGGCTCCGAAATCTCGTCCAAGCAGGTCTTCGACCGCCTTGCCGGCTGCTGGACCTATTGGGGCTGGAAGGGCGGCTATTTCTCCTCCGAGGAGGATGCCGCGGCCTTCCATGACGAGCTGCGCTTCATGCTCGCGACCCAGCGCGTCGCGCCGAACTCGCCGCAATGGTTCAACACCGGCCTGCACTGGGCCTATGGCATCGACGGGCCGAGCCAGGGCCATTTCTACGTCGACTTCAAGACCGGCAAGCTGGTGAAGTCGAAGTCGAGCTACGAGCATCCGCAGCCGCATGCCTGCTTCATCCAGGGCGTGCAGGACGACCTCGTCAACGAGGGCGGCATCATGGACCTCTGGGTCCGTGAGGCCCGCCTGTTCAAGTATGGCTCAGGCACCGGCTCGAACTTCTCGATGCTGCGCGGCGAAGGCGAGAAGCTCGCCGGCGGCGGCAAGTCCTCGGGCCTGATGTCCTTCCTCAAGATCGGCGACCGCGCCGCCGGCGCCATCAAGTCGGGCGGCACGACCCGCCGCGCCGCCAAGATGGTCGTGGTCGATGCCGACCATCCCGATATCGAGGCCTATATCGACTGGAAGGTGAAGGAGGAGCAGAAGGTCGCGGCCCTCGTCACCGGCTCCAAGACCGTCAAGAAGCACATGAAGGCCGTGCTCAAGGCCTGCGTGAACTGCGAGGGCGACGGCGATAGCTGCTTCGACCCCGAGCAGAACCCGGCCCTGAAGCGCGAGGTCAAGCTCGCCCGCAAGGCACTGGTGCCGGATAACTACATCAAGCGCGTCATCCAGTTCGCCAAGCAGGGCTACAAGGATATCTCCTTCGACACCTATGACACCGACTGGGATTCCGACGCCTATCTCACCGTCTCCGGCCAGAACTCGAACAACTCGGTCTCGCTGACCGACGACTTCCTGCGCGCCGTCGAGAACGACAATGACTGGAATCTCACCGCCCGCACCACCGGCAAGGTCCACAAGACGCTGAAGGCCCGCGACCTCTGGGAGAAGATCGGTTACGCGGCCTGGGCCTCGGCCGATCCCGGCCTGCACTTCAACTCGACGATGAACGACTGGCACACCTGCCCGGCTTCCGGCCGGATCCGGGCCTCCAACCCGTGCTCCGAGTACATGTTCCTCGACGACACCGCCTGCAACCTGGCCTCGGCCAACCTGCTGCAGTTCTACGATACCGAGACCAAGTCCTTCGACGTCGCGGCCTATGAGCATCTCTCCCGCCTCTGGACCGTCGTGCTCGAGATCTCGGTGACGATGGCGCAGTTCCCGAGCCGCGAGATCGCCGAGCTCTCCTACGAGTACCGCACGCTCGGCCTCGGCTACGCCAATATCGGCGGCCTGCTGATGACCATGGGCCTCGGCTACGACAGCGACGAGGGCCGTGCTCTTGCCGGCGCGCTGACCGCGATCATGACCGGCGTCGCCTATGCGACCTCGGCCGAGATGGCCGGCGAGCTCGGCCCCTTCCCCGGCTACAAGAAGAACGCCAGCCACATGCTGCGCGTCATCCGCAACCACCGCACGGCGGCCCACGGCCTCGCCGACGGCTATGAGGGCCTGAGCGTCACCCCGGTCCCGCTCGACCACGCCACCCTCGCCCGCCTCGGCGGCTCGGCCGTCACCATGGCGGAGCGCTCCCGCATCGTCTGGGACGAGGCGCTGGAGCAAGGCAAGCGCTACGGCTATCGCAATGCCCAGGCGACCGTGATCGCGCCGACCGGCACGATCGGCCTCGTCATGGATTGCGACACCACTGGCATCGAGCCCGATTTCGCGCTGGTGAAGTTCAAGAAGCTCGCCGGCGGCGGCTACTTCAAGATCATCAACCGCGCCGTTCCGGATGCGCTGCGTGCGCTCGGCTACCGCGAGGCCGATATCGCCGAGATCGAGGCCTATGCCGTCGGCCACGGCTCGATGAAGCAGGCGCCGGGCGTCAATCCCTCGACGCTGCGCGCCAAGGGCTTCACCGACGAGAAGATCGAGGCGGTCGAGAAGGGGCTGAAGAGCGCCTTCGACATCAAGTTCGTCTTCAACAAGTGGACGCTGGGCGAGGATTTCCTCACCGGCACGCTCAAGGTTCCGGCCGAGAAGCTGAACGACATGTCGTTCGAGCTCCTGCCCTTCCTCGGCTTCAGCAAGGCCGAGATCGAGGCCGCCAACGTCCATGTCTGCGGCGCGATGACCCTGGAAGGCGCTCCGCATCTCAAAACCGAGCACTACAGCGTCTTCGATTGCGCCAACCCCTGCGGCCGCATCGGCAAGCGCTATCTCTCGGTCGAGAGCCATATCCGGATGATGGCGGCGGCCCAGCCCTTCATCTCGGGCGCGATCTCCAAGACCATCAACATGCCCAACGACGCCACGGTCGAAGACTGCAAGAGCGCCTATATGCTCTCCTGGAAGCTCGCGCTGAAGGCGAACGCCCTCTACCGCGACGGCTCCAAGCTCTCGCAGCCGCTGAACTCGGCGCTGATCTCGGATGAGGACGACGAGGCCGACGATGCGGTCGAGACGCTGGTCGCGGCGCCGATGGCGGCGCGCGCCACCCAGATCTCGGAGAAGATCGTCGAACGCATCGTCGAGCGCATCGAGCGCAAGCGCGAGCGCGAGAAGATGCCGGATCGCCGCACCGGCTACATCCAGAAGGCCACGGTCGGCGGCCACAAGGTCTATGTCCATACCGGCGAGTATTCGGACGGGCGCCTCGGCGAGATCTTCATCGACATGCACAAGGAGGGTGCGGCCTTCCGGGCGATGATGAACAACTTCGCCATCGCGGTCTCGCTCGGCCTGCAATACGGCGTGCCGCTGGAGGAGTACGTGGAGGCCTTCACCTTCACCCGCTTCGAGCCCTCGGGCTTCGTTGCCGGCAACCAGTCGATCAAGAACGCGACCTCGATCCTCGACTACGTCTTCCGGGAGCTCGCGATCTCCTATCTCGGCCGCAACGACCTCGCCCATGTCGACCCCAGCGAGATCGGCCATGATGTGATGGGCAGCGGCGTCGGCCAGGACAAGGCGCCGGATGCGACCCCGGTCACCTCGACCCCCCTCGCCTCCACCGGCTTCCGCCGCGGCAAGCCGATGAACCTGCTCGCCATCCAGGGCGGCGGCCAGGGAAGCCATGCGGCGAACGACGCGGTCGCCCGCTCGACCACCTCCGCCATCGGCCTCGCCACCGCCGGCGCCACCGCGCTGAAGGAGGAGCCCGAGGCCTATGGCGAGGCGGAGATGGCCAAGCTCGGCTTCGCGGCACCGGCCGCCCAGCCGACCCAGTCCGAGCGCCGGGCCGAGGCGATCATGAAGGGCTATGTCGGCGACTCGTGCGGCGAATGCGGCAACTTCACACTGGTCCGCAACGGTACCTGTTTGAAGTGCAACACGTGTGGGTCCACCACCGGCTGTAGCTAGTTATTCCGCATATTCCGCCGCTTGCGAAACCCCGAATGGATTGGCATGGACCGCAGGCAGAATTGGCAAATAGTGTAGTGACAGGAATCACTTAGGCGATTTCGCGGACTGCAGAATCACCAGTTCGATTTGTCACGATTGCCAATGGATGGGATGGCCAAGATTTTGATCTGGCGGCGAGGCAACTTTTCCTCGCCGCCAGATCGCAGTCAGAACATAGAGCGAACGCTCGATCGAGATCTCCAGCCCAAGGAGAAATGATGGTCACGAAAATCCGGCATGTGCCTCGACCCACGCTTGTCCGTATTCCGCCCCGGATCGTGGTCATTAGAGCCATAGTTTGTCAGTGACCGCGCCTACCAAGGGGCACTTGATTACAGGCGACCGAACTCGCGGTCGCCCGCCAGAGGGGCGATGAGCAGCCAAGCCCCTCGATGACAGTCACTCGCCTCGACAGGTCACAGCCATCGATGAGGCGGTCACTTCGGAAAAGAACTCCTGGAAGCTGTCTCCGTGAATTCGGCGCAGCTTGAGCTCAAGAGACATCTGCCATTGCAGACGCTGGTGTGGGTCAACGTCCTAGCCCGCGTTATGCCCAAGCCGCGTCAATCCTGGTTAGCCTACGATGTTTCGAGAGATTGCTCGCTTCGACGCCACGATCTCGTCAGGCCAGTGATCAAAGGTATTTCTAACGTCGACGTCGGCAGGTTAATGGACCTCATTTCTGATCAGCGGCGCCGCATGCGAGCTTCAATGTTGGCGAAGCTTAGTCGATAGGCATTGAGCTGCAACTCAGAGCAATCGATGTTTTGTTGCCGCGCCAGCCTTTCGATGGTGTGGCGGATGTCCGGGTCGATCCGATGACCGAGGTAGATCGTGCGGACAGTGGCTGGGTTGCGATAGCCGATCCGGCCCACCCGCTGCGTGAACATGCGCCACTCACACTCGCAACCCCACTTCTGGCTCGTCGAAGACAGCACTCTACGGACATCGGTTTCGAGATCGTTCTCTCCGAGATCAAGGTTCGGTGGGTTCTCGTTGTAGAAGAGCCGCGAGAACGCAGCGTTTCCCTCAAGGGAATCGCGCAGGTCTGAGAAATCGTATGCGATGCAGACGCCGCGGAACTCGTCGGCATAGTGCGCCCACATGAGCTCATTAGTTGGCGTCTCGCTGAAGCAGGCGATCCCGGTCGCCTGCTTGCCCTCGCGGATCGATTCGAGAATGGTCTGGAAGTAGAGATCGCCCGGACCGTGGCGGCGGGCGAAGAATGTGCCTTCCATCGGATCGTTCATCTGATGGTACGCCGCGGCCCAAATATACCCCTCCTGGATAGCCGCCAGTTCGCGGCGCTGAACCTCAACGGTATCGCGTTGAAGCGTCGGAAGCTTCGATAGCGATAAAGCTGCGTAGGTGTGACGTAGTCGACTATGCAGCCCGGCATGCGATCCTCCCGTTATAAATGCTGGATACCAGCGACGTAGGACCACTGCGAGAACGACTTGAAAATGCGACCCATAGGCTGGATTGGGCGATGGACTGCCATGTTCGAAGTGATTCCCGCTGGAAAAAGCAGCCCGCCGCACTCGGGCAGGACAGTCCGCTTTTAGGCAAGTGGCCAGAGTTGGCTCCTGGCGCAGGATCGACGGAAAGGCAGAAGAGACAGCGATGCCTGCCTCGGGCAAAAGATGCTGCTGCCGGGCGGGAATTTGGAAAGGCGGTGAGCAAGTTTGCTGGCTTGCAGAACCGTTGCGTCAAGACGTCAAATTTGGCCTACCTTGCTGCAATGCGCTTAGGTCGTGCATCGACCCTGCGGCCAATTGGTGCTGTTCAAAGATAAATGCCTGCACTTCGCCTTTTCCTGCCTTACCTAAAGACCCTCGCGCTTTTGGCCATCGCCACGGCCGTGGCTGGCATCGTGGTCTGGTTCGCACCACTCGACAGCGTCTCCGCCATCTACATGCTGCCTATCCTGGTTTCGGCCATACGCTGGGGCACTGGGCCCGCGATCGCCGCGGCACTTCTCGGCGCCTTGATGACTTCGCTTTTCTATCCGCCGCTGTTCAGCCCGCTCGTCTTCGAGCCGGCGCAAATGATTGATCTTGCCACCTCGTTGGTCGTCGCCTTGACGGTCGGGACGCTGGCCGGCCGGATGCGCACAGAGATGCTACGGGCGAAGCAGAACGAAGGCGCGATCCGCCAAGTCTACGAGCTCAGTAGCGCGATCCTCGCAGCGAATGATGTGGAGGCGGTCTATGATGCGGTCGCGGACCATGTTTCCGAGGCGCTCGGACAACCGGTCGCCCTTTTCGTGCCCCAGGATCGCGGCGGCTTTCGTGCCGCCCGAACCTCCCTTTCAGAAGAAGAAACTACAGCGTTGGCGCTTGTCGTACGCGAGTTCCTAACGACCGCCGGAGGCCCCGACACGCTCCCGCTGTTGGTCCTTGGCAATCGCTGGCTGCTCTGCCGCATCGCCAGCGGGCAGGAGTGGCACGCCACTCTGGCCCTGCGCCTGAGCGCCGCAGATACGCATGAATATGACGCGGCGATCGCACGGATGCCGTCGCTGCTCGCTGAAATCGCCCGCTCGCTGGAGCGGCTCGGCTTGTCGCAGGCGCTGGCTGAACGGCAACTGCGCCAGCGAGCCGACGAATTGCGCGACATTCTGGTCGAGTCGGTTTCGCATGAACTGCGAACCCCGCTTGCGGGCATCATGGGTTCGGCCAGCGTGCTCGCAGCGGTACCGGATCTGGCCGCGCGCCCTCCGCTGGGCAGCCTCGCCACCGGGATAGAGCAGGAAGCGCGTCGGCTCGACCGCTTGATCCAGGACGTGCTCGACCTTGGCCGGATTCGGGCGGGAGCGCTGCAGCCCCGCCTCGACACTGTGGATCCGACTGATATCGTCAACAACGCGCTCGATACAGCCGCCGACCGCTTGCGCGGACGGGGCATCTCTCGATCCTTCCGAGAGCCGCTACCGCTCATACGCGTCGATCCGGTGCTGCTCGCCCAGGCGCTTGTTAATGTTCTTGAGAATGCGGCGAAATATTCACAGGACGGCGCATTGATTCGGATCACTGTGGAGCGGGATGAGGCAAGTTGCAGCATCACGGTATCTGACGACGGCCCTGGGCTCGACGCGCGCGAAGCGGAAGGTATCTTTGAGCGGTTCCATCGCGGCGAGCGGCACGCCGATATCGCCGGGGGCAGCGGGCTGGGCTTGACGATCGCGCGGATTTTCGTCGAAGCCAATGGCGGGCGCATAGTCGCGTCGAGCGAAGGGCCGAACCAAGGCACCGCCATGCGCATTGACCTGCCCATCGCGAAAGCCACGGCCGGCGGAGACGACCATGACCACTGAGACGTCTTCGGGGCCGCTCGTCCTCGTCGTCGACGACGATCTCGCCATCCGCCGCTTCCTGCGCACGGGGCTGGAGATGCACGGCTTCCGGGTGATCGAGGCCGAGACGGCGCGACAGGCCACGGAACTCTCCGTGATGCGCCAACCCGATCTGGTGGTGCTCGATCTGGGCTTGCCCGATTCTGACGGCGCAGTCGTTCTGGAGGCGATCCGTGGCTGGTCGCAGGTGCCTGTCATCGTGCTCTCGGTGCGCAAGTCGGAGCCCGAGAAGGTCAAGCTGCTGGAGAGCGGCGCCGACGACTACATCGTCAAGCCGTTCGGCATGGCCGAGCTCCTAGCCCGGGCGCGCGTCGTTCTGCGCCGGAGCGTGCGGCAGGAGACGGCGGAGCCGGTCGTGCGCGTCGGCGCGCTCCAGATCGACATAGCCCGGAGGCTGGTCAGCAGGGACGGCAGTGCCGTCATACTTTCGCCGAAGCAGTTCGCGTTGCTGCGGATCCTGGCCGTCCATCACGGTCATGTCCTGACGCACCGGCAATTGATGCGCGAGCTCTGGCCGCAGGAACCTGTGGAGGATGTCCAGTACCTGCGCATCCTCATGAAGAAGCTACGCAATCGGATCGAGCCCGAGCCGGCGCAGCCAATCTACATCGTCACCGAGCTAGCTGTCGGGTACCGCCTGCGCACCCAGGAACAGCTGGACGCCGTCGGTTATGCCGAAGCTATGCGATAGCCCGCTTCCTGCAATGGAACAGCTAAGCGCCTAGCTGGTAGCTGCGACTTCCTGGAATAAGCGGATAACCGCGGGACGGGGAGCGCATGTTCAAGCTTTGGTTGGCTTTGGCCACGGTCGGCTGCATGGCCGCGACCGTCGGGATCGCGTGGGTCTTCTGCCGCGAGCTGATGCCGCTCTCACGGGCGATCGATCGGGTCGGTGGCGTTCTGGGTGTTGTGGCGAGTTGGCTCGTCCTGCTCGCCTGTGTCGTCAGCGCCGGCAACGCCACGATCCGCTACCTGTTCTCCTACAGCTCGAACGCCTGGCTCGAACTGCAATGGTACATGTTCGCCGGCATGGTTCTGCTCGGCTCGGCCTACACGCTGAAAGTCAACGAGCATGTCCGGGTCGACCTCTTCTACGGCATGGTCTCCGACCGCACCCGGCACTGGATCGACCTGCTGGGTGGCGCGGTCTTCCTGCTGCCGATGTGCATCGTGATGATCTGGTTCACCTGGCCGTGGTTCGTTCAGTCGTGGACGCTGAACGAGGCCTCGAACAACGCCGGCGGCCTGATCCGCTGGCCTGTCATCCTGCTCCTCCCGGTCGGCTTCGTCCTGATCCTGGTGCAGGGCCTCTCCGAGATGATCAAGCGTGCCGCGGCGCTGCGTGGCTTCCACCAGCACGAATACGCCTACGAGAAGCCGCTGCAATGATCGACGCGATCCGCTCCAATCTCGGCCCCATGATGTTTGGGGGGCTGATCGTCTTCCTGCTCATCGGCTATCCCGCCGCCTTCTCGCTCGCAGCGGTCGGGCTGTTCTTCAGCTTCATCGCTATCGAGATGGGAGTGATCACGCCCAACTACATGGGCAACCTGACTTTCCAGCTCTTCGGGATCATCTCGAACGATCTGCTTCTCTCGATCCCGTTCTTCACCTTCATGGGTGCGATCCTGGAGCGCTGCGGGCTGGCGGAAGACCTGCTCGATTCGATCGGCCAGCTCTTCGGCAGCGTCCGAGGCGGTCTGTCTTACGCCGTGATTTTCGTCGGTGCGATCCTCGGTGCCATCACCGGCACGGTCGCGGCCTCGGTCATCGCTATGGGTGTGATCTCGCTGCCAGTGATGATGCGCTACGGCTACAACATGCGCCATGCCACCGGCGTCATCGCCGCGTCCGGCACGATCACGCAGCTCATCCCGCCTTCGCTGGTGCTGGTGGTGCTGGCCGACGTGATGGGCCGCTCTGTCGGCGACATGTATGCCGGCGCGATCGGGCCGAGCATCGTGCAGGTCGCGTTGTTCTGCATCTGGGTCGTCATCCTCTCAATCGTGCGGCCAGAAGCTGTTCCGGCCCTACCGCCTGAGGCGCGCACGCTGAGGGGCTGGGCCTTGGTCAAGAAATGCATTCGCGGCATCGTGCCGTCGGCCGCGCTGATCTTCCTCGTGCTCGGCACGATCTTCATGGGTCTCGCGACTCCCACCGAGGCCGGCGCCATGGGCGCGGTCGGTGCGATCGGGCTTGCTGCGATGTATCGCACCTTGAGCTGGAAGCTGACCTATCAGGCGATGTCCTCGACCATGCGCATCACCGCCATGGTAACGATGATCCTGATAGGCTCGCGCGTGTTCAGCCTCGTCTTCCAGGGCGTCGGCGGCGGCCTGTGGATCGAGCACATGCTTACCGGCCTGCCCGGCGGTCAGGTTGGCTTCCTGACTTTTACGATGATCTTCGTCTTCTTCATCGCCTTTTTCCTCGATTTTTTCGAGATCGCCTTCATCATCATCCCGATGTTGGCTCCGGCGGCGGAGAAGCTGGACATCAACCTCATCTGGTTCGCGCTCCTGATCTGCGCGAACATCCAGACCTCGTTTATGCACCCCCCGTTTGGCTTCGCGCTGTTCTATCTACGCGGCATCGCTCCGCCGACGGTGAAGAGCCGCGACATCTACCTGGGCTCGATCCCCTGGATCGTGCTGCAACTGATCCTGGTGGCGCTGATGATCGCCTTCCCGCAGATGGTAACCTACTGGCTGGAGAAGCCAGCGACGCTCGATCCGGCGGCGCTGGAAAAGCAGCTTGGCACCATGCCATCTTTCGGCACGATCGAGTTGCAAGGACTGACACCGCCAAGGCCCTGAGTTCAGGCGAGGGAACCCGCGTCAAGCAAGGAAGGGCAAGGTTCCCTTGATTCCCGGGCCATGCGGAGGGGGATGTTTCCTGGCCACCAGAACTGACAGCGTAGAAGTCGCCCACCATTAGTTGCCGGTGCAGTTCAACTGACCAGCAAAGAAGCGGACGCCGGACGGGGCTGGTATGGGGCGGCTTCGGTCGTCCCGCTGCCGCGCTCCCAAAGTCAGCTTTCCGGCAGAGAGCCAGAGTCCGCTTGTGGCGCTCCGCGGAATTAAAGGCTGCCTGGGAAGCCAGCTCTACGATCGATGTGCACTGCTCCACCAACCAGAACACTTTTGACCATCAGATGAGCTAAGCGCGCTCCGAGCGCACGCCAGGAGTTGACTGCTAAGACGCTCCAGCCGGTTGACGATACCTCGCGCCGGCCGCGAACAGATTGGTGATTGCCGTCGGCAGGGCGCGAGTCGCCAGAGCCGCACGATGGACTTGCGAGATTTCGGCCTCGGGCCTGAATAGATTGGCTGTGCCGACCTGCACCGCGCCCGCGCTGAGCGCGAAAGCAGCGGCGAGCCCGCGCCGGTCGGAGATCCCGCCGGCAGCGATGACTGGGACTGAGACAGCGTCAACGATCTGCGGCACGAGCACAAAGGTACCGAGCTGCTCGGACATACGTTCGGTCAGGAAGCTGCCGCGATGACCGCCCGCCTCAGCCCCCATTGTGATGACTGCATCGACGCCGCGTTCTGCGAGCCAGCGCGCCTCCGCCACTGTCGTCGCGGAGGAGAGCACCTTCGCGCCGGTGCGCTTCACCCGGGCGAGCAGATCGGCCGATGGCAGCCCAAAATGGAAGCTGACGATTTCCGGCCGGTAATCCTCCACCAAGCCGGCCCCTGCCGCGTTGAACGGCGTGCGCTCCGTCGCCGCCTTCGGCATGTCGGGGTCGAGGCCGGCTTCGGCATGGTAGTGGGAAAGCGACTTGAGCCAGGCGGATTGACGCACCGGGTTGTCGGCAGGGCCCGTGTGGCGGAAGAAATTCAGGTTGATGGGGTGGCGCGTGCCCGCTCTCACCTTGTCCAGCGCCGCCCGCAGGCCGGTCTCGTCATATTGCGCGCTCGGCAGGGAGCCGAGCCCGCCCGCCCCACTCATGGCGCGCTATCCTGAAGTCGAGGTAGACCTCGATTTCAACGATCGCCTCGTCGATCTGATCGACGAGGGCGTCGATGCCGCGATGCGTAGTGGGGATCTCCCGGATTCGCGCCTGATGGTGCGGCGCCTGCGCCCATTCCAGCTGCTGCTCTGGGCCGCGCCATCCTATCTGGAGCGTCACGGGAAGCCAGAGTGGCCGCGCGATCTCGACGGGCATCTCGGTGTCCGCTTCCATTTTCCCAACAGCGGCAAGATTCAAGCGTGGCTACTTACGTTGCCGGCTGGAAAACCGGAGTTTCGCCCACGCACGGTCTTGACCTGCAACAACATGGATGCGCTGCGCGGCGCTACCATCGCCGGCCGCGGTATCGGCTGCATGCCGGATTTTCTGGCGCGTGAGCCGCATCAGTGAGCCGCCAGGAGGGTGAGGTCGCTGATGCTGAGCTCGCACTTCAGCGCGCGCCACGCGACGACCGCATAGGCCGCGTAATAGGCGAACGAGCCTGGCCGGCCGACAGACGGCTCCAAGTGGCGCGCCGCACGGCCAGCCGGCGGTTGGTCGCGACGATGTGCTCCGCAGTTTCGCGCAGCAGGCTGGCGATGTAGCCGCCCATCGATGGTGTGCTCGAATCTGAAGAGCCCTTTTACTCGACTGAGGTCCGCTCGCCGGCGCCCTTGCTATGTCCGTTCCTGGCGCTTGATCCACGGCAGAGTTGTCAACCTTCGGCGCGTCCTAATGCGTGAGGGCCGTTGCCAGGAGGCCTGCGAGTTCGGCGGCTTCCGGTCTGCAAAGCTATGCTTCGACGACGAGATAGTCCTTTTCGATGATTACCGGCACGCTCTCAGCCTGATAGGGACCGTCGAAAATTTCCTTACCGGGCCGGACCTCGACCTCGTAACGCTTGGTGCGGATTCGGTCCGGTTCGGCGCGCGACTTGCCCGTGCGAATATCGAACTCCCAGCCATGCCAGGGGCAGCGCAGGATTTCGCCGCGCCTGCTGTAGCTGTACTGTCCCGGCTCAGGCCCCGCCTCGACCAGACCGGTTGTGCGGCCCATGCAAAGATCGCCGCCTTGATGCGGGCAGCGGTTGAACAGGCCAAAGAACTCGCCGCCGAGATTGAAGATCACGACCTTACGGCCGGCAACCTCAGCGATAAGACGCTGGCCAGGTTGGAGGTCTGCTGCAGGGCCAATGACGTATTTCGGCATTTCAACTCCGCCCGTACAGCGCCTTGGCATTGTCGAGGAAGAGCGCGCGGCGGGTCGCGTCGTCGAGCTTGACCGGCACCGCCCAGAGCGGATCGTCGAAATCCCAATGCGGGTAATCGGTGGCGAAGAGTAGCCGGTCGATGCCGATCCATTCGACGATATCGTGGAAGTGCTTGCGCTTTTCCGGCTCTTCCATCGGCTGCGTCGTCAGCCAGACATGATCGCGGATGTATTCGCTCGGTGCGCGCCTGAGATGCGGGGTCTCGCTGCGCAGGCGAGACCAATGCTTGTCAAGCCGCCAGCTGAGCGACGGCAACCAGGCGAGGCCTGCCTCGATCAGCACCATCCGGGTGCCGGGATAGCGCTCGAACACGCCCTCGATCACCATCGAGGTCAGCAAGGCCTGGCAGCACTGCGAATGCCCGACCATCTCCTCGATGTAGTAGGAGGGCCAGCCGCCGGCGGTGACGGGATAGCCGCCATAGCCGAACGCATGCACGCCGATCGGCAGTTTCGCGCGTTGAGCCGCTTCGTAAATCGGCCAGTAGCGGCGCTGGCCTAGCGGCTCGGCGGTTCGACTGAGCAAAAGCACCTGGACGAAGGCCTCGTGGCCGGCCCAGTGATCGATCTCGGCGGCGGCAGCGGCTCCATCCTCATAGGGAACGACGATCGAGGCCTTCAACCTCGCATCCTTGCTCGTCCATTCGGCCACCTGCCATTCGTTCAAGGCGCGGGCGAGCGCGGCGGAATAGTCGAGGTTCTGGGCTGCGCCGGCAGCAGGCGCAATCACCGTCATGATACCGAGCTCGACCTTGTTGGCGTCGAGATGCTGCGCCTGCATAAAGGAGAGATCGGAACCAGGCCGGCCGGCCGGAGGCCAGGAATCGAGACGGGCGGCGTCCGGCTGGCCCTTCGGATAGGCCGGGCCGCTCTGGTAGCCGTGTCGCGGCAGCATGCCATAGGTCATGGCGTGCTCCTGCCAGCGCTTCGGCAGATAGGGCAAGATGTCGGCGGGCTTGGCCAGGCAGGGATGGATGTCGCAGTCGGCGATGATGGGCCTGACGATGCTCGAATCCGGCTTCGGGCGGGTAGGCAACTCCACGTTCATGCGAAATCCTCCTTCAAGCGGGGATAGGTCGCGAGCGGATTGTCGATCAGGATCTTGGTCTTGAGGCTATCGGGCAAAAGCGGCGGCAGCGCGTCCTGCCCGTCGAACTGCCAATGCGGGTAGTCGGTCGAAAACAGCAGGAGCTCGTCCGAACCCGTCTGGTCGAGGATGCGCAAGAGGGCGTCGCCATCCACCGGCGCATCGACGGGCTGCAAGGTAAAGCGCACCTGCTCTCGGATAATCTCCGGCGGCGGACGATCGACCCAGGGAATCTCCATGCGCAGGCCGCGCCAGTACTTGTGCAGGCGCCAGAGATAGGCCGGCAGCCAGGTGAAGCCGGACTCGATCAGCACGACCTTGAGCGTCGGGAATTTCGAGAACACGCCCTCGCAGACAAGGCTGGTCAATTGCGTCTGGAAGCCCTGCGCCTGGTTGACATAATCCTCGGTGAAGTAGGAGGGCCAGCCCACCGGCGTGACGGGGTGGCGATAAGTCGAGCCGGCATGGATGCCGACCGGCAAGCCATGTCGCGCGGCGGCCTCGTAGATCGGCCAGAGGCTGCGCCGGCCGAGCGGTTGGTCGGCAAGGCAAGGCAACAAGACCTGGACGAAGCGCCGGTCGGCCGCGCGGCGCTCGATCTCGGCAGCGGCGAGTTCCGGGCTCTGGATCGGCACCACGATCGAGGCCCGCAGACGCGCGTCCTTGTCGAGCCATTCCGCCGCCAGCCAGTCGTTGAGGGCGCGGGCGAAAGCTGCTGCCATGTCCTCGCTGAACAGGGTCGTCACCGCATAGAGGCAGTTCAGGATGCCGGCGCGGCTGCCGAAGCCGTCGAGGGCCTGCGAGCAGAGCTGCTCAGGGCTGGAACCGGGCTTGGCCCCTGCAATGCGCCAGTCCGGCCGCGATGTCAGCGGCGCGCGGAGCGGATAGCTCGTCGGCTCCAGATCATGGACGCCGCGTTGCGCCACCGCATCGGCCCATTGCGCGTCGAGATAGGGGATAAGTGCGGCGATCCCCGGCACCGCTGGGTGCAGGTCGCAATCGATGCCGCCTGCCGTGCTCGCATTCATCGGCCTTCGTCCTCGCCGAGCAGCAGGTCGATCGCAGCGGTCCAGGAGAAGGTCTCGCCACCGATGCCAGCGCGATCGATCGGGTTGAAGTATTCGCTGAAGCCGGCTTCCCCGATCAGCCGGCGCGTCTCCCCGGCAACAGAGGCGGCCGTCGCGCCCTCGCCGGCCTCGCGCAAGCCCCGTGCGATCATCCAGTTCACGACTGCCCAGACCGGGCCGCGCCAGTAGCGCTGCGGCTCGAACGCAGCCGCATCGGGATCGGTCGAGGGCACGAGCGCGATGCCGCGGGCGCGCCAGGATTCGAGCCGCTCGGCGAGCTCCCGGGCGTGCCCATGCAGCCCGGCAAAGACCGGCAGGAAGCCGGCCGAGGTCCGCACGGGGATGAGGTTGCCGCCGATCAGGTCGCGCGACAGGTAGTGGCCGAGCGTATCGTCCCACTGCCCTGCCAGAACGATTTCCTTGCGGGCGATCCGCGCCGCGATCGCCTCGCGCTCAGCCGCGCTTCCGAACTGCTCGGCCAGCGCCAGCAGATCGCGCTCGGCCCGCAGCAGGATGGCGTTGGTACCGACATCCGCGACCTTGAAGGGCGAGGTTTCGAGCATGCGCCGGGCGTTCCATCCCGTCTCACGGAAGAGATCGACCAGATGGATGAAGCGCTGATACTCAATGCCGCGCGGGCGAAAGGCCGGATCGATATGGCCGGTGTCGCGACGCCGGATCTCCGTCTTGGTCTCGGTCGGCACGCGTTCCAGCGCGGCGTCCCAGGCCGGGCTGTTGTCCATGCCCGTTTCCCAGGGATGCAAGGTCGCGACGAGGCCGGTCGCCTCGGGATCGCGGGCTCGCTGCCACCAGAGATGGTTGAGGACCAGCTTGGGATAGATCGTGCGGGCGCGCTCGTTTCCGGCCGCGCCGTGCCGCTCCAGGACGAAACGCACGGCCGTGGCCAGGACCGGCGGCTGGGGAATGCCGGAGGTCGGCGGCTTGTGCGTGACTCCCCAGACATCGGGGCCGGGAAAATAGTCGTCGGACGGCGCGTGGAAGACGATCTGCGGGACGAGCCCGTCCGGCCATTGTCCTTCCAGCAGCCGTTCGATTTCGCGCCAAGCGCGCTCGGCATCGAAGGTCACCCAGCCCATTGCGACGAAGGCCGAATCCCAGTTCCACTGGAAGGGATAGAGCCGGTCTGTCGGCACGGTGTAGCCGCCGCGGTCATTGGCGGCGAGGATGGCACGGGCGGCCTCTATGCGGCTCACGAGCGGGTCTCCAGCGCTTGTCCGGCGTCGTTCATCCAGCGCAATCGTGCCGGATCGGGCTTCAGCGAGATGTCGCTGCCGGGTGTCAGGGAGGGTAGCGGCCCTGCGGCGGCCAGGACGATGCGCAAGGGCTGGCCGCCTGCGGCCGTGCCGGTGAGCAGAATCTGCGGACCGAGCAGCTCGGCGACCTTGAGGGTAAAGGCGAAGCCGCCCTCCCCGGAACCGGCGAGCACGACATCCTCGCCGCGCAGCCCGAGCAGAACCTTCTGTCCGGCGTTCGGCGGCGAAGGCAGAGCGAAGCCGCCGAGGTCGACCTTGCCATCGCGCACGGGCAATTCGAGGAAATTCATCGGCGGGCTGCCGACGAAGCCGCCGACGAAGCGGGTCGCCGGCCGGTCATAGATGTCGGAAGGCGTACCGATCTGCTCGATCCGGCCGGCATGCATCACGGCGATGCGGTCGGCGAGGCCCATCGCCTCGGTCTGGTCATGGGTGACGTAGATCGTGGTCGTTCCGGCTCCGGCGAGCACGGCCTTGAGCTCGGCCCGCATCTCGAGCCGCAGCAGCGCATCGAGATTGGAGAGCGGCTCGTCCATCAGCAGTACCGCAGGCTCGACCGCGAGCGCACGCGCCACCGCGACGCGCTGGCGCTGGCCGCCGGAGAGCTGCGCCGGGTGGCGCTTCAGCAGCGCCTCGATATGCAGCAGTGCCGCCGTCTTCTCGACCTGCGCGGCAATGCGCGCCTTGTCGGCCTTGGTCATGCGCAGGCCGAAAGCGACGTTCTCGTAGACGGTCAGATGCGGGAAGACCGCATAGTTCTGGAAGACCATGGCGAGCCCGCGCTTGCGCGGCGGCAGCGCCGAGACGTCGCGCGCGCCGATCAGCACGCGCCCGCTCGTCTGCGATTCCAGCCCGGCGATGATGCGCAGCAAGGTGGTCTTGCCGCAGCCGGACGGGCCGAGCAAGGCCAGGAACTCGCCGTCGGCGACGGTCAGATCGAGCTCGGCGAGCGCCCTCACCTCGCCAAATCGCTTCGCCACGCCTTCGATGGTGATGCTCGCCATAGGGCCTTACCGGTTGCCGATGCCCCACATCGCGAAGAGGCGACGCCGGACGAGAAAAATGAAGAGGACGGACGGCACGATCAGCACGAGGCCGCCCGCGAATTGCAGTTGCAGCGGCGATTCCGAGAGAACCGAGAGCAGATAGGCGGTCAGCGTGCGCTGCCTCACCGTCAGTACGGATGCCGCGAAGACCTCGTTCCAGGAGAGCACGAAGGCGAAGATTGAGGCCGCTGCGATCCCCGGCAGCGCCAGCGGCAGCACCACGCGCAGGAAGCCGGTGAAGCGGGAGCAGCCGAAGACCCAGGCGGCCTCCTCCAGCTCCTTTGGGATGCCCATGAAAAGGCTGGCGAAAACCAGCGTCGCGAAGGGCGTCGCCAGCACCGCATGGACCAACGCCACGCCGAAGGGCGTGTCGTAGACTCCGAGCCGAATGAAGGAGACGGTGAGCGGCAGGGCCAGGATCGCGACGGGGAAGGCCCGCGTCATCAGGATCAGCACGCGATAGGCGCCCGCCCCCCTGAAACGGAAGCGGGCGAGCGCATAGCCGGCGGGCACGCCGAGCGCGAGCGCCATCACCATGGTCATCGCAGCGGCCTGGATGCTGACCCAGGCTGCGCGCCAGACGCCCTCGATCGCCAGGAACGTCTTCAGCGCCTCGAAAGTCGCACCGAACGGCGCGAAGGGCTTGGGCCATTGCGCGACGATATCGCGGCCGCCGAGCGCGCCCAACGCGAGCAGGTAGATCGGCAGCAGCGTCCAGACGCAGAGCACGGCAACGCCGGTCCAGAGCAGCGCGCGGTTCGAGCCGATGGTGCTGGTCATGAGCGCTGCTCCGCCGGCGTGCGCAGGGCGACGAGATAGAGCAGCGTCGCCGCGACCGAGATCACCATGACGAGCACGGCATAGGCGGCCGCGACCCCGTAATCCTGGCTGAAATACTGCGCATTGAAGGCTTCGCTGACGAGAACCGGGAAGTTCCGGCCGCCGAGTGCCAGGGCCATGGCGAACATCTCGAAGGCCAGCACAGTGCGCAGGATCAGCGCCGTCTGGATCGAGGGCTTGAGCAGCGGCACCGTGATGCGCGTGAAGCGCTGCCAGGGCGTGGCGCCGAAGACCTCGGCCGCCTCCTCGTATTCCTTGGGCAAAAGCTGGACGCCGGCGAGCAGGATCACGAAGACGATCGCCGTCGCCCGCCAGATCTCGGCGACCACTATGGCCGCCAGCAAAGCGGCTGGGGTTTCATAGGTCAGCCAGGCCCGGGGCTGCGAAATCAGCCCGATCTGGAATAGCACCGAGTTCAGCCAGCCCTGATCGGTCAGGATGGCCAACCAGACGAGACCGGCCGCGAGATCGGAAATGCCGAGCGGGATCGACCAGACCCAGACGAGGAGGTCGCGGCCGCGCTGGACCCTGCGCAACATCATGGTCATTCCGAGCGCGAGCGCCAATTGCAGCGGCACGGCGAGCAGCACGACCTTGAACGTGTTCGCCAGCGCATCCTGGAAATTGAGATCGTCGGCCATGCGCCTGACGTTGCCGAGCCCCCAGCCGCCATTCTCCTGGAAGGCGAGAACGGCGGTTTGCGCCAACGGGATCAGAAACAGCCCCACCAGGAAGATCACGGAGGGCGCGATCAGCAGATAAGGCAGGGCCCTGGACTCGCGCATCGCTCGCCTCGCCTCACTGGATCGGGCAAGGACCGTCGCTGGGCCTGTCCGGCAGCCAGCAAGGTGCCTTCGTCTCGGCGATGATGCGCTTCAGCGCCTCGCCCTGCCGTTCGAGCGCGGCCTTCGGGTCCTCGCCGCGCAGCACGATGCGCTGGAAGGTGTCGAGATAGACCTTGTCGAACTCGCCGCCGCGCTGGTCGAGCCCAACGGGCAGCAGGCTGACAAGCGCGTTCTTGGCGCTCGTCATCTTCTGCACGGCGTCGATCTCGAGCTTGAGCCCCGGGTCGATATCGGTCGGTAGGTCGACCTTGGCGACCGGGAAGAACGCGACCGCCTTCGCCGTCTTCACCTGGACGTCGGGTCTCGTGAGGTATTCGATCAGTTGCTTGGCCTGCTCGGCCTGCGGCGCACCCTTGGCGATGGCGAGGCCGGCGACCACCGGCATATAGCCCAGCCCCTTCGGCCCAGAGGGAGCCGGGAAGGCGACGAAATCCTCCGGCTTGCGCGAGAGCGCGTCGATCAGCCTGGCGACATGGTCGAAGGCGATCCAGACATCGCCGGAGATCAAAGGCTCCTGCATGAAGCCGTAATTGGTCGAGTTCGGATTGACGCTCTTCCAGAGCTCGCGGAATTTCGTCCACATCGCGACGGCCTCAGGCGACTTGAAGGTCGTCACCACACCGCCAGTGTAGGACGGGTAAAGATAGCCCTCGAAGAAGCGGTGCATCAGCCCGGTCGGCCCCGCCGGGAAGCCCAGCATGCGCTTGCCGGTCTTGGCCTGAATATTCGCGCCCCACTGCGCCAGCTGATCATAGGTCAGCGCATTGATGTCCGCGCCTTCGGGCAGGAAGGGCAGCGCCTGCTTGTTGGCGACCATGATGTAGGTCGCCTGCATCCAGGGGATGAACATCTGCTTGGCCGTGCCGAGCTTGCCGGCTTCCACCATGCCGGCGTTCAAGCCGCGGTCCTTGAGCTTCTCCAGGACGTCGTCGAGCGGAACGAGCGAATCCGCCGCCAGCGGCTGCAACTCGCCGTGGAGCGCGCCGATCAGGCTGGAGACCGGCTTGCCGCCCTGCTGCTCCGCGCGGATATGGACGCCGAGCTGCGGCGGCTGCTCGGTGACGAACTCGACACTGCCGGGGAAGTCCTTGAGAATATCCGAACGTAGCTTCTGCGCCGACTCGATCGGGCGCAATTGCGTCGACAGGAACACGACCTCGGCGGCCGCGGGGGTCGCGAGCCAGGTAAGCGTCAGAGCAGCAACGGCGGCGGAACGCCTAAGCCGTGTCGTGAGGCCTTTCGTCATCGGATCTCTCCTCCCTGGAGATAGTGCGACTCTTCGTTCGGCCGCTTGGGTTTGGAACGGGTCCGTCGGACCGGCGCGGAACAAGCGTCGCGCCCCGCAACTCGTTCATCCCGGCGCCGTCCCGGCCAGTAAGCTGGGCCAGCAGCATGTCGAGCATGCACCCGGCTGCGCCTTCGATATCGGGGTCGTAGCTGGTCAGCGGTGTCGCCGCGTAGTTAGACACCGGCGAATTGTCGTAGCCGATCACGGAGACATCGTAGCCGGGGCGAAGACCCGCATCACCGAGCGCATGCAAGGCTCCGATCGCAAGGCGATCTGTAGCGCAGAGCAACGCGGTCGGCCGCTCCGGCCCGGCAAGCAACTCGTGAGCCAGACGGTGGCCGTTTTCCTCGTTGGGCTCGGCGAAGCGCGTGGGGCCGTGCGGCAAGCCTGCCTCCGCAAGCGCTGTACGCCAGCCGGCCTCCCGGAAGAAGCCGAAGCTGTAATCGAGCGGGGCACCGATGAAACCGATGCGACAATGGCCGAACCCAACGAGACGCTGCGTCGCTTCGCGGAAGGCGCGCGTGCCGTCGATGTCGACGCTGGCGTGCCCGCCGGCGCGCGTGCGCCCATGAGTGACGAAGGGCAGGCGCGCGTGCCTGAGATAGGCGATACGATCGTCGTCGAGGCGGGTCCGCGCCACGATCATCGCATCGACGCGCCGGTTCTCGACGAACTGCCGATACAACACCAGCTCTTCCGATCCGCTGCGAGCGCTGGAAACGATGAGATCGAGCCCGGCTTCCGCCAGGCGCGGACCGATCGCGGCTATCAACCTCAGAAAGAAGGGCTCGCCCAACTGGCCGGGGCCGGTGGGCAGGACGATGCCGACGGCATCACTCCGGCCGCCGCGCAGGCGGCGCGCCACTGCGTTGGGGCGATACCCGATCCGCTCGGCCTCTCCAATTACCCGCTTGCGAGTCGTCTCAGCGACGTCGCTATAGCCGCCCAGCGCCCGCGAGACGGTCGTTACGGAGAGACCCAGGGAGGTTGCGATCTGTGAGAGCGACACGAGCAAAAGCTAATCCGAAACGTTTCGGATCGTCAAATATTTGCATAAGCTACCTGAAGCCGTGTCCTCTCCGGCCACGGCTTTCCGCTCGGCAGGGGCTGCGCTCGCGTGCCTGTCCCAGTGGCGGGAAGGCGGCACTAGCGCCAGAGACAACCATCAGGTCGCGCCGGTTCACGTCCAGTTCTCCGGGAGTTGGCATATCGCTCTCCCATTCTGGTAAACCGCGGCCAAGGCTTGTCCCGCACGCCGCTTTGCAAAAGCGAAAAACCGAAAGAGCGACCAGTTCATTATCGTTCTAAAATGTTCCGCTCACGTGATCGCCAGTTAGCCGGGGACGGTAGCGTGCTCGGTCGCCTATCGCGGTCGCGGCGTCCTACCCCCATCGACGGGCGTCGCGGGCGCTGAGGGAGTAGCCGAATAATGTCCGGCTTTCGACGAAGCGCCAACGTCGGCAAGTGGCGCCAAGCGCCCTCGCGATAGCCTACCGTGGTGGCGAGCATCTAAGCCGATTAATCGCTGCCCAACAGGATCTCGACGAAGCATGCTGCGAGGCGGCTCAAAGGCCGGCTTCGCACCGTCATCAGGCATATGGTGATCGGCAATTCCGGCGTCACATCCAGCCTCACCAGCCCATCGAAGCGCTGAGCCTGGGTCAGCAGGCTGTCGATCAGGATCACGTCACCCTGGCGCGCCAGCAGATGGGCGGCGGAAATGCTGTAGGGCACGGTCATGAACGGCGCATAGTCGATGCCGGCCTGCTCATGGGCGCGCGCGATCAGCCAACCCAGCGGCGACTTCTCGCGGTCGAAGCAGATCAGTCGCCGATCCCTGAGCTCGGGCAGGCTGACCCGGCCGCGGCGCGCCAGTGGATCGTCCTCGCGGACAAGGGCGATGATCGAGGCCTGTGCGAAGGGTGTCAGAGCGATGTCGTCGGTGACGCGCGGCGAGAACATGACACCGAGATCGGCAGCCCCCTTCGACAGTTCAGTCGGCGCGTCGCCCATGATCAGCTCGATGCGCGCCTCGGGATAGTCGGTCACCAGCCGCCGGATCGCCTGCGCGATCAGCCCCTGTGCGATGCTGGGCGTCGATGCGATCCGCAGCGGCAGGGCGCGCCCGGACCGCACGTCGCCGACCGCTCCACGCAAGGCATACCAGGCATCCTCGACATGCCCCAGCGCCGACATCAGGCCCTGGGCCTCGGCGCGCAGGACCAGGCGGCCGTCACTGCGATCGAAGACCTGGACGCCGAGAACCGCCTCGCTGCGGGCGATGATCTTGCTGACGGCCGATTGCGTCAGGTAAAGCTGCCGCGCGGCCTCGACGGTGGTGCCGCAACGGTCGACGGCGCGAAGAACCTTCGCGTGGGATGGCGCCAACGATTTCATGCGTCCGTTCCAACCAGATGCTCCAGCAGGATGCGTGCGGCATGGTCGAGCGGCGCGCCGTCGCGATGATGCGCGAAGGCGGTGACGAGGGGGCTCTGATCGAGCGGGCGCACCGCCAGCCCCTGCGTCAGGCCGCTGCTGATGACGAAGCCGTCGACGACGGCGATGCCGACACCCTCGCGCGCCAGATGACAGGCACTGTCGGTATGGCGGACGGTGATCGCGATCCGGTCGGACAGGCCGATCCGCCCCAATGCGTCCTGAAAGCTGTCGGCCAGGCTGATGCCGTCCGGCCCGTAGCTGATCAGGCGCTCGCCTTCGAGGGCGTCGCGCGCCAGCCTGTCACAGGCGGCGAGCGGATGAGCCTCATGAAGCACGCAGACGAGCGGGCTGCAGCGCAGCGCGATATCCCGCAGCCCTTCCGTCGCCATCGGGCCGTAGGAAATCGCAAGATCGACCTCATTGGCGCTGAGATGGTCACGGACATGGTCGAACATCACCTCGACGGCGGCCCGGTCGTCCAGGTCGCGGCGCGCCCCCGCGATCGCCGGTGGCAGGATGCTGTGCGCCAGCCCTGGGACGGTCGCTATCCGCAGCCGATCCGCCATGCCGACGCGGATCATGTCGGCTTCATGATGGGCTCGGCGCAGGGCGCCGAAGGCCGGCCGCGCCAGCCGGTTCAGCTCCAGCGCCTCGGGCGTCGGGGTCAGGCGCCCCTGGACGATCGCGACGAGGCTGAGATCGAGTTCCTTTTCCGCCAGGCGCAGCGACTTGATCACGGCCGACTGGCTGACGCCGAGCCCTTGCGCTGCTTCACCGGTGCCGCCGAGGCGGACGAAGGCGTCGATCACCTGAAGCGCGCCCAGTCTCATCCACGCTATTCCATTTGGTTGATAATCTTGCCGAATGTTTCATTTGCGAGACTAGATATGGCCATGGAAGGTTGCAAGCCGCCGCCGCCGAGGCAGAGCGGCCAAGATCAGGGGATATCCATGACCACATTCCGCTCCATGGTGTCGGCGGCCGCGCTCGCGCTCTCCGTTCTCGGCCCGGCGCTGACCGTCGCGCCCTCATCCGCCTTCGCGCAGGGTGTTCTCAAGCTGGCGCAGACGCAGGATCTCGTTTCGCTCGATCCGATCGCGACCAGCGACAACCCGTCGATCCATGCCCAACTGCTGATCTATGACACCCTGCTGCGCCCGAGCACGGATGCCAGCAAGCTGGAGCCAGGCCTCGCCGAGAGCTGGACGGTGAGCGATGACGGCCTGACCTACAGCTTCAAGCTCAGGGCTGCGAAGTTCTCCGACGGAACGCCCGTCACCGCTGCCGACGTCGCCTTCTCGCTGAAGCGCGCCGGCAGCGATGCGTCGAGCTGGAAGCGCTTCTTCGCTGGGATCGATGCGATCGAGACGCCGGATGACCGCACGGTCGTGCTCAAATTGAAGACCGTGTTCACGCCCCTGCTCAACAACCTCGCCCTGTTTTCCTCGGCCATCCTGCCCCAGAAGGCGTTCGAGGCGGCGCCCGACAAGTTCTTCGAGAAGCCGATCGGCTCCGGGCCCTTCACCGTGGCGGCCTGGAACAAGGGGCAGGCGCTTTCCCTCAAGAAGAACGCGCATTACTGGCAGGTCGGCAAGCCGAGCCTCGACGGTGCCGAGATTTTGGTCCTGCCCGAGGGCAACAGCCGCGTGCTGAAGCTGCAGGCCGGCGAGATCGACGCCGCGCTTGAGATCCCGCTCAACCAGATGCAGAGCCTGGGCCGAGCCGGCACCATCAAGACCGCTGTCGCCAACGTGCTGCGCAGCGATTTCGTGCTGCTGAACACCAAAAAGAAGCCCTTCGACGATGTCCGCGTTCGCCAGGCCCTGAACTACGCCATCGACAAGGAAGGCTTGGTCAAGGCGCTGCTCTACGGCGCCGGCAAGGTGGCGAACTCGCCGATGCCGCTGATGGCTTATGCCGATCCCGATCTGAAACCCTATGCGCATGACATCGCCAAGGCCAAGGCCCTGCTCAAGGAAGCCGGCTATGTCGACGGTTTCAAGACGTCGCTCCTGGTACATTCGGGCCGGCCGCTGCACCGCCAGGTCGGCCAGGCACTGCAAAGCGCGCTCGCGCAGATCGGCGTCACCGCCGAGATCCGCCTCGTCGAGGGCGGCACGCACTGGTCGACCACCAAGGCCGGCGACTACGAGATGGCCGTCTCCTATGCCTCCAGCGACACGATCGACCCCGACCAGATGGCCGGCTTCCTGATCGTCAATCCGGAGCGGGCCAACGCCTACCACACCGAGTGGAGGAACGTGCGCGTCAACGAACTCTACGAGAAGGAGCGCGCCACCCGAGACGGGCCGGAGCGCGGCGCGATGTTCAGGGAGATGGTCAAGCTCTCCCATGACGGGGCGCCCTCGATCTTCCTGTTCTACCCCGGCACACCATATGCGTATCGCAGCAATGTCAGCGGCTTCGAGGTGCTGCCAACCGGGAATTTCCGCCTCGAAGACGTCAAGCTGAAGTGAGGAAGGGGCGGCCTCCGGCCGCCCTGCTTCCCGGCCCGCTACCATGCTGACCTACATCCTCAAGCGGCTCGTCCAGCTCGTCCCGGTGCTGTTCGGCATTACGCTCGCCTGCTTTTTCCTGCTCCGGGCGTTGCCGGGAGACCCGGCGACGCTGTTGCTGGGCGCGCGCGGCGGGGCGGACGAGATCGCGGCGATGAAGCAGCGGCTCGGGCTCGACCTGCCGCTGTGGCGGCAATACCTGCTCTTCCTCGGCGACATCCTGTCCGGCAGCCTCGGACGTTCGGTCGTCTACGGTCAGCCGGTCATCTCGCTCGTGCTGGAGCGTCTGCCGGCGACACTCTGGCTCGTCGCCTATTCGACCGTCATCGCGGTCGCGCTGACGATCCCGCTGGCGCTGTGGTCGGCGGTTCGGCGAGACCGGGCGCCGGATATCCTGGTCAAGCTCGTATTCACGGTGCTGCTCGCGATCCCCTCCTTCTGGCTCGGCCTCGTGCTGGTCGTCATCCTCGCCATCTGGGTGCCGTTGTTTCCCACCTCCGGCTACGGCACCGGCCTGTTCTCGCGCCTGCATCACCTGACATTACCCGCCTTCGTGATCGCGCTGGCGACGGCCTCGCTGACCATCCGCAGCCTGCGCAGCGGCATCCTCAACGTGCTCGGCTCGGACTATGTCACCACCGCCCGTGCCAAGGGCAATGCGACCGCGCGCACCATGCGCGTCCATGTGCTGCCGAACGCGCTGATCAGCTCGATCTCGGTGCTCGGCGCTCATACCAGCTGGGTGATCGGCGGGACGGTGGTGATCGAGACCGTGTTCGCCCTGCCCGGCCTCGGCTCGCTCTTCGTCGAGTCGATCTTCGCCCGCGACTACCCGATGATCCAGGGCCTGACGATCGTCTTCGCCGTGCTGGTCGTCCTGATCAATCTCGCGACGGACATCGCCTATGCGCTGGCCGATCCGCGCATCAGGCTGGATTGACCCGATGAGCAAGCGCCGCCTCGATCCGACGCTCCTCGTCGGCCTCGTCATGCTCCTGCTGCTCGCCCTGCTCGTCGGGCTCGGACAGGCCTGGACGCCGCACGATCCATTCCTGGTCGATTACGGCAACACGCTGCAGCCGCCTTCCGCCGCACACTGGCTCGGGACCGACGATCTTGGCCGCGACGTCGCATCGCGGGTGATGGCCGGCGGCCTGGTCGATCTACGGGTCGCGCTCATCTGCGTCATGGCGCCGGCGCTTCTGGGCATCGCGATCGGCGCGCTGGCGGGCTTCATCGGCGGACGGGCCGATACCCTTATCATGCGCATCACCGACATTTTCTGGGCCTTTCCCTTCCATGTGCTGGTGATCGCGATCGTCGGCGTGCTCGGGCCGGGCGAGGCCAATCTCTATCTCGCCTTTCTGCTGGTGAACTGGATCTCCTTCGCCCGCATCACCCGCGGCGAGGTGCTGGTGCTGCGCGAGCTCGAATATGTGCAGGCGGCGCGCAGCTTCGGCTCCAGCGATACCCGCATCATCGCCGCGCATATCCTGCCCAATGCGGTGACGCCGGCGATCGTCTACGCCATGGCCGATGTCGTTTTGACGATCCTGGCCGTGACCTCGCTCTCCTTTCTCGGGCTCGGCATTCAGCCGCCAACGCCGGAATGGGGACTGATGATCGCCGACGGACGCCAGTTCATGTTCGACGCCTGGTGGATCGCGACCGCTCCGGGCCTCGCCATCATCTACACCGGCGTCACCTTCGCCTTGATCGGCGAAGGCCTCGACACGGCCTTGCGCCCCAAGGGCTGACCCATCTTCCCGATCGACCTGCCTCACGAGACGACCATGAGCTTCTTCACCGACAGTGCCGACCTGAAGCGAATCGGCGCCCTGATCGAGGCCTATGCGGCGCCGATCTATGCTGCGCGCAACGTACCCTTCGCGCAGTTTGCCTATGTCCTGACCCGGCCTGCGCCGGAACCCGGCGGCAAGCCCGACGGTGCTGCTCTGCGGCCGGACTGGCGCGCCTATCCCTGCTCGCTGGTCAAGGTGTTCCATCTCGTCGCCGCGCAACTGCGGCTGGAGGACGGCCGGCTCTCAGCCCATGGCGAGCTCGATCGGGCCATGCGCGACATGATCCTGTGGTCGTCGAATTCCGCGACGAATTACATCATCGACCTGCTCACGGGCACGACCGGCGACACGCTGCTCGGCGACGCAGAGATGACCATCTGGTGCGAACGCCGCGAGGAGATCAACCGGATCTTCGCTGCGCTGGGCTGGCCGGAACTCGCCGGCATCAATCTCAACCAGAAGCTGATGGACGATCTGCGCTACGGCCGGGAGAAGATCGCGCTCGACCGTTCGGCAGCCGGGCATAACTGCCTGACGCCGGTCGCCATGGCGCGGCTGATGCACGAGATCTTCAGCGACTCCGCCTGGCTGCCGCAGGCGCGCCAGGCTGCAATCCGCGACCATCTCGCCCGCGACGCCAACGACCCAGACCGTGGTCGCGGCGCCTATCAGCTTCTCGGCTATCTCGGCGATGCATTGCCCGATGGTACCCGGATCTGGTCGAAGGCCGGACGCACGCGCTGGCTCGGCGACGACCGCGCCTCCTTCCGCCGGCACGACACGTTGCGTGCGATCGTGCCGGGAGGACATGAGTTCCTCCTAACGGTCTTCACCCAGGGCGAGACTATCGCCGAGGATGACGCCTTCCTCCCTGCGATCGGAGCGCTGGTTGCAGCCGAGATAATGGGCCAGCGCTGAACCACACTCGCGGCAACTGTGGCGCCGGAGGTGCTGCTATTTTTCGGGTGCGGATCCTCCTCTGATGTCCGCTTCCGGTGGACGCTCAAGGTCAGCTGTTGGCGCAAATAGCGGGTTGCGTGGCCTGGATGTTTAGCCAAGCTCTTCCGACTTCTGCTATCGACCGCAGAATGTTAGCGCCTCTATCCGATCAACGAGATCATCAGCCCGGCGCAGCGGGACGCGCGCCACCCCTGATCCGATCCTGACCGCATCCGATGACGGCGGTGTTCGATGACAAGCCCGCTCCGCCGTCCCCAAGGCAGACCTAGGCGTCGAGGTTGATGTTGATGGTCTTCAGCTCGGTGAAAGCCTTGATCGTCTGCCATCCCCCCTCGCGGCCGATGCCGGAGCGCTTGATGCCGCCCATCGGCGCATTCGGGACGCTGGCGTAATTGTTGATGCCGATCGAGCCGCTGCGGACTGCGCGGGCGACCCGATAGGCGCGGCTGATATCGGTCGTGTAGATCGCGCCGGCCAGGCCGTAATCGCTATCGTTGGCGATCTTGATCGCCTCCTCTTCGGTCTCGAACGGAATCACGCTGAGAACCGGCCCGAATATCTCCTCGCGCGCGATTCGCATGTCGTTGCGGACATCGATGAACAGCGCCGGGTTGATCCAGTTGCCGGCGCTCAGTTCGCCGCCCGGCTGATCGCCTCCGAAAACCAGCGTCGCCCCCTCCTCCTGCCCGCTCTCGACGAAGCCAAGAATCTTCGTCACCTGCCGCTTCGAGATGATCGGGGACGACGTCGTGGCCGGATCGAAAGGATCACCGAAGCGGATGCTCGCGAGCTGCTCCTTGGCGAAGTGCACGAACTCATCCAGCACCGAACGATGGACCAGCGCGCGCGACGGCGTCGAGCAGATCTGGCCCGAGAGGAAGGTCGAGCAGAGCCCCATCAATGTCTTGGCCGCGGTCTGGACGCTGCGCGCATCGGGGAAGACGATGCCGGCGCTCTTACCTCCGAGTTCCAGCGACAACCGCTTCATATCCGCTGCGGCGCCGGCATAGATTTTCTGGCCCACCGAAACGCTGCCGGTGAAGGTGACCTTGTCGACGCCGGGATGGCCGGCGAGCGCAGCTCCCGTTTCACCTCCGCCGGTGATGAAATTGAACACGCCGGGCGGCAAGTCGCTCTCAGCGAGAATGCGGGCCATGCGTTCGGTGGAGAGATTGGTGTACTCGGACGGCTTGACGACGACCGTGCAGCCGCAGGCCAGTGCAGCGCCGACCTTCAGCGCGAAGGTATAGAGCGGTCTATTATAGGGCAGGATCGCCGCAACGACGCCGACCGGATCGCGGAATGTCATGTATTGCATGTTCGAGGCGGCGGAGAAGATCGGATAGGTCTCGCCGTTGATCTTGTCGATCCAGCCAGCGTAGTGGTCGAAGATGTCGGCGGCCGCGCTGCCGGAAACGCGTGAATTGCGCGTCAGGTGGTAAGGGATGCCGTTGTCGAGACATTGCAGGCGATGCAGTTCGTCGGCGGCGGCGTAGATGCCGTCGATGACCGGCTGGATCATGCGCTTGCGGTCCTGCGCGCGCATCTTGGGCCAAGGTCCGTTGTCGAACGCGTCGCGAGCCGCGGCGACCGCCAGATCGAAGCCGCGCCGACCGGCCTCCGGGATACTCGCGATCACCTCGTTGCAGGAGGGATTGATCTGATCGAAACGGCCCCCGTCCCAATCGAGCCAAGAGCCGCTGACAAAGAGGCGCTCCGCTGGGGCTTCAACACATCTCTTACGGATGCCAGATTCTCGGACATGCTGATCTCCGGTGTCGAGGCTTTCATTGAGCCGGCTCCGGCCGGATTGCCTGGATCTGGCGAAGATGAAGTCCGACTCTCCAACACCTGATTCGCCCCACTGTGGCCTCGTTGGACCGATGATCGTTACAAAGGCTCCCGCAGGAATCTCGAGCTAATCCGCAGCCCGAATGGCGCTTCGGTGATGATCGCGCGCTCGCTGGCACGCCGTCGTCAGATGGGTTGGCGCCAGGATACAATGAGTTACGATTTGGACTGAGGGGAAAACAATGCGGATACGTCGCCAGGTTCCAGTGCGGGCCTAGCGGTGACGTGCGCGACAGGCGCGGTCCCGCCCAGAGGACCCTGCCATGACCCTGTTCTTTGCCTCCTATCTTGCCGGCGTGCTGACCATCTTCAGCCCCTGTATCCTTCCGATCTTGCCCTTCGTCTTCGCCCGCTCCGGGCAAACGTTCCGGCGGAGCGCATTGCCGATGCTGGCCGCATTGGCCGTCACCTTCACAGCCGTCGCCAGCCTCGCGGCGGTCGGGGGAAGCTGGGTGGTACAGGCCAACGAAGCCGGGCGTTACGCGGCGCTGACGCTGCTGGCGATCTTCGGCGTGACCCTGATCTCGTCGCGCGCGGCGGCCTTCCTCAACCGCCCCCTCGTCGCTCTTGGAGTGCGGCTGTCGGGGGACGGTAACACCGGACCTCGATCCATCGTCGGCTCCCTGTTGCTCGGCGTCGCGACCGGCCTGCTCTGGGCGCCCTGCGCGGGCCCGATCCTCGGCCTCGTGCTGACCGGCGCCGCCTTGCACGGCGCCAATGCCGGGACGGTTCTGCTTCTGGCTGCCTATGCAGCGGGAGCCGCGACGTCGCTCGGGCTCGCTCTGCGGGCAAGCGGCGAGGTGTTGGCGGCGATGAAGCGCGCATTGGGGTTCGGCGCGCGCATCCGCCGGGGCGTCGGCGTCGCGGTGTTGGCGAGCGTGCTGGCGATCGGCCTCGGGTTCGATACCGGACTGCTCACCCGGCTCTCCTTCGCCGCCACGACCGGCATCGAGCAAAGTGTTCTGGACGGCCTTGGCCGTGATGGAGCGGCGGCCTTGCGCGTCGCCGAGAATGCTTCACCGGACGGCGCCGGGATGTCCGCCCAGCCCTATCGCAGCAGGCTGCCCGATCTCGGCGCGATGCCGGGCTTCGACGGCGCCGTGAGCTGGCTCAATACGGCCCCGCTGAAGGCGGAAGAGCTGCGGGGCAAAGTCGTCCTGGTGAACTTCTGGACCTATTCCTGCATCAACTGCATCCGCACCCTGCCCTATATCCGCGCCTGGGCGGAGAAGTACCGGGACCGGGGCCTCATCGTGGTCGGGGTCCACACTCCGGAATTCGCCTTCGAGAAGAAGGTCGAGAACATTCGGCAGGCGGCAGCTCGGTTCGGGATCGCCTATCCGATCGCCGTCGACAATGATTTCAGGATCTGGCGCGCCTTCCGCAACAGCTACTGGCCGGCGATCTATCTCGTCGATGCGCAGGGCCGAATCCGCCACACCCAGTTCGGCGAAGGCGGCGAGGCGCTCTCGGACCGGGCCATCCAGGATCTCCTCGCCGAAGCTGCCGGCCAGCGCAAGGCAGCGGCGGACTTCGTGACGCCACAGGCATCCGGCGCCCAGGCCCCGCCGGACCTGGCCAATATCCGTTCGGGCGAAACCTATCTCGGCTATTCCAAGGCGTCGGGCTTCGCCTCGCCGGAAGGGATCACGGGCGACCGGCCGCAGGATTACAGCGTGGGCAGGCTCAGGCTCAATCAATGGGGGCTCGACGGCAACTGGACGGTCGGTCCGGAGAGCGCCCGGCTCTCGCGCGCCGACGGCAGCATCGTGCTCCGCTTCAGCGCGCGCGACCTGCATCTCGTGCTCGGACCCGGCCCGGCCGGAAAGCCGATCCGCTTCCAGGTCACGGTCGATGGAGTTCCGCCCGCCGCCGACCACGGAGCCGATATCGACGTAGCCGGGAACGGCACGGTCTCGGAAACCCGGCTCTATCAGCTCGTTCGCCAAGCCGGGGACGTTCGGGAGCGCATCTTCGAGATCCGCTTCCTCGATGCCGGCGCGGAAGCCTACGCGTTCACCTTCGGGTGAACGCTGTCCCGACAGCATGGCCGACCATCAAAAAAGGCGCCCGGTGTTCTCACCCGGGCGCCTTTTCTGTCCTGTCGAGTTTCGGATTCAGAGCCTGTCGGCGTCGATGATCGCTTGTGCGAACTGCCGGGGCGCCTCCTGCGGCGGGTTGTGGCCGATGCCCCCCTTGAATAGCCGGTGCTCGTATTTGCCGGTGAAGCGCTTGGCATAGGCCGCCGGCTCCGGATGGGGCGCGCCGTTGGCATCGCCCTCGATGGTGATGGCGGGCACGCCGATGCTCGGGAAGGCGGCGAGCTTCTTTTCCAGCGCGTCGTATTGCGGCTCGCCCTGCGCCAGGCCGAGGCGCCAGCGGTAGTTATGGATCGAAATCGCGACATGGTCGGAGTTGTCGAGGGCGACGGCTGAACGAGCGAAGGTCACGTCGTCGAATTTCCATTGCGGCGAGGCGAGCTCCCAGATCAGCCGGGCGAAGTCATGGGTGTACTTGGCATAGCCGGCCGCGCCCCGCTCGGTGGCGAAATAGAATTGGTACCACCACTGCAATTCGGCCTTGGGCGGCAGCGGCGGCTTGTTCGCGTCCTGGCTGCCGATGAGATAGCCGCTGACCGAGACCAGCGCCTTGACGCGCTCCGGCCAGAGCGCGGCGATGATGTCGGCTGTGCGTGCGCCCCAGTCATAGCCGCCGATAACGGCCTTCTCGATATTCAGCGCGTCCATGAAGGCGATGATGTCGGTGGCGAGCGCGCCCTGCTGGCCATTGCGCGGGGTATCCGCGGAGAGGAAGCGGGTGGTGCCATAACCGCGCAGATGAGGCACGAGCACGCGATAGCCGGCCTTGGCCAGGATCGGTGCGACATCGACATAGCTGTGGATGTCATAGGGCCAACCGTGGAGCAGCAGGACCGGTGGTCCATCGGCCGGGCCGTCTTCGGCATAGCCGATATCGAGCACGCCGGCCTTCACCTGCTTGAGCGCGGCAAAACCTGCGTGGCCGCCCTGCCCTGTCGCCGTCGAGGCGGCAGCGGATGGCGAGCGCGCCTGGGCATGGGCAGCGCCGATTCCCGCGAAGGGCGCCAGCGCTGCTCCCCATGCGAAGGCGGTCAGGAGGCTACGGCGAGGTCGATCGATCTGTTCTGACATGATTGTTGTCCCTGGTTGCGAGAGATCGCAACGAGCCCGCCGGCTGTGTCGGCGCTGTTTCGGGGATGGCGCGAATTGTAAGCGTCTCTGCGCCCGGAGGGGCAACGATACAGGCCGATACAATCCGCTCGCTCTCGGGCACATCGCCTCGCGCCGCGAGCGCCTTCCGCGTGGCGCAAGATGTCGAAACGCGGCGGATATACGCTGCGTTACAAATCGGCCGGTTCGCAAAACAATCCCGATACCTCGGCTTGGGAAACGCTTCATCACACGCCGCCGCTCATGGCGGCGCCCGAAGCGATGGAGCGTTCCATGACCACGATCGACAAGGTTCTCTATACTGGTCGCACCCACACCACCGGTGGCCGCGACGGCGCCTCACGCAGCTCCGACGGGCGGCTCGACCTCAAGCTGTCACCTCCCGGCAGCGCCGGCGGCGGCACCAATCCCGAGCAGCTCTTTGCCGCCGGCTGGTCGGCCTGTTTCATCGGCGCAATCGGCCTGGCCGCCGGCAAGCGCAAGGTTGCGCTCCCGGCCGACCTTGCGGTCGATACCGAGGTCGATCTCGGCACGACGGATGGTGCCTATTTCCTGCAGGCCCGCCTGCGCGTCAGCCTGCCCGGCCTCGACCGCGAACTGGCGCAGAGCCTCGTCCACGAAGCCCACCAGACCTGCCCCTATTCCAAGGCAACGCGAGGCAACATCAACGTGGAGCTCAGCGTCGTCTGAGCAAGCCGCGAGCAAGGAGGGGATGACATGACCCCCATTCGCAAACGCAAGATCGCCGTCATCCTGCTGGCGATCATCGCCCTGGCAGCCGTGCCCTGCGCCTGGGATGCCGGCGATCCCACTGTCGCATCCTGGCTTCCAGCCGTGGTCTCGACGCTGGCCGGCTCATAGAACGGCCGGCCGTTGCCGGGCGCCCCTCAGGCGTCCGGCGTCACCCTGGACGGCTTCGGGGCTTCGCCGAAGCCCGTCCGCCAGCTATGAGAAACGCCTGTCGCGAAGCGCCCCTCGGTGGAAGCGGAAAGTTCTGTCATGGAGCATGTCGACCACGTCCTGATCGTCGATGACGACCGTGAGATCCGCGATCTGGTATCGAGCTATCTCACGAAGAACGGGTTGCGGACTTCGACGGCCGCGGACGGCCGTCAGATGCGCAGCTTCCTCGACGCCAACACCGTCGACCTGATCGTGCTCGACGTGATGATGCCGGGGCAGGACGGGCTCGCGCTCTGCCGCGAGTTGCGCGCCGGCAAGCACAAAGCAACGCCTATCCTGATGCTGACGGCCCGCAGCGACGAAATGGATCGTGTCATCGGGCTGGAGATGGGTGCGGACGACTATCTCTCGAAACCCTTCGCCGCCCGTGAATTGCTGGCGCGGATCAATGCCGTGCTGCGGCGCACCCGGATGTTGCCGCCGAACCTGCAGATCAGCGAAGCCGGCCAGATCCTGACCTTCGGCGCCTGGCGGCTCGATACCGTCAGGCGCCATCTCCTCGATGCGCAGGAGACGGAAGTGGCGCTGAGCGGCGCCGAATACCGGCTGCTGCGCGTCTTCATCGACCATCCCCAGCGCGTGCTCAACCGCGACCAGCTCCTGAACCTGACGCAGGGGCGCGATGCCGAACTGTTCGACCGCTCGATCGACCTGCTGGTCAGCCGCCTGCGCCAGCGGCTTGGGGACGATGCGCGCGAGCCGACCTATATCAAGACCGTGCGCAGCGAGGGCTATGTCCTGGCGGTCCCCGTCGAGATCACGGAACCCAGGTCGTGACCGCGAACGCCGCGTTCCGCTTTCGCTTCCTGCCCCGGACCTTGCGCGCCCGCCTGTTCCTGATCCTGCTGGCGGGATTGGCTGTCGCCTACGGCCTCTCCTTCGGCGTTCTCTATGCCGAGCGTACGATGTCGGCGACGGCGGTGATGTTCCGCACGCTGGAGAACGATGTCGCGACCTCGATCGCGGTTCTCGACCGGACGCCGGCCGCCGAACGGCCCGAACTGCTCGAATGGCTCAGCCGCGGCAACTATACGCTCGCTCTGGGCCCGGGCTCTGCCGGAGTGCCCAACACGTCGCGCCACGGCCAGGAGATCGCGGCCAGGCTGGCAAGCGCCGCCGGCTCCCGCTTTCCCCTGCGGATCGAAGCGATCCCAGGCGAGGAAGGCCGCCTGCAGGCGCATCTGACCTTGAGCGACGGCAGCCCGCTCACGATCGAGATCACGCCGCGCGGGATCATGCCGGTCGCGGACTGGCTGCCTTATGTCCTGGTGGCGCAGATGGTCCTGTTGCTGGCTTGTGCCTGGTTCGCGGTCAGGCAGGCGGTCCGCCCGCTCGGCGCGCTCGCCGCCGCCGCCGAGGGGCTCGACCCCAACGCGAAGACTCCGCCCCTGAGCGAGGCCGGCCCCAGCGAGGTCGCTCATGCCGCCCGGGCCTTCAATGCGATGCGCGAACGGATCGCGCAGTATCTGGAAGAACGCGTGCAGATTCTCGCGGCGATCTCGCACGATCTCCAGACCCCGATCACCCGCATGCGGCTACGCGCCGACATGGCCGACGACTCGCCCGAGCGGGAGAAGCTCGTCAACGACCTCCGCGAGATCGAGCGGCTGGTACAGGACGGCATCGCCTATGCACGCAGCGCCCATGGCAGCGGCGAGAAGACGACGCGGATCGACCTCGCCTCCTTCGTCGACAGCATCGCCTATGACTATCAGGACACCGGCAAGGCGGTGACAGTTGGCAGCCTGATCGACGGCATCGCCTCCACCAAGCCGCACGCGCTGCGGCGCATCCTGTCGAATTTCATCGACAATGCCTTGAAATTCGCGGGAGCCGCCGAGATCGAGATGGAACGCCGACAGGGCGCCATCGCGATTACCGTGCAGGACCGTGGGCCCGGCATTCCCGAAGAGATGCTGGCCGCCGCCATGCAGCCCTTTTTCCGTTTGGAGCAGTCGCGCAATCGCGAGACCGGAGGAGCTGGACTCGGGCTTGCGATCGCGCAGCAGCTCGCCGCAACCCTCGGCGGATCCGTCAGGCTCTCGAACCGCGTTGGCGGCGGTCTGGCGGCCGTGGTGATCATTCCCGAGGGAAAACGCTGATTATTGTTGAGCCATGATGAGCAAGACGACGATCAACGGTCTTTACGGACGGAGTTGATTACCGGGGCGGACCTTGGCGAAGCTTCGGATCGTCGAATTCGCGACGCTGACCTCGGTCGACTGGTTCGACAATCGCCGCTCGCTGGAGCCCGTCGGCGACATCACGCCGGCGCAAGCCGAGAGCGCTATCGCACGATGCCGAACAAGCCAGCCATCACATCTCCTTCCGGAGCGCAGATATCGACCCTCCGGTGAACGATGGTCCGCGACAGCGGCAATTGCCCGGTGTCGTCCCATCAAATGACATAGACATCCCTCGGGCGATGGCGCCTCATAGGGCTGCAGTTGTCTCCATGCCTCTTTTGGAAATGACCGCTGGCGGCGCGGATTGACGCCGCCTTGGCGGAGACCTGTCATGCACAAAGGCTATCTGATCCTGCGCGATGGGCGCGGGCAACCTCTGAATTCTCAGTCGGGAAACAACGTCGACGAAATCCGCCCGGGATATCTCGAGGCATACACGGCCGTTTTGCCATGGTACGAGCGGGCCGATTTCCAGCGGTTGTGGGAACTCGCCCACGATCGCGATGACATGCCGAGCAGTTATGAGGTTTGGCATGCCTCGGCTCGCGCTGTCATGACCGAGTGGTTGTCGCGCGGCAAGGCTCTTCAGATCATCACCATCAGGCCCGATGAGTTCCTGGCCTGGCTGAAGGCTCGCGGGCTTGTGAACACGGCCGCGAGCCGTTTGAAATACGTAGAACAGCGGGCTCGGGGAGCAGGTATCAGCCAGCCCGTCGACGTTGGCGTGACAGTCGACTCGCCCGCGGAAAGCACTGCAGCTTAAGCGGCGACAGTCATGCGGCGTCCGCTTGGATTGCTCTCATTGCGTTGCGTGAGGTGTTCCGACGGCCGGGCTCAGTGCCCTGTCTGACAGGCCTCCCCGCAACTCGACGAAGCGGCGAGAACTGTTCCCGGCCGCGCCGGGAGGCTCATCGTTGGACCGGCGCTGCAGTTCCCACATCCGCTGGAAATGAGCGCGCTCGTACCATGGCAAAACGGCCATGTGCGCCTCGAGATATTCCAGGCGTGCCAAGTCTGGTCTTGATGTAGCCATCGCATTACGAGATCGTGCCCATGCGGATTTCCAGCCTGGGACTTTCTTTTGTCAGCTCTTTCTCCTGAGACCTCCATTCATTACGAGCCCGACGAGCAGGTCGAGCGCATCAAGGCGGAGGTGGTGCGCAAGCTCTCCTATTCGCTCGGGAAAAGCCCGGCGGTCGCCCAGCCCCATGACTGGCTGACGGCAGCGATCCTCGCGGCTCGCGATCACGTCGTCGATGTCTGGCAGAAGTCGACCCGTGAAAGCTACACGACAGGCAGGAAGCGGGTTTATTACCTCTCTCTGGAATTCCTGATCGGGCGTTCGCTCGCCGATACGCTGAACAATCTCGGCCTGACCGGCTCCATGGCCCAGGCGTTGCGGGAACTCGGCGTCGACCTCGCCGATATCGAGAACCTCGAACCTGACGCCGCGCTCGGCAATGGCGGCCTCGGGCGCCTCGCAGCCTGCTATATGGAGGCCATGGCCTCGACCGGCGTCCCGGCGCTGGGCTACGGCATCCGCTACGATCACGGATTGTTCAAGCAGCGCATCGACGGCGGCCGGCAGATCGAGGTTCCCGAAGACTGGCTGTCCTTCCGCAACCCCTGGGAGTTCGAGCGGCGTGAGAGCGCCTACAAGATCGGCTTCGGCGGATCCTTGGCCGCGACCGAGAAGCCCGGCCAGGTGTTCTGGGCCCCGGAGGAAACGGTCTTCGCGGTCGCCTACGATACGCCCGTCGTCGGCTGGCGGGGGCGCGGCGCCAATACCTTGCGGCTGTGGCGCGCGCGGGCGATGCATCCGCTCTCCCTCGACGCCTTCAACCAGGGCGACCTGATCGGAGCCGTTGCCGAACGCAACCGCGCCGAGGCGATCTCGAAGGTGCTCTATCCCAACGACTCGACCCCGGTCGGGCAGGAATTGCGCCTGCGGCAGGAATTCTTCTTCACCTCCGCCTCGTTGCAGGACTTGCTCCGCCGGCACTATCGCCAGTTCGGCACGCTCGAAAACCTGGCCGACAAGGCATCGATCCAGCTCAACGACACCCATCCTTCGCTCGCGGTGGCGGAGCTGATGCGCCTGCTGATCGACGAGCACGGGTTCGAATGGGAGCACGCCTGGGAGATCACGACGGCGACGATCTCCTATACCAATCACACGCTCCTGCCCGAAGCGCTGGAAACCTGGCCGGTCGCGTTGATGGAGCGGCTCCTGCCGCGCCATATGCAGATCGTCTTCGGCATCAATGCCCGCTTCCTCGACGGGGTCCGCCGCGACGCGCCTGATTCCGACCTCTCCGCCCTCTCGCTGATCGACGAGTATCACGGTCGGCGGGTGCGGATGGCCCATCTCGCCTTCGTGGGCTCGCACAAGGTCAACGGCGTCTCGGCCCTGCACTCGAACCTGATGAAGGAGACGGTCTTCGCGCCGCTGCATCGGGTCTTCCCCGACCGGATCACGAATGTCACCAACGGGATCACGCCACGCCGCTGGCTTCTCAACGCCAATCCGGGCCTGACGAAGCTGCTCAAGGAAACCTGCGGGGAGAAGGTCTCGGACGATATCGGGTTGATCCGCCAGTTCGCGAAACATGCCGACGATTCCTCGGTCCACGACCGGCTGGCCGCGATCCGACGCGAGAACAAGCTCAGGCTCGCGAAGATCATCCGCCAGGATTGCGGGGTCACGGTCGACCCCACCGCTCTCTTCGACGTGCAGATCAAGCGCATCCACGAATACAAGCGCCAACTGCTCAACATCCTCGAGACAATCGCCCTCTACGACGCCATCCGGTCCGAGCCCTATCGCGACTGGGCGCCGCGCGTGAAGATCTTCGCCGGCAAGGCCGCCTCGAACTACGCGACCGCCAAGTCCATCATAAACCTGATCAACGACGTCGCCGCCGTGGTGAACAACGACATCAGCACGCGCGACCGGCTCAAGGTGGTTTTCCTGCCGAATTACAATGTCAGCCTCGCCGAGGCCATCATCCCGGCGGCCGACCTGTCGGAGCAAATCTCGACGGCCGGCATGGAGGCGTCCGGTACCGGCAACATGAAGTTCGCTCTGAACGGAGCCATCACCATCGGGACGCTTGACGGCGCCAATATCGAAATCGGCGAGCGTGTCGGCGCGGACAATATCGCGATCTTCGGCATGACGGCGGAAGAGGTCGAGGCGACGCGGCGCAATCCGCGGCCGAGCACCGAGATCATCCATGCCTCGGCTCATCTGGAGGGCGTTCTCGATGCAGTTGCCGGCGGAGCCTATTCCCCGCGCGATCGCAACCGGTATGCCGGCTTGGTGGACAGCCTCCTCGCGAACGACTGGTTCATGGTTCTCAATGATTTCGAGAGCTATCGCCTGACACAGCGGCGGATCGACAGCCTCTGGGCCGACCAGGCAAAATGGTGGCGCATGTCGGTGAACAACACGGCGCATTGCGCCTGGTTCAGCGCCGACCGCGCCATCGGGGAATATGCCCAGCGCATCTGGAACCTGCCGGCCTCGGTTCCGGGAGAAGGCTGACGCTTTGGCATCGCCGATGAGGATCAGGCCCTGCCCGCAGCCGGCGCGAATGGGCCCTTCCATCGTGGAAGGCGGGGTCTGCCTCGCGGTCTTCTCGCGCCATGGCAGCCGCGTCCTCGTTTCAGTGTTCGACGAGGCCGGCGAGACGGAGCTGGCAAGCTTGCCGCTGCCTTGCCGGAGCGGTGACATCCATCACGGCCTGCTCGAAGGAGCCGGCGCGGGGCTGCGCTACGGCCTGCGCGTCGAGGGGCCATGGCAGCCCGAGCGCGGCCACCGGTTCGATCCGGCGAAGCTGCTCGTCGACCCCTATGCGACAGTGATCGACCGCCCGTTCCGCTGGGATCCGGAACTTGCCCGCCATGGCGCGGAGACATCGGCGCTGGTGCCGCGCTGCATCGTCCAGCCCCTGCCCGCCACCCTGCCCGCCTCTGGCACGCAGGCTGCCGCAGCATCGCCCAGCTTCATCTACGAGCTCGCCGTCCGGTCGTTCAGCATGCGTAATCCGGGCGTGCCCCCGACACTGCGCGGAACGCTAGCGGCCCTGCGCGAGCCTGCCGTCATCGCCCATCTCCAGGGATTGGGCGTGAGCCATGTCGAGCTGATGCCGGTTGCCGCCTGGATGGACGAGCGCCACCTGCCGCCGCTCGGGCTCGCCAATGCCTGGGGCTACAATCCCGTCAACTTCTTCGCGCTCGACCCGCGGCTCGCGCCCGGCGGGCCGGCCGATCTCGCCGCGCTCTGCGCCGCCTATGCCGGGGCCGGCATCGGCGTAATCCTCGACATCGTGCTGAACCACACCGCCGAAAGCGATGAGTTCGGCGGCACGGTGAGCCTGCGCGGCCTCGACAATGCCGTCTATTACCGCCACGCCGCCGACGATCCCGGCCGCCTCGTCAACGATACCGGCTGCGGCCATACGCTGGCGCTCGACCGTGCCCCGGTCATGCGCCTGGCGATGGATGCCCTGCGTTACTGGCTGCACCTCGGCGTCGCCGGCTTCCGCTTCGATCTCGGGACGGTGATGGGGAGGACCGAGGCGGGCTTCACGCCGGACGCGCCGCTCCTTGGCGCGATTTTGCAGGATCCTGAGCTCGCGCGCGCCATCCTGATCGCCGAACCCTGGGATATCGGTCCGGGCGGCTATCGCCTCGGCGAATTCCCTGCCCCCTTTGCCGAATGGAACGGCCGCTACCGCGATGACATCCGTCGCTTCTGGCGCGGCGATGCCGGGGCGGCCGGCGCGCTCGCGACGCGGCTTTCCGGCTCCTCCGATCTCTTGGCCGGCGACCATCGCGGGCCGCGAGCCAGCGTCAATTTCATCGCCGCCCATGATGGTTTCACGCTCCGCGACCTCGTTTCCTTCGAGCGCAAGCACAATGAGGCCAATGGCGAGGACAACCGCGACGGCGAGAACGACAATCACAGTTGGAATTGCGGCGCCGAAGGTCCCACCCGCGATCAGGGCATCGAAGCGGCCCGCGATCGCGACGTCCGCGCCCTGCTCGCGACGCTCTTCCTGTCGCGCGGGACCCCGATGCTGACCGCGGGCGACGAGTTCGGGCGCACGCAGCATGGCAACAATAACGCCTATGCGCAGGACAACCCGACGTTCTGGCTGGACTGGGAGCGCGCGGATGAGGAGCTCACGGCCTTCACAGCGTCACTTGCAGCGCTGCGTCGCCACCATCCGCTTCTGTCGGGCAGCACCTTCCTGACCGGCAAGGGAGACCCGCCGGACGCAGTCTGGCTCAAAAGGGACGCGACCCCAATCGCCGATCAGGAATGGGCGGGCCTCGATGCGTTCTGCCTTCTCCTCAACGGCAGCGACGAACGCCTACTCGTCGCCGTGAACAGAAGCCGCGAAGCGACGCCTTTGACGCTTCCAGCCGGCCGATGGGAGCGACTGTTCACCTCTGACGGCGCCTCGGAGGCAGACCTTCCCGCCCGCAGCGCCACGCTGTGGCGGAAAGCCTGATCACATCAGCACGATCAGGGATCGGGGCGAGAGCGAGATTTCCTGATCCGCCTTCAAGCCCTTGCGGCCCTCGTCCGAGTTCGGACCGGTCTCCGTATCCAGGACGACCGACCAGGACCCCGTTTTGACCCGCGGCGGGATCTTGAAGGCGACCTCGCCATCGAAGGCGTTGAACAGGACAAGCGCCTCGTCGCCCCCCGCCTCGACATCCGGCATGTGCATCAGCAGGCCGATCGCGAGCACGCCGGGAGCATCCCAATGCTCCTCCTGCTGGTCGCCGCCGGCCGGGTTGACCCAGCGCAGCACGCAGCCATCACGGAAGGAGGCGCGCCTGAAGATCGGGTGCTCGGTGCGTAGGGCGATCACGCGGCGGACGAAGTCGGCGAGCGCCTTGTCATGCTTGGTGATCTCGTCCCAGCGCATCCAGGCGATCTCGTTGTCCTGCGCGTAGACATTGTTGTTGCCGCGGTTGGAATGGCCGTGCTCGTCGCCGGAGAGCAGCATCGGCGTGCCGTGGGACAGGAGCAGCGTTGCCAGCAGATTGCGTTTCTGGCGCTCGCGCACCGCGATGATGCCTTCGTCCTCGGTCGGCCCCTCGGCCCCATGGTTGAAGGACAGGTTATGGCCGTGGCCGTCCTTGTTGTCCTCGCCGTTCGCCTCGTTGTGCTTGTCGTTGTAGGAGACGAGGTCCGCCAGCGTGAAGCCGTCATGGGCGGTGATGAAGTTCACGCTGGCCCATGGCCGGCGGCCGCGCTGGTCGTAGACGTCGCCCGAACCGGTGATGCGCGCCGCGAGATCGCGGATGATCCCCTCCTCGCCTTTCCAGTAGCCCCGGATGGTGTCGCGGTACTTGTCGTTCCACTCGGCCCAGCCCGGCGGGAAGCCGCCGACCTGATAGCCGCCCGGCCCGATATCCCAGGGCTCGCCGACGAGCTTGACCTTGCGCAGCACCGGATCCTGCCCCATCGCGTCGAAGAAGCCGCCGCGGGGATCGAAGCCATGCGGCTCGCGGCCGAGGATGGTACCGAGATCGAAGCGGAAGCCGTCGACCTCCATCACCTCGACCCAGTAGCGCAGCGAATCCATCACCATCTGCAGCACCCGCGGATGCGAGGTGTTGACGGTGTTCCCCGTGCCGGTGTCGTTGACGTAGTAGCGCGGTTCGCCCGGCATCGTCCGGTAATAGGAGAAGTTGTCGATCCCCTTGAACGACAGCGTCGGGCCGAGCTCGTTGCCCTCGGCCGTGTGGTTGTAGACGACGTCCAGGACCACCTCGAGGCCGGCGTCATGGAAGCGACGGACCATGTTGCGGAACGACGACAGGCCACCCCGTCCGAGATAGCGCTGCATCGGCGCGAAGAAACCGATCGTGTTGTAACCCCAGTAGTTGGACAGCCCCTTGGCGACGAGGTGATGGTCGTCGAGATAGGCATGCACCGGCAGGAGCTCGACCGTGGTGACGCCGAGGCTCTTGATGTAGTCGACCACCGCCGGCTCGGCGAGACCGTCGAAGGTGCCACGCCGATCCTCCGGGACGGCCGGGTGCAACCGGGTGAAGCCGCGCACATGCGTCTCGTAGAAGATGGTGCGGTCCCAGCCGATATCGGGCGCGGCCGGGCGCTTCAGATCGGCCTTCCAGTCGACCACGACGCATTTCGGCATGTAGGGCGCGCTGTCGAGTTCGCTGAAGCTGAGATCGCGGTCTTCCTTGGCGCCGATCTCGTAGCCGTAATGCGCGTCGTTCCAGTCGACCGCGCCAGAAAACTCCCGCGCATAGGGATCGAGCAGCAGCTTGTTGGGGTTGAAGCGATGCCCCTCCTCCGGGGCGAAGCGGCCGTGAACGCGATAGCCGTAGCGCTGCCCCGGCCCGACGCCCGGCAGGTAGCCGTGGAAGATTTCGTCGGTGTATTCCGGCAGGGTGATGCGCGCGGTCTCGGTTTGCCCGCTCTCGTCGAACAGGCAGAGCTCGACCCGCTCGGCATGGGCGGAGAACAAGGCGAAATTCGTGCCCTCGCCGTCGAACACGGCGCCCAGCTCGCAGGCCCGCCCGGGCTTGATCTCAAAGCCCGTCATATCGCTTCCGCCATGTCACAGTACTTTCGCGTCAAGAGTGCAAAAGGGATCCGCATTGCCCACCGGTGGCACGATCCGCCTTCGTCGTGATGTCAGCAACGTGCTGCGTTAAAAGCGGTTCCGGAGTGCTGGCCTCGTTCTTGCCTAAATATTCCGCCATGGCACGGGAACTCCGGGATCAGTGCCCTGTTGTGCTTCGCGGGATGCCGAGGGCGTGACGATGACTGATGTTCTGAAGCTGGCCGAGATCGGAAACCTGCCCGCGACGTCCGGACACGCCTTGCATTACGCGCCCGCCGTCAAGGACGACATCGCCGACCGCCCCTCACCGATCGCCGCCACCACGAAGCTGCTGTTCGTCACGTCCGAGATGGGCGACTTCATCAAGGCCGGCGGACTCGGCGAGGTCTCGACCGCGCTGCCGCGGCAATTGCGCAAGTTCTGCGAAGTGCGCGTGCTGCTGCCCGGCTTCCGGCAGGTCCGCAAGGCGAGGCCGGCGATGGATATCGTCCGGCAGATGCCGCGGGTCGCCGGCCTGCCGCCATGGTCGCTCGGCCGCTTCACGACCAGCGACGGCCTGATCATCTACAGCGTGCTCTGCGACGAGCTCTATGATCGCGACGGCTCGCCCTATGGCCCCTTCGGCGGCGGCGATTTCGGCGACAACGATATCCGCTTCGGGCGGTTATCGCTCGCCGCGGCGGAGATTGCCGCGGGCGAGGCCGATCCGAACTGGAAGCCTGATGTCGTCCATGTCAACGACTGGCCGTCCGCGCTCGCGCCTGGCTATATGCGCTGGAAGGGGTTGGAGACGCCCTCGATCCTGACGATCCACAACCTCGCCTATCAGGGGCTATACCACCCGCAGCGCATGCGTCTTCTGGGCATTCCCGATCTCGCCTACAACATCAACGGCTCCGAGTTTCACGGCAAGATCTCGTTCCTGAAGAGCGGCATCTATTACGGCTCGCATGTCACCACCGTGAGCGAGACCTATGCCAACGAGATCACCACCGTCGAGCACGGCTGTGGCCTTGACGGTCTTCTCAAGACGCGGATGAGCGAGGGCCGGTTGACCGGCATCGTCAACGGGATCGACGACAGCTGGAATGCCCTGATCGAAGGCGGCCGCTCCGGAGACCAGATCATCCGGCAGTGGAAGCGGCGCAACGCCGCCGAAATCCGCCGGACTTTCGAGCTGCCGGATTCGCGCGGCCCTCTCTTCTCGATCATCTCCCGCCTCGTACACCAGAAGGGCATCGACTTGTCGCTGGAGGCGGCCGAGACCATCGTAGCGCAGGGCGGCCAGCTCGTCGTGACCGGGCGCGGCGAGCCGCGCATCGAGGAGGCCGTCGAGAAGCTGGCAAAGCGATATCCGCGCTCCGTCGCCGCGCGGATCGGCTTCGACGATGGCGAGGCGCGGCGCCTGTTCGCGGCCAGCGATTTCCTGCTAATGCCCTCGCGCTTCGAGCCCTGCGGGCTCAGCCAGATGTATGCGCAGCGCTCCGGCGCGCTGCCGATCGCCTACCGCACCGGCGGGCTGGTCGATACGATCGAGGACGGGCTGTCCGGCTTCCTGTTCTCCAGCCTCACCGGGGCGGGGCTGACTGGAGCGGTCTCCCGCGCGCTCGAGGCCTTCCGCTCGAAGCGCGCCTTCCGGCAGATGCGGGACCACGCCATGGCCAAGCGCTTCGACTGGCGCCGCCCGAGCTTCCGCTATGCGGATGTCTATGCCCGCGCCCTTGTCGCTTGATGATGGAAGTTGTGGGGCGGTCAGCGATCACGGGCCGCCCGACACTCAGGCAGATGGCACGCTCGACACCGCCACCAAATCCCTGGGGCTCAGCTCTTCGCTTTCGATGCGGATTTGCTCGCGGCCGCCTTAGTCGCGGTCTTCTTGGCAGGCGCGGACTTGATCGCGGCCTTTTTGACAGGCTCCGAGACTTTCGGCTTGTCGTTCGCGGTCGACGACACCTTGCCCTTGACCGGCTTGGCAGGCTGGCTCGTGCTGGCCGCGACGCGCTCCTCGGCGAGGCGCCAGTGCTGGGCATCCCGGCCCTCGGGCTTCCCCTCGGCCTCCCAGATCGCATAGGCGGTATCGCGGACGATCTGCTCCCTGCTCATCATCTTTCTCCGTGGACGTGGCCTCAAACGCGGTGGATGAACTGCATGCCGGGTGGTTGGTTCCCCGTCCCGTCCCGGCGTTTTCGCGATGCTGAGGAAGCGGAACGCACACCCCTTCTGCTGCGTTGCATCATCGCTGATTCCGCCTTTCGGGTGGAACACCCCTAGCTTCCGGACAAGCCTATTTATGCGCCAGTCTGCATCTCCCCTGCCCGCCTTGGCTCCACACGATCTCGTGCTGCTGGAAGAAGGCCGCCATCCCGATCCGTTCTCCATCCTCGGGCGCCACTCCTTCGCGGGAGGCAGCTTCGTGCGGGCCTTCCTGCCCGGCTGCAACTATGCCGAACTCGTCACGGGAGAGGGCGAGGACCGCAACGCAGTGCCGATGATCACGCAGGGCGACGGCCTCTTCCAGGCCTCCGCGCCGCCTGACCTGCCCTACCGGCTGCGCATCTCCTGGCCGGACGGCATCGTCGAGGCGGCCGACCCTTACGCTTTCGGCCTGTCGCTGTCGGAGGATGATATCTACCTCTTCGCCGAGGGGCGCCATTTCGACCTCTCGACACGGCTCGGGGCCAATCCGTGGTCGTTCGAAGGGGTCGACGGCGTGCTGTTCGCCGTCTGGGCGCCGAATGCCCCGCATGTCGCGGTCGTCGGGGATTTCAACGGCTGGGATGCCCGCCGCCATCCGATGCGGCGCCGGCTCGGCCCCGGCATCTGGGAGCTGTTCATTCCCGGCATCGGCCCTGGCGCCGTCTACAAATACGCGATCACCGGGCCGAACGGCGAAAAGCTCCCCTGGAAGGCCGATCCGCTCGGACGCCGGCAAGAGGAGCCGCCGCGCACCGGCTCGATCGTCGCCGCCACCCCGGATTTCGCCTGGAGCGATGCCGCGTGGCTGGCAAAGCGCGAGCGCTCGACACCGATGGCCGAGCCGCTCTCGATCTACGAGGTCCATGTCGGCTCCTGGCTGAGGACCGAATGGGGCCGCATGGGTAGCTGGGACGAGGCCAGCGACAGGCTCATCCCCTATCTGGAGCACATGGGTTTCAGCCATGTCGAGCTGCTGCCGATCACCGAGCATCCCTTCGGTGGCTCATGGGGCTATCAGCCGCTGGGCCTCTTCGCGCCCACCGCGAGGCTGGGCTTGCCCGAGGCCTTCGCCCGCTTCGTCGACCGCTGCCATGCCGCCGGCATCGGCGTGATCCTGGATTGGGTGCCGGCGCATTTCCCCTCGGACGAGCACGGCCTCGCGCGCTTCGACGGCACGGCGCTCTACGAGCACGAGGACCCCCGACAGGGCTTCCACCGCGACTGGAACACGCTGATCTACAATGTCGGCCGGCGCGAGGTCCGCGGCTTCCTGATCGCCTCGGCGCTATGGTGGCTGGAAACGTTCCACCTCGACGGGCTGCGTGTCGATGCGGTCGCATCCATGCTCTATCGCGACTACAGCCGCGAGCCCGGCGAATGGGTGCCGAACCATCTCGGCGGGCGCGAGAATTTCGAGGCGATCTCCTTCTTCCAGGAGCTCAACACCCTTGTCGGAGCGCGCACGCGCGGCGCCATCACCATCGCGGAGGAATCGACCGCCTGGCCGGGCGTGACGGCGCCGGTCCACCATGGCGGGCTTGGCTTCCACTTCAAATGGAACATGGGCTGGATGCACGACACGCTGCGCTATTTCGCGCGGGACCCGATCCATCGCGGCCATCACGGCGACGACGTCACCTTCGGATTGATCTACGCCTTCTCCGAGAACTTCGTGCTGCCGATCTCGCATGACGAGGTGGTGCACGGCAAAGGCTCGCTCATCGCCCGCATGCCGGGCGATGACTGGCAGCGCTTCGCCAATCTGCGGCTGTGCCTTTCCATGATGTGGACCCATCCCGGCAAGAAGCTGCTGTTCATGGGCTGCGAGTTCGGCCAGGAAGAGGAATGGAACGTCGATGCGCCCTTCCCCTGGCCCGCCGATGATGACGGCCGGCGTCGCGGGACCATGCAACTGGTGCGCGATCTCAATCGACTCTATCGCAGCCATCCCAGCTTGCACCGCCTCGACCACAGCCCGGAGGGCTTCGGCTGGGTCATCGCCGACGATCAGCCCAATGCCGTCTTCGCCTTCACCCGCTCGGCCGGCGACGGCAGGCCGCCGCTGCTGGTGATCGCGAACATGACGCCCGTGCCGCGTCACGATTATCGTGTCGGCGTCGCAGCCTCTGGGTTTTGGACCGAGCGACTCAACAGCGACGCTGACATCTATGGCGGTTCCGGGCTGGGCAATGGCGGACAGGCGATGGCCGAGCCGATCCCCTCCCATGGACAGGCGCAATCGCTGTCGTTGACCCTGCCGCCTCTCGCGCTTCTCGTGCTGGAACATGCGGGGTCGGGCAATCCCGGGGGCGGCGCGCGATGACGGACGACATCCTGCGCCAGCTCGCCGCCCGCGCCGGCATCGCGCCGGAATGGACCGACCGGACCGGCGCGTTGCGCCAGGTCACGCCGGAAAGCCTGCGCGCGATCCTCGGCGCGCTCGGCCTGCCCGCCGAAACCGATAAAGCGCTGCGCAATTCCCTGGCCGCCGTGGAAACCCTTCCCATGTCGGGATCGGCGCGCTTCCTGACCGCCCGGGTCGGACAACCGGTCGACCTGCCCACCGCCGGCGAGGACACTCCGATCGAGGTGGTCCTGGAAGATGGATCGCGGCGCGTCCTCACGGCGCGACGAGCCGACGACCGGCTGCTTCTGCCTGCGTTCGACCAACCCGGCTACCACACCATCCAGCTTGGTTCCGAAACGATCACCGTTGCGGTCGCCCCGGCGCGCTGCATCACCTTCTCCGACCTCTCGGGAGGGCGCCAAGGCTGGGGGCTCGCGGCGCAGATCTATTCGCTGCGCAGCGCTTGTGACGGCGGGATCGGCAATTTCGCGGGCGTGGGCGCGCTGGGCCGGGCCGCCGCCCGACGCGGGGCCGATGCGCTGGCGATCAGCCCGGTTCATGCGCTCTACGGCGCCTTGCCCGGCCAGTTCAGCCCATACTCGCCCTCGACGCGGCTGTTCTATAACCCGCTGCACGCAGATCCTGCGGCCGCCTTCCCGGACGGCCTGATAGCGACTCTAGCCGCGCAGGCAGGCCTTGCGGAGGAGATGGAGCGGCTCTCCAAGCTCGACCAGATCGACTGGCCGGCCGCGACCCCGCTGCGGCAACGCTTCCTGCGCGCGCTCTTCGAGCAACTGGACAAGGCCGGGGAAAGCCGCGCCGCCTTCGAGCGCTACGCCGCGGAAGCCTCGTCCCTCCTGCGCTCGCACGCGATCTTCGAGGTTCTGCATGCCACCGAGCTGGCGCGTGACCCGACCATGCGCTCCTGGCGCGAGTGGCAGCCCGGCTATCGCGATCCCGACGGTCCGCAGGTCGCGGCCTTCGCCGAGGCTCATGCCGGTGAGATCCGCTATCAGATCTTCCTTCAATGGCTGACGAGCCTGTCCTATGGCGCTGCTCAGCGCGCCTGCCGGGAAGCCGGCATGACGGTCGGGCTCATCGCCGATCTCGCCATCGGCATGGACGGCGCCGGCAGCCACGCCTGGAGCCGGCAGGACGAGGTGCTGCATGGGTTGAGCATCGGCGCACCGCCCGACTATTACGCAGCCGACGGCCAGAACTGGGCGCTGACCACCTTCTCCCCGCGAGGCCTCGCGGCCAGCGGCTATGCTCCCTTCATCGAGACGTTGCGGGCGTGCCTGCGCCATGTCGGCGGCATCCGGATCGACCATGTCATGGGCATGAGCCGTCTCTGGCTCATCCCGGAAGGTGCCAGCGCGCTCGACGGTGCCTATGTCAGCTTTCCGTCAGAGACGCTGTTCCGCCTGATCGCTCTCGAATCCTGGCGCCATCGCGCCATCGTCATCGGCGAGGATCTCGGCACCCTGCCCTATGGCTTCCGCGACTATCTGCGCGAGCAGGGCGTGGCGGGCCTGCGCGTCCTGCGCTTCGAACGGACCCAGCACGGCTATGTCCGGCCTTGGGATTGGGATCGCGATGCGGTGGCCTTGACCACCACCCATGACCTCGTGCCGACAGCCGGCTGGTGGGCGGGCTCCGATATCGATACGCCGGGCGACACGAGCGAGGCCGAAGATGCCAGGGCCTGGGATCGCGGCGTGCTCTGGGGTGCGTTCAGGGACGCGGGCCTGGCGGACGGCGAACGCCCGGCCCCCGAGGATACCGATCCGGTGGTCGACGCGGCGATCCGCTATGTCGCGGCGACGCCCTGCATGATGAAGATCGTGCCGATCGAGGATGCCCTGGGCCTGCGCGTGCAGCCCAATGTCCCGGGCACGACCTTCGAAAAGCCGAACTGGCGGCACCGCCTGGACGGCGACGCGGCCGAGATGCTCGATGGCGAAGGTGTTGTCGACCGATTGGCGCTTCTGGGATCCGATCGCTCGAGCTGATCGTCAGATGTGAGACGGACGGACGACACCTCGCGACCGTCGCGACATATCCAGCGTTTCCGTGACGCAGCGATAGTGCTCGATGGCGTCGCGCAAGGCGGCGCTCTCGACCTCGTCGGCGGAGCCGGGCGTACATGCCCCAAGCATATTTAAGCGGGACTGGGCTCGCAGCATATCGATCGGGGAACGGATCGGAGCAACTTGCATGGCGCACCTCCGGCGGTTGAACGCCCCCCGGAGAGCCCCGGTTCCACGCAGGACCTGCGGTCTTCCGACGCAGCTTTTCTCAAGCCTCCGCCTTGATCGCAGAGATGCGAAACCCTAAGCGTCGAACGCATCTTGCTAGGGCGGCGGCGGCTCGGATCGCCCGACGGAAACGGGTGATCGGGAAGCAGGCACATCCGGTGCGGGCCGCCTCCCGCACGATTGCGATACCCTACTGTTCCTTCTTGAACATGTTCTGGAAGATCAGGGCGCCCCAGACGGAGCCGCGGGCGTGGACCAGCGCGCCGCCCTCGTCGAACCGGCCCAGATTGACGGGGGCGAAACCGAGCTGTCTGGCCAGGGCCGCCACGGGTGCGGCCGCACCCTCGTCGTCGCTCGACAGGAACACGACCCGGTGACCGCCCGCCACGACCGGGTCCATTGCCAGAGCCGTGGCGCCCAGGTGGTTGAACCCCTTGACGACCTTGGCGCCGGCATAAAGCTTCGCCACGAAGGCGGAAGACAGCAGGCCGTCCATGTCCTCCAGCGGCGCCTGGGAGTTGGTCGCATCGACGAGGGTCTTGTGTTCCCAGCTTGGCAGAGCGCTGGCGAGGTCCGGATGCGACTCGGACCTGATGGCCAGGAAGATCGTATCGGCCTTGAGGGCCTCCTGCAGGGTCTTGGCGACGACCTTGGGACCGATCGCCCGGGCCTGCGGAGCAAGCGCCTCGGGCGGTTGGCGGCTGGCGACGGCCACCTCGATGTTCCTGCGGGCGAAGGCGTGGGCCAGGGCCTGGCCGATCTTGCCGAAACCGATGATCGCGTAGCTCATGATGGTCTCCGATAGGAAGGAGGGATGACCCGGCCTTCAACGGCGCAGCCATCCAGTCTCTGTGAACGAGGTTTTCGGGCAAAGCCCTCAGATGGCCGAGAAGCCGCCGTCGACGGACAGCTCCATGCCGTTGACGAAGCTGGAGTCACTGGAGGCTAGGAACAGCCTCGTCGAGCCCCCGTTGGCGCCGGCCGGTGATGGAGACATAGGCGCCTTCGTCGACAAACCGCTTGGCGCTCGATCCGCTCGTAATGACTGCGACCTTACCGTCAATCTTACCCATGATCATCTCCTTTGGGTTCCTTCGTGGTCGTTCGCTGACGACCCGAGAGCCCCGAGATAGCCCTGACGGCACGCGACGGTGAGTGCGGAGGTACGAACATCTGTGGTGCGAAAACGATCCAGTCAAAATGGGCGATGCTATCGAACCAGCGCGCACGGGTTTGAAGAAGCGCCGTTCCGGTGCAGGATTGCGTCATGATCGATTGGGACGACGTTCGCTATTTCCTGGCCGTCGCGCGCGCCGGCTCGGTGCGGGCCGCCGCGGTGCGCCTCGCCGTCAATCACGCAACCGTGCTGCGGCGCGTCGCTCAGTTGGAGCAGCGGCTCGGGGCGCAGGTGTTCGAGAAATTGCCGTCGGGCTATCGCCTGACGGCGGCGGGCGAGGAGGTTCTGGAGTTCGCCGAGCAGATGGAGGCCTCGTCACACCAGTTGGAGACGCGCGTGTTCGGGCGCGACCAGAGCGCGCGCGGCCTCTTGCGGGTGACGCTGCCGCCCTTCCTCGCGACGCATCTATTGATGCCGGGCCTCTGTGATTTCGCGCGCCTGCATCCGGACATCGAGATCGAAATCCGGTCGACCGGGGAGGTCGCGAACCTGACCAATCGAGAGGCCGACGTGGCGATCCGCTTCGTCGTCGACCGCCAGACCCTCCCGCTCAATCTCCATGGCCTGATGGGACCGGAACTGGCCAGCGGGGTCTACCTGTCCCGCGACCTGCTGGCGGCGTGGCGGGCGGGTGCGCGGAGGATCATCCGGCCGATCGTCGTCAACGATCACGGCATCCCCGAGTGGGCCCGGGCGGGCGAGATCCGAACGGCCGAGGTCCCTTTCAGGACCCCGGACGCCGAGGCGCAAATCGCCGCGGTTCGCCAAGGGATCGGACTGACCAGGCTGCCATGCTTTGTCGGCGATTCCGATCCCCAGTTGACCCGAGCGCCAGGCATCCTGCCGCAGCGGCACGGCGTGCTCTGGCTCCTCACCCATGGCGAGACGCGCAAAACCAAGCGCGTGCGGCTGTTCATGGAATTCGCTTCCCACAGGCTCGCCGTTCACGCATCGTTGCTCGCGGGGCTGTCCGTATCGAGCGACTGACGCGGCACGTCTCCCGAGGCAGTGTGGAGCACACGAGCCCCTAAATGGACCCGGTCGTCGCGTTGGCACTCGGCGGCGGGCGCAATATCGCGCCACGCAGGCGGTCGGCGGGTTCGCTGCCTTCCAGGACCTCGCCTATGGCGCGACCGGGCCGCTCGGCAGCGTGCTCGCCGGCCGAACGGGCTATGCCTCAATCTTCCTGATCGGTGGCCTGGCTGCGACCTTGGAGCTGCTGCTGGTCATATCGGATCGACAGGCGCCGGAAGCCGTGGATGTGCGACTCGGCGGTTGATGCGAACTCTTGCCAGGAGGCATGCGCGTCTGGTCCGCTTCCGGGCACGGACCCAATTTCCGGAAGTGGCGCATCACGGCCGCGAGGAAGCCGAAGTCGGGCGGGCATCACTTTCTGAGCCCGGTCGGACCGCGACCGGCTTTTCGGTCCGTCTTGCAACATGCTGCGCTTCATCTGAATTCATGTGCGTAGTGCTGATGCAACCGCTGCAAAGAAGGCGTCATCGTTGATTTCCAGGCGCTGACGAAAGCTCGGCTTGGAGCGAGCGCATAGTGCGACCACGACAAGACGCTCCCGAGGGTTGATGTGAATGTGCTGCCCATAAATGCCCTCAGCCTGGAAGCTGCCGTCCAGCCGCGCCGGCTGCGGCACAAGTCGTCCGCTGCAGGTTCCGCCAGCAGTCGGAAGCCGACTTCCGTTTGCTCCGCTCGGAATGTCCGCTTTCGGGCAATAGTCCAATGACCGATTATGGCGCCTCCGCCCGGCCGCCAAACTCGATCGAACCCGGCGACGATAATCGATCGGGGGGACGTTTCGAAGGCGGACATGCGTGGCAGCATCGAAAGGGCTATGCCCTCTTCGCTACGGCGGCATCAGCCGATTGCCTGGCTGGCGAGCGTGATTCGACGCGGGCCAGCCGACGCTAGCGGCTTGAACGGTGCGCGCCCGAGTCCCATCGACGTGGCGCTGTCATGGATCTGCATTCCGCTCCCGACCAGGAAGTTCGTGAAGACGGTATTGCTGGCCGGCGTGTCGGCGCGCAGGAAGCTTCCGGCGTGGGTCTCGACATGAGCGCGCGAGACGGCGATCGCATCATCTTCGCTTGCCGCGATGACGGGGCCGATGACATGTCCCCGGCCGAAGGGCCGGCACAGGGAAAAGGCGACGATCTCGTCGTTCCGAACGAGGACCTGCCCGCGCGAGACAGGCAGCAGGGCCTGGTAGGCGATGGAGCGGTCATGGCCGGTCGCGGCAAGGTCGAGCCGCAGAAGGCTTTTGTGGTCGCTGGCGACGGCCGGACGAACCAGCCCCTCGACCTTGACCGAATGCGCGGCCTCTGGCGTCGCCTCCCCCTGGCACCGCAAAATCTTCTGTTCGTAGCCGTATCCGAGCGAACGATAGAGCCGCTTTGCCTCTCTCGTGGCGTTGAGGCCGAAGACGGCGCCCTTGTTCCGCTCGTGCGCCTTCTCCATGAGCCAGCTCCCCGCGCCCTGCTCCTGCAGGCGCGGCAGCGTTATCAGCATGCAGATGAGGGCAAAATCGGCGCCGTAGCGCAGCCACATCACGGTTCCGACCACCCGCCCGATCTCGTCGACGGCTGCGAGCCCCTGCCCCAGTTCGAGCAGCATCTGCCAGTCGCTGTCGCGATGGGGCCATCCCACCGAGACGGAAAGCGCATGCAGCAGCTTGGGATCCACCTGCTTGATGTCGCGCAAGGTGAGCTCGAACGTATCGATATGCAGTCGAGCGATCGTCTCCAAAGCGTAGCCTCCGCCGCGTCCGCGGTTCTGCCCGGCTATGGACTCCGGCCGGTTTACCGATCGGTTGTAAACCAATCCCGCAACAGGAAGCACCGTTCTTCCGGCGCATTTCGGCAGGGAAGTGCGTCGGAAGGTGGCGAAACGGACCGACCACCGGCGCACAGCCCTTATTCTGTCGCCAGCGCATCTGGAACCGGAGCCGTCCGTGACGTCGGAAGAGATACTGAGGGCGTTGATCCAATTTCCGTCCGTCGTGGGGCAGCCCAACGCCGCCATCGCGAGCTGGATCGCGCAGTATCTCGGCGAACTCGGCATCGAAGCGCAGCTCCTACCGGGCCCCGAGGGCGACAGGGCCAACCTTTTCGCCACGATCGGTCCGCGCGACGTCCCCGGCCTCGTCCTGTCCGGCCATATGGACGTCGTCCCGGCACAGGAACCGCAATGGAGCGCCGATCCGTTCCGGCTGCGCACGGAGGGCGACAAGCTTTTCGGCCGCGGCACGAGCGACATGAAGGGCTTTCTCGCCGCAGTGCTCGCGATCGTTCCGTCGCTCATTGCGCTGAAGCCCGCCCGGCCGATCCACCTCGCCTTCTCCTATGACGAGGAGGCCGGCTGCCGCGGCGTTCCTCATCTCCTCGCCGCGCTGCCTTCGCTATGCGCCCTCCCCGCGGCGGCCGTGATCGGCGAGCCGAGCGGGTTGCGGCCGATCCTCGCGCATAAGGGCAAGGCCGCCGCGCGCTTGGAGGTCCAAGGCCGCTCGGGCCATTCCTCGCGCCCCGATCTCGGCCTCAACGCCATCCATGCGATGGGGCGTGTGATCGCGGCTGCGGGCGAGGCTGCCTCAAAGCTGAGCGATGGCCCGCTCGACCCCGTCTTCGAGCCGCCCTACTCTACCATCCAGATCGGCACGATCCGCGGCGGCGAGGCGCTGAACATCATCCCGGAAAGTTGCGTCGCCGAGATCGAGGCGCGCGCCATCGCCGGCGTTTCGCCGGCAGCCTTGCTCGAACCGGTGCGCGAAGCGCTCGAAGGCTTGCGAGCCGAGGGCTTCGGCACCAACTGGCAGCCGATCGCCGGCTATCCCGCCCTGTCCCTTCCCGCCGATGCGCCGATCGCCCGATTGACGGCCCGGATCACCGGCGAAGCACCGCTCGCGGCGGTGAGCTACGGTACGGAGGCCGGGCTCTACCAGGCGGCGGGGATCGACGCGATCATCTGCGGCCCCGGCGACATCGCCCGCGCCCACAAGCCGGACGAATACGTCACGCGCGCAGAGCTCGCGGCCTGCGTCGATATGCTGGAACGGCTCTGCGCACAATTCGCGCAGGAAACGCCCTGATCTCCCGATTTCACGGAGCTCGCCTTGACCTTCCTTTTCAATTCGACCGACGAGCGGGCGCGGGTTTTCGCGGCGCGCTTTGCCGAGGAGTTGCCCGATATCCGCTTCATCAGAAGCAGCGAGTCCTACGACCCCGCGGAGATCCGCTACCTCATCACCTGGACCGCGCCGGAGAACCTCCATCGCTACGTCAATCTGGAGATCCTGTTCTCGATCGGGGCCGGCATCGACCAGATGAACACGGATGGCTTGCCGCCAAAGGTTCTCGTCGTCCGCATGGTCGAGGAAGGCATCACCCGGATGATGCAGGAATACGTCACGCTCGGCGTGCTCGCCCTGCACCGGCAATGGCCGCTCTACCTCGCCCAGCAGAGAGCCGCGCACTGGGAGCCCTACGATCTCGTATCCGCCTTGGACAGGCGGATCGGCATATTGGGCTTGGGCATGATGGGATCGGCGGTGATCGAGCGCCTGCAACCCTTCGGCTTCCCGATTTCGGGCTGGAGCCGCTCGCCGCGAACGATCGACGGGATTCGCTGCCTGCATGGAGAGGCGGGCCTATCGACCCTGCTCGCCGAGGCCGACATCCTGGTCTGCCTGCTGCCGCTGACCCCGGAGACGTCGGGCATTCTGAATGCCGAGCTCTTCGCGCAGATGCCGCCCGGCGCCGGCCTCGTGCATGTCGGCCGCGGCCAGCATCTCGACCATGCGGCCCTGCTCGATGCGCTCGACAGCGGCCAGCTCTCGGCCGCCGTCCTCGATGTCACGGAACCCGAGCCCCTGCCGGCGGATCATCGCTTGTGGAGCCATCCCAAGGTGATCCTGACGCCGCATATCGCCAGCAAGGTCGAGGCCGCGCCCGCCGCCAAGGCCGTGATCGAGAACCTCCGCCGTCACCGCTCCGGCCTGCCGCCGATCGGCCTCGTCGATCGCAGCCGCGGCTACTGAAACCCTTCAACCCCGCACGAAAGGCTTCCCCATGTCCCTCCTCGTCAAGCTCGACCTGGCCCCCACCAGCGAGCCCAAGCATTCGAAGGCGGCCCCGGATCGCCTGATCTCCGGCGATCCCTCGTTCAAGACCTGGGCGCAGGACGAGTCCCGAGACGGCACGGGGAAAGTCCGTACCGGCGTCTGGGAGGCGACGCCGGGCGAGAACCACTCGATCAAGGGCGAGATGATGGAGTTCTGCTACATCCTCTCGGGCGTCATCGAGCTGACCGAGCAAGGCCAGGAGCCGCGGACCTTCCGGGCCGGCGACAGCTTCGTGATGAAGCCGGGCTTCGTCGGCGTCTGGAAGACGATCGAGACCGTTCGCAAGATCTACGTGATCGCCGGCTGACCTCATCACGCCGAATAATCGGCCGCCCGGGAGCCTGCAAACAGGATTTCCGGTCGGTCGCGCGCCCCTCACAGGCGCAAACTTCGGGCCGGGCGGCGCTACGCTGGGCCACCACCACCCGGAGACGCGCCCTTGTCGCTGAGTTTCGATCCCGCTTCGGTCACGCTCCCCCGCGGCCATTTCATCGCCGGCGAATGGGTCGACGCCAGGGACGGCATCGACCTGCATCGCCCTTCCGATGCGGTCGCCTTCGCCGCCTGCCCCGTCGCCGATGCGGAGCTCGTCGACCGCGCCGTCGCCGCCGCGAAATCGGCGCTGGCGCAAAGCGGCTGGGGGCGCCTGGCGCCGCGCGAGCGAGCCCGCGCGCTCCATCGCTGGGCCGATCTCATCGAAGCGGAAGCGGAAACGCTGGCGCGGTTGGAGGCGATCGCCTCGACCCGGCCGATCTCCGAGCTCATGGCCGGCGATGTCCCCGTCACGGCCGAGCAGATCCGCTTCTTCGCCGAATTCGCCGACAAGGAAGGCGGCGCTCTCGTGCCGACGGGCTTCGACAGCTTCGGCATGATCGCGACCGAGCCCTATGGCGTCGTCGGCGCCATCACGCCCTGGAACTTCCCGATCAACATGGCCGGCTGGAAGCTCGGCCCCGCGCTCGCGGCCGGCAATGCCGTGGTGCTCAAGCCGTCGGAGATGACGCCGTTCGCGACGCTCTACCTGGCGCAGCTATCGGTGCGGGCCGGGCTGCCGGCGGGCCTGATCAATATCGTGCTCGGCGATGGCCGCACGACCGGCACCGCGATCACCGGGCATCCCGATATCGCCAAGGTCAGCTTCACCGGCTCGACCGCCGCCGGCGCCGCGATCATGGAGAACATCGCCCGCACCGGCATCAAGCCGATGACGCTTGAGCTCGGCGGCAAAAGCCCGCAGCTCGTCTTCGCCGATGCAGATCTGCCGCAGGCAGCCGCCGCCATCGCCCGCAGCATCCTCGGCAATGCCGGGCAGGCCTGCGTCGCCGGCTCGCGCCTGATCGTGGCCGAGAGTGTCGCGGAGGAACTGGTCGGGCTCATCGTCGAGCACATGCGCGCGGTCCGGCCGGGCCCGACCTGGGACGCGGCAAGCGCCTATTCGCCGATCATCTCGGAGCGGCAGATCGGCCGCATGGCAAGCATCGTGGATGCGGCGGTCGCTTGCGGCGCCACCTGCCGGCTCGGCGGCGAACGGCTGGATCACGCGGGCTATTTCTATGCGCCGACCGTGCTGGAAGGGGTCGATGCCACCTCGCCCGCGGTCACCGAGGAAATCTTCGGGCCGGTCCTGACCGTCCAGACCTTCCGCGAGGAAGAGGAAGGGCTCGGGCTCGCCGATCACCCGACCTACGGGCTCTGCGCCGGCCTTTATACGCGCGGCCTGTCGCGCGCGCTGCGCGCCGTCAACCGCCTGCAGGCCGGTACGGTCTGGGTCAATCGCTACGGCCGCTCGCGCGACCATATCCTGCCGACGGGAGGCTACAAGCAGTCCGGCCTCGGCAAGGACCTAGGACGCGAGGCCTATCTGGCGAACCGCAAATCGAAAAGCGTCCTGATCGCCCTTTGAGGAGGCTCCCCGTGACATCCCACAAGATTGCTTTGATCCCGGGTGACGGCATCGGTGCAGCCGTCACCGAGGCCGCCTGGGAGGTGCTCGGCCGCGCCGCGCATGGCGCGGGGTTCAAGCTCGAAGGCACGACGTTCCCTTGGTCCTGCGACTTCTACGAGAAGACCGGCGCGATGATGCCGGCCGACGGCATCGAGACGCTGCGCGGCTTCGACGCGATCCTGCTCGGCGCGGTCGGCTGGCCGAAGCGCGTGCCGGATTCGGTCTCGCTGCATGGGCTCCTGCTGCCGATCCGCAAGGCCTTCGTGCAATACGCCAACATCCGCCCGCACCGCCTGCTGCCGGGCGTCGAGGGGCCATTGCGGGCGAGCGCCTTCGACATCCTCTGCATCCGCGAGAATACCGAGGGCGAATATGCCGGCGCCGGCGGGCGCGTCCATAACGGCACGGCCGACGAAGTCGCGGTCGAGACCTCGATCTTCACGCGCAAGGGCGTCGAGCGCATCCTGCGCTTCGGCTTCGAGCAGGCGCGCAAGCGCCGCGGCAAGCTCGCCTCGGTGACCAAGTCGAACGCCCAGAAATACTCGATGGTGTTCTGGGACGAGATCACCGCGAAGCTCGCGGCCGACTACCCCGATGTCGAGGTCACGAACTACCATATCGACGCCATGGCGGCGCGCATGGTGATGGCGCCCGAAAGCCTCGACGTGGTGGTCGCGTCCAACCTCTTCGGCGACATCCTCACCGATCTCGGCGCTGCCATCCAGGGCGGGCTCGGCTTCGCCGCTTCCGCCAACATCAATCCCGAGCGCGATGCGCCCTCGATGTTCGAGCCGGTGCACGGCTCGGCGCCCGATATCGCCCATCTCGGGATCGCCAATCCGATCGCCGCGATCTGGTCGGGCGCGATGATGCTCGAACATCTCGGCCAGGCCGAGGCTGCAAAGGCCGTGATGACGGCGATCGAAGCCGCCACAGCCCGCGGCATCGGCATCGAGCCGGGCAAGCACAAGACCCAGGACATCACCGCCGCGGTGCTTTCGGCGCTCGGCTGACGGAGACCGCATTCATGGCCATCGAAGCTCTTCGCGACCCCGCCCTGCTGCGCCAGGCCTGCCTCATCGGCGGCGACTGGCGAGCCGCCGCCTCCGGCCGCACGCTCGACGTGACCGATCCGGCGACGCAAGCCGCCATCGGCTCCGTGCCGGATGCCGACGGCACGGACACGCGCGCCGCGGTCGAGGCCGCAGCCGCCGCGTTCGGCGCCTGGCGTGCCAAGCCGAATGGCGAGCGTGCCGCACTGCTGGAAGCCTGGCACGCGCTCATGCTGGAGCATGTCGAGGACCTCGCGCTCATCCTGACGCACGAACAAGGCAAGCCGCTGGCGGAGGCGCGCGGCGAAATCCGCTATGGCGCCTCCTTCGTCAAATGGTTCGCCGAGGAAGCGCGGCGGATCGACGGCACGACGATCCCCGCCCCGACCGCCGACCGGCGCATCATCGTGATGAAGGAACCGGTCGGCGTCTGCGGCATCGTCACGCCCTGGAATTTCCCGAACGCCATGATCACCCGCAAGGTTGCGCCGGCGCTCGCCGCCGGCTGCACCGTGGTGATCAAGCCGTCCGAGCTGACGCCGTTCTCGGCGCTGGCGCTTGGCGTCCTCGCCGAAAGGGCCGGCATCCCGGCCGGCGTCATCAACATCGTCACAGGAATGCCGACCGCGATCGGGGCCGAGCTCACCGGCAACCCGGCTGTCCGCAAGATCTCCTTCACCGGCTCGACGCGGGTGGGAGCGCTGCTGATGCGCCAGGCGGCCGACGGCATCAAGCGGCTCAGCCTGGAGCTCGGCGGCAACGCCCCCTTCATCGTCTTCGACGACGCCGATATCGATCTGGCGATCGAAGGGGTGCTCGTCTCCAAGTTCCGCAACGGCGGCCAGACCTGCGTCTGTGCCAACCGCATCCTAGTGCAAAGCGGCATCTACGATCGCTTCGCCGACAAGCTGGCGGCCCGCGTCGCGGCGATGAAGGTCGGCCCCGGCACGGATGCAGGCGTCGATATCGGGCCGATGATCAACCGCGCCTCGATCGAGAAGATCGAGCGCCATGTCGACGACGCCCTGTCCAAAGGCGCCCGGCGCCTCGCCGCCGCGGCCGACATGCCTAAAGGCGCGCAATACGCGACGCCCCTCCTTCTCGGCGATGCGACCATCGAGATGCAGCTTGCCGGCGAGGAGACCTTCGGCCCGGTCGCGCCCCTGTTCCGCTTCGGCAGCGAAGAGGAAGCGATCCGCATCGCCAACGGCACGCCCTTCGGGCTCGCCGCCTATTTCTTCACGCAGGACATGCGGCGCTCCTGGCGCGTCGGCGAGGCGCTCGAATTCGGGATGGTCGGCCTCAACACCGGCGCGATTTCGATGGAGGTCGCCCCCTTCGGCGGCATGAAGCAATCCGGCCTCGGCCGTGAAGGCTCGCGTCTCGGCATAGAGGAATATCTCGAGGTCAAGGCCTTCCATATCGGCGGGCTCTGACGGGCACAGGGCATGCCGCAGGAATTCTACGCCTACGCATCCATGTCGACTGAACAGAGCCCATCAGAGCAAGGGGAACTACCGTGAAAACCATCGCTTCCACATTATTGGCACTCGCTTTGTCCGCGGCCATCGCACCGGCCGAGGCGCAAACAACGACACTCGCTTCGGTCAAAAACCGCGGCGACCTGATTTGCGGCGTCAGCCCGGGCCTCGCCGGTTTCGGGATTCCCGATGCGAAGGGGGATTGGACCGGCCTCGACGTCGACCTGTGCCGCGCGATCGCGGCTGCGATCTTCAACGATCCGCGGAAGGTCAAGTTCACGCCGCTATCCTCGAAGGACCGCTTCACCGCCCTCCAGAGCGGCGAGGTCGATCTGCTCTCCCGCACCTCGACCTGGACGATGTCGCGCGACACGACGCTCGGCCTGACCTTCGCCGGCGTGAACTATTACGACGGGCAGGCCTTCCTCGTGCAGAAGAAGCTGGGCATCGACACTGCCCGCAAGCTCGACGGAGCCTCGATCTGCCTGCAGCAGGGCACGACGACCGAACTCAACGTCGCCGACTATTTCCGCAAGAACAAGATCAAGTACGAGCCGGTCACCTTCGACAAGGGCGACGAGGCGATCAAGGCCTTCGAATCCGGCCGCTGCGACGCGCTGACCGACGATTCATCGGCGCTCTACGCGCTGAAGCTGAAGCTGGTGAATCCTGCGGAAGCCGTCGTCCTGCCCGAGCTGATCTCCAAGGAACCGCTCGGGCCGGTCGTGCGCAGCAGCGACCTGCAATGGTTCAACCTCGTCAAGTGGACGCATGACGCGATGCTGAACGCCGAGGAACTGGGCGTCACCAAGGCGAATGTCGACGAGATGCTGAAATCGGACAACCCCGAGATCCGCCGCCTGCTCGGCGTCGAGGGCAAATTCGGCGAGGGCGTCGGCCTAACCAGCGACTGGGTCTACCGCATCGTCAAGCATGTCGGGAATTACGGCGAGGCGTTCGAGCGTAGCGTCGGCCAAGGCTCCGAGCTCAAGATCGCCCGCGGCAAGAACGCGCTCTGGACGGAAGGCGGCCTGCAATACGCCCCGCCGATCCGCTGAAGGGCGCGGGGCGGCGCCTTCAAAATTCGCGAAGCTTGCGAAGGTCGGATCGACCTTCGCAGCAAAGAGCAAAAACGGCACGCCCGGGTCGGGTCCGGGCGTGCCGTTCCTCATTTTCGAGATGACCGCGATCCTTCGAACATCGACGCCAAACGGCTCATGCCGGCTGATGGTCCGCGACCTATCGCGAAGCCATCCTTTGCCGGCGAACCTGCGCTCACTGAATGCGGTCGAGCGCCTTGTAGTAGAGGCCGACGAGCGGCAGGAACCAGGGCTTGCCGAAATGGCCGGGCACCGCCGGCCAGGCGAGGCCCTCGAGCGGATTGCGATTGGGGCGGCCGAGGATGGCATCGGCCATGATGATGCCGAGATGCGTTGACATCTGCGCGCCGTGGCCGGAATAGCCCATCGCGTACCAGACGCCGTCCTCGTAGCCGGCGCGGGGATAGCGGTCCTTGGTCATGTCGACCAGCCCGCCCCAGCAATAGTCGATCTCGACATTCCTGAGCTGCGGGAAGATGCCGGCAAGGCTCGCACGCAGAATGGCGCCGCTTTTCGCGTCGGAGGTCTGGTCCGACGTGGCGGAGAAGCGCGCCCGCCCGCCGAAGATCAGCCGGTTGTCCGGCGCAAGGCGGAAATAGTTGCCGATATTGAGCGACGTCACCGCCGTGCGGTTGCCGGGCATCGTGGCCGCGACCTCGGCCTCGCTCAGGGGGCGCGTCGCGATCAGGAACGAGCCGACCGCGATGATCCGGCGCCGGAACCAGGAGAACGGCCCGGAGGTATAGGCCCCCGTCGCCACCAGCACGTCCTTCGCCGAGACGCTTCCGCGCGGCGTCTGCAGGACATGCCGCCCGCCTTCCTGCCGCCGCTCGGTGATGGGCGCGTGCTCATGGATCACCGCGCCGTGCCGGGCGGCGGCCGTGGCCATGCCTGTCACGAAGCGGCCCATATGCATCATGGCGCTCTTCTTCGAGAGCATCGCGCCATGGAACGCGTCGGACCCGATCTCGCCTGCAAGCTCCGCCCGGCTCAGCATGGCGGTGTCGGGATCGGCCTCGCGATGCAGCACCTCGAAATTGCGGGCGAGCGAGGCGACATGCTCCGGCTTGGAGGCGAGCTTGAGCTTGCCGGCGCGCCGGAAGGAGCAGTCGATGCCCTCCTCGGCGACGATCCGCTCGATCGTATCGACGGAATCGTCGAAGGCCTTGTAGAGGGCCACCGCGCGCTCGCTGCCCAGCGCCGCCTTGGCGGCGATGAAGCTGTGAGCCAATCCGTTGTTGAGATGGCCGCCATTGCGGCCCGAGGCTCCGTAGCCGACGCTTTCCGCCTCCAGCACCACGACCCGCGCGCCCGCCATGGCAAGCTGGCGCGCGGCGGCGAGGCCGGTGAAGCCGCCACCGACGACGGCCACGTCATAGGAGCCTTCGACCGGCCCCTTGGCGGCGCCGGTGAAGCTGTCGGCCGTGTCATGCCAATAGGATTTGAACTGCATCGGCCGGGGCCTCAGAGCCCGAACACGCCGGGCAGGCCACCGATGTCCTTGATCTCGGTATAGCCATAATAGGGATTGGCCGGCTCGTGCCCGCGATTGACCCAGACCTTGTTCTTGATCCCGAGATCATGCGCGGTCATCAGGTCGTAGCGGAACGAGGACGAGACGTGGCAGACGTCTTCCGGCCCGCAGCCCAGCATATCGAACATATATTCGAAGCCCTTCATGCGCGGCTTGTAGGACCGGGCCTGCTCGGCCGTATAGACGGCATGGAAAGGCGCGCCGAGCCGGGCGACGTTGTGCGGAATCTGGTCGTTATCCGCATTGGACAAGATGACGAGCGGGATTTCCTTCGCCACCTTGGCAAGCCCCTCCGGCACGTCCGGATGCGGCCCCCAGGTCGGCACCTGCTCATAGATCCAGCGCGCATCCTCGGGGCGGAAGGCGACGCCGTTGCGGCGGCAGGTCCGCTGCAGTGCGTTGTAGACGACCTCTTCATAAGGCTTCCAGTCGCCGAGAACCTCGTCGAGCCGATAGGCCGAGAAATCCGTAATGAAGGTCCGCATCGCCGGCTCGCTCAACTTTTCGCCGTAGAGCGCGCGTGCGGCCTTATCCATCGCGAAATAGATCAGCGTGCCGTGGCAGTCGAAGGTCACAAATTTGGGCTTGAAGACGGTCATCCGCGGAAATCCCCTGTGGCGAAACGGTTGTGTCCGTTGGCAGGGATCATACCCCGGCCGGAACGGCGCAAGCACCGCATTGCCCACGGCGGGAAGCACAAACTGCCGTCCGCCCATGAGGCCATGGCAGAGAGTTTCGCCTCCATCGCGATGGAGGCGGGCTTCGCCTGCCGATCGTCGGCGCCTTGCGGCCCGCCGTGGCATTCCATGCGGTCGCTGCGCATTCCCACGGCCGAAGATATCGCGCCGGGCCGTTCCTCAGGAGCAACTGCGCCGGCGCAGCGCCTATCCATAAGGCAGAGGATACGAAGCTGAGCATCATGGACCAGGAAACGATCGATCTCGTCGCCTTCGACGAACGCCACCTCGACGGCGCCGTTCTGCTCTCGCGCGAAGCGGGCTGGCCCCATCGGCGCGAGGACTGGGCGATGCTCCTGGCTCTCAGCCACGGCTTCGTCGCGCTCCAGGGGGATGCCGTGGTCGGTACAGCGATGCTGACGCCCTTCGGGGACGATTGCGCGACCGTCAACACGGTGATCGTCGCAGCCAATATGCGCGGACGGGGCCTCGGCCGGAAGTTGATGGGGGCTGTCCTGCAAGCCTGCGGCCAGCGGGAATGCCGTCTCACCGCCACCGCCGACGGCCTGCCTCTCTATGAGAAGCTTGGGTTCACCGCCACCCACGAGATTCGCCAGCACCAGGGCATCCCCGCGCCGCGGCCGGCCGATGCGGAAAACGACGCCACGGGGCTGGAGTGGGCCGGTCCGGGGACCTTCCCAGCGGTCGCCGCGCTCGACCTGGAGGCGCAGGGAACGGATCGCCGCCCTCTGCTCAGGCTCCTGGCAGAGGCCGGGCGGATGATTCTGCTGCGCGAAGCCGGCCGGATCGTCGGCTATGCCGCGCTGCGCCCGTTCGGCCGCGGCGAGGTGATCGGCCCCGTCGTCGCGCATACGCTGGAACAGGCGCAGAGCATCATGAGCTTCCTGATCGCCAGCCGCCCGGGCGCTTTTCTGCGCGTCGACACCGCCGAGTGGCCTGAGCTTTCGCCATGGCTTTCCGCGCGCGGCCTCGTGGGTGTCGGCGGCGGCATCGTCATGGACCGCAACGCGACCGGCCGGCAGCCGCCCGGCCCTGCCAAAACCTTCGCCCTCGCCAGTCAAGCGCTCGGATAGTCTGGAGAACCGCCATGTTGAGCAATTCCCTGATCGAACTCGATCGCGAACATTGGATTCACCCGGTCGCCTCCTATCGCGGCCATGAAAAGGCCGGTGTGCGCGTGCTGCGCTCCGCGAAGGGCGCGACCATCACCGACGCGTCCGGCAAGCAGCTCATCGACGGCTTCGCCGGGCTGTGGTGCGTGAATGCCGGCTACGGGCAGGACAGCATCGTCGAGGCTGCGGCGAACCAGATGCGCGAGCTGGCCTATGCCACAGGCTATTTCGGCCTCGGCTCCGAACCTGCGATCCGGCTGGCGGCCGAGCTCGCCGAGCGTTCGCCGGGCGATCTCAACCGCGTCTATTTCACGCTCGGCGGTTCCGACGCGGTCGACAGCACGGTCCGCTTCATCCGCTATTACCAGCAGGCCCGCGGCAAGCCGCAGAAGGATCAGTTCATCTCGATCGAGCAGGGCTATCATGGCTCCTCGACCGTCGGCGCCGGCCTCACCGCCCTGCCCGCGTTCCACGCCGGTTTCGGCGTGCCCTATGATTGGCAGCACAAGATTCCGTCGCATTATACCTACCGCAACCCGGCTGGTTCCGCGCCGGACGCCGTCATCGCCGCCTCGTTGGCAGCGCTCAAGGCCAAGGTTGAGGCCGTGGGCGGCGCCGATCGCGTCGCGGCGTTCTATTGCGAGCCGATCCAGGGCTCCGGCGGCGTGCTCGTTCCGCCGTCGGGCTGGGTCAAGGCAATGCGCGAGCTCTGCCGCGAGCTCGACATCCTCTTCGTCGCCGACGAGGTCATCACCGGCTTCGGGCGCACCGGCCCGCTCTTCGCCTGCGAGGACGAGGATATCGTCCCCGACCTGATGACCGTCGCGAAGGGGTTGACCTCGGGATACGTGCCGATGGGCGCCGTGCTGATGTCGCAGAAGGTCTACGACGTCATCGCGGACGGTTCCGGCGCGGCGGCGGTCGGCCACGGCTACACCTACTCCGCCCATCCGGTCAGTGCCGCTGTCGGCCTCGAGGTGTTGCGTCTCTATGAGAACGGTCTGCTCGACAATGGCCGCAAGGCCGGCGCGCGCCTGATGGCGGGACTGGAAAGCCTCGGCGACCACCCGCTGGTCGGCGAAGTGCGCGGCCGCGGCATGCTGGCCGCCGTCGAGCTGGTGACCGACAAGGCGAAGAAGACACCGCTTCCTGCCGCTGCCGTCCCGGCCCAGCGCGTCTTCGACCGCGCCTGGAACAACGGCCTCGTCATCCGCGCCTTCGGCAACGGCGTGCTTGGCTATGCCCCGCCGCTATGCTGCACCGATGCCGAGATCGACGCGATCGTCGAGCGGACCCGCGCGACGCTCGACGAGACGCTGGCCGATCCGGATGTGCGCGCCGCGATGGCCTGACATTCGCAGGATCTGCGGGGATCAAGCCGAGGTGAAGGGTGGGCCCCGCCTCCACTCTTCTTAGCCGAGATTCCGCGAAGGCTGCGAATACGGAATTTTGTGCCGCCGGGTTTTGGACATTCAGCGTATCCGGCGACCATGGCGTGGGAAACTCCCATATGGCCGACGGAGATCGGCCGGGGAACACAGCGCGACCGTCGCGACCAGCGACCGAATAATCCGAAAGCGACGCGACCGCGCTCGCTGACGATTGCCCGCACGCAACAGGCGGGAGAAGCGGAGAGGCGATGGCTAAGAGTTTCGGCGACTTCCGCTATATGACGTTCGACGTCGTCGGCACGCTGATCGATTTCGAGGGCGGCCTTGTCGGCAGCCTGGCAGATATCGCCCGCGAAACCGGCTTGCCCTTCGATGGCGAGGAAGCGCTCAGCCTCTACCGGGCGGCCCGTTACATGCCCGATGTCCAGCATTTTCCGGATGATCTCGTCCGCGTCTACGGCGTCATCGCGCCGAAGGTCGGCCTGCCGCCGGGCGAGAGCCACGGCCAGCGCCTGCGCGATGCGGTCAAGGATTGGCGTCCTTTCCCGGACAGTGTCGACGCGCTTGCCCGCCTGTCGAAGCGCTACAAGCTTATCGCCATGACCAACGCCCAGCGCTGGGCCTTCGCGCATTTCTCCCGCGCGCTCGGCGACCCGTTCTATGCCGGCTTCACCATCGATGACACCGGCACGGAAAAGCCCGACCCCGCCTTCTTCGAGCAGGTCTTCGCCTTCGTCGAGAAGGATGGCGGCTCGCGCGAGCAGATCCTGCATGTCGCGCAGAGCCAGTACCATGACATCGGAATCTCCCGGACGCTCGGCCTGACCAATTGCTGGATCCAGCGGCGCCACGCCCAGCCCGGCTATGGCGGCACGATCGAGCCCGAGCGTTTCACCGAGCCCGACTTCCACTTCACCTCGATGGGCGCGCTCGCCGACGCCGTGGAGGCCAGCCTGGTGGCCTGAACGAACCCGAACCGAAGAAGACCAACGCCGGCACACCGGCGCAAATCAGAACAGGGGAATGAGCATGACCGACACGATTTCTTCGAGCTGGACGAGCGCCGACGACGCCATCGTCGAGAATGCGATCCGCCGCGGCGCCAGCCGCCGCGATCTCCTGCAGATGCTGATGGCCGGCGGCCTTGCCGCCTCCGCCAGCAGTCTCGTGCTGGCGCGCGCCACCTCCGCGCTCGCGGCGACACCCGTCAAGGGCGGCAACCTGAAGGCTGCCGGCTGGTCCTCCTCGACTGCCGACACACTCGACCCGGCGAAGGCCTCGCTCTCGACGGACTATGTCCGCTGCTGCGCCTTCTACAACCGCCTGACCTTCCTGGACGGCGACGGTAAGCTGCAGATGGAGCTCGCCGAGAAATTCGAGACCAAGGACGCCAAGGTCTGGACTGTCACGCTCAAGAAGGGCGTCACCTTCCATGACGGCAAGCCGCTGACCTCGGCCGACGTCATCTACTCACTGAAGCGGCATCTCGACCCGGCCGTCGGCTCGAAATCGAACTCGCTCGCCAAGCAGATGACCGAGTTCAAGGCCGTCGATCCGCTGACCGTCGAGATCACGCTCGCGGCGCCCAACGGCGACCTGCCGACCATCCTGTCGACGCACCACTTCATGATCATCGCAGACGGCACCACGAATTTCGCCAAGGCGAACGGCACCGGCGCCTTCACCTGCGAAAGCTTCGAGCCCGGCGTGCGCTCGATCGCGGTCAGGAACAAGAACTACTTCAAGTCCGGCGGCGCCAACCTCGACTCCTTCGAGTTCTTCGCCATCACCGACGACACGGCGCGCGTGAATGCGTTGCTCTCGGGCGATATCCAGCTCGCCGCGGCGATCAATCCGCGCTCCATGCGCCTGGTCGAGAGCCAGCCGAATGTCGTGCTGTCGAAGACCACGACCGGCAACTACACGAATCTCAACATGCGGCTGGACATGGCGCCCGGCAACAAGGCTGATTTCGTGGCGGGCATGAAGTACCTGCTCAATCGCGAGCAGATCCAGAAGTCGGCGCTTCGCGGCCTCGCCGAGATCGCCAACGACCAGCCTGTTCCGCCGATGAACGTCTATCACAACAAGGACTTGAAGCCGAAGGCGTTCGATCCCGAGCGGGCCAAGTCCCTCTTCCAGAAGGCCGGCGTCCTCGGCCAGTCGATCCCGATCGTCGCCTCGGATGCCGCCGGCTCCTCGGTCGACATGGCCGTGCTCGTCCAGCAGGCCGGCAACGCGATCGGCATGAAGTTCGACATCCAGCGCGTTCCCTCGGACGGTTATTGGTCGAACTACTGGCTCAAGGCCCCGGTCCATTTCGGCAACATCAACCCGCGGCCGACGCCGGACATCCTGTTCTCGCTGCTCTACGCCTCCACGGCGCCGTGGAATGAGAGCCAGTACAAGTCCGAGAAATTCGACAGGATGCTGCTCGAGGCGCGCGGCTCGCTCGACGAAGCCAAACGCAACCAGATCTACGGCGAGATGCAGGTGATGGTCGCCGACGAGGCCGGCACCGCGATCCCGGTCTACATCTCGAATGTCGACGCCATCTCGAACAAGCTCAAGGGCCTGCTCGCGAACCCGCTGGGCGGCATGATGGGCTACGCCTTCGCCGAGTACGTCTGGCTCGAAGGCTAAGGCCCCGCTTCTCCTGCCGGCCGGGCGCGTGCGTCCGGCCCGCATTTCGTGCCACACTCCGCTTGGAGGTGTCTGCTGCGGGAGCGTCGATGAACCTTCACCTGTTGTCACTGCTGGGCGGACGGCTGCTCGTCGCGCTGCTGACGCTGCTGATCGTCTCCTTCGTGGTGTTCTGTGCCACGCAGATCCTGCCCGGCGACGTGGCGGAGGTGCTGCTCGGCCAGGCCGCGACGCCCGAGGCCGTAGCGGGCTTGCGCGCGGCGATGCACCTGAACGATCCGGCGATCCTGCGCTTCTTCCGCTGGCTCGGCGGCATGCTGACGGGCGATCTCGGCATCTCCTACGCCAATAACCGGCCGATCGCGGAGCTCGTCGCCGGGCGCCTGGGCAACTCGCTCCAGCTCGCGGCGGCGACCGCGCTGTTTTCGGTGCCGATCGCGCTCGCGCTCGGCATCACCTCCGCCATGCTGCGCGGCTCGGTTTACGACCGCTCGGTCACGATGGCGACGATCATGGTGATCTCGGTGCCGGAATTCATGATCGCCACCGCCGGCGTGCTGATCTTCGCCGTCTGGCTGAAATGGCTGCCGGCGCTGTCCTTCGCGCGGGACGTCCACTCCTTCGGCGAGATGCTGCGCATCTATGCGATGCCCGTCTTCACGCTGAGCTTCGTGATCTCGGCCCAGATGATCCGCATGTCGCGCGCCGCCGTGGTCGAGGCGCTCAACACGCCCTATGTCGAGATGGCGCAGCTCAAGGGCGCCTCGCGCCCGCGGGTCGTACTGCGCCATGCTCTGCCCAACGCGCTCGGCCCCATCGTCAACGCCGTCGCGCTGTCGCTCTCCTATCTGCTCGGCGGCGTCATCATCGTCGAGACGATCTTCAACTATCCCGGCATCGCCAAGCTGATGGTCGACGCGGTGGCGACGCGGGACCTGCCGCTCATCCAGAGCTGCGCGATGATCTTCTGCGTCGTCTACCTGCTCCTAATCACGACGGCGGACGTCATCGCCATCCTGTCGAACCCGAAATTGCGCTGACCATGGCCATCGACGCAGCCAACACGACAACCGCCAGCCAGCGCCGCGCCGGGTATCGGTTCAACCTCACCGGCTGGATCAGCCTGATCGTCATCCTCGCCTGGGCGCTGATCGCGATCCTCGCGCCCTATGTCACGCCCCACGGCATCAGCGACATCGTCGACACCGACTATTTCGGCCCGATGAGCCTGCAGTTTCCGCTCGGAACCGACTATCTCGGGCGCGACATGCTCTCGCGCATCCTGTTCGGCGCGCGCTACACGGTCGGCATTTCGCTGGCGGCCACACTGATCGCCTGCAGCATCGGCGTGACGCTCGGCATGGCGGCGGCCGTGACCGGCGGCTGGTTCGATACGGCGCTGAGCCGCTTCATCGATGCGTTGAGCTCGATCCCCAGCAAGCTGTTCGCTCTCGTTGCCGTTGCCGGCGTCGGCTCCTCGATCCCCGTGCTGATGCTGATCCTCGGCATCATCTACACGCCGGGCTCCTATCGCTTCGCCAGGGCTCTCGCGGTCAACGTCAACACCGCGGATTTCGTCACGGTGGCGCGCATTCGCGGCGAGAAACTGAGCTACCTGATCCGCGCGGAAATCCTGCCGAACATCATCGGCCCGGTACTGGCCGATGTCGGCCTGCGTTTCGTCTTCATCGTGCTGCTCCTGTCCGGCCTGTCCTTCCTCGGCCTCGGTGTGCAGCCGCCGGAGGCCGATTGGGGTTCGCTGGTGCGCGAGAATATCGGCGGCCTGCCCTTCGGCTCGCCGGCCGTGATGGCGCCCTCCTTCGCTATCGCCAGCCTGACGATCGCGGTGAACATGCTGATCGACAACCTGCCGCAGAAGATCCGCGACCGGAGCGAATGATGAGCCCTCTCGTCGAAATCCGGGATCTCAAGGTCGAGGCGACCACCGATGCCGGCCGCCGCGTCGAGATCATCAAGGGGGTGAGCTTCGAGATCGCGCCCGGCGAGATCGTCGCGCTGATCGGCGAGAGCGGCTCGGGCAAGACCACGATCGCGCTGACGCTGCTCGGCTATACCCGCACGGGCTGCCGCATCACCGGCGGAAGCGTCAGCGTCGACGGCCGCGACATGGCCGCATTGTCGGAAAAGGAGCGGGCAAAGGTCCGCGGCGTCGCGGTCTCCTATGTGCCGCAGAGCGCGGCCGCCGCCTTCAACCCGGCACAGCGGATCATGGACCAGGTGATCGAGATCACCCGCATCCACGACCTGATGCCGCGTGCCGAGGCCGAAGCCAAGGCGGTGGACGTGTTCCGTGCGCTCTCCCTGCCCTCGCCCGAGACGATCGGCGCGCGCTACCCGCACCAGGTTTCGGGCGGCCAGTTGCAGCGCTTATCGGCGGCCATGGCGCTGATCGGCGACCCGAAGGTGGTGATCTTCGACGAGCCGACGACCGCGCTCGACGTCACCACGCAGATCGAGGTCCTGCGCGCGTTCAAGTCGGTGATGCGCCAGAGCCGGATGGCCGGCGTCTACGTCTCGCACGACCTCGCCGTCGTCGCCCAGATCGCCGACCGCATCGTCGTCCTCAAAGGGGGCGTCATTCAGGAAATCGGCGCGACAGCGCAGATCTTGTCGGCGCCGAAGCATCCCTATACGCAGGAACTGCTCGCAGCCTTCGCGCCGCCGGGGCGCGTCCCCGCGCAGGTGGCGAGCCAGGACAGCGCGGCTCCCCGCCCCGTTCTGGAGCTTGCATCCATCAGCGCCGGCTACGGCAAGCTGCAGGCCGACGGAAGGCCGCTGATCCTGGCCGTCGACAAGGTCAGCTTCACGCTGGAGCGCGGGCGCAATCTCGGCATCATCGGCGAATCCGGCTGTGGAAAATCCACGCTCGCGCGCGCCATCGCCGGCATCATTCCGCCCTCCTCCGGCACGATCGCCTTCAACGGCAAGCCGATGGCGCCGCGGGCGCAGGACCGCAGCGCCGATGAGCTGCGCAAGCTGCAGATCGTGTTCCAGTCCGCCGATACCGCGCTCAACCCGGCCAAGTCGATCGAGGACATCCTCGGCCGCCCTCTCACCTTCTACCATGGCCTGCGCGGCGCCGCCCGCGACGCACGCATCGACCGGCTTCTCGAGCTGGTGCATCTACCCCGCGCCCTGAAGCACCGGCTGCCGAGCGAATTGTCGGGCGGGCAGAAGCAGCGCGTGAACCTGGCGCGCGCGCTCGCCGCCGATCCCGAACTGATCCTCTGCGACGAGATCACCTCCGCGCTCGACACCGTGGTGGCTGCGGCCATCATCGAATTGCTGAAAGACCTGCAGCGCGAACTCGGCCTGTCCTACCTTTTCATCAGCCATGACCTGACGACGGTGCAGGCGATCTGCGACGAGGTCGCGGTGATGTATCGCGGCGTGAAGGTCGAGCAGTTGCCGGCCGACCAGGTCGGCAAGGCCGGCGGCCACCCCTATGCGCGGCTGCTGATGTCCTCGGTGCCCAAGCTCGACCCATCCTGGCTCGACAAGCTCGAACGCGACCCGGAACTCGTCGCCGCCTTCTCGAAGCGCTGAGCTTTCGCAAGGAAACACGCCTTCATTCCGGACAAGCCGCGAAGCGGGGCTGATCCGGAATCCATCATAAAGATCTGCGCTCTACGATGGATCCCGGGTCAAGCCCGGGGATGACGGCGTATTTCCGCGCGAGATCGGCAGGGCCTAATTGGTCGCCGCGACGGGAAACAGGCTGGTCAGTGGCATATGCGGCTTCACGATCGGCGATTTCAGCACGACGAAGCTGAAATACTTGTCGATGCCGATATCGAGGTCGATCAGCCGCTCCATCAGCGTCTGGTACTCGATGATGCCGCTGGTCACGAATTTGACCAGATAGTCGTAGCCGCCGGAGACGAGATGGCACTCGATCACCTGGTCAAGCTTCTCGATGGCGGCCAGGAAGCGCGCGAAATCGATCTGCCGATGGTTCTTCAGGGTGATCTCGGTGAAGACCGTGAGCGTCTGGCCGAGCTTGCCGATATTGATGCGGGCGGAATAGCCGGTGATGTAGCCGTCCTGTTGCAGCTTCTTGACGCGCATCAGGCAGGGGCTCGGCGACAGGTTCACCAGCTCGGCCAGCTCGACATTGGTGATCCGGCCGTTCTTCTGCAGCTCGTAAAGGATCTTGATGTCGATCTGGTCAAGCTTCATGGATGTCCCCTTCGATCGACGGATGGCCACGCCGCGCCTTCCAGCCCGGCGCTCCGGCAGCAGATCATGCCGCGAACGCTGCACCGTGTCTAACAGGTGTCGGGCGCAAGCGATGTCAGAATCGAGCTGTCGAAACGGAATGAAATGCTGCGGCGATCCGATCTGCGGTGCACATGCCCGGTGGCCGGCGGATAGTCTGCTCTCCGCAAGGAGACCGCGATGCCAGCGCCACTGTCCGAGATCGAGACCAGCCCCGCCCTGCCCGAGCGTGCCGATGTCGTCATCATCGGCGGCGGCATCGTCGGCGTCTCCGCGGGCTACTATCTCGCGCGCCGCGGCCTGAAGGTCGCGCTCGTCGAGAAGGGCCGCATCGGCGCCGAGCAGTCGAGCCGCAACTGGGGCTGGTGCCGGCAGCAGAATCGCGATGCCCGCGAGCTGCCGATGGCGACGGAAAGCCTTACGCTCTGGGATCGCTTCGCCGAAGAGATCGGAGAGGATCTCGGCTTCCGGCGCTGCGGCCTGCTCTATCTGAGCGATGACGACGCGCAACTGGCTGCCTGGGCGAAATGGCGCGATTTCGCGGTCGGCGAAGGCGTGGTCACCCATATGCTCACCACAGAGGAAGCCTCGGCCCGCGGCAGCGCGACCGGCAAGCGCTGGAAGGGCGGCGTGTTCTCGCCCACGGACGGCACCGCCGACCCTGCTCGCGCCGCGCCGATGATCGCGCGGGGCATCCTCAAGGCCGGCTGCAGCGTGCATCAATTCTGTGCCGCGCGCGGGCTCGAGACGGCGGGCGGACGCGTCTCGGCCGTCGTGACCGAGAAGGGCACGATCCGCACGGGGACGGTCATCCACGCGGGCGGCGCCTGGGCCTCGTCCTTCCTCAACCAGTACGGCATCCGCTTCCCGCAATCCTCTGTGCGCTCGTCGATTCTGTCCGTCGCACCAGGAGCTACCGGCCTTCCCGACGCGCTGCATACGGCCGCAGTCTCGGTGACGCGGCGCAGCGATGGCGGCTACACGCTGGCGATCAGCGGCGGCGCCCGCGTCGATCCCACGCCGCAGCAACTGCGTTTCGCTCGCCAGTTCGTGCCCATGTTCATGCGGCGCTGGCGCAACCTCGCCATCGGCGGGCTCGAAGGCTGGAAATCCGGCCATGAGACGCTCGGCCGTTGGAAGCTCGACGCGCCGACGCCGATGGAAGCGAGGCGCATTCTCGACCCGACGCCCGATCCGAGCCAGATCGCCGAGACCCATGCCCGCGCCCAGGCCCTGCTGCCGGCCCTCAAATCCGTGCCGGTCGCGGCACGCTGGGCCGGCTATATCGACTCGACGCCGGACGGCGTGCCCGCCATCGGCGAGCTCGCCGGCCTGCCAGGCTTCATCCTGGCAGCGGGGTTCAGCGGCCACGGCTTCGGCATCGGCCCCGGCGCCGGCCACATGATAGCGGATATCGTCACCGGCGCGAAACCGATCGTCGATCCCAGGCCCTATCGGCCGGAGCGGCTGGAGGGTTCCGCCTTCGGCAAGGTGGCCGAGTTCTAGAGGCCACCCTGCCCGCATCGGACCGCATAAGTCCGTCTTATGGGTCCGACATGAATTCGTCTTGTCGCTCGCTCCGGCCGGTACGGATGCTGCATGGCCCGGTGCGGACAACCGGGTGTCCACGAAGCAAAAATGGGGAATGGGATGATCGGGTTCAGAACAACGGTTGCGGCGCTCGGCATGATGGTCGCTGCTGCGACCGCCCAGCCGCAGACGGTCTACAAGGTCGGCTCGACGCCCACCGGTACGCCCTTCACCTTCCTCGACGCGAAGACCAACACCATCCAGGGCATGATGGTCGACGTCATCGAGGAGATCGGCAAGGATGCCGGCTTCAAGGTCGAGATCCAGCCGATGCAGTTCTCGACGCTGATCGCCGCCCTGACCTCGGGCAAGATCGATATCATTTCCGCCGCCATGTACGGCTCGCCCGAGCGCGCCAAGGTCGTCGACTTCAGCCAGGACGTCTACGCCTATGGCGAGGGCCTCGTGGTCAAGTCCGCCGACGCCAAGGACTATGTCAGCTTCGAGGATCTCAAGGGCAAGAAGGTCGGCGGCCAGATCGGCACCCGCTATATCGACGCCCTCAAGGCGTCGGGCGCGCCGGCCGAGGTCAACGCCTATGACAGCCTGCCCGACATCCTGCGCGACGTTTCCAACGGCCGCCTCGACGCCGGCATCGGCGACTATCCGATCCTGGCCTACAACCTGGCGCAGGGACGCTTCCCGCAACTGCGGCTGGTCAAGTCCTACAAGCCGTCCGTGCCGGGCCCGATCAACATCGCCGTGAAGCAAGGCAATGCCGAGCTGCTGGCGAAGATCGACACCAGCCTTGCTAACTTGAAGAAGGATGGCCGCTTCGACACGATCCTGAAGAAATGGGGTCTCTGAGCGCGCGCCATTCCTGCCAGCCATGACGCATTTTCTCAGCCAGGTTCCGACGTATCTGCCGATCCTGATGCAGGGCGTCTACCTCACGATCCTGGTCACGCTCGGCGCCTTCGTCCTCGCGACGGTGCTCGGCCTGGCCTGGGCCTTCATGCGGGTGAGCGGCATCGCGCCGCTCGCTTGGACGGCGCGCACGATCATCGTGATCGTGCGCGGCATCCCCGGCATCGTCACCCTGTTCTACATCTATTTCGTGCTGCCGGATCTCGGCCTGTCGCTGAGCGCCGTGCAGGCGGCCATCATCGGCCTCGGCATCGCCTATTCGCCCTACATGGCCGAGGTCTTTCGGGCCGGCATCGAGGCGATCGACCGCGGGCAGACGGAAGCGGCGCTCTCGATCGGCATGGGCTGGGGGCTGCTGATGCGGCGCGTCGTGCTGCCCCAGGCGATCCGCGTGGCGCTGCCGCCCTATGGCAGCACGATGGTCATGCTGCTCAAGGATTCCTCGCTGGCCTCGACGATCACGGTCGCGGAGCTGTCGCTGCAGGGCAAGCTCCTGGCATCCTCGACCTTCGAGAACACCACGATCTTCACGCTCGTGGCGCTGATCTACCTTGCCATGAGCCTGCCGCTCACGGCCTTCAATAGCTGGCTCGAACGCCGCATGAGGCAGGCCCGATGAGCATCATCGAACTGCGCAACATCCGAAAATCCTTCGGCACGCTCGAGGTCATCCACGACGTCTCCTTCGCGGTCGAGAAGGGTGAAGTGGTCTGCATCATCGGGCCGTCCGGCTCCGGCAAATCGACGCTCCTGCGCTGCATCAACGGCCTGGAGACCTATCAGGGCGGCGAGATCACCGTGCATGGCGAGCGGGTCGACACCGGCTCCTCCAGCATTCGCCAGGTTCGGACCCGCGTCGCCATGGTCTTCCAACGCTTCAACCTGTTCCCGCATCGGACGGCGCTGGAGAACGTCGCGGAAGGCCCGATCTTCGTGAAGAAGGAGCCGCGCGAGGCGGTTCTGGCGCGCTCGCGCGAGCTGCTCACGCGGGTCGGGCTCGGCGCCAAGATCGACGCTTATCCGGCCCAGCTCTCCGGCGGCCAGCAGCAGCGCGTCGCGATCGCGCGCGCGCTCGGCATGAAGCCCGACGCGATCCTGTTCGACGAGCCGACTTCGGCGCTCGACCCGGAGCTGGTGGGAGAGGTCCTCGCCGTCATGCGCTCGCTTGCCGAAGAGGGCATGACGATGGTCGTCGTCACCCATGAGATGGGGTTTGCACGCGAGGTCGCCGACCGCGTGCTGTTCCTCGATGGCGGCGTCCTCGTCGAACAGGGCTCGCCCGAAGCCGTGCTGAGCCGACCGCAACATCCGCGAACGCAGGATTTCCTGCGGCGCATCCTGCCATCCTGAGGGTTACGCGCATGGCACGCCTGTCCGGTCCGTTCTTCAGCGACGATGCGGTCGACACGCCTTATTGGTGGGACGCCGCGAGGCCTGCGGCGCCGACCCCGGTAGAGCTTCCGGCACAGAGCGAGGTCACCATCGTCGGCGCGGGCTTCACCGGCCTCAACGCCGCGCTGACCCTGGCGCGTGCCGGAAAGCAGGTGACCGTGCTGGACGCGGAAGCGCCCGGCTGGGGCGCCTCCTCCCGCAATGGCGGCATGCTCGGCCCCGGCTGGGCGACTTTCGACACCGCGATGGCCTACGGCCCGGACAAGGCGCGCGCCATCGTCGATGAGAGTTTTCTCGCCTTGCAGCACGTCAAGGACGTGGTGGCGCGGGAGGCTATCGACTGCGATCTGGCGGTGGTCGGCTATTTTCGGGGCGCGATGACTCCGCGTCTCTACGAGGCGATGGGGCGCAATCTCGACCGCATCCGACAGGTCATGCCCTGCGATGCCTATCTGGTGCCGCGGGCCGAGCAGCAGGGCGAGATCGGCACAGAACTCTATCATGGCGGCCTCGCCATGCCCGGCTATGCCGGCCTGCATCCGGCCCGCTATGTCGCAGGTCTTGCAGAGGCCGCGCGGCGGCTCGGCGTGCAGATCGTCAGCGGCGCCCGGGTCACGGCGATCTCGCCGCAAGGCAGCGGGTTCAATCTCTCCGTGGGCGAGCGAAAGACCGCGGCGAAGCAGCTTCTCGTCGCGACCAACGGTTATACCGGCGCGCTCCTGCCCTTCCTGCATCGGCGCATCATTCCCATCCGCAGCGCGCTGATCGCGACCGGCCAGCTCCCGGCCGAGGTGATGGATCGCCTCATGCCGAAGCGGCGCATGCTGGCGGGCAGCCAGCGCGTCGTGACCTATTATCGCCCCTCGCCCGACGGGACGCGCATTCTGTTCGGCGGCCGGGTGCTCAAGGTGAACGGCGAGACTGTCGCCCACGCCAATGCCGCGCATCTGCGCAAGCAGATGCTGCAGGTCTTTCCCGAGCTGGAACGGACGCCGATCACGCATTACTGGCACGGCCAGACCGGCTTCACCTTCGACAAGCTGCCGCATCTCGGCGAGCAGGAGGGCATCTTCTACGCCTGCGGCTATAACGGCACCGGCATCGCTCGCGCGAGCTGGTTCGGCCACAAGATCGCGCAGCGGATGCTCGGCGATACGGGACAGCCCAGCGCCTATGCCGATCTGCCCTTCCGCAGCCGCCCGCTCTATTACGGCAAACCCTGGTTCCTGCCGCTGGCCGTGCTGTTCTACGAAATGCGGGATCGCTGGGACCAGCGATAGACCGGGAGAAAGCCCAGAGGCGCTTGAGACTGGACATCCGCGCCAGCGGCGGCGATGTCTGCGCTATCGCCGTTGATGGGACGACAGATGCGGGCGCGCCAACTCGAAGTCTTCTGCACGCTGATGCGCTGCGGCACGGTCACCGGCGCGGCCGCGATGCTGAACATATCGCAGCCTGCCCTGAGCCAGATCCTGCTTCATGCGGAGGACCAGCTCGGCTTCAAGCTGTTCAACCGCGTGCGCGGCCGGCTGGTGCCGACGCAGGAAGCGGAGGAGCTGTACTCCCAGGCCGAGCATATCTTCGGCGAGCTGGATGCGCTCCGCCGCCGGACGATCGACATGCGCCATGGCCGGACCGGCCTCGTCCGGCTCGCCGCTTCGGCGCCACCGTCAATGTCGATCGTGCCGCGTGCTCTGACGGCTTTTAGGGAAGCCCATCCCGAGGTCGTCGTGCGCTCGCTCATCGCCTCCCAGACGACGATCGTCGAGATGCTGCGTAATGGCGAAGTGTCGCTGGGCATCGCCATGAACAACCTGCCCCATGCAGGCATCCATGCCGAGACGGTGGGGCGCGCCACGCTGGTCTGCGTCGTCTCGGCCGAGCATTGGCTGGCGGGGCTCGACTGCGTCCGCTTCGCCGATATCCGCGACGAGACCTTGATCTCCTATCGCGCCGACACGCTGCCGGGGCGATTGCTGGCGGCGGCGGCCGAAGCCGAGGATTTTGCCTACGCGCCAGCGATCGAGATCGACCTGTCGATCACGGCCCTGCCTTATGTGCGCGACGGGCTCGGCATCGCCATCGTCGATAGCCTGCTGCCCTGGGAGCAGTTCAACGGTGTCGTGACACGCCCGTTCGAGCCCCGGATCGAAGTGCCGATCGCGATCCTCACCAGCAACGACCGGCCGCTCTCGCCCAGCCATGAATTGATGCGCGATTGCCTGCGCGCCGCCTGCCGAGACCTCAATCGTTCGCACGGCACCTGAACACGCAGCGCTATCCGTCTGTAGCCGCGTCCTGAATCAGGGTGGAGATCGGGGCGGGCCTCACCGGCGCCTGCCCGCGTAACCGGCCTGCCGCCGCCGCGCAGGCATGGCCCGCGCCATCGGCCAAGATCTCCGCAGCGGCGAGCTCGCAATAGCGGCCCTGGCAGCGCCCCATCCCAACACGCCCGAGCGACTTGACGCGATTGACCTCGCCGCCACCGAATTCGACGGTCTTGCGCAATTCGCCGGCCGTCACGCCTTCGCAGCGGCAGACCACCGTGTCATCCGGCAACCCGGCCGCAGCCTCGGCCGGCCAGGGAAAGGCCTCCGCGACTCCGCGCGCGAAGCGGTTGAGCCGGGCAAGGCGACGCTGCTCCGACGAGATGTCAGCGAACGGCAAGCCGAGATCCTGCAGGCAGGCCGCAGCGGCAAGGCGCCCCGCGACCTCCGCCCCATCGGCGCCGAGTATCCTGAGCCCGTCTCCGGCGAGGTAGACGCCACGCCCGGCCCGCCCCGTGGCATCGGCCTGCGGCAGCCATTGCCGCCAGGTCTCGTCATAGGCGAAGTCGCAGCCGGCGAGGTCCGCGAGGCGCGTCTCGGCCCGCAGGTGCCAGCCGAGGCCGACCGCGTCGCAAGACGTGCGCTGGCTCCGGCCCGCTTCGTCCCGCCAGAGCACGGCGGCCGGCCCCCGCTCATCCGTCTCGATCCGGTCCAGCCGGACACCGGCATGGTAGAGCCGACCAAGGCTGCGACGCATCATCAGCCCGCGCAGGGCAAAGAGCGGCCGCGCCGCAAGACCGGAGAAGCCCTGCAATTGCTGGCGCATGGACGCGGTGTCGAGGACCGCCGCGATCTGCCCTCCGGCCTTGAGCAACTGCACCGCGAGCAGCGTGAGCAGCGGGCCGGAGCCAGCCAGCACGATGCGCCGCCCCAGCGCGGCCCCTTGGGCCTTCAATGCGATCTGCATCGCGCCGAGCCCGTAGACGCCGGCAGTCTCCCAGCCCGGCACGGGCATGACGCGATCCATCGCGCCGGTGGCGAGGATCAGCCGGTCATAGGACATCCAGCGCGCGCCTGCGTCGCCGATGAGCTGCAATCGCCCGTCCGCAATGGCGATGACGGAACTGCAGGAATGATGAACGAGGCGGCCGGCCCCCACCATGGAATCGAAGCTCCGATGCAGCGCGATCGCCTTGGCAGCCTCGGAGCCATAGAGGACCTCAGGCGGGCGCGTAAAACCCTGCGGCGGCCGGCGATAGATCTGGCCTCCGGCGCGCTCGCCCTCGTCGATGACGACGGGTTCCAGCCCGCCGACGACGAGCGCCTCGGCAGCCCGGATGCCCGCCGGTCCAGCACCGACGACGACGACCCGGGGCTTGGCTGCTTCGCTCATGGCCATTCTCGCGGCGCGTCGGACAGGAGACGCATGCCTTCGGCCAACGGCGTCGAGCAGGCCCGCAGCCTTGGTCCATCCTCCTGCCAGATCCAGCAGTCCTGGCAGGCTCCCATGAGACAGAAGCCTGCGCGGGCCTCCGGGCCGAATTCCGAGCGGCGCAGCGCCGGCGCGACCGAGAGCACGGCGCTGAGTACGGTATCGCCGGCCAAGGCTCGCCGCTCGGCGCCATCGAGGAAGAAGCGCAAGGGCGCACGATCCGTCTCTGCCAGCCGAACCAGCCGGCCGCCGGCCTCTCCCGCAGCCATGATCATTCGGCCGCCTCGGCAAAGGGGGGCCGAGGCTCCGGCATCTCCGGGAAGCGGACCCTGGCTGCGGCAAAGGCCTCATCGACGCCCTGGGCGCCGGCCCTGCCCTTCATACGGCGGAAAATCTCGGTCTTGGCGAAGAAGCGCCAATGGATCGGCAGACCGGCGAGCAGGGCCGTCAGCCTGTCATAGGCATCCGGCGTCCATTGCGCCTCGTAGCCCTCGCGCTCCGGTCCGAAATGGAAATGGCCCGAGACAGGCAGGCGGTGGGCGCGCCGGGCCTTCGTCGCGTCCTCGTCCAGCACTTCGCCCTGCATGACGACGCCGTAGTCCCGCTCCGCCGCTTCCGGCGAAACATAGCCGCGCACGACATCCTGCGCCACGCGCCAGGCCTCCCGGTCGAAGGGGTGGCCGCGGCCGCCACCGCCGGCCGAGCGGATCTCCAGCATATCGCCCGGCTGCAGGACGGCGGTGTCGATATTGCCGAGCCGCCGCTCCTCCGGCTGGCCCGGATTGACCACCATGTCCGACAGTCCCGCCGCCCGGCCGCCCAGCACGCCCCAGGGCCGGAAGAAGCTGCGGTCGCGATTGCGGGCGGTGATGCGGCTGTCCGGCGCGAAGACGCGGAAGGCCATATCGGTGGCAAGCCCGCCGCGCCAGCGCCCGGCGCCGCCGCTATCCCTCGCCAGCCCGTATTTGACGAATTCCACCGGCGTCTCGGTCTCGGTGATCTCGATCGGCGTGTTCTTGAGATAGGCCGCGTCGGCACCGGAGCCGTTGGTGCCGTCGCGATGCGGCATGCCGCCGCCGCCGCCCACCACCGGATTGACCGCGGCGATGACGGTCCGGCTCGTGCGCTCGTCCGTCGTCATCACGTTGACGATGCAGTTGTTGCCGGCGGGCGCCGCGGGCAAACGCTCCGGCACGGCCTGCGAGAACGCGCCGAAGATCACCGAGCGCAACCGCGCACAGGTGAGCGAGCGCATGCCGACCGCGGCCGGGAAGACCGGGTTGAGCACCGTTCCCTCCGGCGCGATGCAGGTGAAGGGGCGCGTCAGGCCGGTATTGAGCAGGATCTTGGGGTTCAGCGTGTAGAGGACGTAATAGACGCCGACGAGCAGGATCGTGTGCCGGGGGTTGCCGCCCGTGGGCACATTGAGCGAGGAGGCGAGCTGCGGGTCGGAGCCGGTGAAATCCAGCACCGCCTCATCGCCGCGGATGGTGAGCTTGAGTTTCAGGCGGCACGGATTGGCCTCGACCGAATCCTCGTCGGCATAATCGGCGAATTCCCAGGTGCCGTCCGGCATGCCGCGCAGCACCTCGCGCGCCTGCGCCTCGGCATGGTCGAGCAGCGCCTCGACGCCGCCGAGGAAGGCCTCGCGGCCGAACTTCTCGATCATGGCCAGCACCTTGCGCTCGCCGGTGTTGAGCGCGCCGACCAGGGCCTTGATATCGCCGATGTTCAGGTCCGGCTTGCGGACATTGGTCGTTATGATCCTGAGGATCTGCTCGTCGAAGACACCTTCATTGACGAGCTTCATCGGCGGAAAGCGGATGCCCTCCTGATGGATCTCGGTCAGCGCCCGCGAGAGCGAGGCCGGCACCGCGCCGCCCATGTCGGTGTTGTGGATATGGCCGCCGGTCCAGGCCACGATCTCGCCCTCGTGGAAGACCGGCTTCCAGAGATGGGTGTCGGGCGCGTGGGTGGCGACGAAGCAGGAATAAGGGTCGTTGGTGAAGGCCACGTCGCCGGGCTTGTAGTCGTCGACCATCGCCAGCGCCGGCGCCCAGGACAGGCCGGGATACCAGGTCGCGCCCAGCTCCATCGGCACGGCGAAGGTGTCGCCGCTGCGGCTGATCAGCATCACCGTGAAATCCTCCGTCTCCTTGACGAAGGCGGAATGCGCCGTGCGGTGCAGCGTATGCGCCATGTTCTCGGCGGCGGCGCGCGCATGGTTCGCGAGCACCTGAAGCTTCATCCGGTCGAACATCGATATCACCCAGCGAAAGTCAGATGAAGGTTGAGATGGCCGTCGATCCGTGCCGTCGCGCCGGCAGGTATGGCCACCGTGGTGTCCTCCTGGGCAACGACGGCCGGGCCGGCGAAGCGGCTGCCGGGCGGCAGGTCGGCGCGACGGTACAGTCCGACCGCCCTTCGCGACCCGCCGGTATGGATATCGAGTTCGCATTCCGGCGTGGCGGCCGCGTCGACCTCGGCGGCTTCGGGAAAGGTGAGGACCGGTCCCGCACCGACAGCCGAGAGGCGCAGGTTGACGATCTCGATCCGGCCGTCCGCGTCGTCGAAATCGTATATCCGCTGGTGAGTCCGGTGGAATTCGCGGGCGATCGCCGCCGGGTCGCCGGTTTCGAGCCAGGCCGGCTGCAAGGGAACCTCGATCTCGTAGCTCTGGCCGACATAGCGCATATCGGCCGAGAACCTGAGATCGGCCGGGTCGGCATGGCCCTGGGCCGCAAGCCAGCTCCGCCCCTCCTGAACCATCGCAGCCGCGGCCGCCTTCAGCTCCGGCAGTACCCTCGCGGACAGCTCGGCGAAGAGCGTGCGGACGAAATCGCCGCGCAGATCGGCGACGAGCCCGCCCAATGCCGAGACGACACCCGGCCGGCGTGGCGCCAGCAGCCTGGTCATGCCGAGTTCGCGGGCAAGGAAGGCGCCGAGCATTGGGCCGCCGCCGCCGAGCGGCATCAGCGTGAAGTCCTTGAGATCGACGCCGGCCCGCGAGGACAGCTTCTCGACCTCGACGAACATCTCCGAGACGGCGATATCGAGGATGGCCTGCGCCGTGTCGTCGAGGGGCCGTCCGAGCGTCTCGGCTAGGCGCCCGACGGCGGCGCGGGCAAGGCCTGCATCCATCTTGAGCTGACCATAGGCCATCTCGCTATGGCCGAGCCAGCCGCAGACCACCATGGCGTCGGTGACGGTCGCCTGCTGTCCACCGCGCCCATAGCAGGCCGGCCCCGGCGTCGAGCCGGCCGATTCCGGCCCGACCCGCAGCACGCCTTGCCCGTCGACCGTCGCGATGGAGCCGCCGCCGATGCCGATCGAGCTGACCGAGACAGATGGGATGTACAGCGGAAACTCGCCGATCATCTCGCCGGTGCCGTATTGCGGCTCGCCATCGATGATGAGGGCGAAATCGGCGGAAGTGCCGCCGATATCGAGCGTCAGCACGCGCTTCTCGCCGGCCTGCCGGGCGAACCATGTCGCGCCGATCACGCCCGAGGCCGTGCCGGAGAGCAACATGGAGACGCAGGCGCGCTTGCCTTCGGCAGCGTTCATCACGCCACCGTTCGACTTGGTCAGGAGCGCGCGCGCCGGCACGCCGCGATCCACCAGCCGCTGCTCCAGCGCCGTCAGATAGCCGGCGATGCGGGGATGGACATAAGCGTTGAGGATCGCCGTCGTCGTGCGCTCGTATTCGCGGATGACGGGCCAGACCTCCGCGGAGGTGAAGACGAAGAGCTCCGGAGCGAGCCGCGCGATCTCGGCCTTCACCGCATCCTCCTGCGCGCCGTCGCGCCAGGCGTGCAGGAAGGCGACGACGATGCCGACGGCCCCGCGCGCCTTCGTCGCGGCGACGGCTGCGGCGACCGCCTTCAGATCGGGCTTCACCGTCTCGCGGCCATCGGACCGCATGCGGGCCGGAATGCCGAACACCCTGTCGCGGCTGATGAGCTGGTCGGGGCGCGAACAGAACAACGAATACACATCCGGCATGCGCAACCGGGCGAGCTCGATCACGTCCTCGAAGCCGGCATTGGTGAAGAGAGCGAGCTGCGCTCCCTTGCGCTGGATGATGGTGTTGACGCCGACCGTCGTGCCGTGGACGAAACGGGTGACGGCCTCGGGATCGAGGCCTTCACGCTCGGCGAGCAGCGACAGGCCGGTCATCAGCTCAGCACCCGGATCGTCGGGCGTGGTCAGCACCTTCAGCGAGGCGACCTGGCCCGAGCGCGTCTCGAGCGCGCAGAAATCGATGAAGGTGCCGCCGATATCGACGCCGACCTTCCAGTCCGCACTCGGCACAGTGCCATCGTCCATGTCCGCTCCTCTGGCTGGGCCGGAAGCTGGCACGGATGCGGCGAGATAGTCCAAGAGACATGCGGGGCAGGACCATAGGCTCGACTTATGGCCTGCCGGCCATCGCGTCTTTGACGGCTCCGCGCACCCAGGTCAGGTTCGGCGACACGGATATTTGCCGCCTGTACGGCAAGAGGCTGGACATGGATGTGATCGTGCTCGGCGGCGGGCTGATGGGCACCGCCGCAACCTTTTTCCTGCGGCGGCGCGGCCTGACGGTCACGCTGATCGAACGCAACCGTGTCGGAACGGGTGCCACTATCGCCTCCTTCGGCAATATCCGCCGGACCGGGCGCCACCTCACGCAATTGCCGCTGGCGCATCGGTCCCGTGGCCTTTGGGGCGAGGCCGAGCGCCTGCTCGGCCGCGACGTGGAGTTCCGGGCGACCGGCCATCTCCGGCTGATCTTCGAGGAGGATGCGCTGGCGGATATGCGCGCCTATGCCGACGCCGCGCGGCCCTGGGGCCTCGAACTCGAGGAACTCGGCGCCAACGAGATCCGGGCGCGCTTTCCCGGTCTAGGCCCCGGAGCGATCGCGGCCTCCTATTCCCCGCATGACGGCTCCGGGAACCCGCGCCTGATCGCGCCGGCCTTCGCCGATGCAGCCCATCGCCTCGGCGCGGAGATCGTCGAGGAGTGCGAAGTCGGCAGCATCGAGAAGACCGAGGCAGGCTTCCGCGTGACGACGTCCAAGGGTGTGTTCGAGGCCGGAAAGCTGCTCAACACGGCCGGCGCCTGGGGGATGCGGATCGCCGCGCAATTCGGAGAGCCGGTGCCGCTCACCCCGCGCGGGCCGCAGATGGGCGTGACCGAACCCCTGCCCCATCGCATCCTGCCGGTCGTCGGCATCTGGACCCGCCGGCATGGGACCGACGCCTATTTCCGTCAGGTCGAGCGCGGCAATATCGTCTTCGGTGGCGCGGCCGAACGGGTCGACGTCGCGCTTGAACCTGGCCACGCCAAGGCCGATCCGGCGCGGCTGCTGGCGCAGCTTCGCGCCCTGATGCAGCTCCTGCCGGCCCTGGAAAATGTCTCGGTGATCCGCATCTGGTCGGGCTGCGAGGGTTATCTCTCCGACATGCTGCCGGTCATGGGCCCGTCCGGCACCACGCCGGGACTATTCCATGCCTTCGGCTTCAGCGGGCACGGCTTCCAGCTCGGCCCGGGCGTCGGCGATACGATGGCTGAGCTGATCGCGACGGGCACGACCGACATCCCGCTCCACGACTTCCGGATCGAGCGCTTCGCCGACGCGACAAGCGGCCGAAGCCCGGCCGCAGCTTGAAAGCGCCGACCGCTCAGAGCTTGGAGCAGAGCCGGTAGGCTTCGTAGCGCTGAAGGATCAGCGCACGCGCAAGTAAAGCAACCCAGCAATTTAGAATACTTATAATGTTTCCGGCTCGGCTAGCCCTTCCCGCGCGGGGTCGTTAAGAGCTCGCTGCACAGACAACATTTGCTGGAAACAACGCGTGGGCCACTTCAAATCGCTCTTGGTCGCACTTGCGGTTTGCGCCGCGGGCGGACTGACGAATCCGCTTGCGGCGGCGCCGACGAGCTATCCCCTGACCCTCGACAATTGCGGGGCGAAGGTCACCTTCCAGAAAGCTCCGCAGCGCGCCATCGGGCTCGGCCAGAACAGCGCCGAGATCATGCTGCTGCTCGGTCTGCAGGACAGGATGGCGGGCACGGCCTTCTGGCCGAGCAAGGTCCTGCCGCAGCTTGCCGAAGCCAATGCCAAGGTGAAGCTCCTGACCGTGGAATTCCCCACCTTCGAGAGCATGCTCGCCGAGCGGCCCGATTTCGTCGCTGCGTCGCTTCCGACCCTGCTCGGCCCGAGCAGCAAGGTCGCCAAGCGCGAGGATTTCGAGCGCGTCGGCGTTCCCAGTTATCTCTCGCCCAGCACCTGCCTGGAGACCAAGGGCAGCAAGGACGCCTATGGCAGCCGCGCCCAGCTCTGGAGCACGGAGGCGCTTTATCAGGAGATCGACGAGCTCTCCCGGATCTTCGACGTCGCGGATCGCGGCCAGGCCCTGATCGCCGATTTCAAGGCGCGCGAGGCGGCTCTGCGTGCCGGCGTGACGCCGGGCGACAAGAAGCTCTCCTACGTCTTCTGGTTCTCCAGCCCCTCTCCCTCCGCCGATGCTTATCTCGGCGGCAAGAACGGCGCGTCCGGCTTCATCGCCGACCTGCTCGGCGGCCGCAACGCCATCGGCGCCGAGGCCGAGTGGCCGACACTCGGCTGGGAGAGCATCATCGCGGCCAAGCCGGACGTGATCGTCGTCGCCAGCCTCGATCGTAACCGCTGGGAGCTCGACAAGCCGGAGGCCAAGATCAGGTTCCTGACCACTGACCCGGCCGTCAGCCAGCTTGCGGCCGTCAGGAACAAGGCCATCGTGGTCATGGATGGCCAGGCGATGAACCCCGGCGTCCGGACCGTCTATGGCGCCGAGCAGGTCGCGCAGCAATTGAAAGCGCTCGGCCTGCTCAAGTGACCCCGGAACAGGGCGCCCTCGAAGGCAAGGCCGTCTTCGCCTGCCTGATGCTGGCCTCGCTGGTGGCGATCGGGCTTGCCGTCGGGCTCAGCACCGGCATCGGCGATCTGCCGATCCCGCTCGGCACGACCTTCACCGTGATCACCAACCGGCTCGGCTGGACGACGGTCGAGATCGACCGCGTCTACGAGACGGTGATCTGGGATTACCGCTTGAGCCGCGCACTGGTTGCGGCCTTCTGCGGCGCCGGTCTCGCGCTGTCGGGCGCGATCATGCAATCGCTGCTGCGCAACCCGTTGGCGGAGCCCTTTGTGCTCGGCATTTCTGCGGGTGCATCGACCGGCGCGGTCGCCATCATCATCCTGGGCCTGGGCGGCGGCGTTCTGTCACTGTCCGGCGGCGCGTTCCTCGGCGCCTTCGCGGCGTTCTGCTTCGTCGCGCTGCTGTCGAACGGCACGCGCGGCGGCGCCGATCGCACGATCCTGGCGGGCGTCGCGGCGTCCCAGCTTTTCAACGCAACGACCTCCTATATCGTCACCACATCCGGCAACGCCCAGCAGGCGCGCGACGTGATGTTCTGGCTGCTCGGCAGCTTCGGCGGCGTGCGCTGGCCGGAGTTCATGCTGGTCTCGGTCGTCGTCAGCATCGGGCTCGTCGCCTGCCTCTGCTATGCCAGGACGCTCGACACCTTCGCCTTCGGCGACGAGACCGCAGCCTCGCTCGGCGTCAATGTCGACCGGGCGCGCATCGTGCTCTTCGCCCTCACCGCGATGATGACCGCGACCATCGTCAGCATGGTCGGCTCCATCGGCTTCGTCGGCCTGATCGTGCCGCACACGGCGCGCGTGCTCGTCGGCCCCCTCCATGTTCGGCTCCTGCCGGCCTGCATGCTGATCGGCGCAGTCTTCATGGTGCTGGCGGATGTCGCCTCGCGCGCCCTGATCCCGCAGCAGGTGCTGCCGATCGGCGTCGTCACGGCGCTTGTCGGCGTGCCGTTCTTCTCGATCATCCTCTACCGGTTGCAGCGTGCCGCATGAGCATCACGGCTGAGAACCTGGTGTGGCGGATCGGGAGCAAGACCATCGTCGATGGCGTTTCCTTCGTCGCGGAACCCGGCCGGATGCTCGGTCTGCTCGGCCCCAACGGCTCCGGCAAGACCTCGCTGCTGCGCCTGCTGACCGGCCTGAAGCGCCCGCAATCGGGCCGCGTGCTGCTGGGCGACAGCGACCTCGCGTCGCTGGGCGCCCGGGCCGTAGCGCGCCGCGTCGCCTTCGTCGAGCAGCATGCCACCACCAGCGCCAATCTCCGCATCGCCGACATCGTCCGCCTCGGGCGATTCCCGCATCGCTCCTGGCTATCGCGCTGGACCCATGCGGACGACCGCGCCGTGGACGAGGCGCTACAGCGCGCCGGCCTGCAGGACCGGCGCGGCGACCGCTGGCAGAGCCTGTCGGGCGGCGAGAAGCAGCGCACGCATATCGCCAGGGCGCTCGCGCAGACGCCGACCGAGCTGATCCTCGACGAGCCGACCAACCATCTCGACATCCAGCATCAGATCGGCGTGCTGAAGCTCGTCGCGGGCCTGCCGATCACCAGCGTCGTCGCCCTCCACGATCTCAATCACGCCGCGATGTTCTGCGACGCGATCATCGTCATGGAGCAGGGAAAGATCGTGGCATCGGGCGCTCCGGATGTCGTGATCACGGAGGCTCTCCTGCGCGACGTCTTTTCGGTCGAGGCCCGCATCGAGACCTCGCCCCATCACCAAAGGCCGCATATCCACTACCTGCGCTGATCGGACCGCTCGTCGATGCGGCCACAGACCCTTTTGAGCGTGACGACGGCATCGGCCCGATAGGCGGGGCGACGGCCGGCGAAAAGCCTCCGATCCGGATAAAACGGGAAATGCTCTGAAGGAGACGTGCCCGATGAAGACCCGGGAAGCCCGCTGCAGTTGCGGGCAATTGCGCATCACCTGCACCGGGGATCCGGCGCTCGTCGCGCTCTGCCATTGCCGCGAGTGCCAGAGACGGACGGGCAGCGCCTATGGCGTCGCGGCGTTCTTCGGACGCGAAGCCGTTACCGTTTTCGGACGCTTCAGCGATTACGAGCGGCCGGCCGATAGCGGCCATCGCGTGCTCCACCATTTCTGCCCGGTCTGCGGGAGCACGGTGTTCTGGCAGCCGTCGCGCAAGCCGGAGATGGTCGCGGTCGCGATCGGCGCCTTCGCCGACCCGGATTTTCCCGGACCGGGCAAGGAAGTGTTCGAGCAGCACCGCCTGCCCTGGGCGACGGTGCAGCTCGACGAGCGCTGATCAGACCAGGCGGCTCTGAGCCTTCGCCGCCTCGATGAAGCTGGCGAAGAGCGGGTGCGGCTCGAAGGGGCGCGACTTCAGCTCGGGATGGTACTGCACGCCGATGAACCAGGGATGGTCGGGATATTCGACAGTCTCGGGCAGCAGGCCGTCGGGCGAGAGGCCGGCGAAACGCAGGCCCTTCGCCTCCAGCTTCTCGCGATAGCCCATGTTCACCTCGTAGCGGTGGCGATGGCGCTCGGAGATTTCGGTCGAGCCGTAGATCTCGGCGATCTTCGAGCCGGCCGCCAGCGTCGAGGCATAGGCGCCGAGCCGCATCGTGCCGCCGAGATTGCCGCCGGCCGCGCGCTCTTCCAGCTCGTTGCCACGCATCCATTCGGTCATCAGGCCGACGACCGGCTCTTCGGTCGGGCCGAATTCGGTCGAATTGGCGTTCTCGATGCCGGCGAGCGAACGCGCCGCCTCGATCACCGCCATCTGCATGCCGAAGCATATGCCGAAATACGGCACCTTCCGGTTGCGCGCGAAGGTCGCCGCCTTGATCTTGCCCTCGGCGCCGCGATGGCCGAAGCCGCCGGGCACGAGGATGCCGTGGACATGCTCGAGGAAGGGCGCCGGGTCCTCCTTCTCGAAGACCTCGGACTCGATCCAGTCGAGATTGACCTTCACATTGTTGGCGATGCCGCCATGGGTCAGCGCCTCGATGAGGGACTTATAGGCGTCCTTCATCCCAGTGTACTTGCCGACGACGGCGATGGTGACCTCGCCTTCCGGGTTCTTCACCCGGTCGGAGATGCGCTTCCAGCCGGTGACGTCCGGCTCCGGCTTGGCGTCCATGCCGAAGGCGGCGAGCACTTCGGTGTCGAGCCCCTCGGCATGGTAGGAGAGCGGCACGTCATAGATCGAGGCGACGTCGCGGGCCTCGATCACCGCGGTCTCGCGGACATTGCAGAACAGCGCGAGCTTGCGGCGCTCCTCGCGCGGAATCTCGCGATCGGTGCGGCAGAGCAGGATGTCGGGCTGGATGCCGATCGAGCGCAGCTCGGCGACCGAATGCTGGGTCGGCTTGGTCTTCAATTCGCCGGCGGTCGGGATATAGGGCAGCAGCGTCAGGTGCACGAAGATGCACTGGCCGCGCGGCAGCTGCTGGTTGGTCTGGCGGATGGCTTCCAGGAAGGGCAGGCTCTCGATATCGCCGACCGTGCCGCCGATCTCGACCAGCGTGAAGTCGTAGCCCTCGTTGCCGGTGAGGATGAATTCCTTGATGGCGTTGGTGACATGCGGGACGACCTGGATCGTCGCGCCGAGATAATCGCCACGGCGCTCCTTGGTCAGGATGTCCATGTAGATGCGGCCGGTGGTGATGTTGTCGCCCTTGTTGCAGGGCCGGCCGGTGAAGCGCTCGTAATGGCCGAGGTCGAGATCGGTCTCGGCGCCGTCATCGGTGACGAAGACCTCGCCGTGCTGATACGGGCTCATCGTGCCCGGATCGACATTCAGGTAGGGGTCGAGCTTGCGCAGGCGGACCGTATGGCCGCGTGCCTGGAGAAGGGCTGCGAGAGCCGCCGCCGCCAGGCCTTTGCCAAGCGAGGACACCACGCCGCCGGTGATGAAAACATACCGCGTCATGGGAGGTCACCTCTATCGCCACGGGGTCGATTCGCTAAGCGCGTTCTGAGCAGTCCCGCCTTGCCCTGCGCGCTTGTCCACAAAAGAGAAGGCCGGTCGCCCGGCCCCTCCAAACTCAAAAGAGAAGGGCCGGTTTCCCGGCCCGTACCCTGTCTTACTGCTGCGGCGCCGCTGGCGGCGTCGGCGGCTGGGCGCCGCCCTGATTCTGGTTCTGCATCTGGCGGAGCTGATCGAGGACGCCGCCGGCATTCGGAGCGCTCGGCCCCGCAGGCGCGCCAGGCGTGGCCGGGGCGGAGGTCGCAGGCGCGCCGTCGATGATCGAGCGCTGCACGCGGCCGCGCGTCGCCATCACCGCCAGCACGATCGAGGTCAGGAAGAACAGGCCGGCGAGGATCGCCGTGGCGCGGGTCAGGGCATTGGCCTGGCCGCGGCCGGTCATGAAGCCGCCGACGCCGCCCCCGCCGCCGGAGCCCATGCCGAGGCCGCCGCCTTCGGAGCGCTGCAGCAGCACGACGCCGACGAGCGCGACGACGATGATCAGGTGGATGACGATGAGAACGTTCTGCATGGTCTCACGAAAATGGGCATGGCGCGGGCCGCCGCCAAGGGCCACCCGCTCCTCCTCGAAGATCGAGGCGAATTCGGCGCGGCACATAACATGCGTGGACCGGCAGCGCCACCCCTGCGCGCCGGCCTATTCACGCAACGCGTGTTCAGATGGCACAGGCCCGGGCGATCGCCAGGAATTCCTCGGCCTTGAGGCTGGCGCCGCCGACGAGCGCGCCGTCGACATTGGCGACATTCATCAATTCGGCGGCGTTCGCTGGCTTCACCGAGCCGCCATAGAGCAGCCGGACGCCGGCAGCGGCCTGCTTGCCGAGCAGGCGGCCGAGCTCGGCGCGGATCGCCTCATGCATCTCAGCGACATCGGCCGCGGTCGGCGTCAGGCCCGTGCCGATCGCCCAGACCGGCTCATAGGCGACTACGAGCGTCGCGGGCGTCGCACCCTCGGGCACCGAGCCGCGCAATTGCTTCTTGACGACGGCAAGCGCCTTGCCGGCCTCGCGCTCGTCTTTCGTCTCGCCGACGCAGACGATCGGCACCAGCAGCGCCTTCTGCGCAGCTTCGGCCTTGGCCTTGACCGTGGCGTTGGTCTCGCCATGCAGCGTGCGGCGCTCGGAATGGCCGACGATGCAGAAGCTTGCGCCGGCGTCGGCAAGCATCGCGGCGGAGATTTCGCCGGTGAAGGCGCCGGAGCCTTGCGTGCTGCAATCCTGCCCGCCGGTCGCGATGCGCGAGCCGATCAGGGCCGCGGTCGCCGTGAACAGCAGGCTGGCGGGCGGGCAGATGGCGAGGTCGACGGCCGGTTTCAGCGCGGCGTCGTAGCCCCTGGCCACCTCGGCCGCGATGGCGAGGTCGGCTTTCAGCCCGTTCATCTTCCAGTTGCCCGCCACCAGCGGCTTGATGCTGCGCGTCACGTCGATCCTCCGAAAATTCGCTGCCCCGGCTCTAGCAACGCCCGGCCGGCGCCGCAATCGCGTGCAACTGCGCATCGGACTGTGACGGCGATTGCGGCTTTCGCCGCCGGTTCCTATAAGCAGCGCCGGAAAATACGCGTGCGGGCATGTTTCCGCGCCACGAACAGGTTCAGGGAAAGACAGCTTCCATGATGATGCAGGGCATCCGCAAGGCGAGTCAGGGTTTGCTCGGCAAGCTCGTCATCAGTGTCCTGTTCGGCGTCCTGATCCTCGCCTTCGCGATCTGGGGCGTCGGCGACATCTTCCGCGGCTATGGCCGCAACGAGGTCGCCAAGATCGGCAAGGCCGAGATCGGCGTCGAGCAGATGCGGACGGCCTATCAGAACGAGATCCAGAACCTGATCCGCCAGCAGCGCCGGCAGATCTCGCCGGAGATGGCGCGCGCGCTCGGCCTCGACCGGCAGGTGCTCTCCCGCCTGCTCACCGAGTCGACGCTCGACCAGACGGCGCAGGGCATGCGGCTCGCCGTCTCCGACGACACCATTCGCAACCTGATCTTCGACGACCAGGTCTTCCGCGACGCCGCCGGCCAGTTCTCGCCGGCCCGCTTCAATGAGCTGCTGCGCTCGAACGGCTATACCGAGCAGAGCTACGTCGCGCTCCAGCGCTCGACGATCCTGCGCCAGCAGCTCTCGGAGATGGTCGTCGGAGCGCTGACCGCGCCGGTCGCGCTGCAGGAGGTCGGCAGCCGCCTGCGCAACGAGAAGCGCTCGATCACCTTCGCCCGCATGCCCGCCAGCGCCGCCGGCGAGATCGCGGCGCCGAGCGAGGACCAGCTCAAGACCTTCTTCAACGACCGCAAGATCGCCTTCCGCGCGCCGGAATACCGGACGGCCGCCATCCTCTCGATCACCGCGGAGACGCTCGCCGATCCCGCCAAGATCACCGACGAAGAGGCCAAGGCGCGCTACGAGGCGACGAAGGCCCAGCGCTTCACCACGGTCGAGACGCGCACCGTGCAGCAGATCCTGTTCCCGAACCAAGAGGACGCCAAGGCCGCCAAGGCCAAGATCGACGGCGGCGAAACCTTCGACGAGATCGCGACCGAGCGGAACGTCGCCTTCAACGACCTGACGCTGGGCACCTTCACCCGCGCGCAGATGGTCGACCCCGTCGTGCGCGACGCCGCTTTCGGGCTCGAGGAAGGCGCCGTCAGCACGCCGGTCAAGGGCGCCTTCGGCACGGTGCTGCTGCGCGTCACCAAGGTCGACGGCGCGCATGTGCGCCCGTTCGAGGAGGTCGCCGCCGAGGTGAAGCAGGAGCTGGCGACGAGCCGCGCCGCCGCCCAGGTCACCGAGTTGCACGACAAGATCGAGGACCAGCGCGCCTCCGCCAAGCCGCTTGCCGAGATCGCCAAGGACCTCGACCTGAAGCTGCGCACGGCCGGCCCGATGAATGCCGGCCTCGGCAAGCCCGACGGCTCGCGCGAAGAGGCGCTGCCGGGCGGCGACCCGACGCTGCAGGCGATCTTCCGTTCGGATATCGGCGTCGACAACGAGGCGATCCGCCTGCCCCGCGACACCGGCTATGTCTGGTTCGACGTCACCAAGATCGATCCGGCGCGCGAACGGAGCTTCGACGAGGTCAAGGCCGAGGTCGAGACGCAGTGGCGCGCCGACGAGACGTCCGCGAAGCTCTCGGCGAAAGCCCGCGAGCTCAGCGAGCGGGTCGACAAGGGCGAAAGCTTCGACGTGGTCGCGGCTTCGGCCGGGCTGACCATCGAGACCGCCGCCGATCTCGGCCGGCAGGACCAGCGCCCCGAACTGCCGGGCACGGTCGTCGCCCAGGTCTTCGGCACCGCCGCTGGCAAGAGCGGTTCCGCCGCCACGCCGGATGGCGGGCGCATCCTGTTCAAGGTCGATTCGGCGACTGTCGCGCCTTATGTCCGCACGACGCAGGAAGCCGGCAATTTCGAGCGCCTGCTCTCGCAAAGCGTCGGCGAGGATATCATGCTGCAATATGTCGCGAAGCGGCAGGCCGAGCTCGGCGTCAGCATCAACGAGGCCGCCTTCCGCAACGCGACAGGCGGGGCGCAGAACTGACGATGCAGCCGCTTCCGGATTTCGAGCGCTTCGCGCAGACCTACGAGACCGGCGCGCCGCAATTGCTGCGGCAGGTGCTTGTCGGCGATTGCGAGACGCCGGTCGCTGCCTTCCTGAAGCTACGCCATGCCACGACCGGCCCGGCCTTCCTGCTCGAATCGGTCGAGGGTGGCTCCGTGCGCGGCCGCTATTCGATGATCGGGCTGGAGCCCGACCTGATCTGGCGCTGCCATCACGGGCAGGCCTCGCTCTGCCGGACGGCTTTGGGCGAGACCTTCCTCGACGATCCGCGCCCGGCCTTCGAAAGCCTGCGCGCGCTGCTGGAAGAAAGCGCCATTCCGGAAGCCGAGGGGCTGCCGCCGATGGCGTCCGGCGTGTTCGGCTATCTCGGCTACGACATGGTGCGCCTGATGGAGCGCTTGCCGGCGCCGAAGGAAACCGGCACCGGCGTGCCCGACGCCATCCTGACGCGGCCGACGCTGATGGTGGTGTTCGACTCGGTGCGCGACGAGATCCATGTCGTCACGCCTGTCCGGCACATGCCGGGCGTCGGCGCGCGCCATGCCTATGAACGGGCGCAGGAGCGGCTGGACGCCGTGGTGCAGGCGCTGGAAGGCGCCCTCCCCGCCGAGGCCGAGATCGACATCGCCAACCTGCCCGAGCCGGTCACCACCTCGAACACGAGCGAGGCCGAGTATCTGGAGATGGTCGACAAGGCGAAGGAGTACATCCGCGCCGGCGACATCTTCCAGGTCGTGCTGTCGCAGCGCTTCGAGGCGCCGTTCGCGCTGCCGCCCTTCGCGCTCTACCGGGCGCTGCGGCGGGTCAATCCGGCGCCCTTCCTTTGCTATCTCGATTTCGGCGATTTCCAGATCGTCTGCTCGAGCCCCGAGATCCTGGTGCGCCTGCGCGACGACACGGTCACGATCCGGCCGATCGCCGGGACGCGGCGGCGCGGCGCGACCGAGGCCGAGGACAATGCCCTGGCCGAGGAACTGCTGGCCGATCCGAAGGAGCGCGCCGAGCACCTGATGCTGCTCGACCTCGGGCGCAACGATGTCGGCCGCGTCGCCGAGATCGGCACGGTCAAGGTCACCGATTCGTTCTTCATCGAGCGCTACAGCCAGGTGATGCACATCGTCTCGAACGTCGAGGGCAGGATCGACCCGAAGCACGATTCGCTCGGTGCCCTCATCGCCGGCTTTCCCGCCGGGACGGTCTCGGGCGCGCCGAAGGTCCGGGCGATGGAGATCATCGACGAGCTGGAGCGCGATGCGCGCGGCGCCTATGCCGGCTGCATCGGCTATTTCGGCGCCAATGGCGAGATGGATACCTGCATCGTGCTGCGCACGGCGGTGGTCAAGGACGGGCGCATGCATGTCCAGGCCGGCGCCGGCATCGTCTACGATTCGAACCCGGCCTCCGAGCAGGAGGAGTGCATCAACAAGGCCAAGGCCCTGTTCCGTGCCGCCGAGGAAGCGATCCGCTTCGCCGCCCGCACCGGGCGCGGCCAGTAACCGTACAAAACGGCCAAGAACCTGGCCAGCTTGTCTCGGAGTCGCTTCGTCATCCCGGGCTTGCCCCGGGATCCATCGGAGGGCTCCGGAACTCTACGATGGATCCCGGATCGGCGCGGCTTTGCCGCTTGTCCGGGATGACGGGGAGTGCGCCAGAACCAGCATGCCCCAAACAGAAACGCCCCGCCGGGATCGGCGGGGCGTTTCTGTTTCAGCGAGCCTTGCTCTCAGTGCCCCTTGCCGGGCACCGAGGTCATCCTGTCGACCCAGGCGATGCCGATGGCCGAGAGGATGAAGACGACATGGATCAGCGTCTGCAGCAGGACGCCGGATTCGGTGTAGTTCGCCGTCTTGCCGGCGATGCCGATATTGCCGGCCTCGATGAAGGTCCTGAGCAGGTGGATCGACGAGATGCCGATGATCGCCATGGCGAGCTTGATCTTGAGCACGCTCGCATTGACGTGGCTCAACCATTCCGGCTGGTCGGGATGGCCCTCGAGCCGCAGACGCGAGACGAAGGTCTCGTAGCCACCGACGATGACCATGATCAGCAGGTTCGAGATCATCACCACGTCGATCAGCCCGAGCACGACCAGCATGATCTGCTGCTCGCTGAAATCGAAGGCGTGGGTGACGAGGTGCCAGAGCTCCTTGAGGAACAGGAAGACATAGACGCATTGCGCCACGATGAGGCCGATATAGAGCGGCAGCTGCAGCCAGCGCGAGCTGAAGATCAGGGCCGGCAGCGGCTTCATCGGGCCCAGTTGGGCGGACGGGTCGCGCGGTTGCGCCATGGTCGGGTTCCGATCCTTCTGAAAACATGTCGATTGGCGGATGCAACGCTAGATGGAGGGGAAATCCCGTCTGCGCAAGCAGCCTTCGCGTTGCTTTCGCGAGCAAAAGCGACGGCAGCGTGACGGCCCATTTATGCCCGGATTGACTGCTAGCTTCCCCTGTGGTCACGGGACCGCTACATTCGAATCCAAACGGGGGAACATGCGGAGTTCCGCTCGCCAGGTCTCGCAGAGGAGTTTCGACATGATCAGGACGCTCGTCGTCGCTGCCGCCCTTGCGGGCGGTGCCCTACTCGCCCTTCCGGCCTCGGCCGCCCCGCTGGCGCCCGCGACCTCTGCCGTCGCGACCGCACGGCCCGGCAGCGATCTCGTCCAGAACGTGCAGTACTATCGCCGCTACGGCTATGGTCCGCGTTACTACGGTGGCTATCGCCGGGGTCCGGCGGTCGGCGCCGGCATCGCGGCCGGCATCATCGGCGGCGCGCTCGCCGCCGGCGCATTGGCCGCCCCGCCCCCGGCGGTCTATTACGAGCCGGAGCCGGTCTATGTTGCGCCGCCCGTGGTCTATGCCCGGCCGGTGCCGCGCGCCTATGGCTACAGCGTCGAGGATACCGATGCCGTCGCCTACTGCTCGCGCCGCTTCCGCAGCTACAACCCGGAGACCGGGACCTATATCGCCGCTGGCGGCGTCGTCCGCGCCTGCCCCTGACACCAGGAGACAGAGCGATCGCAGACAAGGACTCCCCGCAGCCATGCGGGGAGTTTTTCGTTTGCGGTCTTGCCTTGGCCGCGACCGTGCCGCTTATCCTGCGGCTCGTCTGAATCGGAGCGTCTCGTGCGGATCGCCACCTGGAACGTCAATTCGGTCAGGCAGCGCCTCGGCCATCTCCTCGATTTTCTGAAAGAGGCCGAGCCAGATGCGCTCTGCCTGCAGGAGATCAAGTGCGTGGACGCCGATTTCCCGCGCACCGAGATCGAGGCCGCCGGCTGGCACGTCGAGACGCACGGGCAGAAGACCTTCAACGGCGTCGCGATCCTCAGCCGCGCGCGCCTGGAGGATGTCCGGCGTGGCTTGCCGGGCGACGATGGCGACGAGCAGGCGCGCTATCTGGAAGGCGTGCTGCCGTTGGGTGACGGCGTGGTGCGCGTCGCCTCGATCTACCTGCCGAACGGCAACCCGCCGAACACCGAGAAATACCCCTACAAGCTCGGCTGGATGCATCGCCTGACCGCCCATGCGCGGATGCTGATGGAGCATGAGGAGCCGCTGGTGCTGGCCGGCGACTACAATGTCATCCCCGAGCCGCACGACGCCCGCGACCCGGCCGCCTGGGTCAGCGATGCGCTGTTCCTGCCGCAGACGCGCGCAGCCTTCCGCGGGCTCCTGAATCTCGGCATGACCGAGGCCCTGCGCAGCACGACCGACACATCCGGTCTCTATACATTCTGGGACTATCAGGCCGGCGCTTGGCAGCGGAACAACGGCATCCGCATCGACCATCTCCTGCTCTCGCCGCAGGCGGCGGACAGGCTTTCGGGCGTGAAGATCGCCAAGCATGTCCGCGGCTGGGAGAAGCCCTCGGACCATGTCCCGGTGATGATCGACTTGCACTGAGGGCGGCAACCGAGCCGCGCGTCCAGTAGCGACCCGTTCAGCTGGAGAGTATTCGGCTTTTCGATGCAACCTCAGCGTCATCCCGGACAAGCCGCGCAGCGGCGCCGATCCGGGATCCATCGTAGAGCTCCACAGCCCTTCGATAGATCCCGGGGCAAGCCCGGGATGACGACGTGGTTCCGAGGGACTCAGGACGCTCTAAGGCAGCAGATCAATTTTGAGGCGCGGCACCGTTGCGCGAATTGACCAGATGCTGCCGTTCGATCAGCGCCAACGCCGCTGAACGGTCGTTCGCCGAGGCGGCCGCGAAGGCGATGTCATGCCGTTCGATGATCCAGGCCTCGCGGGCCGGATCGGCGCCCTCGCGGGCCATGGCGAGCCACATCAGGCCCAGCACCGGCTGGCGGGGCACGCCCTCGCCGCCGCGCAGCAACATCTCGCCGAAGGCGGCGCGGGCCGGCGCATGGCCCTTTTCGGCCGCTAGCTTCATCCAGCGTGCCGCCTGGCGCGGATCGCGGCTGGCGCCCTGCCCGGTCATGTAGAGGCGGGCGAGGTTGTACTGGCCGTCCGGGTCGCCGAAATAGGAGGCGGCATAGTGGAACATGTCGAAGGCCCGGTCGGGATTGGGCTTCACATAGCTGCCCTTGATGCCGTCCGAGAAATAGTTGCCCAGCGCCACGAAGGCGCTGCCGACGAGACGGGCATCGGCCGTCCCGGGCATGGCGTCGGCATTCTCGTCGGCGATCTTCGAGAAATACTCGAAGGCCTTGAGATCATTGGCCGGGACGCCCTCGCCGCCGGCATACATCCGGCCGAGCTTGTACTGCGCCGTGAGATGGCCCTGCGAAGCGGCATACTCGAGCGCGCGGACGGCACCGACCTTGTTGCCCGCGGTCGAGTCGCGCATCCAAGCCTTCAGCGCGTCGCGCGCGCTGGTGAAGGGCACGAGCGGCAGTGCTGTATGAGCGGTCGGCGTATCGGGGCCGGGAATAACGGTCGCAGCGCCAGCACCCGGGACAGAATCCTCCGGCTCCGGCAGCGCCCCGCCCGGAATGGCGCGCGGCGGCAGCAGCGGCTTCGCGCCTGAAAAGTCCTGCGCCAGGACGACCTGCTGGCCGCCGAGCATCAGGAACAGGCAAGCTATGATCGAGCTAGATATCCGCATAGCAATGGGTTTCGGCCGCCCCTCCTGGGTGGGTGACGGCGCCGCCTTTGGCGGAGCCGACCGTCTGCGCGTATTTCCACAGCGCGCCGGAATTGTAGTCGGTCTTCCGCGGTTTCCAGTCCTTACGACGCGCTTCAAGTTCGGCATCAGAAAGGCGGACTGCGAGCTTTCCTGTGATGGCGTCGAGCTCGATGATGTCGCCGTCGCGGATCAGGCCGATCGGGCCGCCGACAGCGGCTTCAGGCCCGACATGGCCGACGCAGAAGCCACGCGTCGCGCCCGAGAATCGGCCGTCGGTGATGAGCGCGACCTTGTCGCCCATGCCCTGGCCGTAGAGGGCTGCGGTGGTCGACAGCATCTCGCGCATGCCGGGGCCGCCCTTTGGGCCCTCGTAGCGGATGACGAGCACGTCGCCTTCCTTGTAGGTCCGGTTCTTGACCGCCTCGAAGGCGTCCTCCTCGCGGTCGAAGCAGCGGGCGGGGCCGGTGAAGACGAGCTGGTCCTCGGGCATGCCGGCGATCTTCACGATCGCGCCTTCCGGGGCGAGATTGCCCTGCAGGCCGACGACGCCGCCGGTGACCGTGATCGGCTTGTCGGCGCGGTAGACCACGTCCTGCTGGTCGTTCCACTTCACCGAGGCCATGTTCTCGGCGATGGTGCGGCCGGTGACGGTCATGCAGTCGCCGTGCAGGTAGCCGGCATCGAGCAGGCTCTTCATCACCAGCGGGATGCCGCCGACCTCGAACATGTCCTTGGCGACATATTTTCCACCGGGCTTCAGGTCGGCGATATAGGGCGTCTTCTTGAAGATCTCGGCGACCTCGAAGAGGTCGAAATCGATGCCGCATTCGTGCGCGATCGCCGGCAGGTGCAACGCGCCATTGGTCGAGCCGCCGGTGGCGGCGACGACCATCGCGGCATTCTCCAGCGCCTTGCGGGTGACGATGTCGCGCGGGCGGATATTCCGGGCGATCAGCTCCATCACCATCTCGCCGGCGGTGTAGCAGAAGGTGTCGCGGACGTCGTAGGGCGCAGGCGCCCCGCAGCTATAGGGCAGCGCCAGGCCGATCGCCTCGGCGACCGTCGCCATGGTGTTGGCGGTGAACTGGGCGCCGCAGGAGCCGGCCGAGGGGCAAGCGACCTCCTCGAGCTCCTTCAGGTCCTCGTCCGACATCGCGCCGACCGAATGCTTGCCGACGGCCTCGAACACGTCCTGGACGGTGACCGGGCGGCCCTTGAAATTGCCGGGCAGGATCGAGCCGCCATAGATGAAGATCGAGGGCACGTTGAGGCGCACCATCGCCATCATCATGCCGGGCAGCGACTTGTCGCAGCCGGCGAGGCCGACCAGCGCATCGTAGCAATGGCCGCGCATGGTGAGCTCGACCGAATCGGCGATGACCTCGCGGGAGGCCAGCGACGACTTCATGCCCTGGTGGCCCATGGCGATGCCGTCGGTGACGGTGATGGTGCAGAACTCGCGCGGCGTGCCGCTGGCGGAAGCGACGCCCTTCTTGACGGCCTGGGCCTGGCGCATCAGCGAGATGTTGCAGGGGGCGGCCTCGTTCCAGCAGGAGGCGACGCCGACGAAGGGCTGCGCGATCTGCTTCGCGGTCATGCCCATCGCGTAATAATAGGAACGGTGCGGGGCCTTGGCCGGGCCGACGCTCACATGGCGGCTCGGCAGCCTCGACTTGTCGTACACACGCCCGTCCATCGCCACTCGCCCTGTCCCCCGACCAGCACGGCGCGAAGATGTGCCACGCCATGCCTGCCCGGAGCAATCACGCCCCCGAAAACCCGAAAACCCTCCGGAACCCTGCCGGGCTCCGCGCGTTACACCTGATTTTGATATATCTCAGGCACTTAACGCAGTGTTTTGCTGGGCTTCGTTTGTGGCGGCTTCGCGGCGATTGTGGCTGCCGGGGCGGTGCGGGATACCGTTCCCATCCGGGTGTTGCGCCGATGTCACAAAACTTCGGCCGGCGGGTTGACGTAACGGCGGCTCAAAGCACCATCGGCAGTACGAAGAAGCCGCCGACCACAACCACGAGCAGCGCCAGCGCCACCATCGGCAGGTGCTTCTCGATGAAGATGCGGATGTCGTCGCCGTAGAAGCGCAGCGCCACCGCGATCATCAGGAAGAAGGTCGCGCGCGAGACGACCATGCCGATGGTGAACTTCCACAGGTCGAAATGCAGGAAGCCGGACATGATCGTAACGATCTTGAACGGGATTGGCGTCAGGCCCTTGGTCACGAGCACCCAGAACCAGTAGTCCTGCGAGGTCGCGATCAGGCTGGCGGCCTTGTCCTGCAGGCCGTAGATGCCGATCAGCCAGGCGCCGACCGATTCATAGAGCAGCGCGCCGATGGCATAGCCGAGATAGCCGCCGAGCACCGCGCCGAGCGAGCAGATGCCGGCATAGAACCAGGCCCGGTCCGGCCGGGCGATGCACATCGGAATCAGCAGCGGGATCGGCGGCAGCGGGCTGAACGAGCTTTCGATGAAGGTGATGCCGAAGAGCAGCCACGGGGCCGCAGGATGGGAGGCGTAGGAAACGCACCAGTCATAGGCTCGCTTGAGCATGGGTTCTGAACAGCCGGTCCTTGGCCGCCACGCTTCTGCATGGCGGAATTGCGTCGGGCGCATCTAAGCGGGGTCCGCGAGAGAATGCCAGTCCTCTCTTGGCTCAGCGTCAATTTGACGACACGGGCGTGACCGGAATGCGTCGCCTACGCCAGACCTTGGCTTGGTATGCCGGCCCTCGTTTTCAAAAGGGGCCGGTCAACACAGCGCCGTCATTCCGGGCGCAGCGAAGCGGAGACCCGGAATCCATCGTAGAGCGCGGCGCCCTTCGATGGATTCCGGATCGGCGCCGCTTCGCGACTTGTCCGGAATGACGGCGCGGATTGCAGCAGGACAGCTTCTTACGCCAGCCGCGTCAGGGCCTCCGCGACCTTGATCTTGCGAGCCTCGGCCGCGGCCTTGCGCTCGCGATTCTCCTCGACGATCTCCTCCGGCGCGCGGGCCATGAAATCGGGGTTGCCGAGCTTCTTCTCGACGACCGCGATGTCCTGGTCGAGCTTGGCGAGCTCTTTGGTCAGGCGGGAGCGTTCGGCATCGAGATCGATCAGGCCGGCGAGCGGCAGCGCCGCGACCTCGCCGCGCACGATGATCTGGGCCGACTGGGCCGGTGCCGCCGTCTCGAAAGCGATATCGGAAACGCGCGCGAGGCGCTCGATCATCGGCCGCCAGCTCTCGATCGTCGCGCGCGTCGCATCCGAGGCGTTGACGAGGACGAGCGGGGCCTGCGTTCCGGCCGGGACGTTCACTTCGGAGCGGACCGAGCGGATATCCGAGATCAGGTCGACCACGAAGCCGATCTCGGCCTCGGCGGCCGCATCCTTGAGGCCCGAGAGGTCCTGCCAGCGGGTCAGGCAGACCAACGAGGCATCGCCATCCTTGAGCTTGCGCGGCGCACCGGCCTCGGCCTTCTGTGCCCAGAGCTCCTCGGTGAGGAACGGCATGAACGGGTGCAGAAGCTGGCAGATCAGGTCGATGACGTAAGCGACCGTCGCCTGCGTCTCGGCACGTGCCGCGGCATCGACGCCCTCGCCCTGCAGCACGGGCTTGGCGAGTTCGAGATACCAGTCGCAGAACTGGTTCCAGACGAAGCGATAGGCCGCGCCGGCCGCCTCGTTGAACTTGAAGCTCGGGATGCCGGCCGCGATGTCCTCGGCGGCCTGCGCGGCTTCGCTGAGGATCCAGCAGTTGAGCGGCTGCTTGACGCTGGCCGGGTCGAAACCTTCCGCCCGGGCACAACCGTTCAGCTCCGCGAAACGCGCGGCGTTCCAGATCTTGGTCGCGAAGTTGCGATAGCCCTCGACGCGCTGCGTGCTGAGCTTGATGTCGCGCCCCTGCGCCGCCATGGCCGACAGCGTGAAGCGCAGCGCGTCGGCGCCGTATTTGTCGACCAGCGTGAGCGGATTGATGACGTTGCCCTTGGACTTCGACATCTTCGCGCCCTTCTCGTCGCGAACGATGGCGTGGATGTAGACGTCCTTGAACGGCACCTCGTCCATGACGTTGAGGCCCATCATCATCATCCGGGCGACCCAGAAGAAGATGATGTCGAAGGCGGTGACGAGCGTCGCTGTCGGGTAATAGTGCTTCAGCTCGGCCGTCTGCTCCGGCCAGCCCAGCGTCGAGAACGGCCAGAGCGCCGAGGAGAACCAGGTGTCGAGCACGTCCTCGTCGCGGGTCAGCGCGACGGTGTCGCCGTAATGGCCCATCGCCAGCGTCTGCGCCTCGGCCTCCGACTCGGCGACGAAGACCTCGCCATCCGGCCCGTACCAGGCGGGGATCTGGTGGCCCCACCAGAGCTGGCGCGAGACGCACCAGGGCTCGATATTCTCCAGCCAGTCGTAGAAGACCTTGGTCCAGTTCTCGGGGGTGAACTTGGTGCGCCCGTCCTGGACGGCCTTGATCGAGCGCTGCGCCAACGGCTTGACGTCGACATACCACTGGTCCGTGAGCCAGGGCTCGATCACGACATCGGAACGGTCGCCATGCGGGACGGTATGGGTGTTCGGCTCGACCTTAACGAGCAGGCCGCGCGCGGCCATCATCTCGACGACGCGGCGACGCGCGACGAAGCGGTCGGCGCCGTCGAGCGCCAGCGTCTCGGCCTCCGGCTTGGCGCCGGCCAGGAAATCCTCGTTGCCGGCAAGCAGGATGCGCGCCTCGCCGTCGAGGATGTTGACGACGTCGAGCTGGTGGCGCTTGCCGACCTCGAAATCGTTGAAATCATGGGCGGGCGTGATCTTGACCGCTCCGGTGCCCTTCTCCGGGTCGGCATAGTCGTCGCCGAAGATCGGGATGACGCGGCCGACCAGCGGCAGCACGGCCTTGCGGCCGATCAGATGGCCGATCGTCTCGTTCTCGGGGTGAACCGCGACGCCGGTATCGCCCAGCATCGTCTCCGGACGCGTCGTCGCGACAGTGATGAAGGTCGAGGCGTCGTCCGCGTCGTAGGTCGCGCCTTCGAGCGGGTAGTTGAAATAGTAGAGATGGCCGTTCGGGTCGCGGCTCAAGGCCTTGTCGAGCTTGGCCGCGTCGAATTCTTCCTCGCCGCCGCGCTGCCATTTGAACGTGCCGGTCTTCTCGACCTGTAGCACCTCGATGTCGGAGATCGCGGTCTGGAACTTGGGGTCCCAGTTCACGAGGCGCTTGGCGCGGTAGATCAGCCCCTGCTTGTGCAGGCTGACGAAGACCTTGAGGACGGCGGCGGACAGCCCCTCGTCCATGGTGAAGCGCTCGCGCGACCAGTCGCAGGAGGCGCCGAGGCGGCGGAGCTGGTTGACGATCGTGCCGCCCGACTCCTCCTTCCACTTCCAGACCTCGGCGAGGAAGGCCTCGCGGCCCATCGTGCGGCGGTCGGTCTTGTTCTCGGCGGCGAGCTTGCGCTCGACGACCATCTGGGTCGCGATGCCGGCATGGTCGGTGCCCGGCTGCCAGAGCACGTCCTTGCCGCGCAAGCGTTCGAAGCGGCAGAGCACGTCCTGCAGCGTGTTGTTGAGCGCGTGGCCCATATGCAGCGAGCCGGTAACGTTCGGCGGCGGGATCACGATGCAATAGGGCTCGGCGCCGGGGGCCGCGCCCCTGCCCGCCTTGAAGGCCTGCGCCTCGTCCCAGGCCTTGCTGATCCGGGCCTCGACGGCGGCCGGTTCGAAAGTCTTGTCCATCATCGCATCGCTCGAACGCAGAAAGGCCGGGGAACCTGCCCCGGCCGGAAAAATCACGGGCCAAAAAGGTCTCGGCCCTTAAGAGCCCATGCACGGGCCGCGCGTCAACGTTTTCGATGACGGGCCGCACCTTGCAAGCCCTGCATAGACCTCAGGCGAGATTGGACTGCAGGAACCAGAGCGACTTGTCGAGCATGCGGGAATAGGCGGTGAGCAGGTCTGCGGTGTCGGCATCGCCGGCCTCGTCGGACGCATCGATCGCCTCGCGCACCTTGTTGGCGGTGTCGGCATAGCGCTCGATCAGGGCGGCGAGATGGTCCTGAACCGAAACGATCTCGGTCGGATACGGCTTGAGCGAGGTGGACTGCGCCGTCGTCTGCGTCGTGCCGAAGGCGATGCCGCCGAGCTGGGCGATGCGCTCCGCGACCGTGTCGATATGGATGTCGAGCTCATCGCGGAAGCCGTCGAGCATCAGGTGAATGCCGATGAAGCCCGGCCCTTTCAGGTTCCAATGCGCCTGCTTGGTGACGAGCGAGAGATCGATGCCGTCGGCGAGGCGCTCGTTGAGCAGGCCGATGACCTTGGTCTTGGTGTTCGAGGCCAGATCGACCCGGCTGGATTTGACCACTTTCGCCGTGGTCGAGTTCTTGGGCGCTGTCTTGGATGTCGTCTTGGCCATGGCAAACCCTCGGATCGGAAAGGAATGGGCGGCATCGCTGCCGGAGCCGGCGATCCCGGCGAATCCTTCCTGATACGCGCGAGCAGCGGCACTGTTCCCACCGGCCGCATTCTCGCCGGACGGAACCAGTCGCCTCGAGACCCGTTTGACCAACAGCCATTCAAGACAGCCAGCGGGAGAGCGGAATGTCTCACCACGACGACCAGACGCGGGTCTGGGACCTCATCGAGTCCATCAAGTTCGCGATGCTCGTGACCCATGACGGCCAGGGCGACGAATTGCGGGCCCGGCCGATGCACGCCCATGGCGAGCGCGCCGACGACGCGATCTACTTCCTGACCGATCGCCGCCACCACAAGGACGACGAGATCCAGGTCAACGACAATGTCTGCCTCGCCTTCGCCGATACTGGCGGCCACCGCTATCTTTCCGTGACAGGGACGGCGACCGTTCTGGAGGACCGCCAGCGCGTGCATGACCTCTGGGATGCGAGCAACCGCGCCTTCTGGGACGACGAGAACGATCCGAACATTTGCGTGCTGCGTGTCCGGCCGAGCATGGCGGAGTTCTGGGATAGCCCCGGCAAGATCGTCACCAGCGTGAAGATGGCTGCCGCCGCCCTGACCGGCACCAAGCCTAATCTCGGCGAAAACCGCAAGGTTCCCCTCTGAAACCCGAACCGACGAGCAGGATGCGATGATTAAACTTTTGGTTCACGGCCTGGGCGCCTGGTTCGCCGTCGAAGCGGCCTCCGGCCGCTATCCCCGCCCGGTTGCGGTTGGGCTGACGATGCTGGTCTCGCGGCTCGGTGCGCCGGCGACCGCCTTCGCCATGGCCGGCTACGGCTTGATGCGGCTCAAGGAAGCCGGCGCCTTCGAGCGCAAGCCGGCACCGTCGCGACGCCGGCGAGCCGTGGCGTCGAAATAAGACGTGCCTCGCACCTCGTAAAAAGGCGCCGTCCTTTCGGATTGATCCGGGATGGCGGCGCTTTCGCGTGGATCGGTGGGAGCCCTTAGCTGCGGCCGCCGCGCGCGACGCGCTCGATCTCGGCCCGGACCAGCCGCTCGACCATGCTCGGGAGATTGTCGTCGAGCCAGGACTTGAGCATCGGCTTCAGCATGTCCTTGACCAGATCCTCCAGCGTCCGTGCATTGTTGCTGAGCACGGTCGAGGCGAGCTGGCCGAAGGCATTGGTGACGACGGAGCTCGCCTGATCGGACAGCAGGCTCGCCATGTCCGGAGCCGCGGCGAAAGCGGGCTGCGGCTGGGGACGAGGCTCCGGCGCGGGCTGGTAAGCGGCCGGCGGCGGCTCCACCGGAGCAGCGGACGGCGCCGGCTGCGGGGCCACGGCCGGCTGATCGTCGAGAAAGGCGATATCGGAATCTTCGGCAAACGCAGCGGCCTGTGCCGGCTCCGGCGCTGCGACCAGCGCGGCCTCGGCACCGAGATCCAGGACGTCGTCGTCGATGGCGGCGACCGGCTCCGGTTCGGGCTCCGGGGCGGCCTGCGGCGCCGCGGCCTCTTCGGCCGGCTTCTCATCGTCCGAAATGATCCGGCGGATGGAGGCGAGGATTTCCTCCATCGACGGTTCGCTGGGCTTGGCTTGCGCGCTCATGAGAGTCTGACCGTTCGACACCGTGCGCGCCGATGGAATCAACGCCGCTCCAAGAGCGCAGTATTCCACGGCACCTATGTCAGACAAGGCGCCAACCGGCTCTCCCACAGGAGAAATCCACCCTGTTGCCCACCAGCACCGGCGAGAAAGCGGCAAGCGCCTTCTCGTGGGCTCCGATGCGGCGACTAAGGGCGGAGCAACGCCGCGTCCTGCCGGAGGCGCGGCGTGCGATGCCCGCGGCGCGAAACCGCGGGCGAAGGCTCAGCGGCCGTCGGGCGTCTGCGTGCCCCAGAGCTTGCCCTGGACCTGCTCGTAATGCTCGCGGGCGTCGTAGACCTCGGCCTTGAGCTTCAGGGACTGGGCCGAGAGCTTGCCGATGGCGGACAAGACCGAATAGGAGGCCACGACCCGGTCGCGCTGGGCGACGACGAGGCTCGAGCGGGCGCTCACCAGCTCCTGCTGGGCGTTGAGGACGTCGAGCGTGGTGCGCTGGCCGACCTTGGCCTCCTCGCGGACGCCGGACAGAGCCGTGGACGCAGCCTCGACCTGCGCCTGGGCGGCGATGATCTGGGCCTTGGCCGCTTCGAGCCCGCCCCAGGCGGAGACGACCGCGGCGCGCACGGTATCGCGCTGGGTGTCCACCTCGATGCGGCGCTGGCCAGCCGTTTCCTTGGCCTGGCGCGTCCGGGCATAGACCTGGCCACCCTCGTAGATCGGGATGGTCAGCGTGCCGACGAGGCTGGCCGAGAAGCGCTGGTCGCCGTAATACTGGTTGTCGTAGCGCTGCTGAACGAGGCCGCGCACACCCACCACCGGGTAGAGATCGGCTTCCGTGACCTTCACCTGCAGTTCCGCGGCGTCGACGCCGTGAAGCGAGGCGATGATGGCCGGATGATTCGACAGCGCCTGGTTCAGCGCGACGGGCAGGGATTTCGGCAGGAGAGCCTCGACCGGGCGGCCGGGCGCCAGCGAGCGCGGTTCGGTGCCGACGTTCTGGCGAAAGCGCGCCACCGAGGTCTTGAGGTTCGATTCGGCGAGAATCGCCTGGGAACGCGCCGAGGACAGGCGGGCTTCCGCCTGCGCCACGTCGGTGCGCGTCACTTCGCCGACCTGGAAGCGGTCACGCGTCTGGCGCAGCTGCTCCTCGAGAACCTCGACGTTGTTGCGGTTGAGGTTGAGGATCGCGGTGTCGCGCAGCACGTTCATGTAGGACGTCGCGGCGTCGAGCAGCACGTTCTGCTCGGTGTTGCGCAGCGTGGCGCGCGCGCCGAGCACCTGCGATTCGGACTGGCTCACGGAGTTGCGGGTCTTGCCGGAGTCGAAGATGTTCTGGTCAATCTGGACGCCGGCGCCACGCGACCCGAGGCGCGAATTGACCGTCGTGTGATAGGGCGAGCTGCTGGCGAGGGCAGGAATCTCCTGCTGGGTGATGCTGGCGCCGATATCGGCCGAGGCCGTGATGCGCGGACGGTAGCCCGCCTTCGCCTGCGGCACGTTCTCGTCGGTCGCGCGGACGGAGGCGCGCTGCGCGTTGAGCGTCGGATTGGCAGAGTAGGCCCGCGCGAGCGCGGCATCCATGGTCTGGGCCGAAACCGGCCCGACCCAGCCGCCCGCCATCGCCAAGGCGAAGACGGCGGAGAGCCCAAACCCGGAAGTCATCTTGTCGCGTTTATTCACTTGGACGCCTCATGTGCGCACTGAAAGTCGCGCCCAGGCATCGCCCCAGCCTCGGCAGAGTTGCAATTTATAGCCATTCCGGCACCTCCCGCCAACGTGGCGGGCATGCCAAAGTGGTTTCGCTCCCGCACTGCCGCAAAAATGCGACACCGCCGGCATCAGAACACGAAGGCCGCCGGGCGGCGGAACTCCGCGATAACAGGCGCTGCCGCATCGAAAACCGGCCGGCCGGAGACGACCTCTTCCGATTTCAGGTAGAGCATGACTCGGGCGGCGCGGCCAAGGCCCTCGACGACGATCAGCCGTCCTTCGGGCCGCAGCAGCGGGAAAAGCGTTTCAGGAGAGACCTCGCAGGCCCCGCTCACGAGAATCGCGTCGAAGCTGGCATTGCCGGGCTGCGTGGCCGTGACCGTCACCTCGCTGGCGCCGGCGCGGGCGAGCGCCGCCTCCGCCAGAGCACGTGCCGCGGCATCGGGCTCCCAAAGCGTGGCCTTCACGCCCATGTCCGCCATCAGCGCGGCGCCGTAGCCCGAGCCGCCGGCGTATTCGAGCGCGGCCTCGCCCGGCTGCGGATCGAGGAGCTGGATCATCCGCACCGCCACCATCGGGGTCATCAGCGCCCGGTCGGTGCCCGGCAGCGGGATCGACTGGTCGAGATAGGCGAGATGGGAGAGATTCTCGGGGACGAAGGCTTCACGCGGCACCGAATCCGCCGCGGCCAGCGCCGCCCGGTCGGTGATGTCATAGGTGCGCAGCTGGCAATCGACCATATTGCGGCGCAGCGAGGCAAAATCGTCCATGCTCGAACTCTCCGTCCACGACGCCGTTGCCACCCGAAACCGATCGCTGCCGTGACGGCCGCTTCGAACCCGGTGCAGCGATCGCGCCGCTCTTCGGCAGCTTTCTGTTCGACGCTCGCGCAAAAGGCAAGCACCGCCTGGCCGCAGGCATACACCGACGACGGTTAAGGCGATCTATCGATGTGAGGGGGAAGCTGGCTCCCGGAGCAGGATTCGAACCTGCGACCAATCGATTAACAGTCGATTGCTCTACCGCTGAGCTATCCGGGAACAACGTGGCGGCGTCTTAGCGGCGCGATCCGGATAGTGCAACCCCCCTTGCGAGCCGACCAAGCAGATTTGTCGTCATGCCTGTGGAAGTTGCGATGCCGGGTTGCGGCGGCGCGCGGCTTGTGGTTAGTGCGCTCTCGCTGAAACGGCCGCGGCCGTTTTCGCAGGAAGGCCTCGTGGCGGAGTGGTTACGCAGAGGACTGCAAATCCTTGCACCCCGGTTCGATTCCGGGCGAGGCCTCCAATCTCAAGCGCTGATATCCTTGCGCTTTTTCCAAATGGACAGCGTCTGTTGGCGGCCTCTGACTCCGGTCGATTCGCCTCCGATCGATGACGGCGGAACCAATCCCTCGGCTCGATGTTCTTCGAGCGGATTTTCAGTGGTGCCCGGCGGCGGCAGCTTGCCTGGCGAGGGCTTGAAAGCCCAGATGAGCCCCATCGGCACAGCCGGTGGGGCTCTCTTCGTTCAGGGTGCGCGGAGCGGGACGTAAACGGATTCGGAGCGACCCGTTCGGGAAACGTCAGGGACGACACGGCGACAATCGCCGTCAGGCCGATCACGGCCAGCCAGAGCCAGAAATCCAGAGGCGGCTTTTTCGGATTGCTCATCACAAGGGGACGCCCGAGCCACCTCCGGGTTCCCCCTCCGAAGCCGCGAATTTTATCGTTGCAGCCCCCGGGCCCGGAGCGTTCAGGCCTTGCGGGCGGTGCCGGTCGCCGCATCCCTTGGAGCGTTTCGTCCGCCCTCACCCCGGCCAGGTCCCGCCCCATGCTTGATCGCGAGGGTGAGAATCGTCCGGCCAACGGCCTCCGGCAGATTGGCGTCGAGCACCACATGCAGACGCCCGGTGCCGGCCTCGACGGCCGAAACCTCGAAGGCGGCCGCGTGGGGCCGCTGCGCCAGCCGCGGGCGACGCGCGCTGAACAACGTGTCCAGCTTCCGGCCGATCTCGCCGAGCTCGAGGTCGAGACCGGCCTCCTCCAATGCATTCATCGTTCAACAGCCGTCCATCTGGAGCCATCGTTCAGGCTGTGATTCGCCTTAAGAACTTCGTTTACAAATCGTTAAAATTTGCGCTAGTGACACCCTGCCTGTGCTGGCGGAGTAGCGTCATGGTCGAAGCAGTAGTGATAGCGGTCCTCATGGCCGGGACCGCAGGCGTGTCCTGGCTGATCGCCGACTACCTGCATCTGCCCCTGGACGTTTGAGCCGGCGCGACCAGATTCGGCAAGGGCCGATTGCCTCCTGCCGCGCGCCGCCAAAAAATCTTTCCCCTCTCCGATACCGATCCGGCCTGGCCGCGTTGATCGGCATTGCGGCCTGTACCATCGTGCCGGCCAAGTGAGGAATGATGACCGAACGCGCCCTGCACTGGTTCCGCAACGACCTGAGACTGGCTGACAACCCGGGGCTCGCCGCCGCAGCGGAATGCGGGCCGGTCCTTTATCTCTACATCCTCGACAGCGGTTCGGGTCGGCGCCCGATCGGCGGTGCCTCGCGCTGGTGGCTGTCGCGCTCGCTCGACGCGCTTGGCGCGGCGCTCGCGGCAAAGGGCGGGCGGCTCGTGCTGATGCGAGGCGATCCGGCCGTGCTGCTGCCGCGAGTCGTCAAGGAGGCCGGAATCAAGCTGGTCACCTGGAATCGCCGCTATGAGGCGGCCGAAATCGCGCTGGACCGGACGCTCAAGGAGGACCTCTCCGGAAACGGAATCGATGTCCGTACCTTCAACGGCCATCTCCTGAACGAGCCCTGGCAGGTGACCACCACGACAGGGCAGCCGATGAAGGTGTTCACGCCCTATTGGCGCGCGGCCCGTCAGAAGGGCGAGCCGGCTGCGCCGATTCCCGCGCCTGACCGAATCCGCGCGTTCCCCCTGCCCGATTCGATCGAAAGCCTGGCGGTGCCTCTGCCCGATCTCGATCTGGAGCCCCGGAAGCCCGATTGGGCCGGCGGCATGCGGGCCGCGTGGACGCCGGGAGAAGCGGGCGCCTCGTCGCGGCTCGATGATTTCATCGGCAGCGGCCTCGCCGGTTATACCGAGGGCCGCGATCGCCCCGATCGCGCGGCGACGTCGCGGCTTTCGCCGCATCTGCATTTCGGCGAGATTGGCCCCCGCCAGATCTGGCATGCGCTGCATCACGCTCGCGCCGCTGGCGAAGCGGCAGGATCGGAGCAGGATGCCGAGAAATTCCTGTCCGAGATCGGCTGGCGCGAGTTCTCGCACCATCTGCTCTTCCACAATCCCGAGCTCGCGACGCGCAATTACGATCAGCGATTCGACGCCTTTCCCTGGCGGCCGGACGAGACCGCGCTACGCCGCTGGCAACGCGGGCAGACCGGCATCCCGCTCGTCGATGCCGGCATGCGCGAGCTCTGGACGACCGGCTGGATGCATAACCGCGTGCGGATGGTCGTCGCCTCCTTCCTGATCAAGCATCTGCTGCAGGATTGGCGGGCGGGCGAAGCCTGGTTCTGGGACACGCTGGTCGATGCGGATGCCGCCAACAACGCCGCAAGCTGGCAATGGGTCGCGGGCTCGGGCGCCGACGCCTCGCCCTATTTCCGCATCTTCAACCCGGTGACGCAGGGCGAAACCCACGATCCCAAGGGCTCCTATGTCCGCCAATGGGTGCCGGAGCTGGCGGGGCTTTCCGATGGCGATATCCACCAGCCCTGGAAGGCCCCGGAGAAGGCGCTGCGCGAGGCGGGCGTCCGAATCGGCGAGACCTACCCTGCCCCGCTGGTCGATCTCGCAGCCGGCCGACAGCGCGCGCTGGACGCTTTCGCGACGATCCGCAGCGGCTAAGCCGGAAGCCCGCTTTGTCTCGGAAACGCGCCGTCATCCCGGACAAGCTGCGTAGCAGCGCCGATCCGGGATCCATCGAAGGGCTCCGAAGTCCTCCGATGGATCCCGGGGCAAGCCCGGGATGACGGCGCGGTTTCTAAAAGAGCCAGATGCGCTTGCGCATAGGCGAAATGACAGAACGCTGAAGCGGCTTCAGACGCTGCGCTCCGCGAAACGGCGCATCAGCGCAAAATAAACGGGGTAAGGCAGGAGACGCGCGACCTTCATGATCCAGGCGAGCCGCCGCGGCACGGTGATCTCGAAGCCGCCGCGCTCGAAGCCATCCGCGATTCGCCGGGCGCCGTCCTCCACCGTCATCAGGAACGGCATCGGGAAGCGGCGCCCCTCTGTCATCGGTGTTGCGATGAAGCCCGGATTGACCAGTTGCAGGCGCAAGCCCGCCGCCTCGCAGTCGAAGCGCATCGATTCGCAGAAATGGATCGCGCCCGCCTTGGCTGCGCCATAGGCGGCCGCACCGGGCAGGCCGCGATAGCCGACGAGCGAGGCATTGACCGCGATCTGACCCGCCCCGCGAGCGACCATGCGTGGCTGCACGGCAAAGAAGCTCTTGGCGACACCTAGCAGATTGACGGCGACCACCGCCTCGACGGTTTCGACATCGACGGCCTTGCTCAGCCCCGAGGCGATGCCGGCATTGAGAAAGGCGAGCGCGATCGGCCCATGGATGCTCTCGATCGCGTCGACGACATCGCGCATCCCCTGAGCATCGGTGACGTCGCCGGCATGGGCGACGATGCGGCCGGGCAGGCCCTCGGCGCTGCGAGCCAAGCGTTCCAGCGCTTCCAGCCGCCGGGCGGTGACCGCGACGGTCCAGCCCCGGCGCGCCAGTTCGAGCGCGACCGCGGCGCCGATGCCGGAACTGGCCCCGGTGATCCAGGCGACGCCGTCCTGCGGCTTCATGCGGGGCAAGGCCATGACGGCTCCGGGTTGGCTGGACAGTCATCTAGGCACGGAATCGCGAAGCCGGAAGCCATGCGGCCGAAATCATCCCCGCTATCCCGCCAACGCGGTGGCACCTCGGCTGCAATCGGTGCAGTCTGCTGGACCGAAAGCGCTTGCGCGCCACCGATAGAGACACGAGACCATGCCGACCGAACTGCTTTTCCGCCAGGATGCCTATCTCAAGGAAACGCCCGCGACGGTGGAGGCCGTGAACGAGCGCGGCGGCATCATCCTCGACCGCAGCAATTTCTACGCGACAGGTGGCGGCCAGCCGGGCGATGCCGGCCATCTGCGCCGCGCCGACGGCAGCCTGATCGCGATCGCCACCACGATCTACGATCCCGAGGACAAGAGCCGGGTCATCCATGTCCCGGCCGAAGGACAGGCCCTGCCCTCGGCCGGCGAGGCGGTCACCGCCGTGCTCGACTGGGAGCGCCGCTTCAAGCGGATGCGCATCCACACCGCGCTGCATCTGCTTAGCGTCGTGCTCGCCTTCCCCGTTACGGGCGGCTCGATCGGCGATGGCGACGGGCGGCTCGACTTCGACATTCCGGAAGGCGGGCTCGACAAGGCCGAGATCGCCGAGAAGCTCAATGCGCTGGTCGCCCGCAATGCCGACGTCACCGAGCGCTGGATCACCGACGAGGAGCTCGACGCCAATCCGGGCCTGGTCAAGACGATGTCGGTGAAGCCGCCGCGTGGCTCCGGCCGCGTCCGGCTCGTCGCCATCGGCGACATCGACCTGCAGCCCTGCGGCGGCACCCATGTCTGCAACACCGCCGAAATCGGCGCGGTCGTGGTCACCGATATCGAGAAGAAGGGCAAGCAGAACCGGCGCGTCCGGATCGCGCTCGCCTGATATGGCTTTGGACGGAACCTTGCCGTCATTCCGGACAAGCCGCGTCAGCTGCGCCGATCCGGGATCCATCATGAGGCGCTGCGCCCTGCGATGGATTCCGGGTCAAGCCCCGAATGACGGGGTGGTTCCGGACATTCAACAAGACTTACCCTGAGGAATACGCCTATGGCCCGTGAAGACGTCTTCGTTTCGACCGAGTGGCTGGCCGAGCGCCTGAACGCGCCGGATATCGTCGTGGTCGATGCCTCCTGGTACCTGCCGGCGCAGAAGCGCGACGGCGCCGCCGAATATGCCGCGCGCCGCATTCCCGGCGCGGTCCATTTCGATATCGACAAGATCAAGGACACCCGCTCGTCCCTGCCCCATATGCTGCCATCGGCGCCTGAATTCGCTGCGGCGGTCGGCGCGCTCGGCATCGGCGACGGCATGCGCATCGTCGTCTATGACGGGCTCGGCTTCTCCTCGGCGCCGCGCGTGCGCTGGACCTTCAAGGTGTTCGGCGCGCGCGATGTCGTCATCCTCGATGGCGGCCTCCCGAAATGGCTCGCCGAGGGACGCCCCGTCGAGGAGGACAGCCCGCAGCCGCGCCAGCCTCGCGTCTTCACCGCCCGGCTCGACAACGGCGCTGTAGCCAACGCGGATGATGTGGCGCGCGCCACTGCGTCGCAGGCGATCCAGGTCGTCGATGCCCGCGCCGCCGACCGTTTTCGCGGCGAAGCGCCGGAGCCGCGGCCCGGCCTGGCCTCCGGCCATATCCCCGGCTCGCTCAACCTGCCGTCTTCGCAGCTCACCAGCGATGGCCGGCTGAAATCCCCGGAAGAAATCGTCGCGCTGTTCCGGGATGCCGGCGTCGATCTCGACAAGCCCTCGATCATGACCTGCGGTTCGGGCGTCTCGGCCGTAATCCTGTCGACGGCGCTCGAGACCGTCGGCAAGCCGGCAAAGGCGATCTATGACGGCTCATGGTCCGAATGGGGCATGGGCGAGCGGCCTGTCGCGACAGGCCCGGCGAAGAAAGCTTGAGCGGGAGGCTGCCATGAGCCACGACCACGACCATCCGCACGATCACAGCCATGACGGCGAGCCGCGCTGGAAGCATGACGGCGTGCGCGTCATCACCGGCGACAAGCTCGATCCGAACACGGCGCAGACGCCCGGCATGTTCCGCCAGGCGGCGATCAACCATGCCCGCGTCGGGGCCCAGAAGATCTGGGCTGGCACGGTCGCGATCGAGCCCAATGCCAAGACCGGCGTGCACCATCATGGCGCGCTCGAAAGCGTGATCTATGTGGTGAGCGGCAAGGCGCGGATGCGCTGGGGCGAGCGGCTCGAATTCGTCGCCGAGGCCGGGCCCGGCGACTTCATCTATGTGCCGCCCTTCGTTCCGCACCAGGAGATCAACGCCGATCCCGACAACCCGCTGCAATGCGTGCTGGTGCGCTCGGACAACGAGGCGGTGGTGGTCAACATCACCGATGTCGACCCGGTCGAGAAGCCGGAAGAGGTCTACTGGGTCGACCCGATCCACAAACACCCGCACGGGTAGGCGGTTTTCGACCTAAGCCGCCGTCATTCCGGACAAGCGGCGAAGCCGCGCCGATCCGGACTCCATCGAAGCGTGGTGCGTTCCATGAGGGATTCCGGATCAAGCCCGGAATGACGGGGTGGTTCGTTTGCGAACCTCAACCCGTCTCGAAATCGCCGGGCTGCGGCGGGGCGATCGGGGTGAACAGCGTCCGGTCCGGCTTGATGTCGAGCAGCGGCGTCTCGTCCAGGCAGTCGAGGCCTCGCACCAGCAGAATCCGCCCTTCCCGCGCGACCAGCGTCGCGATCGACGTGCCGATCGGATTGGGCCGGACCGGCGTGCGCAACGCGAAGGTGCCGTGGGTCTCGCCATTATTGGCCGGGCTCTGGCGGACGAGGTCGCGGCGCGATTGGTGCAACCAGTAGAGCACTTCCAGCCGTTCGAAGCGCTCGATGCCTTGCAGCGCCTTGTCCCAGGGCGGGAACAGCTCGATGCGGCAGACCGGTCCGTCCGCCCTGCCCTGGCGCGGGCAGGTGAGCCGCGAGGTCCAGGGCGTGCGGATCGTGCCGATGAAGACGAGACCCGCATCGGTCGCTTGCGGCGGCGCGACGGCGACCTCCTTCTCGCGGATCTCGTTCTCGCGGACCATTGCGGTCAGTCGATCGCGATCATCACGTCGGAGGCTTTCACCACGGCATAGGCTTGCCTGCCTACGGCGAGCCCGAGATCGTCCACCGCCGCATTGGTGATCGAGGCGGTCACGATCGCGCCGCCGATATCGATGCGGACATGGGCGGTGGTCGCCCCCTTGATGATCTCGACAATCCTGCCCTTGAGCTGGTTGCGGGCGCTGATCTTCATGGCTCTGCCTTTCCTTGCGACAACGGGGCTGCCGCCGCGCCTTGACTCGGGTCCGGGCGCGCGGCAACCATCGTTATAGCCATCGATATACAACGAGAAATTCGAGCGAGGATCAGCATGTTGAAGCGTCGCACCCTGCTGGGCATGGGCCTGGCCCTTGCCGTGAGTTTCGCCCCGGCCTTCGACGCTGCGCAGGCGCAGACGAAGGACCTCGTGATCTTCGCCGCCGCCAGCATGAAGAACGCGCTGGACGAGGCCGCCGCCAACTGGGTCAAGGAAAGCGGCAAGCCGGCGCCGAAGATCTCCTACGCCGCCAGCAACACGCTGGCGAAGCAGCTCGAGAACGGCGCCCCGGCCGATCTCTTCGTCTCGGCCGATCTCGACTGGATGGACTATGCGGCGGGCAAGAACCTGATCAAGCCGGATACCCGCGTCAGCCTGCTCGCCAACCGGATCGTGCTCGTCGCCGGCAAGGCTTCGACCGCCACGCTCGATCTCAAGCCAGGCGCCGATGTCGCGGGCGCGGTCGGTGCCGGCCGCCTCGCCATGGGCAATGTCGATTCCGTCCCGGCCGGCAAATACGGCAAGGCCGCGCTGGAGAAGCTGGGTAGCTGGGAGAAGGTGAAGGACAAGATCGCGCAGGCCGACAATGTCCGCGCCGCGCTGCTGCTGGTCTCCCGCGGCGAGGCCCCGCTCGGCATCGTCTACGCGACCGACGCCGCTGCCGACCCGCAGGTCAAGGTCGTCGCGACCTTCCCCGAGGATTCGCACCCGCCGATCGTCTATCCTGTCGCCGTCACCAAGGATTCGGCCAACCCCGACGCGCAGGCCTTCCTGACCTATCTGCGCAGCCCCGCCGCCAAGCCCGTCTTCGAGAAGCAGGGCTTCACGGTTCTGAACAAGGCCGCCAGCTCTTCGTGACCGATTGGCTGACACTTTCGCCGGAAGAATGGACGGCGGTGAGGCTGAGCCTCATCGTCGCGACGACCGCCATGATCGCGAGCCTCCCGCTGGGGCTTGGCGTCGGCTTGCTGCTGGCGCGCGGGCGCTTCTGGGGCAAGTCGCTGCTCGACGCGATCGTCCATATGCCGCTGATCCTGCCGCCGGTGGTGACGGGTTATCTGCTGCTCGTCGGCTTCGGCCGGCGCGGGCCGATCGGGCAGTTTCTCTATGACTGGTTCGGGATCGTGCTGTCCTTCCGCTGGACCGGCGCGGCTCTGGCCTGCGCGGTAATGGGCTTCCCGCTGATGGTTCGCGCCATCCGGCTTTCGATCGAGGCGGTCGACCGCAAGCTCGAATCCGCCGCCGGCACGCTCGGCGCGAGCCCGATCTGGGTCTTCCTCGTCGTCACGCTTCCGCTCTGCCTGCCGGGCATCATCGCCGGCATGATCCTGTGCTTCGCCAAGGCCATGGGCGAGTTCGGCGCGACGATCACTTTCGTCTCCAACATCCCCGGCGAGACGCAGACCCTGCCCTCCGCGATCTATACCTTCACGCAGGTGCCCGGCGGCGATGCCGGCGCGATGCGCCTCACGCTGATCTCGATCGTGATCTCCGTCGCGGCGCTTTTCCTCTCGGAAGTGATGGCGCGCATCGTCGGCCGCCGGATCGCCGTCGAATGACTGATGTTCTCGACGTCGCCGTCCGCCACAGGCTCGGCGCGTTCACGCTCGATTCGGCCTTCACCTCCGACGGGCGCCTGACAGCGCTGTTCGGCAGCTCGGGCTCGGGCAAGACCTCGCTGGTCAATGTCATCGGCGGTTTGATCCGTCCCGATTCCGGCCATGTCCGCGTCGATGGGGAGACGCTGGTCGATACCGAGCGCGGCGTCTTCCTGCCGAAGCATCGGCGCCGCATCGGCTATGTCTTCCAGGAGGCACGGCTCTTCCCGCATCTCACCGTGCGGCAGAACCTGCTGTTCGGACACTGGTTCGTGCCGCGTGCCCAGCGCAAGCCAGCCGAGCTCGACAAGGTGCTGGACCTGCTCGGCATCGGCCATCTGCTGAAGCGCCGACCCGGCGCGTTGTCCGGCGGCGAGAAGCAGCGCGTCGCCATTGGGCGCGCGCTGCTGGCGCAACCGCGCCTCTTGCTGATGGACGAGCCGCTGGCTGCGCTCGACGAAGCCCGCAAGGCGGAGATCCTGCCGCATATCGAGCGTCTGCGCGACGAGGCCGGCATCCCCATCGTCTATGTCTCGCATGCGCTGGCGGAGGTCGCGCGCCTCGCCACCACCGTCGCCATGGTCGAAAACGGGCGCGTCGCCGCTTGCGGCCCGACCGCCGATATCCTCTCGCGACCCGATCTGGCCGCACGGCCGGGCGCGCCGGAGGCGAGCACGTTGCTCTCCGCCGAGGTTACCGGCTTCGAGGAGGCTTTCGGGCTGGCGCGGCTCAATACGCCTGCCGGTCCATTGACCATCGCGCGAGGCGCGTTGCGCCAGGGCCAGAGGATCAAGATCCGGATCCTCGCCAGCGACGTCATGCTCAGCCTCGGCCACCCGGCCGAGATCAGCGCGCTCAATGTCTTGCCGGGAACGATCTCCGAGATCGGCGAGCGCAGCGGCGCCGGCGGCAGCACCGTGCATCTGCTCATCGCCTGCGGCGAGGCGAAGCTGGCGGCGCGCATCACCGCAAAATCTCTCGCCCTGCTCGGTCTGGCGCCCGGCAAACCGGTCCATGCGGTGATCAAGAGCGTCTCGGTCGAGATGCCTTGAGCCCAACCACAGCTGCCACCGTCATTCCGGGGCTTCGCGAAGCGAAGAGCCCGGAATCCAGAACCGATCTCCTTGACCACAAGAGCGCGACGGCGGCCTCGTCGATCCGGCTAGGCCATTGGTTCTGGATTCCGGGCTCATTGCTATGCAATGCCCCGGAATGACAACGGGGCCTCGAGATCCCGCCTCTTGACCTTCCCATAATGGGAAACCTTATATCGCTTGTCATCACCATGAAGGAGACGGCGATGACGGTCATCGACAGAAGCAGGAACGACCTCGAAACCCTTGATCTGGGGGTCGAGGGCATGACCTGCGCGAGCTGCGTCGCCCATGTCGAGCGCGCCATCGCGGCGGTGCCGGGCGTCGATGCTGTCTCGGTCAATCTCGCGACCGAACGGGCGCATGTCACCTTCGCCAAGGACGGCACCGACCTGAAGCAGGTCGAAGCGGCGGTCCGCCAGAGCGGCTACACCCCGGTCGAGAACACCATCGAATTGTCGGTCTCGGGCATGACCTGCGCCTCCTGCGTCGGCCATGTCGAGAAGGCCTTGCGCGCCGTGCCCGGCGTGGTCGAGGCGACCGTGAACCTCGCCACCGAGCGCGCCAGCATGAAAACGCTCGCCGGCGACGATATCATCCCTGCCCTCGTCAAGGCCGTGGCCGGCGCCGGCTATGAGGCGAGCCCGGTCGTGGCCGCCGATGGCGATTCTACGGCTCAACAGCAGGCTGCCAAGGACGAGGAACAGGGCAAGCTGCTGCGTTCCGTCATCTTCGCCGGCGTGCTGACACTGCCGCTGCTCGCCATAGAGATGGGCAGCCACATGGGCCCTGCTCTGCACCATTGGCTCGCCGGCACCTTCGGCGAAGGAAACGTGCGCGTCTTCTCCTTCGCGCTGGCGACCATCGTCCAGTTCGGGCCGGGCCTCGTCTTCCTGCGCAAGGGTTTCCCGGCGCTGCTGCGGCTGGCCCCCGACATGAACTCGCTCGTCATGCTCGGCACCGGCGCGGCCTATCTCTATTCCAGCGTCGCGACCTTCCTACCGGACCTGATGCCGGCGGGTACGGACGGCACCTATTTCGAATCCGGCGCGGTGATCGTGACGCTGATCCTGCTCGGGCGCTGGTTCGAGACCCGCGCCAAGGGCCGGACCGGCGCTGCCATCCGCAGCCTGATCGCGCTCCAGCCCAAGACAGCCCGGGTGCTGCGCGACGGGGCCGAGAGCGATATCGCCGTCGACAGCGTGCGCCCCGGCGACATCGTCATCCTCAGGCCGGGCGAGCGTGTCCCGGTCGATGGCGAAGTCACCGACGGTACCTCCTTCGTCGATGAATCGATGATCACCGGCGAGCCCGCCCCCGTCCGCAAGGAGGCCGGCAGCATCGTCACCGGCGGCACCGTCAACGATTCCGGTGCACTGCGCTTCACCGCGCAGAAGGTCGGCGCCGACACGCTGCTGGCCCAGATCGTGCGCACCGTGCAGGCGGCACAAGGCGCCAAGCTGCCGATTCAGGCGCTGGTCGACCGCGTCACGCTATGGTTCGTGCCGGTCGTGATCGCGTTGGCGCTGGTGACCTTCGCGGTCTGGCTGACATTCGGCCCAAGCCCGGCTTTGTCGCACGCGCTGGTCAATGCCGTCGCACTGCTGATCATCGCCTGCCCCTGCGCCATGGGGTTGGCCACACCGACCTCGATCATAGTCGGCACCGGCCGCGGCGCCGAGCTTGGCATCCTGTTCCGGCAGGGCGACGCCCTGCAGGCCTTGAAGGACGTGCAGATCGTCGCGCTCGACAAGACGGGCACGCTGACCAAGGGCAAGCCGGAACTCACCGATATCGAGCCAGCAAATGGCTTCGCGGCTGACGATGTGTTGCGCCTCGTCGGCTCGGCCGAGAACCGCTCGGAGCATCCGCTGGCGCGGGCGCTGGTCGCGGCGGCCAAGGCGCGCAATCTTGCGCTCGCCGAGCCGGCCGATTTCACCAGCGATCCCGGACGCGGCGTCACCGCGACGGTCGAGGGCCGCAAGGTCGCGATCGGCGGCCACCGCCTGATGGAAGAGGCGAAGCTCGACATCGCACCCTTCGCAGCCCGCGCCAAGGCGCTGGCCGAGGCCGGCAAGACGCCGCTCTATGCCGCGATCGACGGCCGGATCGCCGCCATCATCGCCGTTGCCGATGCGGTGAAGGAGACCACGCCCGCGGCCATCGCCGCCCTGCACAAGCTCGGTCTCAAGGTCGCGATGGTGACCGGCGACGACCGGCGCACGGCGGAAGCGGTCGCGCGCGGCCTCGGCATCGACGAGGTCTGGGCCGAGGTGCTGCCGACCGACAAGGCCGAGGTGGTGAAGCGCCTGCAGGGCCGCGGCGCCAAGGTCGCCTTCGTCGGCGACGGCATCAACGATGCGCCGGCGCTGGCGCAGGCCGATGTCGGCATCGCCATCGGTACCGGTACGGACATCGCGATCGAGAGCGCCGATGTCGTGCTGATGTCCGGCGACGTGATGGGCGTGCCGCGTGCGATCGCGCTGTCGCAGGCGGTGATTTCCAATATCCGCCAGAATCTTGCCTGGGCCTTCGGCTACAATGCCTTGCTGATCCCGGTTGCGGCCGGCGTGCTCTATCCGGCCTTCGGCATTCTGCTCTCGCCGGTCTTCGCCGGGCTCGCCATGGCGCTGTCGAGCGTCAGCGTCGTCAGCAATGCGCTCAGGTTGAAGCGCTTCAAGGTGGAGGCCTGAGATGAATATCGGCGAAGCCGCAACCCGCTCCGGCGTCAGTGCCAAGATGATCCGCTATTACGAGAGCATCGGCCTGATCACCCCGCCGGCCCGCACCGCCGCGCAATACCGGGTCTATGCCGATGACGACGTGCATACGCTGCGCTTCGTGCGCCGCTCGCGCGATCTCGGCTTTTCGCTGGAGGAGACGCGCGAACTGCTCGCGCTCTGGCGCGACAAGAGCCGGGCCAGCGCCGATGTGAAGAACCTCGCCATGGCGCATGTGCGCGAGCTTGAGGAAAAGGCGGCCGAGCTCAAGGCGATGGCCGACACGCTGCGGCATCTGGCGACGCATTGCCATGGCGACCACCGCCCGGATTGCCCGATCCTCGCCGATTTCGCAGCTACCACGCCGACGCAAGGCAAAGCCTGAGACGCTGCTCCGCCATGCGCTGAATGTCTGGACGGAGCGGCGCGGGATTGCTCATATGCCGCTGCCCACCAGAGGCGGGTCCGGCCCGGCCACATCGGCCCAGTCGGGGAATCCGCCTCTCAACAAAAGACGGGGAACGCCCATGCGGTCCCCAGGCGGAACGACAATGGACAATCGAAACGATCTCTGGCGGCATGTCGATGCGAACAAGGAGCGCCTGATCGCGCTCTCCGACCGGGTCTGGGGCATGCCGGAGGTGTGCTACACCGAGAAGCGCTCCGTCGCCGAGCATATCGCCGAATTGAAGCACCAGGGCTTCAAGATCACCGAGAATGTCGCCGATATCCCGACCGCCGTGATCGGCGAGGCCGGCGAAGGCGGCCCGGTCATCGCCTTCCTCGGTGAATACGACGCCCTGCCCGGCCTGTCGCAGGAAGCCGGCGCCTCCGAGCATAAGGAGATCGAGGCCAACGGCCATGGCCATGGCTGCGGCCATAACCTGCTCGGCTCGGCCGCCATGCTCGCCGCCGTGGCGATGAAGGAATGGCTCGCCGAGAACAAGATCCCCGGCCGCGTGCGCTATTATGGCTGCCCGGCCGAGGAAGGCGGCGCCGCCAAGGCTTTCATGGTCCGCGCCGGCGCGTTCGACGACGCCGATGTCGCCATCAGCTGGCACCCGTCGAGCTTCTGGGAGGTCGCTCCGGCCCTCGCCTTGGCCAATACCCGCGCCGATTTCGTCTTCACCGGCCGCGCCTCGCATGCCGCCGCCGCGCCACATCTCGGCCGCTCGGCGCTCGACGCCGTCGAACTGATGAATGTCGGCGTCAACTACATGCGCGAGCACATGCCGTCCGACGCCCGCGTCCATTACGCCCTGCTCGACACCGGCGGCATCGCGCCGAACGTCGTCCAGGCCCATGCCCGCGTCCGTTATTCCATCCGTGCGCGCGATCTGCGCGGCATGCTGGAGCTCGTCCAGCGCGTGAAGAAGATCGCCGAAGGCGCCGCGCTGATGACGGAAACCAAGATGGAGATGCGCATCGTCAGCGCCGTTTCCGATCTCGTCGCCAACCCACCGCTCGAAGAGGCCATGCACAAGGTGATGGCCGAGCTCGGCGCGCCGCATTTCGACGATGCCGACAAGGCCTATGCCGAGAAGATCCGCGCGACGCTCTCCCCGCAGGAGATCGCCTCGATCTGGCGCACCATCGGCATGCCCGATACCGGCGTCCCGCTCGCCGACTTCCTGGTGCCGCGCGACGCCAAGCGCAACCCGGCGATCGGCTCGACCGATATCGGCGATGTGAGCTGGGCGGTGCCGACCGTGCAGGCCCATGCGCCGACGGTCGCGATGGGCACGCCCTTCCACACCTGGCAGGTGGTGGCGCAGGGCAAGTCTCCCGCCGCGCACAAGGCGATGGTCCATGTCGCCAAGGCGATGGCCGCGACCGGCGCCGCCGTGCTGAGCGACCCCGCCCTGATGGCTGCCGCCAAGGCCGACCACAAGGCGCGCCTCGGCAAGGAAGGCTACACCTCGCCGCTGCCGCCCGAAGTGAAGCCGCCGCTGACGATGTCGCTGGGCTGATCCTCGGCCCTCGGAACACCCCGAAGACGCGCGTCATCCCGGACGAAGCGTAGCGGAGATCCGGGATCCATGCCTGAAGCTTCCCAGGAAGCGCTCCGGCATGGATCCCGGGTCTCCCTGCGGTCGGCCAGGATGACTTTTTTGTTTGAACTTCGGCTCCACAGGCCAATTGAACGAACACATATGATCCGGGAGAATGCGCCCCTGCCGCAAGCCGGCAGAATCGCCACCCGGAGCCAGCATGGATCGCGCAGAGGAATCGGAGGACGGGCTCGGCCGGCATCACCGCTCGGCCAGCGGCCAAGCCGATTCCGCTGTTCCCGAGCCGGTCGACCTCGCCGGTTATTTGCTGGACGAGCAGTTCGGCTTCCTGCTGCGGCAGATGCAGCAGCGCTATGTCGCGATGTTCCTGGAGATGATGGGCGCGGACGGGCCGACGCCGCCGCAATTTGCGGTTCTGTGCCGGCTTGCGGTCGACGGGCGGATTTCGCAGAACCAGCTCGGCCGCATGACGGCGATGGACCCCGCGACCATCCGGGGCGTGGTGACGCGCCTCGCCGAGCGCGGGCTGGTCGAGCGCCTGCACGATCCCGACGACAAGCGGCGCGTGCTGGTGCAGCTCGGCCAGCGCGGCCGCGAGCTGCTGCCAGCCTATGTCGAGCGCGCCAAGGCGATCACCGTCGCGGCGCTGGACCCGATGGCCGAGCAGGAAGTCGAGCCGCTGCTCGATGTGATGCGGCGCCTGCTCTCAGGCCTCAGACCGCCAGATACTGGCTCCGAGCCGCCTCGTTCGTCTTGAGCGCCGCCATCGTATCGTCGAAGCGGATCAGCCCCTTCTCGATGATCACGGCGCGGTCGGCGATGCTGCCGGCGAAGTGCAGGTTCTGCTCGGAGAGCAGCACCGACAGCCCCTCGCCTTTCAGCACGCGGATCGTTTCCGCCATCGCTTCGACGATGACCGGCGCCAACCCTTCCGAGGGCTCGTCTAGCAGCAACAGGCGCGGATTGCCCATCAGCGTGCGGGCGATGGTCAGCATCTGCTGCTCGCCGCCGGACATGGCGCCACCCGGCCGATCGCGCATGCGGCCGAGATTGGGGAAGAGCTCGAACAGCCGCTCCGGCGTCCAATGCGGCGCGCCGGTCCGTGGCGGCTGGCGACCAACTTCGAGGTTTTCCATCACGCTCAATTCGGAGAAGACCCGCCGGTCCTCCGGGACATAGCCGATGCCGAGCCGGGCGATCTGGAAAGGCTCGCGGCCGGCGATCTCCTTGCCTTCGAAGCGGATGGAGCCTTGCGGCTCGGGCACCAGCCCCATCACCGTCTTCATCGTCGTGGACTTGCCGGCGCCGTTGCGGCCCATCAGCGCGACGACTTCGCCCGCTCCGACCGCAAAGCCGACGCCGTGCAGAATCTTGGCGCGCCCATACCAGGCCTCGACGCCCGCGAGTTCGAGGAGCGCCTTCATCAATGCCCTCCCGAGGTGGCGCCGGAGCCGAGATAGACCGCGCGCACCTGCGGGTCGTTGCGCACCTCGGCGCTGGTTCCGGATGCGATCAGGCGGCCGCGGTCGAGCACCAGCACGCGGTCGGCATGGGCGAAGACGACATCCATGTCGTGCTCGGTGAACAGCACGGCGATGCCGCGCTGCCTGGCGATGCGGGCGGTCAATGCCATCAGCGCGATGCGCTCCTGCGGCGCCATGCCGGCGGTGGGCTCGTCCATCAGCAGCAGCTTCGGCTCGTTGGCGAGCGCGACCGCGAGCTCGACGCGCTTGAGATCGCCATAGGCGAGCACCCCGCAGGCGCGCTCGGCTTGGCTGGTCATGCCGACCTGATCGAGTAGAGCCTCGGCCGCCTCGCGGTGACGCTCGTCGGCGCGGCCGAACAGGCGCCAGGTCTTCCCCGCATGCGAGATCAGCGCCATCTGGACGTTCTCGCGCACGGTCATCGAGGCAAAGGTCGCGGTGATCTGGAAGGTGCGGCCGACGCCGAGGCGCCAGATTTTGCGCGGCTCCAGCCCGGTGATCGGCTTGCCCGCCAGCAGGACTTCGCCGCGATCGGGCCTGAGCTGCCCGTTCAGCATGTTGAAGCAGGTCGTCTTGCCGGCGCCGTTCGGGCCGATCAGGGCGACCAATCGACCAGCTTCCACAGAGAAGGAGACGCCGTCGACCGCCTTCACGCCGCCGAAGGACTTGGCGAGGTCGCGGGCTTCCAGCACGGCGGGAACTGGCGCGCTCATGCCGCCGCCCTTGCGTGTGGGGCGTTCTCGCGCCGGGCGCGCCAGTAAAGCCATGTGCCGACGAGGCCGCGCGGGAACAGCACGACCAGCAGTACGATCGAGAGACCCAGCGCGAAACGCCAATAGGCCGTCATCTTCGCGAGCTGCTCATTGAGGCCCATATAGGCGAAGGCACCGACGACCGGCCCGGCCACCGTCTGCACGCCGCCGAGCAGCACCATTAGCAAGGCATCGACCGAGCGCGGGATCGCCATATAGGTCGGGAAGACCGAGCCCTTCGAGAAGGCGAAGAGCCCGCCGGCAATGCCGGCAGCGATCGCGGCGATGACGAAGGCCGCCCATTGCAGGCGCCCGACATCGAGCCCGATCGCCTCGGCCCGCAAGGGGCTGTCGCGGCCGGCGCGCAGGGCATAGCCGAAGGGCGCGAAGATGATGATGCGCAGCGCGATGATCACGATCACGGCGGTGGTGAGCGCGAGGTAGTAGAACACAGTCTTGGGCACCGCCCAGGCCGAGGGCCAGACGCCGAGGATGCCGTTATCGCCGCCGGTCAGGTCGACCCATTGGAAGGCCGTGGCCCAGGCGATCTGGGCGAAGGCCAGCGTCAGCATGGCCAGATAGACACCCGAGAGCCGCACGCAGAACCAGCCGAAGATCGCGCCCGCGATGCCGGCCATCAATGGCGCCAGCATCAGCGCCTCCTCCATCGGGCTGCCCAGCCATTTCACCGCCAGCGCCGCGCCATAGGCGCCGAGCCCGAAATAGGCGGCATGGCCGAAGGAGATGATGCCGCCCGGCCCCAGCAGCAGATGCAGCGACGCGGCGAAGATCGCGAAGATCACGAGATCGGTCAGGGTCAGCACGACATGATCCGGCACGATGAGCGGCGCGAGCACCAGCAGGCCGAGTGCCACGGCTCCGAACAGCTTGGCAGCGCCATCGGCCGGGCGCAGCAGGAAGAGCTGGCCGGCATGGCCGCGCGGCTCGATGCCGGCCTTGCCGAGCAGGCCATGCGGCCGAACGATCAGCACCGCCGCCATCACCAGGAAGACGAGGACCAGCGTGATCTTGGGCAGGATCAGGATGCCGAAGGCGTGGAGCACGCCGATCAGCACGGCGGCGAGATAGGCCCCCGTCACGCTGCCGAGCCCGCCGACCACAACGACCACGAAGGCCTCGGCGATCATGGACAGGTCCATATGGAGGTTGATCGCCTCGCGCGGGAGCTGGAGCGCGCCGCCTAAGCCCGCCAGCGCCGCGCCGAAGGCGAAGACCGAGGTAAAGAGCAGGCGCTGATTGACGCCGAGCGCGCTGACCATCTCGCGATCCTGCGTCGCCGCGCGGATCAGCACGCCCCAGCGCGTCCGGTGGAACAAGAGCCAGATCAGGCCGAGCACGAGCGGCCCGACAGCGATCAGGAAGAGCTCGTAGCTGGGGAAGCGGTTGTCGAACAGGATGACGAAGCTGAGGAAGCCCGGCGCGCGCGGGCCGAGCTTGTCCTCCGGCCCCCAGGTCGCGAGCGCGATGTCCTGCAGCATCAGCACGACGCCGAAGGTCGCGAGCAACTGGAACAGCTCCGGCGCCTGATAGATCCGCCGGAGGATCAGAACCTCGATCAGCACGCCGGCAAGGCCGGTCAGCAGGACGGCGAGGATGACACCGCCCCAGAAGCCGAGCGGATCGGCCGGGCCGAGCCAGGTCACCAGCGTGAAGGCCAGATAGCCGCCCAGCATGTAGAGCGAGCCATGGGCGAAGTTCACGATGCGCGTGACGCCGAAGATGATCGACAGCCCGCACGCCACGAGGAAAAGCGACGATGCCGAGGCCAGGCCGTTCAGGATCTGGGTGAGGACGAGATCAAGCATGTCGTCGCGGGGGAGCCATCAGTCTGAGACGGTGGGAGCCGGGCGACAGGTTGCCCGGCCAAGACGATAACGCACGCCGTCATTCTCGGGCGAAGCGAAGCGGAGACGCGAGAATCTCAGGCCGGAAGAGGCTTGGGAGCCTCACGCGGCAAGAGATGCTCGGGTCAGGCCCGAGCACGACGCGCTGGTCTTAATCGGTCTCACACGGCCGGACGCAGCTTGCGGACCTCGTCGTCGCTCGGCAGGTATTTGGCGCCGTCGCGATAGCTCCAGTCGACCATCACGCCCTTGCCGTTTTTCTGCGCGCTCTTGCCGACATAGGCGCCGAGCGTCGACTGGTGGTCGATCTTGCGGAACTCGATCGGGCCGAAGGCCGAGCCGAATGTCAGCCCCTCGAAGGCATCGACCAGCTTCTCGTTATCGGTCGAGCCTGCCTTCGCCAGCGCCGCCGCGATGGCCTGCACCGTCTCGTAGCCGACGACCGAGCCCAGCCGCGGGTAGTCGTTGTACTTCGCCTTGTAGCCGTCGCGGAACTTGACGTGCTCCGGCGTCTGCAGGTCGGCATGCGGATAGCCGGTGATGATCCAGCCTTCCGGCGTCTCGGCGCCGAGCGTGTCGAGATATTCCGGTTCGCCGGTCAGCATCGAGACGACCTGGCGCCCCTCGAACAGGCCGCGCGTGTTGCCGGCGCGGACGAAATTGGCGAGGTCGACCGCGAAGGTGACGTTGAAGATCGCCTCGGGCTTGGCCGCCTCCAGCGCCTGGACGGTGGCGCCGGCATCGATCCGGCCGAGCGCCGGGAACTGCTCGGCGACGAAGGTCACGTCGGGGCGCGCTTTCAGCAGCAGTTCCTTGAACCATTTCACCGCCGACTGGCCGTATTCGTAGTTCGGCGCGACGATCGCCCATTTCTTGGCCGGGAGCTTGGCGGCTTCCTCGACCAGCATGGCGGCCTGCATGTAGGTCGAGGGCCGCAGGCGGAAGGTGTAGCGGTTGCCCTTCGACCAGACGAGCGCATCGGCCAGCGGCTCGGAGGCGACATAGAGCCGCTTGTTCTGGTTGGCATAGTCGGCGAGCGCGAGGCCGACATTGGAGAGGAAGCCGCCGGCGATGATGTCGACCTTCTCGGCCGTCGCAAGGTCGGCGGCGTGGCGCACCGCGTCCTCCGGCTTGCCGGCATCATCGCGGAACACCGTCTCGAGCTTGCGGCCGAGCACGCCGCCGGCCGCGTTGATCTGCTCCTGCGCCAGTTCCCAAGCCTGACGATAGGGTTTCAGGAAAGCCGGCTGCGCGGTATAGGAGTTGATCTCGCCGATGCGGATCGGCCCCGCGCCCTGGGCGCGCGCCAGCGAGGGGACGCCGAGGGCGAGCGTGCCCGCGACGAAACTGCGACGATCGATCTGCATGAGGGGTAGTCCTTCGCCTCGCTGCGGCTGCAATCCGCGCCGATACCGCTCGCACCGGATCGGGCGAAGCGGATTTCATATGCATACATATGAATGAGGATATCCGAGCGCTTGTCAATCTGCCTTTCTTGCAACGCAGCAGATGAGCAGGCGACTGACGGCAGCTCGCGCGGTTTTGCGCAAAAGCCCCGAAAGCCTTTGATTTCATTCGGAAAAAGAGCCGCCCAAAAATAAGTCAGCGATGCTGCCCTTTTGATCTTGCGGACGCGCTCGGAGCCTCCTATCTAGATCGCAGCGCAGCAGAGATGTTGCGCCGCCCTCCTTGGGCGTTTCCTCCCTAGACTTGGGCTGCGCTTCTGGCGTGGCCCTTTTTTCTTGTCGCGATGGGAGCGGCCTACCAGCGTCGGCCATAACCCCAGCCGTAGCCATAGCCCCAAGGTCCACCGAAGGACGCGTCGAAGCGATCGAAGCGGCGGCGCCGCTCGGCCGCACGATCGAGATCGAGCTCCATCAGGCAGTTCGAGAAGGCCTCGCCCGGCGTTCGGAAGCCGTAGGAGCGACAGCGCTGCTCATCCATCGCGCGGTATTCGGCTTCGGTGGTGAAGCAGCCGCTCAAGGCCAGGGCCAGCATCGCGCCGGCAGCGAGCCTGATGATCGTCATCGCGCTTCTCCTCTCGCGCTCTTCTCCGTCCTACGCGCAGACGGCCTTGCAGTTCCCGCTCCCAGTCTAGCGCGAGAACTTGATCGGCACAGTCAGCGAGATCGCGCCGCCGCCCAAGCCCTCGGGCGGAGCCGGGACCGGATTGGCCCGGCGGATCATCGAGACCGCCTCCTCGTCCAGCGCCGCATCGCCGGAGCCGCGCACGAGCCGGGCCGACAGCACGCGCCCGCCCCGATCGATGCTGAAGGCGACCTGGACCGTACCGGGGCTGGCGCCGCCGGGGAAGCGCTTGTAGCGGTTGAGATGGGCCATCAGCGAGCCGCGCCAGCTCGCCGTCGCGGCCGGAGACGGCGCTGACGCGCCGGAATTCGGAGCCGCGGCACGCGGCGCAGCCTGCTCCTGCGCAACCGGCGCCGAGGTCTGCTCCGCCTTCGGCTTGTCCGGCCGGATCGGCTTCTTCTTCTCGGCGATCTTGGGTTTCGGCTTCGGCTTGGGCTTCTCCGGCGGCGGCGGCTTCGGCGCTTCCTTCGGCGGCGGCGTCAGGATCGCCGCAGCGTCCGGCAATGGCGGCAATTCGGGAATCTTGATCTCGGGCTCGGGAATCGCGACGGGCTGCGGTTCCGGCGGAGGTGGCTCGATCTCCTTGGGCTGCTCGACCGGCTCGGGCGGCGGCGGTTCCGGCTCGGGCTGCGCCTCGGCCATTTCCGGACCGGGCGCGACCTCCTGCGGCGGCGCTTCGGGCGCGACGGCGAGCGGCGCGAGCTCGATCATCACGGCGGCGGGGGGCGAACCCATCGCCGCCTCGGCCCGCTGCCAGTTGGCGATGACCCAGCCGGCGGTGCCATGGGCGCTCGCGACGACGAGCGCGGCCAGGCTCCAGCGCAGAGCCGCCGGCGCGAAACGGGAAAGCGACGGGCGTTCCAGGCTCATGGCTTCGGCCCCGCAGCAGCCCCCTGCCCGGTATCTTCCAGACCGACCAGCGCGATCTTGAGATAGCCGGCATTGCGCAGCAGGTTCATCACGTTCATCAGCTCGCTATAGGCGACGCTGCCGTCCGCCCGCAGGAAGACGCGCTGCTCGCGGTCGCGATTCGTCTTCTGGTCGAGCGCCGCCTGCAGCGCTTCGCGCGGCACGGGATCATTGCCGAGCGCGAGCGTGAGATCGCCCTTCACGGTCAGGAACATCGGCGTGTCCGGCCGCGGCTGCGGCTGCGCGTTCGAGACCGGCAGGTCGACCGCGACATCGACGGTCGAGAGCGGCGCGGCGACCATGAAGATGATCAGCAGGACGAGGATGACGTCGATGAACGGCGTGACGTTGATGTCGCTGACCTCGCCGAGGTCGCCGTCCTGCGGCTCCTTGAGGGAAACGCCCATAGCTCACTCCGCCGGGACGAGCGGTGCGGACGCCACGCTCGTTGCCGAAGCAGAGGATGCCGAGGCCGCACGCAGGGCCGGCGCGACGGCGCGCTGGCGGCGCTCCAGATCGCGCGAGAGATGGCGCAGGATCTCGCCCGAGGCATCGGAGAGCGTGGCGCGGTAGCCGGTGATCGCGCGGGCGAAGACGTTGTAGATGATCACGGCGGGGATGGCGGCGACGAGGCCGATCGCGGTCGCCAGCAGTGCCTCGGCGATGCCCGGTGCGACGACGGCGAGATTAGTCGTCTTGGCCTGGCTGATGCCGATGAAGGAATTCATGATGCCCCAGACCGTGCCGAACAGGCCAACGAAGGGCGCGGTCGAGCCGATCGTGGCGAGCAGGCCGGTGCCGCGCGCCATGGAGCGGCCGGCGCGCGCCTCGATCCGCGAGAGCGCGATGGCGACGCGCTCCTTGATGCCGTCCTCGCCGAGATCGGCCGAGCGGCGCGTCTCGGCGAGCGCCGCCGAGAGCAACTGGCCGACGGCGCCGCGAAGCTTGCCGTTCTTGCCGGCAGCGGCGCCGGCCGCCGCGCTCAGGTTCTCGGCGGCCTCGATGCGGCGCAGCGCCCGCCCGGCGGAGCGCTTGGCCGCGGCCAGCTCCATCGCCTTGGCCAGCCAGATCGTCCAGGTCACCAGCGAGGCGAAGGCGAGCCCCAGCATCACGCCCTTCACGACGATATCGGCCGCCATGAACATGCCCCAGGGCGACAGGTCATGCGGCAGGGTCGCCGTCATGGCGGGAGCCGACACCGTCGTCGCGGGATTGCCGAGGGCCAGGGGCGGATGGGCGCTGCTCGGCGGGTTGATGCCGAGCTGAGGCAAGGCCGGCGGAAGCGGATTGGTCGGCGTCGTCGGCTGAGCCTGCGCCGCGGGCGGGGCCGTCTCGGCCGGCGCCTGGGGAGCGGGCTGCACCGGCGCCTGCGCCTGCGCCACGACGACGGACAGGCTCAGCGCGACAAGAGCCAGACGGAACGCACGCATCATCACAAATCCAGCCCTCTCCGGAGGAGCGCGGCCCGGGCTTTTCCGGTTCCGCAGCCTTGCCGCCTGGCACCAGGGCACCCGCAGCTTCCTCATTGGAATCATTACAAAAAAAGACTTGCAGCGGCGTCGCTGCATATGCGATACGCCTGTTCGAATCGGACGGGCATGTCAAGAAAAAGCGGCTTGTCGGCGATGGCCCCGGACGGGTCCCGGCCATGGCAATGCAGGCCAGCCCGCGCTCCCGGACCGCCCTCACATATCCGCTATTCGGTGAATGCAGGGCGCTCTCGCCGGAGCGCTCGCGTCAATCGCGCTCTAGGCGATCGATCTCGGCCTGAAGCGCGGCCAGATGCTCGGCAGCGGCTTCCGCGGCTGCGTGCTCGACGGCCCGGAAGCGCAGGATCAGGGCTTCGCCCAGCGCGGTCAGCCTGGCGCCGCCGCCATTGCGGCCGCCGACCTGGCGCTCGACCACCGGCTTGCCGAAGAGCACGTTCAGCTCCTCGACCAGCTCCCAGGCGCGCCGATAGGACATCTCCATCGCCCGGCCGGCCGCCGAGATCGAGCCATGAGTCGCGATATTCTCGAGCAGCGCGATCTTGCCGGGGCCGATCCTGCCCTCGGGATCGAGCTGGATGCGCAGGCTCAGCGAGGGCATCGCCGGCTCAGGAGGCTTTGGCCAGGGCTAACTCGGCTCCCTCCCCGCAGGCGGCGAGCCAGATCGCCGCGATGCGCTCGATCCCGGCTTGGTCGTCGGCGTCGAAACGCGCCGGTGACGGGCTGTCGAGGTCGATCACGCCGATGACGCCGTCACGGCCGACGAGCGGCACGACCAGTTCGGAGCGCGAGGCGGCATCGCAGGCGATGTGGCCGGGGAAGGCATGGACATCCTCGACCAGCATCGATTTTTGCTGGGCAACGGCCGCGCCGCAGACGCCCTTGCCGACGGGAATGCGGACGCAGGCCGGCTTGCCCTGGAACGGGCCGAGCACGAGTTCGCCGGATCGCATGATGTAGAAACCGGCCCAGTTCAGGTCCGGCATCATCTGGAACAGCAGCGCCGAAGTATTGGCGGCGTTGGCGATGGCATCGCTCTCGCCGGCCAGCAGGGCTTCGAGCTGCGCCGCGAGCTCGCGGTAGAATTCCGCCTTGCTGCCACCGTCGATGCTGCGTGCCTCGAACATGATCCTGACGCCTCGCTTGCCTGCGCTCTCGAAATCCAGGGCCGGTTCCTACCACCATCGCCCCGGCCGCGCTATCGAAGAGGCCCTCTGCGGCAACCGCAGATCGTTTTGACCGGTGCGACTTTTGTCATTCCGGGGCTTCGCAGAGCGAAGAACCCGGAACCCACGACTGGGTGTGCCCTTGTCATCAGGTGTAAGAGGCCTCGCCCAGTCGTGGGTTCCGGGTTCGCGCCTGTGGCGCGCCCCGGAATGACAAGCGCGTGGTTCGCCCCCTTGCGATCAACCGAGGCCAGCCCCCTTCCCCGCGCCATGCGGATCGTGGCAAATCCTCGCCCGCGCTCGACCGGATAGGGAGTCGATCTTGAACGAGGATGCCCGGCAAATCCGCATCGCAGCCGCCTTGCTGACCGACACGCGCGGGCGCCTGCTGCTCGTCCGCAAATCCGGCACCACCTGGTTCATGCAGCCGGGCGGCAAGATCGAACGCGACGAGGAGCCCTTCGCCGCGCTCTCCCGCGAACTGCGGGAAGAGCTGGGTCTGGCCGTCGCGCCGGACGCCGCGCGCCATTGCGGGCGCTTTTCGGCCCCGGCGGCCAACGAACCGGGCTTCACCGGGGAAGCCGAGCTCTATGCCCTGCCTCTCGACGGCGAGGCCCGGCCGGCAGCGGAGATCGCCGAGATCGCCTGGCTCGAACCCGGCACGGCCTCCACGCTTCCCCTCGCCCCGCTGACGCGCGACCACGCCCTGCCGCTCTGGCGGTCCATGCTGACGGAGACATCCCGATGAACGATGTGATCTCGAGCCCGCGACGGGCCGATGGCAGTGCCGGCGATGCCGATTACGGCCGCATCGGCCAGGGCTATGCCTCCTATCGCCAGCCCGAGCCCGCCATCGCAGCGCTGATCGAGGCGGCACTCGGCCCGGCTCGCCGTATCCTCAATGTCGGCGCGGGCGCTGGGTCCTACGAGCCGCGTGGCCGCGACATGATCGCGGTCGAGCCCTCGGCCGCGATGCGGGCACAGCGCCCGGCCGATATCGTCGCCGCGATAGACGCCACGGCGGAGGCCCTGCCCTTTCCCGACGGGCAATTCGACGCGAGCATGGCGACCTTCACCGTGCATCAATGGCAGGATCTCGATGCCGGCCTGCGCGAGATGCGACGGGTGACGCGCGGCCCGGTCGTCATCCTCTCCTGCGATCCCGATCTGGTGCAGGCCTTCTGGCTCGATCACTACGCACCGGAGGTGCTAGCCACCGAGGCGCGGCGCTATCCCTCGCTCGGCCATATCGGCACGGTGCTCGGCGGCGATGTCGAGATCGTCGCGGTGCCGATTCCGCTTGGCTGCCGCGACGGATTCAACGAGGCCTATTACGGCCGGCCGGAACTCTTCCTCGATCCGGGCGCGCGCTCGGCCTGCTCGGCCTGGAGCTTCGTCGACGCGGCGCAGAACGCCGCCTCGATCGAGAGGCTGCGCCAGGACCTCGCATGCGGCGCCTGGGACGATCGCTACGGTTTCCTGCGCCATCAACCGAGCTTCGACGGCTCGCTTCGCCTCGTCGTCGCGCGGCCCTGAGCCCGCCGACTTCACACCAAACCACGCCGTCATCCCGGGCTTGACCCGGGATCCAAAAAAGGCGCCAGAGCTCTACGATGGATTCCGGATCGGCGCCACTTCGCGGCTTGTCCGGGATGACGGTGTGTTTCCGTGAGAAACCGTCGTGCTCCTGGCCAATAGCAGAAGAGCCGGCTCTCCGATAAGAACCGGCCCTCCAAAATCATAGAGAAGCGTTGCCATCCCGACCGCGCCGAAGCGGAGATCCGGGATCATGCCTGGGCCTCAACCGGAGGCGCTCCGGAATGGATCCCGGGTCAAGCCCGGAATGACGGGGCGTTTCCGCGGAAAATCCGTCAGGCCCTAGAACGGGATGTCGTCGTCGAGATGGCTGGAGGACGAGCGCCCGCCGCCACTGCCGCCACCGCCGCTCGACATCGCGGGCTGGCGCGAACCGCCGCCACCGCCCATCGCGCCCGAACGGCCGAAGGAGCCGCCACCGCCGCCGCCGGAGCGGTCCTCCATATAGCCGCCGCTGCTGCCGCCACCCTCGCTATACTCGTCGCCGCCGCCCTGGCGGCTGTCGAGGATGGTGAGCTCGCCGCGGAAACGCTGCAGCACGATCTCGGTGGTGTATTTCTCGACGCCGGACTGGTCCTGCCATTTCCGGGTCTGAAGCTGGCCCTCGATATAGATCTTCGAGCCCTTCTTCAGGTACTGCTCAGCGACCTTCGCCAGGTTCTCGTTGAAGATCACGACAGAGTGCCACTCGGTGCGCTCCTTGCGCTCCCCGCTCTGCTTGTCGCGCCAGGTCTCGGAGGTGGCGATACGCAGATTGACGACAGGCTCGCCGCTGCCGAGGCGGCGCACTTCGGGATCGCGCCCGAGATTGCCGACCAGAATGACCTTGTTGACGCTACCAGCCATGACAGGCTCCATTTCCTGCGCACTTCACACAAACCGGCCGATCGACCGGAGCCGAACCCTATCGGCCGATCAGGGCATTATCAATCATGTTCCCGTTTTGTTCAAGGGGTTTTCCCCCGGCGAATCGCTGCGCCGGGGGTGGTTCGACCGTTTGGAGGCTACGGCAAATCGCCTTGCAGCTCGACACCGAGCGATGCCAGCGCGCGCCAGTAGCCGGGATAGGTCTTGCCGACGCAGGCAGGGTCGAGGATCGTGACGCCGTCGAGCTTGAGGCCCGCCAGCGCGAAGCTCATGGCGATGCGGTGATCGGCATGGCTGTCGATCCGCGCCGCGACAGTCTGCCCGGCGAGGGCGGGGTCGGACGCGACCAGAAGATCGTCCCCCTCCTCCCGGCCGAGCCCCGGCCGGATGCGCGCCAACCCTTGCGCCAGGGCCGCGACGCGGTCGCATTCCTTGACGCGCAGATTGGCGATCCCGACGAAACGGACCGGCGTCCGATTGAAGGCGGCCAGCACCGCGAGGGTCGGAATCGCATCCTGCATCTGCGAGCCGTCGATGACGGCAGGCAGGTTCGGAAAGCTGGCGATGACCTTGTGCGCGGCGGCGTCGGGCTGGGTGAAGGCCGAGGGGGCGACGCCGAGATCGATCGCACCGCCGGTCAGCACTTCCGCCGCCCAGAGATAGGTGGCGGCCGACGCGTCCGGCTCGATCAGGAAATCTGTGGCCTCGTAGCCGGTCGGCTCGACCCGCCATGCCGCCGGGTCCGGTTGGGAAACCTGCGCGCCGAAGGCCCTCATCACGGCCAGCGTCAGGTCGATATAGCCGCGCGCGCCGATCTCCTTGCCGGTCAAGGCGATCTCGACCGGGCCGCGCCCGCAGGCCGCCGCCATCAGCAGCGCGGAGACATACTGGCTGGACAGGCCGCCATCTATCTCCACGCGCCCGGCGGGGAAGCCGCCCTGCCCTTCGACCGTGACGGGCGGGCAGCCGCTCGGGGCGCTCGCTGCGACGCCGAGCGCCCGCAAGGCCTCGACCAGCGGCGCGATCGGCCGCTTACGCATGTGCTCGTCCCCATCGACGACCACCTGGCCGTCGACCAGCGCGGCGGCGGCCGTCAGGAAGCGCGTCGCGGTGCCGGCATTGCCGAGGAAGAGCGGTTCGGCCGGCGGCTGCAGCCGTCCCGAGCCGGAGACGACAAAGGTCGTGGCATCGGGCTCGTCGACGGTCACGCCCATCGCGCGGACCGCCTGCGCCATGTAGCGGGTGTCGTCGCTCTTCAGGGCGCCGGTCAGGCGGCTGGTGCCGCCCGCCAGCGCCGCCACGAGCAGGGCGCGGTTGGTGATGGATTTCGAGCCGGGCGGCAGGACGCGCCCTCGCAAGGGACCTCCCGGCGGAACGATCGTCAGTGCCCCCGTCGCATTCGTCATCTGCGCTTTCGCCCGTCTCAAGCCCGCGCCCGAACGGCGCCTGCAAGCTCATAGTATGACGGGGCCCGCTTGTCGCGATCGAAGCGCGGGCGCCTCCATGCCCGGGCCGGCGCGATCAGCCATCGGTCCGGTGTGCGCCGAGAACGGCCTGCGCCATCCGGTCCAGCAGCACGGCGAGCAGGACGATGCCGAGCCCGCCGACGAAGCCGAGGCCGGGATCGGCCCGCTGCAAGCCGAGCAGCACGATCTCGCCCAGCCCCTTGGCCCCGATCATCGAGGCGACAACGACCATGGCGAGCGCCATCATGATCGCCTGGTTCAGCCCCTGCAGGATGGTCGGCCGGGCGAGCGGCAGTTCGATCAGCCAGAAGGCCTGCCTCGGCCTGAGGCCCAGCGCCCGCGAGGCCTCCACCAGCCCGGCATCGACGCCGCGCAGGCCGAGCTCGGTCAGGCGCGCGAAGGGCGGCAGCGCGTAGATGAGCGTCGCGACGAGAGCCGGCGCGCGGCCGAGCCCGAGCAGCATCGCGACCGGGATCAGGTAGACGAAGCTCGGGATGGTCTGCATGAGGTCGTAGAGCGGCGCCAGCACCTTCCCCAGCCGCGGCAACCGCGCCGCCGCGACGCCGAGCGGCAGGCCCAGCAGCACGACGAGCACCACGGCGACAGTGACAAGCGCCAGCGACTGCATCGCCTCGCCCCAGACGCCCAGGCCCGCGAGAGCCAGCGGCAGGACGGCCATGGCCAAGGTGAAGCCGATCCGCCGGGTCGCGAGCCAGGCGCCTGCGGCGACGGCCAGGACGAAAGCCGGAACCGGCACGTGCTGAAGCAATGTCTCGACAGCGCGGATCGGCGCCGTCAGCACCACACCGACGCCGTCGAGCCTGTCGCCATAGCCGGTGACGAGCGCATCGACGGCGCGATTGACGGCGCCTTGCAGCGCCTTGCCGAGATCCGGCACGGAAGCGCTTGTCACAGGCTGGCGGCAACCTTGCCGGCGACATCCGCCGGCAGCCACTTCTTCCAGATATCGCCCTGCGTCTTCAGGAAGACGAGCGCCTGCTGCTCGGGCGTGATGCCCTTCTCGCGGGCTTCCGCCAGCATCTTCGAGGTCACGTCGCTGGTCGTGCCGTAGCTCTTGAAGAAGCCGGCGAGCTGCGGCGCCTTCTTGGCGAGGTCGACATTGGCGCCGATCACGACCTTGCTGGTCGGATAGGCGGTGGCGCGCTTGGGGTTGTCGCTGGCCTTCAGCTCGGCCCAGACGCCCGCATCGAAGGGCGGCTCCTCCAGCTTGACGAGGTCATAGGCGCCGAGCAGCCAGCTCGGCCCCCAATAGTAGAACACGACCGGGCGCTTGCGCTTGAGCGCGGCCTCGATCGCGGCGACCAGCGCCTCGCCCGAGCCGCCACGCGTATTGGTGAAATCCTCCGTGAGCCCGTAGACCGCGAGCTTCTTGGTGTTGATGCCCTCGCAGACCCAGCCGGCGACGCAATTGTAGAAGCGCCCCTTCCCCGGCTCCTCAGGGTCAGCGAAGAGCGCCTTGTAGCGCTTGAGGTCTTCGGCCTTCTTCAGGTCCGGCGCCTTGGCATCGGGGCCGGAGACGAGATAGCGCGGCACGAACCAGCCTTCGCTCGCGTCCGGGAATGTGGTGCCGAGCGGCTCGACCTTGCCGGCCTCGGCCGCCTTAACCCAGGCATCGACCGGGTTGGCCATCCAGATTTCCATGACGATATCGACATCGCCGCGCGCCATGCCGTTGACCAGCGGCGCGATCACGCCCGGCACGCGCTCGACCTTGCAGCCGTACCCGCGCTCGGCGATCGCGCTGGCAACGGCGGTGTGGAAGGCGGCGGAATCATAGTCGAGCCCGGCGATCTTCAACGGGCGATCGAGCTCGCAGGCCATGGCCTGTGCGCCGAGCCCGAGGCCGAGCGCGAGGGCTGCTGCTCCAAGAACGGCTTTCATCGGCATCACTCCCCAGTTGATCATGACAAAAGCCGCCGGAGCCTGTGACGCAGGCGGTTCGCGCTGTAACGCCGGGCCGGGCGAATTGATCCATCCATCCGGCTCGCTGCGGACCAGCATCGCGCAACCGGAGCGGCGAAGCGATGCACGACCCTGTCAGCATTCGTCAGGACCGTGCGGGCCTCGCGATCCGCCCCGCCCCCGGCTATTGGCCGCGATATGGCACACCGCCATCCCATCGCGACTGCCAATGGGACAGGAACCGCGCCGCGATATCCGGCATGTCCCTGATGACGACGACATTCTCGGAGTTCTTCGTCTCGGCGGACAGAGCATAGTTGAACGATCCGGTCTGGACCGTGCTGCCGTCGACGATGATCGTCTTGTCGTGATGCAGGTGGAAGCGGTCGTTCGTGCGCAGTTCCACGCCGTTACGGGTCACGAAATCCATGGCGGCCCTGCTGGCCTTGCCCATGTTGCGATCCTTGTCGACGACCACGCGAACCGCAGCTCCGCGATTCTTCGCCGCCACCAGCGCATCCGCGACGTCCTGTGCCTGAAAGGCATAGGCGAGCACCTGGACGCTGCGCCTGGCCTCGCCGATCACCTTGAGCACCAGTTCGCGCGCCGAGCCCTCCGGCGAAAAGCCGACCTCGACACCGGGCGCAGCATGAGCGACCGGAGAAAAAGCCAGCATGGCCGCCAGACCAATGATTCGGATCGTGTTCATGACGGCCTCGCTTTTCGATTGCTGACGCCATGGAAGGCCAAACGCATCGGCGGTACAAGGCGAGTCCCAGCCGCCGCTATCGCGAAACAGGACGCCCCGCCGTGACAGCCCAGAACAGCATCGTCCTCTCCAGCGACCACGCCGCGATCCCGCTGCGGCAGGCTATTGCCAGGCATGTGGCGGCGCAGGGCTGGCCGGTGGTCGATATCGGCCCGACGACGCCGGAGAGCACGCCCTACCCGCAGCATGGCGAAGCGGCAGCAAGACTGGTCGCCTCCGGCGATTGCCGGCTCGGCATCATCCTGTGCGGCACCGGCCAGGGCATCATGATGGCGGCGAACAAGGTCAGGGGCATCCGCTGCGGCGTCTGCTCCGACACGTTCTCGGCCCGAATGATCCGCGCGCATAACGACGCCAACATGCTCTCCCTGGGCGCGCGCGTGGTCGGCGAAGGGCTGGCGCTGGAGATTGTGGACGCGTTCCTCTCTGCCACGTTCGAAGGCGGCCGGCATGCGGCGCGGGTCGAGATGATCGCGGCGCTGGAGGGGTAGCGCGGGGGCGGCGTCGCCGCGCGCTGGACCGGCTGCCTAGGCGAGCGCCAATCGTCCGCTATCGACCCGTTGCAGACGCTACCGTCAGGTTGGATAACTTGCCCTGCAGCATCTCGTTGTCCGATGCCGCCCGAAGCAGGGAGTGGAACATGGCGAAAGCGTATTGGGTTGCGGCTTATCGCTCGGTCAACGATCCCGAGGCGTTGGCGGCTTATGCCAAGCTGAGCGGCCCGGCCATCATGGCGGCGGGCGGTCGCATTCTTGCCCGCGGCATGCCGGGCCATGTTTACGAGGAAGGCCTGCAGCAGCGGACCGTCGTGATCGAGTTCGACTCCGTGGAGCAGGCGAAAGCGGCGTATGACAGCGCGGCCTATCAGGAAGCGCTCAGGGCGCTCGGAACCGGCGCTGAACGCGATATCCGCATCATCGAAGGCGTCTGATCAGGCGAGCGGACCGGCTTCGAACGGCCGAAGGTACAGGCCGGCGTCCTGTCCGCGACTGCCCGTCGCGGACACGTCCCGTCGCCTTTTGTTGCGCATGGATCCGCGCCGGAACTACGCACGGGACCCGGCCTGCTCCATCGCGGCGGCTCGCCGCAGGACCTCGGGCCGCGGTGACATGATCTGCCCGATCCGCCATCCGATCCCCGCCGCGATAAGCATCCCTGAGCTGACGAAAACGGTGAGGTGAGCGACTTCCACAGGCAAGCTCCGGCATAGGCATGGAGCGTCTTGAACGCCTCGACACCGCGTTTGGTTCGCCGGCCACGGTCGGAACCCCGGAGATCGGGACCTGGCGCGCTTCTTGTTGCGGCTCACGGGCCACCCATTGGAGTGAGCCGAAATGAAACATAGCGATCGATTCCGGCGCAGCCGGGCAGCGGCCAAAGAACCGGCGAACGAGGTTCGTTTCCGTTTGGCACTCGAGCTCGCGCTGGCGGCCTTCATCGTCATCTCGGCGCTTCGGCTCCACGCGATCCTGAGACCCCTGCTCCCCTGAGCGAGCCGATGCGGCTCGGCTGTCCCGCCGCCGCTTGTCGCGATGGACAGTGTCCCTGCTTCGGAAACGTGCCAAGAATAGCCCAATAGCGGGATTGCCCGAGGAAGCGGCGTGGCGCCGTTCCCGAACCGCAGCGATGGAGCTCGCCGTGCTGAAACGATGCGTCGCCTTGGCTTTCATCCTTCTCGGGCCGGTCGGCTGCGTCACGCAGGAAAGCGTTCCCCGGGCCAGAGCCGATGGGCCGGCCTATACGCAGCCGGGCATTGGCGCGCCGGCGCGCCAGACGGATTCGTTCGGACCAGTCTTCAGATAGGCGCATGGGCTAGGCGCGGCATCGCGCCTCAGCGCACCCTGCCCCAAAGAACGCAACAAAAAAACCCGGCAGGCCAAGCCTGCCGGGTCGTCGATATCGGATCGTCCGGCCACGTCAGCCGCGCGGGGCAAAGGCCTTGAGCGCGGCCGCGGCCAGCGCCGACTTAAGGATGGCGCCCAGGATGAAGGGCGTGGCGCCAAGCGCGATCGCCTTCGGCACGCCGATCAGGACGGCGAGCCAGGCCACGCCGATCACCAGGCAGAGCGCATTGCCGGCGAGCATCGCGGCGAATGCGAGGCCGACTCGGCTGCCGTTCCAGCCGCGCTGCGCCAGCCAGCCGGTCAGGGCCGCGGCGAAGGGGAAGGCCAGCAGGTAGCCGCCGGTCGGGCCGGCGAAATAGGCCGCGCCACCAACGGCGCCTGCGAAGACGGGCAGGCCGGTAGCGCCCTGCGCCAGCCAGGCGATGACGGTGACCGCGCCGAGGCGCCAGCCATAGAGCGCGCCGATCAGCGTGACCGCGAAGGTCTGCATCGTCATCGGCACCGGGTACATCGGCACCTTGATCTGCGAGGACAGCGCCAGCAGCAGGCTGCCGACGATCACGGCGCCGGCCTGCCAGGCAAGCGAGCGGCTTTCCAGCCGCAGCGGGCTGAACGGGCGGCTGAGGGCAAGATCGGTCATGGTCACTCCTGGGTCGCGATCAGAATTATCTATAATTTTGACCTTTGATCTATGATGGAGTCCATATCTCGGCGGAAAAGGCAAGCGCCCCCTTTGTTGGGAAGCCGGTTGGCGAGGATAGACCGGCGACGCAGAGCGGACGACGGCAGTATCATTCCTATGAGCGCCACGCTTGTCATTCCGGGGTTTCGCGCAGCGAGGAACCCGGAACCCACGACTGGGTACCCCCCTTGGTGACAGCGATTGCAATCGCTCACCCAGTCGTGGGTTCCGGGTTCGCGCCTGGGGCGCGCCCCGGAATGACAAAGGTGTAGCACGCCCCTACGCGCCTCTTACCCGACGATGGCAAAGGCCCCGCGCGTCGCGCCCGAGGCAGTGCGGACGGGGCGCTCGCCGATCCACTGGGCATGCCGCGCCAGCGTCGCGATCGCGGTTTCCAGGTCGCCGTTGCGCAGGGCGTTCAGGATGGCGCGATGGTCGTGGTCGGTGCGAGCCTCCCATTCCGAGCGCCAGGCCGAGAACAGGAAGCGCGCGCTCGCGGCATGGAGATCGTCGATCGTCGCGATCAGGCGCTTCATGCCGCAAGGCGCTACCAGCGTGCGGTGAAAACGGCGATTCGCCTCCTCCCAGGCGCGGACATCGGTGGCGGCGTCGCAGTCGCGCCGCGCCTGCTCGGCCTTGTCGAGGATGGCAGTGGTGAGATGCGGCGCGGCATGGCGCAAGGCCAGCGCCTCAAGCGCCGCGCGCATCGCCGCGACCTCCTTCACCTCCGACAGGTCGAAGGAGGCGACGCGGACGCCCCTGCGCGGCTCGCTGATTGCCAGCCCCTGCGCCTCCAGCCGGCGGAAGGCCTCGCGCACCGGGACGTGGCTGGTCTCGAACTCCGCAGCGATATGGTCCTGCCGCAACCGCGTGCCGGGCTCGATCGTTCCGGCGATGATCCGCTCGGCCAGGGCCTTGGCGATGCGGACGGCAATGGTATCTTCGGCGGGCTTCGTCATGATTTATAGATAATTCGACAGCGTGCCGAAGTCGATTGCGATCGGCGCGACGATCCCCATATCCAGCCCTCGCCGATCCTGACGTTTCCTGTCAGGACGACGGCAGCAGCCGGGACGGCTGCGTGCTATTCATGCCGGGCAGATGGCCGCGAGGCTGGAACGGCCCGGCTTTTGCCCTACATCTAGCGCTACACCGCAACGGACGCCCCGATGGCCCGCAAGACCGAATCCGCCGCCGCCCAGGCTGCTGCGCTGGAAGACATGTTCGACCGCAACCGCGCGGCCGATCCGAACAGCCGCGCCATCACCGTGCGCGGCGCGCGCGAGCACAATCTCAAGAATGTCGATCTCGCGATTCCCAGAGACAAGCTCGTGGTGTTCACCGGCCTCTCCGGCTCGGGCAAGTCCTCGCTCGCCTTCGACACGATCTATGCGGAAGGCCAGCGCCGCTATGTCGAGTCGCTCTCGGCCTATGCCCGCCAGTTCTTGGAGATGATGCAGAAGCCCGATGTCGATCAGATCGACGGGCTTTCGCCGGCGATCTCGATCGAGCAGAAGACGACCTCGAAGAACCCGCGCTCGACTGTCGGCACCGTCACCGAAATCCACGACTACATGCGCCTGCTCTGGGCGCGCGCCGGCATCCCCTATTCGCCCGCGACCGGTCTGCCGATCGAGAGCCAGACCGTCCAGCAGATGGTCGACCGCATGGTCGAATTGCCGGAGAAGACGCGCGGCTATCTGCTGGCGCCGGTGGTGCGCGGCCGCAAGGGCGAATTCCGCAAGGAGATGGCCGACTGGCTGAAGCGCGGCTTCCAGCGCGTCAAGGTCAATGGCGAGTTCTACGAGATCCCGGACGCGCCGGCGCTGGACAAGAAGTTCAAGCACGACATCGACGTGGTCGTGGACCGGATCGTGATCCGGCCCGATCTCGGCGCGCGCCTTGCCGACTCGCTGGAGCAGGCGCTGGAGCTGACCGACGGCATCGCCGTCTTCGAATATGCCGACGAGAAGGAGGAGAACGGCGAGGCCAAGCGCGTCACCTTCTCCTCGAAATTCGCCTGCCCGGTCTCCGGCTTCACCATTCCCGAGATCGAGCCGCGGCTGTTCTCGTTCAACAACCCGTTCGGCGCCTGCCCGGTCTGCGACGGCCTCGGCCACGAGATGCGGATCGACCCGGACATGATCGTGCCGGATCACGCGCTGACGCTGAAGAAGGGCGCGATCGCGCCCTGGGCCAAGTCGACCTCGCCCTATTACGGCCAGACGCTGGAAGCGCTCGCCAGGCATTTCGGCTTCTCGATGACCAAGCCCTGGTCGGAATTGCCGGAAAGCGCGCGCAAGGCGATCCTGTTCGGCACCGGCACCGAGCCCGTCCGCATGGCCTATAATGACGGCCTGCGATCCTACGAAGTGAAGAAGCCCTTCGAGGGCGTCATCACCAATATGGAGCGGCGCTGGAAGGAGACGGAATCGGACTGGGCGCGCGAGGAGATCGGCCGCTTCATGTCCGAGACGCCCTGCGCCGCCTGCAACGGCTATCGCCTGAAGCCCGAGGCGCTGGCGGTTAAGATCGACATGCGCCATATCGGCGAGGTCTCGAAGCTCTCGGTCAAGGACGCGCTGGACTGGGTCACGAACCTCCCTGCCCGGCTGTCGAAGAAGCAGAACGAGATCGCCCCGCGCATCCTCAAGGAAATCCGCGACAGGCTGACCTTCCTGCTCGATGTCGGGCTGGAATACCTGACGCTGGCGCGCGCCTCCGGCACGCTGTCCGGCGGCGAGAGCCAGCGCATCCGGCTGGCCTCTCAGATCGGCTCCGGCCTCACCGGCGTGCTCTATGTGCTGGACGAGCCTTCGATCGGCCTGCACCAGCGCGACAACGAGCGCCTGCTCGGAACCCTTCGCCGGCTACGCGATCTCGGCAACACGGTGATCGTGGTCGAGCATGACGAGGACGCGATCCTGACGGCCGACTATGTCGTCGATGTCGGCCCCGGCGCCGGCATCCATGGCGGCGAGATCGTCGCCAAGGGCACGCCGCAGGACATTCTCGACGATCCCAACTCGCTCACCGGCAAATACCTCACCGGCGAGATGTCGGTCGCGGTGCCGGCCAAGCGGCGCAAGGCCACGAAGGGCCGCAGCCTCAAGATCGTCGGCGCGCGCGGCAACAACCTGCGCAATGTCGATGTCGAGATTCCGCTGGGGATGTTCACCTGCATCACCGGCGTCTCCGGCGGCGGCAAGTCGACGCTGGTGATCGACACGCTCTACAAGGCGGTGGCGCGCAAGCTGAACGGCGCGATCGACCACCCGGCCCCGCATGACCGGATCGAGGGCATCGAGCATCTCGACAAGGTGATCGACATCGACCAGTCGCCGATCGGCCGCACGCCGCGCTCGAACCCGGCGACCTATACCGGCGCCTTCACGCCGATCCGCGAATGGTTCGCCGGCCTGCCGGAGGCGAAGGCGCGCGGCTATCAGGCCGGGCGCTTCTCGTTCAACGTCAAGGGCGGCCGCTGCGAGGCCTGCCAGGGCGACGGCGTCATCAAGATCGAGATGCACTTCCTGCCGGATGTCTACGTCACCTGCGACGTCTGCAAGGGCAAGCGCTACGACCGCGAAACCCTTGAAGTGAAGTACCGCGACAAGTCGATCGCCGACGTGCTCGACATGTCGGTCGAGGAGGCCAAGATCCTGTTCAAGGCGGTGCCCTCGATCCGCGACAAGATGGAGACGCTGGCGCGCGTCGGCCTCGACTACGTCAAGGTCGGCCAGCAGGCGACGACGCTTTCGGGCGGCGAGGCGCAGCGCGTCAAGCTCTCCAAGGAACTGTCGAAGCGCGCCACCGGCCGCACGCTCTACATCCTCGACGAGCCGACGACGGGCCTGCATTTCCACGACGTCGCCAAGCTCATGGAGGTGCTGCACGAGCTGGTCGACCAGGGCAATTCGGTGGTGGTGATCGAGCACAACCTCGAGGTGGTGAAGACCGCCGACTGGGTGATCGACATGGGCCCCGAAGGCGGCGACGGCGGCGGCCAGGTGGTGGCCGAAGGCACGCCGGAGGACATCGTCCGCATCGGCAAAGGCCACACCGCGCGCTTCCTCAAGGAAGTGCTGGAGCGCCGGCCGATCAAAAAGGGGAAGACGGTCGCGAGGCAGGCGGCGGAGTAATCGGCCGAATAAGCCTTTCTTGGCGGAGGTGAGCTGAGTAGACAACTCTTGCTCTAAATGATCATGTTATCCCAACCGGGGGATGGCATGGTCGACGAGCGCTTTAAGCCGATTATTCTAAAATACGTCGGGCTGGATGCGGATCGGAATCAAATTGAGCTTGGGCAGCTGGGTGCTTCGATACAAGGGGCAGCCCGGCTACTTGCGACGAGTGGGCATCTCGTACTGACAGGAAACGCGGTTCAGAAAGAAAGCGGCTTAAAGGTACGAGTTCTGGCAGGTGCGCCTTCGCCAGGATCATACGAAATTCCAGTGTATATAGCGGCCGCCGCCACGATGGCGATGCCATATCTACCTGAAATGAAGAACATAATATCGACGGCATCGACAAAAGCCGTCGAAGCCATTGTGAATCATACCATAGGTAAGTGGGCTGGTAGAAAATCCGAGGCTGAGAAATCCAAGGATGTCGCGTATAAAGCGCTTGAAGAAATGGGACTGGCCGCTCGTGCAGCTATGGAAGCAGTCGAAAGGGTTGCATCCAATGGGCAGGCCGCCGTCAAGCAACTTGTTTCACCAATAGGGCAATCTGCCGGAGGGGCGATTATAGGGCAGCCATCAAACGGCGCGTTCTTAGTTAACTCCGAAGACCGCCGTGCAATCGAGAGCAGCGCCGAGCTGAAGGCTACGATTTCAGTCAGCCCTGAGACCGAGATGATCGTGCGCCTCACCGAGCTCGATCTAGTGACGGGTAGCTGCAAGGTAAATCTTGACCACGATTCTGATCGAAAGCAGCGGATTCCTGGTGTGATAACTGACCCCCAAGTTCAATTACCCAGAAACGTCTATTCTGGCGCGTTCGATGCACAGACAATAATTCGTGTACGCGCAAAAACTCAAATGGCAGACGGAGAGGTCGAAAAGATTTATATTTCGGATGCGATCATATAGATCAAGGCGAACTTAATTTTAAAAGATGGGCAGATTAATAAATCTAGGTTGGATCACTGTTTCAGTGCCCGACATTAAACTGGTCGCCATCTGGTCCCGGGATCGAATCTTGGGATATCGAAGAACCGGCGGCCACGCCGCTCAAAGTAACCGGCAACCGCCTTCTTTGCCTCCGGTCGAACCTCAGGATTAGGCCCTGCTGCGCTACCGCTGGGAAACCACATCCCTCCACGCGGATCGACATTTGTTACCTCGTCGTCTGTCGCACCGAGAAAAACGGCCGCTAAGCCAATCTCAGGCTTTGTTCTCGTCGATCGCAATCTGCCGATACCCCGCTCCAACAGGCGCTTCGGCAAAGTGTCGATCAACACACTAGCCACGGGCTCACACAATCCCTCATCATTCAGGACCCGTGTTTGACCCATCGTTTCCCAAGCATGCTCGGGGCTTTGGTCGGAGACGATAAGATGAGCTACTGCCACATAGGGAAAGCCGGCTTTCATCAGCTCTCCGGCCTGCGAAAACCCCATTTCGTTTGGCGACTTGCCTTGACGTTCGAAACTCGCGCGGATGATTTTGACTTCGACCGCCATCACTCTGCTTAAGATAAGCTCATTGCCTTCATAAGGAATGATCAGCAGGTCGATATCACCCGGGTTTCTTGTCCCAGGAAGCACCTCATTTGTAGGGATCGCTATAGAAACGTAAACGCCGCTATTATCGGGCATGCTGTCAAAATAATCGGGCTGAAGCTGCCAGTAAGCGAGACCAAATAGCCTTCGCTGTAAAACGAACGAGGCAGTCATGAGCTTTTCTTCCCGCTTCTGAGCATCAGTGCGGGAGGCCAAGACGCCAATTGAGCCGGCTTTGCGATATATGCCGCGCGTTGTGGTTCGGTGGCGATCGGGTTCGATAGGTCGAGACTCATTCTCTTTAGCGTGGAGAAATGATCCGTAAGCGGCCGAAGCGATGTCAAGGCTCCACCAGCCGCGACGGCGCGGCTCTTTCGCCTTCTCGCTCAGACAGCAAACTTATCCCCGCCGCTCCTCACCCGCACTATCCTCCCCTCGCCCATCACCCAAACGGGGCGGCCGTCCGGAGGTATGCTGGAGGTTGGGTGAGGGTCGGCGCCTGCGGGCGGGGGTTACGCCCTGCTCCCGGGAGGCTTCGGGGCACCGCCCTGGGGACACTACGGTCCCTGTGCGAGGAGCTCGCTGGAAGGCTCGGCCGGTGACGGACGGGCAAGGCGACGGCGCGACGACCCGCTGAGGGAAACTGGCGTTGAAACCGGCCCATCCTGAACCGCCTAAGCCCGATAAGCGCGGCCCGGAGCCAAAAGTCGCCGGAGGCGGAGCGCCACGGGGCGTGCGACGGGTGGCTCAATCCCGCCGCGCCGCAGCCTGGCTCAACGGTTGCGGATATCCCTCGCGCCTCGCGGCGCTCCGCCAGCCCCGCTCGAACCCGCCGCGCATCCGCGCGGGCGGGTGATGCTTGCGTGCCTGACCCTAGGGAGACCCGCCATGCCGAAACGCCAGAACATCCCCGCCGCCATCCCGCCGATCACCGATTTCGAGAGCTGCCAGAGGGCGCGGCCGCTGATCCTGCGCCGCTTCGCCGACATTCTCGGCGTCTGGGAGGTTTGCGCGAACAAGGCCTGCAGCCGGGCGCGCAGTTGCCAGGGCCAGGACACGGCCTGCCTGCGCGCCTTCATGCAGACAATTCCGGACGATGATCGCCGCGAGATCCGCTACGCGCTGGACAACCGCGCGGCCGGGCTCTCTCCCGGCGAGGCGATGGAGCAGGCGCAGGCCCGCGTCGCCGGGGAGATCGCGCGGGGCGGCGAATGACGGGCCGGCGCCCTTACGGAGCCACGCGCGGGAACCCCTCTCCTGTAAGGAGAGGGGTAGGGGTGAGGTGTAGGCCCTAAGACCAGTCGAGCGCGAGCAGCAACGGTGAGGTCGTGGCCAAGGCGTCCAACGGCCTACACCTCACCCTGCCCTCTCCTTACAGGAGAGGGTTCTCCGGTCGCGCGTCCCGCGCCCAATCGGTCACCACCCCCCTCAGAACCGGTCGATGATCGTCACGCCCGTGCCCTCGAAGCGATCCATCGCCATCAGGGCGGGGATCGATTCGGCGAGGTCGATGCGGCGGCCGACGAGCTGCTGCGGGGTGAGCTTGCCGGCGCTGATCATGTCGAGCATCGCGCCATAGCGATGCGCCTGCATGCCGTGGCTGCCGAGGATTTCGAGCTCGTGGGCGATGACCTGCGCCATCGGGATCGGCGGCGTCGCCTGCTCCGCCAGCAGCAGCCCGACCTGGATATGCTTGCCGCGCTTGCGCAGGTTCGCCACCGAGTTGAAGCAGGTCTGCGGGTGGCCGAGCGCATCGAGCGAGACATGGGCGCCGCCGCCGGTGACGTCGCGCACGGCGGCGACGACATCGGCTTCCGTCTTCGCGTTGATCGTCACCGCGGCGCCGACCTCGCGGGCGAGCTTCAGCTTGTCGTCGGAGATGTCGACCGCGACGACTTGGGCGCCGAGCGCATTGGCGATCATGATCGCGGAGAGGCCGACGCCGCCGCAGCCATGCACGGCGACCCATTGCCCGCCCGTAACCTTGCCCTGGTCGACCACGGCGCGGAACGAGGTCACGAAGCGGCAGCCGAGGCTGGCGGCCGTGGCGAAATCGATCTCTTCGGGCAGGCGCACGAGGTTGAAATCGGCCCGGTCGATGCGGACATATTCGGCGAACGAGCCCCAATGGGTGAAGCCGGGCTGGAACTGGTCGTCGCAGACCTGCTGGTTGCCGGAATGGCATTGCGGGCAGGAGCCGCAGCCCGCGACGAAGGGCACGGTGACGCGGTCGCCCTCGCGGAAGCGCACGACGCTGCGGCCGACCGCGGCGATGACGCCGGCCAGCTCATGGCCCGGCACATGCGGCAGGCGGATATCGGGATCGTGGCCGACCCAGCCATGCCAGTCGCTGCGGCACAGGCCGGTCGCCTCGACCTTGATAATGACGCTGTGCGGCTCCGGCACCGGGTCCGGCAGAATGCGCAGTTCGGGGGCCTGCCCGAAGGCTTCGTAGACGACGGCTTTCACGGGGCGGGCCCTCCTTGATCGATCGCCCGTGTCATGCGGCAGCGCGGCGGGGAGCGTCAACCGCGACGCGCTGCGGCGGTGAGACGCCCTTAAGATTCCGCGCCTAGGGTGCATTCGCGTTCGGCCCGCCCTGCCGGCGGGCTTTTCGAAGACGGCCGCGAACCATCCATGAGCGACAGCGTCCACGGCGCGACGATCAGCGACAGCCACCGAGCCGCGGCCGAGCCCGGCATGCTCGGCGGCATCCTGGCCGGCTGCGGGCTGTTCGTCCTGATGCTGTCGCTGCAGCCCTTCGCCGGCGTGCCGGAGCAGACGACGCCGGGCGAATCGACCGGCAATATCGTCAACCAGATCGGCTGGTTCGGGCTGGGCCTCGTCTTCCTCGTGGCGATGCTCGGGCTGACGCAGCGGGACGTGCTGGCGCGGCTCGGCTTGAGTCGCTGGGCGATCGTCTTCGCCGTCGCGGCTTTGTCGACGCTGCAATCCTTCGATCCGACCGGCTCGCTGCGCGGCTTGCTGTTGACCGCCATCGTGATGATCGTCATCGCCGGCGTCCTCGTCCTGCCCCGCGACGAGCGCAGTTTTGCCGTGGCGGCAGTCAATGCCTGCCTCGTATTGCTGCTGCTGGTCTACGCGATGCTGGTCGTGGCGCCGCATCTGGTGGTCCACAGCGCGGAAGGCGCCGAGGGCGTGCATGTCGGCGACTGGCGCGGGCATCTCCCGCACAAGAACTTCGCCGCGCCGGTGTTCTCGATCGTGGCGATGATCGGAATTTACGGCTGGCGCAGCGGCCTGCGCTGGCGCGGCGCGCTGATCGTCGCGCTGGGCGTCGTCTTCGTGCTCAACAGCGGCTCCAAGACGACGCTCGGCTTCCTGCCGCTCGCGATCGGCGTGGTGGCACTAGGGCGGATATTCGGGCGGCCGGGGCTGACGGTCTTCGTTCATCTCGTGCTCGTCGGGCTGATCGCGGCGCTGACCGTGGGGTCGGTGATGTCGCCGACCTTTTATGCGCTGCTCAAGGCCGTGATCTCCGACCCGACCTTCACCGGCCGCGACGAGATCTGGAAATTCGCCCTGCAGCGCATCGCCGAGAAACCGTGGCTGGGCCACGGCTATGCCAGCTTCTGGCAGACGCCGGCCGTGACGGGGCTGGAGGAGAATTTCGAGGCGAGCTGGGACATCCGCGGCATCGGCTCCGGCCATGACAGCTATCTCGATGCGGCGCTGACCTTCGGCGTGCCGGGTGCCGTCGTGATGATCTTCATCCTGATGGGCCTGCCGCTCCTCGATTACCTGCGGGCCTGCCGTGTCGCGGCGAACCGCCGTCTCGCCGATCTCTTCGTCATGATCGTGATCTTCATGACCTATATCGGCATGCTGGAATCGTTCCTGCTCAACCGGGCCGATCCGCTCTGGGTGCTGTTCGCGCTGGCGATGACCGGCATCGGCCTGACCGCACGGATGCGGGCAAAGCCATCCGCATCCTGAACGTCAGCCCACTGGACAAGCCCGCCTTGTCCAGGGAAACAGCAGCCGGCCCGAAGACATGCCGAGCGAGACATCCATGACCGATTCCCCGATTTCCCTTGGCCTCATCGGCGCCGGCATCATGGGCGAGCGCATGTTGCGCGCGGCGCTCGACCAGCCGGCGACGGCGCTGCGCGTCTCCGGCATCTGGGACCCTTCCGCAGAGGCGATGGCACGGATCGGAGCCGTGCTGCCCTCGGTGGCGCATCAGCCGGACGCCGCGGCCCTGATCGCGGCGAGCGATTGCGTCTATATCGCTTCGCCGCCCTCCTCCCATCTCGGCCATGCCCGTGCGGCCCTCGCCGCGGGCAAGGCCGTGTTCTGCGAGAAGCCGCTGGCCGTCGATGTCGAGGACGCCCGCGCATTCGTGAGCGAGGCCGGTGACCGCGGCGCGGTGAATTTCCCCTTCGCTTCTTCGCCTGCTGTCGCGCGGCTGCGGGAGTGGATCGAGTCCGGCGCGGTGGGCACGCCGCAGCGCGTGTCGATCGAGGTCGCCTTCGCGAATTGGCCGCGCTCCTGGCAGGTCGATGCCGCCGGCTGGCTCGACCGCACGGCGCAGGGCGGGTTTACCCGCGAGGTCGTCTCGCATTTCCTGTTCCTGACCCGCCGCATCGCCGGGCCTTTCAGCGGGCTCGCGGCCAAGGCCGCCTATCCCGAGACCGGCAAGAGCGAACGCCGGATCGAGGCGACGCTGAGCGCGGGCGCCCTGCCCGTCAGCCTGAGCGGCAGCGTCGGCACGACCACGAAGGACGACCATAACGTCTGGACGCTGGAAGGGGATAAGGGGGCGGTCCGGCTCTGCGACTGGTCGCGCGCCGAGCGTCGCCTCGCGGATGGGAGCTGGCAGCCCGACCCGGAAGCGCTTTCCCAGAACGAGGCGCGCCCGCTAGCGCTGCGCCGCCAGCTCGAAGGCGTGGCCAAGCTGACCCGCGGCGAGCCGCATCATCTCGCGACCTTGCGCGAAGCGTTCGATGTGCAGGACATCGTCGAGACGATCCTGAAAAGCGCCTGAGGCGCGAACGGCATTCGAGCGGCCTTACCGCGCGAGGCGCAAGGCCGCTCGTATGGTACAAATTTGCGACAGATCAGCCGAAAACCCTTTCCCTGGGATAATTCTACTCTACCGCGCAGATAATTCGAAAAAACCGACTACCTGATGTGAATTGAGCCGTACCCCGCCCATAGCGTAAAACCTCTGTTCGAAAGACCGAACGGGAATGGGCGTTATCGTGGCAGTTCTGAACGTCATCGATCGACAGGGCCGGAGCCATGAACTCGAAGCCGTCGAAGGCTGGCGGGTCATGGAAATCCTGCGCGACTACAAGGTCGGGATCGAGGGCGTCTGCGGCGGTTCCTGCGATTGCGGCACCTGCCATGTCATCGTCGCGCAGGAATGGGCCGAGAAGCTGCCCGAGCCGCGCGACGAGGAGATCGACGCGCTGGACGAGTTGCCATTGATCGAGGCGACCAGCCGCCTCTCCTGCCAGATCATCTGGGCCGACGATCTCGACGGGCTGACACTGACGCTCGCGGAGGCCGCGTGATGGCGGCTCAAGCGAAACGCGTTCCCCTGCCGGCGATCCTGCTCGCCAACGACCTGCTCGACGGCGATGTCGTCTTCGCCTTTGCCGACGGCGCCGGCCCTCTGGCCTGGACGCGCGATCCGGCGCTCGCCCTCGTCGCGGTTGACGATGCGGCCGCCGATCGGCTCGAAGCCTTCGCCGCCACCGAGCTGCGCGGCAACAAGGTCGTCGACGCCTATCTCGTCGATGTCGCCATCGAGAGCGGCAGCCCGGTTCCCCGCCATTTCCGCGAGCGCTTCAAGACGCTCGGCCCCAGCAATCGTCCCGATCTCGGCAAGCAGGCCGGAGACGGCATCGCCTCCACGCCGAAGGGCTGATTTCATGTATCGTTACGATGAATTCGACGAGCGTTTCGTCCGGGAGCGGGTGGCCCAGTTCACCGATCAGGTGGCGCGCCGGCTCGACGGCTCGCTGACCGAGGACGAGTTCAAGCCGCTCCGGCTCAAGAACGGCGTCTATCTCCAGCTCCACGCCTATATGCTGCGGATCGCCGTGCCCTATGGCACGCTGAATTCGCGGCAATTGCGCCAGCTCGCCCTGATCGGCGAGCGCTATGACCGTGGCTACGGCCATTTCACCACGCGCCAGAACCTGCAGTTCAACTGGCCGAAGCTGCGCGACGTGCCTGAAATCCTCGGGCTGCTCGCCGATGTCGAGATGCATTGCATCCAGACCTCCGGCAACTGCATCCGCAACGTCACGGCCGATCATTTCGCCGGCGTCGCGCAGGATGAGATCGAGGACCCGCGCCCGACCGCCGAACTGATCCGGCAATGGTCCTCGGCCCATCCGGAATTCAGCTACCTGCCGCGCAAGTTCAAGATCGCTGTGACCGGCGCCGAAGCCGACCGCGCCGTGATCAAGGCGCACGATATCGGCCTGCGCCTGCGCCGCCATCCCGACACGCACGAGACCTGCTACGAGATCAGCGTCGGCGGCGGCCTCGGCCGCACGCCGATGATCGGCAAGGTCGTCCGCGACTTCCTGCCCAAGAAGGACCTGCTCGCCTATCTCGAGGCGATCATGCGGGTCTATAATCTCGAGGGCCGGCGCGACAACAAATACAAGGCGCGCGTCAAGATCCTCGTCCACGAGATCGGCGCCGAGGAATTCACCCGCCGCGTCGAGGCCGAATTCGCCCAGCTCGACGGCCCCTCGATCAATGCCGATCCGGAAGAGGTCGCGCGCATCGCCGCCTATTTCGCGCCGCCGGCCTATGAGACGCTGCCGGCCGTCAGCAACACGCTTGAAGCGGCCAAGGCCGCGAACCCGGCCTTCGCCCGATGGGTCGAGGTCAACACGGTTCCGCACAAGGCGCCGGGCTATACGGCGCTGACGATCTCGCTGAAGCCTCAGGGACAGGCGCCGGGCGATGCGACCAGCGAGCAGATGCGCCGCGTCGCCGATCTGGCCGAGCGCTATTCCTTCGACGAATTGCGCGTCACCCATGCCCAGAACCTCGTGCTGCCGCATGTGCGCCAGCGCGACCTTTTCACGATCTGGCAGCAGCTCGGCGAGGCGGGCTTGGCCACCGCCAATGTCGGGCTCGTCACCGACATCATCGCCTGCCCCGGCCTCGACTATTGCGCGCTGGCGACGGCGCGCTCGATCCCGATCGCGCAGGCGATCCAGAGCCGCTTCGCCGACGAGGCCCGCCAGCGCGAGATCGGGCCGCTCGGCATCAAGATCTCCGGCTGCATCAATGCCTGCGGCCATCACCATGTCGGCCATATCGGCATTCTCGGCCTGGAGAAGCGCGGCATCGAATCCTACCAGATCACGCTCGGCGGCGATGCCACCGAGAATGCCGCGATCGGCGAAATCCTCGGGCCAGGCCTCGCCGCCGAAGAGGTGCCGGATGCGATCGAGCGGATCGTCTCCGTCTATCTCGCCGCGCGCAGCGAGGGCGAGAGCTTCATCGACAATGTCCGCCGTATCGGCCTCGCGCCCTTCAAGGCCGCCTTCCAGGAGACCGCTCGTGCCGCTGCTTGACCGGAACGGAAGCGCCGAGGACCGCTGGACCCGCAGCGAGGGCGCGGCCATCGGCAACATCCCGGCCGCGCTCGTGCCCTGGGCGGTGCTGGTCGAAGCGCTCGATGCGCAGGAGGCCGAGCAGGTGATCGGCGTGATCCTGCCGAATTCCGTGCCCTTCTTGGCTCTGGCCCCCTTCCTGCCGCGGCTGGCGCTCGTCGCCATCACCTTTCCCGCCTATGCGGACGGGCGCGGCTTCAGCCTTGCCCGCCAGATCCGGCGCGCCGGTTTCGCGGGCGAGATCCGCGCCAGCGGTCCGCTGATCGCTGACCAGTTCGCCTATGCCCTCTCCTGCGGCTTCGACACGATCGAGCTGCCGGAGGCGAACGCCGCGCGCCAGCCGGTGCCGCAATGGCTGCATGCCAGGGATTCGTTCAGCGCGACCTACCAGCGCGGCTATGGCGAGACCGACCGCAACATCCTCGACCAGCGCCGGGCGGCGAGAATCGCGCGCCCCCTCGCAGCGGAGTGAGGCATGACGATCTCGACCGCGACCCATCGTTCCATCGAGCGTTCCCGCCCTTCCGTGGCCGTCGATGACGACGGCCCGGACGATGCCTTCGAGATTCGGCCTGCAAGCGAGGCACGCGGGCGCTGGTTCGATCTCGGCTTTCGCCTTATCATCCTGGCACTGGCCGCGCTGTGGCTGCTGATGCCGCCGGCCGGCGGCGGGCACCGCGCGGCAGACGAGAAGGCCGTAGCGACGACCCGATGACCGACAGACAGCCCCAATCCACCGCGGCGCGGATCGAGCCGCTGGCGACGCTGCCGCTCTTCCACAAGCTGGGTGGGCGCAAGGTCGTGCTCGCCGGTGGAACCGAAGGCGCGCTGTGGAAGGCCGAATTGCTCGCGGCGACCGGGGCCGAGCTTCATGTCTTTGCCGCCGGCGAAGAGGCGCTGTTCACCGGATTGGCCCAGGGCGAGATCGGCCATCGCGTGCATATCCATGCCCGCGCCTGGCAGGCCGACGATCTCACCGATGCGGCGATCGCGGTTGCCGATCTCGACGATGCCGATGCGGTCCGCGCCTTCGTCGCGGCGGCGCGGCAGGCGGGCGTGCCGGTCAATATCGTCGACAAGCCCGAGCATTGCGATTTCGCCTTCGGCGCGCTGGTCAACCGCTCGCCGCTGATCGTCGCGATCTCGACCGATGGTGCCGCGCCGGTCTTCGGCCAGGCGATCCGCACCAAGATCGAGGCGCTGCTGCCGCCCGGACTGAAGAACTGGGCGCAGGCCGCGGCCGACTGGCGCCCGGCAGTCCAGGCCCGCGAACTGCCCTTCGCCCTGCGCCGCGCCTTCTGGGAACTCTTCGCCGGCAAGGCCATGGCCGAGCCGGAGCGCGCGCCGAACCGCGACGACGAGGCCGAGCTGTTCGCGAAGCTCTCCAGGATCGAGGCCGCGCATGACGGCAGGGGCCGCGTCACGCTGGTCGGTGCCGGCCCGGGCGATCCGGAGCTTCTGACGCTGAAGGCGATCCGCGCCCTGCAAAGCGCCGACATCATCCTCTATGACGATCTCGTGTCGCCGGGCGTGCTCGAACTGGCGCGGCGCGAGGCCAAGCGCATGCTGGTCGGCAAGACCGGCTACGGTCCCTCGGTAAAGCAGGGCGACATCAACGCGCTGATCGTCTCGCTGGCTGTCCAAGGCAAGCATGTCGTGCGCCTCAAAGGCGGCGACCCCGGCATCTTCGGCCGCGCCGGCGAGGAGATCGAGGCCTGCCATGCTGCCGGCATCCCGGTGGCGATCGTGCCGGGCATCTCGGCGGCGCAGGGGGCTGCCGCCTCGCTCGGCCTGTCGCTGACCCATCGCGACCATGCGCGGCGCCTGCAATTCGTCACAGGCCATTCGCGCAAGGGCGATTTGCCCGAGGATCTCGACTGGCGCGCCATGGCCGATCCGGCCGCCTCGACCGTGATCTATATGGCGCGCGCCACCCTGCCCGGCTTCCGCGAACGCGCCATCGCGGCAGGCCTCGACCCGCAGACGCCGGCTGTGGCCGTGCTCGCTGCGACGCGGCCGGACGAGAAGCGGGTCGCCGCGACGATCGCGGACCTGCCGGAGCGGCTCGGCGAATTGCCGGCGAGCGGGCCCGTGCTCGTCCTGCTCGGCCATGCCTTCGGCCCGGCGCTTGCTGCCGCCAACCTGACCGAGGATCGCCGCCGGGCCTGATCTCGCGGGGCTTGCCGCCGGACGGAACGCCATCGCCGGAGATGCGTTTTCTCCTCCGGCGCCCGAATTTGGAAGGCGCCCATTGCGCCAGGTTATTGAGACAAGGACGACAATTCAGTACGTTTCGTTTGTTTTTCAGAACGGATCGAGGCTTCGAGCCTCGCCGTGAACGCAACGGAGCCCTGACATGACACGACCCGTGTTTCCCCGCCTTCTCCGGGCCGGCCTTGTTCTGGGGGCCTTCACGCTCTGCTTCGGTGTCGTCGCCGGGGCGCGTGCCCAGACCGAGCTCCTCAACGTCTCCTACGATCCGACCCGCGAGCTCTACCGCGATATCAACGCGGCTTTCATCGCCGAGTGGAACGCGAAGAACCCGGACAAGAAGATCAGCACCATCCGCCAGTCGCATGGCGGCTCGGGCGCGCAGGCCCGCACCGTCATCGACGGGCTCAATGCCGACGTCGTGACGCTGGCCTTGGCCGGCGATATCGACGCCGTCGCCGAGCGCTCGAAGAAGCTGCCGCTCGACTGGCAGAAGCGCCTGCCGCATAATTCCTCGCCCTATACCTCGACGATCGTCTTCCTCGTCCGCAAGGGCAATCCGAAGGCGATCAAGGACTGGGGCGATCTGGTGAAGCCGGGCGTGCAGATCATCACGCCGAATCCGAAGACCTCGGGCGGAGCCCGCTGGAACTATCTCGCCGCCTGGGCCTATGCCGAGAAAGCCTTCAACAAGGACGAGGCGAAGGTGCGCGACTATATCGGCAAGCTGCTCGCCAATGTCCCGGTGCTCGACACCGGCGCGCGCGGCGCGACGACGACCTTCACCCAGCGCGGCATCGGCGACGTCTTCCTGTCCTGGGAGAACGAGGCCTTCCTCGCCCTGAAGGAATTCGGCGCCGACAAGTTCGACATCGTGGTGCCGAGCCTGTCGATCCTGGCCGAACCGCCGGTCGCGCTGGTCGATGCCAATGTCGACGCCAAGAAGACCCGCGAGCAGGCACAGGCCTATCTCGAGTTCCTCTATACGCCGAAGGGGCAGGCGATCATCGCCCGCAATTTCTACCGCCCGCGCAATCCCGAAGCCGCCGACGCCAAGGACATCGCCAATTTCCCCAAGGTCGAAATGGTGACGATCGACGACGCCTTCGGCGGCTGGAAGAAGGCGCAGCCGACCCATTTCGGCGATGGCGGCACCTTCGACCAGCTCTACAAGCCGGCACGCTGAGGATCTGTCCATGACGGCGGCGACGACCACCTTCCGCTGGCGCGAGCCGAGCATCCTGCCCGGTTTCGGGCTGGCACTCGGCATCACCGTGACGGCGTTGTCGCTGATCGTGCTGATCCCGCTGGGGGCGCTGTTCCTGAAGGCCGCCAGCGCAGGCCCCGCCGATATCTGGGCCGTGGCGAGTTCGCCGCGCACGCTCGCCGCGCTGAAGCTCTCCTTCACGGCGGCGCTGTTTGCGGCGCTGGTCAACGCCGTGTTCGGGCTGATCCTGGCCTGGGTTCTGGTGCGCTACGACTTTCCGGGCCGGCGCCTGATCGACGCTGCCGTCGACCTGCCCTTCGCCCTGCCAACGGCGGTCGCGGGCATCTCGCTGGCGGCGATCTACGCACCGAACGGCTGGGTCGGCTCGCTGCTGGCGCCGCTTGCCTTCAAAATATTCATCCCCTTCACCGATCTCTCCTTCGGCTTCGACGGCAAGGTCGCTTATACCCCGCTCGGCGTGATGGTGGCGCTGATCTTCATCGGCCTGCCCTTCGTCGTGCGCACCGTGCAGCCGGTGCTGGAAGAGCTGCAGAGCGATGTCGAGGAAGCCGCGGCGCTGCTCGGCGCCAGCCGCTCCCGCACGATCTTCCGGGTCGTGCTACCGCAGGTCCTGCCGGCCCTGATGACCGGCTCCATCCTCGCCTTCGCGCGGGCCGTCGGCGAATACGGCTCGGTGATCTTCATCGCCGGCAATGTGCCGATGGTCTCGGAGATCGCGCCATTGCTGATCGTGATCCGGCTGGAGCAGTTCGACTATGCCGGCGCCGCCGTGGTCGCCACGATGATGCTGCTGATCTCCTTCACGCTGATCCTCGCCGGCAACCTGATCCAGGCCCGCGCCCGCCGGAGGTTCGGCGATGTCTGACGCGACCTTGCCCTCCGCCTCGGCCCCGACGAAGCCTCGCGGCACCAGCCGGGCGCGCGGCGAGAGCCCCGCCGTGCAGGTCGTGCTGATTGCGGTTTCACTCGCCTTCCTGCTGCTGTTCCTGCTGCTGCCGCTGGTCACGGTCTTCGTCGAGGCCGCCGCCAAGGGCTGGGAGGCCTATCGCGCCGCGATCACCGAGCCCGATGCGCTGGCGGCAATCAGGCTGACATTGCTGGTCGCGGCGATCGCGGTGCCGTTCAACGTCGTCGTCGGCATCGCCGCCGCCTGGGCCATCGCCAAGTTCGAATTCCGGGGCAAGGATCTGCTGATCAGCCTGATCGACCTGCCCTTCTCGGTTTCGCCGGTGATCTCGGGCCTCGTCTTTGTGCTGCTCTTCGGCGCCCAGGGTTATTTCGGGCCGTGGCACCAGGCCAACGACCTCAAGATCGTCTTCGCCCTGCCCGGCCTGATCCTGGCCACGGTCTTCGTCACCTTCCCCTTCGTGGCGCGCGAGCTGATCCCGCATATGCAGTCGCTCGGCTCCTCCGACGAGGAGGCGGCGCTGACGCTCGGCGCCTCGCCCTGGCGCGTCTTCTTCTCGGTGACGCTGCCGAACGTGAAATGGAGCCTGTTCTACGGGGTGCTGCTCTGCAACGCCCGCGCGATGGGCGAGTTCGGCGCGGTCGCGGTCGTCTCGGGCAAGATCCGCGGCCTGACCAACACGATGCCGCTGCATATCGAGATTCTCTACAACGAGTACATGGGCGCGGCCGCCTTCGCGGTGGCCTCGCTGCTGGCGGGGCTGGCGCTGGTCACCCTCGTGCTCAAGACCCTGCTCGAATGGCACTATGGCGATGTGATCGCCGCCAGCCGCCATCACTGACCCACAGACGAAGGATTTCTCGCCATGTCGGTCGCCGTCACCATCGAGACCATCGAAAAGCGCTTCGACAGCTTCCCGGCCCTGCGCGGCGTCTCGCTCGATATCCAGCCGGGGGAGCTCGTCGCGCTGCTCGGTCCCTCGGGCTCTGGGAAGACCACCCTGCTGCGCCTGATCGCCGGGCTTGAGGAGGCCGATCGCGGCCGCGTCCTGTTCGGCGAGACCGATACGCGCGATCTCTCCCTGCGCGACCGCCGCATCGGTTTCGTCTTCCAGCAATACGCGCTGTTCAAGACGATGAACGTCGCCGAGAATATCGGCTTCGGGCTCAAATCCCGGCCGCGCCACGAGCGTCCGAACAACGAGGACATCCGCAAGCGCGTCGGTGACTTGCTCGACCTCGTTCAGTTGCCCGGTCTGGAAAAGCGCTATCCCAGCCAGCTTTCCGGCGGCCAGCGCCAGCGCGTTGCCTTGGCGCGCGCGCTCGCGATCGAGCCCCGCGTCCTGCTGCTCGACGAGCCCTTCGGCGCGCTCGACGCCAAGGTCCGCAAGGACCTGCGGGCCTGGCTGCGCGAACTGCACGGCCGTACCGGCCACACCACCGTCTTCGTCACGCATGACCAGGAGGAAGCGCTGGAGCTCGCCGACCGTGTCGCGATCCTCAACGAGGGCCGCATCGAGCAGGTCGGCTCGGCCGACGATGTCTACGATCACCCGGCGACGCCCTTCATCTGCGAGTTCCTGGGCGAGGTGAACAAGCTGCCGGTCAAGGTCGTCGGCAGCCAGGCCTTCTTCGGCGACCGGCCGGTGCTGGGCGGATTGTCGCAGAACCAGGGTGGTCCGGCCTCGCTCTATGTCCGGCCGCAGCATCTGCGCATCGTCGACGAGACGCCCCTCGCCTTGCCCGGCACGGTCGAGCATCTGCGCCGGAACGGGCCGATCCGCCGGGCGGAGGTGGCTGTCGAGGGGCTCAAGAAGCGGCTCGAGGTCGATCTCGCCAGCCAGGTCGCACCGGCGATCGGCGAGCGGATTCGCCTGCGCATCACCCATGGTAATTTGTTCGCGGCGGCGTGAGGAACCGGGGGCGTCATTCCGGGGCATGGCGCAGCCATGAGCCCGGAACCCAGAACCGATGCCCTTCGGAAAGGAGGCTCCCTTGCTCGCCCTTATTCCGGAGATCGCATCGGTTCTGGGTTCCGGGCTCGATCCTTCGGATCGCCCCGGAATGACGGGAGGTTCGTCGACATGATCTCTGCATCGCGGCAGCGTCATGAAGCCGCCCTCGCCTCGGCAGACCCGTCAGGCTATGCCTGTCGCATCACGGAACACGCCGACAGGAGATCGCGATGAAAGCACGCGCGAAATGGGTTGATGGCATGGCCTTCATGGGCGAGTCCGGCAGCGGACACGCCATGATCATGGACGGCGCGCCGGAATATGGCGGGCGCAATCTCGGCATCCGGCCGATGGAGATGCTGCTGATCGGGCTCGCCGGCTGCACGGCTTTCGATGTCGTCGGGATGATCAAGAAGGGCCGCGAGAACATCACCGGCTGCGAGGTCGATGTCGAGGCCGAGCGCGCCACGACCGATCCCAAGGTCTTCACCAAGATCCACCTCGCCTACCGCATCACCGGCAAGGGCCTGTCCCACGCCAAAGCGGAGCGGGCCGTCACATTGTCGAAGGAAAAATACTGTTCGGCTTCGATCATGCTCGGGGCGACCGCAGAGATGAGCTACAGCCTCGAAGTGATCGACGAACTACGGAAGGAGGCTGCTGAATGAGCCGCACTGAATTCGCCGGATTGATCACGCCGGAGGCGCTGGCCGAAAAGCTCGGTGCCGAGAAGCTCGTCATCATCGATATCCGTACCGCCGCCGACGGCGCGAAGACCGCCTTCGAGGCCGGTCATATTCCCGGTGCCGTACACTCCGACTATGCCGCCGACGGCTGGCGCGCGAAGATCGGCAATGCACCGGGCATGCTGCCGCCGCTCGATCATCTCGCCGCGCTGGCCGGGCGCCTTGGCATCAAGCCGCATGACGACGTCGTCATCGTTCCGGCCGGCACGGCAGCAACCGATTTCGCCGCGGCGGCGCGGGTCTACTGGACGCTGAAATTCATCGGCCATGGCCAGCAGGCCATTCTCGACGGCGGCTTCAAGGCCTGGACGGCCGATCCGAAGCGCCCGGTCGAGGCCGGCGCCTCCAAGCCGAAGAGCGCCGACCCCTATCCGGTCGTGGCGCAACAGGCCTTGCGCAGCACGGCGGATTCGACGCTCGTCGCTGCCAGAAGCAAGCAGGCGAGCCTCCTCGATGCGCGGGGCCCCAGCTATTTCGAGGGCCACGAGAAATCGGCGGAGGCCGCGCGCGCCGGCCATATCCCCGGCGCGATCCCGCGCGACTATGCCGGCGCTTTCGAAGGCGGCAAGCTCAAGGCGCCCGGCGAGCTGGAGAAGCTCTACGCGGCCGTGCCGCAGGGTCCGGTGATCTCCTACTGCAATACCGGCCATTCCGCCGCGGCGAACTGGTTCGTGCTGTCGGAGGTTCTGGGCCGCGACGAGGTCGCGCTCTATGACGGCTCGATGACCGACTGGACGCAGGATCCCGACCGTCCCGTCGCGACCGGCAAGGCGGCCTGACGAGCCTTCTGCGTCGTGGTCGGGCTTGTCCCGACCATCCACGTCTTCCCTCGGGCAAGGCGGCGATCAAGGCGTGGATGCTCGCCACAAGGGCGAGCATGACGGCAGGGCCGTCCAGTCTTTATTTGCAAAAAGCCAAAAAAGGCGTCAAAGAGCAGCGCGCGCTTGAGCTGCGCCGCTTCCTGACATTCTGGACATAAGCCATCAGCCGATGAACGCCGTCGCGCCGAAAATCTCCTTCGTTTCGCTGGGCTGCCCCAAGGCGCTCGTCGATTCCGAACGGATCATCACCTCGCTGCGCTCCGAGGGCTACGAGCTCTCGAAGAGCCATGCCGGAGCCGACCTCGTCATCGTCAACACCTGCGGCTTCCTCGACAGCGCCAAGGCGGAATCGCTGGAGGCGATCGGCTCGGCCATGGCCGAGAACGGCAAGGTCATCGTCACGGGCTGCATGGGCGCCGAGCCCGAGCAGATCCGCGAGGCCTTCCCGAACGTGCTCGCGATCACCGGGCCGCAGGCCTATGAGAGCGTCGTCTCGGCCGTGCATCAGGCGGTGCCGCCGAAGCACGACCCCTTCGTCGATCTCGTGCCCGACCAGGGCGTGAAGCTGACGCCGCGGCACTACGCCTATCTCAAGATTTCAGAGGGCTGCAACAATCGCTGCACCTTCTGCATCATCCCGAAGCTGCGCGGCGACCTGGTCTCGCGGCCGATCGGCGACGTGCTGCGCGAGGCCGAGAAGCTGGCAAAGGCGGGCGTCAAGGAATTGCTGGTGATCTCGCAGGACACCAGCGCCTATGGGCTCGACATCAAATACGCGCCCTCGATGTTCAAGGATCGCGAGATCCGCACCCGCTTCTTCGAGCTTGCCCGCGAGCTCGGCCAGATGGGGATGTGGGTGCGCCTGCACTATGTCTATCCCTATCCGCATGTCGACGAGGTCATCCCGCTGATGCAGGAAGGGCTCGTGCTGCCCTATCTCGACATTCCGTTCCAGCATGCCTCGCCTAACGTCCTGAAGGCGATGAAGCGCCCGGCGCATCAGGACCGCACGCTCGACCGCATCCGGAAGTGGCGCGACATCTGCCCGGACCTCGCCATCCGCTCGACCTTCATCGTCGGCTTCCCCGGCGAGACCGAGGAGGACATGGACATCCTCGTCGACTGGCTGAAGGAAGCGAAGCTGGAGCGCGTCGGCGCCTTCAAATACGAGCCGGTCAAGGGCGCGCCCGCCAATGATCTCGGCCTCGCCCTCGTCCCCGAAGAGGTCAAGGAAGCCCGCTGGCACCGCTTCATGAAGGCGCAAGCGGAGATTTCCACCCGCATCGTCAAGGCCAGGGTCGGCAAGCGCATCCAGGTGATCATCGACGAGGCCGGCCCGACCGTCGCCAAGGGCCGCTCGAAATGGGATGCGCCGGAGATCGACGGCAATGTCTATGTCGCGAGCCGCCGCCCGCTCAGGGCCGGCGACATCGTCACCGTGAAGATCGAGCGCGCCGACGCCTACGATCTGCACGGCGTCGCGGTCTGAGCTGCACTGATCTCGCGGGTAAACACGCCGTCATCCCGGACAAGCGGCGAAGCCGCACCGATCCGGGATCCATCGCAGAGCGCCGAGCCCTCCGATGGATCCCGGCACTCCGGCCGGGATGCCGGCCTGTTTACCCGATGAGATGCCCGAACGCCCTCAGTTGAAGGTGCAGAGCCGGCGGATGGCGCGGCCGTTGCGGTCCCGCGCCGTGCCGAGGCTGCTGCAAGAATCGCTCGCCGTGACGGTTTCGGCCTGCTCCATGTGCCGGGGCGGCTCGCTGCAGATGCCGCTCGTGCAGCCGGTCTGGGCATAGCGAAGACGCACCGGGCCGGGAACGCGCACGCGGCCCTGCTCGGCACCCTTCAGGATCGCTTCCGCCGGGGTGGTTGCTCCGCCGGTTCCCTTGGCCTGCTGGGCCAGCGCGACGCCCGAAAGGGCGATGACGGCGACGAGGAAAGCGGCGGTCTGAAACTTGGACGACATGAGCGTCGGGTCCCGAATGGTCGCCAGCATGCGCTGACCCCGATTCGTCGCGACAGGTCATGTCCGGGTTCACGCCCCGTTGAAAAAATGCGCCCGGATGACCGGGCGCATTGCTCGCACTTGCGTCATTCCCGGGCTTGCCCCGGGAATCTCATGACCAGAGATCTCTGGTTTCCGAGATGCTCGGGTCGAGCCCGAGCATGACGGCACTCGTCAGGGAATGAGAACGGTCGAACCCGTGGTTCCACGCGACTCGAGCGCCCGGTGCGCGTCCGCCGCATCCTTCAGCGGGAAGGTTGCGTTGACCGGCACCTTGACCTTGCCGCTCATCACCGTCTCGAACAGGTTCTTCGCCATGGCGACCATGGTCTCGCGCTTGGCCGTGTGCGTGTTCAGCGTCGGGCGCGTGACGTAGAGCGAGCCCTTGGCCGCGAGAATGCCGAGATTGAAGGCCTCGACCGCGCCGGAAGCATTGCCGAAGCTCGCCAGCAGGCCGAAGGGCTTCAGCGTGTCCAGCGACTTCATGAAGGTGTCCTTGCCGACGCCGTCATAGACCACGTCGCAAAGCGCCCCGCCGGTGATCTCCTTCACCCGCGCCGCGAAATCCTCCTCGCGGTAGTTGATGACGTGGTCGGCACCATGGGCCTTGGCCAGCTCCGCCTTCTCCTTCGAGCCGACGGTGCCGATGACGGTCGCGCCCAGCGCCTTGCCCCATTGGCAGAGGATGAGGCCGGTGGCGCCGGCGGCGGCATGGACGAGGATCGTGTCGCCCGGCTTCACCTTGTAGGTCCGGTGCAGCAGGTATTCGGCCGTCAGCCCCTTCAGGAGCATGCTGGCGGCGGCCTCGTAGGAGATGCCCTCGGGCAGCGCGACGACGGAGGCCGCCGGCACGATGCGCTCCTCGGCATAGGCGCCGAGGCCTGCGACCACCGCGACGCGGTCGCCCGGCTCGAACTCGGTGACGTTGGGGCCGACGGCGAGCACGTCGCCGGCGCTCTCGTTGCCGAGCGTGAAGGGCATCTGCGGCGCGGGATACAAGCCCGAGCGGAAATAGGTGTCGATGAAATTCAGGCCGATCGCCCGGTTCCGGATCAGGATTTCGCCGGGGCCGGGCTGCGGCAAGGTGACGTCCTCGAACTGCAGAACCTCGGGGCCGCCGGTCTTGTGGGCGCGAATGGCTTTGACCATGAAAGGCATCTCCTGGGGATGGATGCCCGACCATAGTTCATCGCGCGGGAAAGGCATCCGTGCCCAATGCAGAACGCACCTTGCGACTTTGCGGCCCGTGGCCAAAGCAGGGCGCATCGGCTAGCCAAGAGCGATGAACACGGACACTGCCGATCAGGTCGATATCGCCATCGTGGGCGCCGGCGCCGTCGGGCTGGCAGCCGCTGTCGCGCTGAGCCGCGAGGGGCGCCGCGTCGCCCTGCTCGGCCCGGTGGCGACGCCGCGTGACGGGCGGACCGTCGCCCTGCTCGACGGCTCCTGGCGGATGCTGGCCGATCTCGGCGTGCAGGACGCCTTGCTGGAAAAGGCTGCACCACTTGAAGTGATGCGGCTCGTCGACGACAGCGGCAGCCTGTTCCGCCAGCCGCCGGTCGAGTTCCGGGCCTCCGAGATCGGGCTGGAGGCCTTTGGCTGGAATATCGAGAATGCCGACCTAACCGGGATTCTCGCCGAGAAGGCCGCTGCGTTGTCCAGCCTGCGCATGATCCCCGGATTCGTCCGGGCGATCGAACCGGAGGCGGACGGCGTGCTCCTCTCCGGCGACGGCTTCGCACCGCTGAACGCCCGGCTCGTCGTCGGTGCGGACGGACGCAATTCGCAGGTGCGTGCGGCAGCGGGCATCGAAAGCCGCGACTGGCGGTATCCGCAGGTCGCGCTGACCGCGATCTTCGAACACCGCCGCGACCACCAGGAAACCTCTACGGAATTCCATACGCGCAAGGGGCCGTGCACCCTGGTGCCCCTGCCCGGCCGGCGCTCCTCGCTGGTCTGGCTGCTCGCCCCGGAAGAGGCGGAAGCCGTCGCCGCGCTGGACGATGCCGGCTTTGCGCGGCGCGTCGAGCGACAGGTGCAATCGCTGCTCGGCGCGATGACCGTCTCGGGTCCGCGCGGCAAGGTGCCGATGGGCGGGCTCTCGGTCGAGCGCTTCGGTGCCGGCCGGATGGCGCTGATCGGCGAGGCCGCGCATGTCTTTCCGCCGATCGGCGCGCAAGGGCTCAATCTCGGCCTGCGCGATGTCGCGGCGCTGGGCGAGGCACTGGCGGGCGCGGTGGATGCGGGCGCCGAGAACGTCATCGCCGATTACGACAGGGCGCGGCAGGCTGATGTCCGCCTGCGCACCGGCGCGGTCGACGTGCTGAACCGCACGCTGCTGACCGATCTGCTGCCGGCCGACCTGATGCGCGGCGCCGGCCTGCTGGCGTTGTCGCGGATCGGTCCGCTGCGAAGGCTCGTGATGCGGCAGGGGCTGGCCGGCGGCGCGGCTCGTTAGGCGCTGGTCGGCACTCGATCACGACGGCTCAAACGATTGTCATTCCGGAGCGCGCCGCAGGCGCGAACCCGGAACCCACGACCGGGTGAGACATTCGGTGCCCCGTTGCGGGCCGCTCGCCCAGTCGTGGGTTCCGGGTTCTTCGCTGCGCGAAGCCCCGGAATGACAACCGTTCGTCAGGCCTCCCCCAAAACCGTCCGCGTATCCGCCCCGCTCGCCGCGACCTTGCGCAAGCCTGCCGCCTGTTCGCGGAACACCGGCGCCAGCGGCAGGGGCGTCGAGACGAGGCGGCGGCCACCGAGCTCCTCGACCTGAGCGTCGAGCAGGCCGCGTGCCGACATCTGCGGATCGGAAACCGCCTCCTCCAGCGTGCGCACCACCGTGCAGCAGCAATCGAGCGGCTCGACCAGCGCCCGCCAATAGGCGGCGCTTTCGCTGGCGACGATGGCGGCGATGCCTGCCCGCGTCGCCTCCGGGTCGCGGCGGTCGTCACGCAGGCGCTCGTCGAGGCCGATGCCTTCGCAGAAGCCCTGCCAGAACTTGGGCTCGATCGCGCCGACCGCGAGGAACCAGCCATCCCCCGTGGCATAGAGACCGTAGCGCGGGCTGGCGCCGGTCAGCAGACCCTCCCCGCCATCGGGAAATGAGCCCGTGACCTGCCCCTGCGCCAGCCCGTACCAGGCGAAGGTCGGCATCGCATCGGCCATGGCGATGTCGAGATGGCAGCCCTGGCCGGTCCGATCGCGCTGGCGCAACGCCAACAGGATGTTGAGCACGGCCGGCATGGTGCCGCCGGCAATGTCGGCGACGAGCGGCGGCGGCAGGGGCGGCGCCTCGCCGCGCTTCAGGGACTGGCCGAGAAGGCCGCCGAGCGCCTGGTAATTGATGTCGTGCCCGGCCTCCTGCGCGCGCGGGCCGTGCTGGCCGTAACCGCTGATCGAGCAATAGATCAGCCGGGGGTTGATGGCTTTCAGCGCCTCATGGCCGAAGCCGAGCCGCTCCATCACGCCAGGCCGGAACTGCTCGATCAGGATGTCCGCCTTCGCGATCAACGGGGTGAGCGTCGCCAGCGCATCCGGTGCCTTCAGGTCGAGCTCGACGCTCTGCTTGCCCCGATTGAGCACCGCGAACGGCGCCGCCGTCTCGCCGAAGCGCGGCGGGAAGCCGCGCATGTCCTCGCCGCCCGGCCGCTCGATCTTGATGATGCGCGCGCCGGCCTCCGAGAGGAAAAGGCTCGCCAGCGGCCCGGGCAGGAGCGTCGAGAAATCGAGGACCAGCAGGTCGTCCAGCGGCAGCATCGGCTTCCTCTTGCGCGAGGGGCGCATTTGGAAAGCTCCTCAGCCCTCATCCCGAGGAGCAGCCGGAGGCTGCGTCTCGAAGGATGTTCAAAGAAGCTCCGGAAACATCTGGAGCATCCTTCGAGACGGCCCTTCGGGCCTCCTCAGGATGAGGGCTTGCTTCCCAAACAAGCTCTCAGTGAAACAGATCGGCCGCTATCCTGCCCGTCTTCACCAGCCACAGGAAGCCCGACAGCGTGACCATCGACACGATGGTGCCGACGAGGATGCAGGCCGAGGCGCGTTCGATGCCGACCTTGTACTGAGTCGAGATGACGAAAATGTTCAAGGCCGGCGGCAGCGCCGCCATGATGATCGCGGCATAGATCCAGTTGGTCGGGATGCCGCCGATGGCCGAGAGCAGCACCCAGACCAGGAGCGGGTGCAGCAGGAGCTTGATGAAGACCAGCGCCGGAACGCCAGCCGGCATCCGCTTCATCGGCCTCAGCGCCACGGTGACGCCGAGCAGGAAGAGCGCGCAGGGCGCTGCCGCCTGCGACAGCCACAGCACCATCCGATCGAGCGCCACCGGGAGTTCGAACTTCAAATAGCTCGCCAGCACGCCGGCCAGCGTCGCGACGTTGAACGGATGGGTGATGACCCGCCAGGCGACCTCGCCGGCGGTGGCGAGCAGGCTCTTTTTCTCGACGCCGGCGACCGCCATGAGCAAGGGAACGAGCGAGAACAGCAGGACGCTGTCGAAGACGAAGATCAGCACGACGGGCGCGCTCGCCTCGGGCCCAAGCGCCGCCAGGATCAGGGGCGGCCCCATATAGCCGATATTGGAATAGGCTCCGGCGACGCCCTGCATCACCGCCTGCGGCAGGTCGCCCTTCGCGGCCTTCAGCCCGATCACGAGCGACAGGCAGAAGGCGCAGAAGGTGGCGAAGGTCGTGCCGGCGATGAACTTCCAGTTGGCGAGCTCGCTCAGCGGCTTGTCGGCGATCAGGCGGTAGAACAGCGGCGGTAGCGCGACATAGATCAGGAAGAACTGCAGCCAGGCGAGCCCCTCTTCCGGCAGCCGCTTGTAGCGGCCGATGGCGAAGCCGAGCAGGATCAGCCCGAAGAACGGCGCGACCAGATTGAAGATGCTGAGAAGGTCGGCCATCGGTGGCGTTTTCGTCCTGCGATGAAGGCGCCCGCTTGCGATCCGAACCCGGCGGACATCTGCATCTAGCGCATGCCTAAACGGCAGCAAGGGCTTTTGGAGCGTGTGCGCCCTCGCCTAGCGCAACGAAGGGATATCATACCTAGGATAAATTACCCATTCAGCTCGCCAGGAATAATAACCTAGGCCTATCGACCTATTCGTCACCGAAAGAACCATGGACGGCATGCATGGTCTCGGCCACAGTCGCTGCATTGCAGCATGGAGCCGCCGATGACGACCAGGACGCCGCGCCAGTTCTTCCGCCCGCTCGCGATCGGCGCGCCGGAGCCCTTCCGCGAATTGCCGCTGCGGCTGGAGCGGATGATCCATTTCGTGCCGCCGCATCTGGAGAAGGTGCGCGCCAAGGTCGGCGAGCTCGCCGGACAGGTCGATATCGTGCTCGGCAATCTCGAGGATGCGATTCCCGTCGAGGCCAAGCAGGCCGCGCGCGAGGGCTTCATCACCATGGGCAAGGCGGTCGATTTCGGCAAGACCGGCCTGTGGACGCGCGTCAATGCGCTAAATTCGCCGTGGTTCCTCGACGATATCACCGCGATCATGGCCGAGATCGGCGGCAAGCTCGACGTCGTGATGGTGCCGAAGGTCGAAGGCCCCTGGGACATCCATTATGTCGACCAACTGCTGGCGCAATTCGAGGCGCGGCACCAGTTGCGCAAGCCGATCCTGATCCACGCCATCCTGGAGACGGCCGAGGGCGTCAAGAATGTCGAGGCGATCGCGACCGCCTCGCCGCGCATGCACGGCATGAGCCTCGGTCCGGCCGACCTCGCCGCCTCGCGCGCCATGAAGACGACCCGCGTCGGCGGCGGCCACCCCGAATACAAGGTGATCGCCGACCCCTCCCCCGATGGCGGGCCGCGCGCGATCGCGCAGCAGGACCTCTGGCACTACACGCTCGCCAAGATGGTCGATGCCTGCGCCGCGGCCGGGATCAAGCCGTTCTACGGCCCCTTCGGCGATTTCAGCGATGAGGCCGCCTGCGAGGCGCAGTTCCGCAACGCCTTCCTGCTCGGCTGCGCCGGCGCCTGGACGCTGCACCCCTCGCAGATCGCCGTCGCCAAGCGCGTCTTCAGCCCCGATCCCGCCGAGGTCGCCTTCGCGAAACGTATTCTGGAGGCGATGCCGGACGGCTCCGGCGCGGTGATGATCGACGGCAAAATGCAGGATGACGCCACCTGGAAACAGGCGAAGGTCATCGTCGATCTCGCCGTCCAGGTCGCGGCACGCGACCCAGATCTCGCCGAGCGCTACGGAATGTGATGGGACTGCCGGTCCCGATCGATTGATTTCGACGCATTTACGACGCATTGCTTGCGCAAGGCGGCAAGACCTAAGCTGGCGGCATATGAGCCGGCGCAAGTTGGATTTGTCATGGAAGCGCGTTCGGCCAAGTTCAGGATCGGGCAGGTGGTCAAGCACCGCATCTACCCGTTCCGCGGCGTGATCTTCGACGTCGACCCCGTCTTCTCGAATACCGAGGAGTGGTGGATGGCGATCCCGGAAGCCATGCGCCCGTCGAAGGACCAGCCCTTCTACCACCTCTTCGCCGAGAACGAGGAGGCGGAATACGTCGCCTATGTCTCCGAGCAGAACCTCGTCGACGACGATTCCGGCGAGCCCGTGCGCCATCCCCGCGCCAGGGAATTCTTCCGGCGCGATCGCAAGGGCCGCTACAAGCTGGACCGCGCCGATCTCAACTAAGGTTCGGCGGCCTTTTCGAAGCCCCCGGTTGTCATTCCGGGTCTTCGCGTCAGCGAAGAACCCGGAACCCACGACCCGGCGAGCCGCTGGCAACTACGTATCGAGTGTTCCACCCAGTCGTGGATTCCGGGTTCGCGCCTGCGGCACGCCCCGGAATGACAAGCGTGAAGCCCAAACAAAAAGGCCGGCCCCGCGAGGGACCGGCCTTTTCTATTTCAGGCTATCGCGCCGCCGATCAGGGCTTCGGCGGGGTCGCGGGCGCGGCAGGTGCGGCCGGCGCGCCGGGAGCCGGGGCGGCGGCACCGCCGGCGCCGAGGCGCTGGCGCAGCTCTTCCTGGCGCTTGCCGAGCTCGTCCTGGAGCTGCTTCTGCTGGTCCTCGAGCACCTTCGGGTCGATCGCGGCGCCGTCGAAGCCCTTGGCGAAATCGGCCAGCGGGATGGTGAAGGTCAGCTCGCGACCACCCTGGTTCTGGACGCTGACGTTCAGGTTCGTGCCCTTCTTCATCGCGTTGATGAAGTCGTCCTTGACCTGCGATTCGGCGAAGCAGCCGTTCGGGAAGCAGATGGCGTAGCGGCCGCCGGTCGGCTGCGCCGTGTCGACACCGAAGCGGATGCCGGGCTGCAGCAAGAGGCCGAGCGGCATCAGGAAGCGCACGATCTTGTTGGCGTCGCCCTTCACGTCATAGATCGCGACGGCGAGCACCGGCTGGCCCTGATCCGAGACGAAGTCGCGGGTGGTGTAGCAGATTTCCTTGTTGGCGCCGGGATCCTTGCCGCAAACCTTGGTCCAGCTCGTCTGGGACGGCTCGGGCTTGACCTGGACGACGGTCGGGCCGGTCGGCGCCGCGCCGCCGGGCTGGGCGGGAGCGGCAGGCTGCTGGGCGGGAGCGGCCGGACGGGCCGGCGCCGGGCGCTGCGCCGGGGCCTGGGCGAAGGCGGCGACCGGCGCGAAGCCGATAGCCGTGCTGAGCACGAGGCCGAGCGCACGAGATGACAGGCGATACGAAGCGGACATTCCTTGTCTTTCCTTACCAAGCGAATTCGGGATCACGACTTCGCAAGCCGCGCGCGTCACCGCTGATGGCCCAATCGCATGGGGCGCAGGCCATCGCAAGCCGTGCACATCAAGGCCGATTGAGGCGTTTGAATGACACCCTACCCTCGCCTTTAGCGAGTCCGCACCGAGGATTCCAGCCCGAATAGCTGCGTGACCCTGCTGCTCCCATGCTATTCTTGCGCAGGGAATCAGGTCGTCCGATGGAATTTCTTCGATTGCCCCAGGCGGTCAGCCGCCGCGGGGTCAACCTCCTGCTGGCTTTGGCCCCGTTCGCCGTCCTGGCGCGCGGGTGCAGCGCCCTGGCTGATTCGGCCCCCTTGCAGCATGCCATCGCGATGCATGGGCAGCCGGCACTGCCGCCTGGTTTCGACCATCTGCCTTATGCCGATCCCAAGGCGCCCAAGGGCGGGCGCATCGTCATGGGCATCCAGGGCACGTTCGACAGCCTGAACCCGCTCGTCGTGCTCGGCGTCGCGCCCGATGCCGTGCCGAAATATGTTCAGCAGAGCCTGCTCTACCGCTCGGCGGACGAGCCCTTCACGGCTTACGGCCTGCTCGCCTCCGGCGTTTCTCTCGATGCCGACCGCAAGAATCTGGCCTTCGAGATCGACGAGCGCGCCCGTTTCTCGGACGGCAAGCCGGTCACGGCCGAGGACGTGATCTTCACCTTCGAGATGCTGAAGACGAAGGGAAAGCCCTTTCACCGCTCCAGCCTCGGCCGGGTGACCAAGGCCACGGCGCCCTCGCCCCGGCGCGTCGAATTCGAGCTCGGCGACGGCTCCAACCGCGAATTGCCGTTGGTGATCGGGGCGATGCCGATCTTCGCGAAGCATGCAACCCAGCCTGAGACCTTCGGCGAAACCAGCTTCAAGCCGGCACTCGGCTCCGGCCCCTATCTCGTCGAGGAAGTGCGGCCGGGCGAGGCGCTCGTGCTGCGGCGGCGCAAGGATTTCTGGGCCGAAGACCATCCGCTGACGCGCGGGCTCTATAATGCCGACGAGATCCGCTACGATTTCTACCGGGATTCGAATGCGCTGTTCGAGGCGTTCAAGGCCGGGCTCTACGATGTCCGCATCGAGGGCGACCCGACGCGCTGGATGACCGGATACGACGTGCCGGCCGTGCATGACGGACGCATCCGGCGGGAAACGCTGCATTTCGACACGCCCAAGGGCATGACCGGCCTCGTCTTCAACACGCGCCGGCCGATCTTCTCGGATATCCGGACACGCGAGGCGCTGGGGCTGCTGTTCGATTTCGAATGGGTCAACCGCAACCTGTTCCACGGCGTCTATCGCCGGGCCGGCAGCTTCTTCTCCGATTCGGAGCTCTCGGCGCTCGGCCTTCCCGCCGATAGCCGCGAGAAGGCGCTGCTCGCCGCCTTCCCCGGCGCGGTGCGCGAGGACATCCTGGCCGGCAGTTGGAGGCCGTCCGAGACCGACGGTTCAGGCCGCGACCGCGAGCCGGCGCGCAAGGCGCTCGATCTGCTTAAGGCCGCCGGCTACATCCTGCGCGAGGGCGTGCTGCGCAATGGCAAGGACGAGCCCTTCGCCTTCGAGATCACCGTCACCAGCCGGCCGCAGGAGCGCCTCGCGCTCAACTATGCGCAGTCGCTCGCCCGGCTCGGCATCGCCGTCTCGGTGCGCCTGATCGACGACGTGCAGTATTGGCGCCGTCTGTCGGCCTTCGATTTCGACATGATCCAGTGGACCTGGCCGGCCTCGGCCTCTCCCGGCAACGAGCAGATCGGCCGCTGGGGCTCCGCCAATGCCGCCCGCAACGGCGCGCTGAATTATGCCGGCGTGAAATCGCCTGCGGTCGATGCGGTGCTGCAGGCCCTGCTCGGTGCCCGCGAGCGCGAGGATTTCGTCGCGGCGGTGCGCGCACTCGACCGCTTGTTGATCTCCGGCTTCTACGTCGTGCCGCTGTATTATCTCCCGGACACCTGGATCGCGCTGGCGCGCGGGGTGGTCATGGCGGGACGGCAGCCGGCCTATTTCCTCTCCAACGAGCTGCTGGCCCGCCTCCCGGCGGCCTCGGCCCCCGCGAACTAGGGTTTGTCGATGCGGGCAGAACAGGACGAAGCCTCAGCCTTGCTCGACGGTCTCGATCTCGACACTTTGCTCGCGGCTCTGACCCGCAACCGCGGCTATGATGCGGCCTTGCGCGATCCGCCGGGCCGGCGCGGCTGGAGCGACGTCACGCCGGGCTCGATCAATTTCCTCGATCTCGACGAGCGCATCGACCGGCTGGCCCGGCTGCTCGCCATCAACAAAGGCACGCCGGGCGCGAGCGTCGCGATTCTGGCGCCGCTGGGGCCGGAGGCGATCGTCTCGATCCTGGCCAGCCTGCGCGCCGGCCTCTCCCCCCTGATGCTGCCGCTGCACGGCAACGAGCTCGAACTGCTCAAGCTGATCGAGGCCTCCGGTGCGGTGATGGCGCTTGGCGTCAGCCGCGTCGGGCCGCTCAGACCGCTTCTGATGCTGCGTAACCTCGCGATGCGGGCCTTCGGCACGCGCTTCGTCGGCGGCTTCGGCCCGGACGTGCCGGACGGCGTCGCCCCCCTCGACATGCTGATGGCCAATCCGACGCTGCATCCGCTGCCGCAGCTTGCCGAGCGGCCGGTGCTGCAGATCGCCGACGGCGTCTCGCTGCAGGGGCCGATCGCGCTGCCGGAGCGGGAATTGCTCGGCAAGGCGCTCGACATCTCGCGGGCGCTGAAGCCGACCGTCTCCTCGCGCATCGTGACGACGCTGGTCGGCGGCGATCTCGCCGCGCTGGCGAGCGGGCCGGGTGTCGCGATGCTGAGCGGGCTCGAGCTCCTGCCGCTCGGCCTGTTCAATCTCGGCGACCTTCAAGCCTGCATCGAGGGCGGTCGTAGCGTCCATCTGGTCCTGCCCGGTGCCATGGAGCCGGCGCTGGCGCATTCGCGATTGGCCGGACACCCGGCGCTGGCAAGCCTCGTCTTCGTGCATCGCGCGACGGAGGCGCGCAGCCTTCCCGCGATCGACCGGCCCGACGTCGCGATCGTCGATATCGAGGCCCATTCGGCCGGCGAGATCACCGTGAACAAGCGGCAGGGGCTTTCGGCGACCTGACGGCATTTTTCGCGGAACTTTCCGGCCGGCTTCGCGTCTAGTTCGGGGGCGTCTTATTTGGAGTGGCAGCCATGCTCGCCGCCGGCCTCGTCCTTCTCTCCCTGTCCAGCACTCCCGTGACCGCATCCATCGTTCCTGTCGCGGATTCGCCGCCGCGCTTCGACATCGCCGCCTCGTGCCGCGATGTCGGCAAATCGGGCATCAATGTCGGCCGCCCCGCCAGCGCCTGCCAGGCCGACGAGGAAAAGGCGCGCGATTCGCTCACGGCGCGCTGGGGCGAATTCAAGCCCGCCGCTAGGACGAACTGCGTCGAAGGGGCGAGCTTCGGCGGGCCGCCGAGCTATGTCGAGGTGCTGACCTGCCTGGAGATGAAGAAGCCCTGACGGTGGGTCGCGAATCGGAATCGCGAGTTCAGCGCAGTTCGAGGACCTAACACCGAACCTTTGCAAAGATGGCCTTACGTGACGGTCGGGCTTGTCCCGACCGTCACGTCTTTTGCGGTCGGCTGGCAGGACGCGGATGCTCGCCACAAGGGCGAGCATGACGACGGGTGGCCCGAAGGACCGCTCGGCTCAGGCGGGAGTTGCCTTCCCGCGCCCGCCCCGCGAAGCTCGCTGCTCGATCGCCGGAGACCGCTGCCATGCTTCGCCTTTGCCTTGCCCTTCTCGCAACCGCCCTGCTTGCCGGCGGGGCGGCGGAGCCGGCGCTCGCCGGCCCGCAGGCCTGTAGCGAGCTCTGGACGGCCCGCAACGAGATCTACAAGGCGCAGGGCTATTGCTTCCGCACGCAGCGCGCGATCGCGGCCTTCGGCAATGCCGGCTGCCAATACGACAATATCGAGGACGTGCCGCTCTCGGCCCATGATCGCCGCGCCGTCGCAGACATCATCCGGCAGGAGCGGAGCCTGCGCTGCCCGCGCTGACGCCGATTGCCTGTGGAAGGCAGGGCTGCTCTGCGTCCAGCGAGGGAGAGGCCGTGCTAGAAGCGCCGGCCGCACATCCGCGCCCGATCCAACCCGACGATTCAGCGCCCGCATGACCACAGCAATCGAGATGGGGACGACAAAGACCGGCGAGCCCGGTCTGATCGATCTCGCCGAATTGCTGGCGACGCGCCTGCTGGTGCAGGGCAATTCAGGCTCGGGCAAGTCGCATCTGCTGCGCCGCCTGCTGGAGCAGAGCGCGCCGCTGGTGCAGCAGGCGATCATCGATCCCGAAGGCGATTTCGTCTCGCTCGCCGACCAGTTCGGCCATGTCGTGGTTGATGCCGAATGCGGCGAGGCCGAGTTGCAGCGCGTCGCCCTGCGCGTCCGCCAGCATCGCGTCTCGGTGGTGCTGAACCTCGAAAACCTCGAAGCCGACGAGCAATTGCGCGCCACCGCCGCCTTCCTCGGTGGGCTTTTCGACGTCGACCGCTCGCTCTGGTTCCCGATGCTGATCGTGGTCGACGAAGCCCAGCTCTTCGCTCCGGTGATGGCGGGCGAGGCCTCCGACGAGGCGCGCCGGCTGTCGCTCGGCGCCATGACCAACCTGATGTGCCGCGGCCGCAAGCGCGGGCTTGCCGGCGTGATCGCGACGCAGCGCCTTGCCAAGCTCGCCAAGAACGTCGCTGCGGAAGCCTCGAACTTCCTGATGGGGCGCACCTTCCTCGACATCGACATGCAGCGCGCCGCCGACCTGCTCGGCATGGACCGGCGCCAGGCCGAGATGTTCCGCGATCTCGAACGCGGGCAGTTCGTCGCGCTCGGCCCTGCCCTGTCGAAGCGTCCTCTCCCGATCCGGATCGGCACGGTATCCTCGGTCGATCGCGGCAGCGCGCCGGGATTGATGCCGCTGCCCGAGCAGGCGCCGGAGGAAGCCGGCAAGCTGATCTTCACGCGCGGCGAGGACGAGCCGCTGCCGATGGCCCGGCCGGTGCGCCCGGCGCCGCGCCCGCGGCCCGACCCGACCGAGGTGCTGCGCCGGATCGAGACCTATCGCCCTGCCCCGCTGCCCGAGCCGGAACCGGAGATCGAGCTGGAGCCGGCAGAGCGCGAAGCGATCATGACCGAGATCCTGCGCGAATTGATGGGCGACCCCGAGGCGCGCTCGCGCCAGGTCGCGGTGCTCTACCAGGATTTCACCGTGCGCTGCCGCATGCGCCGGCTCGGCCGCACGCATCTGAGCCTCGAAGAATTCCGCCGCAGGCTCGCCGTGGCGCGCGCCGGCGTCAGCGACAGCGTCGCGACGAGCGAGGGCTGGCAGGCGGCGGTGGAAGCCTCCGCCACGCTGCCGGAGGATCTGCAGAGCCTCTTCCTCTACATCGCCCGCACCGCGATCGAAGGCCGCCCCTGCCCGAGCGATGCCGAGCTTGCGGAAGTCTATGGCAGCGCCTCGCCGAGCCGGGCGCGGCGCGTGCTCAGCTATATCGAGGAGCGCGGGCTGATCGTCTGCCATGTCGATTTCCGGGGCCAGCGCACGCTGGCGCTGCCTGCGCTCGGTGTCGAGACCGCGCCGGGTCTGGCCCAGCCGCGCACGGCAGGGATGCCACGCAGCGCGCGGGGGTAAGGCGAGGAGCCTCCACCGTCATTCCGGGGCAAGCGCACAACGCTTGAGCCCGGAACCGAGAAACGATGCCGTTAGTCGTGACGCAAACCTGCCGTTCGATCTGCTCCGGAGCGCTCATCGGTTCTAGAGTCCGGGCTCGGCCCTGCCGGCCGCCCCGGAATGACGGAGAGAGTTCGCGAGCGAGCCCGCCATCTTCCCCTCGAAACTTGACCAGCCCGCCCCCGAACGTGCATGACCTCAAGCCGCATTCACGGGTCCGGCCATGCGCGTTCTGTTGATCGACAACTACGACAGCTTCACCTGGAACCTGGTCCATCTCATCGGTGGACTGGGCGCCGAGGTCGATGTCTGGCGTAACGACGCGCTCACCGTCGACGCGGCGCTTGCCGGCGACCACGACGCGATCGTGCTATCGCCCGGCCCCTGCACGCCCAACGAAGCCGGAATCTGCCTCGACGTCATCCGCGAAGGCGCGGGCAAGAAGCCGATCTTCGGCGTCTGCCTCGGCCTGCAGGCGATGGGCCAGGCCTTCGGCGGCCAGGTCGTGCGCGCGCCCCTTCCCATGCATGGCAAGGTCTCAGCCATCCGCCACAAGGCGCGCGGCCTGTTTCGAGGCATCAACGGGCCGCTGCAGGCGACGCGCTATCATTCGCTCGTGGTCGAGCGCGCCTCCTGCCCCGCTGTCTTCGAGATCGAGGCGGAGAGCGATGACGGCCTGATCATGGCGCTCTCGCATCGGGAGCTGCCGGTCCACGGCGTCCAGTTCCATCCGGAGAGCATCGCCTCCGAGCATGGCGCGACGATCCTGCGGAATTTCCTCGACCTCGCGGAGCGATGGCAGAGCGAACGCGAAGCCTCCGCCCTGACCCTTTCAGCCTGATTCCGCAGAGTTCCCATGGACGATTTCAAACCCTTCATCGCCAAGGTCGCGACCGGCGCGACGCTCTCCCGCGAGGAAGCGCGCGACGCCTTCGACACCATCCTTTCGGGCGAAGTGACGAACGCACAATCGGCCGCCTTCCTGATGGCGCTGCGCGTGCGCGGCGAGACGATCGACGAGATCGCCGGCGCGGTCGGCGCCATGCGCGGCAAGATGCTGCCGGTGAAGGCGCCGGCCGAGGCGATCGACATCGTCGGCACCGGCGGCGATTCCTCCGGCTCCTACAATGTCTCGACCCTGGCCTCGATCATCACCGCGGCTTGCGGCGTGCCGGTCGCCAAGCATGGCAACCGCGCGGCGTCCTCGCGCTCCGGCGCCGCCGACGTGCTGACCGCGCTGGGCGTCAAGGTCGGGCTCGACTCGGCCGCGACCGAGCGCTGCATTCGCGAGGCCGGCGTCGGCTTCATGTTCGCGCCGACGCATCATGCCTCGATGCGCCATGTCGCGCCGGTGCGCACCGAGCTCGGCACGCGCACGATCTTCAACCTGCTCGGCCCGCTCTCCAACCCGGCCGGGGCGAAGCGCCAGCTCATCGGCGCCTTCTCCGAGACCTGGCTGGAGCCGATGGTCAAGGTGCTCGCCTCCTTCGGCTCGACCCGCGTCTGGGCCGTGCACGGCTCCGACGGGCTCGACGAGATCACCACCACCGGCCCGACCCGCGTCGTGTCGCTGGAGAACGGCAAGGTCGAAAGCTTCTCGATCAGCCCGGCTGATGTCGGCCTCGAGCCGGCCAAGCCCGAGGTGCTGCGCGGCGGCACGCCGGAGGAGAATGCGGCGGCGCTGAACGCCGTGCTCGCCGGAGAGAAGACCGGCTTCCGCGATATCGCAGCCTTCAACGCGGCTGCGGCGCTGCTCGTCGCCGGCAAGGCCAAGGACCTGAGAGACGGCTTCGCCCAGGCGACGGCCGCGCTCGATTCCGGCAAGGCGAAGGCCGTGCTCGCGACGCTCGTCCAAGCCTCGAACGCGTGAGGCCGGCATGACCGATATTCTCGCCAAGATCGAAGCCTATAAGCGGCAGGAAATCGCGGCCGCGAAAGCAGCAGTGCCGCAGGCCGAGATCGAACGCCGGGCGCGCGCGGCCGGCAAGCCGCGCGGCTTCGCCGATGCGCTGGCCGGCAAGCTCGCACAGGGCACGCCGGCGCTGATCGCCGAGATCAAGAAGTCGAGCCCGTCCAAGGGCCTGATCCGCGCCGATTTCGACCCGCCCTCGCTCGCCCGCGCCTATGCGGCCGGCGGCGCGGCCTGTCTCTCCGTCCTGACCGACGCGCCCTCCTTCCAAGGCCAGCCGGACTTCCTGACCGCAGCCCGCGAGGCCGCCGGCCTGCCGGCTCTGCGCAAGGATTTCCTCTACGAGCCCTATCAGGTCTACGAGGCCCGCGCCTGGGGCGCAGACTGCATCCTGATCATCATGGCCGGCGTCGACGACGCTACTGCCAAGGCACTGAACGAGACCGCGCGCGAGCTCGGCATGGACGTGCTCGTCGAGGTCCATGACGATATCGAACTCGACCGGGCGCTCAAGCTCGAAAGCCGCCTTCTCGGCATCAACAACCGCGACCTGCGCAGCTTCAATGTCGATCTCGCGGTGACCGAACGATTGGCGCCGCGCGTGCCGGCCGACCGGATCGTCATCAGCGAGAGCGGCATCTTCAGCCATGCCGACATCACCCGGCTCAACCGGAGCGGCGTCAACAGCTTCCTCGTCGGCGAGAGCCTGATGCGGCAGGCCGACGTCACCGCCGCGACGCAGGCGCTGCTCACCGGCAAGGCCGTCGCGGCGTGAGCCGGCTCAGCCATCTCGACGCGCAAGGCCAGGCGCATATGGTCGATGTCGGCGGCAAGGCCGAGACGACCCGTATCGCCATCGCCGAGGGCCGGGTCGTCATGGCGCCGGAGACGATCGCGATCGTGCGCGACGGTAACGCTAAGAAGGGCGACGTGCTCGGCACCGCGCGCCTCGCCGGCATCATGGCGGCGAAGCGCACGCATGAACTGATCCCGCTCTGCCACCCGCTGCTGCTGAGCAAGATCGCCGTTGACCTCGATATCGACGAGGCCTTGCCGGGCGTGCGCGTGCGTGCCGAGGTGAAGATGAAAGGCCAGACCGGGGTCGAGATGGAGGCGCTCACCGCCGTCTCCGTCGCCTGTCTCACAGTCTACGACATGGTCAAGGCCGTCGACCGGGCGATGCGGATCGAGAATATCCGCTTGCTGCACAAATCCGGCGGCCAGTCCGGCGATTACGAGGCTAAGGCTAGCTGATGGCGCTCACCCCGGTCCCCGTCGCGCGCAAGGCGCTGCTCGACAGCATTCCGGGGCCGACCGGGGCCGAAACCCTGCCGCTGGCGCAATGCGCCTGGCGGGTGCTGGCCGGCGAGGTCAAGGCGCTCCGGACGCAGCCGCCCTTCGCCAATTCCGCCATGGACGGCTACGCCGTGCGCGGCGACGAGATGGCGGAAGGCGTCTCGCTCACCGTCATCGGCGAATCCGCTGCCGGCCGGGCCTATGAAGGCACGGTCGGGCCGGGAGAGGCCGTGCGCATCTTCACGGGCGCGCCGATGCCCGAAGGCGCCGACACCATCCTGATGCAGGAAGATGCTGATGGCGTCGGCAGCCCGGTGATCCGCGTGCGCGTGCCGCCGGCCAAGGGCAAGTTCCTGCGCGCGGCGGGGCTCGATTTCCACGAAGGCGACGTGCTGCTGCAGGGCGGGCGCGTGCTCGACAGCGCAGCACTCGGGCTCGCCGCCGCGATGGGGCATCCCAACCTGCCCGTCCGACGCAAGCCGCGCGTCGCGATCCTCGCCACCGGCGACGAGTTGGTGGCGCCGGGGGAACCGGTCGGGCGCGACCAGATCGTCGCCTCGAACTCGTTCTCGCTCGCCGCGCTGGTCGAGAAGGCTGGCGGCACCGTGCTCGATCTCGGCATCGCCCGCGACGACCATGCCGATCTCTCCGCGAAGATCGGCAAGGCGTGCGAAGCCGATGCCGATGTGCTGATCACGCTCGGCGGCGCCTCCGTCGGCGCGCATGACCTGGTACAGGAAGCGCTGACGCGCGCCGGCATGGCGCTCGGCTTCTGGAAGATCGCGATGCGGCCGGGCAAGCCGATGATGACCGGGCGGCTCGGCCGTATGGTCGTGGTCGGCCTGCCGGGCAATCCGGTCTCCTCGATCGTCTGCGGCCATCTCTTCGTTCTGCCCTTGATCGAGGCGCTGCTCGGCATCGCCGATGCGGATCGCGACCGCAGCATCCCCGCCTTGCTCGGCCGCGACATGCCCGGCAATGACGAGCGCGAGGACTATCTGCGCTCCGAGCTGGTGCTAACTGCCGATGGTTGGGTCGCAACGCCCTTCGACCGGCAGGATTCCTCGATGCTCGGCACATTGTCCCGCGCGCAGGCTTTGACGATCCGGCCCGCGCACGCCGCCCCCGCCAAGAAGGGCGACGCCTGCCGAATCCTCACGTTGCGGTAAGGGGTCTCACCCCCTCCCGCGCAACGTCATTCCGGGCAAGCGCAGCGCAGACCCGGAATCCATCGTAGAGCACAGCGTCCTTCGATGGATTCTGGATCGGCGCCGCTGACGCGGCTTGTCCGGAATGACGGCGCGTTTTTCGATTGCCGGCTTATGCTTCCGCATGGCAAGGCAGCTTGCGGAACACAAGCAGAACGCGTATGGTGTTCGTGCTTTGTTTCGAATCTGCGCATTGAGGGGCTGGCGGCGACCATGCTGACACGCAAGCAACACGAACTCTTGCGCTTCATCCAGGAACGCTTGCGCGAGAGCGGTGTGCCGCCCTCCTTCGACGAGATGAAGGACGCGCTCGACCTGCGCTCCAAGTCCGGCATCCACCGCCTGATCATGGCGCTGGAGGAGCGCGGTTTCATCCGCCGCCTGCCGAACCGGGCGCGCGCGCTCGAAGTCATCAAGATGCCGGACGGGCTCGGCGCGCCGCAGCCGCGTCCGCGCTTCAGCCCGGCCGTGGTGCAAGGTGGCCTCGGCGCACAGCCCAGCGTTGCCAAGCCGCGCCCTGCCGCTGCCGAAGACGATAGCCGTCACTCGATCGCGATTCCGGTCATGGGCCGAATCGCGGCGGGCACGCCGATTTCGGCGATCCAGAGCCGCAGCCACACCGTCTCGCTGCCGCCGGACATGCTGGGTTCCGGCGAGCACTACGCGCTCGAAGTCCGCGGCGACTCCATGGTCGAGGCCGGCATCCTCGACGGCGACACCGTCGTCATCCGCCGGCAGGACACGGCGAATACCGGCGATATCGTCGTCGCTCTGATCGACGACGAGGAGGCGACGCTGAAGCGCCTGCGCAAGCGCGGCTCCTCGATCGCGCTCGAAGCCGCGAACCCGGCCTACGAAACCCGCGTGCTCGGCCCGGACCGGGTTAAAATCCAGGGCCGCCTCGTCAACCTGATGCGGCGCTACTGAAGGCGCTCGGTATCGGCCTCGCCTTCGGTGTCGACGGTTGGTGCCGGCTGCGGGGTGACCGCTTGATTGGCGGGGCGCGTCGTTGGCTCGCCCGCTCGGCGTTCGCGCCGGCGGGTCCAGGGTCGATCGGCCGCGTTCGGCTCGGAGACATGGCTGCTCCAGCCCGCTGCCGTGCGGTAGAGCGAGGTCGCGCCGTCGCGCGATAGCGCCATGCGCTCGACCAGCTTGGCCTTGCAGGCGCCGGTCCAGGGGATGGCGGTGACCACGAGATCGGCCCGCAGGCAATCCTCGATGATGGCCAGCCGCTCGCGCGTATAGGAAATCGTGCGCTTGTCGGCCGTCTGCGCGACGCAGGCCAGGCGGTCGCAGGCGATGCCGGCCCGCAAACTGGGATCGTCGGGCGAGCGGCTGTCGCCATCGGAAGCGAGCCACTGCTGCAGGACGAAGCGGCTGGGCTTGCCCGCGATGGCGAGGCGCCCGTCCGGGCCGCGCACCGCCAGCCCCGAGCCGTCGCGCTCGATCAGGATTTCCGGCCGCTCCGGCTTGCCGGCGATGGCCACTCCGCCGATCAAGGGCAAGACCGCGAGCCAGCGCCAGGCCGTGGTCCAGAGCGTCAGCCAGAGCAAGGTCACCGAGAAGCAGCCGAGCACTGCCGGGCCGAAGGCCGCGACCGTCACCGTGGAGTGGTCGATGGTCGCGACCCAATGCGCGACCTTGAGCACGGCATCGGAGGCGAGCCCCATCAGCGCCCAGGCCGGCCAGTCCAATCCAAAGGGGTAGGCGAGCACGCCGAACACCGCCGCCGGCATGACGAAGAGCGAGACGAAGGGCAGCGCCATGGCGTTGCCGAGCAGGCCGAACGGGTTGAAGGTCTGGAAGTGATAGGCGCCGAAGGGCGCGGTCGCGGCCGTCGCCAGCATCGTTGTAACCACGATGCCGAGCGATGCCGTCCAGATCGGCCCGAGCGGCCAGGGTAAAGCAGATGGCGGTTCGCTGCGGTCTCGTCTCTCCCAGCGTTCGGCGAAGGCGATCAGCGCCGCGACCGCGCCGAAGGACATCTGGAAGCTCGGCCCGAGCAGCGCCTCCGGCTCGCGCAGCAGCACGATCATGGCGGCAAGCGCGAGGTTGCGCATGCTCAGCGCCGCGCGGTCGACCAGGATCGCGCCCAGCATGACCAGCGTCATGATCAAGGAGCGCTCCGTCGCGACATCGCTGCCGGAGAAGATGCAATAGGCGGTCGCGCCGAGCATGGCCGCGACAGCGGCGATCTTCTTGACCGGCCAGTGCAGCGCGACCGTCTGCGACAGAGCCAGCAACGCACGGACGAGCCAGAAGATCGTGCCGGCGGCCAACACCATATGGAGGCCGGAGATCGAGACGATGATGGGAGAGGTTTACCCAGCGGCGAAACCGTGATTCTGTTTGGTCATGGTCAAGGCCTACAGCTACATCCGCATGTCGTCGGGGCGCCAGTTGAAGGGCGATGGCCTGCGGCGACAACTCGACCTGTCGGAGGCCTTCGCGGCCGAGAACGACCTGGAGCTGGACACGTCGCTGAGGGATCTCGGCATCTCGGCGTTCGACGGCAGAAATCGCGAGCGGGGCGCCTTGGCCGTCTTCCTGGCGAAGGTCCGGGCCGACGAGATCGAGCGCGGCTCCTACCTGCTCGTCGAGAGCCTAGACCGCCTGTCACGCGACAAGGTGATGGCGGCGTTGAGGGTCTTCACTGAGATCCTGGAGGCCGGCATCCTGATCGCCACGGTCGCGGACGGCTACGTGTTCTCCGAAGAGAGCGTCAACAACGACTGGACGCAGCTCGTCGTGTCTCTGGCGGTCATGAGCCGCGCGCACGAGGAAAGCGCGCGCAAGGCGCAGCGTCTGAGGTCGGCTTGGATCTCGAAGCGGGTTCGGAGGGATCGGAAGATGACCGCCAGGGTTCCCTCCTGGCTGACGCTGTCGGAAGATCGGAAGAGCTTCACCGTCAACGAGGAGCGGCAGGCACTCGTCGTCCGCATCCTGGAGGAGCTCGCCTCTGGCATCGGACGCGACAAGATCGCGAGGCGTCTCAACAAGGAGGGAATCCGTCCGTGGGGTCGCGGGAGGGAATGGCACGGCGGCACGGTCCAGAAGGTGACGGACAGCGAGGCGGTGATCGGCCGTTTCCAGCCTCACAGGATCGAGACGCTCGTCGTGGACGGGATCAAGCGGACGCGGCGCATTCCGGTTGGCGAGCCGATCGAGGACTACTATCCGCGTATCGTTTCGGACGACTTGTGGCTGCGGGCGCGCCGAGCCTCCGACCTTCGCGCCCGCAGCGGACCGGGCAATTCGGGTGGGCGCAAGGGCACGGTGTTCAGCAACCTGCTGTCGGGGCTGCCGTTCTGCGCCGCTTGCGAGGCGCCGATGAACTACCGCGATCGAGGCCCTAGAAGCGTGCCCGTGCTCCGGTGCTCAGGCGAGCGGAACGGGTCGTGCGACAACGACACCAAGATCCGTTACCCGGACCTGGAGAAGGCCGTCATCCGCTGGGCCGCCTTCTGGGAACCGAAGCCGCCTCGGATCGACCCGGTCGCCGTGGAGGCCCTCGCCACCGCCGAGAGGAAATTCGAGGACCTGCAGGCGACGGTCGAGCGGCTCGTCGTCGCCATCGAGAAGGGCGCTGTGCTGGACGATCGGCTGGCCCAGCGGCAGGCCGAGATGGCAGAGGCGAAGAAGGAGGTCGCGGAGGCGCGCAAGACGCTATCCCTGTCCCGTCCGGCAGCGTCGGGCGGCGTCAGCGCGGGACCCGTTCTAGCGGTATCCGCAGCGCACGGTTTGCCCGACAAAGAGCGTTACGCCGTGCGCGCCGCAGCCAACCAGGTGCTCAAGGACCTGATAGGCGAGATCCGCTGCCACCCGGATGGTCGAGTGGTCCTGCATCTCGCGGACTGGGGAAGATACGTTAACATCGAAGAATCGGCATCCACGTCAAACTTTGGCAACCAGGTCGAACTCCCCTCGCCTGTCGCTTCCGCGTCCGGCGCGAACCCGTATGACAGCTTCACCGAGAACGGCTAGGCTCCAGCGCCTCCCGGGGGGTCCAAGAATGGTTTTGCGGCGTCGGGCGCGGACCTGCCTGCTAGTTCTCCGATCTCCTTGGAGTTGGCTGGTACAGCGACGCGCCCATGCCCGCGAGGCGAAGGCGCTCGTCGACGCCGACGCTCGCGCCCTGATCGAGGCGCATGGGATCCAGGCCTACGGCGTGGCTCGCTGGCGGGCCTATCAGATCCAGCAGGGCCACGTGATCGACGACAGTCGACCCGAAGGCCATTGGCACGCCGTCAAGCGGCGCGTCGGCACGCTCGTCGGCTATGAGATAGGGATCGACAACGCCACTCGACGGTTCATGGACCCGTGAGGCCACACCTTTGGCGCGAGATTTCGGTGCATAACGCGCGCTTGGCAAGTTGTCGGGACCGCCTAAGGCCGTACCGTAAAGCCCGCTCAAATCGAGGCGAACGCTTGCCTAACACAGATGCGGTCTCGGATAAGGTCGTCGCGGAACTCCTCCGCATGGAAGAGGATTGCACCCATTCTGGCAAGGCGCACTTCAACGCCGCCGTCAGGTGGACCCGCTGGAATTACGTCTTCGGAATCCCATCGGTCGGCCTGAGCGCCCTCGCTGGCGGCGCGTTCTTTCAAGATTATACCGTTGCCGCAGGTCTGATGTCGTCAGGCGTGACCGTGCTCACGGCCCTCATGACCTTCCTGAAGCCATCAGAGAAGGCCGCCGACCACAAGAGCAGCGGCGATCAATATCTCGCGCTCCGTAACGACGCCCGGGTCTTCCGGGAGGTCGAGCTGTCTCAGGTCGGGGACGATGCCGCCGCGATCGCCGGAATGAACGGCTTGACGACCCGTCGCAACGAGCTCAACCAGGCCAGCCCGCAGTTCTCGGACCGCGACTTCAGGAAGGCGAAGAAGGGCATCGACCGCGGCGAAGCCGTCCATGCCGTCGACAGGGCGAAGCACTGATGTCGGTCCTCAGCTACCTCCAGGCCAGGGCCAGCAGCGCGGTCCTTTCGTCATCGGAGAACGCTTCGATCGCGACGTCGATCGGAGCGCTGCAATCGCGGCTGAACGGGTACTTCATCCGGGAAGGCGACGGGCTAAGCTCGCATTTCAAGTTCGGATCGTCGACGCGCGGCACGATCCTCCCAAGGGCCGACGATAGCCACTCGGACATCGATTACATGCTCGTCTTCGAAAAGGGGGGCTTCACGCCGCAGACCTACCTCGACCGCCTTCGCACCTTCGTCGAGAAGCGATACTCCAGCTCCGAGATTTACCAGAGCAACCCGACGATCGTTTTGGAGCTGAACCACATCAAGTTCGACCTAGTCCCGGCGTTGCACCAATGGGGCAACAACTATCGGATCCCGGATCGGGCCGGAGCGTGGCAAGACACGGCGCCGAACGACTTCAACGCGACCTTGGAGGCGGCGAATGAGAACAACTCCTACCTAGTCAAGCCGACCGTCAGGCTGGCCAAGATCTGGAACGCCGCCAACGGCTACGTCTTCGACAGCTACGCGTTCGAAAAGTGGATCGCCGGCAGGCTGTTCCTCTTCTGCTCCAACCAGCGGGACTATCTCTTCGCCGTGTTCGACAACCTTAGCGCGACGGAGAAGGCCCAGTGGCGCAATGAGAAGATCACGCGGGCCAAGCAGATCGTGGCCAACGTCCGAGATTATGAAAAAAACCTGATGCCGGCTAGCGCGGAGGCCGAGGTGAAGAAGCTCATTCCGGAGGGCTGACCAACTCCGGGCCGTCGTTATGTGTCGAAGTCCGCGGGTCGGAGGGGCCGCCGAGGGACGGATCGCGATCCCACATCCTCCGGGCGAATTCCATCTCCTCGACGCCGGAGACCTCGGCGTAGATGACGGTGGTCTTCAGCGAGGCGTGCCCCATCCAGCGCTGGACGAGGTTCGGCGGGATCGAGGCCTGGAACGCGGCGACCGCGAATCCGTGGCGCAGTCCCTTCGGCATCGCGCAGTCGCCGGCGACGCCCGCCGCTGCCATGACGGACTTCACGTGCCGCCACCCAGTCTGCCGGCGCCACGGCCAGAGACGGCGGTTCGCCTTGGCGGGATCGGCCTGGGCGGCAGCGATGCCGTAGGCGGCGTCGAGCTCGGCGACGAGTGGCGGCGGCAGCACGATCTCGCGAACCACGAACCTGCGCCGCTTCAGCGTGACGATGGAGACGACGCAGCGATCGAGGTCGAAAGAGGCCGGCGTGACGCTGAGCCCTTCCGACACGCGGCTGCCCGTCCAGGCCAGCAGCAGGCAGAAGGCCCCGACGTGTCCCGGGCGGTCGGCGGCCGTGGCGATGAAGCGTCGCCTCTCGGCGGCGTTGAGGTACTTTCGCCCGCCCAGCGGGCCGTGGAGCGTCAGTCCCTGCGCCTGCATGACGCCGCCCTCCCGGCGGCCCCCCGAGGCGACGTTATTGCCCATAAGGTTACACGGATCGTAACGCACTGATTTCAGCCTCTCCTGTAGGGCGAAAGCATTCCTCACAGCCGGAAAATCCGGACATTCGAAGCATCGAATCCGCCATTTTTCAGGTGACAGGGGACACTATGGGCAAGAAAGTCACAAATCCATTCCATTCCATCGTACCCTAACCTCATCGTTGGCCTGGACCATCGTCGTCAAAGCAGGGTTTCCTTCCCCTCGACTTCCGTCGTTCCTTTCATCGTCCATGGGGCGCCGAATGGAATGGTCGCCGAGGCTGGGCCCCCATCGCGAAGGCGAGCCGATGCCGGGCGGCTCAAGCGCTGGGGAATGCGATGCGATCGGCTCGGCAGGTCGTCGAGGACGTGCGGCTGGAGGCCGTGCGGGGACGGGTGATGGACGCCCAGGTCTGGAGCGAGACCCATGTCAGGGGATCGGGTTCGGGTGTCATGGTGAGGGGGTTCGGCGTCGGGTCGAGCAAGACGACCTCCACGGTGGTCAACCGCCGCGAGGTCTGCATCGAGGCCGAGGACGGGCTCCAGATCGTCGAGGCCTTCGGCGCGAACCAGGTCACGCTGATGCCGGGCCAGGAGGTGACGCTGATACGCGCTCCCCGCCGCTCGGAGATCATCACGGTCGCCGTCCGCAACCATTCCATGCGGAAGTCGATGATCACCGGCAAGGAGCAGTTCGAGGGCATATCGTTATTGCTGTTGGCCTCGCCCTTCGTTACGATCGCCGCGATCTTCACCATCGCGATGGGGATGAACGCCGACAACTCGACCGTCGCCCTGTGGGCCTTCGTCCCGCTCTTCGGAAATTTCTATTGGTTTCGGGCCGCGGCGATCCGCGACGCGTTCCGCAAGCGCGTCGAGCTGATGATGAACGAATCGGAAAAGGACCTCGCGCAGCGGCGCAACGGGAGCGCCGCGGCATGAGGGTTGCCCAAATTCTCGTCGCCGGCATATTCGTCGCCCTTGCCTCGCCCGCTCTCGCCGAGACCTACCCGTCCATTGCGTCAGCCACGCACGCCTACAAGGCCGAGCTGACGAAGTCCTGCGTCCAGGTCGGTTCGACGCTGGCTGTTCGGCCCGGCTTCGTCCGCGAGGTCGACCTGAACGGCGACGGAGTGCCCGACGCCATCCTTTCGACCGAACACGGCACCTGCGCCACCGCGCCGTCCCTGCTCGCGGGCTCCGCCGGCGAAGCCGCGCGTTGGGTCGTATCGGTCCCAGGCGGCCGGTTCGAGACGATGGACTTCATCTACCACAAGGTCGAGGTCGACCCGACCGCCAGACCGCCTAGGATTACCATGCTCCTGCACGGGCTGGCCTGCGGGAAGGCTGGCGTCGAGACCTGCCGGCATGTCTTCCAACTGGACGGGTCGCGGGTCGTCGCCTCGGCCTGGCCGGATGGGCAGGCCCGGCCCGAGCCGACGAAGGCGACCGCGAGCCCGGCAGCAAGCGATCCCGAGCCCGTCATGACCGCCGACCACAACGGCTCCGTCATGGAGATCCGTGACGACCGAATCCTCTACGCCGAGCCGAAGGCCAGCCTGCGCGGCGTTGTGAAGCGGGGAACGGTTCTCGTCGAGGGGAAGTGGACCGGCGAGCGCTTCGCCGGAACCGCCTATGCCTTCAAGCAAGGATGCCAACCGGCGCCCTACGTGGTCAGCGGCGCCAAGGTGGAGCGGCCAGGCCAACTCGACTTGGTGCTGCGTGGCGCCGGGCCGATCCGGAAGGGATGCGAGGTCGTCGGCCATTCAGAGCGCAGTCCTCATGCACGGCTCGTTTTTGAGCGTATCATGAGCGAGTGAAAGGGCCACCTGCGCAGTTTATCGCGTCATTTGATTGCTCCCGGTTGCCGTGACGATCACTGCTAGCGATTAGATGGGCAAGGCAAAGCCGGGCGCTCGAAAACAGACGCAGAGGCCGTTGCGGCAGAAGCATGCAACCGAGGGTCCGAGAACGACCCCGAAACCACCGCACGGCGTTCCCTCCGGCTTACCGTTGCAATCCAGAGAGCCCGTGAGGGTGTCCGAGGGTTGGCTGCCGAGGCCCCGCAACGCCCGAGTCTCATCAGGACTCATTTCGATCCAACCAAGCCCGAGGGCGGCGTCGATGCTGTCCGGCTTCATACCACTCCTCCAGTCATCTAATCCCCATAAGGCTCGAACCGACGCTCGTTCCGATTTGCTTGGCAAGGTGAGAGTCGTTCACTGCAGCGGACGGAACCACCCGAGGCTTCCGCAATTCACGATTGCTGTCTGACAGCTGGGTGGGTCCCATCGTGACGAGCAGGGTATCCTTCCGATTGCGGTTGAGGCTCAGGAACGAGCCGCTGCCATTCGCCGTGACGTCTACGAAACGCCAAGACGGCGTCACGCTTCCCGAGGCCTCGATGAGGAACGAGACCGTGTGCTGCACGATCTGGAGGCGTCCTCCCGTTTCGAAAGGGTCAGAGGCATTGCGAGCCAGACTTCCTGCGAAAACCCCCGAGAAAAGCGTCTCTTTGATCTTCAGGTCGCCTTCCAGCATGAAGGGATGTGACCCCTCGCACTTTCGGTTGGCATACTGTCGCTCGTCGAAAAGATCCTTGAAGACCACGAACCATGTCACTTCCTGCTCCCGGCTTGCCGTGGACGACAACCCTCCCCCCAAGCCGAGTTCGGAAGTTCGGGCCCCCGTCACCACTTCGCCGCCACGAAGCGTATTGCTGTAGCTGCGGAAAAACTTCGTGAGGGCAAGTCCGGGGTTCAGTCCGGTCTTCTCGTCGACATTTATCGTCAGCGTGATCTTGGCCGCCCAGTCTTTCAACCATTCGACGTGCTGCTTTTCCCGAAGTCTGTCGTAGGTGAAGATGACCGCGTTTCTGAGTTCGCAATGCACGTGGACGGTCACGCCGTTGGCGAAAACCGCGGCGGCTTCGATCGAATCGTCGCTGAGGCTGATTGGTGGCGTGGTCACGCCGCATCCCTGCAACCAGACCGCGATAACGCAGCTCAGGATCTTCAGGATTGGTCGCATTGGATCCGTCCCCAGTGTCACAATGGAACATGATCAATTGCACCGTGCAAGCCAGGCGAGAGCTCTTGATGGGCAGCTTTTTGGCTGGTGATCGCCGTTTCGCCGCTAAGGCATTCTCACCGTCCTCAGAGACTATCGTAGGCTTGTCATCCACACGCTAAGCGGGCACAGAACCACGCCTGCTTCCCACGCGAGATCGTCCTGGTATTTCGCGAGCGCGCCGGTAGAATGATGGTCGGGAAACGTCTCCCGAATCCTTGCATCGGAAGGTCGCCGCCTTGGCCAGCTCGCTTCAGGAACGCCTTCAGGCGATGGACCTCAGCAGGCCTGCTAGCTGGGCCGAGCTCGGCTCCAAGGCGCGACCGAACCTTCATGGCATGCTGCGATATCCCGCGATGATGGTGCCTCGGATGCAGGGCGACATCATCGACACCATCGTCGCGGAATTGGGTGACGCCAAATGCAGGGTCATCGACCCTTTCGTGGGTTCGGGAACCGTGATGACGGAGGCCCTCCTCAGGGGCATCGATTTCACGGGCGTGGACATCAATCCGCTCGCGGTCCTGGCATGCGAAGCGAAAGCCAGCATCGACGCCGGCACGGATATCGAGCGCGCGGGAGCGGATGCACTGGCCATGCTAAGCAAGGATTTCGGCGAGACGATAGACGTCAAATTCCCTTTCGTGGGAAAGTGGTTCGACGAGCCCGTCGCCGTCAGGCTGTCCCGAATCCGGCGGGCCATAATGACGTTGGATGACCCTTTGGCCCGGAAGGTCATGTGGACGGTGTTCGCGGAGACCATCAGGGTCTCGTCGAATAGCCGCACCAGCACCTACAAGCTGCACTTGCGGCCGGCCGATGATCGGGTCACGCCCGACCGCGTGGTCGCGAACTTCGAGGCGGCGTTGCGACAGACCATCGATCGTGTGGCGGCCTATCGCTCGATGATCGCGAAGCGTGCGGCGATGGCCCCGGACGTCCGCATAATGTGCGGCGACGTCCGGAAGGTGGCCATCGGCAAGGCCGGCGACGGGCACAGGATCCTGGTCACCAGCCCTCCATATGGGGACAACCGGACGACCATACCCTACGGGCAATCCTCCTATCTTGCCCTCCGCTGGATACCTGAGGAGGAACTCAAGGGACCCCGTGCGTTGCTGGACAACGCCTTCGCGCTCGATACGGCGAGCCTAGGAGGCTCGCTGAGGGACGTGGTCGCCAACGAAGAGCGAATGGCCGGCGTCTCGCCGACGTTGGACAGTCTCGTCAAGCAGGCCCCGGCATCAGGTCCTGGCAAGGGCCTGCGTAAGGTCGTGAACTTCATGGCCGACCTCTTCGACGCATTCGTCCAAGTGCGTGCCGGCACGCCGGGGAGCGCGCACTGGGTCGTCACCACCGGGAACCGCACCGCGCACGGCATTCACGTGCCGCTCGACGACATCTGCAGGGAGATGCTGGAGGGCCTTGGCGGGAAGGCCGTGGCGAGCTTGAGAAGGCCTGTTCCTGGCAAGCGCATGCCGACGAAGAACAACATCGGCCAGCTCATCAACACGGAGACGACCCTGGTCGTGGAATTCGCTTGAGCGATAGCGTCGAAAGAGACGAGCCGCCCGAACTCAAGGTCGCGGCGCACGTACTGATCCAGCTCGGATCCGAGTTGGTGACGGATGCCGAGCAAGCGATCCTTGAATGCGTTAAGAACGCCTACGATGCCGACGCGCCGGACTGCTTCATCAAGATCGATACCAACGAGCGGGACACTCTCGTCGAAAGAGCGCCCGCGGCAAAGCTGCGACCTTTCGTGCACCCTTCCGAAAGCGTGGAAGTCAGTCTGGTAGAGCAACCGGAAGCTCGCGATGCCGAGGGCCGACACAAGCCGCTCCCTGACGAGGCCGGGCTTCTCGAAGCTGAACGCCGCCTGACGTATACCGGACGGATCACGATCGAGGACGGCGGCGTCGGCATTTCCCCTCAGGAGGTCCGGACCTCCTGGCTGGTAATCAGCAACTCGAAGAAGAGGCCGGGCGACGGGAGGCCGAAGAAAAAGACGAGCGATTTCGGGCGCACGCCCTTGGGCGACAAAGGGCTTGGCCGACTGGGAACCATGAAGCTTGGCGATATTCTCTACGTCGAATCGGCACAATCGGAGGATGGGCCGCTCGCGAGCGCTCATTTCCGATGGGCCGATTGCGAGGCCGCGGAGACCATAGACCGGATCCCGGTCGTCGCGGAGCTTCGCAACAATGAAAACGCCTTCAAGGGGACCAAGGTCTCCGTCCTTGGATTGAGCGAGATCAAGGAGTGGCGTCGCGCAAACAGGCTGGAAGAGTTGGTCGGCAGCTTGGCGCAATTGGTATCGCCATTCGAATCGGCGGCGACCTTCGAGGTAGAGGTCGAGCTGGATGGCGTCCGTCAGTCCTTGAGCAAGATGACGGAGGAGTTGCTGAACAAAGCCATCGCGCGCTTTGACTTCGAATGGAAGTCCGACCCCTCGGGCAAAGGTGGGGAGCTGCTCTCGACCGCCCGCTTCAAGAAGCGTCTTTTTTCGGCTCGACAAGGAAAGACGCGTCAGAAGGCGGATGTGTCGTTTACCCCCGACGACGGGGTCGGATTCGAGCGCTTTCTCAAGGAATACGGACGAATGGGGCGCTATGATCCATTCGCGTTCGACCGGGAAGATAGCTGGTTCCTTACCCTTAGGGCGCGCCAGCCTTGGTCTTCCATCGTGCTTCGCGACAAGGGTCCTACGGCCGACGATCCTGGATCGTTCCGCGGATCGTTCTACTACTTCTCCCTCGATCGAGCGGGCGACATGGACCTCGATACCGAGGCGGTCCTTTTAACCGATCGGCCGATGATCAAGAGGATGGCCGGCGTGACGATCCTGAGGGACGGCTTTCGGGTCCGGTCGCAAGGGGATTGGCTGGAGTTGGCTGCGGGCATGACCTCGGGATCGACGTATCAGCTACGCGTCAACAATACCGTAGGTTACTTCGCCCTGACGGGCGAACACAATCCAGGCTTGACGGAAAAATCCGACCGCGAGGGCTTCGTCGAGAACGCCGCGTATCGGGGCTTCTTCAAAATCGCCGTCGCCTGCAAGAAGTTCGCGGACGACGCCCTCATCGGCGTAAGGCGCGCATTCGACGATTACCATAAGACGCGCGAGGAACGCGAAGGCTCCCGCGCCGCGCTGGATGCCGATGGATCGTTGGCCATCGTCGACCATAGCCAGCGGCGGATGAGCGAAGCGAAGGATGATATCAAGAAGGGCGTGGAGGCGATCGACGATATAGTTCGGTCGATATCCAAAGAAGTCAGCCTGGATGGCAACGCAAGATCGCAATTGCTTCGAGCCACCCAGCAAGCGAAGAGCGCCCTAGGAGACGTTCAGGTAAAGCTCGACCCCGCGCCGGCGATGGATGAGGCGGTCCGGCGGCTTAAGAAGGAGTTGGAAGATCATCGCGGACAGACCGAGATGCTGTTCGAGAGCGCAGCCATCGGTTTGAGCGCGCGAGGATTGGCCCATGAACTTCGTACCCATCTCGGTGAGATTCGATCGCGAGCCGTAGCGCTTGAGAAGTCGGGAAAATCCGGCGCGGACTTCTTACCGAATCTGCGTGCGATTCGAGCCGCCTGCACCGAGATCCAGAAGGCAGCCGCCCTGATCGACCCGATGATGCCGAGAGGTCGAACACTCAAGGAGACGTTCGCGCTCGGAGATTTCGTCCGCAAGTTCGTTGAACTGAGGGCAACGTATTACTCACGCTACGACATCGTGCTGACGGCGAAAGCCGACGCGAAGGCGCCAAAGGTCAAGATGAGCACGGCAAGGCTCACCCAAGTGATCGATAACTTGGTGCGTAATAGCGCCTATTGGCTTCGGCACGGAGTCGTAGAAGGACCCGGCCACGACCTGACAATCGGCATAGACGTCACCTCGACCGGACTTGTCGTATGGGACAGCGGTCCCGGCGTCGATACCGCCTACGAAAGCTCCCTTTTCGAGATCTTCGTCACCGCCAAGCCCGACAGAGACGACGGCCAAGGCCTTGGACTCTTCATCGTCAGCAACCTGCTCCGGGCGGAAGGCTGCGACATCGAGTTGCTTCCCGACCGGAATGTCCACGGCCGGCGATACCGGTTTGCGATCAACCTGAGCAGCGTCGTCGAGGGAAATAGATGAGCGTCACGCAGGCACTCACCAGTCTAGGGGCCGACCGGACGATCTGGATCGACGACATATTCGGTCGCTCCATAGAGCGATTGGCGAACGCAATGGCAGAGCATGTCGAGCTCGCGGAACGCTGCGAAATACCCGAGCTTCGGTCCCGGCTGAGAAGGGCGAGGAATTCGGATCAGGCCGCGGACCGCATAGCAGAAGGGTTGGCGGAGCTCTCCGAAGAACGGCGCGATGAAGTCGCCGACACATTCTACGCAGCGCTAGGCGCTGCGGCGGCAGATAATCCGGAGCTGTCCGCCACGGCCGTAAACCGGGTTTGCGATCTGCTCGGTATCAAGCCCGAGGATCGCTGGGATTTCGATGAGGCTCATCTCAGGCTCCCTGAGCTGTGCAGGGGCGGCGCCGATGCTTCCGTAAGCTACATCGTCGACCTGAGCGAGAGGGGAGGATCCGCCACGCGTGGGCTCACGATCCTCCAGAGACTGAGCCAACATGGCTCCAAAGGAACCGCGTTCATCCTCACCAACGAGGCCCTGACGGCAAGCGAGACGGAGAAAGAGGTCGAGCTTCGACGCCAGATCGCCGACGACCCCGCTGCGCCTGGGGAAGTCGAGGTTCCGGTCTGCGTGATCGCCAAGGAAAGGCTCCTAGGTGGCTCAAGCGAAGGCGATGTCGAGGAGTCGTTGACGATCGCGCTCAAGCGAGCGGGCCTCAGCCGAAGCGTTCACGAGGTCCTGTGGCAGGCCAAGACCATGCTGGAAAACGCGTTTCGCGACGCCTCAGCCCGCTTGCGGCAGGTCCCACCCGAGCGGCTGGAATCGATCGTGGTGAAGCGGGGGTACCAAGAGGGGGTTTCGGAGCTGCACGTGATCGAGCGGGCGCTCACCGCGCATATGTCGAAGACGCTGCGGGAGATGTTCGGCGTCGACGAGACCGTTAGAAAAAGCGCCGAGCGTATGCGCTCGCTCCGAACGATAGGTCTGCGGGACGTCGTCGCGCTGCACGACGAGAACCTAGCGGCCTTCTATGAGGCCGAGGTCTGGGAAAACGGAACGTTGCTGAACGAGGCGCTGTCGCCGGTTTCCAGCGGCGATGTCTTCGAACTCATCGCGGACGGAGCTCCCATCAAGATCGCGCGACGCTATCTCCTACTGGGACAACCTTGCGACATTGCTATCCGGCCACAGGCCGATCGCAAACAGGACGCCGCATTCCTTGTGAGCATGCGGCACCGCGATAGCGGTAAGCCGGAGCCGGATGAGGAACCCGTCCCTTTTCCGATCGACGGAGCATACTGGAACTTGCAGTTCCGCAATGTGACGATGGCTCGCTTGGCCATCCTCGACCTGGCCTCCTTCAGGAAGGACGGACGGGTTCAGTTCGATTTCCAACAGCCAAAACCCGCTGGCCTGCTCACAGGTCTGGACCGTCTTTATCCGACCCGCACCGGCATAATTCAGGAGGTGCTGAGCAAGGCCCTGAAGAGTGACGAGTTGGAACGGCAACTTATCCAGCAAGCACTGGAGCAAGCGGCAGCGGCCAAATCCGGCGGCGGCGATGCCGGCGAGACGGTGAGCGAAGCCAAGCGCCCGCCGGGCAAGGCCAAGGAGAAAAAGTCGAAGACGAAGCAGTTCACGAATGTCGAGCTCGATGACGAGAGGCTCAATCTGACCTTCTCCAGCCGCGACCAGTTCAAGCCGATCCGGCGAGCCTATTGCGGGGCGGCCGAGCCGGCGCTTGACCATCCGGCTAGGGAGGCCGTTCGGCCGCGGATCACTTGGCGTCTCCGCCGATGCGGCCGCATCCGGATGCCGTATTCGGCGGCGTATCTGGAGCAGCACATCGCCAACATCAGCAGGCGGGCGTTCGACATCAATTACATGAGCGAGGTCGCGACGAATCCCTCCTCCCACGAAGGCGAGGCGGAAGGCTAGGAGAAGTAAGCGGAGCGTCGATGCTCCAAGACACGTCACCTCAGCGGAATCCCCCAGACGTCCGTTTTCCCCCACAGCGCCCAATCCCGCGTCCGATCCGCCATCGCCGCGGCCTCGATCCGATCGACCGCGTCCCGGGCCCGCTCCGAGGCGGCGAGATAGCGGCCGGCGGAGGCGTCCAGTAAGCTCAAGCGCCGCCCGAGCGCGCCGCCGCAGGCAGCGTGGATGTCGCGGAGCCTTGCCAGCGCAGCGCCCGGACCGCGTCCGTCACGTCCGCGACCGCCACCGTCAGGTCCGACAGCGTTGAGATCAGGTCGTCGAGACCCGAGCCCTCCTGCTCCGGCGGCGCGATCGCGCCCAGGATCGCGTGGAGCAGGCGCTCCTGCGCGGCGAGCCGCCGCTCGATGTCCGTCCATTCCATTCCCGTGGATCTCCAGTTCCATTCCGTTCAGGCGCGCCTTGACCTCCGCGGCGTGGATGCGGGTTCCCTCGACGCGGCGGGCGCCGGCGCCGATCAGACGGGTCGCGAGATGGGCGGTGCCGGACCTGTCGACGATGACCGGGCCCAAGCGGCCTTGCCGCAGGTCGAGGCCCCTTTCGCGAAGGGCGGCGAGAAAGCCGGCCCCGTCCGACGCCGCCCGCCAAGCCGCGAGCGCCTCGCGCCGAACGTCGTCCAGGGCGACGCCGGTCCGTTCCTGGATCAGGCGCTCGCGCGGGGTCAGCGGCGCGATCGGGCGGGCGATGGCCGTCATGCCGGCGGCGACGAGCCAGTCGGCGACGTCCGCGCGCCCGTCCCGCCGCAGCGCGGCGACGATGGCCTTGGCGTGCTTTGACGGAACCGGCGGCATCCCGAATTCGTATTCGACGATCCTGGCGATCTTCTCGCGCCGGATGAAATCGAACCTGGTGTCGATGACGGAGCCATCCGGCCGGGCCAGTGTGTAGACTCGGTGCTCATGCTTTCGGTCGTGTTTGACGTGTTCCACGCCGCACCAAGCCTGGCCTTCCATTCTGAATTCGGTCTCGAAAAGTTGCCAGAACCTCTGGCGGGCGGCGGCCTCGTCTGCGATGCCCGGGTCGGGGCTGGCGTGCACGTGGTAGATCGGCCTGTCGGTCCTCCCGCCCGCGGACATCGCGGCGAGCTCGGCGATCCGACCGGCCAGCGTTGACGCACCGAGGCCGCGCCCCGGCAGGACGCGGACCTCGTTCTCGTCTGCCTTCAGCAGATGGCGAGCGAGCGCGTCGCCGACGCCCGTCCCGCGGGTGGCGCCGCTGATCACGACCGCCGTACCACCAGCGGGATCAGGACGGCACGGGCGCGGTCGAGGCCGGCCAAGGCAGCGTCCTTGTCGCCGCCGGCGACCGCGGCGTTGACGGCGGCGAGCTCACGGACGGCGGCGGCGATGGCGACCTCGTAGTCCGCCGGCTTGCGGATCGGGCGCCCACTCTTGGCGTCGCGCGCCGAATCGAGCGCGACCCTTTCGAGGAGGATGCGCCGAACCCAAGCGCCGGCGGTCAGGCCATCGCGGCGCGCATGCTCGGCGATGGCGCGATCGAGGTCGACGCTCATGCGAGTCACGAAGCGGATCGCGAGGCCTCGGCGAGTGACCGGAGCGCGCGTCGGAGGGCCACTCTGACCGTGGGCCTGTATCCGGGGCTTGTTCAGATGGGAGGTCGGCATGCGGATGGTCTCGCGATGCGCCGGGGCGGCCCAATGGCCGTCACCGCGGCGTAGGATATGGGGGGTGACTGAGATCTTCGTCCGGCCGCAGCGCCGGCGGCGACCCGCCCCCTTCCCCGCGCGTCCGCGCCTTGCCGGCTCGCTCCAGCGCCGCGGCACGCTTCGCCTCGATTAGCGCTATGACCTCCTGCGGCACGGCCAAGGGCGGCGGCGGCGCGCGGTCGCGCATATGGGCGCGGCGCATCTGGCCATCGAGCGCCATCAGCGCCTTCTCCCAGGTCGGGACGTCGGAGAGCAGCCGCTCGTAGGCGCGCCTTCGCTCGTGCTCGTCCTCCGCGTTCGGCGAGGCGCGCCACGCCGGCTGGTCGGTGAGGCGCAGCGCCCGCTGCCACGACCAGATCGCCGGCCCCATGGCGGCGGCCCAGCGGTCGAGGTCCTCGCGGTGCTTGCGGTCCAGCAGTCCGGCCTCGACGGCGCGGGCGTAGTCCCTCGTCGCCGTGGCCAGCGACGGCAGGCGAGCCGCCCGCCGCGGCGCGGGGCGGGCCGCGGGTTCGCCGGACGCATGCGCACGGGGTCCGGCGACCGTCTCCCGCTCCTTCCTCCAGAGTATGCGCCTGAGCCATTTGGTTGGCATGACAATATCCGAGCGAATCCGGCCTAGTTCTTTCGTCGACGAGAAAAGCACCGGATGCGCGCATGACCAGTGGGATGCCTACATTTTCCGGACGCGCATGCCAAAAATCCGACAATCCTAAAATTCTACGTTTCGGAGAAATCCTTCTTTTGGTCGATTACTTGGCATGCGCCGCGAATCGCCCAGCGCTTCCCGATGGTTTCCCGACCACGTTTTTCGGGAACGGGCGCATGCCCTCCACGGCCGGACAACTCGCTCCGCAGGGCCGGATCGGGCCCGGATTTGGAAAAACCGCGCGGCTCCGGAAGAATCCGGACATTCAACCGGAGCCCCCTCATGCCCGATCCCAGCGATGCAATCCCCGCGGAGGAGCGCCTCTGCGCTGAGGCCGCCGTGGCGGCAATCGGTCCCGACGACGTCGGGGATAACACTCGAAACGACAGAGGAGGTGTTGAGCCAGCCATGGCCGGCATCCCTGCGGGCGCCGCCCAGAGGATGCCGGGAATGGCATCCGCAGGGCTCCCGCCCGTGCACCCGGAAGAGCAGGTACGCCCCCTCCAGGACGACGCGAGCGAGCGCGTCGAGGCCGTGGCGGGGAATCGGCCGCGAATCGCGGAAGGGCCGCCGCCAGGGAGTTTCGCCAACGTCGAACTGCGGCGGGTTGACGCAGGCGCGGGCTCGTCGCCCTCGGCGCCGGACGAAGGCGGCTCCGAAGGATTGGCCTGGCTGATCTTGCCGGGTACCGGACGGCTCGCCGCGCTCGGGAGCGAGGCGTCGAGCGGCGTCCGGATCGCGCTACCCGCAAGGATCGCCGACGCAGTCCTTGGCATGCTGGAGGAGGCCGTGAAAGGCCTGGAATCGGGCGTTGCGGCCGCGTCGCGGCCTGTTTCGGAGGATGTCGTCCCGATCGGCCGCCTTGACTCTCCCGACCCTGGCAGGCCCCCTTACGTCCGTGCGGCGCCGGATCGGATCGCCTGCCGGCCCCGGCCTGAACAGTGGCGCGACGACGAGCTGCTCACCTTGCCGGAGGCGGCTCGGCTGTTCTGGCCGGACGGGCCGCTGACGACGACCTCGCTGAGGACGGCGGCCCGGGATGGGACGCTGGAGATCAGAACGGTCGCCGGCAGGCACATGACGACGCCGGCGGCGTTGCGGCGGCTCGGGCTGCCGAGGTCGGGAGATGCGGCGCCGGGGCCTTCCGTTGCGGAGGCCGCCGCCTCGATGCTGGAGCGACTGGAGCGTCGCAGACATTAGGCATTCGCCTCTTGGCGCGACGGTCGCGTCCGGAGGCGATGAAGCGGCGAGCGTAGGGACCATTTCCTTGGCCGGACACGTCCCTTCGCCCGCCATAACCGAAGCCCGCGAGGGCTCAGATCAACCCCAAGGGTGCGTTGGAGCGCGCCCTCAAGTTCGAGGAATCTATAATCGTGAAGGACAGGATGCAAGTCGAGGCCCTCACCAGGGCCACCGGAGAAGTGCGCGCGAATTTCGCCGCGGTCGCCGCCGAGATGCCGGAGTTCGAGCGGAAGCCCGGCTCGAACACGCTGCCGCCGCGCCTGATCGAGCGCAGGGCGAAGACGCCGGGCAAGGGTCCGATCCTCTACATCCGCGACGGGAAGAAGGAGATATCCACCCGCCTGCCCCCATCGCGGAGGGCAGACGCCGAGGTCCTGCTGGAGCTGTACAAGTATAAGGAGGAAGCCAAGGAGCGTGGGATCGTCGGCTCGCGCCATAAGCCGGTCGCCGAGGTGTTGGACGAGTACCTTGCCTCCATCAAACCCACGCGAAGCTCGCCTCAGGCTCAGCACGACCGCTACGTCGACGCCAAGTCCCGCGTGGCGACGCTCAAGACGTTCTTCGGCGACGCGACCCTCAAGGACGTCAAGCGCGCCAAGTGCCTCGATTTCGTGGAATGGCGCGTCGAGCAGCCCGATGGTCGCTATAGGCTCGGAAACCCGCTCGCGCCAAAGGTGACGGAGGCGACGGCCCGCGAGGATCTCCAGGTCCTGAAGCGCGCGGTCGGTCTATGCGTTGACGAAAACCGGCTGAATTGGACGCCGAACGTCTACGTGCCGCCCAACTGCCAGCCCCGCACCCGCTGGCTGCGCCGGATCGAGGTCGCCCGAATGCTGTGGGCCATCCGCGGTCGCGTTTGGGACCGGGAGACGAACGACTGGAAGGTCGAGACTGTCATCGGCGACGACGGTCGCGAGGTGACGCGCCGCTTCCTGCACCCGCCGGAGGTGATCGCGCAGCGTCGGCTGATGGCGAGGTATGTCTTCCTCGGTCTCTATTCCGGCACCCGAGACGAGGCGCTGCGCCAGCTGCAGTGGGTGGTGTCAGACGAAGGCGGTTGCATCGACGTCGAGAGCGGCATCATACACAGGCGAGGCTTCGGCAAGGATCCCAACCTCGGCAAGCCGCGGCACAGCTCAAAGATGAGCGTAAAGCTTGCTGCGAAGGCGAGGCCGTGGCGCCAGAACGACCTGGCGAATAGGATATCCCACGTCTTCCATCAGCCGAACGGCGAGGCCTATCTGACCGCCCCGTATTGGAACTGGCGGGCGATCAAGGCCGACGCCGCGATCGGCAAGGAGGTGACCCCGCATACCCTCCGCCATAGCGCGGCTACGTGGATGAGGGCGCTGCAGTGCGACGTTCGGCTCTGCGCGGACGTGCTCGGCATGAGCATCGAGGCTGCGGTCAAGATCTACGGCCAGTGGACCATGGAGGGTCAGCAGGAGGCCGCCGATGTCCTCGCCTGGGGCAAGGGGCTCAAGGCGATGACGCTCTTCAGCCTGGAGGACGCCATCAAACATGCCCAGGCTCGGGCGAAACACGGCACTGAGCTGTCCGGCCCGCCGCCGGCGAGCGAGCCCACGACAGGGCCAGAGCAGGCGTCTCGGGAGCGTAGGCTCGTGCTGGCCCGCCACGGCCGCCCCGGCATCCGCAACGGCGCCGGGCGGGTCGGCCCGGCGCGCCGCAGGGCCTAAGCTGACACGGCACCACGACATCGAGCCGGCCAAGGAAACTTGGCCGGCTCTTTCTTTTGCAACCCTGCAAGGGGGAAAAAGCTCGTCATTCTCGCTCCGTCAGGTTAGGGCTCTCGCGCAGATCCAGGGAGAGGTCTCGATGTTGGACGTATCTAAGGCCGTGGACCTGCTGTTCGGCGGCGTCGTTCCCGAGCGCGTCGAGGAGCTGAAGGCGATCTGGAACGAGTCGGACAGGGTCCGTCTGCTTGAAGTGGACTATTTCCTGCTCCAGGCCAGCTATGAGACGATCCAGGTCGGCGAGAAGGCGCTGCGCCAAATCTGGCTCGTTGGGTATGCGGCCTGGTCGGCGATCGAGGCATATAACGTTCGCCTAATCTGGGAACGCGTCAGGGGAGCGAGGTTCGATCCAGTCGCATGGAACGCCTACGCCCAGCAGGCGCCGCTCGACGCCGAGTTCGACAGGTTGCTTGGGGAGGTGCGTCGCTTGGGTGATTGCGCGACGCTGGAGGATTTCGATTGGCCCGAAGGGGTGCCGAAGCCGGTCGAGGGTCTCCGGATTGCCGATCCCGCCAAGAAGGCCACGTTCGATTTCGTGTGCATGGCCGGTGCCTTCGTTTTTGCCCACGAGCTGCGTCACGTCCTGCTGTTCAGGGACAACGAAAGACCTGACGAATTGATCGAGGAGGAGCGGGAGTGCGATCGCTGGGCCCTCGCTCTGCTGTTGGACGGCGTGCCGGATTACCCGGCAGCGAGCGGCGAGGATCTCCATGCCGTCCATTCCAAGCGCGTCCTGGGAGCCATCTTTGCGCAACTTGCCATCGTGGCGCTGACGCCTCGCAAGGATTGGAATGGATTGGATGGTCACCCGCCGGTCGCGGAGCGGATGCGGGCGGTGCTGGACGCGGCGGGCGACGAGGTGCCGGAATGGTTTTGGGTGTCGGTGGCTTCCATGCTGACGGCGTTCGCGAGGGCCTTGGGCGCGCTTCCGCCGGCGATGCCGTTCCCGCCGACGTACCGGGACCTGGCCTACGTCCTGTGCGAGGGGCTGCGCTGACGGGGGGGCCCTGGCGGGAAGTCTTCGGGAAGGCGTTTTTCTCGGGCGGTCCCGACTGTCGAATAAGAAAGAACCATCGGTCTTCTCGAAGCGCCTCCCTCTGGAGCGCGTCGTCTGATGCGGTCTCGATCGACCTGAAACGACCTTAATTCGCCTTAACTTCGGGAAATCGTCGGGACGGATTTTGTGCTCTGGCGACATGGAATGGATGACGGCGTCTGCGAGATGGGCGCATGCCGAGCGCCCAGCCCAGAGCATGGCCGAGCGGATCTGGAGCGTTCCATTCCGTTATGCTGCCTCACGCGTATCGCGAAGCCCGCAACGGCTTCGGATGCGATGCGAATGGAAGGGTCAAGGCCGTGGAACGATATCCCGGAGAATGCCTCGGCTTGGTCGAGCACACGCACCGGGCCATATTTTTGAGAAGGCGGCCGACCGCCACTCGAATGCCAGGCCAAACCTGCCAACGCAGGCGCTACACCGCATCATTTGGCTTGCACGATGCGCCAGCTCTTGCCGTCCTTCCCGCGCTTGAAGCCGGACTCAGCGGGCTTGCATCTCTCGACCCGCAACAGGGAGGTATTCGTTTTTATGGGCGCCTCAGAGCGAGGCCGATCGATCCCCAGACCTAACTGCGCCCTCTCGTGGTGCTGGAATGGCGCGTGCATGCGGGTCCCAAGTCAATTAGAATGGAACCGATCGGCAGGACGCATTCCGGTCCAATCGAGGCCAAGAACCCGAACGGCAGCATCGCCAGCCTGCGACGAAATTGCCTCAGCCGAGCCGTGCTGATTTTCTTTCCGCGGATCATTATTTCCGGGCCGCTGTGAGGGTGCGGCACGCGGGGGGCCCCTCATTTGGAATGAAGGCGCCCCCTTCGTACAAGTCGGCATGCCGACTACGTAAGACGTCGCCATGCCACGCGGCCGTATCAGTTGAAAAATGGACAACTAGAGGTTGCCGGGCTCTCCCACACCAATTATCGGAAAAGTGGCTGCTCACCCATTGGGGTGATTTTCACCATGTCTCGACAGAGAACGCCTAGGCCCGTCAAGGGCGTTGCGTATATCAGTCAAGGATATATATATGCATTCTCTGCAAGACTTCGAGGTCCTTAGTGGGCATTCAGGAGTCCAGTACATGACGGGTGGGTATCATGTCGCCATCAGGGTCGAGCTTGTCGACTGCACGAGCGGGCGCCCGCTCGGGATCGACTACGGATTGCAATTGATGGACCCCAACCGCGAGCGGCTGCTCGGGTTCGACAATCGACATGCATACACCGGCGCCGCATCGGGAGCGCCATATGATCACGAGCACCGAGAGGGCGTGGCGGGTCGGACGTTCGGGTACAATTATCGATCTGCCTACATATTGATCACCGACTTCTACGAACGCATCCACTCCTTTATCGTTTCTCACGAACGGAAGACCGGGGTCAGGCTCCAATTCGAGGAAGGAGCGCAGTCATGAGCATGGTTGATATCAAGGACATTCAGATGCGCCTTCGCGACCGCACGCCGGCCAGCGCCACGGATCCCGTCGATTGGCGCAAGGTGCTTGCTGCGGACGTCAACGCTCGACTGCTCAGCCTGATCGTATCGCGGAAACCTGCCAGCATCAGCGAGCTGACCCAGCTTTCAGGACGCGCGCAGCCTAACGTCAGTCGTTCCCTGGCCACGCTCGTCAGAGCAGGATTGGTCGAACTGCGTCAGAACAAGCGCACTTCGATTCCGATGGCGACGCCCTTTGGCTTGGAGAAGGCCGCGGCGTTCGAGATCGTCGTCGAGGAGGAGCCCAAGCCGGCAGTAGGCGCAGAGGGAGATCGCCTGATCTCGGTCGAGATCGAAGGCGCGGAAGATTTGCCCGACCGAGTCGATGGCTTGCTGAACGTCCGTATCCCCGTCAGGGGAAGGCAGACGGCTATCTGCCACCGTCGCGGTGACTTGACGAAGCTAGCAGAGCGCCTGTCCTCGGACTGGTTCAGAATCCTGTATCGGCGGGAAGCCTATCACTTGGCCGACGTGGAGGTTGTCCAGGGGGAAGCTGCATACCGAGCTAGCCTCGACGTCCAATCGAAAGGGGGGCAGATGGAGTTGCGTGTCCATACGCCCTCCGACGATGGTGAGAAGCCGTCTCTACTCCGCTTCCTTATCGCGAGTAGAAACTTCGAGAACGCCTTTACCGACGGGTTGTTTGCGCCAGTGGCTAGCGAGCTGGTCCGCAGAGGCGAGATCGACCGACCGCTTCACGGAAATATCGCCCATCTGGCTGATATCGCGGAAAGCTCCCGCGATCTTGTTTATTGGCGTACGGCAGGCGCGCTGGGCCTTGGGCTTGGAGACGACGTAGGGGACATGGTCCAGGAACTCATCAACGAGTTTCCCGAAGAGGAAGCCCGCCTGGAATTCGCTTCGGCCGTGCTACCGGAAAGCCTGGCCGGCGCGACCGAATGGATCGAGCGGGAGATGAACGCGCATGGCGAGCGGAATCGCCTGACGAAACTCGAAGCGTATGCGCTCGAATGCCGGAATTCATATCTCGCAGTTGGAGCGAAGCCCCATCGGCGCGGTATTGCGCTGGCGAAGAAAGTCAGGGAGCTGCTCCGTCTCCAGCCCGACGAGGCGCTTGGAGGACTGACGGGGCTCGCCGACGCTATGGGAGCCCCAGATTACGTATCAGGAGCTACGACCGCATTGGCCGGGGAAGTCCGCGGCTTCCGTTCGGATGATCCGGAAGGGCCATCCGTGGTAATCGATGGTAGCCACGGCTCGCTTTCGGAAACGTTCCTTTTGGCGAGGGGTATCGGCGACTACTTGGCCTATGGTGGACAGAAGGCCGCGATCACGGACGTCTATACCGATAGGCAGAGAGTGGGCAGGGCGTTCGCCGCTGAGCTAATTGCCCCTTCCTCAGCTGTGGTGGCCATGATCAACGACGGGCAGCCCCGGCAACGGGTGGCTCAACACTTCGGCGCGACGTCAGTGATGATCGGCCATCAATTCGAGAACAATGTCGACTTGGTAGCAGGGTGACCATCCTCGCCTCCCCGAATGCTCTGGCTTGGCCAAGGCATTGGGGGAGGTGCGGCTAGCCGCGTTTTCGAGACGGCGGCCGATGCCCCTGGTGCCGAGCCAACTAGCCAGCGCAGACGCGGTACCGCATCATTCTGTTTCCACGATGCGCCAGCTCTTGCCGCCCTTCCCACGCTTGAAGCCGGACTGAGCGGGCTTGCATCTCTCTACCCGCAACAGGGACTTCTCCACTTCGGGACGGGCAAGCTTCAGGTGAAGTCGCTGAGGCCCATTCCTTAGCCATCCAGGCCATCCCGAGTCCGGTTTGCCGTCGTCTCCGGGAGAACAGAAGACCAGGAACACATTGACCCGCTCGAAGAGCTCGCTCGGCAGCGAGGAGAGGCGCTCCAGTTTCTGCGTGGTGCCCGAGCCTGACCAAGAACCGACACCCTTCGCCTCGACGAGTACGAGCGTGTTGCCCCAGGCGATGATGAGGTCGATATCTTGCTGGTTTCCGCGGACGAGGCCCTCCAAGTCAGGCCATGGGGTTCCGATCGTCCCCTCCCCCTTGTCCAGGATGGCCATCGCGCCGATCAGCCAGTCGATGTGGAAATCCGTCGACCACCATGCACGGTCTGGAACGTCCGCGCCCGGTTCCACCAAACGCATGCATTCCGATAGCCTTCCCCGAAAGTTCGGGCAGAGGGCAACGGCACCGGCGCCAAGCGCGTCACGGACGAGCCAGTTGCGTTCCTTCCGATTGAAGCGCTCCAGCGCCCTGACGAGGTCCGACATGGATGCCCTTTCATGGTGCCCGTCGCCTCACTGCATGCCGAAAAAGTGGTTCGACGTCATGCTTGGCGATCGGCTCAGAGGAGCCCTCGGGCATTGAGCTGGTCGGGACCATAGAGCCCCTTCAGCAGCTCGACCTGCGAGCCGGATAGAACGAACCGCTCGTCCCTTCCATCGGCAGCGGCGATCAGGGTGACCATTCCCGCCTTGAGGAGGTCGCGAGCCACGCCGTTCTCGATGATCGCGCGCACACCTTGGTACTCGAACATCCGCGGGATCGAGACGTCGGCGACGAATCGAGAGCCGGTCGCCGAGGCGCTCGCGATGAGCGCGTATGCGCAGCGGACGGTGGGGGATCTGCGATTCGGATGGGGCGTGGTCGGCAACACGCGGGCGATCTGGGCGAGCGGCTTTATCGGCACGCTTCCAACCGGGCCGATGCCTTGCAGGAACCGGTTCAGCGTAGCGCGAGCCGGATTGCCCTCGGGCTCGCCGGATAACGTCGCCGCATGACGTCCCAGGCTGAACGGCGCCGCTCCGGACAGGTTGCCCAACCCGCCGGCCAGGTTGGTCAGGACACCGCCCTCGTGGAGACGCCTGTATCGGAGGATCAAAGTCGCCTCCCGTTCGAGGCATTCCATCTGCCGTTCTGCGTCGAAGAGGGAGTCGATCCGGTATCGCACGGAGCCGCCCTCGCGCACGATCTTCCTGATCACGTTGCATTTGAAAGGGTTGGCCTCCCCGATCGGATGGTGGCGTAGCGCTTCGGCCTCGTGTTGAAAGAGGCGGCGGTTAAGCCCCTTGCCGACATAGAATGGTCGGCCATCCGGTCTGCAAAGCATGTAGACATAGAACCGTCCCGCGTGATGCCGCAGGTGGTCTTCGGCGCCCGCTCGATCGCCTTCGAATTCTGGGATCTCCGGCTTGATCGTCGACATCAGCGTCGAGCCCAGCAAAACAAGCCCCCGCTCGGCCTAGGTAAAGCGGGAAGCCCGTCGTGGTGTCTGGAATGCCTCCTCAGCAAGGGACTGGGGATCGAACGCTGCCAACAACCCGCGCGGCACGAAACGACGGGGTCCGTCCTCATGGAATGCCCACCCTCCCCGTCGTTCCGCTTCAGGTGAGCGAACTTCATGGCGATCGCGAAGGGGCCTTGGAGACCACAGGCCGGCATCTTCGACGTCCAGGCTCGCGAATGCATTTCGCGTCCGATCTAGCATCGATCGAAGTCATCGCGCGGCAACAGAGCCGCCTCGACCGACCGCACGACGCGGCTCAAAGTTTTATCGCTTTTCGCCAAATCTCCTCCCGGCACCGCGGATATCGCGAATGTCGCTAAATCGCCCGGTGCTCGCCTTAGCGACGTTTTAGGGAAATTCGCGATATTCGTGCTGCTCGGCGGGAGGGCCAGATGGACATCACGCCAGATTGGCAGGATACGCGGATCAGTCATCTCGACGTGCTGATCGCTTGGGACGTCTGCACCGTCGCCTCCAGAGCTAGCGGCGCGATCACCAAGGTCGCAGCCGATTACCAACTGCCACCGTCGAAGATCCAAAAGGCTTTAAACCGCGTCGAGAAGGCGATGGGCGGGCAGGCGTTCTTCGTCATGGGCCGGAAGCGGACCTCGCGGCTGTCGCCCACGGGCGAGCGCTTTATCGTGGTCGCGGACGAGTTGCTCAAGGCGTGGGTGAAAGCTCTGTCTCCCGGCACGATACCGAATGGCCGCTCCGGTTGATTGCCCGATGGCGCCCTCACCTCCCTGATGGGCCTTTGTCCGGTTCGGCCGGGAAATAGTCAGCGGTCTCCTGCTTCAGGACAGCCTCGAATTTCCTCCGGAAGTCGGTGAAGGCGGCGACCCACTCGGACGAGCCGATTTCCAGTGGCACCTCGGCGTCCCGGAACGCCTCGCGCGCGGCTACGATCTCCTGAATGGCGATAGCGGTCGCCTTCCATCGCGTCTCGGGACGCCAAAGCCTGCGAAGCGCCTCGCTCACCGCAATCATCAAGCCGACGAGGATCGACAGAACCTGGACGGCAATTCCGACATAAGGAGGCTCCTTCACGGAAAGGGTTGTCAGCACCGGCGCCAGCACCGCGCCAACGATGACCATCAGCGACAGGGCGTTATGGGCGCGACGCGCCCCGTCCCGGCTCTTCCGGTATTCGGCGAGCGTGGAATCGACCTTGTCCGCAACCTTCCGGCGCCGAACCGCCCAACCATCCGCGCTTGTCTGCATCTCCCAAGCTTCGTCCACCTAAGCTCGTTCTCACGACGGTATCCCTGCGGCTCAATATTTCGGCGCCACGCGAAGGGTACCGGCCTTCTTTGGGAGGCGATTCGTCAGGGTGCCTGCCTGTTGAGAGAGCGATTGCTGCAAACTGGAAAGTTCATCCATCATCTCCGCGATGCGCTCGCGATCGGTCTTCGAAAGCGATTTGTAGCTCTTCCGATCATAACGGTGCTTCTCGTACCAATCGTCATAGCCGCCATCCCAGATCCGCTCGATGGCCGCCAGGTTCTCGTTCAGGTGCTTGTAGAGGACCAGCAACCGCCTCCAGCGGTGCTCATCGAAATCGAACTCGCCATTGGTGAACTTGCAGCCGGCCTCATAGCCCCATTTCATCAACATTCGGCTGTCCTCGGGCTTCATGCCGAGATTTAGGCCACCTTCCTCAGGCGTGAGGAATATCCGGGCGATCCTTTCGCGCTGACCCGTGATTTCAGACAGCAGTTGATCCTGCCAATCCTTGGCGGAGTTGAGGATCTGCCAGCCGAAATCCGGAAAGTCTCTTATCTCCTTGATCTGGACCCCCATCGCCTGACCGGCGGAGCTGGGCAACGCAACTCGGCTTTTGACCTCTCTCGGATTCCACAGCAGCTCCTCCAAGCTGAACGCGAAGGTGGGCCTTGTCGGGAGAGGCGCATCGAACATGTGGATGGGGAAATTGCTGCTGATCCCGCCGTCCGAGAAATGGACCTTTCGAATCCGCCGGTATGGTTTGCCGCCGAGAGACTTCACGATGGACGGCAGTTCCATGTCCTCGATGCGCAGCGGGACGGACGAGAAGAGAAGCGGGAAGCTCAGGCTCATTCGCACGCCGACCAGCACCGGCAGCTGTTCCTCGGAGGGAAAGCGCCAAGCGTCCTTGAACAGGCGCCACGGCTTCGTCCCCTCGCGATAAAGGTAATCCATCACCAGTTTGGGAAAGAGGCGGTCCCACTCGGCAGGCACGAAGCCGGCGGGCACGCCGAGGCGCGGCAGCGTGTGCGGCCGCCGCATCGACAGGTTCGTCGTAACGACCCTGAGATCAATCCTTGGCCGCGCCTTGTCGGGACCGACCAGATGGCCGAAGCAAAGCGGCTCGGGATGCTTCGGATCGCCGAAAGCGATATGCTGGAGCGCTTCGTGGATCCAATCGGTCAGGCCAAGAGGCCCAGAGCCCTGCGTGAGCCCGGAGCAAAAGCCGTAGCCGTGCGAGGGCAAGTCACGCCAGGTCGCCCGAAGCGGGCCGAAGACGTTCTTCCAGCCCCAGCGAGCCGCTCCGATCAAGGCACCGCACAGGCCGCCAATGGCTCCAAGCAAGGCGATCGAGTAGAAGCTGTCGCCGAGCAGGGCGGCGGGCGCGCCCGCTATCAGGGCCGCCGCCGCCGCGAACGGCATCGATTGAAGTGCCGCTCTGCGTATCAGACGTTTGCGCCCTTCCGGAGTGCGTGCGCCGAGCGCTGCGTCGAGCGTCGGCTTCAAGGCGAGATCGGGTTGAAAGAGGGAGAGAAGGCGTTCCGGCAACTCGTCGCAGTAGCGCTTCAGCGTCATGAAGCTGTCGGGTCGACCGTTGAGCCGACCGTACTCGGCCGCCGCGGCGAAGGCCGCCGCGATGGCACCGGCCGACGTGCCACCTATCGAACGAAGGCGATACTTCGTGGCGATCTGAAGGATCGCGTAGGGATAGACGATCCCGGACGTCACCCCGCCCTTCATGATCATGTCGCACTCCGGCGGAAAGTCGACCCGGAAATCGGCTGCGGTGAAGTCGGGAAGGACGACGGTCTCGGCGTCGGCAGCGGACTTCGGCGATTTCATCTTTCGTTCTCCCAATGCTGAAGCGCGACACGGGATGATTTGCGGTTTCACCTGCCACCGTTCGCCCGAAAGGCGACGATGGCCTCACGGCTGACGTCGCTGGGATAGCAGAGCGGCGCCCAGCCGCCGGCCCTGGAATGCGCGCTCCTCGCCCCGCAGCGTCTACCCGCGCGGTCGTGGTTCTCGGGGCAGCGGCAGTTGCCCGAATAGGCCGCCGCGTCGAGCGCGATGAGCCTGGCGATGACCGCGGCGTCCGACAGCAGCTCGATGCCGGAGGGTTCACGCTTCTTGGGCTTCGGCTGCTCCTCGGTCCGCGTTTCCTTGGCTTCCGGCGCCGCCTCCCCCAAGCGCCTCGCGCTCACCCATCCCTCGATCGCCGAGATCGGATGCCGAATCTCGACCCATCCCTCGCGCCGCGAGAGCTCCCCGACCTCCATGCCATTCGGAAGCCGATTGAGGATTTTCGCCTTCGCGTCCGGCGAGGCCCGCATCGGCACGTCCTTGCCGCGGACGTAGAGGCTGCGTCGGATAGGCTTGGCCGCCGCCGGGGGCTCGCCCCGATAGCTGTTGACGGTCGGCTCCGCGAACAGGCTTCGAGCGGTCTGTGGAGGCGATGCAGTCGGCGTCAACGCCACCGGACGGGGCAACGCAGAATTGGCGGTCGACGCCGAGGAAGAGACGGCCAGCAACGGAGTCGGGGATCTGGTCTCCCCGCCCCGAAGGAGACCTATCGCGATCAAGCCCAGTATCAGTCCGCCAGCAACCGTCGTCCGGCCCATCGCCCACGCCGCCCCGTCCCGGAGCGAAGGCTAGGTCAAGCGCGAAACAACCTCAAGCCGTCAGCGCCCCGCCTTTCGCCTTATGGCTGCATCCCTCGGTCAAGCTGCCTCCCAGACCTGGTTCAGGATGCGGGCGGCCAGCGCGGCCTTGTCCTGTGGGAGGAATCGACCGTAGTGGTTCTGGACCATCTCCGGGGTGTCCTGGATCGCGTAGCTCGCCTGCTCGTAGGAGCCCGTCTGCTTCAGGATGTGGGTCGCCAGCACGTCGCGGACGTTGTGCGGCCCATGCGGCAGGAGCCCCGGGATCGCGCCCCGACCGGTGAACGGATTGAAGATCCCGTACCGTTGGATCGTCAGGCGCCACGCCTCGTAGAAGGTGGTCTGGTCGTAGGCCGCGTCCGAGCTCGTTCGCTTGACCGTCTTCACGAAGAACGTGCCGGGGTCCTCGGCACCAGCCAGCAAGATGCGGCGGTGACGCGAGACATAGGCCTCGATGTGATCGTAGAGCCCGCCGAGGTTCGGCAAGACCAGCCGGAATGGCTTGCTCCCGAAATAGGACGACGTCGCGTTCTTGAAGGCGACGGACGGGATCAAGACCTCCCAGCCGCCGTCCCGGTCGCTCCAGCGCAATTCGCCTCGCTTGAGGTCCTCCAGCTGCCGCTCCGAGCGCTGGACCTGGCCGCGCGGGCAAACCAGGAGCTGGCGCAGGTTCTTCTGCCGCAGTCCGAGATGCAGACCGAACCGAAGCATCAGGAAGGAGCGGACAGCCTCCGCGGCTTGGCGCGGATATCGCGACGGATCGGGCATCCGGGCGAGGATTTCCTCGGTGATCTTGCGGTACTCCCCAACCGGGCTTTCGGCTTCGAGGACCGGCATGATCGGTTCGAAGGGGTCGCGGTGGACGCGGGCGACGCGCTGGATCTCCTTCACGCGCCCGGTAGCGTGCTTGAAGAAGGCGTCGCAGGCGCCATGCCAGTCGGCCTTGGCTCGCTCGATCTCCTCCGGCGATACCAGCCCCGGAATCGGTTGGACGCGATGCACGAGGTGACCATGTTGCCGCAGCCAGCCGGTCTCTTGCCTGGTCAGGGCGAGCGCGATGCGGAGCATGTCGATCTCCCAGGCGGTGTAGAACCCGCGCTTCCGCTCCCGCCATTGCACGTACCAGTCCCAGACGCCAGGGAAGACCAGCAGGCCCAGCGTCAGCTGCCGCAGCGGGACGCCGTAACCGCGTACAGGGCCATTTGGCGACGCCGCCAGTGCTCCCAGCATCAGGCCGAGATGCTCGATCTTCTGGGAGGTCGTCTCCTCGCCCCAGACGCCGTTCCGCTGCAGACCGAATGCGGTCAGCGTCGAGGTCTTGAAGCGGACGAGGCTCGCCATCTCCATGGTGAGCTGCGGCGGCGCCTCTATGACGCCGGAGATGAGGTCCGGATCCGTCTCCGGCATGCCCTCGTCCGGAACGGGCCCGTGACCCATGCCTTGCGCCGGCTCCGGCCGCCCATACGCGACGCCGGGAAAGCGGATGGCATAACGGTGCTTGGAGGCGGCGGCCTGGTAGCGGCGATAGTCGGTCGCGCCGCTCAGGATCACGCGCCGAACCCATTCCACGATGCGCTCGCGTTCGGCCCAGGGCAGAGCGTTGAAATTCTCCGGCAGATGCCAGGCCAGCCGCCGACGTTCGGCGCGTCCGATCACCTTCGGCTCATGGCCCCGGACCGCGCGCGCCCGATGCGGCAGCTTGGCCTCGAAGTACCCGGCGGGAAGCCGGTAACGTCGTTCGATGCGGCCCAGCATCTCCATGCTGGCGACGCTGATCGGGGACCGCGTCCCCAGCAGCCAACTCCGCAGCGTCTGGCGGTCGAAGGTCTCGCCGTCCCGGACGATCGCGCGATGCAGATGCCAGTAGCTGTCGCCATGCCGTTCCATGTGCAGCGCGAGTGCCTCGCGGAACGTCGGCGGGTCCTGCCATCGCGACGTCCTTGGCTGCGGAAACTCATCGATCTCTCGCGGCTTCGCGCCCCGTTTCGAGTGCCCACCGTTCGCGGCTGGCGAAATGGCAGGTTGGACGCCGGCAGGCCGCGCGGGCGCATCAGCTTTCGAACGACCGACCGGCCCGGAATGCACAAGGATCGCCCCTCTCGGAACGGCGTCCGTCCGCATGGATGGAGCCGGCTCCTTGCCGAGCTCGGCATCGTATTCACGGACGATGGCGTCCAGCGCTGGCCGAATCTCTTCCTTGACCGCGACCAGTTTGGGATGGGCGATCCCGGTCCTGTCCGCGATCTCCTTCCAAGAGTAGCCGGTGGAATGCAGGGGCGGGCATTCGTGGCTGACGATGAGATTGAGCAAGAAGGCTTCGAGACGGTCGGTATCCGACCCCAGCAATGATGAAAGGCGATTGCGGCAGAAGGCGGCGATGCGGTCGGCGAAGGAGCGCGGGAGTCGACTGGAAGGCATAGGCAACAGGATGTAGGCATGATTGAACAATGCTTAGGGAGCGCGCTGATATCCGATCCCTCGCCTAGTGCAATCCCGAAAGCGGTTGATGGCTTTACCGCCTATAACGAGACGATGTGGTAGATGCCGGCAGCGCGCAGATCGTTGTTCGTGGCCTCCGTGATCAGGCCGCGCTTGCCGGCGACGAGCGCGGCGGCGACCGCACCGCCCTGCCCGCCTCCGACATCGGCGATGCGTTTGGTCAGGGCATTGCGGGCGCGATCGATCATCACGTCGATCGCGAGCCGCGTCGGCATCGGGTAAGGCGCCGGCGCGAGCGCGATCTTGCCGGAGATGCTGCCGACTGCGCCGATCCCGCGGAAGAAGGCGTCGCGGCCGAAATCATAGCCCCCCGCCCGCGCCGGTCCCGGCGGCGGCAGCAGGCGCGCGGTCGCAACGATATGATCGCCCGGCGCCACCGCGCCGGAGCGCATGCTGACCCGGACCCGCTTCGGCCTGACATCAGCCGGCACATTGGCAAGATCGGTGACCAGCAGCACGATCCGCGCGCCATTGTCGCGGGCCTCGACGCTCTCGACGAAGCCGGAGAGCTTGCCGATGCGCGAGCGCTCCAGCATCGGTGCGGCGATATCGGCCGTGCGCCAGACACCCGCCGCAAAGCCTGCGAAGGCCGCCGCCGCCGCAAGGCAGGCCATCGATGCGAGCGGGCGCAGGCGCAGGATGAAGGCGGCCGCGCTGCTGAGGCCCAAGCCGAGCAGCGGCGCCCATAACGCCGGCTCACGATCGGCCGCGAAATAGAGCAGGATGCCGACACCCATCGCGATCGGCAGCCAGAGGAAGGGCCGGCGCCGCTCGACCTCCTGCGCGAAGCCCCCCTGGAGATGCAGCCAAAGCTGCCGAAGCAGGGGACGAAAGCTTGCCACCGGCGGAACGACGACGCCGAGTCGAGCCGGCAAGGCATCGGCGCGCGCGCCGCGCCGGCCCTGTGCCCGCTCCTGCCCCGGCGCTGCCGGCTGCATCGCCCGCCTCCCCTGCCGGCGCCGCGATTTGACCGCTTAGCGTTTCCGGCAAAGCCATGTTACAGGGCGCGCGCCGGTTGTCATGTCACGACTTGTGTCATGTCACGACCTGGCCCCTTCCCCTGTCTAGTCCCGGACGGCCCCGCCGCCCGGCCGGAGTTTCCTCCCATGAGCAACGCCGTCGTCACGCGCTTTGCGCCCTCGCCCACCGGATTCCTGCATATCGGCGGAGCCCGGACCGCGCTGTTCAACTGGCTCTATGCTCGACGGCAAGGCGGCAAGATGCTGCTGCGCATCGAGGATACCGACCGGGAACGCTCGACCGATGCAGCGATCGCGGCGATCCTCGACGGGCTGGAATGGCTTGGCCTCGATTGGGACGGCCAGACCGTCTACCAGTTTCAGCGCGTCGCGCGGCATCGCGAGGTGGCCGAGCAGATGCTCGCGGCCGGCAAGGCCTATCACTGCTACGCGACCCAGGCCGAGCTCGAGGAAATGCGCGAGAAGGCCCGCGCCGAGGGCAAGCCGCTGCGCTATGACGGGCGCTGGCGCGACCGCGATCCGGCGACCGCGCCGGCCGGCGCCAAGCCGGTGATCCGCCTCAAGGCGCCGCAGACCGGCGAGACCGTGGTCAACGACGAGGTCCAGGGCCGCGTCGTCTGGCAGAACGAAAATCTCGACGACCTCGTGCTGCTGCGCTCGGACGGCACGCCGACCTATATGCTCGCGGTGGTGGTCGACGACCACGACATGGGCGTGACCCATATCATCCGCGGCGACGACCACCTGACCAATGCCGCCCGCCAGACGCAGATCTACGACGCGCTCGGCTGGGACGTGCCGAGCATGTCGCATATCCCGCTGATCCACGGGCCTGACGGCGCCAAGCTCTCGAAGCGCCATGGCGCGCTCGGCATCGACGCCTATCGCTCGATGGGCTATCTGCCGGCGGCGCTGCGCAACTATCTGGTGCGGCTGGGCTGGAGCCATGGCGACCAGGAGGTCTTCTCCACGCAGGAGATGATCGACGCCTTCAACCTGTCCTCGATCGGCCGCTCGCCGGCGCGCTTCGACTACGCCAAGCTGGAGAACCTGAACGGGCTCTACATGCGCCAGTCGAGCGACCAGGACCTGCTCGCTGCGCTCAAGGTCATCCTGCCGGAGATCGGGCCGGCGCGCGGGCTGGATTCGACGCTGTCGCCGGAGCTGGAGGCGAAGTTCCTCGCCGCGATGCCCGGCCTCAAGGAGCGCGCCAAGACGCTGATCGAACTGCTCGACAGCGCCTTCTACCTCTATGCCCAGCGCCCGCTGCAGCTCGACGACAAGGCCAAGGGCCTGCTCGACGAGGCCGCCCGCCAGCGCCTGCCGCAGATCGCCGCGAAGCTCGCCGCCGTCGAAGACTGGTCGCCGGCGCCGCTCGAAGCCGCGGTTCGCGCCTATGTCGAGGAAAGCGGGCTGAAGCTCGGCCAGGCGGCGCAGCCGCTGCGCGCCGCGCTGACCGGCCGCGCGATGTCGCCGGGCCTGTTCGACGTCATGGCCGTTCTCGGCCGCGAAGAGACGCTGGCGCGGCTCGCCGACCAGGCTGCCTGAGTAGCGTCGGTCCGGGTTTCGCTGGCCTGGAAAAGCCTACCTGCTCTCCGCTCAATGCTCCCGTCGCCGCCCTGAAAAAGGCGGCGGCGCGGCTCCTCGCGCAGATATGAGCGCAGCGCGGTTCCAACCACCTTTTGGCTCGGTTGAATGCACTGCGCAAATGGTCTAGTGACGCGCAAGTGCATTGCAACGCGGCTGCGCGGGCATGTGCGAATATTGCTTGTAGATCAGTCACATGGACCGCCTTCTCCCTTCCCTTTCCGACATCTGCCCGTCACATGGCGGCCTTCGGATGAGAGATGCCCTGCGCGCAAGCGCGGAGAGGCGAAACCGGGCCTGAACAGCAGCGAGCCTTGAAAGGATCGGTATCGATGAGCGGAAATACCAGCCAGCTCCAGGTCGGCGACAAGACCGTCGACATGGCGATCAAGGAGGGGTCGGTCGGCCCCGCCGTCATCGACATCGCCAAGCTCTACGCCCAAACCGGCATGTTCACCTACGACCCCGGCTTCACCTCGACGGCGAGCTGCGAGTCGCAGATCACCTATATCGACGGCGACAAGGGCGTGCTGCTCTATCGCGGCTTCCCGATCGAACAGCTTGCCGAACATGGCGACTTCCTCGAGACCTGCTTCCTGCTGCTCGAGGGCCAGTTGCCGACGGCCGCGCAGAAGGCCGATTTCGACTATCGCATCACGCGCCACACCATGGTGCACGAGCAGATGGCCCGCTTCTTCCAGGGCTTCCGCCGCGACGCGCATCCGATGGCGGTGATGGTCGCCTCGATCGGCGCGATGTCGGCCTTCTATCATGACTCGACCGATATCTCGGACCCGCATCAGCGCATGATCGCCTCGATGCGCATGATCGCGAAGGTGCCGACGCTGGCAGCGATGGCCTACAAGTACTCGATCGGCCAGCCCTTCGTGTATCCGCTGAACTCGCTGGACTACACCTCGAACTTCCTGCGCATGTGCTTCGCCGTGCCGGCCGAGGAGTATAAGGTCAACCCGGTTCTGTCGCGCGCGCTCGACCGGATCTTCATCCTGCACGCCGACCACGAGCAGAACGCTTCGACCTCGACGGTGCGCCTCGCGGGCTCGTCCGGCGCCAATCCCTTCGCCTGCATCGCGGCCGGCACGGCCTGCCTCTGGGGCCCCGCCCATGGCGGCGCCAACGAAGCCGCACTCAAGATGCTCGAGGAGATCGGCTCGGTCGACAACATCCCGAAATACATCGCCAAGGCGAAGGACAAGAACGATCCCTTCCGCCTGATGGGCTTCGGCCACCGGGTCTACAAGAACTACGACCCGCGCGCGAAGATCATGCAGAAGACCACGCATGAGGTGCTGAACGAGCTCGGGATCAAGGACGACCCGCTGCTCGACGTCGCCATCGAGCTGGAGCGCATCGCGCTCTCGGACGATTACTTCATCGAGAAGAAGCTCTACCCGAACATCGATTTCTATTCGGGTATCACCCTCAAGGCGATGGGCTTCCCGACCTCGATGTTCACCGTGCTCTTCGCGGTCGCCCGCACGGTCGGCTGGATCGCGCAGTGGAAGGAAATGATCGAGGACCCCTCGCAGAAGATCGGCCGCCCGCGCCAGCTCTATACCGGCTCGCCGCAGCGCGACTACACGCCGATCGGCCGCCGCTGATCGCAGCCTTCCGGGATCGACGACCAGGGCGCGGTGGTTTCCACCGCGCCCTTATTGTTTCAGATGATTGATGTTTTCGGCGCGGCTGATCCCGCGGACCGGCCGGATAAGATCGGGTCATTCACGGAGACCCGTTCATGACCGACAGCCGCCTTCTCGACCGCCGCTCCTTCCTGATCGCTGCCGGGGCTGCCGGCCTTGCCGGCACGCAGGCGCGCGCCCAGGCCAATTTCCCCAGCCGCCCGATCACGCTGATCGTGCCTTTCGCGGCCGGCGGCTCGACCGATATCGTCGCGCGGCTCGTCGGCCAGAAGATGGGCGAAATCCTCGGCCAGAGCGTGGTGATCGAGAACCGGGCCGGTGCTGGCGGCAATATCGGCTCCACGGCCGTCGCCCGCGCGCAAGCCGACGGCTACACGCTCCTGCTCGGCACCATCTCGACCCATGCGCTCAACCCGGCGATCCTGAAGACGGTGACCTTCGACGCCGTGAAGGACTTCACCCCGATCTCGCTGCTTGCGATCGTGCCCAACGTGATGGTCGTGCATCCGGACTTCCCGGCCAAGACGGTCAAGGAGGTGCTCGAGGTGCTGAAGGCCAATCCGGGCAAGTACTCCTACGCTTCATCCGGCGTCGGCACGCCGCTGCATCTCTCGGGCGAGCTGTTCAAGTCGCTCGGCGGCGTGCAGATGAACCATGTGCCCTATCGCGGCGCCGGGCCGGCCCTGAACGACGTGGTCGCGGGCGCGGTGCCGATCATGTTCGACAACCTGCCCTCCTCCGCCGGCTTCATCCGGAACGGCCAATTGCGGGCGATCGGCGTCACCACCAAGGCGCGCGTGTCCTCCTTCCCGGACCTGCCGACGATCGCCGAGGGCGGCCTTGCCGGTTACGAAACCTATACCTGGAACGCGCTGTTCGGCCCCGCCAACATGCCGCGCCCGATCGTCGAGAAGATCAACCAGGCCGCGAACCAGGCGCTGAAGGACGAGGCCGTCAAGAAGAAGCTCAACGATGTCAGCGCCGATATCGTCGGCTCGACGCCGGAGCAGCTCGGAGAGCACGTCAAGGTCGAACTCGCGAAATGGGCGCCGATCGCCAAGGCATCGGGCGCCGTCGTCGAGTAAGCCGGATCAGGCTTCCAGCGCCTCGCGGCCTTTCCGCGAGGCGACCACTTCCAACGCAGCCGCAACCGCGTTCGCCGCCGGGCTCGGCCCGGCGGAGCGCATGATCGTCTCGACCTCGGCGAAGCCATCGAGCTGCTCCCGGCGCTTTTCGCCCTCGGCCAGAGCGGCGAGCAGGCGGCCGCTCAGGACTTCCGCCGAGGCCTCCTCCTGGATGAATTCCGGGACGACACTGCGGCCGAGGATGAGATTGGGCAGGATGACGCTCGGCAGCTTGACGAGGCGCCGGGCCAGTAAGGCTTCCCAGTTGGCGCCGCGATAGGCCGCGACCGTCGGCACCTGCGACAAGGCGAGCTCGAGCGTCACGGTGCCGGATGCCGCCAGCGCGGCGCGGGCCTCCCGGAATGCGGCGAGCTTGGCCGGCTCGCCGATCACGATCTCCGGCTTGACCGGCCACCGCGCCACCGCCTCCGCGATCATCGGCCGAAGCCGCTGCACGGCCGGCAGGACGAAACGCGCGCCCGGCAGCGCTGCCGCGACCTTCGCCACAGCCTCGCCGAAGACCGGCATCAGGTGGTGGATCTCGGAGCGCCGGCTGCCCGGAAGGACGAGAACGACCGGCCGGTCGATATCGTCACGGCGGCGCTGCTCCTCCGCATCGGGGCGCATCTCGGCGAGGCGCTCCATCAGGGGATGGCCGACATAGACGGTCTCGGGACCATGCAGGCGCGCAAGCGCGGCAGGCTCGAACGGCAGCAGGGCCAGGATGCGGTCGACATGCGGTGCCATCCGCCGGGCGCGGCCGGAGCGCCAGGCCCAGACGCTGGGGCAGACCCAATGCACGATCGGGATGGAGGGCGCGCGCGCCCTCACCTTCTTGGCGACGCGCAGGCAGAAATCCGGGCTGTCGATCGTCAGCAGCAGATCCGGCTGGAACGCAGCGATGCCGCGCGCCGCATCTTCCATCCGCCGCAGCAGCAGCGGCAGGCGCGCGATCACCGGGCCGAAGCCCATCACCGCGATATCGGCCTGGGGAAAGAGCGATGCGAGCCCGGCTTCCGGCAGGCCGTGATCGCCGACCCCGCACAGCTCGACCGGGCGATCGCCGAGCCGCTCGCGCAGCGCGACGAGGAAGCGCAGGGCCAGGGCATCGCCGGATGCTTCGCCGGCGATGATGGCCAGGCGGAACGGCCGCATCAGGAAAAGCCCTCGACGAAGAGGCCGAGTTGGTCCGCCTGACGGCCAAGGGCCGCCCGATCGCCGACCAGGACGGCGCCGGCCCGGACGCCGATGCCGGAGAGCCCGGCCTCGGCGATGTGACGCAAGGTGTCCGGCCCGATCGCGGGCATATCGACGCGCAGGTCCTGGCCCGTCTTCGGCACCTTCACCAGGAAGCCGTCGCCCTTGCCGATCTTGAGGCGCCCACGCGCCACCATGTCCGCAACCCGGCCGATCATCGCATCCGTGCCCTCGGCCGCCTCGATCGCGACGACGCGGTGATCGGCGAGGATCGCCGCCTGCCCGACATCGAAGGGGGACAGCGTCGCCAGCAAGGCGAAGCCGCGCTCCAACTCGGCGCGTTGTTGGGGATTGGCCTGCTTGCGGCCTAGCGCGCCAAGCGGCGCCGTCATCTCCGGCGCGATATCGGCCGGGCCATGAACGCGAAAGCCTTGCATCTCGAAGAAGCGGACCACGCCGCGCAGCAGGTGATCGTCCCCGCCCTGAAAGGCCTTGGCGAAATGCGGCAGGTATTTCAGCGTGGAAACCTCGGGGCGCAGCGAGCCGAAGCTCGGCCGCGGCAAGGCACCGAGCATCACGAGATCGGCGATGCCGCGCCGGCGCAGCTCTTCGAGCAGGCTGCCGAGTTGGCCGAGGCGATATTGCCTGACATCCGCCCCATCGCCGAAGGCCGCGGGATCGGCCGCACCCTCGAGCGCTGCGATATAGGGCCGCTCGCCCCGGGCAGCGAGGATGTCGGCCAGCCGCGGCGGGAAGTCGCCGCCACCGGCGATTATTACGAGCGGCTCCGGCGCGGCGAATGCTCCCGTCGGATTGCCGGCGCTCACCGCTCGGCGACGGTGGCGTCCCGCGGCGTGCAGAGCGCCTTGTCGCCGCCTTCCCTGATGAAATCCAGTATCTCGTGGACCAGAGGATGTCCGGCGAACTCGGCCGCGACATCCTCGACACGCTCGGTCAAGGTCCCCTCGGCCGCGAAAAGCAGCCGATAGGCACGGCGCAGCTCGTGGATCTGCTCACGCGTGAAACCGCGCCGCTTCAGACCGATGAGGTTGAGACCGACCAGATGCGCGGGATTGTCGCGCACGGTGCCGAACGGAATGATGTCGCTCAATACGCCGGCTCCGCCACCGATAAAGGCGTGATCGCCGATGCGCACGAATTGCTGCAGGCCGGCGCCACCGCCGACAATGACGTAGTTCCCGATCGTGACATGACCGGCGCACATCACATTGTTCGAGAAGATGATGTTGTTGCCGAGGCGGCTGTCGTGACCGACATGCGAATTGGCCAGGAAAAAGCAGCGATCACCGACACTGGTGATCATGCCGCCGCCTTCCGTGCCCGGATTCATGGTGACGCCCTCGCGGATCTGGCAATCCGCGCCGATCGTCAGCGTCGAGGGCTCGCCGCGATACTTCACGTCCTGCGGCGGATGACCGATCGAGGCGAAGGGGTAGATTCGCGTGCGCGGGCCGATCGTTGTGCGGCCCGCGACGACGACGTGGCTGACGAGCTCGACGCCGTCGCCGAGCACGACATCGGGACCGACTGTGCAGAACGGCCCGATCTTCACGTCGGCGCCAAGCTGCGCCTTCGGGTCGACGAGCGACATGGGATGGATGGAGACGCTCATCGAGACGCTGCCCTGCTCCTGAACCGACGCGACGCTCAAACGACCATCGCCGAGATTTCGGCCTCGGCCACGAGCACGCCGTCGACGCGCGCCTCGCCGCGATAGAAGAAGATGTTGCGCTTGCGGGCGAGCTTGGTGAGGTGGAAGCGGATCTGGTCGCCGGGCGTAACCGGCTTGCGGAACTTCGCCTTGTCGATCGTAGTGAAGAGGACGGTCTGGACCGCCTTCTCGTCCGAACCACGCGCGTTCACGACCAGCACGCCGGCCGTCTGGGCCATCGCCTCGATCATCAGCACGCCCGGGAACACCGGCCGCTCCGGGAAATGGCCAGTGAACTGGGGCTCGTTGACCGTCACGTTCTTGATGCCCACGCCGGACGTGTCGCCATCGATCTCGACGACGCGATCGACCAGCAGGAACGGGTAGCGGTGAGGAATGCTGGCCATAATCTTCTGGATGTCGATCACACCCAGTGCCGTCGTCGCCTCGCTCATGGTCTGTCTTCTCCCGCGTGCCGTCGCCGGGCCGCGCCTTGCATTCACGTCAGCAGCCGGAAGCAGGCAAAGCTCCTGCAACCTGCCGCGATTTCAAAGCCTTCCGCCGCTTTGCCGGAAACCGAGCAGGTTCGGCAACAAGATTCTCCGCATCCGAAGCAGAAAGAGCCGGTACAGCGGTGAAAATGCCGGTTTAGCCCTGCGTTGCGGGTTTCTTGCCGCGATTGGCCACCAGCGTCTTGAGCAGCGCGGTTTCGCGCGCCCAGCCGAGCGCGGGCTGGGCCGGATAGCCGCCATAGCGCGCGCCGCGCGGAACATCGCCGGCGACGCCGCTCTGCGCCGCGATCTGCGCGCCGGCACCGATCACGAGATGGCCGGCGAGCCCGACCTGACCGCCGAGCACGACGAAATCCTCGAGCGTCGAGGAGCCGGCAAGGCCGGTCTGGGCGCAGATCACGCAATGGCGCCCGATGACGCAGTTATGGCCGATCTGGACGAGGTTATCGATCTTGGTGCCCTCGCCGATCACGGTATCGCGGCTGGCGCCGCGGTCGATCGTGGTGTTGGCGCCGATCTCGACATCGTCCTGGATGATGACGCGGCCGATCTGCGGCACCTTCATGTGCCCCTTGGGGCTCATCGCGAAGCCGAAACCGTCCTGCCCGATCCGGGCGCCGGGATGGATGATGACGCGGTTGCCGATCAGGGACGCCTGGATCGTGCTGCCCGCCCCGATCGAGCAATTGCGCCCGATCCGGACCTGCGGGCCGACCACCGCATGCGAGGCGACCACCGTGCCGGCGCCGATCTCGGCGCCCGGGCCGATGACCGCGCCGGGATCGACGGTGACGCCCGCTTCGAGAACGGCGGTCGCATGAACGATGGCCCCGGGCGCGACGCCCTGCGAGCCGAAGATCGATTCAGGCCTCAGCGCACTCGGGAAGCAGCGCGCCATGACCTTCGCGAAGGCGTGATAAGGCGCCGGCGACAGCAGAGCCACGGTTCCGGCCGGAACGCGATCGGCAAAACGGGGCGAGACGATGCACAGGCCCGCCTTGGTCGCCGCGAGCGCCTCCGTGTATTTCGGATTGTCCATATAGGCGAGATCGGCCGGGCCGGCCGTCTCGAGGGCGGCGATGCCGTCGAGCTTGCGGGCGGGCTCGACGCCCTCCGGCAAGGTGCCGCCTGAAATGCTTGCGACCTCGCCGAAATCCAGCGAGGTCGCGAAGGGGAAGAAAACGGGCTCTGCCATGATCGGGTCCGAAGCGGGCCGGATCGCCGGGCGTCCTGCCGACGCGGACATGGCGACCCATCCTTGTTATCGCACCGGCTCACCCGAAAAGCGGAAACCACTTTTCGGGCCGGTGCTGCGCCCCGCTTACGTCAGAAGCGGGTGCCGCCCGAGAAACGGAAGGCCTGCAGGCGGTCGCCGCCATACTTGCCGACGAGGCCGGTCTGCGGGTTGATGCCGATCTGACCGTCATCCTTGGTCAGGGCGTAAGCGTAGTCGAACCGGATCGGCCCGAGCGGCGACTGCCAGAGCAAGCTCACACCCACCGACGAGCGCAGGATGTTCTTGTCGCGGATACAGCCGATGTTCGACTGGGCACCGCCGGTCAAGACATTGTACTGGCGCGCCTCGGAACCCGCCGGGCAGGCATAGGCCACCGATTTCGAGCCGCCGTCATAGTTGAACAGCGTACCGGCATCGGCGAAGACCGCGCCGCGCAGGCCGATATCACGCGGCAGGCCCCAGATCGGGAACTGCAGTTCGACCGTACCGCCGAAATAGGTGGTGCCGCCGACCGCGTTGGCCGTGGGATCGTTCAGGACGTCGCGCGGACCGATGCCGGAAGGCGCGAAACCACGCACCAGCGACGGGCCGAGGAAGTAGTGATCGACCATGCGCAGGTTGCCGCTGGTCGCCTGGACGTGACCGCCCTGGACCCGCAGGAAGCCGACCACGTCGTCGAAAATCTCGCGGTAGTAGCGAGCGTCCGCCGCGATGCGGAGGAACTTCGAGTCGCCGCCAACACCAGCGAATTCCGGCTTCAGCTCAGCCGAGAAGCCGTTGCGCGGGTTCTGGAAATTGTCGAGCGAGTTGTAGTTGAAGTTCAGGCCGACGAGCGAGGTCAAGGTGGTGCCCTGAGCCTCCTTGACCGCGACCGTCGCCTCGCCGTTGGTCACGCAGTTATAGGCGTCGGCCGCAGTGGCGCCGGTCGGCGTGATGCCGGGGATCGCGTAGGTACAATCGTTGTAGGGTCGGCTGGTCGTGTTCGGAATCTTGATCTCGGTCGTGTAGATCGAATAGCGCGGCGTGATCGAGAACTCTTCCGTGATCGGGAAGGTGAAGCGGACCTGGCCGCCCGTCACGCGGCTTTCGAAGCGGCCGGTGTTGTAGTTGTCGTTGTATTTCGAGAACAGGTCGATGCCGGCCGCCACGCGGTAGCCCAGGAAATAGGGCTCGGTGAAGGAGAAATCGACGCCCTGCGTGCGCTGGCCCATCGTGCCGGCGATGCGGACGAACTGGCCACGGCCGAGGAAGTTCGATTCCGACAGCGAGATTTCGCCGATGACGCCGTCCGAGGTCGAATAGCCGCCGGCGATCGAGAAGGAGCCGGTCGCCTTGTCCTCGACGTCGATGTTGACGACCACGCGGTCCGGCGCGGAGCCGGGCTCGTTGGTGATGCGGACCTTGTTGAAGAAGCCGAGATTGTTCAGGCGACGCTCGGCGCGGTCGACCATGACCTTGTTGTAGGCATCGCCCTCGCCGAGATCGAGCTCGCGGCGGACGACATAGTCGCGGGTACGGGTGTTGCCGCGCACGTTGATGCGCTCGACATAGACCCGCGGACCCTCGTCGATGACGTAGGTGATGCCGATCTGGCGGCCCGAGGCATCGCGGTCGCCGCGCGGACGAACCTGCGCGAAGGCATGGCCGCGGCGCGCCACTTCCGTGGTGATCGCGACCAGCGACTTTTCGACCGCCTCGGCATTGTAGGTATCGCCCCGCGAGGTCGCGACATAGCGCTGCAGGGCAGCGGCATCGACATCGCTCAGCGTGGAATCAACCGTGACGTTGCCGACCTGGTACTGCGGGCCTTCGCTGACCTGAATGTCGATGACCCAGCCGCCGGCCGCGTCGTCGAAACGGGCGCTGGAATTGGTGATCTGGAAATCGGCGTAGCCGTTCTTCAGATAGAAGCGGCGGATGAGATCCATGTCGGAATTGATCCGATCCGGATCATAGACGTCGGAGGTCTTGATCCAGCTCAGGAAGTTCGATTCCGTCGAGGTCATCAGCCCGCGCAGGCGCCCGGCCGAATAGGCCTCGTTGCCGACGAAGTTGATCGACTTGATGCCGGTCTTGCTGCTCTCGTTGATGGTGAAGACGACGTCCTCACGACCGTTCGGGAGCGGCGCGACGCGACCGCTGATCGAGGACAGCCCATAGCCGGAGCGCTTATAGGCCTCGCGCAGGCGCTCGACGTCGGAATTGATCAGCGCCTGGCTGATCGGGCCGCCCGCGCGCGTCTGTACGATCTGGGAGAGCTGCTCGCCCTTCAGCTTGCGATTACCTTCGAAGGCGACGCGATTGACCGTGCCGCCCTGCTCCTTGACCGAGACGACGATCTGGGCGCCGCGGCGATTGACCTGCACGCTGCTGAACAGGCCGGTCGCCATCAGGCTCTCGCGAATCTCCTGCGGATTGTCCCGGCCGACCGTGTAGGAGCGGATCGTTTCCGCATCGACACGCCGGTTGCCGTTGACAACCACGGCCTGCGCGAAAGCCACGCCACCACTCACGGCCAACATCAAAGCCGAAAGTCCGATCGATCGAGAGAGCCGCATCTTGCTCGTCCGGCTCTGTTGGGTCGACGTCATCGGGTCGCCTATTCCATCTCTCTGGTCACCACCCCAAACGGGGACCACCATCTCTCGACGGCAGCACGGGGACATTGCGGTTCAATCGCTTCTACAAAGTTTCCAGCAGGGTGCAAACCGCGATCGTCGTTAATAAAGCGTTTTTAGGAATCTCGTTGCCGACAGGCCACGCGGCATGCCGCTTTTCCGCCGCAAAGTGCTCCAGCGAAGGCGGTTTCAGAGCATGCCGCGGACGTGGACGATATCGTTCCAGGTGACGAACAGCATCAGCATCAGCACGAGCGCCAGGCCGAGCCGGAAGCCGATCTCCTGCGCGCGGGGGCTCAGAGGCCGGCCGCGCAGGGCCTCGTAGACATAAAACAGCAGGTGCCCGCCATCGAGCATCGGGACGGGCAGAAGGTTCATCAAGCCGATCGAAACGGAGAGGATCGCGGCGAGGTTGATCAGCCCGAGCAGGCCGCCATTCGATGCGACGATCCCGGAGACCTGCGCAATCCGAATCGGCCCCGACAACTGGTCGGTGGACTCGCGTCCGGTCAGCAGCTTGGCGATGTAGTCATAGGTCCGCGTCACGACGAACCAGGTTTCGACCAAGCCCGACTGCGCGGATTCGAGCAGTCCGAATCGTTGCGTACTCCAGTCTTCCGGACGCGACGAGGCCTTGACGCCGATCACGCCAATGCGCTGCGTGCCGAGCTGGGTCTTCATCTCGGTGAGCGAGGGCGTCACCGGCACCGTCACGGTGCCGCCGTCGCGCTCGATCGAAACCTCGAGGCGCTCGTCGGGCCGGGCCGAGACGATACGCTGCATGTCGGAGAAGCTGGCGATCTTCTGGCCGTCGATCGCGATCACGATGTCGCCCGCCTTCAGCCCCGCCTTCTCCGCCGCGCTGCCGGCGACGACGGCGTCGACGCGCGGAAGCAGCACCTGCTTGCCGAAGAAGAAGGCCGAACCGGCGAAGATCAGGATCGCCAGCAGGAAATTCGCGATCGGGCCGGCCGCGACGATCGCCGCCCGCTCGGGAAGGGACTGCGCCGGGAAGGAGCGCGCGCGTTCCTGCGCCGACATCCGGCTAACCGCGGCATCGTCGGGCGCGCTGGAAGCATCGGCATCGCCGGAGAACTTGACGTAACCGCCGAGCGGGATGAGCGCGAAGCGCCAGCGCGTGCCGTGCCGGTCGTTGAAGCCGAAGAGCTCGCGGCCGAAGCCGATCGAGAAGGTCTTGACGTCGACCCCGCACCAGCGGCCGACCAGGAAATGCCCGAGCTCGTGGACGAAGACGACGATGGTCAGGACGAAGAGGAACGGCAGCAGATAGCCAAGCAGGAAATGCCCGGCGTTCCAGAGCGATGCTGCGAATTCCATCAAATGATCTCCCGGGGTCCCGACAGCCTAGAGCCGGATATCGACAAGGCAACAAGCCAATCGGATTGGCGTGCGGCTTTAGGTGGCAGCGAACCGCGCTTGCGACAAGAGCGCGGCGGTCTTCCGCCTCGAATCTTGGTCAATGGCGAGCGCCTCGGCGACATCACCAGGCGCGCCCGCCCCGGCGGCAGATTCCGAACAGACCGCCTCGACCAGTGCGGCAATGTCGGGAAAGCGGAGCCGACGCTCCAGGAAGGCCGCGACCGCGACCTCGTTGGCGGCGTTGAGGATCGCCGGCATGGCGCCGCCTTCGCGCAAGGCGGCCATCGCCAGGCCGAGCGACGGGAAGCGGACGAGATCCGGCCGCTCGAAGCTGAGCGGTGCCGTGAGCGCCAGATCGAGAAAGCGCGGCGGCGGTGCGTCGAGACGGCCGTCGATGCCGAGGCAATGCGCCGCCGCGACCCGCATGTCCGGCACCGCCATGCCGGCGCTGACCGAGCCGTCGCGGAAGGTGACGAGGCCGTGGACGATCTGCTGGGGGTGGACGAGCACGTCGAGCTGGTCCGCCTGCAGATCGAACAGGAAGCGGGCTTCGATCAGTTCCAGCCCCTTGTTCATCATGCTGGCCGAGTCGATCGTGATCTTGGCGCCCATCGCATAGTTCGGGTGCTTCAGGGCCTGGTCGGGCGTGGCCGCGGCGATGCGCTCGGCGCTCCAGGTCCGGAACGGGCCGCCCGAGGCCGTCAGCGTCATGCTGCGGACCGATGAGAGCGGCTCGGCGCTGAGCACCTGGAAGAGGGCGTTGTGCTCGGAATCGAGCGGCAGGATCCGGGCGCCGACCTCGGCTGCGCGCGCCATCACGGCCGCGCCGGCGCAGACCAGGCTTTCCTTGTTGGCGAGTGCGATCGTCCGGCCTGGCAGCAGCGCGGCGAAGGTCGCTTCCAGTCCGGCAGCGCCGGAGATCGCGCTGACCACGATATCGGCCGGGCGGTTCACCGCCTCCAGAACGGCCGAACGCCCTGCCCCGCTGGCGATGCCGGTACCCGAGAGAGCCTGTTTCAGCGCCGCGCCACCAGCGGCATCAGCCAAGGCGGCGAAGGATGCCCCGACCTCGATCGCGGTTCGGGCGAGCGCCCCGGCATCCCGGCCGCCGACGACCGTCGCGATCGACAGGCGCGCGGGGTTCTCGGCGACCACGTCGCGAACCGACTGTCCGACGGAGCCTGTCGCTCCCAGAAGCGTGACGCTGCGCACGGATATCGGTCTCAAACGTTGAGGTGCAGGGCGAAGAGCGCGAACCCGGCGAGCACCAGCACCGCCCAGTAGCCGTCGAGCCTGTCGAGGAAGCCGCCATGGCCGGGGATGAGCTTGCTGGAATCCTTGGCATCGAAGCGGCGCTTCAGGGCGGATTCGAACAGGTCGCCCGCCTGGCTAACGACCGAGCCGGCGAACGAGGCGGCGACGACCGGACCGGCCGCCGTCACGGCCTGCAGCCCCGGCATCAGGCGCCAGACGAGATAACCGCCGGCCATGCCCGCCACGGCGCCGCCGATCGCGCCGGACCAGGTCTTCTTCGGGCTGACTGCCGGCATCAGCTTGGGGCCGCCGAGCTTGCGGCCGGTGAAATACGCGGCGATGTCGGTGAGCCAGACGACGGCGAAGCTCCACAGGATCAGCGCGAGGCCGATGGCGGGAAGGTCGCGCAGGGCCGGCGTGACCAGCGCGAAGGCCAGCGCATAGGCGACGCCGCACAGTTCGAGCGCCAGGCGCGAGCGCACGAAGGGCGTCGCCAGCGCGCCGAGCAGGGCTGCGGCGGAAGCCGTGCCCGCGAGCGCCGCGGGGCTTGCGGGAGAGAAGGCCAGCGCTATCCCAGCGAGAACCACGCCGATGCCGCCAGGGATCGCATTGCCGCGGCCGATGATGGCGAGCCATTCATAGGCGACAAGGCCGGCGACGAGAACCCAGACCAGCCGGAAGGGCCAGCCGCCCCAGATCGTGACCAGCAGGATCAGCGCTCCGAGAACCAGCGCCGAGACGACCCGCAGCCTCAGCTCGGAATTCGCGCGCGGCGCAGGGGAATCCGGCGCATTCACGCGACGCCCACGCTGCGGTCGGAGGGTGCGGCAAGGCCGCCGAAGCGACGCTCGCGCTGGCGATACTGGGCGAGCGCATCCTCGAAGGCGGCCCGGTCGAAATCGGGCCACATCACCGGGGCGAAGATGAACTCGGCATAGGCCGCCTGCCAGAGCAGGAAATTCGAGATGCGCGTCTCGCCGGACGTGCGGATGACCAGCTCGGGATCGGGGATGTCGTGGGTGTCGAGATGGCCAGCGATCGCGGCCTCGTCGATGGCAGCCGGGTCGATCCGCCCGGCCGCGGCCTCCGCCGCCAGCCGGCGCGTCGCCCGCATGATCTCGTCGCGGGAGCCGTAGTTGAAGGCGATCGCCAGCACGAGGCCGGTATTGTTGCGGGTGCTAGTCTCGGCATGCTCGACGAGGCGGCGCAGATCGGCTGCGAGATCGTCCCGGCTGCCGATGATCCGGACCCGGACATTGGCGGCCGAGAGCTCGGCCAGGTCCTTCTCGACGAAATGCTTGAGCAGCCCCATCAGGAAGGAGACTTCCGCGTAGGGGCGGCGCCAGTTCTCGGTGGAGAAGGAGTAAAGCGTCAGGAACCGGATGCCGAGGTCGCTGGCGTTGCGGACCGTGCGGCGCAGCGCCTCAAGCCCGCGGCGATGGCCCTCCTGCCGCGGCAGGCTGCGCATCTGTGCCCAGCGGCCGTTGCCGTCCATGATGATGGCGACATGGGCCGGGTTGGACACGCCTGCGTCGCGCTGACCGGATGACATGCGGATGAGCCTCGCTCGGCTGCGGCCGTAGGAGCGCGGGAGGTCTCCCGCGCAGGAGATCAGACGTGCAGGATTTCCTTTTCCTTCGCCGCGAGCGCCTGGTCGATCTCGGCGATGTGCTGGTCCGTCGCCTTCTGGACGAGGTCGGAATTGCGGGCGGCATCGTCCTTGGTCATGTCGCCGTCCTTCTCGAGCTTCTTGACGACGTCGATGCCATCGCGGCGGACATGGCGCACCGAGACCTTGGCTTCCTCGGCGTATTTATGCGCGACCTTGACCATCTCCTTGCGGCGCTGCTCGTTCAGCTCGGGGATGCGGATGCGCAGCACCTGGCCTTCCGTCTGCGGGTTGAGGCCGAGATCGGATTCGCGCACGGCCTTGTCGACGGCGTTGACCATCGAGCGGTCCCAGACCTGGACGCTGAGCAGGCGCGGCTCCGGCACGGAGACCGTGGCGAGCTGGCTCAGCGGGGTGCGGGCGCCATAGGCCTCGACCATGATCGGGTCGAGCATGTTTGAGGAGGCGCGGCCGGAGCGCAGCGAGGCGAGATCGCCCTTGAAGGACTGCACCGCACCAGCCATGCGGCGCTTGATGTCGGCGAGGTCGAACGTCGTCTGGGCCATTTCAATCGAGACCTTGCAGGTAATTCAAAATCGGCGAGACCATGGCGGCGGGGCCGCGCAGGGTCAAGATCAAGAGCTTCGAACAGCATTTTCCCCCGCGATGAGCAAGGGAAAAGCGTCGATGCGGGCAGATCATGGCCGGGTCGCGGCGCAACCCACTGGTTCGCAGCCTCCCCATGCCTATCTCCACCGTAGGGGCTGGCCGCCAGCGCCGCCCGCACGCAACCGTGGAGAAAAGACGTGCCCCGCCTCAACCGCATCGTCGAGACCGCGCTCTATGTCGACGATCTCGACCGCGCCCGCGTCTTCTACGAGGACAAGCTTGGCCTCGCGCCGCTGCTCAAGACCAAGACCCTCTTCGCCTATGATATCGGCGGATCGACCGTGCTGCTGCTGTTTCAGCGCGGCGCTTCCCTGCAGACGCAGAGCGCGGCCGGCGGCACCATTCCGCCGCATGACGGCAACGGGCCGCTCCACATCGCCTTCGCGATCGATCCCGACGAACTCCCGGCCTGGGAGGCCAAGCTGGAGGAACTCGGCATCGCCCTTGAAGGGCGGATGCAATGGGAGCGCGGCAGCACGAGCCTGTATTTCCGCGACCCGGACGGGCATCTGCTCGAACTGGCGACGCCCGGCCTGTGGCAGACTTATTGAGGTTCCGCCGGTCGGGCTTTCGCCGTCATGCTCGGGCTTGACCCGAGCGTCTCAGGCCGAAGGAGGCTCCAGCATCTCGCTTTCGGGAGATTCTCGGGTCAAGCCCGAGAATGACGCCCTGTCCTGCTCCGTCAGAAATCCCTGTGCCCCGATATATGCCGCCGCTCAGGGCGTGACGTAGGTCGCCCTGCCCTCGCCGCGCAGCACCGCGGCCAGCATGCCGGGCTCGGCGATCGAGAAGACGACGATGGTCAGGCTGGCGTCGCGGGCGAGCGCGAAGGCGGCGGTGTCCATCACCTTGAGGTCGCGCTTGATCGCGTCCTCATGGGTCAGCGTGTCGTAGCGGGTCGCGGTCGGGTCCTTCTTCGGATCGGCGCTGTAGACGCCATCGACCTGCGTCGCCTTGAGGAGGTGGCTGCAGCCGAGCTCGGCCGCGCGCAGGGCCGCGCCGGTATCGGTGGTGAAATACGGGTTGCCGGTGCCGCCGCCGAGGATGACGACCTTGCCGTTGCTGAGATGGTCGAGCGCGCGCTTGCGGGCATAGCTCTCGCAGAGCGAGGGCATCGGCACCGCCGACATGGCGCGGGCCGGGGCGCCGGCCGCCTCGATCGCATGCTCCAGCGCGAGTGCGTTCATCACCGTGCCGAGCATGCCGATCGAATCGGCGGTGGTGCGGTCGAGGCCCTTGTTGAGGCCCTGGACGCCGCGGAAGAAATTGCCGCCGCCGACGACGATGCCGATCTCGACGCCCTCGCGCGAGGCATGGGCGATATCGGCGGCGAGCGCCGTCAGGGTGATGCCGTCGAGCCCGTTGCCGACGGGACCGGCAAGGGCTTCGCCGGAGAGCTTCACGAGAACGCGTTGGGGTCTCATCGATGTCTCTCCGTCTAGCTGGGGGCCGGCCGCGATTCGACGCAGCCCTATCTTCCTACAAAAAAGGCCGCGCGATGCGCGGCCTTTCTCTTATCTGAAACGGAGCTTGTCAGCCCGTGGTGCCGCCGGCGGCAGCGACCTCGGCCGCGAAGTCCTGCTCTTCCTTCTCGATGCCCTCGCCGAGCGCGAAGCGGGCGAAGCCCTTCAGCGCCACCGGAGCGCCGACCTTGCCCTCGATCTCCTTGAGGACCTGCGCGACCGACTTCGAGCCGTCATGGATATAGGCCTGCTCGAGCAGGCAATATTCCTTGGCGTAGCTCTTCAGGCCGCTCTCGGTGATCTTGGCGAGGACGTGCTCGGGCTTGCCGGCATTCTTCTCGGCCAGGATCGCCTTCTCGCGCTCCAGGACTTCGGGAGCGACCGAAGCGAGGTCGAGCGCGACCGGGTTGGTCGCGGCGACATGCATCGCGAGCTGGCGGCCGAGCGCGGCGAGCTCGTCGGCCTTGCCGGTCGACTCGAGCGCAACGATGACGCCGATCTTGCCGAGGCCGTCGGCGATCGCGCCGTGGACATAGGAGCCGATCACGCCCGAGGAGACCTTGAGCGCGGAAACGCGGCGCAGCGTCATGTTCTCGCCGATCGTGGCGATGGCGTTGGCGATCGCATCCTGCACCGAGCCGCCACCCGGATAGTGATGGCCGAGCAGCGCCTCCACGTCGCCGCCACGCTCAAGCGCGACATCGGCGATGGTCTTGGCGAGCGCCTGGAACTCGGGATTGCGCGCGACGAAGTCGGTCTCGGAGTTGACCTCGACGACGACACCCTCGTTGCCCTGCACGGCGACGGCGACCAAGCCCTCGGCGGCGACGCGGCCGGCCTTCTTGGCGGCCTTCGACAGGCCCTTGGCGCGCAGCCAATCGACGGCGGCTTCCATGTTGCCGTCGGTCGCCGAAAGGGCGGTCTTGCAGTCCATCATGCCCGCGCCGGTCTTGTCGCGGAGTTCCTTCACCATCGCGGCGGTGATCGCTGCCATCTGTCTTGTCCTTGCTGTCGGTGCGGCGCAGGCCCTGAGGGCCGGCCGCGGATCGGAATGATGCGGACGCCTGCATGGGGAAACGCCGACGCTCCGTTTCCGGCCGTCGGCGCGTCCTCTTAACGTCTAAAAGCCGGCGTCAATCGAGAGACGGGATTGCGACGCGCCGATGACGCGCCGCAATCGCCAACCGAATTACGCGTCGGCGAGATCGCGAGCCTGGGCGACCCAGCCCTCGCGGTCGATCTTGCCGCCGAGCTTGAGGTCGTGGTCGATCTTGGTGACGTCGGCCGGGGTCATCGCCGCGATCTGCCAGAAGTGGTAGATGCCGCCGTCGTTCAGCTTCTGGACCGCGTCCGGACCCATGCCCGAGAGCTTGGTCAGGTCGTCCGGAGCGCCGCGCGGAGCGGTCAGCGTCTCGAAGGCGCCCGAAGCGGTCTCGAGAGCGTCCTCGACGACCGGCGCCTCGGCGGCGCCGACATCGATGCCCTGGTCGCCCGAGGCGCGGCCGATGCCGTCGATCGCCGAGCGAGCGATCAGGTCGCAATAGAACTGGATGGCGCGGCCGGCGTCGTCATTGGCCGGGACCGGGAAGGTGATGCCGTCCGGGTCCGAGTTCGAGTCGACGATCGCGGCGACCGGGATGCCGAGGCGCTGGGCCTCCTTGATCGCGAGGGCTTCCTTGTTGGTGTCGATCACGAAGATCATGTCCGGCGTGCCGCCCATGTCCTTGATGCCGCCCAGAGCCTTCTCGAGCTTGTCGCGCTCACGCGACAGCATCAGGCGCTCCTTCTTGGTCAGGCCGGTGCCGCCGCCGTTGAGCAGCTCGTCGACCTTGCGCAGGCGCTGGATCGAAGCCGAAATGGTCTTCCAGTTGGTCAGCATGCCGCCGAGCCAGCGGGAGTTGACGTAATACTGGGCCGAGCGCTTGGCGGCATCGGCGATGGCATCCTGCGCCTGGCGCTTGGTGCCGACGAACAGGACGCGGCCGCCACGGGCGACGGTGTCCGACACGGCCTGCAGGGCGCGATGCAGCATCGGCACCGACTGCGACAGGTCGAGGATGTGGATGTTGTTGCGGACGCCGAAGATGTACGGGGACATCTTGGGGTTCCAGCGGTGCGACTGGTGGCCGAAATGGGCACCGGCCTCGAGGAGCTGGCGCATGGAGAAATCAGGCAGAGCCATGGTGTTTTAGTCCTTCCGGTTGAGCCTCTGGAGCGCGAATGAACAAGGCATGAGCTGCCACGTCACCGGAACGCCTCGGCAAAGCGAGGCGATACGCTCCATGTGGGATGGGCTGCGCCTTACAGGGGATGGCGCCGCATTGCAAGCCGGGAGGCCTGAGAAACTGCCGGCATCGCGGTAATTCCGCGATCCTTGGATGGAAGCGCGGATGGAAGCGCGCCGTCATCCCGGGCTTGACCCGGGATCCATCGGAGGGCGCATCGCTACGATGGATACCGGCGCTCCGCTTCGCTGCGTCCGGGATGAGGGAGCATCATTTTCGAACGCGGCAGATGCGGCCCGGACAATCGCCGGGGCCGCCCTCGCCTCACTGCGGCAGCTTGGCGCCCATCTGCTTCACGATATCGCCGATCTGCTTGCAATAGGTGGCCGGCGTGCCGTTCGTCGCCTTGGCGATCGCCTCGATGTTCTGCTCCATGCCCATGGCCGAGATCGTGCCCTTGCGGCCGGCGGCCTCGGCGGCATCGCCGCCGCTGACATCGGCCGGCACCGGGATCATCGCGATCAATTTCTTCTGGACTTCGGCCGCGCCGGCGTCGGTGTAACCCTTGTCGGCGCAATAGCCGAGGATGCCAAGCTGGTTGCGGGCAGCCTGATAGGCGACCTTCAGCTGGTCCGCCTGACTCTGGGCGAAGGACGGGGCGGCCGAGCCCAAAAGGGCGACTGCGGTAGCGGCCATCAACGACTTATAAAAGTTCATGGGGAATATCCTCTAGGCTATCATGTTCACAAGCATGCCAAGATGCTCTCCCCCCCACCGGAACCTGCCTAGCGCGTACGGCCTGGCCGAACAACCCGGGACGCAGCGGCATGCCTTGCCGCAGGAGCGGGATCCGCAACCGGGGCGGAGCATTCCCACGGCATGCGCAGCCGGCCGAAGCGACTGCAGAAGATCGAGATCAACGTGATTCTCGACCTGAGAACGATCTTCGTCACGGGCGCGATGACCTGCTTCATCATCGGCGCGATGCAGTTGATGACCTTCGCCACCGGCCGCTTCACCCGCAGCCCGGTCTGGTGGGGCGTCAGCAGCCTGTGCATCGGCACCGGCCTGCTCGGCGCCGCGTTCCGCGGCGCCATTCCCGACATCGTCTCGATCGAGTTCGCCAACACCATCATGCTGGCGGGATGCCTGCTGCTGCTCTGCGGCATCCGCCATTTCGCGGGGCGCGAGCTCAACTGGTTCGGGTTCGGGGTCGTGCTCCTTGGGAGCTGGATCTTGCTGGCATTGTCCCCCGGCCCCGAAGGCTATTCGACGCGCGTCATGGTCGTCGGGACGGTGATGGCGTTCTGCGACGCGGCCATCGTCCGCGAAGCCGTCCGGCTCGGCCGGCAGGAGCGGCTGCGCTCGGCTTGGCTGCTGGCGATCCTGTTCGCTCCGACGGTGGTGATCTATGCCGGACGCATCGCGCTGGCGGCGATCGACGGCGTCGGCACGACCTTGTTCCCGTCGAATTCGGGAGCGACCGGCTGGCTTGCCGCGACCGGCGTCGCCTTCATCATCCTGAGAGGCCAGGCCCTGCTGCTGCTGGCGGCCGAACGCAGCAACCGGATCCTGGCGACGCTCGCCCGGCGCGATCCGCTGACCGGGGCGATGAACCGCTCCGGCCTGGAGCAATGGCTGGCGCAGCAGTCGCGCGGGGAACAGCGCGCCGCGCTGCTGCTCGTGGATATCGACCATTTCAAGCAGCTCAACGATACGCTCGGCCATGCCGCAGGCGACAGAATCCTGCGTCTCTTCGCGAGCGCCGTGCAGGAGCAATTGCGCAGCACCGACATCCTCGCCCGGCAGGGCGGCGACGAGTTCGCGGTCCTCCTCCCCGATGTCGGCGTGCGGGAAGCGGTGCGGGTCGCCGAGCGCCTCCGTGGCGCCTTCCGCGACAAGGTCGCCGATCTCGCCGATATCGGTTTGCAGCCGACGCTCAGCATCGGCGTGGCGGAGGTCGAGCTCGGCGGGCGCGTGCTCGACGACCTGCTGGTCGAGGCCGACGAGGCGCTCTATCGCGCCAAGCGGCTGGGCCGGGACCGCGTCCAGGCACAGCTCAAGCCTGCGGCCTAGGCTTCCGGGAAGGGACGGAACACCCGCAAGCGGTGCCCGTCGGGGTCGCGCGCCGTGAAGGCACGTCCGAAATCGAGATCGGTCGGCTCCTGCAGGATGGCGATGCCGCGCTGGCGCCAGTCCGCATGAACAGCGTCGACGGCTTCAAGGCTGGGCGCGATCATGGCGATCTCCGCCGCGCCGCCGGTCGTGGTCGCCGCCGGCTCCACGGTATGGCGCGACCAGAGGCCGAGCCGCGCGCCCGATGGCAGCGCGAACATCGCGAAGGTCGGCGACAGCTCCAACGGCTCCTTGCCGAGCAGATCGGCATAGAAGGCGGCGCTGGCAGCCGGGCTCTCGACATGAAGCAGGATGAAATGGGCATCGAACATGGTGGCCTCCCGATTGGTCTGAATGAGGGAGACTAGAATCAGATACTGCCAATTTTCGGCAGTGTCCGTCACACCGGTGGCGCGATGCCCTCCTTATCGCGCCAGGCCTTGAGGAGGGCCTGACGCCGCTGCGGATAACGGCCCTCCAGAGCCTCGAAGCGCATCAGCCGGTCGGTGCGGAAATGGCGGAAATCCTGCCTGAGCTCGCACCAGGCGACGAGGACCCGGACCTGATCGAAGAAGGACAACGCCAGCGGCCAGACAATGCGCTCGCTGGTACGGCCCTCGGCGTCGCCATAGCCGATGGAGGCGCGCCGCTCCGCGCGGATGGCCTTGCGGATGGCGGCAAGGTCGAGCTGCGGGGCATCGACCAGCATTTTCCCCGGCCCGAGGATCAAAGCGGCGTCCTCGACACGGCGGGTCAGGTCGGCCGGCAGCACGGCGACGATCTTGGCCATGGCGTCACGCGCCGCCAAGGCGAGGGCCGGGTCGGCCCGATCCGCAACCCAGCGCGAGCCCAGCACCAGAGCCTCGATCTCCTCCTCGCTGAACATCAGCGGCGGCAGCATGAAGCCGGGCTTCAGGATGTAGCCGAGGCCGGGCTCGCCCTCGATCGGCGCGCCCTGCCCCTGCAGCGTGACGATGTCGCGATAGAGCGTGCGGATGCTGACGCCGAGTTCGGCCGCGAGCTTGCGGCCGGAGACCGGCCGGCGGTGCCGGCGCAGTACCTGAACGAGATCGAGCAGGCGCTGGGCGCGGGACATCCGCGCCTCAGAGCGCCAAGGCTGCGGCGGTCACGCGCTTGATCCCGGCCGCCGCCATCTCCGCCCAGGCGCGATCGAGCGAGCCGTCGAGATCGATCGCGCGGCAGGCATCCTCGACCACGACGGTCTCGAAACCGGCGCGGGCGGCATCCTGCGCCGTCCAGCTCACGCAGAAATCGGTGGCGAGGCCGGCAACCACGACCTTCGCGATGCCACGCTCGCGCAGATAGCCTTCGAGGCCCGTCGGCGTCCGACGGTCGGCCTCGACGAAGCCGGAATAGCTGTCGATGCCGTGACGAAAACCCTTGCGGATGACCGCCTCGGCATGGGGCAGGTCGAGCCCGGCATGGAAGGCCGCGCCTGCCGTGCCCTGCACGCAATGATCCGGCCAGAGCACCTGGGGGCCATAGGCCAGCTCGACCGTCTCGAAGGGCTCGCGGCCGGGATGGCTGGAGGCGAAGGAGGCGTGTCCGGCCGGATGCCAGTCCTGCGTTAGCACGACATGGCGAAAGCGGCGCCCAAGCGCGTTGACGACGGGCACGACCGCGTCGCCATCCGGCACGCCGAGACTGCCGCCGGGACAGAAATCGCTCTGAACGTCGACAACGAGCAGCACGGTCCGGTCGTCGGCCATAGGGTTAGCTCCTATTGCAGCCTGACATCGACCACGCCGGGCGCGGCGCGTACCGCGTTGGCAATCTGCTGGTTGACCGGGAACTTGCCGGGCAGCTCGATCTCGACCTCTTGGGCGCCGTCGTCGATGATCATGATGATCGAGACCTTGCCCTCGGCGCGCGTCGCCTCGCGCGGGCGGATGCGCTCCGCGACGGATGCCACCGCCTTGTCGTCCCGTAGATAGACGACGAGGTCCTGCTTCTGGCGCGCGGCGAGGCCGTCGAGCTCCTCGGCATCCTCGATGCGCGGACGCACCTCTTCGCCGTCGAGAACCGCCGACAGACGCAGCACCAGCGCCCTGCCCGGCTCAAGCAGGTCGCGCAGCTTCATCAGCCCTTCCGAGAACAGCACGGCCTCGAACTGGCCGCTCGGATCGGACAGGTTGACGATGCCCATCTTGGAGCCGGATTTGGTGCGCCGCTCCGACTTGTCGATGACAGAGACCGCGACCTTGCCGACGCCGGTGCCGTTGACGCGCACGGTCTGGGCGAAATCGGCATAGCGCTGCACGCGCAGGCGCTTCAGCACATGCTCGTAATCGTCGAGCGGGTGGCCGGAGAGGAAGAAGCCGACCGCCTCGTGCTCGCGCTTGAGCTTCTCGGCCGGCGCCCAGGGCTCGACCTGCGGGATGCGGAAGGCCTCCTGCACCACGCCGTCGCCGAGCAGGTCGAACTGGCCGGCCGCCGCCTCGTCGCGCGTGCGGTTTGATAGCGCCAGCATGCCGTCGAGCGCCGCGACGGCCCGTGCGCGATCCGCCTCCAGCTCGTCGAGCGCGCCGGCGGCGATGAGCGCCTCCAGCGTACGGCGGTTGACCAGCCTGGTGTCGATGCGGCGGGCGAGATCGGCGAGATCGCGGAACGGGCCATTTGCCTGCCGCGCCGCCACCAGCGATTCCACCGCCGCCGTCCCGACGCCCTTGATGGCACCGAGCGCGTAGAAGATCTTGCCGTCGGCCACGTCGAACTCGACGCCGGACTGGTTGATCGCCGGCCGCTCGACCTTGATGCCGAGCCGCTCGGCATCGCGGCGGAATTCCGAGAGCTTGTCGGTATTGCCCATGTCGAGCGTCATCGACGCCGCCAGGAATTCGACCGGGTAATTCGCCTTCAGATAGGCGGTTTGGAAGGCGACGATGGCGTAAGCCGCCGCGTGGCTCTTGTTGAAGCCGTAGTCCGCGAACTTGGCGAGCAGGTCGAAGATCTCGGAGGCGATGTCCTTCTTGATGCCGCCATCCACGGCGCCCTTCACGAAGCGGTCGCGCTGGGCGTCCATCTCCGCCTTGATCTTCTTGCCCATGGCGCGGCGCAGCAGGTCCGCTTCGCCCAGCGAATAGCCCGAGAGCGCCTGCGCCACCTGCATCACCTGTTCCTGGTAGACGATGATGCCGTGGGTCTCGCGCAGATAGGGCTCCATGCCGGGATGGAGATAGGTCGGCTCCTCCAGCCCGAGCTTGCGGCGGCAATAGGTCGGGATGTTGTCCATCGGGCCCGGCCGGTAGAGCGCGACCAGCGCGATCAGGTCCTCGATCCGGTCGGCCTTCATCTCGACCAGCGCCTTGCGCATACCGACCGATTCCACCTGGAACACGCCGACCGTCTCGCCGCGCGCCAGCATGGCGTAGGTGGTCGGATCGTCGAAGGGCAGATCGGCGAGATCGATGTCGATGTCGCGCTGCTTGATCAGCCTCACTGCCGTGGTCAGCGTGGTCAGCGTCTTCAGGCCGAGGAAGTCGAACTTCACCAGCCCGGCCTGCTCGACCCATTTCATGTTGAACTGGGTGACGCGCATGCCGGTGCGCGGATCGACCGAGAGCGCGACGAGTTGCTCCAGCGGCCGGTCGCCGATCACCACGCCTGCGGCGTGAGTCGAAGCATGGCGGTGAAGCCCTTCCAGCTTCTGGCCAATTTCGAGCAGGCGCGCGACGATCGGCTCCTCCTCGGCGGCCTGCTGCAGCTTGGGCTCGCCCTCGATCGCATCCTTCAGCGAGATCGGCTTGGCCGGGTTCTGCGGCACCAGCTTGGTCAGCTTGTCGACCTGGCCATAGGGCATTTCGAGCACGCGGCCGACGTCGCGCAGCACGCCGCGGGCGAGCAGCGTGCCGAAGGTGATGATCTGGGCGACGCGCTCCTGCCCGTAATGGTGCTTGACGTACTCGATCACCTCTTCACGCCGGTTCTGGCAGAAGTCGATGTCGAAGTCCGGCATCGAGACGCGATCGGGATTGAGGAAGCGCTCGAAGAGCAGGCCGAAGCGCAGCGGATCGACGTCGGTGATGGTCAGCGCATAGGCGACGAGCGAGCCCGCGCCCGAGCCGCGGCCCGGCCCGACCGGAATGTCATGCGCCTTGGCCCATTTGATGAAGTCCGAGACGATTAGGAAGTAACCCGGGAATTTCATCCGCGTGATGATCGAGAGCTCGAAATCGAGCCGCTTCTCGTAATCCTCGACGCTGAAGCCCTCGGCCGGGCCATGCTTGGCGAGACGGTCCGCAAGGCCGGCGCGGGCCTGCTCCTGAAGCTCCTCCGCCTCGTCGCGGCCCTCCTCGCCGAAGCGCGGCAGGATCGGCTTGCGGGTGGTGACGCGCCAATGGCAGCGCATCGCGATCTCGACGGTGTTCGCCAGCGCTTCCGGCAGGTCGGCGAAGCGCTTCTTCATCTCGGCGCGCGAGGCGAAATAATGCTCGGGCGTGACGCGGCGGCGCGTGCCGTCCGACACGAGGCGCCCCTCGGCCACGGCCAGCAGCGCGTCATGGGCGTCGAAATCGGCGGGCTTGGCGTAGAAGGGCTCGTTGGTCGCGACGACGGGCAAGTCGGAATCATAGGCGAGGCGCAGGAGATGGGCTTCCCGCGCCGCCTCGCCATCCGCGCCATGGCGCTGGATCTCGACATAGAGCCGATCGCCATAGATGCCGGCGAGCGTCGCGAGGCGCGATGCCGCCTGCGGAAGCTGGCCGAGGCGCAAGGCGGTGTCGATCGGGCCGCCCTGCCCGCCGGTCAATGCGATCAGGCCGGTATTGTAGGCGGCGAGGCGCTCGATCGTGGTGAGCGGCTGGCCGGAGCCGCCTGTCGCCAGCGCCGCCTCGCTGACGAGTTTCATCAGGTTGCCGTAGCCGGGTTCGTCCATGGCGAGCAGGACGATATGCGGCAGGCGCTGGGGCTGCGTCGGCTTGCGGCTGCCCTCGCCTTCATCGGCAAAATCGACGGAGAGCTGGACGCCGACGATCGGCTGCAGGCCCGAGCCGGAGAGCTTCTCGGAAAATTCGAGCGCCCCGAAGAGATTGTCGGTGTCGGTGAGCGCCAGCGCCGGCTGGCCGTCGGCCGCGGCCATCTTGGCCAGCGTAGCGATCGTCATCGCGCCTTCGAGCAGCGAATAGCTCGAATGGACATGCAGGTGGACGAAGCCGATCTCCTGGAGAACCCGCGCCCCGCCAGCTTCGCTGCTCATGTCCCACTCCTGCCGCCGCAACCGGGCGACTCGTCGACCCTGTCCTCAAGCGCCTCTTATGCGTCCTGGGCGGGGCCGGCGTCGAGGCCCTGCGGGCCCGTCTGTGGATGGCTCCTGCCGTCCTCAGACATGCGGGCCGGAGAGGATGGCAGCCCAGAGCCAGATCATGCCGAGGAAGACGCCGAGCGAGGCGATCTCGGCAAGGCCGGCGGCGAATTTACGCGCTGCAGTCATGAGAACCTCCTGTGTTCGCGATAAGTTCAGTTTAGTTCACTATTTGTTCTCGTCAATGCCGATGCGGAAGCCACGCTCGCGTTCCGGGCGAGGAGGTTAATGAGGCGTTACCGTCGCTCTGATGCAGGTCTTGGCGGTGATTGTCGCCACTCTCGAACTTGCACCCCCGTCATGGTCGGGCTTGTCCCGACCATCCACGTTTTCTTGTCGGCTTCGGCGGCGCTCAAGACGTGGATGCTCGCCACAAGGGCGAGCATGACGCGGGGTGTTCCCGGTCGGAAGCCGCCTTTGTCATTCCGGGGCGCGCCGCAGGCGCGAACCCGGAACCCACGACCGGGTGAGACAGGAAATGTTCGGTGGCCGCCGACCTGCCCAGTCGTGGGTTCCGGGTTCTTCGCTGCGCGAAGCCCCGGAATGACAAGGTACATCGCTTGAAAGGCCTGCTACCCCCAAGCTCCTGTGCGTCCCTGAGCGGCAAGGTCTCGTCACGAACGAGCGGGCAGAAGTCCTGCCGCCTACAGCTTGACGACGAGCCCGTCGCGGATCGTGACCTGCCGGTCCATCTGGCGTGCGAGCTCGAGGTTGTGCGTCGCGATCAGCGCCGCCAGCCCAGAAGCGCGGGCCAGCGCCATCAGCGTGCCGAAGACATGCTGGGCGGTCTGCGGGTCGAGATTTCCGGTCGGCTCGTCGGCCAATAGCAGGCGCGGGCCGTTGGCGACGGCGCGGCCGATGGCGACGCGCTGCTGCTCGCCGCCGGACAATTCGCCCGGCAGATGGTCGAGCCGCTCGCCGAGGCCGAGGAAGGTCAACAGTTCCGAGGCGCGCTCCTCGGCGAGGCCACGGGCCAGGCCGCGGATGCGCTGGGGCAGGACGACGTTCTCCAGCGCCGTGAACTCGGGCAGAAGATGGTGGAACTGGTAGACGAAGCCGATCTCGGTGCGGCGCAGGCGCGTGCGGCCCTTGTCGTCGAGCTTGGTCGTGGCCAGCCCGCCGACGAAGACCTCGCCGGCATCGGGCTTCTCGAGCAGGCCGGCGACGTGCAGCAGCGTGGACTTGCCGGTGCCGCTCGGCGCGACCAGGGCGACGACCTCGCCCGGCCAGAGCGCAAAATCGGCCTTGCGCAGCACTTCGAGCGGCGCATCGGTCTGCGGGTAATGGCGCTCGACCTGGGAAAGGAAGAGCGCGGGCATTTCTTGCGCCATCGCTTCAGCCCATCCTCAGCGCTTCGACCGGATCGAGGCGCGCCGCCTTCCAGGCCGGGTAGAGCGTCGCCAGCAGCGACAGGGTCAGCGCCATCAACACGACGCTCACGACCTCGCGCCAATCGGTCACCGAGGGAATGTCGCTGAGGAAGCGCACAGTCGGGTCCCACAGATTGGCGCCCGTGATCCAGTTCAGCGCCGCCATGATCGACTTGATGTTCTTGGCGAAGACGACGCCGAGCGCGAGGCCGGCGAGCGTGCCGAAGACGCCGATCGCCGCCCCGGTGATCAGGAAGACGCGCAGAACCGTGCCGCGCGTGCAGCCCATTGTGCGCATGATCGCGATATCGGCGGTCTTGTCCTTCACCAGCATGATCAGGCCGGAGACGATGTTCAGCGCCGCGACCAGCACGATCAGCGTCAGGATGATGAACATCACATTCCGCTCGACTTCCAGCGCATTGAAGAACGAGCGGTTGCGCTGGCGCCAGTCGGAGAGCACGAGCGGGCGCGGCGCATCGGCCTCGATCGCGTCGCGCACCGTCTGGGTGCGGTCGGGATTGTCGACGAAGATCTCGATGACGTTCACGTCGCCGTCGCGGTTGAAATAGGCCTGCGCCTCGCCGAGCGGCATGTAGACGAAGGTGCCGTCGAATTCGGTCATGCCGATCTCGAAGATCGCCTTGACCGGATAGGCCTTGATGCGCGGCGCCGTGCCGAAGGGCGTCGATGCCCCCTGCGGCGAGACCAGCGTCATCATGTCGCCGGCCTGGATGCCCAGCGCATTGGCGAGGCGCCGGCCGATGGCGACGCCGGGCGTGCCGCCGTCAAAGCCGTCGAGCGTGCCGGACTTGATGTTACCGCCGATGAAGGGGATCGCCTTGATGTCGTTCTCGCGGATGCCGCGCACCAGCACGCCGTTGTTGCCGGTCTGCGAGGAGGCGAGCGCCTGCCCCTCGACCAGCGGGATGGCGAGCTTGATGCCGGGAATCTTGCTGAGCCTCGCCGCAACGCTGTCGTAGTCGTCGAGCGGGCGGTCGATCGGGGTCGCGAAGATATGGCCGTTCACGCCGACGATCTTGCTGAGCAGCTCGATCCGGAAGCCGTTCATCACCGACATCACGATGATCAGCGTCGCGACGCCGAGCATGATGCCCAGGAACGAGAAGCCGGCGATGACCGAGACGAAGCCCTCGCGGCGGCGCGTGCGCAGATAGCGCCCGGCGAGCAGCCACTCGAAACCGGCGAAGGCCTTGGTCCCGGTCGGGACTTCCGCGCTGTCGGCGACGGCGCTCATGCGGCGGCTCCCATCCGATGCGTCTTCCTGACGGGGCCTGCCGTCACGCAGCCCGGCCCTTGAAGCGGTCGAGCGCGGCTTCCAGCGAGACGAGCTCGCGCTCGCCGCCAGCGCGGCGCTTCAGCTCGACCTTGCCCTCGGCCAGCCCCTTCGGGCCGACGATGATCTGCCAGGGCACGCCGATCAGGTCGGCGGTGGCGAATTTGGCGCCCGGCCGGTCGTCGGTATCGTCGAGCAGGGCGTCGTAGCCCTTGGCGAGCAGGTGCTTGTAGATCTGCTCCGCCGCACCATCCGTCGCCGCGTCACCAGCCTTGAGGTTGATGACCGCGACATCGAAGGGCGCGATCTCCTCGGGCCAGACGATGCCGGCATCGTCATGGCCGGCCTCGATCAGCGCCGCGACGAGGCGGCTCGGGCCGATGCCGTAGGAGCCGCCATGCAGCAGCACCGGCTGGCCGTCCGGGCCGGCGACGGTCGCGCCCATCGGCTCGGCATATTTCGTGCCGAAATAGAAGATATGGCCGACCTCGATGCCGCGCGCCGAGACGCGCTTATCTTCCGGCACCGCCTCGAAGGCGGCCTTGTCGTGCATCTCCTCGGTCGCGGCGTAGAGGCTCGTCCACTTGTCGAAGACGCCCTGCAGGCCGGCGATGCTGTCGAAATCGGTATCGGCCGCCGGCGTCTCGAAATTCAGATAGTCGCTGTGGCAGAAGACCTCGCTCTCGCCGGTCGAGGCGAGCACGATGAACTCGTGGCTGAGATCGCCGCCGATCGGGCCGGTATCGGCCTTCATCGGGATCGCCTTCAGACCTAGCCGCGCGAAGGTGCGCAGATAGGCCGTGAACATGCGGTTATAGGCGTGGCGCGCCGAATCCTTGTCGAGATCGAAGGAATAGGCGTCCTTCATCAGGAACTCGCGGCCACGCATCACGCCGAAGCGCGGGCGGACCTCGTCGCGGAACTTCCACTGGATGTGGTAGAGATTGAGGGGCAGGTCCTTGTAGGACTTGACGTAGGAGCGGACGATCTCGGTGACCATCTCCTCGTTGGTCGGCCCGTAGAGCATGTCGCGATCATGCCGGTCCTTGATGCGCAGCATCTCCTTGCCATAGGCGTCGTAGCGCCCGCTCTCGCGCCAGAGATCGGCCGACTGGATGGTCGGCATCAGGATCTCGACGGCACCCGAGCGATTCTGCTCCTCGCGGACGACGTTGCTGATCTTGTTCAGCACGCGCAGGCCCAGCGGCAGCCAGGAATAGATGCCCGCCGATTGCTGGCGGATCATGCCGGCGCGCAGCATCAGCCGGTGCGAGACGATCTCCGCTTCCTTGGGCGTATCGCGCAGAAGGGGCAGGAAATAGCGGGAAAGACGCATCGAAAAACCTGTCGGAGGGCCCTGCGCGCGGAATCGCGCCGGGTGATCGGAGAGCGAGTCGGCCTCGTTGAGAGACACCATCGCTCTGCGCAAAATGCAAACCAAAATCAGCAGGAAGCGGCGGAAGATGGCGAAGTTATGTGCCTTTTCCGCTTGCCCGTCATTCCGGATAAGCGGCGAAGCCGCGCCGATCCGGAATCCATCGAAGGGTGACGCGCTCTACGATGGATTCCGGGTCAAGCCCGGAATGACGCCCCGTTTGCGCTTCAGCCCTGGGCGAAGCGCGCCTTCAGCGCGGCGAGCACCGGGGCCGGCACGAAGGGCGAGACATCGCCGCCCATCGCCGCGATCTGGCGCACCAGCGTCGCGGTGATATGGCGCACGTCGGGCGAGGCCGGCAGGAAGACGGTCTGCACGTCCGGCGCCATCGTGCCGTTCATCCCAGCCATCTGCATCTCGTAGTCGAGATCGCTGCCGTCGCGCAGGCCGCGGATGATGATCGAGGCCCCTGCCCGGCGGGCCGCATCGACGGCGAGATCGTCGAAGGTCACGACCTCGAACGCGGCGCCCTTGGCCGCCAGCAAGGGCGTGGCGACCTGACGCAGCAAGTCGGCGCGTTGCTCGACCGAGAGAAGCGGCGTCTTGCCGGGATGAACCCCGATCGCCAGGACGAGCCTGTCGCAGAGGCCGGCGGCCGCGGCGATGACGTCGGCATGGCCGTTGGTCACGGGGTCGAAGGAGCCGGTGTAGAAAGCGATGCGTGCCATGGGGCCAGCGTTAGCGGCTGCACCCGAAGACGACAAGCCTTCTCAGAGGGTTGAGCCTCCTAGCCGCATCACAGCCCTCATCCTGAGGAGCAGCCGGAGGTTGCGTCTCGAAGGATGCTTCAGGAAATTCAGGAATCATCTGCAACATCCTTCGAGACGCCGCTTCGCGGCTCCTCAGGATGAGAGCTCACATTTCCGAAAGGCTTCTCAGCTCAGCGGCACGAGCGCGGCGAGCGCTGCGGCGCTGCCGATGATGATCGAGACGAGAACCATGAGGGAGGCCGCAGCGGAAGCGCGGCGGGGACTGGCGAAGGACAGGCGGGTATCCATCAAGATAGCCTCGGCGAATCGCGGTTTATCCGGTTTCCCTTGGGTGATGGCCGGAGCGGGCCGTCCCAAGGCGAGATTTTGACCAAACGGTGACATCGGCCGCTTGTTCCGGCTTTCGATTGCCTTTTTGGCGCTCCCAAGCCTAAACGGGCGCGCCATGCTCACGATCAACGACATCACCTATCGCCTCGGCGAACGCCTGCTGCTCGACCATACCGGCGCCGCCATCCCCGATGGTGCACGCGTCGGCTTCGTCGGGCGCAACGGAACCGGCAAGACCACGCTGTTCAAGATCATCACCGGCGATCTCGGCACCGAGAGCGGCAATATCAGCGTGCCGAAGGGCCGGCGCATCGGCGGCGTGGCGCAGGAAGCGCCCGGCGGCCCGGAGACGCTGATCGAGGTCGTGCTCGCGGCCGATACCGAGCGCACGGCGCTGATGACCGAAGCGGAGACCGCGACAGACCCGCACCGCATCGCCGAGATCGGCACGCGGCTCGCCGATATCGGCGCGCATTCGGCGCCGGCGCGCGCGGCGATGGTGCTGCACGGGCTGGGCTTCAACGAGGAGGCTCAGCAGCGCCCCTGCTCCGATTTCTCCGGCGGCTGGCGCATGCGTGTCGCGCTCGCGGCCGTGCTGTTCTCCGAGCCCGACCTGCTGCTGCTCGACGAACCGACCAACTATCTCGACCTCGAAGGTACGCTCTGGCTCTACGACTACTTGGAGCGCTATCCGCATACCGTGATCGTCATCAGCCACGATCGCGAATTGCTGGACACTTCGGTCGACCACATCATGCATCTCGACCAGGGCAAGCTCACGCTCTATCGCGGCGGCTATTCCTCCTTCGAGAAGCAGCGCGCCGAGAAGCAGATGCAGCTCGCCCGCGCCAAGGAGAAGCAGGACGCGGAGCGCAAGCATCTCCAGTCCTTCGTCGACCGCTTCAAGGCCAAGGCGACCAAGGCCCGGCAGGCGCAGTCGCGCGTCAAGCGGCTGGAGAAGATGCAGACCATCGCCGCGATCGTCGACCGCGACGTGCAGCCCTTCATGTTCCCCGGCCCGGAGAAGCCGCTCTCGCCGCCGATGATCGTGCTGGAGGACGCCGCCGCCGGCTATGGCGAGCGCAAGGTCTTGTCCCGCCTCAACCTGTCGCTGGCGCCCGACGACCGCATCGCGCTGCTCGGCTCGAACGGTAACGGCAAGTCGACCTTCTGCAAGCTGATCGGCGGGCGGCTGGAGGCCATGTCCGGCGAGATGAAGAAGTCGAGCAAGCTGGAGACAGCCTATTTCGCCCAGCATCAGCTCGACGAGTTGCGCATCGAGGACACGCCGGTCGGCCATCTGCGCGACCTGATGCCGGATGCGCCCGAGGCCAAGGTGCGCTCCAAGGCGGCGCAGATCGGCTTCCCGGCCAACAAGGCCGATACGCCGGTGAAGCTGCTCTCGGGCGGCGAGAAGGCGCGGCTGATGCTGGGGCTTGCGACCTTCCACGGGCCGCATCTCCTGATCCTCGACGAGCCGACCAACCATCTCGACATCGACAGCCGCACCGCGCTGGTCAACGCGATCAACGACTATCCCGGCGCCGTCATCCTCGTCAGCCACGACCGCTTCCTGATCGAGGCCTGCGCCGACCGGCTCTGGCTCGTCGGCGGCGGGACGGTGAAGACTTTCGACGGCGACATGGACGACTACCGCACCTATGTGCTGGGCGCCGCCAAGGCCGAGAAGCGCGGCAAGCCGGCGCCGGATGCCGCCGCCAAGCCCAAGGCCGACGAGCGCAAGGAAGCGGCGACGAAGCGGGCCGCGCAGGGGCCGCTCAGGCAAAAGCTCAACCTCGCCGAGGCGCGCATCGCCAAGCTCACCGGCCTGATCGAGAAGGTCGATGCGGCGCTCGCCAACGGCGCCTTCGCGCGCGACCCCGACAAGGCGATCCAGATCTCGCGCCAGCGTGCCGAACTGTCGGAGGCGCTGGCGGCGGCGGAGGAAGAATGGCTGCTGCTCGGCGAGGAGCTGGAGAGCGCCTAAGGGCTCAGAACGCGCTGGTGCTGCGCAAGAAAGCGACGTCATCCCCGAGCTTGACCCGGGATTCATCGTAGAGCGTAGCGTCCTATGATGGATTCCGGATCAGCGCCGCTGTCGCGGCTCGTCCGGAATGACAGCGTGCTTCCATGTGAGCCGAGCCAGGTGTCTAGCTCGCCGGATCGTACATGAACTCGCGCAGTTCCTGAGCGCAACGGCAGGCCCGCGCGAGCTTCGCCGCCCATGTCACGGCGTCGTCGCGTGTCGGCAGTTCCAGCACCGTAAAACCGCCATTCAGGCGGCTGCCCGGATAGATCCGCTCGGACAGCTTTCCATCGGCGGAGACGAGGACGGGGGCGACCGGCTCGTTAATCCCGCCGGCGAAGACATAAACGCCGGCCGCCTTGGCCTCCTCGATCACGGCACGACAATCGACACCGGCGGCGGCCAGTTCATCCTTCGAGAGCACCATCGCCTCGCTGGGGAAGGAGATGAGATATTTCGTCATGCCGCGATGATGCGTCGCGTTTCGGGCGAAAACAAGCGGCCGTTCGCCTCGTGGCCTTGAGGACGATAGACTATGCTGCCGACTCAAATGGCCTGCCGACAGTGGCGGGCCCGTTTCGCCCGGGCAATGAAAGTCGACCCCGCTGATGCAATCGCGAGCAGCTCATGCGCTGATCGGACTGGCGACCGTGGCGGTGCTCGCCGTGCTTGTCGGGGTCGGCTATTGGTTCGGCCGCGGACAAGCCGACACGATCGACGTCAAGGTGGTCTTCAACGGCAAGGTATCCGGCCTTGGCCGTGGCTCCAGCGTCCTGTTCAACGGCCTGCGCGTCGGCGAGGTCAGGGAACTCGACATCGAGCCGGATAATCCGCGCCAGATCTACGCCATTCTCAAGATCAGCCAGTCGGCTCCGTTGCGCGTCGATACGATCGTCCGCCTCGAAGCGCAGGGTCTGGCCGGCATCGTCGCCGTGCAGCTTCGCGGCGGCAGCCCCGCCGCGGCTCGCTTGACCGTCGCGCCGGGGCAGGCTTTTCCGACGCTCACGGCGGAATCCTCTGAAAGCATCTTCGAGAAGGTCGAAACCATCGCGAAGAGCGTCGACGAGGCTCTCGTCGGCATCGACGCGGCCATCCAGGCCAATGCGGGGCCCGTGAGCGAGCAGATCAAATACGTGGAGAGCCTGTCGGCCTCGCTCGACGGCAGGTCTTCCCAGGTCGACACGTTCATGCAGAACGTCAGCTCGGCGGCCGAAGCCATTGCTCCGCTTCCGGACAAGCTGAAAGATTTCAGCGAGGGCTTCATGGAGACCCTCCGGTCCGTCGACAAGAAGCGGGTCGCTTCCGTCCTCGATGATGCCGATCGCACGGCCGCGCAACTCGGGTCCGCCGCTCCCGACATCGGCAAGACGATCGGAAACATCGCCTCGACGAGCGAGAAGCTCGACCGGGCCACGGAGCAGATCGACGGCGTGCTGAAAGGCGTGCGATCCTTCCTGACCGGCGCCGGGCGGGAAAACGGGCGAAGCGTGTTCGAGGAGATTGCAGAGGCTGCGAAGTCCCTGCGCGTGCTCGCCGACAATCTCGATCGAAGCTCGGCGGCAGCGACGGCCATGATCATCCAGTTCACGGGGAGCGGGCTTGAGAAGGTCGAATCCTTCACCTCGGGCGGCAGCCGCTCCCTCTCCGGCTTCGAGCGCGCGCTCCGCAATGTGAACCGGGACCCGCAAGGGCTCATTTTCGGGAGCAAGGACCGCATCCCGCAATATAACGGTTCGCGGTAGGACAGGCGCCTGTCAGGAGAAGTGCGATGTCCGTCACGACGATACTCTGGCAGGTTCCGCTGGCTCTGGCCGGGTGCTTTGGCGGAGCCTATCTCGGCCAGGAGGTTCTCGGCGGCGGCGCGATCGGCTGGGCGGCCACGGGTGCGATCGTCGCGCCCTGCAGCGCACCGCTTTTCAGATCGCTGATGGCCCAGCGCACCCGACGTCAGAGCCCCTAGCACGAAGACGCGACCGCCCCCGGGCTCAGCCCTGTCCCGGCTTCACGATCCGTGTCAGGCGATTGTCGGTGAACAGGTAGATCTCGCGGCCGCCCGGCTCGGAATAGAGCACCTGGACCTCGCGCTGGCCCTTGCCGCTTTCGCCGACCAGCACGTCGGTCGGGCGCGTGCCTTTCAGTTTCAGCAGCTCGCATTCGGTGATGCCGGGCGCGATCTCCTTGGGCAGCGGCCGGGTCGAGGGATCGAGCGAGACGCCGACGCTGCATTCGCCTTCCGGCGTCAGCACCGGCTCCTGCGTCGAGATGCCGGCGCTGGCCGAGGTGGTCCTGGTCGTGGTGACCCCACCCTTGGTTTCGGACTGGAAGGCGAAACCGCCCATATCGACCGAGCAGCCAGCTAGGGCGGCGGTGCAGAGCAGCAGAACAGGCAGTCTCACGCTTTCTTCTCCCAACGGCCGGCATCGTCCTGCTGCCAATAGCTGGCGGCATGGCCCGAGGCCCTGGCCTTCTTCCAATCCTCGCGAGCCGCGGCGAGCGCCTCGGGATCATCTCCGTCGAATATCAGGACGACGCGCTCGTAGTCCTGCATTGCGTCGGGAATGCGAACTCCGTCGGCGCAGATCCGGACCTGGGCGGCGTTCGGATTATGCGCCTGCGTCGTCAGCACGACCGGGTTTTGCGGGGCATCCGCCTCCAGCGCCGTGACATGCGGGAGGAAGCTTTCATCCGAATAGGTCCAGAGGTGGTCGTCGAGCACGCTCATGCGCTCCTGGCCGCCGACCTGGACGACGACCTTCTGGCCGCGCGTCAGGGCGCGGTCGAGGATCGTCGGCAGGACCTGCTCCAACGGGCGGGACTGCAGATGGAAGAACAGGATCTCGGCCATCGAAGCCTTATATCCTAACGGGTTGCCAGCATTTCCGCAGAAAGCGAATCAGCCTTCGTAGTGATCTGCGACCAGCCTATCGAGCAGGCGCACGCCCCAGCCCGGCCCCCAGGACCGGTTGATCTCGGAATTCGCGGCGGCCATTCCGGTTCCCGCGATGTCGAGATGCGCCCAGGGCGTGTCGTTGACATGGCGCTGCAGGAACTGCGCCGCCGTGATCGAGCCGCCATAGCGGCCGGCCGAGTTCTTCATGTCGGCGAACTTAGAATCGATCATCTTGTCGTAGGCCTTGCCGAGCGGCATGCGCCAGACCGTCTCGCCGGTGGCGATTCCGGCGGCCGTCAGGCGCTCGGAGAGCTCGTCGTTGTTGCTGAACAGGCCGGCATTCTCCTGCGCCAGCGCAACGAGGATCGCGCCGGTCAGCGTCGCCAGATTGATCATGAAGCGCGGTTCGAAGCGCTCCTGCGTGTACCAGAGCACATCCGCCAGGACGAGCCGGCCCTCGGCATCGGTGTTGATGATCTCGATGGTCTGGCCGGAGAGCGAAGTCACGATATCGCCGGGGCGCTGGGCGTTGCCATCGGGCATGTTCTCAACGAGGCCGATCACGCCGACGGCGTTGACCTTGGCCTTGCGGCCGGCCAGCGCCTGCATCAGCCCGACGACGCAGGCCGCGCCCGCCATGTCGCCCTTCATGTCCTCCATCCCGGCGCCGGGCTTCAGCGAGATGCCGCCGGTATCGAAGGTCACGCCCTTGCCGACGAAGGCGACGGGCTTCTCGTCTTTCTTCGCGCCGTTCCAGCGCATGATGGCGACGCGGCTCTCGCGGCGCGAGCCCTGGCCGACGCCGAGCAGCGCGCGCATGCCGATCTTCTTCAGCGCCTTCTCGTCGAGGATCTCGATCTCGACGCCGAGCTTCTCGAGCTTGGCGGCACGATCGGCGAATTCCTCGGGATAGAGGACATTGGGCGGCTCGTTGACGAGCTCGCGCGCCTGGAGGACGCCGGCGGCGATGGCGTCGGCCGTCTTCACGGCCTTCTTCAGCGCCGACGGATCGGCCGTGCGCAGCGTGACCGCCAGCGCCCCGGCCTCGTCCTTGTCCTTGCTCTTCGTCTTGTAGCGGTCGAAGGCATAGGCACGCAGCCTGAGCCCGAGCGCGATATCGGCCGCCTGCTTCGGCTCGATCCGGCCGTCGGGCAACGCGAGAATGAGTTCGGCGCTGCGGCCGGTGCCGAGCCGGCCGGCGATGACGCCGCCCAGCTTGACGAAATCGAGCTTGGCGCGCTCGTCCTCGGGTCCGACGCCGACGACGATCAGGCGCTCGTAGGACGTGCCTTCCGGCGACGGCAGCGTCAGCCCGGCCAGCGCCTTGCCCTTGAAGCGCTCGGCAGCGGCGGCACGGGTCAGGAGGCCTTGAGCGCCCTCGCCCGCCCATTCCTGCGCCGCGCCGGGCACCGTAAGCTTGTCTGATACAAGGATCACGAGGTCCTGCCCCTCGACGGAATCCAGGGCTTTGATCTCGAGCTTCAGGCGCTGCGACATGATCCGCTCACAATCTTGCGAAAATGACAGGGGAAGGACAATTCACGGCAGACGGCAAACGATTCCCGTTTGCGCCCTCGCCGCGCCTATACCATAGGGTGTGTCCGACGAACCACCTCGGAGGGCACCCGCTCTCCAGCTCCGGAACCGACGCGTGCTTCTCAACCGCCTCGATCGCTACATCCTGAAGATCGCGGCGGTGGCGGCGATCGTGCTGCTGCTCGGCCTGACCGGCGTGATCTGGGTCACGCAGGCGCTGCGCGAGGTCGATCTCATCACCGGCAAGGGCCAGACAGTCCTGATCTTCCTGACCGTGACGCTGCTCTCGCTGCCGGCCCTGATCGCCGGCATCGCGCCCGTCGCGCTGTTCATGTCGACGCTCTACACGCTGAACAAGCTCAACGGCGATTCCGAGCTGATCGTGATGAACGCCGCAGGCGTCGCGCCGCAGCGCATCACCCGGCCCTTCATCGTGCTGACGGTCGCGGCCTCGCTGGTCGTCGCCTGGATGACGATCTCGGTGATGCCGGCGAGCTTCCGCATGCTGCGCGACCTGATCACGCTGATCCGCGCCGATTTCGTCGCCAACGTCGTCAAGGAAGGCCAGTTCGTCTCGCTCGATTCCGGGGTGACCTTCCACTATCGCGAGAAGGCCGGCGACTCGCTGGTCGGCATCTTCATGCAGGATCGCCGTGACCCGGCGCAGCCCTCGATCTATCTCGCCGAACGCGGCCGGACGGTCGAGGCCGAGGGCCAGAGCTTCCTGATGCTGGAGAAGGGCACGATCCAGCGCGAGACGAAGAACACCAATACGACGTCGATTATCTCCTTCGAGCGCTATGCCCTGAACCTCTCCGCATTGACCGGCGATTCCAGCGGTGGCCCCGGCGAGGGCGACGGCGACAAGGTGATCTACAAGCCGCGCGAGCGCTCGACCTGGGAGCTCCTCCGGCAGGACCCGAACGAGGCCTATTACAAGATCCAGGAAGGCCGCTTCCGGGCGGAGCTCCACAACCGGCTCTCCTCCCCGCTCTATCCCTTCGCCTTCATGCTGATCGCCTTCGCCGCCATCGGCGAAGCCCGCACGACGCGCCAGGGACGGGCGCTGGCGATCCAGTCGGCGATCATGATCGTGGGCGCGACGCGCATTGCGGCCTATGCGGCCTGGACGGCGAGCGTGCGCTCGCCCTTCGCTGCCGCCCTGCTCTATATCCTGCCGATCACGGCCATCATCCTGGCCACGAGCTTCATCTTCTACGGTGCGCGAATCCAGCCTGTCCTGGCCCGCATCACCGCTCCCCTCTTCATGCCGCTGGTCAATCTGGCGGCCCGTTTCCGGCGCGCCTGATGCTGCTGTTCTCGACTTTCGGGCGCTATCTGACGAAGCGCTTCGCCCGCGCCATCGTCGGGGTGTTCAGCACCTTCTTCTTCCTGATCGGCACGCTCGATTTCGTCGAGCTGATGCGCCGCGCCGGCGATTCCCCGATCGCGACGACGCCGCGCATCGTGCAGCTCGCGCTGTTCCGGGCGCCGGCCGTGGCCGAGCAGATCTTTCCCTTCGCCGCCCTGTTCGGCGGCATGTTCGCGCTTCTCACGCTGAGCCGGAAGCTGGAGCTCGTCGTCGCCCGTTCCGTCGGCGTCTCGGCCTGGCAGTTCCTGCAGCCGGCCGCGGCCGTGGCAGGCATCCTCGGGCTGGTCTCGATCATGATCTACAATCCCGTGGCGGCGGAGCTGAAGCGCAAGGCCACGGCGCTGGAGACACGCCTGTTCGTGCGCTCCGGCGGCAAATCCGGCCTGTCCCAGGAAATCTGGCTGAGACAGCGCAGCGTCGACGGACAAGCGATCATCCGCGCCGCCGGCGCCCTGCCCGACGAGGACGGTCTGTCCCAGGTCGCCTTCTTCATCTTCAATCCGAACGGCAGCTTCAAGGAGCGAATCGACGCCAGGCAGGCCCTGCTGCGCCCCGGCCATTGGGAACTCAGCGACGCGCGCACCACCTCCGCCACGGAAGAGCCACAGAGCTATAAGAGCTACGTGCTCGCAACGACGCTGGAGCCCGAACAGATGCGCCAGAGCTTCACTCCACCCGATGCGGTGGGCTTCTGGTCCATGCCCACGGTCATCGACCGGACGGAGCGCGCCGGGCTCGACACGACGCCTTATAAGCTGCGTTATCAATCGCTTATGGCGCGCCCGCTGCTGCTCATCGCGATGGTGCTGGTGGCAGCATCCGTTTCCTTAAGATTTTTCAGGTTTGGTGGCGTGACCAAACTGGTGGTGGGTGGCGTCGCGGCTGGCTTCGTGCTCTATGTGGCGACACAACTGTCGGAGGAACTCGGATCGTCGGGAATCGTCAATCCGGTCGTCGCGGCGTGGTTGCCTGCAGCATTGGGGGCAATGCTGGGAGCACTCGCCCTCCTCCATCAGGAAGATGGGTGAAACGTACTGTGCCTATGGTTAATTTCGAGTTTACGAGATGGGGCCAGGAGTGAACCGGTTTGCGCGCTTTGCTGCGGCGACGGCTCTCGCCTCCAGCCTGGCTTATCTGTTGGCTGGGCCGGCCTATGCCCAGAATCGGGCGGCCGGCGCGCCCGCCAAGCCCGCGGCTGCGGCGCCTGCGAAACCGCAGGACCGCATGGTCGTCGACGCGCGCGAACTCGTCTACGATAACGATAAGAAGACAGTCGCGGCCGTCGGCGACGTCCAGATCCTGTATCAGGGCCGCACGATCGAGGCCGATCGCGTCATCTACGATCAGGCCAACAAGCGCGTCACCGCCATCGGCAACGCCCGGATCATCGAATCCAACGGCACGGTAATCACCGGCGACAAGTTCAACCTGACCGACGATTTCCGCGACGGCTTCATGGACTCGCTGCGCGTCGTGAACCCGGACAAGACCCGCTTCTCGGCGCCCCGCGCCGAGCGGACGGATGGCGAGACCTTCGTCTTCGAAAAGGGCATCTACACAGCCTGCGAGCCCTGCAAGGACAACCCGGAACGGCCGCCGCTCTGGCAGGTTCGCGCTGCGCGGATCATCCACAAGAAGTCCGAGCAGACGATCTATTACGAGGATGCGCGCGTCGAGTTCGCCGGCATCCCGATGGCCTATATCCCGTATATGTCGGGTCCGGATTCGACGGTGAAGCGCAAGTCCGGCTTCCTGTCGCCGCGCTTCATCAACACCGCGGCGCTCGGGTACGGCGTCGGCCTGCCCTATTTCCTCAACCTGGCGCCGAATTACGACCTGACGCTGACGCCGACCTATCTCAGCCGCCAGGGTTTCCTGGGGCAAGTGGAATGGCGCCATCGGCTATTGACCGGGTCCTATGCGATCCGGGCCTCCGGCATCTTCCAGCAGGACAAGGACGCCTATCTGCCGAGCCCGCTCGGTCCGCGCGACAACGAGTTCCGCGGCTCCGTCGAAACCAACGGCAAGTTCTTCATCAATCCGCGCTGGTCGGTCGGCTGGAACGCCTCGATGTCGACGGATCGCTGGTTCTACAAGAACTACCGCATTCGCAACGAGAGCCTCAGCGCCACCACCTATCTGCAGGAATCGATCTCGACGGCCTATCTGAACGGCCAGAGCGAGAGCGCCTGGTTCGACCTGCGCGGCTATTATTTCCAGCCCCTGAACTATCAGGACTGGCAGAAGCAGCAGCCCGTCGTCCTGCCGGTGCTCGACTACGACAAGCGCGTGAACAAGCCGTCCTTCCTCGGCGGCGAACTCTCCTTCACGGCCAACGTCACGAGCCTGACGCGCGACACCGCCGCCTTTACCGAGCTGCCGCAGCAGAAGAGCTATCTGATCACGACGCCGAGCTATTCGCTCTATGATGGCTGCGCCATCTACGACAAGAACCACTGCCTGGTTCGTGGGCTTGCCGGCAATGTCTCGCGCGCCACGGCCCAGGTCTCGTGGCGGCGCAACTTCATCGATCCGCTTGGGCAGATGTGGACGCCCTATGCCTCGGTGCGCGCCGATGTTTTCTCGGTCAACCCGAATACCAGCGGCGTGATCAACTCGCGGGTTTCGACCATCGCCGATACCTCGGACGAAGTGTTCGGCCGGGTGATGCCGGCGATCGGGCTGATGTATCGCTACCCGTTCGTTGCCAAGACAGACTGGGGCACCCATATCATCGAGCCGGTGGCGCAGATCGTCGCGCGCCCGAACGAGACGAACAGCCTGCGCGTCGCCAACGAGGACGCGCAGAGCCTCGTCTTCGACGCCAACAACCTGTTCGAGTGGAGCGGCAAGTTCTCCGGCTTCGATCGCGTCGAGGGCGGAACCCGCGCGAATGTCGGCGCGCTCTATACCGGGCGCTTCGGCCAGGAAGCCTTCGCCAACCTGCTGCTTGGTCAATCCTACCAGCTCGCCGGGCGCAATTCCTTCGCCAGCGGCGACCTGCTCAATACCGGCCTGAATTCCGGCCTCGAGACGCGCAACTCCGATTATGTCGCCCGCGCCCAGCTCTCGCCGTTCAAGGGCTTCTTCCTGACCGGCGCGACGCGCCTCAATGCGACGACATTCGAAGCCCAGCGGATCGACGCCGCCGCGACCTATTCAAACAGCATCGTCACGGCTTCGGTCGGCTATGGCCGCTACGAGCCGCAACCTGATCTCGGCATCTCCCGCCGGCGCGAGGGTCTTTCGCTCAACGGCTCGCTCAAGGTCGCCGAGAACTGGCGCCTGCGCGCCGGCGTGCTGTTCGATCTCGACAAGTACAAATACGATCGCGAGCTCTATCGGACCGCGTATGCAGCCTATCTGGCGGCTCCTGCGGTGTCCGCGATGCCGGTCTATCCGAATACCGGGCCGTTCCAGACCGCATCGACCTCGTTCGGCATCAACTACACCGACGAATGCACGGTCTTCGACGTCAGCTATTCGCAGAGCTATGCCGACCGCCAGGCCGGATCGACGAAAGATACGCGCACGGTCATGTTCCGCCTCGAGCTGCGCACGCTGGGCGAGATCAGCTACTCGCAGAACCTCGGCTCAGGCTCGTCGAGCGACGGCGTCAGCTCCAACTAGCCGCCAACGCAGCCCGCCGCGGCGGGCTGCTTCCTCCTTCGGAGCGCGGAGTTCGTCTTGCCGGCCAAGCCGCTCGCATTGACACAGGGCGATCCGGCCGGAATCGGGCCGGAATTGACGCTGCGCGCCTGGCTGGAGCGCCGCGAGCGCGCTCTCCCCGCCTTCGCCTGGATCGGCGATCCCGATCACCTTTCCGCCATCGCCGGCCGCCTTGGCTGGACGGTGCCCCTGCGCACCTGCGGCTGGAACGAGGCCTGCACCGTCTTCGCCGATGCGCTGCCTGTCATTCCGCTCGAAGCCGGATCCGGCGCCGCCATTCCGGGCAAGCCCGATCCTGCGACGGCGGCAGGCACGATCAAGTCCATCGACCGCGCGGTCGAGGCCGTCCGCAACGGCATGGCTGCGGCCGTCGTCACCAATCCGATCGCGAAATCCGTCCTTTACGGCGCAGGCTTCAAGCATCCCGGCCATACCGAATATCTCGCTCATCTGGCCGCCCAAGGCGGCGTCGAGCCCCGGCCGGTGATGATGATCTGGAGCGAGGAGCTCGCCGTGGTCCCGGTCACGATCCACGAACCGCTGCGGCGCGTGCCGGACCTGCTGACCACCGAGTTGATCGTCGAGACGGGCCGCATCGTCGCGGCCGGGCTGCGCAGCCGCTTCGGCATCGCCCAGCCTCGGCTGGCGATCAGCGGGCTCAACCCGCATGCCGGGGAGAACGGCACGATGGGCCAGGAAGACGCCACCGTCGTCGCGCCGGCCGTCGCCCAATTGCAGGCCGAGGGCATCGACGCGCGTGGCCCCTATCCCGCCGACACGATGTTCCATGCCCGGGCGCGCACCGGCTATGATGCCGCGCTGGCGATGTATCACGACCAGGCCCTGATCCCGATCAAGACCATCGCCTTCGACGAGGGCGTCAACGTCACGCTCGGCCTGCCTTTCATCCGCACCTCGCCGGACCATGGCACGGCCTTCGACATTGCCGGCAAAGGCATCGCGCGGCCGGACAGCCTGTGCGCTGCCCTGAAGCTCGCCGCCCGGATGGCCGAACACGCGCCTGCGGATGCCGCGGCATGAGCCAGATCGACGACCTGCCACCGCTGCGCGACGTGGTGGAACGCCATGGCTTGATGGCGCAGAAGGCGCTCGGGCAGAACTTCCTGTTCGACCTCAACCTGACGAGCCGGATCGCACGCTCGGCCGGGCCTCTCGAAGGCCAGACGGTGGTCGAGATCGGCCCCGGCCCCGGCGGGTTGACGCGGGCGCTGCTCGCCAATGGCGCCGGGCGCGTCATCGCGATCGAGCGAGACCGGCGCTGCCTGCCGGCGCTGGCCGAGATTGCGGCGCATTACCCAGGCCGGCTGGAGGTGATCGACGGCGATGCGCTGGCGGTCGACCTGACGCCCCATCTCGGCGGCGGCCGGGCGCGGATCGTCGCCAACCTGCCCTATAATATCGGCACGCCACTGCTGGTCGGCTGGCTCAGTCTGGAGCCCTGGCCGTCATGGTGGGATTCGCTGACCTTGATGTTTCAGCGCGAGGTCGCCGAGCGCATCGTCGCGACGCCGGACGAGCGCGCCGATTACGGCCGGCTCGCCGTGCTCTCGAACTGGCGCTGCGAAACGAAGATCCTGTTCGACGTGCCGCGCAGCGCCTTCGTGCCGCCGCCGAAGATCACCTCGTCGATCGTCCAGTTGATCCCGCGCGCAGAGCCGGAGCCCTGCGACCGGCGCCTGCTGGAGCGGGTGACGCTCGCCGCCTTCGGCCAGCGCCGCAAGATGTTGCGGCAGAGCCTGAAAGCCGTTCTGTCGGACCCGGCCCCGCTCATCGCGGCTGCGGGCCTGGCCGAGACGGCGCGCGCCGAGGAGATCCCGGTTTCAGGCTTCGTCAGGCTGGCGAACGCGCTGGCCGCGCAACGCTGATCAGGGCAGTTGTTCGGCCAGGAGCTGGTCGACGAAATCGTTGAGGCCCACGGCACGGCTGCGCTTCAGGCGCTCGGCCGTCAGGATCGCCTTGATCTGCTCGTATGCCGTTTGCAGATCGTGGTTGACGATGACGTAGTCGTACTGACTCCAGCGCGCGATCTCGTCGCGAGCATTGGCGAGGCGCTTGACGATGACATCCTCTGCATCCTCGGCGCGGCGGATCAGTCGCGAGCGCAGCTCCGCCATCGAGGGCGGCAGGATGAAGATGGTGACGACGTCGGCGCGCGCCTTCTTGACGATCTGCTGGGTGCCCTGCCAGTCGATATCGAAGAGCACGTCGCGCCCGGCCGCAAGCGAAGCCTCGACCTCCTTACGCGGCGTGCCGTAGCCGTTGCCGTGAACCTCAGCCCATTCCAGCAGGTCATTATGCTGGCGCATGGTGTCGAAGGTCGTCCGGTCGATGAAGCGGTAATGCACGCCCTCGATCTCAGAGGGGCGCTTGGCGCGGGTCGTCACCGAGATCGAGAGATCGAGATTGTTCTCGCTCTTGAGGTTGCGGGTCAGCGTCGTCTTGCCCGCGCCGGAGGGCGAGGACAGGATCAGCATGAGGCCCCGGCGGGCCGGGTGAAGGGTCTCGGCAGCCATCCGGCTCACTCCACGTTCTGGACCTGCTCGCGCATCTGGTCGACGACCGTGCGCAGTTCCAGCCCGATGCGCGACAGGCCGGGATCATTGGCCTTGGCGCAGAGCGTCGACGCCTCGCGGCCGAATTCCTGCGACAGGAAGTCGAGCTTGCGGCCGATCGGCCCGCCCTTGGCGAGAAGCTCGCGCAAGGCCGCGACATGGGCCTGCAGGCGGTCGATCTCCTCGCGGATATCGGCGCGCACAGCGATCAGCGCCGCCTCCTGGTGAAGGCGCTGCGGATCGAAGCCGTTATTCGCCCCCAGAAGCGCCTCGACCTGTGCCGCGATCCGGGCGCGGATCGCCTCGCTGCTGCGGGCGGGATGATGCTCCGCCTCGCCGGCGAGCCGGGCGATGGTTTCGAGATGACCGAGAACGATGGTTTCGAGCGCGCGGCCTTCGGCGGCGCGCGCTTCCTTCAAGGCAGCGGTGACGGCGTCGAGACCGGCAAGAGCCGGCGCCTCGACCGCGCCCAGCACGTCCTGTGCCTCGTCGGCGTATTCGACCACGCCGCGGATGCCGAGCAGGCCGTCATAGGAAGGCGGGTTGATGCCGGCGGCTGGCGGCAGCCTCTCGACAGCCTCAAGCAGCGCAGCCAAGACCGCCTCGTTGACGCGCGGGCGGGGCGGGCCGGCATCGCTGGTGACGGCGAGATTGACGTGGAGCGTCCCGCGCGAGAAGGCGGCGCCCAGCTTCTTGCGGGCGGCCTCGGCGAGAACCTCGAAACCGGGCGGGACACGCACCCGCAGATCGAGCCCGCGCCCGTTGACGCTGCGGATTTCCCAGGCCCAGCCATGGACCCCGGCCGTCCCGGCCGCACGGGCGAAGCCCGTCATGCTTTCGATGGCCATCGCCCCTGCCGCCTTCGTTTCGGATTGGGCGGGACCGTAGTGGCGCGCATCCGCGACAGCAAGCGGCCCAGCACGGGAAAATGGGGATTGCGAGCCTTCGGGTCCGCCGATTTCCGACCAGACGGACCGTCATCCCGGATGCAGCGAAACGCAGATCCGGGATCGATCGTAGAGCGGCGAGCCTTACGATGGATCCCGGGTCAAGCCCGGGATGACGCGGTTCAGGAGAGAAACCAGCACGCCCCGTGCCGGCAGCTCAGGGCTTGAGCTGCGGCACCTGCTTCGGCGAGTTCAGGTCGAAGCTCTTGTTGAGCAGCGGGTCCCGCGGCGTGCCTTCGGACGCGTCGAAAGCGCGAGCCCGGGTACCCGGCACGGCGCCCGTCGGCTGAGCGATAGGCATGCCCCCCGTGCCGTTATTGTCGGCAGCGGGCTGGGTCGTTGCCGGGGCCTCAGTGCGGTTGTCGGGGCCGGCCGGGGGCTCGACCTTGTCGACGGAATCCGCCGGCGGCTTGCCGCCCTGCTGCTGGCTGCGGGTCGTCTCGATCTGGCGCCAGCGCCCGACATTGCGGTTGTGCTGGTCCAGCGTCTCGGCGAAGGCATGGCCGCCGCTGCCGTCGGCAACGAAATAGAGGTCCTTGGTCCGCGAGTGGTTGACCACCGCTTCCATGGCGGCGCGGCCGGGATTGGCGATCGGCCCCGGCGGCAGGCCTGTGATCACATAGGTGTTGTAGGGCGTCGGCCGCGTGATCTCGTCGCGCTGGATCGGCCGGCCAAGCGTGCCCTTTCCGCCGGCGATGCCGTAGACGATCGTCGGGTCGGATTGCAGCTTCATCTTCTGATTCAACCGGTTGATGAAGACGCCGGCGACGCGGGGGCGCTCGTCGGCCCGGCCGGTCTCCTTCTCGACGATCGAGGCGAGGATAACGAGTTCCTGCGGCGTCTTGATCGGCAGGTCGGCCGGCTTGCGCGCCCAGATCCGCTCGAGGATCACGGCCTGATCGCGCGCCATGCGGTCGATGATCGCCTTGCGCGAGAAGCCGCGCGGGAAACGATAGGTGTCCGGCAGGATCGAGCCTTCCTTCGGCACCTGCGCGATCTCACCGGTCAGGAGATCGTTGTTGCGCAGGCGCTCGACGATCTGCTCGCTGGTCAGGCCCTCGGGAATGGTGATCGAATGCTCGACCACCTTGCCGCTGGAGATGATGCCGAGGATTTCTTGCGGGCTGACGCGGGCCTTGAACAGGTATTCGCCGGCCTGGAGCTTGTGCCAGTCGCCGCCCATGATCGCTGCGACGCGGAAGCTCAGCGGATGCTCGATCAGACCCTCGCGCTGCAGCAGCTCGGCGATCTCGGTGAGCCCGCTCTCCTTCGGGATGATCAGGACGCGATCGCTGGCCAGCGGCCCCGGCGCCTTGCTTTGGTTCGAAACGACCGCGATGCCCGCGCCGACCACGCCGGCGCCGACGAGCGCGATGGTGAACAACCCGCTCAGCATCGAGAGGAAGGGGCTGCGACGGCGGCGGCGGACCTTGGGCGGCGGCGCCGGCGGCGCTACGGGCTTGAGGGCCTCGCTCGGACTCTTCGGGGCGACGCGGGGCGTATCATTCACGATCAAGACGCTCGCAGCACGGGGTAGATGATTTCGGCACGGTGCAAACTGGACCGTGCCTGCCGGAGTGGGCAATCGGCCGCACCCAACCGGGGCAGCCGCATTAGAGCCGGTTTCCGCGCGACTGTGAACGCGGAATCACGCATTCTGCCGCAACCGGCCCAAACTCTACCCAAGATTATGGCGAAACGGCGCTATTCCCAACCGCTCACTGATCCGGCCGATAGCGCCGCATCACCAACGAGGCATTGGTGCCGCCGAAGCCGAAGGAATTCGACAGGGCATAGTCGATCTCGCGCTTGCGGGCGACATGCGGCACCAGGTCGATCTCGGTCTCGACCGAAGGATTGTCGAGATTGATCGTCGGCGGTGCGACCTGGTCGCGGATCGCGAGCACGGTGAAGATCGCCTCGATCGCACCGGCAGCGCCGAGCAGATGGCCGGTCGCCGACTTGGTCGAGGACATGGACGGGCGCTTGGGCGCATTGGCCAGCAGGCGCTCGACGGCACGCAATTCGATCTCGTCGCCGAGCGGCGTCGAGGTGCCGTGGGCGTTGATGTAATCGAGGTCGGCCGCGGTGATGCCGGCGCGGTCCAGCGCGGCCTGCATGCAGCGATAGGCGCCGTCGCCATCCTCGGAGGGCGAGGTGATGTGATAGGCGTCGCCCGACATGCCGTAGCCGACGACCTCGGCATAGATCTTCGCGCCGCGGGCCAGCGCGTGATCGAGCTCCTCGAGCACGACGACGCCGGCGCCTTCGCCCATCACGAAGCCGTCGCGGTCCTTGTCATAGGGGCGCGAAGCCTTCTCGGGCGTATCGTTGAAACCGGTCGAAAGCGCGCGGCAGGCACAGAAGCCGGCGATGCCGATGCGGTTGATCGCCGATTCGGCTCCGCCCGCGACCATGACCTCGGCATCACCGAGCGCGATCATGCGGGCGGCGTCGCCGACGGCATGCGCGCCGGTCGAACAAGCGGTCACGACGGCATGGTTCGGGCCTTTCAGCCCGTGCTCGATCGAGACGTAGCCCGCCGCCAGATTGCTCAGGCGGCCGGGAATGAAGAAGGGCGAGAGGCGACGCGGGCCGCGCTCCTTGAGCAGGAGCGAGGCCTCGTAGATGCCGCCGAGACCACCGATGCCGGAGCCGATGGCGACGCCGGTGCGGGTCTGGTCCTCGTAGCTCTCCGGCTTCCAGCCGGCGTCCTGCAACGCCTGCGTGGCCGCCGCCATGGCGAAGACGATGAAATCGTCGACCTTGCGCTGCTCCTTCGGCTCCATCCAGTCGTCGGGATTGAAGGTCCCGTCGCTGCCGTCACCCCGCGGGATGTTGCAGGCGATCCGCGCCGGCAGGTCGCTGGCGTCGAAACTGGTGATGGGGCCGGCGCCGCTGGCACCAGCCAGAAGCCGCGACCAGGTCGGCTCGACGCCGCATGCAAGCGGCGTCACCATGCCGAGACCGGTCACGACGACACGCCGCATCGGATAACTGCGAGAAGCCATGGCTCTTTCTGCGTCGATCAGCCTGCAGGCTGATCAGGCGCTCTTCGCGGAGAGGAACTTGACGGCATCGCCGACCGTCACGATCGTCTCGGCCGCATCGTCCGGGATCTCGACGCCGAACTCTTCCTCGAAGGCCATCACGAGCTCGACGGTGTCGAGGCTGTCCGCGCCCAGGTCCTCGATGAAGTTGGCGCCGTCGACGACCTTGTCGGCCTCGACGCCGAGGTGCTCGACCACGATCTTCTTCACGCGCTCGGCAACATCGCTCATGGGTCTCTTCCTTAGACTTAGAAACTGAAAACGCATCGCAGGGTGCGACGCGGTGGGGGATCTCATTCCGAGCCGCCGCGCCACCTGACGATGTCCGCGATCCGGAAAGCTCGAAGCCTGCACAAACGCAACAACCGAGGTTTCGTCAAGTCCCCTCGGATCGCCCAGCGGCAGCGCGACGGGGCTAGTTAACACACCCTTTACGAGCTGGCGAGTGCACTGCAACCTTATCAAAACCGATCTAGAATAGGCGCTAACCCACCTAGATCATTGCCATTCCGCCGTTGACGTGCAGGGTCTGCCCGGTCACGTAGCCGGCTTCCGCGCTGGCGAGAAAGGCGACGGCCGCCGCCACATCCTTGCCCTCGCCCAGCCGGCCCATCGGCACGTCGGAGAGGATGCCCTCGCGCTGCTTGTCGTTGAGGGCCTGCGTCATTGGCGACTCGATGAAGCCGGGCGCGACCACATTGACGGTGATGTTGCGGCTCGCGACCTCGGCGGCGAGCGCCTTCGACATGCCGATCAAGCCGGCCTTCGCGGCGGCATAATTGCCCTGGCCGGGATTGCCCATCGTGCCGACGACAGAGCCGATCGCGACGATTCGACCGTAGCGGCGGCGCATCATCGACTTGACGGCGGCGCGCGACAGGCGGAAGGCGGCCGTCAGGTTGACCGCCAGCACGCTGTCCCAGTCCTCGTCCTTGAGGCGCATGAACAGGTTGTCGCGAGTGATGCCGGCATTGTTGACGAGGATATCGAGCCCGCCGAGCTTCTCCTCAGCGGTCGGCACCAGCGCCTCGACCGAATCCTTGTCGGAGAGATTGCAGGGCGCGATCACGACGCGCTCTCCGAGCTCGGCCGCCAGGGCCTCCAGCGCTTCGGCGCGCGTGCCAGAAATCGCGACGCTGGCGCCCTGCGCATGAAGCGTCCGGGCGATGGCCCCGCCGAGGCCGCCGGTCGCGCCGGTGACCAGGGCCTTGCGGCCGGTCAGATCAAACATGTTCGCTCCCCTTGTTCGGCATCCTGCCGCTGCAGCCCATCCTGGGTTCTGCCTTATTATGCGTTACGGGCTTTCCAGGCCGCGATATCCTCGGCCGTGCCGATCGAGACCGGCGCCGCGCCTGCGACGATACGCTTGACGAGACCGGCCAGCACCTTGCCGCTGCCCGCCTCGACGAAATCGGTGACACCGGCGGCCGCCATCGCCTGCACGCATTCGCGCCAGCGCACGGTGCCGGTGACCTGGGCGACGAGCGAGGCCCGGATCGCGTCCGGATCGCTCAGCGGCGCGGCGCCGACATTGGCGACGACCGGCACGACCGGGGCCTGCATCGCAACCTTTGCCAGAGCCTCGCGCATCGCATCGGCGGCCGGCTGCATCAGAGCGCAATGGAAGGGCGCGGAGACCGGCAGCAGCATGGCGCGCTTGACGCCACGCTCGCCAGCCAGCGCGATGGCGCGCTCGATCGCGGCCTTGGCGCCGGAGAGCACGACCTGGCCGCCGCCATTGTCGTTGGCGGCTTCGCAGACTTGGCCCTGGGCCGCGGCCGTCGCGATCTCGCGGGCGAGATCGAGCTCGGCACCGAGCAGAGCCGCCATCGCGCCCTGCCCCGCCGGCACGGCCTTCTGCATGGCGTCGCCGCGGATGCGCAGCAGGCGGGCGGCGTCGCCGATCGAGAAGGTCCCGGCCGCGGCCAGCGCCGAATATTCGCCGAGCGAATGGCCGGCGACGAAGGCGGCGTCGCGCTTCAGGTCGAGCCCGGCTTCGCTCTCAAGCACGCGCACGACCGCGAGGCTGACCGCCATCAGGGCCGGCTGGGCATTGGCCGTCAGGGTCAGCTCCTCGGAAGGGCCTTCCCACATCACGGCCGAGAGCTTCTGCGACAGAGCCGCGTCGACCTCGTCGAAGACCGCCTTCGCGACAGGGAAGTTGTCGGCCAGGCTCTTGCCCATGCCGACCGCCTGAGAGCCCTGCCCCGGAAAGATGAACGCTGTGGTCATGCTGTGAACGTCCCGGTCTTCATTATCAGTCATTCGTCTTATATGACGCGGCTGTCACATCGCTTGCGCCGCCAAGTCAAGCGCGGCGCCCGAATTTTCCGCTCCCGGAGTGGTGTTTTCCGGCAGATTCCGGTTGCCATGGCGCGTCGGACACTGTAACGACCGCCTCCTGCTTGTTCGGCCGGAGGCTGAACGGATGGCGCATGTCCGCAAGGATCGGCGCAGGCTCGTTTCCCGAACCGTCATCCCGTGTCTCCGCCTTCGATGAAATCCTGTCGGGCCTTATCCAGGGCTCGGAGGGCTCCGCGCCGGGCGAAGCAGGGTGAAACAAGGAAGGCCACATATGGCATTGTACGAGCATGTGCTGCTCGCGCGGCAGGATGTCAGCGCGCAGCAGGTCGAAACCCTCGTCGAGCAGTTCAAGGGCGTGATCGAAGCGAATGGCGGCGCCATCCGCAAGGTCGAGTACTGGGGCGTCAAGTCCCTGGGCTACCGCATCAAGAAGAACCGCAAGGCTCACTACACGCTGCTGAACATCGAGGCTCCCTCCGCCGCCGTGCTGGAGATGGAGCGCCAGATGCGCATCAACGAGGACATCCTGCGCTTCATGACCGTCAAGGTCGAGGAGCTCGAGGAAGGTCCGTCGGCCATGCTGCAGAAGCGTGACCGCGAGGACCGTCCTGAGCGTGGCGGCGACCGTTTCGAGCGCGGCCCGCGCCGTGACCGCCCGCGTCGTGACGACGAAGCGACCGAAACCGTCGAAGCGGAGGCCTGAGAATGTCGACTGCATCCGCTGGCGCCCGTCGCCCCTTCTTCCGCCGCCGCAAGTCCTGCCCCTTCTCGGGCGAAGGCGCCCCGAAGATCGACTACAAGGACGTGCGTCTGCTCTCGCGCTACATCTCCGAGCGCGGCAAGATCGTTCCGTCCCGCATCACGGCGGTCTCCGCCAAGAAGCAGCGCGAGCTCGCCCAGGCGATCAAGCGCGCCCGCTTCCTCGGCCTGCTGCCCTACGTCATCCGCTGATCCGTTCCTTCGGATCCGGCAGACACTAAAGTCCGGAGGCGCTTCCCGCGCCTCCGGTTCTCGCTTTCAAGATCAACCAGTCGCCCGGCGGTGAAACTCCATCGGGTTCGTTGAGGCCAAGAGCCTCTCACCCTGCCGGACCAGGAGGTCACGAGCAGCGGGACAGCAGGACGGACTTAATGATTCCGATTGTCGGCATCGGCGCGGGCCTCGTTTCGGCCCTGCTCTTCTCAGTGGTGATCACCGGATCGCCGCTGGCCGCCCTGCTGTATTCGGCCGCTCCTCTCCCGATCTTCATCGCATCGCTGGGTTGGAACCACCGCTCCGGGCTGTTCGCCACGGCTGCCGGTGCGCTCGCCGTCGCGGTTGCGCTCGCTCCGACCGGCGGCATCGCCTTTGCCTTGATCATCGGCCTGCCGGCCTGGTGGATCGCCTATCTCGCCCTGTTGGCCCGCGCCAACGCTCAGGGCCAGGTCGAGTGGTACCCGCTCGGCAACCTGCTGCTCTGGATCGCAGCAACCGCCGCGCTCGCCACCGTCGGCAGCGCACTGGTGATGACCACCGATTACGAGACCTACCGCTCGGTGATCGCGCGCATGATCGAGAACCTGCTGAGCGAGATGGTGCGCGGCAAGCTGATCGCCCTACCCGCGGACGTCCAGGTCAAGGATCTCGCCCAGAGCCTGGCGCCTGCCGTGCCGCTCGGCATCGGTGCCTCCTTCGTCACCACCATCACGGCCAATCTCTGGCTCGCGGCCCGCACCGTGAAGATGTCGAGCCGCCTGCCGCGGCCCTGGCCCTTCATTCCGTCGACGACGCTGCCCCGGCAGGCGCTGCTGCTGCTCGTCGTGGCCGGTTTCGTCGCGACGATGGGCGGCTTCATCGGTGTCGCCGCCATGGCCTTCGCCGGCGCGCTGCTCGCCGCCTTCATGTTCAGCGGGCTCGCCACGCTGCACGACATCTCGCGCGGCCGCGCCTGGCGGCTGCCGATGCTGATCTCGATCTATGTCGCCCTCATCGTGATGCAGGCGGTGCTGACGCCGCTGCTGGCGATCGCGGGCGTCATCGACACGCTTCTCGGCCTGCGCAAGCACGCCGCGCTGCCGCCTCCGCCTAACCGTTCCTGACAACCTCGTCTCAAAGACAGAACAAGGAGAAGACCCATGGAAGTGATCCTGCTCGAACGCGTCGCCAAGCTCGGCCAGATGGGCGACATCGTGAAGGTGCGCGACGGCTTCGGCCGCAACTACCTGCTCGCCCGCGGCAAGGCGCTGCGCGCCACCGAGGACAACAAGAAGCGCTTCGAGAGCCAGAAGCTCGAGCTCGAGACCCGCAACCTCGAGCTGAAGTCCGAGGCCGATGCCGTCGCCGAGCGCCTGAACGGCCAGAGCGTCACCATCCTGCGCCAGTCGGGCGAGTCCGGCGTGCTCTACGGCTCGGTCTCGACCCGCGACATCGCCGAGGCCCTGACCAAGGACGGCTTCAACGTCTCGCGCGGCCAGGTGACGCTGAACACCCCGATCAAGACGCTCGGCCTGCACACCGTCCCGGTCGTGCTGCACCCGGAAGTCGCGGTCACCATCTCCGTCAACGTCGCCCGTTCGGCTGAAGAGGCCGAGCGCCAGGCCGCCGGCGAGAACGTCACGGCCCAGGAGAAGTTCGATCTCGACGACCTCGGCCTTGAGGTCGGCGCGGCGCTGGCCGAGGCCGGCGACAACGACGATCGCTGAGCCTTATCGCTCCCGATCCGAGTCAAGGGCGCCGTGGCAACACGGCGCCCTTTTCGTCTGCGCCTGTGAACTGCGTGAATTGACGATCAACATGCTGGCGGAAGCTGTCGGAGTGCTAAACTAGCTTCATCCCGACTCAGTTGCCGCCATGCGTTCCGCTTCCCGCGCGGTCCGAATGCCGGCTTGAAAATGTAAGTAAGAGCTTACTTACCAAGGCAGCCATGGCCCCCGTCACCGCCCTCGTCGCCCGCCTCGACAACCGCGAGGCCGAATTCCGCGTCCAACCTCACAATATCGAGGCGGAGCAGGCATTGCTGGGCGCGATCCTGGTCAATAACGACGCGTTCTACCGCGTCTCCGACTTCCTGCTGCCGGACCATTTCTTCGAGCCGATTCACCAGCGCGTCTACGAACTCGTGTCGAGCATGATCCGGGCCGGCAAGATCGCGACGCCGATCACGCTCAAGACCTTCGTCAACGATCTCGACCTCGGCGACATCACGCCGAGCCAATATCTCGCCCGCCTTGCGGCGGAGGCGACGACCGTCATCAACGCCGCCGATTACGGCCGCACGATCTACGATCTCGCGGTGCGCCGGCAGCTCATCGGCGTCGGCGAGGACCTGGTCAACGTCGCCTATGACGCGCCGGTCGAGATGGCGCCACGCGAGCAGATCGAGGATGCCGAGCGCAAGCTCTACGAGCTCGCCGAAAAGGGCCGCTACGAGGGCGGCTTCCAGAAATTCGACGGTGCGCTGCGCCTCGCCATCGACATGGCGGCAAGCGCCTATCAGCGCGCCGGTGGCCTCTCCGGCATCTCGACCGGCCTGCGCGACGTCGACCAGCGCATGGGCGGCCTGCAGCGCTCCGACCTGCTCGTGCTCGCCGGGCGCCCCGCCATGGGCAAGACTTCGCTGGCCACCAACATCGCCTTCAACATCGCCAAGGCCTGGCGCGGCGAGCGGCAGGAGGACGGCTCGATCAAGTCGGTCGACGGCGGGATCGTCGGCTTCTTCTCGCTGGAAATGTCGGCCGACCAGCTCGCGACTCGTATCGTCGCCGAGCAGTCCAGCATCTCCTCCTACAAGATCAGGCAGGGCCGTATCACCGAGGCCGATTTCGCCCGGCTGACCGATGTCGCCGCCCAGATCGAGAAGCTGCCGCTCTATATCGACCAGACCGGCGGCATCTCGATCGCGCAGTTGATGGCGCGCGCGCGCCGCCTGAAGCGCCAGAAGGGGCTCGACGTCCTGTTCATCGACTACCTGCAACTCCTCTCCGGCTCGTCCAAGAACAGCCAGAACCGCGTGCAGGAATTGACCGAGATCACGACCAGCCTGAAGGCGCTGGCCAAGGAGCTCAACGTCCCGATCATCGCGCTCTCGCAGCTCTCGCGTCAGGTCGAGAATCGCGACGACAAGCGCCCGCAGCTCTCGGACCTGCGCGAATCCGGCTCGATCGAGCAGGACGCCGACGTGGTGATGTTCGTCTACCGCGAGGAATACTACCTCAAGGGCAAGGAGCCCCGGCCGGGCACCGAAGAGCACAACAAATGGCAGATCGAGATGGAGGCCATGCACGGCGTCGCCGAGCTGATCATCGGCAAGCAGCGCCACGGCCCGACCGGCGCGGTGGCCTTGCAGTTCGACGCGGATGTGACACGCTTCTCCGACCGCGCCGATGAGATGCGCCTGCCGGACCGTGAATGATGCCTGACGACCTGCCTGATGCCGCCGCCTTCGGCGCGACGCTCACCATCGATCTCGACGCGCTGGTCTCGAACTGGCGCCTGCTCGGCAAGCGGGCCGGGGCCGAGGCCGGCGCGGTGGTCAAGGCCGACGCCTACGGCATCGGCATCGAGCCGGCCGTGACGGCACTGGCCAAGGCCGGCTGCAAGAGCTTCTTCGTGGCGCATGTCTCCGAGGCCATCCGCGCCCGCAAGGTCGCGCCGGACGCCACGGTCTATGTGCTGAACGGCTTGCTGCCCGGTGCCGCCGAGACCTTCGCGGCGCATGGGCTTTCGCCCGTGCTGGGCTCGCATGAGGAATTGCTGGAATGGGCCTCCTTCCGGCAGACCGGCGCGCAGGTCCGGCCGGCGGCTTTGCATGTCGATACCGCGATGAACCGGCTCGGGCTCTGGCCAGGCGAGGGTCTCAACCTCGCCCGCGAGCGCTCGGGCGTGATCGCGGCGGCGGGGATCGGACTGCTGATGAGCCATTTCGCCTCCTCCGAAGTCGAGACCGATCCGGCCAATGCCCGCCAGATCGCCGCCTTCGCCGAGATCGCGGCCGCCCTGCCGGAGCTGCCGGCCTCGCTCAAGAATTCGTCGGGCCATTTCCTCAAGGACTGCCCGTCCTACCAGCTCACCCGGCCGGGCTATGCGCTCTATGGCGGCAACCCGACGCCCGGACAGCCGAATCCGATGAAGCCGGTCGTCGGGCTCGAAGCGACGATCATCCAGACCCGCGAGGTCGAGGACGGCACGCAGGTCGGCTATAACGGGCGCTGGACCGCCAAGGGCAAGCGCAGGCTCGCGACGATCTGCCTCGGCTATGCCGACGGGTATCCGCGCAACGGCAGTTGGACCGACACGGTCACCGGTGGCTCGGCGCTCGTCGACGGCGTCTCCTGTCCCTTCGTCGGCTCGGTCTCGATGGACCTGATCATCATCGACGTGACCGATGCTCCCGCCGACGCCGCCAAGCGCGGCGCGAGCGTGACGCTGATCGGCGGCCCGCTCGACCTGGAGACCGTCGGCGGCGGCGCCAAGACGATCGGCTACGAGATCCTGACCAGCCTCGGACGTCGCTATCACCGGCGGTATGTGGGGCTGTGAGCGCGTGACAGCCGCCTCCGTCTTTCCGGGGCATCGCGCAGCGATGAGCCCGGAACCCAGAACCGACGCGGGAACTCGTCCCCGCGCCGCCACTGCCGCCCGTTCTGAAGCCGCATCGATTCTGGGTTCCGGGCTCGCGCCTGCGGCGCGCCCCGGAATGACGGCGGAGCTGCACTGATGGCCAAGCGCGGTCCGACCTATCACTGCCAGGCCTGCGGCGCGGTCTATCACCGCTGGCAGGGGAAGTGCGACGCCTGCGGGACATGGTCCTCGCTGGTCGAGGAGGCGCAGGCCGCGCCCGTTCCCGGCGGCGGCCGGCCCTCTTCCGGCAGACTGGGGCGCGGACGCGTCTTCGCGCTGGAGACACTGAAGGGCGAGACGCAGGATGCGCCGCGGATCGCGTCCGGCATCGGCGAACTCGATCGCGTCACCGGCGGCGGCTTCGTGCCGGGCTCGGTGCTGCTGATCGGCGGCGATCCCGGCATCGGCAAGTCGACCTTGCTGATGCAGGCCTGCGCTGCGCTGGCCATGGCCGGACGGCGCGTCGTCTATGTCTCGGGCGAGGAATCGACCGGGCAGGTCCGGCTCCGGGCCGAGCGGATGGGGCTGGCCGAGGCGCCGGTCGATCTCGCGGCCGAGACCAATGTCGAGGATATCGTCGCGACGCTCGGGCAAGGCGAGCGCCCTGCCCTGGTGGTGATCGATTCGATCCAGACGATGTGGTCCGGCGAGGTCGAGAGCGCTCCGGGCACGGTGACCCAGGTGCGCGGCTCGGCCCAGGCGCTGATCCGTTACGCGAAGACATCAGGCGCCTGCATGATCCTTGTCGGCCATGTCACCAAGGACGGGCAGATCGCCGGCCCGCGCGTGGTCGAGCACATGGTCGATGCCGTGCTGTCCTTCGAGGGCGAAGGCGCGCATTCCTTCCGCATCCTGCGCGGCCAGAAGAACCGCTTCGGCGCGACCGACGAGATCGGCGTCTTCGAGATGACCGGCAAGGGCCTGTCGGAGGTCACCAATCCCTCGGCGCTCTTTCTCGCGGGCCGCGACCAGCCGGCGCCGGGCGCAGCCGTCTTCGCGGGGATGGAGGGGACGCGGCCGGTTTTGGTCGAGATCCAGGCGCTGGTCGCGCCGACCGCGCTCGGCACGCCGCGGCGTGCCGTCGTCGGCTGGGAGAACAGCCGGCTCGCCATGGTGCTGGCCGTGCTGGAAACGCATGGCGGCCTCAGGCTCGGCCAACACGACGTCTATCTCAACGTCGCCGGGGGCTTGCGCGTCAACGAGCCGGCGGCCGATGTCGCGGTCGCCGCCGCGCTGGTCTCCTCGCTGAGCGGGGCGACCTTGCCGCAGGAAGCGGTCTATTTCGGCGAGATCGCGCTCTCCGGCGCGATTCGACCGGTTTCGGTCGCAGCCGCGCGCCTCAGGGAAGCGGCCAAGCTCGGCTTCGAAGCCGCGCTGATGCCGAGCGGCGGGGCCGATCACGGCGACGGCAACGGGCTCACCCTGCGGCGTTTCGGCCATGTCACGGAACTCGTTGCCGATATCGCCGCGCGCGCACCTCGCAGAGATGTGAAATGACTTCGCCGAAAGGGTGACGGAAAGCCCGGGAGCGCGTATAGCAAAGCCGAAACGGCCGCCCTGCCTCCGGCCGGTCGGCATCTGACCACAGCAAAGCGGCCCTCCCAATGCCTGTCACCATTCTCGATCTCGTCGTCATCGGCGTGGTTCTGATCTCGGCTTTGCTCGCGGCCGTGCGCGGCTTCACGCGCGAAGTGCTGGCGATCGCCTCCTGGATCGCGGCGGCCGCCGTCGCCTGGCTGTTCCATCCGCAGCTCGTGCCCTTCATCCAGCAGTACATTCCGGCAAGCTCGGCGCAGGGCACGATCGCGCTGGTCGCCTCGATCGCAGCGCTGTTCCTGGGCACGCTGATCGTCGTCTCGCTGATCACGGCCCGCATTTCCGATTTTGTGCTGGACTCGCGCATCGGTGCGCTCGACCGCACGCTCGGCTTCGTCTTCGGCGCCGCGCGCGGCCTGCTGCTGGCGGTGATCGGCTATCTGTTCTTCGCCGCGCTCGTCGGCAGCGAGAAGATGCCGGTCTGGGCCAAGGACGCCAAGGCCAAGCCGATGCTGGAGGAAACTGGCCGCTCGCTGATCTCCATGCTGCCGCAGGACGTGAACGCCGATTTCATCAAGAACCTGCTGAAGAAGCAGAAGCCGGAGGACGGCACCGAGGCCCCGGCCGAGGAGCCGCGCAGCCCCGCGACGCCTGCACCGGTTGCGCCTGCCCCAGCCCGTCCCTAATTAGCGCGTAGAACGTTAGCTCAAGCCCCGTCGCCTGGAGCCAGACATGATCTCGCACACCGAGCGTGATGCCGCCTTCGACCCCAATGCCGACCGGCTGCGGGAGGAATGCGGCGTCTTCGGCATCTACGGCCATGCCGATGCCGCGGCGCTGACCGCGCTCGGCCTGCACGCGCTGCAGCATCGCGGCCAGGAGGCGGCGGGCATCGTCTCCTTCGACGGCAAGCGCTTCCATTCGGAGCGCCGGCTCGGCCTCGTCGGGGACGCCTTCTCGGAAGCGAGCGTCATCGACAAGCTCAAGGGCAAGCAGTCGATCGGCCATGTCCGCTACTCGACGACGGGCGAGACCATCCTGCGCAACGTGCAGCCGCTCTTCGCCGAACTGCATGGCGGCGGCTTCGCCGTGGCGCATAACGGCAACCTGACCAACGGGCTGACGCTGCGCCGCAACCTCGTCCGCGACGGTGCGATCTACCAGTCGACCTCCGACACCGAGGTGCTGCTGCATCTCGTGGCGCGCAGCCGCAAGCAGCATTTCGTCGACCGCTTCATCGAGGCGATCCGCCAGATAGAGGGCGCCTATGCCTTCGTCGGCATGACCAACAAGAAGCTGATCGGCGCGCGCGACCCGCTTGGCATCCGCCCACTCGTGCTGGGCGATCTCGACGGCTGCCCGATCCTGACCTCCGAGACCTGCGCGCTCGACATCATCGGCGCCAAGTTCGTCCGCGAGATCGAGAACGGCGAGGTCGTCATCATCTCCGAAGCCGGGATCGAGAGCCACAAGCCCTTCCCGCCGGTGGCGGAACGGCCCTGCATCTTCGAGTACATCTATTTCGCCCGCCCCGATTCCATCGTGAAGGGCCGCAGCATCTACGAGCGCCGCAAGGCGATGGGCGCCGTGCTGGCGCAGGAATCGCCGGCCGAGGCCGATGTCGTCGTGCCCGTGCCGGATTCCGGCGTGCCGGCGGCCTTGGGCTACGCCCAGGCCAGCGGCATCCCCTTCGAGCTCGGCATCATCCGCAACCACTATGTCGGCCGCACCTTCATCGAGCCGACGCAGAAGGTCCGCGAGCTCGGCGTCAAGCTGAAGCACTCGGCCAACCGCTCGGTCGTCGAGGGCAAGCGCATCATCCTGGTCGACGATTCGATCGTGCGCGGCACGACCTCGTTCAAGATCGTGAAGATGATGCGCGAGGCCGGCGCCAAGGAGGTGCATTTCCGCATCTCCTCGCCGCCGATTACCCATCCCGACTATTACGGCATCGACACCCCCGACCGGGAGAAGCTGCTCGCCGCGACCCATTCGCTGGAGGAGATGCGCCAGTTCGTCGGCGCGGATTCGCTGGCCTTCATCTCGGTGGACGGCCTCTACCGCGCCATGGGCCATGAGCGCCGCGACCCGGCCCGGCCCCAATTCACCGACCATTGCTTCACCGGCGACTATCCGACCTCGCTGACCGACATGATCGGCGAGAGCGCCAAGCAGCAGATCTCGCTGCTGGCCGAAGCCGGCTGAGTCCGACCAGGATTCCCCTCCGCAGCCCTCGTCCTGAGGAGCCGCGAAGCGGCGTCTCGAAGGATGTTCCAGGAGGCTTTGGGGACATCTGGAGCATCCTTCGAGACACGCCTGCGGCGCTCCTCAGGATGAGGGCTGGGACGATGGCCATGAGGACCTGACGTATGACCAAGCCCCTCCAGGATCGCGTCGCGCTCGTCACCGGCGCCTCGCGCGGCATCGGCCGTGCCGCGGCGCTGGCCTTCGCCGAGGCCGGCGCGCATGTGGTCGCGCTTGCCCGTACGGCCGGGGCGCTGGAGGAGCTCGACGACGAGATCGTCGCGATCGGCGGCACTGCGACGCTCGTTCCGCTCGATCTCGCCGATGCCGGCGGGCTGGAGAAGCTCGGGCATGCCGTGACGGAGCGCTGGGGCAAGCTCGATATCCTGCTCGCCAATGCCGGCGTGCTCGGCTCGCTGACGCCGCTCGGGCATGCGACCGAGAAGGACTGGGCCAAGGTCCTCGACATCAACGTCACCGCCAACTGGCGCCTGCTCAAGGCGCTCGATCCGGCGCTGCGTGCCTCGGATGCCGGCCGCGTGCTGCTGATGACCTCGGGCGCCGCTCACAAGTGCACGGCCTATTGGGGCCCCTATTCGATCTCCAAGGCCGCCGTAGAGGCCCTGGGGCGCACCTATGCGGCCGAGACCGCGACGACCCCGGTCAAGCTCATGCTGGTCAATCCCGGGCCGCTGCGCACCAAGATGCGCGCCGAGGCGATGCCGGGCGAAGACCCGCAGACGCTGAAGACGCCGGAAGAGCTGGCGCCGCATCTGGTCAGGCTGGCCTCGCCCGACTGGAGCGAGAGCGGCAAGATCTTCGACTTTCCGCAAGGCAAGGTGCTGGCGCCGCAGCTCCCGGCCTGAGAGCGGCCATCCTCACGACGAAGGAGACAGGGTGCTTTCACCTTCGGTCCGATTGTCGCTCACCACTTCAATCCTCGGCCTGGCCGGTGCCCTGATTGCTGCGCCGGTTCCTGCCGATGACGGCGCTGCGACGGGTGCGGCCTCTTCCGTTGCGGAACTGCGCCAGATCTGCCGCTCGGGACATGACGCGGCCCCGAGCGATCCGTTCGAGATCATCGCGCGCCATAACAGGGCTCTCGCCGCCTGCGACGCGTTGATCGATCGTCGCGGGCTTGCCGGCGAGGCACTTGTCGCCGCCCTTCTGGACCGGGCCGATCTCCTGGCGCCGGGAACGGGGGCAGCCTACAGGCGGGCCCTCTCCGACTATGACCGTGCCATCGCCCTGGCGCCGAGGATGGCCATCACGTTCTGGAAGCGCGGCAAGGCTCGGCTGCTGTATATGCGGGATCTGCCGCGAGCCCTGAGCGATCTCGACGCCGCGATAGCGATCGATCCGTCGCAGGCGGAGTTCTTCGTCACACGCGCGTCGATACAGGCTTCGCTTGCCGAACCAGCAAAGGCCTTGGCCGATCTCGGCCAGGCGATTGCGCTGTCGCCGCGCTTCGAGAAGGCCTGGTCGGTCCGTGGCCTGACGTATTTCAACAACGGCGATACGAGTCGGGCCATCGCCGATTTCGATGAAGCGATCCGCCTCGCGCCGGATTCCGAAGACAATTATCGCTTCCGCGCCGCGGCCAGGCGCGCCGCCGGCCGGGAGGCGGAGGCGGTCGCTGACGAAGCGAAGGCCGAGGAGCTTTCAGCAGACAAGGCTGGCAGGCCCGCCCGCCTCACTCGGCCCTGAGCCAGCGCAGCAGGCCGGCCTGCTCGCCGCTTTCGACGGCGGCGGCGACGCGCCTTCCGACCGCCGCACCGAACTTGTAGCCATGGCCCGAGCAGGCCGAGACCGCCGTCACCCGGCCGATCTGCCGCGACAGGAACTTGCGGTCCGCCGTGAAGGTGTAGGCGCAGGTCACGACGCGCTCGACCCGGTACTCGGCGATGCGCGCGAACGGCGGCGCGAAATAATCACGCAGTTGCTCGCCCTCGCCCGGCTGCGGTTCGCGCTCCTCGTCGGGCTGGCGCGGACGCTTGTGCACGCCGGCGCCGACCTTCAGGCCGGTGCCGTCGACCGGCGGCAGGACATAGCCGTCGACCGTGCCGCCGACATCGACGATGACCGGAGCGGCCTCCCAGGCGGCCTTCAAGTCCGCCGGCGGGTCGAGATAGGCGACCGCCGTGCGATAGGTCGTGAGCACGTCCGCGAGCTCCGGCAGGAGCTTCAGCACCCAGGCGCCGGAGCTGACCACGATGCGGTCGAAGACCGCCGCCTCACCATCGGCAAGGCCGACTCGCCCGCTCTCGGGATCGATCGAGGTGACCGTCGCGCCCTCGCGCAAGGTGACGCTGCGCTCGCGCAGCAGGCGCACCATGTCGGCCGCGATGCGGGCCGGGAAGAGCGCGCCGCCCTCGGGACTGAGATAGGCGTAACGGATCGTCGCGGCGTCAATGAAGGGATAGCGCCGGGCGGCCTCAGTGGCGTCATAGAGCTCGTAGGGCGAGGCCATGCGGTCGAGACCCTCGCGGTACTCCTCGCCCTCGTCGCCCTCGGTCTGGGAGATGCCGAGCACGCCGCAGGGCGCATAATGCTGCTTGCCGAGATCGGCCCAGAGCTCGCTCCAGGCGTCGAAAGCCTCGGTGATGGTGCGGGCATAACCGTCGGCGCCACCATAGGCGCGCCGGATGATGCGGTGCTGGTCGCCCGAGGCCGCATAGGGGTTGGGGATCTGCGGCGCCTGCTCGTAGAGCATCACCTCATGCCCGCGCTTGCTCAGCGACCAGGCGGTGGAAAGCCCGGCGATACCGGCGCCGACGACCGCGACCTTCATCAGCCCTTGCGCTCCTTGTCATAGGGATTTTCGCCGCCGCGCCGGTGCAGCCGGATCGGCGTGCCCGGCAGTTCGAAGGCTTCCCGCAGATTGTTGACCAGGTAGCGGGTGTAGGACACCGGCAGATGGTCGAGCTGGTTGCCGAACAGCGCGAAGGTCGGCGGGCGGGCCTTGGCCTGCGTCATGTAGCGGATCTTGATGCGCCGGCCGGCCACGGCTGGAGGCGGATGGGCGGAAAGCACGCCTTCGAGCCAGCGGTTGATCCGCGCGGTCGAGATGCGGCGGTTCCAGACGCCATAAGCCGAGAACACGCCCTGCATCAGCTTGTCGATGCCTTCGCCGGCCAGCCCCGAGAGCGGGATGATCGGCACGCCGCGCACCTGCGCCAAAAGGTGGTTGGCCTTCTCCTTGAGCTCGGCCAGCAGGCCCTGCTTGTCGGCGACGAGGTCCCATTTGTTGAGGCCGATCACGACGGAGCGGCCCTCGCGCTCGGTCAGGTCAACCAGCGTCAGGTCCTGCTTCTCGAACGGGATCGTCGCATCGAGCAGCACGACCACGACCTCGGCGAAGCGGATCGCGCGCAGCGAATCGGCGACCGAAAGCTTCTCCAGCTTCTCCTCGATGCGGGCGCGCTTGCGCATGCCGGCGGTGTCGAAGAGCTTGACCTTGCGGCCGCGCCATTCCCAGTCGACCGAGATGGTGTCGCGGGTGATGCCGGCCTCGGGGCCGGTCAGCATCCGCTCCTCGCCGATCATGCGATTGACCAGCGTCGACTTGCCGGCGTTCGGGCGGCCGATGATGGTGACGCGCAGCGGACGATCGGGATCGATCTCCTCCTCGTCATCCGAATCGGCGGCGGGAACATCGGACCAGGCCGACTCGTCTTCCTCATCCTCGGATTCGTCGGGGATATAGGGCATCAGCGCTTCGAGCAGGTCGGACGTACCCTCGCCATGCTCGGCCGAGAACGGCACGGGGTCGCCGAGACCGAGCCCGTAGGACTCGATGATGCCCTCGGTGCCCTTCTTGCCCTCGGCCTTGTTGGCCAGCAGGATCACCGGCTTGCCGGAACGGCGCACCAGATCGGCGAAGGGCTGATCCATCGGCGTGATGCCGAGGCGGGCGTCGATCATGAAGAGCACGACATCGGCCTGCGCGATCGCGGTCTCGGTCTGGGCGCGCATGCGGCCGGCGAGCGACTCCTTGTCGGCCTCCTCCAGACCGGCGGTGTCGATCACCTTGAAGCGGAGATGGCCGAGGGTGGCGTCGCCCTCGCGGCGGTCGCGCGTCACGCCCGGCCGGTCATCGACCAGGGCGAGCTTCTTGCCGACCAGCCGGTTGAACAGCGTCGACTTGCCGACATTGGGGCGCCCGATCAGGGCGACGATGGCTGTCATCAATGGAATCCCAACAGCGTCATTCCGGGGCGCCGCGCAGCGGCGAGCCTGGAATCCATGAACACAGACCGACGGAAACGGAGAACAGCATTTTCCCCGCGCTTCCTGCAACCACGGTGTTCATGGATTCCGGGCTCAAGCCTTCGGCTTGCCGCGGAATGACGGTTCTTTTCAGTTCTTCACCGTGACGGGACCGCCACGGACCAAAGCGAGATAGAGTTCGACGCGCTGGCGCAGGGCCTGGGGCGCCTGCGGATCGGTGATCGCGGCATCGAACCAGCGTCCGGCATCCTCGAAGAGATTGGCCTTGAGCGCGGCGATGCCGAGGAATTCGCGAGCCGTGTGGCGCCAGACGCCTTGCGGGACAGCCAGCGGCTCCAGCGCCGCCTTGACCTCCGGATAGCCCGCCAGATCGACGCGCAGGATGCCGGCGCGCAGCCTGGCGAGGTCGCGATAGGTCTGGTCGAGCGAGGCGTCTGCCGCGAGCGCGTCGAAGGCGGCGGCACCGGCAGCCGGGTCGCGCTTGGCCGTCTCGGCGGCGAGGCGGAAGCGGGCGATCAGGCGATAGCCGGCCGGCGCCGTCGACGAGAGTTCCTTGAGGATGGTCTCGGCCTGGGCGGAGTCGCCGTCGCGCGAGGATTTCAGCGCCGCTTCGAGGCGCGCGCCGACGGCCTGCGAGGCCTGATTCTCGCGATGCAGCCAGAACTGCCAGCCGGCGACGGCGAGCACCGCCAGCACGGCGAGGCCGGTGACGACCCAGCCATATTTCTTCCAGAGCTCCGCTGCCTTGTCGCGGCGGACTTCCTCATCGATCTCGCGAAAAATATCGGCCATTTGACTGTCAAAATCCCTGTTGGGAGCCCGGTAGCATTTTCGGCAGGGGAATGCGAGCCGGTTCAGTGCATGGATAGCCGCTCTGCGATGGACGGCCGCACTCGGGCCATGGCAAAACTGGCCCGGCCCTTGCTGCGCCCGCCCCGGACGGCCCCTTCAGCTTTCGGCCGTGGAGAGTTTGCATGAACCAGACCATCACCAGACGGGCCGGCCTCGCCGCCCTCACCCTCGGCGCCCTCGCCTATGGCGCGCTTGCGACGCCGGCCGCGGCGCAGACCCAGCCGATCAAGGTCAAGGTCTTCATCGCCGCGATGTTCGAGATCGGCGAGAATACCGGTGACCGGGCCGGCGAGTTCCAGCACTGGTACGAGCGCTACTGGATGAAAAGCCAGCCCCATACTGTGAAGGGCGCGCTGAAACCGGTCTATTGCAACGATGACGGCGTCTGCGGCGCCGTGCTCGGCATGGGCAAGGTCAATTCGTCGTCCTCGATGCAGGCGATCCTGCTCGACCCCGCCTACGACTTCTCGCAGGCCTATTTCGTGCTCAGCGGCGTCGCCGGCACGCCGCCCTCGCGCGGCACGATCGGCGACGTCTCCTGGGGCACCTGGCTGGTCGACTACGATCTCGGCCATCGCTGGGCGCCGGAAGAAGGCAAGCCGGGCGAGCCGGTCTTCATGCCGCGCAAAGGCTATGAGAGCTACCGCGTCTTCCAGCTCAACCCGGTGCTGGTGAACTGGGCGGTGAAGCTCAGCGCGGGCGTGAACCTGCAGGACTCCGATTCCGCCAAGCAGTACCGGATGCGCTATCCCGACAAGAAGGCGCAGGCTGCGCCCTCCGTGCAGACCGGCACGCATATGACCGGCGATACCTTCTTCCACGGGCCGGGCCTGTCGAAGGAGGCGCAGTACATGGCCAAGCTCTACGGCGCCGACGATTACGTGATCACCGAGATGGAGGCGGCGGCGATCACGCTGGTGATCAAGCGCCAGTTCGGCACCGACCGGATCATGAGCCTGCGCGGCGCGGTCAATTTCGACCAGGGCAACCCGAACGAGACGACGCTGCAGCATCTCGACCCGGCGCCCGGCCAGACGGCGGGCGGCTTCGCCGAGACCGTCGCCAACATCGAGGCTGTCGGCTCGAAGGTGGTCGACCACATCGTTGCGGACTGGCCGGAATGGCAGAAGGGCGTGCCGCCGCTGCCGGCGAAGTAAGGGGCAGGGGAAAGCGGGAACCATCTTGTCATTCCGGGGCTTCGCGCAGCGAAGAACCCGGAATCCACGACTGGGCGAGCCTTGGCCGATCGGATTGCTCGAGCGTCGCGCCCAGTCGTGGGTTCCGGGTTCGATCCTGACGGATCGCCCCGGAATGACAGGGTGGCTCGCTCTAGGATCAGCCCGCCCTGAACAGCAGGCTGCCGTCGCCGTAGGAATAGAAGCGGTAATTTGCTGCGATCGCATGGGCATAGGCCCGTTTCATCATGTCGAGTCCGCTGAAGGCGGAGACCAGCATGAACAGCGTCGAACGCGGCAGGTGGAAATTCGTCATCAGCAGATCGACCGCACGGAAGCGGTAACCCGGCGTGATGAAGATCGCGGTGTCGCCGGAGAAGGGCCGGATCGTGCCGTCCTCGGCCGCCGCGCTCTCGATCAGGCGCAGCGAGGTCGTGCCGACGCAAACGATGCGCCCGCCCTTCGCCTTGACGGCGTTGAGGGCGGCGGCCGTCTCGGGCGAGACCGTCCCCCATTCGGCATGCATGCGGTGGTCGTCGGTGTCGTCAGCCTTCACCGGCAGGAAGGTGCCGGCGCCGACATGGAGCGTGACGAAATGCCGGCTGACGCCGCGCGCATCCAGCGCCGCCAGGAGTTCCGGCGTGAAATGCAGGCCCGCGGTCGGCGCGGCGACGGCGCCGTCCTTCCGAGCGAAATTGGTCTGGTAGTCGGCCGTGTCGGCGCTGTCGGTCGGGCGCTTGCCGGCGATATAGGGCGGCAGCGGCAATTCGCCGAGCCGGGCGATCGCTTCGTCGAGATAGGCGCCGGTGAGGCTGAACTGCAATTCGACCTCGCCGCCCTCGCCCTTCGCGATCACCTCGGCCTGCAGGCGGGCGAGTTCGCAAGCGTTGCTGGCGGCTTCCGAATCGAAGACCACCGACTCGCCGACGGCGAGCTTCTTGGCCGGCCGGGCGAAGGCGAGCCAGCGATCCTCGCTCTCGCGCTTGTGCAGCATGATCTCGACGCGGGCTGAATCCGCGCCGCGGTAGCGCCGTCCGCGCAGGCGGGACGGAATGACGCGCGTGTCATTGAGGACGAGCGCATCGCCGGGCTGGAGCAGCGAGACGAGGTCGCGGATGCCGCAATCCTCCAGGGGCTCGGTTGCATCGGGTCGCACCACGAGCAATCGCGCCGCATCGCGCGGGCTTGCGGGCCGCAGCGCGATACGATCCTCGGGCAGGTCGAAATCGAAGAGATCGACGTTCATGGGACTGGACTGAAAACCACGCGGTCATCCCGGCCGGAGCGAAGCGAAGAGCCGGGATCCATGCCTGAACCTTGCTCGGCAGCGCTCCGGCATGGATCCCGGGTCAAGCCCGGGATGATGTCGAGGTTCTGGAGCAAATCCGTTCGAGAAGCCGCGCAAGCGCGGCGTCTCGGGACGAGGGCTCGCCTTGGGCGAAATCCTCAGGCCGCGTCGGCCATCACCTTCATCGAGACGATCGAGTCGGGATCGCGCACCGGCTCGCCGCGCTTGATCTTGTCGACATTGTCCATGCCTTCTACGACCTCGCCCCAGACGGTGTACTGCTTGTCGAGGAAGCGGGCATCGTCGAACACGATGAAGAACTGGCTGTTGGCCGAGTTCGGGTTCTGGGCGCGGGCCATCGAGCAGATGCCGCGGACATGCGGCTCGGCGTTGAATTCCTGCTTCAGGTCCGGATAGCTCGAGCCGCCGGTGCCGGTGCCGTGCGGGCAACCGACCTGGGCCATGAAGCCGTCGATGACGCGGTGGAAGACGATGCCGTCATAGAAGCCCTCGCGGGCGAGCAGCTTGATGCGCTCGACATGGCCCGGAGCGAGATCCGGACGCAGCTTGATCACCACCTTGCCCTTGGTGGTTTCCATGACGATGGTGTTCTCGGGATCCAGCGACATCAGGTCTGCCTTTCATTGAGCCGCGCACGGCCGTGGAAGCGTATGGTGAAGGGTCGCCCCGCGATACTCGCTCCGAGGCCCGCCGACAACCTCATCGGCGTGCAGGAGCGGATCGCGGCGACGGCGGAATCGCTGAAGCGCCGCTGGAACTCGGCATCGCCGCGCTTGGTCTCCCAGGTGACGCGCGGCTGGCCGAACAGGCTGCCGTCGCGCCGGAGGCTGAAGCGGAGCGAGACCATCGCGCCCGTCAGGTCGCCCGGCAAGGGCGGCGGGCTCCAGCAACGCTGGAGGGCGGGGGCGATCTGGTCGAGCCGGTCGACGGTTTCCGTGCCGTCCTTCGCGCCGTCCGGCGTGACTTGATTGTCGGGCGCAATCTGGCCGATCAGCCCGATCTCGCCGCTGCCATGCAGGACGCGCGGCGAGTCGAGCCGGCGCCGGTCAAGCCCCGGGATGTCGCTCCCGCTGAAGGGACCGCCGATACCGGGATTGTAGCGCTGGCCGCTCTGCGGCGGCAGGACCGGGTTCTGCGAGCCCGAAGGCGGGGGCAGAACCGGATTCTGCGAGCCGGAGGGTGGCGGCAGGCCTAGATCGCGCGTCTCCTGCGCGAGCGCTCCGCTCAAGCCGAGCGCCAGGGCGATCCCGATCAGGGCCGTCCGAACCATACCGTACCCTCCCCGGTTCGCCCCACGCGCGATCGGATCGACGACTTACTTGGCGTCGGCCTGCAGCCGCATGCGGATGATCTTGTCGGGGCCGCTCACCTGGCCGCTGCCGGGCGCACCCTTCTTGATCTTGCGCACGGCATCCATGCCGGACACGACCTCGCCGAACAGCGTATAGCTGCCCGTCAGCGAGCCGCAGCCCTCGTAGCAGATGAAGAACTGCGAATTGGCGGAGTTCGGCGACTGCGAGCGCGCCATGCCGACGGAACCGACCTTATAGGGCGTCTGGCTGAACTCGGCCGGAATGTTCGGAAGGTCCGAGCCGCCGGTACCGGTGCCGGTCGGGTCGCCGGTCTGGGCCATGAAGCCGTCGATGACGCGGTGAAAGACGACGCCGTCATAGAAGCCGCGCTTCACCAGCGCCTTGATCTGCGCGACATGCTTCGGCGCGAGATCCGGCCGCAGGCGGATCGTCACCGGGCCGTCCTTGGTCTCGAGGATGACGGTGTTCTCGGGGTCCGGCTTCGGCGTCTGGGCCTGGGCGAAACCGAGCGAGGCGACGACGGCAAGGGCGGCGAGCGAGCTGCGCAGCATGAAGATCTCCATGGCCGCCGGCGAGCCCGGCGGATGCCGGTCGATAGCCCTATCCTTTGACCGGAACAAGGCATTGCCGCGATCGGTCACCTGCCCTTGCTGCACTGCACAAGTGCAGCGGAGACTAATCTTGCAAAAATTCCAGGCTTGAGCTGCCTAAACTGATGACAGCGCCGTCACAATCGGCTAATCCTTTCGGCGCTGGGAGCGCTTTGCAGGTCGAAGCGCTGCGGACCAGGTCTTGGGAGGAACAAACGCCCGCCTTGCAAAACGAGTCGCACGCTTTCTGAAGACGTGTGCCGGTGCAGCGGTAAAAGCGGACTATCAAAGGCAAGGCATCGGCCTTGCCTTTTTTCTTGGGCGGTACCCGAGCAGCCGCGCCAAGTTTGGACGACATTGTCCGCTCCGGCCGGAGCCACCTTTGTCATTCCGGCGCGCGCCGCAGGCGCGAACCCGGAAACCACGACTGGGTGGAACATCCCATTCCGCGTTGCCGGCGGCTCGGAAGACAAGCGTTCGGTTCAGGACGGGATGACGCTGCAGTGTCGGAGAAATGCGGAGCGTCGCGTCAAATGTCGTAGGTCACCCAGACATACCAGACGCCGGCGAAGATCACCGCCGCGATCAGCGAGGTGATGACGGCCTTCTTCAGGAGGCCCGGCAGCACCGGCGCGCCCGGCTCCGTACCAGCCACGACCTCGCCCGCCTCCTCCTGGCTGCGGATGCCGAAGGGGAGCACCGCGAAGAGGGTGATCCACCAGATCACGAAATAAAGGGCGAGGCCGCCGACGAGGTTCATGCCGTCGCTCCCGCGAGCGCGATGCAGGAGAAGGCAACCTTCGCCTCGGTCGGCACGCCGAAGCGCGCGGTGTGCCGCGCCGGCAGGCCGCGGGGGAAATGCTTCACATATTCGGCGTTGCAGGCGGCGTAGTCGGCCGGGTCGGTAATCAGCATCGTCATCTGGACGACGCGGTCGAGCGAGCTTCCGACTTCTGCAAGGATCTTCGCGATATGGCCGAGCGCATTACGCACCTCCTCGGCCGGGGTCTCGCCGCGATGGACGCCGCGCGCAGGATCATGCGGCGCCGAATGGCCGGAGACGAAGACGAGCCCACCCGCGACGGTCGCGGCGCTGAAGGGACGCGGCGAGCCGGGTTCCGGCTGGCCCAGAAAAGCGATCTCGGTCGAAGCGATTTCGGTCATCGTCGTCAGGCCTGTTCGAGCTCGACCAGCGTGCCCAGGAAATCCTTGGGGTGCAGGAACAGCACCGGCTTGCCATGGGCGCCGATGCGCGGCTCGCCGGAGCCGAGCACGCGGGCTCCCTGCGCCTCCAGGCGATCGCGCGCCGCGAGGATGTCGTCGACCTCGTAGCAGATGTGGTGGATGCCGCCATCGGCGTTGCGCTCGAGGAACTTGGCGATCGGCGAATCGGCGCCGAGCGGCTCCAGCAATTCGATCTTGGTGTTCGGCAATTCGACGAAGACGACGGTGACCCCGTGCTCCGGCTCGGCCTGCGGCTGCGAGACGCGGGCACCCAGCGTGTCGCGATAGAGCGCCGTCGAGGCTTCGAGGTCCTTCACCGCAATGGCGACGTGGTTCAGGCGTCCGATCATGTCTCTCTTCCCGATCACATCCGTTCAACTCAGAAACACGGCGTCATCCCGGACAAGCCGCGGGAGCAGCGCCGATCCGGGATCCATCGAAGGGCGAGGCACTCTACGATGGATTCCGGGTCTCCGCCGCGCTCCGCCCGGAATGACGGCATATGCCGAACAAGGCGTAGTCTACACCTCGACCACGAGCGCATGCACCAGCGGCTTCTTGCCCCACTCCTCGTTGACCGCGCTGCGCACGCCACGCTCCAGCGCATTGCGCAACGCCTCGGGGTCGCGGCGGCGGGCCTTCGGGATATTGTCGAGGAGATCGCCGACGGTATCGGCGACATATTCGTCGAAATCGATGCCGCCAAGCGTGCGCGGCGGCAGGCCGAGCACGGCGATCTCCGGCTCGCCGGCGATGCCGCCCTTCTCGTCGATGGCGACCGCGATCGAGACGATGCCGGCGAAGGACAGCCGGCGGCGCTCCTGAATCGTCTTCTCCAGCGCGTTCACCAGCAGCGAGCCGTCCTGATAGAGCCGGCCATGCTGGACCTCGTCGACCTTGCGCGCGCCCTCGGCCGAGATCGCGACGACATCGCCATTGCCGGCGCGCAGAACATGTTTGACGCCAAGGCTGCGGGCGAAGGTTTCATGCTCGGCCAGATGCAGGTCCTCGCCATGGGCGGGGATCGCGATCTGCGGCTTCAGCCAGCCATAGAGCCGGGCCATCTCCTCGCGGCGGGGATGGCCGGAGACATGGACCAGATGGGTCCGGTCGGTGATGATCTCGATCTTGTCGCGGGCGAGCGCGTTCAGGATGTTGCCGACCGACTTCTCGTTGCCGGGAATGGTGCGCGAGGAGAAGATCACGCGGTCGCCCGGCGAGAGCGCTATCTCGGGGTGGTCGTCCGAGGCGATGCGCGAGAGCGCGGCGCGCGGCTCGCCCTGGCTACCGGTGACCAGCGCCACGACCTTGTCGCGCGGCAGGTAGCCATAGGCGTCGACCGGGCGGAAACCGGGGATGCCGTCGAGATAGCCGCATTCGCGGGCGACATCGATGACGCGGTCCATGGCGCGGCCGACGACGACGACCTCGCGGTCATTGGCCATCGCAGCTTCAGCCACGGAACGCAGGCGGGCGACATTCGAGGCGAAGGTGGTGACGGCGACGCGCCCCGGCGCCGATGCGACCAGCTCCTTCATCTTGGCGGCCACATCGGCCTCGCTCGGGCTCGTGCCGTCGCGCATGACGTTGGTCGAGTCGCAGACCAGTGCCAGCACGCCCTCCTCGCCGAGCTCGCGCAGGCGCTTCTCATCGGTCGGAAGGCCGACGCGCGGGGTCGGGTCGATCTTCCAATCGCCGGTATGGACGACGAGGCCGGCGGGCGTGCGTATCGCCAGCGCGTTCGATTCCGGGATCGAGTGGGCCACCGGCACGAATTCGATGTCGAAGGGGCCGAGCGTGATCGCCCCGCCCTGCGGCACGACGTTGATCTCGACATTCGGCGCGCCCGGCTCTGAGAGGCGGCGGGTCGCGAGCAGGCCGGCGGCGAAGCGCGTGCAGTAGACCGGCGCGCGCAAGCTCGGCCAGAGCGCGGCGAGCGCGCCGATATGGTCCTCATGGGCGTGGGTGATGATGATGCCCAGCAGGTTCGCGCGTTCCTCGACGATGTAGCGCAGGTCGGGCAGGACGATATCGACGCCCGGCGCCTCCGGCCCGGCGAAGGACAGGCCGCAATCGACGAGGATCCACTTTCGCCTGCCCTCGGGCCCGAAGCCGTAGAGAGCGGCGTTCATGCCGATCTCGCCGAGGCCGCCGAGGGGAACGAAGACGAGCTGGTCGCTGGAGCGGGTCACTGGAATTCCTGCAGGCACGGGCAGCCGCCCGCAGCATGCATCATCGCATGCCGGTCGCGGCTTCCTGGAAATCGTTTCGGAAAACGCGGGTCATCCCGGACGGAACGAAGCGAAGATCCGGGATCCATGCCGGAACCTTTCCGGTCGGCGTTCCGGCATGGATCCCGGGTCGTCCTTCGGCCGCCCGGGATGACCTCGTTAAACCGGGAAATGTCCTTTAGCATGGTCGTAGCGCAGCATACCAGCGCGGCCCGCCTGTCAGGGCGCCCCGAAGAAGAGGTCGCCGGCGTCGATCAGGCGTCGGCCGGTTGCGGTTTCGAGTTCGAGGCGCCCGGTCGGGTCGAGACCGATGAAGATACCGGTCAGCGGCCCCTCCGGCAGGCGGATGGTGATGGTCTCGCCGAGGAAGGCTGCACGCTCCAGCCAGGCGGCGCGGGTCGGCCCGAACCCACCGGGTTGCGACCAGACGGCGAAGCGCTGTGCGAAGGCGTCGCTCAAGCCCGTCAGCATCGCCTCGACATTGGCCTGCGGCGCCACGGCCTTGAGGAAGGTCGCGGGGTAAGGCGTATCCGTCGGGCAAGAGGCGATGTTGACGCCGCAGCCGACGATGACGTTGAAGCGCCCTGCCCGGCTCTCGCCCTCCAGCAGCAGGCCGGAGGTCTTGGCGCGGTCGAGCAGCAGGTCGTTCGGCCATTTCAGCCGGAGGCCGGATGCGGCCGGGCCGAGCAGCTTCGCGGCGGCATCATGCAGGGCGAGGCCCACGACGAAACCAAGCTGCGGCGCCAATGCCGGTTCGCATGGGTCGGCCAGGAGCAGGCTGGCGTAGAGATTGCCGGGGGGCGAGCCCCATTGCCGGCCGTGGCGACCGCGGCCGGCATTCTGGCTGCGAGCGACGATCCAGAGCTTGCCCGGCTCGCCCTGATCGAGCGCGCGACGGGCCTCCTCCATGGTGGAGCCGACCTCGTCGCGGACGATCAGACGATAGCCCGCGGCGCGGGCGGCCTCACCGAGCACGCGTCGTCAGCTCAGAAGAGCGACTTCGCCGCGGCGGCCGCCGAGTCGAAGAGCGGCGCCGGCACCAGCGACAGCACCAGCACGAAGAGCGCGGAGATCAGCAGCACGGTGCGCACGCCGAGATCCGCCTTCTCGAAAGCCGGCTTCGGCTCGTCGAAATACATCACCTTGACGAGGCGCAGGTAGTAATAGGCGCCGACCACGCTGGTCAGTACGCCGATCACGGCGAGCACGTAGAGCTTGGCGTTGATCGCGGCGAGGAAGACGTACCACTTCGCCCAGAACCCGGCGAGCGGCGGGATGCCGGCGAGCGAGAACATCATCATCGCCATCGCGAAGGCCATCCAGCCATTGGTGCGGGAGAGGCCGGCGAGCTCCGAGATATCCTCGACCAGCTTGCCGTCGCGGCGCATCATCAGCACGCAGGCGAAGGCAGCGAGCGTCGTGGCGAGATAGATCGCCATATAGGTCATCACGCCCTGCACGCCGTCGGGCGTGCCGGCGGCGAGGCCGACCAGCGCATAGCCCATGTTGGCGATCGAGGAATAAGCGAGCAGGCGCTTGATGTTGCGCTGGCCGATCGCGGCGAAGGCGCCGAGCGCCATCGAGGCGATCGAGATGAAGACGATGATCTGGCGCCAGTCATGGATCGCGCCCGGGAAGGCGCCGATGAAGACACGGATCACCATCGCCATGGCGGCCATCTTGGGCGCCGAGGCGAAGAAGGCGGCGACCGGCGTCGGCGCGCCCTCGTAGACGTCCGGCGTCCACATGTGGAACGGCACGGCCGAGATCTTGAAGGCGACACCCGCTGCGATGAAGACGATGCCAAGGATGAGGCCGATACCGGCATGGCCGCCGGCCGTCGCCGCGGCAATGCCCGGGAAGGTGACGGTGCCGGTGAAGCCGTAGACCAGCGAACCGCCATAGAGCAGCATGCCGGAGGAGAGCGCGCCGAGCACGAAATACTTCAGGCCGGCTTCCGTCGACTTGGCGTTGTCGCGGTCGAAGGCGGCGACGACATAGAGTGCCAGCGACTGCAATTCGAGGCCGACATAGAGGCTGATGAGATCGTTCGCCGAGATCATCATCATCATGCCGATGGTCGAGAGCACGATGAGGATCGGGAACTCGAAGCGCATCGTGCCCTGGCGCCGCATGGTATCGGCCGACAGCAGGATCGAGGCGCCGGCGCCGAGCAGCGTCAGCACCTTCATGAAGCGGCCGAAGCCGTCGGCAATGAAACCGTTGTTGAAGGTCAGCAGCTTGCCGGTGCCTGAGACGACCACGACCAGCGCGACGGCGAGCAGCACGAGCGCCAGCCCTTCGAGCAGGCGCGTTGAGCGCTCGCCCTGGATCGCGCCGACCAGCACCATCACGATGGCGCCGATGGCGAGGATGATTTCCGGCAGGGCCGGGCCGAGAGCGGGCAGAGCCATGACGAGACCTTACTGCGCGACCGCCAGCGCCGTCTTCGCGACGGCGAGGGCTGCCTGATAGTTCTTGATGAGCGCCTCGGTCGGCGCCGCGAAGGCGTCGAGGATCTGGTGCGGCTGGATGCCGTACCAGATCGTCAGCAGGACGAGCGGGACCAGCGTCACGTATTCGCGGACGTTCAGGTCCTTGATGTCCTTCAGCTCGGGCTTCACCAGCTCGCCGAACACGACCCGGCGGTAGAGCCAGAGCGCGTAGGCCGCCGAGAGGATGACGCCGGAGGTCGCGAAGAAGGCCACCCAGGGATTGGCGCGGAAGGCGCCGAGCAGCGTCAGGAACTCGCCGACGAAGCCGGAGGTGCCGGGCAGGCCGACATTGGCCATGGTGAAGACCATGAAGACGACCGCATAGGCCGGCATCCGGTTCACCAGGCCGCCATAGGCCGCGATCTCGCGGGTGTGCATGCGATCGTAGATCACGCCGACGCAGAGGAAGAGCGCGCCGGAGACCAGCCCGTGGCTGACCATCTGGTACATCGCGCCCTGGATGCCCTGCGGCGTCAGGGTGAACAGGCCCATCGTCACGAAGCCCATATGGGCGACGGAGGAATAGGCGATCAGCTTCTTCATGTCCTCCTGCATCAGCGCCACCAGCGAGGTGTAGACGATGGCGATGACCGAGAGGGCGAAGACCAGCGGCGCGAAATGTGCCGAGGCTTCCGGGAACATCGGGATCGAGAAGCGGATGAAGCCGTAGCCACCCATCTTCAGCAGGATCGCCGCCAGGACGACGGAGCCGGCGGTCGGCGCCTCGACGTGCGCGTCAGGCAGCCAGGTATGGACCGGCCACATCGGCATCTTCACCGCGAACGACGCGAAGAAGGCGAGCCACAGCCAGGTCTGCATCTGCGACGGGAACTTGTGCGCGAGCAGCGCCGGAATGTCGGTGGTGCCGGCGTTCCAGTACATCGCCATCACGGCCAGCAGCATCAAGACCGAGCCGAGCAGCGTGTAGAGGAAGAACTTGTAGGAGGCGTAGACGCGCCGCTTGCCGCCCCAGATGCCGATGATCAGGAACATCGGGATCAGGCCTGCCTCGAAGAACAGGTAGAACAGCACGAGGTCCAGCGCCGCGAAGACGCCGATCATCAGCGCTTCCAGCACCAGGAACGCGATCATGTATTCGCGCACCCGCTTCTCGACCGAGGTCCAGGACGCGATGATGCAGAACGGCATCAGGAACGCCGTCAGGACGATGAACGGGAAGGAGAAGCCGTCGACGCCGAGCTTGAACTTGATGGCGTCCGAAACCCAGCCATGGGTCTCGACCATCTGGAAGCCGGGATTGGCGGGATCGAAGCGACCCCAGGCGACGCAAGCGAGCACGAAGGTCAGCACCGTCGTGACGAGCGCAGCCCAGCGGGCGTTGGAGTTGACCGACGCCTCGTCGCCGCGCTGCACCAGGATGAAGGCAGCGCCGACCAGCGGCAGGATCAGGAGACCGGTGAGGATACCGAAACCGAACATCATCTCACCCGCGGGCCATGAGATACCAGGTCACGAGCCCAGCGACGCCGATGAGCATGGCGAAGGCATAGTGATAGAGATAGCCGGTCTGCAGCCGGACCACCCGATTGGTGACGTCGACCACGCGGGCCGAGACGCCATCCGGGCCGAAGCCGTCGATGACGAAGCCATCGCCCTTCTTCCAGAGGAAGCGGCCGAGCCACTTCGCCGGACGCACGAACAGGAAGTCGTAGATCTCGTCGAAATACCACTTGTTGAGCAGGAACTGGTAGAGCGCCGGGTTGGCGGCAGCCAGCTTGCCGGGCACGTCCGGCCGGCGGACATACATGTAGTACGCCAGCACGAAGCCGATCAGCATCGCCACGAAAGGCGAGAACGCGACCCAGGTCGGCACCTCGTGCATCGTGTGCAGTATGTGGTTGTCCTTGCCCATGAACAGGGCCGACTTCCAGAAATGCTCGAAGTCGTGGCCGATGAAGGCCTCCTTGAACACGACGCCGGCCAGGATCGCGCCGATCGACAGCAGGACGAGCGGGATCAGCATCACCCAGGGGCTCTCATGCGGCGTGTGATCGTGACCGTGGCCGTGATCGTCGTGGCCGTGCGCGGCATGGGCGTGGTCGTCATGGCCGTGGCCATGCGCGTCGTGCCCGTGGCCCCAGCGTGGCGCGCCCTCGAAGGTCATGAAATAGAGCCGCCAGGAGTAGAACGAGGTCATGCAGGCCGCGACGACCAGCAGGACGAAGGCGTAGGACGAGGCGAAGCCGCCATGCGCCACCGAGGCATAGGCGCTCTCGACGATCGCGTCCTTGGAGAAGAAGCCGGCGAAGCCGAAGATCGTGCCGGGAATGCCGACCCCGGTCAGGGCCAGGGTTCCGATCGTCATCGCGGCGGCGGTGATCGGGATATGCTTCCGGAGGCCGCCCATGTGGCGCATGTCCTGCTCGTGATGCATCGCGTGGATAACGGAGCCCGCGCCCAGGAACAGCAGCGCCTTGAAGAAGGCGTGGGTGAAGAGGTGGAAGATGCCGGCGCCATAGTTGCCGACGCCGAGCGCGACGAACATGTAGCCGAGCTGCGAGCAGGTCGAATAGGCGATGACGCGCTTGATGTCGTTCTGGACGAGGCCGACCGTCGCCGCGAAGAAGGCGGTCGTGGCGCCAATGACGACGACGACGGTGAGCGCGACCGGTGCATATTCGAAGACCGGCGACAGGCGCGCCAGCATGAAGACACCGGCGGTGACCATGGTCGCGGCATGGATGAGGGCCGAGACCGGGGTCGGGCCTTCCATCGCGTCCGGCAGCCAAGTGTGCAGCAGGAACTGCGCGGACTTGCCCATGGCGCCCATGAAGAGCAGCAGGCAGGTCAGCGTCAGGGCATTCCAGTCATAGCCGAGGAAGTGGAAGCTCTGGTTCACCAGCTCGCCGGCGCGCGGGAAGATCGCGTCGAAGCCGACCGAGCCGAACAGCGCGAAGACCAGGAAGATGCCAAGCGAGAAGCCGAAATCGCCGACGCGGTTGACGATGAAGGCCTTCATCGCGGCCGCATTGGCCGAGGGCTTCTGGTACCAGAAGCCGATCAGCAGGTAGGAGGCGAGACCGACGCCCTCCCAGCCGAAGAACATCTGCACGAGGTTGTCCGACGTCACCAGCATCAGCATCGCGAAGGTGAACAGCGAGAGATAGGCGAAGAAGCGCGGACGGTGCGGATCCTCGTGCATGTAGCCGATCGAATAGAGATGCACGAGGCTGGAGACCGTGTTGACCACGACCAGCATCACCGCTGTGAGCGTATCGACGCGGAAGGCCCAGTCGACCTGTAGCTGGCCCGACGAGATCCAGCTCGCGATCTGCACCCGGGTCGTGCCGGAGCCGAAGCCGACATTGATGAAGGCGACCCAGGACAGGACGGCGGAGACGATGAGCAGCGAGGTCGTGACGATCTCGGAGCCGCGCGCGCCGATCAGCCGGCCGAACAGGCCGGCGATCAGGAAGCCGATGAGAGGGAGGAAGACGATCGCGTGATACATGGCAGTGAGGTCCAGGCGCAGGGGCGCGCTCAGCCTTTCATCATGTTGATGTCTTCCACCGCGATCGTGCCGCGGTTGCGGAAGTAGACGACGAGAATGGCGAGGCCGATCGCGGCCTCAGCCGCCGCCACCGTGAGCACGAGCAGCGCGAAGACCTGGCCGACGATGTCGTTCAGGAAGCTCGAGAAGGCGACGAAGTTGATGTTGACCGAGAGCAGGATGAGCTCGACCGACATCAGGATGACGATGACGTTCTTGCGGTTGATGAAGATGCCGAGCACGCCGAGCGTGAACAGGATGGCGCTGACGGCGAGATAATGGCCCAGTCCGATCGTCATCACGCCATCTCCTCGGGAACGCCAGTGCGCGAGGGCACCTGCTTGACCGCCATCGCCGCGTCCTTGGTCCGGGCGTTCTGCGTCGGAACGTGCTGGCGCTTGATGCCGGGTCGGTCGCGCAGGGTCAGCACGATCGCGCCGATCATGGCGACGAGCAGCACGAGGCCGGCCGCCTGGAAGTAGTAGACATACTGGGTGTAGAGCACGCGGCCGAGCGCCTCGGTATTCGAGATGCCCGCCGGGATCGCGGCCACCGGCGCCTTGACGATCTGCGGATCGATGACCCAGGCGCCGACGACGAGCAGGAGCTCGACGGCGAAGATGAAGCCGATCAGCGCGCCGACCGGCAGGTAGTTCAGGAAGCCCTGGCGGAACTCGGCGAAATCGACGTCGAGCATCATCACCACGAAGAGGAAGAGCACCGCAACAGCGCCAACATAGACGACGACCAGCAGCATCGCGAGGAACTCGGCGCCCAGCAGCATGAACAGCCCGGCCGCGTTGACGAAGGCCAGGATCAAATAGAGCACCGAATGCACGGGATTGCGCGAGGTCACCACCATGAAGGCGGATGCCACGGTCACCCCTGCGAAGAGATAGAAGAAAGCCGCTGCGGCATTCATCTCGGCCAGCCCTTCCCGCCCCTTTTCGGCGCGGTCCTCGTTTGGTTCGTGCTCCGGGACTCAAAAAGCCCGGCGCAATTTGGAGCGTCTATAATCAGGCCCGCCGGGCGGGACAACCGCACGGCGGGTCTGTGAACTCAATCGCACCTTGCAACGTCACCCCGGGCAAGCGAAGCGCAGACCCGGGATCCATCGTAAAGTGCAGTTCCCTCCGATGGATCCCGGATCGGCGCCGCTTCGCGGCTTGTCCGGGATGACGCCGGAGGGGCAAATCATCTCACCGATAGGGCGCGTCCATCGCGATGTTGCGCGCGATCTCGCGTTCCCAGCGCGCGCCGTTCGCGAGAAGCTTGTCCTTGTCGTAGAACAGCTCCTCGCGGGTCTCGGTCGCGAACTCGAAATTCGGCCCCTCGACGATGGCATCGACCGGGCAGGCTTCCTGGCAGAAGCCGCAGTAGATGCACTTGGTCATGTCGATGTCGTAACGGGTGGTGCGGCGCGTGCCGTCGTTGCGGCGCGGACCGGCCTCGATGGTGATGGCCTGCGCCGGGCAGATCGCCTCGCAGAGCTTGCACGCGATGCAGCGCTCCTCGCCGTTCGGATAGCGGCGCAGCGCATGCTCGCCACGGAAGCGCGGCGAGAGCTGGCCCTTCTCGAACGGGTAGTTCAGCGTCGCCTTCGGCTTGAAGAAATAGCGCATCGAGAGCCCGATAGCCCCGACGAACTCCTTCAGCAGCAGGCCCCTTGCGGCTTGCGCGAGTGACATCGCCTTCGTCCTTTACATCCTCAGCCGAACAGCGCCCGGCCGATTACGAAACCCAGGACCGGCATCAAGCCGATCGTCATCACAACCAGCACCGCCCGCAGAATGCGGATACGGCGCTCGTAATCATCCTTCTCGGCCTGCGTCTCCGAGCGATCCGTGCGCCGGAGCGCCCCGATCACCACGGCCGAGATCAGCCGGTATTCCAGCAGGCCTAGCCCGAAGCCGATCAGGGCGCCGAGCGGACCGGCCCAACTCATCCAGCCACCGGGCCCCAGCCGGTCAACTGCAGCACCAGCGCCACGATCACCACGCAGGCGAGCGAGAGCGGCAGGAAGACCTTCCAGCCCAGGCGCATCAACTGGTCGTAGCGGTAGCGCGGCACGAAGGCCTTCACCAGCGCGAACATGAAGAACACCAGGCAGACCTTGAGCGCGAACCAGAACACGCCGGGCAGCCAGGTGAAGGGCGGCAGCGCGACCGGGGGAGCCCAGCCGCCGAGGAAGAGGATCGTGGTCAGCGAGCACATGGTCATGATCGCCACGTATTCGCCGAGCATGAACAGCAGGTACGGCGTCGAGGAATACTCGACCATGAAGCCCGCCACGAGCTCGGATTCCGCCTCGGCCAGATCGAAGGGTGGCCGGTTCGTCTCGGCCAGCGCCGAGATGAAGAAGACCACGAACATCGGGAAGAGCGGGATGAAATACCAGTTCAGGATCGAGAGCCACGGCACACCGAGCGCGTGCGCCAGACCGCGGTTCGCTTGAGCCTCGACCACGGCCGAGAGGTTCAGCGAGCCGACGCAGAGCAGCACGGTGATGATGACGAAGCCGATCGAGACCTCGTAGGACACCATCTGCGCCGCGGAGCGGAGCGCGCTCATGAACGGGTATTTCGAGTTCGAGGCCCAGCCGGCCATGATGATGCCGTAGACGCCGAGCGACGAGATCGCGAGGATGTAGAGCACGCCGACATTGATGTCGGCGATCGCCCAGCCTTCCGCCACCGGAATCACCGCCCAGGCGCCGAGCGCCAACAGGCAGGAGATGAAGGGCGCCAGAAGGAAGATGCCCTTGTTGGCGCCGGACGGGATGATCGGCTCCTTGAGCGCGAACTTGATCAGGTCCGCGAAGCTCTGGAACAGACCCCAGGGGCCGACCACGTTCGGGCCGCGGCGAAGCTGCACCGCCGCCCAGACCTTGCGGTCGGCCAGCAGGATATAGGCGATGAAGACCAGCAGGCAGACCAGCAGCAGCAGGCTCTTGCCGAGGATGATCGCGATATCGAGGACGAGGTCCCAGTTCATGGCCGCTTACTCCGCCGCCTGCTGATGCCGGCCGGAGGCCAGCGCCGAGCATTCCGCCATGACGGCAGAAGCACGCGCGATCGGGTTGGTCTGATAGAAATCCGCAACGACAGGCGCGAAGCCCGCTTTGTCGGTCTTGCCGCCGAGGCCGGCGAGCTTGCCGATCTCCGCCGCATCATTGGCCGGCAGGCTGTCCAGCGCCGCGAAATGCGGATGCGCCTCGTAGAGCGCCTTGCGCAGGCCGGCGAGCGAGTCGAAGGGCAGCGTCTTGCCCAGCGTCGCGGAGAGAGCGCGCAGGATCGCCCAATCCTCGCGGGCATCGCCCGGCGGGAAGGTGGCGCGGTCGCCCATCTGCACACGGCCTTCCGTGTTCACATAGATGCCGGACTTTTCGGTATAGGCCGCGCCCGGCAGGATGACGTCGGCGCGGTGCGCGCCCTTGTCGCCATGCGTGCCCTGGTAGATCACGAAGGCGCCTTCCGGCACCTCGATCTCGTCGGCACCAAGCAGGAAGAGCACATCGAGCGCGCCCGGCTTGACCATCGCGGCCGCGTCGAGACCACCCTCGCCCGGCACGAAGCCGAGATCGAGCGCGCCGACACGGGCGGCGGCGGTGTGGATCACGCCGAAGCCGTTCCAGCCTTCGGTGATCGCACCGAGCGCCTGCGCCGCCTTGGCGGCCAGCGAGAGCACGGCCTCGCCGTCGGTGCGGGAAAGAGCGCCCTGCCCGACCAGCACCATCGGCTTGCCACCGGCGGCCTGTGCCGACTTGACGACATCGGCCAGCGTCTCCGGGCCGGCGCCGAGATAATCATAGGTGTAGGTCAGGTCGGCCTTCTCGCCGATGACCGAAACCTTGAGGTCGCCGCGCAGCCAGCGCTTGCGGATGCGGGCGTTCAGGATCGGCGCCTCGCGGCGCGGGTTCGAGCCGATGATCAGCAGCGAGGTCGCATCCTCGATGCCGGCGATGCCGGCGTTGAGGACGTAAGCTGCGCGGCCGAATTTCGGATGCAGCTTCGTGCCGTCCTGCCGGGCGTCGAGATTGGCGCAGCCGAGCGAGGCGATCAGGCTCTTCAGCGCGAACATATCCTCGACCGCGGCGAGATCGCCGGCGATCGCGCCGATCTTCTCAGGGCTCGTCGCCTTCACCTTCCCGGCGATGGCGGCGAAAGCCTCGTTCCAGCTCGCGGGACGCAGGCGGCCGTTCTCGCGGATATAGGGCCGGTCGAGACGCTGGGTCTTGAGGCCGTCGGCGACGTGGCGGGTCTTGTCCGAGATCCACTCCTCGTTCACCGCCTCGTTGAGGCGGGGCAGGATGCGCATCACTTCCTTGCCGCGCGAGTCGACGCGGATGGCGGAGCCAACGGCGTCCATCACGTCGATGCTCTCGGTCTTGGAGAGCTCCCAGGGCCGGGCCTTGTTCTGGTAGGGCTTCGAGGTCAGCGCACCGACCGGGCAGAGATCGACGACGTTGCTCTGGAGTTCAGACGACATCGCCTGCTCGAGATAGGTCGTGATCTCCATGTCCTCGCCGCGGCCGATGGCGCCGAGATCGGAGGCGCCGGCAACCTCGGTGGTGAAGCGGACGCAGCGCGTGCACTGGATGCAGCGCGTCATCGTCGTCTTGACCAGCGGGCCGATATACTTGTCCTCGACCGCGCGCTTGTTCTCGGCATAGCGCGACGTATCCGCGCCATAGGCCATCGCCTGGTCCTGCAGGTCGCACTCGCCGCCCTGGTCGCAGATCGGGCAGTCGAGCGGGTGGTTGATGAGCAGGAACTCCATCACCCCTTCGCGGGCCTTCTTGACCATCGGCGACTTGGTCAGGACGACCGGCGGCTCGCCGTTCGGGCCGGGGCGCAGGTCGCGCACGCCGATGGCGCAGGAGGCCTGCGGCTTCGGCGGGCCACCCTTCACCTCGACAAGGCACATGCGGCAGTTGCCGGCGATCGAGAGACGCTCGTGGAAGCAGAAGCGCGGCACCTCGACGCCCGCGGCCTCGCATGCCTGGAGCACCGTGTACTCGGCGGGAACGTCGACCTCGATGCCGTCGATGAGGAGTTTCGTCATGGTCTCACTCCGCCGCCATCAGGCGCACAGGCTCGCTGTGCGGGTTGGCGGCATAGTCGTCGATGCGCTGCTCGATCTCGTGACGGAAATGCGCGATCAGGCCCTGGATCGGCCAGGCCGCGGCGTCGCCGAGCGCGCAGATCGTGTGCCCTTCGATCTGCTTGGTGACGTCGAGCAGCATGTCGATCTCGCGCTTCTGGGCGCGGCCCTCGGCCATGCGCTCCATGACGCGCCACATCCAGCCCGTGCCCTCGCGGCAGGGCGTGCACTGGCCGCAGCTCTCATGCTTGTAGAAATGGCTGATGCGGGCGATGGCGCGGACGATGTCGGTCGACTTGTCCATCACGATCACCGCCGCCGTGCCGAGGCCGGAGCGCAGCTTCGAGAGCGAGTCGAAATCCATCGGCGTGTCGATGATCTGCTCGGCCGGAACCATGCGCACCGACGAGCCGCCGGGGATGACCGCCTTGAGATTGTCCCAGCCGCCGCGGATGCCGCCGCAATGCTTGTCAATCAGCTCGCGGAAGGGGATGCCCATCGCCTCTTCGACGTTGCAGGGCTTGTTCACATGGCCCGAGACGCAGAAGAGCTTGGTGCCGACATTGTTCGGCGTGCCGAGCGAGGAGAACCAGCTCGCGCCGCGGCGCAGGATGGTCGGCGCGACCGCGATCGACTCGACGTTGTTCACCGTGGTCGGGCAGCCATAGAGGCCCATATTAGCCGGGAATGGCGGCTTCAACCGCGGCATGCCCTTCTTGCCCTCGAGGCTCTCCAGCAGCGCCGTCTCTTCGCCGCAGATATAGGCGCCGGCGCCGTGATGCACATAGAGATCAAAGGGGTAGCCGTGGACGTTGTCCTTGCCGATGAGCTTGGCCTCATAGGCCTCGTCGACGGCGCGCTGCAGCGCCTCGCGCTCGCGGATGTATTCACCGCGGATGTAGATATAGGCCGCATGCGCGCCCATGGCGAAGGACGCGATCAGGCAACCCTCGACCAGCGTATGCGGATCGTTGCGCATGATCTCGCGGTCCTTGCAGGTGCCCGGCTCCGACTCGTCGGCATTGACGACGAGATAATGCGGACGCCCGTCGCTCTGCTTGGGCATGAACGACCATTTCAGCCCGGTCGGGAAACCGGCGCCGCCGCGGCCGCGCAGGCCGGACTTCTTCATCTCGTCGATGATCCAGTCCCGGCCCTGCTCCAGGATGAACTTTGTGCCATCCCAGCCGCCGCGCTGGATCGCACCCTTGAGGGTACGGTCATGCAGGCCGTAGAGATTGGTGAAGATGCGATCGCGATCTGCGAGCATGTCCTAGTGCCTCACTCTGCCGGCTTGTCGCCAAGCTTCGACTCCGGGCGCCAACCCGTCGCGAGCTTCTTCGACTGAGCAATCCAGTCGTCACGCAGAGCCCGGCCCTTGAAGCCGGTCAGCCGCGCATCGACCCAGGCGAGCTCCGCCGGTGTCCATTTGGCGATCTGGTCGTAATGCCAGACCCCCATCTCATTGAGCATCCGGGCCAGCTTCGGCCCGACGCCCCAGATCAGTTCGAGATCGTCGCCCTTGCCGCCGCGGGCAGCGGTGAGCAGCTCTGGCTTGCTCTCGGCAGCGGCCGCCGGTGCCGGCGCTGTCGGCGCCGCGGCGGGCTTGTTGTCCGCTGCCGCGGGCTTGGCAGCCTCGGCGATATCCTTGTTCTCGACCTTGCCCTTGGCAGCCGGCGTGTCGTTCGCGGCGCTGGAGGGCTGGGCCGGCGACGAGGGCTGCGGGCGTGCGGCAGCGGCCGTCTCGGTCGCAGGCTTCTCGGCAACGGCGGCAGGCGTCGCTTCGACCTTCTTGGCCTCGGCTTCGGCGGCCTTCTTGGCTTCCGCCTCGGCGGCTGCCTTGGCGGCGGCGGCTTCGGCCGCGGCCTTGCGCTGCTCGGCGATGCGCTTCTGCCAGTCGCCGGCGCCGATCATCGAGCCGTCATAGAGGGCCTTGTCGGTCAGCGTCTGCGGGCCACCTTCCGGCTCGGAGCCGGTGCGGCCGTTCTGCGGGCCGGGCTTGGTGGCGCGGCCATTGCGGAGATCATCGAGGAGCTGGCGGAAATTCGCCGGCGTCAGGTCCTCGTAATAGTCGACATTGATCTGCGCCATCGGCGCGTTGCAGCAGGCGCCCAGGCACTCGACTTCGAGCCAGGACAGCTTCCCGTCGGCTGTCACGGTCGATTGCGGGCCGATGACGTCCTCGCAGACCTTCTTCAGCGCTTCCGCGCCGCGCAGCGCGCAGGGCGTCGTGCCGCAGAGCTGGACGAAGAACTCGCCGACCGGCTGCAGGTTGAACATCGTATAGAAGGTCGCGACCTCCAGCACCCGCATCGGCGCCATGCCGAGGCGGCGGGCGACGGTCTCGATCACGGCGCGCGAGACCCAGCCCTCCTGCTCCTGCGCCTTCCACAGCAGCGGAATGACGGCGGAAGCCTGGCGGCCTTCCGGATACTTGGCGATCTGCTGGTCGATCCAGTTCTCGTTCGCCGCGGTAAAGGCGAATGAGGCCGGCTGGACGGGATCAGGTGCGAGACGACGGACGGACATATCAGTTCACTCCACGCGCGTCATGCTCGGGCTTGACCCGAGCATCTCTGACTCGCTGGCAGATAGCGACAATTCTGCGAGAGATGGTCGGGTCAAGCCCGACCATGACGGCTGAGGGACGGCTCACCGATCGACCTCCCCGAAGACGATGTCCAGCGAGCCGAGGATCGCGGAGACGTCGGCGAGCATGTGCTTGCGGCACATGAAATCCATGGCCTGGAGATGAGCGAAGCCCGGGGCCTTGATCTTGCAGCGATAGGGCTTGTTGGTGCCGTCCGAGACCAGATAGACGCCGAACTCGCCCTTCGGGGCTTCGACCGCGGCATAGACCTCACCGGCCGGCACCTTGTAGCCCTCGGTATAGAGCTTGAAATGGTGGATCAGCGCTTCCATCGAGCGCTTCATCTCGCCGCGCTTGGGCGGCACCATCTTGCCGTCGAGCGAGGAGACAGGGCCACCACCGTCAGGGGAGAGCAGCTTGTCGCAGCACTGCTTCATGATGCGGACCGACTGGCGCATCTCTTCCATGCGGATGTGGTAGCGGTCGAAGCAGTCGCCGTTCTTGCCGACAGGGATGTCGAATTCCATCTCCTCGTAGCACTCGTAGGGCTGCGACTTGCGCAGGTCCCAGGGCGCGCCGGAGCCGCGCACCATCACGCCCGAGAAGCCCCATTTCCAGCAGGTCTCGAGATCGACGACGCCGATATCGACGTTGCGCTGCTTGAAGATGCGGTTGTCGCTGAGCAGCCCTTCGAGGTCGTCGCAGACCTTGAGGAACGGATCGCACCATTCGGCGATGTCGTGGATCAGCGAGACCGGGATGTCCTGGTGCACGCCGCCGGGGCGGACATAGGCCGCGTGCATGCGCGCGCCGCAGGCCCGCTCGTAGAAGATCATCAGCTTCTCGCGCTCCTCGAAGCCCCAGAGCGGAGGCGTGAGGGCGCCGACGTCCATCGCCTGCGTCGTGACGTTCAAGAGATGCGAGAGGATGCGACCGATCTCGGAGTAGAGCACGCGGATGAGCTGGCCACGGCGCGGCACGGTCACGCCGACGAGGCGCTCGACCGCGAGCGCATAGGCGTGCTCCTGGTTCATCGGCGCAACATAGTCGAGCCGGTCGAAATAGGGCACGGCCTGAAGATAAGTCTTGGCCTCGATCAGCTTCTCGGTGCCGCGATGCAGCAGGCCGATATGCGGATCGACACGCTCGACGATCTCGCCGTCGAGCTCCAGCACAAGGCGCAGCACGCCGTGCGCGGCCGGGTGCTGCGGGCCGAAATTGATCGAGAAATTGCGGATATTGTGCTCGGTCATGCCGTGCCGCCCTGCTTTGCCGCGACGCGGGCCAGGAACTCGTCCCCGGTCAGCCGTGGCCGATCGCCGGCAAACGCATAGAGCGCCGGCTTGTCATCGATGAAGATCTCCGCGACGAAGTCGAAGGGCGATTGGTCGTCGAAGGCCTGGAAGGCGACCGCGACATGGCCCTCACCGCCTTCGCGCAGGCGCCAGAACAGGCTCGACCCGCAGGTCTTGCAGAAGACCCGCTCACCCCAGTCAGACGACGGATAGACACTGAGCGCCTGCTCGTCCGCCACGGACACGCCCGAGCACGGCACCGCCATGAAGACGCCACCGCTCCATTTCCGGCACATGCCGCAATGGCAGACATCCATCTCCTGCTTCTCGGGCGTCGCGGTGAAGCGCACCGCGCCGCAGAGACAGCCGCCGGACTGGGTTTGGAGGCCCGCCGCCATCACGCCCCCTTCGCCTTCTCGTCGCCCGGCAGCACGTAATCCGTGCCTTCCCAGGGCGAGAGGAAATCGAAGTTGCGGAATTCCTGGTTGAGCTTCACCGGCTCGTAGACGACGCGCTTCTGCTCGTCGTCGTAGCGAACCTCGACGAAGCCGGTCAGCGGGAAGTCCTTGCGCAGCGGATAACCCTCGAAGCCGTAATCGGTGAGGATGCGGCGCAGGTCCGGGTGGCCGGAGAACAGGATGCCGTAGAAATCGTAGGCCTCGCGCTCGAACCAGTTCGCCGCCGGGAAGACGTCGACGACGGAGGGAACGGGCGTCGCCTCGTCGGTCTGGACCTTCACGCGGATGCGGCGGTTATGGTGCGGCGCCAGCAGATGGTAGACGACGTCGAAGCGCTTCTCGCGGCCGGGATAGTCGGCGCCGGCGATATCGGTGAAGTTCACGAAGCGGAAGCGCGGATCGCTGTAGAGCGTGCGCAGGACCTCGACGATCGAGGCCGCCTCGGCATGAACAGTGAGCTCCTCGAAGGCGACGACGGCCTCCGTCACCGCGCCGGGCAGCGCGGCCTTGATCTCTTCGCCGAGTTGTACGAGCGCTTCGCTCATCGTCTCACCTTCATCGCCTGCAGCATCGACCGACGGAGCGCTCAGCGCTCGATCGTGCCGGTGCGGCGGATCTTCTTCTGCAGCAGCAGGACGCCGTAAAGCAGCGCCTCGGCCGTCGGCGGGCAACCCGGGACATAGATGTCGATCGGGACGATGCGGTCGCAGCCGCGCACCACCGAGTAGCTGTAGTGGTAGTAGCCGCCGCCATTGGCGCAGGAGCCCATCGAGATGACGTAGCGTGGCTCCGGCATCTGGTCGTAGACCTTGCGCAGCGCCGGAGCCATCTTGTTGGTCAGCGTGCCCGCGACGATCATCACGTCCGACTGGCGCGGTGAGGCGCGCGGCGCGAAGCCGAAGCGCTCGACATCGTAGCGCGGCATCGAGAGCTGCATCATCTCGACGGCGCAGCAGGCCAGGCCGAAGGTCATCCACATCAGCGAGCCGGTGCGGGCCCAGTTGATCAGGTCGTCGGTCGCAGTGACGAGGAAGCCCTTGTCGGCGAGCTCGTTGTTGATCTCGACGAAGAACGGATCACGCGCCCCCAGCGGCTTGCCGTCGGGACCGAGCAAACCCCTCGGCGCCTGCGCGACGAGCGGATCACCACGATCGATCGCTGTGACTGCCATAAGCTAATCCTCGTGAACTTTCAGACCGTTAGGTAGCAACCGGAAAACCGTTTCCCTACCCGACGCTCAGTCCCACTCCAGCGCGCCCTTGCGCCACTCGTAGATGAAACCCACGGTGAGCACGCCGAGAAAGATCATCATCGACCAGAAACCATACCAGCCGAGGCCGCCGAAGGCGACGGCCCAGGGGAACAGGAACGCGACCTCGAGATCGAAGATGATGAAGAGAATCGCGACCAGGTAGAACCGGACGTCGAACTTCATGCGCGCATCGTCGAAGGCGTTGAAGCCGCACTCATAGGCCGAGAGCTTTTCCGCGTCCGGCTTGGAATAGGCGATCGCGAACGGCGCGATCAGCAGGGCCAGGCCGATCACCGCCGAGACGCCGATGAACAGCACCAGCGGCAGGTAGTCGCTCAGGATGGAAGGCACCGAGGCAGCTTGCATGGTCGAACTCATTTCAGGCGGCCGTGGCGCGGCTCGCTGTCCCAGTCGCTTAGCCCCTCGATTAGAATGAAGCAAGACTCCGCCGCGCCGCACAATCGCCGTATCCGGGTTGAACCCAGCGCAGAATGCGGCAAAATCCGGCCCTGTCTTGTCGTCGCCCCGGAGAGCCGCGGCGAAAATCCGGCAAAACCGCCTGCTTTCCGCCTGCGTGAGCGGCAATCATCCGTTCACCCTGCCGAATCGTTGCCGGCTGTGCGAGCGCTTTTCCCGAAAGGCCTGCGATGTTTCGTGATCTCCGCCCCGCCCGTCCGCCATCCGTCGCCGGACGCCCGACCGCGCGATGATCTGCGCCGGCCTCCCGCGTGCGTTGACCATGCCGGCGCTCGCCCTGCTGCTCTCGACGACCGCACTCTGCGCCCAGGAAGGCGAGCCGATGCGCGCGCCGCTGCCGCCGCAGCGCCCGTTCGATCTCGATATCGAAGGCACCCCGAAGCTGCCGCCGATCGTGGTGCCGCCGCCGACGCCGCGTGCCTCTGCGCCCGATACGCCCGTGCCGGCCTCCTCCCAGGAGACGCCGCCCGCGACGCCGGCGCCGGAAACCCCGGCGGCCGCGGCCACGCCGCCCAATCCCGGCGAGCCCGACGACGACGAGGGTGTCGAATGGCCGAAACTGACACCCGGCCAGAAGGCCGGTGCAGAGCCGGATTTCGATCCGAACGAGAAGGCGGAACGGCCGGGCATCTCGACCGACCCGGGCACGTCGATCGCCTGCCTGCCTGACCAGCTCAAGCAGATCCTCGGCCGGATCGCCGACAAGTATGGGGCGGTGAAGGTGACCTCGACCTGGCGGCCGCCCTGGCGCGCCCGGCGCGGCTCCTATCACAAGGGTTGCCAGGCCATGGATTTTCGCGTCCCCGGCGTCAGGCCGCGCGTCGTCCTCGAATGGGTGCGCGCGATGCCCGATGTCGGCGGCCATCATGTCTATTGGAACGGGCTGATCCATATCGATACCGGGCCGCGCCGGCCCTGGTAGGCATGGCTGGTACCGAGCCTTCGTCCCACAGCCCATTACCCTGTCGCGGAACTACGACGTGCCGGAGCGCTCGCCATCAAGGTTCAGGCATGGATCCCGGATCTCCGCTTCGCTCCGTCCGGGATGACTCGCGCCTTTCATGTCGCTTGCTTTCAAAGCCTCCTTCACCCACTCAAAAAACAGGCTTGACTGTTTGTAAGTTGAGTCGCACCGTTTCCCCATCGTCAGGGGAGCGAGCCACGTATGAGAGTTGCCGGCAAGCGACGATCGCAGAAGGAGCGCAGCGCCGAGACATCCGCGCGGCTGATGAACGCGACCATCGACCTGCTGCACGACCAGGGGCTCGCCCGCACCACCACTCCGGAAATCGCCCGCATGGCCGGGGTTTCCCGCGGGGCGCTGACCCATCATTTCGCCGGCCGGGAGGCGATCATCAGCGCCTCCGTCGCCGACATGCTGGGCAAGGCGGCCCGCGACCTTCACCGCTTCGCCGAGGATTTCATGGCGCGCGGCGGCTCCAGCGACGAGATCGTCGACTATGCCTGGCGGATGATGGACGACCGGCTGTTCTACGTGACGATGGAGTACCTGCCGGAAGCGCGCCACAATCCGGCTTTCCGGGCCGACCTCATCCCGACGGTCAAGGAATTCCATGCCGGGCTCGATGCGGTCTGGACCGCACTCGCGGCCCGCGCCGGCACCGACCCCGACCATACCCGCACCGTGATGAACGCCACGATGTGCCTGGTCAGGGGCATGATCAGCCAGACCGTGCTGCGCCCGAACGACCCGGCCTATTACGAGGGCCTGCTCGGCTTCTGGAAGCAGCAGGTCAGGCAGCATTTCCCGATGAAACCAGCGGCTGCCCAATCCGGCCGGCGCAAGACGGCGGTGGCATGACGGCAGCACTGACCATCCAGGGGCTGAAGCTCGGCTTCTACGGCGTGCAGGTGCTGCGCGGCGTCGATTTCGCGGTGCCGCAGGGCTCTTTCACCGGATTGATCGGGCCGAACGGCGCCGGCAAGTCGACCCTGTTCAACGCGGTTTCCGGGCTCTACCGGCCGCAAGCCGGCTCGGTCCGGTTGGGAGCGACCGAGACGGCCGGGATGCCGCCGGAGAAGCTCGTCGCGGCGGGACTCGTCCGCTCCTTCCAGCTCGCGCGCGGCTTTCCCAAGCTCAGCGTCTTCCAGCACCTGATGCTCTATGGCGCCGACCAGCCGGGCGAAAGCCTGCTGGCCGGGCTGATCGGCACGGGCGGGGCCAAGCGACGCGAGGCGGAGCTCAGCGAGCGCGCCGTCGGCATCGCCCGTCGATTGAAGCTCGACCATGTGCTCGACAATCCCGTCACCGCGCTCTCCGGCGGCCAGAAGAAACTGGTCGAGATCGGCCGCGCGCTGATGGCCGAGCCCAAGATTCTGCTGCTCGACGAGCCGATGGCCGGCGTCAATCCGAGTCTGACCGAGCAGATCGCCGAGCATCTCGTCGCGCTCAACCGCGACGGGCTGACGATCTGCCTGATCGAGCACGACATGGGGCTGATTAGAAAGCTCTGCGCGCCGGTCATCGTCATGGCCGAGGGCAAGACGCTGACGCAGGGCACGTTCGACGAGGTCGCCGCCGACACCCGCGTGCAGGAAGCCTATCTCGGGAGGCGTCATTGAGCGCGGCACAGGGCGAATTGCTCGCCGTCGACGGCGTCGTCGCCGGCTATGGCGCGGCCGAGCAGATCCTGAAGGGCACCTCCTTGAAGGTGGCGCCAGGCGAGATCGTCTCGATCATCGGTCCCAACGGCGCCGGCAAGTCGACGCTGCTCAAGACCATCGCCGGGCTGGTCCAGGCACGCGACGGCACGATCAAGCTCAAGGGCGGCGACGTCACCCGCGAGAACGCGCTCGGCCGGGCCAAGGCCGGCATCGGCTTCGTGCCGCAGGAGCGCAACGTCTTCGGCGCGATGACAGTCGCCGAGAATTTGGAGATCAGCGGTTTTCAGGAACCCGGCAAGGTCGGGGAGCGCAGCGAACAGATGTATGCGCGCTATCCGATGCTGGCCGAGAAGCGCAAGGCGCTGGCCCGCATGCTCTCGGGCGGCCAGCGCCAGATCCTCGCCATGGCGATGGGGCTGATGAACGCCCCTGCCCTGCTCCTGCTCGACGAGCCGACAGCCGGACTTTCGCCCAAGGCCGCCGACGAACTGTTCGACGCCATCGTCGCGCTCAACAAGGGCGGCCTGCCGATCCTGATGGTCGAGCAGCACGCGCTCGAGGCGCTGCAGATCTCGACGCGCGGCTATGTGCTGGTCTCCGGCCGCAACAGCCGCGAGGGCGCGGGCCCCGCGCTCGCGACCGATCCCGAAATCCGCCGCCTCTTCCTCGGCGGCTAGGACGACGCCGAAACGACAGCAAACCAACAAGACGACAGGGGAATAGCATGACCGAGTTCACGACCGACCGCCGTACGCTTCTGGCCGGCGCCGCCGCGCTTGCCGGCCTCTCCGCCCTTTCGGGACGGGCGCTTGCCCAGGGCGCGCCGATCAAGATCGGCACGCTGACGCCGCTCACCGGCGCCGGCGGCCCCTATGGCCCGGTCATGGTCAAGGCGGTGAAGGCCGTCGTCGATGAGGTCAATGCCGCCGGCGGCGTGCTTGGCCGCAAGGTCGAGTTGATCTCGGAAGACGACCAGACCAACCCGGAAGCCGGCGTGCGCGCCGCCCGCAAGCTGATCGATGTCGACAAGGTCTCCGCCATCCTCGGCACCTGGGCTTCCTCGGTCACGACCGCCGTGGCGCCGCTGTGCTGGGAATCGAAGACCTTCCTTGCCACCGTCTCGGGCGCCGATTCGATCACCCAGCTGCCGCATCAGGGCTACCTGATCCGCACACAGCCCAACACGACGCTGCAGGGCCGCAAGTTCGGCGAGTTCTGCGTCGCCGAGAAGGCCAAGCGCGTCTTCTTCCTCTCGCCGCAGACGCCTTTCGCCAAGAGCCAGTTCGACAACATCACCGAGGCCGTGAAGAAGGCCGGCGGCGAGACCGGCTCGCTGATCTATGACGACAAGAAGCCGGCCTATCGCAGCGAGATCGACGAGGTGCTGCGCTTCAAGCCCGACGCGATCATCTTCGGCGGCTACACGCCCGATACGGCGGTGATGCTGAAGGATGCCTATCGCGCCGGCTATGGCGGGCTGAAGGTCGCCTTCGGCTATGCGGTCAACCAGAAGCTGGTCGAGAGCGTGCCGGCCGAGGTGGTCGACAAGACCTTCACCCTCGCGCCCTCCCCGGCCGAAGGCTCCAAGGCCTATGCCAGGCTGGTCAAGATGATCGGCGTCGCCTCGCCCGATCCTTACACGACCCAGATCTACGACCAGATCAATCTCGTCCTGATGGCTATCGCGCTGGCCGGCGATGCGTCGGGCACCGCGATCAAGGATGCGGTGCGCAAGGTCAGCCAGGCGCCGGGCGGCGCCAAGGTCGACAATGCCGTCGACGGGCTCAAGGCCATCGCGGCCAAGCAGGCGGTCGATTATGACGGCGCCAGCGGCCCCTGCGACTTCACCGAGACCGGCGACATCGCCGATTGCCAGTTCCGCTACGAGCAGGTGCAGGGCGGCAAGCTGACGCTGGTGAAGATCGCGTGAGCCAGTTGTTGCAGGCGCTCATCAACGGTGTGATGACCGGCACGCTGATCGCCGTCCCGGCGATCGGCTTCTCCGCCATCTTCGCGGTGCTGCGCTATCCGAACTTCGCGATCGCGGCCTATGCCACGATCGGCGCCTTTGCCGCCTGGTGGGCGAATGTCGCGATGGGACTGCCGATACCGGCCGCACTCCTTGTCGCCTTCGCGGTGACAGGCTTCGTCGGCGTCGTCGCCGAGGAGACCTCGCTGAAGCGCCTGCGCAACAACGGCGCGCTGATCGTCGCCATCGCCTCGATCGCGCTCAATCTCGTGCTGGAGAACATCGTCCGCTTCATCTTCGGCAACGAGATGCGCGGCTACGACCTGCCGATCGCGCGCGACATGCGCTTCGGCGACCTGCGCATCGGCCCGCAGCAGCTCCAAAGCCTGCTGCTCGCCGTCTTGATCATGGCGGCGATGTTCCTGTTCCTGCGCTATACCCGCTTCGGCAAGGCGATGCGCGCGGTCGCCGACAATCCCGACCTCGCCCGGCTCAAGGGCATCGATCCCGCCAAGATCGCGATCGTCACGCTCTTCCTCGGCGCGGGTCTGACCGGTGTCGGCGGCGTGCTGATCGGACTGGACACCTCGATCGACCCGCTGACCGGCTATCGCGTGCTGCTCTCGGTCTTCGCCGCGGCCGTGCTCGGTGGATTGGGCTCGATTCCCGGCGCGGTCGCCGGCGCGCTGATGCTCGGCATCGCCGAGGAACTGGCATTGCTCGTCGTGCCCGCGACCTACCGCACCGGCGTCGGTTTCGTCGCGATCCTCTTGATGCTCACCTTCCGGCCGCGCGGCCTCCTCGGGGAAAGGGCCGCCTGATGCTGTCCTATCTGATCTTCACCCTGACGCTCTGCGCCATCTATGGCCTGCTCGCACTGAGCCTCAACCTGATCTGGGGCAGCGCCGGCCTCGTCAATCTCGGCCTGGCCGGCTTCTTCGCAGTCGGCGCCTATGCCTCGGCGCTGGCCACGGGGGCCGGCGCGCCCGTGCTGATCGGCTGGGGCGCGGCGCTGCTTGTCGGGGCGGCGGTCGGGCTCGTCGTCACCTTCGCGACCTTGCGCCTGCGCGACGACTATCTCGCGATCGTCACGCTCGGTTTCGCGGAGGTCATCCGCCTCGTCGCGCTCAACGAGCGCTGGCTGACCAACGGCTCGGACGGCATTTCCGGCATCAAGGCGCCGCTCAAGGCCGAGCTCGGCACGCAGAACTTCGCGTATTTCTATCTCGGCCTCGCCACGCTGGTGCTGGTCATCGTCTGGGCGCTGCTGCGCCGGCTCGACGATTCCCCATATGGTCGCGCCTTGAAGGCGATCCGCGAGGACCAGCAGCTCGCCAGCTTCGCCGGCAAGCCGGTGCTGCGCTTCAAGCTGCAGGCCTTTGCGCTCTCGGCTGCGATCGCGGCGCTGGCCGGCGCGCTCTACGCCCATTTCCAGTCCTATATCTCGCCGGACCATTTCCAGCCGCTGATCACGATCTACATCTTCCTCGCCGTCACGGCCGGCGGCGTGGGTCGGCCGAGCGGAGCCGTGCTCGGCGCCTATCTCGTCGTGATCTTCCTGGAGGCGACCCGCTTCGTCACCGAATGGGTGCCGGGCCTCCAGCCGGTCCAGCTCGCCGCCACGCGCGAGATGCTGATCGGCATCGCCCTCATCCTCGTCCTGCATCTCAAGCCGCAGGGCATCCTGCCCGAGCGCATCCCGAAGGCGCCCTCACCCTCGACGCCATGAGACCAGTCATCCCCACCCCTCCACCGTCATTCCGGACAAGCCGCGGAGCGGCGCCGATCCGAAATCCATCGAAGGGCGTCGTGCTCTCCGATGGATTCCGGGTCTTCGCTGCGCTGTGCCCGGAATGACGGCGGGGCTTTCGTTTCATCCGCCAGCCAGCTCTGGAGAGCCCCTGCCCATGTCCGACGATCTCGCCACCCTCTCCGCCCTCATCAGGGAGCCCGGCCAGCCCGGCACGGTGTTCAAGGCTTTCGAGGACATAACCCGCCGCCTCGTCGGCCATGAGCTGTTCACGCTGCTCTATGTCGACGGGCAGGAGGTCGCGCGCATCTATTCCAACAGGCCGGACGAGTACCCGGTCTCCGGCCGCAAGACGATGGGCCCGACGCCCTGGGGCAAGCATGTGCTGGACGGCCGCCAGCCCTATCTCGGCAAGGACAAGGCCGGCATCCGCTGGGCCTTTTTCGACCATGAATTGATCGAGAGCATGGGGCTGGGCTCCGTGATCAACATCCCCGCGATCTATGACGGCAAGGTCGTCGGTACGATCAACCTGCTCGCGCCCGAGCACCATTACCGCGAGGAGCATGTCGCGCCGGTCGAGCGGCTGGCGCCGCTGCTGGTGCCCGCCTTCCTCGCCGCACGCGCTGCCAACAAGGCCGCCTGATCTCTCCCTTTCGATTGTCCGAAGGAACATGCCCGTGGCTTCCACCCTCTTCACCAATGCCCGCATCGTCGACGGCTCGGCGCCGGAGGCCGGCGCGCCCGTCAGCGTCCTCGTCGAGGGCGGCACCATCCGCGAAGTCGGCAAATCCGTGACCTCGGCCAAGGCCAAGGTCGTCGACCTCAAGGGCAAGACCTTGATGCCCGGCCTGATCGACGCCCATGTCCATGTCGTCGCCGGCGTCGCCGATCTCGGCGCGAATTCCCGTCTGCCGGATTCGCTGGTCACCGCCCGCTCCTTCGGGATCATGCGGGCCATGCTGATGCGCGGCTTCACCACCGTGCGCGATGTCGGCGGCGCCGATTTCGGCCTGAAGCAGGCGACGGAGGAAGGCGATTTCCCGACGCCGCGCCTCGTCATCTCCGGCAAGGCGCTGAGCCAGACCGGCGGCCATGCCGATTTCCGCGGCCGCTATGACGACCGCCCGAGCGTGATCGAGCGCCATCGGCTCGGCGCGCTCGGCCGCATCTGCGACGGCGTCGACCAGGTCCGCCGCGCCGCGCGCGAGGAGCTGAAGGGCGGTGCCGATTTCATCAAGATCATGGCCAATGGCGGCTGCGCCTCGCCGACCGACCCGATCCATTTCCTCGGCTTCTCGGTGAGCGAGCTGGAGGCCGTGGTCGAGGAAGCCCGGATGGCCGGCACCTATGTCTCGGCCCATGTCTATACCGACGATGCCATCCGCCGCTGCGTCGAGGCCGGCGTGCATTCGCTGGAGCATTGCAACCTGATCCAGGCCGAGACGGCGAAGCTCGCCGCCTCCAAGGGCGCGGTCGCGGTGCCGACGCTGGTGACCTATGACAAGCTGGTCTCGGACGGGCCGAAGCTCGGCTTCCCGCCGGATTCGGTCGCCAAGGTCGATGTCGTGCGCTCGGCCGGCATGGAATCGCTCGCGATCATGAAGAAGGCCGGCCTGACCATGGCCTATGGCAGCGACCTGCTCGGCGAGATGCACAAGTACCAGTCCGAGGAGTTCGTGATCCGCGGCCGCGCCCTGCCGGCGCATGAGGTCATCGCCTCCGCGACCCATATCGCGGCGAAGCTCCTGAAGATGGAAGGACTGATCGGCACCGTCGCGGCCGGCGCCCATGCCGACCTGATCGTCGTCGACGGCGACCCGCTGAAGGATCTCTCGCTCTTGACCCGCCAGGGCCGACATATGCCTGTCATCATGAAGGGCGGCGCCTTCATGAAGCGCGCCAGCCTGAACTGACGCTTCGGAGCCGGCGGGGCCCATGCCCCGCCACGCAATCTCAGGCTATGGCGAAGCCGATTTCTTCGCCATAGTGCCTTCGGCCGCCGACGGATTCGAAGGTTGTGAAGCGACTGCCTCTCCTGCTCGTTGCATTCTGTGCCGTCGCGCTCGACGGCGCCGCGCGGGCGGCCACCGATGCCGGCGAGATCGTCCGGCAGAGCATCCGCCGCCACGACATCCAGGCGGAGATGCCGGCGCCCGAACCGAAGGCGGCAAGCTGGCTCGACTGGCTGAAATTCGACCTCTCGCCCGACACGCTGCGCATCCTGCTCTGGGGCGCCGTCATCCTCGGCGTGGCCGTGACGATCTGGTCCCTGCGCGACAGCCTGCCGGCGTTCAGCCGCTCGCGCCGGATCAAGGCGGCCGAGACGACATCCGGCTTCTCCGACCCGTCCGCCCGGATGGAGGAGGCGCAGCTCGAAGCGGACGATCTCGCCGGCCGCGGGCAATATGGCGAGGCCATGCATGTGCTGCTGCTGAAGAGCCTGGCCGAGATCCGCTTGCGGCTCGGCACCAGCTTCGCGGTTTCGCTGACGAGCCGCGAAATCCTGCGCAAGGTCTCGCTGCCGCAGGCGGGCACGGGTGCGCTCGGTGCGATCGTCCAATCGGTCGAGCAGACCTATTTCGGCGGGCGCTCCGCGGGGCGCGAGGATTATCTCGGCTGCCGGCAGGAGTTCGAGGTTCTGAAGCGCTCGCTGGCGATGGGTCCGGCTTGATGGGCGGAATGACGTTCCAGCCGCGCGTCCTTGCCGCGCTTGCCGCCGCGCTCTGCGCGCTGTTCGCCGCGTCGCTCCTGCTGACGGGGATGGGCGGTCGCGAGGCGGAGGGCCTCGCCTTCGGCGCCAACAGCCATTCGAACTCGGCCGTCGGCCATCTCGCCTTCTACGACCTGCTACGCGGATCGGGTTACCGGGCGGTGCGGGCCGAGGATCGGCCGCTCGAAGCCGTCGGCGAGACCGGCGTGCTAATCCTGGCCGAACCGGCCGGCAGCCTGACCAGCGACGAGAACCGCAACAAACTCTCGACCGCCAGCCGTATCCTGCTCGTGCTGCCGAAATGGACGGTGCGGCCGGGCGAAAGGCGCAAGGACTGGATCGGCCAGGCGGAGCTCGCTTCGCCGCTGCGCGTCCAATCGGCGCTCGGGGCGGCCGTCAGCGGCGGGGATATCGTCCGAACCAAGCCGCCGGCCGCCTATTCCAAGACGATCGCGGCGGCGGACCCGACGGTGCAGGGCGATATCCAGTTGATCAAGGGTTCCAATCTGACGCCGCTGATCTCGACGCCGGACGGCATCCTGCTCGGCGAATTGCGGCAGGGCAATCGCCGCACGCTCGTGCTCGCCGATCCCGATCCGATCGAGAACCATGGCATCGGCAAGGGCACGAACGCGGCCTTCGCGCGCGACGTGGTCGCGGCGCTGCTCGACGGCAGGAGCCGCACGCTGGTCTTCGACGAGACCATCCACGGCTTCAGACGATCTCCGCCGAACCTGCTGAAATTCCTCTACGAATTCCCGCTCAATCTCGTCCTCGTCCAGATCGTGGCGGCGGTCGCGCTCCTGCTCTGGGCGGCGATGGGGCGCTTCGGCGCGCCCTTGCCGGCGCCGCGACGGCTCGATGCCGGCCGCCACGCGCTGATCGGCAATGCTGCGGCGCTGATCGATTATGCCGGCCACCATGGCGCGATCCTGCGACGTTACATCGCGATGACGCTGCAGGACGCAGGCCGGGCCATGCGGGCACCGGCCGGGCTCGAAGGGGCCGCACTTACCGCATGGCTCGCGAAAGCTTCCGAAGCGCGCGGAATCGACCCGAAACCGCTCGCCGGGCTGAGCGACAACTCCGCCGCCGGCTCCCGCAATCTCGCCTCGCTGCTCGCCGCGGCGCAGGCCCTCCATCACTGGCGCAAGGACCTGCCGCATGGAACTCCGCGACGTCTCGACGATCACTGAAGGTCTCCGCAGCGAGATCCGCAAGGCCGTCGTCGGCCAGGACGAGGTCGTCGACCTGATGCTCGTCAGCCTGCTCTGCGGCGGGCATGTGCTGCTGGAGGGGGTGCCGGGCACGGCCAAGACGCTGCTGGCGCAATCCTTCGCGGCCGGGCTGTCGCTGCGCTTCGGGCGTATCCAGTTCACGCCGGACATGATGCCGGGCGATCTGCTCGGCACCAATCTCTTCGATTTCCGCACCAGCAGCTTCAACCTAACGCGCGGCCCGATCTTCACCGACATCCTGCTCGCCGACGAGATCAACCGCACGCCGCCCAAGACCCAGGCCGCGCTGCTTCAGGCGATGAACGAGCGCAACGTCACCATCGACGGCACGACCCATCCGCTGGGCGAAGCCTTCATGGTGGTGGCGACGCAGAACCCGATCGAACAGCAGGGCACTTATCCGCTGCCCGAGGCGCAGCTCGACCGCTTCCTGTTCAAGATCAACCTCGCCTATCCCAGCCGCGACGAGGAATTCGCCATCGTCGCGCGCCACGGGCATCGCGCCGCCATGCCGAAGCTCGCGGAATTCGGCCTGGCCTCGGTCGTCTCTGAGCAGGATCTGCTGGCGGCGCGCTCGCTGGTCGGCGGGATCGCCCTCGGCGAGCCGCTGGTCGGCTATATCGTCGACCTCGTCCGCGCGACGCGCAGCCATTCGGCGATCGAGACCGGCGCCTCGCCCCGCGCCGCGACGATGCTGGCCTCGGCCAGCCGGGCGCGTGCGGCGACGCAAGGGCGCGACTTCGTCATCCCCGACGACGTCAAGGGCATCGCCCTGCCCCTACTGCGCCACCGGATCGTGCTCGCGCCCAATGCCGAGATCGACGGGCTCGTCGCCGACACGGTGATCCTGGAACTGATCGACCAGGTCGCCGTGCCGCGATGATCAGGCCGACACCGCGCGCCGTCCTGCTCTTCGGGGCGACCGTGCCGGTCGCCATCGGCCTGCTGATCCACGACGCCGCCCTCTGGCCGATCGCGTTCGATCTCGGCCTGTTCGCGCTGGGCCTGATCGGGCTCGACGCCATGCTCTGCGCCCGGCCCTCGCGGCTTTCGCTGACGGTCGATGCGCCGCCGCGCTTGTATATCGGCGGCGACGGCCAACTGAGCGTCAGCGGGGCGATCGAAGGCGCGTCCCGGGCGGTCGCCATCGAAGTGCTGCCCGAACAGTCCGGCGACGCCACCCCGCCTGAGCCCGCCCGGCTCGATATTCCCTCGGGAGCGGTGGGCTCGGTCGCGCTGCCGATCCGGCCGCTCAGGCGCGGGCGGATCGCGATCGAGGCGCTCTGGCTGCGCTGGCGCGGGCCGCTCGGCCTCGCCGGCCGGAGCCAGCGCCGGCCGCTGGCGCTGACGATCGACGTCGTGCCCGATATCCGCGGCATCGCCTCGGCCGCCGTGCAGTTCTTCAGCCGCGACGCGGTCGAAGGCATCAAGGTCCAGCGCCAGAAGGGCGAGGGCACCGAATTCGAGTCGTTGCGCGACCATGTCCAGGGGCTCGACAACCGCTTCATCGACTGGAAGCACTCGGCCAAGCATCTCAAGCTGCTGTCGAAGGAATTCCGGATCGAGCGCAATCATCAGATCGTGCTCGCCTTCGACACCGGCTACCTGATGGCCGAGCCGATCGGCGGGCTGCCGCGGCTCGACCACGCGATTCATGCCGGCTTGCTGCTGGGCTGGGTCGCGCTGCGCAGCGGGGACCATGTCGGCTCGTTCGGCTTCGATTCCCGCATCCGGCAATATGTCCCGCCCTCGCCCGGCCGAAGCGCCTTCGCCCGGCTCCAGAACGCTTCGGGTCAGCTCGGCTACCGGGCCGAGGAGACCAATTTCACGCTCGGCCTGGCCGAGCTCAATGCCCGCCTGAAGCGCCGGGCGCTGGTCGTGCTGTTCACCGAGTTCATCGACACGACCACGGCCGGGCTGCTGCTGGAAAGCCTGCAGCGCATGGCCAACCGCCATGCCGTGATCTTCGTCACGCTGCGCGATCCGTTGCTGGCCGATATCGTCGAGGCCGAGCCGGCGAGTTTCCTGCCGGTGGCCGAGGCCGTCGTCGCGCGCGACCTGCAGCGCGAGCGCGCGGTCGTGCTGGAGCGATTGGCGCGGATGGGCGTGCATTGCCTCGAAATCCCGCCGCGCGGCCTCGCCGTCGACCTGGTCAACCGCTATCTCATGATCAAGCAGAGGGGGCTGCTATAGAACCGAACAGCACCCCGATCGCCGCCCCGGCGGCTCCGGTCGCGACCATCACGCTGCGCAGCGCCGAGTTCCGCCGCAACCGCGAGCCCGCCTGGCGAACGCTCGACGGCCTCGTCTCGCGCGTCGAGAAGAAGGGCCTGTCGCGCCTTTCCGCCGAGGAATTGCAGGAACTGCCCCTGCTCTACCGGACGGCCGCTTCCTCGCTCTCCGTCGCCCGCTCGATCGCGCTCGACCGCAACCTGATCCTCTATCTCGAAGGGCTGGTGCTGCGCGCCTTCTTCGTCGTCTACGGTCCGCGCGTGGGCATCCTCGAGGCGCTCGGCGGCTTCCTGAAGCGCGGCTTCCCGCAGGCCGTTCGCGGGGCGGGCTGGCATATCCTGCTGGCGACGCTTGCCGTCGCCGCCGGTATCGCCATCGGCTACCTGATGGTGCTGCCGAACGAAGCCTGGTTCAGCCTGCTCGTTCCCGAGAGCATGGCCGGCGGGCGCGGGCCGGCGAGCACGGCCGACCAATTGCGCCGGACCGAAATCTTCGCGCCCTGGCCCGGCTTCGTCGATTCCTTCGTCGTCTTCGCCAATTTTCTGTTCCGCCACAACGCGACGATCGGGATCATGACCTTCGGGCTCGGTGTGCTCGGCGGCGTCCCGACGCTTCTGCTGCTCGGCTACCAGGGCCTCATCCTCGGGGCCTTCCTGGCGCTGCACTACAATCGCGGCCTGCTCGTCGACTTCGTCGGCTGGCTCTCGATCCATGGGGTGACCGAGATCGGCGCCCTCATCCTCTGCGGTGCGGGCGGGCTCGTCGTCGCCGAGAAGGTGCTGTTCCCCGGCCGCTACAACCGCCTCGACAGCCTCGCCATGGCCGGCAAGGCGGCCGCGGGGCTCGCGGGCGGGGCCGTGCTGATGCTCTTCGTCGCGGGGATCATCGAAGGGGGCCTGCGCCAGCTCATCGCCTCGACTCCCTGGCGCTTCGCGATCGGCGCTGCGACCGGCGTGCTGTGGACGGCCTATTTTCTCTCGATCGGCAGGCGTGGAGGCCATGGCTCAGCGACTTGACCGCATCAACCGGCTGCTCGACGGCATCACCCGCAACCGGCGCGAGATCATCACGCCGGAAGGCGTGATGCTGGAGGTCGACATCGCCAATCATGGCGAGCGACTCGTCGCCTTCCTGATCGACTTCCTGTTCTGGATGCTGGCGACGGTGCTGCTATTCTTCGTGCTCGGGCTGACCTTGCTGCACGGGGTCACCGGCTCGGTGACGGTCACGGTCGTGCTGTTCCTGTCCTTCCTGCTGCGGAACCTCTACTTCATCCATTTCGAGCTGCAGAGCCAGGGCGCGACGCCGGGCAAGCGCATCGTCAACCTCAAGGTGATCGACCGCAGCGGCGGCCCGCTGCTGCCCGGCGCGATCGTCGCCCGCAACCTGACGCGCGAGGTCGAGATATTCCTGCCGCTCGGGCTGTTCTTCGCCGTGCCCAAGATCGGCGCCGGCGCCGAGTTCTGGACAGCGGCAAGCTATTTCGGCTGGGCGGTCGCGCTCTCGGCCCTGCCCTTCTTCAACCGGGACCACCTGCGCGCCGGCGACCTGATCGCCGGAACCATGGTCATCTCGGTGCCGCGCCGGGCGCTCCTGGCGGAGCTTGCCGAGACGCAGAGCCGCTACGTCTTCAGCCGCAAGCAGCTCGACGCCTACGGCGCCTTCGAATTGCAGGTGCTGGAGGAGCTGTTGCGGCGGCCGTCTTCGCCCGACACGCATATGATGCATCTGCAGGTCTGCGAGAAGATCTGCCGCAAGATCGGCTGGCTGGAACCGGTTCCTCCGGCCGAGACGCTCGATTTCCTCAAGGCATTCTACACCGCCGAGCGGGCGCATCTCGAACGCGAGCAGCAATTCGGCCGCTACCGCGCCGACAAGAACGAGCCGGCCGCGACCGGCCCGTGAAGGACCGGCGCGGCCTATTCTCGATCAATCGAAGACGTTCGCCAGCGTGTCGAGGTCGATGCCTTCCTTCGCCACGCGCAGGTCGTGATAGATCACCGCCGAGAGCACGGCGCTGAAGGCCGTCAGGACGACCTGCCAGGCGAAGGTCAGCGTCTGCCCGATCAGGCCGGCGCCGCCGATCCTGGCGAGCACGAAAGCGCCTACGAAGGAAATCACCATGACCAGGAGGAACAGGCCGAAGATCTGCCAGCGGTAGCCCTTGGTCAGCGCAGAACTGCGGCTCATGCTCGCGGTCACGCCGAGTTTCTCGATGACGCAGGCTGGAATGGCGACATAGAGCATGCAGCCGATGATGACGCCCGGCACGACGAGCAGCAGGAAGCCGAGCATCATCGCGAGGCCGACCAGAACACCGACGCCGATGACGGGAATCGTGCGAGCGAGCCCGATCCTCAGCGAATCGCCGATGGTGAAGGGCTGTTGCCGCATTTCCTGGAAGGCACCGTAGAGGCTCGTCGCCTGCGCCAGGATTTGAAGCACGAAGGTGAGGAGCCCGGTCAGCACCGCCGCGATGGCGATGCCGGATTGCGACGTCGCTCCGCCCGATGACAGCGCTCCCAGCGCCACGAGGAAGACCGGTATCATCGGCACGAGGGCCAGCAGGACGAACTTTCCAAACTGGCGCCCGAGGATGGAGAACGTCTTGTTCATCACCGAGCCGACGCGAAACTGTCCCGGTGCGGCGGCAAACCCGCCGGTCGATGTGCTGCTCATGAGGAACCCCGCGGCAAATGAGGCCGAACTGTGGCACGGTCCGAGCAGGGGCACAATCGGCGTCAGCGGGGCGGCAGGCCGGCCTATCCTCGGCGGCAAGCTGACCGGCAGCGGTGCCGATCGCATCTTCGAGATCGACGGCGGGACGCGGGTGCCGGTTCCGGCGGAAGCGATCATTCCGGAGGGCGCCAAGCTGGTCTCCCGGCCGCAGCATGCCAGCCTTGGCGATGCAGGCCCGACCGGAGACGGTATGCTGGCCCTGCCCTGCACCGTCGCCAACCGCGAATTCCTCGGTGCGAGCGTGCACTACGGCGTCCGGATCGGCACGACGGAAGTGGCGGTCGATGTGCCCTTCCAGTCCGGCAGCGGATTGTTCGAGGTCGGCAGCGGGGCGACGCTCAGGCTCTCGCCGCACGCGTTGTTGTGGTTGGCGGCTTAAGGGGCGACGACACTGCGCAATTGCGCGCCGTCATCCCGGGCTTAAACCGGGATCCATCGTAGAGCGCAGCGCCCTCCGATGGATCCCGGATCTCCGCTTCGCTGCGTCCGGGATGACGCGCACTTTAAAGTCGCGGTTCCCTTCTCACCCCCGCTGCTCGGCCTTGTCCCTCGCCCGCGCCTCGGCGGTGCGCTCGGAAGCCGGCCCGTAGCCGCCGGCGCCGGGCGTGATGATCTCGACGATCTGGCCCTTTTCCAGCGCCCCGTCGCCCTTGAAGAAGGGCACGACGCCGTCGCTGAAGACGAAGGAGCCGCCCTGCCCCTCGCCGCCACCGGCGAGGCCCCAGGGGCGCGAAGTCAGGCGCGAATTGTCGACGTTAAGCCGGCACGGCGCCTCTGCCCGGTAGACGCGGCGCAGCCCCATGCCGCCGCGCTGGCGGCCGTCCCCGCCCGAACCGTCGACCAGTTCGTAGCGCAGCAGGGTCAGCGGATATTCGAGCTCCAATGCCTCGACCGGGAGGTTCGAGGTGTTGGTCATGTGGACATGGACGCCGTGGAGCCCGTCTTTGTTGGTGCGGGCGCCGGAGCCGCCGCCGATCGTCTCCAGATAGACCCAGAGCTCGCCACTGCCCGGCTGCTCGCCCGCGAAGGTGGCCGAAGCGACCGCGCCCGAACAGGCCGCGATCACCCGGTCCGGCACCGCTTGCGCCAGCGCGCCATGGATCAGGTCGACCACCCGCTGGCAGGCGGCGATGCGGCCGTTGACGGCAGCCGGATGCACGCAGTTCAGTACCGTGCCCTCGGTCGCGGTGACGGTGAGCGGACGCGCCAGCCCCGCATTAGGCGGAATGGTCGGGTCGGCCACGGTCTTGACTGCGTAATACACGGTCGAGAGCAGCGCGGTGTAGACCATGTTGAACCCCGCCCGCATTTGCGGCGGCGAGTCGAAGGCCAGCGCCATCTCCTCGCCCGCGACGGTGATCGCGACCGAGAAGGTCAGCGCCTCGTCGATCTCGGGATTGTCGAAGGAATCCGAGAAACGATAGGTGCCGTCGGGGATCGAGGCGATGCCGGCGCGCATCTTGCGCTCGGCATAGTCCTGCAAGGCCTTGCCGGCGGCGAGCACGGTGTCGCGGCCATATTTGTCGCAGAGCGCGCGCAGGCGCTCGACGCCGAGCCGGTTCGCCGCCATCTGGGCGCGCAGGTCGGAGAGGCGCTCGCGCGGGACCTGGCAGTTGAGCAGGATCAGCTCCTGCACGTCCTTCATCAGCACGCCGCCGTCATAGAGGCGGATCGGCGGGATGCGCAGGCCCTCCTGATAGATATGGGCGTGGCCGCGATCGGCGAAATCGGAATGGTGCGCAGTGTTCACCGCCCAGGCGATCATCACGCCCTCGTGGAAGACCGGCTCGGCCAGCACGATATCGGGAAGGTGCGTGCCGCCGCCCTCATAGGCATCGTTGCCGATGAAGACGTCGCCTGGCTTCATCTCGGCCACGGAATGGCGCTTCAGGATATGCGGGATGATGCCGATGAAGGAGCCGAGATGCATCGGGATATGCTCGGCCTGGCAGAGCGTCTGGCCCTCGACGTCGAAGAGCGCGGTCGAGCAGTCGCGGCGCTCCTTGATATTGGTCGAGTAGCTCGCCTTGACCAGCGCCTCACCCATCTCCTCGGCGATGGAGGCGAAGGAGGAGCCGATGACCTCGACGGTGATCGGGTCGATGCTGACGGATGCGGTCGCGGTCATCACGGCATCTCCAGGATCAGATTGAGATAGGGCTCGACGGTGGCGGTCATGCCCGGTAGCAGCACGGTGGTCGAATCCATCTGCTCGACGATGGCGGGACCGGCGAAACGGTTGCCGGACTTCAGCTTGTCGCGGTCGTAGATCGGGCAGGCGACGAAGCCGCCGGCCTCGGGGAACCAGACCTCGCGACTGCCGATGACGGCGTGGGAAGCATCAGGCCCGGCATCGGGCTCCGGCCGGAAGGCGGCCTTGGGCACGAGGCCGACCGCCTCGACGCGATAGGTCACGAGCTGGACCGCCTCGCCTTCGGCGATGAAGCCGTAGAGGCGCTTATGGGCGGCGGCGAAACCTTCGGCCAGCGCCGTAACGGTCGCGGGCGTGATCGGCCCGTCCGGCACGTCGATGGCGAGCTCGTAGTTCTGGCCGTGATAGCGCAGATCGGCGGTGCGCTTCAGCCGGCGATCGGCCGAGACGACGCCCTCCTCCGCGAACCAGTGATCCGCCTGCTCCTGCAAGGCGACGAATATCTCCGCCATATCCGGGACCAGCGCCTCGGAGAGCGTCGCCAATCGCGTCGTCGCGAAATTGGCGCGCAGGTCGGTGAGCAGGAGGCCGAGCGCACAGCCGATGCCGGGATTGCGGGGGACGACGATACGCTTCATGTCGAGCTCGCGGGCGAGCCGCGCGGCATGCAGCGGCCCGGCCCCGCCGAAGGCGACCAGCGCGTAGTCGCGTGGGTCATGCCCGCGCTGGACGCTGATGACGCGGATCGCCTTGGCCATGTTGGCGGTGACGACCGAGATGATGCCCTGCGCCGTCGCCATCAGGTCGAGGCCGAGTTCATCCGCCAGCCGGCCGATCGCCTGTTTCGACAGGCTCTGGTCGATCGGCATGCGGCCGCCGAGCAGATGCGTCGGGTTCAGGGTCTGGAGCACGACATTGGCGTCGGTGACGGCAGGCTCGGTGGCGCCGCGCCCATAGCAGACCGGGCCGGGATCGGCGCCGGCCGAGCGGGGACCGACCTTGAGCAGGCCGCCGGAATCGATCGCCGCGAGCGAGCCGCCGCCGGCGCCGACCGTGTGGATATCGAGCATCGGCGCCTTGATCGGGTAGCCGTGGACATTGGCCTCGGAAGCGAGCTTGGCCTCGCCGTTGCTGAGCAGGGCGACGTCCGAGGAGGTGCCGCCCATGTCGAAGGTGATCAGGCTGGGTATGCCGATCATGGCGCCGATCGCCTGCGCCGCGACGACGCCGGTCGACGGGCCGGAGAGCACCGTGCGCACCGGCAGGCGCGCAGCCATGTCGAAGCCGATGACGCCGCCATTGGACTGCGTCAGATGCGGGACAGCCTTGAGGCCAAGTTCTTTCAGCCGGTCGGCAAGCCGGCGGATATAACCCTGCATGACCGGGCCGAGATAGGCGTTCACGACGGCGGTCGAGATGCGCTCGTACTCGCGGAATTCCGGCGCGACCTCATGCGAGGCGCAGATGAAGGCCTCCGGAAATTCCTCGGTGACGATGCGCTTGGCGGCTTCCTCATGCTCCGGCCGGACGAAGCCATAGAGGAAGCCGATCGCGACAGCCTTGACGCCTTCTGCTTTCAACGCTCGTGCCGCCTGCCGCACGGCCTCCTCGTCCAGCGGCGTCTCGACCGTGCCGTCATGGCGGACGCGCTCGGGGACGCCAAAGCGCAGGTCGCGCGTGACCAGCGGCGGGGCCTTGTCGGCCTGGAGATCGTAGAGGTCCGGCCGCTTCTGCCGGCCGATCTCGATCAGGTCGCGGAAGCCTTCGGTGGTGACGAGGCCCGTCTTCACGCCGCGATGCTGGATCAGGGCGTTCGTGCCGACCGTCGTGCCATGGCCGAAATAGGCGATGTCGGCGGGGCTGGCGCCAACGCGCTCGACGCCTTCCTGCGTGCCGCGCGCGATGGCGCGGGAGGGATCGTCAGGCGTCGAGGGCACCTTCCAGACCGCGACCATGCCGGTCGCGTCGTCGAACAGGCAGACATCGGTGAATGTGCCCCCGGAATCGATCCCGATCCGCCACGCCATGTCTGTCGTCCTCCATTATATCGCCGTCGTCTCGGCGAGCGTCCACGCCACGCCATGGCCGAATCCGCCCTGATAGCCGCAGACCTGCGCCGCCTGTTCCGCCCCGGCCGTCAGGGCTGCGGCGATGCCGGCTCCGTCGAGTATGGCGAGCAGGCAAGCGGCGATGAAACCGTCACCGGCGCCGAGCGTGTCCACCACGGTTGCAGGGCTGGCCAGCTGCTGGTGGAAGCTGCCGGCCATGAGCGCCAGCGCGCCCTTCTCCCCGCGCGTCGCCACGACCATGCCCGCACCCCAGCCGATGCAGCGCTCCAGTAGGGCACGGCATTCCGCATCCGAAGCGGAAGGGTGCGACAGGAAGCCGATATCGACGGCCGGCAGCGTCGCGGCGAGGTTCGCGTCGGTCCAGCGCTCGGAAAAATCATAGGACAGGCGCCGGGCCGCGCTGCGGACGACCGGCAAGGCGTCGCCGAGCTCGCTGTAGATGCTGGAATGGACGAGGTCGAAGCCGGCGATATAGGCGCGGTCCTGGGCGTCGAACGTTCCCCATTCGGCGCGCACGCCGGGCTCGGAACGCAGGAAGCGCCGGTCCTGCCCGTCATGGCCGATGAAGGCGCGGGCATTCGAACCCGCCCTGATCCGGCAGCGCGCGGTATCGACGCCCTCCTGCCTCAGCGCGTCCCCCACAAGCATGCCGGCCTCGTCCGAACCGATGCAGCCGAGATAACCCGTCTCGGCCCCAAGCCGCCTTGCCTGCACCGCGACGTTCACGGCGTTGCCGCCGGGAAACTGGATGCCGCGATCGACATAGGTGTCGACGGTATTGTCGCCCAGTCCCAGAAGCCTCTGCGCCATCGCGGCAACTCCCCCGGATCAGTACGCCACCTTCCACATGTAGCGGCGGGTGGTCAGAGGCTGGTTCCGCAGCACCGAGAGATGCGCCGAGAAGCGCTTGAGCGCCGCCTGGAGGATATAGGGCGCCACGATCGGGCGGATCTCAGGGTCGATACCCACCATCGCGAAAGCGCGGGAATCGTAGTTCATCACGCGCCCGGCATAGGTGTCGCAGAATTTCATGACCCGCTCCATCAGGGGCCGGCTCGGGTCTTCGCCCGTGATCAGGATCAGCGGCGTCTGCTTGTCGACGATCTCGAAGGGGCCGTGGAAGAACTCGGCCGCCTCGATCGGGTAGCTGTGCAGCCAGAGCATCTCCATGAGGATGCAGACGCCGAAGACATAGGCCGTGGTGAAGCCCGGCCCCGAAGCGACGTGGTAGATGCGGTCATCGCCGGCATAGGTTACGGCATCGGCTGCGGCGCGGGCCTCGTTCTGCTCGGCCGCATCGCACATCGCCGCGGGGAGCGCGTCGAGCGAGGCCAGAAGCTTCTCGCCGAGCGGCCAGCCTTCCTTGGCCGCCATCAGCCCGCCGATCAGCGCCTGCATCAGCATGAACATCGCCGCGAAGGATTCGCTGGTGTCGCCGACGAGGAAATGCCGCGGCACGGCCTGCGCCAGCGGCTTCTCGCCATATTGGCTGAAGGCGACGATATGGCAGGGCCTGTCCTTGAGAAAATGCGCGGCGGCGACCGTCTCCGGCGTCGTGCCGGATTTCGAGGCGAGCAGGACCAGCGTGCGCTCGTTCAAGCGCGGCGGGTCGATCGCCATGAACTCGGCCGGAAAATAGCGCCTGATCTCGATGCCCGGCAAATAGCGCTCAAGCCAATACTGGATGCCGAGCATCGCACGGTTGGCCGAGCCGCAGGCGATCAGGTAGATGCGGTCGATCCCGGGCGCCAGCTCCTGCCCGAGCGCATAGGCTTTCGGCAGCGCGGCGCGAGTCGGCTCCAGCCCGGACAGGACGGTGTCGCGGTCGAAGACGATGGACATGGACAGGCTCCCGAACGGGCTTACAATCAGGCGTCAGAATTGGTATACACCAATTCCATATACCAATCCCTGTCAAGCCTGATCCATGCCGCCCAAACGCCCCTCCCGACCAACAGCGCTGCGCGACCGTTTCGCCTTGAAGGCGAAGAAGCCGCCGCGGCTCGGATTCCGACAACCGCGCGCCGCAAAAGGCTCGGGGACCGAGAGTCCAGGAATGCCGAACCCGCTCAAGGGGGTGAAGCCAATCTATGTCGAGGTGCAGGAATACCTCCTCGACCTCATCGGCGCTCCTGACTACGGCCCGGGCGACCGGATTCCCTCGGAGCGGACGCTGGCCGACGCGCTCGGCATCAACCGAATGACGGTGCGCAAGGCGATCGACCGGCTGGTCGAGCGCAACGTGCTGGAACGCAACGGCACCAGCGGCACCCGCATCCCGCTGGTCCAGGTCTCACGTCCGATCGACGCGCCGGCTACGCTCGGCATCACCCGCATCATCCGCAATGCCGGCGGCGAGCCTGGCAGCAAGCTGCTGCATTTCGGCGAGGAAGCGGCGAGCGAAAGCATCGCGCAGCGCCTCGAACTGGCGCCCGGCGACGCGCTGATCATGGCGCGGCGCCTGCGCAGCGTGAACGACGAGGCCTTCTGCATCGAGACCAGCTACCTGCCAGCCGGCAGCGTGCCCGGCCTGTCGGCCGAGGACCTGCTTTCCGGCCAGTCGCTCTACGCGTTGCTGCGGCAGCGTTACGGCATCGAAATCAGCATCCGCGACCGTGAGATCAGCGTCGGCACCGCAACGGAGCGGGAGGCGCAATTGCTGGCGCTGGCACCGGGCTCACCGACCCTGGTGCTGCGGATCGTGGCGCGCGACGGCGACGGCCGGCCGGTCGAATACATGCGCTCGGTCAATCATCCCCATCACGTCGTCTTCCGCAGCTCCGCGCCCCCTGCCCGGTCCTGAACGACGTCAAACAACCTTCGTCCTCCCCTTCTTCCGCCGCCGGAGCCACCCTGATGGGCATCACCATCGAAACCATCGAGCCGGACCCGTCCCTTCCGGCCGCAAGCGACGTCGTGGTGATCGGCGGCGGCATCATCGGCATCACGACGGCACTGTTTCTGGCGCGCGAGGGCATTTCGGTCACGGTCTGCGAGAAGGGCGAGGTCGGCCACGAGCAGTCCGGGCGCAACTGGGGCTGGGTCCGCGTCATGGGGCGCGACCCCGGCGAGATCCCGCTCGGGCTCGAAAGCATGCGGCTCTGGGAGGACATGGACCGGCTCGTCGGCGGCGATACCGGCTTCATCCGCTCCGGCATCGTCTATGTCGCGGATACCCCGGCAAAGCTCGCCGAGCACGAAGCCTGGCTGGAGCACGCCAAGACCTACCAGCTCGACTCGCGGCTCCTGAGCTCGCGCGAGCTCGACGCCGCCATGCCCGGCGGCAAGCGCGCCTTCGCCGGAGCTATGTTCACACCGAGCGATGCCCGCGCCGAGCCGCAGAAGGCCGTGCCGGCGATGGCGCGGGCGCTGCGCCGCCATGGCGGAACGGTCCTGACGCGCTGCGCGGTGCGCGGGATCGAGACGGCGGGCGGGCGCGTCAGCGCTGTCGTCACCGAGCGCGGGCGGATCGCCTGCCAGCGTGTCGTGCTGGCGGGCGGGGCCTGGTCCCGGCTCTTCCTCGGCAATCTCGGTATCGACCTGCCGGCGCTCAAGGTGCTGGGCTCGGTGTTCCGGACCGAGCCGCTCGACGGCCCGCCGATCCATGCGCTCGGCGCCTCGGACTTCGCCTTCCGCAAGCGGCAGGATGGCGGCTACACCATCGCCCATCGCGGGGCGAGCGTGGCCGAGATCGTGCCGGACAGCTTCCGGCTGCTGTTCGATTTCCTGCCGTCCTTTGCCCGGCAGCGCCATGAATTGCGGCTGAGAATCGGCGAGCGCTTCATCGAGGAGGCGCGCCGGAAGACAAGCTGGTCGCTCGACGAGGAAACGCCCTTCGAGCAGACGCGCATCCTCGATCCCAAGCCGTCCGCGCCCATCCTGGAAGAGGCGAAGCGCAACCTGATCGCCGCCTTCCCGGCCTTCGCCGGCCTCAGGATCAAGGAGAGCTGGGGCGGATTGATCGACGCGACGCCCGATGCCGTCCCGATCATCGGCGAAGTGCCGCGCCTGCCGGGCTTCTTCCTCGCCACTGGCTTCTCCGGCCACGGCTTCGGCATCGGCCCCGGCGCCGGCCGCCTGATCGCCGACCTCGTCAGCGGCCGGACGCCGATAATCGATCCGAAGCCGTTCAGGCTGGAGCGGTTTTCACGGCTGGAGCGGACGACGCGCGTATGACGGCTTCCTCATCGTCATTCCGGACAAGCCGCAAAGCGGCGCCGATCCGGAATCCATCGTAAGGTTTAGGCGCTCTACGATGGATTCCGGGTCAAGCCCGGAATGACGGCGTGTTTCCGATGCAGGACGGAAGGTGCCGGCCGTTCAGGCCAGCGCCGCCTCGTCCAGCGAATAGGCCGAGAAGAAGTTCGTTCCGCCCGGATAGCATTTGAAGCCGCTGAGCCCCTTCACCATCGCATAGCCCTGCGAGCGCCAGGCGAGGCCGACGAGGGGTGCCTGCTCCAGAGCGTTTTTCTCCAGATCGGCATAGATCGCCTTGCGCTTGGCCGCGTCGAACTCGGCGCGCCCCTTGGCGAAGAGCGCGTGCATCTCGGGCGTCGGGATCTGCCAACTGCGCGCCATGTTGGCCGGCAGGTCGCCGTCGATCAGCGGGGCCAAGCCGTCGGGGTCGTTGTTGTCGGCGGTGGTGCCCTGGACCATGAAGTCGTAGCGGCCCTTGCCGGCGAGATCGACGCGCGCCGCCCAGTCCGGCAGGTTCAGGGTCACCTGGATGCCGATTTCGGCGAGATTGGCCTGCACGACCTCGGCGGTCGACTTGTGCATGCCGTATTGCGCGGTCGAGAGCAGCGTGCAGGGGAAGCCGTTGGGCACGCCGGCCTCGGCCATCAGCTTCTTCGCCTTGGCCGGATCGTAGTTCCAGTATTCCGAACGCGCCTTGTCGAAATAGGGGCTGCTCGACGGGATCGGGATGCCCTCGAGCTTGCTGCCGCGGCCGAAGAAGGCGGCCTGCACGATCTCGTCGCGGCGGATGGCATGGGCCACGGCCTGGCGCAGGCGCACATCCTTGAAGGGCCCGGTACCGCCGTTGAAATTGAGACCCATGAAGGGGCCGTCGGCGGCGACGAGCCGCAGGCGCGCATCCTTCTCGATCGTGGCCATGGATTGCCAGGGCACATACTCGATCAGGTCGATATCGCCGGCCTGAAGGGCGGCGACGCGCAGGTTCTCGTCGGCATAGGCGACGAGCTTGATGCCGTCGAGCTTCGGCAGGCCAGGCTTGTAGTATTTGTCGAACTTAACGACCTCGATCGAGGCGCCGCGTTCCTGGCCCTTGATCATGAACGGCCCTGCGCCGACGCCGAGCCCGGCGCGGCCCTCGATCGAATCCTTGGCGATGATCGGCATATGCGGGCTCGCGAGCCAGATCGGCAGCGTGACCGTCGGCTGCTTCATGACGATGCGGACGGTGCGAGCGTCGGGCGTCTCGATGCGTTCGACGCCGCCGAACTCGGCCTTCATGAAGGCGGTCGAGTTGGGCGCGGCGACCTGCTCCAGCGTCCATTTCACGTCCTCGGCCGTGACCGGCTTGCCGTTCTGGAAGGTGGCCTGGCGCAGCTTGAAGACCCAGGCGGTCTCGCCTTCCCGTTGCCAGGACTCAGCGAGCTCCGGCCGGACCTCGCCGTTCTCGTCGAAGCCGGTCAGGCCACGGAAAATCAGGAGCTTCACAGTCAGCGCCGCCGTGCCGGTATGGAGCCAGGGCTGGAGGCTGGGCGGAAAGCTCGACAGACCGAAGCGGAGTACCTTGCCGGCGGCTTGCGCATGGGCCCGCAAGCCCAGGAGAGGCAGCGCCGCGCCGGCGGCGAGCACAGAGCGACGAGAGATCGGCTGCATCGGATACCCCTCTCTATTTTTTGGCGGCCTGGACGGCCGAGAAAGCAGAATGATTTGGTATATACCAGCTTGTCAATGCTTCCCTTTGGTCCGCTCGGCCGGGTCTGCGCGGGCCTCCTGAAGCCGGAAAAGATACCGCCTCGGCTGGATCATTCCCTGAAAATGCGACCATGGCGGGCTGTTCTTGCGTCCATTGGCGCAGAGCTGGACATTCATGTCGCGTTGCATTGGGTCAGCGCGACGCCGATGGCGGCGCGGCCATTGCGCATCCCGCCCGATCATGTCCTTGACAGCCCGGAACTCCTCGAATGGTATACACCAATTCTTGCAGTTGGTTGCCTGCCGGCCAAAAAGCGGCCGACAGAGCGGGCCGAGCCTTCCGGAGAGCGTCATGAGCGAGATCGTCAAAGTCAAATCCGGCAGCAAATACGAGACGCTGAACAGCTATTCGCGCGTCGTCGTCGCCGGGGACATGATCTTCGTCTCGAACACGGCGGGGCGGAACTACAAGACCCGCGCCATCGCGCCCGACGCCAAGGGCCAGGCCGAGCAGGCCTTCCGCAATATCGAGGGAGCGCTTGCCGCCGTGGGCGCCTCGCTCAGGGATGTCGTGGCGGTGAAGGTCTTCGTGCCGGATATCGCCGACATGGACGCGGTCAACGAGGTGGTCGGCGCCAGGTTCAGGGATATCGACCCGGCGAATACCACGACCTGCACGCCGCTCGGCCAGCCCGAGCTCAAGGTCGAGTTCGAGGTCACCGCCTATAAGCGGCGCAATCCGGGCCAGCCCGAGCGGCGCATCAGCGTCGACCTGTCCTGAAGCCGGGCGCCGCCATGCCGGACGTCGTCATCGTCGGGGGTGGAATCAGCGGGGTTTCTGCCGCCTACGAGATCGCGCGGGCAGGCCATTCCGTGACGCTGCTGGAAGCGCGCAATCTTGCGGCGATGGCGTCGAGCTGGACTCTCGGCGGCGTCCGCCAATCCGGCCGCGATCCCGCCGAATTGCCGCTGGCGAAGGCGGCGGTCGAGCGCTGGGGCGGGCTCGACGAAGAGCTCGGCGCACCGACCGGCTATCGCCGCCACGGCAATCTGCGGCTTGCGCGGACCGAAGCGGAAGTCGCGGTCATCCGTGATCTCGTCAAGCAACAAAGCAAGCTCGGCCTCGCCATCGAATACCTGCCCGACAACGCCGCGATCCAGGCCATGGCCCCGGCGATCGGACCCGGCATCCTCGCCGCCTCCTTCTGCCCCGGCGACGGCCATGCCGATCCGGTGCCCGCCGTGCGAGCCTATTCCGAGGCTGCCCGCCGGCATGGCGCGGTGATCCGCGAAGGCGTGCCGGTTCGCGCGCTGACCCGCTTGGGCGAACGGGTCACCGGCGTCGAGACGTCGAGCGGCGAGATCATCGCGGCCGACCGCGTCATCCTGGCGACCGGCATCCATGCCCCGGAGCTTCTGGGGCCGCTCGGCCTTGCCCTGCCGCTGATCGTCAAGCTCGTCTGCGTCATGCAGAGCGTGCCGCTGCCGCCCTTGCTCGCCCCGGTCTTCGGCGTCGCCAACGCGGATTGCGCCGGGCGGCAGGAGATCGACGGGCGCCTGCGCGTCACCACCGGCATCGGCGACTGGCCGCATGATCCGATGAACTGGACAGAAGCTTCGCTCGCCCCGCGCAGCCGCGATATCGCGGCGCTGATCGACCGCACGACCCTGGTCCTGCCGGCGCTGGCGGAAGCCGGCATCGCCCGGCTCTGGGGCGGATTGATCGACCTCACGCCGGATGCCCTGCCCGCGATCGATGCCGAGACCGGGATCGATGGACTCGTCGTCGCCGCCGGCTTCTCCGGGCACGGTTTTGGCATCGGCCCGGTGACCGGCGAGATCCTGGCCGATCTCGTCCTGGGGCGGCGACCGCGCTTCGATCTTTCGCCTTTCCGCCTGAACCGCTTCGCCGAGGGCACCCGACCAGCCGCCGAACTCACCTTGCACGGATAGGACATTGCCCCGCCATGCTGCCTCCCGATGGACGCGTCATCCTGATCTCCGGCGCCAATCGCGGCATCGGCCGCGCCATCGCCGAATTGCTGCACGAACAAGGCTACAGCCTCAGCCTGGGCGGGCGCGATCTGACCTCATTGAAGACGATGAGCGCCGAATGGGACCCGTCGCGCCTCCATATCGCGCGCTACGATGCCACCGACTGGGCGAGCCACCGCGCCTGGGTCGATGCAGCGGCGGCCCGCTTCGGCCGGATCGACGGGCTCGTCAACAATGCCGGCATGAGCAGCCACATGACCCTGCGCGCGCCGGATGAAGCCACGCTCGACGCGATCTGGGCGGCAAACTGCAAGGGGCCGCTCAACCTGATCCATTGCGCCCTGCCGCATCTCGAAGCCTGCGGCGCCGGGCGCATCGTCAATGTCGCCTCGATGTCGGGCAAGCGCGTGCGCAACGACCATGTCGCCTACAACATGACCAAGCACGCCATGATCGCGCTGAACCACGCGGCGCGGCGCATCGCCTGGGACAAGGGCGTGCGCGCGACGGCGCTGTGCCCTTCCTTCGTGCGCACCGACATGACGGCCGCGAGCACCGCGCTGCCGCCGGAAGCGATGACTCAGCCGGCCGATCTCGCCGAACTGGTTGCCACCGTCCTGGCGCTGCCCAACAATGCCACCGTCGCGGAATTGCTGGTCAATTGCAGGCTGGAGGACACGCTTTAGCAACGGCGCCGGGAGCGCGCCGACACCCGATCTCGATCATCACGCTCAACGATAGAAGCAGGGGAAGAGCCATGAAGAGACCCGTTTCGATCCTCGCCGCCGTGTTGGCCGGCGCGCTGATGGCCAGTCCGGCCCTGGCGCAGAAGACCGTGCTCACCGTCGGCATGCAGAGCTCGGATGCCGGCGTGCTCGACCCGCACCTGAATTCCGGCACGCCCGGCAAGGCGATGCTGCAATGGATGTTCAACGGGCTCGTTCGCATCAAGCCCGGCGAGCTTTCGCCCGAATTCATGGAGCCCGACCTCGCCGAAAGCTGGACGTCCTCCGCCGACGGCAAGGAATGGACCTTCAAGCTGCGCCAGGGCGTGCAGTGCCATCATGGCTATGGCGAGTTCACCGCGGAGGATGCGGTCTATTCGCTGAAGCGGGCCTCCTCCAAGGACAGCTCGGCCTTTTCGTCGGACTATAGCGCGGTGCAGTCGATCGAGGCGCCGGACAAGTACACCGTCAAGATCGCGCTGAAGGAGCCGATCCCGAGCCTGCTCGGCATCGTCATGAACTACCATGGCGGCAACATGGTCTGTAAGAAGGCCGCCGAGGAACTGGGCAAGGACGGCTTCGCCAAGAAGCCGGTCGGTACCGGCCCGTTCATGTTCCAGGAATATGTACCGCAGCAATACGCCAAGCTCGTCGCCAACCCGAACTATTTCCGCGGCAAGCCGAAGCTGACCGAGATCCTCTACCGGTTCATCCCCTCGGATTCCTCGCGCGATCTCGCCTTCCAGTCCGGCGAGCTCGACATGATGCTTGGCCGGCAGGAACAGGCCTGGGTCGATCGAATGACGGCACTGCCCGGCGTCAAGGTCGTGGCGATGGGCCCGGCCGAGATGTCGGTGCTGCATCTCAACATGAGCCAGCCGCCGCTCGACAACATCAAGGTCCGGCAGGCGATCGCCTATGCCATCGACCGCAACGCGATCTGGCAGTTCCGCGGCAAGAACATCTCGCGCCCGGCCGTCTCGGTCGTGCCGTCAGGCTATCTCGGCACGGACGAGAAGGCCCCGCTCCTGCCCTTCGACCTCGCCAAGTCCAAGGCTTTGCTGGCGGAGGCCGGCTTCCCCAACGGCGTCACCATCAAGGCGATCAACACCACCCTGCCCTCGATGCTGAGCTTCACCGAGGCGGTGCAGGCGCTGCTCAAGAAGGCGAACATCACCCTGGAGATCCAGCCGGTGGAACACGCGACCTTCCACCAGCAGATCCGGCAGGACCTCTCGCAGGTCGTGCATTTCCAGGCCGCGCGCTTCCCGGTGGCTGATGTCTATCTCTCGCAGTTCTTCCATTCGCGGGCGATCGTGAAGACGCCGACGGCGGTGACCAATTTCTCGCATTGCAAGGTCGCCGATGCCGAGATCGACGCCGCGCGCTCCGAGACCGACAAGGCGAAGCAGCTCGCTTTGTGGAAGACCGCGCAGGAGAAGATCATCGCCGAGGTCTGCGCCATCCCCGTCAACGAGATGATGCAGCTCTGGGCCTACAAGGACAGCCTCGACCTGGGCTACGAGCTCAAGGCCTCGCTCAACCTCGGCCCGCCGGTGCTGGAGACGACGCGCTTCACGAAGTGAGGGCGGATTTTCCGATCTTACAAGGAACCCCGGCGTCTTCCCGGACAAGCCGCGAAGCGGCACAGATCCGGGATCCATCGTAGAGCACCGCAGCCCTCCGATGGATCCCTGGTCAAGCCCGGGATGACGGCCGGGTGTCCGTACCCAGCGATCCGGGCTTCTTGCCGGATCAACAGCTTCTCAACGACCGGCGGCATCATGAGCGCCTTTCTCGTCAAACGCCTCGGCTTCGCCATCGTCACGCTCTGGGCGGTGCTCTCGCTCGTGTTCGTCGTCGTGCGCATCGTCCCCGGCGACCCTGCGCAGGTGATCCTCGGCGACCAGGCCGATGCCGCGGCCATCGCCGCGATGCGCACGCGGCTCGGCCTCGATGCGTCGATGAGCGAGCAGTATTTCAGCTTCCTCGCCGGTGCCGTGCGCGGCGACTGGGGCGTCTCGCTGGTCACGGGCCGGCCGGTGATCCAGGAGGTGCTTGCCGTCCTGCCCTGGACGATCGAGCTCACCCTCGTCTCGATGGCGATCGGCATCGTCATCGGCGTGCCGCTCGGGGTCTGGGCCGCGGTCAACCGCAACCGCATGCCGGACTATGTGACCCGCATCGCCTCGCTGCTCGGGCTCTCCTTCCCGCCCTTCGTCTCGGCGATCATCCTCTTGATCGTCTTCGCGATCATGCTGCGCTGGTTCCCGGTGATCTCGGCCGGCAGCGGCTCGGCCTCGGCCTGGTTCCAGTCGATGGCGCTGCCGGCGCTCAATCTCGGATTGATCATGGCGGCCTACATCACGCGCGTCGCGCGCTCGGCCATGCTGGAGGTGATGCAGGAGGATTACGTCCGCAGCGCCCGCGCCAAGGGTGTGCCCTGGCGCGTCGTGGTCGGGCGGCATGCGCTGCGCAATGCGCTGATCCCGATCATCACGATCGTGGGCCTCTATCTCGGCATACTCATCGGCAATTCGGTGCTGACCGAGATCGTCTTCAACCGGCCGGGGCTGGGCAAGCTGATCGTCGGTGCGCTGAACCAGCGCGACTACACCATGCTGCAGGGCATGATGGTGATCTACACGCTGATCGTCGTGCTCGTGAACATCGCGACCGACATCACCTACGCCCTCGTCGATCCAAGAGTGAAACTGTCATGATGGTGAAGCTGTCATGAGCACCTCCGTCCACGATGCAGCCCCCGTCGCTCCGCCGCGCCTGCGCTGGCTGAAGGCGACGATCGGCGCCTTCAATGCCAACAAGACCTCCTGGGTCGGGCTCGCCATCGTCGTCGCCGTGATCCTCGCGGCCGTGCTGGCGCCCGTCATCGCCCCGCATGATCCGCTCGAGCAGAACATCCTGTCGCGGCTCCAGCCGCCGCACGACGATTTCTATCTCGGCACCGATTATTTCGGCCGCGATATCCTTTCGCGGCTGCTCTACGGCGCCCGGATCTCGCTGGTGATCGGCATCGCCTCGACGGTCATCGCGATGGTCGTCGGCTCGCTGATCGGTTTGCTTGCCGGCTATTATGGTGGGCGCTTCGACGTGGTGGTGATGCAGGCGATGGACATCCTCCTCGCCTTCCCGTCGCTGATCCTGGGCCTGATCCTTGTGGCGATGCTCGGCCCCTCGATGGAGAACATCACCATCGCGATCGCGCTGACCTCGATCCCCTCCTTCGCCCGGATCGCGCGGGCGCCGACGATCACGGTCAAGGAGCGCGACTATATCGGCGCCGGCCGGGCGCTGGCGTTCTCCGACGCGCGCATCATGGCCGGCCACATCCTGCCGAACATCTTCCCGGAAATCCTGGTGATGGCCTCGCTCTGGCTCGCCAACGCCATCCGCACAGAAGCCTCGCTCGCCTTCATCGGGCTCGGCGTCAAGCCGCCGATCGCGACCTGGGGCGGCATGATCCGCGAGGGCTTCGAGAACATCCTCGACAGCTACTGGTTGGTGCTGGCGCCGTCGCTCGCGATCCTCGTCGTCGTCTTCGCGCTCAACGTCCTCGGCGACGGCCTGCGCGACGCGATCGACCCCAAGCTGAAGGGCGAGCGATGAGCGGCCCCGTCCTCTCCGTCGAGAACCTCCAGACCGCCTTCCGCGTCGGCGGGCAATGGCGCTGGGCCGTGGAGGACCTGAGCTTCGACGTGGCGCCCGGCGAGACCGTCGCCATCGTCGGCGAATCCGGCTCGGGCAAGAGCGTGACCGCGCTCTCGATCATGCGGCTGGTCTCGTCAGCGAATGGCCGCATCCAGGGCCGCGTCGCGCTCGAAGGCCGCGACCTGCTCGCGCTCAGCGAGGAGGAGATGCGCAAGGTCCGCGGCAACGACGTCGCGATGATCTTCCAGGAGCCGATGACGAGCCTGAACCCGGTGCTCACCGTCGGATTCCAGATCGCCGAGGCGCTCCGCTACCATCGCGGCCTCGATGCCGGCGCGGCCAAGGCCGAGGCGCTGCGCATGCTCGACAAGGTGCGCATCCCCTCGGCGAAGACGCGCTTCGACAATCATCCGCACGAGCTCTCCGGCGGCATGCGCCAGCGCGTGATGATCGCGACCGCGCTCGCCTGCAAACCCAAGCTCCTGATCGCCGACGAGCCGACGACGGCGCTCGACGTGACGATCCAGGCGCAGATCCTGGAGCTGATCAAGACGCTGCAGGACGAGGAGCGGATGTCGGTGCTCTTCATCACCCATGACATGGGCGTCGTCGCCGAGATCGCCGACCGCGTCGTGGTGATGTGGAAGGGCCGGAAGCTGGAAGACGCGCCGGCCTCACAGGTCTTCAACGCGCCTGTCCACGGCTACACCAAGGCGCTGCTGGCGGCAGTGCCCAAGCTCGGCGACATGGAGGGCCATGCCCGGCCGCTGCGCTTTCCGCGCATCGACCCCGACAACGGCAAGGTCGAGGGCAAGCCGGTCGAGCAGCCCGACACGGTACAAGCGGCTGAGCTGCCTTTGCTCGAAGTCGCCGGGCTGACGACCCGCTTCGGCATCCGCGGCGGCCTGCTCGGCCGCTTGCGGGGCCAAGTCCATGCCGTCGAGGACGTCAGTTTCAGCCTGCGGCGTGGCGAGACATTGGCGCTGGTCGGCGAATCCGGCTGCGGCAAGTCGACGACGGGACGCTCGATCCTGCGGCTGGTCGAGCCGTCCTTCGGCAGCGTCCGCTTCGCCGGGCGCGACGTCACCGGGCTCGGCAAGAGCGAATTGCGCGATGTCCGCCGCGACATGCAGATGATCTTCCAGGACCCGTTCGCCAGCCTCAACCCGCGCAAGAGCATCGGCAGCGCGCTGGCCGAGCCGATCCTCGTCCACGGCCTCGCGAAGGGAGCGGAAGCGCAGGAGCGCGTCGCCGAACTGCTGCGCAAGGTCGGGCTCGCGCCCGAAATGCATGTCCGCTATCCGCACGAGTTCTCCGGCGGCCAACGCCAGCGCATCGCGATCGCCCGCGCGCTCGCGCTTTCGCCGAAACTCGTCGTCGCGGACGAGGCGGTCTCGGCGCTCGACGTTTCCGTGAAGGCGCAGGTGCTGAACCTGATGCTCGACCTGCAGGCGGAACTCGGCCTCGCCTATCTCTTCATCTCGCATGACATGGCCGTGGTCGAGCGCGTCAGCCATCGCGTCGCGGTGATGTATCTCGGCGAGATCGTCGAGATCGGCCCGCGCGAGGCGGTGTTCTCCGATCCGCGGCACCCCTATACGCGCAAGCTGCTGGCGGCGGTGCCTGTGCCCGATCCCAGCCGCCGGGCGTTCAGGCGCGAACTCGCCGTCGACGAATTGCCGAGCCCGATCCGTAAGCTCGATTGGCAGGCGCCGCCGACCGCGCTGGTTGAGATCGGCCCCGGCCATTTCATCCGTCAGCCGGTGGAGGCCAGCCGAGCCTGAACGACGAACCCGCCTCGGCCGCGCCGCTCAACCGGGAAGGCCGGGAGCTGCGCCGACGGGCGCCAACCGCTATTGCGCGGCGGCGAGACCGCCGTTCTTCTCGATGAAGGCGACGATCTCCTCGACCCCCGTGAGCCGGTTGAGGTCGCTGAAGACGAAAGGCCTGCCCGCGCGCTGCTTTTCGGTGTCCGCGCGCATCACGTCGAGATTGGCCCCGACATAGGGCGCGAGGTCGATCTTGTTGATGATCAGCAGGTCCGAGCGCGTGATCCCCGGCCCGCCCTTGCGCGGGATCTTCTCGCCGCCCGCGACGTCGATGACATAGAGCGTGATGTCGGCGAGATCGGGCGAGAAGGTCGCGGCGAGATTGTCGCCGCCGGATTCGATGAAGACGATATCGAGATCGGGGAAGCGCCGCCGCATCTCGGCGATGGCGGCGAGATTGATCGAGGCGTCCTCACGGATCGCGGTATGCGGGCAACCGCCGGTCTCGACGCCGATGATGCGCTCTTCCGGCAAGGCCTGCAGCCGGTTGAGGATCAGCTCGTCCTCCTTGGTGAAGATGTCGTTGGTGACGACGGCGACGGAGTAGCGCTCGCGCATCGCCTTGCAGAGCTTCTCGGTGAGCGTGGTCTTGCCGACGCCGACGGGGCCGCCGATGCCGACCCGGAGCGGACCATTGAGGGAGTTCACGAGCGAAAGACCCTTGAATACTGCGTTTCGTGGTTCATCGAGAGGATGTCGGCGCGAATGGTGCATGAGCCGAGATCGTCCAGCGTCGAGGCGGCGGCGCGCCGGGCGATGCGCAGAATGACAGGCTCAAGCGCCGCGAGCGTCGCCACCCCGTCGCGCTGGCCGAGCGGCACCAGCCGCACGCAGGCCTGGACGAGGTTGGAAGCGAAGGCGTGGAGATAGGCGGTGAGCGCATCGGTGATCGCGATGCCGTGGCGCGCCGCGGCCGAGCCGACGGCCACCGGATAGGCAATCGGCCCCTCCCCGCCTGCCGGGTCTCCGCTCCAGGCAGCCATCGCATCGACGAAGGCACCGCCTTGCAGCGTGGTTTCCATGTGGCGCTCGCGTGAGCCCGACATGGCTTCGGCCAGTTCCGCGATGTCTGCGATGTCGTCGCCCGCGCCGATCGTGCGCCAGGCTTCGGCCAGCAGGACGGCGTCATTCCAGGCGGAGCCTTGCTCCAGCAGGGTCTCCAGCCATTCGCGCAGGCTAGCGTGGTCGCGGATCAACTCGTCGTGGATCGCCCGTTCCAGCCCGTGGCTATAGGCGAACGATCCGACCGGAAAGGCCGGAGAGAGCCAGGTCATCAGGCGGGCGAGCGCGACGGCCTCAGTCATGATGATGGTGGCCGTGCGCGTGGCCATGGGTTTGATGATGAGCGTGGCTGTGCCCGTGATCATGCCCATGGGCGTGATAGGCGCCATGCACCGGCTGGAAGCGTGCGACCACCTCGCGCAGGGAAGCACCGAGGCCTTCCAGCATCGCCCGGATGACATGGTCTCGCTGGATCAGGATGCGGGTTTCGTCGATCTGCGCCGGCAGGTGACGGTTGCCCAGATGCCAGGCGAGATGGCGCAGCGGGCACCCCGGACCGGGAGACACTTCGTAGAGCTCCTCCTCCGCCGCGACGATCGCGACGCTGCGGCCATCCTGCAGCACGAGCCGGTCGCCATCGGCGAAGAGCACCGGCTCGGGCAGATCGACCATGATCTCCTCGCCCTGATCGGTGGTGACGAGCTTGCGGCGCAGGTGGCGGGCGGCATGGTCGAGCCGAAGCGTGCCGGCGAGCTCGCCGCTGCCGCCGTGACTATGGGAAATGGCGCGGAGCATCGCAGGCCTCGGATCAGAACAGGAAATAGCGCTGCGCCATCGGCAGCACGGTCGCGGGTTCGCAGGTCAGGAGCTCGCCATCGGCGCGGACCTCGTAGGTCTCGGGATCGACCTCCATGTGGGGCGTGGCGTCGTTGAGGATCATCGAGGCCTTGGAGATGCCGCCGCGCGTGTTCTCGACCGCGAGCATGCCCTTGGCGACGCCGAGCTTGTCCTTGAGCCCATTGGCGATCGCAGCTCCGCTGACGAAGGTCACCGAGCACATCGCCGGCGCTCGACCCATGGCGCCGAACATCGGCCGGTAGTGCATCGGCTGCGGGGTCGGGATCGAGGCGTTGGGATCGCCCATCGGGGCGGCCGCAATCATGCCTCCGACCAGCACCATCTCCGGCTTCACGCCGAAAAAGGCCGGGCTCCAGAGCACGAGATCGGCGCGCTTTCCCACCTCGACCGAACCGACATGCTTCGACAAGCCCTGCGCGATCGCCGGATTGATCGTGTATTTCGCGATATAGCGGCGCACGCGCAGATTGTCGTTGTCGCCGGTCTCGCTGGCTAAGCGCCCGCGCTGGACCTTCATCTTGTGAGCTGTCTGCCAGGTCCGGATCGGCACTTCGCCGACGCGGCCCATGGCCTGGCTGTCCGACGAGATGATCGAGAAGGCGCCGATATCGTGCAGGATATCCTCGGCCGCGATCGTCTCCTTGCGGATGCGGCTTTCGGCGAAGGCGATGTCCTCGGGGATCGAGGGCGAGAGGTGATGGCAGACCATGAGCATGTCGAGATGCTCGGCGATGGTGTTCTGCGTGTAGGGCCGCGTCGGGTTGGTCGAGGACGGGATGACGTTCGGAAGCCCGCAGACCTTGATGATATCCGGCGCGTGGCCGCCGCCGGCCCCCTCCGTGTGGAAGGCATGGATGGTGCGTCCCTTGAAGGCTGCGACCGTATCCTCGACGAAGCCGCTCTCGTTCAGCGTGTCGGTGTGGATCATCACCTGGACGTCGTAATCGTCGGCAACGCTGAGGCAGTTGTCGATCGCGGCCGGCGTCGTGCCCCAGTCTTCGTGGAGCTTGAGCGCGCAGGCGCCGCCCTCGATCATCTCGATCAACGCGGCCGGCTTCGAGGCATTGCCCTTGCCGGAAAGGCCGAGATTGATCGGCACCGCGTCGAAGGACTGGATCATCCGGCCGAGATGCCAGGAGCCGGGCGTGCAGGTCGTCGCCAGCGTGCCGTGGGCCGGGCCGGTGCCACCGCCGAGCATGGTGGTGATGCCGGCCATCAGCGCCTCGTCGATCTGCTGCGGGCAGATGAAATGGATATGCGCGTCGACGCCGCCGGCGGTGAGGATCTTGCCCTCGCCGGCGATGGCTTCCGTACCGGGGCCGATGACGATGGTGACACCCGGCTGCGTATCCGGATTGCCGGCTTTGCCGATGGCGACGATCCGCCCGTCCTTCAGGCCGATATCGGCCTTCACGATGCCCCAGTGGTCGACGATCAGCGCGTTGGTGATGACGGTATCGACCGCGCCCTCGGCGCGGCTCGCCTGGCTCTGGCCCATGCCGTCGCGGATGACCTTGCCGCCGCCGAACTTCACCTCCTCGCCATAGACGGTGAAATCCTTCTCGACCTCGATGATGAGATCGGTGTCGGCGAGACGGACCCGGTCGCCGACCGTCGGTCCGTACATCTGCGCGTAAGCGGCGTGGGAGAGCTTGGCCGGCATCAGAGTTTCCCCATCACCTTCTGCTGGAAGCCGTAGACGGCGCGCCCGCCGCTGAACGGCACGAGGCGGACCTCGCGCTGCTGGCCGGGCTCGAACCGAACGGCCGTGCCGGCAGCGATATCGAGCCGCATGCCGCGAGCGGAAGTGCGGTCGAAATCGAGCGCGTCGTTGGTCTCGAAGAAATGGTAGTGCGAGCCGACCTGGATCGGCCGGTCGCCGGTATTGGCGACCAGCAGCGTGACCTGCTGCGCGCCCGCGTTGAGGATTATATCGCCCGCCGCGGGAAAGACCTCTCCGGGGATCATGCGATCAGGCTCCCGCGACCAGCCAGAGCCCGCCGAGCGCGGTCAAACCACCGGCGATGCGCGCCGCGATCCGGCCGCGATGCGAGAGCGCGTTGCCGGCAAGGCCGATGCCGATACCGACCGCGTGCAGCAGGGCTGTCGCCAGCGCGAAGCCGATCATGAAGGACAGGCTCGTCGCCTCGCCCATCTCGCCGCCATGGGCATAGCCGTGGAACAGCGCGAAGAAGCCGACAACCGCCATGCCGATCACCACGGGAACCTGCAATGCGACCAGCGCCAACAAGCCCAGCACCACGACCGAGGCCGCGATGGTCGGCTCGACGAAAGGCAGGCCGATGCCGGCGAGCGCCGCGGCGAAGCCGAGCATCATCGTGACGACGAAGGCGGCGGGAATGGCCCAGACGGCGCGCCCGCCGACGAGGAAGGCCCAGAGGCCGACGCCGACCATCGCCAGGATATGGTCCGCGCCGAACAAGGGATGCGAGAAGCCGGCGGCGAAGGAGCCATGCTCGGCCGGATTGAGATGGGCGAAGGCCGGGCTTGCGGCACCGACGCTCAGGATCAGGGCGATCGACAGTCTCTTCATGGCAGTCTCCGGCTTGTGCGATCAGCGGATTGGTTCGTGGACGGTGACGAGCTTGGTGCCGTCCGGGAAGGTGGCTTCGACCTGTACGTCGTGGATCATCTCGGCGACGCCCTCCATGACCTGCGCCCGGCCGACGACATGGGCGCCGGCCTCCATCAGGTCGGCGACGCTGCGGCCGTCGCGCGCGCCCTCGACGACGAAATCGCTGATCAGGGCGATGGCCTCGGGGTGGTTGAGCTTGACGCCGCGCTCGAGCCGGCGCCGGGCGACCATGGCTGCCATGGAGATCAGGAGCTTGTCCTTCTCGCGCGGTGTCAGGTTCATGCCGTCAGTCCCTAGAGTTGCCAGACCTTGGGCAGCGGCCGGCCGCCCAGGAGAAGCGTGAGCAGCGGCTCCAGCCGCCGCCGGAGCGCAAGCCCGGTCTCCTCGACCAGCCGCGCGAGAAACTTGCCGTTCCAGGCACTGGCGCCACCGCCCGGCCCGATGATCGACCGGGCCTGATCCAGGAAGCGCTCGGGTGCCGGACCGGTGAACAGCACCGTCGCCATGGCGCGGCAGCCGGCCATGGCGGGCTGCGGCGCGAGCCGGGCGGCGATATCGCCCTCGACGCGCAGATCGTCGGCGAAGATCAGGCGGCCCTCGCGCCTGATGCGCCAGCGGTCGTGCAGGCGGCCGCTATGCAAGGTCTCGCCCATCGCCTGCCGGCCGAACAGCACGGCCTCCACGGCGACAAGTTCGGCATCACCAGCCAGGTCGGCATCGAGCGTGCGGGACAGGCGCCCGCCCTCGAACAGGATCGTCTCCTGTGGCAGCCAGGCGAGCCGGGCGCCGGCCGCGAGACGCAGGCGGTTGATGACGACGGCATCCGCCCCCGTCGAGCGATAGACGCGCTCGCAGGCCTGGGTGGTGATGCAGGCCTGCGCGTTTTCCGCCAGATCAACCGCCGTGCCGAAGCGGTCTCCGCCGGTCAGCCCGCCCGCCGTATTGATGAGGATCGCCTGCCGGGCCTCGTGGCCGAGCGGGCGCGGGAAGCGAAGCTTCGCGCAGCCTTCCTGGAACAGCCGATCGAGATGGGTCCGGCCGTCACGCGCATGGAAGGAGACGCTCGCCTGCCCATGGGCGCGCTGCATCCGCGCCGGTGCGAGGGTCTGGAGATCGGTTATCGCCAGCATCGTCAGGGCAGCTTCCCGTCAGGCATGGTCGGCAAGGCAAAGGCGCATCAGACCTGAATCAGTCTCTGAACCTGCGCGCCGTCAAGCTCGCTCATCGGCCCGGACAGCACGACCTCGCCGCGATCCATCACGAACATCGTGTCGGCGAGATCGCGGGCGAAGTCGAAATACTGCTCGACGAGCACGATCGCCATGCCGCCTTTCTGACGGAGATAGTCGATGGCGCGGCCGATATCCTTGATGATCGAGGGCTGGATGCCCTCGGTCGGCTCATCCAGCACCAGCAGCCTGGGTCGGGTGACCAGCGCTCGCGCAATGGCGAGTTGCTGCTGCTGGCCACCCGAGAGGTCTCCGCCGCGCCGGCCCAGCATGGTCTTCAGCACGGGGAAGAGGTCGAAGAGTTCATCCGGGACGAAGCGCTCGCGGCGCTTCAGCGGCGCGTAGCCGGTCTCCAGATTCTCCTTCACCGTCAGCAGCGGAAAGATCTCCCGCCCCTGCGGCACATAGGCGATGCCGGCCCGCGCGCGATCCTCGCTGCGCAGGGCCGAGATATCTTCTCCGTCGAGGCGGATGTGGCCGCCGGAAATCGGCTGGTGGCCGACGATGGCGCGCATCAGCGAGGTCTTGCCGACGCCGTTGCGGCCCATCACGCAAGTGACCTTGCCGGTCTCGGCCACGACGGAGACGCGGCGGAGCGCCTGAGCGGCGCCGTAGTGGAGGTCTATCGCGTCGACGGTCAGCATGACAGCGGTCCGTCTCCAGCCATGGCATTACGGAAAAACGCGCCGTCATCCCGGACAAGCGGCGAAGCCGCGCCGATCCGGAATCCATCGTAGAGCGCCGGAGCCCTAAGATGGATCCCGGATCTCCGCTTCGCTGCGTCCGGGATGAAGGTGTGGATCAGCGGCAGGGCAGGAGAGGATATGGCCAGCATCTCACCGCCCCAGATAGACTTCGACGACGCGCTCGTTGGCGCTGACATGGTCGAGCGGGCCTTCGGCCAGCACCGCGCCTTCGTGCAGCACCGTGACCTTCACGCCGAGCTCGCGGATGAAGCCCATGTCGTGCTCGACGACGATCACCGAATGATCCCTGGCGATCTCCTTGAGCAGCACCGCCGTCTGCGCCGTCTCGCCATCGGTCATGCCGGCGGCCGGCTCGTCGACGAGCAGGAGCCTGGGGTCCTGGGCCAGCAGCATGCCGATCTCCAGCCACTGCTTCTGGCCATGCGAGAGCGAGCCTGCGAGCCTGTCTCGCCGGTCGGCAAGGCGGATGATGCCGAGGATTTCGTCGATGCGCTTCTGCTGCGGCGCCTCGGTCTTCCAGAACAGCGTCTTCCCGACCGTGCGCTTGGATTTCAGCGCGAGCAGGATGTTGTCCTCGATGGTGTGGAAGTCGAACACCGTCGGCTTCTGGAATTTGCGGCCGATGCCGAGATTGGCGATCGCGGCTTCGTCGAGCTTGGTCAGGTCGACGCTGCCGCCGAACATCACCGTGCCGATATCGGGCTTCGTCTTGCCGGTGATGATGTCCATCATCGTGGTCTTGCCGGCGCCGTTGGGGCCGATGATGGCGCGCATCTCGCCGGGCTCGATGGTCAGCGACAAGCCGCGGATGGCCTTGAAGCCGTCGAAGGAGACGCTGACGCCGTCGAGATAGAGCAGCGAGGAGGTCAGTGCGCCGGGCACGGGAGCGTTCATCGCGTCACTCCGCCGGGGCCGGTTCGACGGCCGGGGTGTCGTCGGATTTGCGGCGGCGTGCCCACAAGGCTTCGGCGGTGCCGAGAATGCCCTTGGGCAGGAAGAGCGTGACCACGACGAAGAGGCCGCCCAGCGCGAAGAGCCAGTACGGCGCCATGAAGCCCGAGGTGAACAGCGTCTTGGCCCAGTTGACCACGACGGCGCCGAGCGCCGCGCCGACCAGCGTGCCGCGCCCGCCGACCGCGACCCAGATCACGGTCTCGATCGAGTTGGCCGGGGCGAATTCGCTGGGGTTGATGATGCCGACCTGCGGGACATAGAGCGCCCCCGCGACGCCCGCCATGCAGGCCGAGACGGTGAAGACGAAGAGCTTGAAGCGGTCGACCCGGTAACCGAGGAAGCGGGTGCGGGATTCGGCGTCGCGGATCGCGATGACGACCTTGCCGAGCTTCGAGACGACGATGCCGCGCGCGATCAGGAAGCCGGCCGCCAGCATGACGCAGGTCATGGAAAACAGAGCGGCACGAGTCGCTTGCGCCTGGATGTTGAAGCCGAGAATGTCCTTGAAATCCGTCAGGCCGTTATTGCCGCCGAACCCCATGTCGTTGCGGAAGAAGGCGAGCAGCAGCGCATAGGTCAGGGCCTGGGTGATGATCGAGAGATAGACGCCGGTGACACGCGAGCGGAAGGCGAACCAGCCGAAGACGAAGGCGAGCAGGCCGGGCACGGCCAGCACCATCAGCATCGCGAAGGGGAAGGAGGAGAAGCCCCACCAGTACCAGGGTAGCTCCTGCCAGTTCAGGAAGACCATGAAATCCGGCAGGATCGGGTTGCCATAGACCCCGCGCGAGCCGATCTGGCGCATCAAATAGAGGCCCATGGCGTAGCCGCCGAGCGCGAAGAAGGCGCCGTGGCCGAGGCTCAATATGCCGCAATAGCCCCAGACCAGATCGAGCGAGATCGCCAGCAGCGCGTAGCAGAGGTACTTGCCCCAGAGCGACATCGTGGAGGTCGGGACATGGAAGGGCGAGGATACCGGCAGCAGCAGGTTCGACAGCGGCACCAGCACGGCCAGGCCGAGCAGGATCGCGAGGAAGATGCCGCCGCGCTTGTCCATGTTCTGCAGGAGGAAGCGGGTAATCATGCTTCGACCGCCCGGCCCTTGAGCGCGAACAGGCCGCGCGGGCGCTTCTGGATGAACAGGATGATGCAGACGAGCAGCGCGATCTTGCCGAGCACGGCGCCGGCATAGGGTTCGAGCAGCTTGTTGGCGACGCCGAGCGTCATCGCGCCGACCAGCGTGCCCCACAGGTTCCCGACGCCGCCGAAGACCACGACCATGAAGCTATCGATGATGTAGCTCTGGCCGAGATTGGGGCTGACATTGTCGATCTGCGAGAGCGCGACGCCGGCCAAGCCCGCGACGCCCGAGCCCAGCCCGAAGGTCAGCGCGTCGATGCGGCCGGTGCGGATACCCATGGCGGAGGCCATCCGCCGGTTCTGGGTGACCGCGCGCATCTGCAGGCCCATCGGCGTCAGCTTCAGGATGGCGAGCAGCGCGGCGAAGACCAGGGCGGCAAAGACGATGATCCAGAGTCGGTTATAGGTGATTGCTAATCCACCGAGTTCGAAGGCGCCGGACATGAAGGAGGGTGCGCCGACCTCGCGATTGGTCGGGCCGAAGGCAGTGCGCACCGCCTGCTGCAGGATCAGGCTGATGCCCCAGGTGGCGAGCAGCGTCTCCAGCGGGCGGCCATAGAGGAAGCGGATGATGCCGCGCTCGATGGCGATGCCGACCGCGCCGGCGACGAGGAAGGCCGCCGGCAGCGCGATGGCGAGCGACCAGTCGAACAGCCAGGGCGCATTGGAGCGGATCAGCTCCTGCACCACGAACGTGGTGTAGGCGCCGAGCATGACCATCTCGCCATGGGCCATGTTGATCACGCCCATCACGCCGAAGGTGATGGCGAGCCCGATGGCCGCGAGCAGCAGCACCGACCCGAGCGACAGCCCGTACCAGAGGTTCTGCGCGGCGGCCCAAAGCTTCAAACGGCCTTCGATGGCGGTGATCGCCTTGGCCTGCGCCTCCTTGAGGGCCGGCGTCGCGTCGCCCGGCAGAGCTCGCAGCGTCGCCAATGCGTCCTGATCGGCGCGCTCGCGCAGGACTTCGATCGCCGCGAACCGATCCAGCGGCTGCGTATCGGGCTTGGCGATCAGGATCGCGGCTTGGGCCTGACGCAGGGCCGCAAGCGCTCGGGGATTGGTTTCCTTGCCGATCGCCGCCTCGACAACCGGCAACAGGCCGGCATCGCGCGACTTGAACACGGCCTCGGCCGCCGCGGTGCGTTTGGCGGCGTCCGGATTGAGCAAGCCGAGGCCGCCGAGCGCGGCCTGGACGGCACGGCGAACGGCGTTGTTGAGACGAACGGGCTTCATATCGGCCGGCGCGGCGGCCAAGGCCTGCCCGGTGCGGGCATCGATAAAGCCTCCGGCGGCCGTCTTCACGGCGACACCGCCCGGCCCCGCCAGCAAGCGCCCGTCATTGAGAGCTTCGACGATCAGCGCGGCATTCGGGTGGGCCGTCGAAACGAGAATCTCGATGGCGCGGGAGGTATCGGAATAGCTGTCGGCCGCGAGCCGCGTGAAGGCTTCATCGGCGGTCTGCGCGATCGATGCGACCGAGGCTGCGACCAGCGCGATCACGATGACGAGCGCGTGCTTCAGGCGGTGGAACAGGGACATCCAGACCAGCTTCCGATTCATCCCGGGGGCCCGGAGGGTGACCCCGGATCCATGCCTGAACCTCTTTCGGAAAGGCTCAGGCATGGATCCCGGCTCTGCGCTTCGCTCCGGCCGGGATGACGGAGTGAAGGCGAACGAGGTGGGCGGAGAATGAAGGGCGGCCGGGATGTTTCCCGTGCCGCCCTTCCCCCTCATGACCTCAGACGCCGCCGCACTTGCCGGTCTTGACGTTGAAATTGCCGCATTTCTTCTCGACCCAGTCGCCGACGAGGTCCTTCGAGCCGTCGAGCTCCTTCGACCAGGCATCGCCGGCGACGAGGCCCGTGGTCTTCCAGACCACGTCGAACTGGCCGTCATCCTTGATCTCGCCGATGAAGACCGGCTTGGTGATGTGGTGGTTCGGGAGCATCTTGGAGATGCCGCCTGTGAGGTTCGGCGCCTCGATGCCGGGCAGCGCGTCGATGACCTTGTCCGGATCGGTCGACTTGGCCTTCTCGACCGCCTTCACCCACATGTTGAAGCCGATGTAATGGGCCTCCATCGGGTCGTTGGTGACGCGCTTCGGGTTTTTGGTGAAGGCCTGCCACTGCTTGATGAAGGCCTCGTTCTCCGGCGTCTTGATCGACTGGAAATAGTTCCAGGCGGCGAGATGGCCGAGCAGCGGCTTGGTGTCGATGCCGGCCAACTCCTCCTCGCCGACCGAGAAGGCCACGACCGGAATGTCGGTCGCCTTGATGCCCTGGTTGCCGAGCTCCTTGTAGAACGGCACGTTGGCATCGCCGTTGATGGTCGAGACTACCGCCGTCTTCTTGCCGGCCGAGCCGAACTTCTTGATGTCGGAGACGATGGTCTGCCAGTCGGAATGGCCGAAGGGCGTGTAGTTGATCATGATGTCTTCGGGCTTCACGCCCTTGGACTTGAGGTAGGCCTCGAGGATCTTGTTGGTCGTGCGCGGATAGACATAGTCGGTGCCGGCCAGCACCCAGCGCTCGACCTTCTCGTCCTTGGCGAGATAATCGACCGCCGGGATCGCCTGCTGGTTCGGCGCGGCGCCGGTGTAGAAGACATTGCGCTCGCTCTCCTCGCCCTCGTACTGGACGGGGTAGAACAGGATGTTGTTGAGCTCCTTGAAGACCGGCAGTACCGACTTGCGCGAGACGGAGGTCCAGCAGCCGAAGGTGGCGGCGACCTTGTCCTTGGTGATGAGCTCGCGCGCCTTTTCGGCGAAGAGCGGCCAGTTCGAGGCGGGGTCGACGACGACGGCCTCGAGCTTCTTGCCGAGCAGGCCGCCCTTCTTGTTCTGCTCCTCGATGAGCATGAGCATGACGTCCTTCAACGTCGTCTCGGAGATCGCCATCGTGCCCGAGAGCGAGTGAAGGATGCCGACCTTGATGGTCTCCTGCTGCGCCGCCGCCGGCAGATAGGAAGACCCGAGGAAAGCGGCACCGGCCAGAGCGGTGCCGAGAAATTCGCGACGGTTGCTGTTCACGGCCATCTCCCCGAAGGAATGTTGCTGACGGCGCCCCCACGACGCCGACGGGCCGCGCGGCCCATGCACCATTCAACGCAAGCGATGTGCCAACAGCCGCGAGCCGCGGCATTCCCTATGGAAAGGCTGATTTCCTTTGATTTGCCTGACGACGCGGCTGCAGCGGAAATGCTGCGGCGCACGCAAGTGATCGGCAGAGATTCGTCTGTTTTTTAGGCAGCCGGTCTTTTGGCGGATAAATAGCTTATTTTTTCAGCAAATATACCTACCAGAGGCGCGATCAACCGAGCAACCGACGTGCCGCAGCCCACGACGCGAGCCTTTGCCCGCGTCGTGGGCTGCGGGCGATGCAAAAGGTTAACGAATCCCTAGGAGCGGCCGAGCGCAGCCTCGACGCTTGCCGCGATCGCCAGCAGCGTGCGGTCGGCGCCGCGCCGGCCGATCAGCATCATCCCGACCGGGAGTGCCCCCGCCGGAATCGGCAGAGGCAGCGAGAGCGACGGCGTATCCAAGAGGTTACCGACGCGCGGATTGCGCAGCACCAGGCCATTGGCATGGTGGAAACCGGCATCATCCGAGACGGAAGACAGGAGCGGCGCGCGGATCGGCGTCGTCGGCAGGAGATAGACGGTATCGTCCGTCATCGACGCCGCGAAAGCCGCGACCGCCGCCGCCCGCCTACGCTGCATGCGGACATAGTCGACGCCGGAGATGCCGGCGCCGGCCTCGATGCGCACGCGCGTCTTGGAATCGACCTCGTCGAGGCTGGTCACGCCGAGATCGCGCAGGGTCGCGCCGAGCTCGATCGAGGGGAAGCCGCCGATCTTGTCGAGCGCGGCGAGCGCATCGAGGCTCGGATCGAGCGAACCGTCCTCGATCGTCAGGCCGGCGTTCCGCAGGCGCTCCAGCCCGGCCTCGAAGGCCTCGCCGACTTCGCTTTCCATCGCGTCGAACAGGCGCCCGCGCGCCACCACGAAGCGGGCCTGCGGCCGCGTCGCCAGCGGCGCTTGCGGCTCGCCGGCGAGGACGGCGTCGGTGATCGCGCAATCGGCGACGCTCAGAGCGATCGGGCCGATTGTGTCGAGCGTGCTGGAGAGCGAGAAGGCGCCGCTCGTCGGGACGCGGCCGGAGGTCGGCTTGAAGCCGACGGCGCCGGTCAGCGCCGAGGGGATGCGGATCGAGCCGCCGGTATCGCTGCCGATCGCGATCTCGGCCATGCCGTCCACGACCGAGACCACGGCTCCCGAGGACGAGCCGCCCGGCGCGCGGCTGCGATCATGCGGATTGCCGGCGACCGGATCATGCGCGTTGGTGCCGAGCGCCGAGAAGGCGAATTCCGTCATCTGCGTCTTGCCGACGATAACGGCGCCGGCTGCGCGCAGGCGCTGGACGATCGGCGCGTCGGCCGTTGCCGGCGGCTGGCGGCGCAGCACGGCCGCGCCGGCGCGCGTCGTCTCCCCGGCCACGTCGAACAGGTCCTTGATGGAGACGATGCGCCCGTCCAGCGGTCCCAGCGCCTTGCCGGCCCTGATCCGGGCGTCGGAGGCCTCGGCCTCGCGCCGCGCCGAGGCTTCATAGAGGGCCGTGAAGACCTTCCCGCCTTCGAGTTTGGGATCGCGGATCCGAGCGAGCGCCTGGTCGAGGCGCTCGGTGGCGGACGGGCGGGTCGTTGCGGTCATCGGAACACCTTTCTGACGCCACGGAATCGAACGCGGCGAATGGCGGAGACCATAAACTGAACCCCGCTATCCGGGACAGCTTGCGGCGCACCAACCGATGCGATCCCCTCGAGAGCGGGAAACGACGTGGCGGCATGCTTCAGGCCGATCGATCGTCAGCGAGCCAAGGCAGCTTGCAGCTCGGCAGCTCCGGGCAGATCGGCGCCGCGGCGCGTTACCGTAATCGACGCAGCCGCGACGGCGTAGGCAAGCAACTCGGCAAGCGCTTCCCGGTCGAGCGCGGCGATCGCTTCCGGGCGGAGCCGGTCGGTCTGCGCGAGGCGCGCGAGCAGCGCGGCGTGGAAGCTGTCGCCCGCCCCGACCGTGTCCTGCACCGCGACGCTGCGACCGGGCACGCAAACCCGCCCGGAGGCGGAATAGGCCGTGGCACCCTGCCCGCCCTGCGTGACGACGACGAGTTGCGCGCCGAGATCGAGCCAATAGGCCGCGGCTTCGGCGCTGGTGAGCTGGCCGTCCCAGGCAATGCGGATATCCTCGTCGCTCGCCTTGATCAGGGTCGCCGCGCGATAGAAGCGCTCGGCCGCGCCATGCCAGCCCGACATGTCGCCGATCGCGGTCGGGCGCAGGTTGGGATCGACGCTGATGACGCGCCGGCCGCGCTCCCGCTCGGCCAGAGACGCGAAGGCCGAACCGACGGGCTCGACCGCCATCGTATAGGAGCCGAAGGTCAGTGCCCGGATCGTGTCCGGCAGCGCGGACGGCAGGTCGGCAAGGCCGAGCGAGCGATCGGCCGCGCCTTCGCCATGGAAGGCATAGCTGGGATGGCCGTCCTTGCCGGTCGCGACGACTGAAATGGTGGTCGGCCGCTCGGTCCGGATAAGATAGCGGCCATCGACCCCTTCCCGTGCCAGCAGGCCGGCGAGAAACGTGCCGAAGCCATCCCGCGAAAAGCCGCCGAGGAAGGTCACCTCGATGCCAAGGCGCGCCAAGCCGATCGCGACATTGAAAGGCGAGCCGCCGGCCACGATCCGCGCCGGAATCTCGCTGCCCTCGCCAGCCTCCGCGAACAGATCGACCAGCGCTTCGCCACAGACCAGGATCATCCAGACCGACCTTCGCCATCCCCCAGCAACGCGCTCATTGAACAACACGGCGCCCCCGCCGGGAAGAAGCCTCGCGTGCCGCCATATCCGAGCGACAGCGGATCACTGCGCGAGCCGGGACGCCGGCTTGTTCCCATCATGCCAGCCGCCGACTAGAAAGGATCGATGGGGTCTCGTCTGCAGAGCCCGATGCATGCCCCCGCGATCCGCGGCGACAAGCCGCCCGCATGTCCGAAAGGTTGTCTGATGTCTGAGTGGAGCGATTTCAAGCGGGACGCGATCTTCGTCGGCGGGCGCTGGCTGGACAAGGCGTCAGGCGGGACGATTCCCGTGACCGATCCGGCCACCGGCAAGACCCTCGGCGCGGTGCCCTCGGCCGGCGTGGAAGAGACACGCGCCGCGATCGAGGCCGCGCACGCCGCCTTCCCGGCCTGGGCCGCCAAGACCGCGCAGGAGCGCGCGGTGCTGCTGCGCAAGCTCGCAGATGAGATCATGAAGCATCAGGACGCGCTGGCCGAGCTCCTGACCCGCGAGCAGGGCAAGCCGCTGGCCGAGGCCAAGGGCGAGGTCGGCATGAGCGCGGCCTATGTGCTGTGGTTTGCCGAGGAGGCACGGCGCGTCTATGGCGACGTCATCCCCTCGCCCTGGGCAGACCGGCGCATCATCGTGACCAAACAGCCGCTCGGCGTCGTCGGCGCGATCACGCCGTGGAACTTCCCCTCCTCCATGCTGGCCCGCAAGATCGGCCCGGCTCTGGCGGCCGGCTGCACCGTCGTCGCGAAGCCGGCCTCGCAGACGCCCTATTCGGCGCTGGCCTGGGGCATCCTCGCCGAGAAGGCCGGCATCCCGGCCGGGGTCGTCAATGTCGTGACCGGCGATGCCCGCACCGTCGGCGGCGAGCTCACCGGCAATCCGCTGGTGCGCAAGATCACCTTCACGGGCTCGACCCCGGTCGGCAAGGTGCTGCTGAAGCAGGCGGCCGAGACGGTCAAGAAGGTCTCGATGGAGCTCGGCGGCAACGCGCCCTTCATCGTCTTCGACGATGCCGATCTCGACCGGGCGGTCGAAGGGGCCATCGCCGCAAAATTCCGCAATTCCGGCCAGACCTGCGTCTGCACCAACCGCTTCTACGCGCAGGCCGGGATCTACGACGCCTTCGTCGAGAAGCTGACGGCGGCGACCCGCAAGCTCAAGCTCGGCTCCGGGCTTGAAGCCGGCGTGACCCAGGGCCCGCTGATCGACGACAAGGCGCTTGCCAAGGTCGAGGAGATGGTGGCCGACGCCCGGGCCAAGGGCGGCACCGTCGCGACCGGCGGCAAGCGCTCGGACCTGGGCCTGAGCTTCTACGAGCCGACCGTGATCGCCGGCGCGACCGCCGCCATGCAGTTCGCGCGCGAGGAAATCTTCGGGCCGGTCGCGCCGGTCTTCCGGTTCGAGACCGAGGAGGAGGCGATCCGGCTCGCCAACGATACCGAGTTCGGGCTCGCCTGCTATTTCTACACGCGCGATCTCGGCCGCACCTTCCGCGTCTCCGAGGCGCTGCAATACGGCATCGTCGGCGTGAACGAGGGGCTGGTCACCACCGAGGTCGCGCCCTTCGGCGGCGTCAAGGAATCCGGCCTCGGCTCGGAAGGCTCGAAATACGGCCTGCAGGACTATCTCGACGTCAAATATACCTGCATCGGCGGGATCGGCGCCGCAGCGCGCTAGTTCCAGGCCAGAATCTCCTGCCATTCCGGGTTCTTCGCAGCGCGAAGGCCCGGAATGGCAGCCAACCGGCCCGTCAGGGGGCGATCGTGAAGGAATAGGTCGCGCCGACGCCGACGGTGATCTGATCGCGCTGTCCCACGGTCTGCACCAGCGGCGAACGGGCCGCCTCATCGATCAGGCGGTCATAGCGGGTGAACAAGGTGGTCGCCCAGGCATCCGACCATGTGTATTCCAGCGCCGCCGCGACGCCGACGCTCTTGGCGCCGCCGGAGGGCCGATATGGCTCCAGAAAGCCGTTGTCGCGCGACTCCCTCGGGGTCACGCCGAAATTGCGACGCATGTAGGACGCGTCGCCAAGGGTGAGTCTCGGGCCGCCGGACAGCGTGAAGCGGCCGAACTTCTCGACCCAGTCGGCAGAGAAATCCGCCACCATGCCGTGATGGCCATGGAAGCCATGGCGAACCTCGACACGTGTGCGCAGGCGGTCGAGGATCGGCCAGAACTCGGCGAACAGACCGCCCTCGACCGTCCAGGGCACGTCCCGCATGCCGAAGAGCCGGCGCTCCGAGGAGGCGTAGCGCCCCGCACGCCAGCTTGCGGCCAGGCCGAAACTGAAGCGATCGCTTTCGTAGAGGGCGTAGTCGAAGCTGTCGTCCGGGGCGCTGAAGCCTTCGGGCTCGCCGACGCGTCGCCAGGTGATCGAGGGCATGAAGGACGGCCCTGCCCCGTTCGCCCCGTCATATTTGGGGCCGAGCTGCAGCGAACCGCCGACCGAAACGATCCAGCCCTTGGCCGGTGTCGGGTCCGTCAATGCCGGCGTCGCCTCTTCGGCAGCGGCAGCGGTGACCGAAAGCAGGAGCAGCCCGCCGATCCATCCAAAGCGATGACGCAACGCCTGCTCCCCACGCGCCCGACCGACGCCCGATGCTCTGATGATCGATGCTTGCGCCATGATTGTTGCAGCGACCTTAATCCGCGACGGTCCGGTTCAACCGGATATCGAGTTTCTTGATGCGGTGCCAGAGGCTCCGCTCCGCGATACCCAGCATCCGCGCGGCCTTGACCTGGACGCCATCGCTGCGACGCAGGGCTTCGAGGATGAACTCGCGTTCGATGCGATCGAGCTCGGCGTCGAGATCTTGCGGCAGGCCATCGCGACCGCCTCGACGCTGCCCTTCGAACAGGTCCCTCGGCAAGTCCTGAACGTCGATGATGGCCGTCTTGGCGACGATCAGCGCGCGTTCGATGCAATTATGCAACTCGCGGATATTGCCCGGCCAGCCATGCGACGCCATGGCGGCCAGCGCAGCCGGGGAGAAGCCCGAGACGCGCTTGCCGACCGTCTCGGACAATGCGGCGAGAAAATAAGCTGCCAGCAGTGGGATATCCTCGGAGCGCTCGCGCAAAGCCGGCAGGCGGATCGGAAAGACATTCAGCCGGTAGAACAGGTCCTCGCGAAAACCGCCCTGCTCCACCGCCAGCCGGATATCCTTATGGGTCGCGGCGACAAGCCGGACATCGACGGCCTGGCTGCGGTTGGCGCCCACCGGCTCGAAACTGCGCTCCTGCACGACTCGCAGCAGCTTCGCCTGGATGGCGAGCGGCATGTCGCCGATCTCGTCGAGGAAGAGCGTGCCGCCATCGGCGGCCGCGAAACGGCCGATGCGGTTGGAGACGGCACCGGTGAAGGCGCCCTTGACGTGGCCGAAGAGCTCGCTCTCCAGCAAGGCCTCGGGGATCGCGGCGCAATTGACGGCGATGAAAGGCTTCGTCCGCCGCGGACTGTTGAAATGGATGGCGCGGGCGACGAGCTCCTTGCCGGTGCCGCTCTCGCCGTTGAGCATTACGGTCGCCCGCGTTTCGCAGACTTCCGTGACCTGCTCGATCACGCGCCGGAAGGACGCGCTGTTGCCGATCAGCGTGTCGAAGCTGTGGCGCCCCTCCAGCTCGTTGCGCAGCCGCTCGTTGTCGCGCACCACATCGGCGAGGCGAAGCGCGCGCCGGATCGTCGCCGCGACATCCTCGATCTCGAAGGGCTTGGCGATGTAGTCGAACGCGCCTTCCTTGACGAGCTCGACCGCATCGCGCACCGCGGCGAAGGCCGTCAGGATGATGACGGGCATGTCGGGCCAGCGGCTGCGGGCCTCGCGCAGCAGCCCGCGTCCATCCATCACCGGCATGCGCAGGTCGGTGAGCACGAGATCGAAGCGCGACTGCTCAAGCGCGAGGAGCGCGGCCTTCGCGCTCGTCACCGCGGTCGCGCTGTAGCCGAGATCCTCCAGCGCGGCGGCCAGCACGTCGCCCAGGCGTTCCTCGTCGTCGACCACCAGGATGGCATGGCTCATGGGGTCATTCCCGTGCCGGCGCGCGGCAGCGAGAGGACGAAGACCGCGCCTTGCCCCTCATCGCCCTCACATGTTGCCGTTCCGCCATGCGCGACTGCCACGCCCTGTACCTTCGCCAGCCCCAATCCTGTCCCCTTGACCTTCGTGGTGAAGAACGGATTGAAAATTTCCGTGCGGATCGCGTGCGGGACGCCCGGCCCTTCATCGCTGATCGCAAGCGATACCATCTTCGCGTCGGCGGTCAGCTTCGCGAAGATGGTACCACCATTCGGCATGGCATCCATCGCGTTCAGGACCAAATTGAGGCAGGCCTGATGGAGCTGGTCGGCATCACCCAGGATCTTAGCGCCGCCGCTGCCATCCTCGACGCGCAGGACGATGTTGCGCCGCGCCAACTCGGGCTCGGCGATGGCCGCGACCCGGTCGATGACGTTGCGCAATGGAAAGCGGCTCTGCACCAGGGGCCGCGGCTGGGCGAAGTCGAGAAACTCGCGCATCAGCGTCTCGATGCGGCGGACCTCGTCGATGACATAGCCCAGCATCTTCGCTTCGGTCTCGCCGAGCTTGGCGCGGTTGCGCACCACCTCGGTCGAGGTCTTGATGATGCCGAGCGGGTTGCGGACCTCATGCGCGATGACCATCGCCGCCTGACCCAGCGCCGAGAGCCGGTCGCTGCGGCGAAGCTCCATCTCCAGTTCCTGGAGCTTGCCCAGTTGCTCCGCCATGCCGTTGAAGCCATTGGCGAGCTCGGCGATCTCGCGCCCGCCGCCGACCCCGACACGCTGGCCGAAATCGCCGGCGGCGATCGCCCGGACCCCGCGCGTCAGGGCACGCAGCGGACGTACTAGCACGTCCGACATCAGGCTGCCGACGAGCGCCGCGATGAAGCAGCCGATCAGGAAGATGCCAAGGAACAGGCGCTCGCGCCCGAGCTGCTCGAAGAAGCCCGCCTCGCTGCGCATGCCGATGAAGCTGACCGCGGCGAGCTTGCCGTCGATACCGCGAAACCCGGCATAAACGGCCCGGTAGACGCCCGCGCCGGCATCGGGGTCGAAGATCTCGTCCTCGCCCGCTTCGAGGCGCGCCCGGATTTCGCTGGGCACCGTAACCGGGCTGTCGGGATGCGTCTGCACCACCGGCTCCAGCTCTCCGTCGAAATCGGAGAACAGGCGCACATCCAGCGAGGTCACGACCTTGATGCCGCCGAGATAGCTGTCGTCGAGCCAGGAGCCGACCAGGAGATTGGCCGGCTGGCCGTTGATCTTCACCGATTGCACGGCGCCCGCCATGATCCAGCGCTTGTCGTCGGCCGAGATCTTGAACAGCCCGAGCCCCGTCTTTTCAGGCAGCGAGCCGATCAAGGCGAAGCGGCGCGAGGAGAAGATCAGCTCGCCGCCGGGACGGTAGATCGCGATGAGATCGTAGCCGACCGAGTTCAGCACCGCGAATTCACGCTCGACGGTGCGTTGCATCCTGGCATCGTCGGTGCTGTTCTCGAGCCGATGGCCGATCACGCCCGCGACGCGCTGCGCCTCCTGCGCGGCTTCGAAGACCTCGAGCGCGAAGAAGCGCGAGGTCTCCCGAAGCCAATGCCCGACATTGTCCTCGAACGTATCCGAGATCAGCTTGGCCGCGATGAAAGCCGAGGCCAGCATCGCCGGCACGCTGACCAGCATGAAGCCGATGACCAGCCGGAGCCGCAGCGACGTCATGCGCGCGTTTCCCTGGCATGTCGGCCGGGCGTCACGGCTGGCGCGTCCAGGTGTCGTCGTCGCAGACCAGCCCGCCGAGGACACAGCCGCGCACCACCAGCGCATCCGGCCCGGACAGCTCCATCGTGGTTCGATACGTCTTGCCGTCGGCGGGGTTGTAGCCGCTGCCGGTCAGCGTGCCGCTCGCATCCGGGGCAAATCCGCTGAGCACCTGCATTCCCATGAGCGAGCGCGTCCGCAACCCCTCATTCGGGTTGAAGCGATCGACGCGCGGCTCCTTGAGCCAGACGATCTTGCCGCACAGGGCGGGGCCGCAGCGGGCGATCGCGATTTCCGACTCGCCGTCCGAATCGCGCCAACGGCCGACCACCTGCGTCATCGGGTCGGCCTGGGCGGGTATCGCCGCCGCCAGCGCCGCCGCCAGAACAAGGCTCCGCAAGCCAAGGAACTTACGCGCCTTTTGGCGCGAACCGGCATCCACCTCGCTCGACAATGCTCTAAGCCCCTTCATGCCCATCCTCCGAACCGAGCAGGACGACGCCGAAGATGATCAGGGCGATGCCGCCGGCACGCAACAGGCTGATATGCTCGCCGAAAGCGCCCCAGGCGAAGAGCGGCACGGTAATATAGACTAGGCCGGTCATCGGGAAGGCGCGGCTCAGCGGCATGTCGCGCAGGATCGCCATCCAGACCAGGAAGGTCCCGAGATAGCCGATGACGGCGAACCAGACGCCGGGCAGCGTCACCGATTTCGCCAGCATCTCGAGGCCGAAATCCATGTCGCCGAGCCCCTCGGCGCCCCATTTGAAGGCGATCTGGGTCCCGGTATCCAGCACGATGAAGGCAAGCCAGATCAGAATCTGCTGCCAGCGGGACGGCGCCTGCGTCGGCGCGAGGGCAGTCATGCGGCCTTCCTTTCGATATGCCGGGCAAGGTCGCGATCGAAACGGTCGAAGCCGAGCCAGGGACTCAGGCGGCGCAGCAGCCATTGCAGCGGCGCGGCCCGGTGGCGGACATAGATCGTCGACGGGACCAGGCGGCTGCCGAAGCGCAGCTTCGAAGCATAGGCCGTCTGTCCGCTCTGGAACAGCTCGATGCCCCGGTCGAGGCAGAAGCGGATATTCGCCATCCAGCTCACCACATAGAGATTGTGCTCGCGCGCCAGCGGGTAGCGCATGCCCAGGAACTTATCGATGACGCGGTCGGTCTCGACCAGCAGCAGGTTGAAGGCCGCGAGCTCCTCGCCGACCCAGTAGAGCGCGAAGACGGCCCGCTCGCCCAGCGCGCGGGAGACCGCCGCGAAATAGCCCGGCGGCAGCAGTTCCAGCTCGCCGTAATCCAGGCCGCTCTGGGCGCGCGTCTCTTCATAAAGCGAATCGATGTCGTCAGCCAAAGGGCTGATATCGCTCCTGAACTCGATGCGGACATTGCCCGCCTTCGCGAGCTTGCGCCTGATGTCCTTGCGCGTCGCCGTCGATAGCGAGGCGAGATAGGCGGCCTCGTCGACATAAGGCAGGTCGAGCACGGCGACGGGCAGGCTGGCAAGGCGGGCGAAGCCCGTCTCGGGCAGACAATCCGCCTCGCGATCCTCGGCCGGGGCCAGGTCCTTCCAGACCGAAAGATGGGCGCGCTCGGCCATCACCTGACGCTGGAGCGCCTCGGCCAAGCACGCGAAGGCGGCGGCACGGCCAGGCGCATCGAGCGTGGCCGCGAAACCGAGATGGCAACGTTCGGCATAGGGCGAGCCGACGCAGAGCGCCTTCAGGGTGACGAGCCCCGGCAGATGGCGGAACAGCGCGTCGCCGAGGCTTCGCATCCGCCCCTGGAGCGGCGTATCGAGCCGGTAGTTCAGGCGGAAGAACGGGGCGACGGCGACGATCGCGCCGGCCGCTTCCACGACGATCGCCGCCATGCGCAAGCCGATGCCCGAGGCCGCGGCCGCCGTTTCACAGGCGACGTAATAGGCATGGGACTCGGCCTCCCCCGGCAGGCAGGCATCCCAGGCCATAGCGTCCACATCCGCCACGCTGGCCGCGATCCGTGCCGAAAAGGCAGTCATTCCGCGGCAACGACGCGCAGCCCGACCGTCTTCTCGTGAGCGGCAGCGGCCTCCAGCCGCGCCGCCAGGGCCAGCGAGCGCTCGATGACGATGTCGCGCTGCTGGTCGATCGTGACGAGATGGTAGCTGTCGTCCAGGATGACCGCGTCGACGAGCCCGCCGAGATGGCGCTGGATGTAGAAGGCATTGGAGAGGCTCGCGATATCGTCCTCGCGGGCGTGCAGGAGCAGCGCCGGACAGCGGATCGTCGGCATCTCGCGGCGCGTCTGGGCGATCAGCGCCCACATCTGCTGCAGCGCGCCCGAAGGCGTGCCGAGCAGGCCGGCCTCGGCGCTGTTGCCGCGCGTGATCGCGGCCGTGATCACTGAGCGGGCCCGCAGGTCCTTGACGCCATAAGGCTCGCGCTCGACGAAGCTGTAGCGCCGAGCGAAAGGCGTCTTGATCAGCCACTTGAGCAGGAACGAGTAGCGCGGGATCGACCAGCCGTCGTACCAGAGCGTCGGCGCGTAGAGCGCAAGCCCATCGACGCCTTCGGGGCGCGCGGCGGCGACATGCATCGCCATCACCGCGCCCATCGAGAGCCCGCCGACGATGACGCGGTCGCAGATCGTCCGCATGCGGTCGAGCTCGTCGAAGACGCTCTGGGCCCAGTCGCGCCAGCCCGTCGCCAGCAATTCGGCCTCACCGGCGCAATGTCCGGCGAGCTGGGGGCAATGCACGGTATGGCCCGCACGATGAAGCGCGCGCGCCACCACCCGCATCTCGACCGGCGTGCCGCCAAGGCCGTGGATCAGCAGGAAGCCGGTGCGGCCGCCGGGATAGCGCAGGCTGAAATCAGGCGTCGTCACGTCTTGTTCCATCAGACTGTTCCCGCGACGATGACCACGCCGCACGTAATGAGGCAGGCACCGAACCATTGCCGGGAGCCGACACGCTCTCCCAGCAGGACGGCACTGGCGAAGGTGATGGCGAGGAAGTTCAGGCTGGCGATCGGGAAGGCGATCGAGAGCGGCACCTCGGCGAGGATGCGCAGCCAGATGAAGAACTCGGCGACATAGGTCGCGATGCCCGCCAGCGCCCAGCCCGAGCGCCCGAGGGCAATGGCCATCTCGCGCCAGTTGCCGCCCTCGGGCAGCTTGTCGGCCCCGAGCTTGAGGCAGAGCTGGCCGACCACGTCGCAGACGATCGAGAGGACGAACCAGAGCACGATGGTCAGGGTCATGACAGCACCCGCGCGAAACAGTCGATGAGTTCAGCATTCACCCGTGCGTTGACGGCAAGATCGTCGGCCGACGGGTGCAATCGCGGCGGGTGGTCGAAATAGGCGAGCGTCGCCCGGAAGGGGTCGGCGAAGCGCGGCTCCGACCAGTCGCCGCAGACATCGACGCCCGCGATCCGGCGCTCGCCGCCGAGGCGCTCGATCGCCGCGATCAGATGGTCCAGCGGCAGGCTGCCCTGGTCCCAGTTGGTCAGGGCGTCGCCGCGGCCGAGCACGTCCTTGTCGATGGTCAGCCAGACCGCGCGGGTCGGGATCGCTTCGACGAGCTCGTCGAGGAAATCGGCCCAGCTCTCGTCAGCCAGGTTGCGCCAGTGGAGATGGTTGCCCTCCTGCCGGTAGCAGCGCGTGCGGCCGTAGCGCCCCCAGACCCGCGACGGCGGGTGCCGCCAGGGATAGAGCACGATGCGCCCGTCGCGAACCGCATCGAGATTGGCGAACTGCAATTCCGGCCGGACCAGATCGTCGCTGCAGGGACCGATCGTAACGATCTTGCGGACATGCGGCAGTTCCAGCGCCCGGTTGACCCAGGCACCGCAATTGACCGTCGCCGGGAAACGCACCCAGTCGGGATGGTTGTCGAAATGCACGATCGTCAAAGGCTCATCCAGTGCCGCCACGAGACCGGCGGTCAGGTGATGGAAATCACCCGAACCGTAGAAGGTCACCGTGGTGTCGCCGCCGGCTGCGGATTGCAGCCGGGAGGCGAGGTCTTGCAGCGCCGACCGGCTGGCCACGATGCGAAGGCGGCCAGCCAGGTCGGCGGCATCGATGCGGATTGCGGTGCCCGCATCGATACGGTGGCGCAGCGGCTCTTGTGCCGCCAGGCTCCCGTCGAGATCGATCACGCGCAGCCGCAACGTCGCCTCGGCCTGGATCAGGCGGTCGCGACGCGGGCGAAGAGCTGGTCGAGCAGCGCGATCGCGAGGTCGATCTCGGCGTAGCTCATGGTCAGAGCCGGCGCGAGGGTGATGACGTTCTTGTAGTAGCCGCCGATATCGAGGACGAGCCCGTAGCGCTTGCCGGCGACTTCGAGATCGGCCTTCATGCCTTCGTCGCACATCAGGTCGACGAGGCGCTTGGACGGCGTGTAGCTGTCATGCGGCTCGCAGATCTCGATGCGGAGCGCCATGCCGAGGCCATCGACCTCGCCGACGATCTTGTGGCGGCGCTTGAGCTCCTCGAGGCCGGCAAGGAAGTGCTTGCCCTTGGCCATGACCATGGTCTCGTAGTCCTCCTCCTCCATCATCTTCATCGCCTCGAGCGCCACGGCGGTGCCGAGCGGGTTGGCGTTGAAGGTCGAGTGGGTGGAGCCGGGCGGGAAGACGGTCGGGTTGATCAGCTCTTCCTTGGCCCAGATGCCGGAGAGCGGGTTGAGCCCGTTGGTCACGGCCTTGCCGAAGACGATCACGTCCGGCTGCACGCCGAAATGCTCGATCGACCAGAGCTTGCCCGTCCGGTAGAAGCCCATCTGGATTTCGTCGACCACCATCAGGATACCGTGATCGTCGAGAACCTTCTTCAGGCCGGTGAAGAAGTTCGGCGGCGGGATGACGTAGCCGCCCGTGCCCTGCAAGGGCTCGACATAGAAGGCGGCGTATTCGGCCTGGCGGGTCTTGGGATCCCAGACGCCGTTATATTCGCTCTCGAACAAGCGGGCGAACTGCGCGACGCAGTGCTCGCCATACTCTTCCTTGCTCATGCCCTTCGGGCCGCGGAAGTGATACGGGAACGGGATGAAATGTGCGCGCTCGCCGAAATGGCCGAAGCGGCGGCGATAGCGATAGGACGAGGTGATCGCGGAGGCGCCGAGCGTGCGACCGTGATAGCCGCCCTCGAAGGCGAACATCAGGCTTTTGCCGTTGCAGGCATTGCGCACGAGCTTAAGCGAATCTTCGACCGCCTGAGCACCGCCGACATTGAAATGGACCCGGCCCTTGGTGCCGAACTTGCGCTGGGCGTCCTTGGCGATCATCGCCGCGAGCTCGATCTTCTCGCGGTGGAGATACTGGCTGGCGACCTGCGGCAGCGTGTCGATCTGGCGCTTCAGCGCATTGTTGAGGCGCGGATTGGCGTAGCCGAAATTGACCGCCGAGTACCACATCTGCAGGTCGAGGAAGCGGTTGCCCGCCGCGTCGAGCATGAAGGAGCCCTCGCAGCCCGAGAAGATCTTCGGGAACTGCGTGTAGTGGACCGTGTCGCCATGCGAGCAGTACTCGGCCTCGAGCGCGAGCAGGCGCGCCTCTTCGGCCGCAAGGCCGGCGAGGTTCACCGAGGCAGCAGCGGCCAAGCGGTCCTGCTGAAGAACGCCGTCATCCATCGATCTTGTCCTTGAGGTGGAGGCCCGCCACGGCCGGGACGACGCCCGTCAGCATCTCTTCGAGGAGACGCGCCGCATCGGCGAGCTGAGAGAAGGCGTGGTGCTCCACGCCCGCCTGGACGCAATGCGCGACCAGGCTGTTCTTGGCGAAGACGAGATCGGCCCGCTCTGCGATGCAGAAATCCGAGCGACCATCTCCGACCAGGATGGTGGCGGGCCGGCCGAGGCTGCGCGCCACGCCGCATTTGCAGGTGCCGCTGGCACAGCTGCCGTCACGGGCCGCATGCGGCGAGGTCAGGCGCCAGCGATCACCGCCGACCGGCTCGATATGGTTGGCGATGACCGGAAGCTCGGTGAGGCCGGCGCGACGGAGCAAGGTGCGGATCGTGCGGTCGAGACCGTCCGAGACCACCGTGACCGGGACGCCATGGCGCATGCAGGTGCGGACGAAGGCGACGAAGCCCCAGTCGATCTCGAAGCTCTCGACGAAGGTGTCCAGCACGTCGGGCGAGACATGCAGCAGCGCGATCTGACGCTCCATACATTCGCGGGAACCGATCCGGCCCGCGACCCAGTCTTCCTCGATCGCCTCCCAGCCGGGCTCGGCGAAACGCGCGAGAATCCGATCGGTCGTGTCCGCCAGAGAGATCGTGCCGTCAAAATCGACAATCGCTTGCCACTGCATCTGCGTCGAAAGCCCCGTGTTGCGGAGAGCTCATCGGCAAGGTGCGTGCCAAGCATCAAACCATTGATTTATATGCGATTATTTAGACAGAGAAACGATCTGAGGCCTCCGGATTTGAGGGCAGCTCCAAATTTTGGAGCAAATACCCCTGCATTCCGGACAAGCCGCGACAGAGGCGCCGATCGGGAATCCATCGGAGGGCTGAGCGCCCTAGGATGGATTCCGGGTCAAGCCCGGAATGACGAGGCATTTTTATAAAGCGACGGACCTCTATGAGCGGGCAACTTCCAGACGCACATGCGTCAAGCCGCTCTCACGCAATACCGTCAGCCCCCCGCCATGAGCTTCGGCGACCTCCGTCGCGATCGAGAGGCCGAGCCCGGAGCCGGTGGAGTCCGCCCCCTTGGCAAAGGGGCGCGCCAGTTCCGCCAGCGGAGCGGCGAACCCTTCCCCATCATCGGCAACCTCGATCCAGGCGCATCCAGGGCCCCCGCCCACCGCCACGACGAGCCGGCTGCGGGCGCCGTGCTTCAGCGCGTTGTCGATGAGATTCCCCAGGGCCTCGCGCAAGCTCACCGCATCGCCGTTCACCACCGGCGAACCCTCCGCGGGCTCGAAGGCGATGTCGACCTCGCGAGAGAGCGAGAGCGGCACCGCCTTGGCCAGCACGGCCTTGGCCAACTCGTTGAGGTCGACCGGCGCTGTTGCGGCCGCGTCCTTGCGGTGGATCACCATCGCATGGTCGAGCAATTGCCCGGTGAGCCGCCCGAGTTCCGCCGTGCGCTCATGGATGCGCTTGACGGTATCGGCCTTGCGCCGCGAGGCCGGCGTGCCGATCAGAATCTCGACCTGGGCATCGAGCGCGGCCAATGGCGTGCGGATCTGGTGCGCGGCGTCGGCGATGAAGCGCTGCATGACCGCCATCCGCTCGGACAGGCGGCGCATGAAGTCGTCGATCGCCTCGACGAGATTGCGGATTTCCAGGGGCGGTTCGGCTGCGATCGGGCGCAGGTCGTCGGGGCGCCGGCTGGCGATCTCGCGCTCGATGCGGGTCAGCGGCTTCAGCGCCAGCGTCACCGCATAGGCGGCTGCCAGCAGCGCCAGCACGCTCATCACGGCGATGACGCCGAGCGCCTTGAACGTCAGGTCGCGCGCCAGCGCGCGCCGGGCCTCGGTCGTCTGCGCCACGACGATCGTCGACCAGTTATTGGTTCCGGGCATGTCGATCTGCCGTGCGAGCGTCGCGATCCGCACCGGCTGCCCCTGATAGGTGCCGTCTTCGAGAACGACGCCGGCGCGGGTCTCCACCGGATCGGCGTCCGATACGAGATCCTCGTAGCCGGCGACGACGATGCCGCGCGGATCGACCACCTTGTAGAAGACGAGATCGTAGTCGGCGAGCGTCGCGATCGTGGAAACCGGCGGCTCGACGGTCACGACACCGCCCTGGACATAGACGTTCTCGGCGATCTGCACCGCGCCGCCGCGCAGCAAACGGTCATAGGCCTGCTGGGCCGCGAGCGAGGACGATTGCCAGGCGGCAGCACCCAGCACGACCGCGCCCGCAGTCAGCACCGCTGCCAGCACGGCCATGATGCGGAAGCGCAGCGACAGGCGCAGCTCAAATAATCGCAAGCTGATACCCCAATCCGCGCAGGGTCCGTATCTCGACCGAGGCATCCGCCAGCTTGCGGCGCAGGCGCGCGACGAACTGCTCGACGGCGTTGGGGCTCGCCTCCTGGTCGAAATTGAAGAGCTGCTCGACCAGCTCCTCCTTGGGCACGATCCGGTCGGGACGGGCGGCGAGGATTTCGAGGACGGTCAGTTCGCGCCGCGTCAGGTTGAGCGGCCGGTCATTGACGCTGGCGACGCGCCCGGCCCGGTCGATCACGAGCGGCCCGACGCGAAGGAGGTTGTCGGATTGGCCGGCACTGCGCCGCAGCAGGGCGCGCGCTCGGGCTTCAAGCTCGCCATAGTCGAAGGGCTTTACCAGGTAGTCGTCGGCGCCGAGATCGAGCGCGCCGATCCGCTCGTCGACCGCCGAGCGCGCCGTCAGCACCAGCACCGGCGTCTTCAGGCGCCGCGCCCGCATCTGGCGGAGCACCGCCAGACCGTCCTGGCCGGGCAGGCTGAGATCGAGCACGACCAGATCATAGGCCTGCACACACAGGAGCTCGGCTGCCGTGATGCCGTCCTGCTCCCAGTCGACGGCGTGGCCGATCTTCTCCAGCCGCATCACCACGGCCTCGGCGATATCGGCGGTGTCCTCGACGACCAGCACGCGCAAGTGAAGCAGCCCTTTCGCTTATCCGGGGCGCTTTAGGCCCCAGTCAGGTTCACGTCAGCTTGGCAGGCTACCCCATCTCTCAAGCGCCCATAAGTGCGCAAGGAAACGAAACAAGGGAGGGTTCATGCTGGCCCCGTTCGACGCTGCAACTGCGACTCCGCTCCTTTCGGTGAAGGGCGTGACGCTGCAATACAAGACGCCCGACGTGGTGGTCACCGCGACGCGGCGCGTCTCCTTCGACGTCTATCCGTCCGACCGTTTCGTCCTGCTCGGCCCGTCAGGTTGCGGAAAGTCGACCCTGCTGAAGGCGATCGGCGGCTATCTCACGCCGGTCGAGGGCGACATCAGCCTGAAAGGTCGCAAGGTCTCCGGCCCCGGCCCGGACCGGATGATGGTGTTCCAGGAATTCGACCAGCTCCTGCCCTGGAAGACGGTGCGCGAGAACGTGGTCTTCGCCCTGACCGCCTCGGGCCGCGCCACGCAGAGCGAAGCCGAGGAGCGCGCCCGCTCCTATATCGACAAGGTCGGCTTGACCAAGTTCATCGACAGCTATCCGCATATGCTGTCGGGCGGCATGAAGCAGCGCGTCGCGATCGCCCGCGGCATGGCGATGGAGCCGGATGTCCTGCTGATGGACGAGCCCTTCGCCGCGCTCGACGCCCTCACCCGCCGCAAGATGCAGGATGAGCTGCTGCGGCTCTGGGACGACACCAGGTTCACCGTGCTCTTCGTCACCCACTCGATCGAGGAGGCGATCAGGATCGGCACCCGCATCCTGCTGCTCTCGCCGCATCCGGGCGAGGTCACGGCGGAGCTCAACAGCGTACCAGTCGAGGAGATGGGCACCGGCAAGCAGGCCGCGCTCGAAACCCGCATCAACGACATGCTGTTCGCGCATCATTGAACCGGAGGAGACCGACATGACCGACCTCGTCAGCTTCCGTCCGGAAATCATCCGCGACGTCAATTCCAGCGACGCCCCCGTCGTCGCCAAGACCATCGGCTGGGCCGAGCGGATCTACCGCATCGGCTTCGTCCGCAAGGGCCTGATCCTCGCCGTGCTCGCCCTCGCCTGGGAAGCCTATGGCCGCTGGCTCGGCAATCCCCTGCTGTTCCCGACCTTCGTCCAGACGGTCCAAGCCTTCGTCGAGAACATCGCCAACGGCGTCATCCCGGCGCGCATGCTGGTCTCGCTGCAGACCCTCGTCATCGGCTACGGCATCGGCATCGTGCTCGCCGCGCTGCTGACGACGCTGGCGATCGGCTCGCGCATCGGCGCGGACCTCTTGGAAACGCTGACCTCGATGTTCAACCCGCTGCCGGCGATCGCGCTCCTGCCGCTGGCGCTGATCTGGTTCGGGCTCGGCACCGGCAGCGTCATCTTCGTGCTCGTCCATTCCGTGCTCTGGGCGATCGCGCTGAACACCCATGCCGGCTTCCGCTCCGTGTCGAACACGCTGCGCATGGTCGGGCAGAACTACGGTTTGCGCGGCCTGAAGCTGGTGCGGCTCATCCTGATCCCGGCCGCCTTCCCGGCGATCCTGACCGGGCTCAAGGTCGGCTGGGCCTTCGCCTGGCGCACGCTGATCGCGGCCGAGCTCGTCTTCGGCGTCTCCTCGGGCTCCGGCGGGCTGGGCTGGTTCATCTTCGAGAACCGCAACCAGCTCGAGACGGCCAACGTCTTCGCTGGCCTGTTCACCGTGATCCTGATCGGTCTCTTCGTCGAGAACGTCATCTTCGCCGCGATCGAGCGCAAGACGATCCGCCGCTGGGGCATGCAGCACTAAGCTCTTGCACTATCGCATTTTCTTCACGCGAACCGGCATCCACTTCGCTTGAAAATGCTTCTGAACCCAAAAGGCCGAACGGCCGTCAATCGGAGGAGAATACCCATGGCATTCAAGACATTCCTGCGCACCGCCTTCACCGTCGCCGCGCTCGGCGCGGCGCTCGCCACCGCCCCGGCCCGCGCCGAGGTCTCGGAAGTCCGCATCTCCAAGGGCTTCGGCATCCTCTACCTGCCGCTCTTCGTGATGCAGGACCAGCAGTTCCTGGAAAAGCGCGCCAAGGCCGCCGGCCTCGGCGACATCAAGGTGACCTGGCTGATGCTCGACGGCGGCAACGTCATCAACGACGCGATGATGGCCGGCACGCTCGACTTCGCCGGCACCGGCGCGCCGGGCTTCGTCACGCTCTGGGCCAAGGCCAAGGGCATTCCCGGCGTCGAGGTCGTCGGCGTCTCCGGCATGAGCTCGACCTCGCTGTGGCTGATGGCGAACAAGCCGGAACTCAAGTCGCTGAAGGACTTTACGGCCACCGACAAGATCGCGCTGCCGGGCATCAAGACCTCGCTCGCCGCCGTCGTGCTGCAGATGATCGCCGCCAAGGAATTCGGCGACGCCAACTACGCCAAAATGGACCCGATGACGGTCAGCCTGCCGCATCCGGAGGCGCTCGCCGCGCTCGTCGGCGGCAAAACCGAGATCAAGGCGCATTTCACCTCGCCGCCCTTCCAGTATATCGAGGCCAAGAGCCCCGGCATCCACCGCGTGCTCAACTCGGTCGACTATCTCGGCAACCTGACGCTCGACGTGACCTTCGCGCCGAAGAAGTTCGTCGATGCCAACCCTAAAATGACCCAGGCCTTCATCGACGCGATGGACGACGCCAACGCACTGATCGAGAAGGACAAGAAGCTCGCCGCTGAGATCTTCGCCAAGGCCTCCAAGGTGAAGATCGACGCCGCCGAGGTCCAGGAGATGATCGAGGACAAGGACGCCCGCTTCACCGCGACGCCCGAAGGCGTGATGAAATTCGCCGAGTTCATGCACAAGGCCGGCTCGATCAAGGTGAAGCCCGCCAAGTGGAGCGACATGTTCGTGCCGCAGCTCGCCGGCCGCTCGGGCAGCTAAACGGCCCGACCTCCGGCATCGGACGCTTTGAAGAAGGGCGCGGCTTCCACGAGCCGCGCCCTTTTGCGTCGCGATTGCCAAGCCTCGATCAACTTCCTATGCCGGAGCCATGACACGCGACATCGCAGCGCGACGGCACCATGCCATCCTGGCGAAGCTCGACGAGACCGGCTCGGTCACCGTCGAGGAACTGGCGCAGGCGCTCGACGTCTCGCGCGAGACGGTCCGGCGCGATCTCAAGGCCCTGTCGGCGGGCGGATCGCTGGCCATCGTCCATGGCGGCGCGATCCGCAACGAGCGCTCGGAAGCCTCCTTCGCCAGCCGCCGCACCGTGAACCGCGCTGGCAAGGAAAAGATCGCCGATCTCGCGGTCTCCCTGATCGGCGACGGCATGACCATCCTGCTCGATTCCGGCACGACGACCGAGGCGCTGGCACGGGCGCTGGCACGCTCCGACCGCAAGCGCCTGATCGTGCACACGACCTCGCTGGAGAATGCCCGGCTCGCCAGCCGGCTAGTGGGCGCCCGCGTCTTCCTGATCGGCGGCGAATTCGACCGCAACGAGGATGCGACCACCGGCCCGGAGACCTTGCGGGCGATCGCGCGGCTTTCCGCCGATTTCGCCTTCGTCAGCGTCGGCGGCGTCGACCCGGGCGGGTACGTCACCGACTATACCCGCGCCGGCGCCGCGACCCGCACCGCCCTGCTGAACGCCGCCGAGCAAGGCTTCCTGATGGCTGACCACAGCAAATTCGGGCTCGAACTGCCCAGCCGCATCAACGGCGACAAGCCTTGTGCCGGACTGCTGGTCGACCAGGCACCGCCCGCTCCGCTCGCGGCGAAACTGACCGAGCACGGGATCCAAATCCACGTCGGATGATTTGCCCGTTTTTGTGGTTTTTTGTTGTTTTCTGAATTCGACCGGCTAAGCTGCCTTCCATCGCGGAGGCGCTCATGTCCATTCCCACCCAATCCCGTGTCGTCGTCATCGGCGGCGGTATCATCGGCTGCTCGGTCGCCTATCACCTGACCAAGCTCGGCTGGCGCGACGTGCTGCTGCTCGAACAGGGCCGCCTCTCCTCCGGCACGACCTGGCATGCGGCCGGCCTCGTCGGACAGCTCCGCAGCCAGTCGAGCATGACGCGCCTGATCCGCTATTCGACCGAGCTCTACGCCTCGTTGGAGAACGAGACCGGGCTCGCCACCGGCTGGAAACGCTGCGGCTCGGTCTCGGTCGCCCGTACGCTGGAGCGCATGACGCAACTGCGCAGGACGATCTCGGCGGCGCGGGCACAGGGCGTCGAGATCGAGGAACTCAGCCCGCAGGAGGCGGGCGAGAAATGGCCGGTGATGCGCACCGACGATCTCGTCGGCGGCGTCTGGCTGCCCGGCGACGGCAAGGCCAATCCCTCCGACATCACGCAGGCGCTGGCGCGCGGCGCCCGCAGCGGCGGCGCTACCGTACGCGAGGGCATCCGCGTCACCGGCATCGAGACGGAGAAGGGCCGGGTCAAGGCCGTGCAGACCGACCAGGGCCGGATGGAATGCGAGGTATTGGTCATCTGCGCCGGGCAATGGTCGCGCACGATCGGCCAGATGTGCGGCGTCTCGGTGCCGCTGCATTCGGCCGAGCACATGTATATCGTCACCGGCAAGATCGCGGGCGTGACGCCCGACCTCCCGGTAATGCGCGATCCCGACGGCTACATCTACTTCAAGGAGGAGGTCGGCGGGCTCGTCATGGGCGGGTTCGAGCCCGACGCCAAGCCCTGGGGCATGGACGGCATTCCCCATCCGTTCGAATTCCAGCTCCTGCCCGACGACTGGGACCAGTTCGGCATCCTGATGGAGAACGCGCTGGAGCGCGTGCCGGCGCTGGAGACAGCCGAGATCAAGACCTTCCTGAACGGCCCCGAGAGCTTCACGCCGGACAACAACTTCCTGCTCGGCGAGGCGCCGGAGGTGGCGGGCGTCTATGTCGGCGCCGGCTTCAACTCGATGGGCATCGCCTCGGCCGGCGGCGCCGGCCGGGCGCTGGCCGAGTGGATCGTCGAGGGCGAGGCGACGAGCGATCTCTGGCCTGTCGACATCCGCCGCTTCGCCGATTTCAACAACAATCCGGCCTGGCTGAAGGACCGAGTCAAGGAGACGCTCGGGCTGCATTACGCCATGCCCTGGCCGAACCGCGAACTCGACACCGCCCGCCCCTTCCGACGCTCGCCGCTCTATGACCGGCTGGCGGCCAAGGGCGCCGTCTTCGGCTCGAAGATGGGCTGGGAGCGCGCGAACTACTTTGCCCGCACCGAGGATGAGCACACGATCGGCTATTCCTTCGGGCCGCAGAACTGGTTCGAGACGGTCGCAGCCGAGCATCGCGCCTGCCGCGAGGCCGCCGGGCTCGTCGACATGTCGAGCTTTGCCAAGTTCCTGCTGCAGGGGCCACAGGCCGAGGCCGCCTTGCAACGCCTCGCCGCCAACGATGTCGCCGTGCCAGTCGGGACTTCCGTTTACACGGCGCTGCTCAATGCCCGCGGCACGTTCGAGAGCGATCTCACCGCCGCCCGAATCGCGCCCGACGCCTATCTCCTGCTCACCGGCACCGCCCAGGCGACACGCGATGCGCACTGGGTCAGGCGGCAATTGCCCGAAGGCGTGACGCTTACCGACGTGACCTCCTCCTATGCCGTGCTCTCGTTAGCCGGGCCCAAGGTCCCCGAGCTTCTGGCTCGCCTCTCACCGACCTCGTTCGACCTCGCCGATTTCCCGGCCAATGCCATCCGCAAGATCACGATCGGCTACGCCACGACCTGGGCCTGCCGCCGCTCGTATTTGGGCGACGGGTTCGAGCTCTATACCCCCGTCGAGTTCACCGCCGCGATCTACGACGCGCTGCACGAGGCCGGGACCGATCTCGGGCTGGTCGATGTCGGCTATTACGCCGTCGACTCGCTGCGCATCGAGAAGGGCTTCCGTGCCTGGGGCCGTGAGCTGACGCCGGACGTCAACCCGTACGAGGCCGGGCTCGGCTTCGCGGTGAAGCTCGGCAAGGGCGAGTTCTTCGGCCGCGAGGCGCTGGTCGCCGCCAAGGCCGCGCCGCGCACGAAACGCCTGATCGCTCTTGTCGGCCCGCGCCCTAACGGGCAGATGGCCTGGGGCGGCGAAGCGATCCTGGCGGATGGCAAGCCGGTCGGCGAGATCACCTCGGCCGGGTTCGGCGCGAGCGTCGATGGCATCGTGGCGCTGGGCTGGGCTTCGAGCGATGATCCGATCGACCAGGGCTGGCTCGACGCGCGTAGCTGGTCTATCGACCTCGCCGGCACCAAAGTTCCGGTCTGCGCGAGCCTCGCGGCGCCGCTCGACCGCAAGGCATAGCAGAGACAAAAGACCATGACCGAGGCCCACTCCGCGCATGCGCCTGCTCTCATGCGGGATTTCAAGGTGCAGAAGCCCGACCGCATCCTGACCTTGTCCTGCGAGGACCGGCCCGGCATCGTCCACGCCGTCAGCGGCGTGCTCTATCGCCACGGCTGCAACATCCTGGAGAGCGCGCAGTTCAGCGACCCGCGCGACGGCCGCTTCTTCATGCGCGTCGCCTTCGCGACGGGCGAACGCTTCGACGAAGGCGCATTCAAGCGCGAATTCGACGGCATCGCGGGCACCTTCCGCATGGATTGGGACGCGATCGACGCCGCCGCGCCGGCGCGGGTGCTGCTGATGGTCTCGCGTTTCGGCCATTGCCTGAACGACCTGCTGTTCCGGCAGGCGACCGGCAATCTCAACATCGAAATCCCGGCGATCGTCTCCAACCACCGCGATTTCGAGGCGCTGGCCAAGAGCTACGGCATCCCGTTCCACTACCTGCCGGTCACGCCCGCGACCAAGGCGGAGCAGGAGGCGCGCCTGCTCGAGATCGTCAACGAGACCAATTCCTCGCTGGTCGTGCTCGCGCGCTACATGCAGGTTCTGTCGAACGATCTCTGCCGGGCGCTGGACGGGCGGGCGATCAATATCCACCACTCCTTCCTGCCGAGTTTCAAGGGCGCCAAGCCCTATCACCAGGCCTATGATCGCGGCGTGAAGCTGATCGGCGCGACCGCGCATTACGTCACGCCCGATCTCGACGAAGGCCCGATCATCGACCAGGACGTCGGCCGCGCCGACCATTCGCTGGCGCCGGACGATCTGGTCAACGCCGGCCGCGATATCGAGGCGGTGGTGCTGGCGCGGGCACTCAGGCTCCATATCGAGCGCCGGGTGATGCTCGCCGGACGCCGTACGGTGATCTTCCGCTAAGACCGATGAATTGGCACAGAAGCACGCCGTCATCCCGGACAAGCTGCGCAGCAGCGCCGATCCGGGATCCATCGTAGAGCTCCGGAGCCTTCCGATGGATCCCGGGTCAAGCCCGGACGACGCTGCGTTTCCGAGGAAAACGATCACCTGGACCATGATCGCTCAGGCGAAAGCCACATTCCGCTTCTGCGCTCGCAGGCGCGGATCGTGCGAGCGGATCTGGACCGGCCTGCCGTCGAGGACCTCGAAGCAGCGCGCCAGCGTGTCGTCCGAAAGCCGCCGCATCGCCTCGACCGTGAAGAACGTCAGGTGCGGGAACAGGATGACGTCGTCGCGACCGAACAGGGGGCTGAGCGGATGGCCGGAACGGGCGAGCGGCTCCTGGCTGTAGACGTCGAGCCCGACGCCGCCGAGCTTGCCCGCCAGCACCGCCTCGACCAGCGCCGCCTCGTCGATCAGCGCGCCGCGCGAGACATTGACGAGGATCGCATCGCGCTTGAGGCAGGCGAGCTCCGCCCGGCCGATAATGTGGCGGGTCGCGTCGTTCAGGACGCTATGCAGCGAGACCAGATCGCATTGCCTGAGCATCGCGTGAAGGTCGTCGACCTTCTCGATTCCCGCCGCGGCCATGGTCGAGGCATCGACATGCGGATCGTAGCCGAGGACGCGCGCGCGGAACCCCTGCCCCGCCATCCGCGCCATGCTTCGGCCGATCTTGCCGGTGCCGACGAGGCCCAGGGTCGCGCCAGAGATGTCACGGCCGAGCCAGCCCGCCGCCGGCCAGATCCAGCCTTCGCGATCCATGGCGCGACCGATCTCCGGCAGGCGCTTGGCCAGCGCGATCATCAGGGCGAAGGCGCCCTCGGCGACCGTCTCCTCGGCGTATTCGGGCACGTTGACCACGGGGATGCCGCGCGCGATCGCGGCGGGGATGTCGATCGCGTCGATGCCGACGCCGTATTTGACGATGCCCTTCAGCTTGGGCGCGGCCGCGATCACCCGCGCGGTCACCGGCGTGTAGCACATCAATAGCAGGGCGGCGTCGGCCACCTCCCGCATCAAGGCCTCTTCGGATATCCCGTCGGGCAAGGTGACGAGTTCGACGCCGCGGGCCAGAAGCCCGGCGTCGATCTCCGGGCATTCCAGTTCTTGGTCGGTGCGGACAGCCTTCATCACCGCCCCTTAGCCCGCCAGGATCGCCCGCTCGACGATGCCGAGCGCGCGTTCGAGATCGGCTCGCGCGATCACCATCGGCGGCGACAGGGTGAGCACATTCCCCTGGCTGATCTTGAAGCTCAGGCCCGCTTCCAGGCAGCGGTAATAGACGCGCTCGGCCAGCGCATTGTCAGGCGTCCAGGCGTCGCGGTCCGCGACGAGCTCGATCCCGAAGAGCAGGCCGCGCCCGCGCACGTCGCCCACAGCCGCGCAGCTCGCGCCGAAATGGCGCAGGCGCTCCATCGCATAGGCACCGAGCTCGGCGGCGCGCTCCGTCAGCCCCTCCTCGCGGATGATGTTGATCGTGGTCAGCGCCGCGCGGGTGGTGACCGGGTTCTTCTCATGGGTGTAATGGCCGATCGCATAGCCGCCGGCGACGTCGAGATCGCGCCGCGCCACCACCGCTGCGATCGGCAGGATGCCGCCGCCGAGCGCCTTGCCGAGCACGACCATGTCGGGCTGCACCTCGTCGTGCTCATGGGCGAAGAAGCGCCCGGTTTTGCCGAGACCGGTCGGGATCTCGTCGAAGATCAGCAATGTGCCGTGCCGGTCGCAGGCCTCGCGCACGCTCTTCCAGAAGCCCGGCGCCGGCGGATAAGGCGTCGCCCGCATCGGCTCGGCGACGACGGCGGCGACATCGCCTTCCCGCGCCAGCACATAGGAGATCATGCGGGCGCAGGCGCGAGCCGAATCCTCCAGATTGTCATGGCCGTAGGCGCAATTGCGGACGCCCCAGGGCGCGACATGCTCGGCGCCCGGCAGCAGCGGGCCGGCGATGCCGGAGCGGAAGGTCGCTTCGCCGCCGACGCTGGAGGCGCCGAAGCCGGCACCGTGGAAGGCGTCCCAGAAGGACAGCGTCTTGAAGCGGCCCGTCGCGGCGCGGGCGAGCCTCAAAGCCACCTCGATCGCATCCGATCCGCCGGTGGTGAAGAGCACCTTGCCGAGATTGCCCGGCGCCAGCTTTCCGAGCGTCTCGGCCAGTTCGACCGCGGGCTCGCAGGTGAAGCGGCGCGGTGCGAAGCAGAGATCGTCGATCTGCGCCTTGATCGCCTCCTTCAGGCGCGGGTGGCCATAGCCGATATGGTGGACGCTGTTGCCATGGAAATCCATGTAGCGGCGCCCCATCGTGTCCTCGATCCAGATGCCCTCCGCCCTGGCGATGGCGGTGAGGCATGGGCTGGACAGGCTCTGATGCAGGAAGGCCGCGGAATCGCGCGCCAGCAATGCGCGGGTTCCGGCATCGCCGATGCCGGCGGACCAGTCGCTGCGCGCCGCGGAGGTGTTGGATTCGCCCTCGGTATGGACGATGGCGGCGGTTTCGGCGCGCATGGGAGAGCCTCGGTTCGCGCCTGTCGGGCGCTGTCGAGCATCAGAATGCCCTCTCCTTACCGATCTGAAAAATCGCTATTTCATATCCAAGTATAAATTTTGACGATACCATATCTCGTCGGCTTTCGAGGCTCCCTGCCATGCGTCATGTCCAGCTCCGCGCCTTCCATCAGGTCGCGCTGTCCGGCGGTTTCTCGAAGGCCGCACTTGCGCTCAACCTCACCCAGCCGGCGATCTCGGATCAGGTTCGGAAGCTGGAAGAGGAATACGACGTCGCGCTGTTCAGCCGCCGCCACCGCCAGGTCGTCCTGACGCCTGCGGGGCACAAGCTGCTCGCCGTTACGCATCGCCTGTTCGGGGCCGAGGGCGAGGCTTTGGAGCTCTTGCAGGAGGAGCGCTCGCTGCGCGCCGGCGCACTTCGGATCGTCGCCGATTCCGTCCATCATGTGATCGACGTGCTCGCCGCCTTCCGCGAGCGCCATCCCGGCATCCAGGTCTCGATCGCGCAGGGCAATACCGGCAGCATCGTCGAGACGCTGATCGGCTACGATGCCGAGATCGGCGTGCTCGGCGAACTCGGCGACGAGCGGCCCTTCGACGTGCTCCCGCTGAACGTCTCGCCGATCATCGCCTTCAGCGCGAAGGGGCATCCGGCGGCGGCGCGGCCAGCGCTCTCATTGCAAGAGCTGGCAAGCTGGCCGCTGGTCATGCGCGAGCGCGGATCGCGCACGCGGCAATTGCTGGAGCAGCGGGCGGCAGAACAAGGCGTCACGCTCGCCTATGCGGTCGAGGCCGAAGGCCGCGAGGCGGTGCGCGCCGTCGTGGCGGCGGGCGGCGGCATCGGCTTCGTCTCGGCGGCCGAGTTCGGCGAAGATGATCCGCGACTCGTCCGCATCCCGCTTGATGGGCCGCCTCTCCTGATGCACGAAAAGCTGATCTGCCTGCACGAGCGCCGCAACAGCAAGGCGATCCAGGCCTTCTTCGTCCTGGCGCGGTCCCTTCGCGGTTGAGCGCGCCGCGCTACGGAAGCGCTGTCCCGGTCCGCAAGGCATGCGCCCAGTCGGCGCGTCCATTCGCCTCCGCACGTTGGGCCGAGCGCTCCCAGTCATAGGCGACGAGATGATGTTCGATCGTGATAGCCTCGCCCAGCGTGACGATGGCGAAGCGGGCATGGGGCATGCCGCTCTCGGAGACATGGGCCGGCTTCGTATCGCGATAGGCCGGATTCCCGACGCTGCCGGGATTGAGCACGATCGCCCCTGCTTCAAGCCGGACGGTGCGCGTTTGATGGCTATGCCCGCAGAGCATCAAGCGCGCCGCCCGCCCGGCGAGGCGTTGCTCGATCGTCGGGATCGGCGACGGCACGAGATGGCCGTTCTGGACCTCTTCCATCAGATAGGTCGAGTCGTTGCCGGGGCAGGCATGGAAGCAGAGCGCGCCCTCGACCATGATCTCGGCGGGCAGGCCGGCAAGCCAGGAGCGAGCCTCGGGATCGAGCGCCTGCCAGGCGTAGCTGTCCGAGGCGCCGAGTTCTTCGGGCGAGGCCGCGCCCAGTGCCCGGTCGTGATTGCCCCGGACATGGCTCATCGTGCGCGAGCGCAGCAGCGCTGTCGTCTCGACCGGCCAGAGCGGGCCGGAGGCGCAATCGCCGAGATTGACGATGAGGTCCGGCGCGAGCGCGTCGAGTTTGGCCAGCACGGCTTCGAGCGCCGGCAGGTTGCCGTGGATATCGCCGATCACGCCCAGGCGCATCACTCGATGTTCTTGATTTAGCATCGGCTTTTTCCGAAAACCGCGTTCCACTTATCGGGCCGATGCTCTAGCGCTGGCGCCATTGCTGCAGGCGGCCGAAGACCAGTTGGTCGAGGCCGACATGGAGGAGCTTCACGGCGATGGCGGTGACCATGATGATGCTCGCCATGCCCGCCGCGGAAGCCATGGCGCCGGCCTCGTCCATATGGACGATCGCGATCGACGCGAGCTTGGTGTCGGCCCCATAGAGGAAGATCACGGCGGAGACCGTAGTCAACGCGTTGACGAAGACATAGACGGCGATGTCGAGGATCGCCGGCAGGCAGATCGGCGCCGTCACGCGGCGGAAGGTCGACCAGAACGGCACCTTGAGCGAGGCGGAGACCGACTCGAATTCGCCGTCGAGCTGCTTCAGGCTGGTCAGCGCGGTAATGTGTCCGACCGTGTAGAAATGCGCGACGGTGTTGATCACCAGGATCGTCAGCGTGCCATAGAGGAAGCCGAGCGGGTTCCAGCCGGCATTGTAGAAGAAGACATAGCCGAGGCCGAGCACGAGGCCGGGCACCGCCATCGGCAGCATCGCCAGGAACTGGGCGAAGGCGCGCAGGCGCGGGAAGAGCTTCACCTTCTCGATCAGATAGGCGCCGGTGAAGATCAGCGCCGTGCCGATCACCGCCGTCAGCGAAGCCAGCATCAGCGAGTTGGCATAGGTGCCCCAGCCGTCCGGCTCGACCTGGGCGAAGTCATAATTGCTCAGCGTCAGCGACAGGTTATAGGGCCAGTATTTCACGAAGGAGCCCCAGAAGGCGACCGCATAGGGGCCGACGATGGCGAGCGCGATCAGGCCGACGAAGCCGAGCAGCGCGAGGTCCCGGCGCCGGTCCGGACGCGGGACGTAAGGCACGGCGCGGGCAGACAGCATGGCGCTCTGGCGCCGCTGCACGACACGATCGACGAAGAAGGCGAGCACGGCCGGCACGAGCAGGATGATGCCGACGACGGCGCCCATCGGGAAATTCTGCTGGCCGACGACCTGCCGGTAAGCATCGGTCGCCAGCACGCTGAACTGCCCTCCGATGACCTTGGGAATGCCGAAATCGGTGATGACCAGGGTGAAGACGACGAAGGTCGCGCTGATCACGCCATAGCGCGCACCCGGCAAGGTGATCGTGTGGAAGATGCGCCAGCGCGAGGTGCCCATCGCGTCCGCCGCCTCGCGCAGGCGCCCGTCCGAGAGCGCCAGCGCTGTGACGAGGATCAGCATCGCGTGCGGGAAGCAGTAGAGCACTTCAGCCGCGATGATGCCGATGGGGCCATAGAGCGAGGCGCCCATCATCAAGGATTTCAGGATGCCCTGATTGCCGAAGAGGTAGATCAGCGCGAGGCCCGACAGCAGCGAGGGCGCGAAGACCGGAACCATCGCGGCGGCATAGAACGCGCCCTTGGCCGGGATGCAGCTCCGGCGCAAGGCATAGGCGTAGAGGAACGCCAGCGGCACCACGATGCCGGTGGTCACCCCGGCGACGAGCAGGCTGTTCAGCAGCGAATAGAACAGCGAGGGCGTCGTCGCGTAGCTGACGAAATTGGCGAGGCCGACGAACTTGCCTTGCGTGTCCTCCAGGCTCTTGGACAGCAGCGCCCAGAGCGGCAGCGCGATGATCAGGACCAGCACCGCGCAGAGCGCCAGGATGAGCGCGCCGGCGACATGGCGCTCGCTGATCCGCAGCGGCGCGACCTTCACGGGCGTATCGGTCATCGGCAGGGGCTGTGCCAGATCGCTCATCGTCCGTCCCCGGCAAAGACGTGCAGCGCCTCGGGCGGAAAGGCGACGGCGCGCACCTGCCCCGGGACGATGCCGAGATCACGCATCGCATTGGTCGAGAAATCGGCGGCGATGCTGGTCGCGCGCGAGCTCGTCGGCTGGAGATGCGCGCGGCAATAGGAGCCGAGGAAGGCGAGGTCCCCGATCGTCGCCTCGAAGCGGTTCGGCGTGTCCTCGCCGATGCTGCGGGTGCGGACCTCCTCGGGGCGCATCGCCAGACGCACGGGAGTACCCACCGCGAAGGGCGCTGCGTTGGCGACGATGAGATCGAGCTCGTCGACGCGGACCTTGCCCGGTCCTGTCACGATCGCGTCCATGAAGGTCATGTGCCCGACGAAATCGGCGACGAAGGGCGTCGCGGGGCGCCGATAGATCTCCTCTGGCGAGCCGACCTGCTCGACCGCGCCATCGCGCATCACGACGATGCGATCGGCCATGGCGAGCGCTTCTTCCTGGTCATGCGTCACCATGATCGTGGTCACGCCGAGCCGCTGCTGCAACGAGCGCATCTCGTCGCGCAGCCGCACACGGACCTTGGCGTCGAGCGCCGAGAGCGGCTCGTCGAGCAGGAGCAGTTCCGGCGAGGTGGCGAGAGCCCGCGCCAGCGCCACGCGCTGCTGCTGGCCGCCCGAGAGCTGGACCGGATATTTCCTGCCCTGTTCCGGCAAGCCGACGAGGGCGAGAAGCTCGCTCACGCGCTTGCTGATCTCGTCGCGGGAGCGGCGGCGGTTGACCAGCCCGTAGCCCACGTTGTCGGCGACGGTGAGATTGGGAAAGAGCGCATAGGACTGGAAGACGATACCGAAATCGCGCTCGGAGGGGCTGGCATGCGAGACATCGCGCCCACCCATATGGATCGTGCCGCTATCCTGAAGATCGAGGCCGGCGACCGCCCGCAGCAAGGTGGTCTTGCCGCAGCCGGACGGGCCGAGGAAGCAGACGAATTCGCCGCGATGAATATCGAGATTGATGTCGCGCAACGCCTTGAACGCGCCGAAATTCTTGGCGACCTGGCGGATGGAGAGGAAGGGTGTCGTGTTGCTGGACATCATGCCGGCCTTCATCTGAACGGACAGAGATCCGTCCCGCGAAGAGCGGCGGGACTTCTCCTGCGTCTTGCACGGATCATGCCGCCGGCCGACAACGCGGCCGACGGCATGGCAGAGGCTCAGTTCTTCGGCGCAGCCTTCGACTCGTAGCGCTTCGACCATTCGGCGAGCACGCGGTCGCGGTTGTCGGCCATCCAGCCGAGGTCGTTCTTGATCATGCCGGCTTCCGCATTGGCGGGGTAGTTCGCCGGCTTGTTCTCGACGCCGGGAGCGGCGACGATCGCATAGGTCTTGGAGTAGAGCTCGTTGGCGTCCTTCGTGGTCGACCAGTCGGCGATCTTCTTGGCGAGCGCGAGGTTCTTCGAGCCCTTGACGATGGCGCTGGCCTCCATCTCCCAGCCCACGCCCTCCTTCGGGATCACGACCTCGATCGGCGCGCCCTTGCTCTTCTCGGAGGCGCCGCGCATGTCGAGCGCCAGCCCGATCGTGCGCTCGCCGCGCGCCGCCTGGACGCAAGGCGCCGAGCCCGAATGCAGGTAGGCACCGATATTCTCGTGCAGCCCGTCCATGAACTTCCAGCCTTCGGCCTCGCCCATGCTCTGCAGCCAGCCGGCGACCATCAGGTAGCCGGTGCCCGACGAAGCCGGATGCGGCATCACGATCTTGCCCTTGAAGGCCGGATTGAGCAGGTCCTTCCAGGAGGTCGGGACGGGGACGCCCTTGGCCTCGGCGGTATTATAGCAGACGACTCCGAGATAGGCGTCCATGCCGGTCCAGGTATAGGGGCTGTTGGGATCGCGGAAGACCGGCTTCAGGGCATCGGCGCCGGCGGGCTTGTAGGTTTCGAGGAGGCCTGCCTTCTCGAACATCAGGAGGCTGGACGCCGCCAGGCCCATCACCATGTCGGCGCGGGGATTGTCCTTCTCGGCGAGGAAGCGAGCCGTGATGACGCCGGTGGAGTCGCGGACCCAGACGACCTCGGCCTCGGGTACGGCCTTCTCGATCGAGGCCTTGAAGGGCCCGAGCTGATCGTTCTCCAGAGCGGTGTAGACGGTCACCTTGGTCTTCTGCGCCTGGGCGACGCCCGGAAGCGCCAGCGCGATGGCACCGATGACGCAGGAAGCAAGCCAGTTCTTCATGTTCTCATCCCCTCGTTATGATCAGTTTGAACGCTCTTCGGACGTTTTCTTCCCCTGACAGACGAAAACGCAGGCGGATTGCTCCGCCTGCGCCGGCTTTTCTTGTTTCACGCGGTCCAGGGCATCGACCACGTCTTGACGTTTGTGAAGGATTTCATGGCTTCGACGACGCCCTCCTTGTAGCCGAGGCCGGAATCCTTGATGCCGCCGAAGGGGGACATCTCGATCCGGTAGCCCGGGACTTCCCAGAGATTGACCGTGCCGACCTCGAGCTCGGCGACAAAGCGCTGGATGTAATCGTAGCGGTTGGTGCAGATGCCGGAAGAGAGACCATAGGCGGTGGAGTTCGATATCCGGATCACCTCGGCGATGTCGTCGGGCACGCGGATGATCGGGATCACCGGGCCGAAAGTCTCCTCATGCACCAGCTCGCAGGTATAGGGAATCTTGTCGACCACGGTCGGGTGGAAGAGCGCACCCTCCGCCCGCTTGCCGTAGAGAACCTCGGCGCCCTTGGTCACGGCGTCGTCGACGCGGGCCTGGAAGAGCGCAGCCGAGCGAGCGTTGATGACGCAGCCGACATCGGTATTCGGATCCATCGGATCGCCGCATTTCAGCTTCCTGGCCTTCTCGACCACGAACTTGGAGAAGGCGTCGGCGACGCTCTCGACCACCAGGATGCGCTTGACCGCCGTGCAGCGCTGGCCGGAATTCTTGGTCGCGCCGGTGACGGCAAGCTCGGCCGCCTTGTCGAGATCGGCATCCTCCATGACGATCAGCGGATCGTTGCCCCCGAGCTCCAGCACGATGCGCTTGTAGCCGGCGGTATTGGCGATGTGCTTGCCGACGCGGACCGAGCCGGTGAAGGTCACCAGATCCGCATCGGGATCGGTGATCATCGCATCGCCCATGGTCGAGGGATTGCCGGTGACGACCGAGAGCATCTCCGGCGGCAGGCCGGCTTCGTAGAGCACGTCGGCCAGCGCCAGCGCGGTCAGCGGCGTCAGCTCCGTCGGCTTCAGCACGAGGCGGTTATTGGTCGCGATCGCCGGGGCCAGCTTGTGGCTGACCATGTTGAGCGGGTGGTTGAACGGGGTGATCGCCGAGATCACGCCGAGCAGCGGCTGGCGTGTCGTGAAGATCTTGCGCGCCTTGCCGTTCGGCGAGATGTCGCAGGAGAACATCTCGCCATCATCCTTGATGGTGAGCTGCGCCGCGAAGGACCAGACGTCGTAGGCGCGGCTCGCCTCATAAAGCGAGTCCTTCCAGCACAGGCCGGCTTCCGCCGTGATCAGCCTGGCGAACAGCTCCTTGCGGTCACGCAGCAGCTCGGCCGTCTTCTGCAGGATCTGCTGGCGCTCGTAGCGCGAGAGCGTCGGCTTGAAGGCTTTCGCCTTGGCGAAGGCCTCGCGGACATGCTCGGGCCGGGCGGCCGGGATCAGGCCGACGACGCTGTCGTCATAGGGGTTCCTGACCTCGACCATGTCGTCGGTCGTGACCAGCTTGCCGGCGATGCGCATCGCCTCGCGCCGCACCGGCGGCTTCACGGTCGCGTTCATCTCAGTTCACCAGGTTCAGAGCGACGTCGAAGACGTCGAAATTGCGGAGGGTGCGGCCCTGGGGCACCGTGATCGGCCGGTTGGCGATCATCGGCACGCGCTGCTCGGTGATGCCGCCATGCGAGCGCAAGGGCTCGGTCAGGCCGGAGAGATCGTGCCGTTCCGGCGCGGTGCCGATGACCTTCTGCCGCGTCGAGACGACCACGACATCGCCGATCCGGTCTGCCGGCAGCTCGAAGCGCTCGCAAGCCTCGGCGGAAGTCACCGCCAGCGCGATGCCGTCGAGGCCGGAAATGCGGGCAGCGACCTCTTCCTGACTGGCGCCGTCCGGCAGATAGACCGTGGCGAAGGAGCCGAGCGCGCCGTGGTGGACGACATAGGGGTCGGTGATCGGCAGGATCACGCGCATCGTGCCCTTCCCGTACCATTCGTCCATCAGGCTTTGGAGATAGACGACATCGGGCTCGCCATTGGCGAGATGCTTGTCATTCATGCCGTGATCGGCGGTGATGACCAGCGTGCAGCCGAGTGCGTCGAGCTTGCCAACGTAACCGTCGAACATGGCGTAGAAACTATCGGCCATCTCCGAGCCGGGGCCGGCCTTGTGCTGCACATAGTCGGTGGTCGAGAGATACATCAGGTCGGGCTTGAAGGTCTCCAGCAGCTTGACGCCGGCGGCGAAGACGAATTCCGAGAGATCGGCCGAATAAACGGAAGGCACCGGCATGCCGACGAAATCGAGCACGTTCTCGATGCCGTTCTCGGCCTTGTTGGCCTTGTCGGCCTTCTCTGAAGAGAAGGCGATGGCGCTGCCCGACGTGAAGTCCAGGCCCTTGCCGAGCAGGGTGCGCAGCTTGTCCTTGGCGGTGACCATCGCGACCTTGAAGCCGGCCTTCTGGAACTCGGCCAGGATGGTCGGCGCCCGCAGGAAGCGGGCATCGTTCATCATCACCTCTTCCTTGGCCTCGCGGTCGTAGAAGAAGTTGCCGGCGATGCCATGCCAGGCCGGCGGGCGGCCGGTGATGATCGAGAGGTTGTTCGGGTTGGTGAAGCTCGGGATCACCGAATAGGCATGGGTGCTGGCGCCGGTCGTCATGATCCGGTCGAGGTTCGGCGTCAGGCCCTTGGCGCTGGCGGCCTCGATATAGGACGGCTCCGAGCCGTCCATGCAGATCACCACTGTCGGGCGCTGCGGCCGGGCATATTCGCGGCCGTTCGCAACGACATCCGCGCCGATCTTCGTGTGCATTGTCATCTCGGGGCTCCTCACGCTGCCGACTTCAGGCCGACGCCCATCTCATCAAGGACATCCGACACTGTGGCGACGAAGGCGCGCATGTCCTGTGCGCCGAGCGCCCCGATGCAGCCGATGCGGAAGCTGTCCGCGACCGTCAGCTTGCCGGGGTAGATGACGTAGCCGGCATCCTTCAGCGCGTCGTAGAAGCGCTGGAAGACGAAGTTCTTGTCCTCAGGCATATGGAAAGTGACGATGATCGGCGCCTGCCGGGCGGCCGGCAGCAGCGTTCGGAAACCGAGCCCTTCCATGCCCTCGATCAGGATGCGGGCGTTCTCGGCATAGCGCTCGCCGCGCCCGGCGACGCCGCCCTCGGCCCAGAACTCCTGCAAGGCCGCGTGGAAGGCGACGATGACATGGATCGGCGGGGTGAAGCGGTACTGGCCGGTGCGCTCGAAGCCGGCATTCTGGTCATGGAGATCGAGCACCAGCGTCGTGGCATTTCCCTTTGTCTCGGCGAGCGCGCTCTTGCGGGCGATGACGAAGCCGAGGCCGGGAACGCCCTGGATGCACTTGTTCGAGGAAGCGGCGACCGCGTCGAAATAGACCTCGCGGCTGTCGAGCGGCAGGGCGCCGAAGGCGCTCATCGAGTCGACCAGCAGGCGGCGGCCATGGCGCTTGGCCAGCGCGGCGATCGCTTCGACCGGGTTGCGGATGCCGCTGGTCGTCTCGCAATGGACGGTGAAGATGTGGGTGATGGCGGTGTCCGCCACTAGCATGCGATCGACCTCGGCGAGATCAGGCGGGGTGTCCTCGGCGGTCTCGTGCACCACAACGGCGCGGCCGGCTATCTCGACGATTCGCTTGGCGCGCTGGCCATAGGCGCCGTTGATCAGGATCAGGATCTTGCCGTCGCGCGGCACGAAGGTGGTCAGCATCGCCTCGACGGCGAAAGTGCCGGAGCCCTGCATCGGCACGGTGACGAAATCCTCGCCGCCATGGATGATCTTCGGCAATTCCTCCAGAACCGCCTTATTGATGCCGACGAATGTCGCGTCGCGCGAGCCCCAGTCATGCACCATCGCTTCCTTGATGGCCTTGCTGGTGGTCAGCGGGCCGGGGGTCAGGAGGAGCGGATCACCGGTTTCGGAAGAGGCAGGGCGGCGGGCCTGGGCCATGATGGTCTCGCGATGTGTTGCGGCGGATGATCGCGAAGCTAGAAGGGCCGTTGACATAGGTCCAATACATCGTTTCCATATCTATTATAGATAGGATCTATGGAAAGATGGTGATCAGCTATTCCGGCCTTGCGGCCTTCCATGCCGTCGCAGAGGCGCAGAGCTTCACCGGCGCCGCGAAGACGCGCCATGTCAGCCAGCCCACCCTCTCCGCCCAGGTGCGAGGGCTTGAGGACGCCTATGGCGTCAGGCTGTTCGATCGCGCCGGGCGGCAGGTCAAGTTAACCCCGCTCGGGCAGAGCCTGTTCGTGGTCACGGCGAGGCTGTTCGCGGCAGAGGACGAGGCGGAATCGCTGCTCGCCGGCAGCCGCACGTTGCAGCGCGGCCATCTGCGGATCGCCGCCGACAGCGCCACCCATGTCATGCCGGCGCTGGCACGGATGCGCGAGCGCTATCCGGGCCTGACCTTCTCCCTCAGCATCGGCAATTCCTCGGAAGTCGTCGACCAGATCATGGATTTCGCCGCCGACGTCGCGATCACCGCGCGCGCCAATTCCGATCCGCGCATCCATAGCGTCCGGCTGCGTTCGGACGATCTCGTCGCCTTCGTCTCTGACCAGCACGAGTTGGCACGACACGACCAGATCCCGATCGAGGCCTTCGCCGGCCAGGACATCGTGCTGCGCGAGCGCGGCTCGATCACGCGGGAGGTCTTCGAGAACCGGTTGTCGCTTGCCGGGATCAAGCCGGCGAACCTGCTGGAGGTGCAGTCGCGCGAGGCCGTGCGCGAAGCCGTCGCCTTCGGCTTCGGGATCGGCGTGGTCTTCGCGGCCGAGTTCAAGCCGGAAGCCGGGCTGAAGCGCATCATCATCACCGGCGCCGATTTCGACGTCGGCGAATACATCGTCTGCCGGGCCGAGCGCCAGCGCCTGCCGCTGGTGCGCAGCTTCTTCGAGACGGTTCAGGACGTGATCGACGCGCGCTGAAGCCAAAGCGTACCCCCTGCCCCATTGCGCAAATTGACAAGCCGGACAAAGATATTTCAAACTTAAAATATAAGACCTGAGGGGACGGGCGGATGCGGGTTATCATCGTCGGCGGCGGCATCGGTGGATTGACGCTCGCGCTGATGCTTCATGCCCGCGGCATAGCCGCGACGGTCTACGAGCAGGCCAGCGAAATCCGCGAGGTCGGCGTCGGCATCAACACCCTGCCCCATGCCATCCGCGAGCTCGCCGATCTCGGCCTGCTGCCGGCGCTCGACGCGGTCGGCATCCGCACCCGCGAGCTGCACTACATGAACCGCTTCGGGCAGACGGTCTGGAGCGAGCCGCGGGGCCTGCATGCCGGCGCGCCGGTGCCGCAATTCTCGATCCATCGCGGCAGGCTGCAGAAGGTCATCCGCGATGCGGTCGCCGAGCGGCTGGGCGGGGATGCGATCCGCACCGGGCGGCGGTTGCAGGGCTTCATCCAGGACGAAGGCGGCGTCACCGCGCATTTCAGCGATACCCGCTTCGGCGAGGCCGGCGAGACCGCGCGCGGCGACATTCTGATCGGCGCCGACGGCATCCATTCCGCCGTGCGCGCCTTCTATTTCCCGAACCAGGGGCCGCCCCGCTGGCAGGGCGTGCAGATGTGGCGCGGCGCCTGCGACTGGCCGGTCTTCCTCGACGGCGAGAGCATGATCATCGCCGGCGGCATGGCCGGAAAGCTCGTGCTCTATCCGATCGGACAGGGCGCGACGCCGCAGACGCGGTTGACCAACTGGGTCGTGAATATCCGCACGGGCGATCCCGAGCGGCCGCCGCCGAAGGAGGCCTGGTCGAAGCCCGGCCGGCTGGAGGACGTGTTGCCCTTCGCGAAGCGCTTCAGCGTGCCGGGCATGGATATCCTGGCGCTGATCCGGGCGACCTCGACCTTCTGGGAATATCCGATGTGCGACCGCGACCCGCTGCCGCGCTGGACCCATGGCCGTGTCACGTTGCTCGGCGACGCCGCGCATCCGATGTACCCGGTCGGCTCGAACGGCGCTTCGCAGGCGATCCTCGACGCGCGCTGCCTCGCGGACTGGCTGGCGAAGGCGGAGCATCCGCGCCAGGCGCTGGCAGCCTATGAGGCTGAGCGCCTCCCGGCGACGGCGGAGGTGGTGGCGATGAACCGGGTCGGCGGGCCTGAGCGGGTGATCGACGCGGTCGAGGCGCTGGCGCCGCAGGGCTTCGACGATATTGAGAAGGTGCTCGACCACGCCGCGCGCGAGCAGATCGTCAAGGGCTATGCCGGCAAGGCGGGGTTCTCGGCCGAGCAATTGGCGGGGAAGACATAGCGCTGCGACGCGCTTGCAGAAAGGCGCGGGTCATCCCGGACGCAGCGAAGCGGAGATCCGGGATCCATGCCTGAAGCTTCCGAGGAAGCGCTCCGGCCTGGATCCCGGGTCAAGCCCGGGATGACGGCTTGGTTCCGTACAGAATTCCCCCTGTCCTCACCCCGCGTCGGGCGGAGGCGGCAGGAAATCGACCTCGTGCTTGGCCGAGAGCGCGACGACATCGGCCGGCTTCTGCTCGGCCATCGAATGCAGGCCCCAGAACAGGTCGTAGAGCCGCGACGTCGGCGAGACCCAGAACAGGCATTTCACCGTGGAATCGCTCTTGTTGAACAGGCCGTGCGGGATGTTGCGCGGCAGGCGGATCAGGTCGCCGGCGGTGGCGAAGCTCTCCTTGCCGTCGAGCAGCAGGTCGAGCCGGCCCTCCAGCATGTAGATGAACTCTTCCTGCGTGGTGTGGATATGCGGCGGCACGAAAGTGCCCGGCGGCAGGGTCGCGTGCCAGGAGAAGCTCTCCTCCGTCAGCGTCTTCGGCACATAGGTCTGGCCGAGGATGTTCCAGGAAATGCCGTCGAGGCCCTCATTGGCGCGCGTCACGCCGGCGGTCAGCGGGTTCATGGGTGTTTCCTCTCTGTTCGTGGTCGGCTGATCGTAGAGCGCATCGTCATCCCGGACGCAGCGTAGCGGAGGTCCGGGATCCATCGTCGAGCACCGGCGCCCTTCGATGGATCCCGGCTCGGCGCGGCTTTCGCCGCTTGGCCGGGATGACGGCGCGGGTGGGATATCCGAAGGAGCAAAATCTCGGCTGTCCTCTATCCTCAGAAATGCAGGAAGCGGTCCTTCACGGCGCTATCGCTCCGTAGTTCGGCGCTCGTGCCGCGCCAGACGACGCGGCCCTTCTCCAGCACGACATGACGATCGGCGATCCGCACGAGCGCATCGACATTCTTGTCGATGACGAGGATCGACTCGCCTTCCGCCTTCAAGGCTGTCAGGCAGTTCCAGATTTCCTCGCGGATCAGGGGGGCGAGCCCCTCGGTCGCCTCGTCGAGGATGATCAGCTTGGGATTGGTCATCAGCGCCCGGCCGATCGCCAGCATCTGCTGCTCGCCGCCGGAGAGCTGGTTGCCGCGGTTCTCCCGCCGCTCCCTGAGGCGGGGGAAGAAGGCGTAGATGCGCCCGAGGTCCCACCGCTTCTTGCCGGAGCGATCGGCGGCAGTCGCGATCAGGTTTTCCTCGACCGAGAGCGTCGGGAAGATCTGGCGGCCTTCAGGTACGAGTCCGATCCCGGCCTGCGCGATGCGGAAGGGCGCGGCGCCTGTCAAATCGCGCCCGCCGAAGGCGATCTTGCCGGCCTTTGCCGGCAGCAGCCCCATGATCGAGCGCACCGTCGTGGTCTTGCCCATGCCGTTGCGGCCGAGCAGGGTCACGACCTCGCCCTCGCCCACGGTAAGGTCGACCCCGAACAGGATCTGCGCCTCGCCATAGCCGGCATCGAGCCCTTCGACGCTGAGCATCTCTAGCCCTCCTCGCCGAGATAGGCCTGCCGCACGGCCGGGTCGGCCCGCACCGCCGCGGGCTCGCCCGAGGCGATGACGCCGCCATAGACCAGCACGGTGACGCGGTCGGCCAGCGCGAAGACGGCGCTCATGTCGTGCTCGACCAGGAGCATGGCGAAGCGGCCCTTGAGGCTGTTCAACAGCGCGATCAGGCGTTCGCCTTCCTCATGGCCGACACCGGCAAGCGGCTCGTCGAGCAGGATGAGTTTGGGCTGCAAGGTCAGCGCCATCGCGATCTCGAGCGCCCGCTTCTCGCCATGCGAAAGGCTGCCGGCCGGCGCATGGGCACGCTCGGCGAGGCCGACCGCTTCGAGCGCTTCCCAGGCGGGAGCGTTGAGCGCTTCGTCGCGCGCTGCGTCGCGGAAGAGCGAGAGCGGACGGGCGCTATGTGCCTGCACGCCGAGCGCGACATTCTCCAATGCCGAGAGCGAGGCGATGGTCGAGGTGATCTGGAAGGTGCGAGCGAGCCCGGCCCGCGCCCGCGCCTGCGGCGACAGGCGGGTGATGTCGTGCCCGCCGAACAGGATCGCGCCGGAATCGGGCTTGAGCGTCCCGGATATCTGGTGGACCAGCGTGGTCTTGCCGGCGCCGTTGGGGCCGATCAGTGCGTGCAATTCGCCGGGCGCGATGGTGAGGTCGACCCCATTGGTGACCTTGAGCGCGCCGAACGACTTGGCGAGCCCCTTGAGTGCGAGCGCCGGCTCAACCATCGCGGCGCCCCCTGAGCTTGGCGGCGAGCCCGGCGATGCCGCCATGGGTGAACAGGACGAAGAGCACGATCAGGGGGCCGAAGATGACCTTCCAGTTCTGGGTCAGGCTGGAGAGCACATCCTCGGTGATCAGGAAGGCGAGCGCGCCCAGGATCGCGCCATAGAGCGAGCCGACGCCGCCGAGCACGGTCATGAAGATCAGTTCGCCCGAGCGCGACCAGGCCATATAGGCCGGGCTGACGAAATCGGTCTGGTTGGCGAGCAGGAAACCGGACAGGCCCGCCATCATGCCGCTGATCACATAGGCGCCGAGCCGGACATGATTGACGTCGTAGCCGGTGACGGTGACGCGCACGGCATTCTCCCGCGCGGCCCGCAGCACACGGCCGAAGCGCGAGGCGACGAGCCGCTGCGCCACCCAGTAGCAGAAGGCCAGCGTGCCCAATGCGATATAGTAGAAGCCGGTGCGGTTGCCGAAGATCTCGCGCCCGAGCAGCGTGCTCTTCTCGTAGAGCGTCAGGCCGTCATCGCCGCCATAGGCCGAGAGCGCCTGCGCGAAATAGAAGGCCATCTGCCCGAAGGCGAGCGTGATCATGATGAAGGCGACGCCGCGCGTGCGCAGCGAGACATAGCCGGTGATCGCGGCAAAGACGGCGCAGGCGAGCAGAATGACCGGCAGTGCCACCAGAAGTTCGGTCTGGCCCTCGGTGATCAGGATACCGGCACCATAGGCGCCGATGCCGATATAGGCGGCGTGGCCGAAGGAGATCAGCCCGCCGATACCGAGGATGAGGTCGAGCGAGAGCGCCGCGATGGCGAAGATCATCGCCCGCGTCACCAGTGTCAGCCAGTGTCCGGGCAGGCCGAGCGCGGAGGCCAGCGGCAACAGGGCGAGCAGGGCGAAGATGACCAGCGGCGCAATCCGGCGCACGATCGGCGCCGGAGGCCGCGCTGCGGCGGCTGAAGTCGCAGGTGTGCTCGCCATGCTCACGAGCGCCCCTTGGCGGGCAGCAGGCCTTCGGGCCGGACGAACAGAACCGCCGCCATGACCAGATAGATCAGCATCGAGGAGAGCGCGGCGCCGGTGGCGCGGGCCGAGGCCGGCGCCATGAACAGGCGGAGCAGGTCGTTCATCGAGGAGCGGCCGAGCGTATCGACGAGGCCGACGATCAGCGCGCCGACGAAGGCGCCGCGGATCGAGCCGATGCCACCGACGACGATGACGACGAAGGCGAGGATCAGCACGGTGTCGCCCATGCCGGGTTCGACCGAGAGAATCGGCGCGGCCATCGCCCCGGCGAAGCCTGCGAGCATGGTGCCGAAGGCGAAGACGATCATGAACAGCTTGCGGATATCGACGCCGAGCGCCGAGACCATCGGCGCGTTCGACGCGCCGGCTCGCAGCAGCATGCCTGTGCGGGTCTTCTCGACCACGAACCAGAGCAGCGCGCCGACGCCCAGGCCCGCCGCGATCAGGGCGAACCGGTAAGTCGGATAGAGGATGCCGTCCAGTAGCCGGACATTGCCGGAGAGGAATTCCGGCACCGGCACCGAGAGCGGCGCGGCGCCCCAGATCATCTTCACCGCCTGGTTGAGCAGCAGGATCAACCCGAAGGTCGCCAGCACCTGATCGAGATGGTCGCGCTCATAGAGATGCCGGAAGACCAGGAACTCGAGCGCAAGGCCCAGCAGCAGCGCCGCCGCCAGCGCGAGCACCAGGCCCAGCAGGAAGGAGCCGGTCAGCGACACGAAGGTCACGGCGAGATAGGCGCCCAGCATGTACTGGACGCCATGGGCGAGATTGATGAAGTCCATCACGCCGAAGACCAGCGTCAGCCCGGCCGCGACCAGGAACAGCAGGACGCCGAACTGGAGGCCGTTGAGGAGCTGGACGATCAGGAGGCTGAGGGTCATGGGATCGGTGGCTCGCTCTGCCGTCGCGATCAGGCTCGACCGTCATTCCGGGCGTAGCGAAGCGAAGGCCCGGAATCCATCATGGAGCGCATCCCCGTAGGGCTTGCCCTCGATGGATCCCGGATCGGCGCCGCTTCGCGGCTTGTCCGGGATGACGGCAGCGGGTGGGGCGCCCTTACTTCAGCGCGCAATCCTTGGCGTGCGGATCGGCGTAGTCCGAAAACACCTTCTGGGCGATCTCGGTCTGGAACTTGCCGTCGGCGCGCTTGGCGACCTTGACGAGGTAGAAGTCCTGGATCGGATAGCCGTTGGTGTTGAACTTGAACTTGCCGCGCAGCGAGGTGAAATCGGCCTTCTTGATCGCTTCGCGCAGCTTGTCGGGATTGCCGGCGCCGCCCGCCGCCTTGACGGCGGAATCGATCAGCATCGCCGCGTCGTAGGACTGCTGGGCATAGGAGCCGGGCACGATCTTGTAGGCCGCCTCATAGGCTTTGACGAAGTCCTTCGTCTGCGGGTTGTCCATGTTCGGCGCCCAGGTCATGCCGCCATAGAGGCCGACCGCCGCGTCCTGCTGCGCCGGCAGGGTCGATTCATCGACCGTGAAGGCGGAGAGGAAGGGGATCTTGCCCTGCAGGCCGGCCTGCGACCATTGCTTGACGAAATTGACGCCGAGGCCGCCGGGCAGGAAGGCGAAGACGACATCGGGCTTGGACGAAGCGATCTTGGCGAGGTCGGCCGAGAAATCCATCGCGTTCAGAGGCGCATAGACCTCGTCGACGATCTCGCCCTTGAAGTAGCGCTTGAAGCCGGCGAGCGAGTCCTTACCCGCCTGGTAGTTCGGCGCGATGATATATGCCCGCTTGTAGTTCTGGTCCTGCGCATATTTGCCGAGGACCTCGTGCACCTGGTCGTTCTGGTAGGAGGTGACGAAGAAGTTCTTGTTGCAGGCCTTGCCGGCCATGGTCGAGGGGCCGGCATTCGGGCTGATCAGGAAGGCGCCGGAATCGAGCACGGGCTTGGCGATGGCGCCGAGGATGTTCGAGAAGACCGGGCCGACGACGAAGGCCGGCTTCTCGCTCTCGACGTACGAGCGCACGCGCTCGACCGCGACATCGGGCTTCAGCTCATCGTCGATCACGGTGATCTTGACCGGCACGCCGCCGAGCTTGCCGCCGTTCTTGTCGACCGCGAGCTGGAAGCCGTCGCGAACCTGCTGGCCGAGCGAGGCGGCCGGGCCGGTCAGCACGCTGACCACGCCGATCTTGATCGGCTCCTGCGCCTGCGCGGAGGCGATGGACAAAGCCAGCGCGCCGCAACCGAGTGCCAGACCGAACCTGAATGTCGTCATCGATGCTCTCCCGGACGAATTAGAAGCGCGGCCCCGTTCCCTTGGATACTTATCGGCTCGCGCGGACCATAATGTTTCAAGCTTAAAATATCTGCAAGGGCGGCGGGCGCTAAATTTTGCCCGCTGCTCACGATCGGCATTCTTGGGCCATTCCGCCGCTTCCGGGAAGAGTGGTTTGCGGCCGCCCGGCCCGCCCTGCCCTCACCCCGCCAGAAACGCCGCGAGCCTGGGGCAGACGAAATCGAGGAAGAGCTTGACCCGGTGCGGCAGCCGCGGCCCGCCGAGATAGACGGCGTGGATGTCCTCCCGGTCGCTTTCGACGACATCGGAGAGCACCTCGACCAGACGCCCCGCGGCGATGTCCTCCCGCGCATGGTAGTCGCCGAGGCGGGCGAGCCCGATACCAGCGACCGCCATCCGCCTGACCGTCTCGCCATTATTGGCGAGCAGCGAGCCATGAACCACGCGATCGACGATGCGGCCGCTCTCCCGGAACGGCCAGACCGGCGCGGCGCGACGGAAATTGAAGCCCAGGCAGTTATGCGCCGCGAGGTCGTCGACGGTCCTCGGGACCCCGTGCCGCTCGAGATAGGCCGGGGCGGCGACAATCTTGCGCCAGGCCACGCCGATCCGGCGCGCCATCATGCTGGAATCCGGCAGGGGCCCCACACGAAAGGCGACATCGGTGCGGTCGAGATAGAGATCGACGATCTCGTCGGAGAGCGACAGGTCGACCACGATCCGCGGATGCTCGGCCCAGAAGGCCGGCAGCAGCGGCTCCAGCGCCATGGTGCCGATCGGTACGGAGGCGTTGACCCGGATCGTGCCATCCGCGCTCGCCGCCCCTTGCGACAGGCCGCGCTCGATCTCGTCGAGCTCCGCCAGCAAGGCGAAGCTGCGCTCATAGAAAACCTGGCCTTCCGCCGTCAGCGAAAGCCGGCGCGTCGAGCGTTCGAGCAGGCGCACGCCGAGGCGGGCCTCGATCCGGCCGATCAGCTTGCTCACCGTCGAGGGCGTCATCAGCAGGAGGCGCGCGGCTTCCGAGAAGCTGCCGCTCTCCACGACGCGCTGGAACACCTGCATCTCGCCGACCCGGTTGTCCACGCGCCGCTCCATTCATGAAACCGTTTCACAGATAAAGTGGAATGCGGGGTGATTATCAAGGCGTGTTCGGCGGCCTATTTCCCGGAGCATCACAGCGGAAACCGCATCCAGCAGGTCGCCAGGTCATGTCTAAAACCATTTCGACGGCCGAGACGGCCGAACCCTCTTCCCATGCCCGCTGGGCGCTGCTGGCGCTCGCCATCGGCGCCTTCGGCATCGGCACGACCGAATTCTCCCCGATGGGACTGCTTCCGGTCATCGCCGACGGCGTCGGTGTCTCGATCCCGACCGCGGGCCTGCTGGTCAGCGCCTATGCGATCGGCGTCATGCTCGGCGCGCCGATCATGACGCTCGCCTTCAGCCGCTTCGGCAAGCGCAGCGCGCTGATGTTGCTGATGGCGATCTTCACGATCGGCAACCTGCTCTCGGCTCTCTCGCCCGGCTACACCACGCTGCTGCTGGCGCGCCTCGTCACCAGCCTCAACCACGGCGCCTTCTTCGGGCTCGGCTCCATCGTCGCTGCCAGCGTCGTGCCGCGCGAGAAGCAGGCGAGCGCGGTTGCCGCGATGTTCATGGGGCTGACGATCGCCAATATCGGCGGCGTGCCCGCCGCGACCTGGGTCGGCCAGCAGATCGGCTGGCGCATGGCCTTCGCCGGTACAGCCGTGCTCGGGCTTGCCGCCATCGCCGCCCTGTGGCTGGCGCTGCCCAAGGGCGAGCCCGGCAAGATGCCGGATGTGAAGCGCGAGCTTGGCGTGCTGACCCATCCGGCGGTGCTGCTCGCGATGGCGACGACGGTGATGGGCGCGGGCGCCATGTTCACGCTCTACACCTATGTCGCCCCGGCCCTGGCGGAGCTCACCGGCGCCTCGGATGGTTTCGTCACGCTCGCGCTGGTTCTGATCGGCGTCGGCTTCACCCTCGGCAACGGCATCGGGGGCCGGCTGGCCGACTGGTCGCTCGACGGCGCGACCAAGATCTTCCTCGCCGCGTTGGCCGTGATCATGTTCGCGCTGCCGCTCCTGCTGACCAGCCATGTCGGCGCCGCGATCGGGCTGCTGCTCTGGGGTGCCGCCGCCTTCGCCATCGTCCCGCCCGTGCAGATGCGGGTGATGGAAGCGGCCAGCGAGGCGCCGGGCCTCGCCTCCTCGATCAATGTCGGCGCCTTCAACCTCGGCAATGCGCTCGGCGCGGCCGTCGGCGGCGGCGTCATCAGCCTCGGTCTCGGCTATGCGGCTGTGCCGGTCGCGGGCGGCCTGCTCGCCGCAGCCGGGCTCGCGCTGGTCTGGCTCGGCAAGGCGCGCAGCCCTGTCGCCTGCCAGGCCTAGCGAGCGGCTACCCCGCCGATACCGCGCAGCCGAACTCGGCGGCGGAGGCCGCGAACCAGGACCAGAAGCTGCCGGCCATGCTGCGCGGCAGCATGATCTCGAAGACGGCTCCGTCCGGTCCATCGGGAAGCCGCCAGAGCTGCACACCGATATAGGCGATGATCGTCGCGGCGGCGTCGCCCACCGCGAAGGCCGCGGGATGGAGATCGAGCATCACGCCCTTGGCCAGCATGTCGCGGACGCGCCGGCCCGAGAGCCTCAGGGCGGCACGCGCATCGCTCTGGTCGCTGACGGCCGCGTGACGGGCGAGTTCGGCGAGCAGCGGCTGGAAGCCGTCGCGCGAGGCGGCGCGCAGCAGCCATTGCTCCGGCCCGATCCAGATCGCGTCATGTGTCCCGCTCGAGACGATCTTCTGTGCCTGCGGCAGCGCAAGGCCGAGCTTCGCCTCGACGAGCCGCGACAGGGCCGCCGTCGAGTCCGGCTCGGCGATCAGGGTCGCGAGGCCGAAACCGTCGAGCGGTGTCGCCCTGACGCCGGCCTCACCCTGCATGCCGAAGGACCCGGCCTGCGCGATGCCGGCCCAGGCGCTGCGCGGAGCCCATGAGATCGCGGTCTCAGCCATGGAGGCGGGCTCCTTCCGGGTCGACGAAGACGGGCGAGCAGATCTCGACGACGATGTCGCCGTTGCGGACGGGATCGTAGGCGCGCACGCGCTCGCCGATGCGAGCGGCGCCTCCCTTGATGAGGCCGAGCCCCATCCAGTGCTTCAGATGCGGGGAATAGGCCACCGAGGTCATATAACCCTCGTCGTTCTCCATCGCCGCCGCCTGGCCGATGCCGATGAAATGCGCGCCGGCGCGCAGGCGCTGCGCGGGGTCGACCGGCTTGAACCCGACGAAGGACGGCCGGTCCTGCTCGCCGAGCGCCGGACGGCCCGCCATCAGGCGGCCGATATAGTCCTTCTTCGTCGACATCATCTTGCCGAGGCCGAGATCGCGCGCCGTGGTCTGGCCGTTGAGCTCGTTGCCGGCGACATGGCCCTTCTCGACGCGCATCACACCGAGCGCCTCGATGCCGTAGGGCGTGATACCGAAGGGCGCGCCCGCCCGCATCAGGGCGCGCATCATCGCGTCGCCGTAGTCGGCGGGAACCGCCAGCTCATAGGCCAACTCGCCTGAGAAGGAGATGCGGAACAGCCGCGCCGGGACGCCGCCGCCGACCGTGACGGCGCGCGCCGCGAGATAGGGAAAGGCCTCGTTCGAGATGTCGTGTTCGGGATCGACGACGCCACGCAGCGTCTCGCGCGCCTTCGGCCCGGCGATCGAGGCCTGCGCCCATTGCTCGGAAACCGAGACCATCCGCACATCGAGTTCGGGCCAGAGCACCTGATGGCAGAACTCCAGATGCTGCATCACCTTGCCGGCATTGGCGGTGGTGGTGGTCATCAGGAAATGGCTTTCGCCGAGGCGGGAGGTGGTGCCGTCATCCATGACGAAGCCGTCCTCGCGCAGCATCAGCCCGTAGCGCGCCTTGCCGACCGGCAGGGATTTCCAGCCATTGGTGTAGACACGCTCCAGGAATTCGGCGGCATCTGCGCCCTGGATATCGATCTTGCCGAGCGTCGAGACATCGCAGATGCCGACGCCGCTGCGGACGGCCAGAACTTCCCGGTTGACGGTGGTCAGCCAGTGGCTTTCGCCGGGTTTCGGATAATACTGCGCCCGCAGCCATGGGCCGGACTCGACGAAAACGGCGCCCTGCTCCCGCGACCAGTCATGGGTCGGCGCGAGCCGCGTCAGGCGGAAATCCTTGCCGCGATGATGACCGGCGAGCGCGCCGATCGCCACCGGCGTATAGGGCGGGCGGAAGGTCGTGCTGCCCGTCTGCGGAATGGTTTTTCCGGTCTGCTCGGCCATGATGGCGAGGCCGGCGAGGTTCGAGGTCTTGCCCTGGTCGGTCGCCATGCCGAGCGTGGTGTAGCGCTTGAGATGCTCGACCGGCCGGAAGCCCTCGCGCGCCGCGAGTTCGACATCCCTGTCGGTGACGTCGTTCTGGTAGTCGACGAAGGCCTTGCCCTTCGCGCCCTTCACCCGCCAGACCGGCTGCAGCGCGGCCGTCTCGGGATCGGTTGCCGGCACCGGCTCTGCACCGGCGGGCGTCAGGCCGGCTTCGGCCACGGCCTCGCGGCCGAGACGCGCGCCATCCTCCAGCGCCTGCGCCAGGGTGAAGCGTCCGGCCGCGCAGCCGGCGACAGTGAGCCCCGCCGGCAAGGAGCCCGGCACGAAGCAGTGCAGGCCATCGTCCCAGACCGGCCTGCCGTTCTGGTGCGAGGTCAGATGCAGGGTCGGGTTCCAACCGTTTGACACCGCCAGCAGATCGCAGGTCACGCTGGTCGTCATACCCGAGGCATCACGGATGGTAACTCCAGCGAGTTGGCGGCCGCCCGAGGTTCCATCGATGACGCCGCCCGCGAACAGCCTCGCGCCGAGCTTGTCGGCAAGCCCTTTGCGCACCGGATCGGTATCGGAGCGAGCATCGACAATGGCCGCAACCTTGCCGCCGGCAGCGGCGATGTCGCGGGCCGTCGCCCAGCCGTCGTCGCCGGCCGTGAACACCACGGTCTCGCGGGCCGGCAGAACGTCGTAGCGGTTGACGTAAGTGCGCGCGGCGCCGGCCAGCATGACGCCGGGCGTATCGTTTCCGGGGAAGACGATCGGCCGTTCCAGGGCGCCAGCGGCGAGGATCGCGCGCTTGGCATAGATGCGCCAACCGCGCTGTCGCGGCTGGTGCGGTGCAGGCTCGAGCACATGATCCGAGACCCGTTCGACCGCGCCGTAGATGCCGTGGTCGTAGAGCCCGAAGACGGTGGTGCGGGGCATGATCCGCACCTCCGGCAGGCTTTCGAGCTCGGCCAGTGTCGCGGCCAGCCATTCTCCGGCTGGCCGGCCAGCAATCTCACGCTTCTCAGCAAGCAGCCGCCCGCCCAGGCGAAAATCCTCGTCGCAGAGGATGACGCGGGCGCCGCTGCGGCCCGCCGCCAGCGCAGCCGCAAGGCCGGCAGGGCCGCCGCCGATCACCAGCACGTCGCAGAAGGCGAAGGCCTTTTCGTAATGGTCCGGGTCTTCCAGGCCGGCCGCGCGCCCGAGGCCAGCAGCGCGGCGGATCAGCGGCTCGTAGAGCTTCTCCCAGAAGGCCGCCGGCCACATGAAGGTCTTGTAGTAGAAGCCCGCCACGAGCGCCGGCGAGACCAGACCGTTCAGCGAGAGCAAATCGAAGGCCAGCGAAGGCCAGCGGTTCTGGCTGGCGGCTTCGAGCCCGTCGAACAGCTCGACGACGGTGGCGCGGGTGTTCGGCTCGCGGCGGGCGCCGCTGCGCAATTCGACCAGCGCGTTCGGTTCCTCCGACCCGGCCGAGAGGACCCCGCGCGGGCGATGGTATTTGAAGGAGCGGCCGACGAGGCGCACGCCATTGGCGAGCAGTGCCGAGGCCAGCGTGTCCCCGGCAAAGCCGCGGTAGAACTTGCCGTCGAAGCTGAAATCCAACGCCCGGGCGCGGTCGATCAGGCCGCCGGAGGCGAGGCGGAAAGGCTGGCCGCTCATGCTGCCGCTCCCGCCTTGCGGTTCTTCGCGATTTCGACGGCGCTGATCGCATGGGTGCGGGTGTCCCGGGTCACCACCAGCCAGGCATGGCAGCCGGCGCCGTGATACCAGAGCTCCCGATGCGGGCCGGCCGGGTTCTCGCGCAGATAGACATAGTCGAACATCGCGGCTTCGGTCGCGGCCATGCCATCAGGCCGCTGCGGATCGGCGGCGCCGAGATAGCTGAATTCCTGGGCGTCGCGCGCGCCGCAATGGGGACAGTTGATGCGCATGGCGGGGTCCTCGGCAGCGCGCGGTCAATGCAGGTTCGGCTGGGCGCCGGCGCCCTTTTCGTCGATCAGGTGCCCGGTGGCGAAACGATCGAGCCGGTAAGCGCTCGCGACCGGGTGCGGCTCTCCCGTCGCGATCAGATGGGCGAAGCAGAAGCCGGAGGCCGGCGTCGCCTTGAAGCCGCCATAGCACCAGCCGGAATTGAGATAGAGCCCGTCGACCGGGGTGAAGTCGATGATCGGCGAGCCGTCCATCGACATGTCCATGATGCCGCCCCAGTGGCGCAGCATCCGCACCCGCCCGAGCCCGGGCCAGAGCCCCATCCCGGCCTCCATCACATCCTCGATCACCGGCAGGTTGCCGCGCTGGGCGTAGGAATTGTAGCCGTCGATATCGCCGCCGAAGACGAGCCCGCCCTTGTCGGACTGGCTGATGTAGAAATGCCCGGCGCCGAAGGTGACGACGGTGTCGATCAGGGGCTTGAGGCCCTCGGAGACGAAGGCCTGGAGCACATGGCTCTCGATCGGCAGCCGCAGGCCGGCCATCGCCGCGACACGCGACGAATTGCCGGCGACGGCCATGGCGATCTTCTTCGCCCGGATCGGCCCGCGCGTTGTCTCGACACCAATGGCGCGGCCGTTGACGATGGTGATGCCGGTGACCTCGCAATTCTGGATCAGGTCGACGCCGCGGCTATCGGCGGCGCGGGCATAGCCCCAGGCGACCGCGTCGTGACGCGCCGTGCCGCCGCGCTTCTGCAGCAGCCCGCCCTGGATCGGAAAGCGGGCGTTGGTGTAGTCAAGATAGGGCAGCATCGCCCTCACCTGCTCGCGGCCGAGCAGTTCGGAATCGACACCGGCGAGCCGCATCGCATTGCCGCGGCGGGCATAGGCGTCGCGCTGCCCGTCGGAGTGATAGAGATTGATCACGCCGCGCTGGCTGACCATGGCGTTGTAGTTCAGATCCTCCTCCAGGCCCTCCCAGAGCTTCATCGACAGTTCGTAGAAGGGCGTGTTGCCGGGCAGGAGGTAGTTCGAGCGGATGATCGTGGTGTTGCGGCCGACATTGCCGGAGCCGAGATAGCCCTTCTCCAGCACCGCGACATTGGTGACGCCGTGCTGGCTGGCGAGGTAATGCGCCGTCGCGAGCCCGTGCCCGCCGCCGCCGATGATCACGACGTCGTATTCGGCCTTGGGTGCCGGATCGCGCCAGACGGGCGTCCAGCCTTTATGACCCTGGAACGCCTGGGCGAGCAGCGAGAAGACGGAATAGCGCATCGGGGAATCCGGTCGGGCTTGTCAGTCGGAGTTTGACCGACATAGGCTCGGCGACATGCTTGATAGCGACACGAACGTGCCTGATAGCGACAGCGACGCGCCGACCCATGTCGGCTTCCTGCTGATCCCCGATTTCGCGCTGCTGCCCTACGCTTCGTCGATCGAGCCGCTTCGGGCCGCCAATATCCTGTCAGGCCGCGAACTCTATCGCTGGAGCCATGTCTCGATCGACGGAGCCCCGGCAAAGGCCTCGAACGGCGTCGCCATCGCTGCTGATGCCGCGGCCGGCGCGGAGCTTCGGCTCGACTATCTCCTCGTCTGCGCCGGCGGCAACCCGGCGCTCTTCCAGCACCCGCCGACCTTCTCCTGGCTGCGGCAGCAGGCCCGGCGCGGCGTCCGGATCGGCGGCGTCTCGGGCGGGCCTTACGTCCTGGCGCGGGCGAATGTGCTGACCGGCTACCGCTTCACGATCCACTGGGAGCACGCGGAGGCCTTCCTGGAGGAGTATCCCGATCTCGACCTGCGCCGCTCGCTCTACGAGATCGACCGCGACCGGCTGACCTGCAGCGGCGGCACCGCCCCGCTCGACATGATGCATGCCCTGATCGCCCGCGAGCATGGCAGCGGCCTCGCGCTCGCCGTCAGCGAATGGTTCCTCCAGACCCAGGTCCGGGAGGGCACCGATCCCCAGCGCATGAAGCTGCGTGCGCGGCTGGGCATCGCGCATGAGCCGCTGCTGCGGGTCATCGGCCGGATGGAACAGACGCTGGAGAACCCGGAACCCCGCGAGGCCCTCGCCCGGCTGGCCGACATATCGCTGCGCCAGCTCGAACGCCTGTTCCGCCAGCATCTCGGGCGATCGCTTGGCGAGCATTATCTCGCCCTGCGGCTCGACCGCGGGCGCGAGCTGCTGCGGCAGACCAGCCTGTCGGTGCTGGAAGTCGCGCTGGCCTGCGGCTTCGCCAGCGCCAGCCATTTCTCCCGCAGCTACAGCGCGCGCTTCGGCCATCCGCCGCGATCGGAGAGATTGCCGGCTCGGTCCATCGCACGGCGATGACGCGCCGGCGGCTCCGCGTTCAAAGACCGGCGGCGAGCTCGCGCAGGGCGATGTCCAGAAGCGCATGAAGATGCGGCGCGAAGGAATGCCAGACCGTCAGGTGGAAGCGATCCTGCGCCTCGCGGGTCAGCACGACCTGCACCGTATCGAACAGGGTGCGGCAGCCTGAACCGACCGGAAGCTTTGCGAGATCGCGCGGGCAGCCGGTGGCGAGGAGATCGAGGACGGCGGGGCCGGAAAGCGCCAGCGCGATCTCGCGATCGGAGATGTCGACGGCGCTGAGCGGCAGCGTCAAGCCGATCGCGGCGAGAGCTTCGGTCATCGCTCCGCCCTCCCCCTCCGGCGCCTCGACGAGCCATTCGTCGGGACCGAGGCACAAGACGGAGCGGGCACCGGCAACGGTGCGCGCGCCGATCTTCGTGGGAAGCGCGAGGCCGAGGCCTGCGCCGACGGCAGCAGGATCGGTGGTGCGCAGCGAAATCCGCGTGGCGAATGCCAGTTCGGTGATCACCGCCGGAGCGGTCGCGAGACTCATGGTGTTTCCTCCCGCAGGCTCAGGCGGGCGCCTTCGGGATCGTAGAAGACGGTGCTCCTGACCACACGAACGGGGATCGTCCGGTCCGGCATCGGGATGTGCAGCGTCTCGCCATCGCGGGCCCGGCCATCGGCAACGACCGCCATGGCGATCGAGCGGCCGAGCGCCTCGCTCCAATAGGCGGAGGTGACATGGCCCAGCATGGTCATCGGCTTCGGCTGGTGGGGATCGGCGACGATCTGGGCCCCTTCCTCCAATACGGTCTTCGGATCGTCGGTCAGCAGGCCGACGAGCTGCTTGCGGCCCTTCGCGACCATGTCGGGGCGCGCGAGCGAGCGCTTGCCGACGAAATCGGGCTTGGCCTTGCCGATCGCCCAGCTCAGGCCGGCATCGTCCGGGGTCAGCGTGCCATCGGTGTCCTGGCCGACGATGATGTAGCCCTTCTCGGCCCGCAGCACATGCATCGCCTCGGTGCCGTAGGGCGTGATGCCATATGGCTGGCCGGCCGCCATCAGCTTCTCCCAGAGGGCGCGGCCATGGCGGGCGGGGACGTTGATCTCGAAGCCGAGCTCTCCGGTGAAGGACACCCGGAACAGCCGGGCCGGCAGGCCGGCAACCGTGCATTCGGCCACCGACATATGCGGGAACGCGGCCTCGGAGACATCGAGGCCCTCGACGAAGGGCGCGAGGAGCTTGCGCGCATTCGGCCCCTGCAAGGCGATGACCGCCCATTGCTCGGTGGTCGAGGTGAGCCAGACTTTGAGCTCCGGCCATTCGGTCTGGAGATAGTCCTCCATCATATTGAGCACGCGGGCGGCGCCGCCGGTGGTGGTGGTGACGTGGAAGCGGCCCTCGGACAGCCGGCCGATGACGCCGTCGTCGCGGATGAAGCCGTCCTCGCCGAGCAGCAGGCCGTAGCGACAGCGCCCGATCCCGAGCTTCGCCCAGGGATTGGTGTACATCCGCTCGAGGAAGGTGACGGCATCCGGACCGACCACCTCGATCTTGCCCAGCGTCGAGGCGTCGAAGATGCCGACGGCGGTCCGAACCGCGCGGCATTCCCGGTTGACGGCGGCGTGCCTGTCTTCACCCGGCTTCGGGAAGTACCAGGCGCGGCGCCACAGGGCGACGGGTTCGAAGACTGCGCCTTGCGCCTGCGCCCAGGGATCGATCGGCGTCTTGCGCGTGACCTCGAAGGTCGCGGCCTGATGATAGCCGGCCAAGGTGCCGAAACTCGTCGGCGTATAGGGCGGACGGAAGGTGGTCAGGCCGACCTGCGGCGCCTCTTGGCCCAGCGCATCGGCGGCGATCATCAGACCGTTGAGGTTCGACATCTTGCCCTGGTCGGTCGCCATGCCGTTGGTGGTGTAGCGCTTGACGTGCTCGATCGAGCGCATGCCCTCACGGACCGCGAGGCGGATGTCCTTGGCGGTGACGTCGTTCTGGAAATCAATGAAGGCCTTGGCGTGAGCCGGGTCGCGGTCGGTCGGGAGCTCCTTGCAGGTGATGCCGGAGCCGGTCCGGTCGGCCGTGACGGCATGGCCTTGCGCCGTCGCATCATGGCCGGCCGCACGGGCGGCTGCCGTGCCAGCAGCGGCGCCATCGTCGAGCGCGGCGGCGATGCCCCAGAGGCCGCGACCGGCACCCGCGATCTGGACGGCCTCAGTCTTCTCGCCCGGCAGGAACGCCTTGAGCTCGCCGTCCCAGGTCAGGCTGCCCCTGGTATGGCTGAAGAGGTGCAGGCTGGGCGTCCAGCCTCCGCACATCAGCACGGCATCGCAGGCGATCTCGCGGGCAGCGCCCACCTTGCCGTTTTCGATCCGGTTGACCCGCAGCAATTGCACCCGCAGGCGCCCCGACGTGCCTGTGACGGTGTGGCCAGGCAGCACCTCGATGCCGAGAGCCTGCGAGCGGGCTGCAAGGGCGGGCTCGACGCTGGCGCGCAGGTCGACGATAGCGGCCGGCTTGATGCCGGCCTCCGCGAGATCGAATCCCGCGAACCAGGCCGAGTCATGGCTGGTGACGATGGCCGGGCGATCACCGATCTTGACGCCGTAGCGATTGAGATAGGTCTGGGCGGCACCGGCCAGCATCACGCCGGGGCGGTCATTGCCGTCGAAGACGAGCGGCTTTTCCAGCGCACCTTGGGCGAGCACGACCTGGCCTGCACGGACGCGCCAGAGGCGTTCCCGCGGCGCGCCCTCGGGCGGAGCGGCCAGGTGGTCGGTCACGCGTTGGGCGAGGCCGATCAGGTTCTGGTGGTAATAGCCGATTGCGGTCGTGCGGGGCATGATCGTAACATTCGGCAGCGCCGCCAGTTCCGCCAGGATCGCTGCCAGCCAGTTCCAGGCCGGCTTGCCGTCGATCGTCACCGAAGGCTCGGACAGCAGGCTGCCGCCGGGCTCGGCCGTCTCGTCGACCAGCATGACCGAAGCACCGGAACCGCCGGCGGCGAGCGCTGCGGCAAGGCCGGCGGGGCCGGCGCCGACGACGAGCACCTCGACATGGGCGAAGCGGCTGGCATAGCGATCCGCGTCGGGTTCGCTCGGCGAGACGCCGAGGCCGGCCGCCTTGCGGATGACGGGCTCATAGACGCGGTCCCAAAAGGCGCGCGGCCACATGAAGGTCTTGTAGTAAAAGCCTGCGGAGAAAAGCGAACCTAGGCGATCGTTGATCGCTCCGAAGTCGAAGGCGAGCGAGGGCCAGCGGTTCTGGCTGGTCGCTTCGAGGCCGTCGCGCAGCTCCTGAATGGTGGCGCGGGTATTCGGTTCGAAACGGCGGGGGCCGCGGCTGGTGCCCATCAGCGCGTTAGGCTCGTCCGAGCCGGCGGAGACCACGCCGCGCGGGCGATGGTACTTGAAGGAGCGCCCCATCAGATGGACGCCGTTGGCGAGCAGCGCCGAGGCGAGCGTGTCGCCAGCCAGCCCCTGATAGCTCCTGCCGTCGAAGGTGAAGCGGACGGGCTTGGCGTGGTCGACGCGGCCGCGGTTCGGGAGGCGATGGCTGGTCATCGGGCTTCCCCCGTCGGGCTGGCGATATCGGGCGGGGGATCGCCAGCCTTGTAGGTCGCGAGGAAGCGGTCGGAGACGGTCTCGCGGGCCGCGTTGAAGAAACGGGCGCAACCGTTGACATGGCGCCAGCGCTCGACATGGACGCCGCGCGGGTTCGAGCGGATGAAGAGGAAGTCGCGCCATTCCTCGTCGCTAACAGACGACGGGTCCTGCGGGCGGGCGATATGGGCCTCGCCGGCGTAAGCGAATTCGAGCTCGGGCAGGTCCTGCTCGCAATAGGGGCAGCGGATCAGCAGCATGGCGGGGCCTCAGTGCGCGACGGCGGCCGCGGCCGCCTCGTCGATCAGCCGGCCGGTGGTGAAGCGTTCGAGCGTGAAGGGCGCATTGATCGGGTGCGGCTCGTCGCGGGCGATGGTATGGGCGAAGACATGGCCCGAGCCCGGCGTCGCCTTGAAGCCGCCGGTGCCCCAGCCGCAATTCACATAGAGCCCGGGCACGGGAGTCTTCCCGAGGATGGGCGAGCGGTCCGGCGTCACGTCGACGATGCCGCCCCATTTCCGGAGCATCCGCATGCGCCGAAAGAGCGGGAAGATTTCGCAGATCGCCGCCAGCGTGTGCTCGATCAGCGGCAAGCCGCCGCGCTGGGAATAGCTGACATATTGGTCCGTGCCTGAGCCGATGACGAGCTCGCCCTTGTCGGACTGGCTGATATAGGCGTGCACCGAGTTCGACATGACGACGCAAGGCAGGATCGGCTTCACCGGCTCGGACACCAGCGCCTGCAAGGGATAGGATTCGAGCGGCAGACGCACGCCCGCGGTCTCCATCACGACCGAGGTGTGGCCGGCGGCCGAGACCGCGACTTTCTTTGCCGCGATGAAGCCCTTGGGCGTCTCGACCCCGGTCACGCGCCCGTCCGGCCCGCGGCGGATCGTGGTGACCGGGCAGTTCTGGATGATGTCGACGCCGCGCGCCGCCGCGCCTCGGGCATAGCCCCAGGCGACGGCATCGTGCCGCGCGACCCCCGCCCGACGCTGCAAGGCTGCACCGAGGACGGGGTAGCGGGCCGAAGGAGAGATATCGAGCGGCGGGCAGAAGCGCTTCGCTTCTTCCGCCGTCAACCAGGCATTGTCGACGCCGTTCAGGCGGTTCGAATGGATATGGCGCTGGGCGGATTGAACGTCGTGGACATTATGCGCCAGCATCATCACGCCGCGCTTCGAGTACATGACGTTGTAGTTCAGCTCCTGCGAGAGGTTCTCCCAGAGGTCGAGCGCGTGATCGTAGAGCCGCACGCTCTCGTCATAGAGGTAATTCGAGCGGATGATCGTGGTGTTACGGCCGGTATTGCCGCCTCCGAGCCAGCCCTTGTCGATCACCGCGACATTGGTGATTCCATGCTCCTTGGCGAGGTAATAGGCTGCGGCGAGCCCGTGCCCACCTGCCCCGACGATGATCGCGTCATAGGCTGCCTTGGGCTGAACGTCAGGCCATTGCGGCGTCCAGTTCTTCTGGCCGGTCAGCGCGCCCTTGAGGATCTCGGCGAAGGAGAAATGCGTCATGCCGGCCTCCCGGATTGCTCAGGGTAGCAATGCCGGAACGACGCGCATTTCAACTGCATGGATCCGTCATCCATGCTGTATGCTTGCGACAAGGAGGCGCCATGGCGACGCTCAAGGTCGGTTTCATCCTGGCGCGCCGGTTCACGCTCTGCGCCTTCGCGAATTTCGTCGACGTGCTGCGCCTGTCGGCGGATGAAGGCGACCGCTCGCGGCCGATCCTCTGTTCATGGCGCGTGCTGTCGCCGACGATGGAGGTGATCGCGTCGAGCTGCGGCGTCGCCGTTCAGCCGGAGGAACGGCTCGGCGACCCCGCACGCTTCGACTATCTCGTCGTCGTCGGCGGGCTGGTCGACGAGATCGAGAACCTGCACCCGGATACGGTGACTTTTCTCCAGCGCGCGGCCGCGGCCGGGGTGCCGCTGGTCGGCGTCTGCACCGGCACCTTCGTCCTGCACAGGACCGGCCTGATGCAGGGCTATCGCGCCTGCGTGAGCTGGTTCCACCATGCCGATTTCCTGGAGCGCTTCGACGGGCTGAAACCCGTCTCCGACCAGATCTTCGTGGTCGATCGCGACCGGCTGACCTGCTCGGGCGGCATGTCGTCGGCGCATCTCGCGGCCTTCATCGTCGAGCGCCATCTCGGCCGGGCGCGGGCGGCGAAGAGCCTGCACATCATGATCATCGACGAGGCCATGGCGGCGGAGGAGCCGCAGCCGGGCATGCCGCTCGCGCTCGTCGCCGATGACCCGCTGGTGCGGAAAGCACTGCTCCTGATGCAGCAATCGATCGACACCCCGCTTGCGATCGGGCGCCTCGTAACGCAGCTCGGCGTCGGCCGGCGCAAGCTCGAACGGCATTTTCGCGCGGCGCTGGCCATGACACCGCTCGAAGCGGACCGGCTAATCAGGATCGGCCAGGCCAAGCACCTGCTCAGGACGACCCGGCGATCGGCGACGCAGGTCGCGGCCGATACCGGCTTCTGCGACCTGCCCCATCTCATCCGGACCTTCAGGGCGATCGAGGGAATGACGCCGGATGCCTTCCGGCGATCGCCGATGCTCTAGATTTGCGCTGGTCCATTAAGCGAAGTGCTTCTCGGGGATACGGCCCTGATCGACATGCAGTCCGATTTGTAGCGGTCGCACCCCCGCGGTCTTGCGATAATCGCGCGGCGATGACCGAGACGCCGCGAGCGGACCCATCCTTCCATCGCGCCGCTCGCCGTCCTACGGGATCGCACGGATCGCGTCGGCGTTCGACTTGGCTGGTGGCCGACGATGGTCGATCGCGATCAGGCTCCGGGATTGCCGCCGGGCTTCATCCAGGGGCGTTCGCGCTCGGTCGCCGTCCTGAAACGTGCGATCTCGTTCGAGAAGGAGCGCGTCACGTCGATGTCGTCCCAACCGTTCAGCAATTGCTCGCGCCAGACGGTGTCGATTTGGAACGGGACGGCGCGGTTCCCCCACGACACGGTGCAGCTCGTCAGATCGACCGCCACATGCTGCTCCGGCACGGCGGCCAGCGCTGCGAGCAATTCCTCGATCTCCTCCTCGCCGAGGACAGCCGGCAACAGACCGTTCTTGACGGCGTTGGAGGCAAAGATATCGCCATAGGTCGGCGCCAGGATGACGCGGATGCCGTCATCGGCCAAAGCATAGACCGCGGCCTCGCGTGACGAACCGGAGCCGAAGTTGCGGCGTGCCACCAGGATCGACGCCGAACGGCCGGGCTCGCGATTGAGTGGAAAGTCCGGCATCTCCGCACCTTCTTCGTCCCGTCGCAGATCATGCATCAGGAAGTCGCCATAACCTTCCGAGCGCGGCCGCTTCATGAAGCGGGCGGGAATCAACTGGTCTGTATCGACATTGGCGAGGCCGAGCGGGCAGGCATGGCCGGCGACCTTGACGAGCGGCTTCACGAGCGTCCCTCCAGCATCGGGCGGACATCGGCCAGGCTGCCCGCGACTGCGGCGGCGGCGGCCATGGCGGGCGACATCAGGTGCGTGCGCGCGCCCGGCCCCTGCCGGCCGCGGAAATTCCGGTTGGTGGTGGAGGCGCAGCGCTCGCCGGCCGGCACGCTGTCGCCGTTCATGCCCACGCACATCGAGCAGCCGGATTCGACCCAGTCCAGCCCCGCCTCGACGAAGATGCGGTCGAGCCCCTCTTCCTCGGCCTGACGCTTCACCTGGGCCGAGCCCGGCGAAACCAGGCCCGGCACCTTCGCCTTGCGCCCCGCCAGCACGCTCGCAGCCGCGCGGAGATCCTCGATGCGCGCATTGGTGCAGGAGCCGATGAAGACGCGGTCGATCGCGATGCCGGAGAGTTTCTGCCCGGCGCTGAGGCCCATATAGGCGAGCGCGTCGCGGATCGCCGTCGCCCGCCCCTCATCCGCCTCGCGCGACGGATCGGGCACGGTGCCGTCGATCGGCAGCGCGTCCTCGGGGCTCGTTCCCCAGGTCACGACCGGGGCGATCCGGCTCGCATCCAGCGAAATCTCGCGGTCGAACTCGGCGTCGGAGTCGCTCGGCAGGCGCCGCCAGCTCTCGGCCGCCTGCTCCAGCAGCGCCCCCTTCGGCGCGAAGGGCCGGCCCTCGATCCAGCGCAACGTCGTCTCGTCCGGCGCGATCATGCCGCAGCGGGCGCCGGCCTCGATCGACATGTTGCACATGGTCATGCGCCCCGCCATCGACAGCGCCCGCACCGCCGCCCCGGCATATTCCACCGCATGGCCGCGCGCTCCGTCCGCTCCGATTTTCGCGATGATGGAGAGGATGAAATCCTTGGCGCCGACGCCCGCGATCGGCGTCCCGTCGATGGTGATGCGCATGCGCCTGGGCTTCTTCTGCCAGAGCGTCTGCGTCATCAGCACATGCGCGACTTCGGAAGCGCCGATACCGAAGGCATAGGCGCCGAAAGCGCCGTGGGTGGACGTGTGGCTGTCGCCGCAGACCATCGTCAGCCCCGGCAGGGTCAGGCCCTGCTCCGGCCCCACGACATGGACGATGCCCTGGCGCGGATCGCGCATGCCGAAGAGCTCGATCCCGTGCCGGGCGGTGTTGTCGTCGAGATCGTCGATCATCCGCGCGATCTCGGGATTGCCGACATGGTCGCGGTCGCGCGTCGGCACGTAATGGTCGGCGACGCCGAAAGTCAGGCCGGGCTCGGCCACCGTGCCGCCCCGCGCCTTCAGCTGATTGAACGCGTGGAACGAGCCCTCGTGCACGAAATGCCGGTCGATCCAGAGCAGCGCATCGCCGGAGGGGCGCTCGACCACGACGTGATCGGCCCAGAGCTTGTCGAACAGGGTCCGCGGCCCGCTCCTTGCCTGTCCGTTGCCTGCCGATCTCACCATCGCGCCCTCCGCTCGGCAAAAACATAGCGCGAAACCGACTTGACGCAAGTCAGTTGTCCTATACGCTATACAACTACCTGTCCGACTTGGCAGTCAATCGATGCGCAGCAGGGGTGGCGCTTGGACGTTTCGCTCGAACCACTGAAGGCAAGGCGGCTGGCGCTGCTGCTGCGCGAGCGCATCGCCAGCGGCGAGATCGCCCCCGGCTCGCGCCTGGCGAGCGAGCCGGCCCTGGCGCTGGAACACGGCGTCTCGCGGGTCACCGTGCGCCGCGCGCTGGACAGTCTCGCATCCGATGGGTTGATCGACCGTCGCGTGGGTGCAGGCACCTTCGTCCGCGAGCCGGAGGCCCCCAAGCCGATCGTCGCCGACTTCGCGAACATGCTGACCCATCTCGTCGAGATGGGGCGTCGCACCGGCGTGCATCTGCTCTCCTTCTCCTATGTCCATCCGCCGGAAGCGGTCGCCCATTCTCTGGGGCTCGCGGCCGGCGAGCGGACGCAGCGCTCCGTGCGCGTGCGCCTCATCGATGGCCAGCCCTTCTCCTACCTCACCACCCATGTGCCCGAGCGGATCGGCCTGACCTATTCCGAGAGCGACCTCGCCAGCGTGCCGCTGCTGTCGTTGCTCGAGCGGTCCGGGGCGGCGGTCGAGCGTGCCTCGCAGACGATCAGCGCGACGCTGGCGAGCCCGGACGTCGCCGAGGCGCTGGGGCTCGAGATCGGCTCTCCGCTGCTCTCGCTGACGCGCGTGGTCTTCGGGCCGGACGGGCGCGGCGTCGAGCATCTGCATGCGCTTTACCGGCCGGATCGCTACTCCTTCCAGATGGAGCTGCATCGCGCGGGCGATGCCGGCGAGAGGCGCTGGTCGCCTGCCCCCGCCCGTACCGCGGAATCCGCAGATGCGGTCCCAACCGCCGTAGGGGCCGCCTGAGACGCGACAAGCTTTTCGAAGACCGGATCCGTGAACGACCAACCCGGCACCAGACCGGGCATCAGACAGAGGAGAACGACATGACGATGAAGACCGAGATCTCACGCCGCGCCGTATTGGCGGGCACCGCCGCCGGCACAGCCGCGCTCACCATGCCCGGCGTGCTGCGCGCGCAGACGAAAACCCTGAAGATCGGCATCCTGCAGCCGGTCACCGGCGCGCTCGCCTATGACGGGCAGCAGGGCCAGATCGGCGCCGAGGCGGCCATCAAGGCGATCAACGATGCGGGCGGCATCAAGTCGCTGGGCGGCGCCAAGCTGGAGATGGTGTTCGGCGATGCGCGCTCGACGCCGGAAGGCGGCACCGCGGAAGTGGAGCGCATGCAGGCCGAAGGCGTGGTCGGCATCGTCGGCGGCTTCGCCTCGCCGATCTGCCTCGCCGCCAGCCAGGCCGCGGCGCGCTACGACCTGCCCTATATCGTCGATGTCGGCGTCGCCGATTCGATCGTCACCCGCGGCCTGAAGAACACCTTCCGCTTCGGCCCCGGCTTCGGCATGGTCACCAAGACCGCGCTCGCCAACCTCGCCAAGCTGAACGAAGAGGCCGGCAAGCCGGCCAAGACCGTCGTGCTCGTCCATGAGGACGGCCTCTTCGGCTCCGGCCTCGCCAAGCTGATGCAGGCGGAACTCCCCAAGCTCGGCTTCGAGATCCTCGACACCATCGCCCATCCGACCCCGGCGCGCGACATGTCGAACATCGCGCTGCAGATCCGCTCGAAGAACCCCGACCTCGTCATCCCCTCGAGCTATTACGGCGAGTTCGCCCTGCTGGCGCGCACCATGCAGCAGCAGCGCATCAAGCCGAAGGGCATCTATGCGGTGCTCAACGGCGCCGCCTCGAACTACCGCTTCGTCAAGGAGTTCAACGAAGCCGCCCAGTTCGTGATGGACTGCAACCACTGGCACGATCCGCGCAAGCCCGTGGCCGAGGCGCTGCGCAAGCAGGTCGAGGCATCCGGCAAGTTCTGGACCTACAACATCCCGCTCAACTACTCCTGCGTCGGCCTGCTGGCCGATGCGATCGAGCGCGCCGGCTCGACCGACAAGGCCAAGGTCACCGAGGCGCTGGCCGCCTCGACCTATGCCGGCCACATCATGCCCTATGGCCCGACCAAATTCGTCGACGGCCAGAACCAGGGCGGCGCGCCGGTCAACACCCAGATCCAGGGCAACGACATCAAGGTGATCTTCCCGTCCGACTTCGCCGACGCCAAGCCGGTCTTCCCGCGCCCGGCGTAAGCAGCGGCAACGCCATGGTCGGGCTCGTCCCGACCATCCACGCCTTCGGTGGCCGAAGGTCGTGTTCAGGACGTGGATGCTCGGCACAAGGCCGAGCATGACGCCGAGGCTATGGCCCCCGTCACCCAGCGAAAAAGACAGCATGTTCGCACCCGACATCATCCTCGCCGCCGTACTGAACGGCCTGATGACCGGCTCGGTCTATGCGCTGATCGCGCTGGGGCTGACGCTGGTCTACGGGGTGCTGCACATCATCAACTTTGCCCATGGCGCGACGCTGACCGCAGCGATGTTCGCCGTCTATGTGGCGCAGGCGACGCTCGGGGTCGATCCTTACGTCGCGCTGCTGCCGATCACCCTTCTCTTCTTCGGGCTCGGCTACGCCCTGCAGCGTTTCGTCATCGGGCCGGCCAGCCATGGCGAGGACCGTAACATCCTGCTGGTCACGCTCGGCCTCTCGATCGTCATCGAGAACGCGATGCTGGCGCTCTTCCGCTCCGATACGCGCTCGATCGACGCGCCCTACGCTTTCGAGTCGGTCGATCTCGGCTTCACCTTCCTGGCGCTGCCGCGCGTCGCGGCCTTCGGCGTGGCGCTGCTCGTCGCGCTGCTGCTCGGCCTGCTGCTGGCCGCGACCGACACCGGCAAGGCGATCCGCGCCGTGGCGAAGGAGAAGACCGGCGCCGCGCTCGCCGGCATCGACGTCGCGCATATCTATGCCGTCACCTTCGGGCTGGGTGCGGCCTGCGTCGCCATCGCCGCCTGCCTGCTGATGCCGACCTTCTACGTCACCCCACGCGCCGGCAATGCCTTCGTGCTCGTCGCCTTCACCATCGTCGTGCTCGGCGGCATGGGCTCGATCCCCGGAGCGCTGCTGGGAGCCCTCTTCATCGGCGTCGTCGAGAGTCTGTGCGGCCTGTTCTTCGGCGAGAGCCTCGGCCAGATCGGCATCTTCCTGATCTTCATCCTCGTCCTGCTGGTGAAGCCGACCGGCCTGTTCGGAGCCCGCGCATGATCCGCGCCTATGGCCCCGCACTGGCGCTGATCGCGCTCGCCGCGCTCGTGCCCTTCGCCGTCCAGGCGAACACGGTGCTGAACTTCGTCGTCTTCGCGCTGATCATCGCGCTCGCCGCGCAAGGCTGGAACCTGCTCGGCGGACTTGCCGGCCAGTTCTCCTTCGGCCACGCCGCCTTTTTCGGCACGGGGGCGTATGGCGCGGCGCTTCTGCAGGCGCGCTACGGCGTCAACGCCTGGGCGGCCTTTGCGCTGGGCATCGCGCTCGCCGCCGCCGTCGGCTGGATCATCGGCTTCCTCAGCTTCCGCTCCGGGCTGCGCGGCTCCTATTTCGCGCTGGTGACGCTCGCCTTCGCCGAGGTGTTGCGCATCCTCGCCAATGCCTCCTCCTTCACCGGCGGCGCGGCGGGAACGCTGGTGAAGCTCGACGTGCGGCCCGAGAACTTCCAGTTCGCCAGCCGGGGCGCCTTCGTCTGGATCGCCGTGGCGCTGGTCGGCTTTGTCCTGCTGATGACGATCGCGATCTCGCGCTCGCGCTTCGGCGCCTGGCTGACGGCGGTGCGCGAGAACGAGGATGCGGCGCGGGCGCTCGGCGTCGACACGCTGTCGGTGAAGCTCAAGGCGATCACGCTGTCGGCGGCGATCACGGGCGCCGCCGGGGCGCTCTACGTGCAATATTACCTCTATCTCGACGCCGGCATCGCGTATGGCGCCTGGATCTCCGTCGAGGCGCTGATCGCGCCGATCGTCGGCGGCATCGGCACGGCCTTCGGGCCGGTGCTCGGCGCCATCGCCCTGCATGTCTTCGGCGAATTCGCCAAGGCCGTGGCCGGCGGCATCCCCGGCATTAATCTCGTGCTCTACGGCCTGCTGCTCGTCGCCGCCATTGCGTTCGCGCCCGATGGTCTCATGGGTCTGCTCAGGCGCCTGGTTCGCCGCAAGGCGCAGGAGACGCCGTGATGCTGACCGTCAACGCCGTGACGAAACGCTTCGGCGGGCTGGTCGCCGTCGATGCAGCCAGCCTTCAGGTTGCACCGGGCTCGATCACCGGGCTGATCGGCCCCAACGGCGCCGGCAAGACGACGCTGTTCACGCTGATCGCCGGTTTCGAAGCGCCCAGCAGCGGCACGATTTTATTCGACGGCGCCGACGTCACCGCCCTGCCCGCCCATCGCCGCGCCGAGCGCGGCATCGCCCGCACCTTCCAGATCGTGCAGCCCTTCGCCGGCCTCTCCGTCGTCGAGAACATCGCGGTCGGCGCCTATCTGCGCCATTCGCGCCGGAGCGATGCACAGGCCAAGGCCCGTGCGGTCGCCGATCTCGTCGGCCTCGTCGGCATGCTCGACCAGCCGGCCGCGGCCCTGACCGTCGCCGGGCGAAAGCGCCTCGAACTCGCCCGCGCGCTGGCGACCGAGCCGAAGCTGCTGCTGCTCGACGAGGTGCTGGCCGGCCTCAACCCCTCCGAGATCCGCGACATGCTGCCAGTCATCCGCCAGATCCGCGATCGGGGCGTCACCATCCTGATGGTCGAGCATGTGATGCAGGCCGTGATGAGCCTGTGCGAGCACATCCATGTGCTGGCGCAGGGCAAGATGATCGCCGAGGGCAAGCCGGCCGAGATCGCCGCGCACCCCGCCGTGATCGAGGCCTATCTCGGGCAGGGCGCCGCCAAGCGGCTGCAGGCCGCGCCGAACGGAGGCGCCGATGCTTGAGGTTCGCGGCCTCGTCGCCGGCTATGGCGGCACGGATGTCCTGCGCGGGATCGATCTCGATGTCGCTCCCGGCGAGATCGTGGCCGTCCTCGGCGCCAACGGCGTCGGCAAGACGACGCTGAACCGGGCGCTCTCCGGGCTGATCGCGCCGCGCGCCGGCACGATCCGCTTTCTCGACGAGGCGATCGGCGGCCGGAAGCCCGCCGCGATCGTCTCCGCCGGGCTGATCCATGTGCCGGAAGGACGCCGCATCTTCCCGAACATGAGCGTGCGCGACAATCTCGTGCTGGGCAGCTACCGGCGCGGCAAGCCCGGCCGGCAGGCCAATCTGGAGCGCATCTTCGCGCTGTTCCCGCGGCTGCGGGAGCGCTCGGCCCAGGCCGCCGGCACGCTCTCCGGCGGCGAGCAGCAGATGCTCGCCATCGGCCGCGGCCTGATGGGTGAGCCGAAGCTCATCATCCTCGACGAGCCTTCGCTCGGGCTCTCGCCGCTGCTGGTCGAGGAAATGTTCACGCTGATCGCCCGCATCGCGGCGGATGGACTTGCCGTGATGCTGGTCGAGCAGAACGTGGTGCAGTCGCTCGAACTCGCGAGCCGCGCCTATGTCATGGAGAACGGCCGCATCGTCGTCGCCGGCCCTGCCGCCGAGATCGCCGCCGATCCGGCTCTCAAGCACGCCTATCTCGGATTGTGAGGTCCCGATGACCGTCCACGTCAAAGCCGAACCCGTGATGCGCCGGCCCGACACACCGGACTGGCTGACCGAGCTGGCGCAATTCTGTGCGGGCCTGCGCTACGAGCACCTGCCCGAGGCGGTCGTCGCGCGCACGCTGCAGGTCGTCGGCGACTGCATCGCGGCGATCGCGGCCGGCGCGCAGGAGCCGGAGACGATCGCGCTCACCCAGCGCATGGCGCCGACAGACGAGGCAAGCGGCGCGGCCGTCATCGGCGCCGGCCGACGCGCGAGCTTCAGCCTGGCGGCCTTCCTCAACGGCACGGCCGGCACGATGCTGGAGCTCGACGAGGGCAACCAGTTCTGCCGTGGCCATCCCGGCATCCATGTCGTGCCGGCCGTGCTCGCCTGCGCCCTTCGCACGAAGGCGAGCGGGCGGGACATCGTGACCGCCATCGCGCTCGGCTATGAGATCGGCGCGCGCATCGGCATCGCCTCGAAGCTGCGGATCACCATGCATCCGCACGGCACCTGGGGCACGGTCGGCGCCGCAGTCGCCGTCGCCTGGCTGGAACGCCGCGATGCGGCCGGCATGATCGAGACGATCAATGTCGCCTCCTCGCTCGGCCTCTCGACCAGCCGCCGCACCATGCTGGAAGGCGGCACGGTCCGGAATTCCTTCGCCGGCTTTTCCAACCAGATCGGGCTGATGGTGTCCGATCTCGTCGCCGCCGGCTTCACCGGCGAGGCGGACGGGCTCGGCACGGTCTACGGCACCGTCATCGCCGATGACTGGCGCCCGGACGAGATGGTCGCGGAGCTCGGCCAGCGCTGGGAGATCGCGCGCAACTACTTCAAGCGCCATGCCTGCTGCCGGTACAACCATGGCGCACTCGACGCGCTGGCCGAGATCGTCGCGCAGGAAGGCGGCCGGATCGACCCCGCCGCCATCGAGCGCGTCGATGTCGCGACCTATATCTGGGCGGCCCAGCTCGCCGGCCAGGAGCCGCACAACATGCTGGCGGCGAAGTTCTCGCTGCCCTTCTCGATCGCCACCACGATCGTCCATGGCGCGGCGACCGTTCCCGCCTTCCGCGAGCCGGCCCGCACCGACGAGACGATCCGCGCGCTCGCACGCCGCGTCTTCGTCCGCGAGGATCCGGAGGCGACGGCGAAGCTGCCGGCGCTGCGTCCGGCCAAGGTCACGATCACGCTGAAGGACGGTCGCGTGCTCCAGGCGCAGGCCATGACCAATCGCGGCGATACCGAGGACCCGTATACGCTTGCGGAAGTGCGCCAGAAATTCTTCGATCTCGCCGTTCCGGTCTGGGGCCAATCCCATGCCGAGGCCATCATAGCCGCCGTGGATGCCCTGCCGGGCGCGGCCGATCCTTCGGCGCTCGACACTCTGCTCGCCGCCGCACCCATCACCAGGACCTGATTGATGACGTTCTCGCTCAAGGCTCGCTTCGGCCAGCCGCAGATCGTGCTGGCACCCGGCGTCTACGATGCGCTGACGGCCTCGCTGGCCACCGATGCCGGCTTCGAGGCGCTCTACGTCTCCGGCGCCTCGATAGCCTATACCCGCCTCGGCCGGCCCGATATCGGGCTGGTCTCGATGGCCGAGGTCGCCGAGACCATCACCATGATCCGCGACCGCGTCGCGACGCCGCTGATCGTCGATGCCGATACCGGCTACGGCAACGCGCTCAACATGCAGCGGACCATGCGGCTCTTCGAGCGCGCCGGCGCCAACGCCCTGCAGATCGAGGACCAGAGCTTTCCCAAGCGCTGCGGGCATCTGGCCGACAAGGGCGTGATCCCGACCGGCGAGATGGTCGGCAAGATCAAGGCGGCGACCGACGCCCGCGCCTCCGCGGAGACGCTGGTGATCGCCCGCACCGACGCCATCGCCGTCGAGGGCTTCGACAGGGCGATGGAGCGCGCCCATGCCTATGCCGAAGCCGGGGCCGACATGCTGTTCGTCGAGGCGCCGGGCTCGGCCGAGGAATTGTCCCGCGTCGTCGCGGGGCTGAAGGACAAGCTGCCGCTGATGGCCAATATGGTCGAGGGCGGGCGTACGCCGATCAAGTCCACCATCGCATTGGAAGAGCTTGGCTTTTCGCTCGTGATCTTCCCCGGCGGGATCGTGCGGGCGCTCGCCCGGGCGGCGCAGGATTTCTACGCCAGCCTCAAGGCGCACGGCACGACCGATCCGTTCCGCGACCGCATGTTCGATTTCGACCAGCTCAACGCCGTCATCGGCACGCCCGAGATGATCGCCGCCGGCAAGGCCTATGAGGGCAAACCGTGACCCCGACGCTCGACCCCGTCACGCTCGCGGTCCTGAAAGGCCGGCTGGAGCAGATCGCCAACGAGATGGACGCGACGCTCTATCGCTCCGCCTTCAACCCGATCATCGCCGAGGCGCATGATGCCTGCCACGGCCTCTACCATGCCACCACCGGCGACACGCTGGTGCAGGGCACTTCGGGCCTGCCGATCTTCGTCGGCGCCATGGCTTTCGCCGTCCGCGCGGTGATCGCACGCGTCGAGGCGGGCGCGGCCAACGAGCCCGGCGACACGTGGCTCTTCAACGACCCCTATGAGGGCGGTACGCATCTCAACGACATGCGCCTGGTGCGGCCGATCTTCCGCGACGGGAAGCTGTTCTGCTGGCTGGCCTCGGTCGGCCACTGGCTCGATGTCGGCGGCAACGTTCCCGGCAATTTCAACGCCAAGGCGACCGAGAGCTTCCAGGAGGGGTTCCGCATCCCTCCCGTGAAGCTCGTCCGCAAGGGCACGTTCCAGCACGACATCGTCGAGATCCTCAACGCGAATTCGCGCCTGCCGCAATCGAACTGGGGCGACCTCAACGGCCAACTCAACGCGCTCGATCTCGGCGAGCAGCGGCTCTCGGCCCTGCTGGACGATTACGGGGCCGGCACCGTGAATGCGGCGCTCGACGCCTTCAGCGCCCGCGCCGAGGCGTTGATGCGTGCCGAGATCGCGGCCTTGCCGGACGGGCGCTATTCTTTCGACGACTTTCTCGACAATGACGGCATCAGCGACGAGCCCCTACGGATCGCGCTCGATCTCACCGTCGCGGGCAAGGCGATGACGCTCGATTTCTCGCGCTCCGCCCCGCCCTGCCGCGGGCCGCTCAACATCGCTTATTCCACGGCCGTCGCTTGCTGCTATGTCGCGCTGAAGCACATGTTCCCCCATGTCCCGGCCAATGCCGGCGTGCTGAAGCCGATCACCTTCGTCATCCCCGAGACGACGCTGCTCGGCGTCACCGCGCCCAAGCCCGTCGGGGGCTATACCGAGACGATCCTGCGCGTCATCGACACGGTGTTCGGCGTCTTCGCGCAGATCGCGCCCGAGCGCGCCAACGGCTCGCCCTATGCGACGATCAACGCGCTCTCGCTCGCAGGCCACCGCGACGACGGTTCGCGCTTCGTGATGTTCTCCTTCTTCGGCGGCGGGCTGGGCGGCAATCCGGAAGGCGACGGCCTCAACCACGGCAACAACCCGATCTCGACCGCGACGATTCCCCCGGCCGAAATCCTGGAAGCCGCCTATCCGGTGATGTTCACCCAATGGGCTCTCAGACCCGACTCGGGCGGGGCCGGCCGCCATCGCGGCGGCTGCGGCGCGATCTACGAGATCGAGGCGCTGAGCGAGAGCGGCGCTGACGTCTTCCTGCTCGGCGAGCGCGGCAAGTTCCCGCCTTTCGGGGTCGCCGGCGGCGGCGCGGCCGCCATGAACCGCTTCGTCTACGACACCGATGACGGGCCGAAATCTCCCCCGCTCGTGACCAAGATCGCGGACATCCATATCGCCAAGGGCCAGCGCGTGCGCCTCGAAAGCCCGGGCGGCGGCGGTTACGGCGCTCCCGCAGAGCGCGATCGCGAGGCCGTGCGGCGCGATGTCGCCAACGGCTATATCAGCGCCGAGGCGGCGCGCGAGACCTACAAGCTGGACATCGAGATCGGCTGATGACGACTTCCTCTGCCAAAGCCGTCGTCGGCGTCGATGTCGGCGGCACCTTCACAGACCTGTTCTGGTTCGACGAGGCGGCAAAGCGCTTCCGTACCGCCAAGGTCCCCTCCCAGCGCGGCGATGAGGCAAAGGGCTTCATCGCGGGGCTCACCACCTTCGGCCCGGTTGCGGCGCTCGCCTCGATCGTCCACGGCACCACGGTCGGCACCAATGCGCTGCTGGAGCACAAGGGCGCGAAGATCGGCGTCATTACCACGCCGGGCTTCCGCGACGCGCTGGAGATGCGCCGCCGCGACCGGCGCCAGACCTGGGGGCTGTGGGGCGATTTCACGCCGTCCGCCTCGCGCGACTGCCGGCTCGAAGTGCCCGAGCGTACGCTGGCGGACGGCACGATCCGCACCGCCGTCGACTGCGAGGCCGTCCGCGAGGCCGCGCGTGCCTTGATCGCCAAGGGCTGCGAGGCGCTGGCGATCATCTTCATCAATGCCTATGCCAACCCGCAGAACGAGCGCGACGCATTGGAAACGGCCCGCGAGGTCTGGCCGAACGAGCACATCGCCTGCTCCTCGGCGATCCTGCCGGAAATCCGCGAGTTCGAGCGCGCCTCGACCACGGCGCTCAACGCGACGCTGCAGCCGGTCGTGGGCTCCTATCTAGGCCGGCTCGAAGATGCGCTGGCAGCCGACGGGTTCACCGGCCGCTTCCATATCGTGCAGAGCAATGGCGGCGTGATGTCGACCGCCACCGCGAGGCGCCTGCCGGTTCGCACGGCCCTGTCCGGCCCCGCTGCGGGCGTGATTGCGGCGGCGGCGGTCGCCCGCGCCGCTGGCCACCCCGACATCATCACCGGCGACCTCGGCGGGACCTCCTTCGACGTCTCGCTGATCGCGGGCGGGCAGGCTGCACTGGCGGCCCAGACGACGATCGATTTCGGCATGGTCATCCGCACGCCGATGATCGAGATCACGACGATCGGCGCCGGCGGCGGCTCGATCGCCCGCGTCGATGCAGGCGGCCTGCTGGAAGTCGGCCCCGAGAGCGCGGGCTCCCGGCCCGGCCCCGTCTGCTACGGCCAGGGCAACACGCGGCCCACACTGACCGATGCCAACCTCGTGCTCGGCCGCATCGACGGCTCGAAGCCGCTGGGCACGCTGCAGCGGCTCGATGTCGAAGCCGCCAAGGCCGCGATCCGGAAAGAGATTGCCGAGCCGCTCGGCCTCGAGGTGATGGCGGCGGCGGAAGCGATCGTGAAGATCGCCAATGCGCGGATGGCCGGCGCGATCCGCCTCGTCTCGATCGAACGCGGCCATGATCCGGCGCGGTTCATGGCGATGCCGTTCGGCGGCGGCGGCGCGCTGCATGCCGGTGCTCTCATCCACGAGGTCGGGCTCAAGGGCGCGCTCGTGCCGCGCTTCCCCGGCGTTACCTCGGCGCTCGGCTGCGTCATCGCCGACATCCGCCATGACGGCGTGCAGACGGTGAACCTGATGCTCGACGGGCTGGACGCCGCGGCGCTCGACGCCCGCATGGTCGAGGCCGGGCGCGAGGCCCATGCCGTCGTGGCGGATGCCGGGCTTTCGGTCGAGCGCATCGACGTGCTCTACGAGCTCGACATGCACTATCTCGGGCAGACGCACACCGTCTCCGTGCCGCTGCCGGTCACCCTCGGCGAAGGCAGCACCGGCGTCAGCGCCGCGATCATCCGCGAGGCCTTCGAGGCGGCCTATGGCGCCGCCTTCAGCCGGCTCCTCCCCGGCATCCCGGTCCGCATCGTGACGCTGCGCACCGCCGCCATCGGCCGCCGCCCCGCCTTCGACCTGACGGCGCTCGCCCCACCTGCCGATGCCGCTGTCGAGACGGCGCGCCGCGGCGCCCGCCAGGTCTATCTCGACGGCGCCTGGCGCGAGACGGCGATCTGGTCGCGCCTCGACCTGCCCGTGGGGACGCGCATCGAAGGACCGGCGATCTTCGAGCAACCGGACGCCACGATCCTGCTCGACCCCGGCCTGACGGCCGAGGTCGACGCCCTCGGCAATCTCGTGATCCTGAGACACTGACCATGGCCGGCCCCCTCACCTCCCTCGCCAGCACGGCGCTGCTGATCGTCGATCTGCAGAACGACTTCATCCATCCCGAAGGCGCCTATGCCAAGGGCGGCGCCGCAGCGCCGGAAGCACAGGCCCTGCCGGCGAAGCTCAAACCGCTCGCCGACAGCATCCGGTCCCGTGGCGGCCTTGTCGCGGCGACCCAGTTCACGCTGGTGCCGGGGCGCGGCGGCGAGCCTCTGATCTCGCCCCATCTCAAGCGGATGCGGCCGTTTCTCAAGCGCGGCGACTTCCTGCCCGGCGGCTGGGGCCACCAGATCGTGGACGCCCTGCAACCGATCGACGTCAGCGTCGAGAAGATCGCCTATTCGGCCTTCTACCAGACGCGGCTGGAATGGCTGCTGCGCAAGCTCGGCATCGAGCATCTCGTCGTCGCCGGCATCGTCACCAATGGCGGCGTCGCCTCGACCGTGCGCGACGCCCATGTCCGCGACCTCGACGTGACCGTGCTGGAAGATGGCTGCGCCGCGCCGACGCCGGCGATGCATGCCGAGGCGATCGCGGCCCTGAGGCCCGTCGCCCGCATCGCGACGATCGCGACCGTTCTGGCCGAGGTCGAAGCGCTATGAACCGCGTCCTCCCCGCTGTCGGCGTCGCTTTCGAGGCCGAAGCCGATGTCCTGATCATCGGCGCGGGTGCGGCCGGGCTGGTCGCCGCGCTCGCCGCCAGCGAGGCCGGAGCCGAGGTCGTCATCGTGGAGCGGGACGTGGTGCCGAGCGGCTCGACGGCGCTCTCGGCCGGGCTCATTCCCGCGGCCGGCACGCGCTTCCAGCGCGAGGCGGGGATCGAGGACAGCCCCGAAATCTTCGCTTCCGACATCATGGCCAAGGCAGAGGGCGAACCCGATCCCGCGGTCGTGGCGCGCCTGACCGAGCAGATCGGACTGGTGCTGGAATGGCTAGCAGATGCCCACGGCCTGCCCTTCGACGTGGTGACGAACTTCTCCTATCCCGGCCATGCGGCGCGCCGCATGCACGGCCTGCCGAAGCGTACCGGCGCGGAACTGATCGACCGGCTGCGCGAGGCGGTCGAGGCCTGCGACATCCCGATCCTGACCGAATTTCGCGCGACCACGCTCTTCACCGACGAGGCCGGCCGCGTCGCAGGCATCGCGGGCACGCGCCCGGGCGGCGGCGAGGAGCGCATCGGCTGCAAGGCGCTGGTGCTGGCCTGCAACGGCTATGGCGGCCATCGCGGGCTCGTCGCGACGCACATTCCGCAGATGGCGGAGGCGCTCTGGTTCGGCCATTCCGGCAACGAGGGCGACGCCGTGCTCTGGGGGCAGGCGCTCGGCGCCGAGCTCGTCCACATGTCCGGCCATCAGGGGCATGGATCGGTTGCGCAACCGCACGGCATCCTGATCAGCTGGGCGACGGTCATGGAAGGCGGCTTCCAGGTCAACCTGCGCGGCGAACGCTTCTCCGACGAAAGCCACGGCTATTCCGAGCAGGCCGCGACGGTGCTGAAGCAGCCCGAAGGCAAGGCCTGGACGATCTTCGACGAGCGCATCGCCGGCATCGCCCGGCAGTTCGAGGATTTCCGCCAGGCCGAGGCGCAGGGCGCGATCGTCAGGGCACAGGACATGACGAGCCTCGCCGCCGCGCTCGGCCTGCCCGCGACAAGCCTTGCGGCCACCGCCACGGAGGTGGAGGCTCTAAAGCGCGGCGAAGGCAGCGACCGCTTTGGACGGGATTTCCGGAATGCGCCCGCTCTCAAGGCGCCCTTCTGCGCGGTGCGCGTCACGGGCGCGCTGTTTCATACCCAGGGCGGCCTGCGCATCGACACGCTGGCCCGCGTGCTTCGTCCGGATGGTGCGGCGCTGCCCAATCTTTTCGCCTGCGGAGGAGCCGCAGTCGGGGTCTCGGGCTCCCGCGCCTCCGGCTATCTGTCGGGCAATGGGTTGCTTACGGCCGTCGGTCTCGGCCAGATCGCAGGGCAGGAAGCCTCTCACCTGGCCGCCAGCAATCTCACCTCATCCTAGGCTGGAGGTCGCCGTCATCCCGCCGGTCCCAGATGATCCATTGGGCATCGAACCTCGCCATGAGGCTCTGGGGAACGAAGGAACATCGCCAGTCATCGGCGGCGAACTGTCTATCGCAGCGAAGGTCGCTGGCAGAGTTTGAGCAGCTCTCGCCACGACTATTCCGGCACGGTTTCCCAGGACCAGATCCGGACACGGACCGCCTGCCCCAAAACGGGGAGGCTCGATAAGATACTGAACTATCTAGGGAAAAATGGCGCGGGCGACGGGGCTCGAACCCGCGACCTCCGGCGTGACAGGCCGGCTAAGAAGTAGCGCAGGCGTTCAATCATTCGGAAATCCGTTCCCCGGATGTCCTGCCCATTTTCCGATTATTCCGAACCGTTCGCCCCTCTCCCCGAGGAGCGCGCGCCATGGGTGAGCGGGCGTTCACGAGCGACTTCGCAATTCTCGACGTGAAGAAGGGCCGCAAGGCTCTCGCCAAGCATTTCGAGAACCGCCCTCGCCTGGGCAAGT